>ERZ778029.9-NODE-9-length-875675-cov-71.475931_pt1 | contig 875675 bp, 805 predicted proteins | sample MGYA00375759_ERZ778029 | MGnify/ENA primary metagenome ERZ778029 (study PRJEB29350, sample SAMN05389819) | bioreactor metagenome | isolation source: Ammonium sulfate bioreactor | place: South Africa: University of Cape Town | collected 2014-04-04 ...
GAGCGGGGTGCGCCGGTTCGCCTCCGGCTGCCAGTCACGGTTGCAAGGAGCGAAGTCGCCTTCAACGGCATCTCTTGAGAGAGATGCTGGCCTCTTAAAGTCTCATCGACTGTAAGCGACCCTCGGCTTCTTCATCCCTTGGCGGCTGTCCGGCCTCTTGTCCGGATACCCACCGACTGACACACGACCACAGGCACGTGCGAAATTGGGCAAAAGCGGAAATAAGTGTTTTGGTCAGGCTTCGCAAGATTTTTTTGGGGCCCGCGGCAAATTTCCCCAAGTCGCCAAGCTGCTGATGCATTTGCGCCGCACTTCGCGCAGCGAAGATGAATGGATGTTTATTTTCGTTAACGAAAAGTCACTGCGGCACAGGCGTAAGTCGCATCGTGCAGGAGCGCGTGCGATGTTGTCGCGGGCGACGTCAGACGCGACGCGTGAACGGCTCGACACGCTGCGCGCCGCGGACGAAGCCGATCATGATCAGCACGCCCAATCCGAACAGCACCGCCTGCAGGATGTGTGCGGCGAGCTCGTCGAGGCCGAACAGGATCGCCAGCGCCCAGCCGCCCGCGAAAGCGGCGCCGAACACTTCGGCGCCAATCAGAATGGCGGCCGAGATGACGGTGATGACGCTGGGCCAGGCGATCTCGCGGCGGCCCGGGGTGGTGGACGAAGTGCTCATGATGGCATCCTGTTGCGGGCCGCAATCTCTCCGAAAACGCGGTTTGTATCAAGCGCTAAAGGCCCAAAAAAGCCGCATGGCGTGTTATATGGAATGGAACAAAACAGCGCAGAATCAGGAATTGTGATGCCGGACGCGATCGACGGGGTTGCCGCAACTGCCAACGCCGAGAACCCACTGCTAGAGGCGTGGCGGACGCCGCTCGAGACGCCGCCGTTCGACCGCATCGCTCCCGAACACTTCCTGCCGGCCTTCGAGCAGGCCTTTGCCGACCATGCCGCCGAGGTCGCGGCGATCACCCAGGATCCGGCGGAGCCCGACTTCGCCAACACTATCGTGGCGCTGGAGCGCTCCGGCAAGCTGCTCAGCAAGGTGTCGGCGGTGTTCTACGATCTGGTCTCGGCGCATTCGAGCCCGGAGCTGCTGGCGATCGACAGCGAAGTGTCGCTGCGTCAGGCTCGGCACTGGAATCCGATCCTGATGAACGCGGTGCTGTTCGGCCGCATCGCCAAGCTGCACGAGAACCGCACCGGTCTCGGTCTCACGCCGGAGCAGCTCCGGCTGCTGGAGCGGACCTACACCCGTTTCCATCGCGCCGGCGCGGGCCTCGACGAGGCGGCCAAGAAGCGCATGGCGGATATCAACGAGCGGCTGGCGCAGCTCGGCACCACGTTCAGCCATCATCTGCTGGGCGACGAGCAGGCCTGGTTCCTCGAGCTTGGCGGGGAGGATCGCGACGGCCTGCCGGAGAGCTTCATCGCCGCCGCGGAAGCTGCGGCTGCCGAGCGCGGCATGGCGGGCAAGGCCATCGTCACGCTGTCGCGGTCGTCGGTGGAGCCGTTCCTGAAGGATTCCAGCCGCCGCGATCTGCGCGAGAAGGTGTTCAAGGCCTTCACCGCGCGCGGCGACAACGGCAACGCTAACGACAACAATGCGACTATCGTCGAGATCCTGACGCTGCGCCAGGAAAGCGCGCGGCTGCTCGGCTATCCGACCTTTGCCGCCTATCGCCTGGAGGATTCCATGGCGCGGACGCCGCAGGCGGTTCGCGACCTGCTGGAGCGGGTGTGGCGGCCGGCGCGCGAACGGGCGCTGGCGGATCGCGATGCGCTGCAGGCCTTGATCGCGGAGGAGGGCGGCAATTTCACCCTCGCGCCGTGGGACTGGCGATACTACGCCGAGAAGCTGCGGCGGCAGCGCGCCAATTTCGATGACGCCACGATCAAGCCCTATCTCGCATTGGAGAACATGATCGCCGCCGCGTTCGACTGCGCGACGCGGCTGTTCGGCGTCCGCTTCACCGAGCGCAAGGACATCCCGGTGTGGCATCCCGACGTCCGCGTCTGGGACGTCACCGATGCGAGCGGCAAGCACAAGGCGCTGTTCTACGGCGACTACTTCGCCCGCCCGTCGAAGCGCTCCGGCGCGTGGATGACGTCGCTGCGCGACCAGCAGACGCTCGACGGCGAGGTGTCGCCGCTCATCATCAACGTGATGAATTTCGCCAAGGGGGCCGAGGGCCAGCCGGCGCTACTGTCGCCGGACGATGCGCGGACCCTGTTCCATGAATTCGGCCACGGCCTGCACGGCATGTTGTCGAACGTGACCTATCCGTCGCTGTCCGGCACCAGCGTGTTCACCGACTTCGTCGAACTGCCCTCGCAGCTTTACGAGCACTGGCAGGAGCAGCCGCAGGTGCTGCGCCAGTTCGCGCGGCATCATCAGACCGGCGAGCCGTTGCCGGACGAACTGCTGCAACGCTTCCTCGCCGCGCGCAAATTCAATCAGGGCTTTGCCACCGTCGAGTTCGTCTCCTCGGCGCTGCTGGATCTCGAATTCCATACCCAGCCGGCCGCGAACAGCCGCGACGTCGCTGCCTTCGAGCGCAAGGAACTTGAGAAAATCGGCATGCCGGCGGAAATCGTGCTGCGGCATCGGCCGACGCAGTTCGGTCACATCTTCTCCGGCGATCACTATGCCGCGGGCTACTACAGCTACATGTGGTCCGAAGTGATGGACGCCGATGCGTTCGGTGCGTTCGAGGACGCGGGCGACATCTTCGATCCGGCAGTGGCCAAGCGGTTGCACGACGACATCTATTCGTCGGGAGGCTCGCGTGAGCCGGACGAAGCCTATGTCGCGTTCCGTGGCCGCAAGCCGGAGGCTGACGCGCTGCTGCGCCGGCGCGGGCTGTTCGACACGCCCGAGGCGGCGTGACGATTCTGCGTCAATAATTGTGCAGCGAAGCCATACGTGCGGCTTCGCCGGTTGCCCTCCTCGCAATGCAAAGGTGGTTCGAGATGCGCCGACTGGGCCAAACGCTGCTGATGATCGCGATGCTTGTCGCCGGCACGACAGTTGCGTCGGCGCATCCGCACGTCTGGGTCAAATCCGCCAGCGAACTGGTCTATGCGGCGGATGGTACGATCACCGGCGTCCGCCATAGCTGGACCTTCGACGACATGTTCTCGGCCTATGCCTTGCAGGGTATCGAGACCAAGACCAAGGGCGTCTACACCCGCGAGGAACTGGCCCCGCTGGCGCAGACCAATGTCGAGTCGCTCAAGGAATTCGGCTTTTTCACCTTCGCCAAGGCCGACGGCCGGAAGCAGCGGTTTGTCCAGCCGGTCGACTACTATCTTGAATATAAGGACGCCGCGCTAGTGCTGCACTTCCTGTTGCCGTTCAAGACGCCGTTCAAGACACAGCAGCTCAGCCTCGAGATCTTCGATCCGTCCTACTTCGTCGATTTCCAGTTGCAGGAGAAGGAGCCGATCAAACTCGTCGGTGCGCCCGCTGCCTGCGCAATCGCCATCGAACGCCCGACCGATGGCGCCGCCAGCGCCAAGAAGCTGGGCGAGGACAATTTCCTCGATGGCAGCAATGCCAACTTCGGTGCGATGTTTGCCAACAAGATCACGGTGAACTGTCCATGAGGCGGTACGGATTGGCCGCCGGACAGACATGGGTGATGCTCGGTGCGGTAGTGATCGCCGCGCTGTGGATCGGCGATGCGGCGTGGCACGCGACGCTGGCGCAGAATCCGTTCGGTGCGCCGCGCGCGGTGCCGGACCAGCAGATCGGCGGCATCATCGGCTGGCTGCTCGCCAAGCAATCCGAATTCTACCGCGCGATGTCCGCGACCATCCGCGCCGCCAAGAGCGATGGCAGCGCGGTGTGGACGCTGCTCGGCATTTCGTTCGCTTACGGAGTTTTTCACGCCGCCGGGCCCGGCCATGGCAAGGCGGTGATTTCATCGTATCTCGTCGCCAATGAGGAGACCGCGCGGCGCGGCATCGTGCTGTCGTTTGCCTCAGCGCTGGCGCAGGCGCTCGTCGCCGTGCTGATCGTCGGCATCGGCGCGTGGCTGCTCAATGTCACCGCCAAGACGATGTGCGGCGCCGAGCGCGGCATCGAAATCGTCAGTTATGCCTTGATCGCGGCGTTCGGCGCGGGGCTGGTGTGGAGCAAAGGCGGCGGCTTCTTCCGTGCCATCCGCAACGCCTCGGCCAAACCGGCGCCGCAACTCACGCCGGCAATGGCTGCCCCGGCAGATCGTCACGGCGAGACGGCGCACGCGCACGATCACGATCACCATGGGCATGCGCATGCCTTCACCCACGAACATCGGCATGCGACGCACGAGCATCACGATCACCATCACCATGGCCATCATCATCACGACGAACACTGCGGCCATTCGCACGGTCCGGAGCCGGGAGAGTTGGCGGGGCCGGGCGGCTGGGCGCGCGGAATTGGCGCGGTGCTGACGGTCGGCATCCGGCCATGCTCCGGCGCGATCCTGGTGCTGGTGTTCGCGCTGGCGCAGGGGCTGTTCTGGGCCGGTGTGGCGGCGACGTTCGTCATGGGACTCGGCACCGCGATCACGGTTGCGGCCATCGCGACCTTGGCGGTGTCGGCGAAGGGTCTTGCGCGGCGCATGGCCGCGGGGCGCGAAGGTGGCGGTGCGCTGGCGATGCGCGGGCTGGAATTCGCTGCGGCGGGCCTGCTGCTGCTGCTCGGCGTCGGGCTGCTCCTGGGTTACGTCGCGACCGAGCGCGTCACCTGTTTCTGATCGTCTCGCGTGGCGCCTTGCCTTGACAACGATCTGACGACACGCCAATCCAACGGGATCATGACCGCCACTTCCAACGATACAGAGCCTGTCAGCAACGGCCCGGCCCGCGTCGGTGTGCTGCTTGTCAACCTCGGCACGCCGGATACCGCCGATGCGCAAGGCGTGCGGGTTTATCTCAAGGAATTCCTGTCCGATCCGCGCGTGATCGAAAATCAGGGCTTGTTCTGGAAGCTGGTGCTCAACGGCATCATTCTGCGCACCCGTCCGGCGCGCAAGGCCAAGGACTACCTGAAGATCTGGAACAATGCCGGCAACGAGTCGCCGCTGAAAACCATTTCGCGCAGCCAGTCCGACAAGCTCGCGGCGGCGATCGCCGATCACGATCACGTCGTGGTCGACTGGGCCATGCGCTACGGCAATCCGTCGATCCGCTCGCGCATCGATGCCCTGTTGGCGCAGAAGTGCGATCGCATCCTCGTGGTGCCGCTCTATCCGCAATATTCGGCGGCAACCTCGGCAACGGTCTGCGACGAGGTGTTCCGCGTGCTGGCGGCGATGCGGGCGCAGCCCACCTTGCGCGTCTCGCCGCCGTATTACGACGATCCGGTCTACATCGATGCGTTGGCCACCTCGATCAAAACGCATCTGGCAACGTTGCCGTTCGAGCCCGAGGTGATCCTCGCCTCGTTTCACGGCATGCCCCAGAAGTACATCGACAAGGGCGATCCCTATCAGGGCCAATGCGTCGTCACCACTGACCGCTTGCGCGAGCGGCTGGGACTCGATGCCTCGAAGCTGCTGCTGACGTTCCAGTCGCGCTTTGGCTTCGATCCGTGGCTGCAGCCCTATACCGACAAAACGGTGGCGAAGCTGGCCAAGGACGGCGTGCGGCGCATGGTGGTGGTGACGCCGGGCTTCTCCGCCGATTGTCTGGAAACGCTGGAAGAGATCGCGCAGGAGAATGCCGAGATCTTCCGTCACAATGGCGGCGAACAATTCTCCCTCGTGCCATGTCTGAACGACAGCGAACCCGGCATGGACGTGATCCGGCAACTGGTGCTGCGCGAACTGCAGGGCTGGATCTAAGGCTGGATTGAATCCAGCCGATTATCCGCTCGATTTCCGCAGGTTCGAACCTTACATTCGGAGATAACGACCAAACGGAGCGTCGCGACGGCTCGCATTTCGGGGCCGGTCGCGATGCGTGCACATTTCTGGCGGGCTGGGAGATGCCGATGTCTGGTTTCGATATTTTTGCGATTGCCGTGGTGCTGCTGGTCATCCTGACCCTGTTCGCCGGCGTCAAAACGGTGCCGCAAGGCTTCGACTGGACCATCGAGCGGTTCGGCAAATACACCCGCACGCTGGCGCCGGGCCTCAATCTCATCATTCCGTATTTCGATCGCGTCGGTCGCAAGATCAACATGATGGAGCAGGTGATCGATATTCCCGAACAGGAGGTCATCACCAAGGATAACGCCACGGTGACGGTCGACGGCGTCGCGTTCTATCAGGTGTTCGACGCGGCCAAGGCAAGCTACGAAGTCTCCAACCTCAATCAGGCCATCGTCACTTTGACCATGACCAATATCCGTTCGGTGATGGGATCGATGGACCTCGATCAGGTGCTGTCGCATCGCGACGAGATCAACGAGCGGCTGTTGCGCGTCGTCGATGCCGCGGTGTCGCCGTGGGGTCTCAAGGTCAACCGCATCGAGATCAAGGATATCGTGCCGCCGGCCGATCTGGTCGAGGCGATGGGCCGCCAGATGAAGGCCGAGCGCGTCAAGCGCGCCGACATTCTGCAGGCCGAAGGTCAGCGGCAGTCGGAAATCCTTCGCGCCGAGGGCGCCAAGCAAAGCCAGATCCTGCAGGCGGAAGGCCGCCGCGAAGCCGCGTTCCGCGATGCCGAGGCGCGCGAACGCTCGGCCGAAGCCGAGGCCAAGGCGACGGAAATGGTCAGCGACGCGATCGCCAAGGGCGACGTGGCGGCGTTGAACTATTTCATCGCCGACAAGTACATCAAGGCATTCGGACAACTGGCGGAGTCGCCCAACCAGAAGGTCATCATGCTGCCGGTCGAGGCAACCAGCATGCTGAGTTCGCTGGCGGGCATCGGCGAAATCGCCAAGGCAACCTTCGGTGAGAGCGCCGCGTCGGCGGCGGCTGCCGCGCGGCGATCCTCGGTGCCGAATGCCGGGCCGCCGGTGCCGCCCGCACCGCCGCAGCGTTGAGGTCAGTATCATGAGTTCGATGTTTGTCACGCTGGGAAGCTGGAATTGGCTGATCCTCGGCCTGTTGCTGATGGCGCTGGAGACGCTGGCGCCCGGCGTCTTCCTGTTCTGGCTGGGTCTTGCCGCCTTGCTGGTCGGGTTGCTGTCGTTCGCCGTCGATCTGTCGTGGCAGATGCAGCTCTTGCTGTTCGCGGTGTTTTCCGCAGCGGCGGTGCCGTTGTGGCGCCGCATGGCGCAGCGCGGCAAGGGAGTTTCGCCAAGTCCGTTCCTCAACAAGCGCGCCGACGCGCTGGTCGGCCGTGTCTTCACGCTGGAGAAGCCGATTGTCGACGGGTCCGGCACCGTGCGCGTCGACGATACGATCTGGCGCGTCACAGGCCCGGATACTGCCGCAGGCAGCAAGGTGAAGGTGGTGCGGGCCGATGGCGCGATGCTGACGGTCGCCGCCGCCTAGCGCGTTTCCGAAGCGATCCGGCGGTTTGACAATCGTGCGCCAGTCGCTAGATCGATTGGGACGCCATCTTTCGCCGCCATCGGACGCCGCCCATGTCATCCTCGCACGTTTCTTCCGCAACTGGCTGGCGGGATTGGTGCCGGGAGCGTGTCGCGACGCTATTCCCCGGCTATTTCGCACTGGTGATGGCGACCGGCATCATCGCCAATGCGATGTGGTTCGAGGGCCATCGCGATATCTCGGATGTACTGCTGGCGCTCAACGTCGTGGCTTACTGCGCGCTGTTCCTGATGACTGTGGCGCGTCTCATAGCCTTTCCCCGCGCGGTCTGGCGCGACCTCAGCGAGCCGCGACTGGTGTTCGCGTTTTTCACGCTGGTCGCCGCCACCGATGTCCTCGGCGTCGGGCTTAGTCTGCGTGGCTTCGCCACCATTGCACTGCTGATGTGGATCGGCGCGCTGCTGGTCTGGCTTGCACTGATCTATCTCGGCTTCGCCATCCTCATCTTCGTCAACACCGCCGAGCGCGCCGACATCATCTTCGGCGGCTGGCTGATCGCCATCGTCGCCACCGAGGCGGTGGCGATCCACGGAGTCGTGGTCGCGCCCAGCCTCGGCGATGCGGCCGTGCTGGCGGTGTTGTTCGGCCACATGCTGTGGGGCGTTGGCGTCGTGCTCTACGCCATCTTCATGGTGCAGTTCACCCAGCGCATCTTCTTCGCCGATGTGCGGCCGCAGGACGTGACGCCGCTGCTGTGGGTGGTGATGGGCGCCGCCGCCATCAGCACCAATGCGGGCGCGCTGCTGGTGCTCACCGACACGTCGTCGTCGTTCCTGCTGACGATCCGGCCATTCGTCGGTGGCGTCACGCTCGTGATGTGGGGCTGGGCGACGTGGTGGATTCCGTTGCTGGTGATCTTCGGCATTTGGACGCACGGCGTGCATCGGTTGCCGCTGACCTATACGCCGCTGTTCTGGGGGCTGGTGTTTCCGCTCGGCATGTATGCGCTGGCCAGCCTGCGGCTGTCGCACGCGGCCGATATCCCGGCACTCGATTCGGTATCGCGCGTGATGGTGTGGATCGCGCTGGCGGCTTGGACGCTGACCTCGGCGGGGCTAGCCGGAGTGTGCTGGCGCCAGTTGCGCCAGCTCGGCAGTGCTGCGACGCAGCCGTAGCTGCGCCACGGTCAACCGTTGCGGATCGTGCGCTATCCCGCGCCGATCGCCTTCTTGCGATATTGCAGATGGAAGGCGCAGCCGCAGCCCGGCGGATGCGATGACGGATCGCTTGCGGAAATATCGTTGGCCGGCGCAGGTGCGGCGCCGCTGGAAATGCTGGTGGCCGGTGCATCGCGGGTCGGAATGTAGTTGAGGATCGGCGCCAGCCAGCGCTCCATTTCTTCGACCGGGCGGCCCTTGCGCGCAGCGTAGTCCTCAACCTGATCGCGTTCGATCTTGCCGACGCCGAAGTAGTAGCTCTCCGGGTGGCTGTAATAGAGGCCGGACACCGACGAGCCGGGCCACATCGCGAAGCTCTCGGTGAGTTCGACGCCGGTGGTGCGTGTCGCATCGAGCAGGCGGAACAGCGTGGCCTTCTCGGTGTGGTCGGGCTGCGCCGGGTAGCCCGGGGCGGGGCGAATGCCGTCGTATTCTTCCATGATGAGCTGGTTGTTGTTCAACGTCTCATCCGGTGCGTAGCCCCAGAATTCCTTGCGCACGCGCTGATGCATGCGTTCGGCAAAAGCCTCGGCGAGACGATCGGCCAGCGCCTTCACCAGGATCGAGGAATAATCGTCGTTGGCATTCTTGAAGCGCATGGCGATTTCATCTTCGCCCAAGCCTGCGGTGACGACGAAGCCGCCGATGTAATCGGGGATGCCGGTTTCCTTCGGCGCGACGAAGTCGGAGAGCGCGGCGTTGTGGCGGCCTTCGCGCTTCTCGAGTTGCTGGCGCAGCGTGTGATAGGTGGCGATCTGCGTGGTGCGCGTTTCATCGCTATAGACGATGACGTCGTCGCCGACCGTATTGGCGGGCCAGAAGCCGATGGTGGCGCTGGCCTTGAACCACTTCTCCTTGACGATGCGGTCGAGCATCTTGCGTGCGTCGTCATAGAGCGAGCGTGCGGTGGCGCCGACAACCTTGTCGTCGAGGATGGCGGGGAAGCGACCGGACAATTCCCATGTCTGGAAGAACGGCGTCCAGTCGATCACCTCGACCAGCTCTTCGAGCGGATAATCGGTGAACACCTTGGTGCCGAGGAAGGTCGGTGTGGTCGGCCGATGCTTGCTCCAGTCGATCGGCACCGCGTTGGCGCGTGCGGCGGCCAGCGTGATGCGCTTCTTGTCCTGCTGGGCGCGGAAATGTGCGGCGGAAATCTTGGCGTATTCGGCCCGCACGCCCTGCGCATAGGCGTCGCGCTTCTCCGGCGAGAGCAGCGAGGACACCACGCCGACGGCGCGGCTGGCGTCGTTGACATGCACCACCGGTCCGTTGCGGTAATTCGGATCGATCTTCACCGCGGTATGCACGCGGCTCGTCGTCGCGCCGCCAATCAACAGCGGCAGATCGAGGCCCTGACGTTCCAGCTCGGCGGCGAGGAAGCCCATCTCGTCCAGCGATGGCGTGATCAGCCCGGAGAGGCCGACGATATCGGCTTTCTCGTTCTTCGCGGTCTCGATGATCTTGGCGGCGGGCACCATGACTCCGAGGTCGATCACCTCGTAGTTGTTGCACTGGAGGACGATGCCGACGATGTTCTTGCCGATGTCGTGAACATCGCCCTTCACCGTCGCCAGCACGATCTTGCCGGCGGAGTTGTTGCCGGCACCGGTGATGCCGTTGGCGAGGTTGCGCGCCTTTTCCTCTTCCATGAACGGCATCAGATAGGCGACCGCCTGCTTCATGACGCGGGCGGACTTCACCACCTGCGGCAGGAACATCTTGCCGTCGCCGAACAGGTCTCCGACGATATTCATGCCGGCCATCAGCGGGCCTTCGATCACCGACAGCGGACGATCCGCCACCTGCCGCGCCGCTTCGGTATCTTCCTCGATGTATTCGGTGATGCCGTTGACGAGCGCGTGCGACAGCCGCTTCTCCACCGGCCATTCGCGCCAGGAGAGATCGGCTTCCTTGGTCTGCTTGCCCTGTCCGCGGAATTTCTCCGCCAGTGCCAGCAGGCGTTCGGAGGCGCCGGGATCGCGATTGAGGATGACGTCCTCGCACACCTGCCGCAGTTCGGGATCGATGTCGTCGTAGATGATCATCTGGCCGGCATTGACGATGCCCATGTCCATGCCCGCCTTGATGGCGTGATACAGGAACACCGAATGCATCGCCTCGCGCACCGGCTCGTTGCCGCGGAACGAGAACGACAGGTTGGAGACGCCGCCGGAAATATGCGCGTGCGGCAGGTTCTGGCGAATCCAGCGTGTCGCCTCGATGAAGTCGACGCCGTAGTTGTTGTGCTCTTCCAGACCGGTCGCGATGGCGAAGATGTTCGGATCGAAGATGATGTCTTCCGGCGGGAAGCCGACCTTTTCGACGAGGATGTCGTAGGCGCGTTTGCAGATCTCGGTCTTGCGCTGATAGGTGTCGGCCTGCCCGGTCTCGTCGAACGCCATCACCACCACGGCGGCGCCATGGCGGCGCGCGATGCGGGCTTCGTGCAGAAATTTCTCCTCGCCTTCCTTGAGCGAGATCGAGTTGACCACCGGCTTGCCCTGCAGGCACTTCAGTCCGGCTTCGATAACGGTGAACTTCGAGGAGTCGACCATCACCGGCACGCGAGCGATATCCGGTTCGGCGGCAATCAGGTTGAGGAAGGTGACCATCGCCTGTTCGGAATCGAGCAGGCCCTCGTCCATGTTGACGTCGATGATCTGCGCGCCGTTTTCGACCTGGCTGCGTGCGACGTCGAGTGCGGCGGTGTAATCGCCAGCCTTGATCAGGTTGCGGAATTTGGCCGAACCGGTGACGTTGGTGCGTTCGCCGACGTTGACGAACGGAATGTCTGGCGTCAGTTCGAACGGCTCCAGCCCCGACAGCCGCAGCCGCGGTGCGATGGTCGGTACGACGCGCGGCTTGTGCGGTGCGACGGCAGCGGCGATCGCCGCGATGTGGTCGGGCGTGGTGCCGCAGCAGCCGCCGACGATGTTGACGAGTCCAGCCTGGGCAAATTCGCCGATCAGCCGCGCCATGTAGTCGGGGCTTTCGTCGTACTGGCCGAATTCGTTGGGCAGGCCGGCGTTGGGATAGGCGCAGACCAGCGTATCGGCCACGCGGCCGATATCGGCGACGTGAGCACGCAGGTCTTCGGCGCCGAGCGCGCAGTTGAAGCCGATGGTGATCGGTTTGGTGTGGCGCACCGAGTTCCAGAATGCTTCCGGCAATTGGCCCGAGAGCAGGCGGCCGGATTTGTCGGTGATGGTGCCGGAGACCATCACCGGCACGTCGATGCCGCGCTCGTCGCAGATTTCTGCCACGGCATAGAGCGCCGCCTTGGCATTGAGCGTGTCGAAAATGGTTTCGATCAGCAGCAGGTCGGCGCCGCCGTCGAGCAGGCCGTTGATCTGTTCGCCATAGGCCTTGCAAAGGTCGTCGAAGGTGACGGCGCGGTAGCCGGGGTTGGACACGTCGGGCGAGATCGAGGCGGTGCGGTTGGTCGGGCCGATGGCGCCGGCGACCAGACGCGGCTTGCCGTCTTCGGCGCTGACCCGCTCGGCGGCGGCGCGCGCCAGCCGGGCGCCTTCGCGGTTCATCTCGTAGACGACGTCGGCGAGATCGTAGTCGGCCTGCGCGATCGAGGTCGAGGAAAACGTGTTGGTGGCGACGATGTCGGCGCCGGCGCGCAGATAAGCGGCGTGAATCTCCTCGATGGCCTTTGGCTGCGTCAGGATCAGCAGATCGTTGTTGCCGCGGAGATCGCGATGGAAATCCTTGAAGCGCTCGCCGCGGAATCCGGCTTCGTCATATTGCAACGCCTGAATCATGGTGCCCATGGCGCCGTCGAGCACCAGGATGCGCTGGCGCGCCAGTTCGAGCAGAAGGGTACGCTGGGGCGAAACTTGAACGGACATGAGATCAGGCTGCCTTTCGGGCGGAGGGACGGATGCCGAGCAGATGGCTGATGGCGAACACCAGATCCGCGCGGTTCATCGTATAAAAATGGAAATTCTCGACGCCATGCTTGGCGAGTTTCTGCACCTGCCCGGCGACCACGGCGGCGGCAACCAGCTTGCGTGTCTCGGCGTCGTCGTCGAGGCCGTCGAACTTCTCCTCCAGCCATGACGGCACCGTGGTGCCGGCGCGGGTGACAAAGCCGCGCGCCTGCTTGAAGTTATGCATCGGCATGATGCCGGGGAGGATCGGAATATCGATGCCGCGCGCCCGCACGCGATCGAGATAACGGAAGTAAAGGTCGTTATCGAAGAACACCTGGGTGATGGCGCGGGTCGCCCCGGCATCCACTTTGGCCTGCAGCACGTCGAGGTCGGCGTCGAAGTCGCGACTCTCCGGATGCTTCTCCGGATAGGCGGACACTGTGACGTCGATGTCGGGATAGCGCTTCTTGATGCTGGCGACGAGTTCGGCCGAGGTCTGGTAGCCGTCGGGATGCGCGATGTATGGCGTGCCGATGCCGGTCGTCGGGTCGCCGCGCAGCGCCACGATATGGCGGACACCGACCTCGTGATAGCGCGCGACGACATCGTCGATGTCGGCACGCGGGGCATTGACGCAGGTCAGGTGCGCGGCGGGAATGAGATCGGTCTCTGACAGGATGCGGGCGATCGTGGCGTGGGTACGCTCGCGGGTCGAGCCGCCGGCACCATAGGTCACAGAGACGAAGCTCGGCGTCAGCGGTGCGAGACGTTCGATGACGTCCCACAGATTGCGCTCCATCTCTTCAGTCTTGGGCGGGAAGAACTCGAAAGAGATATTCGGCAGCTTCGGCGCGGTTGAGCCGTTTCCGCGGGCCTTGGTCATGACGCTGCTCACTCCACTCAAATAACGAGAACCGGACGCCATCCGGCGGTCACGGCCATGGGTTCGGGATGGGTCATAAAATATGTCAGGGGGCGGAAACGGCCTACCGCTGAATCGAATCAGATCAGTGGGAAATTGCCCATGATGCCGATATTGTTTGGGTTTTTAGGTCTGTATTATATTGAGTGGGCAAGATTGCCGCGACTGACTTCGTCGGAGCTTCTCTCATAAATTATTATTATATAATGATAATTATAGTGTTTACTCGGATTTTTAAGGCCCAAATTTGTTGGGCAGAAATTTTAGAAGTTAAAATAATTCAAAAATCCATCCCACCTTTCGCAGCTTGTGTTGCGGCCGCTTGCGCAACGGGTCTGCGTCCGGCGCGGCTTTTGCCGAACCGGTTGACGCACTAAGTTGTGTGCATGCCACCGCTCTCCATCCTCGATCTTTCCGTCGTCACGGCCGCAACGCCGCCCTCTGCAGCCCTGCGCAACAGCATCGATCTGGCGCGCCATGTCGATCGGCTTGGCTATGTGCGCTACTGGCTGGCTGAGCATCACAACCTGCCGTCGGTCGCCAGTCCGTCACCCGACATCATGATTGGGCAGATCGCGGCGCTGACCGAACGTATTCGGGTCGGCTCCGGCGGCGTCATGCTGCCCAACCACGCCCCGCTGATGGTTGCCGAGCGCTTCAAGATGCTGGAAGCGCTGTTTCCGGGTCGTATCGATCTCGGGCTAGGCCGTGCGCCGGGCACCGATCCCGCGACCTCGCACGCGTTGCGCCGCCGGCTCGATGGCCGCGAGGGTGACGACTTCCTCGAGCGGCTGCACGAGTTGACGCTGTGGGAGACGCGCGATTTTCCACCGGCGCATCCCTATAACCGCGTTGTCGCGATGCCGAACGATGCGCCGTTGCCGCCGCTCTGGCTGCTGGGGTCGAGCGGTTACAGCGCCGAACTGTCGGCGCAGGTCGGCATGGGCTTCGCCTTCGCGCACCACTTCGCCACGTATGATGCGGTGGATGCGCTGACGAACTACCGGCAACATTTTCGCCCTTCCAACTGGCGCGCGACGCCCTATGCCATTCTGGCGGTGGCGGTGATCGCCGCCGAAACCGATGCCGAGGCCGAGCGGCTGGCGGCGTCGGCCGATCTCAATCGGCTGTTGCGGGATCGCGGCCAATACATCCCGCTGCCGAGCATCGAGGATGCGCTGGCATTTCCTTACACCGAGGCGGATCGCGCTTCGATCGCGCGCAACCGCTCGCGGCTGTTTGTCGGCGCGCCGGATACGGTTGTGCAGAAGCTCAAGCCGCTGATCGATGCCAGCCAGGCCGACGAGGTGATGGTGATCACCGCCGTCTTTGACCACGATGCGCGCAAGCGCTCGTACGACTTGTTGGCGTCGGCGTTCGAACTCGACAAGCGCGCGGCGGCGTGAGCTGCGCCTCTCTCGGCAGCTCCAGTCAATTCGGCCGCGCTATTCGGCCTTTTCGCTGAAGGTGGCGCGGAACGGGTGGCCCGGATAGACGCCGACGATGCGGAATTCCCGCGAAAAGAACTTCAGCTCTTCCAGCGCAAAGGCGAGGCCCTTGTCGTCCGGATGGCCCTCGACATCGGCGTAGAATTGCGTGGCGAAGAAATTGCCGTCGACCATGTAGCTTTCCAGCTTGGTCATGTTGACGCCGTTGGTGGCGAAACCGCCCATCGCCTTGTAGAGTGCGGCCGGCAGGTTGCGGACACGGAAGACGAAACTGGTGACCAGCAGCCCCGAGCCAGCTTTGGCCCACTTCGGCTCGCGCGCCAGCACGACGAAGCGCGTCGTGTTGTGGGCCTCGTCCTCGACATCCTCCGCCAGAATATCGAGGCCGTAGATTTTCGCGGCCAAGCGGGACGCAATCGCGGCGCAGCTCTTGTCGCCGCGTTCGGCGACGATGCGCGCTGAGCCTGCCGTGTCGGCGGCGACGACCGGCTTGATGCCGAGCTTGCGGATGATGTTGCGGCACTGGCCGAGCGCCTGCACGTGGCTTTCGACCGTCTTGATGCCGGCGAGGCTGGCGCCGCGCGGCGCCATCAATTGATGCCGGACCGGCAGGAACCATTCCCCGACAATAAACAGACCGGATTGCGGCAGCAGATAATGGATATCCGCGACGCGTCCGGCTACCGAGTTCTCGATCGGGATCATGCCGAGGTCGGCTTCGCCCGAGGCGATGGCGCCGAGCGCGTCCTCGAATGTGGCGCAGGGCAGCGGCTCGGCGTCTGGATAGGCTTCGACGATGGCGAGGTGCGAATTGGCACCCATTTCGCCCTGAAAGGCGATCTTGATTGGCTTGGTCATGGCGCGTTGTATCAACCGTTGCGGGTTTGGCTAGGGGTGTCGTCGGAGGATTCGCGGTTTCAGGGCGCCAGGATGCGCCGGGCGGTTTCGAGGTCGGCCGGCGTATCGACGCCACGCGGCACGGTCTTGACGATGGTCACGTCGATCCGCATGCCGGCTTCCAGCGCGCGCAATTGCTCGAGCTTTTCGCGCCGCTCCAGCGGCGAGGGCGGCAGCCCGACAAAGCGCGCCAGCGCCTCACGGCGATACGCATAGAGACCGATATGGTGATAGCGCGGCCCGTCGCCATGCGGCGCGGTGGCCCGGGTGAAGTACAGCGCCCGCAGCCGCGTGTCGCTGAGCGGCGAGCCGACCACCTTGACGACATTGGGATTGGTGGCCTCTTCCGCGGTGTGGATTTCCGCTGCCAGCGTGGCGATGTCGACCGTCGGATCGGCCAGCGGCTCCAGCACGGCGCTGATCTGGTCTGGCTGGATGGTCGGGAAATCGCCCTGCAGATTGATGACGATCGGCGTCCGGCCGTCGGGATCGAGCAGGCCCAGCGCCTCGCAGATGCGGTCGGAGCCCGATGGATGATCGTCGCGGGTCATCACCACCTCGCCGCCGTGGCGCTTCACCGCAGCGGCTATTTCCGGCGCGTCGGTGGCGACCGCCACCCGGCCGATGCCGGCGGCTTCAGCCCGGCGCAGGACATGGACGATCATCGGCAAGCCGCCGATATCGGCCAGCGGCTTGCCGGGCAGGCGGGTCGCGGCCATGCGGGCTGGAATCAGAATGAGCGGGGCTGGCGCGGTCATGGTGCCGGAGGCCTTGGGTGGATCGACTTGCGCATGAAATGTTGGGGTTTTTTCACGAGAGGGCTCCCTTATACGGGTTGCCAGAGCCCGGGCAAACCGGTATCTCATCGCCGTTACCCCACAGTTCCTCGTGGCTGATTCCGGGTAATTCCGTGGCCGTTTCAGCCGGCCGTACAATCGATTTTCCGGCCTGGAGCCTGATCCGCAATGGACTCCTTCGAACTCAATAAGATTCTCGGTGCGATCCTCGGCACTTGCCTGCTCTTGATGGTGACCAACTTCGCCGCGCAAGCGATTTTCGCTCCGGTCAATCCGGCCAAGCCGGGCTTCGATATCGCCGTCAAGGAAGAAGGCGCAGGCGGCGGGGCCAAGGAAGCTGCCGCTGCTTCGGAGCCGATCGAGAAGCTGTTGCAGACGGCATCGATCGAGAAGGGTATGGCTGCCGCCAAGAAGTGCGCCGCGTGCCACACCTTCGAGAAGGGCGGCCCGAACCGGGTCGGTCCGAACCTCTATGGCGTCGTCAACGAGCCGCGCGGCGAAGGCCGTGGGTTCAACTTCTCCGCAGCCATGAAAGCCAAGGGCGGCACCTGGACGTTCGACGAACTGAACAAGTTCCTCGCCAATCCGAAGGGTTACATCCCTGGCACGGCGATGGGCTTCGCCGGCCTGACTAAGGATGGCGAACGCGCAGACGTGATTGCTTATCTAAATTCGCTGTCGGAGCATCCGGCTCCGCTGCCAACCGCGTCCAAGTGACGCCACGGTTGCTCGAACAAAACGACGGATCGACGGCCAGGCATTGCCTGGCCGTTTTCGTATCGGCGGGTCTGATCGCGCCGGCGAGGCTTTTCGCCGCAGCGGATAACCGGCACGCATGCCAACCTGTGCGGAAACCGGCGAGTTTGCCGAATACTTGCCTTATATCGCAGCGTTAATGGCGGGCGGAACGTGCGACTGGAGCGTCGCTCAGGTCTCGTAAACGTGCGCATGAAATAGATTTCACGTGCCCTCGGCGCCAATTCGGTGTCCACTTCAGGGGTAGAATTCTGGATCTGACATTCGCATGATGAACTTGCAGCCGGATGAGTGGCGAGGCTCACGTCAACACCGCCGGGTTGTGCTGGTACCAACAGGATCTTTCAATTGGCGATAACCCGACGACGTCTGCTTCAGAGTGGTGCCTTGGTGGCGGTGGCCCCGATGGCGAGCATTGCAACCGGCTTTCCTGGCGTCGATCCTGCCGGTGCCCAAACGGCAACTGCCGAAGCCAACTGGCGCCACGGTTTGTCGCTGTTCGGCGAGGTGAAGTATCCGCCGCATTTCAAGCATTTCAGCTACGTCAATCCGGACGCGCCGAAGGGCGGCACGGTGCGGCAGATCGCGCTCGGCACCTTCGATAATTTCAATCTCGTGGTGGCAGGCGTGAAGGGGTCGATCGCCGGATCGGTCGGCCTGATCTATGAGTCGCTGACCACTGCAGCGCTCGACGAAGTTTCCACCGAGTACGGTCTGCTTGCCGAGTCGGTCAGCTATCCGGAGGATTTCTCGTCGGTCACTTATCGGCTGCGGGCGCAGGCGCGCTGGCACGACGGCAAGCCGGTGACGCCGGAAGACGTTGTCTTCTCGCTCGATACTTTCAAGAAAAACCATCCGCAGTATTCGGCTTACTACCGGCACGTCGTCAAAGCCGAGAAGGTTGGTGAGCGCGATGTGAAATTCAGCTTCGACGCGCCGGGCAATCGCGAGCTGCCGCAGATCGTTGGGCAACTCGTCGTGCTGCCGCGCCACTGGTGGGAAGGCAGCAACGAGACCGGCGCCAAGCGCGACGTTTCGGCAACGACGCTGGAGCCGCCGCTCGGCAGCGGGCCCTATCGCATCAAATCGTTCTCGCCGGGCCGTTCCATTGTCTACGAACGCGTCAAGGATCATTGGGCACGCGAGCTCAACGTCAATGTCGGCCGCAACAACTTCGACGAGTTGCGCTATGAGTATTTCCGCGACTCGACGGTGGCGATCGAAGCGTTCAAGGGCGATCAGGTCGATTGGCGTTCGGAAAATAGCGCCAAGAACTGGGCAACCGCTTATGACTTCCCGGCGGTAACCGACAAGCGCGTGTTGCTGGAGGAATTTCCCAACCGCAGCTCCGGCATCATGCAGGCTTTCGCGATGAACATCCGCCGCGAAAAATTTTCCGATGCGCGGGTGCGTCGCGCACTGAACTTCGCGTTCGATTTCGAAGAGATGAACAAGCAGATTTTCTTTGGGCAATACAAGCGCATCAGCAGCTACTTCGATGGCACCGAACTGGCGTCGAGCGGATTGCCGGAGGGACGCGAGCTCGAGATTCTCGAAACCGTGCGCAATCAGGTGCCGCCGGAAGTCTTCACCACGCCATACACCAATCCGGTCGGCGGCAATGCCGATGCGGTGCGCAACAACCTGCGCGAGGCGCTGAAGCTCTTGAAGGAGGCAGGTTACGAGGTGCGCGACCGGAAGCTGGTCGACGGCAAGAGCGGCACTCCCTTCACCATCGAGCTTCTGGTCGAAGATCCGAGCATGGAACGTGTCATGCTGTTCTTCAAGCCGTCGCTGGAGCGGCTCGGCATGGCAGTCAGCGTCCGGACCATCGACCCGACGCAATACGAGAACCGGCTGCGCAGTTGGGATTTCGACATCGTTGTAGCGTCGTGGCCGGAATCGTTGTCGCCCGGCAACGAGCAGCGCGAGTTCTGGAGTTCGCAGGCGGCGAATATCGCCGGATCGCGCAACGTCGTCGGCATCAAGAATCCGGCCATCGACAAATTGATCGATCGCGTGATCTTCACCAAGGATCGCGCCGATCTGGTGGCGGCCACCAAGGCGCTGGACCGTGTGCTGCTGTGGAATCACTATGTCGTGCCGCAGTGGAATTATCCCAAGGTGCGTACGGCGCGCTGGGATCGCTTCGGTCGGCCCGCGGAACTGCCGAAGTATGGTCTCTCCGGATTCCCTGCCATCTGGTGGTACGATGCCGAGAAGGCCGCCAAGAGCGGCAAGCGATCTTGAGCAGCGTGACGCGCATGGCGCAATTCAGCCGCCGGCATGTATTGGGTCTCGGTTTGGGCGCGCTCAGCGCAAGCTGGCTGCGGCCGTTGCACGCCGACGATGCGGCAACGGAAGCGCACGGCATGTCGGTGTTCGGCGACCTGAAGTATCCGGCGGATTTTCACCACTTCGACTACGTCAATCTCTCGGCGCCGAAGGGCGGCATGTTCTCGACGGTGCCCTCTGTGCGCGCCTACAATCAATCCTACCAGACCTTCAGTTCGCTGAATGCCTACATCCTCAAGGGCGAGGGCGCGCAGGGCATGGACCTGACCTTCGCGCCGCTGATGGTGCGTGCTGGCGACGAGCCGGATGCGATGTACGGTCTGGTCGCCAAGTCGGTGCGGATTTCAGCCGACAAGCGGACCTATCGCTTCACGCTGCGGCCTGAGGCGCGATTTCACGACGGCAGCAAGCTTACCGCGCATGACGTTGCGTTTTCGCTGACCACGCTGAAAGCCAAGGGCCATCCGCTGATCGTGCAGCAGATGCGCGATGTCGTCAGCGCCGAGGCGCTCGACGACGCCACGGTGCAGGTGGTGTTCGCCGAGAAGCACGCTCGCGATGTGCCGCTCTACGTGGCGGGCCTGCCGATCTTCTCGCGCGCTTACTATGCGTCGCGGCCGTTCGATGAATCGACGCTGGATATCCCGCTCGGCTGCGGCCCGTACAAGGTCGCCAAGTTCGAGGTCAATCGCTTCATCGAATTCGAGCGTGTCAAGGAATGGTGGGGCGCCGATCTCCCCGTGACGCGCGGCAGCTACAATTTCGATGCCGTGCGCTACGAATTCTATCGCGACCGCGATGTCGCCTTCGAAGGCTTCACCGCCAAGAACTATCTGTTCCGCGAGGAATTCACCGCGCGCGTCTGGGCGACGCGCTATGATTTTCCGGCGGTGAAGGATGGACGCGTCAAACGCGAGACACTGCCGGATGAGACGCCCTCCGGCGCGCAAGGCTGGTTCATCAATACGCGGCGCGACAAGTTCAAGGACGCGCGCGTGCGCGAAGCCTTGATCCAGGCGTTCGATTTCGAATGGACCAACAAGACCATCATGTATGGCGCCTATGCGCGGACGCAGTCGCCGTTCCAGAATTCGGACATGATGGCGAGCGGGCCGCCGTCGGCCGACGAGCTTAAATTGCTGGAGCCCTTCCGCAAGGATTTGCCGGAAGAGGTGTTCGGCGCGCCGTTCGCGCCGCCGGTGTCGGACGGCTCGGGACAGGATCGGGCGCTGCTGCGCAAGGCGTCGCAATTGCTCCGCGATGCAGGATACCCGGTCAAGGACGGCAAGCGGCTGCTGCCGAACGGCGAGGTGTTCAAGATCGAATTCCTCGCCGATGAGCCGCAGTTGCAGGCGCATCATGCGCCCTACATCAAGAATCTCGCCACCATCGGCATTGAGGCCAGCCTGCGTCTGGTCGATCCGGTGCAGTATCGCGCGCGCGTCGAAGATTTCGATTTCGATATGACGATCGAGCGCTTCAGCATGTCGGCGACGCCCGGCGATGGCATGCGGCCGTTCTTCACCTCGCAGGCGGCGCGCACCAAGGGCTCCTACAATCTCGCCGGTATCGAGAGTCCGGCGATCGACGCGCTGGTCGAGCGTATCATCGGCGCCAATTCGCGCGATGAACTGACGATAGCCTGCCGTGCCTTCGATCGCGTGTTCCGCGCCGGGCGCTACTGGGTGCCGCAGTGGTATCGCACCAACCATCCCGTCGCCTATTGGGATGTCTTCAATCATCCGGCCAAGTTGCCGCGCTATTTCGGCAGCGTCGGCGCCATCGAGTTGTGGTGGTCGGACCCCGCCAAGGCGGCCAAACCTGAGCAGGCGAAATAGCCATGAGCGCCTATATCGCCCGCCGCATTCTGCTGATGATCCCGACACTGCTGGGAATCCTGTTCGTGTCGTTCGTCGTGGTGCAGTTCGCGCCCGGCGGTCCGGTAGAGCGGGTCATCGCGCAACTGAGCGGCGCGGACACCGGCGCCAGCTCACGTATCTCGGGCTCATCGGGTGGTGATTTCGGCGCGCGCAATCAGGTGGGTGCCAGTGCCGACGCGGTGAATTCGAAGTATCGCGGTGCGCAGGGCCTCGATCCGGATTTCGTCAAGAGTCTTGAGAAGCAGTTCGGTTTCGACAAGCCGGCGCCGGAACGCTTTCTCATCATGCTATGGAATTTCGCGCGCTTCGATTTCGGCAAGAGCTATTTCCGCGATACCAGCGTGCTGCAATTGATCAAGGAGAAGCTGCCGGTCTCGATGTCGCTGGGCATCTGGATGACGCTCCTGACGTACCTGATCTCGATTCCGCTTGGCATCCGCAAGGCCGTGGCGGACGGTTCGCGGTTCGACATCTGGACATCGGGTATCATCATCGTCGGCTTTGCGATCCCCGGATTCCTGTTCGCGATCCTGCTGATCATCCTGTTTGCGGGCGGCTCGTTTCTCGATCTGTTTCCCTTGCGCGGCCTGACCTCGGACGGCTGGTCGCAATTCCCGTGGTACTGGAAGATCATCGATTATTTCTGGCACCTCACTCTGCCGCTGGTCTCGATGGCGCTCGGCGCCTTCGCCACCATGACACTGCTGACGAAGAATTCATTTCTCGACGAAATCCGCAAGCAGTATGTCATGACCGCGCGCGCCAAGGGCTGCAGCCAGCGGCAGGTGCTGTACGGCCACATCTTCCGTAATGCGATGCTTATCGTCATCGCCGGTTTCCCGGGCGCCTTCATCCACGCGTTCTTTTCCGGCTCGCTGCTGATCGAAACCATCTTCTCGCTCGACGGACTTGGCTTGCTGGGCTTCGAGAGCGTGTTGAACCGCGATTACCCGGTGGTGTTCGGAACCCTGTTCATCTTTTCGCTTGTGGGTCTGGTGGTCAATCTGCTCTCCGATCTGGCTTATATGTGGGTCGATCCACGGATCGACTTTGAGGCGCGGGAGGTCTGATGACACTGCAGACCCGCGAACCGATCGAGACCACGACGTCGACGCCGCTGGGCGAGGCGGTGCCGCCAACACGTCACACGCTAACGTTGTCGCCGATCAACAAGCGGCGCTGGCAGAATTTCAAGGCCAACCGCCGCGGCTTCTGGTCGTTGTGGATTTTCGGCCTGCTGTTTTTCGTATCGCTGTTCGCCGAATTGATCGCCAACGATCGGCCGTTCTTCATCGAATATGATGGCCATTGGTACTGGCCGGCTTTCGTCACCTATTCGGAAACGACGTTCGGCGGCGATTTCGAAACGGCCGCCGACTATCGCGATCCGTATCTGCAGAAGCAGATCGCGGAGAAGGGCGGCCATATCGTCTGGCCGCTGATCCGCTATTCCTACGACACGCACAATCTCGATCTGCCGACGCCGGCGCCGTCGAAACCGACCTGGATGCTGACCGAAGCGCAATGCAAGAGCGTGGTGGAGAAGAAGGGTCTCAAGAGCTGCCGCGACCTCGAATACAACTGGCTCGGCACCGACGATCAGGGACGCGACGTTGTCGCACGGCTGATCTACGGCTTCCGCATCTCGGTGCTGTTCGGGCTTTGCCTCACCATCGTCTCGTCGATCATCGGCATCGCCGCCGGTGGCGTGCAGGGCTATTTCGGCGGCTGGGTCGATCTGACATTCCAGCGCTTCATCGAGGTATGGACGGCAATTCCCTCGCTCTATCTGTTGCTGATCCTGTCATCGGTGCTGGTGCCGGGTTTTTTCGTGCTGCTCGGCATCCTGTTGTTGTTCTCGTGGGTGTCGCTGGTGGGGCTGGTGCGCGCCGAATTCCTGCGCGGGCGCAACTTCGAATACATCATGGCGGCACGGGCGCTCGGCGTATCCGACAAGGTCATCATGTTCCGGCATCTGTTGCCGAACGCGATGGTGGCGACCATGACGTTCCTGCCGTTCATCGTCTCGTCCTCGGTGATGACGCTGACGGCGCTGGACTTCCTCGGCTTTGGTCTGCCGCCGGGCTCGCCGTCGCTCGGCGAGTTGCTGTCACAGGGCAAGGCCAACGTTCAGGCGCCGTGGCTTGGCTTCACCGGCTTCTTCTCGCTGGCGATCATGCTGTCGTTGTTGATCTTCATCGGTGAAGCGGTGCGCGACGCTTTCGATCCGCGCAAGACCTTCAACTAGGACAGAGCTTGCCGATGGACGCCATCAACCAGCCCCTGCTTGAAGTTCGCGATCTCTCGGTCGCGTTTCGCCATGGTGGCGGCGCGTCGATGGCGGTAGATCACATTTCGTTCGAGATCGGGCGCGGCGAATGCGTCGCGCTGGTCGGCGAATCCGGTTCGGGAAAATCCGTCAGCGCGCTCTCGGTGCTCAAGTTGCTGCCGTATCCGACCGCCACGCATCCCTCGGGCAGCATTCGGTTCAAGGGGCGGGATCTGCTGTCGTTGTCGGAACAGGAGATCCGCACCATCCGCGGCAACGATATCTCGATCATCTTCCAGGAGCCGATGACGTCGCTCAATCCGCTGCATACCATCGAGGCACAGATTGGCGAGATATTGCTGCTGCATAAGGGCATTCGCGGCGCGGCAGCAAAAGCGCGGACGATCGAGTTGTTGACCCAGGTCGGCATTCCCGAGCCGGAAACGCGGCTGGCGAGTTATCCGCATCAACTGTCCGGCGGTCAGCGCCAGCGCGTGATGATCGCCATGGCGCTGGCGAACGAGCCGGACCTCCTGATCGCCGACGAGCCGACAACCGCGCTCGATGTCACCGTGCAGGCACAGATTCTGGCGCTGTTGGCGGAGATCCGTGCGCGCACCGGCATGAGTCTGTTGTTCATCACCCACGATCTCGGCATCGTGCGGCGCATCGCCGATGTCGTGTGCGTGATGAACAACGGCAAGATCGTCGAAAAGGGACCGGTCGAGCAGGTGTTCACGGCGCCGCGCCATCCTTACACGCGCGCGTTGCTCGCCGCCGAACCGAAGGCCGATCCCGCGCCGCCGCAGCCGCAGGCGCCGGTGGTGGTTTCGACCAACGATCTGAAGGTCTGGTTCCCGATCAAGCGCGGTCTGCTGCGGCGAACCGTCGGCCACATCAAGGCGGTCGATGGCGTCAACCTCGCCGTGCGCAAGGGCGAGACGCTGGGCGTCGTCGGTGAATCCGGTTCGGGCAAGACGACCTTGGGGCTGGCGCTGCTGCGGCTGATTTCGTCGGAAGGCCCGATCGTGTTCATGGGCAAGGATGTGCAGGGTCTGCGCGCCAAAGAGATGCGTCCGTTCCGACATGACATGCAGATCGTGTTTCAGGATCCGTTCGGCGCCTTGAGTCCACGCATGTCAGTCGGCGATATCGTCGCCGAAGGCTTGAGCGTGCATCAACCGTCGCTCTCGACGCAGGAACGAGAGGCGCGGGTCATTCGCGCCCTGCAGGATGTCGGCCTCGATCCGGAAACGCGGTCGCGGTATCCGCATGAATTTTCCGGCGGTCAGCGCCAGCGCATCTGCGTGGCGCGTGCCGTCGTGCTGGAGCCGAGTTTCGTGGTGCTGGATGAGCCCACCAGCGCGCTCGACATGCTGTTTCAGGCGCAATTGGTCGATCTGCTGCGCGAGCTGCAACGCAAGCATGACCTGACGTATCTGTTCATCTCGCACGATCTTCGGGTTGTCGCCTCGCTGGCGAGTCATCTCATCGTGATGCGCCAAGGCAAGGTCGTGGAGGAGGGGCCTGCCGCGGACCTCTTCAAGAACCCGAAAAGCGACTACACCCGCGTGCTGTTCGCGGCCGCATTCCGCAACGAGGCGGCTGGCGGCCACACGGCGGCGCAATGACTAGGCGGATTCCGTTCGATGCGGTCGCGGATCGGCCCGCCGATGTCACGGTTTCGGAGCCGACCGATATCGCGCGCGGCTTCATGCCGTATGAGCGTTATTCCGTAGTTCTGCCGGACAGCGAAGGACGCGAAACGCGGCAGCGGCGCGATCTGCTGCGTGCTGGCCGCGTCGTCGCGGTGCTGACCGTCGATCTCGATCAGGACCGCATCGTATTGATCCGGCAGTTTCGCTTGTCAGGACATATCGCCACCGGGCGCGGCGATATGGTCGAGATCGTCGCCGGCCGAGTCGACCGCGGAGAAAGTCCGCGCGACGCGGCAATTCGCGAATGTCGTGAAGAGATTGGTGTCGCCCCTTCGCGGATCGTCGAATTGTTCAGCGTGTTATCGACGCCGGGCCTGACGGAGGAATATGTGACGTTCTTTCTGGGAACGGTCGACTCGTCGAAGGTTGTTGCGCGCGGTGGTCTTGACGGTGAAGGCGAAGACACGCTGCCGTTCGTCGTGTCGGTCGACGACGCGCTCGCGGCGCTGGATCGCGGGTCCGTCGCCAACGCGCTTCTGGTCAATGCGTTGCAGTGGCTGGCGCTCCACCGCGCCGGGCTTCGCGATTATATCACAGCCGCTTGATGCTGGTGATTTCGTGTCCCGCCGCGCTGATGCGGGATACGGCATCGCGGATGGGTTCGATCGCCGTTGCCATATGGTAGGCGTTGGCATGCACGATCGTTGAGGCATCGCGCACGATGGCAACGTGGCCTTTCCAGAAGATCAGGTCGCCACGTCTCAACTGATGCAGTTGCGTCACCGGCACCGTTGCGCCGAGCGAAGCCTCCTGCATGTCGCTGTCGCGCGGTGCGCCCACGCCACTGGCTGTCAATGCGACCTGTACCAAGCCTGAGCAATCGATACCGAGACTGCTCTTGCCGCCCCACAGATAGGGTGTGCCGACGAACAACTCGGCGATCGCGACGAAATCGGCCGCGTGGTCGGTGATCGGCGCGAGATGTTGTGCTGGCACGAACAAGCCCGCGTCGGTCATCGCGAAAACATCGTCGGTTCGGTTGACGGCAATGGTGGCGCCGAGCGGCAGTGTCGCGGCCGGCGGCAATTTGATCGAGGGACCGGGGAATGCGAAAGTGCGGATAGCCGCAACCTTGTGTGTGACGGCGGCACCCGGTTGGCCCAGCGCATGATCCGGCAGCCAGCCGACATAGCCGTCGCTCCCGAGTTGCCCCCAAGCCCAGCCTTCGCCGTTGCGATCGTAGATGGTGACGTGCTCGCCCAGCAATGCCTGCGTCTGCAGCATCGCGTCGGCGCGCGGCGCTGTTCGGACCGGCGCGATGGCATCCGTCACGACACATTTTTCGCCGTTGACGAAGCGGGCCGCCTTCACTTTGCCTTCGAGATATTTTGCCGCCACGTCGGGCCGGGCCGGAGTGAGGCGGGGATCATCCATAGCGTTGGCTCAGCAAGCGATACAATGCGCGCGCGGCCTGGCATTCGCCGCCTTCCGGGCGCCCCGGCTTCGCTGTCGGCGTCCAGCCGTAAATGTCGAAGTGCAGCCAGTTGCTGGCACGCTCGACGAAGCGTTGCAGGAACAGCGCGCAGGTGATCGAACCCGCGAAGCCGTTCGACGGGGCGTTGTTGATATTGCCGACCTTGGAATCGAGCCAGGCATCGTACGGTCCCCACAAGGGCATGCGCCAGACTGGATCGTTCTCCTCGGCCGCGCAACGCGCCACCTCTGCCGCAAGCGCATCATCGCCTGTATAGAACGGCGGCAGATCCGGGCCGAGCGCGACGCGTGCCGCGCCGGTCAGCGTGCCGAGATCGATCAGCAGATCGGGCGATTCCTCATCGGCCAGAGCCAGCGCATCGGCCAGCACCAAGCGGCCTTCGGCGTCGGTGTTGCCAATTTCCACGGTCGGACCCTTGCGCGACGGAAAGATGTCCAGCGGACGAAAGGCGTTGCCTGCGACCGAATTCTCGACCGCGGGAATCAGCACCCGCAGCCGGATCCTCAACCCCGCATCCATGATCATCTGCGCCAGCGCCAGGACATTGGCCGCGCCACCCATGTCCTTCTTCATGATCAGCATGCCGCTGGCCGGCTTCAGATCGACGCCACCGGTATCGAAGCAGACGCCTTTGCCGACGAGCGTGACTTTCGGATGTGCCGGATTGCCCCAAGTGAAATCGATCAGGCGCGGCGCACGGGTCGAGGCCATGCCGACAGCGTGGATCAGCGGGAAATTCTGTCGTTTGAGGTCGTCACCGACGATCGAACTGAAGCGGGCACCGAACCGCTCGGCAAGCGTGCGGGCCGCCTGCTCGAGGTCCTCCGGGCCCATGTCGTTGGCCGGGGTGTTGATGAGATCGCGCGCGAGGGCGGCAGCCTCGGCCATGCGAGAGATGGCGGCGATGTCGACATCGGCCGGCGGCACCAGCCGCACGTTTGCCGCGTCGATGGTGCGATAACGTCCGAACCGATAGCTGCCTAAAGCGAAAGCCAGTACGGCCAATCGCATGTCGTGCGACGTGTCGGCGAAACGATAGACGCCGGGTGGCAGCAGGCCCGGCAATTGTCCCGCGCGGAAGCGGTCGTGGCGGCAGCTCGCGGGATCGTCGACACCGAACAGCACTTGCGCGATGGTTCCATCCGCTGCCGGCAGTGGCAGGCAGTGCCCGGCCTTGCCGGTGAAGTTGCTGGCGCGCGCGAATTGCTGGGCCGTCGCGGAGAGATCGGCGCGGATCGCCTCCCAACTGGCCTTGGTGACCAGCGTGATGGGGATCGCGGCCTCGATCGCTTCCGTTTCGAAGGCAGAGTGCATGATATCGGTCTCGCTACTGGGGGACTTCGGTGGGCAGACCGGCGAGCCTATTGGGCAATTAACCAGTCGTTAGGGTTAACGGTCTATTGATCGAGGCAGTCGACAGCAACAATTTGCCTGCAATCGCGAGTTAATGTGCCATGCGTCAGCAGCCTTGTCTTGCCCGCTTTCTCGGCTCGGTGGCTATCGTCGCGGTCGTATCGGCCGGGCTGGGTGGCTGTCAAACGGCGAGCCTGTCCGACGTCACAGGTTCGCTCTCCCCGCGCGCGGAAGCTCGGGCAGAGGCCGATCCGCGCCGCGCGGCGGTCGACGCCTATGGCGAGCAGTATCGCGCCAACCCGAAGAATGCCGAAGCTGCGCTGAAATACGGACAGGCGTTGCGTGCCTCCGGTCAGCGCGCGCAAGCCGTGGCGGTGCTGGAGCAGGCGAGCCTTGCGCACCCCGGCAACAAGGCTCTGCTGGCCGTTTATGGCCGGGCGCTGGCCGACAATGGCAATTTCCAGATGGCATTTGACGTGCTCGGTCGCGCCCACACGCCGCAGAACCCCGACTGGCGCATTCTGTCGGTGCAGGGAACGGCGCTCGATCAACTCGGCCGTCATGAGCAGGCACGCAACTATTACGCCAGCGCTTTGAAGATCGCGCCCGACGAGCCATCGATTCTGTCCAATCTCGGCCTGTCTTTCGTGCTGACCGGCGATTTGCAGAAGGCCGAAACCACCTTGCGCCGCGCTTATGCGCGCCCCAATGCCGATGCCCGCGTGCGCCAGAATCTGGGGCTCGTGGTGGGGTTGCAGGGCCGCTTTGCCGAGGCGGAGTCGATCGTCAAGGCCGACCTGCCGGCTGACGAAGCGGCGGCGAACGTCGCCTATCTCAAGCAGATGCTGAACGGCCGTCAGCAGCAGCCAAAGCTGGGCGCGCAAGCCGAACCAGCGGCAGCGACCCGCTCCTGATCGGGTGCGGTCCCTCCGCTACTCATGTTCCACATCATCGTAGGTCGATCGTGGCGACCGGCCGCAGTTCGATGCGAGGCCGGGTTTTCTGCGCGCATGCCGCCAGTCATTGGCTGGTGCGGCGCGCGACTCGGTCAGTGCAGTTCGGAAAGCTTGATGCCGGTCGGCCCGAGGATGACGACGAACAGCACCGGCAGGAAGAACAGGATCATCGGGACTGTCAGCTTGGGCGGTAACGCAGCGGCTTTCTTCTCGGCTGCAGTCATGCGCATGTCGCGATTTTCCTGGGCCATCACGCGCAATGCCTGCCCGAGCGGCGTGCCGTAGCGCTCCGACTGCTGAAGCGCGAGACAGACCGATTTCACGCCTTCCAGGCCGGTTCGCTTGGCAAGATTCTCATAGGCCGTCTTGCGGTCCTGAAGGTAGGACAACTCGGCCGTGGTCAGTGTGAACTCTTCCGCCAGTGCGACCGATTGAATCCCGATTTCCACGCTGACCTTGCGGAAAGCCATTTCGATGGACATGCCGGATTCGACGCAGATCAGCAGCAGATCGAGCGCATCGGGAAATGCGCGCCGGATCGACAGCTGACGCTTGGAGATGGCGTTTTGCAGAAACAGCATCGGTGCCTGCAACCCGAGATAGGCGGCGCCAAGGCAGATGCCGATCTTGACCTGCACAGGCTGTTGCATCTTCGATAGCACGAAGACGTAGACGATGGCTGCCGCCAGGAACACGATGGGGGTTACCATGCGGAAGAACAGGAACGTGATGTAGGGCGCTTGTCCGCGGTAGCCAGCCATGATCAGCTTTTCGCGGGCGGCTTCCTGGGCGACCCATTTTCCGAGGTTGAGATCCTCGACGACGCGGGAGACCAGTTGCTTCGGGGTTTGACGGAGTGAGACCTTTTCGCCTCTCAGCCGCTCGCGCTCACGCTGCCTTATGCGTTCACGCTCGCTGGCGACAGCTTTCATTCGCTTGGTGAGCGCTTCACCGGCAAACAGCGGCGTAATCAGCGAATAGACGGTGGCGCTTGCGGCAATTGCCGCAAACAACATCGTCATAAAGCGTGCGTCATGAAATTTTTCGACGATGAAAGCGAACATGGTGCACCACTAGAAGTCGAAGTTGATCATCTTCTTCATGACCAGAATGCCGATCGTCATCCAGATAACGCAGCCGGCGAGCATGAGTTGGCCGGTCGGATGAGTCCACAGCAATGAGATGTAATCCGGAGTTGTCAGGTAAACGAGGAACATCACGATCGGAGGCAGCGAGCCGATGATGGCGGCCGATGCCTTGGCCTCCATCGACATGGCCTGGATCTTCTCGGTCATCTTCTTGCGGTCGCGCAGCACTTTGGACAGGTTACCCAGCGCTTCGGCGAGATTGCCGCCGGATTTTTGCTGAATGGCGATCACGATGCCGAAGAAATTGGCCTCGGGCAGCGGCATCCGCTCGTACAGCCGGGAACACGCTTCGCCCAGCGGCATGCCGATGGCCTGGGTTTCGATGATCGACAGAAATTCGCCCTTGAGCGGCTGGGGCGAATCTGCAGCAACAACCTTGATCGATTCGAAGAGCGGAAGGCCGGCCTTGATGCCACGCACGATGACGTCGACGGCGTCGGGGAGGGCCGCGATGAATTTCTTCTCCCGCCGTTTCTTGAGATAGCCGAGCAGCCAACGCGGAACCCCGATGGCGGCGGCAAAACCGAATGCCGTTGCGGCGATCAGCCCGAGGCCTCCGACGAAGCACACCGCAAAGGTCACAAAGCCGAGCGCCGAGGATATGACGGCGAATTTCTGCTTCGACCAGGACAGCCCGGCCTGTGAAATCCGATTGCTCAGAGAAACGTTCTTATCTTTCTTGTGACGCTCTTCGAGTTCCTTGAGCGAATTCTCCACTTGCTCGCGCCGCGAGCGCTGGCTTCGGTCAATGCTTCGTGCAGACACCGGTTCCGATTTGGCGAGAGCAGAGCGGCGTTGCTCAGCCTTTCGCTCGCCGGACAGGACCGGATAAAGAAATACCCACGCCACGCCGCCGATAGCGGTCGCGGCGAGGAATGCCAGTGCGAGCGTCTGCAGATTCATGGTCGGCCTCAGACGGAAACATCGACAATGGCGGCGTCCAGAGCGGCGGCAAGCCGTTGCTCTTCGTTGTAGTACCGTGCGCGATCCCAGAAGGCCGGACGCCCGATTCCGGTCGAGCGATGACGGCCGATGATGTTGCCGTTGGAATCTTCGCCGAGCAGGTCATAGACGAAGATGTCCTGAGTGATGATGGTGTCGCCTTCCATCCCCATCACCTCGGTGATGTGGGTAATGCGACGCGAACCGTCGCGCAGTCGTGCAGCCTGGACGATGACGTCGATCGAGGCGCAGATCATTTCGCGGATCGTGCGCGACGGCAGCGAATAGCCGCCCATGGTGATCATGGATTCGCAGCGAGAGAGTGCCTCGCGCGGATTGTTGGCGTGCAGCGTGCCCATCGAGCCGTCATGGCCGGTGTTCATCGCCTGCAACAGGTCGAAAGCCTCTGGTCCGCGGACTTCGCCGACGATGATGCGTTCCGGCCGCATACGCAGACAGTTCTTGACCAGATCGCGCATGGTGATCTGGCCTTCGCCTTCGATATTGGGTGGGCGCGTTTCCAGGCGGACGACGTGAGGCTGCTGCAATTGCAGTTCCGCGGCGTCTTCGCAGGTAATGATGCGCTCGTCACCCTCGATATAGTTCGTCAGGCAGTTGAGCAGCGTGGTCTTGCCGGAGCCGGTACCGCCGGAGATCAGCACATTGGCGCGGCAGCGCCCGATGATCTGCAGGATTTCGGCGCCGGGTGGAGAAATCGCGCCGAATTTGACCAGCTGATCCAGTGTCAGTTTGTCCTTGCGGAATTTACGGATGGTGAGCGCGGGACCGTCGATCGCGAGAGGCGGCACGATGGCGTTGACACGTGAACCGTCGGCGAGGCGGGCGTCGCAGATCGGCGAGGACTCATCAACGCGTCGGCCGACCTGGCTGACGATGCGCTGGCAGATGTTGAGAAGCTGCTGATTGTCGCGGAAACGGATGCCGGTCTTCTGGATTTTGCCGCCGACTTCGATGAAGACCGTCCCGGCACCATTGACCATGATGTCCGCGATGTCGTCGCGTGCCAGCAGCGGCTCCAGCGGGCCGTAACCGAGCACGTCGTTGCAGATATCGTCGAGCAGTTCTTCCTGCTCGGCAATCGACATGACGATATTTTTGATCGCGATGATTTCGTTGACGATATCGCGGATTTCTTCGCGGGCGGACTCGCCGTCCAGCTTGGCGAGCTGGGCCAGATCGATGGCTTCGATCAAGGCGCCGAAGATCGTTGCCTTGACCTGATAGTAGTTGTCCGAGCGCCGGGATTCCACGGCGGGTTGAGGCGGCGCGGGGCGTCCGGGAGCCAGCGGCGGCGAAGAGATCGCGGCGCCGGGCGATGGTGTCGAAACATGCGAAGGCGCTGCCGCTGCCGGCGCCGCGGCCGGCTCCAGCATGGCAGCGGCGGGGAGCGCCGCCCTCGATTCAGTTTCCGGTCCGCTACGCTTACCAAACACGACGGTACTCCATGCGGCAGTTATTTAGCCCGCAGCTTTCCGATTAGCGGCGCGAGGAACGAGGTGCGCGGCTTCTTTGCCTCGCCGCGCCCCGTGAGCCGCTGGGCGATTTGCAGGAACATTTCAGTCGTCCGATGATTGGCGGCGATTTCCGCGATCATCTGTCCATTGTTCGCGGCCGACCCGAACAGTTGCGGCTCGAACGGAATGCTGACGATCGGCTGCGCTTCGATGGCCTTGGCGAATTCATTGACGGCAATCTCCGGCCGTTTCGGCACGCCAACCTGATTGAGGCAGTACAGCGGCGCACGATCGTTCGGTCGCGCGGCTTTCAGCAGATCGAACAGGTTCTTGGTATTGCGCAAATTGGCCAGATCCGGCGCGGCGACGATGAGGATGTCGTCGGCACTGATCAGCGCCCGTTTCGCCCAGCCCGACCATTGATGCGGCACGTCCAGCACGATGCACGGCATCGTCGAACGCAGCGTATCGAAAATGGCGTCGAACGCTTCGGTGCCAAAATCGTAGACGCGATCCAGCGTTGCCGGTGCGGCCAACAGGCTGAGGTGATCGGTGCATTTCGACAATAGGCGGTCGATGAAGGCGGTATCGATACGGTCGGGCGAAAACACCGCATCGGCGATGCCTTGCGGCGGATCCTGATTGTAATCCAGGCCTGCCGTGCCGAATGCTAGATCGAGATCCGCTACGACGGAATCCAGCGCGAGATCCCGGGCAATCGCCCATGCAACGTTATGGGCGATCGTCGATGCGCCGACGCCGCCCTTGGCGCCTGTGATGGCGATAATCCGGCCCACGGCCTTGGCGTCCGGTGTCGAAAACAGACCGCAGACCGCGCGCACGATTTCAATCGGCTGGATCGGTGCGATGAGATAGTCGCTGACGCCGCGACGGACGAGCTCGCGATACAATGTCACGTCGTTGACCCGGCCGACGACGATGACGCGCGTCCCGGCGTCACAGACCGAGGCGAGCTGATCGAGGCCGCTGAGGATATCGGAGCGGCCTTCGGTTTGCAGAATGATGACGTTCGGCGTCGGCGCCGTCCGATAGGCCTCGATCGCCGCCGTGATGCCGCCCATCTGGATCTTGATGTGCGCTTTGCCAAGACGTCGGTCTTCGCCGGCGGACTGAATCACCGCGGCGACTTCGACTGTCTCGCAAAAGGCCTGGACCGACACACGCGGCGCCGGTGCGATGTGAATATCGCTATCCAACGTCGCGACGTCGGAAGAGCTTTCCTGATTCTGGCGTTCGTAGCTGATCATTTTCCAACATCGCTCAGTTTGGCCGCATCAGACTCGGGATACTTGGTCGCGGTTGACATACCCTTGCGGTACTTCTCGAACGCGATATTGCGGCGGGCGGTATAGGCCGGCGTTTCCGGGCGTGGCTGAACCAGGTCCGTGGGGTTGTCGACCATCGCCGCAAGATTGCGCTGCGTGGCACAGCCGAAGTTCCAGTAGGGCGTATTCTCGAGATAGGATTTGTTCTTGATCGAAGGACCGATATCCTCCGGCCATACGCCGCATGGTCCGGCATCGGCCTTGATCCGGGGATAGCTCACGCGGATCGGTGCGAAGAGCTGCGGATCCGGGCTGCGGAAATTGCGCACCGTGATGCCCTGCGCGGGCACGCCGCTGGCGGCCAGCAGCGATTTGATCTCGCGCAACGAATCTGCCGCTGTCCTTGCATTCGGGGTGTGGACCGGAACATCGATGACAATCACGCCGGTGCCTTCGTGCAGCCACGTCCGCCCCAGCGACACGATGTCAGCGCGCTGCGAGGCGCTCAAGCCGCCGCGGCCGTTGCCAACGAAGACATTGATCGTCTGGTTCGCTTCCTGAACCACGATGGGATGACGCTGCCGGTAATCCGCCGGGATCGCGCCGGTGATTTCCTCGCTGGTGTGGGTGCAGGCACCCAGCACGCAGGATGCGCCGACCAGCAGGCTTGCCAGCCGGAGTCCACGCTGGAAATTGACGGGTCGTTTCGTCGTCATGTCCGTTATCCTTGTCCCGTCTCAGTCGGTGATGAAGCCGTAGGTGCCGCGGTAGTTTCGGCCGGGCTGGACTCGTCCCGGCGCGCCGTAGATGCGATTGATGTTGCCCAGCAGGTCGGCTTGAGGATCGGACGCGGCGGCAAAGCCGTCATCCGGACGTGAAAGGTCTTTCTGTGCCACGGCGCGGACGATGTACGGCGTCACCAGAATCATCAGTTCGGTGTTGCGATTGACATAATCGCGGCTGCGGAACAGCGTACCCAGCACGGGGATCTGCGACATACCTGGCAAACCGTTGATGGCCTGCTTGGTTTGATCCGAGATCAGGCCAGCCATCGCCATCGAGCCGCCCGAGGGAATCTCCAACGTGGTGTCGGCACGGCGTGTCTTGATCGAGGGCACGGTCAGCGAGTTGACGGTGTTGTTGGTCACCGCCTGCGACAGGGTGATCGAGTTGTCGTTGGACAGTTCCGACACTTCCGTCATCACACGCAGGCTGATGCGGCCTTCGTTCAGCACCATCGGCGTGAAGTTGAGCGAAATGCCGAACTTCTTGAAGCTGATCTGCGTGGTACAGACATGGGTAGTCGGGTCGCAGGAATATCCTGCCGGCACCGGGAATTCACCGCCCGATATGAATGTCGCGGACTCGCCGGAAATCGCGGTCAGATTCGGCTCGGCCAGCGTGCGAACCACGCCGGCGCTTTCCATCGCCCGCAATGTCGCGGTCACCGCCGGAACGCCGTTGACGCCGCCGAATGAGCCGGCAAGCGAGTTGCTCGCGACCAGCGGACGGCCATAGGCGGTGAATGGATTCGCATTGGTGAAATTCACCACCGCGGTGCCGTAGCTCATGCTCGCAGTGAGGTCGATACCCAGTTGCTTGACGATGTCGCGCTGAACTTCGGCGACCGTCACCTTCAGCATCACCTGATCGCGGCCGCGCACGCTGATGCTGTTGATGATGTTCTCGGCCTTGCCCACCAGACGAGTGGCGAGGTCGCCAGCCTGCTGGGCTTCGCCCGGGCTCGACACCGATCCGGTCAGCATCACGCCGTCGCCGAGGCCTTCGACCTGGATATTGGCGCCGGGCAGCGTCTGCTTCAATGCGGCGCGCAGACCGTTGAGGTCGCGCGTTACCGCGATGTCATAGGCGGAGATCTGTTGGCCGGACGCGTCGAAGAAGATGATATTGGTCTGACCGACTGCGGCGCCGATGATGTAGGCGCGCTGCGCGGAGCGGATCACGGCGTTGGCGATCTTGGGATCGGCGACCAACACGTCTTTGACGTCGCGCGGCAGATCGATCACGATTGATTTGCCGACACCGAGCGCCAGGAAGCGCGCATTCAGTTTGCCCGCGGACGCCTCACCCGCAATCTGACGGTCGGCGGCGCGCACCGGCGTCAGGATCGGGTTCAGTGTCAGCGCGGCCACACCTGCGAATGACAGGGCCTGAATCAGTGTGGCCCTTATCAATCCTCGATTCGCCCGGCACTTCATATCGTTGGTCCTTCCGGTCACTGCCGTGTCGTTGCCCTGGTGGTCACGCCGTAGCGGACGATGTTGATGCTGTCGCGCCGGCCGCTCTGTTCGTCGCTGCTGACGACAACGCTCGCGTCGGCGAGGCTTCGCAAAGCGAGGGTAATGGTGCCGCTCTGGCGAGCGCGCGCCAGCGTTTCAGCCTGATCCGGCTTCAGCTCGAGCGTTGCCGTCTTGCCGACAACGGAGTTCTGGCCGTCCTTTTCACGCGGTGACTGGTCGATGGCCAGCACGCGTACATTGCTCAGGAGAATTTCGGAGCGAACGGTCTCGCCGCCGTTGTTTTGATCCGCGTTCTTCTCGCGCCGGGAGAGAATGACGTCGACGCGATCGTTCGGAAGGATGAAGCCACCCGCGCCGGTTTCCGGGGAAATATCGGTGGAAATCGCACGCATGCCCGCTGGCAGCACGGCAGCCATGAAGCCGGCGCCGTTGGCCTGCACCAGCTTGGTCTCGCGAATCGGCTCTCCGCTGACGAACGGTGAACGCGCGATCGATCCGACCAGCTTGGTCGTCGCATCGGGATTCTTGTCACGTCGAATGAAACTGTCGCTCACGGTTGCCGCGGGCCATGTCTGCCATTGCAACTCGCTGGCTCCGACGGCTTGCCCAAGCGGGATATCGGCCTTGGCGACCAGGACATCGACGGTCTGCATCTGGGCAGTCTGGGGCGCGATGACCGGTTTATGATCCGAGCCGCTGGCAAGATAGGCAGCGACGCCGCCTGCACCGACAGCAATCGTCAGGACAACAATGCGTGCGGTATTCATACGCTTCACTTTCCACATTACGCCGCGACGCGGATGTCGCTGTAACGGGAGTTGAGCAGTTATTCGTCAAAGCATGGTTAATGAGGCGTATCTAAATGACATTAACGAGGTGTTTCTTGCGCCTCGTCAGCCCGCGATGAAACGGGAGAGATCGACCATCTTGATCCAGGGGGTATCCGGGTAAACGATGAGCGCGCCGATCGCGAGGGCAATACCGTAGGGGATACCCGTCTCGTTGTGGTGCAGCCGGAGCAGCCAGGGTTGGCCGGCAAGCACATAGGGTAAAGGCCAGCGCCGGAATTCGATCAGCAACAGCGTCAGCGCTCCGCCGAAGACAGATGCATAGAGCAGGAAGTCGAGCAGGTGGGCAAAGCCGAACCAGAGTGCGATCGCCGAGGCCATCTTGGCGTCACCGCCGCCCATCCAGCCCATCGCAAAGCAGAAGAACGTCACTGCAAGCACGGCGCCGGCGGCTCCGAGATGAAGCAGTACATCGAAGAGGCCCATCCCGCCGGCGGCGGCCAGCACGGCGAAGCCGAGCACCAGCAGGAGCGAAACCCGGTTGGAGATGGTCATGGTGAACAGGTCGCTCGCTGCGGCGAACGCCATCAGTGCCGGGAACAGCAGCAGACGAACGAGATCGAATACCATGCGTGCGAGCCTTTAACCGTTTGTACGTCCGGTGGCAGCAAACAAACTAGCCGCCAGGAATGAACAATCGGGAAACGGCGCTTTCGATCCGATCGGCGGGGAATGTGATCGGATCCAGCATCCGCAAAAGAAAGGGAGGCCTCGGTAACCCGAAGCCTCCCGCTGATATCGCGCAGATCGGCGCTGAAATGGGCTGCCGACCCGAGATAAAAGGCTTACTGGGTGGTGTTCATGCCCGAGTTGATGTTGGTGAAGGTGCTCTTCACCGAACCGCCGAGGGTGTTGACGATGGTGATGATCGCCAGGGCGATACCGGCAGCAATCAGACCGTATTCAATCGCGGTGGCGCCCGACTCATCCTTGGCAAAACGCTTAACGAGGCTCTTCATATGAAACTCCATGTGTGCACGTGGCTGTCGAACTTTGCGTTTGGTCTAAACGGCGTTCTCAGCACCGTGACCATGGCGGGAACCTAGTCCGAGAAAATTGCAGCGCAGTTAATTCGATTGCAGAAACACCGGTATAATGGGCTCTTCTTGCAGACGGTAAACTTCGACTTAAAGCGATTGCGTTTATCTCAGTATTTCTGAAGCCGCTTCGAACGGCCCGCAGAGGCGACGGTGGGAACGGTGTGGCGAAGGTCGTGCATCCTGCTAACCGTTGCTCGCAGCGGTATTTTTAGCGGGTGCGAGCGATACGCTTTGCCTGGAGATCTCTTGGTCAGGCACACGGATGTGACAGACGTTCAGCGGAGCTTGAAGACGCGACGCCGCCCCGGCGTGGCAGCTCCGCTGCGTTTGTAGTTCGTTCATGAATTAACGGCATATTTGCCATGTCAGGTGTCAGCACTGTTCTACGTCGCGTCCGCCGACCTGTGATCGTCCCGAGGTAGTCTATGCCGTTCAGGGTTTTGCAAACTGTCATGCGCTGGTCGCTCCAGGCGGTATCCGCTGTCGCGATCGTTTGGACGGTGCTGGGGACGTCAGGTGTCCAGGCCGGCGAGACCGTGACCGTCAACGTCGATCAGGCCAAGCTGATCAAGTTGACCGGGCGCGTGGCGACGCTGGTGGTCGGCAACCCCTTGATCGCCGACGTGGCGCTGCAGCCCGGCGGCGTTGTTGTTGTGACCGGCAAGGGATACGGCGCAACCAACGTCATCGCGATGGATCGCAGCGGTGAGGTGCTCGAGGACCGCATCATCCAGGTTAAGGGCCCGACAGAAGAACTCGTGACCGTTTATCGCGGCGTCGAGCGCGAAACCTACACCTGTCAGCCGATTTGCCAGCGCCGCGTGACGCTTGGCGACGGCGCGGGCTATTTCAAGTCGACCATGGACCAGGCCGATACCTGGAGTAGCAACGCTGCCTCCGGCGGCGGCACGGGCGGAAAATCAAACTGATCGGCGTTTTGTTATGAGGTCGCCGCCCGGACGTCCGTCGTCTTGGCCGTGGGCCCTTCGCCCGTTGTCCGAACCGCCGTCGGCGACCCGGTTAATTTTCTCTTAATGCCTCCCGGCATTCTGTCTCGATGTCGCGAAACACTTCGACAATGACTTTCGGCTAAAGCTTGGCGGTAGATAGTTCCTGCCGGTTCAAGGGCCCGTCGATGTCGCTGTCATCGCTTTTCAAAACCACCAGGGTCACCAAGCATCGGGTCGGCAAGTTTGGACGTGACCGCAAAGGTTCCGCTGCGGTCGAGTTCGCTTTGGTAGCGCCGATTTTCTTCGCTTTGCTGTTTGCCGTTCTGGAAACCGGTTTCGTCTTTTTCGCGGGGCAGACATTGGAGACGGTGACGCAGGATGTGGCGCGTCTGGTGATGACAGGGCAGGCGCAGAATATCGGCTACACCCAAGTGCAGTTCAAAGACGAAGTCTGCAAGCGCCTGACGATGTTGTTCGATTGCAAGAATGGCATCTACGTCGATGTGCAGAGTTTTCCATCGTTCACGTCAGTGACCATTCCCGATGCCATCGATGCCAACAAGCATTTCATTCCCACGATGCAGTACAAGCCGGGCAACGCCTGTGATGTCGTGGTGATGCGGATGTTTTATCAGTGGCCGCTCTATGTGACCGGTCTCGGATACGACATGTCGAATATCGCTGGAAACAAGCGTCTGCTGATCGCTACGGCTGCATTCCGGAACGAGCCCTACGGGACAGCATCATGTACCTGATGTGTGCTGAATACTTGCGGTGTCGTATGCGTCGCCTGCGGCTAAACCTGCTGGGCGACAACAGCGGCCTTGCCGCCGTCGAGTTCGCGATGATCCTGCCGTTGATGCTGGTGATGTTCTTCGGCACGATCGAAGTGACATCCGGTGTTGCGGTCAATCGCAAGGTGACGATTGTCACGCGCACGCTGTCGGATCTGACGTCGCAAGCGTCCTCGGTCACCGACGCGCAGTTGGCGAATTTCTTCGCGGCGAGCGCAGCAATCATGACGCCGTATTCGGCCACGCCGGTGCGCGCGACGGTCTCGCAGGTCAAGGTTGACGGCATTACTCTCAAAGCGACGATTGTCTGGAGCAAGGGTGCCAAGCCGCATGGCGTTGGCGATACCGTGACCGTGCCGGACGGTCTCAAGCCGGTGGCGCCTGCGGCCGATATTTACCTGATCTGGAGCGAAGTCAGCTATCTGTTCAAGCCGCTGTCGCACTACACTGTCACCGACGTCAATCTGAGCGATCAGACCTATACGCGGCCGCGTCAGTCGGCCTGTGTGATGTACAATAACACGGCCTGCTAGCCGGCGACGCTCTCCGATCGATCCTGCTCTTTCAGACGCGGCATCCTCGGGCTGTCTGCTGTGAGGCGTCGCTCGTTCAATTCCAGTTCTTGGCGCAGAAGATCGTTCGGATTCCGACATAACATACATGGCCTTGCAGACCACTTACGTCGGCCTGCGAGGGCGCCAAACGACAAAGGCCGCGCTGCGAGCGCGGCCTTCTCACAAACCGCGAGGGTCTGCGTCTTTCTTCGTATCGCGGCGTCAGCCGCGAGAAGCTGCGTCAGCCAGCGGCGCGGAGGTTATCCGCCGACGACTTACCCGAGCGGCGATCGGCAACGATTTCGTAGCTGATCTTCTGGCCTTCACGCAGCGTTCCAAGTCCGGCACGCTCGACGGCGCTGATGTGCACGAACACGTCGTTGCCACCGTCGTCGGGCTGGATGAAGCCATAACCTTTGGTTGCGTTAAACCACTTCACGGTTCCCATGCTCACGGGATAGTCCCTTCTCAAAAAAATATAGTCGAAACCCATAGTTTATGGGCTGGTGGCATCGAATTTTTGGAAGGGTCGTCAGCGTCTAAACCGGCTGCACCGGTAGTTAGCGAATGTCGTCCGGCCGAAAATCGATCCCGATATATTATTCGAAAGTAGGCCCTAAAACAATCCTGACGCGCATGTTTTTTAATGCGTGCCGTTATGCAATCTCAAGTTGTAAAATGGGTCGATTTCGGGAGTATTTTCTCCCGAAAATTGCCCTATCGCGGCTTAGCGGCGGCGGAACTGGCCGCGCGGGGGTGTGCCACGCGGTGCGCCAGTGCCCGGACGCTCGTCCTTGTGGCGGAAGATCAACCGTCCCTTTTCAAGGTCGTAAGGCGACATTTCAATCGTTACCCGGTCGCCCGCCAGGGTCTTGATACGGTTCTTCTTCATCTTGCCGGCGGTGTAAGCGACGATCTCATGCCCCGCGTCGAGTTGCACGCGGTAGCGTGCATCCGGAAGGATTTCGGTCACCAGTCCTTCAAACTGGATCAGCTCTTCTTTGGCCATGGTTCTCTCCAGATCGACAGATCGTCAGCGTTGCGGCTGCCGGTTGCGTTTGTTCTGCGGCGGACGGCTTTCCCGATGCAAGAAAGCGACGCCCTGCATTGATTCACCCTTGCCGCCCTGCGAGGAGCGGACGGGGTCTTGCCGGCCGGCTTCGTGCCGATTGGCCGACGGGGTGCCTCCACCGAAGCGGCGACGGCGGCGCGGCCCCTTCGACGCCGACGCGCCGTCGTTGCCACGGGCCTGATGGCCATGCGGTCCGTTGCGGCCGCCACGGTTTTGTGCGGGAGCCGGCGTTTCGCGATGGCCGGGCGTGCGGCGATCTTCTCTCGGCAGTGCCACCCGGATCAGTTTTTCGATGTCGCGGAGATAAGCTATTTCCTCGCCGGCGCAAAGCGAGATTGCGACCCCGTCCGCTCCGGCGCGGGCGGTTCGTCCGATGCGGTGGACGTAGGTTTCCGGCACGTTGGGGAGGTCGAAATTCACCACGTGGCTGACGCCGTCGACGTCGATCCCGCGCGCTGCGATATCGGTGGCGACCAAGGTCCGTATCTCGCCGGTGCGGAAGGCTGCGAGCACGCGCTCGCGATAGTTTTGCGATTTGTTGCCGTGAATGGCGTCGGCCGTGATGCCGGCTTTGGCAAGACCTTTCACCACCTTGTCGGCGCCGTGTTTGGTCCGCGTAAAGACCAGCGCGCGGTTGACCTGCTCCTGCTTGAGGATCTGCGCCAGCGTTGCCGGTTTTGCAGCGTGATCGACTTGAATGATGCGCTGGGTGATGCGCTCGACCGTCGATGACACCGGCGTGACCGCGACGCGCGCGGGATCGCGCAGCATCTGCTCGGCGAGGTCGGCAATGTCGCGCGGCATCGTCGCCGAGAAGAACAGCGTCTGCCGCTTGATCGGTAGCTTGGCGACGATCTTACGGATGTCGTTGATGAAGCCCATGTCGAGCATGCGGTCGGCTTCGTCGAGCACCAGGAATTCCACCTGATTGAGCTTGAGGCCGTTGCTCTGCACGAGATCGAGCAGGCGGCCGGGCGTCGCAACCATCACTTCGACACCCTGCATCACCGCGCGGACCTGACGGCCCATCGGCACACCGCCGATCGCCAAGGTCGAGCTCAGCCGGATGTGGCGGCCATAAGCATTGAAGCTGTCGAGGATCTGCCCGGAGAGTTCGCGCGTCGGGCTCAGCACCAGGACGCGGCAGGCCTTGGGCTGCGGTCGAATGCGGTTCTCAAGCAGGCGGTGCAGGATCGGAAGTGCGAACGAGGCAGTTTTGCCGGTGCCGGTCTGGGCGATGCCGACGACATCGCGGCCGGCGAGTGCGAGAGGAATGGTTTGAGCCTGAATGGGCGTCGGCGTCTGATAATTCTCTTCCTGAAGAGCACGCATAATGGGATCGGCGAGGCCGAAATCCTGAAAGGAGGTCAAAAGATTGGTCTTTCCATCAAAAAAGCAGGCACCCGGCGTCATTCGCCAGGGGCTCGCGAGAGGTGTCTGAGACACCCGCGTGCTTGGGGCGTCGGCTTTGGTTGGCTGAAGGGGCAAGCCAGAAGCCTTTGCAGGCTCAGAACACGCGGCTCGCAATGACCCGATGATTCTCAAGGTCGTAGCGTTCATATGGAACAGCAACACGGCGGATTCAAGGTGATTTATCTGTCAGGCGGCGACGCGGCACGGGGGTAATTCGCGGAACCATCGCGTCGTGCCCAAGTAGAACCGTGCTAATCTATTGAATTGTCTTTAATTTTGGCGGGTTCGCGCGACAATTCGCCTGCCGTCGTCGCGCGCGATGCAACGCTCCCGTCGCGCTGGGATCATCATTGTTGACCGAACGACGTCAGCGCGGCCCAGCTCCGCCGATCCCTGGGCCCCATCCAGTGCTTGGACCCATGGCGTGGCCCTGCAGAGTGCTCTAAGACTGCTCTCAACTCAAAACGCAGAACAAAAAGCGGGAGGATTTCGTGATTTACGTCGTAGCCACCTTGACCGTGAAGCCGGAGATGCGCGCCGAACTGATCGCCGGTGCGAAGGCCTGCATTGCCGAGACCCGCAAGGAAGCTGGCAATATCGCTTACGACATGCATGAGAGCGTGACCGATCCGTCCCGCATGGTGTTCGTCGAGCAATGGGACAATGCCGAGGCGCTCGGGCCGCATAGCAAGAGCGAACACTTGAAGGCATTCGGCCGCATCGCGGTGAAGTGCCTGAGCGCGCCGCCCAAGATCGAGGTCATCACCCCCGCCAAAGTTGACGTTCGCTAGAGCGGCCGGCCTTGAAGCCTGGTGGAAATGCCGCCCTCGCTCACGGCGGCTGCCTTGCCTATCGTGTACGTGTCCCGGCGTCAGGATGTCGGCACGCCGGAATGGAACCAAAACCGCAACCCGCCGTTAGCATCATTCATTTTTCGCCAAGGCAAAGTTGAAATGCGTATGTCCTGCGGAGCGCGGTCCGACGATGAGGATTGATCCATCCTGTCGACCGGCCGGCTCTCCGAGACCGGCCGGGGGCAGTCCGTCCTGGCCGTGTTTTCATTTTGAAATCATTTGAGTAACAACGTGGTTCGGCTGGGCTTCATCATCGGCTTTGTCGCGCTGCTCGGAATTCTCGTGTCCGGGTTGGCGGCTTATCGGGCTTACGATCAGGAACTGACGGTCGATCGCATCGCATTCTCGCGGGCGATCGATGTCAGCAGCAGTCTGGTGCAGGATCGCCTGACCGAGCGCGAGTTGCTGGCGCGGGTGTCGTCCGGATTGTTTCACTCGCCGGCGGTCACGCAGGCAAACATGTTGAAGCCGCTGCGGACCTCGATCTACGCGTTCAAGACCGACTTTGTCGTGGCCGGATGGGTCGCGCGTTTGCAGCCGGATGACCTCGCGCAGGCCCAGCGTGAATTGGCCAGTGCAGGTTTCCCCAAACCGGTGATCCGTGAGTTCGACGATTCGCCGCTGCAGCCGGTGGCGCAAGGCCGGCCCCTCGACGTGCTGATGGATGTCGAGCCGCGGAGCGCCGAGACGATGGCTTTCGTGGGGCGTTCGCTCGATCAACAGCCAACCCTGCACGACATGTTCGCGCGAGCGATGTCGCAAAAAAAACCTGCCGCGTCCGATCCGACCCCTTTGTTGCGGCCGAATGGTCCGACGGGGCTCGTGTTGGCAGCGCCCGTATTGTTCGAGGAGAATGGCGAGACGGTCGGCTTCGTCACTTATTCCTACGAGATCGGTTCGCTGATGCTGGCCAATGACGAGCTGTCATTGTTCTCGATCGCGCTAAAGGATCCGCGGCGCGCGGGCTCCGAACTGGTAGCGGACGATCGCGGCTGGGTGACCTCCCGAACGGCGACGGGAAGCGCCGAAGGCAAAAGCGCGCCTGTGACACGCACAGTGACGTTCGGTGGGCGTGACTGGCAACTCGTCTACTACGCCAAGACCAACTCCGAGCGACGGGCGCAGAAACTCGCTGCGGTTGTGGCGTTTCTCGGCATCGCGCTGACCGGCCTGATCTGCGGTTTGTTCGGCTATGTGGCGTATAATAACCTGCGCATGAGCCGAGAGATTCAGGCGCGCATCAGCTTCGAGCATCGGTTGACCGCGGTGATCGACGAACTCAATCACCGCGTCAAAAACATTCTCGCTGTGATCCAGTCGATCGTCACCCGAACATTGCGTCATGGCTCCGACGTCGACTCGGTTCGAGATCTGTTGATCGGCCGCATTCATGCGATGTCGAACGTCGTGTCGCTGCTCAGCGAGAGCAAATGGCAAGGCGTCAAGCTGCGCGGGCTGTTCGAGGCGCGCGCGATTCCGCACGCCGAACGCATCGACGTCAGCGGCCCGGATATCTCCGTCAGTGCCCGTGCCGCGCAGAGCTTGTCGCTGCTATTCTTCGAACTGGCGTCGCATATCGACGAAGGGTTGTCGCTGGTCGGCAAACATCCGACCGTTCAGGCGCGCTGGGAAGTGACCGGCGAAGGCAGCGACGCGATGTTTTATTTTCGATGGGAAGAATTCAATACCAGCGCCGCCACCCGCCGCGAGGACAGCGATTTTGGCCGCGTGTTGCTCGATCGTGTGGCGCCGGAAGCCTTGGGCGGGACGTCGCGCCGGCGCTTCACCGATGTCAGCTATGTCTATGAATTGACAGCGCCGATGGCCACGGTGGTCGATCTGACCGAACAGGCGCGCACCGATCGCTTGTCCGCTCCGGTGCAACGCGCGCGTTAGCGCCGAATATCGGAGACCCATCGGCTCCTTAATGTTCTTGCACCCAGTTCTGAAATTTAATACGCCAGCGGCCGCCACTGGCGGCCGCTGATCCATTGTATTGGACAAAGTCCGTCGCAGCCTAACCGTTGCCGCTTCCGATCACTGCGCGGATCGTTTCGTCCGGGCCGAAATCTTCCGAGCCATTGACGTAAAGCAGGGCGCTGAGCTTGGTTCGCGCTCGGTTGACGCGGCTCTTGATGGTGCCCACCGCGCATCCGCAGATAGCCGCGGCATCCTCGTAGGAGAAGCCGGACGCCCCGACGAGGATCAAGGCTTCGCGCTGGTCCTGCGGCAGCTTGTCGAGAGCCGCGCGGAATTCCTCGAACTCGAGATGCGACCCCTGGCTGGGCTGCGATTTCAGCGTCTTGGCGTAGTTGCCGTCGGCGTCTTCGACCTCGCGCCGCCGCTTGCGATAGTCAGAGCGGAACAGGTTGCGGAGGATGGTGAACAACCATGCCGGGAGGTTCGAACCCGGTTCGAAGGAGTCGATGTTGGCGAGAGCGCGCAATAGCGTCTCCTGCACAAGATCGTCTGCACGATCGCCATTTCCGCTCAGCGATATCGCGAAAGCGCGCAGACTTGGGACCGACGCCAGAATGTCGTCGCGAAGAGAATCCGTGAGAGGCATTAATCCCTCCCGTCTTTTTTGGCAGCGAGCTCACCTTCCGGAGCATCAAGTTTCCGTATCAGCTCGGCAAATCGATCCGGGACGCCTTGGCGCACCACATCGTCGTACATCGCGCGAAGCTGATGTCCGATCCGGGACTGGATTTCCGCATTGAGGCGGCCTGGCTTTGCCGGCTTGCCGGCGGGCTTCTCATCGTTCATGGCTAATTCCACATTGTCTCTAATAAGTAACATATTGAGATATCGAGGTTTTCCTCCCGATATCGGAAGCCGAGCCTGCTGTTTCATGGATGCTAATGCGGAGCGTTGCTTTAAGTTCCGCGAAAAGGGAACTTTTCTGCGACTTGTGCGTAATTCAGCCTAGCGGGCGCCCGGCGGTGTCCGTCTCAATGTGCACGAAGATAAGGATGAAATGGGGATGTCCCGATCACAGCTCGTTGCCGAACACCTGCCGCTGCTGCGGCGCTATTCCCGTGCCTTGACCGGGAATCAGGCTGCCGGGGATGCCTATGTCGGCGCCATGTTGGAGGCGCTGCTGCAGGATCAGTCGCTGCTGGATGAAAAGCACGGTGCGCGCGCTGGCCTGTTCCGGCTGTTTACGCAGATCTGGAGTTCGGTCTCGCTCAATGAGGAAAGCGACGTCGTGCCGATCCTCAATCCGTCCGAGCGTCGGCTGTCGAATGTTACGCCGCTGCCGCGCCAGGTCTTTTTGCTGCTGTCGTTGGAAGGCTTCTCCGAAGAGGAGGTCGCGTTCATCCTTAACGTTGAGCCAGCGGAAGTTCGCGAACTGGCCGATGCTGCGGGTCGGGAAATGGCGGCGGAGATCGCCACCGATGTCCTGCTGATCGAAGACGAAACCTTCATCGCCATGGACATCGAAAGCCTGGTCAAGAATCTCGGCCATAACGTCATCGGCGTCGCGCGGACGCACTCCGAGGCGGTGGCTTTGGCCAAGACCAAAACTCCCGGCTTGATCCTGGCTGATATCCAGCTGGCCGACGGCAGTTCGGGTCTGGATGCCGTCAATGAATTGCTGCGCACGTTCGAGGTGCCGGTGGTTTTCATTACCGCTTATCCGGAGCGTTTCCTCACCGGTGAACGGCCTGAGCCGGCGTTCCTGATTTCCAAGCCGTTCCAGCCGGCGATGGTCTCGGCGGTGGTCAGCCAGGCCCTGTTCTTCCAGCGCAATTCCCGGAATCGGTCTCCGCGAGCCGCGGCGTCCTGATCCGCTTTCAGGCTGAGAGTGCTAGCCATTCGCGCCGTGCGTTTCCCGCGCCGGCGCGAATGCGCACTGGCGGTTCAATTGCATTGAACCTTTTGCCGGCTGCCAAGACCTTATCTCTGAAGCCCATCATCGTTTGGGCGAACAGTGCCTGCGTAAGACGAGAAAAGGCGCAGGGTGCAGCTGGCATCACCACAACTGCACCCCGCTTGGCCGGTCAATTGGGGCAGGGGACGGACCGGCTGTAGAAACAGACGTCTGAACGCCAAAAGCGTTCCCAAATTTTTGCGCAGAACTGCACGCTTATTTGATGGCCGGCCGGGAGAACCTAGCCGCGGCTCATGCGTTGTTGCCGCTCTTGGTTCAGGTCAAGCATCTCGAGTGCAGGAGCGGTGACGCAAATGTCCAGGATGTCGTCGATACTGGTCGCTGCCACAGCCGTCGTGTTGACGGCCGGAGCCGCGCAATTTGCCTCCGGGCATGATTTGCTTTCGCCGCTCTCTGGCGCATCCGTACCTGTAGCAAGCGCAGGGCTGACCTATATCGAGGACGCGCAAAGGGATCACGTCAATCGTGCGACCAAGGGTGATCGCATGGAAGTTAACGCTGGCGATCGCGTTGCGATGCAGACTTTTGCCGTGCGCGTCTCCGGTTTGAGCAATACATCGGTGCTAATACGTGCGCCGATCGCGACACCGGGTAAGGAAGCGCACGACATCGCTCCTGTCCGTACCCCTGCTATCTTGAAAGCTCCCGCTGTTGCGCCGAAAGCGACCGTGGCTTGCGAACCAATGGTGAGCGTGTTGACGGAGGTCGCCAAGCAGCTCGCGCCGGGGCGCTGCATTACCTGATACGACAGATATCTCGCAATTTGAAATGAATCAGACGTCCGGGTTTTCCGGAGCGTCCTCGCCATTGCGGCGTGCTGCGAGAAAACCAAGCGCAATGCCCCCCACCGCGAGGATCGGTATCAGACGCTTGATACCAACGGCGCGCACCACCTGCAGTCCCAAGGCCATGACAATAGGATCGGTCAGGATGCTTTGCGCGGTGGATTTCGCCACCTCCGCGGCATGCGCTTCAGCTTGCCGCTTCTGATAAACATAAGCCCCTGAAGCGACGAGGGCCGCGACCAGGAAGATCGCGGCAACGGTCAGGCAGGCGTAGATCAACCCCTCGGTCTGCAGAACGAATACAAATACCGCTGCACAGATGAAGGCCAGCGCAATGAACAGCAACGCAGCCATCGCAACCAGCAATGAGGTCAGACGTACGGCGGTACCGGTGCTGTCCTTTAGATCATCGATAAATCGCTGAATCATCCTCGCCCCGCTTTAATGAAATGTTGGTCCCGCGCACCCGTTTCGAGGGATCGCGTCCCGAAATCGACAAATAACCGCTCCGCATCGTTCGGGCGGCAGGATCGACACGTTCCGACACGTGCCGATTCAGTGCCTGCAGCGCCGAACTCGATCAGCTCCGGCACTTACCGACGCCATGTCACGCCGATGAGAAAGCCCAGACCGATGGCCAGCCCGACGGCCGCGATCGGACGCTGTTGAATGGCGTCTTCAAGCGTTTCTTCCAGCGACGCGGCGGCTTCCTGTGCTGCGTCCATTGCGGCGCTGCCGCGTTCGGAGGCGTCCGACAACAAGGAGTCGACGTTCTGACGCGCCTGCTTGTAACCGCGCCGTGCCTGCTTGCTGGCATCGCCGGTAAAGGCTTTCAACGCATCGGATAGCTGTTCGGCGAGCGCCGATATATCGCCCTTGACCTTCGACAGATCTTTCTCGAGGCGATCATAGGTCGTCTTGTCGAGCAGGTTCTTGATTGTATCTTCGGCGCCGCTGTTGGCCATATTACACTCCATGGAAACGCGTCATTGCCATCAACGCGACTGCGCAGATGGAAGTTCCATTTGAGAATATGTTGACTGGCAGATGGTTTTAAAGTGCTGGCACGTCTTTGTTGAAGCTATGGCCGCCTAGTCGCCGGGCAATTGCGGCGTTTCGGGCGGGAATAGATGCTCCTTGAGAACCAGGCCGACGATCAGCAGCGGCGAGGAAAGAAATCCGCCCATCGGTCCCCATAGCCAGGTCCAGAAAGCCAGGGCTATGAAAACGGCTAGCGCGTTCAGCGACAGCCTGCGGCCGATGATCGTTGGGGTGATGAAGTGGCCTTCGATGAAGGTCAGTCCGGCGAAGGCGACGGCGGCCAAGAGACCGGCGGCCAGCGTCGAAAACGACAGGATGCCCACGACGACGAGGATGACGAACATCGCCACCGGTCCGATGATGGGAAAGAAGTTCAATGTTGCCGCCAGCGCACCCAACCCTGCGGGATTGGGCATGCCGGTGATCGCGCAGATCAGGCCGGTCGCAACGCCGACGCCGAGATTGATCAAGGTCACGGTCAGCAGATAGCCGCCAAGACTTACTTCGATTTCGTTGAGGATACGCAGGGTCCGGAGCCGCGTCTCACGGTCGGAGAACGTCATGATCATTGCCCGGCGGAGATCCTTCCAACTCGCCACGAACAGCACCAGCGTGGCGAAGAACAGCAGGATTTCCGTGAATGTCGGGGACAGGAATTCGACCGCCGGTCGCATCCACTCGATCTTGGGCAGTTGCAGCGGCGTTGTATTGATTGAGCTGTTCTCGCCGAACATGCCTTGAAACTGGTGCCACAATGCCAGCGGCCGATCGAACAGCTGCAATTTGTCTCTTAACATCGCGCCGAGCTCGGGCAGGCGATTGCTCCATTCGATCAGCGGCGCCGAGATCAGGCCGACGATGAATACGGCGACGCCGCACACCGCGGTGACGATCAGGACCGCCGCCACGGAACGGGGGATACGGTATCGTTCCAGAAATCCGGCGGCGGGCGAGACCATGGTGCCGACGATGAATGCCATCACCACCGGAAGAAAAAACGCCTTTGCCACATAGAGCACGGCGACCACGCTGATGATCAGCAGTCCCACCAACGCGATCGCGACGATTTCCGCACGCCGGATGATCGGCGGCTGGCTGACATCGCTGTCAGGAATCGGTTTGCCGACCGCATCGACCGGTCCGGTGCGCACACGTGTCCCGGGCGGTGTGTCGTTCGGCATTCGCGGCTACTCGTGATGTCAGATTCGACCAAGCAAAAGCAGGACAACAACTATGACCAATATGGTGCCGACGATCCCCGACGGGCCATAACCCCATGAATTGCTGTAGCCCCAGCTCGGAATCACGCCGAGAAGGATCAGGATCAGAATGATGACGAGAATTGTGCCGAGCGACATGACGGTATTCCTCGTACTCACGCCTGCATCATGCAAGTGGCGGCTTCCGAGGCGGCCAACGCCGATGGAACTCGAAAGTTCCATCGCGACAACGTGAGAGCGAGCGATATTGACTCGTCGCGGAATACGAAGCCGTCGTGGGAACGCAAGTTGAGTGGTCGCGTTTGTCTCGCAATCGTCGCGCTCGCGACATTCGGTAAACCACCGGGGCAGATCATGACCTATTCCCGTTCGGACATTCGCACACCCATCGCAAGGCGCGCGGCGCGTGCGCTGGGGTTTTCAGCTGCGGTCTTGACTGTGCTGACGTTGGGCGCCGGCGCGGCTGCCGCGCAAACGCTCGGCTATGCGCCATTGCATCAAAGCGTGTTTCCGCCCGATGCGACTGTTTCCGAGCAAGCGATCCAGCCGGATGCAACGGACGAGCAGGCGGGCGAACTGCCAGAGCGGCTGCGCCGCACGGTGGTGTCGTACGTCACCAACGAGGCGCCCGGCACCATTGTTATCGATACCGGAAATACGGCGCTCTATTATGTGCTCGGCGGTAACCGGGCGATCCGTTATGGCGTCGGAGTTGGCCGCGAAGGCTTTACCTGGTCCGGCATTCAAACCATTTCACGCAAGGCCGAGTGGCCGGATTGGCATCCGCCAGCCGAGATGGTCGCGCGTCAGCCTTATCTGCCGCGCTTCATGGCGGGCGGTCCGGGCAACCCGCTTGGCGCGCGTGCGCTGTATCTCGGCAGCAGCGAGTACCGCATCCATGGCACCAACGATCCGTCGACGATCGGGAAGTTCGTGTCCAGCGGCTGCATTCGCCTGACCAATGAGGACGTGGAAGATCTCTTCAACCGCGTTCAGGTCGGCACCAAAGTCGTGGTTCTGCCGAAGCGCGCGCAGCGAATCGAAGCTCGCAGGCCGGCGGCCATGCAGGTCGCCATCCATCATCCAGATCGGCCCGCGCAACAACGCACGGGTCTCGGCCCGCAGGCCTTGAACCTTTCGCCATCGGTATTGCACTAACCCGCACCCATCTGCCGTCGAAAGTACCTGGGCGCGTCAACATATTGGCTCGTGGAGAATCTCATGGCTTTGTTTGGCAGCAGGCGCGCGGTGTTGGTCGTGATCGTGGCAATGGCCGGATGCGCTTCGAGCGGCGCACATGCCAATGATTTCTTCTCGGCGTTGTTCGGCGCCATGACGGGGCATCCGCCGCCATCGTCCCGCTCGTTCATCCCGTTTGCCAATGACGGTTACGACGCCAACCAACCTGCGGCCACGCCGGCGCGCCCGGCCGCAACCGGCGGACGGCAGGCGTACTGCGTCCGTACCTGTGACGGTCGATACTTCCCGATGACTTCCGGTAACAACCAGAGCCGCGCGGCGTCGTGCGATAGCCTCTGCCCCGCTAGCGAAACCAAGGTGTTCTACGGCTCGAGCATCGATCATGCGACCAGCGAAGGCGGCAAGTCCTATAGCAGCCTCGCCAACGCCTTCCGTTATCGCAATGAGATCGTTTCCGGTTGCACCTGCAACGGCAAGGATCAGTTCGGTTTGGCCAAGATCGACGTGGAGAATGATCCGACGTTGCGCAAGGGCGATATCGTTGCCGGCGCGGACGGCCTGGTCGTTGCCGGCCGTACGCCGGACCGGCGCGGCGCGGCTTTGAATTTCTCTCCGGCCTCGGCGGCCGTGAAGGCGAAGTTCGAGCGCCTGCCGGTCGTTGCGTCCGAGTAATCTCTTGCCTGACATCATCGCGCAAAACAGGTTCCGGGACCGGAACCCGGGAACGCTCGCGGCGTTGAGTTTCATGCGACGCCTGAATGCGAGGCGCTTGCCTGCGCTGCAGTCGCCAACCGCGATTTGAGGGAATTCGAATGCTTATCGGTGTATTGATTACATTTCTGGTCGTTATTCTGGTTCTGTATCTGATCAACCTGTTGCCGCTCGACGGACGCGCCAAGCAAATCGCGCGCGTCGTCGTCATCATTATCGGCATCATCTCGTTGCTGAAGTATCTCGCAGTGTTCTAGCGACAGACTATCCTCGTCATTGCGAGGAGCGTAGCGACGAAGCATTCCAGTCTTTTCATATGCTCTCTGGATTGCTTCGCTTCGCTCGCAATGACGAACCTTAGCATTACTTCGAAATGAGAAAGCCCCGGCGCGAGCCGGGGCCTTCGTTCTGTTGATGGTGCAGGTGCGTTACGCGGAAGCCTTGGCTTCCTTGCGACGCGCGTGCAGGATGAATTCGGTGTAGCCGTTCGGCTGCTCGCGGCCCTTGAATACCAGATCGCAGGCGGCCTGGAAGGCGACGCCATCGAATTTCGGCGCCATCGGCTTGTAGAGCGCATCGCCGGCGTTCTGCTTGTCGACGACCACGGCCATCCGCTTCAGCGAGTCCATCACCTGATCCTTGGTGACGACGCCATGCTGCAGCCAGTTCGCCAGATGCTGGCTGGAGATGCGCAGGGTGGCGCGATCTTCCATCAGGCCGACGTCATGGATGTCCGGCACCTTTGAGCAGCCGACGCCCTGATCGATCCAGCGCACGACGTAACCGAGGATGCCCTGGCAGTTGTTGTCGATCTCCTGACGCACGTCATCGGGCGCCCAGTTCGACTTCGACACCGGAATGGTCAGAATGTCGGACAGCTTGGCGCGCTGGCCGCCCTTCTTGAGTTCCTGCTGACGCTTCAGCACATCGACCTGATGATAGTGCAGTGCGTGCAGCGTCGCGGCGGTCGGCGAGGGCACCCAGGCGGTGGTCGCACCGGCCTGCGGATGGCCGATCTTCTGCGTCAGCATGTCGGCCATCTTGTCCGGCGCCGCCCACATGCCTTTGCCGACCTGGGCATGGCCGGGCAGTCCGTCGAGCAGGCCCATGTCGACGTTCCAGTCTTCGTAAGCCTTGATCCACGGCTGCGCCTTCATGTCGTTCTTGCGGATCATCGGCCCGGCTTCCATCGAGGTATGGATTTCGTCGCCAGTGCGATCGAGGAAGCCGGTGTTGATGAACATGATGCGCTGCGAGGCATTCTGGATGCAGGCCTTCAGGTTCACGGTGGTACGGCGCTCCTCGTCCATGATGCCGACCTTCATGGTGTTGGCGGGCAGGCCGAGCATTTGTTCGACGCGGCCGAACACTTCGCAGGTGAAGGCGACTTCATCGGGGCCATGCATCTTCGGCTTGACGATGTAGACCGAGCCGGTGCGGCTGTTGCGCACCTTGGAATTGCCCTTGAGGTCGTGGATGGCGAGCAGGCCGGACACCGCGGCATCGAGAATGCCTTCGGGGATTTCCGCGCCGCTGGCGTCGAGCACCGCATCGGTGAACATGTGGTGGCCGACATTGCGCATCAGCAGCAGACTGCGCCCGTGCAGCCGGACTTCCTTGCCGTCGGGGCCGGTGTAGACGCGGTCGGCGTTGAGCGCGCGGGTGATGGTCTTGCCGCCCTTCTCGAACGTGTCCGCCAGGTCGCCCTTCATCAGGCCGAGCGTGTTGCGATAGACCAGCACCTTGTCTTCGGCATCGACGGCGGCGACGCTGTCTTCCATGTCGAGAATGGTGGAGACGGCAGCTTCCATGACGATGTCGGAGACGCCGGCCGGATCATCCTTGCCGATGACGTGGTTGCGGTTGATCTCGATTTCGATATGCAGGCCGTTGTTGGCGAGCAGGATCGCCTGCGGATTGGCGGCGTCGCCGCGATAGCCGGCGAACTGCTTGGCGTTCTTCAGGCCGACATTGCCCTTGGCCGTCTTCGCGACGAGCGCGCCCTTATCGACGCTGTAACCGGTGACGTCGGCGTGGCTGCCGGAGGTCAGCGGCGCAGCGGCATCGAGGAAGGCCTTGGCCTTGGCGATCACCTTGTCGCCGCGCGCCTTGCTGTAGCCCTTGGCGGTGTCGCTCGGATCCTGCGGGATGGCGTCGGTGCCGTAGAAGGCATCGTACAGGCTGCCCCAGCGCGCGTTGGCGGCGTTGAGCGCATAGCGTGCATTGGTCAGCGGCACCACCAGTTGCGGGCCGCAGATCTTGCCGATCTCGTCATCGACATTGGCCGTCTCGACCTCATGGGTGGCCGGTTCGGGCTGCAGGTAGCCGATCTCCTTGAGGAAGGCGGTATAGGCATCGATGTCGAACGGCTTGCCCTTGTTGGCGCGGTGCCAGTCGTCGATCTTGGCCTGCAGCGTATCGCGCACGGCGAGCAATTCGCGGTTTTTCGGCGCCAGATCGCGCACCATGGCGGCGAGGCCGGCCCAGAACGCGTCCGCCGTGATCCCGGTCTGCGGGGCGGCTTCCTTGGCGATAAAGTCGAAGAGAACAGGCGCGATCTTCAATCCGTGGGCATCGATACGAGTCATATGGAATTTCTCACGAGAAACGGCGGCAAACTGCCGGGCTTTGGGCGCTAATTCCGCAAAACGGCATGGCCGAGGCGGGGCAAGCGCTCCTTTTAGCGCCAAATCCGGCCCCCTGAGAAGGCCCCCAGCCTTACCAATTGTGCCAAGCCTGGGCGGCTGCCCAGCGTCGCCGTCCGTCGCTGGCCCGATCAGATATGGGCCGCAAGATCCACAAGCTCGCTGAACAGCACGCCGGTTTCCGCCAGCATGCGCTCGATATCGTCGGTCGCATCGGCGATGCTGCGCGACGAGGTATCGATGGTTAGTTCGCTGGCTGTCGGTGCTTGATAGTCATTGCCGATGCCGGTGAAGCCGTTGAGCTTGCCGGCGCGCGCCTTGGCATAGTGTCCTTTCGGATCGCGGCTCTCGCAGACCTCGGCCGGTGTCGCGATATAGATTTCGCGGAAGGCCGCGTCGGCGATGCGGCGCGCCGCCGCGCGATCCTCTACCGATGGCGACACCGCGGCGACGATAGCGATGTGGCCATTGCGTGCCAGATGCGTGCCGACTTCGGCGAGACGGCGAATGTTCTCGCTACGATCCTTGGCCGAGAAACCCAGATCGCCGTTGAGCCCGGCACGCAGCGTGTCGCCATCGAGCAGCACCGGCGAACCGCCGTTTTGAAACAATCGGCGCTCCAGCGCACGCGCCAGTGTCGATTTGCCGGCGCCCGGCAGGCCGGTGAACCACAGCACGGCGCCGTTGTGGCGATAACGCGCCGCGCGCTCCTCCGGCCGTAGCGCGGATTCCACCGGCACGATATCGACCGGGACAGCGCGTTGTCCCGCATCGACGCTGAGCACCAGACCGCCGCCGGCGATGCGGCCATTGACCTCGATGACGAGACGGCCGGTGCGCGGATTGTCGGTATAGGTATCGGCGGCGAGCGGTTGCGCCAGCGAAATGTCGATCTCGCCGACGTGGTTGCGGCCGATGGCTTTGCTTTCGACGCTTGAGAGTTCACCGGGATCGACCGCCTTTTCGATGGCGACGACCACGGCGCGGCTTTCCTTGGTGCCGAGCCGCACCAGGATCGATGCACCGGCGGTGAGCGGCGCATCGTGCAGCCAGAAGATGCGCGCGCGCAACCGCCGCGTGTCGCGCGGCGCGGCGCCGACATGGCCGATGATGTCGCCGCGTTCGATGAACAGTTCGCGATCCAGCGTAATGCCGACCGAACGTCCCGCGCCGCGATTGTCCGCGATGGGCGTCACCGGCCAGCTTTCGATACTGCGGATTCTGGCAATCTTGCCAGCCGGCATGATGACGATTTCATCGCCGGCATCGAGCTTGCCGGATTCGATGCGTCCGGCGACGATGCGGCGGTCGTCGAATTTGTAGATCGCCTGGACCGGAAGCCGCAGCGCGAGCTGTTCGGGGGCGCGCGCGGGCGTCAATCGGTCGATCGCCTCGACGACGGTGGGGCCTTGATACCAGCCGATATTGGCGGTGCGTTGCGTGACGCCATCACCCTCGCGCGCCGAGATCGGCACGATGGCCGTCGGCGTCACACCGAGACTTTCCAGATGCGCGGAAATCTCGTTGCTGATCTCTGCAAAACGCGCCTGGTCGTAGCCGACGCGGTCCATCTTGTTGACGATCACGGCAACCTGCTTCACGCCGAGCAGATGCAACAGATAGCCGTGGCGGCGGGTCTGGTCGCGCACGCCTTCATAGGCGTCGATCATCAGCAGCGCGCCATCGGCCTGCGAAGCGCCGGTGATCATGTTGCGCAGGAATTCCGCGTGGCCCGGTGCGTCGATCAGCACTACGTCGCGCGCCTCGGTGCGGAAGTTGATCTGCGTGGTGTCGATGGTGATGCCCTGATCGCGTTCGGTCTGCAGCGAGTCGAGCAGGAATGACCACTCGAACGGCATGCCGCGGCGCTCGCTGACGGCCTTCAATGTATCGAGCTTGCCTTCCGGCAGGCTGCCGGTCTCATGCAACAGGCGTCCGATCAAGGTCGATTTGCCGTGATCGACATGGCCGACGATGACGATGCGAATGAGCGGGCGGTGCGACGTCGGTGTCGTTGCGACGGCGAGTGGATTGGCAACAAGCATGTTCATGGCGAAACTCGATTTCAATCTCAGAGATAACCGGCGACGCGCAGCCGCTCGAAGGCATCTTCGGTCTCGTGGTCCAGTGCGCGGCCGGAGCGTTCCGGCACCTTGGTGCCGTCGAGCTCGATCAGAATCTCTTCGATGCTGGCGGCGTTCGATGCGACCGGGAAGGTGATGTCGGAATCGCCCAGCGAGCGATAGCGTTTGCCATTCTTGGCCAGATAGAGCGGAATGATCGGAATGTTTTCGCGCTGGGTGTAGGCCCAGATGTCGGCCTCGGTCCAATGCAGGATCGGGTGAATGCGTAAATGCGCGCCCGGCGGCGGCGAGGCGTTGAACTGATCCCAGAACTCCGGCGGTTGATCGCGCACGTCCCAGCCGCCTTCGGTGCCGCGTGGAGAGAATACGCGCTCCTTGGCGCGGGTCGCTTCTTCGTCGCGGCGGATGCCGGCGATCAAGCCATCGAAGCCGTACTTGGCGAGCGCGAGCTTCAGCCCCTCGGTCTTGCGCGCAGCAGAGCGGGCTGCCGGCGGCAACGTCGGATCGACCGCATCGATCGGCGGGCAAGGCTCAACGCGCAGATCGAGATCCCATTCTTTGCCGTAGCGATCGCGGAACGCATACATCTCCGGAAATTTCTTGCCGGTGTCGACATGCAGCGCCGGAAAGGGCACGCGGCCGAAGAACGCCTTGCGCGCCAGCCAGATCATCACGTTGGAATCTTTGCCGAGCGACCACAGCAGCGCCAGTTTCTTCAAACGGGCGAAGGCTTCGCGGAAAATGTAGATGCTCTGCGCTTCAAGTTCGTCGAGATGATCCATCGTCGGTTCCACCGAAGTTATTTTTGTTGGCGTGACTTGTGCATGACTCCCAACTGCGGGGCCGAATGTCCGGTGCCCGCGCGCCATGAGTGGGTTGCCAAAGGAGTCGGGAAACGATGCATCTGCGACGCTCAAGATTGAGAGTAAGAAATTCTGTTTTCGGATTGCCAAGTAGAAGAAATAATTTTCTATTTACGAGGCATGTAAGAGGAATATATAGAAAATAATTCCAGTCAACCCCGATTTTGGGGTTCGGAGTTCGACATGAAGTTCCTGCCGATTTTTCTAGATCTGCAAACCGGTCCCGTGCTGCTGGTCGGCGCCGGTGAACTGGTGCGCGCCAAGCTGCGGCTTTTATTGGCAGCCCATGCGCGCGTGCGCTGGTATGCGACCGATGGCGATCATGATGTCAGCGGCATCGACACGGCTGCGCGCGAACGCATCGAATTCGCGCAGGGCGATCCAGCGGTGGCGGATCTCGGCGGCGTCATCGCTGTGCTCTGCGCGGGCGCGGGTGAGATCGGTGTCGCAGTGACGGCGCGAGCGAGAGCCGTCGGACTGCCGGTCAATGTGATGGACGACCTGGCGCACTCGACCTTCATTTTTCCGGCGATTGTCGATCGCGGCGATGTCGTCGTTGCGGTGGGCACCGGCGGCGCGTCGCCGGTGGTCGCGCGGCGCGTGCGTGAACGCATCGAGGCGATGCTGCCGTCGCGCATCGGCGATCTCGCGACATTGATCGGCCGCTGGCGCAAGGTCATGCATGCGCGCATTCCGGAATTTTCGCTGCGCCGCCGCTTCTGGGAGCGCGTGGTCGATGGTCCGATCGGCGCGGCGGTGCTGGCAGGCCGTGCGGACGACGCGGAAGCCGCACTCCGCGACATCGCCGATCCTTCCGCTTATGCCGGTGCGACGGCATCGGGGAATGTGGAGGGTCGCGTGACATTGGTTGGCGCTGGTCCCGGCGATCCCGATCTGCTGACGGTGAAAGCGTTGCGCGCGCTGCAGGATGCCGACGTTGTTTTTTACGACGAGTTGGTATCGCCGGAGATCCTCGATCGCGCGCGGCGCGATGCGGCACGCGTGCCGGTCGGGCGGCGCGTCGGCAAGCCCGGCATCGGACAGGAGGCGGTCAATCGCCTGCTGATCGCGGCAGCAAGAGCCGGGCAGCGTGCCGTGCGTCTCAAGGGCGGCGATCCGTTCATTTTCGGTCGCGGCGGCGAGGAAGTCGAAGCGTTGCGCGAAGCCGGCGTGTCCTATTCGGTGATTCCGGGCATCACGGCAGCGCTCGGTGCGGCTGCGGAGTCCGAGGTGCCGTTGACGTTTCGTCACGAAGCGTTGCGCGTGACGTTTCTCACGGCGCACAAGGCACGCGATGCCGCCGATGTCGATTGGTCCACGCTGACCGATCTCGAGATGACGGTTGTGGTCTACATGGGCATGACGGCCGCGCCGGCGATCCGCGCGGGCTTGCTCGCTGCGGGCCGCTCGCCGCAAACGCCGGTGGGTGTGTTCTCGCGCGTCACACGTGCTGATGCCAAGGCTGCTGTCGGCATCCTCGACGAGCTCCCGGCGCTGGTGCAACAGGTCGATGGTGGCCCCGCCATTCTCATCATTGGCGACGTGGTGGCGCATTCGGCGCCATGGCGCGCAGCGCGATTGGCGCAATCGTTTCCGAATCTTCTGGTGGCTGCCGAATGACTTCGTTGCCTGAACCCGCGAGCGTGAATGCCGCGGTCGATGTTGCTGGACTGGTGCAGACGCTGGATCGCGAATTGTCGGCGGCTTCGCCTGCCGAAATCGTTGCAACGGCTTTGCGCGTGGTTGGCCGCGACCGGCTCGCCGTGGTGTCGTCGTTCGGCACCGAATCCGCGGCGCTGCTGAAAGTCACGGCTGATGTCGATCCGGCCATCCCAGTGGTGTTTCTCGATACCGGCTGGCTGTTTGCGGAAACACTGGCCTATCGCGATACGCTGATCGCGACGCTGGGTTTGCGCGACGTGCGTTCGATCCAGCCGTTGCAGGAAACGCTGGCGCGCGCCGATCCCGATCGGGAGTTGTGGCTCACCGATCCCGACGCCTGCTGTCGCATTCGCAAGGTCGAGCCATTGGTGCGCGCGCTGGCGCCGTTCCGCGCCTGGATCAACGGGCGCAAACGCTTCCAGGGCGCTGCGCGTGCAGCCATCCCTGTCGTCGAGGAGGATGGCGCGCGATTGAAATTCAATCCGTTCGCCAATGTCTCGCGCGCCGACATCGAGGCGATCTACGCGCTGGCCAAGTTGCCGCCGCATCCTTTGGTTGCTTCCGGCTTCGCTTCGGTCGGCTGCATGCCGTGCACCAGCCGTACGACGGGAACTGAGGATTCGCGCGCCGGTCGCTGGCGTGGCCGCGCCAAGACGGAATGCGGCATCCATACGACAAAGACTTCGTAGGATATTGATCCAGCTTCGCTGCAAACATTGAAATTCACTTTCGTTGACTTGAGCGCCTGCGTTCCACAGTTTGTAGGCAGGCCTTCGACAACGATTTTGCAGGCGAATGGAGATTGAAATGCATCGCCGTATGTTTCTCGCTGCTGTTGCGTTGCTGTGGACGGGCTCGGCCCACGCCGCGGATTTCTCGCTGCTGAATGTGTCGTACGATCCGACGCGTGAACTCTACGCGGATTTCAACAAGGCGTTCGCTGCGGCCTATCAGAAGGAAACCGGCAAGAGCGTTGAGATCAAGCAATCGCATGGCGGTTCGGGATCGCAGGCGCGTGCGGTGATCGATGGCTTGCAGGCGGACGTGGTGACGCTGGCGCTCGCCTACGACATCGATGCGGTTGCCAACAAAGGGTTGTTGGCGACCGACTGGCAGAAGCGATTGCAGCGCAACGCGTCGCCCTACACCTCGACGATCGTCTTCCTTGTGCGTAACGGCAACCCCAAGGGCATCAAGGACTGGGACGATCTGATCAAGCCCGGCGTCAAGGTCATCACGCCGAACCCGAAGACCTCAGGCGGCGCGCGCTGGAATTACCTTGCGGCGTGGGGCTACGCGCAGAAGAAGTACGGCTCCGAAGACAAGGCCAAGAAATTCGTCGCCGATATTTTCAAGAACGTGCCGGTGCTGGATACCGGCGCGCGCGGTTCGACCGTGACGTTCGTCGAGCGCGGCGTCGGCGACGTGCTACTGGCGTGGGAGAACGAAGCCTATCTGGCGTTGAAGGAATTCGGCAAAGATAAATTCCAGATTGTGGTACCCTCGGTTTCCATCCTTGCCGAACCGCCGGTCGCGGTGGTCGACAAGGTCGTCGACAAGAAGGGAACCCGTGCTGTCGCAGAGGCTTATCTGAAGTACTGGTACACCAAGGAGGCGCAGGACGTCGCCGGGCGTAATTTTTACCGCCCGACCGATCCGGAAGTTGCCCAGAAATATTCGGGATCGTTCGCCAAGGTGGACCTGTTCACCATCGACGATGTGTTCGGTGGCTGGACCAAAGCGCAGAAAACGCACTTCACCGATGGCGGTGTGTTCGATCAGATCTACAAAGACTGACCGGATCACTTTGAGGATGTGAGGCGATCGTGAGCGGAGGGCCAGGACGACGCAATACCTTGCCGGGGTTCGGTCTCACCATGGGACTGACGCTGACATGGCTTTCGATCATCGTTCTGATCCCGCTCGCGGGCCTTTTCATCAAGACATTTGAATTGAGTTGGGAGCAGTTCATCGGCATCGTCACCAGCCGCCGGACGCTCAATGCGCTGAAATTGTCGTTCGGACTCGCCCTTGCCGCCGCCATCGTCAATCTCATCATGGGCATGGTGATCGTCTGGGCGCTGGTGCGCTACAGGTTTCCAGGGCGGCGCATCTTCGACGCCATCGTCGACATTCCGTTCGCGCTGCCAACCGCGGTGGCCGGCATCGCGCTGACATCGTTGTTCGCACAGAAAGGCTGGCTCGGCGCACCGCTTGCCGAACTCGGCATCAAGGTCGCGTTCACGCCGCTCGGCATCTTCGTGGCGATGATTTTTATCGGCATTCCATTCGTGGTGCGCACCGTGCAACCGGTGCTGATCGATCTCGATGCGGAAATTGAGGAGGCCGCTGCCAGCCTGGGCGCCAATCGCTGGCACACCATATCGCGCGTCATCCTGCCGAGCTTGATCCCGGCGATCCTCACCGGCTTCGCCCTGGCGTTTGCGCGGGCCATCGGCGAGTACGGCTCGGTCATCTTCATCGCCGGCAATCTGCCGAATGTCTCGGAGATTGCGCCGCTGTTGATCGTTATCCGGCTGTCGGAGTTTCGCTATGCCGATGCGACGGCCATCGCCGTGGTCATGCTGGTGGCGTCGTTCCTGATCATCTTTGCTGTCAATCGCATCCAGAGCTGGGCGCAGACGCGCCTGCCAGTGCACTAGAGGTGGATGCCTATGACGGATGCGCCGATGCCACTGCGTCTTGCGACCACCGACGCGCGGACCGAGCCCTGGCTTGTCCGCTGGATCATCACCGGTCTGGCGATCGCGTTCCTCACCGTCTTCGTCGTGCTGCCGCTGATCCTGGTGTTCGCGGAAGCCTTCTCGCGCGGCGCGGCGGCCTACGTCGCGGCGCTGCTTGATCCGGAAGGCATGGCGGCGATCAAGTTGACGCTGCTGGTGGCGGCAATCTCGGTCGGCCTCAATCTGATCTTCGGCGTGATCACTGCCTGGGCCATCGCCAAGTTCGATTTCGCCGGCAAATCGTTCTTGATCTCGCTGATCGATCTGCCGTTCTCGGTCAGTCCCGTAATTTCCGGTCTGCTGTTCGTACTGCTGTTCGGCATGCAGGGATTGTTCGGTCCCTGGTTGCAGGCTCACAACGTGCAGATCCTGTTCGCGGTGCCGGGCATCGCGCTGGCGACGATCTTCGTGACGTTTCCATTCGTCGCGCGGTCGCTGATCCCGCTGATGCAGGAGCAGGGCACGCAGGAGGAAGAGGCGGCAATTTCGCTCGGTGCGTCAGGATTGCAGACCTTTTTCCGCGTTACGCTGCCCAACATCAAATGGGGCTTGCTGTATGGCGTGCTGCTTTGCAATGCGCGCGCGATGGGCGAGTTCGGTGCGGTCTCGGTGGTGTCGGGGCACATTCGCGGCGAGACCAACACCATGCCGCTATTGGTCGAAATCCTGTATAATGAATATCAGTTCGTCGCCTCGTTCGCGATCGCCTCACTGCTGGCGATGCTGGCGCTGGTGACGCTGGTGGTGAAGACGGTTCTCGAACGCCAACTGGACGAAGGGCAGCAGCTCCGTGACGATTGAATTGAAGAACCTGGTCAAGACCTTCGGCAGTTTTGCCGCACTCGATGGCGTCGATCTCAAGATCGAGGATGGCGAACTGCTGGCGCTGCTGGGTCCGTCCGGTTCGGGCAAAACCACGTTGCTGCGCATCATCGCCGGGCTGGATTGGCCCGACTCCGGCGGCGTGTGGTTCGACGGCGAGAACGCGTTGGCGCGTGGCGCAGGCGAGCGTCACGTCGGTTTTGTGTTTCAGCACTATGCGCTATTTCGTCACATGACGGTGTTCGAGAATGTCGCGTTCGGGCTGCGCGTGCAGCCGCGCGCGATCCGCAAGGACGAAGCGGCGATCCGCGCCCGCGTCAAGGAATTGCTCGATCTGGTGCAGCTCGACTGGCTGGCCAATCGCTATCCGAGTCAGTTGTCCGGCGGCCAGCGTCAACGCATTGCACTGGCGCGCGCGCTGGCAATCGCGCCGCGTATTCTGTTGCTCGATGAACCGTTTGGTGCGCTCGATGCCAAGGTGCGTAAGGAGCTGCGCCGCTGGTTGCGCACCCTGCATGAAGAGATCAACGTCACCTCGGTGTTCGTGACGCACGATCAGGAGGAGGCGCTGGAAGTCGCCAATCGCGTCGTGGTGATGGACAAGGGCAAGATCGAACAGATCGGCACCCCGAACGAAGTCTACGACCGGCCGGCGACGGCGTTCGTGCATAGCTTCATCGGCGAATCGATCGTGCTGCCGGTCAATGTGAGCGATGGCCGGGTCTGGGTTGGCGATCAGGCCTTGAACATCAAGCCGAACGGCGCGACGCCGGGGCCGTCGCAGTTGTTCGTTCGCCGCCACGACATGCAGGTTGGGCCGGCCGGCAGCGGGCTGCGCGGCTCGGTGCGTTACGTTCGTACCTTCGGCGCCATCCAGCGTGCCGATATCGCGCTGGCGGCGGGCGACGGCGAAACCCTGATTGAAATCGATACGCCGCGCGACCGCGAGCTCAAGCAGGGCGACGTCGTCGAATTGCAGCCCACCCGCTTCCGGATTTTCAGCGCCTGAGCGCGATCGATCGCTGAAATCGCCGCTTTATTCACCTTTCGGCCACGGTTGATGTGCAACAACAGCTGCAACTCGTGGGGATTTGTGTATGAAGCGTTTCGCTTTGGCCGTAAGCGGCCTTCTGGTGCTGAGCGGCTGCGGCACTGGCGTCGAACAATCGACGACGCAGCCGGCGTTTTATTTGAGCATGGCGCATGGCGGCGCCAAGCTCGACGCGGCGACTGCCGCATCGATGATTTCCGGTTATCGGCAGAACAATGGCCTCGGCGCGGTGGAGGTCGATCCGGAGCTGATGAAGGCCGCCGAAACCCAATCGATGGCCATGGCGTCGCGCAACAAACTCGATCATGACGTCAAGGGCACGCTGGCCAAACGGCTCAACGCCGCCGGCTATCCCGCCGCCATCGCCGTCGAGAACATTTCGGCCGGCTATCATACCCTGGCGGAAGCGTTCTCCGGCTGGCGGGACTCGCCGCCGCATCGGGCCAACATGCTGGCCAAGGGTGTCACAAAACTGGGTATCGCCGCGAGCTATGCTCCGAACACAAAATACAAGGTGTTCTGGACACTTATTCTGGCGACGCCGGACACGCCGGCAACCCGATAACCCGGGCGTGATGACGCTTGCCGATTTGATGAATTGACCTTGCGGTGAACTGACGCCACGGTGCGATCTCATTTCAGCACTTTCTGATGGTCCTGATGAATCCACCCTCTGCTTCCAGGTCGGCCACTCCTGCGCAAGCGCGGCGCGTACTGGTGCTGCAGGGCGGAGGCGCGCTCGGGGCGTATCAGGCTGGCGCCTATCAGGCGTTGTGCCGGCACGATTTCGAACCGGCCTGGATCGCAGGAATCTCGATCGGGGCTATCAATGCCGCGCTCATCGCCGGCAATCCGCCCGAGAAGCGCATCGAGCGACTGACGGAGTTCTGGGAGCTGGTCTCCTCGCCGGTGCCGTGGCGGCCCACGTTACCCAACGATTATGCGCGCTCGCTGTTCAATGAAAGCAGTGCGGCGACCATCGCCACCTTTGGCGTGCCTGGCTTCTTCACGCCGCGTTTCCCGCCAACGCAGTTCTGGCCGGGTGCCGAGCCGCAGGCGTTGAGTTATTACGACACCACGCCACTGCGCGCGACGCTGGAGCGGCTGGTCGATTTCGGTCGCATCAACGACCGGGTCACGCGGCTCAGCATCGGCGCCGTCAATGTCGCGACCGGCAATTTCGTCTATTTCGACAATGCCAAGCAAGAGATTCGCGCCGAGCACATCATGGCGTCCGGCGCGTTGCCACCCGGGTTTCCGGCGATTGAAATCGACGGCGAGTTCTACTGGGACGGCGGTGTGGCCTCGAACACGCCGCTCGACTATGTGTTGGCCGAGGAGCGGACCAGCGACCTGTTGATCTTTCAGGCCGATCTGTTCAGTGCTCGCGGGCCATTGCCTTCCACGATGCAGGAAGCTGCCGAGCGCGAGAAGGACATTCGCTATTCCAGCCGCACGCGCCTGATTACCGATCAGAACAAGACGCTCCACAACGCCCGCAAGGCGGTGCGCGATCTGATTTCCAAATTGCCGGACGACCTGAAAGACGATCCTTCGGTCAAATTTCTCAACGAGGCGGCGAAGGAAAATACCGTCACCGTGGTGCATCTGATCTATCGGCAGAAGGATTATCACGGCACGGCGAAGGACTATGATTTCTCGCGTCTTAATATGCTGGAGCACTGGGCGTCCGGCGAACGCGATGTCGATTTGTCGATGCGCCACAAGGACTGGCTGCTGCAGCCGCAGAATGGCGAGACCATGGTGACCTACGACCTGACCGCTGAAGAAGATCGCGTCGCGGCGCAGCGGCCGACAACAACCACGACTGAAACAGACAGGAGTATCTGAGATGGGAACACTGACAGGCAAAACGGCGGTCGTCACCGGTTCGACCAGCGGCATCGGGCTCGCCTACGCGCGAGCGATGGCGAAGGCGGGCGCCAACATTGTTCTCAACGGCATGGGCAAGCCGGAGGATATCGAAAAGGAACGTGCCGCGATCGAGGCTGATTTCAAAGTGAAGGCAGTGCATTCGCCGGCCGACATGACCAAGCCGGCGGAGATCGCCGCCATGGTGGCACTCGGCGAAACGACGTTCGGCTCGGTCGATGTTCTGGTCAACAACGCCGGCATTCAGTACGTCGCGCCGGTTGAGGAATTTCCCATCGAGAAGTGGGACGCGATCATCGCCATCAATTTGTCGTCGGCGTTTCACGGTATTCGCGCGGCGGTGCCTGGCATGAAGAAACGCGGCTGGGGCCGCATCATCAACACCGCGTCGGCGCACTCGCTGGTGGCATCGCCGTTCAAGTCGGCTTACGTCTCCGCCAAGCACGGCATTGCCGGCCTCACCAAGACCGTGGCGCTGGAGGTGGCGACTCACAAAATCACCTGCAACTGCATCAGCCCGGGATATGTCTGGACGCCGCTGGTCGAGAAGCAGATTCCCGACACCATGAAGACGCGCAACATGACCAAGGAGCAGGTCATCAACGACGTGATGCTCGATGCGCAGCCGACCAAGCAATTCGTCACCGTGGAGCAGGTGGCGGCGCTGGCGGTGTTTCTGTGCAGCGACGACGCCAGCCAGATCACCGGCGCCAACCTGTCGATGGATGGCGGCTGGACCGCGGCGTAGGTTCTTGACGGCGAATGCGGCGGCGTCATCCTGAGGTGTGAGCGGCGAATGCCGCGAGCCTCGAAGGATCGCCGTCGCCCTTCGAGGCTCGCTGCGCTCGCACCTCAGGGTGACGGCTGATCTGCAATTGCCCCGAGACGAGTCTTTTGTCTGCGCGAGGATCGGCGCCGAGTCCCGATCAGTCGCGCCGCTTGCCGAACGCCAGCACGTGCAGGCCGAGGCGTTTGCGGGTGATCCAGAACAGCAGCACGGTCTCGAACGTCAACGCAATCGAGGTTGCGGCAGCGGCGCCATGGCCGCCGTAGCGCGGAACGAGCACCACGCATAGGATGAGATTGGCGACGAACGCTAGTGCATAGGCCAGTGCGCAGACCTTCTGCTGCCCGAGCATGTTGAGCAGCCGCTCGACCGGGCCGATGGCGGAACGCACGACGAGACCGATGGCGGCGACGAACATGATGTCATAGCCGCTGACGAATTGCGGTCCGAACAGCCACAACAGTGGCTTGCCCAGCGCCAGCAGAACGACGGTCGCCGCGAGCGACGGCCAGAACGTCCATTTGATGGCGTGCGCGACATACGCCGAGAGCCGTTCGCGATCGCCGGCGGCGTGATACTCGGTGAAGCGGTGCGCTGTCGTCGCCGACATGGCGTAGTGAATGAACGACACCAGCGCCAATGTCTTGACCACGGCGAAATAGATGCCGACCTCTTCCGATGAGCGAAAATGCTGAAGCACCAGCACGTCGGTATAGGACAGCAGGAGGTAAAAGCCTTCGACCATCAGGATCGGCAGCGACACGGCGAGCCAGCCGCGAAAGTCGTAGGCCTTGGCGCCACTCTCGATATGCGTGCTCAGGCGACGGTTCAGCACCAGCATCTGCCCGAGCATGGCGATCCAGACGGCGGCGACGCTCGCCAGCATGGCGGCAGTGGCGCTGAGGTTCAGGCCGAGTGCGAATGCGCCTGCGGTGAAGCCGATGATCAGCGCCTGCCGCACAATGAACTGCGGCATTAGACCGAGCCGCATCCAGTCATGCGAGCGCGCAATGCCGTCCTGCGTATTGGCGACGACGAAGGCGGGCAGCGTGGCGCAGCCGATGTAGAGCGGCACGACGGTTGCGGGATCGATCACGGGCGACAGCAGTTTGACGACGCCAGCCAGCAACAGTGCCATCACGGTGGAGACGCCGAACGTCATCCAGCGGCTGCCACTGAGAAAGCCGCGCAGCAGGGCGTTCGCCCCGCTGGCCCGATATTCCGGAATGATCTTTTGCGCCGAGGCCGAGATGCCGAAATCCAGCATGCTGCCGAGCAGCAGCACCCAGGTCCAGACATAGACGTAGACGCCGTAATCGGAGCCGCCCATCCAACGTGCCAGCAGGATCTGCGACAGGTAGGCCAGCGCCGCGCTGACGACGCGGATGACGAAGATCGTGCCGGCGAGACGCTTGGTGACGGATGTATCGCTGTTGCCGCCGAGCGCGGCGCGCAAGCGCGCCATCAGGCCGGTACGCCGGTCAACTGGTGCAGATGGCGTTTCCATGACGGCCAAGAAGGTGATCCTCGTCGCGGCGGGCCGCATGCGGCGAGGCTCGGCTTAGCAACCATTCGTTAAGATTCGGTTGGGTCGGCGGCCTGCTGCGGAGAGCGGGCGGCCGCCGATGGGCGTGTGCTAGTCGAGATTGACGTTGAACTCGTACGCGCGGTTGTTACCGACAAGAGTGAGCTTCAACGCTGCCCCGGTGGCGTTGGCGCCTGCCGGAATGCCTTCCAGCTCGAAGGCGAAGCGCTTGACGTCCCCCGCGGCGTGATCGACTGGCTTCGGCACCGGCAAGGCCCAGTCCGGCGTTGGACCTTCGACGAACAATTGTGGGTCGCCGGGATCGCGCGTCACCACGTCGACGACGACGCCGGCCTTGCCGTCGCGCCGGACGTCGCGGATGGTCAACGGGTTGGGGTCGCCGATGCTGGCCGGCTTCGGTACGCTATCGAGCGCGGCGGCGAGCGTGCTGTCCTCGGTGCTCGCAACGCTGATGAACGGCAGTTCCGCCTTGGCCTCGACGGGAACGCAAAGTTTATCGCAGACCGCATAGGTGATGGCCGCGCGCAAAACGACAGGTTTGTCGGGATGCTTCACCGCGATGCGCAACGGCAGCACGACCTGACTTTTGTAACCCAGAGAGGTGCCGCCGGCGCCATCTGGAAATTGTTTCGGCGCCGGCCAGAGAATTGTCACGGCTTCGACATTATCGGATTTGCTGAAATCGAAATGCGGAGGAACACCGGAATCGCCCGGTGTGCGCCAGTAGGTTTTCCAGCCCGGCTGCAATTGAATGGCAACCCCTCCGAGCAATACCGGGCCGCTACGCGATCCGGCGAGCAGTCTCACCGCGGAGTGTTCGTCGCGTGACCACGGCGACGTGTCCTGAGCGTTTGCAGCAATGCTGATTGCGCTTGCAAAGACGGTGACGGCCAGGCCGAGTGCAAGACGATATGAAACAATTGCATTCATGGGACGTATTTACAGGGAAGTCCGATCTGAAACCATTGAATTGCGTGTGATCTGCGCGCGATCGTACGCCGGAAGGTTGATTGACAGAAAGTGGACCCAATATCAGGATGGAGAACAAGGCGAGATTGAGTTGGCCATGGACCCTGCAAGCAAAAATCTCAAAGCCGGTCGCCGTTCCGTCGCGGATGATGACAGCGTGGACCGCGGCTATCTTGATGGCCAGATGCTGGTGGCGATGCCGGTCATGGAAGACGAACGTTTTGCGCGCTCGGTGATCTACGTCTGCGCGCATTCGTCCGAAGGCGCTATGGGCATCATCGTCAACCGGCCGGCCGGCAGCATCGATTTCCCCGAACTGCTGGTGCAGCTCGATATCATCCCCGAGAACGCGCAGATCAAACTTCCGGAAAATGCCGAGTCGATGAAGGTGCTGAAGGGCGGCCCGGTCGAAACCGGCCGTGGCTTCGTGCTGCATTCCAGCGATTTCTTCATCAAGGATGCGACACTGCCGATCGACGACGACATCTGCCTGACCGCGACGCTGGATATTCTCAAGGCGATTGCCACCGGCTCCGGGCCGAAGCATGCCATTCTGGCACTCGGCTATGCCGGCTGGGCGCCGGGCCAGCTTGAAACTGAAATCCAGAGCAACGGCTGGCTGCATTGTCCCGCGGATTCCGAACTCGTGTTCGGCAACGACATCGAGGACAAATATCTGCGTGCCCTGCGCAAGATCGGGATCGATCCCGGCATGCTGTCGAATACGTCCGGCCACGCCTGATCGAGCGACGTTAGGTCGTGCCGTCACCTCGGGATGACGAATCTACCTCAAGAATGATCGCGATTTCGGGACGCACCGGCGTCTCAATGCGCCGCTTCCAGCCGTTCCTCGGTCAGCAGCCGCGTTGCGGCATCGGCGTCCATCGGTTCGCCGAATGCAAAGCCCTGCGCGTATTCGCAGCCGAGCTGATACAACTCGATGGCGTCGGAATCGGTCTCGGCCCCTTCCGCCACGACGCTCATGCCGAGATCGTGCGCCAGCGCGATGATCGATTTGAGGATCACCGGCCGCGTGCCGCGATTGGTGGTGCGCACGAAGGATTGGTCGATCTTGATGGTGTCGAACGGGAAGCGCTGCAGATAAGCCAGCGACGAGTGGCCGGTGCCGAAATCGTCGAGCGACAGGCCGGTGCCGAGTTCGCGAATCCGCTGCAGCATTTGCGCGGCGTGCTCGGGATTTTCCATCACCAGCGACTCGGTGAGTTCGAGCTTCAACGTGCCGCGCACCACGGACGAGCGCGACAGCACGGTGCGAATGTCGTGGATCAGGTCGTGGCGCAGCAATTGCCGTGACGAGACGTTGACGCTGGCGAAGATCGGCGCGCGCGCCCGCATCGAGCGCTGCCACGTGCTGAGCTGCCGTGCGGTCTGATCGAGCACGAACATTCCGAGATCGATGATCAAACCGGTTTCTTCGGCGATGGTGATGAATTCGATCGGCGACATGCGGCCGAGCTTCGGATGATCCCAACGCGCCAGCGCTTCGAAGCCTGCGATCGCGCGATCCTCCAGCCGCACGATCGGCTGGTAAAGAATGGTGATCTCCTCGCGCTCGATGGCGCGGCGCAGTTCGGATTCCAGCGCGAGGCGATCGTTCTTGCGCGACCGCATCGCCGGTTTGTAGACGTCGATGCGATCTCCGCCGATGCGCTTGGAGTGATACATGGCCAGTTCGGCATCCTTGATGATGTCGTCGTTCGGCGGTCCCTGCGGATCGCTCAGCGCCAGGCCAATCGATGCGGTGAGGAAAATCTCGCGATCGTTGAAAGCAATCGGCGCACGGATGGTCTTGCGGATGGTTTCGGCAAACGCGGTGATGCGCGCGGGATCCTGCTCCGACATCAGGATCAGGCCGAACTGATCGCCGGCGATGCGCGCCAGCGTGTCCTGCGGTTTCAGGATGCGGGTCAGGCGCCGCGCCAGCGTCAGCAGGATGGAATCCCCGACTGCGATGCCGACCGAATCGTTGACCTGCTTGAAGCGGTCGATGTCGATCACCATCAGCGTCGGTTTTAGATTGGGCACCGATTTGGCAAAGCTGCTGACGCTGGCGAGCCGGTCGATGAACAATTTGCGGTTCGGCAGGCCGGTCAGGTTGTCGTGCACCGAATCGTGCAGCAGGCGTTCTTCGGCGTTGCGCGTTTCGGTGACGTCGGTCAGCGTGCCGATGACGCGCGAAACTTCCCCGTCGGAGCCGACCACCGGGCGCGCTTTCAGCGCGAACCACATGAAATGTCCGTCCGGCGTGCGCAGCCGGAAATCCTGCACCAGTCGGCCGCGGCGCTGATCCAGCACGCTGTCGAGCGCGGCGCGGAAGCGATCATGATCGAGTGGATGCAACACTTCGAGCCAGGTTGCGGCCGGGCCTTCGAGGGCGCCGCGCTTCAGGCCGAGCAGCGTTTCGGTTTCCGGGCTGGTGAATACCTTGTCGGCAGACACGTCCCAGTCCCAGATCAGGTCGCCGGAGCCGATCAATGCCAGCGCGCGCCGTTCGACATCGGAGACCACGCCGCTGGCGGCGCTGCCGCCGGCGAAAGCGTGCTGCATCACCGTGAAGCCGATCAGCATGACGATCAGCACGAGGCCGCCGAGCAGTGCCGGGCCGACGATGTCGTTGGTGACGCCGCCTTCCACCGTGATGCCGGCGGCAACCACCCAGACCACCAGCAGGAACCAGGTCGGGATCAGCAGCACGGCGCGGTCGAAACCATGCGTCGAGAGATAGACGATCAGCGCGAAGCCGAACACGGCGATCATCGCCAGCGAAATGCGCGCGATGCCGGAGGCGACGGCGGGATCGAACAGCGCCAGTGCAACCAGCGAACCGAGGAAGGCCAGCCAGCCCAGCGTGATGTGCGAGTAACGCACGTGCCAGCGATTGAGATTGAGATAGGCGAACAGGAACACCAGCAGCGTTGCCGCGAGCATCGCTTCGCCGGCGGCGCGCCATATGCGTTCGGCGCCGGCCGACATGTCCAGCACTTTGCCCCAGAAGCCGAAGTCGACGCCGATATAGACCAGCACTGCCCAGGCCAGCGCCGCGGCGGCGGGAAACATGATGCTGCCCTTGACCACGAACAGAATGGTCAGCACCAGCGCCAGCAGACCGGAAATGCCGATGACGATGCCCTGATACAGCGTGAACGAATTGACCTTGTCCTTGTAGGCATCGGGCTCCCACAGATAGAGCTGCGGCAGCTTGTCGGTGCGCAGCTCGGCGACGAAGGTAATCACCGCGCCGGGGTCGAGGGTGACGCGGAAGATGTCGGCGGTCGGGCTTTCCTGTCGCTCGGGGCGGTCGCCGGAAGAGGGCGTGATGGTCGCGATGCGCGACAGGCCGAGATCCGGCCACAGCAGGCCGGACGAGACGATGCGATAATGCGGCGCCACGATCAGGCGGTCGAGCTGGTCGTCGGTGTTGTTGGCGAGCGCGAACACCACCCAGTTCTGTCCGCCTTCGCGCGCGCGCACTTCAATGCGGCGCACGATGCCGTCAGTGCCGGGCGCGGTGGAAACCTGAATGCGGTCGGTCTCGCTCTGTTGATGGTCGAGCACAGCGGTCAGGTCGATCGCGGGCGCATCGGTGCGGACACTGACCGCGTCGACGGCGCGGGCCGGCAACGTCGAGGCAAGCAGCGCAAGGCTCAGCGCAAGCGGCGCAAGCAACTTGATGAAGCGCAATCTCACGTCTCCGCGGTTAACGACGCTCAGGGCGCTGGAGCGATGTGGAACCGGTTCACATGCGGGGCATCCACCGTCGCCAGCAATGCCGTTGCAAGCAACATGTGCAGCCTCGCCGCAAACCCCGTGTTCCAGACTTCCCAACCCGTGCCCGTGGCAGGATAGATGACACGAATATGTTGGGAGTCAAAGGACTTATGGTTGAGCAAATGGTTAGATCGTCAACACAATTTTGCCAATATGTTGACTCGTCTCCATTCGCCGGTGCGCTTCGGCGGCATCGCGCAGCGGGAACGAGCTGTCCATCAGCGGCTTGACCTTGCCGGCGCGGATCAGCGGCATCACCTTGGCCTCTATGGCGGCAACCATCGCCGCCTTGTCCGCCGCGGAACGCGGGCGCAGTGTCGATCCGGTGTGGTGCAGCCGCTTCATCATCAGCTTCGCGAAATTGACGGTGGCTTTCGGCCCGCCGAGGAAGGCGATCTGCACGATGCGGCCATCGATCGCCGCGGCGTCGTAGTTTTTCTCGATGTACTCGCCGCCGACCATGTCGAGGATGAGATTGACGCCGGTTCCGCCGGTGATCTCTTTGGTCACGGCAACGAAGTCGTCGGTTTTGTAATTGATGGCGTGGTCGGCACCGAGCTTGATGCAGGCGTCGGCTTTGTCCTGCGAGCCGACAGTGACGATCACCGTTGCGCCGAACGCCTTCGCAAGCTGGATCGCCATGGTGCCGATGCCGGACGAACCGCCGTGGATCAGCAGCGTTTCTCCCGCCTGCAGACCGCCGCGTTCGAACACGTTGTGCCACACCGTCATCAGCGTTTCCGGCAACGCGCCGGCCTCGGTGATCGACAGCGCATCCGGAACCGTCATCGCTTGCAGGTCCGGTGCGATGCAATATTCAGCATAGCCGCCGCCGGCGGTCAGCGACATCACCTTGTCGCCGATCTTGTGCTTGGTCGCGCCGCTGCCCACCGCAACGACAGTGCCAGCTACCTCGAGCCCGGGCAGGTCGCTGGCGCCGGGCGGCGGCGGGTAGCTGCCGGAGCGCTGCGCGACGTCGGGACGATTGACGCCGGCGGCTGCCACCTTGATGAGAATTTCATCGGCGCCGGGCACCGGAACCGCGCGGGTCTCCGGCTTCAGCACCTCCGGCCCGCCAGGTTTGCTGATGCCGATGACGGTCATTTGCTCGGGCAGCTTGTCCATGATGTATCCTTGCGGCAGGTGAGTGTCCCAAAGCCCGACATTCGCTGTCGTCGCGGCGCTATTGGCGCTGGGTCGCGGGTGCGAGGGCTGGACCACGGTGTCGATCCGACATTGATTAGCCAGCCGCGTTGCAAGTGGCAACCGGTTCACCGATGGTTGATGCCATCGAAGCATAGCGAGACCACGAGGTGAGACATGGCGGCGGACGACGATGACAAGCCGAGGAAGAAGATTAGCCACGAGATCGGTCAGGATCTCTCGCTGCTCTCGGTCGATGAACTGACCGAGCGGATCGCGCTGCTCGCCGCCGAGATCGAACGGCTGCAGACGGCGATGACCAAAAAGCGCGCGTCGCGCGACGCTGCGGCCAGTTTCTTCAAAAGCTGAATCCGGCTTCGTCAGTGCGTGAAGCGGCACTGCATGGCAAACGAAGTCTGAATGAAACCATTCATTTACGATCAATTAAGGCTTCTGGATTATGACTGAAATTGTCCTTGTTTGGACACCGAGTGGCTCCTGTCCACTCTGTTTGACGCCTCCCTGTTATTAACTTTAGCCGCCGGCAACGGCGGCTTTTTTTCGCCCGGATCCCAGGGCTGCGGCGGCGTTGGAAACCATATTTCACGATTGCCTGTAGCGCTGCTGGACTCGCGACAGCCGGCAGGTAATGATTTGTTCATCATAAGCCGCCTCGGTTTGGGATGATCTGGCTGGGTTAGAGCGTGGCGGGCGACCGCAACGCCGTAACGCGCTATCTCGCAAAGCGGGCAGACGATTCTCGTCGTCGACGTGGCTGAGGCCAAGTAACACGTAGCGTGAGGCGTTTACCATGTCGGATCGTATGCAGGCCGAAACCGGTCTGGTCCATCTCAGCGATCGGCTGACCAACTCCGCAGCCTTCAGTGCATTGTTTCGCGACGGCATGGATCTCGTCGAGGAGACCGCAGCGTATCTCGATGGCGTCGGCCGCAGCGAGGCCAAGGCGCTCGAGCGCTCCGTGAGCCTCACCTACGCCACCGAGAGCATGCGCCTGACCACCCGGCTGATGCAGTTGGCCTCCTGGCTGCTGCTCCACCGCGCGGTGAAGGAGGGCGAAATGACCCTGGTGCAGGCCAATCGCGAAAAGACCAAGGTGAAATTGACCGCGGCCGATCCCGGGACCGCCGATATGATCGCCAAGCTCCCGCAACAGTTGCAGGACCTGATTGCCCGCTCGATGGCGCTGCAATCCAAGGTTCGCCGTCTCGATGCCACCATCCACGCGCCGGTCGCGGATCAAAACCCCGTCGGCAATCCGCTGATGCCGCAGCTCAATCGCCTGCGTGAGGCCTTCGAGCGCCAGACCGGCTGAGGTTGGTCCCAACTATCTGACATCAAACGAAAAAGGCCCCCGCGAGCGCGTGGGCCTTTTGTTTTGGTGGTCCCGGAGCGATGGCCTGCACCAGGCGATACCCGGCGCAGATCGGTCCCTGAAGGGGAAACTTACTTGAGGAAGCCCGAGAACTTCTTCTGGAACCGGGAGACGCGGCCGCCACGGTCGAGAATCTGCTGGGTGCCGCCGGTCCAGGCCGGGTGCGACTTGGAATCAATGTCCAGGTTCAGCTTGTCGCCTTCCTTGCCCCAGGTGGAGCGCGTCTGGTACTCGGTGCCGTCGGTCATAACCACGGTAATGTTATGATAATCCGGGTGAATCTCGGCTTTCATGGCATATTCCTTAGGCGCCCGGCGCCTTAATTGCGATTTATCAAAGTACGGGATTTGCGGCGGTCTATAACGCACGCGTTCGGGTTACACAAGCGTCGGCGTAATTTGCCTGCAGCCGCGTAGGGGCCTATCTGGAACCTCAACCAACCTGGAATCTCTATAAAGCTGCAAGTGACTTTGGCGGCGAGGCGGATGAAGCCCATGAAGCGACTTGACGACGGAGAGGCAGCAACAGTCGTGTTGCCGCGGGAGATCATCCCGGACGCGGCTACGATCGCCGCAGTCAGGCCCGCAGCCATCGACATCGACGCCGCGGCGGCGGCGCCGAAGCGGGAGAGTCGCGCGCGTTTGCGTCCGCTGCTCGCGCTGCTGCCTTACATCGCGCGCTATCGTGGTCGTGCGCTGGCCGCGCTGGTGGCGTTGGTGATTGCCGCGGTGACGACGCTGGTGGTGCCGATCGCTGTGCGGCGCATGATCGACTTCGGCTTCAGTCCCGAAGGCGTGGCGATGATCAACAGCTACTTCAGTGTGATGCTCGCCGTCGTCGCCGTTTTGGCCGGCGCCAGCGCGATGCGCTATTACATGGTGACGACGCTCGGCGAGCGCATCGTCGCCGATTTGCGCGGCGATGTGTTCTCGCATCTGACGTCGCTGTCGCCCGCGTTTTTCGATTCCGCGCGCAGCGGCGAACTGATCTCGCGGCTCACCGCCGACACCACGCAGATCAAGGCGGCTGTCGGCTCGTCGGTCTCGGTCGCGTTGCGCAACCTGGTGCTGTTTCTCGGCGCGGCCTCGATGATGGTCATCACCAGTCCGCGTCTGTCCGGTTTCGTGCTGGCGGCGATTCCGCTGATCGTGCTGCCGCTGGTGGCATTCGGCCGCTGGGTGCGGCGGCTGTCGCGTACCGCGCAGGATACGCTGGCCGATGCCACGGCCTATGCATCGGAATTGATCGGCGCGATCCGCACCGTGCAGGCTTTCACCAACGAGCGGCTGGCGAGCAGGCGTTTCAGCGCCGAGGTCGAGCAGGCCTACGAGGCCGCGCGCGGGTCGAGCCGCGCCCGTGCGGTGCTGACGGCGGTCATCATCTTCATCGTTTTCGCCAGCGTCGTCGTCATCCTGTGGGTCGGCTCGCACGACGTGCTGGTCGGCGACATGACGGCGGGCCGGCTCGGCCAGTTCGTACTCTATGCGGCCTTCGCCGCGGCGGGGCTGGGGCAGCTCAGCGAAGTCTGGGGCGAAATCTCCGCCGCGTCCGGTGCGGCCGAGCGGCTGTTCGAAATCCTCAACGTCAAACCGGCGATCGTCGCGCCGCCGGTGGCGCGCGTGTTGCCGGTGCCGGCCCGTGGCGACGTGACGTTCGATAACGTGCGCTTTGCCTATCCGGCGCGGCCTGGTGCCAACGTCGTCGATGGCATTTCGTTCGCGGTGCGCGCCGGCGAGAAGGTGGCCATCGTCGGCCCCTCGGGCGCCGGCAAGAGCACGCTCTTTCACTTGCTGCTGCGCTTCTACGATCCGGCCGGTGGCGAGATTTCCTTCGATGGCGTGCCGATCCGCAACGCAGACCCGCGCGAGGTGCGTTCACGCATCGCGCTGGTGCCGCAGGACTCCGTGGTGTTCGCATCCAGTGCGCGCGACAACATCCGCTTCGGCCGTCCCGATGCCAGCGATGCCGATGTCGAGCGCGCCGCCGATCTGGCGCATGCCAGCGAGTTCATCCGGCGCTTGCCGCAAGGCTTCGACTCGCAGCTCGGCGAACGCGGCGTCAAACTGTCCGGCGGTCAGCGGCAGCGTATCGCGATTGCCCGCGCCATCCTCCGCGATGCGCCGTTGTTGCTGCTCGACGAGGCGACGTCGTCGCTCGATGCCGAGTCCGAGACATTGGTGCAGACCGCGCTCGAAGAGCTGATGAGCCATCGCACCACGCTGGTGATCGCGCATCGGCTAGCCACCGTGCTGTCCTGCGACCGAATTCTGGTGGTCGATCAGGGCCGCATCGTCGAGCAGGGCACTCACGCCTCGCTGGTGGCGGCGAACGGACTGTACGCGCGGCTCGCGCGATTGCAGTTCGAGGGCGCGTAACTCTTCTCTCTCCCGCAGCGGGGGAGTGGCTCACGGTTTCCATGCCATGCGCAGCACCGGCCGCCCGGAGGTCGGATTCACATCCTCGCCGGCATGTACGAAACCGTTGCGCTCGTAGAAGCGGATGGCGCGGGCATTGTCCTTGTTGACGAGTAATGTCACGCCGCGCGGCGACAGCCGTTTCGCCTCATCCACCAGCGCGGTTGCCAGCGGTGAGCCCCACTGCTCAGGGGCGACGACCAACTGATCGAGATAGCCTTTGCCATCGATGGTGACGAAGCCGATCAGCGCGCCGCCCTGTTCGGCAACGACGATGGCGGCGGCTGGCACCAGTTCGCTGCGCCAGCGCTCGCGCCACCATGCCACGCGCGTGGCGAAGTCGATCGACGGATAGGCCAGTTGCCACGTCCGCCGCCACAATTCGATGGCGGCGTCCTCGTCGTCGACGCGATAAGGCCGAAGCTGAAACGAAACTGTCATCTGCGCACCACCGTCATGCCCGGACTTGATCCGGGCATCCATCAATTCTCGAAAAAGACGGATTGCCGGGTCAAGCCCGGCAACGACGAAGTGGAGAGAAGCGCTATGGCCATCATCGCTCGGTCAGCTTCAACTCGATGCGGCGGTTGCGCTTGTAGGCTTCCTCGGTGTTGGCGGGATCGAGCGGCTGGAATTCGGCGAAACCGGCAGCGACCAGCCGTTGCGCGGGCACGCCCAGCGACACCAGATACTGCACCACCGAAATGGCGCGGGCCGATGACAGCTCCCAGTTGGATTTGAACTGCGGGCTGGAAATCGGCCGCACGTCGGTATGGCCATCGACGCGCAGCACCCAGCCAATCTCGCTGGGAATTTTCTTGTCGAGGTCCTTCAGCGCGTCGGCGAGTTTGTCGAGTTCGGCGCGGCCTTCAGGCAGCAGCACGGCCTGTCCGGTGTCGAAGAACACTTCCGACTGGAACACGAAGCGGTCGCCGACGACGCGGATGTCGGGACGGTCGCCGAGAATGGCGCGCAACCGGCCGAAGAATTCCGAACGATAGCGCGACAGTTCCTGCACCCGCTGCGCCAGCGCCACGTTGAGCCGCTGGCCGAGATCGGTGATGCGCGTCTGCGATTCCTTGTCGCGCTTCTCCGAGGCATCGAGCGCTTCCTCGAGTGCAGCGAGTTGGCGGCGCAGCGCGCTGATCTGCTGGTTCAGCACCTCGACCTGTGCCAGCGCACGGGATGAAATGTTCTTTTCGGAGTCCAGCGCCTTGCTGAGCTCACTGGCGCGGCTCGACGCGCTGTTGCCGGAACTGGCGAGGCCTTCGTAGAGACCCTTGACGCGATCACGTTCGGCTTCGGCGGTGGCCAGTCCGGCGCGCATCTGCGACAGCTGATCGGTGAGGTTGAGTTTGCCGATGGTTTCCAGCGACAACAGCTCGTTGAGTTGCGCGATCTTGGCGTTGAGCTGTTCGAGCGCCTTGTCCTTGCCGGTGACCTGCTGCGACAGGTAGAACTGCACGACAACGAAGACGCTGAGGATGAAGACGATGGCGAGGATCAGCGTCGACAGGGCGTCGACGAAGCCCGGCCAATAGTTGAATTCGGAACTGCTGCGGCGGCCGCGCGCAAGCGCCATCACATATCTCCGCTGAGGTTGCGTTCCGGCTGGCGGGCCAGCCGTTCCAGCAGCTTCTTGATCTCGCGGTTCTGTTCGCCCTGGCCATCGGCCCATTCGCGGATCATCTGCTGTTCGCTGCGCATGTGTTGCACCAGCCCCTGAATGGCGTCGGCGAGATTTGCCATCGCCGTCGTGGTGCCGCGGTTGGCGCCCATCTCTTCGACGCTGGCGCGCAGTCGCTCGATGGCGCCCTGCATTTCGCCGGACGGCGCGGCGGCGCCGGCTTCGCTGGTGTATTCGCGCACCGTCGAGGCCAGCCAGTCTTCGAGGTCGGTATAGAAGCGGTTCTGAGCCTGGCTCGATTGCAGGTCGAGGAAGCCGAGGATCAGCGAGCCGGCAAGGCCGAACAGCGACGATGAGAACGAAATGCCCATGCCGGCCAGCGGCGCGGCGAGGCCTTCCTTCAGCGTATCGAACAGCGAGCCGGCATCGCCGCCGACTTTCAGGCCGTCGATGATGTGGCCGACCGAACCGACGGTTTCGATGAGGCCCCAGAACGTGCCGAGCAGGCCGAGGAACACCAACAGGCCGGTCATGTAGCGCGAGATGTCGCGGGCCTCGTCGAGCCGCGTCGCGATCGAATCCAGCAGATGTCGCATGGTCTGCTGCGTGATGGTCATGCGGCCGCTGCGTTCGCGGCCGAGAATCGCCGCCATCGGCGCCAGCAGCTTCGGCCGACGGTCGAGCGCCAGCCCCGGATCGGCGATGCGGAAGCTGTTCACCCACGTCACTTCGGGATAGAGCCGGATCACCTGCCGGAACGACAGGATGATGCCGATCGCCAGCACCGCGCCGATCAGCGCATTCAGTCCTGGGTTGGCCATGAAGGCGACGAGGATCTGCTTGTAGAGCACCACCAGCACCAGTGCGCAGAGCACCAGGAACACCAGCATCCGCACCAGAAAGATGCGTGGCGACGACAGCTTGGTCAGTTCGATTTCCATCGAGCGGGATGCGGAGCCTTGCGCCATGATGCTTTCATCTTGCTAGAGTCGGGCCATCTTCACTCCGCAATATGGCACAGCAGGCGCGGGAAGGAAGCACCGAGCATCGCATTTCGGCCGACAAAGGGAACCGCACGCTGAAACCGGGCGCGATGCCTGTGCGTATGTAGCAAATATGTGTTTGTGACGACGATGAGTGGGTTTCGATGGCCGTCTCATATCTGCTGGCGCTGGTCGCGATCGGGGCTGCGCTCGCGCTTTTGATGGCGCTGGCGTGGCTCGTGCAGCAACGCACCGGCAATTCGGGCTGGGTGGATACGATCTGGACGTTTGCGGTGGGTGCCGTCGGCGTGGCAAGCGCGCTGTGGCCGGCCGCCGGCCATGCGCCCAATGCACGGCAATGGCTGGTGGCCGGACTTGTGGCGCTGTGGTCGTTGCGGCTCGGCAGCCACATTGCCGTCCGCACCGCGGGCATCACCGACGATCCCCGCTACGCTGCGTTTGCGAAGGAGTGGGGCGTCGAGTCTCCGCGCAGGATGTTCATCTTCTTGCAGAATCAGGCGCTCGGATCGATCCCGCTGGTGTTTGCGATTTTCGTCGCCGCGCGCGTTCCGTCCGAGGCGTTGCGGCCGCAGGATTTCGCCGCAGCGTTGATTCTTGCCATCGGTATTGCCGGCGAGGCGCTTGCTGACGCACAACTGAAGCGATTTCGTCGCGATCCCGCCCATCAGGGCCGGGTTTGCGACGTTGGATTGTGGCGCTGTTCGCGGCATCCGAACTACTTTTTCGAATGGTTCGGCTGGTTGGCTTATCCGATCATGGCGATCGCGCCGAACCATCCGTGGGGCTGGGCTGCGCTGCTGGCGCCGATCTTCATGTACTGGATCCTGGTGCATGTTACGGGCGTGCCGCCGCTCGAAGAGCAGATGTTGCGCTCGCGCGGCGAGCGCTATCGCGCCTATCAGGCACGGACCAGCATGTTCTTTCCGTGGCCACCGCGTCGGGATGTCTATCGATGAGCGTGATGTCGTCGATGATCGGCCTCGCTGAGCGCGTGCCATTGCCGGATCCGTTGATCCGTATCGCGATCGCGCGCTTGTGCTCGCGGACCGCGAACCGGCTCGCCATGGATTCATCGAGCAGCGATGCCGACTTTGCGGCGGCAATGGCCGCGCGTGGCGTTGCGGAGCATGTGGACGCCGCCAACGCCCAGCACTACGAGGTGCCGGCGTCATTCTTTGCTCAGGTGCTGGGCCCCCATCGCAAATATTCGTCGTGCTTCTACAAGGCGCCCGCGACGACGTTGCAAGAGGCCGAAGAGGAGGCGCTGCGGCAGACGGTCGAGCACGCCGATCTGGCGGACGGCCAGTCCATCCTCGAACTCGGCTGCGGCTGGGGTTCGTTGTCGCTGTGGATGGCGCGGCTATTTCCCCGTTCGCGTATTGTCGCGGTGTCCAACTCCGCGTCGCAGCGCCGGTATATCGAGGAAGAGGCCGCGGCGCGCGGGCTGCGCAATCTCGAGGTGCTCACCCGGGACATGAATGTGTTCGAGCCCGGCGAGCGCTTCGACCGCATCGTGTCCGTCGAAATGTTCGAACACATGATGAACTGGCGCGAATTGTTGACGCGCGTCCGGTCGTGGCTGGCGCCGGACGGGCGGATGTTCCTGCACATCTTCACGCATCGCACCGGCACTTACCTGTTCGACCGCGCCGACCGGGACGACTGGATCGCTCAGCACTTCTTCACCGGTGGCGTGATGCCCAGTCATGGCTTGATCCGGCAATATGCCGACCTTCTGGAGATCGAGAAGGAATGGCGTTGGAGCGGGACGCATTATCGGCGCACGGCGCTGGACTGGCTGGCCAATTTCGACCGCAACGCGGCGGAGATCGCCCCGATCCTGCGCCCGGTGTACGGCGACGACACCGCCGTCTGGATGCGACGCTGGCGCTGGTTCTTCCTGGCCACCGCGGGCTTGTTCGGCCATGCGGACGGCAGCGAGTGGGCCGTCAGCCACTATCGCCTCAAGGCAGGCAGCTAGCCGATATCGCGCAGCCATCGGCTGAAGATGCGCTCGGCTTGCGGGCCGGCGCGCTGCGCCATCTGCGCGGTCGCCGCGCGCAACGCATTCACCGAGATGCCTGCCGCGCCGAGTTCGGCGGTGTGGCCGACATACCATTGCTCGAGTTGCGCCGGATCGGCCTCGATATGGAATTGCAACGCCAGCGCGTTGCGGCCATAGGCGAAGGCCTGATTGTCATAGATCGGGCTCGACGCCAGCCGCACCGCGTCACGCGGCAAATCGAAGGTGTCGCCGTGCCAATGCAGCACCTTGGCCTCTGGCTCGGCGAGCGGCGCCAGGCAGGACGCCGCGCCATCGGCGGTGAGTCGCAGTTGGCCCCAGCCGATTTCCTTGGTACCGCCGGGATAGACCCGGCTGCCGAGCGCCTGCGCCATCATCTGGCTGCCCAGGCAGATGCCGAGCAGGGGCCGGTTCTGGCCCAGCCGCCGTTCGATCAGGGCGATTTCCGGTGCCAGGAACGGATAGCTGTCGGTATCGCCGACGCCGATGGGGCCGCCCAGCACGATCAGCAGGTCGGCCTGTTCGATCGCCGGGTCGTTGAGGTCGGCGCAGGGCGCGTCGAGCATGGTGACGTCCCAGCCGTCGCGGTGCAGTAGCGGCGCAAGCAGGCCGAGGTCTTCAAAAGCGACATGGCGCAGGGCGACCGCGCTGCGTCGACGAGGCGTCATGGCAATTCACCGGGATCAGCCGTGCAGGACGTCCGTTATAACCGGACGATGGCGCCGATCAACCGGGATGGCCTCTGTGCGCGATCCGTCGCGTAAGAATCGTCTGGACGGTGAGCAATCCCGGTTTGTTTCGCCCGCCGCCGGAGGTAATCTCCGCGCATGTCCAAATCCGTCGCCCAATTGCTGCCGTCCCTGAGCGTCCGTATCGATCTCGATTCCGACAGCCGCATCGGCCCAGGCAAGATTCAACTGCTGGAGCAGATCGCCAGTTGCGGTTCGATTTCGGCCGCCGGGCGGGCGATGGATATGTCCTACAAGCGCGCCTGGGATCTCGTCGACGAGATCAACCGCATTTGCGGGCAGGCAGCGGTGGCGCGACAGACCGGCGGCAAGCACGGCGGCGGTGCAGAATTGACGCCGTTCGGGGCATCCCTGGTCGAGCGCTATCGGCGCATCGAGCGCGCCGCGGTCGTTGCCGCACGCAAGGATCTCGCGTCGCTTCGGGTGGACATTGGCAACCGCCGCCGCAAGCGTGCGACCTGATTCCGCTTTCGCGCTTAGTTTGCGAGGAACGATGACTTCACCTCGAAGTCGTTGGTGAAGGCTTCGCCGAGCGCATCCTGCTGCTTGCGTTGCAACGAAAAGCAGACGCCGAAACCGTCGGCGGTCCGCAAGGTGACGATGTTGGTTTGCGGGTCGGGCGATTGCTCGAATGTCCACGAGCCGAGTGGATAGGTATAGCGCAAGCTGTCGTCGCCGAATTTGCGGCGCAGCGCCTGCTCGATCAGCATCGGCAGCGTCATCACCAGAGCCCCGACCTGCTCGACCGGCAGCTTGATGGCGGCAGGCCTGCCCGAGGCATCGACGAAGCCCAGCGAAATGGCCTGGCCGTCCGGCGCGATCTCGCACGTCGTCAGCGCCTGGCTATGAATTTCCAGCGGCCTTTCGCCATGCGCCGGCGTGTCGGCACGTCGCGGTCTGTCCGCATGGGGCGCATCGGATCGCGCATTGTGCAGGCAAGTTCCGGACTGCGGTGTGCCGTGGGCGGCGGTCGGCTGATCTGATTTCACGGGCATCTCAACAACTTTTCCCGAACTTGTATCGAACGGCGAAACGGCGTCCAGCTGAATTCCGCCGCTTTATAGCGAATCCAGAATGCCGGATGACGAGCCGATCTATAGTGTATAGCATCGTCGTATATGGAAGAATATAACGAAAGCCGATCAACGCCCGCCGCACGGGCGGCGACGCCGAGGAGCGTCATGACCGAGATTTCGACGTTCGACGCACAATGCGAACTGGCGGCGCTGGTTTATCAAGCCGGCCAGGGCCCGGACAGCGTGTTGCTGAAGTTCGCGGTAAGCCTGCAGGCGCGCGGCTTGCGGCCGGTCGGTCTGGTGCAGCGCGGCCATCACGATGCCGGTGCGGCGATGTTGCCGGCCTGGATGATTCACACCGGCGCGGATGTCGATCTGTTCCAGGATCAGGCCGAGTATACGAGCGGACGCCGGCTTGATCTCGACAGGCTGGCGCAGGTGCGGCGCGAGATGATGACGGCGGTGGATCGCGGCGCCGACCTGTTGATCGCCAATCGCTTCGGGCGGCAGGAGCAGCAAGGGCGCGGTCTGGCGCAACTCATCGAGCACGCGTTGCGCGCCGATGTGCCGGTGGTCGTGCCCGTGCCGGCCTTCCGCTTCGCCGACTGGATCAGCTATGTCGAAGGCATGTGCGTGAAGTTGCCGTGCGATTATGCGTCGCTCGCGGCGTGGTGGTCGCACATCAATCATCGCACTGGCCGTGCGCCTGAACCGGTGCAGCGCAGCGTCTGCGAAGCGCTCAAATAGCGCATTCAGGTCGGTGCAACATCGTCGCGCGGCGATGCGCCACATTACAGATTGGTCATGTTGATGCGACGATTCAGAACCTGTGTGCGATTTCAATTCAGTGCGCACAAATCTTTTGCAGTAGAGCGCGACAAACGCGCGCGGGAACTCTTGCGATTGTCTTGAGCTCGCTGTTCACGCGGACTCACAATTAAGTGAGTCCTGCAAAGTCGTTGCGACTTCAACACCATAACGAGCTGTGGCATTGCGCCGCCGCGGAAAATGTTGCGCCGCGGTCCCGCTGCGTTACTTTTGCGAAATCAAATGACGTCAGAGTTTGAATTGCATCTGACTGCGCAGCAAGCGCTGCCGCAGCTCGTTCGATTCGTATCCAAACGGAATAGGACTGCACGATAATGGAACCGACAAAGCGATCGAGTCTGCGAGCAGGTATGGCGCTGGCATTGTTGGCTGCAATCAGCCCGATGCTGGCCGCATGCGACGAGCCGGCTTCTGCTGTCGCCGCTGCGCCCGCCACGCCGCCCGATGTCAGCTTCGTTACCGTCAAGCCGCAGCCGTTCGCTGTGGTGCGGGAATTGCCGGGTCGTATCGCGCCGACACGCATCGCCGATGTGCGGCCGCAGGTCTCCGGCATCATTGTCGAGCGCCTGTTCCATCAGGGCAGCGACGTTAAGGCCGGTGATCCGCTCTATAAGATCGATCCGAAACCGTTCGAAGTTGAGTTGATGGCGCAGCAGGCCGCGCTCGCCAAAGCCGAGGCAGTGCTGGATCAGGCCGAACGTCACGCCAACCGTATCGCGACCTTGACGCATCAGAACGTCTCGTCGGAAGCGCAGAACGAAACCGCCATTGCCGCGAAGCGTCAGGCCGAGGCCGACGTCGCCGCGCGAAAGGCCGACGTCGCCAAAGCGCGGCTGAATCTCGATTACGCCACGATCCGTGCACCGATCAACGGCCGCATCGGTGCCGCGCTGGTCAGTGAAGGCGCGCTGGTGGTGCCCAACGACACCACGAGCCTCGCATCGATCCAGCAGCTCGATCCGATCTATGCCGACTTCACCCAGTCCGTGAGCGACCTCAACAAGCTGCGCCGCGCCTTTGTGCGTGGCGATCTCGAGCAGATCGAACCCGGCGCGGCCAAGATCCGCCTCGTCGTCGACGACGGTATCTATTCGCATACCGGCAAGCTGTTGTTCTCCGATGCCAAGGTCAATGCCGACACCGGGCAGGTGACGTTGCGCGGCGAGTTCCCCAATCCGCACGGTGAATTGCTGCCGGGCATGTATGTCCGCGTACTGATCGAGCAAGGCATCGACTCCGATGCCATCGCCATGCCGCAGCAGGCTGTGCAGCGCAGTGCCGACGGCGGCAGTGAGGTTTACGTCATCAAGCCGGATAATCGCGTTGTCGCGCAGCCGGTGCGCACGGGCAGCATTCAGGCCGGCAAGTGGCTGGTCAGCGACGGCTTGCAAATGGGCGATCGCGTCGTCGTCGAAGGCTTTCAGAAATTCGCTGTTGGCGATGTGGTGAAACCGCAGCCGCTCAACGAGGTTGCGATTGCGCCGGACGTCAAGGTGACGCAGACGTCGGCGCGCGATTGATCCGCCATGCCTGCATTTTTCATCGATAGGCCGATCTTCGCCTGGGTCGTAGCGCTGTTCATCTGCTTGATCGGCGCGATCTCCATTCCGCTGCTGGCGGTGGCGCAGTATCCGATCATCGCGCCGCCGTCGATCTCGGTTTCGACCAGTTACCCCGGCGCGTCGCCGGAGAACCTCTATAACAGCGTCACGCGGCTGATCGAAGAGGAACTCAACGGCGCCAACGGCATCCTGAGTTTCGAGTCCACCAGCGACTCGCTGGGACAGGTGGAAATCACGGCGTTCTTCCAGCCCGGCACCGATGTCGAGATGGCATCGGTGGACGTCCAGAACCGCATCAAGCGCATCGAGTCGCGGCTGCCGCGCGCGGTGCTGCAGCAGGGTATCCTGATCGAAGAAGCCTCCAGCGCCGTGCTGCAGATCATCACGCTGCGCTCGACCGACGGCAGCCGCGATGAGGTTGCGCTCGGCGACTTCATGGTGCGTAACGTGCTGGGCGAAATCCGCCGCATCCCCGGCGTCGGCCGCGCAACGCTGTATTCCACCGAGCAATCGTTGCGAATCTGGATCGATCCCGAGAAACTGGTCGGCTTCAATCTCACCGCCGATGACGTCACCAAGGCGATCAATGCGCAAAATGCGCAGGTCGCCTCCGGCAGCGTCGGCGCCGAGCCAAGCAACAAGGACCAGAAAGTCTCGGCGCTGGTGCTGGTGAAGGGCCAGCTCGGCTCGCCCGACGAGTTCGGCAGCATCGTGCTGCGCGCCAATGCCGACGGTTCGACGGTGCGGCTGCGCGACGTCGCCCGCATCGAGATCGGCGGCATGGGCTATCAGTTCACCACGCGGCTGAACGGCAAACCGGCGGCCGGCCTCTCGGTGCTGATGTCGCCGACCGGCAATGCGCTGGCGACCGCCAGCGCGGTCGAAGCCAAGATGAAGGAACTGTCGAAGTTCTTCCCGGCCAACATCAAGTACGAGATTCCCTACAACATCACGCCGGTTGTGAAAGCCTCCATCGAGAAGGTGGTGCACACGCTGATCGAGGCGGTGGTGCTGGTGTTCCTGGTGATGTTCCTGTTCCTGCAGAACTTCCGCTACACCATCATTCCCACCATCGTGGTGCCGGTGGCGTTGCTCGGCACCTGCGCGACGCTATTGGCGTTCGGCTACTCCATCAACATGCTGACGATGTTCGGCATGGTGCTGGCGATCGGCATATTGGTCGACGACGCCATCGTCGTGGTCGAGAACGTCGAACGCATCATGGCGGAGGAGGGCCTGCCGCCGAAGGAAGCGACGCGCAAGGCGATGTCTCAGATCACCGGCGCCATCGTCGGTATCACCACGGTGCTGGCAGCGGTGTTCGTGCCGATGGCGTTCTTCCCCGGCTCGGTCGGCATCATCTACCGCCAGTTTTCGGTGACCATGGTGGCGGCGATCGGCTTTTCGGCGCTGCTGGCGCTGTCGCTGACGCCGGCGCTGTGCGCCACCCTGCTCAAGCCGGTGCAGGCCGGGCACGCCCATGCGCGGCGCGGCTTTTTCGGCCTGTTCAATCGCGGGCTGGAAAGCACGCGCAACCGCTACACCAGCGTCGTCGGCTGGTCGTTGAAGCGCACCGGACGCTTGATGGTCATCTACGCGATTTTGCTCGCGGGACTCGGCTGGGCTTTCGTACGGATGCCGGCGGGCTTCCTGCCGGTAGACGATCAGGGCTTCATCACCACCGACGTGCAGACGCCGGCGGATTCCTCCTTCGCCCGCACAGAGGCAGCAGTGAAGGCCGTCGAGCATTATCTGGCCAAGCGCGAGGGCATCAAGGACGTCACCTTCCTCACCGGCTTCAGCTTCCTCGGGCAGGGCATGAACACCGCTCAGGCGTTCATCACGCTGAAGGACTGGTCGGAACGCGGCAAGAAAGATTCCGCGGCTGCCATCGTCAACGACATCAACAAGCACATGGAAGGCTTGCGCGACGCCAAGATCTCGGCGTTGCAGCCGCCGCCGATCGACAACCTCGGCAACTCCTCGGGCTTCAGCTTCCGCTTGCAGGATCGCGGCCAGAAGGGTTATCGCGCCCTGCGCGATGCGGCCAACAAGCTGGTGGCGGATGCCAATGCCAGCCCGGTGCTGCAGAAGGTGTTCGTCGAAGGTCTGCCGGAGGCGCCGGTGGTCAATCTGACAATCGACCGCGAGAAGGCGAGCGCGTTCGGCATCACCTTCGAGGATATCAACAACACCATCTCGACCAATCTCGGCTCGGCCTACATCAACGACTTCCCCAATCGCGGGCGCATGCAGCGCGTCATCGTGCAGGCGGATTCGCACGACCGCATGAATGCCGACGACATTCTCAACTATAACGTCAAGAATGCGCGCGGGCAGGTGGTGCCGCTGTCGTCCTTCGCTACCATCGAATGGGCGCGCGGCCCGACGCAGATCGTCGGATTCAACTACTATCCGGCTGTGCGGATCAGCGGTGAGGCCAGGCCCGGCTTCACCTCGGGCGATGCCATCAAGGAAATGGAGCGGCTCGCGGGCTTGTTGCCGCGTGGCTTCGGCTACGAGTGGACCGGCCAGTCGTTGCAGGAGAAGTTGTCGGGTTCGCAGGCGCCATTGCTGCTGGCGTTGTCGATCCTCGTGGTGTTCCTCTGCCTCGCGGCGCTTTACGAGAGCTGGACCATTCCGCTGGCGGTGCTGCTGACGATCCCGCTCGGCATGGTCGGCGCGGTGCTCGCCTCGACATTGCGCGATCTGCCGAACGGCGTTTATTTCACCGTGGGCCTCGTCACGATCATCGGTCTCGCGGCCAAGGATGCCATTCTCATCATCGAGTTCGCCAAGGATTTGCGCGCGGAGGGCAAGTCATTGATGGCGGCGACGCTGGAGGCCTGTCACTTGCGCTTTCGGCCGATCGTCATGACCGGCCTGGCCTTCGTCTGCGGCGTGCTGCCGATGGTGATCGCCAGTGGCGCCGGCGCGCAGAGCCAGCAGGCGCTCGGCACCGGCGTGATGGGCGGCATGATCGCTGTGGTCATTCTCGCGCTGTTGATGGTGCCGGTGTTCTTCGTGTCGATCCAGCGGCTGTTCTCGCGCGCCGCGCGCGATGAGGGCAAGGCGGAAACCACGAGCCTCGCATCGGCGCAGGCGTCGCCGGCGGAGTAACGCGGAGCTGGTTGAACGGAATGTCGTCATCCTGAGGTGCGAGCGAAGCGAGCCTCGAAGGATGGCGGAAATGACATGAGCCGTGGCCGTCGCCCTTCGAGGCTCGCCACGATGTGGCTCGCACCTCAGGGTGACGGCACGATCCCCCCTCTCCCCTTGCGGGAGAGGGTGGTTTCGAGCGAAGCGAGAAACCGGGTGAGGGGTCTTCGCGTGTGAGAGCTTTTCGCTAACGACTTCACCCCTCATCCGGCACGGACTTCGTTCGCGCCACCTTCTCCCGCAAGGGGAGAAGGGAAGAGCCGCCGTCTACTTCACCAGCGGTCGCAGAATGTTGGTCAGCGCGGCGTGGATGGTCTCGTTGCCGCACACCACGTCGCCCGAGACCAGCGGATCGCCCGGAGTCTGAATATCGCTGACAACGCCACCGGCCTCGCGGATCAGGATCATGCCCGCCGCCATGTCCCATGGCTTCAGGTTGCGTTCCCAGTAGCCGTCGAGGCGACCGGCGGCGACGTAAGCCAGATCGAGCGAGGCCGCGCCGAAGCGGCGCAGGCCGGCGACGCGCGTTTGCAACGCCGCCATTTCGCGGCGTGACAACTCGTGGTCGCCACGGCCGATATGCGGGAGCCCGCAGGCGACGACGCAATCCTTCAGTTCCTTGCGCGCGGCGACGCGCAGCCGGGTGTCGTTGAGGAACGCGCCCTTGCCGCGCTCGGCGATGTAGAGCTCGTCGGTGGCGGGATTGTAGATCACGCCTGCAATCACCGTGCCCTCGCGTTGCAAGCCGATCGAGATGGCGAATTGCGGAATGCCGTGCAGGAAATTGGTGGTGCCGTCGAGCGGATCGACGATCCAGGTGTGGGTCTTGTCCTGGCCCTCGCGGGTGCCGCCTTCCTCGCCGATGAAGCCGTAGCCGGGCCGCGCCTTGGTGAGATCGCTGTAGAGCATCTCCTCGGCGCGCTTGTCGGCGGCGCTGACGAAATTGGCCGGACCCTTCAGCGACACCTGAAGATTCTCGATCTCACCGAGATCGCGGCTCAAGCTGCGTCCGGCACGGCGCGCGGCTTTGATCATGACGTTGATGAGGGCGGAATGCAGCATAATCACAAACTCAAGATGGCCTGAATGGCCGGGACGGATTGGGTGCCCTGCGGGGTCGCCGCCGTCAAGGGCTGTTCGGTTTGGTGCCGAGCCATTTGGCGGCCGCGGCTTCGGCCTTGGCGCGATCCTCGGGGCTGAGTTGCGCCAGTGCCTCGTCGAGCATCAAGTCGCCTTTACCGGAGGTTTTGGCCACGATGTGCCATTTCAGGCCTTCGATCTTGTCCATCGGCACGGCCTGACCCAGCACCAGCAGCCGCGCCAGGCGATTTTGCGCGATGGCGTTGTTTTGCCGGGCCGCCTTGCGCAGCAGAGACACCGCAGCGGCTTCGTTCTTGCTGGTGCCGCTGCCGTTGAACAGCGCGATGGCGTATTCGACCTCGGCCGGGACGTTGCCGGCAAGCGCCGCCGCCTGCAGCAGGCGGACGGATTTCTCCAGATCCTTCTCGACGCCGGTGCCTTCCTTGTAGAAGGTCGCCAGCGCATATTGCGCATCGGCGTTGCCGGCATCGGCGGAGACGCGCAGCAGTTCGGCGGCGCGCTTGAAGTTCTGCGGCAGCGTTTGCCCGTCGAGATAGAGCATCGCCAGATTGTAGGCGGCCTTGGGGTCGCCGAGCTTGGCAGACGACGCCAGCAGCTTGGCGCCCTCTTCGCGGTTGGGCGAGCCGCCGCGCCCGTCGATGCGCAGCATCGCCAGCGCGAACATCGCCTCGCGATCGCCGAGGTCGGAAGCTTTCTTGTACCATTCGATGGCCTTGGCGTAGTTGCGCTTGACGCCCTGGCCGTTGGCGTAGAGTTCGCCGAGCATGGTCATCGCCGTCGAATCGTTCTTCTCGGTGGCGCGCTTGGTCGCGAGGTCGAAGGCGGTGCGATAGAATCCGCGCTGGTAGGCGCCGTAGACCAGATCGATGTTGGGATCGTCCTTCGCGGAGGCCGCGGCATTGTCGGAATCGTTGCCGGATTTCTTGGCGGCGTCCGGTGCAGCCTGCGACGCGGCCGGCTTCTTGGCGGCTTCAGCGGGCTTCTTCAGCGGCGTGTGTTTCCTCGGCTTCGGGGGCGTCGGCTTGCTTGCGGCCGGCGCCGGCTTCGCCGCAGGCGGCACCAGCGAAATCTGCGCGCTGGCTCCGGTCGCCAGCATCGCGCAGCAGGTCAGGCTCACGACAAGACGGAGGGCGTTCATCGCGGCCCTAGTCCCGTGCTGCTTTGAGCTGTCCCGACTCTGCATAACCCTTCCTGATGGCGTGGCCCACGGCCGCGAGCGCCGCGGCCGGACCTGCTTGATCGGTCCAAATGCAATCGCCGACAAGGATAAAATCTGCGCCAGCTGCCGCGAATTCGCCGGCTTCGTCGCGGTTCGCGGCATAGCCGACGCACGGCGGCTCGAACAGTTCCGCCCACCATTGCAGCCGCTCGGCGATGGCCTCCGTGGACGGCCGCTGGCCCTGCGCATCTGGCTCGCCGAACAGCACGTAATCGGCACCGGCTTCGCCGGCGATCATCGCATCGTGCCGGGTGAACAGGCCGCCAACGCCGACGATGCGGTCAGGTTTGAGGCTCGGCAATCCCTCCTGCATGGCATCGACGCCATTGAGATGCGCGCCGTCGGCGCCGCCGCGCGCGACGAGATCCGCATGACCATCGAGCAGCAGCGCCGCACCGGCGTTCTGCACCGCCGGCGCCAGCACCTTAATGCACGCCAGCATGGTGCGCGGATCGGTCTCTGTGAGCCGCAGCAGCACCGCCGCGACATCGGCAGCCGCCAGCAGCTTGGGCAGCGAGGCAACCAGCGCCACCGGATCGTCCACGAGCGGAGTCGCGAGATACAATCGCGGCGCCGGGCGGGAGGGAGCTGTTTTCGCGGACATGGATGTGCCTGAGACGTCTGAATCGATGCTTGATTTGGAACCGTCACCCTGAGGTGGCTATGCGATAGCATAGCCCTCGAAGGGCGACGGCGTCATCCTTCGAGGCTCGCCGCTTTTGCGGCTCGCACCTCAGGATGACGCCGTCGTATTCGTGCCGCGTCGAGGTGGCGAGATGGATTGTTCGCCAACTCCGCGTGAGTTCGGCAATATCTTACGCCGCCTTCTTCTTTTCCAGGTCGGCCTTCCACTCGCCCTTGCTGGCCAGGCCGTTCATCTGGGCGCGATGCGTGAAGGCCTGCTGGCCTGCGCCGACATTGTCGGCCTTGCCGGACCACGCCTTCTGCGGCGCGGCCTGCAGCGCGCGGCCGTAGGAGAAGGTCAGCTTCCACGGCAGATTGCCGATGCGGTTCATGGCGTCGAGATGCGCGGTGGCTTCCTCGTCGCTCTGGCCGCCGGACAGGAAGGCGATGCCGGGCACCGCTGCCGGGACGCAGCTCTTGAGCAGCCGCACCGTCTTCTCGGCGACTTCCTCGACACCGGCGCGGGTCTTGGCCTTCTTGCCGGAGATCGCCATGTTCGGCTTGAGGATCATGCCTTCCAGCGCAACGCGCTGCACGCGGAGTTCCTGGAACGTCTTGTTGAGCACGCGCTGCGTCACGTCATAGCAGCGGTCGATGTCGTGATCGCCGTCCATCAGCACTTCCGGCTCGACGATCGGCACGATCTGCGCGGCCTGGCACAGCGCGGCGTAGCGCGCCAGCGCGTGGGCGTTGACGTGGATCGCGGTCATGCTCGGAATGCCGTCGGCGATATCGATCACCGCGCGCCACTTGGCGAAGCGCGCACCCTGCTCGTAGTACTTCTTCAGCCGCTCGGCGAGTTTGTCGAGGCCGACGGTGACGAGTTCGCCGGGGCAGCCCGGCAGCGCCTGGGTGCCTTCGTCGACCTTGATGCCGGGAATGGCGCCGGCCTGTTCGATTAGCTTGACCAGCGGCGTGCCGTCCTTGGCCTTCTGCCAGATGGTTTCGTCGTAGAGGATGACGCCGGAGATGTACTTGGTCATCGCTTCCTTGGAGCGGAACAGCATCTCGCGATAGTCGCGGCGATTATCCTCGGTGGATTCGACATTGATGGCGTCGAACCGTTTCTTGATAGTGCCGGAGGATTCGTCGGCGGCGAGAATGCCCTTGCCGGGGGCCACCATGGCCTGAGCCACTTTGTTGAGGTCAGCGAGGTTCATCGAGGTCTCCTGCGTGCGTCTGCTACGAAATGAAGAAATCAAAGTGTCGAATTCGAGATAATGGCAGTGTCAAAATAAGTTCCGCGGCCGCTTGCCGCGCACGATGTCGCCCTTTTAAAGCGTCATGGGCGGCAAAGGTAGGGCGGGCGTCATTTTGTCCGCAGCACCTCGACGCCGGGCAGCGGCTTGCCTTCCATCCATTCGAGGAATGCGCCGCCCGCGGTCGAGACGTAAGTGAAGTCGTGGGCAACGCCGGCGTGATTGAGCGCCGCCACGGTGTCGCCGCCGCCGGCGACCGACACCAGCTTGCCGAGCTTGGTGCGCTGGGCGGCGTATTTCGCCGCCACCACGGTGCCGCGATCGAACGGCGTTAGCTCAAACGCGCCGACCGGGCCGTTCCACACCAATGTCGCGGCGTCGTCGATGGCGGCATGAATGCGCTCGATCGATTGCGGGCCGACGTCGAGGATCATGCCGTCGGCCGGGATCGCATCGAGGCCGTAGGCGTGCGAAGGCGCGTTGGCGGCGAAGTGATAGGCCACCGTTGCGTCGACCGGCAGGATGATGGCGCAGTTGGCGGCTTCCGCCTTCTCCAGAATGCGCAGTGCCGTCGCCGCGAGATCCTTCTCGGCCAGCGACTTGCCGATGCCGTAACCCTGCGCGTGCAGGAAGGTGTTGGCCATGCCGCCGCCGATCACCAGCGCGTCGACCTTCTTCACCAGGTTTTCGAGGAGATCGATCTTGGTGGAGACTTTCGCGCCGCCGATGATGGCGATCACCGGCTTTTTCGGAGCCTCAAGCGCCTTGTTCAACGCGTCGAGTTCGGCCTGCATGGTGCGCCCGGCATAGGCCGGCAGCTTGTGGCCGAGGCCTTCGGTCGAGGCGTGGGCACGGTGCGCCGCCGAGAATGCATCGTTGACCCAGATGTCGCCGAGCTTGGCCAGCGCGGCGACGAACGCCGGATCGTTCTTTTCCTCTTCCTTGTGGAAGCGGGTGTTTTCCAGGCAGAGAATCTCGCCGTCCTTCATCGCCGCGACAGCCTTCTCGGCCACATCGCCGATGCAGTCGTCGGCAAATCCGACAGGCCTCTTGATGACTTTCGCCAGTTCGGCAGCGACCGGCTTCAGCGAATCCTTGGCATCACGGCCCTTGGGTCGGCCGAAATGCGCCAGCAGGATGACCTTGCCGCCCTTGTCCGCGATCTCGGTGATGGTCGGCGCGATGCGATCGAGCCGGGTGGTGTCGGTGACGCGGCCGTTGTCCATCGGCACGTTGAGGTCGACGCGCACGAGCACGCGCTGGCCTTTGACGTTGGCATCATCGAGAGTGCGGAATTGTTTCATCTAGCGCTTCCTGTGTCATGTTCGGGTTGTTCCCAAAGTATCCACGCTGCCTTTTTGACGGCTTTCAGAACGTGGATGGCCGGGACATCCGGGCGAAGCGAACTTCGCGCTGGGGCCCGGCCATGACAGTGCAATTCAGAGTTAGATCAGCTTGCCCATCGCCACGGCGGTGTCGCCCATGCGGTTGGAGAAGCCCCATTCGTTGTCGTACCACGACAGCACGCGCAGCAGCGTGCCGTTCATCACCTTGGTCTGGTCGATGTGGAACGTCGAGGAGTGCGGGTCGTGATTGAAGTCGATCGAGACGTTCGGCGCGTCGGTGGTGCCGAGGATGCCCTTCAGCTCCTGCGCCGCGGCGCGCTTCATCGCCTCGTTGATCTCCTTGGCGGTGGTTTCCTTCTTGGCGACGATCTTGAGATCGATCACCGAGACGTTCGGCGTCGGCACGCGGATCGCGACGCCGTCGAGCTTGCCCTTCAGTTCCGGCAGCACCAGGCCGATCGCCTTGGCGGCGCCGGTCGAGGTCGGGATCATCGACATCGCCGCGGCGCGGCCGCGGTAGAGATCCTTGTGCATGGTGTCGAGCGTCGGCTGGTCGCCGGTGTAGGCGTGGATCGTGGTCATGAAGCCGGTCTCGATGCCGACGAGATCGTTGATGACCTTCGCCACCGGGGCGAGACAGTTGGTGGTGCAGGAACCGTTCGACACCACGACGTGATCCTTGGTCAGCTTGTCGTGGTTGACGCCATAGACCACCGTCATGTCGGCGCCGTCGGCGGGGGCCGAGACCAGCACGCGCTTGGCGCCTGCGGTGAGGTGGGCCGAGGCCTTGTCTTTGGCGGTGAAGATGCCGGTGCATTCCATCGCGATATCGACGCCGAGGTCCTTCCACGGCAGCTTCGACGGATCGCGCTCGGCGGTGACCTTGATCTTGTTCTTGCCGATGACGATGCTGTCGCCCTCGACCTTCACCTCGTGCGGGAAGCGGCCGTGGACGGAGTCGAAGCGGAGCAGATGGGCATTGGTCTCGACCGGGCCGAGATCGTTGATGGCGACCACCTCGATATCCTTGCGGTTGGACTCGTAGATGGCCCGCAGGATGTTGCGGCCGATGCGGCCAAACCCGTTAATCGCGACCCGGACTGCCATTCAAATATCTCCTTCCGAACGTTCAATACGTCGATGTTCTGGGCGGTTTCATGCCCTGAATGAGCCATCGTTGCAATGCGTCATATGGCAATTGTTCCGATAGCGTTAGTCGATACGGTTACTGGCCTTTCAACTAGCTTTTCAGCCGCGTCACGGCGGCCTCGACGACGGCTTCGGCGGTGATGCCGAAGTGCTTGTAGAGGTCCTTTGCCGGGGCGCTGTGGCCGAAGCTGTGCATGCCGATGAAGCCGCCGTCCGGGCCGATCACGGCATCCCAACCGAACCGGACCTGGGCTTCCACCGCAACCTTGACGGGTGCATTGCCGATGATGGTCCGTTTACGGTCGTCCGGCTGTTCAAGCAGCAGTTCGAGCGACGGTACCGAGACGACGCGGGCAGCGATGCCGCGCTCGACAAGCTGCTTCTGCGCCGCCACCGCGATCTCGACTTCCGAACCCGTGGCGAAGATCGACACTTTGGCCTCGCCGTTGGCGGCGACCAGTTCGTAGCCGCCGTGGGCGCAGCGATTGGTGGCGTCGGCCTGGGTCCGCACCGGCGTCAGGTTCTGCCGCGACAGCGCCAGCACCGTCGGTCCCTTGGGGCGCTCCAGCGCCAGCTGCCAGCACTCGGCGGTTTCCACCGCATCGGCCGGACGGAACACCCGCATGTTCGGCATAGCCCGCAGCGCCGCGATATGTTCGACCGGCTGGTGCGTCGGGCCGTCCTCGCCGAGCCCGATCGAGTCGTGGGTCATGATGTAGACCACCTGAATGTGCGCCAGCGCCGAGATGCGCATCGCCGGGCGGGCGTAATCCGTGAAGCACAGGAAGGTGCCGCCGGCCGGGGCGAAGCCGCCGTGCAGCGCGAGGCCGTTCATCGCCGCCGCCATGCCCAACTCGCGAATGCCGTAATGGATGTAGCGGCCATCGTATTGGCCGGGCTGCACCTCTTTCAGGCCCTTGGTGCGGGTGTTGTTGGACGGCGTCAGGTCGGCGGAGCCGAGCAGCAGTTCCGGCATCGCCGGCACCAGCACGTCGAGCGCCAGTTCGCTGGCCTTGCGTGTCGCAATGGTCGGCGGTTCGGCGACCAGCTTGTCCTTCAGCTTGCGGATCACCTCGTCGAGATTTTTCGGTGGCGTGCGATCGATGACGCGGCGCTGGAATTCGCTGCGCTGGTCTTCCGGCTTGGCGGCAAGCCGCTTGCGCCAGTCGTTGTTGATGCGCCTGCCGCGTTTGCCGACGCGGCGCCAGGCGTTGAGGATATCGTCGGGAATCTCGAACGGGCCGTGGTTCCAGCCGAGCGCCTTCTTGGTCGCGGCGAGTTCGTCGGCGCCGAGCGGCTCGCCGTGCGCCTTCGAGGTACCGGCTTTATGCGGCGCGCCGAAACCGATGGTGGTCTTGCAGGCGATCAGCGATGGCCGGTCCGACTTCTGGGCGCGGCGGATGGCGTTGGCGATGGCCTTCGGATCATGGCCGTCGATCTGCCGGGCGTTCCAGCCATGCGCCTTGAAGCGCGCCACCTGATCGACATTGTCGGTCAGCGTGATCGGGCCGTCGATGGTGATGCCGTTGTCGTCATAGAGGAAGATCAGCTTGTTGAGCTTGAGATGCCCGGCCAGCGCGATGGCCTCATGGCTGATGCCTTCCATCAGGTCGCCGTCCGAGCACAGGACGTAGGTGTAGTGATCGACGACGTCGCCGCCGAATTCCGCCGCCAGCAGCCGCTCCGCCAGCGCGAAACCGACCGAGGTCGCCACGCCTTGTCCGAGCGGGCCGGTGGTGGTCTCGACGCCCGAGGTGATGAAGTTCTCCGGGTGTCCCGGCGTCTTCGAATTGAGCTGGCGGAAGTTCTTGATCTGGTCGAGCGTGACCTCCTTGTTGCCGGTCAGGTACAGCAACGCATAGAGCAGCATCGAGCCGTGGCCGGCCGACAGGATGAAACGGTCGCGATCCGGCCAATGCGGATCGGCGGCATCGAACTTGAGGAATTTGCTGAACAGCACGGTGGCGACGTCGGCGGCGCCCATCGGCAGGCCAGGGTGGCCGGATTTGGCCTTTTCCACGGCATCCATCGCGAGCGCACGAATCGCGTTGGCCATATGGGTGTGATCGACGCCAGTTGTCATCGGCTTTGCCTGAAGTTTGAACGGTTTCGGGGACGGCCACGCGGGAGGTTGCCGCCATTGCACGCATTTTTGGTGAGCAGGGGCTGATTAGCACCCATCACCCAGTGAGTCCAAGGGGCGTCGCAAGCCTCGTGGGGCGATGCAGGTGGCATCGGCATGGATTGTGGTGCATAGCTGCTGAGCGACATTGCGCTGGGCTGCCTTGCCACGTAAATTTCAGGGTCTAAACGCTTGCCGGGTCGCGGCTTTTGCCGGCAGGCATCGAGCCTGTGGAAATACGCGGAGCGTCATGAACAACCGGTCGCACGGTCATTTGAACAACGATGAGGCGGGAACCAACGGTTCTGCCGACATCGAGCATGCGACCCGTCGCCTGGTGGCGGCGCTCGACGCGCTGGAAAGTGCCGTCGAGCGGCGGCGCGATGCCGACCGTGACGAAGAGGAACTGGCCAATCGCATCCAGGCACTCGGCGCGGATCGTTCGCGGCTGGCCGATGAACTCGATGGCACGCTGGTGCGCTCGCGCAAACTCGAACGCGCCAATCGCGAGATCGCCGAGCGGCTCGATGCCGCGATCGGCAGCATTCGCGATGTGCTCGAGGAAGAGGAGGGTGACAAGCCATGAGCCACATCAGCGTCACCATCAACGGTCGCCAGTATCGCATGGCCTGCGAAGAAGGGCAGGAGGTGCGGCTGCTGAAACTCGCCGAGAGTTTCGAGGCGCGCATCGGCAATCTGCGCGGCAAGTTCGGCGAGATCGGCGACGCGCGGCTGACGGTGATGGCGGCGCTGACGGTGAGCGATGAATTGATGGATGCCAGCCAGCGCATCCGCGCGCTGGAGGAGGAACTCGAAGCGTTGCGCGATGTCCGTATCGCTTCGGCGGAGCGTACGCGCGCCACGCAAACGGCGGTGGCCAATGCGTTGAATGCCGCAGCCGAACGCATCGAGAAGACGACGCAGGTGCTCAATCGGACCGTCGGCGGCGGCATCGCGATCGGCTAGCGATTTTCAATCGCTTGTGAACATTTTCTTCCGCGTCATGTCCGGCCGCGCCCCTCGTGGCGAGGAGCGCGTAGCGCGTCTCGAACCATAATGCCGCGGGAGGCCAAGTGAGGCTATGCGAGGCTATGCGAGGCCAAGTGAGGCCGTGCAGCTCATCCTTCGCGACGCGACCGAGCGGTCGCCCTCAGGTTGAGGTCTTCCGTCGCGGGGAGGCCGTCTCGCGAAAGTTCGGGCGGCGTCGAGCGCGTTCACCCTCTCCCTCCGCCTCAAGGGGAGAGTCGGGCCATGGGTCGGATGGAGGCTGGCATCTGTGCATCATCGCCATTACATTGGCGTGGCGAAGCTGCGTCGCGCGTCAGGAGCCATATATCCCCGGGGCCTTATCGATCCTTTAGGGAACTGTCCCTGGCCGGGTCCGTGGACCCGGACATATGGTGCCCACCTACTTTCGTAGGGAACTCCGGGATCGAGCGCTCCAACGGCCATCGCGGCTTCGCACTTTCCTTTTTGCAATATCACGACGTCGTCGTGGCCGGGCTTGTCCCGGCCACCCACGTCTTTAGTGTGCGCCGACGAAGAAGACGTGGATGCCCGGCACAAGGCCGGGCATGACGGCGGGGCCAATGTCGATCGACAAAAACACAATACGCGCCACTGCAATTGCAAAACGCGACACATTGAGCGCTGCACAGCGCGAGGCTGCCGCGCAGCGTCTCGCGATGCACGACGCAGCGTTCGACATCAAGCCCGGCACCGTGGTTGCCGGTTACATGCCGATGCGCGGCGAGATCGATCCGCGCCCACTGATGCACGCGCTTGCCGCGCGCGGCGCGCATCTCGCTCTGCCGGTGGTCGTGGCGCGCGATGCCCCGCTGCTGTTTCGTGCTTGGCAGGCGAATGATGCGCTGGTGGCGGGTCCGTTCGGCACGAGTCATCCGGAAGATCATATCGGCAACGTCGTGCCCGATATCCTGCTGGTGCCGCTTGCCGCGTTCGACCGCATCGGCCATCGCATCGGTTACGGCGGCGGCTACTACGACCGCACCCTGCAAAAGCTGCGTGCCGCAACGACAATCGTCGCAGCGGGTGTTGCATTTGCCATACAGGAGGTCGAAACTGTTCCGGCATCACATCATGACGCGGTGCTCGATCTCGTATTGACGGATGTCGAGAGCATCGATCTGCGGAGTTAGGTCAATTGCGCATTCTGTTTGTTGGCGACGTGGTCGGGCGAAGCGGCCGCGACGCGATTGTCGAGCATCTTCCCAAAGCCATCGCCGACTGGAACATCGAACTCGCCATCGTCAATGGTGAGAATGCCGCCGGCGGTTTCGGCATCACCGAAGCGATCTACAACGATTTTCTCGATGCGGGTGCCGATGCGGTGACGCTCGGCAATCATTCGTGGAATCAGAAAGAGGCGCTGGTGTTCATCGAACGCGCACCGCGCCTGATCCGCCCGATCAATTACATGCCCGGCACGCCCGGTCGCGGCGCGGCGCTGATCGACACCAAGCGCGGCCGCCGCGCGCTGGTCATCAATGCGCTGGGACGCTTGTTCATGGAGCCGGTGGACGATCCGTTCGCGATGATCGACCGCGAGATCGAAGCCTGTCCGCTGCGCAGCGGCGCCGACGCCATCGTCGTCGATTTCCATTGCGAGGCGACTAGCGAGAAGCAGGGCGCGGGGCATTTCTGCGATGGCCGCGCCAGCCTTGTGGTCGGCACGCATACGCATATCCCGACCTCCGATCACCAGATCCTGCCGGGCGGCACCGCCTACATGACCGATGCCGGCATGACCGGCGATTACGATTCGATCATCGGCATGAACAAGGAAGAACCGCTGCGACGCTTCACCACCGGAATTCCCTCGGCGCGCTTCGAGCCGGCCACCGGCGAAGCGACGATGAGCGGCATCGCGGTCGAGACCGACGATGCCACCGGGCTCGCGATCCGGGTTGCGCCGGTGCGTGTCGGCGGCCGGCTCGAGCGCGCGGTGCCGACGTTCTGGGCGAAACAGACCGCGGACGCCTGACGCGGCCTGAGCCTGCTTTCGCTCGCCGACAAGCCGCTCTAACATCGGGGCCATGTCGAGGCTGCTGCCAATCGGGAGCGTGCCGCTGATGCGCATTCGCTGGCGCCGGTGTCGCATACTCGCCGTCTGTGTCGGAGCGATGCTGCTGGCCGCGCCGGGGTTTGCCGCCGAGTTGTCGCTCGCACCGTCCAGCATGTCGCGCGTTGGCAGCGTCGATGCGCGCTTCCAGTCCTACAACGTCGAGATGGTCGAAGTCACCGGCGGCCGTTTCTGGAAGCCTTACGATGCGTCGTCGGCAGCGACAGCGGGACCGGAGCGCGTCGACGACGCGGCATCGCGGCTGTTCGCCTATCGCGCGCCGATCAATTTGACCAACGCGCGGTTGCGTCGGCTCGCGGCGGCGCTGGGTCCGGCCTATGTGCGGATCAGCGGCACCTGGGCCAATTCCACTTACTTCGCCGATAGCGACAACGCCTTGCAGGTGCCGCCGGATGGTTTCAACGGCGTGCTGACGCGGCAGCAATGGCACGACGTGGTGGATTTCGCGCAAGCCGTCGATGCCGAGATCGTGACGTCGTTCGCGGTGAGCCGTGGCGCGCGCGACGAGAACGGCGTGTGGAACGCCGATCAGGCGCGGCGCTTGATCGGCTACACGCGCGGCGTCGGCGGCCGCATCGCTGCCGTCGAGTTCATGAACGAGCCGGACCTCGCCACCATCGGCGGGCTGCCGCCGGGTTACGACGCCAGTGCCTATCGCCGCGACTTCGCGATTTTCCGCGCCTTCATCGGTTGGGCCGATCCGTCGATAAAAATTCTCGGGCCGGGGCTGGCCGGGCAGGCGGCGTCGGGCGCCGATTGGCTTGCGGCGTCAGCCTCCGGCCTCGACGTGTTTTCCTATCATCATTACGGCGCGCTGTCGGAACGTTGCGGCGGCGATGCGACGCCGGCGAACGCGCTCTCCGACGACTGGCTGGCGCGCACCGATGCGGCGTTGGCGTTTCAGCGCGGGCTGCACGATCGCTTCACGCGGGGCAAGCCGATCTGGCTCACCGAAACCGCCGAGGCGGCGTGCGGCGGCAATCGCTGGGCCAAGGCGTTCCTCGATACGTTCCGCTATCTCGATCAACTCGGTCGCCTCGCCAGGCAGCATGTGCAGGTGGTGATGCACAATACCTTGGCCGCCAGCAACTACGGCCTGCTCGATGAGACGACGCTCGCGCCGCGGCCGAATTACTGGGGCGCGCTGCTGTGGCGCAGGCTGATGGGGCCGACCGTGCTCGATGCCGGTGTCCCGCCGCAGCCGGGCCTGCATGTCTACGCGCATTGTCTGCGTGATGTCGCGGGCGGCGTCGCGGTGCTGGTCATCAACAACGGTCACGCCGTGGCGCGGACGCTGCGGCTGCCGCTGGCCTCGCAGCGCTACACGCTGGATGCAACGGAGCTTGCCGGAACGCAGGTGCGGCTCAACGGGCTGCTGCTGGCACTCACCGGCACGGATGAATTGCCGTCCCTCGATGGCAGCGCGACGGCGCCGGGTGCGGTGACGTTCGCGCCAGCGACGATCACGTTTCTGGCGTTGCCCGATGCGCGCAACGCCGCGTGCCGGTGATGACGATCTGACATGTGCGAACGCGCCCGTGTTCGCCGTCATCCTGAGATGCGAGCGACACTTGTCGCGAGCCTCGAAGGATGCGGCCGCCTTCGAGGCCATTGCTTTGCAATGGCGCCTCAGGGTGACGGCTGTTGTTAGTTTCGTTGCTGCCTACAATTTGTACGCCGTGCGGAAGCCGCCCCAGTGGCGGCCTTGCACGCGCAGCGGCACGTCGATCTCGCGCATCATCACGGTGACGCCATTGCCCATGTCGCGGGCGTAGCTCTGGATCAGGTAGGACCGCGTGTTGCGGCCCGCGGCCAGTCCGGCCATGTCGTTGAAGATGCGCCGGTTGCGGCTGTTGGCGGTGTTCCATGCGACGTCGCCGGGCCGTTGCGGCTGCGAATAGATCTTGTTGTGCACCGGCAGGTAGCCGTTGCGGTCGACCACGGCGCAGAACGTCATGCGCTTGTCGCGGGCGAGGAAGGCTTCCTGGAAGGCGGGCAGCGCGCGTTCGGTCCAGTCGAGAAAGCGGGTGCGATGCTGCATCGGATTGGTGCCGGGGATTTCGACGTAGTTTTCATCGAACAGATCGTCGACGCTGATGGCGTGGCTGTTGATCGCATCGTCGAACATCTTGTTCAGCGTCTCGCCGGCTTCCATGGCGCGCGTCACCAGTTCGGTGTTCTCGTCGTGGATCGCCCACAGCACATCCTCGATGGCGTTACTCAGCGCGGCGGTGGGCGCCACGAACTCCGCCTGCATGCCTGCGGGCGTGGCCTTGACACAGCGGACCTGGCAATCGCCGATGCCGCTGAGCTTTGCCGCGAGCGTTGAACCGAGCGGCAGGGTCTGTGCGGCCGGACCGCAGATCAGGATGCCTTCGAGCGAGATTTCGTAGACCGGAGCCTGCAGACGGGCCTGCCCGCCGCGGGCCGCAATCTCGATGTCGAGATGACACGGCAGCCGCTCGCGCATGCGCCAGTCGCTGTCGTCGCGCCGCAGCAGCACGGCGCAACGCGATTTGAGTTTTTCGGTGAACCGCGCCACCGCCTCGCCCGCCTGCGCCATAGTGGTGCCGTGGGTTTCGGCCTGCTGCGTCGCCGCGTCGATATCGCTGGCGCTGTTGCCGACCGAAGCGATGAAGTTGGATGCGATGGCGGCGTTGCTCGCCATCTCGCTGGTGGTGGCGCCCTGTTCCGCCACCGCCTGGTTGACGTTGCCGAACACCGGGCGAATGGCATCGATCGCCGCGGAAATCCGATGCACGGCATCGATCGATGTCGCGGCGTCCTGCTGCAGGGCGTCGATCTTCTGCTTGATCTCTTCGGTGGCGTTCTGCGTCTGCACCGCCAGCGCCTTCACCTCGGAGGCGACCACGGCGAAACCGCGCCCCGCATCGCCGGCACGCGCCGCCTCGATGGTGGAGTTGAGCGCCAGCAGCGTGGTCTGCTTGGCGATGGTGGCGATCAGGTTGACGACATTGCCGATGGCGGCGGAGGATTCGCGCAGGCGATCGACATTGGCGCCGGCTTCGCGCGCGGCGTCGCCGGCCTGGTCGGCCAGCCGTCCGGCCTCGCGCACCTGGCTATTGATGCCGTCGGCGGAGTGGCTGAACTTGTCGGCGGCCTGCGAAAAGGTCGCCGCGGTCTGCTTGGCGGTGCTGGTGTGCTCGGTCAGCGTATTGGTGCGCTGGCGAATGTCCGACAGCGTGATGGCGGTGGATTCCGCGCCGCTGGCGACGGAACTGGCGGCGCGTTCGAGTTGGCGGATCATGGCGCCGAGTTCGAGCTCGAGCAGATCGAGGATCTCCTTGGCGGAATCGGCGGTCGGCAGGCCGGGATCGCTGGGCGGAGCTGAAGTCGACACGGGTGCCGGGCTGCTCTCGGCCGCCGCCGGGTGCGGCGGACGTTTGCGGAAAATCGCCAATGCCATGATAACTGTCTCGATCCGTGACGCTCAGCCGGATCATCGCACCGTCATGTAAAGCTCCGGTTAACCACGGCATCGGCCCGAAATGGCCGCGGCAGGTGCCAGCCGGCGCTTTGATTTTGCCGTAGCCGGGATTATAAGCCGCGCTCTGCGGGGATGTTTTTGCGGCCGTCCGGGCGCCTGCGCGGCAGCTGGGGCGATGCATATCTCCCTGACGCAGCAAACGTTTTCGTACCGACGCGACATTCAGCTAGGAGCACCATCCGGATGGCCGGGCATTCCCAGTTCAAGAACATCATGCACCGCAAGGGGCGTCAGGATGCCCAGAAATCGAAGCTGTTCAGCAAGCTGGCGCGCGAAATCACCGTTGCCGCCAAGCTCGGCACTCCGGACCCGGCGATGAATCCGCGGTTGCGCGCGGCGGTGATCGCGGCGCGCGGCGAGAACATGCCGAAGGACAATATCGAGCGGGCCATCAAGAAGGCGCTCGGCAACGAGGCGGAGAACTACGACGAGATCCGTTACGAAGGTTACGGGCCGGGCGGCGTCGCGGTCATCATGGAAGTGCTCACCGACAACCGCAATCGCGCCGCCTCCGATATCCGCTCCTACTTCACCAAGTCGGGCGGCAACCTCGGCGAAACCGGCTCGGTGTCGTTCATGTTCGACCGGCTCGGCGTCATCGAATATCCCGCCGACAAGGCCTCCGCCGATGACATGCTGGAAGCGGCCATCGAGGCTGGCGCCGACGATGTGGTGTCGGGCGAGGGCGGCCACGAAATCTATGCCTCGCAGGAGAGCTTTCGCGAGGTCGCCAAGGCGCTCGAAGCCAAGTTCGGCGAAGCCCGCAAGGTGGCGCTGATCTGGAAACCGCAGAACACCGTCGCGGTCGATGACGAGACCGGCGAGAAGCTGCTCAAGCTGATCGACCTGCTCAACGATCACGACGACGTTCAGAACGTCTATGCCAACTTCGAGGTCTCTGACACGCTCGTCGCCAAGATGGGCGGCTGACCGCTCGCGCCTATCCGGTCGGAAGCCCAGCCGAATTCTGGTCGTCCCTGCGCAGGCAGGGACCCAGAACCCCTGGCGGTCGATGTTCGCGCGATAGTTCGTCAAAGATCACGAGCGCGGCCTGCATCATGAGTGACACGGCGTATGGGCCCCTGCCTGCGCAGGGACGACGATGCCTTTGCCGTCAGTGTCTCTGGCACGCGCTTTCCTCCTTACCTCGCCGCAGGCGAGGAGCTTGCCTTCAGCTCTCCCGTTGGAGAGGGAGTGCGCTGGCGGCTGACCGCTCGCGCCGTCATCCTGAGGTGCGAGCCGCGTTTGCGGCGAGCCTCGAAGGATGCGCAGGAAAGCACCCTCGCCACCCTTCGAGGCTCGCTATCGCTCGCACCTCAGGGTGACGGTCCTCATTGAGCAGCGCATTCTACGCGCTTTTTCCTTGACGCCGCCGCGCCGAGGGATCATGTCAGCCGCGCGAGATGCGCGGTCGCGACCGGCGTCTCATCATCGGAAACCAACACCCATGCCAAGCGACAGTCCAGGTACTTCGCCGATAACGGTTGCTGTGGTCTGAGGGCTGACGCGCTCACCGACCCTGCCGTTGTCGGCAGACCCCCGAAGGTGAGCTATGACGGATATCCATGACGCGCCGGACGGCGTCCTCGATGTGGTTGCGCTGGCCTCGCGCCTGAGCACCGAGCACATCGCCGACAATGTCGAGGTTCTCAATCAGCTCGAGCCGGACGATGCGGCGGCGGTGCTGCTGCTGCTGCCGCTTGATACCTCGATCGCCATTCTCGATAAGCCCGAGCTGGATTTCGGCGCCGAAATCATCGAAGCGCTGCCGTCCAAGACTGCGACGCTGATGCTGGCCGGCATGTCGGCGGACATGGCCGCCGACATCGTGCTGCAGTTGCCGGAGCATGTTCGCGACGAACTGATGCAGGGCCTCGATACGGCCTCGCGCGCGGCCATCGAGGGCCTGCTGGCCTATCCGGAGAACACCGCCGGCGCCATGATGACGACGGAGTTCGTCAGCGTGCCGGCCACCTGGACCGTCGAACGCACGCTGCAGCATATCCGTCAGGTCGAGCGTACCCGCGAAACCGTCTACGCCATCTATGTGCTGGATGCCTTCACGCGCCGGCTGGTCGGCGCGGTGTCGCTGCGCCGCCTGATCGCCGGCGAGCCCGACGCCAATATCATGACGCTGGCGGTGAGTGCGCCGATCACGACCACGGCGCTGACCGATCGCGAGGACGTGGCGCGGCTGATCTCCAAGCACGACCTGCTCGCGGTGCCGGTGATCGACAAGGCGGGCCATGTGCTGGGCATCGTCACCGTCGACGACATCATCGATACCATCATCGAGGAAAATACCGAGGACGTGCAGAAGTTCGGCGGTATGCAGGCCACCGACGAACCCTATCTGCAGGTCGGGCTGCCCGGCATGATCCGCAAGCGCGGCGGCTGGCTCTGCGTGCTGTTCCTCGGCGAGTTGCTGACCGCCAGCGCCATGCAGTATTTCGAGGGCGAGCTGGAAAAGGCGCTGGTACTGACGCTGTTCATTCCTCTCATCATGAGTTCCGGCGGCAATTCCGGCTCGCAGGCCACGTCGCTGCTGATCCGCGCGCTGGCGCTGCGCGAGGTGAAACTCGGCGACTGGTGGCGCGTGGCGATCCGGGAACTGCCCACCGGGCTGATCCTTGGCTCCATGCTCGGCGTCATCGGGCTCGGGCGGGTCATCTTGTGGCAGAAGCTCGGCATCTACGACTATGGCGAGCATTGGGTGCTGGTCGGCTTCACCGTGGCGGCGGCCCTGATCGGTGTCGTCACCTTCGGCTCGGTGGTGGGGTCGATGCTGCCGTTCATCCTGCAACGGGTGGGATTCGACCCGGCCAGCGCCTCGGCGCCGTTCGTCGCCACGCTGGTCGATGTCACCGGGCTGATGATCTACTTCAGCGTCGCGCTTCTGATTCTGCGCGGCACGCTGTTGTAGCTCCGCGGTGTCAGCGTCATCCTGCCGATTGCCGGGCGGACGCGCGGGACTGCTTGCGATAATATAAGCCATGGCATCGACACCGATTCGCATTCTGGGCATCGACCCCGGCCTGCGCCGCACCGGCTGGGGCATCATCGACATCGAGGGCAACCGGCTGATGTTCGTCGGCTGCGGCTCCGTGGAGACGCGCGAGGGCATGGCGCTGGCGGAACGGCTGCTGCTGATCCATCAGGGGCTGGCGCGCGTGCTGGGCGATTTTCGCCCGGAGGAGGCGGCGGTCGAACAGACTTTCGTCAACAAGGACGGCGTCGCCACGCTGAAACTCGGGCAGGCGCGCGGCGTCGCCATGCTGGCGCCCGCGGTGTTCGGCATTTCGGTGGCGGAATACGCGCCCAACCAGGTCAAGAAAACCGTGGTCGGCGCCGGCCATGCCGACAAGAACCAGATTCAGGTGATGTTGAAGATTCTGCTGCCCAAGGCCGATCCCAAGACGCCCGACGCCGCCGACGCGCTGGCCATCGCCATCACCCACGCCCATCACCGCCAGAGCACGGCGTTGAAGCTGAAGGTGGCGGGCGCATGATCGGCAAGCAGCCTCAATGTCAGTCGTCATGGCCGGGCTTGTCCCGGCCATCCACGTCTTCATTTCGTTATCGTCGAATAGAGATCGGCCCAGTCGGCATTGTCGACGAGGATCTTTCTGACTTTCCAGGCGCGAGGCCAATGCTTCATATTGTGCTCGCGTTGGATCGCGGCGCGAATGTCGTCAAACTGCTCGAAATAGACCAGCCGTTTCAGTCCGTGTCGTTTGGTGAATCCCTCGACAAATCCCGACCGATGTTCGTAGTTCCGGCGAACGAGATCGCTGGTCACCCCGACATAAAGAATGCCGTTCGGACGATTGGTCAGGATGTAGACGAACCCGCCAGCCATGCTGCAATTCTGCAAGACGTGGATGGCCGGGACAAGCCCGGCCATGACGGGTGCGCGGAGTACAGGATCGCTCCATGATCGGCAAGCTCAAGGGCCTCATCGATTCCTACGGCGAGGATTACGTCATCCTCGACGTGCAAGGCGTCGGCTATCAGGTGCACTGCGCCTCGCGCACGCTGCAGGCGTTGCCGTCGCCCGGCGAAGCCGCGGTGCTGTCGATCGAGACGTATGTTCGCGAAGACCAGATCAAGCTGTTCGGCTTCCGCAGCGACATCGAGCGCGAATGGTTTCGCCTGCTGCAGACCGTGCAGGGCGTCGGCGCGAAAGTCGCGCTGGCGGTGCTCGGCACGTTGCCGCCGTCGGACCTCGCCAATGCCATCGCGCTGCGCGACAAGGCGGCGGTGTCGCGCACGCCTGGCGTCGGCGCCAAGGTCGCCGAGCGCATCGTCACCGAGTTGAAGGACAAGGCGCCGGCGTTCGCCGATGTCGATCCGGCGGTGGTCAAATTATCCGGCGCGCTCGACGACCGCAACGCGCCGCGTCCGGTCAGCGACGCGATCTCGGCGCTGGTCAATCTCGGTTACGGCCAGCCGCAGGCTGCCGCTGCGATTGCGGCCGCATCGCGCAGTGCCGGCGACAGTGCCGAGACGGCGCAACTGATCCGGCTCGGGTTGAAGGAACTGGCGAAGTGAGAACGCTGACGATTAATGCGCTAGCTCCGGCGACAGAGCGCTCCCTCTCCCGCGTGCGGGGGAGGGATGGGGAGGGGGCATTAAGGGTGGGGGCGCTTAGCGGCGCACGATTGTCGCACGATGGCCCCCTCCCGGCGAGCTTCGCCCGCCGACCTCCCCCGCAGGCGGGAGAGGTGAAGAGCGATCGATGCTTTGTCGCTGCTGTCGTCCGTCAGAGAGTGTCCCGTTGATGACCACACCCTCGCGCATCGTCACGCCGGAGCGCCACGCCGACGACATCGGCGATACCTCGCTGCGGCCGCAACTGCTGACCGAATTCGTCGGGCAGGCGCAGGCGCGCGCCAATCTGCAGGTCTTCATCGACGCCGCGCGCAAGCGCAAAGAGGCGCTCGATCACGTGCTGTTCGTCGGCCCCCCCGGCCTCGGCAAGACGACCTTGGCGCAGATCGTGTCGCGCGAACTCGGCGTCGGCTTCCGCGCCACCTCCGGCCCGGTGATCGCCAAGGCCGGCGATCTCGCCGCGCTGCTGACCAATCTCGAAGAGCGCGACGTGCTGTTCATCGATGAGATTCATCGCCTCTCGCCGGCGGTGGAAGAGGTGCTGTATCCGGCGATGGAGGATTTCCAGCTCGATCTCATCATCGGCGAGGGCCCGGCGGCGCGCTCGGTGAAGATCGATCTGGCGAAGTTCACGCTGGTCGGCGCCACGACGCGCGCCGGACTGCTGACCAATCCGCTGCGCGATCGCTTCGGCATTCCGGTGCGGTTGAATTTCTACACCGTCGATGAGCTGGAAAAGATTGTGGTGCGCGGTGCCCGCGTGCTCGGCGTCGGCATGACGGCGGATGGCGCCAACGAGATCGCGCGGCGCGCGCGTGGCACGCCGCGCATTGCCGGCCGCCTGCTGCGCCGCGTGCGCGACTTCGCCGAGGCCGCCGATGCCAGCGCGATCGATCGCAAGATCGCCGACAACGCGCTGGGCGCCCTCGAAGTCGATAGCGCCGGGCTCGACGCGATGGATCGCCGTTATCTGACGACGATTGCGCTCAACTATGGCGGCGGCCCGGTCGGCGTCGAGACCATGGCGGCGGCGCTGTCGGAGCCGCGCGACGCCATCGAGGACATCATCGAGCCGTATCTGATCCAGTGCGGCTATCTGCAACGCACGCCGCGCGGGCGCTTGCTCACGTCGCACGCCTTCAAGCATCTCGGGCTTGCCGAGCCGTCGCGCGATGCCTCGCAGTTCGGCCTGTTCGGGCAAAGTGACGACGATTGATGTCTGTTGAGGGAGCAACATCCATGGCCGCCCATCTCGACGGCGCGATCCACGATGGCCGTCATCACATGCAGGTGCGTGTCTATTACGAAGACACCGATTTTTCCGGCATCGTCTATCACGCCAATTACCTGCGCTTCATGGAGCGCGGCCGCAGCAACTACCTGCGGCTGCTCGGCGCCGATCAGCAGGCGCTGTTCAACGAAGCCGCGAATGAGGCGCCCGGCTTCGCCTTCGTGGTGCGCGCGATGCAACTCGAATTTCTCAAGCCCGCGCATATGGACGACCTGCTCGACATCGTCACCAAGCCGATCGAGGTGCGCGGCGCATCGATCACGCTGCATCAGGAAGTCAGGCGCGGCAGCGTGCTGCTGCTCGAGGCCAAGGTGAAGGTGGCGTTCGTGTCCGGCGGCCAGGCCAAACCGATTCCGAAAGCGCTGCGCATCGCCATGAAGGCGGATCAGGCGTAGCCGCGGATAGCGCCGTCACCCTGAGGCGCCGTTGCGAAGCAACGGCCTCGAAGGGTGCGGCTCATCCTTCGAGGCTCGCGACCTGCGTCGCTCGCACCTCAGGATGACGCTGTCGGATCACGCGCAATTTATCGTGCTGGAAAGCGCAGCCATCGCCGCGTAGATGGTCAGCGATTGACTCTCTGTACTTAATGGTACAACTTGTACCGATAGGTACACAACGAGAGGAAATCATGCCACGTCCGCCGCTGCCGCCCTTCACGCGGGAAACCGCCGCCCAGAAAGTCCGCATGGCCGAGGACGCATGGAATTCCTGCGATCCGGCGCGCGTGGCGCTGGGCTACACCGAGGACAGCCGCTGGCGTAACCGTTCGGAATTCATCGAGGGCCGCGCCGCCATCGTCGCGTTCTTGACGCGCAAATGGGCCAAGGAGCAGGAGTATCGGCTGGTCAAGGATCTGTGGGCCTACGATGCTAATTTCATCGCCGTGCGCTTCCAGTACGAATGGCACGACAATGTCGGCCAGTGGTTTCGCTCCTACGGCAACGAGCAGTGGGAATTCGACGAGCACGGCTTGATGCGGCGGCGCGAGGCCAGCATCAACGATGTGAAGATCAAGGCGTCCGACCGCCGCTATTTCTGGAAAGCGCCCGGCGTGCGCCCGGCGGAAGTTGCGGGGCTCGGCACCGATCCGCTTTGACGTCAGGATACCGCGAGGTGATAATGCCGCATGAAAGCTATCGCTGAACGTTCGGATATTTTGCCGCAACTCGCTGAAGTGTTTCGCGCTCACGGTTACGAGGGCGCGACGCTGGCGCTGATCGGCGAAGCCACGTCGCTTGGCAAGGGCAGCCTTTATCACTTCTTTCCCGGCGGCAAATCGCAGATGGCTGCGGAGGTGCTGGCGGAGATCGATCGCTGGTTCGAGGACAACATCTTCACGCCGCTGCAGGCGGCCGACGATCCGGCGCGCGCGGTGGCGGAGATGGTCGAAGCGGTGGACCGCTATTTTCGTTCCGGCCAACGAGTCTGTCTGGTCGGCGTCATTGCGCTCGGTGCGGCGCGCGATTCATTCGCGACGCAGGTGCGCGATTATTTCAGCCGCTGGCAAACGGCGCTGACGGCGGCCTTGAAGCGTCTCGGCCTCGGCGCCGCTGCCGCGCGGCGGCGCGCCGAGGCCGCGCTGCTCAGCATTCAGGGCGCGCTGGTGCTGGCGCGCGCGATGGACGATCCGAAAGTCTTCAGCCGCGCCATGGCCGATCTCAAGAAGCAACTGCTCGCGGCGTGACATCCTCATCTGAGGAGGCGCAATTGCGCCGTCTCGAAGGACGAGGCCGCGTTGTCATGGTTCGAGACGCTACCCTCATATCAAAATCTCATCACCGGGCTTGTCCCGGTGATCCAGCTCTTATGCGACAGGGAACACGTGGATGGCCGGAACACGTCCGGCCATGACGCCTCATTTGCCCGAATTTCTCGCTGACGCTCGAAATTCGACCTCGCCTCAGAGGTGAAGGGAGATGCCGGCGCTCAAATCATTGCCGTTGCATCACGCCGCAGCCTTGTGGCGCGCAAGTTCGGCCTTGTAGAGTTCGAACTCCTCGGCGATGGCCTTCGCCACGCTCGGCCGCGCGCGCAGGCGCTCATAGTAAGCCTTGATCGCCGGCCACTTCGCCAGATCGATCGGCGGCGTCGCCATCGTCCAGTTGATCACCGTGACGAGATACGCATCGGCGACGCTGAAGTGATCGAGCAGGAATTCGCGGTTCTCAAGATAATCGTTGAGGTAGTCGAGCCGCGACAGGCCTTTCTCGAGCGCATAGGCTTTCACGTCGGCCGATGCCTTCTTGTCGAGCAGCGGCACGAACAGCGCCTTGTGCAGTTCGGTGCCGATGAAGCACAACCACTGTTGCAGCCGCGCACGTTCGCTGTCGCTTCGTGCGGCTATTCCGGCCTTCGGCAGATGCTCGGCGACATATTGCAGGATTGCCGCGTTCTCCGTGAGGATGGCGCCGTCATCGGTGCGCAAGGTCGGCACCAATCCGAGCGGATTGACCGTGAGGAAGTCGCAGCCGTCGTGTTGCACGCGTTTGGTTTTCGGATCGACTTCGCGATAGTCGGCATCGGCGCCGGCTTCGTAGAACGCGATGCGGGTCGCCATCGAGCAGGCAAGCGGAGAGAAATAGAGGTCCATGGGAATGGCTCCTTGGGCTCGGAACAGGAAATAGGGCAACCAACGCGCGTTGATTTTTATACCGTCTCGCATAATATATCCGGGGTCAAGGATTAATTTGCGAAATGGTACAAAAAGAGAAGATGCCCGCACCCGCGGCAGCTGACGTCCCCGCGCCGAAGCGTCGTGGCAGGCCGCGCGCCTATGAGCCCGATGTCGCGCTCGCCCGGGCACTCGACCTGTTTCGCAAGGACGGTTTCGCCGCCACCTCGCTCGACGATCTCAGCACCGCCACCGGCATGAACCGGCCGAGCCTGTACGGCGCGTTCGGCGACAAACGCGCGCTCTATATCAAGAGCTATCAGCGCTATCGCGCCGACGCGCGCGCGGCGATGGCCGACATCTTCAAGGTCGAACTGCCGATCCGCCAGCGATTGCAGCGCATCTATGCGGTAGCGCTCGACATCTATCTGTCGGGCGAGGCGGGGCCGCGCGGTTGCTTCACGGTGATGACGGCGGCTTCCGAAGCTGTGGCCGATCCGGATATCCGCGCCATGGTGCTGGAAGGTTTCGGCGAACTCGACAAAGCGTTTGCCATTTGCTTCCGGCGCGCCAAGGAGCACGGCGAATTGCCGGCGTCCGCCGACCCGGATGTGCTGGCGCAGATGGCGTCGGCGACCATCCACACCATCGCTATTCGCGCCCGTGCCCGCACGCCGCGCAAGCAATTGGAAGCCATTGTCCGCGGCGCCATCGACCTGATGTGCGGGCCGGAGAAGAAGCGGTAGATCAACGGGTTTTTCGCGCATCCACGCCCATGGTGACGCGTCCGCAATTCGCAGCATGAATCCTCATCCTGAGGCCCTGCTCCTCGCATCGCTGGAAAAAATCTTACCGCCATTGTCGGAATGCCATGGTTCCGTGCGTCCTTGGTCTGAAGCCGCCCGTGACGCCGGACGTCATGCTCGGCGCGGCGCAACCGACCGGAGTTCCCGATGCAAAAGATCTCGCCCTGCCTGTGGTTCGACAAGGAGGCCGAACAGGCCATGAATTTCTATCTGTCGGTCTTCAAGAACAGCAAGGCAGGCGAGATCCTGCGCTACGGCGAGAATGCGCCGATGCCGGCGGGCACCGTGCTGACCGCGACCTTCGAGATCGAGGGCGTGAGTTTCATCGCGCTGAACGGTGGGCCGCATTTCAAGTTCAACGAGGCGGTGTCGCTCAGCATCGACTGCAAGTCGCAGGCTGAGGTGGATTACTACTGGGACAAACTCACTGCCGATGGCGGCCAGCCGAGCCAGTGCGGCTGGCTCAAGGACAAGTTCGGCGTGTCGTGGCAGGTGACGCCGGCCCGCATGATCGAACTGCTGAAGGACCCCGATCCTGCACGTGCGCAGCGAGCGATGCAGGCGATGATGACGATGAGCAAGATCGATGTCGCGAAAGTGGAAGCCGCGGCCAACGGGTGAGGCCGTTGCTGCGGCGTTCCGTGACCCTGAGGCGCGAGGCGTTCTTACGCCGAGCCTCGAAGGGCGGCGGCCATCCTCCATCTTGGGTTTACCCAAGATGGACTTTTGAAGGACGCAAGTTGGCTTGCCAACTTGCTGTGGCTCGCTTTCGATCGCACCTCAGGATGACGTCGTGCTGAGTGGCCTGGAAATTTTCGGTGGGCGCTGCGGCCGCTGCCGGGCATACTCGCGCGCCACATCAACATGACACGGGAACATTGCGCATGCTCTACGCCATCCTCTGCTACCACGATGAAGACGTTGTCGGCTCCTGGAGCAAGGAGCACGAAGACGCGGTGATGGCCAAGCTCGCCGTGGTGCAGGACAAGTTGGTCAAACAGGGGCGGCTCGGTCCGGTCGCGCGGCTGCTGCCGACCACGGCGGCGACGACGTTGCGCAAGGACGGCGATCCGCCGCTGGTGATCGACGGGCCGTATGCTGAAACCAAGGAGCAGTTGCTCGGCTTCTACATCATCGAGGCCAGCGGGCTCGACGACGTGCTAGAGGTCGCGGGCGAGCTCGGCCGCGCCAATCCCGGCGGCTCCTATGAAATCCGGCCGGTCGGCCTGTTCCGGCCGGGGAGCGTGGCGTCATGAGCGACCTCGCCTGGATCGACGCGGCGCTGACCTCGGCGCGGCCCCAGGCGCTCGGCGCGTTGCTGCGCTATTTCCGCGATCTCGACACCGCCGAGGAGGCCTACCAGAACGCCTGCCTGCGCGCGCTGAAGACCTGGCCGCAGAACGGGCCGCCGCGCGATCCCACCGCGTGGCTGATCCTGGTCGGCCGCAACAGCGGCATCGACGATGCCCGCCGTAACAAGCAGCAGGCGCTGCCGCCCGACGAAATAATATCCGATCTCGACGACACCGAGAGCGAACTCGCCGAGCGGCTCGACGGTTCGCACTATCGCGACGACATCCTGCGGCTGCTGTTCGTGTGCTGCCATCCGGATTTGCCGGCGACGCAGCAGATCGCGCTGGCGCTGCGCATCGTTTCAGGTCTCAGCGTCAAGCAGATTGCGCGCGCGTTCCTGGTCAGCGATGCCGCGATGGAGCAGCGCATCACCCGCGCCAAGGGGGCGGTGGCCAAGGCCGGCGTGCCGTTCGAAACGCCGGGCGCGGTGGAGCGCAGCGAACGGCTCGCGGCGGTGGCGGCGATGATCTACCTGATCTTCAACGAGGGCTATTCGGCCAGCGGCGAGACCATCGCGCAGCGCGCGCCGCTGTGCGACGAAGCCATCCGGCTGGCGCGGCTGCTGCTGCGGCTGTTCCAGAGTGAGCCGGAAATCATGGGACTGACCTCGCTCTTGCTGCTGCAGCATGCCCGCGCTGCGGCGCGTTACGATGCCGACGGCGGCATCGTGCTGCTCGACGATCAGGATCGCAGCAAATGGAATCGCGGCCTGATCGCCGAGGGCATGGCGCTGATCGACAAGGCGATGCGGCATCGCCAGCGCGGGCCGTATCAGGTGCAGGCGGCGATCGCCGCGTTGCATGCCGGTGCGGTGACGCCCGAGGAAACCGATTGGCGGCAGATCGACCTGTTGTACCGGATGCTCGAAGTGTTGCAGCCGTCGCCGGTGGTGACGCTCAACCGCGCTGTCGCCGTATCGAAGGTGAGCGGCCCGCAAGCCGCGCTGGACCTGATCGCGCCGCTGGCGCCGCGGCTGGCCGGCTACTTCAACTTTCATGGAGTCAGGGGCGCGCTGCTGATGCAGCTCGGCCGTGGCAGCGAAGCCCGCGCCGCGTTCGATCAGGCCATCGCGCTGGCCGGCACCACGGCGGAAGCCGCGCATATCCGCATGCACATCGATCGTCTAATGGCGGAAAGCGCACCCAAAGCGGCCCAGGCCGTCAAGTGAGGCGGTGTGCGGTTAAACCTCCTCCCGCAGGGGAGAGGGTCGCAGAGGCAAGGGGAGAGGGTTGCAGAGGCAACCGGAGAGGCTCGCGCAAAAAAATGCGGATCGTTGTCGGCATGCCGCCATCCCGTTCGTCCTTGGGGAACGCCGCCGGTCACACCATCGTCACGGCAAGCAGATGATAGACATCGCAACGACGTAAGCCATCGCCAACCAGGAGAAGACGCATGCAGCTCAATCCCTACCTGTTCTTCAACGGCAATTGCGAAGCCGCCTTCAAGTTCTACGAGACGACGCTCGGCGGCAAGATCGAGGCGATGATGCGTACCGAGGAAGCGCCGAGCGATGCGCAATGCGCGATGGGCGACAGCATGAAGGGCAAGGTGATGCATGCCTTCATGCGGATCGGCGATTTCAGTCTGATGGCCAGCGATTCACCGCGCGAGCATTTCGAAAAGCCGCAGGGTTATGCGGTCTCGCTCAATTATGACGATCCGGCGGAAGCCGAGCGCATCTTCAAGGCGCTATCCGAGGGCGGCACCGTGCCGATGCCGGCCGGGCCGACCTTCTTCGCGCGGTTCTTCGGCATGTGTGTCGACCGGTTCGGGACGCCGTGGATGGTGAATTGCGCGCTGCAGACCTGTCCGTAGGCGGGGCGCGAAGGGTGCGTCAGCGGCAGCGGCGATACAACGCCGCGAGTTCGCGTCCGCGCAGCAGCAGCAGGCGCGAACTCAGGCCGCCACGGCGGTTGATCCAGTCTTGCACCGGCGCAGGATAGGTCTCCAGCACCCGATCCGACGCTTCCGGCTCGGCGTAGATGCGCCCGCGCCGGTCGATCGATCGTGCGGCGTGGAAACCGAGCACGGCGCGCCGCGTCACGCAGATGCGCTCCGCCGGCACGATGCTGAGCACCAGCGTGCAGGCCGAGTAGCACGGCCCGTCGATCACGATCTGCTCGCCGGAGTCGCGCAGTTCCTCGAACAAGGCCAGGAAGCGCGTCACCTCACCGCCGCGGCTGGTGAGATGCGGACTTCCGCGCTGGCCGGTGCGGCGAGCAGCAGGCCCATCAGCACGATGCTGCACAAGGCGAAGCGCCTCTGCATCGACATGCGGCCCGATCCTTGTTGCAAACCGCGCCTCACCCGTTCTTGCCTTCGGCGCGCAGCGTCGGCAGACCGATGCCGGTGGCGTCGAAGCCGCCGTCCACCGCCAGCACCTGTCCGGTGATGTAACTGGCGCGGTCGCTGCACAGGAAGAAGATGGCTTCGGCGAGTTCGTCCTCGCGGCCGTAGCGGTTGAGCGGAATGGCGTTGTGATAATCGGCGCGGATCTCCGGCGTATGCACGGCCTTGGCCATCGCGGTGTCGACCGGTCCCGGCGCCACGCCGTTGACGCGAATGCCGAGCGAGGCGAGTTCGACCGCGAACTGCTTTGTCAGATGCGCCAGCCCGGCCTTGCTGGTGCCGTAGGCGGTGCGCAGCGTCGAGGCGCGCACCGCGGAAATCGACGTGATGTTGACGATGGCGCCGCCGCCATCCTCGCGCATCAGCGGTGCCGCCGCCTTGGTGCATAGGAACGGCCCGGTGAGGTTGACGGCGAGCACGCGATTCCAGTCGTCGTCGCTGGTGTCGAGCAGCGGCTTGAACACAGCGATGCCGGCATTGTTGACCAGCGCATCGAGCCGGCCGAATCGTTGGTCGATCTGCGCGATGGCCGCGCGCACGGCTTGCGCATCTGAGACGTCGCAATGCAGCGCCAGCGTGTTGACCGGATCGGCGAGAACGGTAACGGCGTCGCGCAGCAAGGCATCTTCGATGTCGAGCAGCGCCACGCGCCAGTCATCGGCAAGAAAACGTTTCGCAACCGCGAGGCCGATGCCGCGCGCCGCGCCCGTTACCAGTGCCACTTTCTGAGATGTCGTCGTCATTCCCCTATCCACCGTCACCCTCTCTTCCATCGGCCATCGTCGCGAACCGGTCAAGCGGTGTTGCGTGAATCATCTGGCGCAAAGAGTTCGGGCGTCCGCGTGAATTCAACAGACCATCGTTTTGGGTTTGTCTAACGGCGTCATCCTGAGGTGCGCCGAGCGAAGCGCGGCGCCGCGAAGGATGATTGACGTCATCCGTCGTCGCGCCCTTCGAGGCCCAGGGTAAGAACGCCTCGCACCTCAGGGTGGCGGTTTGCGAGTTGGTCTCCTGAAACTCTATTTGATGTAAAATATGCAACTGGCGATGATCAGCATTGCCGTCAAAGCCATCGCGTGCGCGAGCGCCCCTGAAGCCGTCTTTCTGGTGGCATCCTTCATGTTGTCCTCCCCATGTTTGGTTCGGGCATGACTCATCGTGGCGCGAAGCGCGCGAGCCGCCAGATCGTTTCTACGCAGAACACCCCAATGATGCGCCACCGCCGCGCGTATGTCCCCACACGACGAATGACCCGACTAAAGTTGAGGAAGCAATGCGGCGGGAGTTTGTCAGAAGGACATATCGTCGGCGCCGTTGCGAGTTCCGATTGCGATGCATTCGATTCAATTGTCGATGCGGTGCTCACGCATGATACTGCGCGAACCAATCGCTACGCTGGTTTTCTCTTGCGCGCCAGGACGTTGCGATACGCAGCCTGCAAGCGTTCGCCGACAGTGAGCTTGCTCCGCTTGCGGCGCTTGATGCCGAGATGGGTCTCGCGCAATTCGTCCATGAACTCGGCCCACATTTTCGGACCGCCTTCGCTGAGCAGTTGCGCGCGGATGCCGAGTTCTTCGCTGACCGGAAGATGCTTGAATCCCCACGCTGCCATCTGCGCCAGTACCGGCAGGAGTTCAATGCCCTGTTCGGTGAGGCTGTAGATGCCTTTCTGCTTGTGCGTGGGATCGTCCTCACGGGTGAGGATGCCTTGCTCGACCATCGTCTTCAGTCTGTCGGCGAGAATGTTCGACGAAATGCCTTCCTCGGATTTGGTCAGCAGTTCGCGGAAATGCCGCCGGTTGCCGAAGATGATGTCGCGAACGACCAGCAGGCTCCATTTGTCGCCGACCACTTCCAGTGTGAGGTTGATCGGGCAGCCCGAGCGTTGCGTGTCCATTGCCGGCGATATCCATTCCTAGACCGCTTGCATTTTCGCACCGGTCTGATTAGCCTGCAACCAGTTGTAAAATGCAATCAGTTGAGGGAGTGCACCATTGGCCCGGTTGATCATGTGGAATCTGATGACGCTGGATGGCTTCGTCGAAGGGCCGAACCGCGATATCGGCTGGCATCTCGATGTCTGGGGCGATGAGCTCGAGCAGTTGTCGATCGAGCAGGGCAAGGCGGCTGGCGCGTTGCTGTTCGGTCGCGTCACCTATGAGTTGATGGCGAACTACTGGCCGAACGAGACCGGCGAGGTGGCCGATTTCATGAACGCACTGCCGAAGCATGTGTTCTCGCGTACGCTGCGCACCTCGGGCTGGAACAATACCCACATGCATGGCGGCGACGTCGCGGCGACGGTCGGTCGGCTCAAGCAGGAGTTCGCGAAGGACATTCTGCTGTTCGGCAGCGCCGATCTGGCGTCGCATCTCATGCCGCATGGGTTGATCGACGAATTCCGCATCGGCATTTGCCCGATGATCCTTGGCGGCGGCACGCCTTTGTTCAAACCGGGCGCGCCGGTTAAGCTGGCGCTGCGCGATGCCCGGCCGCTGTCCAGCGGCATCGTCATCAACCGTTACCTGCCTCGGAATTAACGACAAACGTTCTTGTTGCGCACGAAGGGAAACTCCATGTCGCTGACGCTCTATCTGCATCCGCTGTCGTCCTACTGCCACAAGGTGTTGATCGCGCTGTATGAGAACGGCACGCCGTTCAAGCCGGTCCACGTCAACCTTGGCGATCCGGCCGAGCGCGCGATGCTGCTCAAACTGTGGCCGATCGGCAAATTCCCGGTGCTGCAGGATGCGGCGCAGGATCGCGTGGTGCCGGAATCCACCGTCATCATCGATCATCTCGATCAGCATTATCCGGGGAAGACGCGCTTCGTGCCGCAGCAGCCGGATGCGGCGCGCGACACCCGCTTCAAGGATCGTTTCTACGATCTGCATATTCACAATCACATGCAGAAGATCGTCGGCGATCGCTTGCGGCCGCCCGGTGCCAAGGATCCGCACGGCGTCGCGGACGCGAAGGCCAAGATCGAGATCGCCTATGGCATGATCGATGCGGAGATGGCGGGGCGGACGTGGGCGATGGGCGACGATTTCAGTCTGGCCGATTGCGCCGCCGCGCCGGCATTGTTCTACGCCAACAAGGTGGTGCCGTTCACCGATGCGCGGCCGCATCTCGCGGCCTATTTCGCGCGGCTGCAGGCGCGGCCGTCCTACGCGCGCGTGCTCAAGGAAGCCGAGCCGTACTTCGCGATGTTTCCGCAGGAGCCGTGAGGTCAAAGCGGCGTCATTGCGAGGAGGGTTGGCGACGAAGCAATCCAGACACACTCGCCAAGAGCTGGATTGCTTCGCGGAGCCTGTGCTCGCACGGCGCAAAGCGCCGATCCGAGTGCTCGCAATGACGGGGTTATTGTTTTGAGGTTGTTGTTTATCTTTGATCAGGTCTCTGAGTACCCAGACCCCGAAAAAATTGCCGGGGCTTGTCGGAATCGTCCGCCGCCGTTCGTCTTCATCGCAGAGCCGGCTGCCACCGGCCAAATCTAGCGGAGAAAACCGATGCGTTTCATGGTGATGGTCAAGGCGAACCCGGATACCGAGGCAGGCGTGATGCCGAGCGAGGAGATGTTGACCGCGATGGGCCGGTTCAACGAGGAAATGGTCAAGGCCGGCGTAATGCTGGCCGGCGAGGGCCTGCATCCGAGCGTCAAGGGCGCGCGCATCCGTTTCACCGGCAAGGATGTGGCCGTGGTGGACGGTCCGTTCCCGGCGACCGGCGAACTCGTCTGTGGTTTCTGGCTGATCCAGACCAAGTCGCGCGAGGAAGCCATCGCCTGGATGAAGCGTGCGCCGTTCGAGGCCGGCTCCGAGATAGAACTGCGTCAGGTGTTCGAAGCCGAGGATTTCGGCGAAGCCTTCACGCCGGAGCTGCGCGAACAGGAAGAGCGGCTGCGGGCGCAGGTTGCGTCGCGCTAGTTGTTGTCCGCCGAACGGCCACGTCACCCTTCGAGGCACGCCGCACATGCGGCCCGCACCTCAGGGTGACGGAACCTCAATGCATAAACCGATAGGACGCCTGCCATGCGATTCATGATGCTGATGATCCCCAAGGGCTACGAGACCGCGACGCCCGACGTGAAACTCGATCCGGCGCGCGTCGCCGAGATGATGAAATACAACGAGGCGCTGCAGCAGGCCGGGGTGCTCATCACGCTCGACGGTTTGCATCCGCCGTCGATGGGCGCGCGGGTGTCGTTCAAGGACGGCAAGCCGCTGGTCACCGACGGTCCGTTCGCCGAAGCCAAGGAAGTGCTGGGCGGTTACTGGATGATCGACGTTGCCTCGCGCGAGGAAGCGATTTCCTGGGCCAAGAAGTGCCCGGCCTCGGACAACGAGATCGTCGAGGTCCGCCAGGTGCAGGAGATGGCCGATTTCGATCCCGAGGTGCAGGCGGCCGCCGCCGGTCTCGACCGCCTGGGGGCGAAGTCGCGGCGGTTGTGAGCCGAAGCGGGGACATTTCGGCTGCCGCAATCCGGTCACGGGTTGGCCGCAACGCCGTCGCAACGGATTTGGCGGGGGATTTTCGCCAAATCGGTCGCTCGAGGCGTGCATAAAAGTGTGACCTTTGGTTCCGGCTCATGTAAAAGTCCTTCACATGAGCTGGCGCAAGGAACAACGCCGCGCCGAGCGCGGCTATCATCACGGCAATCTGAAAGAGGCGCTGCTGGAAGCGGCGCTCGATCTCATTGCCAAGAAGGGGCCGGCGGGTTTCACCTTCGCCGACGCCGCGCGGTCGGCCGGCGTCAGCCCTGCCGCCCCGTATCGGCACTTCCGCGATCGCGAGGAACTGCTGTCGAGCATCGCGCAACGCGGCTTCGAGCAGTTCGAGGCCGTGCTCGCTGCGGCGTGGGACGACGGCCGCCCGGATACGGTGACGGCGTTCGAGCGCGTCGGCAAAGCCTATCTGGCATTCGCACGCAACGAGCCGGCGTTCTATTCGGCGATGTTCGAATCCGGCGTGCCGATCGACGTCAATCCGATGCTGATGGCGGCGAGCGAACGCGCCTTCAACATCATTCGCGCTGCGGCAGAGCGGCTTGCGGCATTGACGCCGCCCGGCGTTGCGCGTCCGCCGGCATTGATGATGGCGCTGCATATCTGGTCGATGGCGCACGGCGTTGCGTCGTTGTTCGGTCGCGGCGACGCGGCGCGGCGCAAGCTGCCGATGTCGCCGGACGATCTGCTCGAGGCGGGCGTGTTGATCTATCTGCGCGGCCTCGGTTTTCCCACTGATCGCAGGCCGCCGGAGGATGCAGCGAAATCCGCGCCGCGTCCGCCCGGTCCGCCGCCGCATCCATCGCAGGCAACCACCCCGCCGGGGCCGCCGCCGAGCGCGGCAGCGGGCCCGTCATCGGTTCCGACATCCGGTGCGCCGTCTGGTCCTTGGGGGGCCGCCAAAAAATAATTGGCCGGGTGCGGCAGATCGGCCGCTTGACAAAAACCGGGAACGGTTTACGTATGTAAATGTTATTTACATTCACACGGCGTCGCGCCAACTACGGAGATGCAAATGGCCTACACCGCAGATGTACCTCGCTGGAGCGGCCCGACCGAAAACTATCGGCGTCCTGGCATGATGGAATCGCCTTGGCATCCGGGCTGGATTGCCCTGACCGTGCTCGGCTTCATCTTCTGGTGGCCGGTCGGACTTGCACTTCTCTTCTTCACAATCGGGAGCAGGAAAATGGGTTGCTGGAGTCATGGCGATCGTTGGCAGAGCAAGATGGAGCGCATGCAGTACAAGATGGAGCGGATGCGCGGCCGCATGGAGCGCCGCGGTTTTGGCTTCGGTCCGCCCTCGAGCGGCAACCGTGCCTTCGATGAGTACCGCATGGAAACGCTGCGCCGTCTCGAGGAAGAGCAGACCGAGTTCAAGGATTTCCTCGATCGTCTGCGTCATGCCAAGGACAAGGAAGAATTCGACCTGTTCATGGCGCAGCACCGTACACGTCCGACACCGCCTTCGGACGGTCAGCCTCAGGCGTAAGCGCCCCCTTCACCTGAAGCCGATCAAGCCGCTCATCCGCACGACGGATGGGCGGTTTTCGTTTGCGCGCATTAAGCCTTGGAGCATACTTGTTCGGACATCGAAACACCAATAAGGCTCGTTGATCGAACAGGGGAATGGCATGATGTTCAAGCGCCTGCTTCTTCTGCTCGTCGCTATATCTATCGCGGTGCCCGCCGTCGCGCAGCAGCGTGCGATTACCGTGGCATCGACGACATCGACAGAGCAGTCGGGTTTGTTCGGTTACTTGCTGCCGGCCTTCACAGCGCAAAGCGGCATTCAGGTGAAAGTCGTCGCCGTTGGTACCGGACAGGCCCTCGATATCGGACGGCGCGGCGATGCCGACGTGGTGTTCGTACATGACCGGCAGGCCGAGGAAAAGTTCATGGCCGAGGGGCAGGGCGTGAAGCGCTTCGAGGTGATGTACAATGACTTCGTGGTGGTTGGTCCGGCATCCGATCCGGCGCATATCGCCGGTGGCAACGATGTGCTGGAAGCTTTGCGCAAGATCGCCGCAACGAAATCGATCTTCGTGTCGCGCGGCGATCGCTCCGGCACCCACGCGGCAGAGCTCCGTTATTGGAAAGATGCGGGGATTGAACCGGCCAAGGCGCTGGAAGCCAATTACAAGGAGATCGGTCAGGGCATGGGACCGGCGCTGAACACCTCAGCGGCACTCAATGGCTATACGCTGTCCGATCGTGGCACGTGGCTGTCTTTCAAGAACCGTGGTGATCTGAAAATTCTGGTGCAAGGTGACAAACGTCTCTTCAACCAATACGGCGTGATGTTGGTCAATTCGCAGAAACATCCGAGCGTGAATACGGCCGAAGGGCAGGCATTTGTCGATTGGCTGATTTCACCGCAAGGTCAGTCGACCATCGCTGGTTACAAGATCAACGGCGAGCAGTTGTTCTTTCCCAATGCCGCGTCCGGACGCTAGCCTGCCTGATACGCCAGCGCGCGGTTCATGGCGAAGGCGAGACTGCTGATCACGACGCAGACGCCGATCAGTACCAGGCCCAGCGCCAGTGCCAGCGGCAGGTCGCCGGCGCTTGTCTCCAGTGCGATAGCGGTCGTCATGGTGCGTGTGACGCCGCGAATATTGCCGCCGACGATGAGGATGGCGCCGACTTCGGCAACAACGCGTCCGAATGCCGAGAGAAACACAGTCACTAGTCCGGCGCGCCCGGCGGCGAATAGCGTCGCGACGGCACGGCTCTGTGACGCGCCGTCCATTTTCAGAGCGTCGCCATAGGAGTGCCAGAGCGGTTCGATGATGCGATGGGTGAGGGCAACGACGATTGGAAGCGCGAGAACGCTCTGCGCCACGATCATGGCATTGGGTGTGAACAGGAGTCCGAGCGATCCAAGCGGCCCGGAGCGGGACAACAGCAAATAGACGGCGAGGCCGACAACGACAGGTGGCAGGCCGAGCGCGGCATTGGCGATCACGAGCAGGACAGTACGGCCCGGCCAGCGCGTGGCGGCCAGCCAGCCGCCGATCGGCAGCCCGACCGCAAAGGCCAGAACGGTCGCCGTCAGGCTGACGCGGAGCGACAGCAGAACGATGTTGAGCAGGCTGGGATCCAGCCGCCCCACCATATTTGCCGCGAGCGTAAAGGCGTGGCCAAATTCGTTCATCGGCGCGTTCTACCGCGAATTCCGCAAAAATGGACCCCGGCGGACGGATCGAGCGAATTCCCGAGCCCCTTGAGCCGGTTCCCGCAGCATCCAGCCGCTTTGTCGCGGCCAAATTCGGGGCTTGGTAACCCCGCGTTAACCATGGTGGGCGCTTGGTTGCAGCCGGGAAAACACGTCGTTGGCCCTCGTTTTGACATGTTGGCAGGGGATGCAGACACCGGCTTTGGACGGGCCCCCCATGCGAAACTGCAAGGCTTGGCGTCGGCGCGCGATGCCGCGTGGCGCGCATTTGCGAAACCGCAAAGCGCCCAGCTCCCGGGGTTATAGGGATTACTTGCGTTGAGAGGATATTGCTTATGAATCCGGCCGACGTGGCGCAGTCAGCCTTACCGCTGGCTTCCTCCGACGTTTCGCTGATTGCGCTTTTCTTGCAGGCTCACTGGATCGTGAAAGCGGTCATGTTGGGTCTTCTGGCCTGTTCCGTTTGGGTCTGGGCGATCGCGATCGACAAGATCTTGCTTTACGGGCGCACCAAGCGCGCCATGGATCGCTTCGAACAGGCGTTCTGGTCGGGCGAGTCGATCGAGGAACTGTACCGCACCTTATCGGGCCGGCCGACGCAGTCGATGGCAGCCTGCTTCGTCGCCGCGATGCGCGAATGGAAACGCTCGTTCGAGAGTCAGGCGCGTTCTTTCGCCGGCCTGCAGATGCGCATCGAAAAAGTGATGAACGTTTCCATCGCACGCGAGATCGAGCGGCTGGAGCGGCGTTTGCTGGTGCTGGCGACAGTCGGTTCGGCTGGTCCATTCGTCGGTCTGTTCGGCACCGTCTGGGGCATCATGTCGAGCTTTCAGTCCATTGCCGCGTCGAAGAACACCTCGCTCGCGGTAGTTGCGCCCGGCATCGCCGAAGCGCTGTTCGCCACTGCGATCGGCCTTATCGCTGCCATTCCGGCGACGATTTTCTATAACAAGTTCACGTCGGAGGTGAACCGCCAGGCGCAGCGCCTGGAAGGCTTCGCCGACGAGTTTTCCGCGATCCTGTCGCGCCAGATTGATGAGCGCGCCTGAGAGAGTTGAAGGTGGACGCATCGTGAGCAGTACATCATGTCGATGAACATGGCGGGTGCATCGGGTGGTGGTGGGCGCGGCCGTCGTCGGCGCGCGGCCCCGATGGCCGAGATCAACGTCACGCCGATGGTCGACGTCATGCTGGTGTTGCTGATCATCTTCATGGTGTCGGCGCCGCTGCTGACGGTCGGCGTTCCGCTGGATCTGCCGCAGACACAGGCCAAGAGCCTCGATCAAGACAAGAATCCGCTGACGCTGTCGGTCAATCTGAAGGGCCAGGTGTTTCTCAACGACACCGAAATTCCGATCGACGACCTGGTGCCGAAGCTGAAGGCGATCACCGAGGCGCGGGCCGGCCTCGACGAACGCATCTTCGTGCGTGGCGACAAGAAGGTCGATTACGGCACGGTGATGAAGGTAATGGGGCGGCTGTCGTCGGCCGGTTTCCGGCGGGTCGCTTTGGTAACCGAAGTGGAGCAGGGAAGCTGAGGAAGAGAATCGACAAGTCGCTGGCTGCGTCGATTGCCCTGCACGTTCTCGTCATCGTGTGGGGTTTAGTCTCGTTTTCAGCACGCTCGCTCGAGGCACCGCCGCCGGAGTCGATGCCGGTCGATATCATCTCTGCCGATGAGTTGTCGAAGATCACGGCCGGCAGCAAGTCCGGCGAGAAAGACAAGCCGAAGCCGCTGGTCGAGAAAGTGGCGGAAGCCAATCCCGTTGACGATCCTGTCGGCAAGATCACCGAAAAGCCGGAAGTGAAAACCGACGCGGCGCCGGAGCCGCCGCCGAAGCCGGTCGAAAAGCCGGTGGAGAAGAAGCCCGATCCGCCGAAGCCGGTTGCCGAGCAGAAGCCGAAGGACGAACCGAAGCCGGTCGAGAAGAAGCCTGATCCGCCCAAGGTCGATCCGATCGCCGAGGCTTTGAAAAAGGACGAATCCAAAAAGCCGACGCCGAAGCCGCAAGCCAAGGCGGCGCCGCCGAAGCCGCCGGAGCCAAAACGGGAGCGCACCTTCGATCAATCCAAGATCGCGGCGCTGCTCGACAAGCGCGATCCGACGCGCCACGCGGCGACGGGCGAGACGCTCAATTCGACAGCCTCGCTCGGCGCTTCGCGTGGCACCGCGAAGTCGTTGTCGCAGTCCGAGCTGGACGCGCTACGGGCGCGGCTGACCAAGTTGTGGAACGTGCAGGCGGGCACCGAGCGGCCGGAAGAACTGATCGTTGATATCCGTATCCGTCTCACGCCAGACAAGCGCCTTGCCAGTCCGCCGGAGATCGTCTCGCGCGGCACGTCGCCGCGTTATCAGGCGGCGGCGGATGCCGCGATGCGCGCGGTGTTGCAAGGGCAGCCATACGATATGTTGCAGCCCTCGACGTACGATCAATGGAAGGACATGATTGTCACGTTCGATCCGCGTCAGATGTTCAATGGCTGATGTTTTGTCGATATCTCTTGAAATGAGCGAGCAATGTCCGAAATGACGTCGTCACGTCCCCTCATGTCGCTGAGCCGCCGTCACGCTTTGCTTGGCGGTGCCGGCGCTGCCGCCGGTCTGTTGCTGCCGTCGCTGGCGCGCGCGCAAACCCGATTGCAGGTGACCGAAGGCAACGTCGCACCGTTGCCGATCGCGATTCCGAACTTCGTGCCCGGAACGCCGTCCGACAATGAAGTCAGCAATGGCGTGGCGCAGGTCATCACCAACAACCTCAAGCGCAGCGGCCTGTTCGCGCCGATTGATCAGGCGGCGTTCATCGAGAAAATTTCCAACATCGATACGCCACCGCAGTTCGCGAGCTGGAAGACGATCAATGCGCAGGCTCTCGTCACGGGCCGCATGACGCGGCAGGGCGACGGGCGGCTGAAGGCGGAATTCCGCTTGTGGGACGTCGCGTCGGGGCAGCAGCTCACCGGCCAGCAGTATTTCACGTCGCCGGAGTACTGGCGGCGCATCGCGCACATCATTTCCGACCAGATCTATGAGCGCCTCACCGGCGAGAAGGGCTATTTCGATAGCCGCGTGGTGTTCGTCGATGAAAGCGGTCCGGCACAGCGTCGCGTCAAGCGGCTGGCATTGATGGATCAGGACGGAGCAAACGTGCGCTATCTGACGCGCGGCGCCGATCTGGTGCTGACGCCGCGGTTCTCGCCGTCGACGCAAGAAATCACCTACATGGAATTCGGCCAGGGCGATCCGCGTGTCTACCTGTTCAACATCGAAACCGGGCAGCGGGAGATCGTCGGCAATTTCCCCGGCATGTCATTCGCGCCACGCTTTTCGCCGGATGGTCAGCGCATCATCATGAGCCTGCAACAGGGGGGCAATTCCAACCTGTATGTGATGGACTTGCGATCGAAATCGACCACGCGCCTCACCGATACGCCGGCGATCGATACCTCGCCGTCATATGCGCCGGATGGCGGACGGATCTGCTTCGAGTCCGATCGCGGCGGCAAGCCGCAAATCTATCTGATGCCCGCGGGCGGCGGCGCTGCGCAGCGCATTTCGTTCGGCGAGGGCAGCTACTCGACGCCGGTGTGGTCGCCGCGCGGCGACTACATCGCCTTCACCAAGCAAGGCGGCGGTCAATTCGCGATCGGCATCATGAAGCCCGACGGTTCGGGCGAGCGCATTCTCACGTCGGGCTTCCATAACGAAGGTCCGACGTTCGCGCCGAATGGCCGCGTCGTGATGTTCTTCCGCGATCCGGGTGGCAATGCCGGCCCGTCGCTCTACACGGTCGACATCTCGGGACGCAACGAGCAGCGAGTACCGACGCCGGGTTTCGCGTCCGATCCCGCATGGTCACCGCTGCTAGCGTGAACAAAACGTTAGCGGGTTCAACCTAGGCGTGAAACATACCGGGCAGGAACTTCCCAGTAGCCTGAAATCGTTGACGAAATTTCCTTTGTCGCGCGTGTGCGCAATGTCTCGGTAACGATGTTCGCTCAGGAAGACTTCATCTGCTCGGGGTAAAACTTCACTTCCGAATAGGACGTGTGCACGCCCGATGCAGTTGGTCGACCAAGGCAAGAGACGGAGTCAGGAAGCGCTATCGCCTGCGATTTACGCAGCGCTAGTCGAGTCTCTGTTTCAAAGCCCCAGCGTCATGTTCATGGGCAACATCTGCGCGGCCGTCGCCGCGTTGATGACCGCATTCAAGACCGGCAACATTCTGATCTGGCCGTGTGCCATGCTGATCGTGCTGTTCGGCAGCCTGCGCGCCTGGCAAATGCACGTACACGAGCGTCGCATGGGCCCGTTCACGGTGGAAGACGCCGTGGTTTGGGAAAATCAGTATCGCTGGGGTTCGATCCTGCACGCAGGCTCGCTCGGTCTGTGGTGCAGCATCGTCTTGCTCGGCAGCGACGACCCCGTTTCGCACATGATCTGCACCGGAGTCACCATCGGCTACGTCGCTGCCGGTGCAGGCCGCAACTACGGTCGCCCGCGCATTGTGCAGTGGCACATCCTGTTTGCCTGCGCGCCGATGTCGATGGCGCTGGCGCTGCATGGCGATCCGTATTACGTCGGCCTCGCCATCCTGCTGGTGATGTTCTTCGCCGGCCTCAAGAACATCAACCTTAGTCTGCACCAGATCTTCGTCGACGCGCTGACCTCGAGCGCGCGAGAATCGGCGCTCGCCGGCCAGTTCGATACGGCGTTGAACAACATGCCGCACGGCCTGTGCATGTTCGGTTCGGATGGCCGCCTCGCGGTGATGAACTATCGCTTCAGCGAAATGATGCAGTTGTGTGACGACCTCGTGCACCGCGGCTCGCATGCGCCCGATATTGTCTCGGCCTGCGTCAGCGCCGGTACGCTGTCGGCGACCAATGGCGGCATTATCCTTTCCGAGATCGAGAACGCCCAGGCCGGTGAAATCATCACAGTCGATCCCGGATCGATCGAGAACCGCGCATTGTCATGGACATTCCAGCCGATGGCGGGAGGCGGCAGCGTGGTTCTGGTCGAGGATATTACGGAGCGTCGCAACGCCGAAGCCAAGATCAATCATCTGGCGCGCTACGACGAACTGACCGAATTGCCCAATCGTGTGCATTTCCGCGACGAGATCGAACGGCTGCTGGCGGCACGGGAGGCGCCAGCGCTGTCGGCCTTGTTGTTCATCGATCTCGACCAGTTCAAGCAGGTCAACGATACGCTCGGTCATCCTTGTGGTGACCGATTGCTGTGTCTGGTGGCCGATCGACTCCGCGAAATGCTTCGCCCGGCGGACCTCGTTGCGAGGTTCGGCGGCGACGAATTCGTCGTGTTCCAGCAGGATATCGGTTCCAGCGAGGACGCCGCCGGCCTGGCGCGGCGCATCGTCGAACGCCTCAGCGAACGATACGAAATCGATCATCACCTGGTGGAAATCGGCGCCAGCATCGGGATCGCCATGACCTGGCCCGGCGTCAGCGCCGACGTTCTGCTGAAGAATGCGGATATGGCGCTGTACCGGGCCAAGGCGGATGGCCGCGGCACGTTCTGCTTCTTCCGCGACGAGATGGCGCAAACGGTCGAGGCACGGCGCATCCTCGAACTCGATCTGCGGCGTGCGCTCGCCAATGAAGAATTCGAACTGTACTACCAGCCGCTAGTGAACTTGAAGTCGGGCCGCATCTCGACCTGCGAAGCATTGCTGCGCTGGAACCACCCGGAACGCGGCACCGTTTCGCCGATCGATATCATTCCGGTCGCCGAAGAAATGGGACTGATCGTTGATCTGGGCCGCTGGATCCTGCGCAAGGCCTGCATGGAATGCATGAAGTGGCCCGAAGCGGTCAGCGTCGCGGTGAACTTCTCGTCGCAACAGTTCCATCAGCGCGATGTGCTGAGTGAGGTTCGCTACGCGCTCGAAGTTTCGGGACTGCCGCCGGAACGACTCGAAGTCGAGATCACCGAGTCGTCCTTGCTCCGCAATACGCAGTGGACTCACGACGTGCTTGCGCGGCTGAAGGCCGCCGGTGTGCGCATCTCGCTGGACGATTTCGGAACCGGCTATTCAAGCCTCAGTTATCTGCACAACTTCCCGCTGAACAAGGTCAAGATCGACCGCTCGTTCCTCGAAGGCATCGATACCGATCGGCCGCTGACCTTGCTCAGGGGTGTGGCGCGGTTGAGCGCCGATCTCGGCATGTCGGTGGTGGTCGAAGGTATCGAGACCAATGAGCAACTCGAACTGATCAGTGCCGATGGCACGGTCACCGAAGCTCAAGGCTATCTGTTCAGCCGGCCGGTCCCGGCGATCAGGGTGCGGCAGTTGCTCGATGCGTCGCATGGACGCCGGGCCGTGGAGCCGTCGCGCTCGATCGCCTAAGAGATGACTTCACTGCAAGGGCAGGCATTCCACGCGTCATCGAACGGTATGCCGTAGCCGCTGGCAGGCTCGGTTAACCTTACTGGAGCGATTACTTTGCGCTCGCGTTAATAAAGCATTAACTTTCTGCCTTGGGCGCTTGCAGTGCTATGCGACGTGGGAGACAGATTATGAGTCCGGCTCAACAGACGAGAAGCCGCTTCTTTGAGCGTGGAATTGAGCTTCTGGACCAGGTCGACTACCGCCTCGCAGAAACCGAAGCCGAAAAAGACGAAATCTACCGGTTGCGATATCGAGCCTACCTCAATGAGGGTGCTATCGAGCCCAATCGCGACCGCAAAGTCACCGATCGATTCGACGATATGATTAATTCGTGGATCTTTGGAGTGTACTTCGACGGCGTCCTGGCGAGTTCGATCCGCATCACCGTTGCGTCGCCGGAACATCCGGTTTCGCCGTCGCTCGATGTGTTCCCTGATCTGCTGGAGCCGGAGCTGGCGCAGGGCAAGGTCATCGTCGACCCCACCCGCTTCGTGGCCGATCCCAATCGCGAAAAGCGCTTTCCGGAACTGCCTTATATGACGCTGCGGCTGGCGTATGTTGCGTGCGGTTATTTCAATGCGGACATCGGTCTTGCGACTGTCCGTGCCGAGCATCAGGCCTTCTATCGCCGCGTTTTCATGCACAAGTCGATGACGCCGCCCCGTGACTATCCCGGCCTGATCAAACCCATCTGCATGATGGCGGTCGATTATCCCAGCATGCGCGACAAGGTTTTCGCGCGCTATCCGTATTTGCGCTCGACCTACTTTGAGCGTCGCATGTTGTTCGAACGTTCGTCGGATCGGATGGCATCGCCGGTGATGAATGTGCCGGAGTTCCCGTTCGAACGGACCTCGATAGTTCCGCGCTCTTGATAGCCGCGACTTGTATTTGACGCTGATCGGCTGGCCGAATTGCCGGTCCCGGCAGCATTCCGATGTCAATCTGACGATGGCATCGTTTGAGCCGCCGATGTTTCTCGCGCCATTCACCGTCACGCCACATTTGCAAATCATTAACCATCCCGGCTGGATTTCCCGGGTTGTGGGTATTTGATCGGCTTTGGCAACACCTCATCAAGGTTGACGGAACGTTCGCTTAACCAACGCCCTGTAGACCGGGTTCATCATATAAATCGCGAGCGTGGAGGCTCCGGAATGAGATACCAAGTGCGAATCCTCCAGGGATTGAAGCTGGCTGCGGTACTTGCGGTGGCGCTGTCGATGGGTGCTTGCGCCAACAAGAATGGCATGGGTGCGGACGGCGCCATGGCCGGGGCCGCCACGCCGGGCAGCCAGCAGGATTTCGTCGTCAATGTTGGCGACCGCGTGTTTTTCGAAAGCGACCAGACTGATCTGACGCCGCAGGCTGTCGCCACGCTGGAGAAGCAGGTCCAGTGGCTGCAGACCTACAATCGCTATTCCTTCACCATTGAAGGTCATGCCGACGAGCGCGGCACCCGCGAATACAACATCGCGCTCGGTGCACGGCGTGCGCAATCGGTGCGGTCGTTCTTTGCGTCGCGCGGTATCTCGCCGCAGCGCATGCGAACCATTTCTTACGGCAAGGAGCGCCCGGTCGCGGTCTGTAACGACATCTCCTGCTGGTCGCAGAACCGCCGCGCGGTGACGGTCCTCAACGCCAGTTCGTGAATTCGTTGATCCACGACGATTTGCCGGCGCCTTCGGGCGCCGGTTTCGTTTTGGCCGTCAAATGGCGGCATCGACAGCAGCCGCCCCGACAATGTGAGCGGCTTACGGTTGCGCAAACCCACGATTTCATTCGGATTTGACTCCCGCCACTTTGCTCCAGTCACATTTTTGGCGTACTCCAGCATTTCATGGTGAAGCGCGCCGGGTTTGGCGCCCATTTCTTCGACAGGCGAAAATGTCAGTCCGATATTCAAAGACCGCGCTTGCCAAGGCCGCGCGGCTTACCGTGATGGCGACAACCATCGCGTTTGCATTTCCAGCTGCCGCGCAGCGGCAATTCGACGACAATGACGATCCGGCGCTGCGGGTCGAGCAACTGGAGAACCGGTTGCGCCAATTGACCGGGCAGAACGAAGAGCTGCAGCATCGCAATCAGGTGCTCGAGCAGCAGCTTCGACAGCTTCAGGGCAGTGTGCCGCCGGCCGGTCAGGCTGCGGCGCCCGCGTCTCAGCCAGCGGCCGCCGTGGCGCCTCCGGTGCAGTCCAATCCGGCAGCCAATCAAGCCTATGGCCAACCGCAGCGTCCACAGGTCTATCAGAGCCAACCGCCGGTCTATGGCAATCAGCAGCCGGCGCCGATCGTGCCACCGCCAGCGGCTGCGCAGTCGCAGGGCCGGGGCGATGCCTTCGATCCCAACCGTAACCCGAACGCACCCGGCGCGCCGCGCGCACTAGGCGGCGGCCAGTTGCCGGTCGCGCGGGATGCGCCGGTGGGTGCGCCTGGCGGCCGCGATGCCGGTGAACCGCTCAACCTATCCAATGTCGGTGGCGGCGCGCAGCAGGGCGGCGTTCCGCCGGTCAACAACAACGCGGCTGCTCTGACCACTGCGCCGCCAACGCAGTCGCCGCGCGACGAATTCGATCTCGGCATCGGCTATATGCAACGCAAGGATTATGCGCTGGCCGAGGAAACCATGCGCAACTTCTCGCGCCGTTATCCGAACGATCCGCAGGTCGCCGATGCGCAGTATTGGCTTGGTGAGAGCTTCTTTCAGCGACAGAAATACCGCGAAGCGGCCGAAGCTTTTCTCGCGGTGACGTCGAAATATGACACCTCTGCGAAAGCGCCGGACGCGTTGCTGCGGCTCGGCCAATCGTTGGCGGCGTTGAAGGAAAAGGAAGCGGCCTGTGCCGCGCTCGGCGAGGTTACGCGCAAATATCCGCGCGCATCGCACAGCGTCAAACAGGCCGTTGATCGTGAACAGAAGCGGGTGAAGTGCTAACCCGCTGCGGATAGCTCGCGACCGAATTTGTCCGGCGCGCTGAGGGGTGCTTGCAAGCGGTCATGGCTGACCAGGACGACGTTCCGATCTCCGCGCGCGATGCGAAGGAACTGTTCGCCGACTATCGGACAGCGCCCGCAATCGTTCTTGCGGTCTCCGGCGGGCCGGACTCGGTTGCCATGATGTGGCTGGCGGTGCGCTGGCGCCGCGCGCTGCGGCGCGGCCCGCGTCTTGTTGCCGTGACTGTCGATCATGGCTTGCGCACCGAGTCCGCGCGGGAGGCCAGCGACGTCAAGCAACTGGCGAAAGCGTTCGGGATCGAACATCGCACCGTGCGCTGGCGTGGCTCCAAGCCAAAAACCGGATTGCCAGCAGCGGCGCGCGAGGCGCGTTATCGCCTGCTGACCCAGGTCGCGCGCGCCAGCGGTGCTACGCATCTGCTGACCGCGCACACCCGTGACGATCAGGCCGAGACACTGCTGATGCGGATGGCGCGCGGCAGCGGTCTGGCCGGGCTCGGCGCCATGGCACGTCTCTCGGAGCGTGACGGTCTCATGTTGGCACGGCCGCTGCTTGAGATGCCCAAGGGCCGATTGCTGGCGACGTTGGCCAAGGCGAAACTGAGCTTCGCGGTCGATCCGACCAATCAGGATCGCAATTACACCCGTCCGCGGTTTCGCGCTTTGATGCCGGCGCTGGCCGCCGAAGGTTGCGACGCGCGCAATCTGGCTCGCCTGGCCGCGCGCCTGGCACGCGCCAATGCGTCGCTCGAATTGATGGTGGATGGGGCGGAGCGGTTACTCGCCATGCGGGATCGGCAGGCTGCGATCCTTCCGCCTCCAGCCGGCGTGGGGTTCGATGCCGTGGCCTTCGCCGGCCTGCCCGACGAAATCCGCATCCGTCTTATGCAGCGTGTCCTTAACAGGATTGGCCACGAGGGACCCGCCGAGTTCGGCAAGGTCGAAGCGTTGGTCATGGCGCTGGATCGCGCCAAGACCGGTTCAGATGGCAAAAGCCTTAATGTTTTCAAGCAAACCCTCGCCGGAGCGGTGATCATTCGCAAGAAAGGTCGTCTCGCGATCCTCCCGGCTCCGCCGCGGGGCGCGGCTCAGCGTCGGGGCGGGCCCGATAGCACTTAACCACCGTGGTAAAACCCGTATAAACCTGCCATGATTTAAGCCCGAACAAGCGCCAGGATGCGCTAAATAGTCCCGACCGGTTCTCTTGGCAGGGACCGGGGCGACACCTAGATTGTAGGCTAGCCGTCCAAGGACACTGGATCGCGTTCCGCGCGATCACGAAGGAACATCGATGAACGCCAATCTGCGCAACTTCGCCCTGTGGGTCATTATCGTATTGCTGCTGTTGGCTTTATTCACGCTGTTCCAGAATCCGGGCCAGCGGACATCGTCACAGGACATCTCCTTCTCGCAGTTGCTGACCGAGGTCGATCAGAACCACGTTCGTGATGTCGTGATCCAGGGGCCGGATATCCACGGCACCTTCACCAACGGCTCCAGCTTCCAGACTTATGCGCCGAGCGACCCGACGCTAATCAAGCGCCTGTATGATGCCAAGGTTTCGATCACGGCCAAGCCGCCGGGCGACAACGTGCCGTGGTTCGTTTCGCTGCTGGTATCGTGGCTTCCGTTCATCGCGCTGATCGGCGTGTGGATTTTCCTGTCGCGCCAGATGCAGGGCGGCGCCGGCAAGGCGATGGGCTTCGGCAAATCGCGCGCCAAGATGCTGACCGAGGCACATGGACGGGTGACGTTCGAGGACGTCGCCGGCGTCGATGAGGCCAAACAGGATTTGCAGGAGATCGTCGAATTCCTCCGTGACCCGGGCAAGTTCCAGCGGCTCGGCGGACGCATTCCGCGCGGCGTGCTGCTGGTCGGGCCTCCCGGCACTGGTAAGACGCTGATCGCGCGCGCCGTTGCGGGAGAAGCCAATGTGCCGTTCTTCACCATCTCGGGTTCGGACTTCGTTGAAATGTTCGTCGGCGTCGGCGCCTCGCGCGTCCGCGACATGTTCGAGCAGGCCAAGAAGAACGCGCCGTGCATCATCTTCATCGACGAAATCGACGCGGTCGGCCGTCATCGCGGCGCCGGTCTTGGCGGCGGCAACGATGAGCGCGAGCAGACGCTGAACCAGTTGCTGGTCGAGATGGACGGCTTCGAGGCCAATGAGGGCGTGATCCTGATTGCCGCGACCAACCGCCCCGACGTGCTCGATCCCGCGCTGCTGCGTCCGGGCCGCTTCGACCGTCAGGTCGTGGTGCCGAATCCGGACGTTGTTGGCCGCGAGCAGATCCTCAAGGTGCACGTCCGCAAGGTGCCGCTGGCGCCGGATATCAACCTCAAGACCATCGCACGCGGTACGCCGGGCTTCTCCGGCGCCGACCTGATGAACCTCGTCAACGAAGCCGCCCTCACCGCCGCGCGCCGCAACAAGCGCATGGTGACGCAGGCCGAGTTCGAAGAGGCCAAGGATAAGGTGATGATGGGCGCCGAGCGCAAATCGCTCGTCATGACCGAGGAAGAGAAGTTGCTGACGGCTTATCACGAGGGCGGTCACGCCATCGTCGGCCTGAACGTTGTCGCCACCGATCCGATCCACAAGGCGACGATCATTCCGCGCGGCCGTGCGCTCGGCATGGTCATGCAACTGCCCGAGCGCGACAAGCTGTCGATGTCGCTCGAACAGATGACCTCACGTTTGGCCATCATGATGGGTGGACGTGTGGCTGAGGAAATGATCTTCGGCCGAGAGAAGGTGACGTCGGGTGCTGCGTCCGACATCGATCAGGCGACGCGTCTGGCGCGCATGATGGTGACGCGCTGGGGCCTGTCCGAGGAACTCGGCACCGTGTCCTATGGCGAGAACAATGACGAAGTGTTCCTCGGCATGCAGGTCAATCGCCAGCAGAACGTTTCCGAAGCCACGGCGCAGAAGATCGACAACGAGGTCCGGCGGCTGGTCGAGACCGGCTACAAGGATGCCACGCGCATCCTGACCGAGAAGCGGGCCGATCTGGAGACGCTCGCCAAGGGGCTGCTCGAATATGAAACGCTGACCGGCGATGAGATCACCGATCTCCTCAACGGCAAGAAGCCGAATCGTGAATCGGTGCTTGAGCCCACCGGGCCGCGCACGTCGGCGGTGCCGCCGGCCGGCAAGCAGCGTCCGCGCCCCGATGCGGATCCGGGTCTGGAGCCGCAGCCGCAGGCTTGAGCGAAGCGAAACTGAGTTGAAAAATGCGGCGGCGACGCCGCATTTTTTATGCGGAGGTGCACGGCGGCCGGCCCCGCTCGGTCGCTGGATCGGCCGATACGACAGTGGACAGTTTGTCGTCATGAGGGACGCCGCTTCAGGCTCTCGCCACCTGCGTCGGATTCCGCCTGGAGTCTGGATCATCGGCTTCGTCTCGATGCTGATGGATATCTCATCCGAGATGATCCATTCGCTGCTGCCGATCTACCTCGTCACGGTGCTCGGCACTTCGACATTGATGGTCGGAATCATCGAGGGCGTTGCGGAGGCGACGGCGTCGATCACCAAGGTATTTTCCGGCGCGCTGTCCGACTGGCTCGGCAAACGGAAACTGCTGGCGACGATCGGTTACGGTCTTGCCGCCTGTACCAAGCCGGTCTTTCCGCTGGCGTCGACCGTCGGCTGGTTGATCGCGGCACGTTTCGTCGATCGGGTCGGCAAAGGCATCCGCGGCGCGCCGCGTGACGCGCTGGTGGCCGACCTTTCGCCTGCCGAACTGCGCGGTGCGAGTTTCGGCTTGCGGCAGTCGCTCGATACGACAGGCGCTTTTCTCGGTCCGGCCATTGCGATTGTCTTGATGTGGGCGACCGCCAACGATTTCCGCGCAGTGTTCTGGTTCGCCGTCGTCCCGGCGTTTCTGGCGTTCGGGCTGATCGCGTTCGCAGTCCACGATCCTGCACCGCGCGCCGACACCGTATCGGTGTCGCGTTCACCGCTGCGCCGAGAGGCGCTGGGCACGTTGGGCCGCGCCTATTGGTGGATCGTCGGGGTCGGTGCGGTGTTCACGCTGGCGCGTTTCAGCGAGGCGTTCCTGATCTTGAAGGCGCAGGCGGCCGGTCTTCCGATCTACCTCGCACCGTTGGTTCTGGTGCTGATGAACATCGCCTATGCGCTAACCTCGTATCCGGCCGGGGCGTTGTCGGATCGCATGGAACGCGGGACGCTGCTGATCGTCGGTTTCGCCGTGCTCGTGGTCGCCGACCTTGTGCTCGGATTTGCTGTGGGTCTGATCGGCGTAACGCTCGGCGTCATCCTGTGGGGCGTTCACATGGGACTGACGCAGGGCCTGCTCGCCGCATTGATTGCCGACGTTGCGCCAGCAGAACTGCGCGGGACAGCCTATGGCGTCTTCAATCTTGTCGCTGGCGCCGCGTTGCTCGCCGCGAGCGTGATGGCCGGCGCATTGTGGGATCTTGCCGGCGCCAGGCTGACCTTCCTGGCCGGTGCAGCACTGACTTCAGTCGCGCTGGTGGTGCTGATCGCGACCCGGCATCGCTTCGGGTTGAGCGAAACGATCCGACCGAACTGACGCGCGACGCATGGCGCGTATGAGGCCGCGCAGCTTGACCTGGTGTCGCGAAACCCGCACCCATGGCCGCCATGCGAGCTCCATCGTGACATCGCCAAAGCTCAAGCTGGCGCCGGCTTATTGGTCGCGTGCGGCGATCCTGCCGGGCATTGTCGCCATCGCGCCGATGTTGCCGGGGACGCTGGCCTTCGGCATGGCGTTTGGCGCGCTGTGTGCGGAGAAGCGCTTCAGCCTCGCCGAGGTCGAGGTCATGATGGCGCTTGTTTACGGCGGGCTGTCGCAGTTTGTTGCCGTGCAATCGTGGCCGGATCACCTGACCGCGTCGTCGATCGCGACGCTGGCGTTGCTGACGCTCACCGTCAATATCCGTTTCGCACTCATGAGCGCCTCGCTGCGCCCATGGTTCGGCACCTTGCCGCGTTGGCAGGCCTATCCGGCAATGTTGCTGGTCACCGATGGCGGCTGGCTTGCCGCGGTTCGTTACCGAGAGCATGGCGGCGCCGACGCGTGGTTCTACACCGGTGGCGCGCTGGTGTTGTACGTCGCCTGGCTGGTGTCGGCAGTGCCAGGCTATGTGCTGGCGGAGCAATTGGCCGATCCCAAAAAATACGGCGTCGATCTGGCCATGCCGGCGTTCTACGCAGCGATGCTGGTTCCGGCCTGGAAGGGAGCGCGGCTGGCGATTCCTTGGGTGGTCGCCGGAGTTGTGGCGTTGGTCGTGTACTGGTTGCTTGCGGGCTGGTGGTTCATCATCGTCGGCGCGCTGTCCGGTGCTGTATGCGCCGGTTTCATCGAGCCGCCAGCGGCGAAGCCGGAGCACACGCATGGCTGAACTGTTGCGCTCCGACGTGATGCTGGCGTTTGCGGTGATGACGGCGGTGACAGTTGCCGCGCGACTCGGCGGCTTCTGGCTGATGGGCTACGTCAACGTCACCCCGCGGATACGCCGGATGCTCGATGCATTGCCGGGTTCGATCATCGTTGCGGCGGCGCTGCCGGTGGCCGTTCACGGCGGGCCGGTGGTGATGTTCGCGATCGTCGCTGCAATTGTCGCGACGGTGGTTTTTCGCAACGACTTCATTGCGGTGATCGTCGGCATGGCGGTGGCAGCGCTGGCACGGGCAATGGGTTTCGGCGGCTAGGCCGTGGCCCAAGACCCTTGGGCTCCGGCGGCTATAGACGGGGCTCGGCGCGTTCGGTGATGCGCCAGCGATCCTCCGAAGATAAAACGATCTCAAAGCCTTGTCAGCGGGTTTGAATTGGTGTTCAGTTCTTCCCGCGACACAATTCGGGACGGGACACGTTACCGCAAGTGCTAGCAAGAAACTGGCGACGTATGCCGCCCGATGCCGTCATTCGGGTGAAAGCTGCGTCAGGGGGAAACCCAACGTAGATGGTCTACCGGCGGACCCAGCAAGTGGTGAAACGTCTCGCCGCGCGGCGCAGCGCAATCCTGGCAGCGGCACGCGATGCTGCAGCCGAAGGCGGCATGAGCGCAGTGCAGATCGCCCCGGTGGCTGTCCGCGCCAACGTTGCTGCGGGCACGGTCTATCGCTATTTCCCCTCTAAGGCCGATCTGATTTCCGAACTCATCGTCGACGTTTCGCGCGACAAGCTCATGGCGATTCGGCGCGCCGCAGACGCCGCACCGGGGCCGTCGTCGGCGCTTGCCGCCGCGGTCACGACGGTTGCCGTGCATGTCGCCTCGCATCGCAAGCTTGCGTGGGGCATTCTGGCTGAGCCGGTCGATGTCGATGTCACCGCGTCCCGATTGGCGTGCCGCCGCGAAATCGCCGACGAGATCGAGCTGCGTATTGCGGCAGCGGTGCGGGCCGGACACTTGCCGGCGCAGGATACGGCGCTGGCCGCAACGGCACTGCTCGGGGCGCTGCACGAAGCGCTGGTCGGCCCGCTCGCGCCGGAAAATCTCGACGATCCCGCCAAGCTGCGCGATGCGGTGCAAACCACGACGCTGCTGGCACTGCGCGCCGTAGGCGTCATGGACGCCCGAGCGCGCGGTCTCGTTGTGCAGGCCGTGCTTCCGGCGCGAATCGTCTCGCGCGCCTCCGCCTAATGCATTTTGCGGCTAAGCCGGAAACCGGTTAGCCGCAAAAAATGCTCTTCCTCGATAACGGGCGCGCATTCCGGTCACGAAACCGGAAGCCGCTCCTTCAGGATACGCGCCAAGCGCGCCGACGTTACTTGACCTTGATCTTACCGTCCTTGTCGAACTGGGCGATATAGGCCCACAGGCTGTCGACTTCGGATTCCTTGGTGATGCCGGCGAAGGCCATCTTGGTGCCCGGAATCTTGGCCTTCGGCGCCTTGATGTATTCCTTGAATTCCTTTTCGTTCCAGGTGATGCCGGAATTCTTGTTGGCGTCCGAATAGGAATAACCCTCGACCGTTCCCGATTTCCGGCCGTCCAGCCCGTTGAGCTCGGGGCCGACCTTGTTCTTCGCGTTCTCGCCAATGGCGTGGCAGGCCAGGCACTTGTTGAACGAGGTCTTGCCGGCGGCGACGTCCTGCGCGTTTGCGGTGTGAGAGGTAACCGCGAAGGCGGCGGCGATCATAAGGCTGAGAGTGGCTGTTTTCATCGGATGCTCGTGTTGCTTGGTCGGAAATGTCCGCGGAGGTTTGTGGCACATGCGCGCCCGCCTGCACAAGCACGTCAAAGTGCTAGATGACGGGGAAGTATTTTAGCGGCTGAAAGGTTCCCAGGCGATATTTTGGCGATTAGCATCGCCGGGCGGCGACAGTGGGTGTATTGGCACACTGCGTGGTCGCGACTGATGCCGGACGAGAGGTCAGGTTATGACGATTTTGATGCCAGCTGCTGACGAAGCGGTGCTGCAACGGCGCGAGAGCATCGTGTCGGCGCTACGCCAGATCGTGCCGGGCGAGGGGGTGATTTCCAGCGCCGCCGAGATGCTGCCCTACGAGTCCGATGGATTCACCGCATATCGCCAGCCGCCGATGGTCGTCGTCCTGCCGGAGACCACCGAACAGGTGTCGCAAGTGCTGCGCTACTGTCACGACAACGGCATCAAGGTGGTACCGCGCGGATCGGGGACGTCGCTGTCTGGCGGCTCAATGCCGCTCGCGGACGCGGTGCTGCTCGGTCTGGGCAAGTTCAAGCGTATCCGAGAGATCGATTTCGACAACCGTGTGGTGGTCACCGAGCCGGGAGTGACCAATCTCGCCATCAGCCAGGCGGTGGCGCATGCCGGATTTTACTACGCGCCGGATCCGTCGTCGCAGATCGCCTGTTCGATCGGCGGCAACATCGCCGAGAATTCGGGCGGTGTGCATTGCCTGAAATACGGTATGACGACCAACAATGTGCTTGGCTGCGAGATTGTGCTCATCAACGGCGAGATCCTGCGGATCGGTGGCAAGGCGCCCGAATGCGCTGGATATGACCTGATGGGGATCATCACCGGCTCCGAAGGTCTGCTTGGGGTCGTGACCGAAGTCACCGTGCGCATCCTGCAGAAACCGGAAACGGCGCGGGCCTTGATGATCGGCTTCGCCGAAGTCGAGCAGGCGGGCGAATGTGTCGCGCGGGTCATCAGCGCCGGCATCATTCCGGGCGGAATGGAGATGATGGACAAGCCGGCCATCCACGCCGCCGAGGCCTTCGTCCATGCCGGTTATCCGCTCGATGTCGAGGCGCTGCTGATCGTCGAACTGGACGGGCCGAGCGTCGAAGTCGACGATCTGATCAAGCGGGTGGAGACCATCGCGCAAGGCTGCGGTTCGACCACCTGCCAGATTTCGACCTCCGAGCAGGAGCGGGTGCTGTTCTGGGCCGGCCGCAAGGCGGCGTTCCCGGCCGTGGGCCGGATTTCACCGGATTATCTTTGCATGGACGGCACCATTCCGCGCGGCAAGCTGCCGCTGGTGCTGACGCGGATGCAGGAAATGTCGGTGAAGTATGGACTGCGCTGCGCCAACGTCTTTCATGCCGGTGATGGCAATCTGCATCCGCTGATCCTGTACGATGCCAATCAGCCGGGCGAGATGGAGCGCGCGGAGGCTTTCGGCGCCGATATTCTGCGGCTCTGCGTCGAAGTCGGCGGCGTGCTCACCGGCGAGCACGGCGTCGGCATCGAGAAGCGCGACCTGATGCCGGAAATGTTCAGCGAGATCGATCTGGCCCAGCAGCAGCGCCTGAAATGCGCCTTCGATACGCAGGGCTTGCTGAATCCGGGCAAGGTCTTCCCGACGCTGCATCGTTGCGCGGAACTGGGTAGGGTCCATGTCCACGGCGGCAAGCTGGCGTTTCCAGAACTTCCCAGGTTTTAAGCAGGCAATCAGGTGGAAATTCTCAAGGTACGTGATGCGGCTGACGTCGAGCAGGTGGTTCGCGCCGCCGTGGCCAACGAACAGCCGCTGGAGATCGTGGGCCATGGCAGCAAGCGCCAGGTCGGCCTTCCCATGGCAACCAATGCGGTGCTGGACCTGTCTGCGCTCAACGCCGTGACAGCCTATGAGCCGGACGAACTGATCGTCACCGTTGGCGCGGGAGCACCGCTGGCTGACGTGTTGTCGATGATCGATGCCAAGAATCAGCATTTTGCCTTCGAGCCGATGAACCCGGCCGGCTTGCTCGGCGCCGGTCACGATGCCGGCACGGTCGGCGGCATGCTCGCCACCGGACTGGCCGGGCCACGCCGCATCAAGGACGGCGGCGCGCGCGATCATCTGCTCGGCGCGCATGCAGTGTCCGGCTTCGGGGACAGTTTCAAGACCGGCGGCCGCGTGGTGAAAAACGTTACCGGCTATGATCTTTGCAAGCTGCTGGCCGGCTCGTGGGGCACGCTGGCGGTGATGACCGAGGTGACGCTCAAGGTGATGCCGCGGCCCGAGTGTCAGCGGACCCTGGTGCTGCGGGGTCTTGACGACGTCACCGCGGGGCGCGCGATGACGGCGGCGCTCGGCTCTCCCTACGATGTGTCGGGTGCGGCGCATCTTCCGCTCTCGGCGCTGCGCACCCCGGATGGTGCATTAGCGGATCTTGGCGCCGCGCAAACCGCCGTCACGCTGCTGCGGCTGGAAGGCATCACGGTATCCGCGACACAGCGGGCGACATCGCTGGCCAAGGCGCTGGCGACGTTTGGCAGCGCGGAGGTCCTCACCGACGACATGTCAGCCGCGGTCTGGCAATCGATCCGCGACGTAACGCCGTTAGCGGCAACGACGGCGCTGGGTGCCTGGCCCGTCTGGCGCATCGTGTGTCCACCCGCTTCGGGCGGCGCATTCGGACAGCAGTTGGCCCACGATACGGGCGGCGAAGTGATCTACGACTGGGGTGGCGGCTTGATCTGGGCGGCCCTGCCGCCGGCTGCCGATGCTCATGCGGCGCTGCTGCGCCAGCGTGCCGGCGCCATCGGTGGCCACGCGACGCTGATCCGCGGCAGCGAGGCCGTGCGGCAGAGCATCGACGTCTTCCATCCGCAGTCGAGCGGCGTTGCGGCTCTGTCCCGGCGCGTGAAGCACAGTTTCGATCCCAAGAACATCCTCAACCGCGGACGCATGGTCCGCGAGGCGACGACATGAAGACCGAATTCAGCCTGACCCAACTCGCCGATCCCGATATCGCCGAGGCCGACAAGATCCTGCGCGCCTGCGTGCACTGCGGTTTCTGTACCGCGACCTGTCCGACTTACGTCCTGCTGGGCGATGAACTCGATAGCCCGCGCGGACGCATCTACCTCATCAAACAGATGCTGGAGAAAGACCAGCCGCCGACGCCGGAGGTGGTGAAACATATCGACCGCTGCCTGTCGTGCCTGGCTTGCATGACCACCTGTCCGTCCGGCGTGAACTACATGCATCTGGTCGATCAGGCGCGTGTGCGGATCGAGCGGGACTATAAGCGCCCACTGACCGAACGGCTGCTGCGGGCGGTGTTGGGCTGGGTACTGCCGAGGCCAAATTTGTTTCGGGCCAGCATGATATTGGCGCGATTGGGACGGCCATTGATCGCCTTGCTGCCATCGCCAAAACCCGGTGCCACGACGCCGTCGCTGAGCAGCCGGCTCCGGGCGATGCTGTCGCTGGCGCCGGCCAGCCTGCCGCCTGCTGGTCCCCGGGGCGGCACCGTGTTTCCGCCGGTCGGCGAACGCCGCGGGCGTGTCGCGCTGCTGCAGGGCTGTGCGCAGCAGGTGCTGGCGCCACGGATCAATCAGGCGGCAATCCGTTTGCTGACCCGCCACGGCATTGAAGTGGTGCTGGTCGCGGACGAGCAATGCTGCGGCGCGCTGACGCATCATCTTGGCAACGACAACGCGGCGCTGGGGCACGCGCGCGCCAACATCGCGGCGTGGACCAAAGAGATCGAGCGCGGCGGACTCGACGCCATTCTGATGACGACTTCCGGCTGCGGCACAGTCGTTAAAGACTACGGCTACATGCTGCGCGAGGACCGAGAATACGCTGCCCAGGCGATGAAAATCTCGAAGCTGGCGATGGATATTACCGAGTACGTGGCAGGCCTGGCACTGCCGCCGGTGCAGCAGCGCAGCGACCTCGTCGTCGCTTATCACTCCGCATGCTCATTGCAGCATGGACAGAAAATCACGCAGCTTCCGAAAGATTTGCTTTCCAAGAATGGATTCGTGGTCAAAGATATACCGGAGAGTCATTTGTGTTGTGGCTCGGCGGGGACATACAACATTCTTCAGCCTGACATCGCGACCAGGCTGCGCGATCGCAAGGTCGCCAACATCGCGACAGTCGAGCCGGAGATGATCGCTGCAGGCAATATCGGCTGCATGGTCCAGATTGCCAGTGGCACGTCGGTCCCAGTGGCCCACACGATTGAACTTCTCGATTGGGCGACGGGCGGTCCCCGGCCAGGGGTTAGCTGATCGGGGATGAACGGCCCGGTCGCCGCGGATTGCGTGACGTTTCGGGCTAAGGTGAGTGCTGGTTCTGCGACGGGGATACGCTTTAGTTCTTGTTCGGGAATTGGTGCTTACAGGTCGTAGCATTCCACTTAGCCGGAAACGTTTGACGCATTTGAGTTGGCGGCAACAGGAGAACGGCAATGGCGAAGGCCAAGAAAGCTAAGAAGTCAAAGGCTAAGAACTCCAAGAAAGCTGTGAAGGCCAAGAAGTCGGCCAAGAAGACCGCAAAGAAGTCGGCCAAGAAGAAGTCAGCCAAGAAGAAATCGGCCAAGAAGGCCGGGCGCAAGACAGCCAAGAAGGCCGGCAAAAAGACAGTGAAGAAAGCGGCCGTCAAGAAATCGGCAACGAAGCGATCCCCTGTCAAGAAGCGCAGGAGCCCGGCTCGGAAGGCCACGCCGGCTGCTACTCCGGTCGCTGCGCCGGCCGCTCCGGCGGAGACGAGCGATTCCACTGGCGGCATGGGAGACTTCGGCTCGGCGAGCAGCGGCTAGTTTCTCGTACGAGCTATTTCCTTGATCCGAGGGCCGCGACGCAACCGTCGCGGCCTTCGTCGTTCAAGGAGCATCAAAGACGCATCAGCGAAGGCAGAACTGTTGTCGAGTTGCAACATTCATTGGCTGACTTCATCAAAGAGAGCGTCAACGCCTAAGAAGGCGGCAATTGCATCCCTTTGTTGCTTTCCGCTCCCCGCGTCTGGCCGCAGATTGGCGCCACAACAAGCAAATTCGAGGGACCCGGTTCTGATTTGCCGCAATGGCGGACCCGGATCTGAGTTGAACCTGAATTGAATGGGGATCACCGTGAAGAACATTTTGCTCTCCTCTGCAGTCTTGCTGGCGATTGGCGCCACCTCGGCTGCGGCCGCCGATCTGCCGGCCAAGGTCTATACCAAGGCACCGCCTGTTGCGGCGTTCGATCCGTGGGATATCGCCTTCGGCGCCGGCATCACCAACGACTACCTGTTTCGTGGCGTCACCCAGTCGAACCACAAACCGTCGGCGAACGCCTATTTCGAGCCGCGCTATAACGTCAACAAGGACCTGCAGCTCTATGTCGGTACGTCGGCATCGAGCATCGCCTTTGCCAACCGGGCGTCGGTCGAGCTCGATGGCTACTTCGGCGTGCGGCCGACCTTCGGCCCGGTCGCGTTCGATTTCGGCTTTTGGTACTACGGCTATCCGGGCGGAACCTGCTTCGCGGGCGTCGCCGGATTCGGCGCAGAGTGCGCCGCAAACGCTTTGGCCAACGGCAACTTCATCAAGAAGGATGTCAGCTTCTATGAGGGCTATGCCAAGGTCAACTGGACCATCAACGACGTGGTGACGGTCGGCGGCAACGCCTACTACTCGCCGAACTTCCTGAACACAGGCGCGGACGGCACCTACGCCTCGATTACCGGCAAGATCACCGCCCCGAGCACGTTCTTCGGCAGCAGCGGTATCGGTGCCTATATCTCGGGTGAATTCGGTCGGCAGTGGCTCGGGACGTCCGATGCCTTCTACGGCAACATCAAATATGCCGACTACAACACTTGGAATATCGGCGTCGGCTTCACCTACAAGGTCTTCACCCTCGACATCCGTTATTCGGACACCGACCTGTCGCGGGCCAACTGCAATGCGTTCACCAGCGACCATACCGCAACATTCGACGGCAGCTTTTCGCCGATCAATCCGAGCGGCGTTGGCTCCGGATGGTGCGGTCCCGCCGGTATCGTCAAGCTTTCGGCCGACCTGACGGCGATGACCAATCTGAAATAGGGCATTCTGATCGTGATGCAGAAGGCGGCGGAGCGCTCCGCCGCCTTTTGCATGTGCAGACCGCTCGATGGATGCGATCGTGTTACAGCTCGAAGGTGGCCGGTCCCGTTTGGCTCGGCTTCAAGCCCATCTCCCGGTGATGGAACGCAGACAGCGTGTTGCGATGGCCGATCGAAATGATCGTTGTCTCAGGCAGTTTCGCGGCCAGCAGCTCGTAAAGTCTAGCCTCCGACGGCTCGTCGAGCGAGGCTGTGGCCTCGTCGAGGAAGAGATACTGCGGCGCCTGCAGCAGGGCGCGCGCTATACCAAGCCGCTGCTGTTCGCCGAGCGACAGCATCCGGTTCCAATGGCCGTCTTCATCCAGGCGTTCGACCATTGCCGGCATTCCCACCGCGATCAGAACATCCCGCAGGCGGTCACGATCGAACGCGCCGGATTCCGACGGGTAGACGATGGCATCCTTGAGTGTGCCGACCGGAAAATAAGGGCGCTGCGGCAGCATCATCAGCGTGGCATGGGCGGGGATGGTGATCGATCCCCGGCCGAACGGCCAGATGCCGGCGATCGTGCGGAATAACGTCGATTTGCCCGATCCCGATGGTCCCTTCAGCAGGATGTTCTCGCCGCTCTTGAAGCTGATGCGATTGGCGGTGAGCAACGGTTTGCCATTGGGGAGCTTGAGCGCCAGCTCGTCGAGCGTGATTGCCGATCCGTCCGGCGACGCTCCAAGCTGAACAATATCCGTGCGGCTGCGAAAACTCTTTGCGTGAGTAACGGCTTCCTCGAACCCATCGAGCCGCATCATGATCGAGCGCCACATCGCCAGTTGCCGGTAGGCCGAGACAAAGAACGACAACGCGCCCTGAACGCTGGAGAAGGCCGAAGCAGTCTGCATCATGCCGCCGAGTTGAATCTTCTCGGCGAAGTAGGCCGGTGCCACCAGGATAAAGGGAAAGATCACCGACGCCTGCGAGTAGCTGGCCGTCAGCGCCGTCACCTTTTTGGTGCGAATCATGATCGCCATCCAATTGCTGATGACGTTGTTGAAGCGATCGAGCAGGCGTTCCCGTTCGGCCGATTCGCCGTGCAGCAGGGCGATCTGCTCGGCATTTTCGCGGGCTCGTACCAGGTTGAAGCGGAAGTCGGCTTCGTATTGCTGTTGGCGGAAGTCGAGGCCGATCAGCGGCCGGCCGATGAGGTGGGTCAGCACGGTGCCGAGCACGGCATAGACCAGTGCGCCCCAGACCAGATAGCCGGGAATGTCGTATTGCATACCGAACACATGCAGTGGCGCCGCTGCCGAGAGTCCCCAAAGGATGATGACAAAGGATGCCAGGGTCACGATGGAGCTGAGGAAGCCGATGCCAATCGTGAGCGTTTGCTCGACGAAGAGTCTGACGTCGTCGGCGATACGTTGATCGGGGTTGTCGGCGGCATCGCCGAGCAACTGCATGCGATAGTGATTGGCGTCATGCAGCCATTCGGCCAGATAGCGGCGCGTCAACCAGGTTCGCCAGCGAATCTGTAGCCACTGGTTCAGATAAAGCTGGTAGACGGCGAGCGCGATATAGATCGCTGCGATGACCGAGAAGTACTTCAGCTCGTAGACGAAGGTGCTCCAGTTGCGTTCCTGCAGCGCGTTGTAGAAGCGACTGTTCCATTGATTGAGCAGGACGTTGATGGCCACCGTCGCCAGTTCGATGCCGATCACGGCGCCGAGCAAGATCCAGCCGGCCCATTTGTCCTCGGAGCGAAAATACGGCGCAGAGAGCCGCCAGACCGTCGCAAGCGTCGTGCCGAGCTTCTTCACAACTAATTATCTCCGGCGAAAATGTTGATTTAATTAGAAGATTCGATTTAGAGCGGACAGCATTGGACGAATTCTGTGGCAATTCATCGCTGCGTTCTCTTGTCGCAGAACCGAATTTGGTCCTAGCATAGCTGTGCGGGAGCTGGCGATCCGCCAGTTCAAAGTGGGGGTGAGCGTTAGCTGGACGGGCTCCAGAGCGCAATCTCGTAGGAATCAACAAGCCGTTAGCAAGCCGGAGTGGGATCGGCTGAAGCAGCGATGTCGGCTGTAGCGCCGAGAAACCCGGGGGGAGCGAGAGCGATGTGGGATCAACATTATAATCCGATGGACAACGCCGCGTTGTCGACGATCGCCGCGGCAATACCGGTTATTACCCTGCTGGTCCTGATTGCCAGCGGCAAGGTCAAGGCGCACATCGCAGCGATCACCGCGTTGATCGTTGCCAATCTGATCGCGATTTTCATCTTCACGATGCCGGCCGGCATGTCGATCCGGGCCTCGCTGCTCGGCGTCGTCGTCGGGTTCTTCCCGATCGGCTGGATCGTTCTCAACGTCATCTTCATGTATCAGCTCACCGTGGCGTCGGGGCGCTTCGAGACCTTGCAACGCGCCATCGGCGGCGTGACAACCGATCGGCGCATTCAGTTGCTGCTGATCGCGTTCTCCTTCGGCGCCTTCTTCGAAGGCGCTTCGGGCTTCGGTACACCGGTGGCGATCACCGGCGCGATCCTGATCGGCCTCGGCTTTTCGCCGCTCGCCGCGTCCGGCCTGTCGCTGATCGCCAACACCGCACCAGTGGCTTATGGCGCACTGGGCACGCCCATTCAGGGCCTTGCCTCGGTCACCGGGCTCGATCCGTACCTGCTCGGCGCGATGGTCGGCCGGCAATTGCCGGTCTTTTCGCTCATCGTGCCGTTCTGGGTGATCTGGGCTTTTGCCGGATGGAAGGGCATGAAGGAGGTGTGGCCGGCCATTCTGGTCACCGGCGTTTCGTTCGCCATCCCGCAATTCATCATCTCGAACTACATTAATCCGTGGATCGTCGATATCGGCGCCTCGCTGATCTCGATGGGCTGTCTGATTCTGTTCCTGCGGGTGTGGCAGCCGAAAACCTTGTGGACCTCGCCGGCGCTGCGCAGCCACGATATTTCGGCGGACCTCGCCAAGCCCGACAAGAGCACCACGCTGCCGGCGCTGACGCAGGCCGAGGTCTGGTCGTCGGTGTTGCCGTGGATCATCGTCTGCGCCGTGCTGCTGATCTGGGGCACCGGCTGGTTCAAGAACGCGGTGAATCCGATCTTCACCTGGAACTACGCCGTTCCTGAACTCCACAACATGATCAACAAGGTGGCGCCGATCGTCGCCAAGCCGACGCCGGAAGCGGCCGTTTTCTCATTCCAGTACCTGTCGTTCACGGGTACCGGCATGTTGATCGCGGCAGTGATCTCCGGTCTGGTGATGGGCTTCTCGCCCGCCAAGATCATCGGCATCTATGGCAGCACCATCCGGCTTTGCGCGATTTCGCTGATCACGATCTCCGCCATGCTGGCGATCGGAACGCTGACCCGTCTGTCGGGCATCGACGCGACCCTTGGTCTCGCCTTTGCCGCGACCGGTGTGCTGTACCCGTTCTTCGGCACCTTGCTGGGTTGGTTGGGTGTCGCGTTGACCGGGTCGGACACGGCCTCGAACGTGCTGTTCGGCAACCTGCAGCGCATCACTTCGGAACAGCTTGGTCTGTCGCCGATCCTGATGAGCGCCGCCAACTCGTCGGGCGGTGTCATGGGCAAGATGATCGACGCACAATCGATCGTCGTCGCCTCGACCGCGACCAACTGGTACGGGCATGAAGGAAGCATCCTGCGCTTCGTGTTCAAGCATTCGATCACGCTGGCCTGCCTGGTCGGCTTGTTCGTCATGCTGCAGGCTTACGTCTATCCGTTCACGCTGATGATCGTGAAGTAAGACGCAGGCTTCGACGTTTCTCCATCAACTCCCCGCGGCGAAAGCTGCGGGGAGTTGCTTTGCAAAGAGCCTGAACGATCGGTCGATGTCCGGCGATTGCCACATTTCGCAGGCAAGGCCAGTGACGACTATCGAAGCCAGCGAACCGGAAAGTGGTATGAATTTTCAGCAAACCCATCGTGCCGTCGTCGCGGCAGCGCTGCTCTGCATCGGCCTTTGTCCGAATGGAGCGAGCGCCTCCGAGCAGTTTCCTTTCGGGCTCGAGATGACGCTCGACGTGGCGCCGAAGCCGGGCTCGAAGCGCATCCCGAATCTGGAGATCGGCGATCGCGGCGAAGTGCAGCTTGAACTCTGGTGCAAGGGCGGCGAGGGGCAATTCTCGGTCGCGGGCAACACCGTGGTGTTTGTCGCCGGCGCGATGCAGGATCGAGCTTGCGCGCCGGAATTGGCGGCGGCCGACGATGCGCTGGTGGCGGCCCTGAGTGCGGCGACCAACTGGACGCGGCAGGGCGACTTCGTCTCGTTTACCGGCAGTACGCCGCTACGCTTTCATCTCAACACCAATTGAGATGTCTGCCGCTTCGGCGTCGGCGAGGATCATGTCGGCGCAGGCGCCGCCGGCCTGCACCGCGCCGGTGAACCCTCCACTGCCGGCATAGGCCGACGCGAGATACAGCCCTGCAATCGGCGTGCGCGGCGAGCGGCCGGATGCCGGCGCGAAGCCATAGACCGCGCCATGCGGTGCGTTGAGATATTGCCGGACCGACTGTGCGGTGTTGAATGTCGATGCAACGATCGCATCGGCCAAGCCGGGATAGTGACTGTCGAGATAGTCGACGAGAGCCGCCTGCCAACGGGCGCGCTTGCTGCGGTAACTGTCGGGATCCGGCGAAGTCCAGTTCGCCAGATGATCCGGTGCGACCACCGATAGAACGTAAGGCGGCGCGGGGATGCCCGACGCGATCGCGTCATAGTCGACAATGGCGAGCGGCGGCATGCGCCCGTTCGGGAGTTCGGCCATCAGGCGTGTACCGTCAGCGTAATCTGTCAATCGCTGCATCCAGTCCGGTAACAATTGTGTCGAATAGCTGGTGATGCCGAATTCGCGCGGCGGTCGCTTCAGTCCAAGTGTGAGAGCGAACAACGATATCGACGGTTTCTGCTGCGCGTAGGCTTGCGTCAGCTTTTCCGCCACCGGCGCGGGAGCCAATGAAGTCAGCACGGCTGGAGCGGCATTGCTCACCACGCGTTCGCACGTCACTGTCTGCGGGTCGCTGCCGTCGCGCGCCGTATGGGTCACCGTCGCGCCGATGCGCGTGCCGCTGGCGCCGATGTCGATGTGGCTGACGACGCGACGTACAAGTACGTGCCCTCCGGCGGCTCGAACTGCTCGCGCCAGCGCGCTCGAGAGCCGTTGCGATCCGCCCTCGATGAAGCGGCCGCCGCTCAACAGATAGCGGCCCTGGGCGACGGCAAACTGCTGCCAGCCCAGCGTCGCCGGATCGTCGTGATAGTAGGACAGGTTGGCGGCAAGCGCGCACTTGACGGCTTCACGATCGCCAAACACCTGATCGAATTTTGCCGCCAGCGAGAGCGCCGGCTCAGTGCGTGGCGAGGCGTCAACTGCCGCGCCATTAGTCGCCATTCGCTGCATCTCTTGCAGTACGTGTTCGATCCCGGAACGCGCTTCGGGAAAGCGTTGTGTCAGTGCGGCGAGAGCTGCCGTAAAGTTGTCGGGCAACACGAAGGGGTGCCGTAGCGGCCCGCCGCGCACTTCATAAAAATTGCCGGACGGGATCCATTGCACGGCGTCCAGCACCCCGGCGCGGCCGAGGATGTCGTGCTTGGGGTCTCGCGGACTTTGTGGATTGCTGGTTTCGTGCAGCGAACCTTCGACGAACAGATCGCCGACCTTGTAGCTCGACGCCGCGCCGCCAACCGAATTGCTACGCTCGATCACCAGCACCTTGTGGCCGGACCGGGCGAGGATCGCCGCGGCGGTCAGGCCCCCAAGGCCAGCGCCAATGACCACGACGTCGTAAACTGTCATCTCAACTTTCGCCTTGTAAGCTTGATCGGAAGTGGGCGCGGGACTGCCGCGGAATCAGATGTGCTGCGATCAACGTGTCATGTTTGCCACGGGAGTGGTTCGACAGGCATCGCAACTATTTCCAGGCCGAATTTTCGACGTCCCAGCGCTGACCCTTGAAGTCCTTGGCGAGCGCATCGACGATGCCGTAATCGTCACCTTGATCGCTCTCCTCGTCATCGGGTGAATTGTCGATCAACTTGAGCTTCTCTCCTGCGGCTTCGTCGATCGTGGTGATCGAAGGAGCACTGATCCAGAGCATGAGGTGATCGGCGTTCAACGGCCTGTCGGGAGCGACGAGGGCATTGAGCTCAATGACATCGGTGAGTGCGAGCGAAGGGAACGTCTCGCTATCGCGCTTCAAGGTCAAGGTCAGCTTGCCGGTGTTTTCGTTCCAGCGCGACGATGCGAGCTTGGCGGAGAAGGTCTTCGCTGCGACAGCCGCGATGGAAGATGCCAGCTTGTCGCGGTTCAGCGTGGCGCCGTCGCGCCAGCCCGATGCGGAAAAGCGGATGGTGCGGTCCATGTCCACGGCGCCGCTGGTCCAGCCGGCGCTGGCGACTCCCGGAAAGGATCTTACCTTCGTGATCAGCGCGGCGGCGCGATCCGGATCGACCGCGAGGTTGATGGTCATCTTGCCGCTGCGTAGCGCTTCGCACGAGGCGGTCAGGCTGCCGAGCGTCACCTCGACGTTCTGGCCCTTGAGGGATTTGAGGAAGTCGGCGGCGCTGTCGAGCGCCACTTTCACGGCGACTGCTTCCGGCGAAACCTCGGTGAAATCCTTCGGTGCAACCGAGATGCCGTCGTCGGTTGTCTGGGTTTCCAGATATTCCTTCTCGCTGAGATCGGAATTGTCGGTGGAGACCACGTTGGTCAACGTCTGGCCGACACGGATCTGCCCCTTGAACTCGACGGTATCGCTGGTCTGCCTCCGCGTCAGGTTGACCGACACCGGCAACTTGTCGCCGAGGCTTTGCGTCGTGCCGGTCATGGTCTGGCCATTGACCGCGAGGTTGACGACGAAGCGATCCTTGCGGTCGGAACCTCGCGCAGCAGGATAGCAGACATCGAGCACCGCGGATGTCACGGTCTTGCCCTGATAATTCTCCTTCAGGACGACATCGGCGTTGCCATCCATCAATCCGTCGATGGAGGTGAAGTAGCGCGGTTCATTCCCGGCCGGCAGTTTGGCGGTATTCTTCTGGGCGAGGGCCAGGTCAGGCGAAGCTACGACGATGCCGAGCAGGCAAACAAGGATTGCGCGCATTGCAGTTTTCTCGCCGATGGTTAGAGCGTGAGGGCAGCGGACGCTGCTACATATGTTTCGGTTTCGCGCTCCGATAGCCTGAAACAGGGCCGAGGAAGCAGAAACCTCATGCAAAAGCAAGAAGGCCGCCCAAAGGCGGCCTTCCGTGGTCGAATGAGGCTGGCGGGATCAGAATCCCATGCCGCCCATGCCACCCATTCCGCCGCCGCCCGGCATCGGCGGGGCCGGCTCCTTCGGCAGTTCGGCGACCATGGCTTCGGTGGTCACCAGCAGACCGGCCACCGAGGAGGCGTCCTGCAGCGCAGTGCGCACCACCTTGGCGGGATCGATGATGCCCTTGGCAACCATGTCGACGTACTCTTCGTTCTGAGCATCGAAGCCGAACGTCTCGGTCTTGTTGTCGAGGATCTTGCCGACCACGATCGAGCCCTCGACGCCGGCGTTTTCCGCGATCTGACGGATCGGGGCTTCCAGCGCCTTGAGCACGATGTTGATGCCGGCCTGAACGTCCGCGTTGTCATTGGAGATGCGGCCGACCGCCTTCTTGGCGCGCAGCAATGCAGTGCCGCCGCCGGGGACGATGCCTTCCTGAACCGCAGCGCGGGTCGCGTTCAGCGCGTCCTCGACGCGATCCTTCTTCTCCTTGACCTCGATTTCGGTCGCGCCGCCGACACGGATCACCGCGACGCCGCCGGCGAGCTTGGCCAGACGCTCCTGCAGCTTCTCGCGGTCGTAGTCCGAGGTGGTTTCCTCGATCTGCGCCTTGATCTGGCCGACCCGGGCTTCAATCGCGGGCTTCTTGCCTGCGCCGTTGACGATGGTGGTGTTCTCCTTGTCGATCACCACCTTCTTGGCGCGGCCGAGCATGTTGATGGTGACGCTCTCGAGCTTCATGCCGAGTTCGTCGGAGATCAACTGGCCACCGGTCAGGATGGCGATGTCTTCCAGCATGGCCTTGCGGCGATCGCCGAAGCCCGGTGCCTTGACGGCGGCAACCTTGAGGCCACCGCGCAGACGGTTGACCACCAGCGTGGCCAAAGCTTCGCCTTCGACGTCTTCCGCAATGATCAGCAGCGGCTTGCCCGACTGCACGACGGCTTCGAGCACCGGCAGCATGGCCTGCAGACCCGACAGCTTCTTCTCGTGCAGCAGCACGTAGACGTCTTCCAGCTCGGCGGTCATCTTTTCGGCGTTGGTCACGAAGTACGGCGACAGGTAGCCGCGGTCGAACTTCATACCTTCGACAATGTCGACCTCGGTTTCGAGCGACTTGTTTTCCTCGACCGTGATGACGCCCTCGTTGCCGACCTTCTGCATCGCCTGGGCGATCATCTTGCCGATGTTGGAGTCGCCGTTGGCCGAGATGGTGCCGACCTGCGCGACTTCCGCGGAGGAGGCGACCGGCTTGGCGCGCTTCTCGATGTCCTTGATTACGGCGGCAACGGCGATGTCGATGCCGCGCTTGAGGTCCATCGGGTTCATGCCGGCGGCAACCGACTTGGCGCCTTCGCGCACAATGGCCTGCGCCAGAACGGTAGCGGTCGTGGTGCCGTCGCCAGCCAGATCGTTGGTCTTCGAGGCGACTTCACGCACCATCTGCGCGCCCATGTTCTCGAACTTGTCCTCGAGTTCGATTTCCTTGGCGACGGTGACGCCGTCCTTGGTGATGCGCGGTGCGCCGAAGCTCTTGTCGATGACGACGTTGCGGCCCTTCGGACCGAGCGTGACCTTGACGGCGTTGGCGAGGATATCGACGCCGCGCAGCATGCGGTCGCGCGCGTCGCCGGAAAATTTAACGTCCTTGGCTGCCATAGAGAATTACTCCTGTGTGAATTAGTCGCCGCACCGTTTTCCGGGTCATTGCCGGGCTCGACCCGGCAATCCATCGCTTTTGCAAGATGGATGCCGGGATCAAGTCCAGGCATGACGCATCAAAACTGGCGGTTCATTAGATTGAGAGAAAAAAAGCGGTTAGCCGACCACGCCCATGATGTCGGATTCCTTCATGATGAGGAGATCCTCACCGTCGAGCTTGATCTCGGTGCCCGACCACTTGCCAAACAGCACGCGATCGCCGGTCTTGATGTCGATCGGGATCAGCTTGCCGCTTTCGTCACGGCCACCGGGGCCGACGGCGATGACCTGGCCTTCGGACGGCTTTTCCTTGGCGCTATCCGGAATGATGATGCCGCCCTTGGTTTTTTCCTCGGCATCAATACGCTTCACCACGACGCGGTCATGCAGTGGACGAAATTTGGTTTTAGCCATGACGTTCCTTTGGGGTTCGGTTACGGTCTGAATCGCCAGCGATTTTGATTGGGCAGTGCCCTTAAAAGATGGGGAACCGCCGACAGGCAGATGTTTTGGCAATCGCGAGGCCGGAGTGCCAATCTCGTGCCCGGAAATATGGGTTGGCGCCGATCCTGTCAAGCGAACGGCTTAATGCGTTGGTGAGGCGAATCTAGGATGGTTGAAGAAACGGTATCGCTGCGGCGCATCATTGACTGCAGGGGATCGGTCCGGCAGGACAGGACCGCTGGTGAGATGCGTGCGGCAGACAACCTTCGTTAAGGGGATTTATATGGTTGAAACACAATTGCGCCGTGGACGCGCCGTCTCGCGTCAGGGACGTGTGCTGCTCAACGTCGGGGCTGCCTCGCTGTTGGCCATGCTGCTTGCCGGATGCGAGACGTTCAGTACGTCGCAGCCCTCCGCGGTGCAGGAACCGGCGGCGGCGCCAGAGATTCCGTCGACCATCCGGTCGAGCGAACTGGTTGGCCGCTGGGGATTGGCCTCCTACCAGAACCCGAACGACCGGGCGCGCACCGAAGCCGCCGCGCGCGGCCAGTGCAAGAATCCCTATGTCATCGGCGCCGGGGCCAATGGCGGTGTCGTAATGCATCTGGCAGACGAGGCGACGCCGCAGGAGCTTCGCCTCAAGGGCAGCCCGAGCGGCAAGAATTACATCGGACCGGAAGGCCCGGCCGGCGGCGAAAAGGATCGCGAGATCATCTCGTTCGACGGCAAGGTGCTGGTGACCCGCTTCATCGACAAGGATGCCGGGACACGCTACGGCAACATGGTCTACGTTCGCTGCGCCCCGCGCGCGTAAGGCGCAGGAGGCGCTGTCGTCCTTAAAGCCGTCGTCCAATGCACAAACTGCGCGATCTACTGCTGGGGCCTGAGCGCGCAGTCCTGGTGCTTTCCTTCACTGAAATTCTGGCCTGGGGCATCCTGATCTATCCCCCGGTGCTGACCGCGCCGCACATGGCGGCCGAACACGGCTGGTCACTGGCCTTCTGCATGGCCGGGCTCTCCGTCGCCTTGATCGTCTCCGGCATGTTCTCGCCGACCGCCTGCGGCCTGATCGATCGTCACGGCGGTAACAGCGTGATGTCGCTGGGGGCGCTGGCGGGTGCCGCCGGTCTCGCCGGTATCGCAGTGGCGGATCAACGCATCACCTATCTGCTGTGTTGGTTATTGATCGGCGTCGGCATGTCGACGACGCTCTACGATCCGGCTTTCACCACACTGACCCGGATATTTGGTGCGTCGGCGCGGCGGCAGATCACCTTTGTGACGTTCGCAGGCGGCTTTGCTTCGACTGTGGGCTGGCCGGCAACCCATGTGCTCATCGAGCAGGTCGGTTGGCGCGGGGCTTATATGACATTCGCGGCCGTCTTCGTCCTGGTGGTGGCGCCGCTACATGCCTTCGCGCTGCCGCGCGCGGTTTTCAAGTCGGCTGGCGGGGCGCCCGCCAGCGCCGCGCCGACGACGACGGCATACCTTGCGCCCCACGGTGCTGCCTTTCTCTTGTTGACCGCGGCGTTCGGGCTCCACGCGTTCATCCTCTCCGGCGTGACCTCCAACCTCCTGGCGATGCTCGGACGTCACGGTATTGCGGCAAGCACGGTCGTTGCCATCGGCGCGCTGTTTGGACCCTCGCAGGTGGTGGCGCGGCTGGGCGATTTCATGTTTGCCAGCCGCACCAGTCCGCTATGGGTCGCGCGCGTTGCGATTCTGGCGATGGCCGTCGCTTTCTCGCTGATGGCGATCCTGGGTATTTCGCCGCTGGTCGCTGCGGTCTTTGCGATCATGTTCGGCGCCGCCAACGGCGTCATGACCATCGTGCGCGGAGCCTTGCCGCTGCATCTGTTCGGCCCGGCCGGCTACGGCCGCGTAATTGGCCGGATCGCCCGGCCGGCCCTAATCCTGCAGGCCCTGGCGCCGTTCGCAGTGGCTTCTGCGATAGAAGGCTTGTCGGACAGTGTCGTGCTCGAACTGGGGGCGCTGGGCGCGATCGTTGCGCTTGGCTGCTTTATCGTTGTCCGGTCGCCGCAGCCTGTGCGGCAATAGCGGCGTCCGCTAGCCGAACATGGCGTCGATATCGTCCTGCGAGGCGTGACCGACGTCGCCATCGGTTTTGGGCCCGTTCAACAGACGCGCATCGCCGACGCGGTCATCGATCACCGCCGGTGCATGGGCCTTGATGGCATCGACGCCGCCCCAGATATCCATCATGACGTTGATGTGATGCTCGACGAACTTCATCGTGTTCATCACCTTGTTGATGCGCTGGCCGGTAAGGTCCTGGAAATTGCACGCTTCGAAGATGGCGATGACCCGTTCCTGAATTTCTTCGCTGAGCAGGCGCTGCTGGTCGGGCGAAGTGACCTTGGCCATAGCGCTGGCCGATTGGTCGATGGCTTCGGCGGCTTCGAGGATCTGCTGCGTGGCCTCTTCGGTTCCGCCGACGACGGCGCCGAGTTCACCGGTCACCTTCGCCATTTCCGCGCCGTTGAAGGACTTGCCATGTAGCACGGCAATTTCCTGCTTGGTGCGATTGATGGCATCGTGAATCAAGTCGAGCTCGATCTTGAGTTTTTCGCATTGCTCGATTTGCGCGCGGTAGGTTTGCAACAGGGAATTGGCATCGGCAACCTGTTGCAACGTAGCTTCGGTGGTGGTGTCGCTCTTGACGCCTCGTTGCGCTGCCATCTGCTCGCGGATGGCGCGCAGTTCGCTCATGATTTCGCGGTGCATTGGCATGACGTCATTACTGACATCCTCGGCGGGCGGCGCGTTGCCGAACACGATATCCTCAATGCGAAAACGCTTGCGTTGCACAACCATCAAAACCCCCAGCTTTATCGAACTGGTTCTAGCGCGTCGGCATTTAACGGTGAGTTCACAGCGGGAACTTTTCGCGATGAATCTCACGCACACCATTGATTAACCAACGCTACCCGTCGTTCATCGAAAATAAACGCTGACAGCAGGAACGGCGCCTCGTTGGTGACGTGGTGAATCCAAACGGCGGTGTCGTTTACCAAACCGATGCGGTTTTGATCTTTAGTCAACCACGTGCAAAGCGCTCCTGGCGTGAATGACGCATCATCGGCTTCGATGCTGCGGGCAGATCGACGCGGCTGACGATGCCGCCGATCTCGCGACGCTCCGTGTCCGGGTCGTCCATGATTGCCGAGGGGCATGTTCATGACGCAACAGTACAGAGTAAGTCGATGTTCAAGACATTTTCGATTGCGGTCGTCGCCGGCGCCTCGAGCCTCGGCCTGAGCCTGTCTTCCGCTGCAGCGGTAGAAGTTGTCATCCCCGTCGCGCAGCCGAGGGTGTTTTATGCCGATCAACCGGAGCCGCCGCCTGCGCCGACGCGTGTCGCCTATGCCGAACGCCCGAATATGGGCGGTGGCTTTATCGAGTTCCTGTTTAGCGGCGAGCAGCCGCAGCGCCGTTCGCGCTATCCGGTGCAGCAGATGTACGAACCGCAGCCGGCCTACGCGCCGGGGCAGACGATGTATGCGCCGCAAGGCATGCGCCAGCAGTCGATCGATCCGGCGCGACCGGCGTTCGATCCGAAATATGAGAAGCAACTGGTCGAGTATCACGGCAAGGAGCGGGCAGGGACGATCGTTATCGATACGCCGAACAAGTTTCTCTATCTCGTGCAAGGTGACGGCAGCGCGCTGCGTTACGGTATTGGCGTCGGCCGCCCCGGCTTCACCTGGTCGGGTGTGAAGACCATTTCCGCGAAAAAGGAATGGCCGGCATGGACGCCGCCGAAGGAGATGCTGGCTCGCCGTCCCGATCTGCCGCGACACATGGAAGGCGGTCCGGAAAATCCGCTCGGCGCGCGCGCGATGTATCTCGGCTCATCTCTCTATCGCATTCACGGTTCCAACGAGCCGTGGACGATCGGCACCAACGTCTCGTCGGGCTGCATCCGCATGCGAAATGAAGACGTCATCGATCTCTACGGTCGGGTCAATGTCGGCGCCCGGGTCGTCGTGATCTGACGTTCGTGCAGCACAAACAAAGCGGCCGCTCGTGAGAGCGGCCGTTGCTGTTTTAGGCTACTGGTGGTCTGTCACGCGTAGTCGCTGTCGCCACCATCATCGAAGTCGTCCGACTCCATGTCGGCGAAATCGTCGTCATCGTCCTGATCTTGATCCTGGTCCTGATCGGCATCGGCTTGTGCCTGATCGAATTGTCCGGCGCGGCTCGCGTCCGCTTGCCGTCCGCTCGAGCCAATATCGTTGAGGCCGGCGTCACGCGCGAGACTGCCGCCGGACTGATCCGAGCCCCACGGATTGCTGCCGCCGCCACGGTCGCCGCCAAGTGCGCCGCCATCGCCAAAGCTCTGATGACCGCCGCCCATCATCGAGCGGATACTGCCGAGCAGCAGCGAACCGCCGACCATACCGGCAGCGGCCGCCGCCGCCGTTCCGAGAAACGAACCGCCGCCGCCACCGCCAGCCGGTGCTTGCTGCGGAGCATATTGTCCCGGTGCGCCGCCGGGCGCACCGAGCACCTGACCGGTGTTCCAGGCCGGCCGGTTGGACGCGCCGGGCGGCTGCACATTCGGCACCGAGCCGCGTGCGGCGTTCTGTCCGAACACGGCGTCGCGCATCGAATCGAGGAAACTGCCGGGCGGATTCTGCGCGGCGGACGTTCCCGCAGCTTCCAGTTCCTGAATGCGTGCATTGGCGCGTTTCAGCGCCTCGTCCTGCACCAGCACGGTCTGCACCAGCGCATAGGCGGCGTTGGGTGCGCGCTGCCAGGCCTGTGCGATCGCGGCTTCGGCGCCCGGATCGCGCACTGCGCTTTCGACGCGGGCCAGCCGGTCGAAAAGCTCCTCGATCATCTGCCGTTCTTGCGGTGTCATGGCGTTCTCCCAATGCGAAACCGTCCAAGATGTAGGCGTGGTTTGTGTCGCAATAAGTGCGCTCGCCAAAATAATTTTGGTGGTAGCACTGGGCGAAAATTACTTTTCCGCAATGTCGGCCTGAAGCGTTGCGATGTTCTCAGCGCAGCGCCACGCCCTGCTCGGCCAGCAGGGCCGGGAAGGCGGCGCTCGTGAGATAGGCGTATTCGCGTTCGCGCTGATCGGTCAGAGGATCGAGTTGCACCAAAACGTCATCGACGAATCCGGGGTGGCACATGACAAGGCCACCGTCCGGCAGACCGTCGAGGAAAGAGCGCATCAGGGTGCCGAAGTCCGGCTGTCGCGTGAAGTCATAGGCCCCGGCGAAACCGGGGTTGAATGCCAGCCCGGATCGCGCAGCCTTGCGGCGGAATTGGAGGCTCAGCGTGTCGAGCAGCAGCGCTTTCGGCGGTCCCAGCCGCAGCGGTCGAGCACGTCCGCACTGGCGCACCCAGGCTTGCGGCGCGTGACTTTTGACAGCGTCGAGAAAAGCGTCGCGAACCTGCGGAAATACCTGCACGTGTTGGTGGCCGTCGACATAATCCGGCGCACGTCCCAGCAACGCGGTGAAGGCCGCGATCTGTGCCGCGAATTCGGCGCCGATGATTTCGGTATCCAACCTTTGCAAAGCACTGACGCGAAGCAATTTCGTCAGCGGCAGGAACAAGCCGCCATCGAGCGGCTTGAACGGCATCGTCAACGGATGAAACGGCGCGGTCAGCACCGCGTGCAGACCGACGGCGCAATGCGGATTATCGACGGCGGCGGCTTTGAGTGCGGCGATGTCGTCTTGTCCGATTGCAGGGCCCGTGACCATGACGGACGTCGCATTGAGGCGGCGCAGCTTGATCAGTTCGCAGATGGCGCGATTGACGCCGGGACTGATGCCGTAGTCGTCGGCGCACAGCCAAATACGGCGCACCGGCACGGCGTCGCTCATTCGGCGGCGGTCCGCTTGTCGTCGCCCAATTCACTCTTGGCTTCGGCCCGCCTGGTGCGGTGCTCGGCGACGAAGTAGATCGGCCGCGCTTTCAGCTCGGAAAGAATCTTGCCGATGTACTCACCGACGATGCCGATCATCAGCAACTGAACGCCGCCGATGGTCATCAGGCCGACGACCAGCGATGGATAGCCCGGAACCGACTCGCCTTTCACCAGCGTTTCCCACAAGATCGACAGGCCGAACAGGAATGCGCCGAACGCCAGCAGCAGTCCGAGCATGCTGGCGAAGCGCAGCGGTGCCACGGAGAACGAAGTGAGGCCCTCGATCGAGAGGCCGAGCAGGCGGCCCGGACTGAAAGTGGTGACGCCATGCGCGCGCGGCGCCGGTTCGTAATCGACGCGGATTTGGCGGAAGCCGATCCAGCTCGCCAGTCCCTTGAAGAAACGATTGCGCTCGGGGAGCTGGCGTAGTGCGGCGGCGGCACGCGGCGATAGCAGGCGGAAGTCGCCGGCGTCTTCCGGTATCTTCTGCCGCGCACCCCAATTGATCAGTGCGTAAAATCCATGCACGGCGACGCGGCGCAGAACGGATTCGTTGTTGCGATGTGCCTTGGCGGTGTAGACCACGTCGTAGCCATCGTTGATCCAATGACCGACCAGTTTCTCGACCAGATCCGGCGGATGCTGGCCGTCACCATCCATGAACAGGATGGCACCGTCGCCGGCGTAATCGAGGCCAGCCATCAGCGCGGCTTCCTTGCCGAAGTTGCGCGACAGCGAGACGACCTGAACGTCGAGCGATGTCGCCGGCAACTCGCGTGCGATATTCAGCGTCGTATCGGCGCTGCCGTCATCGATGTAGATCACCTCGGACGACAGGTCGAAGCGTTGCCGGAGCGTATTCGCCATTGCGATGAGGCGTTCGTGCAGCCGGGCCAGCCCGGCGGCCTCGTTGTAGAGCGGGACGACAATTGACAGGCGTTGCGCGGTTGCGGTGTTGATATCAGCAGGCACGCTGGCTGTTTCCCTGTTCGGCGCCATCGATCAGCTTTCCGAGGCTTCGATGTGCACAGCGCATAATATGAGGTCTGGGCCGCATTTCAGCAATGACAGGCTGGCAGCGATATGGTCACGGCAGAAACGCCTGCAGCCTGGCGAACAGCGGATTCTCGCGATCCAGTACATAGTCGAGCGATGCCACCGAGACAGTGTCGGCGCCGTGGTCGCGCAGGAAGCTGCCGAGCGCGTAGATTTGCGACGGCGGGCAGTGCAGCGTCAGCATGCCGGATGAGGTCGGACCGCCGAATGGCGACACCACACCGAAACGACTGTGCGCTTCGGCAAGCAGCTTCGCATCGCAACCGGTGAAGCGTGTCCGCACTTCCTTGTATTTGCTGGCGCGGGCGCGAGCGGCGATATGGTCGAGGATGACGCGCGCGGTTTCGCGGGCATCGCTCGACCAGTCGGCGCTGCGCGATGCGACCAGATTGGCCTGGCTGCGCAGGATGACGCCGTCGTCCAGCACCTTGAGGCCGTTGGCTGCCAGCGTCGCTCCGGTGGTGGTGATGTCGACGATCATCTCTGCGGTGCCGGTGGCGGGTGCGCCTTCGGTGGCGCCGGCGCTTTCGACGATGCGATAGTCGACGATGCCGTGCTGCGCGAAGAAGCCGCGCGTCAGGTTGATGTACTTGGTGGCAACGCGCATCCGCCGGTTGTGCTGCGCGCGGAATTCCGTCGTCACATCGTCGAGGTCGGCCATGGTGCGGACGTCGATCCACGCCTGCGGCACAGCGACAACCACGTTCGCGCTGCCGAAGCCGAGCGCCTCGATCAAAGCCACGCGGCTGTCGGCATCGAGGATGCTTTCGCGGATCAGGTCTTCGCCAGTAATGCCGAGATGCACGGCACCGCGCGCGAGGTTCGCCGCGATTTCACTCGCGGAGAGATAAGCGATCTCGACATTGTCGAGGCCGGCGATGGTGCCGCGATAGTCGCGGGCGCCGCCGGGTTTGGACAATACCAATCCGGCGCGGGAAAAGAACGCCTCGGCGTTTTCCTGCAGACGTCCCTTCGACGGGACAGCGAGAACGAAGGGTGCGGTCATGATGCGCTCGCGCCAATTTTGCTTGCGGCAGCGTTGCGGCGAACCTGTGTCAAAGTCTCGACCCAGATCGAGAAGCCGACCGCCGGGATCGGCTCCGGCGCGCCGAGCTGAGTCATCAAGCCGTCGTAGCGTCCGCCCGCGACCAGCGGGTCGTCGCCGTTGCCTTTGCGGTGAAGTTCGAATTCGAACCCGGTGTAGTAATCGACGCCGCGGCCGAACGAGGTCGAGAAGCGCGTCGCAGCCAGATCGATGCCGCGCTGGGTCATGAAGCCGATGCGGCGCTCGAATTCATCGACGGCGGCATTGACGTCGACCTTGGCGTCGGCGGCCAGCGTCCGCAACTGGCGCAGCGCATCTTCGGGCGTGCCGGCGATGGCGAGGAATCGGTTAATCAGTTGCAGCGCGTCGCGGGGCAGCGCGCCGCCCTGCAGCGTCGATTGCTCGAGGAAGCGGTCGGCGATCTCGGCGACGGTGCGGCCGCCGACATTGGTGGTGCCGGCGATCGACATCAGGTCGGTCACCAGCGCCAACGCGGCCTTGCGATCGGACCCGGCCAAGGCCGCCAGCACGCCCTGATATTCGTTGCGCGTCGGTTCGGTCTCCAGCGTCAGCCGCGCAATATCCTGCGCCAGGCTGACCTTGCGGTTGAAGTCCTTGATCAGCCGCCGCCGCCACACGGGATAGAGGTCGAGCGCATCGATCAGTGCGATGAACAGCGCGACGTCGCCGGTGCGGATCTCGACGTCGTCGATACCGAGCGTGGAAGTGGCTTCGAGACCGAGCGCCAGCATTTCGGCGTCGGCCGCGGCGCGATCCTGTCGGCCGAAGGATTCGAGGCCGGCCTGCAGGAATTCGCTGGGCTTGCCGTCGCGATAGCGGAACACCGGGCCGAAATAGCAGAAGCCGGCGGGTTTGCCGTTGCGGCTAGACGCGAGATAGTCGCGTGCCACCGGGATGGTCAGGTCGGGGCGCAGGCATAGCTCTTCGCCACCGGCATCGGTGGTGAGATAGAGGCTCTTGCGGATGTCCTCACCCGACAGATCGAGGAATGGTTCGGCAGGCTGCAGGATCGGCGGTTCGGCGCGGACGTAACCGGCGTCCGCGAACGACGACAGCAGCTCTGCCGCCCAGGCGGCAGTTCCGGTCGCGCGGGGGGCGGCGGGTTTGCTCATTGGTCTCGTCCACGATGCTCAAAAGCGCTTGCGCGCCGCCCAGTGACATCCGGGGCAGCCCACGAGACGCATCTAACTCATTGAAGTTAAGTATGTTTCAACAGCGCGGCAACGTTGCCAGGCCGTCGGGCGCGTTCGCTACGGCAGCCCTTAGCACGACGGGCTGCGGGTTTCGACCTCGAATAGCGAAGTCGCTTAATACATTTGGCGCGGTGGCGGGTTCAGAATTTGACCGAGGCAAACAGCCGGACATTGCGGCCCGGCTGCAGCACTTCGTCCTTCTTGTAGGACTGGTGCAGCCGGATGTTCTCATCGAGCAGGTTCTCGCCCTTGAGCCCGACAGTCATCTGCGTGGCCCAGCCGTTGACCGGCAGTGTCGCGGTGTAGCTCAGCTCGGCATTGAGCAGGTTGAAGCCTGCGGTCGGCGTCTCGAACGCGCCGAGGTCGTTCTGCGCAAAGGCATGCAGCAGGTTGACGCGGGCGGTCCAATTCGGGTCGCGGTAGAACACGCCGCCGCCAAGCCGGTGCGGTGGAATCTTCGGCACATAGCTGCCGTCGCTGAAGGTCGCGCGAACCATATCGTACTGCGCCTCGATTCCCCACACGCCGTTCCAGATGCGTGCGACATCGTGCTCGACCTGAATTTCTCCGCCGACAAAGGTGGCGTCGCGTTGCGAATAGATGATCTGGTCGAAGGTTGCTCCGGGCTTGCCGCAGGTCGCGAACGTATCGTTGCAGCGGATGCCGGTGAAGTTCTTGAAAATGAAGTTGTGGAATTTGGTGTAGTACACCGACGCTTCGAAGCGGGTTGCGCCGCGGCCGCGCTTCAAGCCGAGTTCGACGGTGTTGGCTTTCTCCAGCGTCATCGTCGGATCGCCGATCTCGAAGGTGCGCGGCGTATCGTGCGGTCCCTTGTAGAACAGCTCGATGGGGTCCGGCGAACGCTCGACATGCTGCACGGTGACGCGCGCGATCACGTCATATGGCAAGTCATAGAGAAGACCGGCGCTGGCGCTGACCGGCATGAACTGGCGATCGACCGGAAACACCACGGGTTGATTGGGCGGCGGCAGGAATGACGCCGGGAAGCGCGCGCCGGTGCCGTCGATTTTAGTTTGTTCGACACGCACCGCAGCCTGTCCGCGCAGCCGTTGCGTCATCTGCAGTTCTTCGAACAGGAAGGCAGCGATGTTGCTGGCGCGCGCCGGCGACAGCAATTCTTCGGTGAAGCCTCCGACCGAAAGCTGGCGGCGCCCGGCTTGCAGGCCGGCGACGCCGCGCAATTCGCCCAATGCGGTGGCGACCGGCAGATGCGAGACCTCGACGCGCGATTCCATCTCGCGATTCTTGAAGGTCGATCCGATCACCGTGACACCACCGAAAATGTCGGCCTCGTCGTGTTTGTAGTCGGTGTAGCCGAGCCAGTAACGCACCGCGTCGATGCCGCTCTCGGCGATCCGCCATTCGCCGCGGCTCGACCACTTCGATTGCTGCAGGGCGATGTGATTCTTCTCGCGCGCGGATTCGATGCCCGGAATGAAGTAGGTCATCGCCATGTGCTGATAAGACACGCCGACGAAACCGCTGTCGAAAATATATGAGCCGCCGACGGCGTGGCCATCCGAGGTGTAGCTCGAATTCGGCTGCACCCCGCCCGGAATACGGTAGTCGCCGGCCTGGCGTTTGAAGGCATCGGCATGGATGGCGACGTTGCCGCCGCCGGCGTCGAGCAACACGGCGCCGTCATAGCCGCGATTGACGCTGGTCAAGCCGCCGCGCGATTCGAAGGCGACACCATTCCGCGGGATGGCTGTCGGGATCCGGCCGTTATTGGCGCTGACGACACCGCCGATGGCCTGCGAGCCGTAACGCAGCGTACCCGGCCCGCGCACCACCTCGACCTGTCCCGCGATCAGCGGATCGATGGACACGGCATGATCCTCGCCGAGGTTGGCCATGTCATGCGAGCCGATGCCGTCCTCCTGGGTGCGGACGCGGAAGCCGCCGAGACCGCGAATGACCGGACGGCTGGCGACCGGTGAGAACGACGTGGCTGAGACGCCGGGCATGGTGCCGAGCGAGTCGCCAAGCGAGGCGGCGGCGTGGCTCAGGGTCTGCTCGGCCGTCTGCACGGATGTCGACGCGAAAGAGGGAGCCGTGGGAATCGAAGGCGCATCGACCGGAGGCGGCGAGGGCTCAGTGGCCGCAAGTGCCGCCGGTTGGGTCCGCACCGGCGCCGGACCGCGCCGGGCCTGCTTCGGCTTCGGTTTGCGGGGCGCCGTAACCTCGATAGCAGGCAGTTCGACGGCTTGCGCATAGACTTCACTCCGCGTCGCCACGTCGCTCACCAGCGCCGCCGTCGCGGCCAAAAGTCCCCAGCGGATCATCTTACTCTCATGCAACTCGTTCGCATCTGCATCTGAATGATATGCGAATGAGTTGCAAGAGCAGCTATTCAGCGATCTCTGCGACAGAACCGCACAGAACGCTGTCACGGGAATGGAATGAGGTGCCGCGGGGCCGCCGTCGAGGCCCGGCGCTGTCTGCAGCGGTGGCGCCAGAGGGGCCTGGGGTCAGCCGGTGGCGGACGGTGTCCAATCGCCCAGCACGGCTTGCACGAGCGCCAGTGCGGCCACGGCGGCGGTATCCGCACGCAGAATGCGCGGGCCCAGCGATAGCCGCAGGATGTGGGGCTGGCGGAGCAGGGCGCTCCGCTCGTCGTCCGCGAAGCCGCCTTCGGGACCGATCAGCAGGTCGATTCCATCGGCTGCAGGGGCCGCCGCAAGGGCCGCGACGGGGGCCGCGACATCGGCGGCCTCATCGCAGAACACCAGCAGGCGGCGGCCATCGCGCTGGCTCAGATAGCGGTCGAGCGCCAACGGCTCGTTGACCGTGGCGATGCTGAGGATGCCGCATTGTTCGGCCGCTTCGATGACGTTGGCGCGCATCCGCTCGCTGTTGACGCGGGTGACCTGGGTATGCCGCGTCAGGACCGGTTGTAGCGTCGCCGCGCCCATTTCGACGGCTTTCTGCACCATGTAATCGAGCCGCGCGTGCTTGAGCGGCGCGAACAGGTAAGTCAGGTTTGGCAGCGCATCCTGCGGCCGCGTCTGGTGCAGCACGGTGAGGCGGTCCGGCCGCTTGCCGCCCTCGATGGCGGCCCGCCATTCGCCGTCCCGGCCGTTGAACACCAGGATCGGGCTGCCGGCGGTCAGCCGAAGCACGTTGCCGAGGTAATTGGCCTGTGCACGGTCGAGCGGAACGCGCGCATCGGCACTGAGAGAGGCATCGACAAACAGCCTGGGGCTGCGAAAATCCGCCAGTGGCATTGCAAAAATCCGTTTGGTTACCGGTTATTAGCGCAATAGCGGGTAATTGCCAGCACCGACGCGGCCATGCGCCGCGCTGCCGCCCCATTCGGCGGGTTGTTAAGCGGGGGCAGGAATCGTAAAAGGTTCTAAACCGCAAATCGCTGAGTATTTCGAGAACCTTGGAACCGTCGGGATTTGCCGAAGGGAAATCTGTGATGATCCGATGCTTGATCGTGTCGCTGGCTGTGGCCGCTGTCAGCTTGCAGGCTGGGCCGGTGCTTGCGCAGGGTGCTTTTCCGGCACCGTTGCCGGCGGGAGTGACTCCAGCCCAGAACGATTCGGTGTTTCCGCCAGTGAATGGCAGCGCCGCCAAGAACGACTCTGTGTTTCCGCCGGTGAATGCCGCACCACGCAGTGACCCGGCTTTCCCGCCCGTCAACGGCACCGCGCCGCGCGCCTCGATCGGCGCGCCGAGTCCGTTCCCGTCGAATGGCGCCGCGCCGATTTCCGGTGGCTTCTCGCCGGCGCCTCAGGCCGGCGGTGGTGGCGATGCGGCCTGCATGGACGGCTTCATGCCGCTACGCAAGGATGCTGAGCGGCGCGGCAACCTGATCAAGGCGGCGAGCGACCGCCGCGCACCGCCGGCAGAAGCCTGCAAGCTGATCGGCAGCTTCTCGCAGGCCGAAGTGAAGATGATCAAGTATGTGGAATCGCACGCGCAGAAGTGCGGTATCCCGGCGCAGATTCACGAACAACTCGTGGCCGGTCACAAGAACACCGAGAAGCTGCTCAAGCAGGTGTGCGGCATCGCGCAACAGCAGGCGCAGCAGCCGCGCGGTCCCGCTGGTCCGAGTCTCAGCGATGTGCTGGGATCGTCGGCCTCGTTGCCCGAAGCCAACAATACCAAACGTGGCGGCAGCACCTTCGATACGCTCAACGGCAATGTGCTGACCCGATAGTCGCCGTTCGATGACAGGCTTGCCATGACCGGTGCTGCGGCCCGCGTCGCCGATGCCACCAACAACTGGGTCGATACCCGCGCGCCGCTGTGGTCGCGGCCGTATCTGCGCTTGTCGCGGCTGGACCGGCCGATCGGTTCGTGGCTGCTATTGATGCCGTGCTGGTGGTCGGCGGCGCTGGCCGCCGGCGTCGCGCACGATCTGCGCCAACTGCCGCTCAACGTGGCGCTGTTCTTCATCGGCGCTTTCATCATGCGCGGCGCAGGCTGCACCTGGAACGACATTACCGATCGCCATCTCGATGCGCAGGTCGAGCGGACGCGTTCGCGGCCGATTCCGGCCGGGCAGGTCAGCGTGACGCAGGCGGTGATTTTTCTGATCGCGCAGGCATTGATCGGTCTCGTCGTGCTGCTGCAGTTCAATCGTTTCGCGGTGCTGACCGGAATTGCGTCGCTGGCGGTGGTGGCGATCTATCCGTTCATGAAGCGGGTGACGTACTGGCCGCAGATTTTTCTCGGCCTGGCGTTCTCGTGGGGCGCGCTGATGGGCTTCGCGGTGACGCTGGCGCGCATCGATGCGGCGGCATTGGTGCTCTATGCCGGTTCGATCGCGTGGGTGATCGGCTACGACACAATCTACGCGCATCAGGATGCCGAGGACGATGCGCTGGTCGGCATCAAGTCGACGGCGCTGCTGTTCGGCGCGCGCACGCATCGGGCGCTGTGGATCTTCTACAGCATCGCCGTGGTGTTGATCGGTGTGGCGCTGTGGCTCGCCGGGGCTGGATGGTTCGCGGCGTTGGGGCTCGCAGCTTTCGCCGCGCATCTGGTGTGGCAGATCAGGCGGCTGGAGATTGCCGATCCTGCGCTGTGCCTGCGCATCTTCAAGTCCAACCGCGACGCCGGATTGCTGCTATTCGCTGGCCTCGTCGCGGACGCTTTCGTCCGCGCGATCAATTGAGCCTGCGATAACTCACGTCAATCCCGAGCGATGATCTCGTATTCGCCGCGATGGATGGTGGCCGCATCGAGCGAAGCTCCGGCGCGCCGCCGCACCAGGAATTTCGGCCGCCGGCTTCGGATCGCGTTATGACGTCGCCGGCGCGGCGCGGGGTCGCGCGCATCGTCTTCGAGTTGCGGTAGCGCGAAGATGTCGCTCCACAATTGCCACGTCTCGGCGATGGCCTCGGCATCGGGCACGTCGCAAAGCGGAATCGACAATGACGGATCGCGATGCACCAGCACCAGCATCCGTGTCTCATCGGAACCGCGCACGGCGATGCCGAGAAAATCGCTGACGCGGACATTGATCGCCATCCGCATGCCGCGCACGGCGCGACGCAGGACGACTTGTTCCCGGTGTAATTCGATGTGCCGGACGCCGCCATCGGCGCGCACGTCATGCGCCTCGAAGCTGACCGGCAGTGAGTGGGGGTCGAGCCGCATGGCACGGCTCGACCCGACGGGATTGATCCCGCCTGTTACTGTTTGACGCCGCAAGACTTTGATCTCCCCGCCAGGATTATGCTCCCGGTCGATACGCAAGACCTTGCCAGACCCGCGTCCGGATTGGCTTAAGAAGCCTGGTTAATCGAAAGTCACTTGCCCTGCTTTGGTTCGCATGATTGACAAGACCTTGGCGGGCATGATTGACGACTCGTTGCGCGGGAGCCGAAATTTTGTCGTTTTGCGTTGCCCGACGTGCTTGAAGTCCGCATAAATCAAGCACATTTGCTATTGACCGACATTGCATCCAAGCCTTGGGATTTTGTTTGTGAACCCTTCACCACAAGCGTCGTCGCCGCCCTCCGCCAGTTCCGTAAATTCCGATCTATTCGATCAATCGGCGCTCAGCACGCTGGCAGAACGGCTGGTGGATGCAGCGAGGCGCGCGGGCGCCGATGCTGCCGATGCGGTTGCCGTGCGTGGTGTGTCGCACGGCGTCGAAGTGCGCGATGGCCGCGTCGAGGAATCCGAACGCTCGGAAGGCGACGACGTCGGTCTGCGCGTGTTTGTCGGCAAGCGTCAGGCCGTGGTCTCGACCAATGATGTCAGCGGCGACAATGTCGCCAAGCTCGCCGAGCGTGCGGTGGCGATGGCGCGTGTCGCGCCGGACGATGCCTATGTCGGCCTCGCCGATCCGGCATTGTTGGCGCGCGATTTCCCCGATCTCGATCTGCTCGATCCAGCCATGCCATCGACCGCCGAACTGGAGCGCCGTGCGCTTGAAGCGGAGGCCGCGGCAATGGCCGTGCAAGGCGTCACCAAGTCCGGCGGCGCGTCGGCATCGAGCGGCATCGGCGGCATGGTGCTGGTGACGTCGACCGGATTTCGCGGCGCCTATCTGCGCTCGAGCCAGGGCATCTCGACCACGGCCATCGTCGGTGAAGGCACCGGCATGGAGCGCGATTACGATTTCAGTTCGGCCTTGCACGGCGCGGATCTCGAAGCGCCCGCGAAGATCGGACAACGCGCGGGCGAGCGTGCGGTGGCGCGGGCCAATCCCCGCAAGGCGGCGACCTGCAAGGCGCCGGTGATCTTCGATCCGCGGGTCGCCGGCTCGCTGGTCGGCCATCTGGTGGGCGCGGCGAACGGCGCGTCGATCGCGCGCAAGACCAGCTTCCTGAAAGACCGGCTTGGCCAGCAACTGTTCGACAAGAGCATTCGCATCATCGACGATCCGCTGCGCGTGCGCGGCTTGCGGTCGCAGTCGTTCGATGCCGAAGGCGTTGCGACTAAGAAACTCGCTATCGTCGACGAGGGCGTGCTGACGTCGTGGCTATTGGATTCCGCGACCGCGCGAGAGTTGGGACTGACGACGACGGGGCACGCGCACCGTGGCGTGTCGTCCTCGCCGTCGCCAGGCGCATACAATCTGCATATGGAAGCGGGCGAGCCCACACCGGACGAATTGATGGCGGACATCAAAGAGGGCTTCTATGTCACCGATCTGATCGGCTCCGGCGTCAACGGCGTCACCGGCGACTACAGCCGCGGCGCATCCGGGTTCTGGATCGAGAACGGCAAGCGGACCTATGCGGTCAGCGAAATGACCATCGCCGGCCATCTGCTCGACATGTTCAAATCGCTGCGCCCCGCCAACGATCTGACGTTCCGCTACGGCGTCAACGCGCCGACGCTGCGCATCGAAGGATTGACGATTGCCGGACGCTAATGCTCTCGCATCCGATCTGTTGATGCAGCATTGCGAGTTGCTGACAGCAACGGTGCGCGAGGCGGGAGCGCTGGCACTCTCGATGTTCCGTTCCGATCTCAAGACCTGGACCAAAGGCGCGTCGTCGCCGGTTTCCGAAGCCGATATCGCGGTCAACGATTTGATCGAGCAGCGCCTGCGGCAGGCGACGCCCCATTATGGCTGGTTGTCCGAGGAGAGTGCGGACGATCGCGCGCGGCTCGGGCAGCAGCGGGTGTGGATCGTCGATCCCATCGATGGCACGCGCAGCTATCTCAATGGTCGCGACGACTGGTGCGTCAGCGTGGCCTTGGTCGAGCACGGCGTCCCGGCGCTGGCGGCGGTGTTCGCGCCGGTCAGCGACGAGTTCTATGTGGCCACGCGCGGTGCCGGTGCACAGCTCAACGGTGCGCCGATTTGGGCCACGTCGGGAACCGCACTGGACTTCGCCCGCGTCGCCGGACCGAAGCCTATCGTCGAACAGCTCGGGCCGTCGCCGGCCGGGGTCGCGATCCATCCCCGAATCGGCTCGCTGGCGCTGCGGCTTTGCCGGATCGGCGATGGCAAGCTCGACGTCGCCTTTGCCGGTGGTCAGAGCCGTGACTGGGACATTGCCGCAGCAGATTTGATCGTCCATGAAGCGGGTGGTAGGATGACCATGCTCTCGGGCGAGGCGATTGGCTACAACCGCCCGGAGGTGACACACGGGGTGCTGGTGGCAGCGGGGCGTGATCGTCATAAGCACATCATCGAGCACTTTAGCCACCGTCCGCGGCTGTGACCGCGGCCGGCAGGGTGCTGATTTTGTTTCGCCTCATACGCTAGTGGCGTGGATTTGACATTCGCTATCCAATTCGCAGCGAATGCCGGAAGCGAATGTCAAATCCAAAACGCCACTAGAAACTTATACGTGCTAGTGGTCTCTGGATTCTGGCATTTGCAAAACACCTGCTGAAACGGGATGCAAATGTTAGAATCGAACCACCAGACTATTGGAATTGATCACTTCGTGATCTGGGCCTATGCGGTCCACCTCACCGTGATCCTGCTAGGAATCAAGACTTATGGCCGACCACGCGCAGCAGTTGCTCCATCTCGTTTTTGGAGGCGAACTGACTGATCTCGAACACGTCACTTTCAAGGATCTCGACAGACTGGATATCGTCGGCATCTACCCGAACTACGCCACCGCCCACGCGGCGTGGAAGGCCAAGGCACAGCAGACGGTCGATAACGCGCACATGCGTTACTTCGTGGTGCACCTGCATCGGCTGCTCGATCCGGGGCAAACGGCCAGCCCAGATTCGAAGTCCAGCCGTTGAAAAAGCTGACCCGCAATGTCCTGCGCTCTGCGTGGCTGCAACGTGCCGCCGGTGTGGCCGCGGCCGAATACTTGCGCCTGGTCTGGCTGACCAACAGGTTCAGTTTCGAACCGCCGGACGTCTACGACATCGTCGAGCCGGAAATGCCGTTCATTCTGGCTTTCTGGCACGGCCAGCATTTCATGACTCCGTTCATCAGGAAGGCGCATCACCGCGGCAAGGTGCTGATCTCGCGGCATCGTGACGGCGAGATCAATGCCATCGCCGCGGAGCGGCTGAAGATCGGGACGGTGCGCGGCTCGGGCGATCACGGCTCGGCATTTCACCGCAAAGGTGGTGTCGGCGCCTTCAAGGAAATGCTGCGGGCGCTGGACGAGAATTACAACATGGCATTGACCGCCGACGTGCCGAAACGGTCGCGCGTGGCGGGACTCGGCATTATCATGCTGGCGCGCGAGTCGGGCCGGCCGATCATGCCGTTCGCCATGGCGACCAGCCGTTTCGTGCGACTGAAGAACTGGGACCGCACCACCATCAACCTGCCGTTCGGTCGCGGCGCGCTGGTCGGCGGTGACATCATCCGCGTCCCGCCGGACGCGAATGGAGCCACGATGGAAGTGCTGCGCGCGCAACTGGAGGCGACCCTGAACGACGCCACGCGCCGCGCCTACGCCGCCGTCGGACGCCCCGGCGAGGACGGTCATGACTGAGCCGTTGCCGTTCACGCTGCACCTCTACCGCACGCTGTCGGCGGCGGCAGCGCCGCTGGCGGGGGTGCTCTCGGGACGGCGGTTGAAGCAGGGCAAGGAAGACCCGGCGCGCGTCGACGAACGGCGCGGCAACAGCAAGCGCCCGCGCCCCGAGGGGCCGCTGGTGTGGATCCACGGCGCAAGCGTCGGCGAGGTGCTGGCGGCGGCGGCCTTGATCGAACGGCTGCGCGCGCTGAAATTCAGCGTGCTGATCACGTCGGGCACCACCACCTCGGCGGCGATCGTCGCCAAGCGGTTTCCGCCCGATGTTATCCACCAGTACATTCCCTATGACTCGCCGCGTTTCGTCGCGCGCTTCCTCGATCACTGGCGACCGAATCTGGCGCTGTTCATCGAGTCCGATCTGTGGCCCAACCTGATCCTGTCGGCCTCGGAGCGGCGGGTGCCGATGGTGCTGATCAATGGCCGAATGTCGCCGCGGTCGTTTCCGCGCTGGCAGCGCGCGGCGCAAACCATCGCCGCGCTGCTCGGCCGGTTCGATATCTGCCTGGCCCAGTCGCAAGCCGATGCGGACCGCTTCGCTGCGCTGGGCAGCCGGAACGTCATGGTGACCGGTAATCTCAAACTCGACGTCAAGGCGCCGCCGGCCGATAGCGCCAAGCTCGACCGGCTGTTGGCGCTGACGCGTGGCCGCCAGGTGGTTGTCGCAGCGTCGACGCATCCGGGCGAGGAGGAAATCCTGCTCGCGGCGCATCAACGCATCGCCAAACATGTGCCCGGCCTGCTGACGGTGATCGTGCCGCGTCATCCCAATCGCGGCGAGGCTATCGCCCGCATGGTGGCCGCATCCGGCGTCGAGGCGGCGCTGCGCTCGCACGAGGAACTGCCGGGCGCGCGTATCGGGATTTATGTCGCCGACACCATGGGCGAACTGGGGCTGTTCTATCGCCTCGCGCCGATCGTCTTCATGGGTGGCTCGCTGGTGTCGCATGGTGGCCAGAATCCGATCGAGGCGGCCAAGCTCGGCGCGGCCATCGTGCATGGGCCGCACGTCTTCAATTTCGCCGAGGTCTACGACGCGCTGGATCGCGCCGGCGGAGCGCGGGTGGCGGACAGCGAAGACATGCTGGTGCGGCAAATCGGCGAACTGCTGCTCGATCCCGAGGCGCGCAAGACCGCGATCGTCACCGCCGAACGCGTCGTCGATCAGTTGGGTGGCGCGCTCGAGCGCACGCTGTTCGCGCTGCGGCCCTATCTGCTGCAGATGCGATTGGAAGTCGGGGCCACCGATGCATGAGCCAGCCTTCTGGCATCGGCCATCGTCGTTGACCTCACGCCTGCTCACACCTGTCGCCATGCTTTACGGCGCCATTGCCGCGCGGCGCATGCAGCAGCCCGGCGCTGCCGCCGGCGTTCCGGTGATCTGCGTCGGCAACTATCACGTCGGTGGCGCCGGCAAGACGCCGACGGTGCTGGCGCTGGTGGATCTGCTGCGCGGTCTCGGCGAGCAGCCCGTGGTGCTGAGCCGTGGTTATGGTGGACGCCTTCACGGACCGGTGCGCGTCGATGTGCGTACGCATCGCGCCGCCGATGTCGGCGATGAACCGCTGATGATGGCGCGGCACGTCGCGGTGGTGGTGGCGCGCGACCGTGTCGCCGGTGCGGCGTTGGCGCGTGCACAAGCGGCCAGCGTCATCGTCATGGACGACGGCCTGCAGAATCCGGCGCTGCGCAAGGATCTGTCGCTGGTGGTGATCGATGCGCGGCGCGGTCTCGGCAACGGTCGCGTCTTTCCTGCCGGTCCGTTGCGTGCGCCGTTGCCGCCGCAACTGGCCCGCACCGATGCGCTGATCGTGATCGGTGAGGGCAGGGCCGCGAACCACGTTGCCGAAGCTGTGGCGGCGCGTGGCGGCGCGGTGTTGCATGCCGCAATCGTGCCGGATACCGGCGCGGTGGCGGCGTTACAGGGCAAGCGCGTGCTGGCGTTCGCGGGTATCGGCGATCCGGCGCGGTTTTTCCGGACCTTGCGCGCCAGCGGCATCGACGTCGTCAGCGAACACGTGTTCGCCGACCATCATGCCTTCACGGCGAGCGAAATTGCCGCGCTGGTCGCGCAGGCGAAGCGCGACGGGCTAACGCTGGCGACGACGGAGAAGGATCTGGCGCGGCTGCAAGATGTCAACGTGCCGGCTGCGGGAGCGGACGCGATCGTGCCTTTCCCGGTGACGCTTGCATTCGACGATGGGCCTGCATTGCGGCAACGGCTCGCAGAGCGATTGCGCACCGCGCGGCGCGTTCGCGTTCTTGCTTAGGTCTTCAGCGCATCCGGGAAGTGGCGCTGCAGCACGGCATCGGGAACCGCATAGGCTTCCTGGAGGTCGACGCTCCAGTACTTCAGTTCGTCGAGCGGAATCTGCACGCCGGTGACGGCGCAACGCACATAGGCTCCCGGTGAGATGACGCGGAAATCGCCGTCGAGATATTGCAGATGCGCTTCGCCGTGGCTCGACGGTCCAAATTTATTCAGCACAGTCAGTCTCCTGGTCGCCCGATGATCGGCGGTGCGCGCACCGGCCCCGGTGCGTGTAATCTAGCACAGATAGGTGCGCGCGGTCTCCGTTAAACCACCGATTTGTGATGATTTGCTCCGGTTTGCGCATGTTAGCGTCGCGATTTCAATCCAGTCGCGAGAGGGCCGGTCTTGGTCAGGCAATTGCTGTCAGGGTGGATCGTCGCGGCGGCGCTGCTGGTACAACCGGTGGCGGCCGCGCCACAGGCCATGCCGGAACAAGTCGATATCGCGCGGCCGAACGGTGTGTTGCATGCGCTGCTGTACAAGCCGGAAGGCGCTGGACCGTTTCACACCGTAATCGCCTTGCACGGCTGTGCGGGGTTGACCGGGCCGGACACGCGGTTGCTGCCGGCCTATCGCGGTTGGGTCACGCAATTGCTCGGGACCGGCAATGCGGTGTTGCTGCCGGACAGCTACGGATCGCGCGATGTCGGGTCGCAATGCCGCGCCAAGGAGCGGCGGGTGTTTGCACGGCGTGAGCGTGTCGACGACGTTCTCAGCACACGGCAATGGTTGCTGCGGCAGCCCTGGGTGGCGCGCGAACATATCGGCGTGATCGGTTGGGACAACGGCGCCAGCGCGCTGCTCTGGGCGGTGCGGCCGCAACTCGCGCACAGGCTGTCGCCGGATTTCCGGTCGGCGGTGGCGTTCTATCCGGACTGCCGGGTGTCGTCGCGGCTCGGCTGGAGCGCGCGCGTGCCGACGCTGGTGTTGATCGGTGCCAAGGACGAGACCAGCTCGCCGGCGGCGTGCCGCGAGATGATCGAGGATGCGCGTGGGCGCAGTGCGCTCGCCCGCGTCGTCATCTATCCCGGCGCCGATCACGGATTCGATGTGGCTCGTGAGCCGCTGCATGCGCTGGCGGCGGCGCCTGGCGCCACGACGCCCGCCGCCCGCGCGCTGCGGACCGAGGATGCCGCGGCGCGCGCCGATGCGCAGAAGCGCGTCGCCGAATGGCTGACGCGCTAATGCTTTTTGTTAGTGGCCCATGCCGTGTTCGACGACACCGTTGTAGATGTCCGGATTGGGCTCGCCTTCCACCACCAGCATGCCGGCCAACCCGCGTTCGGCGCGCGACAGAGCATGATCGACGATGGTGTAGCCGCCCGGCACGTCGAGCTTGAATTCGGTGATCACCGCGCCGCCCGGCGGCACCGTTACGGTCTGGATGCCTTCGAGCGGCGGCGTCATCACGCCGCCGAGGTTATAGACCTTGTCGAAGATCTCACCGATGACGTGGAACGACGAGGTGAAGTTTGGCCCGCCGACACCGAAGTACAGCCGCACCGTCTCGCCGACCTTGGCGTGCAGCGGATGCAGCTTGGTGATGGCGCCGACCGATCCGTTGAACACGAAATATTCCGGCTTCTCGGCGAGCAGCTTCTCGACGCTGAACTCCTGGCTACCGCGCTGACCGTAGGGCGCATCGGTATAGATCTCGCCCTGCATGACGTAGAACTCATGATCGACCGGCGGCAGACCTTCCTCCGGCTCCACCAGAATGAGGCCGTACATGCCGTTGGCGATGTGCTCGGCGACCATCGGCGTGGCGCAGTGATAGACGTAGAGCCCCGGCTTGAGCGCCTTGAAGCTCATCGACTTCTCCTTGCCGGGATCGACCTGCAACGCGGCTGCGCCGCCGCCGGGACCGGTGGCGGCATGGAAGTCGACCGAGTGAATCATGTTGCTCTCGGCGGCGTTCTTCAGATGCACATCGACGGTGTCGCCGACGCGGACGCGCACGAACGGACCCGGCACCTTGCCATTGAAGGTCCAGTAGCCGAATGTCGTGCCTTCGGCGAGACGGCCCTCCATCTCCACGGTCAACAGATCGAGCCGCACCGTTTTCGGATCGCGCTTGCCGATCGGCGGCGGCAGATCGGTCGGCGGCCGCGAGATGTCGGCCTCGACCGTCACCTGCGCCGATGGTGTCGCGGTGACAAGGAACTGGCCTTCCATGCCGGCGAGACGATGGCCCGGCACGTCGCAGTAGTAGAGGAAGTCGCCGGCCTTGCCGGCGCGGAATACGATGCTGGTGCTGGCGCCTTTGTTGATGACGCGCGGCGAGCGCGCATCCTGATCCGGGAAGACGATGTCGTGCTCGGTACCTTCGCCGTTGATCAATGTCACCTGCACCACCTGTCCTTCGACCGCGGTCAGGATCGGATTGACCTTGCCGTCGATGGTGCCGCCGACGCCGAGAAACACCATGCGTCCCTCGGCGATACCCGAGCGCAGCGTGTATTTGGCATCCGACAGATACGCCGTGACCGGACGCGCGGGCGCTTGTGCCGCCGGCGGAGTCGCTGCGGGCGCTGGTGCAGCAGCCTGGGCGGCAGGCGCGGCAGCCGCGGGAGCAGCAGCACCGGCGCTGGCCGAACCGGCGAGGAACGCGATCACGTCGGTGCGGTCAGCATCGGTCTTGAGGCCGGGGAACGGCATCTTGTTGCCGGGCACCACCTTTTGGGGATCGAGCAGATAGGCGTCGAGCTTTTCCGGAGTCCAGGTGATGCCGCTCTGCTTCATCGCAGTCGAGAAAGTATAATTCGGCACTTCGCCGGCCTTCGTTCCGACGATGCCGGCGAGGCTTGGCCCCAGCAGATTCTTGCCCGGCTCCATCGAGTGGCAGGCCTGGCACTTCTTGAACACCTGGCGGCCGTGGGTGACGTCGCCTTCGACACCGGCAGTTGCCGGCGCGGCTGCGGCCTTCGGTGCGGCAGGCGCTGCCTGCGCCATTTTCTGCATCGCGGCCATGTCGTGTCCGTGGCTTTGCGCCGCCGGTTTCGGTGCCGCGGCCTTGTCAGCCGAAGCCGCTGCGGGCGCCGCAGGTGCCGTTGCGACAGCGGCGGTTTGCACCGGCGCTGCCGCTTTGGCGGCTGGCGCTGCGGGTTCGGCCTTGGTGGCCGGCGCCGGCGCGGCGGCCTTCGCGGCCTGTTGCGGCGCGGGTGCAGGTGCTGGCTTGGGTTGTTCCTTGGCTGCGATAGCGGCCGATACTTCGGATTTCGCCTGCGCCACCGGGTCGGCGGCGGCGGTTGGGGCGGCCGCGTTGGTTTCGCGTTGGCCTTGCGATATGCCCGCGTAGCCCACGAGCGCGAATAGGATGAGAATGCCTGCCGCTCCGGGCAACCAGTTCTTTAAATTCGAACGATCAGGGGAGGAAGCCATGCGTTCACCTGCTTGTTGGCATCGATTGGCATTCGCGCGAGAGTTCCATGGTAGGACAGGCTCGGAATTTAGCAATGCCCGGCGCAAAGTATCGGCCAGTGTACGGCATTCTGCGCGGCATGATTTGCGCTGAAGCAAAAGCCTCTTGCTACGATCTAAAATAGATTGCCCTGATCGGCCGGTTTGCCTGCGCGCTTTGTCGCAGACTTCGGCTTTCCGGCGGATTCGTGCGGAGGGGCTGCCGTCCGCTCGCCATCGGCGGTCGCACCGATCCGGCTATCGGCGAATTCCAGCGTCAGATGCGCGCCCGATGCAATTGAAGCCGCATTGCGCAATGCGTGTCCCTGTTCGTCGCGCACCAGCGCGAAGCCGCGCGTCAGCACGCTCTTGTACGATAAAGCCGACAGCAATTGACCGGAATGGGTCACGCGGGCGTCATGGCGCTGGATCAATGTCGCCAGAGCGCGGCGTGCGCGTTCGGCGAGGCGTTGCACGCGTTCGCCGTTGCGGGCAATGGCATGACGTTGCGCCTGCGCGTTGGCAAGGCGCGACGCCTTGAGGCGTATCGCCAAACCGGCGAATCGCTCGCGGCGATGGCGCAGCACAACTTGTGTGCAATGCATCAGCCGCACGCCGGTCGTCGCCACGTTGTGCTTGGCGTGGGTGACCTGCGTCCGCAACACCTGCAGCGTCAGTCCACTGCCGATCTGCGTGAAACGGCGATGATGCGATTGCGTGTTCGCAGTCAACGCGCGCGGCAACGCAGCTGTGGCGGCATCGAGCCGTTGCCGGGGGATTGCGAGCACGTCGCCGGCGGACGGCAACGCCCGCACGAGCCCGCGCAGGTCATTGCGGCGGTGGTCCTGTTCGCGTTGCCAGCACAACATCGCGCGGCGCGCGAAGCCGGTGATTTCGACGAACAGTTCGGCGCGAACCGGTACCGCCATTTCGGCGGCAGCGGTCGGCGTCGGCGCGCGCTTGTCGGAGACGAAATCGATCAAGGTCACGTCGGTCTCGTGACCCACCGCCGAAATCAGCGGGATCATGCTTTCCGCCGCCGCGCGCACTACGATTTCCTCATTGAACGACCACAGGTCTTCCAGCGAACCGCCGCCCCGCGCCACGATCAGCAGGTCGGGCTTCGGAATTTTGCCGCCGTCCTCCAGCGCGTTGAAGCCGCGGATCGCGGCCGCGATCTGTTCGGCCGAGCCTTCGCCCTGCACCCGCACTGGCCAGACCAGCACGTGACGTGGAAAGCGGTCCTCGAGCCGATGCAGGATGTCGCGTATCACCGCGCCGGTGGGCGATGTGACGACGCCGATCACCTCCGGCAGATACGGCAGCAATTGCTTGCGCGCTTCGTCGAACAGGCCTTCGGCCGCGAGCTTCTTCTTGCGCTCTTCCATCAGCGCCATCAGCGCGCCGATACCGGCGGGCTCCAGTGCCTCGATGACGATCTGGTATTTCGACGAGCCGGGATAGGTGGTCAGCTTGCCGGTGGCGATGACCTCGAGGCCTTCCTGCGGCTTGAAGCGCATGCGGCCATGCACGCCCTTCCAGATGACCGCCTCGATCTTGGCGGATTGATCCTTCAGTGCGAAATAGCAGTGGCCCGACGAATGCGGCCCGCGAAAGCCGGAAATCTCGCCGCGCACCCGGACATGGCCGTAGGCATCCTCGACGGTGCGCTTGAGCGCGGAGGACAGTTCCGAGACGGTAAATTCCGGCGAGTTGGGCAATAACTGTGTGGAGTTAGAGGGCATCTGCATCCATTCTGTTGCGACCCCGGAATACCATGCTAAACCGCGTCGAAACCATCGAAAATCCCGGATTGGCCGTTATTCATGAACATTCTTGTGCTGGGCTCGGGCGGTCGCGAACATGCGCTGGCCTGGAAAATCGCGGCCTCGCCGCTGGTCGCCAGATTGTGGTGCGCGCCGGGCAATGCCGGTATCGCGCAGGATGCCGAATGCGTCGCGCTCGATGTCACCGACCACGCCGCGGTGATTGCCTTCTGCCGCACCAACAAGGTCGATCTGGTGGTGGTCGGTCCGGATGCGCTGATCGCCGCCGGCATCGTCGATGATCTCACGGATGCCGGCTTCAAGGCGTTCGGTCCGACCAGGGCGGCGGGACGGCTGGAGAGTTCGAAGAGTTTCACCAAGCAGCTTTGCCGCGACAACAACATTCCGACTGCAGCTTATGCGCATTTCACCGATGCAGAGGCTGCCAAGGCTTACATCCGTGCGCAAGGCGCGCCGATTGTGGTGAAGGCGGACGGGCTCGCGGCCGGCAAGGGCGTGGTCGTGGCGATGACGCTGGATGAAGCGCTCGGTGCGGTCGACATGATGTTCGGCGGCGGCTTCGGCGAGGCCGGTGCCGAAGTTGTCATCGAGGAGTTCATGCAGGGCGAGGAAGCCTCGTTCTTCGCGCTATGCGACGGCGAGCACGCGCTGCCGCTGGCGACGGCGCAGGACCACAAGCGCGCTTACGATGGCGACAAGGGGCCGAACACCGGCGGCATGGGCGCCTATTCGCCGGCGCCGGTGATGACCGACGCGATGAATCAGCGCGTCATGGACGAGATGGTGCTGCCGACGCTGCGCGCGCTGAAGGCGATGGGCACGCCGTACAAGGGCGTGCTCTATGCCGGCGTGATGATCACGGAACAGGGTCCAAAGCTGGTCGAATACAATGCGCGCTTCGGCGATCCGGAATGTCAGGTGCTGATGATCCGCATGATGTCGGATATCGTGCCGGCGCTGCTCGCGGCGGTGGACGGCGAACTCAAGCATTTCGATCTGCGCTGGTATCCGGAGCCTGCGCTCACCGTCATCATGGCGACCAAGGGCTATCCCGGCGACTACGGCAAGGGCTCGCGCATCGAAGGACTCGACGAAGCGAAGCAGGTCGAGGGCGTCGAGATTTTCCATGCCGGCACCAAGCGCGTCGACGGCCAACTCGTCGCCAATGGCGGCCGCGTGCTGAACGTCTGCGCCTCTGGCAAAACCGTCGAAGAAGCACAGCGTCGCGCCTATCAGGCCGTCGATCTGATCAAATGGCCGGAAGGCTTCTGCCGCCGCGATATCGGCTGGCAGGCGGTGAAGCGGGAACAAGAACTGAAGTAAATTCGTTCAATATGTCATGCCCGCGAAGGCGGCTATCCAGTATGCCGCGTCGTCTGTTGTCGGATCGATACGTTGGTGTTTACTGGATCATCCGCCTTCGCGGATGATGACGGAGCGTGACCCCATGACCGATCTCGCCGACTTGTTTCCCGGTTATGCCTCGGAGTGGGTCAACACCAGCGCCCGTCGCATCTTCGCCCGGGTTGGCGGCAAGGGCCCGCCGCTGTTGCTGCTGCACGGCTTCTCCGAAACGCATGTGATGTGGCACAAGGTTGCGCCGCAACTCGCCGAGCGCTTCACCCTGATTATCGCGGATCTGCCGGGTTATGGCTGGTCCGACATGCCGGAGAGCGACCCCGACCACACGCCCTACACCAAGCGCGCCATGGCCAGGACGATGATCGAGGCCATGGAGCAACTGGGTTACGTGCATTTTGCCCTGGCCGGGCACGATCGCGGCGGCCGCGTCGCCTATCGCCTGGCGCTCGATCATCCCGGCCGGCTGTCGAAACTTGCGGTGCTGGATATCCTGCCGACCTACGATTACTGGCAACGCATGGATCGCACCTTTGCGCTGAAGATCTATCACTGGGCGTTTCTGGCGCAGCCGGCGCCCTTGCCGGAAAAGCTGATCCTCGGCCATCCGGATTTCTACCTCACGCAGAAGATGGCGAGCTGGACCAAGTCGAAGACGCTGGATGCCTTCGATCCGCGCGCGATGCAGCACTATCTCGCGCCGTTCCACGATCCATCGCGGGTGCATGCGATGTGCGAGGATTATCGCGCCGGCGCGCACGCCGACTACGACATCGACAAGGCGGATCGCGACGCCGGCAAGAAGATCACCATTCCGATGCTGGTGCTGTGGGGCGATGCGGGCATTGCCGCTGCGCCGGCGACGCCGCTCGATACCTGGAAGGACTCGGCGACGCAGGCGAGCGGCGGCCCGATCGACAGCGGGCATTTCCTCACCGAGGAAAACCCCGACGCCACCGTGAAGGCGTTGCTGTCGTTTTTTACGGCCTCGTCATCCTGAAGGTGCGAGCCAGTTTTGGCGAGCTTCGAAGGATGACGACGTCGCCCTTCGAGGCTACATGCTTGCGCATGTCGCACCTCAGGGTGACGTCTTCACTTGTACTTGTTGTCAACGTCACCGCCGTGCCTTGAAGAACTGCCGCAGCAGCGCCGCCGCCTTGCTTTCGCCGACCGACGGATAGACCTCCGGCGCGTGATGGCAGGTCGGCGCAGCGAAGAACCGCACGCCGGAATCAACCGCGCCGCCCTTGGGGTCGCTGGCGCCGTAATACAGCCGCCGGATCCGCGCGAAGGAGATCGCCGCCGCGCACATCGTGCACGGCTCCAGCGTCACGTAGAGGTCGCAATCGGTCAGGCGCTCGCTGCCGACGCGGCGGGCGGCCTCGCGCAACGCCAGCACCTCGGCATGGGCGGTGGGGTCCCGGTCGATCAACGTGCGGTTGCCGGCGCGGGCAATCACCTCATTGTCACGGACAATGACGCAGCCGATCGGCACTTCGCCGGATTTTTCGGCGTTTTCGGCCTGTTCCAGCGCCAAATCCATGAAAGATGCTGCCGTCATGCCTCGTTTCTCGTAAAAAACTCTGTTATGAGAGCGCCTTCAGCCAAGTGGATGCCAGTACTTGCGTGAAACAGCGCCCTGATACGGTGCGCGCGCGAGCCCATCCATATCGCTCCACCTGCGATTGACGCACATTTGACGAGATCATTCATGCCCCGCGATAGCGACAAAAACAACGGCCCTCCGCGCGGCCGGCGTGACAGGCAAACCGGCGGCAAGGGCCGCTCCGGCGCACCGCGCAGCGCCGACAAGAAATTCGCCAAAAGGGGGTTCGGCGATAAGCCGGCTGGCGAGAAACGCCCCTTTGCAGGCAAGTCCGAGGGTGCCAGATCGTATGGCAAGAAGCCTTACGCGGCAGCGGGCAAGCCTTACGCCGGCAAGCGCGATGGCGAGGCACCGCGCCGCGAGTATGGCGACAAGTCGCGCCGTGATTACGGTGACGCGCCGCGACGTGATTACGGTGACGCTCCGCGCCCGCCACGCTTCAATCGTGATGACCGCCCCGAGCGCGGCCCGCGCAAGGACTTCCGTCCGCGCGACGATCGCGGCGGCGAGAAGCGGCCCTACACGCCGCGCGAAGGCGGCGAGAAGCGTCCGTATACGCCACGCGGAGAGCGCGGTGACGCACGCCCCGCCGGGCGGTTTGGCGACAAGAAATTCGGTGACAAGAAATTCGGCGACAAGCGCCCTTACACGCCGCGCGGCGAAGGCTTCCGCAAGGACGGCCCGCGCAAGGATTTCGGTTCGCGTGACGGTGGGCGCAGTTTCGACAAGCCTCGCGACAGCGGCTTCCGGCGCGATGACGACCGTTCGAAATTTTCGCGTGGCCCGCGCCGCGATTTCGATCAGGGGCCGGATCGCAGCAGCGAGAAGCCTTGGGAAAAGCGCGACAGCCGCGCGCGTGACGGCGGCCGAAATTTCGAGCGGCCGCGTTTCGACAAGCCACGCTTCGACCGGCCACGCGACGATCGCGGCGGCGAGGATCGCCCGCGTTTCTCGCGCTCGCGCGACGAGAGTTCCGATCGTGGTCCGCGCAAATTCGACAGGCCGAAATTCGATCGTCCGCGCGAAGGCCGCGAGGATCGTTCGAAGTTCAGCCGTCCGCGCGAGGATCGCGGTGCGCCGCGCCGCGACTGGCAGGAGCATCCGCGCAGCGAAGGACGCGGCGATCGTTTCGCCGAGCGCCCGCGCCGCGATAACGAGGACGAGAGCAAGATCTTCGCCAAGCGCCCGGCGTTCGGCGGCCGCGGTGCCTATCGCGAGCGCGTGCTCAATCCCGACAAGCGCATCGCGCGACCTGAACCGCGTCCGAAAAAAGCCGGCGAGCGCATCGCCAAGCTGATGGCGCGGGCCGGGCTGGCGTCGCGTCGCGATGCCGAGGAATGGGTGACGCAGGGCCGCGTCACGGTGAACGGTCGCGTCATCAATTCGCCGGCGCTCGATGTCACCGACAACGATGTCGTGCTGGTTGACGGCAAGCCGTTGCCGGAACGCGAGCGCACGCGGCTGTTTCTCTATCACAAGCCGCGCGGGCTGATGACGACGCATGCCGATCCGGAGGGGCGGCCGACGGTGTTCGATCATCTGCCGGAGGGGCTGCCGCGTCTCATCAGCATCGGCCGGCTCGATTTCAACACCGAGGGCCTGCTGTTGCTGACCAATGATGGTGGCTTGGCGCGCGTGCTGGAATTGCCGGACACGGGATGGCTGCGGCGTTACCGCGTGCGCGCCCACGGCGAAGTCACGCAGGCGCAGCTCAATGAATTGCGCAACGGCGTCGAGGTCGATGGCGTCAAGTACGGTTCGGTCGAAGCGACGCTGGAGCACGACAGCGCTGCCAACGTCTGGATCGTGGTGGCGATCCGTGAAGGCAAGAACCGCGAGGTGCGCAACATTCTCGGCCATCTCGGCCTCGATGTGAATCGCCTGATCCGCGTCTCCTACGGTCCGTTCCAGCTCGGCGAGATCGCAGAAGGTGAGGTCGAAGAAGTGAAGACCCGCGTGCTGCGCGAACAGCTCGGTGATCGCGTCGCGATGTTGGCGGGTGCGGAATTCGGCCGCGCCGCCGAGCCGGAGGAGCCCGTGAAGCTCGGCCGTGACGGCACGCCGTTGCGCCCGAAGAAAAGCAAGGTCAAGGAACGCGCCAAGCGCTCCAAGATCGAGGATCGCAAGGGCCGCAGCGTTGTCGTGCAGCGCACCGGCAGCGGCGAAGCGCGCGCGCGCAATGAGGCGGAAGCGGGCGGCTTCGGCCCGCCGCGCCGCCCCAAGCGCGGCTATCACGGCAAGCGCGATCTCAAGGCGCGCGACGAGTGATGCTGTGGTCCGATCGGAAAGACGACCTCCGTTTCCCTCCCCCCTTGTGGGGGAGGGTTAGGGAGGGGGGTGAGCGACAGAGCGTCTTGTTTCTGAGAATCCCCACCCTCAACCCCTCCCCACAAGGGGGAGGGGAGCGCTCCGACTCCAGCGCGATGCGCGCGCGAACATCCCGATTTGATCGGAGCATGTGCTGATGCGCGTCGTCGGGGGGCGGCTGAAAGGGCGCAACATCGCCGCGCCGTCGTCGCGTGATATTCGCCCGACAGCGGATCGTCTGCGCGAGTCGGTCTTCAACATCCTGCTGCATGCCTATGGCGATCCGATCGCCGGCGCGCGGGTGCTCGACCTGTTTGCCGGCACCGGTGCGCTCGGCATCGAAGCGGTGTCACGCGGCGCGATGTTCGTGCTGTTCGTCGACAACGGCGCCGAAGCCCGCGCGCTGTTGCGCAACAACGTCGAGGCGCTCGGGCTCGGCGGCACCACCAAGGTCTATCGCCGCGATGCGACGCAGCTCGGACCGGCGCACCCGGTCGAACCGTTTTCGCTGGTGTTGCTCGATCCGCCCTATGGCAAAGGTCTGGCGGAGAAGGCACTGGCTTCGCTGCGCGACGGCGGCTGGTTGACGCCGGATGCGTTGCTGGTCGTCGAAGAAAGCAAGGCGGCGAACTTCACCGCACCGGAGGGTTTCGAACAGCTCGAACGCCGCGCTTATGACGATACCGAGTTCGTATTCCTTCGCGCCGTGATATCGAAATAAGGCACCGCCACACGACGTCAAAAATCAAAAGGCAAAACAGGGAGAAAACAAGATGGCCAATGCAAAGCCGCAAGTCAGTTGGGATCACGTCCACATCCGCACGCCGGACCCGGAAGCCACGGCGCAGTGGTTTGTCGAGATGTTAGCCGCCGAGGTCGTGCGCACGCCGGTCCGGCTCGATGTGAAGCTCGGCGGCGCCAGCGTTTTCCTTGCGCCGGTGACGGCGGGCGATGGCGTCAATCCGCCGCCGGTCACACCTTATCAGGGGCTTGATCATATCGGCCTTGCGGTGAAGGATATCGATGACCTTGCCGCGCAGCTCAAGGCGAAGGGCGTCGAGTTCACCACCGACGTTCACAACATCCGCCCCGGCGTGCGCATCTGCTTCATTCGTGGGCCGCAGGGCATTTCCATCGAACTGCTGGAACGCGACGCGAAGTACAAGTGATGGACTGACGAGCATTGTCCCAGCCGTCATGCCCGGCCTTGTGCCGGGCATCCACGTCTTGAAGATGCTGTAAAAGTCCAGACGTGGATGGCCGGGACGAGCCCGGCCATGACGCAAGGATGAATGCTGAGTAAAAAAAGCTACCGCCGCCCGAACAGCTTCTCGATATCCGACAATTTCAGTTCGACATAGGTCGGGCGGCCGTGGTTGCACTGGCCGGAATTCGGCGTGTCTTCCATCTCGCGCAGCAGCGCGTTCATTTCCTCGGGCTTGAGGATGCGTCCGGCGCGCACTGAGCCGTGACAGGCCATGGTGGCGGCGACGTGCAGCAGTCGCCGCTCCAGCGGCAGCGCTTCGTCCCATTCCGCCATATGTTCGGCGAGATCGCGCAGCAGCGCCGCCGCATTGGTCTTGCCGAGCAGCGATGGTGTTTGGCGAACCGCCACGGCACCGGGACCGAACGACTCGATCGCCAGACCGAATTGCTCGAGCTCGCTTGCGCGCGCGACCAGCTTTTCCACGGTGGCTTCGTCGAGTTCGACGATCTCCGGGATCAATAGAATTTGCCGCTGCACGCCGTTGGCCGCGAGCGACGCTTTCAGCCGCTCGTAGACGATGCGCTCATGCGCGGCGTGCTGGTCGATGACGATGAGGCCGTCGCGGGTTTGCGAGACGATGTAGGTCTCGTGAATTTGCGTGCGTGCGGCGCCGAGCGGGCGGTCGAGCAGGTCGGGCGTCGGCGCGGATTCAAAGCGCACGTCGGCGGTCGGCGTGCCGACATCGAACGCGGATTGATCGCGCTCGGCGAATGCGGTTGCCGCTACACCGCCGCCGTAGGCCGGTGCGGAGCCAGTGGGATAAGATGGCGAGCTGCGCCAGTCCCAATTGCCGGGACGCGGCGAAAACGCCGGGCGGAACGATGAGATCACCGCGCCGTCGACATTCGCTGCGGTGCGCCTGCCTTCGCGCGCCAGGCCATCCTTGAGCGCGTTGACGATCAGCGCGCGCACCAGGCCGGCATTGCGGAAACGCACCTCGGTCTTGGCGGGATGGACGTTGGCGTCGACTTCCTGCGGATCGAGCGTGACGAACAGCGCCACAATGGGATGGCGGTCGCGCGGCAGATAGTCCGCATAGGCGGCGCGCACCGCGCCGAGGATCAGCTTGTCGCGCACCGGACGGCCGTTGACGAACAGATATTGGCCGAGCGCATTGGCACGCGTCAGCGATGGTGCCGCGGCAAAACCTTCCACCGTGACGCCCTCGCGCTCGCTGCGCACCGCGATGGCGGCGGCGCGGAAGTCGGCGCCGAGAATATCGCCGAGCCGCGTCAGTTGCCCTGGCGCGCCGGGCAGCGCCGCCGCCCACGTCACCGGCGCACGTTCCTCGCCGGCCAGCGTGAACGCCACGTCAGGCCGCGCCATCGCGAGACGCCGCACCACTTCGCGGATAGCCTCCGCCTCGGTGCGATCGGTCTTGAGGAATTTCAGGCGCGCCGGGGTCGCATAAAACAGATCGCTGACCTCGACGCGCGTACCTTGCGTCAGCGCGGCCGGGACGATGGCCGATTTGGTCCCGCCTTCGACGCTCAGCGACCACGCATGCGGTTCGCTGACGTGGCGCGTGGTAATGGCGAGTTTCGCCACCGCGCCGATCGAGGGCAGCGCCTCGCCGCGAAAGCCCAGCGTGCGGATCCGCAGCAGGTCCTCGTCGTCGAGTTTCGAGGTGGCGTGGCGGTCGACCGCCAGCGCCAGATCGGCCTGCGTCATGCCGCTGCCGTTGTCGGTGATGCCGATGCGCCGTCGTCCGCCGCCGTCGGTGAAGATATCGACGCGACTGGCTCCGGCATCGATGGCGTTCTCCACCAGTTCCTTGACCACGCTGGCCGGCCGCTCGACCACTTCGCCTGCGGCAATGCGGTTGACGATGGTTTCTGGCAGTTGGCGGACGGGCATGCAGGGCGGGTTCCGGAGCGATTCGGCACGAGACCGCCAATTTAGGCGGTCGGCACCGCAAATGCATGGCTCAAGTATCAGATCGGGAGTCGTACGGACAAGAACAGCGGGGATATGCCCGGCTTAATCGTCATAGCCGCCACTGCGGCGTCCTGCCTTGATGTCGCTGCGGCGCTTCTTGCCTTCGAGGCGGCGTTTTTTCGAGCCCAGCGTCGGCTTGGTGGGCCGGCGCGGCACTGGCCGGATGGAGGCCTCGCGCAGCATCTCGATCAAGCGGTCGATGGCGTCGGCGCGGTTGCGCTCCTGGGTGCGGAAGCGCTGCGCGTGGAGGACGATGACGCCATCCTTGGTCAGCCGCTGTCCGGCGATGCGCTCCAGTCGCGCGCGTGTGTCGGGCGCAAGCGTCAGGCGGTTCGTGTCGAAGCGCAATTGCGCTGCCGTCGAGAGCTTGTTGACGTTCTGGCCGCCCGGGCCGGAGGCGCGGACGAATCCGATCTCGATGTCGTTTTCGTCGATCACGATGTCGCGGGTAATCCGCAGCATGGCAGCACCAGAAGCTAAAGCCGGGACATCCCAGATACGTCATCCTGAGGTGCGAGCCAACTTCGTCAAGCATCTCGGAGGTGGGCGGCTTCGAATCCGGGACGAGGTCAGTTCGCCTTCGGCGGTGTGACTGCGGCGGGTTGCGCGGATGCCTGAGGCGCGCGGCCGACCACGACGGTGACGAGGCCCTGACCCCACAGCCGCTTGGCGACGCGCTTGGCATCGGCCAGCGTGACCGCGTCGACCAGCGTGTTCCGCTTCTCCAGATAGTCGATGCCGAGATTGTCGAGCTGATATTGCAGCAATCCGGACGCCAGCTTGGAGGAGGTGTCGAGCGCCAGCATTTGCGAGCCCTTGAGGTAGGACTTGGCCTCGTCGAGTTCCTGCTGCGTCGGTCCGTTGTCGGCCATCTTGCGCACTTCCGTGTCGATGGTTTCGACGGTCTCGTTGGCGCGGTCGGCGCGCGTCGCGGTGGTGCCGATCACCAGCGAGGAATGCACCATCCAGGCGAGGTATTCATAGACCGAATACACCAGCCCGCGTTTCTCGCGCACTTCGTGGTAGAGCCGCGACGTCAGTGAGCCGCCGCCGAGGATGTGATTGACGACGTAGGCGGCCATGAAGTCCGGATCGTCGCGCTTGACCCCGGGGACGCCGAACGCCACCACGGTTTGCGGCACGTCGAGCGGAATGAAAAAGCGCTGCGGCGGTTGCGCGGCCTTGATCTCGGCCACCGGTGTCAGATCGCTTTTGGCAGGCAGAGCACCGAACGTGTCGTCGAGCAGTTTGCTCAGCGACGCCGCATCGATATCGCCGACGACGGCAATCTTGAGCGTATCTTTCGCCAGCACGCGGCGGGTGTAATCGCGCAGATCGGCGACGTCGATCTTCGGAATGCTGGTCAACGTGCCGCCGGCGGGGCGGCCGTAAGGATGATCGCCGAACTCGGCCTCAAGCAGTTTGATGCTGGCCAGCGAGTTGGGGTCGGTGGTCTGGCGCCGCAGCCCCGACATGATCTGCGCGCGGATGCGTTCGACGTCGTCCTTGTCGAACCGTGGCGCGGTCAACGCCAGGCGCAACAGCCCGAACGCCTCGTCGCGATTGTCTTTCAGCATGCGCAGCGACCCGCGGAAATAATCCCGTGTCGAATTGAAGCTGAGTTCGATGGCGCGGCGGTCGAGCCGTTCGTGGAACGTCTTGGAATCCAGTTCGCCGGCGCCTTCATCGAGCAGCCCGGCGACCATGGTGCCGACGCCCGGCTTGTCGGCGGGGTCCTGATCGGCGCCGCCGCCAAAGGCGTACTGCATGGCGATCAGCGGCACCGTCGCGTCTTGCACGAACCAGGCCTCGATGCCGCCCGGCGTCTTGATGTGCTGGATATTAGTGGTGGCGAAAGATGCTTGCGGCTGCAGCAACAGGACGGCGAGCGCCGCCATCAGAGCACAGGCGAGGCGCCCGAGACGAGAGCGGTTCATGATCGTTTTTCCTCGCTCTTCGGCGTCGTATCCTTGATCAGGTAGCCGGTCACCGACCGTTTCTTGTCGAGCCATTTCTTTGCAACATCGCGCACCTGTTCGGCGGTGACGGCGCGCACACGATCCGGCCAACTGCGGATATCCTCGATGCTGAGGCCGACGGTCAACGCAGCGCCGTACCAGCGCGCCATGGTGGCCTGATTGTCCTGCGCGTAGATCGCTTCGGCGATAAGCTGGGTTTTGGCGCGTTCGAGATTTTCTGCGCTCACCGGATTTTGCTGCATGTCGGCGATGACGCCGTCGATCGCGGCTTCGGTGTCGGCGAAGTTGACGCCGGGTTTTGGGGCCGCCGAAATCATGAACTGGGTCGGATCGAGCGCGGTGCCCTGATAGCCCGCCGAGGCACTGACCGCGAGCGAGCGATCGACGACGAGGGCGCGGTAGAGCTTCGAATTGCTGCCGCTGCCCATCAGTTGCGCCAGCACGTCGAGCGCGGCGCTTTCCTGCGGTGAAGCGGTCGTTGCGGATGGCACCAGATAATAACGGCGCAGCATGGTCTGCTGCACGTTGGGGTCAGCCAGCGTAACGGTGCGGGGTGCGGTCGGCACCGGCTCTTGCGGTCGCAGCCGGCGCGGCGCGATCGACGGCTGTGCCGGGATCTGACCGAAGGTACGCTCGACGATGGGGCGGATTTCCGCCGCGTCGACGTCGCCCGCGATCACCAGCGTCGCATTGTTGGGCGCATAGAAGCGCCTGTAGAACGCCAGCGCATCCTCGCGATTGAGCTTTTCGATCTCGTGGCGCCAGCCGATCACGGGGCGGCCGTAAGGATGATTGAGATAGAGCGCCGCCATGATCTGTTCGCCGAGCCGCGCATCGGGATTGTTGGCAACCCGCATGTTGTATTCTTCGAGCACGACATCGCGCTCAGGCAGCACGTTCTCGTCCTTGAGCACGAGGCCGGTCATGCGGTCGGCTTCGAATTCCATCATGCGGCCGAGTTGCTCGCGCGGCACGCGCTGGAAGTATCCGGTGTAGTCGGTGGACGTGAAGGCGTTCTCGTTGCCGCCGATCTTCAGCACGGTTTGCGAGAACTCGCCCTGCGGATGCTTCGCCGTGCCCTTGAACATCAGATGTTCGAGGAAGTGCGCGAGGCCCGATTTGCCGGGCGTCTCGTCGGCCGACCCGACCTTGTACCAGATCATTTGCGTGACCACCGGCGTGCGGCGATCCGGAATGACGACGACGGTCAGCCCATTGTTGAGCGTGAATGTCGTCGGCGGATCTGAAGTTACGGTTTGCGCGGTGAGCGACGACGGCAGCGCCATCGCGAACAGCAAGCCGGTGGCCGCAACAAATTGGAAGATGCGTCGGTGCAATGAGGTCATGAGCTGCATCGGCGGCGATTGATCGTGGGGAGCCGATCGCAGCCTGTCCTTATGTGAAGCGCCGTAAACTTTACCGACGCGCTGTTGCCGAAATCCGAACGAACGTGAGGCCAAGCAAAGCAACTCGTCCCCGCCGGGGCAACAGTATCAGGTGTCGCAGGCTGCGCTGTGCAACTCTATTTGATTTCCTTACCGGTCTGAACGTTGTAGCCGCCTTGCACCAGCGGCTGCTTCGGACCGGTACCATAGGCGAAATTCGGCGACGGCGTCTGATAGCCGGACGGTGGCTGTGTCAGTGTCTCGCGGTCGGGCTCGCCGGTGAACGGCGCGCTCTCAGTCTTGTTGCCGCCGAACAGCGTGCCGAACAGATTGCCCTTGAAGCCAAGCTCGGACGGGCTGAGCATCGGATTCCTGTTGACACCCGGCTGGACCGGTTCAGTCGCCGCGACATGCTTGGTCTTGCCGATGGCCAGTTCGCTCGGCATCAGCGGGCGAGCGCCTTCGTTTCCAGTGACCTTCTTTTGTTTGGCGACAGCGCGGATACGTGCGCGCTCGGCTTCGTCTGGATCTTTAGGCCAGTTCGGCGCGGTGATCTCGGCCGAGCTAGACACCGGCGGCGGCAAATCGACCTTGGGTGGAATCACCAGCGGCGACCGCTCGCGGTAGTCGATGCCGCGGTTATCCATATTGGTGGCGCCGATGCCACCCATCAGGTTCTTGATGATCTTCTCTTCGAAGGTGGAATCGTCGTCGTCGGAGTCCTGCGCATGGGCAACGCCGGCGCTTACCACCATGCCGATGCCGATGGCGACCGCCGCGAGGCGGGTGGCGCGGGCGAGCGATTTCGACACAGCCATCCAGGCCGAAGTGGGCTGCATCTCACAATCGCCTGTCACGGAATCTCGCATCACGTTCATCCTGCTCAAGTCTCTGCGCTATGGCTCTTGGTACGAACCGCAACCTTCCCCGGTTCCCGAACCAAGGCCGGGGCCGCTCCGTAACGGTGACGGACGACTGATGTTGCACAGGGCATATCGGCCGGGATCAGGGCGCTTTTACGGCGTCCGAGCCCCGGAAGGAGTCATACAGCAGGGCCGCCACGCCGACAACAATGGCCACGTCGGCGAGGTTAAAGACGTACCAATTATAGGTTTTTTCGGCAATTTGGACGTGGAAAAGGGCGAAATCGACCACCGCACCATAGGCCAGCCGGTCGATCGCGTTGCCAATTGCGCCGCCGATAATCAGGCCGAGGCCGATGGTCGCAAGCCGGGTGTGCGAGCGCGCCATCCAGATCGCCAGCGCGATCACGGCGACCACCTTGAAGGCCAGCAGGATCGCAGCCCCGGTCGGGCTGTCGTTCTGGAACCAGCCGTAGCTGATGCCGGTGTTCCACGCCAGCACCAGGTCGAAAAAGGGTGTCACCCGCACCGCGCCGTGCCGGCCCAGCTCGAACGCGAACAGCAGCCAGAGTTTGCTCGCCTGATCGAGGATCAGGGCGACGAAAGCGGCGATGATGCCCTGACGGACCGCCGGGTTCACACAGTCACTCCCAGCGCCTTCCATTCGCGCAGCGCCTGGGCGTCGCGCGGCGAAACGTCGGGATACTCACGATCCTCGCCGACCGTCGGCAGGATCTTCCACGAGCGGGCGCACTTGGTGCCGACGGCTTTCTCCACCACGACGGCGACGCCGGGGGCATCGTTCAGCCGGAACGCATCCGCCGGTGCGTCATCGTTGGTCACCATGGCGTTCGAGGTGATGCAGACCTCGGCGAGGTCGATATAGAACAGGGTGTCGAAGATGGCCTTGTCCGAGATGAAGACCAGCGGCGAGGCTTCGAGCGACGAGCCGATGCGCTTGGCGGCGCGCTCGAGTTCGAGTGCGCCGGTGATGACGCGCCGAACGTTGCGAATGACATCCCATTTCGCGGCTAGCGTGTCATCGCGATACTGCTGCAGCGTCTCCGGGAATAGCGTGAGATGCACCGAGGGTTCGGCATCCGGCCGGTAGAGCTGCCACGCTTCCTCGGTGGTGAAGGACAGCGCCGGGGCCAGCCACTTCAGGATGCTGTCGCAGAGGATATCGATCGTGGTCAGCGCCGCCTTGCGCGCCAGCGACGATGGCGGATCGCAATACAGCGTGTCCTTGCGGATGTCGAAATAGAACGCCGACAATTCGCTGTTCATGAACGCGGACAGGCTGGCGATCACCGTCTTGTAGTCGAACGCCGCATAGGCCTTGCGCACCACCTCGTCCTGTTCGGCGAGTTCGTGCAGCATCAGCCGCTCGAGCTCCGGCATGTCGGCCTGTGCAACGGCATCCGCGCGGTTGAAGTGATGCAAGGTGCCGAGCATCCAGCGGATCGAATTGCGCAGCTTGCGATAGGTCTCGATGGTGTTCTTGAGGATTTCCGGGCCGATGCGCTGATCGTCGGCGTAATCGGTCGCGCACACCCACAGCCGCAGGATATCGGCGCCGGACTGCGCGATCACCTTCTGCGGCTCGACGGTGTTGCCGAGCGACTTCGACATCTTGCGGCCGTTCTCGTCGAGCGTGAAGCCGTGGGTCAGCACGTAGTCATATGGCGCGCGGCCGCGCGTGCCGCAGCTTTCCAGCAGCGAGGAATGGAACCAGCCGCGGTGCTGGTCGCTGCCTTCGAGATACATCACGGAATCCTGGCCGCCGTCGATCTTGCGCGTGATGCCGGCAAGACCGGGGAAATGCACAGGGTCTTCCAGCACGAAAGCGTGCGTCGAACCGGAGTCGAACCACACGTCGAGAATATCGTCGACCTTCTGCCAGTCCTCGTTGGCGCGCGATCCGAGGAAGCGTTCGCGTGCGCCTTCCATGTACCACGCGTCGGCGCCTTCCTTGGCGAAGGCTTCGCCGATACGCGCGTTGACGGCGTCGTCGATCAGGACTTCAGCGGAGCCGTCGCCCTTTTCGCGGACGAACACGGCGATCGGCACGCCCCAGGCGCGCTGTCGCGAGATCACCCAGTCGGGGCGGCCGGCGATCATGCCGGTGATGCGGTTCTGGCCCTGCGGCGGCACCCACTGCGTAACGCTGATGGCTTGCAGCGCGCGGGCGCGCAACGTGTCGCCGGATTTGACCTTGCCGCTGTCGGCAATGTCCTTGTCCATCGCGATGAACCACTGCGGCGTGTTGCGGAAGATCACCGGCTTCTTCGAGCGCCATGAATGCGGATATTGATGCTTGAGCCGTCCGCGTGCGAGCAGCTTGCCGCGCTCGACCAGCGCTTTTATGACGGCCTCGTTGGCGTCGCCTTTCTCGCCCTTGTCGTTGATGACGCGCTTGCCCTCGAAGCCGGGCGCATGCGCGGTGAGGGCGCCGTTCTCATCGACGGTGTAGGGAATCGCGCTCGAGATGCCACGCGCTTCGAGATCGCGCGCGTTGTGCGTCCAGATGTCGAAGTCCTCGCGGCCGTGGCCCGGCGCGGTGTGGACGAAGCCGGTGCCGGTATCGTCGGTGACGTGATCGCCGTCGAGCAGCGGCACGGTGAATTCGTAGCCGCCATCGAGCCCCTTCAACGGATGCGCGCATTCGAGGGCATCCATGCTGTCGGCGGGAATATCGCGTACCTTCTCAAAAGCGGTGACGCGCGCCTGCTTGAAGACGTCTTCCGCGAGCTTGTCGGCAAGGACCAGCAGATCGCCGGTCTTCGCCCAATTGTCAGCGGGTGCGTCCGTGACCTTGTAGAGGCCATACGCGATTTTCGACGAAAAGCTGATGGCGCGGTTGCCCGGCAGCGTCCATGGCGTTGTGGTCCAGATCACCACGCTGGCATTTGCGAGCGCGCCGTGCGCGGGTGAGGTGACGGGGAATTTCACCCACACCGTGTCCGACGTGTAATCCTCGTATTCGACTTCGGCTTCGGCCAGCGCGGTCTTCTCGACCACGCTCCACATTACCGGCTTGGAGCCGCGATAGAGCGTGCCGTTGGCGGCGAACTTCATCAGTTCGCGGGCGATCTGCGCTTCCGCGAAGTAATCCATCGTGGCATAGCGGCCGTCCCAGTCGCCGATGATGCCGAGGCGCTTGAATTCCTCGCGCTGGATATCGAGCCATTTGTTGGCATAGGCACGGCATTCCTTGCGGAACGCGACCATCGCGGCGGGATCCTTGAAGTTGGGCTTCTGCTTGCCCTTGGAGCGATAGTTCTCTTCTTCGATCTTCCACTCGATCGGCAAGCCATGGCAGTCCCAGCCAGGCACGTAGTTGGAGTCGTGGCCGAGCATCTGCTGGCTCTTGGTCACCACGTCCTTGAGGATCTTGTTCAGCGCGTGGCCGATATGGATGTTGCCGTTGGCGTAGGGCGGGCCGTCATGCAGCACGAATTTGGGTCGCGCCTTGGCGCTTTCACGCAACCGCTTGTAGAGCCCGATCTCGTTCCAGCGCTTGAGAATGTCCGGCTCGCGCCGCGGCAGGCCGGCGCGCATCGGGAATTCGGTCTGCGGCAGGAACAGGGTCTTGGAATAGTCGGGCCCATCGGCTTTCGGGGCGGCGGATTTTTGCGGCTTGTCGGACATGAAAACTCTGGCTTGGCTAGGGTCGATCCAACTGCGTTGAATCAGGCCCGTTGTTTATCTTTTTGTTTGAGCATGATCTTGTCCGAAAACCGGTTTCCACTTTTCGGGATCATGCTGCTCTAAAGGGCGCGGAAGGGCGGAAACGACATCAATCCCGGTCTTGCGCCGAGCGAAGCTCAGGCGGAAGCCGGGCCGGTAATGCTGATAATGGTGCGCCGCGCCAACATGGGGCTTTCCATAGCAGGCGGCGGCGGGAACGCAAAGGCCGTGGCGGCTAGCCGATCGCCCCCAGTCTGGGAAAGGCGCCCGGCGCGGCGACAAGTGCGGCGCGGGCCTTGGTGCTGTCGTCGTCCATCTGGCGCACCAGCGCGTCGATATTGTCGAACTTCAGCTCGTCGCGAATGTAGGCGATGAAGGCGACATCCAGCGTCTTGCCATAGAGGTCGCCTTTGAAGTCGAACAGGAAGATTTCAAGGAGCGGCGCGCCGTTGTCGAAGGTCGGGCGGCGGCCGAAACTGGCGACGCCATCGACGCGGCTATCGCCCATCCCGACCCGCACGGCATAAATGCCATGCCGCAGGCCGCAATGGGGATCGAGGCGGATATTGGCGGTGGGATAGCCGAGATCGCGGCCGCGCTTTTCTCCGTGGATGACATCGCCGGAGATGAACCACGGCCCGCCGAGCATGGCCGTGGCTTCAGCGATCTGGCCTTCGGCCAGCGCCATGCGGATTGCGGTGGACGACACCGGGCGCTCGTCGATATCGACGTGAGGTTGTACCGCGACTTCGATGCCGAGGCGCGGGGCTTCGCTTTGCAACAGCGATGGCGACCCGACACGGCCTTTGCCGAAATGAAAATCGTAGCCGATGGCAATGCCGCTGATGCCCAGCCGTCCGATCAGTTCGTGCTGGATGAAATCCTGCGCGCTCGTTCCGGCGCGACCGGCGTCGAAGGTCATGACCACCGCGCCATTCAGCCCGGTACCGGCCAGCAGACGCAGCTTGCTGGTCTCGTCAGTGAGACGGAATTGCGGAGTATGCGGGCTGAAGAACAATCGCGGATGCGGTTCGAACGTCACCGCCAGAGCCGGCCGGTTCAGCCGTCGCGCCATATTCAGTGCCGCGGCGATCACGGCGCGATGGCCGAGATGAACGCCATCGAAATTGCCCATGGCGATGACCGCTCCGCGAGGAACGGCGGCGGCAGGTGTGGAGTCACGGATGACGGAAAAGCCAGCAGGCATGGATGATTTCGTTCATTCGGCTTCGTTGTCCGGTTTTAACATTCGCAATCAGTTTCAGCATGCATTTCTGCGAAGGTCAGAATCTCGGGACCGCTGCCAACATAGGTTTCGTGTGGAGGCTCGAATTTGCCATTCGCAATAGGCGTTTGCAGCCATGGAGCTAGCGAATGTCAAATCCACGCCACGGGTGGGAGATGGACCGTGACGCCTTGATACGACTTAAGTCAAGACAGCTTTATCGTTTGTCGATACGAGTCATTCACCGGTAGCATCGGTGTTTCTGCCGATGCAGGAAGTTAACGGGCTGTTTAACGGCTGGTGGTACAGGTTACCGCTGACCCGAAGGTGGCAAGCGGTGTGGCCGCGACCGACGGCGCACTTGGTTCGCTTTGAAGAGGTTTGAGATGGCGGTCGATCTATCAATGCCGGTTCTGGTCGTCGATGATTACAACACCATGATCCGCATTATCCGCAATCTCCTCAAGCAGCTCGGTTTCCAGAACATCGATGATGCCAGCGACGGATCGGCGGCGCTCAACAAGATGCGCGGCCGCAAGTATGGGCTGGTGATCTCTGATTGGAACATGGAACCGATGACCGGCTACGACCTGCTCAAGGAAGTCCGCGCCGATCCCAATCTGGCGATGACCCCGTTCATCATGATCACGGCGGAGTCGAAGACCGAGAACGTCATCGCCGCGAAGAAAGCGGGCGTCAATAATTACATCGTCAAGCCGTTCAACGCCGCGACCTTGAAGACCAAGATCGAGGCTGTGTTCCCCGATATCGTCACGGCGTAAATTTCAAAACTAGCCAGGTGTCATCATTCTGACGAGCCGCGCGCTGCGTGGCGCCTCGAAGGATGGTCATGCACGACAACAATCATTCTTCGAGGCTCGCCAAAGCGGGCTCGCACCTCTGGATGAAATGACGCTCGGTGATGTCGCCTACCACCGCAGTTCGCGCGTCAGCGCCAGTGGCGGATGGCCGAACAGTTCCTTGGCCGAAGCAGGATCCTTCAGATCGATATCCTCGATCTCGCTGGCATGAATGCCGCGCATCACGAACAGGCAATCGATGCCGAAGCCGTGAGCGCCGGTGAGATCGGTCCGCACCGAGTCGCCGATCGCCAGCACGCGCGATAATGGCGTCGCGACGCCGCGCTGCTGCTGCGCGATCGCCATGGCGCGCTCGTAGATCGGCCGGTGCGGCTTGCCATAGAAAATCACCTCGCCGCCGAGTTCGCGATACAGTTCAGCGATGGCGCCGGCGCAGTAGATCAAACGGTCGCCGCGCTCGACGACGATATCTGGATTGGCACAGATCAATGTCAGGCCGCGTTCGCGGGCCTGCACCATCATGTCGCGATAGTCTTCCGCGGTTTCGGTTTCGTCGTCGAACGGCCCGGTGCAGACGATGAAGTTGGCGGATTCCAGCGGCGCGAATTTCGCGTCGAGCCCGCGATAGATCGAGTTGTCACGCTCCGGCCCGAGCCAGAACATCGATTGTCCGGCATGTTCGGCGACGTAGTGGCGCGTCAGGTCGCCGGACGACACGATGGCATCGTAGGTCTCGTCGGCGACGCCGAGCTTGCGCAATTGCCGCTGCACCGAATCCGCTGGTCGCGGCGCATTGGTGATGAGCACCACGGTGCCGCCGCGTTTACGAAACGTGTGCAGCGCCGCACAGGCTTCGGGAAACGATTCCAGACCGTTGTGGACGACGCCCCAGATGTCGCTCAGCAACACATCGACACCGTCCACCAGATCGCTGATGCGATCAACAATACGCAACTGCATTACAATCTCGACTGGAAGTTAGGTGGGACGAAGGGCTCGGCGTGCCAGCGCGGCATTGCCGATGGCGGGCTGCGGTTCGATACGGCCGGTCCCGGGTTGGAATGGTTTGGCGGCCCCATTGATAAGGTGCGGAGCCTCTTGCGGTCTGGTCTCCGGTTGCTTGTGAGCCGGCGGCGTCGCTGTCGACGCCGGTGTATTTTCCGGTCGCAGCGGTCGTGGCGCCGCGAACAGGAATCCCTGCCCGAAGCGGACGTCATAGTCCAGCAGTTCGACCGCCGCTTGCTCGCCTTCGATGCGCTCGACCACCATGTCGATGCCAAATCGGCCGAGCAGGCCGGACAGATCCGCCGCATGAATATCGGATGCCGACGCCTTCTCCTGATCGAGCAGCAGTGCGGCCGGAACCTTGATGTAACGCACGCCGCGATCGGCCAATTCGCGCGGCTCGATCCGCAGGTCGGTGACATGATCGAGCGAGAAGCGGTAGCCGCGCTGGGCCAGCGCCGCGAGATGCTCGCGCTCGACCGGGCCGAAGCTGCGGAAAGCCGCCTGCTTGAATTCCAGGATCAGGGACGATGCCAGCGCGCGATTGGCTTCGAGAAAATCCAGGCATTGCGCGAAACTGGCGGGATTGCCGAGCGTCGCGGCGGCGACGTTGCAGAACACGCCAACATCCTTGTTGCGCACCATCAGGCGCCGCAGCACCTGCACGCCGCGCAGCATCACCATGTGATCGATCCGGCCCATCAGGCCGGCGTCCTCGGCAACGCCGATGAAATCGTCTGCGGTCAGGATCTGGTCGCTGCCGTCGCGCAGCCGCGTCACCGCCTCATAGAAGCGCACCTTGCGTTGCGGCAAGGTGACGATGGGCTGCAGGTAGATGTCGATGCGGTTGCTGTCGATCGCATGGCTGATCGCGGCAAGGATTTCGCTGTCGCGATCCGGCGGCAGTGCATCGAGATCGGCGTCGACGTAGTCAGGCTCGACAGTGACCGGCGGCGGTGCCGGGCGCGGCGTGAAGACCTTGGTGACGACCCTGGCCGGCTGCGGCGTCGCGCTGCGCAAGGTGGCCGTATCGTCGATCGTCGCCGGTGCAGCCGTTGAGGCTAGTCCCGACGCCAGCATGTCTTCGTGCGCGGCGACCGACTCGGCAAGCTGATTGACCAGTGCGCCAAGCTCGCCGATCTCACCGGTGACGGCCTGGATGCGCTCCTGTGCAGTCGAATTTGAGGTCATGACGCGCGACTCGATGGTCGCAAGACGGCGCGCGAATTCGCCGACCTGCCGTGCCAGATCCGCGGTGCCCTGCGAGAGGTCGGCAATCTGGCCGTCGATATCGGGCCGGTCGCGCATGCGCATCGACACAGCGTTGTAGAGAATCATGAAAGTCAGGACCGCCAGCGCGACAATGGCCGATTGCTGACCATTCACGCCGGCAACGGCATGCAGCACCAGCCCCAGCGAGGCGGCGATCAAGGCCATGCAGATCGCAACGAAAATGGTGGAGATTCGAATCATATGTCGCGCATCTTCCCCGAGCGCCAGCCTAATAATGGACATTGCATCGGGAAAGCCAAGCCCCCACCCGGATGCGTAATTTCACCAGTATCGCTGATTCGAGGCCCGTCGTGTTACGAACGATTCGGAGATGCCTTTATCTCCACAATCCGGTTCCTGGGGGTAAGGCGACTGCGGAGCCTAAGGAATCCGCGACCTCAGCGCCGCGCGCCCCGAGTTCCTCGCCGGGCCTACGGTCGTATCGACTGCCGTCTGGTGCTCGAGTTCGGAATTCAGTTCGGCACCGCATAATACGACGATGGCTGACATCCATAGCCACATCATGAAGCCGATAGCTGCGCCGAGCGAACCGTAGGTGGCGCTGTAATTGCCGAAACTGGAAAGATACCACGACAGCGCGAAAGAACCGGCGATCCACAGCAGCGCCGCCGTGAGCGCGCCGACGCTCAGCCATTCCCACCGGGCTTCGGTGCGGCTCGGGCCGAAGCGATACAAAATTTCCAGCGCGAACAACAAGATAATGAACAGCAACGGCCAGCGGGCGAGATCGAGGATGGCTTGCAAATGGTCGGGTATCCCCAGCCGGGTCAGGGTCAGCGGTATCACCACCACCGCCCCTGTCATTGCCAGCAGAGCGACGATGCCGCCGATCGTAAAGGTCAGGGCGACAGCATTCAGCCGGAGAAAATTCCTCTTTTCGGTTTCGTCGTAGACCACGTTGAGGGCGTCGAGAATGGCCTTCGTGCCAGCGTTTGCGCTCCAGAGCGACATCCCGATCCCGAACAGGAAGGTGACGCTCAGTGCTGCGTTGCCCTTGTCGAGGACACGAGCGATCTGATCCTGAACAATCTGGAATGAGCCGTCTGGAAGCATGCCCGCCAGTGACTGCAGGTTGCGGGTGATGGTCGAGGGATCGGCGAACAAGCCATAGCAGGACACCAGCGCGGTGATGGCCGGGAAAACCGCCAGCAAGGCGAAAAACACCACACCTGCCGCGATAGCCAGTAAACGATCTTCGCCGATCTGCTGATAGGTGCGCCAAAGCACATCCCGCCAGCCCTTCAGCGGGATCTGCAATGGGCTGGCGGCCTGACGGCCTCGCCCCGGCTCCGCCCGTTCGAGCGCTGTGGCCACGTCGGCTGGGGGCGGCGCGCTTCCGTCGATTTGCCGGCGATCGCGATTCAACTGAACGTAACGTTGTGCGGCAAGCAGGGTCAGTGCTGTCGCTGTGGTGATCAGCAGCGCGTCGAAGCCGCCGGTGCGGCGAATTTCTCTCACCGCTCCACCCTTCGCCGGTTTCGGGCGATGGTCCAGCCCAGCAGCGTCACTGCCGCGAGCAACAACAACCTGCCGTCGCTCTGATGGCGTGCCTGACGTGCATGTGACGGCGTTGCGCCGATGCCTGCATGAGGATCGTTGCTGTCACGCGCCGGAGACTGCTTGATTTGCTCCAAGCGAAGCGGGCTGGTCTTGGCCGCCGTTACCAGACGGTTGGACAGGCTCGGCACTTTTTTCGTCTGCGCGTGCAGTTGTGAGATCGCCACGCCGACACAGATCAACGCCATCACGACGAGGAGGCCGCCGACGCAACCGAACGCGACGAACTGACCGTACAGAAGCGCGATCCATCGATACAGCGCCATCAGGCCTACTGCGAATGCCCCGATCAGGAAGGCTCCTGCGACTACGAATAGGCTTGCCGCCACGGCATATGAAACGACAATGCCCTTGCCCTGGGCCGCGCGATCGTTGGCATAGGCGCGCACCGCGAGCTTGAATTGACGCGCCTTCAGCGCCAGCACCGCTTCCAATGGCGCGATTGCTTGCGAGAGCATGGAGTTTGGCCTCGTTCAATCGGACAGGTCGAGCTTCAACCGTCTCGGGGATTGAACGGACACAAAGATCGAATGTTCCGCCGGCGTGGGTGCGCCGGCGGAAACATCACGCCTTACGCCACCGCGCGGATGACCTTGGCGACCTTCTCGATAATTTCGCCGATCTGGTCCTCGCTGACGATCAGCGGCGGCGTCAGGGCGATGGTGTCGCCGGCGACGCGAACCATGAGGTCATGATCGCGGAACGCCCGGTTCAGGCACTCGAACCCGCGTTTGCCGGGACCTTCCTTGTTGGCGGTGAGATCGATGCCGGCGGTCAGACCCACGGTGCGGATATCGACGACGTTCGGTTCGCTGCGCAGGCTCATCACGGCGTCGGCGAACTTCGGCTCGAGCTTGTTGGCGCGCTCGAACAGCTTCTCGTCGCGGTAGATGTCCAGCGTCGCAAGACCCGCGGCGCACGCCAGCGGATGCGCCGAATAGGTGTAGCCGTGACACAACTCCACGGCATAGTCCGGCCCGGTCATGAAGGCGTCATGGATGGTGTCGCGCACGATCACGCCGCCCATCGGGGCCGCGCCGTTGGTGACGCCCTTGGCAAAGGTGATCATGTCCGGCAGCACGCCGTAGCGTTCCGCTGCGAAGGCGAAACCGAGACGGCCGAAGCCGGTGATGACCTCGTCGAAGATCAGCAGGATGCCGTGCTTCTGGGTGATCTCGCGCAGCCGCTTGAGATAGCCCTTCGGCGACGGAAGCACGCCGGTCGATCCGGCCATCGGCTCGACGATCACAGCGGCGATGGTGTTGGCGCCGTGCAGATTGACGAGGCGCTCCAACTCATCGGCCAACTCGGCGCCCCATTCCGGTTCGCCCTTGCTGAAAGCCTGTTTCTCGCGGTTGTAGGTCGATTGCAGATGATCGACCCCAGCCAGCAGGCTGCCGAACATCTTGCGGTTGTTGACGATACCGCCGACCGATGTGCCGCCGAAGCCGACGCCGTGATAGCCGCGCTCGCGGCCGATCAGCCGCGTGCGCGATCCGTTGCCGGTGATCTGGTGGTAGCCCAGCGCGATCTTCAGCGCGGTATCGGCCGCTTCCGAACCGGAGTTGCAGAAGAACACCTGATCGAGCCCCTTGGGAGCGAGATCGGCAATGCGGCTGGCAAGTTCAAAGGCTTGCGGAATGCCGAACTGGAACGGCGGCGCATAGTCGAGCGCCTGCGCCTGCTTGCCGATCGCGGCGGCGATTTCCTTGCGGCCGTGACCGGCGTTGGTGCACCACATGCCGGCGGCGGCATCGATCAGCCTGCGGCCATCGGTGGTGATGTAGTGCATGCCTTCGGCGCCGGCGAGCAGGCGAGGGGCCTTCTTGAACGCGCGGTTGGCGGTGAACGGCATCCAGAACGCGGCGAGATCGTTCGGAACGTTTACGGCGGGCTTGTTTGGGCTCTTGTCTAACATATCGTCCCTCTTGTGCTGACTGGCGCGCGGTTCGGTGCCTGCGGCTAGCCTAGATCGTTTTGTCGGCGAGTGGAAACACGATGTCCTTGCCACGGGAGCGTAGCGCGTAACTTTGCAGCGATTGCGTCAGGCGTGCGGCCAGCGGCGGGGCGGTAGTCTTATCGCCCAGCGGAAGCGTGGTTATACTATCTGTGATTGCGTGACAGATTAAAACTCTCGTAATGGTTGTATGTTGAGCTATGCGGCATGAAGCACGAGCTGTCATGCCTTCGCCGGTTTGCCGATTGCGGGCGCGCTGCGTCGACCGTCGAGTTCGCCATCCTGGCCCCGCTGTTTCTGGCGATCCTGTTCGGCATCGTGACATTCGGATCGTACCTCGCGGTCGTCCACGGCGTGCAGCAACTCGCCGCCGAAGCGGCGCGCTCGTCGGTCGCCGGACTGTCCGACAGCGAGCGCAGCAGCCTTGCCGCAAGCTACGTCAGCGCCAACGTCGCGTCTTATCCGCTGATCGAAAAGAGTCATCTGAAGGTTGACGCCGCGACCTCCGCTGCGAGCAACAAGGTGTTCGTGGTGAGCGTCGGTTACGACGCGTCGCACATGTTCATCTACGCGCTGCCGGCGTTCGTGCCGCTGCCGGCACCCAACATCGTGCGTTCGGCGGCGATTCCCTTCGGCGGTTATTGAGGGCGCGGCAATGTGGAGCATGGGGCGACGGTTCAAGGCTGACCGCAGCGGCAACATCGCCATCATGGGCGCGGGCTGCATGATGCTGGTGATGGGTTGCGCCGCGCTCGGCGTCGATGTCGGCACGATCTTCGCCGACCGGCGCAAGGCGCAAAGTGCCGCCGACCTCGCGGCCATCGTCGCGGCCAGCGATATCGGCAATGCCACCAATGCCGCGCGCGCGACGGTGGTCGACAATGCCTATCCCGCCAGCGCCGTGGTTGCCGTCGAACTCGGCAACTACACCGCCGACGCCGCACGCGCGCCCCGCGCGCGTTTCGTCACCCCGGCCCCCGGTGTTGCCAACGCCGCGCGCGTCACGTTGCAAACCGAAACGCCACTGCATTTCGCGCGCATGTTCACCGGGGCCGATCGCTTCACGATCACCACGACCGCCACGGCGGCAAGCACGGCGGTGGCGTCATTCGCCATCGGCTCGCGGCTGCTGGCGCTGAACGGCGGGCTGCTCAATACCGTGCTCGGCAGCATGCTGGGGACGTCGCTGTCACTGTCGGTGATGGATTATCGGGCGCTGATCGATGCGCGCATCGATGCGTTCGACTTTCTCTCGGCGCTGGCGACGCGCCTCAGCCTGACCGGCGTCACCTACGACGAAGTGTTGCGCGGCAACGTCAAGATCGCCGATATCGTCGCGGCGATGCTCTCGGCGCAGCAGGCCGCCAACGGCGTCAATTCTGCGACGACCGCATTGTCGCGCATCTCGTTTGCGCTGGCCGGCGTGACGACGAAGATCGTGCCGGGCAAGCTGATTGACCTCGGTCCTTACAGCAGTCTTGCCGTCGGGCAGAAACCGCAGACCGGCGTCAGCGTCGGGCTGTACGATCTGCTATCCGCGACCGGCGCGATCGCCAACGGCGCCCATCAGATCGAGGCTGCCGTCGATCTCGGTCTGCCCGGCGTGGCGAGCGTCAGCATGCTGGCGACCATCGGCGAGCATCCGCAGGGTGCGAGCTGGATCGCGGTCGGCGCGCGCGGCGCCCGCGTGCACACGGCGCAGACGCGGATCCTGGCGCAGATTCAATTGATCGGCAGCGGCAGCGTCGCGGCGGTCAACCTGCCGGTCTATGTCGAGGTGGCGTCCGGCACCGCGACGCTCGATGCCGTGAGCTGCGGCTTCCCCAATGTCGATAGCTCGCGCGTGACGCTGGGCGTGACGCCGGGCATCGTCGATGCCTGGATCGGCAACGTGACGAAAGCCGAAATGACCAATTTCACCGGCAAGCCGAACCCCGGTTCTGCAACATTGGTCAACCTCGGTGCGGTGCAGGTCAGCGGCAAGGCCCATGCCGGCGTGGGTAACACGACGCCGACAGCGGTGGATTTCAGCTATGCCGACATCACCGCGCAGAGCAAGAAGACGGTGACGACCAGCAATCTCGCCCAGTCGCTGACGGGTAGTCTGCTGGGCGATCTCGCTTTGAATATCAAGGTCGGGCCGCTGGGACTGCCGGTCCCCGGCCTTGGCACAACGGTGACGAGTATCATCGGCAGTGCCACCGGCTCGATCGATCAGGTGCTGGCGTCGTTGCTGGCGACGCTGGGCGTCGGCGTCGGGCAGGCGGATGTCTGGGTCTCCGGCGTACGCTGCGACCGCGCCGTACTGGTGAATTGAAGCGTCCTCGCCTTGCGGAACGGGGATGTTTCGAGCGCGGACCACCGGGTGAGGGGCGTGGCTGACCCTTACCCGGTGCGTTGCGCGTCTTGCCGCTTGGCGCGGCGGCTGATACCACCCGCCGCATGGCTGACAAATCCAAAAAACCGCAAAAACTGAAGGCTCGCCTGCCGCGCGGGCTGGTCGATCGCAACGCGTCGGAAATCGCCGCCACTCGCCGGATGACCGACGTCATCCGCGAGGTCTACGAGCGCTACGGCTTCGAGCCGGTGGAAACCCCGGCGATGGAGTTCACCGACGCGCTCGGCAAATTCCTGCCGGATCAGGACCGGCCCAACGAGGGCGTATTCTCGTTTCAGGACGACGACGAGCAGTGGATTTCACTGCGCTACGACTTGACCGCGCCGCTGGCGCGCTACGTCGCGGAGAATTTCGACGCGCTGCCGAAACCGTATCGCAGCTATCGCGCCGGTTACGTCTATCGCAACGAGAAGCCGGGGCCGGGCCGCTTCCGCCAGTTCATGCAGTTCGATGCCGACACCGTCGGCAGCGCCTCGCCCGCCGCCGATGCCGAGATGTGCATGATGGCCGCCGACGCCATGGAAGCGCTCGGCATTCCGCGCGGCAGCTATGTGGTGAAGGTCAACAACCGCAAGGTGCTCGATGGCGTACTGGAAAGCATCGGGCTTGGCGGCGACGAGAACGCGGGCCGCAGGCTCACGGTGCTAAGGGCGATCGATAAGCTGGATAAGTTTCCGGTGGCAGAGATTGAGAAGCTGCTTGGCTCCGGACGTTGGGATGGCGGGGAAGAAGGAAAGGGAGATTTCACCAAAGGTGCAGGTCTCGACGCTGTTGGAATTTCCCGCGTAATCAGTTTCGTTGGATCACCGGGTGAATCGTCATCTGCGAAAAGCATCATCAATTCAAACGAGGTCACTGTCGCTAATTTCGAGACCGCCGTTAAAGGAAATGGATTGGGTGAGGCCGGTGTTGCTGAACTCACTCAGATGAAAGAGTTGGTAGCCGCTTCCGGTTACGATGACGGTCGAGTTGTTATCGATCCTTCCGTCGTGCGCGGGCTCGAATACTACACCGGTCCGGTCTACGAAGTTGAACTGCTGCTCGACACCAAGGACGAGAAGGGCCGCCCGGTGCGCTTCGGCTCGGTCGGTGGCGGCGGGCGCTATGACGGACTCGTCTCGCGCTTTCGCGGCGAGCCGGTACCGGCAACCGGCTTCTCCATCGGCGTGTCGCGTCTGCAGGCGGCACTTACCATGCTCGGCAAGATCGACACCAAGCCGGAGTTCGGGCCGGTTGTCGTGACGGTGTTCGACCGCGACCGTGTCGCCGACTATCAGAAGATGGTCGCCGAACTGCGCAACGCTAAAATCCGCGCCGAACTTTATCTCGGCAATCCGAAGAACATGGGCAACCAGCTCAAATACGCCGACAAGCGCAACTCGCCTTGCGTCATCATTCAAGGCTCCGACGAGAAAGCGCGCGGCGAAGTGCAGATCAAGGACCTGATCGAGGGTGCCAAGGCAGCGGCGGCGATTGCCTCCAACGCCGAGTGGCGCGAAACGCGGCCGGCGCAGTTCTCCTGTGCCGAAAGCGATATCGTTGCCAGGGTGCGCGATGTGCTGGCGCGCCACGATGTGAAGTGGGGGTAATACAAGTTGTCATTCCGGGGCGCGAGCGTTTGCGAGCGAGCCCGGAATCCATAACCACTACCGGGAGTATGGATTCCGGGCCTGCGCCAAGCGGCGCATCCCGGAATGACGGAATTCAATGTTCGCGAGAAAATCCGAAACAAGCAAAGGGAGACTCAAATGCCTGAAATTACTGTGAGCATGGCCGCTGGCCGCACCGACGAACAGAAGGCCGGCATGATGCGCGATATCACCCAGGCGCTGGTGAAGAATCTCGGCGTCGATGCGGAAGCTGTCGTTATTCAGATCAACGAAGCGCCGCTCAGCCACAAGATGAAGGGCGGCAAGACCTTCGTCGAGCGCAAGGCTGCGCAGGGCAAGTAGGTCTCTGCAAAGTCTTTCGATCGACGCGGAGCCGTCATCCTGAGGTGCGAGCCGACTTCGGCGAGCCTCGAAGGATGATGTGAGCTGTGATCCTTCTCCACAACGCATCCTTCGAGACGCCGCGCAATTGCGCGGCTCCTCAGGGTGAGGTTGTGCCGCATGGCGTAAACTTCGCGATCAGAGAAACATCGCGACGTTCTGCCGGTTGGTCATCACCGGCTTGCCTGAGGTGTTCCACACCGTCATGGACTGACTTGAATAGCCGCCGGCGGCGGTATCGGCGGTGCTGTGGATCATCCACCAGCCGTTGTCGGTCTCGATGGTGTCGGTGAGCACGTCGATGCTCCACGTCATGGTGCTGATCGGGCCGACCTGCTTCACCATGGCGAGTGCGGCTGGCGGCGGAGCGTCGGCCAGCGCGAGCAAAGAGACCAGCGAAGGCTTCAGCCCCGGATCGCGATGACGTAACCACAGCGTCATCGTTGGGTCTTTGCCACCGCTGAAAGGGAAGTTGCCGCCAGCCTGCCGGCCATCGATGTGTTGCAGGAAACGCAGGAACGGCGGCGCCTGTTCGAAGAACGGGGGATATGTTTCGGGCGCTTGCGCCGGCTGTCGATCGTGCGCGGAGTAACTGAGCGTGGAGTTTCGCGCGGCACCGAAGCAGAAGGTTGCTCGTGTCGCGAGACCATCGTCGCCGTGCAGTTCGGTGCCGATGAACACGGTCGATTTGCCGCGTCGTAGCGTCGTTGCCGTAATGTGTAGTTGCCCGGTCGCCGGGCCGATGAATGCGAATTGCGCCGACCGCAATGGCGGCAGATCGGTAAATTCGCGTTGCGTGGCTTCAAGGCAGATCGCGCCAGCGAGTCCACCATAGATGGTGCGGCCCTGCAGCCAGTCGTCGCCGACGGATACCGTCCAGGCCGCGCGGTCACGGCGAATGCTGTGCATCAACTCGCTGAATTCCATTATGTCTCGTCCTTCGTCCTACGACGCCATCATCCGCCGCGCGGATTGAATTATCATCATCATATATAAAAATGCTGTGCTGGCCAGTGCTGCTGGTGTCGCTGCCGGCAAGGGAATAGCAGCTTGCCGACGTCACTGCTTCGGCAGCATCGACTTCAGCTTTGCATCTCTTTGATGCTCATCTTGAAGCCGCCGGGCATCACCCTGTCGCCGGCTCTCTGGTCCGGCTTGCAAGAGCCGAGCCGCTTCGCCGCGATGGTTATCGCGGTATCGTGCGGTGCGCCCGCCGGGCCGCCCTCGTGATGCGAGGTCAGGTGACGACGATCGGTTCAGTAGCGGACGCGCAGCGGCCTTTCGCCGTGGCCATAAGGCACCCAACGGCAGGAGAACGAGATGTACCCGCCATAGGTGTTGTCGGACGCGAGGAATTTGACCACCTTGCCGTAGCGGGCGCAGTGGTCGATGGCCATGGCGCGCACGTCGGTCTGACTGACCAGATTTGAGGAGATGATGCCGCCGGTGTCGTTGCCCTTGAAGGGCGGCACCATGTCGGCGCGCGCCGCGCCACAAACCATCATTCCGCAGAGGGCAATCAGGGCAGCTTTGCCGGTCGTTCGCATCGAAATCTCCGTTGCCGCGTCGCATTAGCAGGCCGCGCGCGAGTGGGTCGTGACTGTCGAATCCGCTCGCCGAGTGTAGTGGGATGCGGCGCCGAGGGAAAGTCGAGGGAAAACCGGCTGGAGGTGGCCGGGTTCCGCGCCGGTGTGGCCCGGGCGCACTTGACCTCGCACGGGCTTCGCGGCACCGTTCCCGCCGCAAATCAGTCGCGGAACGCCCCAGGATCGCCTCATGTCCCCTCTCGTCCGGTTTCTGAACAAGATCAGCCTTTGTGCCCTGTTGGGCGCCGTGCTGGCTATCGTGTCGCTGCCGCCGGTGGCGCAGGCCGCCAACCCGCTGGAAATGAATTTCGGACTGTTCGGGCCGCGTTACGACGGCGTGCTGCCAGCCTGCGAATGGGCCTTGCCGACGATCAGCTCGCAATTCGCCGAAAAAGAAGGCTCGTTCTGGAACTCGTCGCTGCAGATCACCGGCTATGACAGCGTTCGCGAGAACGCCTTCCGGCCCTGGACCTCGGACAATATTCCGCGCCGCTACTGCAGCGCCCGTGCCATGTTGAATGACGGCAAGCCGCGCACGGTGGAATATTCGATCATCGAGGATGGCGGCTTTGCGGGCTATGGCCCGGGCGTCGAATGGTGTGTGGTCGGCCTCGACCGCAACTGGGCGTTCAATCCGCGCTGCCGGGCGGCTCGCCGCTAGCGCCTGCGTCTCGCCGCGCGGGTCGGCCCATCGCATCAGATTTTGACGGCCCGGGGCGGGGGATCACATGTTGCTGGCAATATGGCGGATGATGGCGCGGGCGGCGCTTGCGTCGGCATTGGTTGCGACGATCGCGGGATCGGCATCGGCGCAGGATCGGCGGCAAAGCGCGCCGGGGCAGTTCGACTTCTATGTGCTGTCGCTGTCGTGGTCCCCATCGTTCTGTGAAGCCGCGCGCGAGCGTGGCGGAATCACCCGGTCGCAACAGGTGCAATGCGGCGGCCGGCCTTACTCCTTTGTGGTGCATGGCTTGTGGCCGCAATACGAACGCGGCTTTCCGGATTATTGCGAGCGGCCCGCGCCGCGGCTCGCTCGTAACATCATGACGTCGATGCTCGATCTGATGCCGGCGCCGGGGCTGATCTTCAACGAATGGGACAAGCACGGCACCTGCTCGGGTCTCGGCCCGCGCGGCTATTTCGAGGCCATTCGCAAGGCGCGCGCCGGGGTGAAAATCCCGCCGGAATTTCTCGAGCTTTCACAGCCCATGACGGTTACGCCGGCGGCCATCGAGGCTGCCTTCGTCAAGGTCAATCCGGGGTTGAGCCAGTCGGCCATCGCCGTCACCTGCGATCGTTCACGGCTGAGCGAGGTGCGGATCTGCATGACCAAGGATCTTCAGTTCCGGGCCTGCGAAGAGATCGATCGCCGCGCCTGCCGGCGCGACACCGTCGTGATGCCGCCGATCCGCGGTGGCTAAACAATATCCCGAAGCGGATGCTTTTGCGCATTGGCGCGGCGTAGCGTAGTGGTTTTACTATGAACTATCGTCACGCCTTCCACGCCGGCAACTTCGCAGATGTCATCAAGCACATCGTGCTGGTCCGCATCCTGACCTATCTGCACGAGAAGCCTTCGGCGTTCCGCGTCATCGACACTCATGCCGGGGCTGGTCTCTATGACCTGACCGGAGAGGAAGCGCAGCGCGGCGGCGAATGGCTGACCGGCATCGCACGCATCCGGCAGGCGCGGTTTTCCGAGGCCGCCGCGCCGTTGCTGGCGCCTTACCTCGACATCGTCCGCGCGTTCAATCCGACACCGCAATTGCAGGTCTATCCGGGATCGCCATTGATCGCGCGTGCGCTGCTGCGTCCGCAAGACCGTCTGGTCGCCTGCGAACTCGCGCCGGGACCGCGCAAGCAGTTGATTGCCGCGTTGCGACGCGACGAGCAGGCGCGTGTGGTCGATCTCGACGGCTGGACGGCGTTGCCGGCATTCGTGCCGCCGAACGAACGCCGCGGGCTGGTGCTGATCGATCCGCCCTTCGAGCAACCGGATGAATTCACCAGGCTCGCCGATGGTTTTGCCGGCGCCTATGCCAAATGGCCGACCGGCATCTATGTCATGTGGTATCCGGTGAAAAGCCGTCGGGCGACCGATGCGCTGGCGCGGCGTGTTGCCGAGGTGTGCGGCGGGAAACGTGCTGAGAGCAATTGCCTGCGGCTCGAGTTCAGCGTTGCGCCGATCACCGAAGACGGTGGGCTGACTTCGGCGGGATTGTTGATCGTCAACCCGCCGTGGACGTTGGCCGGCGAACTGAAAACCGTTCTGCCGGAATTGCAGAAGCCGCTCGGGCAAGGCGGTGCGGCGCGTTTCAGGCTGGAAATGGTGCGCAGCTGAGCGCCAGGTTTCCGGATCGTGTCGGTGATCCTGTCATCCCGACCTTCGCCTGTTGGTGAGCCGGCAAGATGTGCGATTGGCACGATAGGGACCACTAGGCAGTTCGGCGGGAACCGTATTATGCTGCACGCTGCGACTGGCTTTACGTTCCGCTTCCGCAAATGGGGGCGGCGGAGTGACAAGGCCCTGAACATTTTCGGCGGAGGCAATTGCGCGATCCGCCCGAGGCCAGGCCTCCAACGCTGAAGATCCGGTCAAGCCGTTTCGTGATACGCGGCGGCGGAGCAGTGCGGGGAGAGGGAGTTTCCCGATGGCCATGACTGGAACGGTCAAGTTCTTCAATGGCGAACGTGGCTACGGTTTCATCAAGCCCGACGACGGTGGACGCGACGTCTTCGTTCACATCACCGCCGTGGAACGCGCAGGGTTGAAGGACCTGACCGAAGGCCAGCGCATCACCTTCGAAGTCGAACCGGACAAGAAGGGCAAGGGGCCGAAAGCGGTCAACCTGGTTTTGTCGCCATAGATGGCCGGCGCCGTGCGCGGTGCGGATTTGCCTCGACGCTATCCTGGCCATGCAAAAATCCCGGCCACGAGGTGGCCGGGATTTGATTGATCACGAGGGGGGCAACTCGTTCGATCGCGATCAGAAGTGATAGTTCACGCCGAGGCGGACGAGGCCGAACTGATAGCCATTCTGCACGCCGGTGATCGTGAAGTTGCTGCTCGACAGATCGACGTAGAGGTACTCGATCTTCGCCGTCCAGTTCTGTGTCAGGCCGAACTCGGCGCCGACGCCGACAGTCCATCCGGCTGTGCTGTGCGATTCCGACAGGCCGAACGTTTCGCCGCGGAGTTCGCCGAAGGCGAGGCCGCCGGTGCCGTAGAACATGACGTTGTTGACGGCGTAGCCGATGCGGCCACGCACGCTGCCGAACCACGGGTTGGAGAATTTCCACGGCGCAAAGGTGTCGTCGGCGCCATTGGCCTGGATGTCACCCTCGATGCCGAATACCAGTGGGCCATTCTGCCAGTTGTAGCCGGCCTGGATGCCGCCGGCGAAGCCTGATGGCCGCGTTGGGTTGTTGCTGACGTCGCCCCAGCCGTAGCCGAGATTGCCGCCGAGATAGGGGCCGGCCCAGCTATAGCCGTTGAGCGGTTGATTGACGGTGTAAGGGCCACGTGCGCCGTAGGACAGATCGGCTGCCTGTGCCGTGGTTGCCAGGCCTGCCGCCATGATCAGAGCCGTCGCGGCACCGCATGAAATCCTGGCCATCTTCGTACTCCTCATACTGATTGCCACTGCTTCCGAGACGGCTCGCGCGCGACCCGTACGGTTACGGAATTCCAAATCTGATGAGTAGGATTTATCGATAGTCTTACGTTAAGCGCTTCTTAATGCGCTGCGCCGGCGGGGGATCGTTGTTAAAAAAGTGTTACCTAGGCCGGCAGTCGGCGATCGGCTCGCGGGTGGCGGGTGCCGCTGCCGGGTGCAATGGCGCGGCGGTGCAGGACGCACCCGACTGCTGGCGAGGGCTGCTTCGAACGCATAGTTTAGGCCGATGGATAACGATTCCCGCGACAATTCGAATTCCTTGCCCGAACCACGGTCGCGACGCCGGGGCGGGGAGGTGGACGCTGCCAGTTCCGAACCCTTGCCCGGACTGTCGGCGCCGGATGTCGACCCGGCGACGGCTAGCGATACGGCAAATGGCGGGATCGAGGACGACGAGGCACCGCTGCCGGAAGCCATCGATGAGGGCTCCGAGCCGGTTCCGGAGGGGACGCTGGCTATCGGCCGCGCCGCCATCGAACAGGCCGTGCGGCTCGCGCCGACGTCGGCGGGCGTCTACCGAATGCTCAACGCGGCCAGCGACGTGCTCTACGTCGGCAAGGCCAAGAATGTACGCAAGCGACTGTCGTCCTATGCGCGGCCGACCGGACAGGTGGCGCGCATCGCGCGCATGATCGCGGCGACGGTGCGGGTGGAGATCGTCTCGACCGCCACCGAGACCGAGGCGCTGTTGCTCGAGGCCAACCTCATCAAGCAGTTGCGGCCGCGCTTCAACGTGCAATTGCGCGACGACAAGTCGTTTCCCTACATCCTCATCACCGGCGATCACTGGGCGCCGCAAATGTTGAAACATCGCGGCGCGCAGTCGCGGCCGGGCCGCTATTTCGGCCCGTTCGCCTCGGTCGGCGCCGTCAACCGCACTATCACCGCATTGCAGCGCGCGTTTCTGGTGCGCTCGTGCACCGATGCATTCTTCGAGAGCCGGACGCGGCCGTGCCTGCTGTATCAAATCAAGCGCTGTGCCGCGCCATGCACGGGCGAGATCGATTTTCCCGGTTACACCGAACTGGTACGCGAGGCGACAGCGTTTCTGTCGGGCCGCAGCCGCGTCGTGAAGGAAGAACTCGCCGCCGAAATGGAGAAGGCGTCGGCCGATCTCGCGTTCGAGCGCGCGGCGATCTATCGCGACCGTCTGGCGGCGCTGTCGGCGATCCAATCGACGCAGGGCATCAATCCTCGCACCGTCGAGGAGGCGGATGTGTTCGCCATCCATCAGGAGGGCGGCTATTCCTGCATCGAGGTGTTCTTCTTCCGCACCGGCCAGAACTGGGGCAACCGCGCCTACTTCCCGCGCGCCGAGAAATCCTTCACCAGCGAAGAAGTGCTCGGCTCGTTCCTGGCGCAGTTTTACGACGACAAGCCGCCGCCGAAACTGGTGTTGCTTTCCCATGCCATCGAGGAGCGCGAGTTGCTTGCCAATGCGCTGAGCATCAAGGCTGGCAGCAAGGTCGAAGTCCTGACGCCGCAGCGCGGTGAAAAGAAGGAGTTGATCGCGCACGCGCTGACCAATGCGCGCGAAGCTCTCGGCCGCAAGCTGGCCGATACAGCGACGCAGGCCCGGCTGCTGCAGGGGATGGTGACCACGCTTGGCTTGCCGCATGCGCCAAACCGCATCGAGGTCTACGACAACAGCCACATTCAGGGCACCAACGCAGTCGGCGCCATGATCGTCGCCGGGCCGGAGGGCTTCCTCAAGAACCAGTACCGCAAATTCAATATTCGTTCCGAAGGCCTCACCCCGGGCGACGACTACGCCATGATGCGCGAAGTGCTGGAGCGCCGCTTCAAGCGGCTGCTAACGCAGCCCGTAGACGCCGCCAAGCCGGACGCCGATGCCGAGGCAGTACCGCAATGGCCGGACCTCGTGATCATCGATGGCGGTCGCGGTCAGCTCAATGCGGCGCAGGAGATTTTCGACAGCCTGGGGCTGACCGGTGTGGCGCTAATGGCGGTGGCCAAGGGACCGGACCGCGACGCCGGGCGCGAAACCCTGTTCATGACCGGCCGGCCGGCGGTGAAGCTCGAACCGCGCGATCCGGTGCTGTATTTCATCCAGCGGCTGCGTGACGAGGCGCACCGGTTCGTCATCGGTTCGCACCGCAAATTGCGCAAGAAGGACATTCGCGAGGCGGGGTTGCAGGAAATTCCCGGCATCGGGCCGTCACGGAAACGTGCTTTGCTGCATCACTTCGGGACCCTCAAGGAGATCGAGCGGGCGTCCGTCGCCGATCTCGGCAAGGTGCCGGGCATCAGCGCTGAAAGCGCGCGCAAAATTTTCGAGTTTTTCCATGCCCAACCCGGCTAAGTATCGGTTGGCAAAACGGCAACGCGACCTATGCTGCCGGGGGCGGGACTTTGATCCCTTTGTAAGGTTGACCTGCGCGGCGCGGCAGTATTGGTAAGAGGGATGAATTCAGTCACCACCAAAGGGACAGCAAAATCCGCGCTGTCGATCCCGAATATTCTCACCTGTGGGCGGATCGCCGCGATTCCGGTGGTGGTCGGCTGCGTTTTCGCGCAATCGGTTTACGATGGGCCGCTGTGGTTGCGCTGGATCGCGCTGGCAGTGTTCATCGTTGCCGGGATCACCGATTTCCTTGACGGGTACTATGCGCGGATCTGGGACCAGCAATCCGCCCTCGGACGGATGCTCGACCCGATCGCGGACAAGTTGCTGGTGGCGTCCTGCCTGCTTATTCTCGCGGCCGACGATGCCTTTCACGGCTGGGCGTTGTGGGCCGCCATCGTCATCCTGTGCCGCGAGATCCTGGTGTCGGGCTTGCGCGAATATCTTGCGGCGCTGCGCGTCAGCGTCCCGGTGACGCGGCTTGCGAAATGGAAGACCACCGCACAACTCGTCGCCATCGGATTTCTTCTGGCCGGAGAGGCGGGGAACATGATCTTCCCGTTCACGACGTTGATCGGCCTTGTGCTGCTGTGGCTATCGGCCATCTTCACGATTTACACCGGCTGGGATTATTTTCGCTCAGGCATCCATCATCTGATCGAGGACGATGCATGAAGGTCGTCTACTTCGCTTGGGTGCGCGAACGGATCGGCATGGCGGAAGAGATTGTCGATCCGCCGCCGGCGGTGCGCACCGTCGCCGATCTGATCGGCTGGCTCAGCGGGCGCGGCGAGCAATACGCCTATGCCTTCGAGAATGCGCGCGTCATCCGCGCGGCGATCGATCATGCCCATGTCAAGCCGGATACGGCGATTGCCGGCGCGCGCGAGATTGCCTTCTTTCCGCCGATGACCGGCGGCTAACGCTGGAAAAGCGGTCAGCGGTTTTCCGGTCAGATCATGCACAAGCGAGATAAAGTTCTACGATGACCGTCCCCGTCACTATTCGCCTGCAGCAGGCTGATTTCGATACGGCGCAGGAGATCGCCGCGTTGAGTGCGGGCCGTACCGACATTGGTGCGGTGGTGACGTTCAGCGGCATCTGTCGTGGTGGCGCCGGTGGCGATGCCATTTCCGCGCTGACGCTTGAACACTATCCCGGCATGGCCGAGGCCGAGATCGGGCGGCATGCCGAAGAAGCGTTGGCGCGCTGGCCGCTGACCGGTCTGACCATCATTCATCGCTACGGCCGCATCGAGCCGGGACAAAACATCGTCCTCGTCGTCACCGCGTCGTCGCATCGCGAAGCGGCCTTTCAGGCCGCGGAGTTTCTGATGGACTATCTGAAGACTCGCGCACCGTTCTGGAAGCAGGAAGAGGGCGCATCCGGCACGAGCTGGGTCGATGCCGCCAGTCACGACGATGCCGCCGCAGCGCGCTGGACCAAATCGTAATGGCAAAGCGTGTAGTCAAGAAGGCCAAGCCCGCGGCGAAGGTGGCGAAAGCACGCAAAGTGGCGCGCGGCGAGTTGCTGACTCTGCTGGATTTCCTGCGCTACGCGATCAGCCGTTTCGTCGAAGCCGAGATTGTCTTCGCGCACGGCACCACCGATCCGGTGGCGGACGCGGCATTCCTGATCTGCGAGGCGTTGCATCTGCACCCCGATCAATTCGAGATGTTCGCGTCCGCCCGCGTCACCGCAGCGGAGAGCGCGAAGCTGCTCGATCTGATCGAGCAGCGGGTCACGACACGCAAGCCGTCGGCCTATCTCGTCAACAAGATCTACATGCGCGGCCTGCCGTTCTATGTCGACGAGCGCGTCATTGTGCCGCGCTCATTCATCGGCGAGTTGCTGGATTCGCATTTCGGCGGCGCGGGCGACGATGACGGCGCCGCCTTGATCGAAGATCCGGCCGCAATTGAAAGCGTGCTCGATCTCTGCGCCGGCTCCGGTTGTCTGGCCATTCTCGCCAGCCGGAGTTTCCCCAATGCGCAGATCGATGCCGTCGACATTTCGAAGGATGCGCTGGCGGTCGCCGCACGCAACGTCGCCGATTACGGTCTCCAGGATCGTATCACGCTGCATAAGGGCAATCTGTTCGCACCGCTCGCCGGAGCCCGCTACGATCTCATCATCAGCAATCCGCCTTATGTCGATGCACAGGGCATGGCGGACTTGCCGCGCGAGTGCCGACATGAACCCAAGCTGGCGTTCGATGGCGGCCCCGACGGGCTCGATCTGGTGCGGCGTATCCTGCGTGACGCCGGGCGGCATCTGAATGCCGGCGGCGGCCTGTTGTGCGAAATCGGCCGCGGCCGCGACCTGCTCGATGCAGCATTCCCCGAATTGCCGTTGCTGTGGCTCGACACCGAAGACTCCGACGGTGAAGTGTTCTGGATCGATGCCGCTTCGCTGAACGGCGTTGAATCTTAGATTGGTTCTGCGACCGGCGGCTGTGACTACCTCGCATCACATTGCCGACAACATGGGCGGTTTGCATTGCGGGCTCTGGCCAAATTACCAGACCTCGCTTATCTAGGACCTATCAAGCGAACGAGAATTTACGGGCCTCCGGTGACGCCACCGGAGGTTTAGTTGTCTTGAAGCCGTTTTACCTCCAACAAGCCGCAGTGCTGATGACCGTGTCGCCATGCTTTTCGTTGCCCGCCAGAACGCGCCTGCGCGCGAGGTCTGGCTCGGAGAATTCCGGGCAACGCTGACGCTTGGCTGGCCGCTGGTCCTGACCAACCTCGCGCAAATCGCACTGACCACCACCGATGTCATCGTGCTGGGTCGCGTGGGTCCGTCCGCGCTGGCCGCGGGAACTCTTGGCGTCAATCTGTATTTCGCCATTCTGATTTTCGGCATCGGCGTCGTCACCGCAACGTCTCCGATGATGGCCGAAGCGTTCGGCCGCAAGCTGCATACGGTGCGCGACGTGCGGCGCACGTTCCGTCAAGGATTGTGGACGGCGGTGTTGATTGCGGTGCCGAGCTGGCTGTTGCTCTGGCACGCCGAAGCGATTCTCATTTTGTTCGATCAGGAACCGCAACTTGCCGCGGACGCGCAAGTGTTCGTGCACGCGCTGCAATGGGGCATGCTGCCCACGCTGGGCTTCATCGCGCTGCGCTCGTTCCTTGCCGCGCTGGAACGGCCGCTCTGGGCGATGATGGTGACGGCTGCGGCGATCCTGTTCAACATCGTCGCCAATTGGGCGCTGGTGTTCGGTCACCTCGGGCTGCCCGCGCTTGGTCTGCGCGGGTCGGGTCTCGCGACGACGCTGTCGAACACGTTTCTGTTCGTCGTGTTGGCTCTGGTGGTGAGTTTTGGCGGCAAATTCCGGCGCTATCATTTGTTCGGCAACTGGTGGCGAGCCGATTGGCCGCGTCTCGCCACGCTGTGGCGCGTCGGTCTGCCGATCGGCGCCGCGCTGGCGTTCGAGATCACCGTGTTCAATGCCGCAGTGTTCCTGATGGGCCAGTTCGGCACAGCCTCGATCGCGGCCCACGCCATCGCAATTCAGATCGCGTCGGTGTCATTCATGGTGCCGATGGGATTGGCGCAAGCCGCGACGGTGCGTGTCGGCCGCGCTTACGGCGCCGGCGACAGCGATGGCATCACGCGCGCGGGATGGACGTCGTTTGCGCTGGCGATTGCTTTCATGGCCAGCACCAGCGTGTTGATGATCACCGCGCCCAAGTTGCTGATCGGTGCATTCGTCGACGTCAACGATGTCGCGAATGCCGAGGTCATTGGTCTTGCGGTGTCGTTCCTGACCTGTGCGGCGGTGTTCCAGATCGCCGACGGCGCGCAGGTGGTCGGCGCCGGTATGTTGCGCGGCTTGCAGGATACCCGCGTGCCGATGATCTATGCCGGCCTCGGCTATTGGGGCTTTGGCATGTCGCTGAGCTTGCTGTTTGCCTTCAAGCTTGGCTTTCAGGGCACCGGCATCTGGATCGGCCTGGCCTCGGGCCTCGTCGCCGTGGCAGTCCTGATGATCTCACGCTGGATCAGGCGCGACCGTCTGGGATTGGTGCCCTTCCACTAAAGCGCCGCAGCCTTGTGGGCCGCGGCGTTTGTTGCGTGATGACAGATTGTGGCGTTGCCGCCGTTCACAGCACCTTGCGGATCCAGTTATGCGGGTCGGTGGCGCGACCGTACTGGATATCGACCAGCTTCTTGCGCAGGCCCATAGCGACAGGACCGGCAGCGCCGCCATTGATCGTGAAATCGCCGCTGGTGGAGCGCACGGTGCCGATCGACGAGATCACCGCCGCCGTGCCGCAGGCGAAAGCTTCTTTCAGCTTGCCGCTGGCAGCATCGGCGCGCCACTGGTCGAGCGTGTAGGTTTCCTCGCGCACCGGCGTGCCGGTATCCTTCGCCAGCGCGATGATCGAATCGCGGGTGATGCCCGGCAGGATGGTGCCGAGCGGCGGCGTCGAGAGCGAGCCGTCCTCGAACACGAAGAAGATGTTCATGCCGCCGAGTTCCTCGATGTAGCGGCGCTCGACTGCATCGAGGAACACAACCTGATCGCAGCCGTGATCGATGGCCTCGGCCTGCGCGCGCAGGCTGGCGGCGTAGTTGCCGCCGCATTTGACGGCGCCGGTGCCGCCGACCGCGGCGCGCGTGTAATTCTCCGACACCCAGATCGACACTGGCGCAGGGCCGCCCTTGAAATAGGAGCCGACCGGCGAGGCGATGACGGCGAAGATATATTCCGCGGAAGGTTTCACGCCGAGGAACACCTCGCTGGCGATCATGAACGGCCGCAGATAGAGGCTGCCTTCGCCGCCCGGAATCCAGGCGCTATCCATGCGCACGAGTTGCTCGACCGCGTCGATGAACAGCGGCTCGGGCAGTGGCGCCATTGCCATGCGATCGGCGGAGTTCCTGAAGCGTCGGGCATTGGCGTCGGGACGGAACAGGTTCACGCCGCCGTCGTCGCGCTTGTAGGCCTTCAGACCTTCGAAGATTTCCTGCGCGTAGTGCAGCACGGCAGTGGCCGGATCGAGCGGGAAATTGGCGCGCGACTCGATGCGCGCGTCGTGCCAGCCCTTCGCTTGGCTGTAGCGGACCAGCGCCATGTGATCGGTGAAGACTCGGCCGAAGCCCGGATCGACAAGCTTCGCTGCGCGATCCTTGTCGGAGGTTGGGTTGACCGCGGGCTGGACGTCGAATTTCAACAAGGCCGCGCCATCGATTTTGTCGAACGAAACTCCCATGGGTATCTCCCGGCTTTGATGCAGTCCACGCGGCGGCGGGCTGGTTAATTCGAGGGCTGGGCGCAGGCCCGCCGGCCCGAGGGCCGGTTTCCGCTTTGGCGGAAGGCGCGAAGTCCAGTATGTTTGCCGAAACTGGGCTCGACAATCATACAGTGAGCAAAATTGCGGTTTGACCCGCCGCCAATACATCGATCCGCGAACTAAAGGACCAAGAATGACGCTAGAAACGATCTAATATTTCGTCGTCACCGTCATTTTTGTAACATTGAAACTTAGATACGTCAACATGGCTGACATAAAATTCGTGCGAGCGGACATCGGCCCGACCGGCTCCGAGCCGTCGTCGGAGGCGGCGCCGGGGCATTTGCGCTGGGACATCATCGAACTGCTGTTTTTCGCCTACCGCGACTTCGTCGGCGATGCCGATCATGTGCTGGAAGCCTTCGGCTTCGGACGGGCGCATCACCGGGTGATGCACTTCGTGCATCGCTATCCGGGACTGACGGTTGCCGATCTGCTCGACGTGTTGCGCATCACCAAGCAATCACTCGGTCGTGTTCTCAAGCAATTGCTCGATGAAGGCTATATTGTCCAGCGCGCGGGCGATCATGATCGCCGGCAGCGCCTGCTGTTCGCCACCGCGAAAGGTGAGGCGCTGGTGGCCAAGCTTGCTGGCCTGCAGACCGACCGTATCACGCGCGCGTTGCGTGGATTCAGTGCATCCGATGCCGAAGCGGTTGCCCGCTTCCTGCGAGCCATGATCGATCGCGACGATCCCGACAAGGTGCTGGAGCAGTTGCTCGACCATAACCATTCAGCCGCGAAGGACTAACGTGACGTTATCCGCCGCCACCATGACCCGGACGCCTGTGCAACCCGCCGACGATGCGCCGCATCTGCTGCTGGTCGATGACGACCGCCGTATCCGCGATCTGCTGTCGCGCTTCCTTGCGCACGAGGGTTATCGCGTTACCACGGCGATGAGCGCCAGCGACGCCCGCGCCAAATTGCTCGGGTTGCATTTCGACCTGCTGATCCTCGACGTGATGATGCCCGGTGAAACCGGCTTCGATCTGGCGCGCTTCATCCGCACCTCCTCGACGGTGCCAATCATCATGCTGACTGCCAAGCATGAAGCCGAAAGCCGCATCGAAGGATTGCAGATCGGCGCCGACGATTACGTCGCCAAGCCGTTCGAGCCGCGCGAGCTGTTGCTACGCATCGGCAACATCCTCAAGCGCACGACGCCGGCGCCGGTCGCCAAGCCGGAATCGGTGACGTTCGGACCTTTTGTCTATCATCTTGAGCGCGGCGAATTGCGCGAAGGCGACACCGTCGTGCATCTGACCGATCGCGAACGCGAGATGTTGCGCATTCTGGCTGCGGTGCCGGGCGAGACGGTGCCGCGCGGCGAATTGACCGGCCCGAGCGGCACCGTCAACGAACGCGCCGTCGATGTGCAGATCAATCGCCTGCGGCGCAAGATCGAACGTGATCCGGCCAACCCGCTGTTCCTGCAAGCGGTGCGCGGCATCGGCTATCGTCTGGTGTCGTCGCCGTGAGTTGCCCGCGATGAGTACGCTCGATAGCGGCCTCAGCCTGATCCGGACCGCGCGGCGGCGCGTTTCCGCCGCCAATGGTTGGCTGGGTCAGGCGTTCAAGAACTGGATGCCGAAGGGACTCTACGCCCGCGCGCTGCTCATCATGATCGTGCCGATGGTGGTGCTGCAATCGGTCGTGGCGTTCGTGTTCATGGAGCGGCACTGGAACACGGTGACGCGGCGGCTGTCGGCCGGCGTGGTGCAGGACATCGCCGCGCTGATGGACGTCTACAAGGGTTATCCGCAGGACAAGGACCACGCGCTGTTGCGCCGGATCGCCCAGCAGCGGCTTGGGCTGGTGGTGGATTTCCTGCCGGCCGGCGACATGCCGCCGCCGGGACCGAAACCGTTCTTCTCGCTGCTCGACCAATCACTGTCGGTGCAGATCGGCCGCCAGATCTCGCGGCCGTTCTGGATCGATACGGTCGGGCGCTCGTCGTTGGTCGAGATCCGTATTCAGCTCGACGACGCGGTGATGCGGGTGTTCGCTCAGCGCAGCGCCGCCTACGCCTCGAATTCGGATATCTTCTTTCTCTGGATGGTCGGCACCTCGACGATCCTGTTGATCGTCGCGGTGCTGTTCCTGCGCAACCAGATCAAGCCCATCGTGCGGCTGGCGGATGCAGCGGAAAGTTTCGGCAAGGGCCGCGAGGCACCGAATTTCCGGCCGCGTGGCGCGCGTGAGGTTCGCCGCGCGGCGCAGGCTTTCCTCGAGATGAAGGGGCGCGTCGAACGCAGCATCGAGCAGCGCACTGCGATGCTGGCTGGCGTGTCGCACGACCTGCGTACCATCCTCACGCGGTTCAAGCTCGAACTGGCGTTGATCGGCGACAGTCCGGAAGTCGACGGCATGCGCAAGGATGTCGACGAGATGGCCGCGATGCTCGAGGCCTATCTCGCTTTTGCGCGCGGCGACAGTGGTGAGCACGCGCAACCGACCGATATGGCGGCGGCGCTGGAGGAGTTGCGCAGCGATGCCGAGCGTAACGGTCACGCGGCAACGGTGACGTTCCAGGGGTTGCCGGTGGTCACTGTCAAGCCTGCGGCGTTCAAGCGCTGTCTCGGTAATCTGGTTTCGAACGCTGCGCGTTACGCCAGCAAGATTGCCATTGCAGGTCATCGCGATCATCGCTGGCTGACGGTGACGATCGACGATGACGGGCCCGGCATTCCCCAGAACATGCGCGAGGAAGTGTTCAAGCCGTTCCTGCGTCTGGACGATGCGCGCAATCAGGACGAGGGCGGCACCGGGCTCGGGCTTGCCATCACGCGCGACATTGCGCGTTCGCATGGCGGCGACGTCACGCTCGGCGACAGCCCGATGGGCGGCTTGCGCGCGACGGTGCGGATACCCGTATGAAGCCCTGACGGTGAGGGGCGAGGCGCGCAGCCTCGCGTCTCGAACCATGGGATAGCTGCCACGAATTGCAGATGTTGCGCTGGCCGTCACCCTGAGGTGTGACGCGCGGAGCGCGGAACCTCGAAGGGCGATGGTCGAAATCCTTCGAGGCTCGCGGCCTTCGCCGCTCGCACCTCAGGATGACGGCGCCTATGGCCCGTAGCGGGTGCGCTTGAACGCTCTACTTCGCCAGTTCTTTCGAGCGTGTCGTCGCCGCCGCCACCGCACGCTCCAGTAGCGGCTTGAAACCGCCATCGCCCATGAGGACGCCGAGCGCGGCAGCGGTGGTGCCGCCGGGCGAGGTGACGTTCTGGCGCAGCGTGGCTGCATCTAGTTCCGAACGATGCAGCAGTTCGCCGGAGCCGGCGACGGTCTCGCGTGCGAGTTTCGCGGCAAGTTCGGCAGGCAATCCCGCGGCGACACCGGCGCGCGCCAGTTCTTCGGCGAGCAGGAAAACGTAAGCCGGGCCCGAGCCCGACACTGCTGTCACCGCATCCATCAGCGCCTCGTCGTCGAGCCATTCGACGCTGCCGGTGGCGGCCAGCAGCTCATGCGCCATCATGCGTTGGGCTTCGCCGACATTGCTGTTGGCGACCGCAACCGTGATGCCGCGGCCGATCGCGGCAGGTGTGTTCGGCATGGCGCGAACCACGCTGCCGCCGCAGGCCTGCGACAGCGCTGCAATGGTTGTCCCTGCCATGATCGAGACCACCAGCGTCGTCGTCTGCACGAAGGGCTTCAGGGCAGCGCTTGCCTCCTGAAACATCTGCGGCTTGACGGCGACCACCAGTGCTGCGACAGCACCGATTGCATTCGGTGCAGGATTGAGCCGAACGCCTTTGCCGGCGAGAGCGCGAATATCGTCGGAGGGATGTGGCTCGATCACCGCGACGCGGGTGGGATCGAGTCCCTGCGCGAGCCAGCCGGTCAACAGCGCACCGCCCATCTTGCCGGCGCCAGCAAGGATGACGGTGCCGTGGATTGCATGAAGTGCGCTCGCTGCGTCGGGTGAAGTCATCGGAAATATCTACCTGCGTCGTCCCTGCGAAAGCAGGGACCCATATCCACTGGCTTTGTATGTCATGGGAGAGCCGGCAACAAGCGCCGAGCAGTAATCGCAGGCGACACGGCGTATGAGTCCCGGCTCGCGCGCGAAGAGCGTTTGGCCGGGACGACCTGACTATCTGTCGGAAACTTCGTGTCGCGCTTACGCTTCGCCTTCGGTATCGAACATTGCGGCGTTCATGGCATCGGGGGCGGTCTTGCCGGCCCACACCACGAATTGCAGCGCCGGATAATAACGCTCGCACGCCTGCACCGCGCCGACCAGCATAGCCTCGCATTGCGTGCCCGATGCCGTCATCCCATCGGGCAGCACCAGGGCCTGTCGATACATGATGGTCCCGGTCTGCGCCCAGATGTCGAAATGCCCGATCCACAACTGTTCGTTGATCAGCGCGATCAGGCGCTGCACTTCGGCGCGACGCTGCGTTGGAATTTTCATGTCGAAGGCGCAGGCGAGATGCAACGCTTCGATCTCGCCCATCCAGGTGAAGGACAGTTGATAATCGGTCCACGAACCCTGCGTGATGATCGTGACTTCGTCTTCGCCGGAGCGCTCGAACGACCAGTCGTTGGTCGCGGCGATATCCTCGACCACGGCCAGCGGGTTGTTTCGTGAATCAATAATGCTCTCGAGGAGGGACATGCCGTCTCGACCTTGCTGTTGGATGTCTTGATACGCACGCAGCAGGACGATACGTGTTGACCCCGACGCATCGCTGCAATCGCATACCTTGAGCGAACCAGAACTCGATCGGTAACAAGGCTTGCCCGGATCAAGTGATGTGATTTGCGGAATCGGCGCAACGGCACCACGACTCCATCCACAGGCAAAGCGCCACTCGTCCACAACTCATCGCGTGATGGCGAGAAGCGCGTCATTCAAGCGCAGAACAAAACGGAATCGGATTCCCGGTTGGCGAGTCTGGCGGAACGATTTCGCGCGATGCGAGTCGGTCGGCTGTTTTGCAGCCGGGCGTCGCCGGCGGATGTCCTCAGGTCGTCGTAACGGGCTGGGAGGCATGCAATGAAGCGGTGCCGGTCGGCTTGCTGCTGCAGCCAGCCTGCGGCATAATTGCCCTGCCGCTCATTCTGGGCGGTGAGTTCTCAGGGCGGGGTGAAAGTCCCCACCGGCGGTAAAGGGAATCCTGCGCGTCTGCTGATTGCGAGACGTGTACCCAAGCCCGCGAGCGCCTTCTTCATCCGAAGAAGGGTCAGCAGATTCGGTGCAATTCCGAAGCCGACGGTTAAAGTCCGGATGAAAGAGAACGGGTCACGACGGCGGCGCTCGCGCGCGGCCAGCGTTCCGTATGCCCTGATTCTGGTACCTAACGAGGAAAGCCATGAATCAGATGTTGTCAGACTCCCCTCCCGCAAATGCTGCGACCGATCCGACCGTTGCGCTGGATCAACCACCACCGACTGTCGAACCGGCGCGTTTCGTCAAGCCGCAACGCGTCGCCTTCGTGCAATCGTGCTGGCATCGCGACATCGTTGCCGAGAGCCGCATTGCATTTCTTGCCGAGATCGCGGCGCGCGGCATTTCGCCGGCACAGGTCGATCTGTTCGAGGTGCCCGGCGCGTTCGAGATTCCGCTGCACGTGCAACTGCTGGCCAAGACCCGCCGCTATACGGCGATCGTTGCCGCCGGGCTGGTGGTCGACGGTGGAATCTATCGGCATGATTTCGTCGCCGGCACGGTCATCAATGCGTTGATGGATGTGCAGTTGCGTACCGAGGTGCCGGTGTTCTCGGCGGTGCTCACGCCGCAGCAGTTTCACGAGCACGCGACGCATTTCGATTTTTTCCGCAAACACTTTGCGATCAAAGGTGTTGAAGTCGCGGAAGCCTGCGCCGACACGCTGCATGCGCTGGAGCGGCTGCGCGGACAGGTCGCGGCGGGAATGGTGTAAGCCTATCGGCAAGTCGTGGCCGGGCTTGTCCGGCCATGACGCGCCATAAGCGCGTCATCCTAAGCTTGCTTTGAGACCGAGGACCAGAACCAAATCGTCGCTTCAGCGCCGGTTGTTCGCAGCTTAGTCGAACAGGCTCGAAACCGATTCTTCCGAAGCGGTGCGGGCGATAGCTTCACCGATTAGCGTAGCGATCGACAGCACGCGAATGTTCTTCGCGGCGGTGATAGCCTCGGTGGCCTGAATGGAATCGGTGATGACCAATTCCTTGAGCCGCGAACCGGTGATGCGCGCGGTGGCGCCGCCAGATAGTACGCCGTGGGTGATGTAGGCGTAGACTTCCTTGGCGCCGTTGGCGAGCAGGGCGTCGGCCGCGTTCACCAGTGTGCCGCCGGAATCGACGATATCGTCGATCAGGATGCAGGTGAAGCCGGCAACGTCGCCGATCACGTTCATCACTTCGGATTCGCCCGCGCGTTCGCGGCGCTTGTCGATGATCGCGAGCGGCGCGTTGATGCGCTTGGCGAGACCGCGCGCGCGGACCACGCCGCCGACGTCGGGCGACACCACCATCAGGTTGGTCAGGTCGAACTGTTCGCGAATATCGCGCACCATCACCGGCGATGCATAGAGATTGTCGGTCGGTATATCGAAGAAGCCCTGGATCTGCCCGGCGTGCAGATCGAGCGTCAGCACGCGATCGGCGCCGGCATTGGTGATGAGGTTGGCGACCAGCTTCGCCGAGATCGGCGAACGCGAACCGACTTTGCGGTCCTGCCGGGCGTAACCGAAGTAGGGCACCACCGCGGTGATGCGGCGCGCGGAGGCGCGGCGCAGTGCGTCGGTGATGATCAGCAGTTCCATCAGGTGGTCGTTGGCGGGAGCCGAAGTCGATTGAATGATGAAGACATCCGCGCCACGGACATTTTCCTGGATTTCGACGAACACCTCGCCGTCCGCGAAACGCCGGACGCTGGCTTTGGTGAGTGACAGCCCGAGAACACTGGCGATCTGCTGAGCGAGCGCTGGGTTGGAATTGCCGGCAACCAGCTTGATAGAGCCGTTTTTGGCCGACATCTGCGCTTGCCCTCCGGCTTTGGCGGAAACAATGTTGAGCATATCAATGACCACGGAACCGGCTCGTTTAGACGAGCGAGGTGATATCAAGGAGCCCCCGGCGCTGGCAACCCGTCGTGGCGGATTTTCCGCGGCCGAAGAGCGATTTGGCGGAGAATTGCACCGTTATTGTGCGGCAAATCCAAGCGCATTCGCCTGGCTCGGTGACAGCGACGCGGACGAAATGGGTTCGCCGTCGGCACTGGCGATCGCCGGGCCATCCTCGCGCGGCGCGCTCGGCGTTTCGCCGGGCGTGCGGCCACTGACTGCATTGTTGATGCCGCTCAGTCCGGCCTGAGCAATGCGTCGCAATACGACATCGTCCGCGGTGGCCCAGGCATCGCGTCCGGATCCGGAGGCGGCCTCTTCGCCGCTCAGGCGCAAGGTGCGCCGCTGATTGCGATCGTAGACATCCCACACCCAGGCAATCGAGGTGCGCCCGCGCTGCACCTGCGCCGCGAGATAACTGCGGACGCGATAGGTGGCTGGCGCTTCGCGGCTGACCACCGGCACGTTGCGGAGCTTGGCTTCGCTGTCCAGAACATTGACCATGCGGTCGAACACTTGAGGGGGAGGTCCGTCGATGGATTCGAAGGCAATCGTGGTGCCCGAGCCGGGGGCCGATGCCACCGGGCCTTGCTGTCCGTCGCTCACACACCCCGCAAGCCCGCAGGCCAGGACCAGCAGCGACGCGCGCAAGGCCGTCCGATAGGCCGGAATCCGGTGGTGTCGCATCGATATCCCGATCGATTGCCTCGCCGGACCCATATGGATCGGTCCAGCTTGCAGAACCGATATCGTTAAAATCCGTTAACGTCTAGGGCAGCGCGGCAGGTTTGATCGGACGGCGTGAGCAAACCCATGACGGCTGCCGCACAATTTGTCTCAAATCGGCACGGGTCCGGGGATCAGGCGTCAGCCAAGGCTATGGCGTGGATATGCCGGCCATAGTCGCCCTCCTGGCGATGCACCGAACGGCGGTAACTGAAGAAGCGCGGATCGGAATAAGTGTCGTCGCCGAGATCGTCGATCATCAGGATGCCGGCGCGTTCGAGTCGGGCGCGGATGAAGCCTGCCAGATCGAACATGGCGTGGCCGTCACGCTGCGACGAGACGAAGAATCCGCCGTAGGCCGGATCGGCAGCGGTAAATCGTGCGACGAATTCGGCGCCGACTTCGTAACTGCGCTGGCGGATCAACGGTCCAATCGCGGCGACGATGCGGTCGCGCTCGGCGCCGAGTTGCGTCATGGCGTCGATGGTCGATTCCAGGACGCCGGTTAGCGCGCCCTTCCAGCCGGCGTGCGCGGCGCCGATCACGCGCGCGCTCGGATCGGCGAACAGCACCGGACCGCAGTCGGCGGTGGTGATGCCGATAGCGAGATTGGCGGTCCGGGTGACGATGGCGTCGGCATGCGGCCGCGTGGCGTTGTCCCACGGCGCGCTGGCAGTCGCCGCGTCGGGCGAATGAATCTGGAACGCGGTGAGGAAATGCGTCGGTGCGACGCCGAGCGCCGCGGCCATGCGCGCGCGATTTTCGGCGACGTTCGCAGCATCGTCCTTCGAGCCGATGCCGCCGTTGAGGCTGTCGTAGATGCCCTGCGAGACGCCGCCTTCGCGCGTGAAGAACGCGTGGCGCAAACCGGGAATCGCCGTCAGAAGTGGTGAGGCAAGCATCATGATGGATTGGCTCCCTCGCCATAGTGTACTTCGCCGAATCCGACCAGCGTGGTGAGCGACGGATCGGAGATCGCCAGCACCTTGAACATCGAACCCATGCCGCCACGCCCGCCACCGATCAGCCGGTTCTTGGCGACGGCGATGCCGTGGGCGACCTGCTCGGAGGCCTTGGCCATCAGCGAATTGGCGCGGGCCTCGATCCCCAGGCGCTGCAGGAAGGCACCTTGCGTCACCGGGCCATGAACACGTGCGCCGACATTTTCGGCGGCGCGGCCGAGCGCCTGAAAATCGACATGCGCGGTGATGTCGGCCTGTCCCGGGTTTTGCAGCGGATCGGCAAAACTGTGTCGGGCGATGGCTTGCAACGTGTCGCCGGCATCGCTCCGCACATGACCGTAATCGACGAGCAGCGCAGCGCCACCGGTATCGCGGATGCGCGAGGCCAACTGCATGATCTCGGTATCGGGACGCCACTCGTAGATGGCACCGACCGGCGCGGCGCGCACCAGTGGCGGTAACAGCACGTCGAAGCGCGGTGTCGGTTCTGCCGCCGCCCCGAACTTCAGCTTCCCGTCGTCGCCCAGTTCGACGGTGCGCTCATGCCAACCGGTCTCGCGTTTCACCATCTGATGGATCGGCAGCACGTCGATGTATTCGTTGGCGAGGATGATCGACGGACCGTGCGGCACGTCGTTCAGGCTGCTGTGCCATTCCACATGACGAGTACCGGTCAGGGTATCCTGCTGCTTGCCGCGCAGCACCGGATTGATTTCGACGAGGTGAACGCTCAGCGATTCATACAGCGGCGGCAGCACGCGCAGCGCCCGCAGCGCGTCGGCCATCATGGTGCCGCGGCCGGGACCGAGTTCGATCAATTGCAGTTCCGGCGGCGAACCCATGTCGCGCCATACCGAAGCCGCCCACAGCCCGAGCAGTTCGCCGAACATCTGGCTGACTTCCGGCGATGTGGTGAAGTCGCCTTCACGACCGAGCGGATCGCGCGAGACGTAATAGCCGTATTGCGGATGCGACAGGCACAGCTGCATGTAGCGCCAGACCGGCATCGGCCCAGTCGACTGGATCAGCCGGATAATTTCATGTTGCAATGGCGATGCGTCGGTCACGGCGTGCCCTGTGTCGTGCGTGCTGCTGATGGCGGGTCATGTTGCACCGGCTTGCGGCGCAACGCCGTGGCGATGATGGCAATACCGGCGACAACCATCGGCACCGACAGCAGCATGCCCATGGTCAAGCCGCCCCACAAGAAGCCGAGTTGCGGGTCCGGCTCGCGGAAGAATTCGCCGGTGATGCGCGCGAGCGCATACAGTGTAATGAAACTGCCGAGGATGAGGCCGGGGCGCTTCAAGGCGCCGACGCGGATCATCAGTGCAAGAATGACGAACAGCGCGATGCCCTCGAGGCCGGCTTCATAAAGTTGGCTGGGATGGCGCGGCAGCGGTCCGCCATTGGGAAACACCATGGCCCATGGCAGGCTCGGGTCGGCGGCGCGGCCCCACAGCTCGCTGTTGATGAAATTGGCGAGTCGGCCGAGAAACAGGCCGATCGGCCCGACGGCGCAGGTGATGTCGCCAAGCGACAACACCGGAATGTCGCGCTTCCAGCAGAACAGCATCACCGCGACCACGCAGCCCATGAAGCCGCCGTGGAACGACATGCCGCCTTTCCACAGTTCGAAAATCTCCGCCGGATGCTGGATGAAGAAATCGAGATTGTAGAACAGCACGTAGCCGGTGCGGCCGCCGAGGATGATGCCGATGGTCACCCAGAGGATGAAGTCGTCCATCTGCACCAGGGTGATCGGCGCGGGTCCGCCCCATAGCTTGGTGCTGCGGATCAGCGCCCGCGCATAAATCCAGCCGAGCACGATGCCGCCGATATAGGCCAGCGCGTACCAGCGGATCGCGAACGGTCCGATGGAGATCGCGATCGGATCGAACACCGGAAAGGCGATGGTGAGCGGCAGCATCGTGGCGCCGATCACGACTGCAACCCGCGGCGGAACAGCGCGTGCAACCGTTCCCAGTGCCGCTCCGCAGCCTGCTTGTCGTAGACCGGCCGCTTTGGAAACGCGAAGCCGTGATGCGCGCCGCCATAGAGTTCGACTTCGGCGTTGACGCCGTCGTTGCGCAGCGCCTGACGCAGCGGCTCGACCATCTCCAGCGGCGCCCAGCGATCAACTTCGGCGCAGGCGAAATAGAGTTCGGCCTTTGCCTTGCGCGCCACGACATGCGGACTGTCAGGTTGATCGGTCATCAGATGTGTGCCGTAAAGCGACGCGGCGGCGACGACGCGGTCCGGAAAATTCGCTGCCGTGTTGATGGCGTAGCGGCCGCTCATGCAATAGCCCATGCAGCCGATTGGCCCTTTGTCCGCGGCGGCCTGCGTCGCGGCGAAATCCAGCAGCGCCTTTGTATCCTGCATCACCATCGGAACGTCGAGCGAGAACATCAGTTCGAACATCCGCTTGCGCTCCGGCGCATCCTCGTCAGCCGGGATAGGGCCGAGTTCCATGACACCGGCGCGGTAGTACATGTTCGGCAGCATCACATAGTACCCCGCGGTAGCCAGCCGCCGCGCCATATCTCGCAACTCCTCGCGGATGCCGGGGGCGTCCATATAAAACAGGATCACCGGGTGCGGGCCGTTGCGTTCGGGATGGGTAATGAAGGTGCTGACGCGACCGTCCTCGGTCGGGATCTCGATCTGCTGGTCGATCATGGAGCGTTTCTTTATCAGGGCAAGGCGGCGGATTCGCGGACCCGACGGTTACGATTACAAGGAAACCGCAGCGTGACAAGACGCGCGCGTGTCACCCTTGCGGTTGGCCTCGTGGATTGCCATTGTCTGAGGCGACAATGCATTTACGGCCGCTCGGAGATTTTGACATGACCCAGACCAGCAATCGGTTTTTCGACGAGATCGGCCGCCTGATGAACGATGCCGCCGGCGCGGCGCAGGGCGTCAAGCGCGAGGTCGACAGCGTGGTCCGCAATCAGGCCGAGCGCATCCTCCGCGATCTCGACATCGTCAAGCGCGAGGAGTTCGAGGCGGTCAAGGAGATGGCTCGGCTGGCGCGAGAGGAAAACGAAGCGCTGAAGAGCCGGATCGCGGCGCTGGAAGCCAAACTCGGCGGGTAGGTCGTCGCGGCCGGCCGCCGCAAGCCGAGAACCGGCGGCCAGGCGGTTCCCGGCCCGTCATCCTGCCGGACCGATAAAAATCCTGCCGTTTCCTTGTCTTTCCGGGGCTTTGGCGCTAAAAGCCCCGACATGTCCGCGGCCCCCGCACCCCTGGAGGCTTGCTGCGGCATGCAAACGGGCCGCTCAGCGGCCTTTAACTTTTAGAAAACAAGGATTTATACGATGGCGACCGTCAAGGAATTGAAGGCGACCGCTCGTCCGAAGGCCGGCAAGGGGGCCGCCCGGGCTGAACGTCGCGCTGGCCGTGTTCCGGCAGTGATCTATGGCAATAACCAGCCCCCGCTGACCATCTCGTTGGACGATGCCGAGTTGCGCCTGCGCATCCAGGCCGGCCGGTTCCTCACCACGATCCACGACATCGAACTCGACGGCAAGAAGCACCGCGTGATTCCGCGCGACTTCAGCCTCGATCCGGTCAAGGATTTCCCGCTTCACGTCGATTTCCTGCGTTTGGGCGAAGGCTCCAAGATCCGCGTCAGCGTGCCGTTGCACGTGCTGAATGCCGAAACCGCGCCGGGCGTGAAGCGTGGCGGCACCATCAACATTGTGACCCATGCGATCGATCTCGAAGTGCCGGCGGACAACATTCCGCAGTACATCGAAGCCGATGTCGGCAAGCTCGACATGAACGGCTCGCTGCACATCACCGACGTCAAGCTGCCGGCCAATGTGAAGCTGATTACCCGTGACGATGCGACCCTGGTCACCATCGTTCCGCCGTCTGGCTATGCCGAAGAGCAGAAGGCCGCTGCGGCTCCCGCCGCCGGTGCAGCTGCTCCTGCCGCCGCTGCGGCTGCTCCGGCCGCCGGCGCAGCTGCTCCTGCCGCCGCCAAGGCGCCGGCTGGCGGCGACAAGAAGAAGTAACGCGACGCGGAACGCCGCGTCATGCGCCTCTTTGTTGGTCTCGGCAATCCTGGCACGAAGTATCAGGGCAACCGGCACAACATCGGGTTCATCGCTATGGATGTGATGGCACGGCGTCACGGTTTTGCACCGTGGCGCCGTCGCTTTCAGGGCGAGACCTCCGAAGGCACGCTCGACGGCGAGCGTGTCGTGCTGCTCAAGCCGATGACTTACATGAACGACTCGGGTCGCGCTGTCGGCGAGGCGATGCACTTCTTCAAGCTCGCGCTCGGCGACATCAGCGTCTTCCATGACGAACTCGAACTGCCGCCCGCCAAGATTCGCGTCAAGGTCGGCGGCGGCATCGCCGGGCACAACGGCTTGCGCTCGATCTCGGCACATGCCGGCAACGATTATCGCCGGGTGCGGATCGGCATCGGCCATCCGGGTGCGAAAGAGCTGGTGCATGGTTATGTACTGAACGATTTCGCCAAGGCAGAGCGGCCGCGTTTCGAAGCGCTGTGCGATGTCGTGGCCGACAACGCCGCGCTGCTGGCGGCGGGCAAGGATTCGACGTTCCAGAACAAGGTGCATCTGGCGATGCAGGCCAAGGGCTTCGGCATTGACGAGGACAAGCGCGGTGAATAGCCGTGCCGACGAATAGTTCACCGTCATGGCCGGCTCGTCCCGGCCATCCACGTCTTCCTGCTGAATCAAGACGTGGATACCCGCGACAAGCGCGGGCATGACGAACTTTGATGTTGAGGGTGTTATGGGATTCAAATGCGGAATCGTCGGATTGCCCAACGTCGGCAAATCGACGCTGTTCAATGCGCTCACGGAAACGGCGGCCGCGCAGGCGGCGAACTATCCGTTCTGCACCATCGAGCCGAATGTCGGTGCCGTCGCGGTGCCGGATCCGCGGCTGGACAAACTGTCGGCGATTGCCAAGTCGGCGCAGATCATCCCGACGCAATTGACCTTCGTCGATATCGCGGGTCTCGTGAAGGGCGCATCGAAGGGCGAAGGCCTCGGCAACCAGTTCCTCGCCACCATTCGCGAAGTCGACGCGGTGGCGCATGTCGTGCGCTGCTTTGAGGACCCCGATATCACGCACGTCGAAGGCAAGATCGCGCCGCTGGCCGATATCGAAACCATCGAAACCGAATTGATGCTGGCCGATCTCGACAGCCTCGAGAAACGCGTCGACAACCTGACCAAGAAGGCCAAGGGCAACGACAAGGACGCCAAGGAACAGCTCGAACTGGTCAATCGTGCGCTGGTGCTTTTGCGCGATGGCAAACCGGCGCGGTTCCTCGAGCGCAAGCCGGAGGAGGAGCGGGCATTCCGCATGCTCGGCCTGCTGACCTCGAAGCCTGTCCTTTATGTCTGCAACGTCGAGGAAGGCGCGGCGGCGGAAGGCAACGAATATTCCAGGCAGGTTTTCGACTACGCCAGGAAAGAAGGCGCGGTCGCGGTGGTGATCTCGGCCAAGATCGAATCCGAGATCGCGACGTTGTCGCGTGAGGAGCGCGCCGAGTTTCTCTCAACGCTCGGATTGGAGGAAGCAGGGCTCGACCGGCTGATCCGCGCCGGTTACGAGCTGTTGCACCTCATCACCTACTTCACCGTGGGGCCGAAGGAGGCGCGCGCCTGGACCATCGATCGCGGCACAAAGGCGCCGGGCGCCGCCGGTGTGATCCACACCGATTTCGAGAAGGGCTTCATCCGCGCCGAGACCATCGCTTATGACGACTACGTCGCGCTGAATGGCGAAGCCGGCGCGCGCGATGCCGGCAAGCTGCGGCTGGAAGGCAAGGATTACGTCGTCGCGGATGGCGACGTCATGCATTTCCGCTTCAATACGTAAGCGTCAGCGTGGCGCGCTGCCCTGGTCGCGGATGGCGCCGAGGTGCTCGTTGATGCGGAATACGATCAGGATGAACTCCGCAGCGATGCGCGAGGAGACGATGCCGACGATGATGCCGGCGAGGCTGTAGAGCACCACCAGGAAACCCGCGAACGGGCTGATCGCCATCGCCGCCAGGCCGGAAAATACGCCGGAGATGCCGAACAGGATAATCAGCGCGATCACCAGCCAGTAGAATGTCTTGATGATGCCGGGTGTAATGAAGCGATCCCACTGAAACAGATCCCGGAATTCAAACATCGGTGGCTCTCCTGGTAAATTGCAGCGCGACGAAAGCTACCTGACGACACGCTATCGTGTCAGGTTCCACGGCCTGGTGCTGACATGGCACACGCTGCCGAGATTTCGTCCCGGCAACATGCGGCTCGGACCGGAGGGATGCGCCGCCAAGGTACATCGTCTCTCAATCACGCTCTACATCGCAACATGGCAGGCAGCAAGATTGCCGCGTTGTCATGCAGATGCGTGACTTGAGATTGCGGCAAATAACGGCCACAATCAGGCCTCTCTCCGGCTTTCCCCATATGACACTGACATTCGAAGATTTTCCGCTCGGCCACTTCGGCACATTTGGCCCACGCCATGTTACGCGCGAGGAGATCATCGCGTTCGCCACCGAGTTCGATCCGCAGCCAATGCATCTCGATGAAGAGGCGGCGAAGCTTTCGATGTTGCGGGGGCTGTCGGGTTCGGGTTGGCACCTCGGTTCGCTGATGATGCGGATGTTGTTCGACGGGTTCATCCATCGCACGGCATCGCTCGGCTCGCCCGGCGTGGATGAACTGCGTTGGTTGTCGCCTTTGCGCCCGGGCGATGATCTGACGCTCGATGTCGATGTCAAACAGGCGCGCGTCTCGCGCAGCCGTCCGGAAACCGGCATCGTCACGTTAGGCATGCGCGTGCGCAATGCGTCCGGACAGACGCTGGTCGAGGCGACGTCGCCCGTCATCGTCAAGCGCCGCGACGCCGGCGTCCAGGCTTGAGGTCAACCGGCAATGCGTTTCTTCGAGGATATTGAAGTCGGTCAGAGTCGCGAACTCGGGTCGTACACATTCACCGCCGATGCGATCAAGGCGTTCGCCGCGAAGTTCGATCCGCAGCGATTCCATCTCGACGAGGAGGAGGGGCGCAAGTCGCTGTTCGGTGGACTTGCGGCATCGGGTTGGCATGTCGGTTCGGTGTGCATGAAGCTGCTGGTCGCCAAGGGGAAGGAAGAGACCGCAGCCGAGATTGCTGCCGGAGAAAAGCCCGCGGTGTGGGGGCCGTCGCCGGGATTTCGCGAGTTGCGCTGGCTCAAGCCGGTGCTGGCGGGCGATACCATCAGTTTCTCCAGCGTTGTCGAGTCCAAGCGCACGTCGGAGAAGCGGCCGGAGTGGGGCATCGTCCAGGCGCGAACCAGCGGCGTGAACCAGCGCGGCGAAGCCGTGTATTCCATTCTGGCGACGGCTTTCGCCCCGCGCCGCAGCGGCTAGCGATACAGGCGGCACGGAACAACTTTCCCCTCACGGATTTGAACCTTGTGCGAGCTGCGCTCGACACAACGTCGCAAGGCAGGAACATGATGGCAGATCGGACTGGGTTGAAATTGGTAGGCTACGTCTTCGGATCGATGACGGTTGCGGTGATGATGATCGCCGGCGTCATGGTGAAGAGCTATGCCGATAACGGCTATGTGCCGGACGCCGCTGTGAGCATCAGCGCACCCGCCCGATAATCGTCAGGTAACGCCTGCGTCTCGCTCCATTCTGGATTCTGACTCCCAGACGAAACAACCCGCCGACTTGCGAAAGCCGGCGGGTTGATGATTCGAAGCGCAGAGCGCTGCAATCTCGGCTTTAGTCGCCGCGCAGGTTCTCGGCCGCCTTTTTCCATTGCGAGACATTGTCCGCAATCATGCGGGTCGATTTCATCGCGGCCTGGCTCAACTGGGCGTAGCCGGCGATCTCGCGCTGGACGCGCTGACCTTCGTTATGCAGCAGGTCGCGCAGGGCTTCCAGTTCAGCCACGAGATTCTCGATCTCGGCCAGCGAGGTGCCGGCGACACGCTGGATCAGCGAGTTGACGTTGTTGACGGTCGCGTCGGCATTGACGTCCAGCGGGGCGTCGGTCGCGGACGGAGTGGCCGCCGGACGGCGCAGATAGGCAACGTCATTGCGGACGAAATCGCGAATGCCAGCCTCGACCTCGGAGACCGCGGCGAGGTTGTTATCGGATTCAATCGATTCAACTTTTTCAGACAAATTTGAACTCATCGGCTTTCCTTTTCGCATTGAGCGAGCGCGGGCCTCCCGCACGACGGAGTCTTGGAATATAAGGTCAGTGGAATTTGACAAGATCGGGGCCGAACATGCGGCTTTCCCGAATTCTTTCGCCGGAAAGGCGGTCGCGTGCAACGCCCGCGCAATCGGTACTTGTAATTGAGGTTACCGGACCGCGCGCCTGGCCCCCGCGATCCGTCTTCTTCGGGGCCGGCCGACGCAGGCGGGAAGGTCGGCCAATGGCCGACTCCCGTGGCAGGCCGCCGGGCCTAAATCAGGCCATTTTGGGCAGATGGATCGGGCTGCCGAGCGCCTGCTCTATCAGGTCGAAGGTATCGACCAGCACGCGGAGGCTGTACAGCCGCCCGGACTTGAATTGAGCGAAGTGGGCGACACGCAGGCTGATCGGGCGGTTGGATCCCAGAGCGGTCAGCGAATAGCGCATCATCGATGCGGCGCTGTTCTCGCTCAGCATGATCGATTCGCGCTCGAAACGATGCACGCGCACGGTTTCAGCGATCTGCCGGCAGACGTCGAGCACGGCTGCCTTGCCGCGCCGGGCGCCGAGGAAAGTGAACATATCGACCGGTCCATAGATCGCCCAATCGACGTCTTCGTCGATCAAGGTCTCAAGCTCGTCCGGTTGACGGTCGTTGATGGCGCGGTGCAACGCGCGTGAAAAACCCCAGAGGCTATGCTCTGTCATGGCGCTACTTATCCTGAAACTGTGAACTTAAAACGCAGGCCGGCCCTGGGGGCGCAAAACAAGCGCCGTGCCACGCATGCGGGATTCTCAATGTTTGAACTGTCAAATACTGGCAAATGGACCGATTACAACGGCCGATATTGCATTGCACAAATGCGATAATGCCTTCGGCTGTCGAGTTCCGAAAACGCAAGCGCAAGTGTCGAGGCTTCAACCTCGATAAGTCACTGATCTCGCTTGATAAACCTCAATTATTAGCCAATGGAACCGTTGCCCGTTCATTCCGAAACGGTTGCCATTAACGGCGCCGGGGGCGTGAATGCCCGGTTACCGATGCACCGCGCCTCCCACGGTGGCGGCAAAACCCGCGGTGAGGTCGTGGCCCAGCAGTTGCTGCACGAGGTCGAACGAATCAAAGAACGACCGGTGCTCGGTGATGAGCCCGTCTCGCAGCTTGAAGAATTCGGCCACGTCAATCTGCACCACGCGCCCGTCGATGCGCTTGGTCAGCGCCGCCCGAGTCATCGTCGCCACCCGCGATCCGTCGGCGGCGATGAAAATCACGTCGTGATGGCGTTCGATGTAACGCATTTGCTGGATGGCGATGGCTTCGGACACCCAAGCCTTGCCATGCTTGTGTCCGAGATGCGGAAACAGCTCGATCGGCGCGTAGGTAATCGTATCGAAGTCGTCGGCACAGCACGCGAGCGCCGCGTCACTGTCGCCCTCGTAGTAGGCACGAATGAAATCGAGTACGCGTTGCTGATTGTTGTCGCCGTCCATGGGCATCTCCGCAGGCCAAGCCTTCTCGGTGTTGTGCCGCATCTCCTGCCGAACCGCACGCCGCAAGCACGGAATGTCGCGGAAAAGGTTGCCGGTTTGTTAGTGCAGTGAATTCAAAACGCGGCAAATGTGCGCAAGTCCTCCAGTGTTCGGCAGCGCGTGACAGACATCCGCGCATGTCGTGTAATGTATCAGTGGCGTTCGCCTAATCGCGTCGCGCGATCAGGTCTTCCGATGATGGGAGCTTTCGCCGATCGACGTCTTCAGCGAAGGAAATGGCGACGGTGTCGCGCCACCCTTTCGCAGATTTTTCGCGGCCTTCGGTTTCTTCTTCTCTTTATTGCTACGCATCTGACCCTTGGCCATGACATTCTCCTCATGTCATTTGGTGGACTGGACGCCCGCGCATGATAGCAAATGCCGAAGCGCTTGTCCGAATCCGTGGCGTCAAAAGTATCGTGCCGCTGCGACGTGTTCAGCCGGGTTGCATCGCGGCGAGCGGCATGCAGCAAACCCCTCGCATGTGCGAACATGCATCGCAGTTCGGGGCCCGCGTCGGGCGTGCGTCTGCCTCGCAATCAGGTCTTCGTCTTCTTCCCGGCCTTTGGCTTGGTCGCCGTCTTGGAAGGCTTTACCTTGATGACCGGCGTGCCTTGGGCCGCGATGGTCTCGGCCGCCCGTCGCATCGCACGCGCGTAACTGTCAGCCGCGTTGTCGGCGGACATCTGCAAACGCTTGGCGGCGGCCGTGCCTTCTTCCATCGCGTGCTTGGCCATCTGCTTCAGCCGTTGTTTGGAGGCGTTGTCCTTGGCCTTGTTCGCGAGACCGATGTAGCGGTCGCGCCGTTTCTTCACGGCAGCGATCAACGCCTTGTTCTGTTGCTTCGCGATTTGCCGGATGACCACATCCAGATCGGCGTCCGCCATTGTTCATGCCCCCGAGTATCGAAACCTTGATGGGATCACGTAGCAGGCGGCGAGGGGGAATGGCAATCAGGCCCGCTGCTTCCGATGTCAGGTCGGGTCGCCGCGACGGTGCGTTTGCGTGAGATTGGCTTCGTGTTATGAGGATGCGCGGTATTTGGCCGCGTTTTGCAAAGGAGGTGTGCCATGCGCAAGCATTGCGATCATGAAAACCTCCCCTGCTTTCGAAACGTCTCGTAAGCGGCGGAAGTCATTCCCATCTGAAACCCACGTCAAGCGTGGCGTGCGCGTCGTTCATGGCGATGTGGAGCTTAGCGAGAAACTCGGGCGCAAATGACCTGTGCCCGTGCGGCTCCATGCGCAGATTTCAAAGCCTGTTGCCTGCGATCCGGGCGCCATGACGGCGCCAACCGCAAGCATTACTTTCAGGGAGTAGGTGAGGGCCGGAGCAATCCGGCCTTCTCTCTACCGTTTCTTCCAGCCGCCGCGGCGTCCGGGGGCGCCGCCGGACGAGCGCGGCGAGACGCTGTCCTTGATCACCCCGCCGAATTCCTGGCCGCCCTCGCGCATCGATTTCGGCTGGTAGATGCGGCTTTCCGGTCCCGGTCCCATTTCGTCGAGCGTGGGTTTGCGCGGGCGGGCGACGCCCTTGCGGTCGGGCTTGACCTCGTGCCACGTCGCAATTCCCATCTCGTCGAGATCGGGCTTCTTCACCTTGGATTTCGCCGGCAGGTTCGCCGCGTCGCCGTATTTCTTATCGCCCTTGTAAGCGCCGGCCCTGGCCGCGACGCCGCGCTGCTTGATGGTCGGATCGTCGACGACTGCCATTTCCGTCGCGCGTAGACGCTTGACTTCGTCGCGCAGCCGCGCGGCTTCCTCGAAGTTCAGGTCGGCGGCGGCTTCGCGCATGCGGGTTTCGAGATCGGCCAGCACAGCCTCGAAATTATGTCCGATGGCGATCGCGTCGTCCGCCATGCCGCCGTCGCCGATTTCAACCAGCACGTGGTCGCGCTCGTAGACGCTGTTGAGGATATCGCCGATCGATTTCTTGACGCTCTCTGGCGTGATGCCGTGCTCGGTATTGTACGCCACCTGCTTTTCGCGGCGGCGATCGGTCTCGGCGATGGCGCGCTCCATCGAGCCGGTCATCTGGTCGGCGTAGAGGATCACCTTGCCGTCGACGTTGCGCGCGGCGCGGCCGATGGTCTGGATCAGCGACGTTTCGCTGCGCAGGAAGCCTTCCTTGTCGGCATCGAGAATGGCGACCAGCGCGCATTCCGGAATGTCGAGACCCTCGCGCAGCAGGTTGATGCCGACCAGCGCATCGAACGCGCCGAGCCGTAGGTCGCGGATGATCTCGATGCGCTCGATGGTGTCGATGTCGGAGTGCATATAGCGCACGCGAATCCCCTGCTCGTGCAGATATTCGGTGAGGTCTTCGGCCATGCGCTTGGTCAGCACGGTGATGAGCGAGCGATAGCCCTTGCGGGCGGTCTCGCGCACCTCGCCGACCAGATCGTCGACCTGCGTGCGCGCGGGGCGGATATGCACCGGCGGGTCGATCAACCCGGTGGGGCGGATGACCTGCTCGACGAAGACGCCGCCGGCTTCGTTCATTTCCCAGCCGCCCGGTGTGGCCGATACCGCGACCGATTGCGGGCGCATCATGTCCCATTCCTCGAAGCGCAGCGGGCGGTTGTCCATGCACGAGGGCAGGCGGAAACCGTATTCGGCAAGCGTCGCCTTGCGGCGGAAGTCGCCGCGGAACATGCCGCCGATCTGCGGAATGGTGACGTGGCTCTCGTCGGCGAACACCAGCGCGTTGTCGGGGACGTATTCGAACAGCGTCGGCGGCGGCTCACCGGGGCGGCGGCCGGTGAGGTAGCGCGAGTAGTTTTCGATCCCGGCGCAGCTTCCGGTGGCCTCCATCATTTCGATATCGAAGGTGGTGCGTTGCTCGAGCCGCTGCGCCTCGAGCAGGCGGCCCTGCGCGTTGAGCTGGTCGAGCCGCGTCTTGAGTTCGCTCTTGATCGACTTGATGGCCTGCACCAGCGTCGGGCGCGGCGTCACATAGTGCGAGTTGGCGTAGATCTTGATGAATTCGAGCTCGTCCTGCTTGTGGCCGGTGAGCGGATCGAACTCCTCGATCGACTCCACCTCGTCGCCGAACAGGTTCACCCGCCAGGCGCGGTCCTCGTAGTGCGCCGGGAAGATGTCAATAACGTCGCCGCGCACGCGGAAGGTGCCGCGGGTGAAGTCGGCCTGCGTGCGCTTGTATTGCAGCGCGACCAGGTCGGCGATCAGTTGCCGCTGGTCGATGCGTTCGCCCTTCTTCAGCGCGAAGGTCATCGCGGTGTAGGTTTCGACCGAGCCGATACCGTAGATGCACGATACCGAGGCGACAATGATGACGTCGTCGCGTTCCAGCAGCGCGCGCGTTGCCGAGTGGCGCATGCGGTCGATCTGCTCGTTGATCGAGGAATCCTTCTCGATATAGGTGTCGGTGCGCGGGACGTAGGCTTCCGGCTGGTAGTAGTCGTAATAGGAGACGAAATATTCGACGGCGTTGTCGGGAAAGAAATTCTTGAACTCGCCGTAGAGCTGCGCCGCCAGCGTCTTGTTCGGCGCGAGGATCAGCGCCGGGCGTTGCGTCGCCTCGATCACCTTGGCCATGGTGTAGGTCTTGCCGGAGCCGGTAACACCGAGCAGTACTTGCGTGCGGTCGTTGCGCGCGATGCCTTCGACCAGTTCCTTGATGGCGGTCGGCTGGTCGCCCTTCGGTTCGTATTCGGATTTGATCTCGAAGCGTACGCCGCCTTCGGATTTCTCTGGGCGCGGCGGACGATGCGGTGTCCATACCTTCAGCGAGCCGTCGTCTTTCTTGAATTCGGGACGGCCGTCGCGGATCAGATTCTCCAGCGCTTCGGCGGTGGCCTGCACGCCGAGCCCTTCCATCTTGCTGCGCGGTGGCCGCGCCAGCGCCGCTTCGTCGTCCTCCGCGGTCGGCAGGCCGAGCTGCCGCGCCAGTTCCGGGTCGAGGGCGGGAATGGTGGCGCTGGTGCCGTAGTTCGGGGTGCTGAACTCGGCTTGCGGGGCTTCGTCGAAACCTTGCGCGCGCGCACCAAGTGGTTGCGGGTTCGGCCGCAGTGGCATGGTTGGCGGTTCAGGGGTCTGTTCGCGGAAATTCTTCGGCGTGGACTTGCGCGCACGATGCGCTGCTGCTTCCCCTCCAGCGCGCCGATCCCACGAGTTATCCGGCGGCGGCTGCAATCCGGTGCCGGAGCCCATGCCCGCATCGCCGCGATTGATCGCCGGGTTGAGCAGTTCCGCCAGGGCCGGACCGATCGGCTGCACCTCGGGACGATGCGCCTTGGATTTCGGTGTTTTGGGTCTGGCAGGTTTGCCGGGTTTTTTCGGATCGGGAGACTTCGCCATGGCCGGAATATGGGTGGATTCTCCGGCCAATAAAAGGCCGCTTGTGCTGCCTGACGGAAATACCGTCGCGGCGTCGTTAGTCGTGATGACGAAATGAAGACATTGTGTCGATCGCACCATTTCTAACTGGCGATCGGATTTGCGCAGCGCCCCCGCCATGGTGATAGTCTGGCAACCCGCGCCGTGAGGCGATCATCGGGTGGAGGGGCTGCTATGACGACGTCATCACGCTATGTAGTCGGATTGGCGCTCGCGATTACCGGCTTTGGTCTGATGTCGCTGCCGGCCATGGCGCAATCGAAGGATGCCGAGCCGGCGACACGCGCCGTCAACGACGGATTCGTCAAGGCGTTGCCCTTCAATGACCGCACCGATTTCGATGATGCCAAACGCGGCTTCATCGCCACGCTAGCGGATGGCGTGGTGGCCGGGCCCGGCGGCAAACCGGCGTGGGACGTCAAGCCGTATGATTTCCTGAAAAGCGATCAGGTGCCGCCGACGGTCAATCCCAGCCTGTGGCGGCAGGCGCAACTCAATGCCATCCATGGTTTGTTCAAGGTCACCGAGCGCGTCTATCAGGTGCGCGGTCTCGATCTCGCGAATCTCACCATCATCGAGGGCGATAGCGGATTGATCCTGATCGATCCGTTGCTGTCGAACGAAACCGCGGCTGCGGCGCTCGATCTATATGTGAAGCATCGCGCGGCCAAGCCGGTGGTCGCGGTGATCTACACCCATAGCCACGTCGATCATTTCGGCGGCGGCAGGGGCGTGATGTCGGAAGCGGACGCCGCCAGCGGTAAGGTCAAGGTGATCGCGCCGGACGGTTTCATGGATCACGCCGTGGCCGAGAACGTCATCGCCGGCAACGCAATGAGCCGCCGGGCGCAGTTCCAGTTCGGCAGCGCGCTGCCGGTTGGCGACCGCACGCAGATCGATACCGGGCTGGGCAAGGCGCTGTCGAAAGGCACCATCTCGTTGATCCCGCCGAACGATCTCATCAAGCAGCCGTATGAGACGCGCACTATCGACGGCGTCGAGATGGAATTCCATCTGGTGCCGGGGTCGGAAGCACCGGCGGAAATGCTGATCTATTTTCCGCAGTTCAAGCTGTTGAACATGGCGGAAGACGCTACACACAACATGCACAATCTCTACACGCTGCGTGGCGCCGAAATCCGCGACGGCCGGCGCTGGTCGCGTTACATCGGCGACGCCATCGATCGTTACGGCAACAGGGTCGATGTGGTGATCGCGCAGCATCACTGGCCGATGTGGGACAATGCGCGCATCGTCAGCTTTCTCAAGAAACAGCGCGATCTCTACAAATTCATCCACGACCAGACGGTACGGCTGCTGAATCATGGCCTGACGCCGACCGAAATCGCCGAACAGTTGAAGCTGCCGCCGTCATTGTCGAACGATTGGGCGTCGCGCGGCTATTATGGAACGCTGAGCCATAACGCCAAGGCGGTGTATCAATTCTATCTCGGCTGGTACGATGCCAATCCCGCCGATCTCAATCCGTTGCCGCGCGCCGAGGAAGCCAGGAAGGAGATCGAATACATGGGCGGCGCCGAGGCGGTGCTCAAGCGTGCCCGCGACGACTTCAAAACCGGGCAATATCGTTGGGTGGCGAGCGTGATGAGTAAAGTCGTGTTCGCCGATCCGGCCAATCGGGCGGCGCGCGAATTGGGTGCCGATGCACTGGAACAGCTTGGCTATCAGAGCGAGGCGGCGACCTGGCGCAATGCCTATCTGCTCGGCGCGGCGGAGTTGCGCGGCGGCGTGCAGAAAAGCAATGCGTCGACGGCGAGCGCCGATCTGCTCAAAGGCGTGTCGCTCGATCTGGCCTTTGACTTTCTCGGCGTACGTCTGAACGCGGCCAAGGCCGAAGGCAAGCACATCGTCATCAACTGGACCTTCACCGATCTGAACCAGACCTATGTGATGAATCTGGAGAACTCGGCGCTGACGCACACAGCCGGTAAGCTGTCCGACGATGCCGACACCAGCATCACGCTGACGCGCGCGGCGCTCGATGCCATCACGCTCAAGCAACGCACCTTCCTCGGCAGCGTGCTGACCGGCGACATCTGGGTCGGCGGCAATCCGTTAAAGGTGCGCGAATTGTTCGGCTTGCTCGACGATTTCTCGCCGGACTTCGAAGTCGTCGAACCGCGGAAGGCCAAGGTCGAATAGCGCAGCGGCCGCTTACTTCAGCAATCGCACCAGCGCCTTGCCCGCGCGCGAGGCCAGTTCCTTGGCATCGAGCGTGCCATCGTTATCCGGGTCGGCCGCCCGGAAGCGGCGCTCGACGAGGTTGAGGTACTCGTTCTTGTCGATAGTGCCATCGTTGTCCGGGTTCGCCGTGGCAAAGTCCTTGGCGTTCAGCCGCCCGCGCAGTTCCCTGCCGTCGAGCGTGCCGTCGTGATCGCGGTCGAGCCGGTCGAACACGGCCGACGCCGCGCGCTTGGCTTCAGCCAGATCGACGGTGCCATCCTTGTCGGGATCAAGCCTGTCGAGCAGGCGTGCCGCCCAAGCGGGCGTGGCAGCCAATGTCGAAACGGCCAGCGAGAGCATCAGAACCTGTCGGCGCGTGAACATGGCGGGCATCTCCATGAAACAGGGCAACCGCGCTGATTATGATCCTGCAGCAGTGGCGGCGGAAGAGACTTGAGCGCCACGCGTGGCAGCCCTCACGTTTTTGCGCGTCGCCGATTTGGCCATTGACTCGGACCGGGTCCGGCGAGATTAATGCATTTGCATCTAAATGGCGCGCGACGTTGCGCGATGAATGATCCAAGCAAGGACTTGCCAGATGATCGACCTGCATTACTGGACGACGCCGAACGGCCACAAGATCACGATGTTTCTCGAAGAGGCCGGGCTGCCCTACAAGGTGTTTCCGGTGAACATCGGTAAGGGCGACCAATTCAAGCCGGAGTTTCTGGCGATTGCACCGAACAATCGCATTCCCGCCATGGTCGATCATGCGCCGAAGGGCGGTGGCAAGCCGATATCGATTTTCGAATCCGGCGCCATCCTGCTGTATCTCGCCGAGAAGACCGGCAAGTTCCTCCCCAGCGATCTTTATGGCCGCTACGATGCGATCCAGTGGGTGTTCTGGCAGATGGGCGGTCTCGGCCCGATGGCCGGGCAGAACCACCATTTCCGTAACTACGCGCAAGAGAAAATCAAATACGCCATCGATCGCTATGTGAACGAGACCAACCGGCTTTATGGCGTGCTCAACAAGCGGTTGGCCGATCGTGAATTCATCGCCGGCGACTATTCGATTGCCGACATGGCGAGCTATCCGTGGATCGTGCCCTACAAGAATCAGGAACAGGACATCAACGACTTCCCGCATCTCAAGCGGTGGCTGGAGACTATCGCCGCGCGCCCGGCGACTGAGCGCGCTTACGCCAAGGCGAAGGAAGTCAATCCGAACTTCGGCCAGCCGGCCATTCGTACCGAGGAAGAACGCAAGCTGCTGTTCGGCCAGACGGCTGCGGTGGTGAAGGGCTGATGACGTCTCCTTCACCTCGCCCCGCTTGCGGGGAGAGGTCGACAACGGCAAACCTCATGGTGAGGAGCAAGGCGTAGCCTTGCGTCTCGAACCATGAGGTGATCTAGCTGCGTCGCTCCTTCAACCTTCGCGATGCGACCAAGCGGTCGCTCATCGGGATGAGGTCGCGACACGGACGCATGTGTCGATGCAAATGGTTTCAATTGAGGATCTGTCTGTTCAATGTCTCGCAAACTCTTCGAACTGGTCGGCACCGACGCCACACGGCCGTTCAGCCCGTTCTGCTGGCGCACCCGCATGGCGCTGGCTCACAAGGAGCTCGACACCGCGTCGATTCCCTGGCGCTTCACCGAGAAGGGCGCGATTGCTCCGCACAATTCGGAGAAGGTGCCGGTGCTGATCGACGGCGAAACCTCGGTGGCGGATTCCTGGGCGATTGCCAACTATCTCGAAGATACCTATCAGGATCGGCCATCGCTGTTCGGCGGTGAAGGCGGTCGTGCGCTCGGCCGCATGCTGAACTGGTGGGGCGATGTGGTGGTGATCGGTGGCATGTTTCCGCTGATCGTCGGCGATATCCCCGGGCACCTGGCGCCGGAGGATGCCGCTTACTTCCGCAAGACGCGGGAAGCGCGCTTCGGCAAATCGCTCGAAGAGGTCGTCGCCAATCGTGACAAGGATGTCGCGGGTTTCCGCAAGAGCCTCGATCCGATGCGGCTGACGTTGAAGACGCAAGCCTATCTCGGCGGCGCGGCGCCGAATTATGCGGATTACATCGTGTTCGGTCCCTTTCAGTGGGCGCGCGTCGTCAGCGAGTTCAAACTGCTGAAGGAAGACGATCTGGTCTACGCCTGGCGTGAACGCATGCTCGATGCATTCGGCGGCATGGCGCGTAACTCGCCGGGCTTCGCGGTGTAATCAGGTCGCGCTGAAAACGCCCTTATCCCGCAGCATCGTCAGCACGGCATGCAGATCGGGTAGCACCGCGGCGCATTTGGCCCGCGTATCTTCGGGCGGCTGGACGATGTCCGGCACCATGATCGGAATCGTCGCGGCGCCATGCGCGGCGGCGATGCCGGGTATCGAGTCCTCGACAGCGACGCAAGCGTTGGGATGAAAGCCCAGCCGCTCGGCGGCGAGCAAATAGAGATCCGGGCTGGGTTTGCCGTGCGTCACGTCGTCGTGCGTCAGGATCGTTTCGAAGCGCGAGCGGATGCCGGCCAGCGCCAGATGATGTTCGGCGGCGCGGCGCGTTGACGAGGTGACGATCGCCATCGGGCGATCCGCATCCCGCAACGCATCGAGCAGTTCGAGCGTTCCGGGCTTCAGCGGCAGGCCGTCGCGCAGCATGGCGTCGCGGTAATTGAAGAATGCCTTACGGACATCGTCGACCCGCAGTGCTGCGCCATAGTGATCGCGCAGCATGATCTCGCATTGCGCCGCCGGAATGCCGACCATGGCATGTGCGATGGCGGTGCCGTCGGCGTAGCCGAGGTCGGCCAGCGCGTTGATCAGGCTGCTGCGATAGACCCGTTCGGTGTCGAGCAGCGTGCCGTCCATGTCGAGCAGCACGGCGCCGATCTGCCAGCGCGCGCTGGCGCCCATCGCCACCGTCCGCAGGCAATCGCGGCACAGGCAGTCGGCGAAGCCGGTGCCGGAGGTCGGCAGTGGCAGCCGCGCGGTTTCCTGGCCGCACCAGCACTCGGTCGACAGGCCGCAATCGAACGCGGTGCCGCACCGCGCGCAGGAAAGGCGGCGCGGAAGGGGAGTTGTTGCGGGCGACGGCTGCGTCATCGATCGGGCTCAGACCTGCTGGCGATTTTCATCGCGGGTTCATATCCGGAGGCGGTATAGTTCGGTCCGCCCGCCGTCCTGCGCAAGCGCCAAGAGGGTTAGTCCGATGACTCGCGATCCGCAAGCCGCTCTCGTCGCGCTGCATCGGTTCGGCTTCGGCGCACGCGGCGGCGCCTCGGGCGATTTCACCAACGCGGCGTCGGACCCGCGTGGTTTCGTCAAGGTGGAACTCGCGCGGCCGGCTGCGGCGTTGCTGGAAGCGCCGGGGTTGCAACCCAGTCCGGCGCTGGCCGCGGTTCAGTACGCCTATCAATTCGACCTCAAGCAACAGCGCGAGGCGGCGGCGAAACCCGCGCCCGAAACCTCGGCTGCGACCATGGGGGCGTCCGCCAAACCGGAGACAATGCCGTCGGTAACCGGCGCGGACGTCATGAAACCGGACGCGCGATTGCCGCCTACCAAGCCGCCGCTCAATGTGATCCAGAAGACCTACCGCGCCGAGGCACTGGCGCGCATCCAGCGGGCGACGCTGGCCGAGTGCGGTTTCGTCGAACGGCTGGTGACGTTCTGGTCGAACCATTTCTGCATCTCCGCCAACAAGGGTCCGCTGGCACGCATCTGGGCCGGTGCCTACGAACGCGAAGCGATCCGCCCGCATGTGCTGGGCCGCTTTGCCGACATGCTGAAAGCCGTCGAACAGCATCCGGCGATGCTGTTCTTTCTCGACAACCAGCAGTCGATCGGCCCGAACTCGCAGGCCGGGCAACGGCGCAAGCGCGGGCTCAACGAAAATCTGGCGCGCGAGATCATGGAACTGCATACGCTCGGCGTCGGCAGCGGCTATACGCAGGCCGACGTCACGTCGCTGGCGCGCATCATCACCGGCTGGACCTTCGCCGGGCGGGAGGGGCGCCTTGGTGTGCCGGGAACTTTCGTATTCAACGTCAACGCGCACGAGCCGGGCACACAGGTGCTGCTTGGCAAAAATTATCCCGACACCGGCGTGACGCAGGGCGAGAAGGCCTTGGTCGATATCGCCCGGCAGCCGGCGACGGCAAAATTCATCGCCACCAAATTGGCGCGGCATTTCGTGGCCGACGATCCACCGCCACGATTGGTCGCGCGGCTGCAGGATGCTTTCAGCAAAACCGACGGCGACCTCAAGGCGCTGGCGCTGGCGCTGATCGAGTCGGACGAGGCGTGGCAGACTCCGCTGAACAAGATGCGCTCGCCGTACGAATTTCTCATCGCCACCGGGCGGCTGATGGCGCGGGTGCCGGAAGATCCCGGCCGCTATCTCAGCGGCCTCAATATTCTCGGCCAGCCGCTGTGGACACCGGCCGGGCCGAATGGCTTTGCCGACAGCAACGCGGTGTGGGCTGCGCCTGAGGAAATGAAGCTGCGGCTCGATATCGCCGCGCAGGTGTCGTCGCGCATCGGCGACAGCATGGACCCGCGCGAGATGCTGGATCTGATGGCCGCCGATGCCGCGTCGAGCGAAACGCGCCAGACCATTGCGCGCGCCGAAACGCGGCAACAGGCTTTTGCGTTGCTATTGATGTCGCCGGAATTCCAGAGGAGGTAGCGATGGAGTGCTGCGAGAGCCGGACATCGTTGTCGATTACGCGCCGCGCGCTGCTGCTCGGCGGCGCATCGTTCGCAGCCTGGGCCTATTTGCCGAAGTTCGCGCGCGCTGCCGACGGACGCGATCCGCGCTTCGTCACCATCATCTTGCGCGGCGCGCTAGATGGCCTCGCCACTGTCGCCCCGGTCGGTGACCCGGATTACGCCGACCTGCACGGATCGATCGCGTTGACGCGCGACGGTGCACGGCCCGCAATCGAACTCGACGCGTTCTTTGCGCTGCATCCGGCGATGCCGCAGTTCGCCCGGATGTACAAGGACAAGCACGCAGCCGTGGTGCATGCGGTGGCGACGCCGTATCGCGAGCGTTCGCACTTCGACGGGCAGGATGTACTCGAGAGCGGTTTCGCCGGGCCGGGGCGGGTACAATCCGGCTGGCTCAATCGCGCGCTCGGCGCGTTGCCGCGCGGCGAACGGGTGATGAGCGGTCTCGGCGTCGGCGCCACCACGCCGCTGGTGCTGCGCGGCGCCGCGCCGACGGTGAGCTGGGCGCCGGTCAATCTGCCGCAAGCGGCCGACGACACAGCGATGCGCTTGTACGAACTTTACCGGCATCGCGATCCGGCGCTGGCGACGGCACTGTCGCAAGGTTTGCAGTTGGACAAGATCGCGGCTCGTGGCGATGACATGCGCGCCAGGCCGAAAAATGGCGCTGGCGCCATGCAACTCACCGCGCGCGGCGTCGCAAAGCTGATGGCCGAGGACGATGGTCCGCGCATCGCCGCTCTGGCATTCGACGGTTGGGACACCCACGCCAATGAAGGCGGCCCGGTGGGGCGTCTGGCGCAATTGCTGTCGGGGCTCGATGCTGCGCTCGGCGAATTCGAGAGCGGACTCGGCGCCCACTGGCGCGATACCGTGATTGTCATCGCCACCGAGTTCGGCCGCACCGCGAGGATCAACGGCACGCAAGGCACCGATCACGGCACCGGCACTGTCGCGTTGCTGGCCGGCGGTGCGGTGAATGGCGGTCGCGTCATCGCCGACTGGCCCGGCTTGAAAGCGGCCAATCTCTATCAGGCGCGTGATCTGGCCCCGACCACCGATTTGCGCGCCATCCTCAAGGGCGCGCTGCACGATCACCTCGGCGTCAGCGAACGCGTGCTGGCAAGCGCTGTGTTTCCCGACAGCGCCATGGTCAAACCTGCGCAGGGCTTGGTGGTGTAGGCGGCTTTATCCCTTCGTCATTGCGAGCGCCGCGAAGCAATCCAGGATTCTCGAAGTAGGGCGCTGGATTGCTTCGTCGCTACGCTCCTCGCAATGACGGCAATTGACGAACGTTCTATCCCAGCGTGATCCGATCGATCTCCGCCAACTCTTCCGCGCTCAATGTCCAGTCGATGGCCTTGACGTTGGCTTCGACCTGCTCGACGCGGGTGGCGCCGGCGATGACGCTCGACACTTGCGGCCGCGATGCAAGCCACGAGAAGGCCAGTTCCAGCATGCTGTGGCCGCGCGCCTTGGCGAACGCAACAAGTTGCTCGACGATGTCCTCGTTGCGCGGCGTGACGTACCGGTCGCGCAAAGCGGGGGCCTTGGCAAAGCGCGTGTCGGCGGGCGCTGCAGCGCCGCGCTGATATTTGCCGGTGAGCAGGCCGCTGGCCAGCGGGAAGAACGGCAGCAGGCCGAGATTGTATTCCTGTGCGGCCGGCAGCAGGTCTTTCTCTATGTCGCGCACCAGCAGGCTATATTCATCCTGGCAGGAGACGAAGCGCGCGGTGTTGGCGGCGCGCGCGGTTAATTCCGCCTCAGCGATGCGCCATGCCGGAAAATTCGAATTGCCGATGTAGCGCACCTTGCCCTGCCGCACGAGGTCGTCGAGCGCGCGCAACGTCTCCTCGATCGGCGTCAGCGGATCGTAATCGTGCTGCTGGTAGAGATCGATGTAGTCGGTCTTCAACCGCCGCAGACTGTCTTCGACGGCGCTCATGATGTAGCGGCGCGACGCGCCCTGCTTGCTGCCGTCGTCGCTCATCGGCTTGGAGAATTTGGTGGCGAGCACGATGTCCTTGCGGCGGTCGCCGAGCACGTCGCCAAGCACAGTCTCGGAACCGCCGCGCCCGGCATAAATATCGGCGGTGTCGAACAACGTGATGCCAAGATCGACGGCCTTGTGGATCACCTTGCGCGAGGTCTCGGGATCGGTGCGCTGGCCGAAATTGTTGCAGCCGATGCCGACCGCCGAAACGCGCAGGCCGGAGCTGCCGAGATTGCGAAACTGCATGGAGTTGTCCTGTGCCGGAGAAGATCCGAAGCCGAGAGTGTGACGTGCGCTTCCCGCGGCCGCAAGCGGCGCTTCGGCATAACTCCCGCGCGGCTCGATCGATCAGCGTACCGGCTGCGCGACGTCGCTCGGCGTCGGGCGCAACGCCGCCACCGTCATGCGTCGCACCGAGGCCTCGGCACTGCGCGCGATCTCCTTGCGATCGGTGGTGATATCGAGCGCCACCGCGTCGCCCCACGTGACGGTGACGTCGATGGCGCCGGAGGCCAGCACGCCGATGAAATGCCGGATGAGGGCGGCGTCGCCGTACCACGCCACGCGCTCGCGCAGCGCCCGTCCGATCGGCAGGCCGTCGAAACGGGTATAGGCCAGCGACAAGGGTTGCACGGTGATCCGGCTGTGTTGTGTCGAGGCGCCGAGGGCGTGATGCACCGCGCCGATCAGCGCCGACTTGAACGGCAGGATGCGCGTGCCGTCGCTGGAGGTGCCTTCGGCGAACAGCACCACGGCGTCGCCGCCAAGCAGCCGTCCGGCGATTTGCTCGGTCGCCGCGCCGGTCTTCTGCCGCCGCTCGCGGTCGATGAACACGGTTCGTTGCAACCGCGCCAGCCAGCCGAACAGCGGCCAGCGCGCCACCTCATGCTTGGCGACGAACACCACCGGGGTGACGGCGGTGATGACGCAGATATCGAGCCATGACGCATGATTGGCGAGGATCAGCACCGGCGCCTCGTCGGTGACGCGCCCGACCTGATGCACGCGCACGCCAACCAGCGCACAAAGGACGCGATGATAGAAGCGCGGGATGCTGCGTTGCCAGCGCCAACCCAACGCGAGCCCGAGCAGTTGCGCGGGCAGCAACAACAGCGTCAGCAGCAGCAGCGTGACGAAGACGAGGGCGAAGCGGATCATGGGCGGCTCGTTAGCCCGATTTTGCTCGACAGGGCAATGGCCTGCCGGGATTATCGCGTTTGAGTGACGGTACGTCCAAGTCGTGGCATCTGCGCAAAAAAGCGCGGCCCCGGCCAAGTGGGCACTGACTGGGACCGCGGGCGCATATGATCCGGGACGGGGGGAAGGGACCGTGCGCAGCGTGACGCTAGCGCCGTTTTGTTGCGGGTCGATGACAATGCAACTTGTCCACAGCGGCTGCAGCCTGCGCCGCTACTCGGCGGCGCGCAGATTGGCGACGGGAAACAGGCCGCCGGTCTGGCGCAGCGAGCGATAATATTCGGCGTTGGCCGGATCATCGGTGTGGCGGATCAAATCGGTGACCGGCGTATAGGCCAGCATGCGGCCGCCGTCCGGCAGGGCCGTGCAACTGAAGCGCATGACTTCGCCGTTGGAGAGCTTGATATTGATCGGCGTGGAATCGCCAGCGCGCATCTTCTCGGTGCGCTCGGCGATGAAGTGGCTGAGTTCGTCTTCCGGCAGTTCGTAACAGCCGGCATCGCGGCCGTGATACATCAGGGCGATGAACGGCGGCTTGCTGTCGGCTTTGGCGTCCGGCAAGGCAAAAGCTTTGCGGAACGCGCGGTTGATGAACTCGGCGCGCGTATTCGAATCCAGCAACACGATGCCGATATCGACCTGGTCGAGTGCCGCGGCAAGGCGCGTCGCTGTGGCATGACGATGCCGCTGGCGCTCGATGGCGTCCATCATCTTCTTGCGCAACATGCCGGTGACGATGGCCGTGGTGGAGGCCGTTGCTGCGAGCAGGATCAGGCGGATGAGCTTGGCGCTATCAAGTCCGGTGATCGGTCCATGATGCAACAGGAATACGGCGGTGGTGGCAACTGCAATCACCGCGCTGACGAGTCCGGGCCCCACGCCGCTCAAGGCCGCGGCGATCGCGACGATGCAGACTTGCAGGGGAGCCGGATTGGGAACGGCCAACAGGCTGTGGTCAGCGACAATCGCAGCGAGCGATATCGTCGCTGTCATCACCGGACCAAATAATGCACGCCAGTCGATGCGCATGACAAACCTTTGATCTGGGGGAACTTAACCGCAGCGGCGGTTAAGTTGTTCACAGTTTCGCAGCGTGATTTGGCGTCAACGCTAACGCTTCGTAAATCATGCGCGCAGGAGTTGATGCGATTCGATTCAATTCCATCGCGATGACGCTTCTGCGCCGTCGCGACAGATGGTTACGGTCCCGCCGGCGATACCCGCAGAACGCGACCCGCGGCGTTGTCGGTCAGCAGCCAAAGCGCGCCGTCCGGCCCCTGCCGCACGTCGCGAATGCGCTCGTTGAGATTATGCAGCAAACGTTCCTCACCGGTGACGGTGTTGCCATTAAGCGAGAGCCGCACCAACGCCTTGCCGGCCAGCGCGCCGGTGAACAGGCTGCCATTCCATTTCGGAAACAGCTTGCCGGTGTAGAACGCCATGCCGGACGGCGCGATCGACGGCACCCAGTATTTGATCGGCTGCTCCATGCCTTCGTGGGCGGTGCTCTCGTGAATCTTCGCGCCGCTGTAATCGATGCCGTAACCGATCACCGGCCAGCCGTAATTCTTGCCCTTGCCGATGATGTTGACCTCATCGCCGCCGCGCGGGCCGTGCTCGATTTCCCATAACTCGCCGGAGGCCGGATTGATCGCCAATCCCTGTTCGTTGCGATGGCCGTAGCTCCAGATCTCCGGCTTGGCGTCATCGCGCCCGACAAATGGATTGTCCTTCGGCGCCGCGCCATCCGGCGCGATGCGGATCAGCTTGCCGAGATGGTTGTCGAGATTCTGCGCTTCGTTGCGATAGCTGAAATGTTCGCCGAGCGTGACGAACAGGTTGCCATCGCGAGCCTGCGCGATACGGCAGCCGTAGTGATTGCCGCTGGAGAGTGGGCCCTGCTGACGGAAGATGACTTTCACATCGTCGAGACGCGGCACGTCGCCTTCCGCAAGCCTCGCGCGCGCCACGGCGGTCCGGCCGCCGCCCGACGTGCGCTCGGCGAAGCAGAAGTAGATTGTGTTGTTCTGCTTGAAGCTGGTGTCGGTCACGACATCGAGCAGGCCGCCCTGGCCGGATGCCCACACCTCGGGGACGTTTTTGAGCGGCGGTGAAAGCTGGCCGCTGCCGGACACGATGCGCATGCGTCCGGGCCGTTCCGTCACCAGCATGCGTCCATCGGGCAGGAACGCGAGCGCCCATGGATGGACCAGTCCGCTGGCGACGGTCTGCACGTCGAGTTGCCCGGCGCTCGATGCGAACGATGTGCTGGCGCCGCGGGTTGCGGTGATGACCAGCAGCGATCCCGTCAGGGCGATCGCCGCCGTCAGCGTTCCGGTGACCCATAGAACGGGAGCCTTCATCGGCCGGTGTCCTGCCTCGGATCTCCGTCAGGGAGACCGTCGTTGAGCGGAAAATACGTTGAACGAAGTCAGTCGTGCGCCGGTTCGGTGCGGCCGAATTTTGGACCGGCAGTCGATACGCCTCAGGCCGGCAGCAGCGTGAGCGGACTGACCGCGAGCATGGCGAGCGTCACCGTCAGGCAAACCGAGAGCGCAATCGCCAGCGATGCCGCAACGGCGTGAGTCAGCCGTGAGCAGGCAACGGGAGCGGATGTCTCAGCAAACCCCGGCCGGGCGCCGCGCGACCGCATCATGGTCGTAAATCCTTCATCTCGCGGGCGAATCACCCACACGAGGGAATTTGCACAAGGTCAAGGGCGAGATTTTGGCGGCGGAGCGTCAAAATGGGCCAAATCATGGCCAGGGACCGGGTTTTGCCCGCTATTCCCCACGCTCAGGCTTCGGCCTCGTTGTCGGCCGCGGCAAGCCGCCATTCCATGCTGACGAAGCCAGGCGTCTGCTCCACCCGGCGCAGCCAGGCCCGGATGGCGGGGAAGGTGGCAAGGTCGAAGTCGCACTGCTCGGCGACATGGGTGTAGCCGTACAGCGCGATATCCGCGACGGTCAGTTGCCCGGCGGCGAAGTAGTCATGAGTCTTGAGGTGGTTCTCCATCACCTGCAGTGCCGCGTAGCCGCGTTCCATCCAGTCGTCCAGCGCATGCGTCTGCAATTCGCGGCCGCCGCGGACCAGCACCAGCCAGAAATAGGCGGCGCCGATGTTCGGCTCCAGCGCGTGCTGTTCGAAGAACATCCATTGCAGCGCCTCGGCGCGGCCGATACGGGATTCCGGCCGCAGATGCGTATCGTTGGCGAGGTACCAGAGGATGGCGTTGGACTCGGCGAGATAGCGGCCGTCCTCGACCTCCAGCAGCGGCACCTGACCGCTCGGATTCTTGGCGAGGAAATCCGGCGTCCGGCTCTCGCCGGTGAGGATATCGACCTCGACGGCACGGTACGGCGTATTGAGAAACGCCAGCGCAAGGCGAGCCTTGTAGCTGTTGCCGGAGCGTTGCATCGAATAAAGCTTGTACATCGCGTCGCTTCACCTGTCGCCGGAGCGCCCCGGCCTGTCCGCCCGCAACGCGGCTCAACAATGATGGCCGCGCCCGCCGGTCGCAACCCCCCGCAACTGGAAAAGTTGAAAGCCGCTGTTGCGGCAGGCTGTTGCGGCATATCTTGCCAGCAATGCCGCCGATGACGGGTCACGACGGCGTGCGCCCGTTCACGTGATCGGCATTCCCCAAGGCATGCTGCGACGACGGGTCAGATCACCAAGCGGTGCGCGGAAGTTTCTTGCGGTGCAGCGTAGGGCGCTTTAAGGTGCCGCGATCCCATTCAGAACAGGTCGTGGAATCGCTGGTTCACGACGCTTGCAAGGAGAAAATGATGTCGTTCCTGTCCGCCTCGCTGGCTCGTGTGAAGCCGTCCGCGACCATCGCGGTCACAGCTAAAGCACGGCAACTGAAAGCGGCCGGGCGCAACGTCATCGGCCTCGGCGCCGGCGAGCCGGATTTCGACACCCCGGCCAACATCAAACTGGCGGCGATCCACGCCATCGAGGCCGGCAAGACCAAGTACACCGACGTCGACGGCGCGCCGGAACTCAAGCAGGCCATCATCGGCAAATTTCAGCGTGAGAACGGGCTGACCTATACGCCCAAGCAGATCACGGTCGGCACCGGCGGCAAGCAGGTGCTCTACAACGCGCTGGTGGCCACCATGAACCCCGGCGACGAGGTCATCATCCCGGCGCCGTACTGGGTCAGCTATCCCGATATGGTGGCGCTGGCCGGCGGTGAATCCGTCCCGGTGGTGTGCACGGCGGAGTTTGGCTTCAAGCTGCAGCCGGACGCGCTGGAGCGTGCCATCACGCCGAAGACCAAGTGGCTCATTCTCAACTCGCCGTCGAACCCGACCGGCGCGGCCTATACGCGCGCCGAGCTGAAGGCTCTGACCGACGTGTTGCTGAAGCATCCGCATGTCTGGGTGATGACCGACGACATGTACGAACACCTCGTCTATGACGATTTCGAATTCACCACGCCGGCGCAGATCGAACCGAAACTGTTCGACCGCACGCTGACGGTGAATGGCGTCTCCAAGGCTTATTGCATGACCGGCTGGCGTATCGGTTACGCCGGCGGGCCGGAGCAGCTCATCAAGGCGATGGCGACGATTCAGTCGCAATCGACGTCGAACCCGTCGTCGATCGCACAGTGGGCCGCCGTCGAAGCGCTCAATGGACCGCAGGACTTCATCGCCGAGCACAACAAGGTGTTCAAGGAACGCCGCGATCTCGTCGTGGCGATGCTCAATCAGGCGACAGGTATCGATTGCCCGCGTCCGGAAGGTGCGTTCTACGTCTATCCGTCCTGTGCCGGCACCATCGGCAAGACGGCGCCATCGGGCAAAGTCATCGCCAACGACGAAGACTTCGTCACGGAGCTGCTGGAGACGGAAGGCGTTGCAGTGGTGCAGGGCTCGGCATTCGGGCTCGGGCCGGCGTTCCGCATCTCGTATGCGACCAAGACGTCGGACCTCGAAGAAGCTTGCAAACGCATTCAGCGTTTCTGCGGAAACCTTCGCTAACCACGTTCGCGCGATCATCAAATCGTGATGGTCAAACCTTGAGCGATTGTTAGGAATTTTAGCGTCAGTGCCATGTTTTGGACACGGCGCTTCCTTCCTGTGCGTCCGCCATCCAAAACTAAGAACGGAGACTTATCTCAATGCGGACTTTCAAACTTTTCGGTATCGGCGCGGCCATGCTGGTCGCTTCGTTCGCCACGGCAAACGCGCAGTCTCAATTGCAGGTCGGCGTGTTGACGTGCGAGGGTGGCCCAAACGTCAGCTTCGTCGTTGGATCCAGCGCTGAAATGCAGTGCGTTTTCGAAAGCGCGACGCGTCGCCCCGAACCGTACATCGCCCGGATCAATCGTATCGGTCTCGACCTTGGTTTCACCCAGCAGACCGGTCTTGCCTGGGCCGTTTACGCGCCGACCAATCAGATCGGACGCGGCGATCTCGCCGGTCATTTCGGCGGCGTTGGCGCCAACGCTTCGGTCGGCATCGGCCTCGGCGGCAACCTGCTGGTTGGCGGTTCGAACAATGCCTTCTCGTTGCAGCCGCTCAGCCTGCAGGGGCAGACCGGCCTCAACGTCACCGCAGGCATTGCCGACGTCGATCTGCGTCCGGCGCAGGTGGTGCCGCCGCGCAAGTACCGCAAGCATCGCAAACATAAAAAGCATCATCGTCACCAGAGCTGAGCGACGCTGACGCCGATTGAAAGGCCCGCGCAAGCGGGCCTTTTTTATGTGTGGGCATTCCGCGAGATGATGACATTCTGGCGGGAATGCGGTGGCTATGTCATAGTTTCAAGATACCGCGTCGTTTCACGTCATGTCCTGCCACTGGAGATCGTTATGCGCCGTGCAGTTCTGTTCGGTCTTGCTGTCGCAATGTTGAGCCCGGTCGCCGCGTCTGCCCAGCAGGCGCGCAGCGTGCAGATCGGCGTGCTGGAATGCCGCGGCGGCGCCAGCGTCGGCTTCATCGTTGGCTCGGTCACCAATCTCGGTTGTCTGCTGCATTCCGAGGGGCGTCCGGACCAGCCGTATGTCGCCACCATCCGCAAGGTCGGCATCGATCTCGGCATCACCGAACAATCGTCGCTGGCGTGGGCGGTGTTCGCGCCGGTCGAACGCGCCGGTGTCGGCGATCTGTCCGGCAACTACGCCGGTGCGCAGGGCAGTGCGAATATCGGCGTCGGTCTCGGCGCCAACGTACTGGTGGGCGGCTCCGCGAATTCGATCGCCCTGCAGCCGCTCAGCATTCAGGGATCGACCGGGATCAGCGTCGCGGTCGGACTCGCGGGTCTCGAACTGCGCCCCGGCCGCTGAGGCGACGCGCCGTCACGTTTGATTTCGGCGCGCCAGTTCCCGCTTGCCAACCGCAATATCCCCTGAGACGATCAAGGCTGCCGACCCAATCATGGGCCGAGCTCCAATCGGGAGGCGGCAATGGGACATGACGTCAGAAGTCCCCGCGGTCCACGCTGCATTGCGCTCGTGGGCCCTTTTCAAAGCGGAAAAACCACACTGCTCGAAGCGATACTCGCCCGAACCGGCGCCATTGCGCGTGCCGGTAGCGTCGATGCCGGTACGGCAACCGGCGATGCAAGTCCTGAGGCCCGTGCGCACAAGATGGGCGTCAGCCTGACTGCGGCGACCACCAACTTCATGGGTGAGACCTATACGTTTCTCGATTGTCCGGGTTCGATCGAATTCGCCAACGACATGCGCGCCGCGTTGCCGGTGATCGATGCGGCCGTCGTCGTCTGCGAAGCAGAAGAACGCAAGCTGCCGCAGTTGCAGATCATCCTGCGCGAACTTGAAGATTTGCGGATCCCGCGTTTCCTGTTTCTCAACAAGATCGACAAGGCCAGCAAGCGCATTCGCGAGACGCTGGCGACATTGCAGCCGGCATCGCGCATCCCGCTGGTGCTGCGGCAGATCCCGATCTGGAATGGCGAACTGATTGGCGGTTTCGTCGATCTCGCGCTGGAGCGCGCCTTCGTCTATCGCGAACACATGGCGTCGGAAGTCATCGCCCTCGAGGGCGGCAATCTGGATCGCGAGAAGGATGCCCGCTTCTCGATGCTGGAAAAACTCGCCGATCACGACGATGCGCTGATGGAGCAATTGCTCGACGATATTCAGCCGCCGCGCGACGCGGTGTTCGACGATCTCGCGCGCGAATTGCGCGAGGGGCAGATCTGCCCGGTGCTGCTCGGCTCGGCCTTGCGTGAAAACGGCGTGCTGCGGTTGATGAAGGCGCTGCGCCACGAAGCGCCCGGCGTTGCCGAAACAGCAGCGCGGCTTGGTGTGGCAGCGGACAAGAACGCGCTCGCCTGCGTGTTCAAGACCACGCATCTGCAGCACGGCGGCAAGCTGTCGCTGGCGCGGGTGCTGGCGGGCAAGCTCGACGACGGCGCGACGCTGCAATCGTCCGGTGGTGGCAGCGGGCGTGTGTCCGGCATCTTGGCGGCGAACGGCGCCAACGACAGCAAGCGCCCGGCTGCCGAAGCGGGTGAAGTGGTGGCGCTCGGCAAGCTCGACGGCATCAAGACCGGGGATACGTTGAGCACCGCGAAAACCGCGCCGTCGGCCCTGATCGCGCTGGCGCCGGCAGCGCCGGTGCTGGCGCTCGCATTGGCGGCGCCGGATCGCAAGGACGACGTCAAGCTCGGTCAGGCGCTGCAGCGTCTCACCGAGGAAGACCCGTCGCTGACGGTGATCCATAACGCCGACAGCCACGAAATCGTACTGTGGGGACAGGGCGAGATGCATTTGCGCGTCGCGCTCGAACGCTTGCAGGATCGCTACGGCGTCAGCGCCAATTCGCACTCGCCGGCGATCGGCTATCAGGAGACCATCCGCAAGCCGATCACCCAGCGCGGCCGTCACAAAAAGCAATCCGGCGGTCACGGCCAGTTCGGTGACGTGGTGCTGGAGATCAAGCCGTTGCCGCGCGGCAGCGGTTTCGAATTCCACGAGAAGATTGTCGGCGGCGCGGTACCGAAGAACTACATCGGCGCCGTCGAGGAAGGCGTCAAGGACGGCATGCAACGCGGGCCGCTGGGCTTTCCGGTGATCGACGTGCAGGTGACGCTGACCGACGGTTCCTATCACAGTGTCGATTCCTCCGATCAGGCATTCCGTACCGCGGCGCGCATCGGCGTCAGCGAGGCGTTGCCGCAATGCCAGCCGGTGCTGCTCGAACCGATCTACCAGGTCGAGATCGTCTGCCCGACCGATGCGACCGCCAAGATCAACGCCATCCTCTCCGGACGGCGCGGGCAGATCCTTGGCTTCGATACCCGCGATGGCTGGAACGGCTGGGATTGCGTCCGTGCCTCGATGCCGGAATCCGAGATCGGCGACCTGATCGTCGAACTGCGCTCGGCGACGGCAGGCGCAGGCGGTTTCGCACGGCAATTCGAACGCATGGCCGAAGTCACCGGCCGCGCCGCCGATCAGATTGTTGCCGCGCATCGCGCGGCGGCATGAGGCAGCGCCATGATCGAGACTCTTGGCCCAAGAGTCCTGATCATCGGCAACAGCGGATCGGGCAAGAGCACGCTCGCGCGCCAGTTAGCCATGCGCGCGAGCTTCCACACCACCGATCTCGATCGTATCCACTGGCTCGACAAGGTCGGTGCGCAGCGTGACGAGGTGCAGGCCAAGGACCTGGTCCGCGTCGCCGCGCGTAAGCCGCGCTGGATCATCGAAGGCGTCTTTGGCTGGCTGGCGGAAGTGGCGTTGCCGCGTGCGACGGCGCTGATCTGGCTCGACATGCCGTGGGAGGTGTGTTGCGCCGGGCTTGCGACGCGTGGTCCGTGGCGTGAAGCCGCGCCCGAGGCATATGCGGAATTCCTGCAATGGGCGGAGGATTACTGGCATCGCACCACGCCCAGTTCATTCGCCGGTCATCTCGCATTGTTCGAGCGCTTTGACGGTTACAAATTGCGCCTGCATGACCGGTCCGAAGCGGCCGGCCTGATCAATTAGGAGCCATCGATGATCTCGAATAAGTGATGTATTTTACATCATTGTCATTGTATTATACATCAATTATAATACTTGAAGATGGAACTCTGGCATTGATCACCTCATTCCAGATGCGGGCAGCGCGGGCGCTGCTCGGTATCGATCAGAAGACACTGGCGGATCTCGCGGGAGTTTCGCTGCCGACGATCCAGCGCATGGAAGCCAGTGAGGGCAACGTGCGCGGCGTCGTCGAGTCGCTGACCAAGGTGGTCGAGGCCTTGAATCGCGCGGGCGTGGACCTAATCGGTGAACATGCGCGGAGCGATGACGGCGGGCGCGGTGTGCGTCTGAAGCAGCCGGGACCGCCGCCGCGCGTCTGACCATTGCACCGTTGAGCCGGCTCGCGTCGTTTCGTCCGAAGGGGCGAGGAGCAACGATGGCCACGGCACGTTCGAAAATAGCGCAACCGCGCACGGCGAGTTTTGCCGAACTGTTCACGCCCAAACTGATTACGGTCTTGCGCGAAGGCTACGGCGCCGGCGACCTGCGTGCCGATGTCATCGCCGGATTGACGGTCGCCATCGTCGCGTTGCCGCTATCGATGGCGATTGCCATTGCATCCGGCGTCACGCCGGATCGCGGTCTGTACACCGCCATCGTCGGCGGCTTCTGCGTCTCGCTGTTCGGTGGCAGCCGCTTTCAAGTCGGCGGACCGGCGGGCGCCTTCATCGTGCTGGTGGCGCTGACGGTGGAGCGCCACGGCGTCGATGGCGTCATCCTCGCGACGATGATGGCCGGTGCGTTCCTGATCGCCGCCGGTTTGCTGCGGCTCGGCACCTACATCAAGTTCATTCCCTATCCGGTGACGGTGGGCTTCACCGCCGGCATCGCCGTCATCATCTTCGCCAGCCAGTTGCACGATTTGTTCGGCATCACCTTGCCTGGCAAGGAGCCGAGCGAACTGCTGCCGAAGCTCGAGGCGCTGGGCCGTGCGGTCGGCAGCATCAACATGGCGGCAACATTGCTGGCGGCGATCACCATCGCGGTGATGGTTGTGCTGAAGAAACTGCGGCCGGGCTGGCCGGGCATTTTGATCGGTGTCGCTGCCGCAACCGTTGCCGCATGGGCGCTGGCGTTGCCGGTGGAGACCATCGGCTCGCGCTTCGGCGGCATTCCCGACACGCTGCCCTTGCCGGCGCTGCCGGCATTTTCCTTCGCCAAGATGCAGGCTGTGCTGCCGGACGCGGTGGCGTTCGCGTTGCTGGCCTCGATCGAATCCCTGCTTTCGGCGGTGGTGGCCGATGGCATGACGGGGCGGCGGCATCGGTCGAACTGCGAGCTGGTGGCGCAAGGCGTTGCCAATATCGCCTCGCCATTGTTCGGCGGCATCTGCGTCACCGGGCTGATTGCCCGCACCGCGACCAACGTGCGCGCCGGTGCGCGCGGGCCGATTGCCGGCATGATGCATTCGGCGTTCCTGCTGCTGTTCATGCTGATCGCCGCGCCGCTGGCGAGCTACATCCCGCTGTCCTCGCTGGCGGCGGTGCTCGTCGTCGTGGCGTGGACGATGGCGGAGAAGCAGGAGTTCTGGACGTTGCTGCGCTCGTCGTGGGGCGACGCCACGGTGCTGCTCGCCACCTTCCTGCTCACGGTGTTTCGCGATCTTACCGAAGGCATCCTGGTCGGGTTCGCGCTGGGCGCGGTGCTGTTCATCCATCGCATGGCGGAGGCCACCGGCATCGAGGCGGGTCTGCCGATTGCCGCCGACGACCGCGCCGACGACGCCAACGGCGCGCGCGTGCCGTACGACTCTCGTCTGGCGACCGACCCCGATGTCGTCGTCTATCGCATCACAGGAGCGTTCTTCTTCGGCGCGGCATCGACCGTGGGTGCCGTGCTCGATAGCATCGCCGACCGGCACAAGGCTTTCATCATCGATTTCGCTGCGGTGCCGTTGCTGGATTCCACCGCGGCCAACGCCATGCATCGCATGGCGTTGAAGGCCAAGCGGCAGGGTGTGCGGCTGTTCATCACCGGCGCGTCGCCGGCGGTGCGACGCACACTCTTGACCTACGGCGTACGGCCGCCGCTGGCGAAATACCGCGAGAGCATTTCGCGCGCGGTCGCTGACGTCAAGTCAGCCATGGCCCCCGCACAGACATCCAACGTGACGGCCTTGCGCTGAAGCTTCGGCGCTGAATAAGCTTCCGCCACGCTGTCGAATCTCCGCGACGGCGGCACGTTCCGCGGGGGCAGTTCCGAGGATGTTGGATTCGCGCAGCAATATTGCGCTGGCGTGCACATTGAGCGCGCTGGCCGGTTATGTCGACGGCATCGGCTTTATTCATCTCGGCGGGCTGTTCGTGTCGTTCATGAGCGGCAACTCGACCCGGCTCGGCGTCAGCCTGGCCGATGGCGACTGGTTCAATTCGCTCGAGGCGCTGGGCTTGATCGCGGTGTTCGTCGTTGGCGCCGCCATCGGCAGCCTGATCGTGCGCAGCCGCAGCCCGTATTGTCAGGCCGCGATCCTTTTTGTTGAAGGGGTGCTGTTGTGCGCGGCCGTCGTCCTGAATCATATCGGCCACTCCGGCGTAGCCATCGCCGTCATCGTCGTGGCGATGGGCCTGGAAAATACCGTGTTTCAGATCGACGGCAGCTCCGGTCTCGGCCTGACCTATATGACCGGCGCGCTGGTCAAGGTCGGCCAGTTTGTCGCCGTCGCCCTGACCGGCGGCGATCGCTGGGGGTGGATGCCGAATCTGCTGCTGTGGGCCGCGCTGGTGGTCGGCGCCGTGCTCGGCGCGCTGGCCTATCATCGCAGCGGTCTGGATGCGATCTGGTTTGCCGCGGCGCTGTCCCTGGCATTGAGCGCGATCCTGACCGCAGCGACGGCGCGGGCGGTGCGCCGCGGCAATGGCGATTGACAAGCGATCCCGGTCGCGTGATGTGATCGGCAACCTTGATCGCAGCCGGATACCTGAACCCGACCATGAGCAAAACGCGCGCATCCTGTCTGATCGGCTGGCCGGCGGCGCATTCGCGCTCGCCGCTGATTCACCATTATTGGTTGCGGCAATTCGGCATCGACGGCGGTTACAGCATCGAGGCGATCCCGCCGGAAGGCTTCGCCGAATTCGTACTGCATCTGTCGGCGCATGGCTTCGTCGGCGCGAACGTCACCATTCCGCACAAGGAGCGTGCACTGGCGCTGACCGTGCCGGACGAGCGCGCCCGCGCCGTCGGCGCCGCCAATACGCTGTGGTACGACGGCGATACGTTGCGCTCGACCAATACCGACATCGAAGGCTTCATCAACAATCTCGATGCCTGCGCGCCGGGATGGGACAGCGCCGAGGATGCGCTGGTGCTCGGAGCGGGCGGTTCATCGCGCGCGGTGGTGTTCGGCTTGCTGGAGCGTGGCGTCAAGCGCGTCCATCTCGCCAATCGCACCATCGGCCGGGCGCAAGCGCTCGCCGATCAGTTCGGCGCCAGAGTGCTGCCGCTGGCGTGGGCGCAGATCGATGACGTGCTGCCGCGCGCGGGGTTGCTGGTCAACACCACCTCGCTCGGCATGAAGGGCCAGCCGCCGCTGGCCATCGATGTCGGCCGGCTGCCGCCGCAGGCGACGGTGGCCGATCTGGTGTACGTGCCGCTGGAGACCTATCTACTGCGCACCGCGCGTGCCCGCGGGCTGCGCACCGCCGACGGTCTCGGCATGCTGTTGCATCAGGCGGTGCGCGGATTCGAACTGTGGTTCGGCCGGCGGCCGCAAGTCACGCCGGAATTGCGGGCCTTGGTCGAGGCCGATCTGCAGCCGCCGCCGACGTCTGCCTGAATGCGGAGACGGGCTCGATGGCTGCCGCGTAGCCGTGGAGCATCGTGCGCCACGCACTTATAAGCATTCTAATCTGAAGGCTTCAAAGCTGTTTGTCTTGACCGCAACGGGCGTATGGTCCAGTTCAACAGGCTATCATGTCATCCGATGCCAGCTCAATGAATGGACACAAAACCTTGGCGCACGCCAACGGCGCTGCGTCGCCGCTCGGGTTAGCCCAGCGTGGCTTCGCCGGCCTTATCAAGGCAATCGCGGTCGGTCGCGGTCATCTTGGTATCTCCGCTGCCGAGATCGAGCGGCGGCTGCTCGAGCTGGGCTTCGTCGAGGGGGCCGCGGTGCAGGTCCTGCACGAGGGGCCGGTCGGACGCGATCCGATCGCGGTGCGCGTCAACGGCACGACGATCGCGCTGCGGCGGCGCGAGGCGATGGCCATTCTGGTGGAGTAGGCGTGACGTTCGCGGCGGATCCGGCGGCGAAAGCACCAAACGAATGTTACATGCAACACCTCGCCCGTAACTTGACTTTCGCATGGGGCCCACGGTCCGGCATTGGCCGGGGTCATCACAGCGGCGAGATGATTTCTCTTGAATCGAGCCACGGATCGGCTGACCGGATTGACCAATATGACGGCGACTGAAGTCAACGGCTGGCGGTTTGCTCTGGTCGGAACGCCGAACAGCGGCAAGACCGCGTTGTTCAATGCGCTGACCGGCAGCCGGCAGAAAGTGGCGAACTATGCTGGCGTCACCGTCGAGCGCAAGGCAGGTGTGCTGCAAACGCCATCCGGCCGTCGCATCGATCTGGTCGACCTGCCGGGCACCTATTCGTTGCGTGGCCGCAGCCCCGATGAGGAAATCGCGCGCGACGTTATCCTCGGGCGTCTTGCCAGCGAGGCGCCGCCGGACTTTCTGCTCTGCGTGGCCGATGCCACCAACCTGCGCGTGGCGTTGCGGCTGGTGATCGAACTGAAGCGGGTGCGGCGGCCGATGCTGCTGGTGCTCAACATGATCGATATCGCGCGGCGGCGCGGCATCGAGATCGATCTCGACAAACTGTCGGCCGAACTCGGCGTCCCGGTAGTGACGTCCACCGCGGTCCGTCGCGGCGGCATCGATGATCTGCTGCGGCGTATCGACGAGGTCGCAGCGCAACCGGTCGCGGCCATCGCCGAAAGCGACTGGACGACACCTGCGGTGTCCGATCTGCGCGCCGCGCAGCGCGAGGCCGATCGCGTCATCAAGGCTGCGGTCGGCGAACCGGCCAAGCCGGACAACTGGACGACGCGCGTCGATGCGGTGTTGCTGCATCCGGTCGCCGGCATGATCGCGCTGCTGTTGCTGCTGTTCGTGATGTTTCAGGCAGTGTTCGCCTGGGCCAAGCCTGCGATGGACCTGATCGCCGCCGGGTTCGAAATGCTCGGCGCCTTCTCAGCGACCGTGTTGCCCGAAGGATTGCTGCAGAGCTTCATCCAGAACGGCGTCATCTCCGGCGTCGGCAGTGTCGTGGTCTTCCTGCCGCAAATCCTGATCCTGTTCCTGTTCATCCTGCTGCTCGAAGATCTCGGTTACATGGCGCGCGCCGCGTTCCTGATGGATCGCATCATGGGGGGCGCCGGCCTGCATGGCCGCGCTTTCATTCCGCTGCTGTCGAGTTTCGCCTGCGCCATTCCCGGCATCATGGCGACGCGTGTGATCGACAACAAGCGCGATCGCCTGACGACGATCATGGTCGCGCCGCTGATGACCTGTTCGGCACGCATTCCGGTCTACACCATGATCATCTCGGCTTTCGTGCCGGATCGACCGGTGTGGGGCATCTTTGGCCTGCAGGGGCTGGTGATGTTCGGGCTCTACGCCACGGGCATCGTCAGCGCGCTGGCGGTGTCGTTTGTCGCCAACCATCTCTTCTGGCGCGAAAGTGCAACGCCGCCATTCATGCTCGAACTGCCGGATTACAAGCTGCCGCAACTGCGCAGCGTGCTGATGAATCTCTATCAACGCGCCATGATGTTTTTGCAGCGCGCCGGCACCACGATCTTTTCGATGATGGTGCTGATCTGGTTCCTGGCATCGTTCCCGCGTCCGCCCGCGGGTGCGACTGAGCCGGCGATCGATTTCAGTCTGGCGGCGATCATCGGTCGCTGGATCGAGCCGGTGCTGGCGCCCGTCGGGTTCAACTGGCAGATCAGCGTTGCATTGATCCCGGGTATGGCGGCGCGCGAAGTGGCGGTGGCGTCGCTCGGCACCGTCTATGCCATCGAAGGCGGCAAGGAAGCCGCCGAGCAGATCGGTCACGTGCTGGCGGGCAAATGGAGTCTGGCGACGGCGATGGCGTTCCTGGCGTGGTACGTGTTCGCGCCACAATGCGCGTCGACGCTCGCCGTCATCAAGCGCGAGACCGGCGGCTGGCGCTGGATGTTCATCACCTTCTTCTACATGCTGTCGCTGGCCTACATCGCCGCGTTCGTCACCTATCGCACGGCGCTGGCGTTGGGCTGGGGATAGGACATTTTAGGCTGTGTCGTCCCTGCGCAGGCAGGGACCCAGAATCCCTGTCGCGGTTGTTGCGGTGAGCAGACAATCACGACGGCCTTCATCGCTCATTGGCGCTACGGCGTATGGGTCCCTGCCTGCGCAGGGACGACGTCGATGATAGGACGACGCTCGCGCGTCAAATCCCCGAGTTCTGGTTGGCCCTATTCGCAGACCCGCACGCGCCGAATGCGCCAGCCATACGGCGTCCAGACACGGTGCCGGGTGATGTAGCAGCCGCCGTAGCCGTAAGCTCCGTACGGATATGCGGCATAGCCGTAATAGGGATAGCCGCCGTAACCGTAGTACGGATATGCACCCGCGAGACCCAGTCCTAAACCGAGGCCGATCGCGCCGGCGCCCCATCCCCAGCCGCCACCGCGCCAACCGCCACCGCGCCAACCGCCGCCGTGCCATCCGCCACCGTGAAAGCCGCCGCCATGGAAACCGCCGCCATGGAAACCGCCGCGCGCCGAGGCTGTGGAAGGCGCTGCGAGTGCCAGGATCGCTGCCGCGCATAATGCGAGAACCGTATGCCGTCGCATCATCTTCTCCTCATTCCTGATGAGCCGGATGACGGAGCATACGCCTGTTGCGGCATTTCGTTGCGTGTTGGCCGCACACATTCGCGTGTGGTTTCGCGTGTGGTGATGTGCGGCCCCGAGGAGAGGGGCCGCTGCTTAGACCGCGAGGATGTGGTCGTCGATTTCGGCGATGGTGTTGACGCCGCACAGGCCCATGGTCACCAGCATTTCGTTGCGGATGAGATCGATCGCCTTGCTGACGCCGGGCCCGCCCGCCGCACCCAGGCCGTAAGCATAAGCGCGGCCGATCATGCAGGACTTGGCGCCCAGCGCCACCGCCCGCACCACGTCCTGTCCCGAACGGATGCCGCCGTCGAACATCACCTCGATCTGGTCGCCGACAGCCGCGACGACTTCCGGCAGCACCTCGATCGACGATGGTGCACCGTCGAGTTGCCGGCCGCCGTGGTTCGACACCACCAGCGCCTGCGCGCCGGTCTTCACCGCCTCGCGGGCGTCCTCGACGTCGAGGATGCCCTTGATGATGATCTTGCCCGGCCAGATCGAGCGGATCCAGTCGACATCCTTCCAGTTCAGCGTGGTGTCGAATTGCGACGCGGTCCACTGGCCGAGCTGGGTGACATTCTCCATGCCCTTGATGTGACCGGCGAGGTTGCCGAAGGTGCGGCGTTTGCCGCGCAGTACGCCGGCCACCCAGGCCGGCTTGGTGGCGAAATCGATCAGCTTCGACAGGCTCCACTCCGGCGGCACCGTCATGCCGTTCTTGATGTCCTGATGCCGCTGCCCGATCACCTGCAGATCGACGGTCAGCACCAGCGCGCTGCACTTCGCGGCGATGGCGCGCTCGATCAGCGCCTTGATGAAGCCGCGGTCCTTCATGACGTAGAGCTGGAACCAGAACGGCTTGTCGACATTCGCCGCGACGTCCTCGATCGAGCAGATCGACATGGTCGAGAGCGTGTAGGGAATGCCGGCGGCCTGCGCGGCACGGCAGGCGTGGATTTCGCCGTCGCCGAATTGCATGCCGGTGAGGCCGACGGGCGCGAGAATGAGCGGCATCGCGGCCGGCTCGCCGAGGATCGTGGTCGAAGTATCACGTTTGGAGACATCGACCAGAATGCGCTGGCGGAATTTGATGGCTTCGAGGTCGGCGCGGTTGGCCCGCAGCGTGTCTTCGGTATAGGAGCCGCGATCGCAATAATCGAAGAACGCCTTGGGCACGCGGCGCATGTGCATCTGCCGCAGATCTTCGATGCAGGTAATATGTTTCAATGACACGTTGGGCCCCTTGTTCTTCTGGCTTTCGAGATGATCTAGCATGGATGGCACGCGCACAAAATTGTCTTTGCGGCGGCCGCTTTGCAATTCCTCGTTCGGTGGAGGATGCCATGGCCCATCCCGATGTCCCGGACTCCGGGGCGACCAAACAGCCCGATCCTGACGGCGAGGCTGCTCGCAAGCGGCGGCTCGATCGCGCACTGGATGAGGGATTGAAGGAGACCTTTCCCGCCTCCGACCCGGTGAACGTCGCGCAACCTGCGCCCTCCAGGCAGGATCGCCGGATCAAGCGCAAGGATTAGCCTGCGGACGGGCGCGCCGCGCATATGTCGCAGGAACCCCTCCGGGCAGGAGACGTTGACCCCGATCACAACGATCGGAGACCGCCTATGACCACGACATCCGCCCCGCCGAAAAGCGACGCCAACGAGGATGCAAAGCCTAAGACCGACAAGGAGAAGCTCGACAAGGCGCTGGACAAGGGACTCGAGGAATCGTTCCCCGGCTCCGATCCGGTCAACGTCACCCAGCCGCCGCCGTCGCGTGAGGACAAGGATATCAAGCGCAAGAGTTGAACCGGGGCCGAATTCGGGCGGCGGGGGCCGCCTGCGGTATGAATCTTCGTGATTCTGGAGTACGTTAGCCCGAACGCCGATCACGGTTCGGACATTATTTATCATATTTTTTGAAGGAAGCGCCCCAGCAAAGCCTTTATAAGCCGATTTCGGTCAAGATGGCCGCGGGTGGTATTCCTGTGGGATGGGCCGTCTATGGCGAGATTGATTGAACGGCGCTGAATTGAGCAATCTGGGGGTAAGATGAGCCGCAAGTATTTTGGGACCGATGGCATTCGTGGACGCGCCAACGGTTTGATCACACCGGAGCTGGCGCTCAAGGTGGGGCAGGCGGCTGGCCTCGTTTTCCATCGCGGCGAACATCGCCATCGCGTCGTCATCGGCAAGGATACCCGGCTGTCCGGCTACATGATCGAAAACGCGCTGGTCGCGGGCTTTACCTCGGTCGGCATGGACGTGCTGCTGGTCGGCCCGATGCCGACTCCCGCCGTGGCGATGCTGACCAAATCGATGCGTGCGGACCTCGGCGTGATGATCTCGGCCTCGCATAACCTGTTCGAGGATAACGGCATTAAGCTGTTCGGCCCGGCCGGCTTCAAGCTGTCCGACGAAGTTGAAATGCAAATCGAGCAGTTGCTCGACGAGAACCTCGACAAGAGGTTGGCGGAGAGCACGGGCCTCGGCCGCGCCAAGCGCATCGACGGCGTGCACGATCGCTATATCGAATTCGCCAAGCGCACGCTGCCGCGCGACCTCAGCCTCGACGGTTTGCGCGTGGTGGTCGATTGCGCCAACGGCGCGGCGTATCGCGTGGTGCCGGAAGCGCTGTGGGAATTGGGTGCCGACGTTATTTCCATCGGCGTCGAGCCGGACGGCTTCAACATCAATAAGGAATGCGGTTCGACGGCGCCGGAAGCGCTGAGCCGCAAGGTGCGCGAGATGCGCGCCGACATCGGCATTGCACTCGATGGCGACGCCGACCGCCTTATCATCGTCGACGAGCGCGGCCATGTCGTCGATGGCGATCAATTGCTGGCGGTGATCGCGGAAAGCTGGAAGGAAGATGGCCGGCTCGCGCGGCCGGGCCTAGTCTCGACGGTGATGTCGAATCTTGGGCTCGAGCGTTTCCTCAAAGGCCACGACATCGAACTGATCCGCACCGCGGTCGGCGACCGTTACGTGCTCGAGCAGATGCTGGCCAACGGCTACAACCTCGGCGGCGAACCGTCCGGCCACATCATCCTCTCCGACTATGCCACCACCGGCGACGGTTTCGTCTCGGCATTGCAGGTGCTGGCGGTGGTGCAGAAGCACCAGCGTCCGGTTTCGGAAGTCTGTCACCGCTTCGATCCGCTGCCGCAGATCCTCAAGAACGTGCGCTATCGCACCGGCAAGCCGCTCGATACCGCGGGCGTCAAGTCGGCGATCTCGGCCGCGGAAAAGCGGTTGAACGGCCATGGCCGGCTGCTGGTCCGCTCGTCCGGCACAGAGCCGGTGATCCGCGTGATGGGCGAGGGCGACGACCGCGAGATGGTCGAGGAAGTCGTCGACGATATCGTGACTGCGCTGGGTAACGCTGCCGCCGCCTAGCGCCGCGCTGCATCGCAGCCATGGTCAATTAGCGGTGGTCCGCGCAGGGTTGCGGGCTTAAAAGCTGCGCTCCAATTGCTGCGAATCCGGATTCCGTTGTGAACAAGCCTGTCGTCGTCACCGAAGAAACGATCGTCGCGCCGGTCATCACCCCGGCCGCGCTCTCTGATGCGCAGACGAAAGCGGCGGTGACCGGCCCGGCCTACCTGGTGCTCGGCGGCATCAGCCTGTCGCATTTCCTCAACGACACCATGCAGTCGTTGATTCCGTCGGTCTATCCGATCCTGAAGGATAACTACGCACTGAGCTTTGCGCAGATCGGCATGATCACCTTGGCGTTTCAGGTGACGGCATCGCTGCTGCAGCCGCTGATCGGACACTTCACCGACAAGAAGGCGCAACCGTTTTCGCTGGCGATCGGCATGGGCGCGACGTTCGTCGGTTTGCTGCTGCTCAGCATTGCGCACGACTACACCATGATCCTGGTCGCCGCGGCGATGGTCGGACTCGGCTCGGCGGTGTTCCATCCGGAATCGGCGCGCATCGCACGGCTGGCGTCGGGCGGACGCTTCGGCTTTGCGCAATCGGTGTTTCAGGTCGGCGGCAATCTCGGCTCGGCGATGGGACCGGTGCTGGCGGCATTGATCGTGGTGCCGTTCGGGCAGCCGAGCATTTCGTGGTTTTCCTCGATTGCCTTCGTCGCCATCGTCATCCTCTGGCAGATCGGGCGCTGGTACAAGCCGCGCATCGTTGCGCGCAAGAAGGCTGCGCTGCAGCGCCATCCCGACGCGCCGTCACCGTCGCGCACGGCGCTGGCGATCGCGGTTCTGATCGTGCTGGTGTTTTCCAAGTTCATCTATCTGTCGAGCCTGACGAGCTATTACACCTTCTACCTGATCCACAAGTTCGCGGTGTCGACGCAGAACGCGCAACTGCTGCTGTTCGTGTTTCTCGGCGCCAATGCGGTAGGCGTGTATTTCGGCGGCCCGATCGGCGATCGCGTCGGCCGCCGCTATGTCATCTGGCTGTCGATCCTCGGTGCGTTGCCATTCACGCTGGCGCTGCCTTATGCCGGGCTGACCAGCACCATCATCCTCAGCATGATCATCGGCTTTATCATCTCGTCCGCGATGCCGGCGATCATCGTCTATGCGCAGGAGCTGATGCCGCACCGCTTCGGTATGATCTCCGGGCTGTTCTTCGGCTTCGCCTTCGGTGCAGGTGGTCTCGGTGCGGCGCTGCTCGGCATCGTCGCCGATCATAAGGGCATCGATTTCGTTTACGACTTCTGCGCCTTCCTGCCGGCGATCGGTTTGCTGGCCGTGTTGCTGCCGAAGATGCCGAAAACGGCATCCTGAGCTTCAGCGTAGGCGCTTCGCTTCATCAACGTATTGTTAGGATCTGTGGCGAAGGTGCGGCTTGCCGCGCCTTCGTTGGTCCGTGCGCATCAGCGCATCGTCACCATTTATCAACCTTAAGAATTAGGGTTAAGCCACGCTTAAGCATTTGGTGCCATCGTCCGTCCGTGAGTTTCTGACGTGGGGCCTCGTCTGCCTCACTGCACAAGAGGACGAAGCCAATGCGTAGCGTAAAATATCTGCTTGCCGCGGGAGCGGCTTCCTTGTTGTCGAGCGCCGCGCTCGCCGCGGATTTGCCGCCGCCGCCTGCCTATGCGCCGCCGCCGATGGAAGAATTCGGCGGCTGGTATCTGCGCGGCGATATCGGATTCAGCAATCAGCGCGTCAAGAATATTGCGATGGCGGATGGCCGCAACGCAGCACTGCTGTCGCTGCAGGAGACCACGGCCTTCGATACCGCCGGCATCTTCGGCATCGGCATCGGCTATCAGTTCAACAACTGGCTGCGCGGTGACATCACCGGCCAGTATCGCGGCAATTCGAATTTCAAGGGCACCGATCTGCTGACCTATCCGGCTGGCGGCGGCGTCATCGGCAATGGCGTCAACAACTACAACGCCACCAAGTCCGAATGGCTGGTGATGGCCAACGGTTACGTCGATCTCGGCACCTGGTGGTGCGTGACGCCGTACATCGGCGCCGGCATCGGCATGGCGCAGGTGACCATCGCGAACTACACCGACGTCGGTTCGGTCAACAACAACGGCGGTGGCTTCGGCACCTTCCCGAGCTATGCCAGCGCGCCGGCCGCGTCGAAGTGGAACGTGGCCTGGGCGCTGCACACCGGTCTGGCGTATCGGGTCAATCCGGCCATGACCGTCGAACTCGGCTACAGCTATGTGAACCTCGGTTCTGGCACCACGGGCCCGGTATCGGACTACACCGGATTCACTCGCGGCGTTCCGATGGAATTCCACAACATCACCTCGCATGACCTGAAGCTCGGCGTGCGCTGGGATCTCAACAGCCCGCCGGTGTATGCGCCGGCCCCGCTCATCACCAAGGGCTGATCTCTCGTTTTTCTTAACGTCTCTTAACGGCGCGGACGATGTCCGCGCCGTTTCGTTTTGTGTCGAGCGGCAAATGGATTCCGCTTTTTGGACATGATCGTGCCGATTGGGCCGTCGCGACAACGATTGGTTAAGGTTAACAGGCGATGATCGACGTGGATCGAGAGTCGATTTCGCGGGGGTCATGCGATGCGTAAGTTGGTGATGGCGGCGATCATGTTCGGCGTGGTGCAGAGCGCACAAGCGGCCGATCTTCCGGACCTGCCAATCCTGCGCGGCTCGTTGCCCGATGGGCTGTCGTCCCGCACCGTCAACTGGCAGGGCTACTACATCGGCGGGCAGGCGGGCTACGGCTCGGCCGACATGGATTTCAGCAATTCGAGTTCGGATCAAATTTCGAGGCTGCTTGCGAACACCGTCATCGAAAACGGTATGGGCGTTTCGCAATGGCCGCTGGCCACGGGGAAGACGTCGCAGCGGCAGTCGGCGTTCGGCGGATTCGTCGGTTACAACGGGCAATGGGACGATGTCGTGCTCGGTGTCGAAGCCAGTTATATGCACGGGAATTTCAGCGGCAGTTCGACCGCGACCGTCGGCCGTCTCTCGAGCGCTGCATTGAGCGACGGCAATTTCCATGCGGTGCAGGCGACCTCGATTGCTTCGCAACAGATCACCGACATGGCGACTTTGCGCGGTCGAGCCGGCTACGCGGTGGGGAACTTCCTGCCTTATATGTTCGGCGGATTCGCGCTGGGCAATGCGAACATCGTTCGTTCGGTTTCGGTTACCGATTCCTGGGGTGCCACGCAGGCGATCGCAGTGTCACCGGCGGCACTGAGTGCAACGCTGTCGACAACTGCCGCTCAGCACAACCACCTGCTTGTCGGTTATTCCGCCGGCCTTGGTGTCGATGTTTGTCTGGTGGCCGGCTTGTTCCTGCGTGCCGAATGGGAGTACGCGCACTTCTCGGGCTCGGTCGACACCAGCATCAACACCGTCCGCGCTGGCCTCGGCTACAAATTCTAATCGTAGCGACGCGCGGCTGCCTGTTGCGATTGACAGAATGGCCGAAGATTGCTGCCCTGTCGTCGTCATAATGGCGGCAGGCTTGCATGAAAATCCATGGCGATCTGAATTCCGGCAACTGCCTGAAAGTGAAGTGGGTATGCGACAAGCTCGCGTTGCCCTACGACTGGGTCGCGGTCGATACGCTCAAGCGCGAAACCCACACACCGCAATTTCTCAAGCTCAACGGGGCAGGCCAGGTGCCGGTCGTCGAACTCGACGACGGCCGCGCGCTGGCGCAATCCAACGCGATCATCCGCTATCTCGCGCGCGACAGCGACCTTGTTCCGGCCGACGCGTTCGATGCCGCGAAGATGGATGAGTGGTTGTTCTGGGAGCAATACAGCCATGAGCCTTACATCGCGGTGTGCCGCTTCCTGATGGTCTATCTCGGCAAGCCGGCATCCGATCTCGATGCCGACAAGGTGAAGCGCGGTTACGCCGCGCTGGCGCGGATGGAGCAGCAGCTCGCCGCGACGCGGTTTCTTGTCGGCGATAAGATGACGCTCGCCGATGTGGCGTTGCTGGCCTATACGCGCGTGGCGCACGAAGGCGGCTTCCATCTCGATGGCTATACGTCGGTGCGGCGCTGGATTGCCGCCAGCGAACAGCAACTCGGGCTGGCCTGACTGCCGCGCATTGTGCGACTACGCAAGTCGCAACGTTGCCGCGCCCGCGACCACCAGCACGCCGGCGACGATGCGGCGCGCGCCGCCGGCCTCGTGCAGCACCAGCATCGAGATGGCGACGGCGAACAACACAGACGTTTCGCGCAACGCCGCCACGGTGGCGACCGGCACTTGCGTCATCGCCCATAGCGCGAAGCCATAGGAGCCGATCGAACAGGCGCCGCCGATCAGCGCCACGCCAGCTCGCATGCGTATCGACCGGCGGAAGTTGATGCGGTCGCGCAGCCACAGCCACGCAACCAGCGGAGGCCCGTTGAGGAGCGTCAGCCAGAATACATACGACACCGCATTGCCGGACAGCCGCGCACCGGTGCCGTCGATCAAAGTGTAGATCGCAATCACCACCGCATTGGCGAGCGCCATCGTGGTCGCGCGTCGCGACGCATGACGATGTAGCGCGAGCAGCAGGATGCCGCCGCAGATCAGCGCGACGCCGATCCATGCGTTCGCCGTCAGCGTTTCGCCGAGCAGCGGTGCGCTCGCCAGCGCAACGAACAGTGGCGCGGTACCACGCATCAAAGGATAGGTGTGGCCCATGTCGCCTGCGCGATAGGAGGCCGCGACCAGCACGTAATAGAGTTGATGGATGACGATCGAGGCGATGAGCCATGGCACACAGGCGGCCGCAGGCAACGGCAGGAACGGCACGGCAAAGGCCGACACCACGGCGGCGCCGCCGGCGATCAAGCCAGCTTCGTGCAGTTTATCGCCGCCGGATTTGACGATGGCATTCCAGCTTGCATGCAACAGCGCGCCGAACAGCACGAGCATCATGACGTGAGTTGGCATGCGTTGAATTCCATTCCGGGCGGCGAAGCGGACAGGCGGTCATCCGCAACATGATCACAAATACGTTGTTCTCTCCAACTTCAGTATCCCTTGACCGGCATAGCGGCTTGGCGTATCTCCCGCGGCGGGACACCTCCCCCCAACGGGAGGCTTACTATCTGGAAGGATAGACAATGACAGTAGCGAAGCCCGCTTCGCGGCCGACCGTGCCGCATTTCTCTTCCGGCCCTTGCGCCAAGCGCCCCGGCTGGACCCCGCAAAATCTCAAAGACGCCGCTCTTGGCCGCTCGCATCGCGCGAAAGTCGGCAAGACCAAACTCAAGCTCGCGATCGATCTGACGCGCGAGGTGCTTGGCGTGCCGGCGGATTACAAAATCGGCATCGTCCCGGCGTCGGATACCGGCGCGGTCGAAATGGCACTGTGGTCGCTGCTCGGTGCGCGCCCGGTCACCATGATCGCATGGGAGTCATTCGGCGAAGGTTGGGTCACCGACGTCGTCAAGCAGTTGAAGCTGAAGGACGTCACCACGCTGAAGGCGGGCTACGGCGAGATTCCCGATCTCGCAAAGGCCGATCCGAAATCCGATATTGTATTCACCTGGAACGGCACCACGTCCGGCGTGCGCGTGCCGAATGCCGACTGGATCAAGGCCGATCGCGAAGGCTTGACCATTTGCGACGCCACCTCGGCGGCGTTCGCGCAGCCGCTCGATTGGCCGAAGCTCGATGTCGTGACGTTCTCATGGCAGAAGGCGCTCGGCGGCGAGGGCGCGCACGGCATGTTGATCCTGTCGCCGCGTGCTGTTGCTCGCCTCGAGAGCTACGTGCCGGCCTGGCCACTGCCGAAGATCTTCCGCATGACCAAGGGCGGCAAGCTGATCGACGGCATCTTCGTCGGCGAGACCATCAACACGCCGTCGATGCTGTGCGTCGAGGATTATCTCGATGCGCTGAACTGGGCCAAGTCGATCGGCGGCCTCAAGGCGCTGATCGCGCGCGCCGACGCCAACACCAAGGTGCTGAGCGACTGGGTGGCGAAGACGCCGTGGGTGGATTTCCTCGCGGCCGATCCGGCGATCCGCTCGAATACGTCGGTGTGCCTAAAGGTGGTCGATGCCGCTGTCGCCGCGTTGCCGGCCGATGCGCAGGTCGCCTTCGCCAAGGCGCTGGTCGCCGCGGTGGAGAAGGAAGGCGCCGGCTTCGACTTCGGTCACTATCGCGATGCGCCTCCCGGCCTGCGCGTCTGGTGCGGCGCTACCGTCGAAGCCAGCGACGTCGCGGTGTTGACGCAGTGGCTCGATTGGGCCTTCGCCGAAGCCAAGGCCTCGCTCGCCAAGGCGGCTTAAAGCGTCTTCTTCCTCTCTCCCCCTGCGGGGGGGGGTACTGAGCGGCGGAGCCGCGAAGCGGATGAGGGGTTCGATCTCCCCACCGCTTCACCCCTCACCCCGCTCAATCTCGTTTCACGCGATCTCGCCAACCTCTGCCGCAAGGGAAGAGGTTGGCCCGTCATCCTGAGGTGGCCGCGCAGCGGCCCTCGAAGGATCGACGTCCCTCAATCCGGTCATCCTTCGAGGCTCGCTTCGCTCGCACCTCAGGATGACGATACAAAAGGACATGTTGTCATGACCAAGCCCAAAGTACTTATCTCAGACGCTCTGTCTCCGGCCGCCGTGCAGATCTTCAAGGATCGCGGCATCGAGGTCGATTTCCAGCCGGCACTCGGCAAGGACAAGGAGAAGCTCGCCGAGATCATCGGCAATTACGATGGTCTCGCCATCCGCTCCGCGACCAAGGCGACGGCGAAGATCCTCGCCAACGCCAAGAAGCTGAAGGTGATCGGCCGCGCCGGCATCGGCGTCGACAACGTCGAGATTCCGGCGGCGACGGCCAAGGGCATCATCGTGATGAACACGCCGTTCGGCAATTCGATCACCACCGCCGAGCACGCCATCACCCTGATGCTGGCGCTGGCGCGTGAAATTCCGCAGGCCGATGCGTCGACGCAGGCCGGCAAGTGGGAAAAGAACCGCTTCATGGGCGTCGAAATCACCGGCAAGACGCTGGGCGTCATCGGTTGCGGCAACATCGGCTCGATCGTCGCCGATCGCGCCATCGGCCTGAAGATGAAGGTGATCGCGTTCGATCCGTTCCTGTCGCCGGAGCGCGCCAAGGATATCGGCGTCGAGAAGGTCGAGCTTGACGATCTGTTGAAGCGCGCCGACTTCATCACGCTGCACACGCCGCTGACCGACAAGACCCGCAACATCATCGATGCCGCCGCCATCGCCAAGATGAAGAAAGGCGTGCGCATCATCAATTGCGCGCGCGGCGGCCTGGTCGACGAGCAGGCGCTGGTCGATGCGCTGAATGCCAAGCATGTCGCCGGTGCGGCGTTCGACGTGTTCGTCGAGGAGCCGGCCACCAAGAACGTGCTGTTCGGCCATCCGAACGTGATCTGCACGCCGCATCTCGGTGCGTCGACGACGGAAGCGCAGGAGAACGTCGCGCTGCAGGTCGCCGAGCAGATGTCGGATTACCTGCTCACCGGTGCCATCACCAACGCCATCAACTTCCCCTCGATCACCGCGGAAGAAGCGCCGAAGCTGAAGCCGTTCGTCGAACTGGCGGAGAAGCTCGGCTCGTTCGCCGGTCAGCTCACCGAGAGCGATATCGCCAAGGTGACGATCACCTATGAGGGTGCGGTGGCGCAAATGAAGATCAAGGCGCTGACCTCGGCGGCGCTGTCCGGCCTGCTGCGTCCGATGCTGGGCGACGTCAACGTGGTGTCGGCGCCGGTCGTCGCCAGGGAGCGCGGTATGGTTGTGGACGAGGTCGTCCGCGCCGCGCAGAGCGACTACGAAAGCCTGATTACCGTCACTGTCACCACCGACAAGCAGAAGCGCTCGGTGTCCGGCACGGTGTTCGCCGACGGCCAGCCGCGCCTCGTCGACGTCAAGGGTATCCGCGTTGATGCGGAGTTCGGCAAGTCGATGATCTACATTACCAACGAGGACAAGCCGGGCTTCATCGGCAAGTTCGCTTCGTTGCTCGGCGATGCCAAGGTCAACATCGCGACGTTCAATCTCGGCCGTCACAGCCAGGGCGGCGACGCCATCGCGCTGGTCGAGGTCGACGGTCCGGTGCCGGCGGACGTGCTGGCCAAGGTGCAGGCGCTGCCGCAGGTCAAGCAGGCCAAGGCGCTGACGTTCTAAAGTCTGATTTGTTTCGCGGAACGGTCGGCGAGAGCCTGATTCAGCCTGGCTGAATCAGGCTCTCGCTATTTGTACTGTTGCGATCACTTCCGCGAGGCGATCAGCACGCCGGCCAGGACCAGTGCGTAGCCGACGAGATGAAAAAGCTGAAACCGTTCGCCGAGGAACAGGATGGCCATCGCCGAGCCGAACACCGGCATCAAATGGAAAAACGGCGCGGCGCGGTTCGGCCCGATCAAGGCGATGCCCCGATTGAAGCAGAGATAGGCGAGGGCGGACGGGAAGATGACGATGTAGCCGATCGTGGCCATGGTTGTCGTGTCGAACTGCAAGGTGGCGCCGGACATCGCCTCCCAGATCGCGAACGGCAGCAGCATCAATGCGCCGCCGCTTGTCATCACAGCGATCAATGACATCGGATGCGTGCGCGGCCGTCGTGACATCAGCGTCGAGTACAGCCCGAAAGCCAGCATGGCGCCGATATACATCATGTCGCCGATGTTGAATCCGATCGTGCCGAGCATGGCGAAGTCGCCGCGCAGGATAATGGTCAGCACGCCGATCAGCGAAATCAGGATGCCGAGCATCTGCGCGCGCGTCAGCCGCATACCGAACAGCGCCAGCGACCACGCTGCGACGAACAACGGTCCAGCCGATTGAATCAGCAGGCCGTTCAGCGCCTGAGTATATTGCAGGGCCCAGTAGGACAGGGCGTTGTTGACGGCAAAGCCGGTGGCGGACAACACCAGTACCAGCGGGATGTGCGCACGGATCACCGGCCAGTCGCGGCGCAGATGCGGTTTGGCGAGCGGCAGCAGGATTGCCAGCGCGCCGACCCAGCGAATGCAGGACAGCGTGATCGGCGGGACGTGGCCGGCGACATAGCGGCCGAGCACGATGTTGCCGGCCCAGAACAGCGATGTCAGGCTGAGCAGCAGATAGGGTTGGTTGACGAGCCAGCCGAGCGCCCTGCGGTGCGGCAATGATTGGGCGTCGACGGTCATGCTTTGCAATTGTCCCGCAAAGCCTCATTTGTCCAAATGCAGCCGTGGGGACAAGCGCCAATAGCGGGATGGTCCTATGCTGCAACGGGCATGACGGCGACGCACCTCATCGCGCGCGCGGGTCGGTGGCCGTTGCAAAGGCGGCGCTGAGCTGTGCGTCAGCGTCCGTAGAAGCCGGTCAATGTCGCCTTGGCGAGCGTATGGAAGTTGAGATCGAAGCCGACCAGCGCGGCCGACACCGCGTCGCCCCGGGCATTGGGCAGCTTGTCGACGTCGACAGCGAACACCGTGATCTGATAGCGGTGCGGTTTGTCGCCCGGCGGCGGGCAGGGGCCGCCATAACCGCTACTGTCGAAATCGGTGCGGCTCTGGATCGCGCCCTGCGGCATCAAACCTTTCGATGCATTGCCGGCATCCTTCGGCAGCGACGTCGTGCCGGCCGGAATGTTGTAGACCACCCAGTGCCACCACCCGCTGCCGGTCGGCGCGTCGGGATCGTAGATCGTCACCGCGAAACTCTTGGTCGCCGCCGGTGCGCCGCTCCACGTCAGCGCCGGCGAGATGTTGCTGCCGGTGCAGCCGAAGCCCTTGAACACCTGCTCGCTGGCGATGGTGGCGCCCTCGCTGATATCCGGGCTGGTGAGCGTCATGCTCTGAGCGTGTGCGGTGGCGAGGTTCGCCATCCCGATGCCAAACGCGAAAATACCCACGGCCAATCGGATCATGAACTGTCCTCCCGGGTGACGTGCCCGGACTCTGTCGTGCAGTCCCGTTGCCGCGCGAGACTAGCAAGTTTCGCGCGGACCCGGAAGCCACGCCGCGCTGGTTCGCGTCACGCGGCGCTTGTCGTGTTGCGTGGTTTGCGCGCTGCGAAGAACACGCCGGCGATCACCAGTGCGAAGCCGATGACGTGGAAGAGGTGCATGGTTTCGCCGAGGAAGAAGATAGCCATCGCGGCGCCGAACACCGGGATCAGGTGGAAGAACGGCGCGGCGCGGTTGGCGCCGATCAGCTGCACGCCGCGATTGAAGCACAGATAGGACAGCACCGACGGAAATACGATGACGTAGCCGAGCGACAGCAGGTTCGGCACGGTGACGTGCATCACCGGACGCGCCATCAGTTCCCAGATCAATGGCGGCACCAGGAACAGCGCGCCGCAGCCGAAGGTGAAGGCGAGAAACGACCACGGATGGATCGCCGGTCGCTTCAATGTCATCACCGAATAGAAACCGATCACCACCAGCCCGACGGTGAAGATCAGATCGCCACGATTGAAGGTGATGCTGCCCAGTGCCGTCAGGTCGCCGCGCAACAGGATCACCATCACGCCGCAGATCGAGGCGGCGATACCGGCCGCCTGTGCCCAGGTCAGGCGCACGCCGAGCAGCACCAGCGACCAGACCGCCACGACGAGCGGCACCGCCGATTGCAGCAGCAGCACGTTGAGCGCCTGGGTGTATTCCAGTGCCGAGTATTGCAGGGTGTTGAAGGCGCTGATGCCGGTGATCGAAATCACCAGCATCACGCCGAGCCGCGCGCGCACCAGCGGCCAGTCGCGCTTCAGATACGGCCACGCGAACGGCAGCACCACGAGCAGCGCGCCGGTCCAGCGAATGAACGACAGCGTGACGGGAGGAATGTGACCTGCGGAGTAACGACCGACGATGGCGTTGCCGGCCCAGAACAGCGATGTCAGACTGAGCAGCAGGTAAGGCTGGTTGGCAAGCCACGCGAACGGTGCGCGGGACGGTGGAGCGGAAGCCAAATCGGTCACGATATCCTCGATTGTCGTGGCCGTGTTGTCGCATACTCAGCCACTTCAGCAAGGTGGTGTAGCGTATTGGTGCCATGCGGAACCCTTGAACGCATCGCATTGCGACCGCGATGCGAGACCTCGCGTGCGTCGCGCCAGCGATGACGGCGCTGTCGCACTGGACGGCGGCGAACGCGCCCCTATATTGAGTGGACCATGAACAACGAAAGGAGGTGATCCAGTGACTCATTCCAAACGCCGGACCCTCGCTGGGATCGCCCGTTCAAGTCGCTAACATTTGCGACCGGGCGTGATCAGCGTCCGGACCAGCGAGCAAGAGGAGCGCGGCGAGGGACATCTTCGCCGCGCTCTGCTGTTTGAGAGGCTCCAAACTCCGCGCCGTGCGCATCGCATAACGAATGTGCGTGGCAACAACGCAACGGGTGATGCACCATGAGCAATCAGTCGAGAACGTTCGAATCGTGGCCGGCATTGCCCTATGCCGCTTGGCGCGACACTTGCGAGACATTGCAATTGTGGACGCAGATCGTCGGCAAGGTGCGGCTGGCGCGCACGCCGTGGCTCAATCATTCCTGGCACGTGACGCTGTATGTCACCGCGCGCGGCCTGACGACGTCGCCGGTTCCGGATGGCGCGCGCAGTTTCCAGATCGATTTCGATTTCATCGATCATCTGCTGGTCCTGGCCACCAGCGACGGCACGCGGCGCGAGGTGCCGTTGCGGCCGCAGTCGGTAGCGGATTTTTACGCCGCGGTGATGGCGGCGCTGGCCGCGCTCGGCATCGACGTGACGATCAGCATGATGCCGAACGAGATTCCGAATGCGGTGCGCTTCGATCAGGATCGCCAGCACGCCTCGTATGATGCCGATGCCGCGCAGCGGTTCTGGCGCGTGCTGGTGGATGCAGATCGTGTCTTCAAGCGGTTCCGCACGGCGTTTCTCGGCAAAAGCAGCCCGGTGCATTTCTTCTGGGGCAGTTTCGATCTCGCCGTCACGCGATTTTCCGGCCGCCGCGCGCCGCTGCATCCGGGCGGCGTGCCCAATCTTTCCAACGAGGTGGCGCGCGAAGCCTACTCGCACGAAGTCAGCAGCGCCGGATTCTGGCCGGGCGGTGGCGCCATCGATTATCCGGCGTTCTATTCTTACGCCTATCCGGCGCCGGACGGCTTCGCGGCGGCGCGCGTGCGCCCGGATGAAGCGTTCTTCAGTTCGGATCTCGGCGAGTTCATCCTGCCCTACGACGCGGTGCGCAGCGCGCCGCAACCCGATGCGGCGTTGCTGGCGTTCCTGCAGAGCACTTACGAGGCGGCGGCCGATCTGGCGAACTGGGATCGTGCCGCGCTGGAATGCGAAGCGGGACGTCCCGGCCGTCCGCGCCAGATGTAGCGGGCGTCCTCGTTATGTCACGACGTCGGCCGCAACTGCCGTCAGTGCCTTGCAGGCGTCGTTGGGATCGATCTGGATTTGCAGGCCGCGCTGGCCGCCGTTGATGAAGACGCTGGCTTCGCGCAGCGCCGCCTGTTCGATGGCGGTCGGCACGCGCTTCTTCTGGCCGAACGGGCTGATGCCGCCGACATGGTAGCCGGTCAGCCGTTCGGCATCGGCAGGCTTCATCATCTTGGCGCTCTTGCCGCGAAACACCTGCGCCAGCTTTTTCATGCTGACTTCGCAATCTGACGGCACCACGACGCAGACCGGTTTGCTGTCCACCTCGGCCATCAGCGTTTTCAGCACACGGTGCGGTTCGGCGCCGAGCGCTTCCGCCGCCTGCAGGCCGATGCGGTCGGCATCCGGATCGTAGTCGTAGGTGTGCAATGTGAAGGTCACGCCGAGTTTGGCGAGTGCCTGCGTGGCGCGTGTGGTCCTGGACATCGGCTGTCGGCCCTGCTTGCAGCGAAACTCAGGCGGCCTTGCGCGCGCGCAACGCGGTGCCGAACGCCTCGAACAGCGCGCGGTTGACCGGGTTGCGTTGCGGATCGTATTCGGCGTGCCACTGCACACCGAGCGCGAAGCCGGGCGCATCGGCGATGCGGATCGCCTCGATGGTGCCGTCCTCGGCAATGCCTTCGACGACGACGCGCTTGCCCAATTCGAGGATGCCCTGGCCATGCAGCGAATTGACGCGAATGGTGTCGCAGCCCAGCAACCGTGCGAAGGCGCCGTCGGGTGTCAGGCGCACGTCGTGGCGGTCGGCGAACACCACGGTGTGGTCGGGGTGGATCTCGCCGCTATCGAGCCGCGGCATGCGGTGGTTGATGCGGCCGGGCAGTTCGCGGATTTCGGGATGCAGGGATCCGCCGAACGCGACGTTCATTTCCTGCAGGCCGCGGCAGACGCCGAAAATCGGGATGCCGCGCGCGACGCAGATTTCGGCCAGCGTCAGCGCCACGTCGTCGCGATTGGGGTCGTAGGGCTCGTGGCGGGGATGCGGTTCCATTTTGAACCGCGACGGGTGCACGTTGGCGCGGGCGCCGGTCAGCAGGATGCCGTCGACGACGTCGAGCAGGGCGCCGATATCGGTGATATCCGGCACCCCGGCGAACATCAGCGGCAATGCGCCTGCGACTTCCGCCACGGCGCGCAGATTGCGCTCGCCGACCGCCTGCACCATGAAGCGGTTTTCGATCAGGTGCGCGTTGCCGATGACGCCGACGATAGGCTTGCTCATCGCGGCAGCCTCGGATGGCTTGCCGCTGCAAGGGGCAGATAACGCTGCGGTTTCCGGCTGGGGCGGGGCGCGGCGGGGTGGCGCGCCGGGAGACGATTTGTTCTGTCGTTTGTCATGATTTGGGTCATTATGCCCGCAGGTCCGCGCCGCTTCAATTGTGAAGCTCCGGCTTTTGATCACCTCTGCGCGCGCGGCCCCACTTCCCCCAATGGCGGTTTGCGGCGGTCGGTCGCGGATTCCGCGATGGCCGAATTTTCAGGGGATATCAATGGTTTGGATATGTTACGATGCGGCAATGCAGAGCCGTTCTTGCTTGCGTCGATAGCCTGCTTCCTTTATCCGAAGGGACGACTCGAATCCCGAGTGGCCGGGCCGCGCAGTGCCCGATGCGAGCGTTACGGGGAATCATCTCGAAATGACCAATGTCGTCGTCGTCGGCGCCCAATGGGGCGACGAGGGAAAAGGCAAGATCGTGGACTGGCTGTCGGAGCAGGCCGACATTGTGGTGCGCTTTCAGGGCGGCCATAACGCCGGTCATACCCTGGTCATCAACGGCAAGACCTTCAAGCTGGCGTTGCTGCCTTCCGGCGTGGTGCGGTCCTCGAAGCTGTCGGTGATCGGCAACGGCGTGGTATTCGACCCGCAGGCTTTCCTCACCGAGGTCGAGCGGATCCAGACCCAGGGCGTCAACGTCTCGCCAGAAAACTTGCGCGTCGCCGAGAACGTGACGCTGATCCTGCCGCTGCATCGCGAACTCGATGCGCAGCGCGAGAACGCCAGCAAGGCCACCGCGATCGGCACCACGCAGCGCGGCATCGGCCCGGCTTATGAAGACAAGGTTGGCCGTCGCGCTATCCGCCTGATGGATCTCGCCGACATCCCGACCTTGCCGCACAAGATCGATCGGCTGCTGGCACACCACAATGCGCTACGCCGCGGCCTCGGTCTGCCGGAAGTCGATGGCAAGGCGCTGCTGGCGGAACTCGCCGAAATCGCGCCGCGCGTGCTGCCTTATGCCGACAGCGTCTGGAACCTGCTCGATCACAAGCGCCGCGAAGGCAAGCGCATCCTGTTCGAGGGCGCGCAGGGCGCGCTGCTCGATGTCGATCACGGCACCTATCCGTATGTCACCTCGTCGAACACCGTCGCGGCACAGGCGGCGACCGGCTCCGGCATGGGCCCGAGCTCGCTGGGTTATGTGCTCGGCATCTGCAAGGCCTACACCACGCGCGTCGGCATGGGTCCGTTCCCGACCGAGCTGACCAACGAGATCGGCGAGCTGATCGGCCAGCGCGGCAAGGAGTTCGGCGTCAACACCGGGCGCAAGCGGCGCTGCGGCTGGTTCGATGCCATGCTGGTGCGGCAGACGGTGCGGACCTGCGGCATCCATGGGCTGGCGCTGACCAAACTCGATATTCTCGACGGCTTCGACACCATCGACGTCTGCGTCGGCTACAAGCTCGACGGCAAGGAGATCGACCACCTGCCGGCCGGCGAGGCGGCGCAGTCGCGCATCGAGCCGATCTACGAAACCATCGAAGGCTGGAAAGAGCCGACCGCCAACGCCCGCTCGTGGGCCGACCTGCCGGCACAGGCGATCAAATATGTTCGCCGTGTCGAGGAACTGGTGGGGTGCCCGGTGGCGTTGCTCTCAACCAGCCCCGAGCGTGAGGACACCATTCTGGTGCAAAATCCGTTCGAGGCTTAATGGATTGTTACCGGAGTGCTTGCAAAGTTAAGGTCTGCAGTATTGATGCGACATGGCTGATTATTACCCGCTGATTGCGCGCGCCATTGCTGGTCTTGATCCGAGCGCCCCCGGCGAGAGCCGCCGGGCGCTCTACGAGCGCGCGCGTTCGGCCTTGATCGCCCAGTTGCGCAGCGTCGAACCGCCACTGACCGAATCCGAGATCACCCGCGAGCGCCTCGCGCTCGAAGAGGCGGTGCGCAAGGTGGAGTCCGAGGCGGCGCAGAAGGCGCGGGACCTGGCGCGCAGCACCGACTCGCAGGGACGGCCGCGTTCCGGCGATGCGTTCCGCGCCTCGATCGCCAGCCGGCACGGCGACCGCGATGCGAGCAAGGCCGCGCCGTCAGTACCGTCCCCGGCATCGCCGCCGTCGTCGTCTGCTGCGCCGGTGCCCCCGCGTGCACGTTCGCCGTTGCCGACGCGGCCTCCGCGCAGCGAACCGACGCGCGAGCCGATGTCGGAGCCGCCGCGCGACCGCGCGCCGCGCCGGAATCTCGAGCAGGATCGTCCGTCGCCGGGCGCGGCCGCGCCCGATCAGGCCGCCGCACCGGGCGTGCGCGGTTTCCGCGATGTCGTCGCCGATGCCGACGATCTCGGCCGCGCCACCGCGCAGGCCAATCGTTCGGCGCGTCGCACCTATGCCAACGTGCCGTCGCCGACGCCGGAATTCGACCGGCTCGAGCCGAGCATGGAGGATCGCGGCAGCGGCGGTGCGCCGTTGCCTTACGAATTCGACGAACCCATCGACGAGGAGAACGAGCGTCCCGCGCCGGGGCCGCGTTCGCGCGGGCCCAAAGAGCGACGGGAAAAGGCGCCGCGGCTGCGCACCGGCGGCGGTTTCCCGTTCAAGGCCGCGATCATCGTCGGCCTCGCGTTGATTTTGGCCGGCGCCGGCATCCTGTGGGGGCCGAAGGCCGTCGCCTATGTGCGCGGCCTGCTGGGTAAACCGGCGACGACGGTGCAGGCGCCGAAGAATCCGTCCACCGCTCCGCCGCCGAAGATCGCCGACCGTGTCGGTCAGCCGGGTTCGGCCGAGACGCTGGCCCCGGTGGCGCAGCGCGTCGTGCTCTATGACGAGGATCCCAACGATCCGAAGGGCAAGCAGTATGTCGGCTCGGTGGTGTGGCGCACCGAACAGGTCAAGGGATCGAACGGCCAGCCCGGCGATATCGCGGTGCGCGCCGACGTCGAGATTCCCGAACGCAAGTTCAAGATGACGATGTCATTCCGCCGCAACACCGACACTTCGCTGCCGGCCAGCCACACCGCGGAACTGACCTTCATCCTGCCGCCGGATTACGACGGCGGCACCGTCGCCAACGTGCCCGGCATCCTGATGAAATCCAACGAGCAGGCGCGCGGCACGCCGCTGGCCGGGCTTGCGGTGAAAGTCACCGACGGCTTCTTCCTGATCGGCTTGTCGAATGTCGAGAGCGACCGCTCGCGCAACCTGCAACTGCTGAAGGAGCGGTCGTGGTTCGACGTGCCGCTGGTCTATTCGAACCAGCGCCGCGCCATCATCGCCATCGAGAAGGGCGCACCGGGCGAGCGTGCCTTCAACGACGCCTTCCTTGCGTGGGGCGAATAGCGCTTCATCCCGAAAAGAGGGAACCGGTTTTCGGATCGTATGAAGCGCGTAGACGTTTGATCTCTATCTGCGGTACCCGAAATCGTCATCCTGAGGTGCGACATGCGCAGCATGGCGCCTCGAAGGGGGACCACGAGATGGTGACCCTGCATCCTCCGAGGCTTGCAACTTTCGTCGCGCGCACCTCAGGATGACGTCCGTGGTTTCAGTCGCGCGAGGTCGATGGCGCCGTGCTTAAGCCGCTTCCGCCCTGCGATCGCGTTTGCGCGCCGCGCCTTGCGAATGCCGCAACGCCGCCACTTCGGCCTCGAGCAATTCGTTGGCGATCAGCAGCGCCTTCAATGCACCGCGCATGTCGCTGTTACAGGTGGCGATAGCTTCATCGATAGCCGCCTCGTAAGTGTCGCCGTCAGCGTCCGGCATATGATGCATCGTGTCGAGCACAACTCTCTCCTGGTGCGAAGTCGCGATACCCATCAATCGCACCAACAAGGCACCGTTCCGACGGCCGCGACGTTGTGCCCGTTATTCCCGTTGTTCACAGGGGCTGGAAGGCTAAATGGGCTGTTCCATCCAGTGCAGGAACTTTTGCAGCAGGCCATGCGCCTTGTGTCCGGGTGTGAGCGGATTTTCAGTGGCGGCGACGCATCGCGCCAACAGGTAATCCATGAAGCGGGTGTCGTTCGGCTCGGTGACGGTGAAGTGCGCGCCATCGACGAACACGGTGTAGTCGTAGAAGAACGGCCCGACCGAAATCGTCGCGGATGATGCGGCGCTGTCCTTGGAGAGAATGAAAGCCGATGGATCGAGCCCGTGTTCGATCATCGCCGCTTCAAGCTGCGGCAGCCGCTTCATGAAGGCGGCGGAAAAACCGCCGACGGTGGATTGCAGCGTGACGGACACCTGACCCTCGTGCGCTCACCACCGTGCCGAGGCACGTCTGGTTCCTGCGAAATTTGGTCGGGCGGGTGTGGCAGGAGGTTCAAGTCTCAGGTGACGTGCGGCTTGGACTTGCCCTTTTCGAATGTGATTGTCTCGCCGTCCTCTTTTACGAAGACGCTGACCGGCGTGTCGAGCAGGTCCAATACGGTTTCCGATGGACGGCACAGCTTCGCTCCTTGCGGCGTTTCCACAATCGGACGGTTGATCAGAATTGGATGTGCCATCATGAAGTCGAGCAACTGCTCATCGGTCCATTTAGGATCGGCGAGCCCGAGTTGGGCATAGGGCGTTCCTTTCTCTCGCAGCAGCGCGCGTAGAGGCAGTCCCATCTTGCGCGCCAGTTCCTGCAGCCGGGCGCGGCTCGGCGGGGTCTTCAGGTACTCTATAACGGTCGGCTCTTCTCCGCTCGCCCGGATCATCGCCAGCGTATTGCGCGAGGTGCCGCAGTCTGGATTGTGATAAATCGTGACGGTCATCTGTCGGGTTTCTCAGTTGTTGGAAATTTTTTCAGAGTTCGATTGCAGCAGCCATCCCAACAGCGCGTACGCCGCGACGGCGCCGGTAAGCTCCGCCGCGATGAACCCAGGCAGGTCATGCGGACGAATGCCTGAAAACGTGTTCGTCAGCGAGCGCGCGATAGCGACCGCCGGATTGGCGAACGAAGTTGAAGCGGTGAACCAGTAGGCCGCGACGATGTAGAGGCCGACCAGCCATGGGATGGCGGTCCGATTGAAGCGCATCCCTGCAAGAATTGTCGTGACCAACCCGAATGCCGCGACACCCTCCGCGAACCATTGTGCGCCGCCGGTTCTGATTTTGAGCGAGGCATCGAGCAACGGAAGCGCGAACATCGCATGGGCAATCAAGGTTCCGCCGATGCCGCCGATGATCTGCGCGCTGACGTAGAGCAGAGCTTCGTTCCAACTCAACTCGCGTTTCAGCGCGAAGATGGCTGTAACGGCAGGATTGAAATGTGCGCCGGAGATCGGCCCCAGGCTGGCGATCAGGACGACGAGAATTGCACCGGTCGCTAGTGTATTGGCGAGGAGCGCCAGCGCGATGTCCTTGGTCAGGTTCTCGGCCATGATGCCGGACCCGACCACGGCAGCAACCAGAAGACCGGTGCCGAGCGCTTCGGCAACGAGCCGGCGCGGCAGATCAAACCCGGACATCACGTCGTCGAGGGCGCGCAGCAGGCGGACTGCTTCTCGTGTGCAATGCGCGCTTCGCGCTCGCCTGTGCCGTCGCCATAGGTGATGTTCTCGCCGGTCGTCAGGAAAGTCTCCCACGCAATGCCCGCGGGATCGTCGATCCATGATTTTTCCGACTTCGCGTAGCAACAGGCGGTTTGCCCTTGTTCGACAATGTTGCCGCCCGCCTGACGAAGGCGCGCGTAAACGTCGTTCAATTCGTCGCGGTCCTCGACCTGAATGCCGAGATGGTCGAGGCCGGGCTGCCTGCCGCGGGAGGAAATGGCGAAATTCACGCGAGGGTCGTCAAGCATCCATTTCGCGTAATCGGTTTTGACGACGCTTGGCTGCGTGGCGAACAATGCGGAGTAAAAGCCGATAGATTGCGCGATATCGTTGACGGCGACGTGAACGTGCAGACGCTTCATGACCGACTCCCTAGGCTGTGGTTTTGGCGCGCTTCGGTGCGCAGGCAGTGACCGGGACGCAGTGCGCTTCGCTGCCTCCGCAACAGTTGTCCGTCAGAAAAGAGAGCAGAGCGTTCATCTGGTCGTAGCGCGCGGCATAGATCATCGAACGCCCGGCGCGGCGCACGGTGATCAGTCCGGCTTGGCGCAGCCGATCAAAATGAAAAGTGAGCGTGTTCGGCGCCAGCTCGAGGGCTGTTGCAATGCTGCCGGCAGACAATCCATCGGGGCCTGCTTTCACAAGCAGGCGATAGATATCGAGGCGATTGTGTTGCGCCAGCGCCGCGAGCGCCGCGACCGCATCTGTCTTTTCCATAATTCAACGAATATTGAAATGATGATCCGGTGTCAATATCGGTTGACTGAAGGCATACATAAGATTATATTCCTATTCATCCCGTCCCAATCGAGGGGCGTTGCCGGGACGCTGTGAAGCGCGGGGCGGGATGCGGCGCCTGCGTGCGCGGGGAAGACGTTTCCTCGAGCGCTCGGGAGGCCTTGGGTCGCCGTCCGCCGCTACTACGAGCGGCTGCCACGCGATGGCTGGACGCGGCACAGGCGAAAGCGGGGAAATCCCGCTGGATCGGCGAGCGTGTGGCTCGCGCCTGTGCCCGGAAGCACGGTCCCGAAGCCAAAAATCGCCGCGACGGAGCGTCGCAAGACGTTTCCGCGGTCAGTGAATGTCTCCGCTGAGACAGTCACGCCGCGGCACATCCACCAAGGCGCGTCTTTCGGCGCTCCGTCTCCCTCCATTTTCCGGGAGACTCTTCGAACAACGGCAGGTCGGCCGATGTCGCTGCGGGATAGGCGCGGCGCGCGGAGTCATGCGCGTGATCGACAACTTTCATGAGGAGCGCAGATGGATATTTCCAGGGAAGATCGGCGTCAGCTCGCCGAACGCCGGCGCAATGCCGAGCAGGCCGAAGCCGATGCCGCCAGCGATGCGCTTTACGCGCAGTGCGTGGAAGAGGTGAAGCGGGAGCTTGCGAACGACGCCGGGCGATTCCGCATTTGTCCTTACAAGGCCTGCCGCCGCAGCCGGCGTTGCGCCGGCCCGCAACTGCTCTGCCACGCATTGTATCGCCGGCCGCTGATGTCGTTCGCGCTTGAGCAGATCGTCATCGACGACCTGTATTGGGAGGTGATCGAGCAGGAGCTGGAAGCGGAAGCGGAAGCGGAGGCAGAGGCCGCGGCGGAGAGCGGCGAGGGCGCGCCGTGACTCTTGGCCCGCGCCGGGATAGCTTGCGGCACCATATCATTTTGCACGCCCCCGCGCGGCACGTCATTTTTCAGTCCCGAAGCAAGGTTGTCATTGATGCGCGCTTCCTCGATTCAAAGCCTGCGCGGATACGTTCCGGCGCCCCGCATCCATCACGTGAAACTGTTCGTTCCCGTCATTGCCGCCGCGCTGCTGCTCGGCGTCACGCTTCTCGCGGCGTTGGAATCGCCCAGCCAGCCGTTTCTCGAAAAGAATGGTTTCTATCTGACGTCGGCGGGCTTCAAGGTGAAGTTCGCCAACGATGCCGCCGGCCAAAAGGCGTTGCGCGCGCTGCCGCCGCATCGCTTCGTCGTGCACACGGTCGGCGGCAGCGAACGTTATCTCTATGCCGATCCGAAAACCTGTGTGTGCGTGTTCGTCGGCACGCGCGATGCCTATCTCAATTATCGCGACATCCTCGCGCATCCGCTGCCGCAGGCCGACGACGTGGCGCCCGATTACAAGACGCAGGCCGGTGCGTTGTTGAATGCCGATCTGGTCGACGGCGGCGGCCTCGACGATCCCGGCAGCGTGGCGGATTATCTTCGCGAATTCTATTGAGGCTTAATTCCGCGCCACAGACGAGCGCGCAACAAAAAAGCCGGCGTCGCCGCCGGCTTTCGTTACTCATCTCGCTTGCGCGCCGTAAGAGGTTAGTGCGCCAGCGCTGCTTCTTCCTGCCGCGCAATCGTCGTCTTCACCGCCGACTGCACCTTCTCGAACGCGCGCACTTCGATCTGCCGCACGCGCTCGCGCGATACGCCGAACTCGGCGGCGAGATCTTCCAGCGTCATCGGCTCATCGGCGAGACGCCGCGCCTCGAAGATGCGCTTCTCGCGCGGGTTCAGCACGCCCATCGCGCCGTTCAACGCGCGCCGGCGATGATCGAACTCCTCGCTCTCGGCCATGATGGCTTCCTGGTTGGGCGAGGTATCGACCAGCCAGTCCTGCCATTCGCCGGGCTCGCCGTCGTCGCGGATCGGTGCGTTGAGCGACGCGTCGCCGCCGAGGCGGCGGTTCATGTCGACAACGTCCTGATCGGTGACGCCGAGCCGCTTGGCGATCAGCTTGACCTGATCGGGATGCAGATCGCCGTCGTCGAGCGCGTTGATCTTGCTCTTCGCCTTGCGCAGGTTGAAGAACAGCTTCTTCTGGTTCGCGGTGGTGCCCATCTTCACAAGCGACCACGAACGCAGGATGTACTCTTGAATAGACGCCTTGATCCACCACATTGCGTAGGTGGCGAGGCGGAAGCCCTTCTCGGGCTCGAACCGCTTCACCGCCTGCATCAGACCGACGTTGCCTTCCGAGACGACTTCGGAAATCGGCAGGCCGTAGCCGCGATAACCCATGGCGATCTTGGCGACGAGTCGCAGATGGCTGGTGACAAGGTGGTGCGCCGCATCGCGATCGTCATGCTCGCGCCAACGCTTGGCGAGCATGTATTCCTCCTGCGGTTCAAGCATGGGGAATTTGCGGATTTCGGCGAGATAATGCGACAGGCCGGATTCTCCATTGAGAACCGGCAAGGTAGCTGTACGGGCCATGTGTAGCGCCCTCCAGTGGTTCAGGCCCCCGATAGCGGCGGGCCAGGCAGACGGCCGCAGGGTTAAAGCCGGCCGGGCTGCGATGTTCCACGCTGGGACATCCAGCGCAGGTGCAATATACACGAAAGCGCCCCGGAAAAGAAAGAACAAAACGGGGTCACGATCTTGTGTAGATTATTAAATTATTGAAATGTAAGGAAATAGTCCATGCATTTGCGTCATTCTGCCGCGCTGAGCCGGTCGCGCAACTGGGCCAGATCGGGCGGCAGATCGCGTGTCCATTCAAGGATTTGGCCGGTTCCGGGGTGCTCCAGCGTCAGCAGGTAGGCATGCAGTGCCTGGCGTCCAAGCTCGGTCAAGGCGGTTCGCGCCAGCGGACCGAGCGCGTTGGCCTTGGTCTTGAAACCGGGGCCATAGACGGCGTCGCCCAGCAGGGGATGGCCGATGTGGCTGAGATGGACGCGGATCTGGTGGGTCCGCCCGGTCTCAAGCTGGCAGGCCAGCAGGCTGGCGAGCGGTTTGCCGTCGCGGCCCTTGAAGGTTTCCAGCACTTCCCAATGAGTGATCGCGGCGCGGCCGCTTTGGCGCACCGCCATCTTTTCGCGGGCGTGCGGATGCCGATCGATCGGCGCATCGACGGTACCGTGCGGACGGTTCGGCACGCCCCAGACGAAAGCCATGTAGCCGCGGCGCAACGCGCCGGTGCGGCCATGGTCGGCGAACTGCGCGGTCAGCGAGGCATGGGCGCGGTCGTTTTTCGCCGCCACCATCAGCCCGGTGGTGTCCTTGTCGAGCCGGTGCACGATGCCCGGCCGCTTGACGCCGCCGATGCCGGACAGGCTGGCGCCGCAATGGGCGATCAGCGCATTGACCAGGGTGCCGGTTTCGTGGCCGGCCGCCGGATGCACGACGAGACCCTTCGGCTTGTCGATGACGATGATGTCGTCATCCTCGTAGACGATGTCGAGCGGGATGTTCTCGGGGGCCGGCTCGGCGGCAACCGGCGGCGGCACGTCGATTGTGATCGTATCGCCGGCGGCGACATGATAAGCGGGGTCGCGAACCGGGGTGGCGCCGATCGAAACCGAGCCTGCGAGGATCAGCGTTTTCAGTCGCGACCGCGACAACTCCGGCGTTCGCACGGCCAGCACGCGGTCGAGCCGGATGGAGCCTTCATCGCCGGCAACCGTGACATTCAGCCGTTGACCTTGATCCACAGATACGTCTTGTTCCACCGAAGAGCCTTTGCCAATGACTGAAGCCGACGCGCCAGAACAGACCCCCGAACAGGCTGCATTATTCGCCCGGGTGCGCCGCATGATGCTGATCGCGGGCCTGACCACGGCGCTGGCTGTCGCCGCCGTTCTCGTCGCCATCGGCTATCGCCTTTTCCGCGCCGAGGGAAGCGTCCCGGCCGCCGCCGAGACCACGGCCATGTTGCCGAAAGGCGCTCGTATCGTCTCCACCGCCACCGCCGGGGACCGCCTCGTGGTCACCGTCGACAACGGCGGCGCCACCGAAATCCTGACTTTCGACGCCAAGACGCTGAAACCGGCGGGGCGGCTGAAATTCGCCAACGAGCCTTGAAGGCTGACTCAACTCAATCGAGCCGGGCTGGCCGTTCGCCCGTCGATCTACGCATGATCTTCTCGGAAAACCGCGTTCAGTTTCGGGATCTCGCCCTAATTTCCGGCGCGGTCTTGCGGCGCGGCCGTTTCGCGGCTATTCCCTGCGACAGTGCTCCCTTCGTCTAGCGGTTAGGACGCGGCCCTCTCAAGGCTGAAACAGGGGTTCGATTCCCCTAGGGAGCGCCAGCCACCTCCACGCCTTCTGATATCCTTACGTTTTTTCTTCGGATTGTCCCGCTCGTTGCGGCGGTGAGACAAATCATGTGCGGGTTGTGGCGGGAGCTTTGTCATAGCCGCGTCCGCCATCCTCCGCTTGCTTGCCGCCCTTGTGTATCGCTCGGCTTCCTCCAATGTGGTGTGGCCGGTGACCGCCATTATTTCGTGCGCCGTTGCTCCGTGCTCTGCGAGGGCCGTGGCGGTGGCCTTGCGGATGCCGTGAGCCGAACAATGTGGCAAGTCCGCTTGGCGGCACCAATCCTTGAACTTGTTGCCAAAGCCGTTCGGAGTGAACGCTTTGCCAAACTCGGTGAGGAGGAACGTCTTGCTGCCCGTCTTGGTCGCCGTGATGCTGGCCTCAAGGTCGGGGTGGAGGGGGATGTCCAAATCGACCGGGTTGCGGTGCTCATTCTTGGCTTGCCGGTACTGTACGCGGCCACTGTGAATGTGTTCCGGCCCGATCCTCACCACGTCCTCACGACGAAACGCGATGTAGCGCAAGAGGTCAAACGCGAGGCGTGCCTTAGTGCCGACCGGGTGCCGCTCCTGGTATTGCGCTATCTCTGCATCGGTCCAAGTGTGATGACCATCGCTGGCGTATTTGATGCGCTTAACGCCTAGGGTCGGGTTGACCGTCGTTTCATCCGCCTCATTTGCCCAGTTGAACAACGCACGGAGAGACTTAAGGCGTTGGTTGGCGGCAGCCGGGGTTTCGCGCAACTCATCGCGGAGCATGCGGACATGGCGGGCCTGCATGTGAGACACGAGGTTATCACCGTGCGTCTCGCAAATCTTTTCGAGGGCGCGCCTCTGCCACTTCTTGGTGCTGTCATCGAGGACGCTGTATTCGCCGCTCTTGAAGTATTGAACGCACAGGTGCCGGAAGGTGCCGCGCTTGATCTCGCGCGAAGGGCGAGGCTTGGCGGTGTCACCTAGCGCGATGGCTTCCTGATACTCGGTGAAGAACTCAGGGGTGCCCGGCATTGAACGTAAGCGGACTTTAGGGCGACCGGGGAGACGCAAATAGCAACGGACGTTACCGTGCCGGTCCACATCCTCGCTGATGTATTTGAGCCTCACCCTCATGTCTGAATGATCGATCCCAGCTATTGCCGTCTGCGCTGGCATCATCGTCGTGCCATGAGGAATCTGCGTCAAGTGCATTGAAGGCCTTGTCCAGTTGGTGACGATCCCAGACGACGCGACCACCAAGCCGCTTTGGCGGAGGCATCACGTGGTCCCGTATGAGTTTGTCGAAGTGCGAGGGCGAGACGTTGATATACTCAGCGGCTTGAATCCGTGAGAGGCCGCGAGGTGGCAGCGAGTCCGGCAACGCGCATGGTCGTCGTGCCCTGAGTGTGGCGGTGTCACTCATGGGCGATTCCTGATTGCTAGACGTGAAGGCAATATATGAGGATGGTTCTTGAAGACGGTGCTCTATCGACCACCATCATCGGCCTAGAGACCCAGCCTTGAGTCTCGCCATCGTGCGGCACAGATACGGCACGGCGGACGTTGAGCCGGGAGCATCGGGGAGGGTGCTTGAAGTTGGCCCGGTGTCAGTCAATCTGCTTGGTCACTTTGAGGCGACTTGCTGCTAGTCAGGCGCAGTGTCACCGAGAAGCACCGCACAGATGGGACCTCAAGGAAGACCGCTCGGCTAGTTCCTAGAACTGCTCAAGGCGTTGAGGGCGATGAGTGGAACTCATTTCAAGGATGTGTACCTTATGGGTTACCTTAAGGGCACAGCCTCATAGTAACAGGCTAGAGCATCTACTATTTTACCTCAGGAACTCGCGGCCAAAGTAAGTCCTTAGAGCCTCTACTTCAGTACCGCTAGGCGGACTCAATGCACCCGGCTTGAAGACACCCTGCACCGTGTAAAGAACTCACACGGAGAGTCACTGAGAGTCGTTCCTTTCAGAGGCATAAAGGGACTCGCCAATCCAAAAAACGCACAGGCGGAGTCCGCTGCGAGCTGGAGCGGTGTTCTCAGGCAAAGAAGTATTCACTCTCGGCCACCACGCGGATGTCCAACTCGCCCCGCTCGGGGACTGGAGGGATGGTGTCCTCAGCGATCTCCATGGCGCTGTACACATTAAGCCCCTCCCGCGTGGCAAGCAGGTGGTCGCGGTACATGAGGAGGCAGCGCCAGCGGAAGTCCTTCAAGACATCGTTGGAGTGGACCTTGATGAACGCCTCACGGACGGCATCAAAGATTTGCCACATGCTCCCTGCGACCGTGCCATAGGCATCGTGGATGGCGGTGACGGGTGGACGCCTCGGGTCAAGCGCCAACTTGATGATGGTCTCGGTGTTGGCCGCCGCGTCCATGGAGTGGGTGAAGTTCGGCGGGATGCCTTGGAGTTGTTCACGCTCGGAGAGCTTGGCGGTGCGCTCGTAGTAGGTGACGTTGATGCGTTTGCCATCGATGAGGGTAGATGTGCTGCGTTGACGACTGGCACCATAGAAGTGACGGACCACAAAGCCGGACGGTGCGCGCCATACGATGGGCTGATTGCACTGGGCCACCACCTTGGCGGCATCCTGGAGCCACTTCATGCAGACCTTTGACTGCTTCACGATGGCGTCCACCGCATCGATGAGGTGCTTCACCAGCCACGGCACCAGCATCTTCTTCCACTCGGAGTTGACCTCAGGCTTCGGGTCAAATGGCATCCTCCCTTTCTCCTCAAGCTCCTCCCGCAGCCAGTCATGGATGGACCCGAAGTGCGCCTCGCGGGTCGCGCCGTAGGGTGTCGTCATGACGGGGCGCTTGGTCAGGCTGCGTGGCACCTTGCCGTCACATGCATCAAGCCACATCTGGGCGTACTTGCCTTGCGTGCCCCCGGCTTCGCGTATTCCCTCCAAGCGGTCCTGTAGGAACGCCGCCACGTCTCCATAGATGTCGTGCGGCTCAAGGTCCGGCAGTAGGTTGACCGCAGCGCCTCCCTCCTCGTCCCGCATCATGGCTGAGAGGTGCTGAATGCCGTTGCATGTGCCATCGATGTGGATGGGCAAGCCCGAGACCATGGTTGGTCCTTCATCGAGGAAGCGGACCCACTCGAAGACCGCCGCGAGTCCCTGCCAGTGATGCTTCTTGCCGGTTTCGGGGAGCCACAGGTTGCGGTTCTTGATAGGGTCCTCAGCTATGGCCCTCCACACCTCCTCGTTGCCCTTCACCCAGTCGATGCGCCCTTGGTAGCTCATCTTGTCCGCCCCGAAGTGATTGGCCAGATGGATGGCCAGCCACTCGCCACCCTTCTCGCCTACCTCTTGTCCCTTGGCGAAGGCGAGGAGGCCCCGCGCAAAGTCGTTGCCCTGAGGCTGGAGATAGACGGGGATGGGATACATGCGGCCACGGAAGTCCAGCATGTGCGGGAAGTAGAACTCGCGGTGGGCGAACCGCTCGGCAATCTGGATGGTGGTGCGGATCGATGTGGCCTTGGAGACCCGCGTGGCGTTCTCGGTGTAGACCGCTGCGGCGGCCCGCTTCCATTGCTTCTGTGCCTCGGGGTTGGTGTCAATGTCCTCGGGCTTCGGGGGCAGTGGGAGGATGTCCTGCTTCGGGAAGCCTGCAATGCCGAGGTCCATGTCCCAGAGCTTGTGTGCCACCGCGAGGACCCTGCGGTTAACCATCCATGGCGTCTCTTGGATGTAGTGAAGGGCCGCCATGACCCGAGGCATGTCTAGGGCGTCGTACTCCTCAAGGACTGCCTCGCGATACTCCTCGCTCTCGGCGTGGAAGCGGATGAGCGTCGGCCGTCTAACGATTGGCGTGTAGTAGCCCCCACCTCGGATGCCGTCCCATCGCTTCGGGGGCATGAGGGTCGGGAGATACTGCGGGGTCCGTATCTGGTCTTTATCTACGGCTTGGAGGAGTGAGGCTTGCAGGTCTTCATCAAGCGTTATGATTCTTTGAGGACGTGACGGCTTTGCTTTCGCGCGGTGGCCACGAGATGCAATCACAAGGTCATACGTCTTTTGTGTCACATTGAAGGCTTTGGTGGCGGCGACCGCAACATCTACGAGGCGAAAGCCCACGTGTAACTTGATATCAGCGGGCCATTCCACCCAGTTGAGCTTATCGCGCATGAGAGCGTTGAAGCGGTTGATATTGACTCTACGCCTGTGACGCGAGGTAGCGGTCTTATGCAGTGATTTCTGGACCCCGTAGAAGACATCCGGTGCTTTGGCCACCCATGCCTGCATGCGGGCCTGATACTCGATCTCCATGCCGATGCGCTTGGCTACCGCGAGGAGTGGCATCTCATGGCCGATGGTGATGGTGTCAAGCAAAGTGCGGAGGGTGATGTAGCTAGCGACGCTCGCGTCCATGCCACTGAGCTTATGGAAGGCAAGAGGCGAAGGTCCGCCATGGCCGCCTAGCCGCTTGCGCCGAACATCCGTGAGCCACTGCTTGAGGTACTTGGCCATCTCAGGGACGGCATCCTCCACCCAGCGATGGAACGCCTTCACGCGGGTCATCTCGCCTTTCTCTCGGGCCACGGCCACGCGCTCGCGGTACTTGTCCACACCACGCTGGACCATCTCCACTTCTAACTCCACCTGCTCCTGCCAAAGCGGGTGCTTGGTCGGGTCGTCTCCGGGTTCCCAGGTTGGCGGTACGACTGGGGCGAGTTGCGAGAGGGGAATTGTGCCGTGCATTGCGTGATGCTCCGTGCGGTTGATAGAGGGCGTGGTGGTTCACATTGAATGAACTATCCTTGGTCAATCACTCGGCGTCTTGGCCGCATCACCTCTCACAACGTCACCGTGGCACCTGTCCGCCGCATTGAATGTCTCCCGTAGTAGCGTCTCATAGGCGTCGGCAGATAGAACATGAGACAAGCCCTCACGGTGGTTGGCCTCATACAGCGTCCGAGCAAGGATAATGGCTGCTTCGCGTCCAAGCTTTGGCTCCTCCATACCCTTGATGGGTTTTCTCAGATTGAGATTGCTGCGGCGGTAGTCGCGGAAAGCCTTCCGGGTCACAAAGCCTACCGCCATGTCTTGCGGAGCATCAAGGAGGATGCGGTTGAGACGGACGCGCTGGTCCTCTGTCTTGTCGCTCGGATGCTCATACCTGAGATACGCGTAGACCTTTCCGCCTGAGGATGTTGTTACGTTTACAAGGCGGCCACCTGCGAGGCACAGGAGCAATGTTCCCGCGAACTCTAGAAGGTCACAGGTACGGTCTTTCACCAGTGGAGCGTGGTGGCGCACCTTAAACGCGACCATCTTCTCATCGATGCACCATCTCGCGCTTGTGAACGAATCTCCGCACAGCAACACAGCAAATTCGCATAGGCGGATAGCATCGGCGTCGGTGATCCTATCGGCCTTCGCGCTGCTGAGTAGGCGCTGGATGTGGCGAATAAACTCCACGTGCTGAGTGCAATCTAGCATTCGTGCTGTTCTCCGTTCTGGAATCTTTTGGTGATGCTTGTCGTTCTGAAATTGAACGGCGCGGAACGGCGGTTAGTCAATTCTTGTGCCAACCGCTCGGTGTCGCATGATGGTCGCATGAGGCAGCGCACCGATGCTCAACATCGGAGATGACATCAAGAGGGATGCGTATCGCTAGACTATGAAGACGGTTACTGTGGAGGCGTGCTCACGGATGGCAATGTGATCCCGTAAGACCTCAACAGCCTGCCGAACGTGTTGACCTTTGCGCGGTCGGCAACCTCACGCACATCCTTCGCGCCGACTGCGATGGCCTTGCTTATATCTAGCTTACGTTGGACCACAGCTTGTCTAAGCTCGGGGCTCTCGGAGAGCAGTACCTTGAAGGCCGCCCTTCGATACTTAGACACGACATCCATTATCATCCCGGACTTGGTGCCGTCCTCTGCGGGTGCACCATGAGGAAGGGCCTTAAAGCCCTTTGACTGGACCAAGGCGGAAAGCATCTCGCGAAGTGGCGCAGCTCCAGCGCTGGGCCGCCCTGCAAGTTCTTGATAGCGGTCATAGGCTGTGCGTCCGTCCTTCAAGATGAAGTCGCGAAGGTCAACGCCTCCAGTGCTCTCGCTCCTCGGTGCAGGTGGTCTCAAATAGTGTCCGGTGATGGCGAAGCTCTCATCAAGGCTAGTAGTGAGGGCTGACGGGTGCTGCTGCCGGGAGATGAGTCCATGTTGAACTCTTACAGGATCACCGAAGACATCTCGTGCGGGAGGTAGCGAGGATGACCAGCCGGGAATCTTCGCAATGAGTGCGTCCGCCATAGAGCGAACCTCATGCATTACCGGGTCAGGGTTGATCGATGACATAAGCGAGGACCACGGAAGGAAGCCCGGAGCCATACGCCGTGCCCAGCTTTCGAGGGTGTTATCGTCCCGCATGGCGTTGATGGCATCGCCAATATTCTTCAGGTAGGTCTTGTCCTTCAGGCGATTCATGACCGCCATCATCAGCGACATGCCAACACCGTGCGCTTCATCTTCGCGGATACGTCCTGAGGTGTAGATGGCAGCCCAGTCCGCGACCAACACCAGCGGTGAGGCGATAGGGTCAAGCGGGTTGAGGTCAAAGAATTGGCGCACACCCCTGTCGTCGGTCCACGAAAGGGAGAACGGGCGGTTGCCTTCCGCACGCCACTGCTTCGCCTCCTGCGGGTCCTGAGGTCCGCTGCCGGTGAGGGTGCCTTTTGACCATAGTGAGATGGCGGTGGCCGCGAGCATGATGCCGAGTGTCATTTGACCAACGGCCCGCGCCTGTGCCTCTGCACCAACCTGACCTGAGATAGCGCGGACGTATTCCTTTTGGAGGAGGTTTGCGCCCGGTGTCAGCTTCACGCCGTACCGCATGAGGTTGGTCGGGGTCTTGATGAATGGTGTGATGAGGCGAAGCAGGGCGTGGTCTGCCGCAAGCTTGCCATAACCATTGGCCCATCCACGTCCGAACCATGTGTCGTCACCTGTGACATAGGGTTGCTGGAAGGTGGAGGTCTGCGCTTCAAGTATCGCATCCTTATCAATGCCACGCCCGGCATCGTCGAAGGCGGAATCAAGCCGGGACGATACGTAGTCGCTAAAGTCTTTGCTACCTGCGGTGAGGCCGCGTTGATCCGCTTCAAGCGATGCCTTTGCGGTGACGACGGCGCGGTATCTCATCGTCTTTACAAACTCATCGGCGGCACCAAGCATCCGCAGTGAGCCCGTGAGGGCAGCCTTGCCAAACATTGCCGCCGTCATCGCGTTGCTGACAACATCCTCCATCGTCTCATGCGGCCGCCAGCGCTGTGCCAGCTCCGTGAGGTTGTCGGCTTGCAGCCCCGAGGCATGGAAATGCTCTTGGCCGCGAGGCACCAAGATGCTGTCACCTTCAATGAAAGCACGGCGGGCAGCCTCAAAGCCGTCCGCAAGGGTGGACCCGAGGCGCGTTACCTCGCGAATTGACTGCTGACGGATGGTGCTTGCGTTGGCAATCATCTGCTCATCGCCACGGAGCTTGCCGAGGCCCTTGAGCATTGTAGCGCCGAGTCCGGTCTCCAGTGGTCGCCACACCAGCATGGCGGTTGACGTTGCGGCGTTGACCACCTGCGTCTTCCATGACCAGAGGAGGTTAGCAGCCTGCATACCTGCAATCGGGTCCACGATCTTCTGGAGGAGCGTAAGGCGTCCGGCCTTAGCGAGGAGTTGTGGACTGCCTCCCGTCTCGTTGACGATCTTGAGGAGTTGCTCGGGGTCTGCGGTGGTGATGTTCGCTAGCTGTTGATCGCTGAATCTAAATTCACCATGCATTCGCCGCATGGACCGCGCTGCATTCGATATGATGGCTTTGCCGTTGGCGTACATGGTGGTGGCCATCGCCATGCGGTGCTGCAAAGCTGCCAACGCCTCAGCCCGTGAGCCAAACCCGGTGTAATTCTCCGCGTTGATCCGCGCGGCCAATTCATAGGCGTCCTGATACGCTTTGTTGGCGATGAGGAACGAGGTCTCCATGTTCGCAGCCATGTCCGGGGCTTTGTCGCCAGCGGCTTTGAGCATGCCGATGAGGTTTGCGGGGTTCTCGTTCCACGCCTTGGCGCGGCTTGCCACCATCGCCTCCACCTGCTTATCGGTCAGGATACCCGCAGGATCGCCACCACGCCGCGCATTGATGAATGCCGCATGATCGGTGATGAAATGGTCCATCCACGCCTGCGTTTCCTCAGTGGTCCTGAGCTTCTGCCACGGGATGATGCCGGTGGAAGAGGACGACGATGGCGGAGCGAAGGTGTATCCCGCGTTGATAGCGTCCTCGCGGGAGCCGTATGTGGTCAGCGCGGCGGTGTCGTCTCGGAGTTGCTTGAGGGGGTGGTCAATGTCTTCTGCGCTTGGATGTCCTCTCTCGTTATCGACGCCAATGCTGCGTCCAGTGCCTTCGACCGTGCCGCCGCTTCCTGTTGCTCCTTCCACGCTGCGTTCTGTGCTGCCTGTCTCTCGGCTGCGATCCTGTAGGCCCTCGGCTCCATGCCCATCATTGCGGCCATGCGCGGCGGAAAGGTTGTTTCCATCAATGGGACCATCACGTAGGACCAGGTCAGGACCATCACCGCTCCCGTTAGTGGGATTGCGACCAACACTGCCAGCATCTTCTTTGCGGACTGCAACATCACTAAACCCTCCAGCCTCACCACCACCGATTCTGCTCCTCATGGAATCCGGCTGCAAGCCCGGTACGCGCTCCATCGGCCCCGTGGCTGCATCCATGACCGGCCCTGAGGGCTTCAAGTCCATCTCGCGGACCATCGCAGCGGCGTTCGCAATAGCAGGGTCAATCGCGTCCGGTGCAGGAGGTGCGCTCGCTTTGATGAAAGCCTCATCGGCCTCACCAGCGACCTTGTTTGCGGCCTCAAGGTCTCCTGCGCGGTAAAGCTTGATGCCCTTTGCGACCAACGCCAGCGCACCCGCCAACGCGGTGTCCATGACGATGCCCTCAAGCCCATTCTTCAAGCGGCCTTCGGCGGCGCTATCGTCATGCTTGGCCGCAAGGTAGCCGGTGATGGGATTGGATAGCGCGGGATACTGCTCCACCAGATTGGAGAGGCGCTCCTCATGCGGGTCCATGAAGATTGACCCGGCCACTGCGCCTCGGGCGGTTTGTGCTCCGAAGTGCGCTAACTTTCCGGCCTCTGCCGCGTACTCAATACCCTTGGCAACGTATTTGAGTTTCCCGAGGCCCATGAAGCCGACGCCAAATTGCGCGATGCTCTGAGCAACGCCATTGACCACGCTGTCTTTGCGGAGGTCCTTGCCGCGCTGCTCAATCCAATGCCGCATGGCCCATTTGTCGCCAGCGTCGGGCTCTCCGAAGATAAAGTCCTTTGCCTCCAATACCCCCTTGGCCGCGCCGATAGCCGCCGCCTCCGTTGCTGCCCCGATGGCATTGGTGCCTGGAGGTGTCACGGCTTGGCGGATGGACGCGAGGGCACCGCTTGGTTGCGGCACGAGGTCCTCGGGGGTGAGGGAGGCGAGAGCATCATCAATGGTGATGCCTTGGAGCGCTTCATCAAGTGTTGGCTGGCGCGGTGAGGGCAGCGGCGCGGACGATGGAGTTAAACCGCGGTCGGTGATGGCCGGTTGGTCAACTAGCGTGGTTGTCACGGTGGCTGCCTTTCAAAGTTCAAACTGACGATCTCCCCGTACACGGTAAGTCGCGCGGTGGCGGGTTTCGGAGAGGAAGTGGTGGCTGGAATGCGGGGGATGGAGTTCCTTTGCCGCGCTCATAGTAAGTGGCAATGCTAAGTCACTGACTTTTCGCGATGACAGCCAAAGGGAATCCGTCCGTAAGGGTATGCCTTAGCGGTCAGTCCGAGTGTCCGCATAAGGGCTGTCCGTAAGGGTTGACAACGAGTCTACGGACGGAATATATATGGACATTACTCTAACGGTCACATGGAGGATGTCCGATGGCTACGGTGCTTTATGCTCGCGTCTCCACCCGTGAGCAGACCCTTGCGCATCAGCGAAGTCAGGCTGAGGCGGCAGGCTTCAAGATCGATACGGTGGTGGCAGACCAAGGCGTGTCAGGCATCACTACCAAACTGGCGGAACGGGCTGAGGGCAAACGGCTCTATGACATGCTGCGGGCAGGCGACACGCTGGTAGTGCGCTGGGTGGACCGCCTTGGCCGCAACTATGAGGATGTGAGCGACACCATCCGCGAGTTCATGCGGCGCGGCGTCATCATCCGCACCGTCATCAACGGCATGACCTTCGACGGGGCCACCAAGGACCCGATGCAGCAAGCGGTGCGGGATGCTTTGATTGGCTTCATGGCGGCTCTTTCGCAGGCACAGGCAGAGGCCACTAAGGAAGCACAGCGAGCGGGCATTGAGTACGCGAAGGCGGCGGATGGCGTCGCGTACCTGGGCCGGAAGCCGAGCTATTCGCGCGACCAGTTAAGCCACGTGGTGGAGATGTTGGCGAGGGAGGTCAACACCAGCACCATTGCTCGCGAGGTCGGCTTGAGCAGACAGACGGTGTTGCGCATCAAGGATGACCCTGCGGCGGCAGAGGGATTGCTCGCGAAGTGGCAGGCTAAGGGGAGGGCCGCCTAGCGGCGACCTTCCTTCACGTTTGCGCCCGGTGGCCAGACCGCGAAGGGGCCACGGGGGAAATTCGCTGTGCAGCCTCCACGTCTCACCCTTCGTGTATGTGCCCCTCAAAATTGTCCGGCACAAAGAGCCTTCAGACTCCAGCCTGCGGCTGTTAAAGGTTTAAAATTCGAGTCGGAATGGGCTGGGCGGAGACAGCATATGGCTGTATTTGATCTTTTCTCAAAAAGACGGCAGCGGGAGCAAGGTAACACGCCCGACGTTTATACATACGACGAAATTCCGCGCGGTCTTAGAACGCAGATAGTTCAAATCTGGAGCGAGGTGATTGGTGGTCCGCATTTGTCTAACTATGCAGAGCAAAATCAATCCGACCAAATATATTACGCCATTGCACAGGTACTTCGACGCGAGTACAGCGTATTCCTGCTGTCACCGGACCGGCATCTAGATCCTCACGAAGAGACTCACGGATACCGAGACCTTTGCCCGTGGTTTCTGTCAGAAACAAACCCGGATCGAGTGCTTGATGCGGTAGAGCTGACGTTTCGTGCGATAGAGACCTTCTGCGCTAAGAAGTATTACCGTGGTAGGGCGAATGCCTCTAATGTGGCCGCAGAGGCGGTGAAAGAGTTAAATATTCGCTTCAACGAGCACGGTGTCGGCTATCAATTTTCTGATGGTCAGATTGTCCGCGTAGACTCGCAGTTGATCCATAAAGAGGCGGTGCTCCCCGCGTTGGCAGTCTTGCGTGCACCCGAGTTTGCAAATGCGCAAAGGGAGTTCTTCAGCGCCTTTGACCACTTCAGACACGGCAGAAAGCAAGAAGCGCTTGTCGACTGCTACAAGTGCTTTGAAAGCACCATGAAGGTAATATGTGGCAAACGCCGCTGGGAGTTCGATACCAGGGCGTCCGCATCTGACCTAGTCAGAATATGCTTCGATAATGGCCTTATTCCCTCCTATTGGCAGGCTCATTTTGCGGGATTGAGAAGCGTTCTAGAGTCGGCCATCTCGACGCCTCGAAATAGGCAGGCGGGCCATGGCGCTGGATCAGGATCGCCGCCGGAAATACCTAACGAGTTAGTCTCCTATGTTTTGCACATGACAGCGGCCACGGTGCTTTTTCTTTCGGAATCCGAGAAAAGGTTGTCCGCCTAGCGCTCCAGCCAGTAGAGCCCGATCTAACTGCGGTGAGGCACGAGTACTAAGAACGATAACGGTCGCGTGGAAGTCTTTTGCGTCTCACTCTGCGCTAACCGACTGATACAACTTAGTCATCTTGGCCCCCTAGGGAGCGCCACGCGCGTTTTTTTTGGCGTTGTATTAATTTGTCCCACTCCAGTTTTCAGTGGGACACCGTGTGTACCTCGTACGTTCCCCCGCGTGGATCGGATAGCTTCGCTAGCGCGTCAACTACGGGTCGCGCTGTCGGAGGCTCTTGGAATGTGGTCTAGCTCTGTGTGGGGCCTTCTAAGCCTCGCCGTATCTTGTGCCTTGACGATGATCAGCGTGTCGCCCGAGTCGGAATGGCAGAAGCCACTCCAGCACGGGACGGAGTTTTTTTGTTGCCACGCTCATTGTTTTTTGTTGGCCTCTCCACACCAAAACAACCCGCGCCGTCGTTCTACGTAGCCTGAGGCGCCCATTTGTGTTGGTGAAAATGTTAGAGCCCTCTCACGTAGTCGTTCTAGGTCTCGCGATCGCACTAGCCGGTGCGGTTTGGATGCATGTTCAGCGATCTCCTCAAACAAATCGAGAAGCCAAGCCAGCGACATCGAACAACTCCGTGCCATCTCTGTTACCAGATGACGGAGGTCCAATTACTTGGCTGCGAGGCCAATACATTTTCGGCGCAAGTGGCGACGAAAACGGCATGCGCATACAGACATTTCAAGCGGCAGGAGAGAACAAATCGAACGAGTTTGTTCGGCCATTGGATGGCTATGTTCGCTCCGAGATTACGGGCAAGCAGTTCCAGATCCTTGTCAATGACAATGGGACATTGGTCTCGTCTGCGGGTTACGGAATTCCGGCGGACCAACAATTCAATATTGGAGCGCGACTTGTCGAGCCGACCAGCGCCGGGATAAGTGGCCCAGAGTTCATTCGCGATTTTGGCCAAATGACTTTCGTGTTCAAATATGGAAATCACACCTACACTAAAAAGTTTTCGCCGGAAGAAATTGAGGCGGAAGTCTACCGCATGGAAAAGGACCTTCGGCCGAAACCGATGCTCGGTGCAGGCGCCCGCAAATACTAAGACCCGTCACCCTGTCAGCTTCGCCATAGCCGAGTCAGCCGTTTTTTTCCTACTCGCCGCCTTTGTGTAGCGCTCGACCTCTTCCAAGGTCTAGTGGCCAGTGATCGCCATAATCTCGTGCGTTGTCGCGCCGGCCTCGGCTAGTGCGGTCGATGTGGCTTTGCGGATACCATGTGCGGAGCCATGCGGCAGATCGGCTTGCCGACACCAATCCTTGAACTTGTTTCCGAACCCGTTTGCCGTGAACGGCTTGCCAAACTCGGTGAGCAAGAACGTCATGTTGGTGCCAACCTTCGCCGTCGCAATGTTCTCGGCGAGCGCCGGATGCAATGGAATATCGATGTCGATCGGATTGCGGTGCTCGTTCTTTGCTGAACGCGCCGGGGTATCAGACAGCAGGTCTCGAACGGCGGGCGGAGCACCTAAGCGACCTGACCTTCTTCAGAAGTCTCAGGTTGGCGCGCCGGCGCGGGCTCTCGCTGCCAGGGCCAGCGGCCCTCTATCTCCAGCGTCAAGGTCCAGCCCAGGAAGGTGCGGACCAGAACGAGACCGGCGAGAAGGCCCAGGCTCACAAAAGTCAGCTCGATCGCGATCGTTTTCACGATATCCGCGGCGACCAGAACCTCAAGACCGAGCAAGAGCGATCGCCCGATGCTGATCTTGTAGCTGTCGTAGCGAGACTTGATGCCGCGCCCAAACAAGTACCGGGCGGACCAGATGATCCCCACGACGATGATGAAGACGCCAAAAATCTCGATGCCGACGCCGATGAGATGAATCCAATAGCTGGTGGCCGTTTCGAAGGGAGGCGAACCTTCGGACGCGGAATTCATGGTCCAGATCCCCGTGCGCGATGCCGTCCCGTTACAGCGCCTTCCGACGTTCATCGGAGGTGCTGCCATCGAATCCACGGGCTGACGGGCGCACCATTGATCGAGATCAATAAATCGCAGGTAATCGCGAAGATGCTCGACCAGCCAAAGATCTGGATACTGACGACGGAAAGGAAGTGGAATGCAGCTCTGGCTGATCCCCACGCTTTACGCCGCTGCGAGCATCGCTGCCGGCTTTCTGGTGCCGCGCCTCGAGTCGAGGTTTGTGGCCGTCAGTCTCAATCTGTCGACGTCCTCCGCACAGGCGTACCTGTCCGCGGTCGCCTCGGGCATGATGGCGCTGACCGGTATTGTCTTTTCGATTGCCTTTGTGCTCGTTCAGTTCAATGCCGTGGTCTATTCGCCGCGCCTCGTCGTCTGGTTCGCACGCGATCGGCTGCTGTTTCACTCGCTCGGCATGTTTGTCGCGACCTTCATGTACAGCCTCGCCACCCTGGCCTGGGTCGATCGCCAGGGGACGCAAGGCGTGCCCTTTCTGTCAGCGGCAATCGTGGCGGCCATGCTGGTGGCCAGCGTGCTGATGCTCGCCCAACTCGTCCAACGTTTGAACAATCTTCAGATCATGCGCGTGCTGCAGTCACTCGGAGATACGGGCCGGCAAGTCATCGTCAGCACGTATCAGGCCGCCCAATGGTCGACTTCCGGAAAGACCAGTGGAATGCAGGGGAAAACTGCACGATCGGAGTTGGTCGTCAGGCACGTCGGAAATCCGCAGTCGGTGACCTCGATCGATATCGCGCGGTTGGTCGGCCATGCCCGACAGCTCGGTGGAGTCATTACGATGGAGTGCGGTGTTGGCGACACGCTGCTCGTGGATAGCGTGATCCTGCGCGCCAGCGGCGCGACGGCTGCCATTTCCGATAAGGAACTTGCCGCGTGCGTCCATCTCGACGATCAGCGAACCTTCGAGCAGGATCCGAAATATGCCATGCGCCTCTTGGTCGATGTCGCAATCAAGGCGTTGTCCCCGGCAATCAACGACCCGACGACTGCGGTGCAGGCCATCGACCAGATCGAGGATCTGCTGCGGCGGTTGGCAAAATGCGACCTGGAGGCCTGTCGCGCCTACGATCATGGCGGTATCCTCAGGGTGATCTATCGAATGCCGACCTGGGAGGATTATCTCGCGCTCGCCTTTGACGAGATCCGGCAGTTCGGGTCGACGTCCATTCAGGTGATGCGCCGCCTGCGCGCTGCGCTGACCGACCTTGTCGAATGCGTCGGCGACGAGCGCGCGACGATGGTTCGCGCTTACCTTGCTCATCTAGACTCCGGAATCGAGCGATCGACTTTCGATCCTCAGGATCGCGCCGCGGCCCGTGTTGAAGACCGCCAGGGGCTCGGATTGTCGCACCGACACGATGGTGGAGAGCAAGTTTTGGCAGGGCAGGTCGAGCAGAAGGGACAGGCGGCATCGTGATCGCGGATGCGACTGAGCTGACGCGTGCAAAACTGCGAGCCCCACGCGTCGCAGCTGCAGCCGGTATCCTTTTTTCGGTGCTGCTTCTTACAGTGTTCTGGTTGATGCGGCGCTCCGTGCCGGCCGATCCGCTCGAGCCCGGCGCTTGGCTTCATAGCGGCACCGGCAATGTCGCCTTGGCTCTCAACCTGGTGCCCTTCGCCGGCGTCGCCTTCCTGTGGTTCGTTGGCTTTCTGCGCGACCGGTTGGGAGCACGCGAAGACCAGTTCTTTGCGACGATCTTTTTGGGCAGCGCGGTACTGATGCTTGCCATGCTGTTCGCCGCTGCGGCCGTTATCGGCGCGGTCATCCTTGCCTTTCACGCTGCGCCTGGAGTCCTGATCAATTCTGCGACGTTTCATTTCGGCCGCGGATTGGCCTACGGGATGGTGAACATTTATCTTGTCAAGACCGCCTCCGTGTTCATGATCACCACCTCGACGATCGCGCTCTACACGGGCCTCACGCCCCGTTGGCTCGCCTATGGCGGCTACGCGGTCGCCGCGGTTCTTCTCATTGGCAGTTACTACATAGACTGGAGCCTCGTCGTCTTTCCGTTCTGGGTCCTCCTCGTGAGCATCGCGATTTGGCTCAAGAAGGAGGAGGGAGGAGCACGGCTGTGAAGGCGCTTCGCGAGCTTCTGTCCGGAGAGGAACTGATCCAGCTCGTAATCCGCCTTGGATTGCTTGCGCTGTTGATTGTCTGGACGCTCGTCCTGTTACGTCCGTTTGCGACAATTCTCGCCTGGGCCGTCGTGATCGCGGTCGCGTTCAACCCGATCTTCGTCATGCTCGCGCAGGCCCTGGGCGGCCGGCCAAAGCTCGCGGCAGCAATTCTCGCAGCGATCAATTTCGCGATCCTCATTGGGCCGGCGGCCTGGCTCGGCGTCGGCGCTGTGGAGGGGATCAAGGACCTTGCCGGTCAGTTGAGCATTGGCGAGGTCAAAATTCCGTCGCCGCCCGTGGCGATCAAGACTTGGCCGCTCATCGGATCGCAGCTGTACGAGTTCTGGGATCAGGCCTCTTCGAACTTCCGGTCGGTTCTGCGTCAGATAGCCCCGTATCTGAAACCTTTTGCAGGTACGCTCCTGGGATTTGCAGGCGACGCCGGCGTGGGCGCGATCAAGTTCTTGCTGTCGGTTGCAGTGGCTGGATTGATGCTCCCCTATGGGCAGCAGCTTATGGCAGCAGGCAGAGGATTTCTGTCTCGGATCGTGCCTGAGCAAAGCGAGCACTTCCTGGACCTGGCGGGTGCGACGATCCGCTCGGTATCGCAAGGGGTCATCGGTATCGCGGTGATCCAGGCTTTGCTGGCCGGCGTCGGCTTCAAGCTGGCGGAAATTCCGGTCGCCGGCCTTCTGGCATTTATCGTGATGTTGCTGTCCATCGTACAGATCGGTGCCGCGATCGTCATGCTGCCAGTGATCATCTGGATCTGGACCGCTAAGGACCCTACGACGGCAGTTCTGCTGACGCTGTTTCTGGGCGTCGTGAGCATCCTCGACAACGTCTTGAAACCGCTGGTGATGGGACGAGGACTGTCCACTCCGGCGCTGGTGATCTTGATCGGCGTGATCGGCGGCGCGCTCGCACATGGCCTTGTAGGCCTCTTCATTGGGCCAATCATCTTGTCGGTGGCGTGGGAGTTGGCGGTGGCCTGGATTCGTGGCGGCGGCGCCACCGTAGGAAGTGATGGTAGAGCGTTGACCTAGGTCAACGTCTTTCCTCGCGACGGGCTCTCTATGAAAGCGCACCAGAGAGGTCGGAACATGTCGATCGAAAATCAAAATCTGCCCGGTGGTCCCATGTCCGGGCTTGTCGCCTCGGCAATCGAATACATGGTCGATGCTGGCCAGCGCAGTGTGCTGTTCCTGGATATCATGCGCCAGCGCGGCGATCAGTATCGCGAGCACATCGCGCAGACGGCGCCGCATGTGCTGCAATATGCAGCGGAATTGATCATCGATGGCCGCAAGCTCGACGAGCCGGTCAACTATGCGCTGGTTCGCATCACTCCGCCCAAGGGCGTCGAAATCGATATGGAACGTCGCCCGTTCATCGTAGTCGATCCGCGCGCAGGCCATGGGCCAGGCATTGGCGGATTCAAGGCGGACAGTGAGATCGGCGTCGCAATGAAAGCGGGCCATCCATGCTATTTCGTGGGTTTCCTTCCCGAACCGATGCCGGGACAAACCATCGAGCGCATCGCGCGGGCGGAGGCATTGTTTATCGAGAAGGTCATCAGCCTGCACCCAAAGGCCGACGGTAAGCCCTGCGTGATCGGCAATTGCCAGGCTGGCTGGGCCGTCATGATTCTGGCTTCGCTGCGGCCGGAACTGTTCGGGCCTATCATTATTGCCGGCGCGCCGCTCGCCTATTGGGCCGGCGTGCATGGCAAGTACCCGATGCGCTATTCGGGCGGGCTGCTTGGTGGGAGTTGGTTGACCGCGCTTGCCAGTGATCTCGGCGCCGGTAAGTTCGACGGCGCCTGGCTGGTGCAGAATTTCGAGAATCAAAACCCGTCGAACACGCTGTGGACCAAACAGTACAACGTCTATTCCAAGGTCGATACCGAGGCCGACCGCTATCTCGACTTCGAGCGCTGGTGGGGCGGGCACGTCAATCTCAACGCCGAGGAGATCCAGTTCATCGTCGATGAGCTGTTCATCGGCAACAATCTCGCCGCAGGCAAGATCGAAATGTCGGATGGCCAGAAGGTGGATCTGCGCAATATTCGTTCGCCCATTCTAGTGTTCTGCTCCGAAGGGGACAATGTCACGCCGCCGCAGCAGGCACTGGATTGGATTCTCGACTGCTATGCTGATGTCGACGAGATCAGGGCTTATGGGCAAACCATCGTCTACACCGTTCATCAGAGCGTAGGCCATCTCGGCATCTTCGTTTCCGGCGGCGTCGCCAATAAGGAGCACGCGGAATTTTCTGAGAACATCGATTTGATCGATGTGCTTCCGCCCGGCCTCTACGAAGCGACGTTCGAGGCCAAGGACGAGGAGACTACGAGTTCCGATCTTGTCGTCGGCAAATGGGTCATGCGCTGCGAAGCGCGGACGCTCGACGACATCAGGGCCCTGGGTGGCAATTCGCCTGAGGACGAGCGGCGCTTCGCCGCTGCCAAGCGCGTCTCCGAGATCAATCTCGCCGCCTACCGGAAGTTCATTCAACCCTGGATCAGGAATATCGTGAGCCCGCAATTGGCGGAAACGATGCGTAATCTGCATCCGCTGCGGGTCCAGTATGAGGCGCTCAGTAGCAGCAATCCATTGATGGCGGCAGTGAAGTCGGCCGCTGACGAGATCGAGGATCATCGCAAACCGGTGTCAAAGGACAATCCGTTCCTGGCGTTCCAGGAACAGATGTCGAAGCAGATCGTTCATGCGCTCGACAGCTGGCGCGATTCGACGGAAGCCCTGAGCGAAACGATTTTCCTCAACGTGTATGGATCGCCGGCGTTGCAGGCGGCGGTCGGGATCGATCCGGCGTCGGATATCTCGCGCCGGCGCGAGATGTCCAGCGAATATCGCGCGATGCTTGAGAAGCGGATTGCCGAGCTGAAGTCGAAAATCGGCGAGGGCGGGCCGCGCGAGGCGGCCATTCGCAGCCTGCTCTACGTCGGCTCGGCGCGCGGGATGGTCGACGAGCGCAGTATCGAGGCGCTGCGAAGGGTGCGCCTGGATTACGGCGGTCCGCGTCTGGCGCTCTCCGAATTCAAGATGCTGGTGCGCGAGCAGTTCTTCATGCTGCTGCTCGATCAGGAAGGCGCTCTGGCTGCAATTCCCAAGCTGTTGCCTGAGGACAGCAGCCAGCGTCGGGCTCTGTTCGCGTCGATGCGCGAGGTGCTATCCGCCGGCGGCGAGATCGCCGGCGAGCGCGCGACCCGCCTGCAGCGGATCGCCGCGCTCATTGGGATCGATATGGGAGAGGAAGGGGTGACCAACATCGCCCCTTTCGATTCAAAGGCGAAAGCGTCCTAACAGCCATCGGGAGCAGCATCATGTCGGCCGACATCGCGCAATCGCACTCTCCCAGCAAGTATGACCGGCTGATCGCGGCGGCCAAGGCCATGCCGCCGCCCCCAACCGTCGTGGTGCATCCCTGCGACGAGACCTCGCTACGCGGGGCCGTCGACAGCGCACAAGCCGGCATCATCCGGCCGATTCTGGTGGGGCCGGAAGGCAAGATCAGGGGCGTCGCCAGCAAGTTTGGGCTCGACATCTCGGGGTACGCGCTCGTCGACGCCGCGCACAGCGAGGACGCCGCCGCCAAGAGCGTCGAACTGATCCACGCCGCCAAGGGCGAGATGCTGATGAAGGGCAGCCTGCATACCGACGAGCTGATGCGCGCCGTCACTGCGAAGGCCGGAGGTCTGCGCACCGATCGTCGCATCAGCCACGTGTTCGTGATGGATGTGCCGACCTATGCCGAGACCCTGTTCGTGACGGACGCCGCTATCAACATCTTCCCCGATCTCGATGCGAAGCGGGACATCATCCAGAACGCAATCGATCTCTATACGCAGGCCGGCTTCGGCAAGGCGCCGCGGGTTGCGATCCTCTCCGCGGTTGAGACCGTTACGTCCAAGATCCCGTCGACCATCGAGGCGGCGGCGCTCTGCAAGATGGCCGATCGCGGCCAGATCACCGGCGGTGTGCTCGACGGACCTCTGGCATTCGACAATGCGATCGACCCGGAGGCCGCACGCATCAAGGGCATCAAGTCCGAGGTCGCCGGTCGGGCGCAAATCCTGGTTGTTCCGGACCTCGAGGCCGGCAATATGCTCGCCAAGAACCTCGCCTATTTTGCGAAGGCCGATGGCGCCGGCATCGTGCTCGGCGCCCGTGTGCCCGTCGTCTTAACGTCGCGGGCCGATACGCCGCGGGCGCGGATGGCGTCCTGCGCGGTGGCCTCGCTCTACGCCAATGCGCGGCGTCAACACGCCCCAACAGTCGCCGCGTGACCGTCATGGACACGATCCTCGTCGTCAATGCGGGCTCCTCCAGCGTCAAGCTTCAGATCTTTTCGGTCGAGGGCGAGGGTCGGCTGCGGAGGCAGATCAAGGGGCAGATGGACGGGATCGGCAGCCGTCCGCGGCTGAAGGCGAGCGGGGCAGGCGGCGACCCGCTGGCCGACCGGGCCTATCCGATCGAAGCGGTGCCGGACGTCGCAACCGCGATGCGGATCGTGGGCGACTGGCTGCGGGAGGAGCTTCGCATCAATCCGATCGCGGTCGGACATCGTGTGGTGCATGGCGGCCCGGACTATGACAAGCCGGTCTTGATCGACCACGGCGTGGTGGCCAGACTGGAGCGATACGTCAATCTCGCGCCGCTGCACCAACCGCACAACCTATCGCCGATCCGTTCTATTCTCGCCAATTTTCCGTTGCTGCCGCAGGTCGCTTGCTTCGACACTGCGTTTCACCGCTCCCACGGAGCCCTTGCCGACCATTATGCGATCCCGCATCAGCTCTATGCCGAAGGAGTGCGGCGATACGGCTTTCACGGCCTGTCCTACGAATACATCGCGAGGACCCTGCCAAGCGTCGCGCCCGATATCGCGAAACGCCGCGTGATCGTCGCTCATCTCGGCAGCGGCGCCTCCATGTGCGCGCTGAAGGACGGTCGCAGCGTCGAGAGCACCATGGGCTTCACCGCGCTCGACGGTCTGCCGATGGGAACGCGGCCGGGCCAGCTCGATCCCGGAGTCGTACTCTATCTCATCTCCGAGAAGGGGATGTCGGCCTCGAACGTGCAGAATTTCCTCTATCGTGATTGCGGCTTGAAGGGACTCTCCGGCGTCAGCAACGACATGCGCGAGCTGGAGAAAAGCGAGAATCCCAAAGCGAAGCTCGCGATCGACTATTTCGTCTACCGGATCGGTCTCAGCGCTGGCATGCTCGCGGCCGCGTTGCGGGGCCTCGATGCATTCGTGTTCACGGCCGGTATCGGCGAGAATTCCGCAACCATCCGCGAACGCGTCGTCGAGCAGCTCGGCTGGCTCGGTGCCGCGCTCGATCCGATCGAGAATTCCCGCCACGCGCGCGTGATCTCGCGGGCCGGCGGTGGCATTCCGGTCTATGTCGTTCCGACCGACGAGGAACTGATGATTGCGCAGCACACCTTGTCGCTATTGGCGAGCAGCAGGTCGAGAAACCCCAAGCAAGAGAGGCTGTCATGATCCCTGTTTTTCCGGACACCAAGGTTGCGCTGAAGGGCAAGAAGGGTCTCGTCGTCGGCATCGCCAACGATCAATCCATCGCCTGGGGTTGCGCCAGGGCGTTTCGTGCGCTCGGGGCGGAGCTCGCCATCACGTATCTCAACGACCGCGCCAAGAAACACGTTGAGCCGCTCGCGCAGGCGCTGGAAGCACCGATCTTCATGCCGCTTGATGTGATGGCAGAGGGGCAGACCGAGCAGGTCTTCGAGAGGATCGCAAAGGACTGGGGGAAGCTCGATTTCCTGCTGCACTCGATCGCGTTCTCGCCGAAGGAAGCGTTGCACGGTCGCGTCATCGACGTCGGCCGCGACGGCTTCCTCAAAACCATGGAAGTCTCCTGCTGGTCCTTCCTGCGGATGGCCCATCTGGCCGAGCCGCTGATGAAAAATGGCGGCACCATGTTCACGATGACCTATTACGGCAGCCAGATGGTGGTCGAGAACTACAATATCATGGGCGTGGCGAAAGCAGCGCTGGAGTCTGCCGTCCGCTACGCTGCCGCCGAACTCGGGCCGAAGGGCATTCGCGTTCACGCGATCTCGCCGGGCCCGCTGGATACGCGGGCAGCCTCGGGCATCCCCGAGTTCGATGAACTGATGGACAAGGCACAATCCAAGGCGCCGGCGCGCAGCCTGGTCAGCATCGACGACGTCGGTAACGCTACCGCTTTCCTGGCGCTCGATGGCGCCAAGCTCATCACCGGCGGCGTGCTGTATATCGACGGCGGTTATCACATCATCGACTGAACACGCCCGTTCGGTCGATCGGGAGAGGGACGGATGCGGGTCCTTGCGAACTTACGGCGTGGGCGCAGCCCTTACTGAGACTGGCAAAATGCCCTGCCGCGCTCGCCCTGAGGTTCAGCGATAGTGCAGGGCGATCAGTTCGGCGACACAAGCCGGTTTCTTGCCGCCTTCGATCTCGATCGTGAGATGATAATTCACGCGCAGACCGTCCGGCGGAACGTCCTCCGCCTCGGCGATCGTCACGCGGCCGCGCAGCTTTGATCCGGCGGGCACGGGGGCCAGATAGCGGATGCGGTCCGCGCCATAATTGAGCGTGTTGCGTAGGCCTTTCACGCCGATGACGGACCGGATGAACAGCGGCGCGAGCGCGAGCGACAACAAGCCGTGCGCAATGGTCTTGCCGCCCGGCATTTCCCTGGCTGCGCGCTCCTGATCGACGTGGATCCACTGCTCGTCGCAAGTGGCGTCCGCGAACTTGTTGATGCGTTCCTGCGTGATCTCGATCCAGTCGCTGACCCCGATCTCGGTGCCGACGGCAGACTTGATCTCTTTGAAGTCGCTGAATATCCGCATGATGGTCCGCCTAGAGTTTCATTTCCGGAATTTTGTTATCGACCACGAGCTCAGCATCGGTCCCCGCCATGACCTCGCCGACGCTGACGCCGGGAGCAGTCTCAAGCAGGGTAGCCTTTCCGCCGGGGAAACCGATCACCGCGAGGTCAGTGACGACCAGATGGACCGGTCGTGCCGAGGTCAGCGGTAGGTTGCATTGCTTGACGATCTTCGACTTGCCCTTTGCTGCGTGTTGCATGGCCACGATGACCCGCTTGGCGCCGGTCACCAAATCCATGGCACCCCCCATGCCCGGCACCATCTTGCCGGGAATCATCCAGTTGGCGAGATGCCCGCGCGCATCGACCTGCAAGGCGCCCAGCACCGTCACGTCGACATGGCCGCCGCGGATCAATCCAAACGACATGGCGCTGTCGAACGTGCAGGCGCCCGGCAACGCGCTGATCGGACGACCTCCGGCGTCGGTGAGCAGCGGATCCTCCAGTCCTTGCTCCGGGATCGGCCCGGTGCCGATCAAACCATTCTCCGATTGGAAAAACACTTTCAGATCGGGTGGCACATAGTTGGCAACCAGGGTCGGAATGCCGATGCCGAGGTTCACCAGGTTGCCCGAGTGAAGCTCCTGCGCGACGCGCCGGGCGATGATCTCTTGAGCGTCCATGGTTCACCCGTTCGGATTGGTGATGAGATAGTCGACCAGCGGCGCTGGCGTGACGACGTGATCGGGAGCAATTACGCCCACCGGAACAATATGCTCCGCGGTCACGATGACGGTGTCGGCGGCCATCGCCATGACCGGATTGAAATTGCGTGCCGTGAGCGCGTAGGAGAGGTTGCCGAGGTAGTCGGCGAGGAAGGCGTGGACCAGCGCAAACTGCGCGCGCAACGCGGTCTCGAGCAGGTAGGGCGTCCCGTCGACCTCGATCTCGCGCTTGCCCTCGGCCACCAGGGTGCCGACGCCCGTCGGTGTGAGCACACCGCCCAAGCCACACCCGCCGGCGCGAATGCGCTCGGCAAAAGTCCCTTGCGGAATGAGGTCGATCGCAACCTGCTTGGCGAGCATCTGCTGCTGCGCCTTCGGATTGAGGCCTATGTGCGTAGCGGTCATGCGCGAGACCAGCTCCGCATCGAACAGCTTGCCGACGCCCTTTCCGGGCGTTGCGGCGTCGTTACTGATGATGGTGAGATTGCTCTTCTTCTGCCGGACAAGCTCGTCGAGCAGGCGCTCCGGCGTTCCGACTCCCATGAAGCCGCCGACCAGAATGCTGGCGCCGGCTGGTATCATCGCAACGGCTTCTTCGACAAATACGGCCCTCATATTCGGAGCTCCAGTCAGTTCGTCGGTCGGATGTTGGTGAGGTGGCAGCGCGTCCCTTTGATCTTCATCAATCCTTTCGCTCAATTCTGGTCGTCGGCCGATATGCCTACGCTTTGCAACATTTCTCGCCACACCTTGCGCAACTCGGCGTGGCGGCGTTCGAGGGCAGCGCTTACGGCATCGCGAAACGGCACCAGGGGCTCGCCCTTCAGGAACATGATCTGCGCCTGCAATAGCCGGCCGCTCTCGAACTCGACGCGTCGCAGCGCCATCACGAAGGGGTCGTTGGCATTGGCTTTTAAAGGAAGCAGGGCTGCGGGGCGGATGCCGGCATGGATGGCATGCGCCAACGTTGCAAGATCGACAGCAAGCGCCAGCGAATGATCCGCGATGCCCTCGACCGGCGCGGGGAGCCAGCAGGTTTCCCACCAAGCGGCCATGTAGGCGAGCGCGAAATCCGGTACCCAACTCGTTGAGCGCATCAGTAGGGAGACAATTTCCGCCTCGCTGTAGAGCTGGCCGTTCAATTCGGTCTGCCAGGCGGATTCCATCTTCAACGGCAGCGCGACGGCGAACCGACGCGCCAAGGCAGCGTGTGCGGAGACCAGAAACGCGGCGACACGGGTTTGCTGCTGCGGCGGTACGCGACCTTCGCTGTCGAGCGGGCCGAAGAAGGCACTCATACGGCGCCTCCCTTAACCGGGATCGCGCGCAGGTGATCGTAGCCGGCCGGAAACGGCATGAGATCGCCGCCGACCTCCTCCGGCGCGATCCAAACTGTCTTGTTGCCTTTCCAGCGTCCGGCGAGCACGTCGTCTGCGAACCGAGCCAGCAGGTCTGCGGTGAGCGCCGGCTTCTCCAAGGTGAAAGCGTGATAGGCACGCGGAATGATCACGAGCGAGCTGTTGGGAATCTGCACGCGCAGCGTCTCGTGCAGCGCGCGCGGCGTCAGGAAGTCGAACTCGCCATTCAGGATCATCGTCGGCACCCCGATCGACGGCAATTTCGGCGTCAGCGGCTGGAAGTCGAGGAAGGACTCCATCAGGTTCTGCAGCGCGTAGACGTCGTTGACGAGCCACCCCTGGTGCTTCACGCTGTCGAGCTTGTTCAGGACTGGGCGCAGCCATTCATCCGAGACGTTCATCGGCAGCAGCAAGTCTTGGAGATAGCTTGTGCCGCCGAGAATCAGGCCGGTGCGTAGCGCATTGCCAAGCAGGAACAGTTGCGGCGGCAGTTCGGCAAAGCAGCTCATCGGCACCAGTCCGGCCAGCCGCTCGCCGTGCGCAATCGCATAGCGCAGCGCGATCAGGCCGCCGAAGCTGATCCCGCTCAGGAACACCGGCCCTTCGCCGAGCTCGCCGATGAGGCAATGGAGCGCCGCTACCTGATCGTCCTGGCTGATGAACAGCGCAGGTTTGTCGGACTCGCCCTGACCGAGCAGGTCGAAGGTCGCCACCCGAAATTGCCGCGCGATCAGGGCGTCGCGGTAGGCGGCCCATAGTTCTGCATATTGCGTTAGCCCGTTCACCAGCACATAGGCCGGGGCGTCTGCTGGGCCGTCGAGCTCATAGCGGATGCGGTAGGGGCCGTGCGAGAGGAAGGACATCTCTGAGAGCCGCGGTAATTCGGTGTGCCGTTATCTTCACGCGGAATCCTTGTCTAACGTTGAGTTAAGTCAAAGGACGGACCGCAGCCGCTCCTAGCCTCCGATGAAGATAACGCTGGAGGAATTCGCCATGAAAGTCGCCATGACAAGGGGAGAGGTACGCCGCTGCTTCCTCGGCCTGCTGTTCCTTCTGATCGGAACGTCGCTCGCGCTTGCGCAGCCGTTCACGCGGCGCTCGTCGCAGATGCAGCATGATGAGCTGAAGAAAACCTACGAGATCGCCAACTTCCGTCTCGGTGGCAAATACAATCTCTCTGATCCCTCCAAATGGGAGAATGGTGGCGAAGGCGGCGTCACCCTGGAATCGCTCGGCGCGGGCAAGCTGCACACCGCCTACATCGCGGTCGGGACGCCGCGGCGCAACGCCGCCGGCGAGATCACGAATGCCGTCGTGATCAATTCCTACTATTCCGGTGATTCCACCGACATGTATGAGCAATGGGTCAAGGGCGCTGCCTTGTCGGGTGGTGTGCCTATCATCGGGCCGGGTCGCCCCATCGATACCGACCGCTACTACGTCGTCATGGTCGATCCGCTCGGCACCTGGGGCGCCAGCAAGCCGTCCGAGGGGCTCGGGATCAAGTTCCCACAGTACAGCTACTACGACATGGTACAGGCCAACTACCGCATGCTGCGCGATGGTTTGAAGATCGCGCATGCCGCGCTGGTCACGGGCGTTTCGATGGGCGGCACGCAGACCTATGTCTGGGGTGTCATGCACCCCGAATTCATGGGCGCGTTGATGCCGATCGGCGGCACAACGCAGTCCGATGCCGAGGATCCCGTCGGCAACTGGACCTTCCAGCTCATGACGGCAGCGATCGAATCCGATCCCGTCTGGCAGGCGACCAAGGGCGACTACTACAACCTGCCCAAGGAGAAGCATCCAATGCCGGGCGTGGCGTTTGGTTGGTCCGTGCTCGGCCTGACCGGCTATGACTTCGCTTTCCGGACCACTCAGAGCTTCTCCGCCGTTCAGCCGGAGGTGTTCTACTGGAATCCGCCGAACGAAAAGGCGGGCAGCAGCGTGACCAACCGCGCAAAGCTCTATGACGCCGTCGATCTCGTCTGGCGCAATCGGGTCGGCGAGAACCACAACGTCAATCCCTATCTCGGCCGCATCCAGGCCCGCACTTTGGTGATGCATATCACCAACGACCAGTGGCTGAACTACAAGCTGGCCGAACGCGCGGTCGATCGGGTCCCAGGCGCGCAGATCATCGCCGAGGAAAGCCCGGTCGCGCACTACGGCGTGTTCTCGATCATCAACCATCGAAAGAACGATCCGAAGTTCGTCGCCTTCATGGACGATGTCGCGAGCCTCGATCGTGCGCAGAGATTCGTCGACAAGAACTATCGCGTGCCCGGCGTCGCGGAGAAGATCGATCCGCGCAAGTCGTTCTGGAAGGACGCGGTGACCTATCCCTATCCGGTCAAATACGCCAACGTTAAAGATGGCACCGGCATGAGCTGGCAGATCGGCTACATGGACGAATATGCCGGTACGGACAAGGATCCGAAAGTGCTCGTTGTCATCCACGGCAAGGGCGCGTTCGCCGGCCACTACGGTAACATCATTCAATACGCACTGCGCTCGGGCCTGCGCGTCATTGCGCCCGACCTGCCGCATTATGGCATGTCGGGGCCGGGCAATCTCGACAAGAGCCCGGCGCGAACCATGCAGGACATGCGGGACTTCGTGCATGAGCTCGTCGTCAACCAGCTCGGCGTGAAGAAGGCATACTACCTCGGGCACTCCCTTGGCGGACAGGTCGTGTTGGGCTACGCCCTGACCTGGCCTGACGCGGTTCAGGGCCTTCTGCTCGAAGCGCCGGCTGGACTGGAGGAGTACTCACGCGAGGTTGAAATAGCGCCCGGCAAGACGCTGAATCTTTTCGACGCGGCCTACGCGCACGATTGGGACAAGTGGAGGCAGGCCTGGGATCAGACCGGCATCCTGCAAGCCGAAATCGCGCGTCCGGAACAGAACATTCGGGACTTCTACTACTTCAAGAAGCGCGACCCGAATACCAATGCCGTTTCGGCTGCCAAGAGCGGCTACTTCTACAATGACAGTGAGTATGCACGCTTTCATACCGAGCAGCGCGTCGGGCTCACCAAGGGTAACCCGAAGGAGCTGGAGCAGTGGGCTGATGTCTTCATCTTCGACATCTACGGGATGGTCTCGGAGTTGCAAAAGGACGATCCGAGGAACCTTTACCAGCGCCTGACGCAGATCAAGGCGCCAATTTTTCTGGCCTTCGGCGACAAGGAGCCGTTCATCCCTGGAACGGCATTCAATGGGCTCACTGATCTCGGTCGGGATATCATCACGCCCTTCATGTCGCGGATGACGAATGCGGGCAACCGGCCGCAACTGAAGATCTACCCGGACACCGGCCATTTCATTCACACCGACAACCCCGTGGAATTTGCGGTCGACGTGGTGGATTTCGTGTCCAAGGGAGTGGTCGACACCAGCTCGCCGCTCGCGACCGACCGCATGATCCATGGCGCCGTGGCATCGGCCCTGCCAGTCGCTCCCACGCCTCCGGGACCGTCGCCGACCGCCGGTCTCAACAAATAGGATCGCTCGATGGCAAGAGTGCAAGCGGGTGAGTTCCAGCTCGGCTGGCGAGAATGGGGAAAGGGCGATGTCACCGTCGTCTTTATCCACGGCAATCTCGCCAGCAAGGACTGGATCGAGCTCGCGGCGCCGCTGTTTCCCTCCGGCTTGCGCGTGATCGGAATCGATTGGCGCGGCTGCGGCGACAGCGATCGACCGATGCCGGCGGCCGACTATTCCAACTACTCCATGCAGCAGCATGCGCAGGACATGCTGGCGGCGCTCGATGCGCTGGGCATCACTTTCTGTCATCTCGCGACCCATTCGACGGGTGGCATCATTGCGGCGCGCATGCTCCTGATGCAGCCGCAACGTTTCGGTCACGTGTTCGCGCTCGATCCGATCACGCCGCTCGGCATGGCCTTCAACGCCGACCAGATCGGTGTCTTTCGCGCGATGATGGCGAGCAGGGAGATGACACGGGCGGTGTTGGCGACCGCGGCATCCTCGCTGTTTGTGCCGGAGAGTCTGGCGCCCAACGTCGTCCCGCGCTTCCGAGAGGGGCTCGGAGAAACTCGGGCCCTGTTTGAGCGGGTCCTCGAGCAGACCTTCAGCGTGTCGGAAGGCATCTGGATCGGAACGCCAGTCAATCTCAACCGCGAGTGGGAGAGCAAGGAGCTGCAGCGTCGCATGCACGAAATCCGGCATCCCCACCTCGTCCTGTGGGGTGAGAGGGACGGTTGGATTCCGTCGGCTGATCTGAGGACGATGGCGGCAGCAATGCCCGACTGCCGGCTGGTGATCGTGCCCGGTGTCGGCCATTCGATGAATCTGGAAGTGCCGGCACTCTATGCCGGCTATTTCGGCGCCTGGTTCGGCGGCCGGGCGAAGTGATCATGATCTCATAATCTCAAGGGAGTAAGCCGATGATAGACGCCAACATGACCCAGGATCAAATCCGCTCAATGATGGCTGAAGCGCTCGGCCGCCTGCGCAAGGCTAGCGCCGAGTACTTCGAGCTGCTGGAGAAGGGTCTGACTTCTTCGCCGCTGCCAATCTCGGGGCAGGCCAAACTGTTCTGCGACTACATGCAGCGCAACGTAGCGGCGACGTTCGATCTCAGCGACAAGCTCATTCAAGCCAAGGACGTGCAGGACGCACTCAAGCTCCAATCCGAGTTCTTCCAAGGGCAGATGCAGGCCTTGACGGATCAAGCCAGGAGCGTAGGTGAGTCTGCCATGAAAGCCGCGACCAGCGCTTTCACCCCGAAGCCCTGAAGGGCAGACGGGTTCGGCAACGCAGATCGACGTTTCTCCAATCGTCGCGAACCCGACTAATACGAGGACCAGCATGGCTGACACGACCAAGCTTTCGGTTGAAAAGGCGCTCGAGAAACTGCGGAGCGATGAGCGGCCGAAGTCGAGAAACGAGCAGCAGGATGAGAAAACTGAAGCGCTCAAGGAAGAGATCAAGCGCACGAAAGCGCAAAGGCATCGCCTCGATCGCAAATGAGAATCTCCGGCGTTCTTCATGCAAGTAACGCTGATTCCATTGATTTCGATCAACGGCGGAAGGAGGCGATCGACAGCGACGCCTTTGTTCGGCGGTTCGGTGCCGTGACCTATCGCTTTCCGGCAACTCCTCGAACAGCCGCCGACAAATTTCTCGAGACAATTCTGCGGGTTCCATAGGCAGACAACGCCCCGGATACGGGCCATTGCGTATGCTGGAGTGAACTTGCGTCGGATCAAGTTCGCTCGCGCGCTGGCCTCTTAATATTGGTTGGTCGTTAGTTCGGAGGGAGTGCCGCAATGCTGCTGAGAATTAACAGGGCCAGCCGTCGCCCGCTCGACGGACATTTGGCCGCTCTCGCCGGCGAGCAGGTGTTCTGCAGCGAGTTTAGTTATCGCAGAGGAACCGAGGTCTTCGGCGAGGGTGAGGAGGCGGAATACGTCTACCAAATTCTCTCCGGAGCAGTGCGTACCTACAAGTTGCTCTCGGATGGTCGCCGCCAGATCAACTCGTTCCATCTTCCGGGCGACATGTTCGGCCTTGAGAACGGGACAACTCATCGCTTCAGTGCCGAAGCGGTGGTTGAAACAAGGGTTCGCATCACCAAGCGGCGCAGTCTTCTCGAAACGATGACAAGCCGCGACGAAGGCGCATCGAGCGTCCTCAGTCTCGTCACGCGAACGCTTCAGCATGCGGAGAACCACATGCTTCTGCTCGGTCGCAAGACGGCGCTGGAGCGCGTGGCCGCATTCCTGCTCGAGATGGATGAGCGGTTGGTCCATCCGAACGTTTTGACTTTGCCCATGAGCCGTCGCGACATCGCCGACTATCTCGGCCTGACCATCGAGACGGTCTCGCGCGCATTCTCGACGTTGCGTGACGAGGAGATGCTGCGCTTCGACGGGCAGACCCAACGCGAGATCATTCTGCTCGATCGGGAAGGACTCGCGGAGTACGACGCCTAAATATGCAAATGCCCGGCGCAGAGCCGCTTAGGCTCACTCCTCGATGTCCTGCTCAAGCGTCTGCGCCGGCACTTCCTTGCGAGCGCTGGCAAACCGCGCAAGCGGTAGAGAGGTTGTCAACGACAGCAGGTTGGAATCGACGACTTCCAGCGTCAGTGCCTTTCCTCTCTCCATTTCCTTGATCAGCTTCGGGCTTGCAACGTCGCCGGCGATGCAGCCGTTGCTGAGACACCAATTGTACGGGATGGGATGAGGCGCTCGGTCGTCCACCGTCAGCTTGGCCGGAATGCGCAAATACATTCCGACCGGAACGAAGATCTGCAGCCGCGCGGTGCGGTCCCCTTCGCGCTCGATGAGGTCGAATCGGACAGCCACTTGCCCGGTGTCGTAGGTGCCGGTGATGGATGTCCTGCAAAGCGTCGGCGCGCCGGCCGCCTTGAAGCAGAGCTTTCGCCAGTCGCCATATTTGATGTCGTTCGCATTGCGTTGGCCACGGGGCGAAATCTCGGCCACCGCAGGTAAGGAGGCGATGGCGGCGACCGAAAGCAGCGCCAAGGAGATGACCTTCGCGCTTCGCCGCCGGATTTTGTGTGGATGTGAGCGTGCCATGCATGCGCTCCTTCGGCTACTTGAGACGATCGAGAAAGTTCGTCACCAGCGGCGACCAGATCGGAATGGCGTCGGGCGACCCGACGAAATAGTGCCCCTCGTTGCCGAATGGCGGCAACAAATGGTATTCGGCCTTGCCACCCGCGGCAGTGAAGGCGTCGTGCATTCGTCGTGACAGCTCGGGACCGAAGTAAGTGTCGTTCTCGATGTAGATCCACAGCATCGGAACGCGCGAGGTGCGGCCGAACTCGCCCGTAGTCTCGACCAGCCTATCCGGCGCGCAATTGTTGTTCGGCTTGCCGCCAACGCGGCCGCCGCGGCCGGCGGCAAAAGTGATGATCGCCTTGACCTGCGGCGGGTTGAGGCTCGACAGCGCAATGGAAGCCCAGCCGCCTGCGGATTGCCCCACGACGATCACGTCTTTTGGAAGGATGCGCTTCTCGGCGATCATGTAATCGATGATCCAGAGGTCGGCTTGCGCCACCGCAAGACCCGGATCGCGGAAGTTGGGATTGCTGCACTTGCCGACCTTCGAGAAGAACGGGCCGTAAAGTCCGCGCTCCGGGATGTCGATGGCGGAAGCGCCGTAGCCGGTTCCGACGGGAGCGACCACGAGGTAGCCCTGCCTGGCAAACCATTTCGCGGCGTCGCGGAACTCCACCAGCGGAAAGAAGCTGCGGTCGTTCGGATTGAGCGACACGCCGTGGTTCATGATGACCAGCGGGAAGGGACCTTCGCCGACTGGCCGTACCAGATAGGCGAACATCGGCAGCGGCAGCGGCAACGCCCAGATTTCCTCCTGGATGCGTCGCAGGGCGGATTGATCGTCGGCATGGGCCTGCGTGATCAGGCAGGCGAGGAAGAGCAGCGCCGCCTGCAACACCTGCTGGATCGCGGAATTCTCCTGCATCGTTTCCTCCTTCAGCCGGTAAATGTAGCGGCCACAATGATCGGGCCGAGCACCGTCAGGACAACGCTGCCCACCGCATAGGGTACGGCGATGCCGAGCACCGGCGTCTGGCTGCCGGCGACCTCGCAGGCTCCCGTCACGGCGGCATCGACGGTCATAGCGCCCGCGAGCGCGCCGCAGGTGACGACGGGGTTCATGCGCAGCACGTGGTAGCGAGCGCAGCCAGCCGCCGACGAGGCCTGCAATCAGCGCGCCAGCCGCCGCCGAGCGTCAGCGCGATCCCTCTGGCCTTGAAGCTGACGAGACTGGCCAGGAGGCCCGCGGCGATGCCGGCGGCGAGGAAGGCAATATCGGTACGGTCGCCTGAGCGCAGGATTTGGCCGACATGGGCGGTCGCGCGCTCGATGTTGCGGCTGGTGCCGACCAGCGTCATGACGTCGCCGACATAAATGCGCGTTTCTGGGCTCGGGGGCAGCTCGCGTCCCATTCGGGTCAGCGTGCGAAGAAACACGCCGCGCGCGGTGTTTCCCATGCGATCGGCGACCTCCTGGATCGAGCGACCATGGAGGTCGCGATTATCGACCAGCACATCGATCACGTTGCCCGGCATCGCCTTCACGCTCCGGCCGGCGGCGGTGGAGACACGATAGACGCGCGCCTGGAATTTGCGGTAGTGCAGGTTCTCCGTTTTCGGCGGCTCGCCGCTGGCAAGCTCGATCCCGAGCTTTTTTGCTTCGTCCTTCAGATTGACGCCCATCAGCTTGGGCGCGACGAACGGAACATAGATCAGCGTCAGGATGTAGCCGAGCACATAGGTGACGGCATAACCTGCCGCGAAGTTCGCTTCCTGCACGATGACAAGGCCGATTCCACCGAGCAGGAGCGCCATCGCGACCTGCGCGAGCGTGCGGATGCTCAAGGAAGCGTAGAACTCGGGTCCCGATTTGTAGCCGATCATGAACACGAACAGGCTGAACAGCACGACGCGGAGCACCGGTGGGAAGGCAAAGCTGCCGAACTGGCCGATGAGGACCGCGACGATCAGCGTACAGGCCGTCGTGCCCAGGGAAAATCCGTAAATCCTGGCGCGACCAAGAATGGTTCCGGCGGCAACAGCAAGCAGCAGGAATATTTCCGGAGCGGTGGAGATGATCCACCTGACGATGTCCATGGTCGCTATTCCCAAGCGCTTGGTTCCTGCGGATTGAATCCGCAAAGCCGGTTGGAGGCTTGATTCAAATCAACCCTTTTGCCCGTTCGCGTGCGGTTGATGGACCGATTGCCAGATCGGCCACACACGACGTATCGCATATGAGTTCACTGGGCATCAGCGCCGCACCGTCATTGCGTCGCGCCGAAACGGTTATCGTCGCACTTCTGCTGGCATTCGCCGGCGGTTGTCCCGACGCCTATACCTGGATCATCCATGGCGTCATGGCCAACGCCCAGACCGCGAATCTGGTCCTTTTCTGGGTTTATGGGATGGCGGGCGACTGGGCGAGGGCGCTGCAGTTCGTTCCTCCGCTCCTGGCCTTTGCCGCTGGCATCGTGGTTGCCGCCTGGTTGCGCCGCGCCGTAAAGGACAAAGCAAGTGCAATCAGCACGTCGATCGAGATTGTCCTCCTGATCGGGCTCGGCATCCTCGACAATCGGATGCTCGAGGTTGCTCTCCCTTGTTGCCGCTATGCAGGCGGCGGTGTTCACCACGGTCGAGGGCGCGACCAACAGCACGGTGATGGTCACCGGCAACCTGCGTCAGGCGATCGAGACCGTCTTTGTCGCAATCTCCCCAAGCGCGCCGGCAGGGATGTGGCGCCGCTCCGGCATCTCCGCCGCGGTGGGCTGTGCTTTCGGCTTTGGTGCCGCAATCGGCGCGCTCGTGACAGAGTGCGTCCCGGACTTGGCGCTCGGGCTCCCCGCGATCGCACTTCTGTTCGTGCTGCTGCGCTGCAACGGAGATCGCCATGGGGCGGGTCATGAAGCCAGCGTCTGAACATCGACCCGGCTGGACGCGGTTCATCCCGCCGTTCGGCTGGCTCCAGGAATATCGGGTCGCCTGGCTGCTGTCCGATGCCGTAGCCGGTGTCACGTTGGCGGCCTATGCGATTCCTGTGTCACTCGCCTACGCGGCCCTTGCGGGTCTGCCGCCGCAGATCGGAGTATACGGGTATCTTCTTGGCGGCATCGGCTACGCGCTGCTCGGATCGTCGCGCCAGCTGGCCATCGGCCCGACCTCCGCGATCTCGCTGATGATCGCCGGGACCGTCGGCTCGCTCGCCGGAGGCGATCCGGTTCGCTATGCGCAGATTGCGAGCCTTGTAGCCTGCGCGGTGGCGCTGCTGTGCGCGATTTTCTGGCTGTTCAAGCTCTCCAGCCTTGTCCGCCTGATCAGCGACAGCATCCTGGTCGGCTTCAAAGCGGGCGCCGGGCTGACCATCATCATGAGCCAGTTGCCGAGCCTGTTCGGCATCGTCGGAGGCGGCCGTAATTTCTTCGACCGCGCGATCCACATCGCCGGCCAGATCGGCGATACGAACCCGCTGGTGTTGACGGTCGGCGCCGTCACGCTGCTGCTCCTGCTTCTTGGCGAGCGATTGCTGCCCGGCCGGCCGGTCGGGATCACCATTGTGGGGCTGTCGATCCTGGCCGCCACTTGGCTTGGGCTGCCTTCGATGGGGGTGCCCGTCACCGGCAAAATCCCCGAAGGACTTCCGGCTCTCGCTGTTCCCACGTTTGAACTGATCGGGCCCGACGACCTGTTTCCCGTCGCGGCCGGCTGCCTGCTGCTCGCCTATATCGAAGGCGTATCCGCTGCGCGCAGCTTCGCTGCCAAGCACGGCTATGCGCTCGATGTGCGGCAGGAGTTCTTGGGGCTGGGTGCCGCCAATCTCGCGGCGGCGTTCGGCCATGGCTATCCCGTCGCCGGCGGCCTGTCGCAATCGGCGGTGAACGACAATGCCGGTGCGCGTACGCCGCTTGCGCTGGTAATCTGCTCGGTGACGCTCGCGCTGTGCCTGCTGTTCTTCACGGGACTGTTGACCAATCTGCCTAAGGCAGTCTTGGCGGCAATCGTTTTTGCGGCGGTGTACAGGCTCGTGGACATTCCCGCGCTACTGCGCATGTGGAAGGTCAGCCGGATCGACTTCTACGCCGCGGCGATTGCGTTGATCGCGGTGCTGCTCCTGGGAATCCTGCAAGGCGTGCTGCTGGCCGCGATCGCCTCGATCTTCCTGCTGCTGGCGCGGGCGTCGCAGCCGAACATCGCCTTCCTCGGGCGGCTGGCGGGAACCGGCCGCTATTCCGACAGCGCCAGGCACGAGGGCGTCGAGCCGCTGGTCGGCGTGATCGCGTTCCGCCCGGAGGCCTCGTTGCTCTACATCAATGCCGAGACGATCCTCGGGGCGGTGTTGAGCGCGCTCCGAGAGGCGACCGATATCAGGCTGGTCGTCTGCGATCTCTCGGCATCGCCCTATATCGATCTGGCCGGCGCGCGCATGTTGCACGATCTCTACGACGAACTGGCCGCTCATCACGTCGCGCTCTGCATCGTTGGCGCGCATGCGCAGTTGCGCGATCTGTTGCGGGCGGAAGGGCTGGCGGAGAAGACCGACAGCGCACAGTGGCTGCGGACGCTCGACAGCGTACTGGGCGGCAACAACGCGAAAGATGGGTGACGCTTTCTGCGCAGCGACATGCGCGGGCGCTGCCCGAGCCTTACGAGATCATTCTGACCGTTGACTTGGATCAATGGAGCGCATGGGCGCGAGGTCACGATGGCGCATCAATTGCCTCGGGATGAGAGAGACATGTCCAAGGATGTCAAGCCCGCACAGAAGCGCATCGACCAGTTCTTCTCCGGCCGCGGTGGAAAGGCGGACGACTGGTGGGATCTGGTTGAGACCGCAAAGGGCAATCGCGACAAATACGACGCCGCTCTCGCCGACCTCTCCGTGACGGAGGAGTTTCACGGCTATCCCGGCCTGCATCTGATCGGGGCGCTGAGGGAGGCGGCCTTGGCCGGAGATGCCGGAACGTCGCTCGCCTTTGCCACGCGGATCGCTCAGGCGCTGACGACCAGGTCGTTCCGCCACTATGCCGGCGACTGGAATTTGCATGCAAAAGGGTGACATCATCGCCTTGGGCGGCGCGACCGAGCACCTCACGGAGAAGATGGGTCTGATCGGGCCGGAGGTCGCTGATCCCGGAGCGCTCGGCATCCCCATGGACCAGGCCGATATTCTTCTCACCAAGAAGGACGTCGTCGGACGCACCTTCGAGTCTTTCCGCGACACCACAATCGCCGGTCAACTGCAGGTCACCAAGGTCGAGCGCGGCGGCGTCCAGATCCCGGCTGATCTGAAGACCGAGCTGCAGCGGATGGATCTGGTCTCAGTGGTCGGCCTCAAGTCGGCCGTCAACGAACTCGGCGAAATGTGGGGGCGCATCGCGCGCACCAACGCCTCGACAGACCTCTTGACGCTCGCCGCGGGCATGATCATCAGGCTTCCTGATCGGCATGATCGAATTCCCGGCCTTCGGCGCCAATGCCGGCGCAGGGTTGCTGTCGCAGCTCACCGGCGCAGTCGCGCTGACGATCTTCATCGTCGGCTTCATCGCCTGCACGATCCCCCCGTTCATCGTCTGGGCGATCGGCTTCCACATCTTCAAGATCAATCCGGCCGAGCTGATGGGCGGCGTCGCCGGTGCGCGCTCGCACTCGGGTCCTTGCCGCGAGGCCGCGGTGGAAATCCAGAGTTCCGTGCCCTGGATCGGCTTCCCGGTCGGCTACGCCGTCTCGGGAATCCTGCTCACCATGTTCGGATATTTCGCCATGCTGCTGGCGCAATAGACCCACGCCAACTGAGGAGGAAGAGGAAATGAAGAAAATTACTGCACGTCTCGCTCTCGCTGCCTTGCTGGTCGGTGTGGCCGGGCTGAGTATGCCCGCCAAGGCCGAAACCGGACAGGTCGCCGTGGTCTTTACGAAGGGTGGCTTCATTGTCGGCGTGGGCGGGGGCGAGGGAGTGCTGCACCTGCGCGGCAAGAACTATCCGTTCACGGTATCCGGCATGAGCCTTGGCTTCACCGTTGGTGCCTCGACAACCAAGCTCGTGGGGCGCGCGCTAAATCTGAGAGGCCCAGCGTCCATCGAAGGCTCGTATGTGGTGAGCGGAGCGGGCGGCGCAGTCGCTGCGGGTGCCGGAGCTGTTCAACTGCAGAACGCCAACGGCGTAATCCTCCAGCTCAGCGGACCGAAGGTCGGAGCTGAGGTGTCGGTGGCGGTCGGTGGCGTGACAATCCGGCTGAAGTAGGCAGGACGCGATCAGGCCGCGCAACCGCGTGGCCTGATCGCGTCAATATTGTTCCGCAACGAAGTTCATCCCGCGCAGGCTCGCTGAATCGTTGTAGCGTCCCTTCTCGGACCGTTTCGGCAGCGTGACCTTGCGCTTCTTGATGCGCTTGTACGGGATCGTCTTCAGGAGATGCGCGATACAGTTCAGCCGCGCCCGGCGCTTGTCGTCGGAGCGGATGATGGTCCATGGCGCATGTTTCGAGTGGGTCGCCTTGAGCATCAGGTCGCGCGCCCGGGAATAGTCGTACCAGCATCGATAGGATTCCAGATCCATTGGGCTCAACTTCCATTGCCGCAAGGGATCGTCGATGCGCGCCTTGAAGCGGCGCTCCTGCTCGTCCATGCCGACCTCGAGCCACAGCTTGATCAGGATGATGCCGCCATCGACGATGTATCTCTCGACCTCAGGGCACAGCGAGAGGAAACGCTCGTGCTCGGCCTTCGAGCAGAAACCCATCACATATTCCACGCCGGCGCGGTTGTACCAGCTCCGGTCGAAGATCACGATCTCGCCGGCCGCCGGGAAATACTGCATGTAGCGCTGCATGAACAGCTGCGATTTCTCGCGATCCGACGGCGCCGGAAGCGCAGTCACGCGGAACACGCGCGGGCTGACCTTTTCGGAGATCGCCTTGATCGTGCCGCCCTTGCCGGCCGCGTCGCGGCCTTCGAACAGAACAATGATCCTGGCCCCGCTCGCCTTGACCCAATCCTGCAGATGACAAAGCTCGACCTGGAGCTTCTCCAGCTCCTTTTCGTAAGCCTTGCGCATAATCTTTGCTCCAGCCCCATTCTTCGTCATGCTCAGCCTTTCGTTGCCTCCGATCAAATCGGGACGGCGACGCTTAGTCGCCCCAGGAGATTGTGACCCCGATGTCGCCGGGAATGCCGCCCGGGAAATCGATGATCTGGTAGCTGATGCGGTAGCCCCGCGGCTTCAGATAGTCGGTCCAGAGCTGGAAGATTTCCTTCGGGATGCCGGTGAGCGTATTCTCCCAGCCCGGCTCCTGCTGATTGATGGCGCGGCCCTTATCGGTGCACAGCGTATTCGGGAAGCGATAGACTTGGACCTCCGTCATTCCGTTGCGCACGGCGCGCTGGATGATTGTCGAGGCGAGCTGGATCTTTTCCTCCTCGCTCTTTCCGGATGGCTTGCTCAGTCGCTCGATCAAGGCGCGCTTCTCGGCCTCCGCGGCTGCGGCGAGGCGGGCATATTCATCGGCCTTCTCGGCTTCCTTGAGGGCCGCCTCCTTGCGAATCTGCAGGGCATTCGGGATCAGGTCGTCGATGCTGGGGGACATGGCTGATGGTTCCTGCGCTAGTTCGGAGTTTGAGCGAGGTTAGGTCTGCCTCACCTCATTCCGTTGATTCAAATCAATCAAATCGGGCTGGGGTATCCCACAATTATCAGACATGCCGCGCGATCGCGTTGGAGTGAAGTCGCCTAATACCGTCGAGAAAGACATGCGGTCATGACAGTCACACAGAACCCGATAGCTTCCGGGCACTTGCCGTCCTTCATCACGCCGCCTGGCCAGACAGACGTACTCTTCCACATCGTGGCCTGGTTCGTGCTGCTGTGCGTGATCGGTCTTGGCGTTCTCTTCTTCACGATCCATTCGCTTCCTGAGCGGGTGGCTCACAGAACGAAGAAGGTTCAGCTCGATATCGTGGCGGTTCTCTGCCTGCTCGCGCTCTTCACCAACGAGCACGTCTTCTGGATCGCTGCATTGTTGCTGGCCTTCATCGACCTTCCAGACTTCCTGACACCGGTCCAGCGGATCGCCAGCGCGGCTGAAAAGATCGCAGGCGGGGAGATGAAGGCTCAAAGTTCAGACGCGGTCGATGCATCAACGGCCGCCGCGGCGGCACCTGTGAGCACCGAGGCCGAACGTCCTGAAGGCGCGCCTCCGATTCAGAAAGGTGCGGCCCATGCTTGAGCTGATTTTGTGTTCGACCTTGACTCTGCTGCCGGACTATTTGATCCGGCGATACTTGCAAGGCAAGCGGCTAGGCCACGAGATCACGCTATTCTCGGTCTGGTACGAGCTCCGTTGGGGTATCACGCTGTGCCTGATCCTCACCGTCCTTCTGATCATGACGGTGCTTTACAACCATCCCTCATCGAAGAACGTCAATGCGTTGTTCCGGACCATCTCGATCTTCGCCGAGACCGGTGGCCGCGTCGAGCAGGTCTATGTGGGCTACAACGAACATGTGAAGAAGGGCCAACCGCTGTTCAAGCTGGACAGCAAGCGGCAGGAGGCCGCGCTCGAGACCGTACGTGCCAAGATAGCGGAGGTGGAGGCCGCCATGGTCGGCGCCAAGGCCGATGTCCTGACCAGCCAAGGCAAGCTAGACGAGGCGAAGGGCAACTATCAGCAGGCTGTCGACGAGTTTGAGACCAAGAAGAAATTGTATGAGCGCAATCCGGACGTGGTCGCAAAGCGCGAGCTCGAGAAGCTGCAGACGCTGGTGGCGACGCGGCAGGGCGCGGTCGACGCGGCGGACGCCTCCAAGCAATCGGCGGAGACGCGCCTGTCGAAGGCTCTGCCTGCGCAGAAGGTCAGCGCCGAGGCCGATCTTGCCGCGGCCAAGGTTGAGCTTGAGAAGATGACCATTCGCGCTGGAGTCGACGGCAGGGTCGATCAGTTCTTGCTGCGGCCGGGCGACGTCGTGCAGCCTGCGCCGGTCACGCGTGCGGCGGGCATCCTCATTCCGGACGGCGCAGGCGAAGACCGGCTGCTGGCCGGATTCAACCAGATCGAGGCCCAGGTCATCAAGGTCGGCATGATCGCCGAGGCGACCTGTGTCACAAAGCCGCTGACAATCATTCCTCTGGTGGTGAGCCGCGTGCAGGACGTCATTGCCGCCGGCCAGATCCTCCAGACCAATCAGCTGACCGAGCTCGAGAAGCTCGGTCCGCCCGGCACAGTCCTCGTTGTCCTTGAGCCACTTTATGAGGGGGTACTGGATACCGTGCCGCCCGGCAGCAACTGCATCGCCAACCTCTACTCGGATCACCACGAGCAGATCGCGTCGAAGGACACCGGTATGCTAGAGCGCATTGGCCTGCATTTCGTCGATGCGGTCGCGCTTGTGCACGCATTAATTCTGCGCCTGCAGGCAGTCGTCCTGCCGCTGAAGGCGCTCATATTCGAGGGCCATTGATTTACATCAACGAACGATCGCGCGACCGACCAATGCTGCACGCGTGGTCCGACGGAGGGTAAGATGTTCCGATATAGCAGGGCACTGATCGCAGTTGCGTTGTTGATGACGATCCCGATCGCCGCATCCGCGCAGCCGGCCGGCAATGCGGCGGCGCAAGGCTCGCAGGTTTCCGCAAGTCCGGCGACGGCGAGCGCCGAGTTGCTGAAGCCCGAGCAGCTCGAAGCCCTCGTCGCGCCGATCGCGCTCTATCCCGACGAGCTGCTAGCCAACGTTCTTGCGGCCTCGACCTATCCACTGGAAGTCGTGCAAGCCGATCGCTGGCTGAAGGAGCGCAAGAATCTGAAAGGCGACGCGCTCAAGACCGAGGTCGACAAGCAGGCCTGGGACGATAGCGTCAAGGCGCTGGCCTCGACTGCAGACGTGCTTGCGATGATGAGCGATAAGCTCGACTGGAGCAAGAGTCTCGGCGATGCCGTACTCGCGCAGCAGCCGGACGTGATGGATGCCATTCAGCGCTTGCGCACCAAGGCCTACGACAATAGGAAGCTCGTCACCACCAAGCAGCAGAAGGTCAGTGTACAGACCCAGGAAGGCAAGCAGGCCGTCGTCATTCAGCAGGCTGATCCTGATACGGTTTACGTTCCCTATTACGATCCGGCCGCGGTGTACGGATCCTGGCCCTACGCTGAATACCCGCCCTATTACTTCGGCTATCCATCCTATATCGGCGCGGGCGTGATCGCGGCCGGTCTCGCCTTCGGCACCGGCTGGGCGATCGGGCGCTGGGGCAATTACTGGGGTGGCGGCTGCAACTGGGGTAACCGCAACGTCTATGTCAACCATCGCACCACGAACATCGGAAACGGCTGGCAGCACAATCCGGCGCATCGCCAGGGCGTCCGCTACAACAATGCGAACGTTCAGCAGAAATTCGGCAACAGCAACCTGAAGGCGGGCGCAGCCGACCGGATGGATTTTCGCGGGCGCGAAGGAAATCAAGTGCTGCGTCCGGGCGAGGGCCGTCCGGGAGCCGGTGATCGGGCTGGTGTGGCGGATCGTGGGGGCGAGCGCGGCAAAGGCTCAAGCACGGCGGATCGCGCCAAGAGTGGCGTCAAGGGAGGATCCAAGGGCGGATCCAAGGGCGGCGCCGATCGCGGTAAAGGCGGCGGTGAGCGCGCGGCGTCTGCGAACCGAGCCGGAAATACGGCACGGAGCAGCGGCAACCGCAGCGCGATGGACGTCTCATCGGGCCGCGCGGCGGCTACAGCTTCGGCCCGCGGCCGGTCCAGCATGGCCAGCATGGGCCCCCGCGGCGGTGGCGCGTCAAGCTTTGCCGGCCGAGGTGGCGGTGGCGGTGGCGGACGAGGCGGCGGCGGAGGCCGGCGCTCGGATATCGCGCTGAAGCACGACATCGTCCTGCTCGGCCATCTTGCCAACGGTCTCGGCTACTATCGCTTCAGCTATCTCGGCAGCCACAAGGCCTATGTTGGCGTCATGGCTCAGGAAGTAGAAGGCGTGCTGCCCGAAGCCGTCACCCGCGGTCGCGACGGTTATTTGAGGGTCTACTACGAGAAGCTCGGTCTCAAGTTACGCACGTACCGCGACTGGCTTGCCGGCGGTGCAACAATCCCTGCGGAGGTGACGCCATGATCAGCTTGAAGTCGCTTGCGCGGGCCGCCGTACCGAGCATCCTGGTCGTTGTGCTCTTCAGTTCGGCATCTCAGGCGCAGCAATCCTTTTCCTCGCCGGAAGACGCCGCATCGGCGCTTGCTGCCGCGGCCAGGAGCGGGACCAAAGGCGCCATCCTCAAAGTGCTCGGCAATGCTGCCGAGGGTATCGTCACGTCCGGTGACGACGTCGCTGATGCCGAGACGCGGCAGCGGTTTGTCGGGGCCTATGATGCTAGGCATTCGATCAAGGCGGAAGGCAACAAGAAAGCCACGCTCATCGTCGGCAACGACGACTTCCCTTTCCCGATCCCCTTGTACAACACGAAGAGCGGTTGGGAGTTCGACACCGGCGCGGGCCGTCTCGAAATTCTCTATCGCCGCATCGGCCGCAATGAGTTCGATGCGATCCAGACCTGTCTCGCCTACGTCGATGCCCAGAGCGACTATGCCGAGAAGGATCGCGGTGACGGCGTCGGCGTCTACGCCCAGCGCTTCGTGAGCAATCCGGGCAAGAAGGACGGCCTGTTCTGGCGCGACGATCGCGATCCTAGCCCGCTCGGCGAATTTGCGGCGGCGGCATCAGGCGAAGGATACAAGCTTGGAGGCAAGGGCGCGCCCTATCATGGTTACTACTTCCGCATCCTGAAGGCGCAGGGTTCGGATGCGCCCGGCGGCGCGCTCAACTACGTGGTCAAGGGCAAGATGATAGGCGGCTTCGCGCTGATCGCCTGGCCCGCCGAATACGGTAATTCCGGCGTCATGACTTTCCTCGTCAATCATGCCGGCATCGTTTACCAGAAAGACCTCGGCAGGCGCACCGACTTCATCGCCAAGCACCTCATTCTGTTTGATCCTGATCAGACCTGGAAGAAAGTCGATGCTACAAAATATTAGGCGCGGCACGGCGGTGCGCGGGTTGCTGATGCATCTGGCCGCAGTCGTGTCGCTTGCTTTCATCGTGCCGGCAACGCCGTCCCAGGCGCAAGCTACCGGGCTCGTCCGGGTCAGGATGGTGAAGGTGGTCTGCTCGTCGGTGGCGGCGTGGGCAACGGAGTGCCGACTTGGCGTGGCCGCAGCTGTCCCTTCCGCGTGTCCGGCCTGAGCCTAGCGGGATGTCGATATCGCTGAAGTAAGCTTGTCGGTTGGCCAGGAAGGGGGGACCTGCCGGCCCACTCTGTCCGGTGCCTGCTTTGCTGGGTGACTCGGTGTTGAGCTCGGTAACTCGCTTGCTTTGGATGAGCGCGGCGGTTCTGGCGGGCTGGACGAGCCTGGGCCCGCCGACCGTCGTGCGAGACCGGATCAATTACGTCGCTGCTCTCTCCGATTCCTCGAAGCAACAGATGCTGCATGGTCCCGATTCCCCTCCAGGGGATTCTGCTCCTCATTCCGAATAGTTGCCCAGCCGACGTGGTGCTGTGATTCTCTGTCAACACCATCAATGGCTTGGAAAACGCCTGCGGCGGCCTCGGAAATCCACGCAAGGCAAGTCCGGCATTTCATCAGCTCATGCTCGCCCTGCGCCGGGCTCAGGCTCTCCAGGCGGCCGGATTCCGGATCAGGCCAATCGAAAGCACGGACGAAGTCATGGTGTTCGTCCGGCCTCTACTTTCGCCGGCATCTCTATCGAGAACCACGATGACTGGAAGGGCCGATCGCTCGCTGGAAATGTAAACCAGAAGCGTCTCAGTTACACGCGCCTCCGATGCCGCGTGCTACCGAGGCCGGCCTTGATGTACCTCAAACGATTCCAGGCGAGGCCACCGATAATGCGACCGTATTGATTGCGATTGCGGGCCACGTGACCTCTGGTTGCTGCGAACCGCGGGAGGATCTGATGAAACATCGCAAGGCCTGGAGGACTAAGGATCGTTCCGCTTGCATCGGCCTGGGCGAGCCCACTCAAACGCGAGAGGACGTCGAACATTGGCGGCTCCGCGCGAAAGATACCAGTAATCAGTCCCGCCCCGATAAGAAGATTGCTGCCGACCATGACGTTCCGCCTCGCACTGGAGAAGTGGAACTTGAGACGGATAAGGATTCCGAGATGGGGGTACGGCAAGCTGCGCTTGCCGAAGCGTCAGACAAATGTCGTTCGCGATCCGATTGTTCGCCGTCAGCACCCTTGAGACAAATTGAAGGACTTCACGAAGGGAGGATTTCTGGTTCATCGTAGCCGCAAGGAGCGAAGATGAAACAGAAATCCGGACTGGGCAAAGCGCCCGCTGAACAAGTGCTGAAGGACATCCGGCGCCAGACGCGTCGGCAGTACTCGGCCGAAGAGAAGATCCGCATCGTGCTGGAAGGTCTGCGCGGTGAGGAGAACATCTCGGAGCTTTGCCGCCGGGAAGGCATCGCCGCCTCGATGTATTACGGTTGGTCCAAGGAGTTCCTGGAGGCCGGCAAGCGCCGATTGGCCGGTGACACTGCGCGAGCTGCAACGCCTGGCGAGGTGAAGGATCTTCGTCGAGAGGCCACCGCGTTGAAAGAAGTCGTTGCCGATCTGACCCTGGAGAACCGTCTGCTTAAAAAAAGCATGAACGGGGATGGGGAGGACGAGGCATGAGATATCCTGCATCCGAGAAGGCCGAGATCATCGCGCTGGTGGAACAATCACATCTGCCGGCCAAACGCACGCTGGACAAGCTCGGCATTCCCCGCGCCACCTTCTACCGATGGTACGATCGTTATCGGGCTGGAGGGCACGAGGCGCTGAACGACCATCGTTCTCGACCGGATCGCGTCTGGAATCGCATTCCGGACAACGTCCGCGTGAAGATCATCGATTTGGCGCTGCAAGTCCCGGAGCTGTCGCCGCGGGAGTTAGCGGTGCGGTTCACTGACGAGAATAAATACTTCGTCTCCGAAGCTTCGGTCTATCGACTGTTGAAGGCGCATGACCTGATCACCAGCCCTGCTTATGTGGTGATCAAGGCGGCGAACGAGTTCAAGGACAAGACCACCGCCATCAACCAGCTCTGGCAGACGGACTTCACCTACCTCAAGATCACTGGCTGGGGCTGGTACTACCTGTCGACGGTGTTGGACGACTTCTCGCGCTACATCGTCGCGTGGCGGCTCGGCCCCACTATGTGCGCTTCCGACGTCACAGCAACGCTGGACCAGGCCCTGGCTGCATCTGGCCTCGACAGCGTCACCGTCGTGCACCGGCCGAGACTGCTCAGCGACAATGGCGCGTCCTATGTTGCAGGCGACCTGGCCGACTGGCTTGAAGACAAGGGCATGAAGCATGTGCGGGGCGCACCGTATCACCCGCAAACCCAGGGCAAGATCGAGCGCTGGCATCAGACCTTGAAGAACCGCATCTTGCTGGAAAACTACTATTTACCCCGAGATCTCGACCAACAGATTGGAGCCTTCGTCGAGCACTACAATCACGTCCGCTATCATGAGAGCATCGACAACGTCACACCAGCCGACGTCTACTTCGGCAGGGCACACATGATCATCGCCGAACGACACCGCATCAAGCTTGCCACCATCGCAAACCGTCGCTTGCAGCACCGACTGCAGGCAGCCTAAACTCTAACCCCTGATGAGCCAGAGCCTCTCTTCTCGAAACGCCTGATCAGTCTCAAATTGCCTGACGACGGACAGCGATCCGATCAGGACCGCATCAGGGATGCTCTCGAAGATGACGAAGTGAGAGAAGTTTTGCGGATGAGACGCAGAGGTTATCCGCCGATTTAACGCGCCGATTAGCGAGACACGTTTGTTAGGGATTTTCCACCACATTTATGAGGTCGATGTCCAATCAGATGGAAATATAGGACATGGCTGAAGATGTTGTGCACGTTAGGAACGTCGCACAAGGGAGCAAGTCGCGCTTCACTTGGGGCGTATCGACGTCCAGTTATCAGATCGAAGGCGCAGCTCACTTAGAGGGCCGAGGCGACAGCATCTGGGATGCGTTCTGTCGACAGCAGGGCCGGGTCAAGAATGGCGATACGGGAGATGTCGCCTGCGACCACTATCATCGCTATCTGGAAGATGTAGCGCTGTTGAACGATATTGGCGCTAATGCCTATCGCTTTTCGATCTCCTGGCCTCGCGTTTTACCTGCAGGCCGCGGTGCAGCCAATGAAGCCGGTCTTGCCTTCTATGACAGGCTGATCGATGAACTGCTCGCAAAAGGCATTGAACCGTGGGTTTGCCTTTACCACTGGGATTTGCCGCAGGCGCTTGACGATCTCGGCGGTTGGCAAAATCGCGATATCGCCGGATGGTTTGCCGACTACGCGGCGCTTGCTGCGCTGCGTTTCGGCGATCGCGTCAAGCGTTTCGCTACTTTCAATGAGCCCTGCGTCTTCACGCTATTCGGCTACGGATTCGGATGGAATGCTCCCGGCGTTGCTGACAAGGCGGCTCTGCACAAGGTCATCCATCATGTCAATCTAAGCCATGGCCGAGCAGTCCAAGTCCTACGGCAGTCGGTCCGTCACGCGTCTATCGGCGCGATTCACAACCGGCAGCCATGTTATCCGTCAACCAGCAGTGATGAAGATCGGCAAGCTGCACTGCGTTTTGCAGAATATTGGAATGATGCCTTTCCTTATCCGCAGCACTTTGCCTCCTATCCGACGACCCTCGCTGAAACTATCGAGCCTTTCCTGAAGCCGGGCGATATGGCGCTCATCGCTCAGCCATTGGATTGGTTCGGACTCAATCATTATTCGCCGCACTACATCAGAGCGGATAATAATTGGCTGAGGGCAACGATTGGCGCGCCACCTGCTGATGTTCCAAGGACGACGATTGGCTGGCCGATTGTGCCGGATGCATTTCGAGACACGCTGCTTGACATCAACTCGCGATTTCGCCTGCCTATCTACGTGCTCGAGAATGGTACGGCTAACGACGATAAGCCAGACACCAGCGGCAACATCCAGGACACAGGCCGTATAGCCTATTTGCAGGCCTATATTGCTGCCATGCAGAAGGCGATAGCAGCAGGAGCGGATGTTCGCGGGTATTTTGTGTGGTCGCTGCTCGACAATTTCGAATGGACCGCCGGCTACTCGGAGCGCTTTGGCCTGGTGTACGTAGACTTCGCCACGCAACAACGGTCGCTCAAGGCCTCAGCGCGGTGGTATTCGGAGTTCATGAAGAGTTTCCGGCACTCTGCAACTCCCGCGTTGCCATGACTGCCGGAGATCCGATAGCGAAGGAAGGTCAAATGGGCACTGCCGGCTTGGCGCGCAGGTTGCTTCGGTCGTGACAGAGATCGTGACGATTACGCCAAATCCCGCAGTCGACCTGTCGACATCGGTTGACAGGATTTCTCCTACTCTGAAGCTCCGAGGCACATCGCAGCAGCGGAACCCAGGGGGTGGTGGAGTCAATGTTGCGCGCGTCATCAAGCGGCTTGGCGGCGAGGTCCGTGCGATCTATCCGGTGGGCGGTGCAATGGGAACGTTACTATGCCAACTTGCAAATGGCGAAGGCCTCATAAGCCAGACATTTCCAATCGCAGAAGAAACGCGCGAGGATTTTTTTGTTAGCGAAGTCAGCACGGGCCACCATTACCGCTTTATCTTGCCGGGGCCGCATCTGAACGAAGGTGAATGGCGTGAATACTTGAAGCTGATTTCCTCGATTGAGCCTTTTCCACGTTTCGTGGTTGCGAGCGGAAGCCTCCCGCCTGGGGTGCCGGATGATTTCTACGCACGGATTGCAAGGCTCGCGAAGCAGCGCAGCGCCCGAATGATCCTTGATGCTTCGGGAAAACCTCTCGCTGCCGCAGTTGACGAGGGAGTTGATCTGATCAAACCGAACCTGAGCGAAATGCGCGAGTTGAGGGGCCTCGATCTCTCTGGTGCGCGCGAATGGGAGGAGGCGGCAAAGGCAATTGTCCGGGCCAAGCGCGCCTCGATCGTTGCTCTCACGATGGGGCATCTCGGTGCCGTGTTGGTTACGCCTGATCGAGTCTTGCGCGCAAAACCGCTGGCCGTCACTCCGCGTAGCGCCGTTGGCGCGGGCGATAGCTTTCTTGCAGCTCTCGTCTGGCAACTTGCCATGGGCGCCGACCTGATGGCCTGCTTCCGCCAAGCCGTCGCGGCTGGGGCCGCAGCCCTTTTGAATCCAGGTACTGAACTTTGTCGGCCGGACGACATCATGCGGCTGGCTGCGGAAGCGATTATTGAAGAGGCGTAGCCGATTCAAGCGGAACGGCGGCCGTCGTCTGGTCGTCGACCCGGACAACAGGATTGAGCTGGTCGAGCGAAATCAGCAGCCCGCCAACCCTTTCCAACGACGAAATCCAGTCTGCGCCGCGGCCATAGTTGTCCACGAGCCAGTTGAACGATCCTTGAACCAACGCGAAAGCTGCCGCGGCTTGTGTGAGCTCTCCCAGCGTCATGCTGCCAGCTAGAAATTTTGGCGCACACAGGATGAGGCCGGCAATCGGAGATAACAGCGAGTTCCCATGCGAAACGAGTGTGTCGCGCATCAGTTGCCCGCACAACCTGCGCCATTGCGCAAGTACATTTTGCAGCGCCTGAAAAACGCCGCTCTTGACTTCAAGTCCTCCGGTTGGTGGTGGGATCCCTTCGCCGACATCTCTGAGCAGGTTTGCCGCGTTAATAAACTCAGCCTCGGCTTGGTTCTTGACCTGGATCACTTTCACAAGCGGAGAACCCACAATCACCATTGCCGCGGTGACTATCCCCGAATAGATAATAACGCTGACGACGAGATATTTGGGAATCCAGATCTGACTATCGAATAAAACAAACGAGGCGTCGCCTCCAATCGTCCACAGTAGCTGAATGAAAATGCCTGCCGTCAGTAGGGACGAAAGAAGGCCGAGCGCGAAATCGATTGGCGCATCGGTTGCGATTCTCGCGTCTTCCGCAATCCGATACTCAGGAATTTGACGGTTACCTTCGATCCGCGCGAGCCGCGCATAGCGATCCTTATCTATCCAGTATGCTATCAAATGAGTTGTGAGCCACTCGCGCCATTTGCGCTGAACGGTCATTCGTCCCCAAACCGAGCTGATCGCCAAGGCAATGCTTGCACCACATAGCGGAAGCAACAGCAGAACTTGGTTCAGGAGTTCTTCCGGCTGGCGTCGCTCAAGCGCGTCAAAGAAGTTCTTGTTCCAGAGTGTCAATCTGAACTGAACATAGAGCTGCAGGATGACGATCGCGATGAGCGAGACGCAGACAAGCCAAATCCGCCACGCTGCCGTTTCGCGCCAAAAGCCCGAAGCGCTATCCCAGAATCGGGACCACTGCTGGTTCTGGTCCTCGCTTCGTTTTTCGAATACAGCCATAAATTAAGTAGACAATGCTGTCTCTTTGCCGGGATTGATCTTGCGCAAAACTCGGCAAGAGCACGTCATAGGGCGCTCCTGACGCGCGACATGGAGCTGGCTGTCTGCAACCTGAGGTGTAACAGCTGACCTTCCGGCTCATGCAGTTCTCATCATCAGGCTGCCTGATACTCGAATGCGAGTAACCCTTTCGCCTCCTCTTTCGCCAGAGCCTTTCGATCGATTCACGCCCGGCGGCGCTGAAGCCCGGATGGGAAAGCTTAGGGCTTGACTGCGGACAAGTCGTTCCATGGCCTTGCGTTCCAAACCCGGGATGCGCTGCATATGGCTCGGTGTAGCGTTGACCGAAGCCATAAATGCCAAGGACTTCCCACGGACCGCCCGGCCAGCACTCTCACATGGTTATTTCCGGCTGTGGCATCCGCTCGCCTTTCGGTTCCGGTATTTCCGTCATGGTCGCCTCGGTCAGCAGCAGCACGCTTGCGACTGACACCGCGTTCTCAAGTGCGATCCTCACCACCTTGGCCGGATCGACGATCCCTGCCTCGACGAGGTCGACGTATGCCTTGCGCGAAGCATCGAAGCCGATGTTGCCTTGACTGCTCATCATCCGTGCCACGACTACGCCGCCGTCGGTTGCGGAGTTTTCGGCGATCTGGCGGGCAGGAGCCTCGAGCGCACGTTCAAGGATCTGGATGCCCGTCCTCTCGTCGCCCTCGATGGCGGCTTCCTCCTTGCGGAGGGCGTCCACGCATCGCAGAAGTGCAAGCCCACCGCCCGGCACGATCCCCTCGGCGACTGCTGCCTTGGTCGAACTGATGGCGTCGTCCAAGGCCTCCTTTTTGGCTTTCATTTCCGCTTCAGTCGGCGCGCCAACACGGATCACCGCGACGCCACCGGACATCTTTGCAAGTCGTTCTTCCAGCTTTTCTTTGTCGTACTGGCTGGTGGTCTTCTCGATTTCATGGCGGATTTGCTGAACGCGCGCCTTGATCCGCGCGCTGTCGCCCTTGCCGCCGATGATGGTCGTGTCTTCTTTGTTGGCCACCACGCGCGAAGCCTGGCCGAGTTGGGAGATGGTGGCGCTTTCCAGTTTCAGTCCGATATCGCCGGAGATCACTTGGCCGCCGGTCAGGGTTGCGATGTCCTCCAGCATGGCTTTGCGCCGGTCGCCGAAGCCGGGCGCCCTGACTGCGCAAACCTTAAGAACGCTGCGTAGCCGGTTAACGATCAGCGTGGCGAGGGCCTCGCCCTCAATATCCTCCGCAACGATCAGCAACGGCCGACCAGCCTTTGCAATCTCTTCGAGCAGAGCGACCAGGTCTCGCAACGCGCCGACCTTTTGGTCGCACAACAGAATAAGGCAATCTTCGAGAACCGACTCCATTCGCTCCGTATCGGTGATAAAATAGGGCGACAGGAAGCCACGATCGAACCTCATTCCTTCGACGACATCGAGCACGGTCTCTGTTGTCTTGGATTCTTCGACCGAAATGACGCCTTCACCACCGACCTTTTCCAGGGCGTCAGCAACCAGACTGCCGATAGACGGATCGTTATGGGCCGATATCGTGGCGACCGATGCTCGTTCCGTCTTGGTATTGACGGGGCGGGCCATTGCATGAAGCGTAGCGATTGCTGCCCGGGCGCCGCGGTCCAGGCCTCGCTTCAGATCGATTGCGCTTGCGCCGGCGACGACATTCCTTATACCGTCCGCCAGCATTGCGTGCGCAAGAATGGTCGCCGTACTGGTGCCGTCACCGACAATATCGCCGGTCTTCTCGGCTGCCTGCCTGAGGACTTGGGCACCCAGATTTTCCTCAGGGTCCTTCAGATCGAATTCTTTGGCGATGGTCACACCGTCGTTGCAGACGATCGGTGTGCCCCAGTTCTTCTGGATCAGCACGGATTTGGATTTCGGGCCTAATGTGACACGTACGGCATCCGCGAGCAAAGAGGCTCCGCGCAGGATTTTTTCGCGCGCGGCGGAGTGAAACAGGACCTGCTTGTGAGGCATCGCTAGCGTCTCCACGGAATGCAGCCCGCCATGATGCGATGGTGGGGCGCGTGCATGCTTTACTTGAACGGTGACTGCGGGAACTCATGCTCAAAATTGCGAAGCCGGTAATCGATCTGATTGCGCTGAGTTTCGAACGGCCGTCATCGTTGGATGCAAGTAGAACGTGCCTGCGGTGGTTCGGTTTTTACGCGCACCTCCGGAGCAGATTTCGCCATCGGAAATCTCCTTGCTATTGCATTGAAAGGATAGGATCGCCCTCGCGATTGTTTGTTGATCTCTGTCAAACAGCGCCTCACTGCCAAGTGTCGCGAGCGACATGGCGGGGAAGGCCGAGCGTGCAGCCCTAATAAATTCGAACGCTCAAGCCTCATTTCTCGCTCGCGTGCCGACAATTGATGGCGGCGGAAACATTATTGAAGCTGTCATACGCGCTTGATTTGCCTCAATCGCAATTACGAACTGATGCGCGACAAGTTTCCCTTGCCAGTAGTTCTTTGGAGCGGAGCGATGAATTTCTCCAATGTCATGGTGTACGTGAATCCACAGCAGCAGGAGGAGGGCCAAATTCGTATTGCGGAGGCTGTTGCCAAGAAATTCGGAGGGGCTTTGATTGGCGTCTCCGCTTTCGCTGTCGAACCCCCCTTCGTCGCCGAAGGAGTGATTATCGCGGAGACGAGCGAAGACGAACTGGCCCGGATGAAAACCGATCTTGCAGCCAAGGAAGACTGGTTCCGGAAGATTGTCTCCCTGCCTGGCAATAAGGTCGAGTGGCGCTGGGGTGTAGAGTATCCGACCACTTTTCTTGTCAACCAGGCAAGAGCGGCTGATCTCGTCGTGGTCAAACGCAAACAACTCAAGCAAGACGAGTATCATTACATCGATTCGGCAACGGCCATGCTTCAGTTGGGTCGGCCGATGTTGTCGGTGCCTGAGCGAACTACAGCGATGTCAGCCGACCGCGTTGTGGTTGGTTGGAAGGATACCCGCGAGGCACGCCTCGCCGTGCAACACGCGCTGCCGTTTTTGACGCGCGCTTCACGCGTCACGATTGTCGAACTTTGCATGGCGGACCAACAGGACGCTGCCCGTTCGCGTGTTCGTGATGTCTCAAGGTGGCTCGAGAGCCACGGCGTCAACTGTCAGTACGATGTCCGCGTCCACTCAAGTGAATCTGACGCAAGATATCTGATCCGCGTATCCCGCGAAGAGGGCGCCGACCTGATTATGACAGGCGGCTACGGGCATAGCCGGCTGGGCGAGTGGATTTTCGGCGGTATGACGCGCGGCCTTCTGCAAGAATCATCGGTTTGTCTGATGATGTCGCACTGAACGGCGATGCGGGCGCGCAAAAGCCAAGCATCAATTTCATGATTTGCTATGCAGAGTCAGGCCGCAGACGGCGACATAACGTTTCTAGATAACGTGCCATGCCGCTTGCAGCCATGGCTATTTTATTGAACCGCAACTCGAGCCAGGTCGGTCCAGGGCTGAGAGGATGTGGCCTTCGTCGCATCACGCCGCCGGATTATGGCCCCGCGATCTCGTTCGCGTTGGATTCCGCCTCGAGAACTGCTGTCATCGTGCGAAGTACGCTCCCCGGATTCACGCTGATCGAGTCGATGCCGAGCTTGGCCAGGTACCGCGCTATCTCTGGATAGTTTGCCGGCGCTTCGCCGCAGATTCCGACATGACGTCCGTTTCGCTTGGCGCCTGTTATTGCCTGTTTGAACATCTCCAGCATTCCAGGGTCGCGTTCGTCAAAGTCGAAGGCGACGATATCGGAATCCCTGTCGACCCCCAACGTGAGCTGGGTCAGATCGTTCGAGCCGATCGAAAAGCCATCGAAAAGTTCAGAAAAGGCGTCGATCTGAATGACATTGTTCGGAATCTCGCACATGACATAGATCTCGAGCCCGTTTTCTCCGCGCTTCAGTCCGTGCTCCGCCATTGTCGCAATCACGCGGCGACCTTCCGCGACAGTTCTGCAGAACGGAACCATGATGCGCAAGTTGGAAAGGCCCATGTCTTCGCGCACCCTGCGGAGTGCGGCACATTCCAGAGCAAATCCCTCAGCGTAAGCGGGATGGCTGTAACGAGCGGCGCCGCGGAACCCAAGCATGGGATTTTCTTCTTTGGGTTCGAACGCCTCGCCACCGAGCAGGCTCGCATATTCATTGGTCTTGAAGTCGGACAGCCGAACAATCACCGGCTTAGGATAGAACGCCCCGGCAATTGTACCGACGCCCTCTGCTAGCCTCTGAATGAAGAAATCCGAAGGACAGCTATAGCCCTTTACCAGACGCGCGATTGCACCTTTTGCCTTCGCCGACGTGATCTTTTCCGGTTTGACAAGGGCCATCGGATGGATGCCGATATGTTCGCTCACGATGAATTCCATGCGGGCTAATCCGACACCCGATTGCGGTTGCATGGCTGTCCGGAATGCAATCTCAGGAGTCCCCACATTGACCATGATGGCTGTGCGTGGCTGCTTGAGTTCGCTAATGCTCGTGCGGATGACATCGAAAGCGACCGCTCCTTGATAGACATTTCCCACGTCGCCTTCGGCGCAAGAAATCGTGACAGTGGTGCCTGTCTTCAATTTCTCGGTCGCATGTGTAGCCCCCACTACGGCGGGAATACCCAGTTCGCGCGCTACGATTGCAGCATGGCATGTACGGCCGCCCTTGTCGGTGACGACGCCGGCGGCCACTTTCATGACCGGTTCCCAATCCGGACTGGTGGCCGATGCGACGAGGATTTCGCCAGGCTTGAAGGCGGCAAGGTCGCGCTTGCTTGCAATGCGGTGGATGCGCCCTGAAGCGATTTTCTCTCCGACCGCGCGACCGGTTACGATCACGGGCCCGCGGCCCTTGAGGTTGTAGGTTTCGTAGACGTCAGGCGAACGCTGGGAGGCAACGGTCTCCGGTCGGGCCTGAATGATATAGAGCTTGCCGTCCGAACCGTCCTTTGCCCATTCGATATCCATCGGCATGGCGGCGCCGGCATGTTTCGAATAGTGTTCCTCGATCCGGACGGCGATATCGGCAAGGCTCAACACCTCGGCGTCCGAAATACAGAAGCGTTGCCGCTCAGCAGCAGGCACAGCCATGGTTATGGTCCCGTGGCTGTCACGGCGCTTGCCGTAAATCATACGAGTCTGCTTGCTGCCGAGATGACGCCTTAGCACTTGGCGAAATCCCTGTTTCAGCGTCGGCTTGTGGACGTAAAATTCGTCAGGATCGACCCGGCCTTGAACAATGGTTTCACCGAGACCGTAGCAGCCAGTAAGGAAGACCACGTCGCGAAAGCCGGATTCCGTATCGAGCGTAAAGATAACGCCGCTCGCGGCGAGGTCGGCGCGGACCATTTTCATCACGGCGACAGAGAGCGCGACCTTGAAATGATCGAAGCCGTTGTCTATGCGATACGAAATTGCGCGATCGGTGAAGATGGATGCGAAGCAACGCCGGCAAGCTTCGAACAACTCCTTCTCGCCGCGCACATTGAGAAAGCTCTCATGCTGACCCGCAAAGCTTGCGGTCGGCAGGTCCTCTGCTGTTGCAGAACTCCGTACGGCAACGGCAACGCGATGCCCCGACTCCCGCTCGAATTGCCGGTACGCATCAGCAATCTGGGTGCGGAGCGACTCCGTATCCATCGCCTTGTAGATGACGCTGCGAGCTTTGGCCCCAGCGGCGGCAAGTAATCTCACGTTGCTCTTGTCGAGAGAGTCGAGAAGCCGGTGCAGTTCCTCGGCGATTCCCGGCTGTCGCAGAGCATCGCGATAGGCGTCCGCAGTGATGGCAAACCCGTTGGGAACAGCAATCCCCTGCGCAGAGAGCACGGAATAGAGTTCGCCCAACGATGCGGTTTTGCCGCCGACAAGCCCGACGTCGTTCAATCCAATTTCGAGAAACGATCTGATATATCCCATGTGATGAATAAATCAGCCAAGCTTCGCCCAATGTTGACAGAGGTCAATGTTGGGGGTGACCATTTCAACACGGGAGTGGCTACTCTATGATGACCGCAGCTGAGCGGCTTGGGCGGAATCAGGCGTCAAATCGCGACGGTCGAAGGGCTCATCGTCATCCCGGGATTCAAGGTAAGGCCCTGGTGTGAGTTAGGACAGGATCGTGCTCTTCGAAACTGCGGCGGTGATTCCGGCGGAACTCTCGGCAATCAGAGTCGTGAGTCCAAGAAATGTCGCATCGGGACGACGGATGATATTCACTGGAATGTCATGCAGGTAGTCATGGTATCGGCCGGCAGCCTCGAAACGCAGGCGAAACTCTGAGCGAGCAAGATACTCAGGAAAACGGGGGACGATCCCGCCGGCGATATAGATTCCGCCGCGGGCGCAGAACGTCAGAGCGAGGTTGCCGGCAATCGTGCCGAGCATGGCACAGAACATGTCGAATGCGCGCCGGCTGAAGCTGCAGCTGTCGTTCAGGGCGGCTTGGGTGATCGAAGTGCCGTCATGCTTTGGAAGAACGATGCCGTCGATGGCTGCTAGCGCCTCATAGAGGTTGACGAGTCCGGGTCCCGATACCGCACGTTCGACCGACACGTGTCCGAATCGTTTACGCAGCAGTTCGATGACGTCATCCTCGCGTCGAGAGGTGCCCGGTAGCGTCGAATGACCGGCTTCAGAGGCTACGACAATGGTGAGGCCTCCGTGCGTCAGAAGGCACGATGTTCCAAAGCCGGTGCCCGGACCAATGAGGAGTATCGGTGCGCGGGGGAGGGGCGAGCCTCCGCCAAGGGGAAACAGATCTGTCGCCCCAAGATGAGGTAGTGACCAGGCAAGCGCTTCGAAGTCGTTCAACAGCCGGACTTCCTGCAGGTCGAGAGCGTCCTTTAGGGTCTGGCCATCGACGATCCAGCGACTATTGGTGATCTCGCAGCGGTTGTTCTCCACGGGCCCAGCCAGTCCGAGAACCGCCCGTTTGACCGGTAACTTGTCGGTGCGCCCGCTGAGATACCGCTGGATCGCCTCGATCACGCCCGAACATTTGGCCACCTTGATGTATTCGATCGGTCCAATCGCGCCCCGATTCAGGATTGCGAACCGCGCGTTTGTTCCTCCGATATCCCCGAGTAGAATGGAATCAGAATCTGTCATGAATACTTTTAAATTTGGAGCGATTGATCTCCCGGCGGCACGCCGCGCTGCTTTTCAGCGGCTGTCGTGCAGCATCGACCGAGAGTTGCTGGACGCTTGCCCGCATCGACATCAGATCGCGTAGTATGCTCACCTCGAAAGAGACGCGGCCTGAGTCCAAGAAGGCGAGCTTCGTCGTATTGTCGCTCATGCAGTGTTTCCAGTTATGGTCAGATGCGGAACGCAATCTGTATTGAACATCCGCCACAACGATGAGCCGGTCGTCAGGTCGTGCGTCCTGTTATGCGATCATAGAATCCCCAGCTCGACCTCTTCCAATGAGTGGCCGAATTTGGAAAGTGCATCTTCCAGATAGTCGGCCAGCATCGGGTCTCCGAGCAGGTACGCAGCTGTTCGTTTGTTGTGTGCCCGAGCGGCCTCGGCTCGAAGTTCGGCCCAGTTTTCTACATCCCCGTCACCACGTCCGAGCCAAGTAAGAGCGACGAGATCGATCTGCTCGTCGTCGTTCAGGTCATGAATAAAGGTTACAAGTTCGATCAGGACCGGATCATCGATCCGGTCTTCCAGAATTGAACGCATGCCGTCATCGCTCGCGTTCGAGCCCGATTCCGGGTCGGTGACACCATCCTTGGCCTGGAACTGTCTGGCTTTGACGGCAACGAAATATGCTTTCTCCGGAGAGATGGATAGAGTTGGAAGCTCGGCCATCGCATGCCTCACGAAACTCGAAGGAGAGATTGGTTATCAGCGATCATGGGTCGCCCGAAGTTGAGATAGATCAAAGTGGTATGTTGGTGGGCAAGGTTCCATGTTGCACCGTGGAATCCGAGAACAGAGTTGCGCTGTCCATGGGCGTCTGCATCATGAATTTAAGGTGTTTGGAAATCTTGAGTGTCCTGAGGCCCGATCATTCCAATCGTACAGGTCGGGCCCGACAAACGCTTCTGCGTGACTTAAATTCTCATTCGTTTTTCGCTTTGGACGCAACGCCTCGCAGGGGCAGAGGTATCTTACAAAACGGTAATGTTGGCTGCCGCTATCGTTGAATTCGCAGCGTTGACCCCTATGTTCCCGGTTGAATACCAGGGAAACGGGGCGCCAATGTTTCGACAGATCGCAAATGCATGCCTTGTCGCATCGTGCCTCGGCTTGGCTCCAACCTTGGCAGCCGAGCCCGCGCGGTCCGACAAGGTTTCATTCTATTTTGCCGCGCACGAAGATGATTGGCAGCTTTTCATGAATCCGTCCGCTTTTCAGGACGTGATTGATGGAACCGTCAGAACCGTTTTTGTTTACGTTACCGCTGGCGATGCCGGGCTCGGAAGCGGCGCGGCGGGTCGTAAGTATCCTCTATATCTAGCACGGGAAAACGGTGCCAGGCAGGCCGTGCGTTTTATGGCCGACGCCAGTAAAATGCCGGACAACGACATGGTGTCGACCATGTCCTTCAATGGGCACCCGATCCACCGCGTCAGCTATCAACACACCGTCAGTTATTTCCTGCGTGTGCCGGATGGCAATCCGCTCGGTACGGGCTATGCACATACCGGCTTCCAGTCGCTTCAGCGTCTTGCTACCGGCGATAACACTACGCTAACCGCAATCGATGGCAGCACCACCTATCATGGCTGGAGAGACCTGGTCGATACGGTAAGTGCTATCATTAGTTACGAGCGCGGGCAGACCGGATTGGTAAAGGTCAATGTTGCCGAACTCGATCCGCGGATCAATCCCGACGATCACTCCGATCATCTGATGACCGCCAAAGCGGCGATCCAAGCCGCGCGCCTTCCTTGTGTCCGTCTTCTGTCTTACGTCGACTATGCAAGCTCGAAGCTACCGGAGAACCTGGATGCGCAGCAGCGCGATATGGAGAGTTCGGTCTTTGCCGTAACTCTTTCCGGAGTGCAGGCGCTGGACCACCCGACATCCTGGCAGCATTATAATGCGTCCTACGTTGGCCGAAATTATTTCCGCGTTCAGAAGGAGAGCGGCAGTTGTGAGTCAATGGCTCCGGAATTCGCGGCGAACCATGTCGCGCCATAGCTGCACCTCAAGCAGGTAAGATACCTGTTTCAGGCAATTTTCTGCCATGTTGAGCCACGTCAAAGTGCCGCTGCTGCACATTTGCGATTAGATGCTTCTCAAACTGTCGGGCGGGAGCATTCGATGCGCGATATCGAGCCGCTGGCGAATGCGGCGCCAACCGGCCGCATCGCTTCGGTCGACGCCCTGCGCGGCTTCAACATTTTCTGGATCCTGGGTGCTGATGCCGTAGTTTGGTCGCTCAATGATATGTTGCGGGACACGAATCCTGCGCTGAGCGCCCTTGGCGGCTTTCTCAACACCCAGATGACCCATGCAGAATGGGAAGGTTTCCATTTCTACGATTTCATTTTCCCTCTACTCATTTTTGTGACCGGCGTGTCGATCGTTCTATCGCTGCCACAACTGGTTAAACGTGAAGGCAAGACGCAGGCATATATCCGGGTGAGCCGCCGTGCGTTGATCCTATACGGTCTAGGGCTGATTTTTTACGGGGGGATCAGTCGTCATTGGAGCGATATCCGCATGCTCGGCGTGCTGCAGCGGATCGCACTTTGCTATCTGTTCGCGTCGATTGTGTTCCTTAATTGTCAGGTTCGCGGGATCGTCGTTTCAGTGGTGGCTTTGCTGGTCGGCTATTGGGCATTGATGACATTCGTGCCGGTGCCGGGGATCGGCGCCGGCTCGTTCGCGCCGGATACAAGCCTGGCTAACTGGATTGATAGCCAGTGGCTTCCCGGATGGAGGTGGGATATCACCCGCGATCCGGAAGGATTGTTGAGTACGCTGCCGTCCATCGCTACATGTTTGATCGGCGTGTTGGCCGGCATTCTATTGACGAACTCGCGACTTCAGGGACGGCAGAAGTCGCTGCTGCTGATCGCCGCAGGAATCCCACTGATCATCGCCGGATATCTTTGGGGACTGCAATTCCCGGTCATCAAGGCAATCTGGACGTCATCCTTCGTACTGGTTGCGGGCGGATACAGTTTGATTCTGCTGGGTATCTTGCATCAGGTGATCGACGTTTGGGGCTACAAGCGTTGGGCAGCAGTGTTCATCTGGATCGGTGCAAATGCTCTCACGCTCTATATCATCAATAATGTCACGACCGATGAGTTCGCGTTGCGTTTCGGTGGGGCCACCGTATCGACCTTCGAGCTGCTTGCAACGCGCTTTGTTGGGGGAGATGTCGCGAGTTTGCTCGATCGTATCGCAACGCCGGGCACAGGTACCTTTGCCGTACGCGTTCTAGGGTTGATGTTTGCGATACTGCTCGCTCGGTTTCTATACCAGCGCAGGATTTTTCTACATGTCTGATCTGGATCGAAGGCGCCGAGCGTAAGGCCAACGGGACATGTTACGATGCATGTTTGGCAATGAGAATACGGTCGTGGATCGTTCTATTTGATTTCGCGCTCGGCAACTTTGTGAGAACTCATAGTGGTTCATCGTCAGTCGTTGATGGCTCCTCCTGTAAAGTAACGAAATCACCGCCCCCGTAGTCTTCCTCCGGCAGCGGAAGGCTATTGTCATGAAGTTCGTCTTTGACGCTTTTTACGCCAGGAGTATTTTCTATCGCAACAATAACGGCCCGACGGGCCATATCTCCTGCGATACTGCCTCTCACGGAAACAATTCCGTGGTTCACGCTGACATTGAGCGCGCAAGGTCGCCAAGGCGCTTCAGAAAGACTCGAGATGACGCTGGTTCGAATTTGATCGTCCGTTGCGGATTGCTGCGGAGTCATGTGCTGCATCTTTTCAACAGCAATCATGAAGTCTGCGGGGGTGATCATGCCGACGATATTATCGTCACGCATTACCGGAAGACGTTTGATATTCTTTTGTCGCATGAGATCGGCAACCCGATCTAACGGGGTCATTTCGTCGATAGTGAGCGGATGAGGTGTCATGATCTGGCCGACTGTGCGGCCATGCGGTTGAATAAAGTCGAGTGCAAGTATCTTCGGTCCGATAAGAACACTTAACCACCGCCGATGCGTGGTCGCGGTCGTAATCTCGCCTCTTCGAATAAAGTCTCCCTCGGAGACAATACCGATCAGTTTCCCGAAAGCATCAGTAACGGGCAGGCCGCTAATATGTCGCGTCAGCATAATCTTGATCGCGTCGAGAATGGGTGTGTCGCAGCCAACGGTAACGACGTTATGCGACATGATATCGTATGCCCGCATTGGACGAATCCAGACAATGATGTGTCCTGAGATAATCGATACTACCTTGATGTCCTTTGATGTGGGTCAAGACTTCTATCAGGCAGTGGTCAAGCGTCGTTCGCCTCGTGCGAATGTCTTTCTCAGAGAAGATTGTGGCTTTCAGTGAGAAGCATTTACGTGTCGGACAGGAGTTCCATCGAGGGTGTCCTCGCCAGCGTGACCAGCAAGTTGCCAGTTTCACCCGTCTGGCAAGGCTTTTGATTGAGAATTACTCGGCCGCTTGGCCTTCGCCGGCGCCCTGCGTGGGCTGTTGACCAGCCTGCGAAATTGCATCGTTGCCACCGATCTCGCTGACATCGGGACCTAAAGGCAATCGGGTCTGGAGTTCATACTGCTGGTTGGCGATCACGTTTTGCCAGACCAGAGAAATGTTCTGTTGGGTTTCTCGTCGGATAAAGCAGTGACCTTCCCGATCAAAGCCGCAGAATTGTGCGGCAGCATCGTTACGCACGCGTCCAGTCGTTTGATTTATCAGATCCAGGCAGGAAAGCACGTGAGCCACATTATGTAGTCGCGTGTGGTGGGCGATATCAAGAAGACTGAACGCCTCGATATTCGGCTGGCCTACGCTCATGCCTTGTCGGCCAAACTCGAAGAGGACGTTTACTACGGGCAACGCGCCTTGGATCTGCGATAGAATTGCTAGGATGTCTTGTTCGCTGCAGGCTGCAAGCTGTGCGGTGTGAGTCTTATTGACCTCTTCCGACTTGGGGCGTTGAGCTATCGAAGTCAGAAACTCCCGCTCAATCCAGTGCCGAATATCTACAGGTGCGTTCCGAATCTGCTCTGCACTCAATGTAATGCTGGTCATGATTGGTACTCCCTGAAGATTTTTATATAAGGCTTACTCCGCGATATTTATCTTGATCGGGATCAATTCAAGTTCCCTGGAGTTGGACAGAGGACATTCAATCTAGCGTAATGATTGTAACGATCACGCGGAAGATTTCCCATCACCGCGGTGAACAACAGCACCGCGCGTGCTTCCCGATGCTCCGTCGCTGCTCCATGGCGAGATGCGTTTCGTTGCGCATCAAGCCATAGAGAGCTCCGATCGGATGCCTGCCGGGAGAGCGGCGAACAGCCGGCGGGTCGCACAAGGCTGACAATTGAGCGCCTTGCGCGGGGAGTGGGTCAAGCCCGAGCGCGGCGATCGGTTGCGCTCACTGTGCGCGACCGGTGCCCGATTCGAATCCCGACAGGGATGAGCCGGCGCTGCGCGTGAGCCGCTTTAGCCCCAGTTGAAACCCACGTGTTATGGTCGTTCAGGTCACGGCGCGTCGCCCAAGCCGTCAGCGATGATGCGCGGAAACCGCGCGCAGAACCTCGCCAGAGAGCTCCTTGTCGAGCTTGTGCGATATATCGCCGAGGCTGACCATGCCCATGATATTCCCGTCGCTGTCGGTAACGGGAAGGCGGCGGATCCGTTTGGTCTCCATAGTCTTGATTGCCTTGGTGATGTCATCATCGGGCGCGCAGCAGACAACCTTGCTGGTCATCACATCCTCCGCGGTCATTCGCCCCGGGTCTTTGCCGTCCGCCAGTGCGCGGCATGCGATGTCGCGGTCCGTGACAATGCCGACCAGACGGCCGTCCGCTTTCACCGGGAGTGCGCCAACATCGTCATCGCGCATCTGCTTTGCGATTGCACTCACACGCGTATCAAGTGCAATGTGGGCTACGCCCTTGTGCATGACGTCTTTGACTTTCATGGGTCTCTCCTCGATTTCCTGTTTCAGGAATGCTTTCCGTCGCCGCTCGGCCACAGAAGGCCAGCCAGCGCAGCTCACAAAAGCCGCCGCCAAGCTGCATTGATGTGGGTCAATACGGGCGAGAACCGATGATTGTTGAGTATGTGCGGCTCGGATGCCGATCCATTCATCAGCCTTGCAAGATCGTCTCCGCGCGATGAGACAGGTTGAGCCTGATGATGCTGCGCGCACATCGAAATAGCCGGGGCGATACGTCTGCCGTCGAGGTAAGTCTCCCGCCGGTCGGACTTGCCGGTACCTTGCGCATCCCCGACGGCGCACAAGGATTGATTGTGTTCGCCCATGGAAGCGGTTCCAGTCGCCGAAGCCCTCGCAACATGAAGGTGGCTGAAGGCCTCAACCGCTGCGGTCTGGCGACCCTGCTGTTCGATCTCCTGACCGCGGAGGAAGAAGACGACCGCGCCAACGTGTTCAATATCGACCTCCTGGCGACGCGCCTGGTTGATGCCATCACATGGCTTGGCCGCGAGCCGATAACTGCCGGGCTTCCATTCGGTCTGTTTGGGGCCAGCACGGGCGCGGCGGCCGCGCTTGTGGCGGCCGCCCGACTCGGCGAGAGGGTCCAGGCGATCGTCTCGCGCGGCGGCCGTCCTGACCTTGCTGGTCACGTCCTCGACCAAATTCGCGTTCCGACCTTGCTGATTGTGGGCGGCGCCGACTTCGGCGTCATCGAGTTCAACGAGCAGGCGCTCGCACGCCTTCATGGACCGAAGGCGTTGGAGATCGTCCCGGACGCCACTCATCTGTTCCCAGAGCAGGGAGCGCTTGACGCGGTCATCGATCACGCCGCGCAGTGGTTCACGCGGTATCTTGCAGGTCCGGCAGCCGCAGCCGGCCGTGCTGAGCATAGTTGAAACCAAGTTTGGAGGCGCCAATGCCCTTCAAGGATCGGACGGACGCCGGATGTCAGCTTGCACGCGCCTTGGCCGCCTACCGGGACCAGAGACCGGTCATCCTGGCGCTCCCGCGCGGCGGTGTGACGGTTGCCGCGGAAATTGCATCGGTTCTTGCCGCTCCGCTTGATCTCGTTCTCGTGCGCAAGATCGGCGTTCCGCAACAGCCGGAACTGGCGATGGGCGCGGTCGTCGATGGTGGCGCCCCGCTGATCGTGCGCAATGAAGACGTCATCGCGCTCGCCAATGTGAGCGAGACGGAATTCAAGGCCGTATGCGACAGCGAGCTTGCCGAAATCGAGCGGCGTCGCACGCTCTATCTCGGCAATCGTGAGCGCGTCGATGTTGCGGGACGTACCGCCATCATCATTGATGACGGCATCGCAACCGGTGCGACGATTCGTGCGGCGTTGCGTGCCACACGGCTGCGAAAGCCCGCAAAGCTCGTGCTGGCGGTGCCCGTGGCCCCGCCGGACATCATCGATCAACTCCGAAGCGAAGCTGACGACATCGTCTGCCTTGAGGAGCACGCGCTTTTCGGCGCGATTGGATACTATTATGCCGATTTTCGGCAGGTTTTGGATCAAACCGTGATCGACACGCTGAAGCGCTTCCCGCCACAGCTTAGGCCCAAATCCAAGCAGCCGGTAGCCTAAGCAACTCGGTGACGCGATCACTCATGAGGCTCGTCGTGACTCGGCAGCCCCTCATCGAAGATCGGTGAGGTGCTGTCCCCTGCGTCTTCAATGGTCTCAACGGGTTCGTTTTCCTCTGCCGGAACCGCCCGTTCGATATCTGCCGGCTGGTCTTCGAGCAACGGCGCGGGCTCATCGACGCTTTCGTCATAGGCGTAGTGCTTTTCTTTTCGCTTGGGGCCACGTGGCAAGTGGCGATTGCCTGGCAAGGCGCACATCAAATCCTCCACTCAGTGTCGATTCGGTCACGCGGCGCTACAGAGCGCGAATCCCAATCCGACCGAATTTTTTGCGGTGGTCCGGACCCGCCGGGTCACGCCGGAGCCGAACGTTCGAATTCCCACACGAACCGTATCGGCCCCCAAGCACATCGCCTAGACCCCCGATTCTATTCGCCGAACCATCATGTGGTCTTTCACGGCCCGCACCCCGGTCGTCGTTTCGGCGGCCACGCGGATCGCTTTCCGTTCAGTCTCGGAGCCTGTGACGCCCCACAGATCGACGATCCCGTCATTTACGGTTGCGTTTAGCAGTTCAGTGTGCGCCCAGCGTTGCGCATTGAGATGCAGCAACAGCTTGTCCCGGATGCTCCCATCGGAGACCGGAATTTCGAGCTTGCTGCCGCTACTGGCGACCGCCTGAACAAGATTCGCTCTACTGACGATGCCGACCAACTGGCCATCCCGCACGATCGGGACTCGTTTGATGCCATGCTGCTCCAGTAGTCTCGCAACCTCGTCGAGAGGGGTATCCGGCGTGGCCGTGATGACGTTCCGTACCATCACGTCTTCAATCTTTCGGCCATGCGCCTTGATGTAATCGGCGGCAAGCTCCTGATCCTCGGCGAGCAACAGTAGCCACCATGAGCGACGCTGTTCAGTACCGATTTCGGCGCGATGGACCAGATCGCCTTCGCTCACAATGCCGACGAGCTTACCCTGTCCGGTTACGACGGGAACAGCGCTGATCCGGCGTTCCAAAAACAACTTGGCGACGTCCTTCACAGTCGCGCTGGGCTTCACGGTAACGACCGGCGAGACCATGACATCATGAGCTTTCATCCTGGACCTCCTGTCATTCACTCACGCAAATGCGCATCGTCTCACAAACGCGCTGCGGACTAACTTGAAACTTAAATGATGTGACCAATAGGAAGAGACGATTTGATCTGCCTCAAGCCCGGTTGCCGTTCGCATCCAGAACGCCAGGTGGAGGTCGTTCGACAAGAAACGATCCGACGGGCATGTCTCGCGGCCCTGTCGCTGTTGAGCGCGCTGCTTATTGTTTGGATCCAATGATTCCGAGTTCGGCTACTCACTGTGTAACTCCCGATCCAACTCGCCCGTCCGAGAACCTGATCTGCATCAATGCCGACTAGATCCGTGAGCTAAGAATTCCGCCACAAACTGGATGACGGGCCCTCCGACGATGCCGGTGCAGAATGCAGAAATCGCGGCCATGTTCGATCAAGCCGCGGAGCTCCTCGAAATCCAGGGCGGGAACCAGTTTCGCGTCCGAGCCTATCGCCGTGCAGCTCGCGTCATCGAAGGGCTGCCGGAAAGCGTCCGCAGCTTGCTCGCGGCTGGACGCGACCTCTCGGAACTCCCGGGAATTGGCAAGGACTTGGCCGGCAAGATGGCCGACATCGTCAAGACCGGTCATTTCGCGCTGCTCGATACCTTGAAGAAGAAGCTACGTGGCGGACTGGGGGACATAGCCGCGCTGCCCGGACTTGGGCCAAAACGAGTCAAGCTCCTCTACGACAAGCTCAAGGTGCGTACGCGCGAAGATCTGCGCCGCGTCCTCAAGGCCGGGCGTCTGCAAGACGTCAAGGGCTTTGGCCCCACCATCGCCAAAAGGCTCGCGGAGGCGCTTGAAAAACCCCGTGCTGAAAAACGCTTCAAGCTGTCGGTCGCGGAGGCCGAAGCCGAGGCCTTGGTCGGGTTTCTGCACGACGGCGGCCGCATCGTGGTCGCCGGCAGTTATCGCCGACGGCGCGATACGGTCGGAGATCTCGACGTGCTTGTGACGGGCGAGGACGGGGCCGCGGTCGGCGACAAGCTGCTGCGCTATGAAAACATCGCCGAGGTGCTTGCCCATGGGCCGACGCGTACGACCATCATCCTTCGTTCCGGGCTCCAAGTGGACGCGCGCGCCGTGCCAGAGGAGAGCTATGGGGCGGCGCTACTCTATTTCACTGGATCAAAGGCGCACAACATCGCCTTGCGTGCCCTTGCCATCGACCGCGGCTGGAAGCTCAATGAGTATGGTCTATTTGCAGGTAGGCGCCGCATCGCCGGCGCAACCGAGGAGGAGGTCTACAAGAAGCTGGGCCTTGCCTTCATTCCGCCGGAGCTGCGCGAAGACCGCGGCGAGGTCGCGCTCGCCAGAGCCAATCAGCTGCCCCGCCTCGTAAGCCTGTCCGACATGCGGGGCGATCTGCACGTGCATTCGAACTGGACTGGCGGCACGGCCACCATCGAAGCTATGGCGGAGGGAGCGCGCGCGCTTGGCTATGCCTACATCGCTCTCACCGACCACAGCCGGCGCGTCGCTATGGCGCACGGTCTCGATCCGGCGCGGCTGTCGCGCCAGATCAAGGAAATCGATCGCCTGAACGAACGACTCTCAGGCATCACCGTTCTCAAGGGGATCGAGGTGGATATTCTCAAGGACGGGAGCCTAGATCTGCCCGATTCGGCCCTGTCCAAGCTCGATGTGGTGATTGCCTCCGTGCACTCATACTTCAACCTGTCACGCGAGGTTCAGACCGATCGCGTCATTCGCGCCATGCAGAACCGCCAGGTCTCGATCCTCGGCCATCCAACGGGGCGGCTGATCGGCGAGCGTGCCGCTTACGAAATTGACATGGAGCGCGTCATTGCCGCTGCGCGCGTTCTTGGATGTCACCTTGAAATCAACGCGGAGCCCGATCGGCTCGACCTGAATGACATTCACGCGTACGCGGCCAAAGCGGCGGGAGTGAAGCTGGCGATATCGACTGACGCGCATTCGGTTAACGCGTTCAGCTATATGCGGTTTGGTATCGACCAGGCTCGGCGTGGTTGGGTCGCCGCACATGACGTCATCAACACGCGCCCGCTTGGCGAGTTACGCAAGTTGCTGCGCCGGTAGCATGGGAGACTGTGGCCAACTGCAGCCGGATCGTCTCGTCGGGTTCGGCCAGCCAAACTTGCTCGAAGCCTTACCCATATGACGCCTTGACTTTTCGCGACCAACGCGCGGCAGCACTCTGGTGCGGCTTGCTCACGCCGCGGTCTTCATCTCGATCTTCTTTGTCACGTCCTTACAGCGTCACGGTCAAAATGTCCGTCTTGAAGGACGCTTCCGCCCCCGTCTTTGTCGACGCCCTCCGGTAGGCGTACAGAGGTGAAATTCCTTCGCCGAAGCATACGGGACCGTCTCTTGTTGATCTTGCTCAAGATCTCCATCCTTTCCGGCGGTATGCAACGGCATCTGGACCATCTTCTGCCGCAGGTGTTCTGGGAGGCGTAACGATGAACAAGAGGTGGACGCAAACGGCCACGGCTGCTGAGTCCCCGCGCGGTCGCCTACAGTTATTCGCCATCCAATCGACGGCGGAACTCGGCAGCGCAATCGCTTCCGCGCTCGGTCAGCCGGTCGCGGCACTCGAGGAACGCGCCTTCGAAGACGGCGAACACAAGGTGCGTCCTCTCGATTCAGTCGATGGAGCGGACGTCTACGTCGTGCAGAGCACGCATGGGGGGCCTGAGCAGAGCGCGAACGACAAGCTATGCCGACTCCTGTTCTCTATAGGCGCTCTGAAGGATGCGGGTGCCGCGCGTGTCACCGCCGTCGTTCCCTATCTCTGCTACGCCCGCAAGGACCGCCGGACCAAGCCTAACGATCCTGTGACCACGCGCTATGTTGCGGGCTTGTTTGAATCGCTTGGAGCCGACTGCATCGTCACGCTCGAAGTTCACAATCCAGTCGCATTCGAGAATGCGTTTCGCTGCCGAACCGTGACGCTGACCGGAGCTCCGCTGTTCGTCAACTACGCGAACTCACTGGCTGGCGACATTGTCAGTGTGGTGTCGCCCGATACCGGTGGTGCAAAACGGGCTGAACTGTTCCGGGAGGCGCTGGAGGCCGCGCGCGGTCATCCCGTCGGCAAGGCCTTTGTTGACAAGCACCGCAGCGCTGGTGTTGTTTCCGGTGACCTGTTCGTCGGTGATGTCGCTGGCGCCACCGCTCTCGTCGTAGATGATCTGATCAGTACCGGTGGCACTCTTTTGCGTGCCGCTCGCGCCGCTCGCAAAGCCGGTGCGAAGCGCGTCATTGCGCTCGTCGTGCATGGCCTTTTCATGCCCGGCTCGGCGGAGGTACTTGCCGATCCGGCGATCGATCAGATTGTCGTGACCGATACTGTTCCGCCATTCCGACTCGGCATTGAAGCGCCGCGCGACAAACTCACGATTCTGCCATCGGCGCCACTGCTTGCGGACGCAATCCGGCGCCTGCACGAGGGGCGCTCGCTTTCCGATCTTCTCGTGTTCTGAGAAGGCAATCCAGGCGCACGGCATCGGCCTCCGCAATCCGCAGGTACTTTCGCGCCAGAACCGGCCATTTCTCGGGCGTCCGCGGGTTCGGCTCCAGCAAGTGGACGATTGCAAGACGCGCGCGCAACGTCGCGCGATGGCAGCGATAAAATAGATAGAGATCCTTCGGCACTCCAGCGGGCAGCCCGTGCGCCATCTTGCACCGAACGTATCGGCCGGCCCAGGCAGCTCCGAGGCGTTCGCATTCGAGATCAAGAAATGCGATCTCGTCGAACGGATCCACCATCCGCAGACGGTCGTTGAACTCCAGGCAATCGATAATTCTCACGGGATCTCCCAGCCAGATGTGTTCCGGCCGTAGGTCGCCATGTCCATCAACAAGATGCCGCGTGCGTATTCTGGCTGTAAGAAGGTGAGACCGTTGCGCCAGAAAGCGGCGTAATGTGTAGTCGATATGCCGGATAAGTCCTGCCGGCAGTCCCAGACGCGCGTCGAGCAGCATGCGGCGGTTGGTCGACAGGCTGTGCGACCAATCAACAAGATGCCGCTCCGCAGTCACGAAAGTGGGAATCGCTTGGCGATAAAACTGGAAGAGAACATCGGCGAGCCGGTCGAGCTGCCACCGAAGAAGTTGCTTCGTCGCGATCGCATACTCGAGCGTCGCCCGTTCGTCGAGGCGGCGCATGACCACAAGCCAGTCGACGACCAAACCGTTGCCACCACCGATCGAAAACCCATGGGTTGAGATCTTGAGTGGTGTCACGTCGAGATAAACATCGGGCGCGAGTCGCCGGTTGAGACGCAATTCCGCACGGCAAGCCGCCTCGCGCTTGGCCAATGTCAAAAAATCGAGATAGGGAAAGCGCACGGGCTTCTTGAGCTTGTAGACTCGGTCGCCGGCGAGAAACACCCACGACATGTGGGTCTCGCGGCGTGTCACCTCATTGACCGCAGGCGAATAAGCGTTCACCCCACTGAGAAAGGCGACCTTGGCCTCGAGATCGATTTGGCTATGATCGGGGATTGCAACTACATCGTGCATTGAGCCCGCTCCCGCTAGCTGGCTATAGTTGGTTTTTCCCACCGCAGTACTCATTGCCGCGCGCAAGCCGATCATGCCGTAGTTCCATGATCGTCGCATTCGACCAGACCGCACGCAGGTGCTTTTGACCTAGGTCATGGTGAGTGTTCATGGCTTCGATAAATCTTTCTGCGCTCAGGCCGGTGATCCGGGCCTAAAGAACTTGAAGCGCTTCAAATTCGCTGACGCGAGCGGGTACCATGGCTTTTTCGACTGTGATGATGATCCATGTCGAATTCGATGCCGCCATAGAGGCGCGGATGCATCTCACGGCCGGTTTCGCCGGCGGGTTCCAAGCAATCCCCATCGGTGTCGCCGCATGTGCCCCGCACCCGCCCTTAGCACTCAGCGGCGTTGGCCTTGCCTCTCTCGTCACCGAGGAGAACCTCGGCGACTTGAAAGTCGTGCCTGAGCAAACTAGGCACCAATTTTGTTCGAGTGCCGCAAACGGAGGGCCGTCAGGTGGAATGGCGCTCGGCGCTCGGTCGCCTACCGAGTTTGTGGCGCGCGTAGCATGCGCGGCCGATCCCATCATCATCGGACGCAAGCGTCTGTCGACAGACCGGGGCCGATCCCTCCATTTCCTCTTATCGCGCCGATAATCGCATAGATAATCGCAAAGGACGCCCCATGGAAACGCCAGTCGAGATTGATTTTCAGGGAATGGCGCCAGTCGAGCAAATTCGTCGTTCGATCGAAACGCACGTTGCGGCTCTTGAGCAGCGGTACGGACGCATAACTGCATGCCGCGTTGCGTTCAAAGCACCGGGTGGCCACCATCGCAAGGGGCTCTACGAGGTTAGTCTCCGGCTCGCTCTACCAAATGGCCGGGAGGTCAACGTCGCACGCATGGCCTCCCAGGACGAGCGCTATACCGATGTAAATTTCGCCATCAATGATGCGTTCAAACGTGCACGGCGGCGCTTACAAGACCACGTTCGACGCATGCAGGGCCACATCAAGGAGCACGAAGCGCAGCCGATCGGCAAAGTGATCCGAATCAACCCAGAGGATGGATTTGGATTCCTGGAGACCGCAGACAAACGCGAGATCTATTTTCACAAGAACAGCGTACTCGATGGCGGATTTGCCCGTCTGTCCGTCGGTGCGCGGGTGGCATTCGCCGAAGAACAAGGCGAAAAGGGGCTGCAGGCAAGCACGGTCAGGTTATTGGGTAAACACGGCATGCGGTGAATGTAAAATTTCGCTGTTTTATCCTGCATGGCGCTCCGCTCGAACTCTGAGCCTGATACCTCTACGGGTCTTCCTCGAAGTGTCCCCGCACCGTTGCCGTGTCATATGCGGAACGCGCGCGACAAAGGCCCGCACAGCGGGGCTTTCCGGCGGGAGAATCAGCCCCAGATTGATTTGTATCAACTGGCAGATCTCGAAAATTGAGACCCTCAATTTATGATTGCGGAGCGTCATTTAGGATGCCGGGACGACCACGTGACATGAACGATGAATCGGGTCTGGCTGCCGTTGCTATCGTCGATTTGCTTCCGACCCAGGTGACGATCGGGATGCGCGAGGTCGATATCAAGCGCCAGTTGTGGCGTGAAAAAACTCGCAAACAGTCCATGAACTGGCTGAAGGCTGTCCATATTCCTGCGGTCCTGGGACCTGAGAGCCGCTACTACATCATAGATCGTCACCATCTCACGCGTGCGCTTTACGAAGAAGGCATAGACGAGGTGACGGTCAATATTTTGGCGAACTGGACAGGGCTCAAGCACAATGCGTTTTGGTCTGCGCTCGAATGCCGCGGCTGGACTCATCCATTCGATGATGAGAACAGGCGCTGCGACTATCACGATATTCCGGGATCGGTGTTAGGTTTGATCGACGATCCGTTTCGCTCGCTGGCTGGGGCTCTGAAGAGAGCAGGAGGATATGCGAAGCATAAGGCGCCTTTTAGTGAATTCCGTTGGACCGATTTTCTGCGGTCGAGAATCGCGCGCGAGATGGTGGAGCACGACTTCGACGGCGCATTGGCGCTGGCGCTGAGCCTCGCGCCCACCGTCGAAGCCATGCATTTGCCAGGCTGGATTGGACCAAGACAGTATCGATTGGAAAATGACCACGCGGAGCCCGATCAAAGACTTTCCAATGATGCCAAGCTGGCTTCCAGGCCTGCAGGCCCTCCATCGCTATGAACCCGCTTGGCTGCCGCATGATGTCGTAGCCGGTCTCGTCCTCGCGACGATGTTGGTGCCCGTTGGCATTGCCTACGCGGTCGCCTCCGGTGTGCCGGGAATATACGGTCTCTACGCAACCATCGTCCCGCTGCTGGCTTATTCGCTGTTCGGTCCCAGCCGCATTTTGGTGCTTGGTCCAGACTCTGCGCTGGCTGCGATCATACTTGGAGTCGTTGTTCCGTTATCCGGTGGAGATCCTCAGCGTGCTGTTGCGCTCGCCAGCATGATGGCCGTTGTTTCGGGGACTGTGTGCATTCTGGCAGGCGTCGTACGCCTTGGTTTCGTCACCGAGCTGCTTTCCAAGCCGATACGATATGGATACATGAACGGGATCGCATTGGCTGTGCTGATTAGCCAACTGCCGAAGCTCTTCGGCTTCCAGATTGAGAACGAAGGGCCGCTCAAGAATGTATGGTCGATTATCGAGGCCGTACTGGATGGCAAGACAAACTGGACAAATTTTGCTGTAGGAGCGGGGACACTGGCGGTCATCTTGCTGCTCAAGGATAGCAAGCGTCTTCCCGGTATCCTGCTTGCCGTGGTCTGCGCAACTGCAGCGGTTGGAGTGCTGGGTCTGGATGTGCATGGGAACGTTGCGGTGCTGGGGCCGTTGCCACAGGGCTTGCCGGAGTTCGCGATCCCTTGGATCAACTTTAACGACATCGTCTCAGTTGTGATCGGAGGCTGTGCAGTCGCATTGGTGTCGTTCGCGGATACAAGCGTGCTCTCGCGTGCTTATGCCGGGCGGACCGGCGATCATGTCGACCCCAATCAGGAGCTTGTAGGTCTCGGAGCCGCCAATCTAGCTACCGGATTGTTTCAGGGATTTCCGGTCAGCAGCAGCGCATCCCGGACACCCGTCGCCGAGAGTGCAGGCGCATGTACGCAATTGGCCAATGTCATCGGCGCGTTAACCGTTGCGCTGTTATTGGTGGCTGCCCCAAATCTCCTTCAGTATCTGCCAGCTACGTCGCTGGCCGCAGTGGTGATCGCCGCAGCAATTGGCCTTATCGAGGTCACGGACCTGAAGCGGATCTATCGCATTCAGCGATGGGAGTTCTGGCTATCCATAGTCTGCCTGGTGGGCGTCGCAGTGTTAGGTGTCATCCCCGGAATAGGTCTGGCGCTTGCCATCGCCATCTTGGAGTTTCTCTGGGACGGCTGGCGACCGCACTCGGCCGTGTTGGGGCGTACCGAGGGCGTCAAAGGTTATCATGACGTCACGCGGTATCCGGCGGCTCGTCAAATACCGGGGCTGATCCTGCTTCGGTGGGACGCACCGTTGTTCTTTGCCAACGCTGAATTTTTCAAGGGACGCGTCCTTGAGGCCGTAGCGGAATCTCCGACAGCGGTACGCTGGCTGGTCGTCGCGGCCGAACCCGTCACCAGCGTCGACGTCACCGCGGCGGATACGGTCGCTGAGCTGGATAATGAATTACACGCGGCTGGAATCGAATTGTGCTTTGCGGAGCTCAAGGACCCCGTAAAGGACAAACTGAAACGATTTGGTTTGTTTGCGCAGGTCGGAGAAAAATACTTCTTTCCCACAGTCGAAGAAGCTGTCGCCCGCTATCTCGACACCTTCAACGTGGACTGGGATGACCAAACCTAGTCGTTACGGCGCACAGTTCGGTGACCAGCATTGCGCTGGATCATCACCATGAGGCGATCTTGAATTCAATTTCTCGTCAAGGTTGCGAAGTCGATCCCGGTTCGATCACGCAATGCGGAGCGAGGAAGGGGCAAGCAAAATCTACGTGGGTGAACGCTTCGCATCAGGCGCGCCATGGATGTCCGTGGAGGATCGGCGCCAAGCTCCTCCACTAGCCCTACGCACTGCGTTGTTGTTTACCAGGCGTCGCCGGTCGCTTCTTAATCCGATCGCCAGACACACTCGCTGCCCGTTTCGGACGATCAGGAGATAGCTCGTTGCCATATTCTATAGTTGCTGTGGCAGAGGCTGCTTTCGCAATTGGATACTGCAGCCGGTCGCGTCCGAGTGTCTCCGACGCGATCTGCGGTGTTCAGCCGCACCCTGTTTGCAGTGCAGTGATCGTGTGAATGACTCGCGCCCGTCAAAAGCTATCCCGTTGCAGAAGGGCGCAACCCAGCACGGATGACTTGTGCGATGCACTCGTTTATGGCGGAAGGGCCGGATAATTCCGCACAACGTAGTGCGAAAAAGCTGGTTGCAGATGCCCTGAACCCATGGTCGCCTAGCCGTAGTCGTAGAATTTGTGTGTTCAGGTCTCGGCCCGAGGAAAAACATCCCGGGCTCATTCGGGGGGATAGACTTGATGAGGCATTCTACCTGGTGCGGTGGGTCCCGTGTTCACGGCCGGATCCATCGTCACGAAGGCGTGGTCTTCATTCGCGCGCTGGATGTGTCCCGGCATGTTTGACACCTTGTTGTTGCTGGCGCTGAACGGACTGATCTGGGGGCTGATCATCGCGCTGATTGCGCTCGGCCTGTCGGTGATCTTCGGGCTGCTTGATATCATCAACATCGCGCATGGCGACTTCTTTATGGTTGGCACTGTGCTGGCGTGGTTCGTGCTGGAAGCGACCGGCAATTTCTGGCTCGGCTTTCTGCTCGTTCCACTGATCTGCTTCATCCTTGGTGCGTTGATCCAGCGTGTGGTGATCCAGCCGATCAGCGGCGGTGCGGCAGCGTTGTCGATCGTCGCGACATTCGGCGTGTCGCTGATCCTGCAGGAAGTCGTGCGCATGACGTTCGGGGCAACGCCGCGCCGCATGCTGCCGCCGGTCGAAGGCACGATGCCGCTGTTCGGTGTTCAGTACGATATCTATCGGCTTTATGCCGCGGCCTTCTCGATTGCCGCGCTGGCAGCGTTCTTTCTGTTCCTGAATTACACCAAGATCGGCACGTGGATGCGCGCAGTGCGGCATGATCGTGAGACTGCCACCGCGATGGGAATTCCGGCGAAGACGATCTACGTCCTGACGTTCGCCATCGGCTTTGCTTTGGCCGGGTTCGGTGGCGTAGTTGCCGCGCCGATCACGACGGTCGATTTCCGCGGCGGCGTCGATCTGCTGCCGGTCTGCTTCATTGCCGTCATCATCGGCGGATTGGGCAATCTACCGGGGACTGCCGCGGCCGCTATTCTGCTGGCGTTGATGGAGGGCATCATCCAAAGCGTAGCCAATCCCACCATCGCCCGAATTTCGTCGCTGGTGCTGATGAGCGCCGTCTTGCTGCTGCGGCCACAGGGGCTGTTCAAGGGGTTCGCCAAGTGACGCCGTCAGAGAGCCGCCGTGCGAAGATCGAGCGCGGAGTGATGATCGTCTTTGCCGCATTTCTGTTGACGGTGCCATGGACGATTCCGGCGCTGATCAACGATTTCTGGGTCAGCGTGATTGCGGAAATCCTGATCTGGTCTCTGTTTGCGGCCAGTACCAACCTGCTGTTCGGTTACGTTGGCCTGTTGTCTTTCGGCCAGGCGTTGTTCTTCGGTTTCGGAATGTATGGCGTCGGCATCGGTATCGATCAGCTCGGCCTGTCATTCTGGCCGGCTTTCGGACTCGGCGTGGCTGCGGCGATGGCCATGGCACTGGTCTCCGGAATTTTCGCAGTACGCCTGACCTGGCATTACTTCGCGATCATCACCGTCGTTTTCTCGCTCATCTTCTACTTCCTCGCGGTCAGCATGAAATGGCTGACGGGTGGCGATGATGGGATCAATTTTACGTTGCCACCAACGTTCTCGTTCGGCGCGACGCAATGGAGCTTTGCGGATCCGAATTTCCAGTATTTCTTCATTCTCGCGGCAGTGGCGCTCTGCTTCTACCTGATGCATCTCGTCATCGGCAGTCCGCTCGGCAAGGCATTCATGGCGGTGCGCGAGAACGATGTCCGGGCATCGTTGATCGGATTGAATGTCTATTTGCTGCGCCTGACCGCTTTTGTCATGGCGGGGTTTCTGGCCGGTGTCGCCGGCGCGCTGTTTGCGTTCTTCGGCCGCTACGCCTCGGCGACTTACATGTTCTACCACGTGTCCGGCGAAGGCCTGGTGTGGACGATCGTCGGTGGCGCTGGGACGCTATTCGGACCGATTGTCGGGACCACGCTATTCATCATCATTCGTGAAGTCGTCTCGACGCATTGGGAGCATCATTCGCTGATCGTCGGCACGATGGCGATCCTGGTTGTCATCTTTGCGCCGAAAGGTCTGGTTGGATTGTGGCGCGATATTCTCGATCGGGCCATGGCGCCGCGCGCCGAACGTGCGGTTTCGACAGAAGTACGGACCGAGCCATGAGCGACCCCGTCCTTCGCACCGAGAATCTCACCAAGCGGTTCGGCGGGCTGACTGCCACCGATAACCTCAGTCTCAGTCTGCGTGGGGGGCGGCTGCAGGCCGTCATCGGCCCCAATGGTGCCGGCAAGACGACATTCTTCAATTTGATTTCAGGATTGCTGAAGCCAGACAGTGGGCGCGTCTTCTTCCGTGATCGCGATATTACCGGTCTGCGGCCGCATGAGATCAGCCGTCTCGGGATCAAGCGAACGATGCAGATCAAGAGCGTCTTCAATCAGATCAGCGTCATGGAGAACTTGTGGATCACGCGGCAGGCATCGCAGCGCTTTTTGCATCCGTTCCGGCCCGCATCGCGCGATCGCGCCACCCGCGAGCGTGTCGAGCAAGTGCTCGAGCAGATCGGCATGACGGCCCTCGCGCACCGTATCGCCGGTACGTTGTCTTATGGAGACGTAGCGATGCTCGAGATTGGGATGGCCCTGATCTCGGAGCCCAAGCTCTTGCTGCTCGATGAGCCGATCTGCGGCATGAGTCCGGCGGAAACCGAACGCGCCGTCGCGAAAATCCGCGAACTGGCGCGTCAGGTCGACATCGTGATTATCGAGCACGACATGGAGGTGGTGTTCGGCCTCGCCGATGACATTACAGTGTTGGCGCAGGGGGCCATTCTCGCGACCGGAAGTCCGGAAGAAATTTCCAACCATGAACGGGTGCGTGAAGCGTATCTCGGCCGCCCGGAGGACGAAGACTATCTCGAGGAGGCGGCCGATGCTTAGCCTTCAGAACGTTCACGTCCATATCGGTAAGCTGCACATCCTTCAGGGCGTTAATCTTGACATCAAGCCAGGTGAATCGACCGCTCTGCTCGGACGTAACGGAGTCGGCAAGACGACGACGTTGCGCGCGATCATGGGTTTGGTTTCAAAAAGCCGCGGCTCCATCGAGTTCGACGGTGTCGATTTGGCGCGTTTGGCGCCGCACAAGGTTCCGGGTACCGGCATTGGTTACGTGCCGCAGGGTCGCGGAATTTTCCCGAACCTGTCGGTGCTGGAAAATCTCTGCATCGGCCTGCCGGGCAAGCGGGATACTGCGCAGGAAGACTACGTTTTCAGCTGCTTCCCGCGCCTGAAGGAACGCATCAAGCAATCCGGCAATACGCTGTCTGGCGGCGAGCAACAAATGCTGGCCATCGCGCGCTGCCTGATGATGCGTCCGAAGCTCATTATTCTGGACGAGCCGACTGAAGGCATCATGCCGTTGCTGGTGTCGCAGATCCGTCGCGAGATTTACCGCATCAATCAAAGCGGCGTCTCTATTTTGCTCGTCGAACAGAATATTGAAACCGCGCTTAAACTCTGCCCCCGCGTATTCCTCATGGAGAAGGGCACCGTGGTGTATTCCGGCACGTCGCAGGAGTTGAAATCGCAGACGGCGATCGTGCATCGATATCTCGGTCTATCGCGTTAACCCGGCTTCCAAGGAGGGACGAACATGGCCAAAAGAATTTCGCGCCGCAGCTTTCTCGAATGTGCGCTTGCCGGCGGTGCGGCGGCAGGTACCGCCAATCTGAGGATCATGAAGGACGCCTTTGCGCAAACATCCAAACCGCTTGTCATCGGGCACCATTGCGACATGACGGGCGTGATTTCCTCGTGGGGCGTGTGGCATGACAAGGCGGCGCGCGCGGCTGTCGATATCATCAATCAGGGTGGCGGTATCGCCGGACGCAAGGTCGAGCTTGCAACGGAAGATACCGAGTCCAATCCCGCAAGCGGCGCGCGCAAGCTCAGAAACCTGATCCAACGTGCCAACGCCGAGTTCGTCATCGGTTCGGTGCACTCCGGAGTGATGCTTGCGGCGATCCCGATCGCATCGGAGCTGAAAACGATCTACTTCTCGACCGGTGAAGCGACCGAAGCAACGGGGTCGAAAGGCACGCGCTATTCGTTCCGTACTGGCACCGATACCTATTCGATCGCCGCCGCAAGCATGCCGTGGTGTGTCGAGAACTTCGGCAAGGTCTGGTCGATCATTTATGCCGATTATGCCTGGGGCCAGAGCACCAACCAGGAATCGCGAGCCTTCATCGAGAAGGCCGGCGGCAAGATCATCAACAGCATCGCCGTCCCGTTGGATACCAAGGATTTCGTGCCCTATCTGGCGCAGATTTCCGCCGATACCGAGGTTTTGTTGCCGGCCTTCATCGGCTCGCTGTCGCTTGGTTTCTATACCCAAGCGAAGAGCATGGGTCTCGACAAGAAGATGAAGATGTTTTCGTCATCGGCGAGCATTGAATCGATCGCGCCCGATGACATTCAGGGTGCTGCTGAAGGTGTTTACTTCTTCGAGAATTTCCCGCGCATGCTGTCGTCCAAGAATGACGAGTACCACAAGGAGTTCAACAAGCGGCTCAATATCGACGACGTCGATGCGCGTCAGATCGGCGGGCAGGCGGTGATGGACAAGAGCCATTGCTGGCAGGCCTGGGAGGATTTGTTTGCGCTCAAGCAGGCAATCGAAAAGGCCGGCTACAAAACTCGCAAGGATGTGGAAGGCGTCATTCAGGCGCTCGAAGGCATGGAGATGAAGAATTCGCTCGGCCATCCGCAGGGCGACAAGATGATCCGCAAGGAAGACCATGTCGGAATCATGGATTGTTACATCAGCCGGGTGACGAACGGAAAACTGGCGTTGCAGAAGCGCATTCCGAAGGAAGACCTTCTGAAGAACATGCCGGTCCGTCACAATCTATCGACGATGCCGGTGTGACGAGTGCTGCTCGTGGCGGGCAATCGATCGGCGAATGCTGATTGCCCGCCCGTGCGCTTACGGCGTGACGGCTGGAATGGCAGGGGGGCCATCTTCCAAAGTCAACCTTTCGCCAAGGAGGAATTTGTCGTCAGCTGCAAAGACGCGGGCGATGGCCTTGGCTGACCGGCTGATGGTTTTCAGAAGATGCTGATCGCGCGTTACCGACATCCAGACCGGGCGCAGACTGCGGATTTGATCCGGCAGGACGCGAAACAGGCCGGTTTCCTCGCCGACGAAAGTTGGCAGGACCACCAATCCGGCGCCGGCGAGCGCGGCGTTGCGCTGGGCGATGACGCTGTTGCTGCAGAACACCAGGTTGGCATTGGGAACGAGTTGCTCCAGCCACCTGACGGACTCGATCGAAATCATCTCAGGGATGTAGCCGACGTAACGATGGGACTCGAGCTCCGCGCGCGAAGTCGGCAAGCCATGATTCGCGCAATAGCGCTTCGATCCATAGAGATAGATCGCGGTTTCTCCGATCTGCTGGCTGATCAGGCCGGGAATCAATGGATCGAAGAAACTCAGGAAAATGTCGGTCTCCTTTTTCAGGAGATCGACGATATGTGGGTTGCTAAACAGTTCGATACGGATGCTGGCGTCATCCCGCGTGATGTCCTGGATACGCCGGGCGAGATAACCGCTTGCCAGCCCCTCCATCGTGGCGACGCGGATGGTTCGCGTTTGCGTTCCGATGGTTCGCCCCAACTCCTCGTTCAGGGCTGCGGCGTGGACTTCCATCTGGCGGATATGTTCGAGAAGGTGCTCGATTTCCGGGCGGGCGCGAATGCCGCGATTGGATCGGTCAAATAACCGCTGTTCGAGGATCAGTTCGACCTGGGCGACGCGCCGGGTGATCGTGGAATGATCGACTTTGAGAATTTTAGCGGCGGCATAAATGCTGCCCTGCCGGGCAACTTCGAGGACGACCCGTAGGTCGTCCCATGCCAACCTATCCAACTTCGACATCGTTCACTCCAGCGCCGCCTGCGGCGCAACATGCCCAACTTGACGCCAATATTGCCGCGAGCCCGTCAGCTGCGTCAAATGCCGCGGTTTGATGGCTGCTTTCAAAGGCAAAGGCGAGCACGGCTGGCTGCAGGGAAGCACTGGCGGGTGCAAAAACGCGTAATGCGGTGACGGTCCCGGCGCACTACTTTTTGCGGGGTTTCACATTCTGATCCGCCGCTTCAGTCGGCAGTGTGAGGCCGGGGCAATAGGGATACACCGCGCAGCCGCGGCAAGAGACGTGATCCATGCAGGTCATCACAACCGATGTCGTCGTGGTCGGAGGCGGTGCAGCCGGCTGCTATGCCGCCCTTCAACTGGCGAAAAAGAAAATCGAAGCCGTTATCGTCTGCAAGGGGCTGGTCGGCAAAAGCGGCGCCTCGCTGTTCGCTGGCAATCTCGTGATCGGCGGCGGCTTGCTCGGCAATACGCCGGAGCAGGGCAGCAATACAGCGGAATTTCTGATCAAGTACCACAACCAGTTTCTGATCGACCAGAATTGGGCCAAGCGATGTGGGCAATGGATAGAGAACGTCTATTATCCCGAGCTCGAGGAAGCCGGCCTCTATTTCCGTCGCGATGACGACGGCAACGTGGTGACTAATCCCGGCAAGATCAGAAGCGTCGCAGCCAACACGCAGGGCAATTCCGGCGTGCCGTTCATGGATTTGCGTCGCAAGCAGGTGATGAAGGCCGGCATCCGCAGGCTCGAGGAGACGGTGGTGACGTCCTTGCTCCGTCGCCCCGATGGAAGCGTATGCGGAGTGTTCACGGTTAACTGCATGACCGGGGAATATTCCGTGGTGCTCGGGCGGGCAGTCGTTCTTGCGACCGGCTATTCGGATCGCTTGCATGCGCGGTCGACCGGAACGCGCGAAATGTCGGGCGATGGCATCGCGATGGCGTGGCGGGTGGGGGCCAGCCTGGTCAATCTCGAGATGCAGTGGTGGCACACCAACGATGTCGCGCATCCGCCGACCTGGCAGCGTATCCAGATTTATCCAAATCCCGTGCTCGGTTCCGAGCATTCGGCGCGCATGGTCAATTCGGCGGGCGAGGAATTCTTCAATCAGCAGGTTGACGATCCGATGGCGTTCGGGCCGTACACTGTTCAGCTCAAGGCACTGGTCAAGCAGGTGCACGCCGGCAAGGCGCGCTACGACGGGGGCTATTACGCCGGTTTCGATCATCTCGATCCCAAGGAGATCGATGCCTATACCACCTATGGCAAGCCGTTCTATCAGCTCGGTCGCGACCCCCGCGACGGACCGCTCGAAACGGCGGTGACTGCGCACTATCGGCAGGGCGGCATTCTGGTCGATAATTCCAACATGCGCTCATCGGTCCCCGGGCTCTATGTTGCGGGTGGCGTGAGCGGCCACAGCAATGGCCTGATTGCGCTGGTGACGTTCGACGGCAAGACGGTTGCGGATGGCATCGCCGCGGATATCGGGCAACTCGAACGCGGCACATTGTCCGAAGCTGAGGTCGAACTCGAGCGGCGGCGCATCGAAGCCATGTTGGCAACGCCCGGCGACGGCTTCACGCCGGTTGTCGTCAAGGAACAAATCCGCCGCATCATGTGGGAGAAGGCAGGAATCGAAAAAAGCCACGCCAGCCTGACCAGTGCGCTTGACGATTTCGAACGGTTGCGCACGTCGGTTCTTCCGAACATGAAGATCAGGAACCGGACGCGGGTTGCGAATTACGAATGGCTGGACGTCATCGACGTTCATAACATGATCGATGCCGCGGAGCTGATCGTTCATTCTTCGATCGAGCGACGCGAGAGTCGCGGCCCCTTTATGCGAACGGATTTTCCCGACACCGACAACGAAAACTGGCTGGCGGCGAACATCATGGTCAAGACCGATAACGGATTTCGCTTTGAGCAGTCCCCCTATGAACTGCCGTTCTTCCAGCCGGGTTTCGCGCGCCGTAACAACATGTCGGTGCCGTGGTGAAGGTGCACCGAATGTTCCTGATAGCTGAGACCGCGCAATGAACGTGCAGATCGACGCGCGAAGTATCGGCAAAGCCGAAAATTCAGATGGATTGCTGGCGCGAAACACGCGGCTGCAGCAGGGCGATCCGGTGCGTATCCGCGTGCGGAGACACGATCCGGATGACGCGAACAAATCCGGTCTTGAAAGTTTTGTCGTCCCCTATGATCAGTCGATGCGCGTTCTCGATGCGCTCAACTACGTTGCGGAGCATTTCGCTGCCGATCTGGCCTATCGATGGTTCTGCGGATCGAAGATGTGCGGGACGTGCGCTGTCCGCATGAACGGACGGGAAGTGTTGGCGTGTTGGGAAAGCGTCGAGCCCGACATGACCATCGAACCATTACGGAATCTACCGGTTATACGCGATCTGGTGGTCGATCGGACGCCGTATGAGGCGCGTGTCGCTAAATTCGAGCCGTGGCTGGAACGGCCGTGCGACTATCCCGGATTTCCAGAGTCATTGTCGCACAAAGATATGAAGAACGCCTCGAAGGCGCTGGATTGCATCAGCTGCATGTCGTGCTTTTCGGCGTGCCCGGTTGTTGGGCTGGGCGATCTCACGAATTTCGCCGGTCCGGCGCCGTTGGTCCAGCTGGCGCAAACTGCGCTCGATGTCCGCAACGATCCAGCCAAGGTCGCGAGGGCGCTAGAAGTGGCGGGCATCTTCAATTGCGTGTCATGTTACAAATGCGAGGAAGCATGTCCCGCGAAGATTCCAATCGTGACGCGGGTCATTGAGCCCTTGAAAGCCAAGACCGCCGAACTTGTGCCGCATGCTGCGCGACATGCGACGACATTTCGCGCCATCATCGCCGCGCGCGGACGTATCGACCCGAGCGAGTTGGTGTTGCGGGTTCAGGGCGCCAAGGTGCTGTTGCAGATTGGCCGCGCCTTGCGGCTGCTGGTCCGCGGCAAAATCAATCCATTCAGAACTCTATTCGGAAAATACAAAGGCGCGGCGCGCGCTGCGTCTCGTATCCTCGATCAATGAAGGTCGCATCATGAAGTTTGCGTACTATCCCGGCTGTTCGGCCAAAAGCACTTGTGCTGAATTGAATGTCGCCTTGCGCAAAGTCGCGGTGGCGCTCGATCTGCAATTGACCGAGCTGGAATCGGCAACGTGCACCGGCGCGCGCGAAATTCGGGCGATCGATCCTGTCGGCTTTCTAACGCTCAATGTCCGCATCCTGGCACTGGCGGAGCGTGAAGGCCTGCCGTTGATGACAGTGTGCAACACCTGCACGCTGAACCTGATCGATGCCAATGCCACCTTCGAGGAGGACGAGTATCTCGCCGCTCAGGTGAATGCGCGTCTCGCCGATGAAGGCCTGGAATACAGGGGCACGACCCGCGTCACGCATTTCCTCTGGATGCTGTTTGAGGATATTGGCGCCGAAAGGTTGCGTAAGCTGGTGGTAAATCCATTGAACGGGCTCTCCGTCGCGGCGTTTTACGGCTGCCATATCACCCGGCCACCCGGCAAATATGGCTTCATCGACTCTCGCAACAATCAGTCGTTGGAGCAGCTTTCGGAACTTCTGGGCTGCAAGCCAGTGGATTACACCGGCCGAACCGAATGTTGTGGGTTTCACACCGCTGCCCACGACGAACGTATTTCGATCAAGTTGACCGGCCAGCATATCGCGTCGGCTAAATCGAGCGGCGCCAGCGCAATGGTAACGCCGTGCCCGCTTTGTCACACAGTGCTTGATGGTTTTCAGAAGGAAATCGAGAAGGATGCGGGCAAGAAGCTGGACATGCCCGTTCTCCATCTGCCGCAGCTCGTCGGTTTGGCGCTTGGTATGTCGCACGAGGAATTACGGCTCGATAAGCATATCGTTTCGACGGACGTGCTCAGATCCTCGCGTTCGTCAGGTGCATTCAGAGAATGAGGCCCACGTCCGCATCTGGATTTTTGCGTGTCGGTCCTTATTTCACGGAAACTGTGTTCCCCAGTTTTGATCGATTGAGCTTGTGAATCCCCGAAATTGAGGCCGAATTTGCGCGAAAGCGGCCTTGGCGCGTGGTTTTCCGCGCCGGTTGTGCTCGCCCCCTTCCGCGCGGGCGCGACATGCTCTAAGCACGGCCGCAACATTCCCCAATTCTCGTGAGTTCATGATTCGTCTCGATAACATCAGTAAGCAGAACGGCCACCAGATCCTGTTCATTGAAGCGTCCGCAGCGCTGCAGAAGGGCGAAAAGATTGGCCTCGTGGGGCCAAATGGAGCTGGAAAGACCACGTTGTTTCGCATGATCTCCGGTCAGGAGCTGCCCGACGAGGGGCAGGTGTCGGTCGATCGCGGCGTGACCATCGGCTATTTCAACCAGGATGTCGGCGAGATGTCCGGCCGCAGCGCGGTGTCCGAGGTGATGGACGGCGCGGGGCCGGTCAGCGAGGTTGCGGCCGAGCTGAAGCAGCTCGAGGCGGCCATGGCCGATCCCGAGCAGGCCGACGCCATGGACGACATCATCGCGCGTTACGGCGAGGTGCAGGCGCGCTTTCAGGATCTCGACGGTTACGCGCTTGACGCGCGTGCGCGCGAGGTGCTGGCTGGTCTCGGCTTCAGCGATGAGATGATGGAGGGCGATGTCGATAAGCTCTCCGGCGGCTGGAAGATGCGCGTGGCGCTTGGCCGCATCCTGCTGATGCGGCCGGAGGTGATGCTGCTGGACGAGCCGTCGAACCATCTCGACCTCGAAAGCCTGATCTGGCTCGAGCAGTTCCTCAAGGGCTACGAAGGCGCGCTCTTGATGACCTCGCACGACCGCGAGTTCATGAACCGCATCATCAACAAGGTGGTGGAGATCGACGGCGGTACGCTGACGACTTATTCCGGCGATTACGAATTCTACGAGCAGCAGCGCGCCCTCGCGGAAAAGCAGCAGCAGGCGCAGTTCGAGCGCCAGCAGGCGATGCTCGCCAAGGAAATCAAGTTCATCGAGCGCTTCAAGGCGCGCGCATCGCACGCCGCGCAGGTGCAGAGCCGGGTCAAGAAGCTCGACAAGATCGAACGCGTCGAGCCGCCGCGTCGTCGTCAGACGGTCGCGTTCGAATTCCAGCCGGCGCCGCGTTCGGGAGAGGACGTTGTTAGCCTGAAGAACGTGCACAAAGGCTATGGCAAGCGCAGCATCTATGCCGGGCTTGATTTCGCCGTGCGCCGCAAGGAGCGTTGGTGCGTGATGGGCATCAACGGCGCCGGAAAATCGACGCTGCTCAAACTGGTGGCCGGTTCGACCGAACCGGATAACGGCACCGTGGCGCTCGGCGGCAGCGTCAAGTTGGGCTACTTCGCGCAGCACGCGATGGATCTGTTGGACGGTGAACGAACGGTCTTCGAGGAGCTGGAATACTCGTTCCCACAGGCCGGGCAGGGCAGCTTGCGAGCACTGGCCGGCTGCTTCGGCTTCTCCGGCGACGACGTCGAGAAGCGCTGCCGCGTACTCTCCGGCGGTGAGAAGGCGCGACTGGTGATGGCCAAGATGCTGTTCGACCCGCCGAACTTCCTCGTACTGGACGAGCCGACCAACCATCTCGACATGGCGACCAAGGAAATGCTGATCGCCGCGCTGTCTGAATTCGAGGGCACCATGCTGTTCGTTTCGCACGACCGGCACTTCCTTGCCGCGCTGTCGAACCGTGTCTTGGAGTTGACGCCGGATGGCATCCATCAATACGGCGGCGGCTATACGGAATACGTTGCGCGCACCGGCATGGAAGCGCCGGGGCTGCGCAGTTAATTCCAGCAACGCGCAGCGCTTGAACGACTCTACCGGCTGGCTTCGAAGACTGTTGCGAGCGCGTGTTGTGCCTCGGCCTGAATTTGGCGCAGGTGGTCCTGGTTGCGGAAACTCTCCGAATAGATTTTATAAACGTCTTCGGTCCCCGAGGGTCGTGCCGCGAACCATCCGGAATCCGTTTCAACCTTGATGCCGCCGAACGGCTCGTTGTTGCCTGGGGCGCGCGCAACAGTCGCACGGACCGGTTCGCCTGCAAGCTCCTTCATGTTCAGTTGTTCCGGCGTGAGCCCCTTGAGAATCGATTTTTGTGCCGGCGTCGCGGGCGCATCAATTCGTTCGTAGTACGGCGTGCCAAGTTCTTCGGTGAGGCCGGCATAAAGCTGGTGGGGATCGCGTCGGGTCCTGGCGGTGATCTCCGCCGCCAGCAGTCCGAGGATGATGCCATCCTTGTCCGTGGTCCAGGTCGATCCATCGCGTTTCAGGAATGATGCGCCGGCGCTTTCTTCGCCGGCAAAGCCAAAGTCACCGCTACATAGGCCATCAACGAACCATTTGAAGCCGACCGGTGTTTCGATCAACTGCCGGTTCAGCTTCTTCGCGACACGATCGATCATCGAACTGCTGACGATGGTCTTGCCGATCGCGCATGTCTGGCGCCACTGCGGCCGGTTCGCGAACAGATACGCAATTGCGGCCGATAAAAAGTGATTGGGATTCATCAGTCCGCCGGTGCGGGTGACAATACCATGCCGATCTGCATCGGTATCATTGGCGAACGCAACGTCGAATGCATCGCGCATTCCGATCAGCCGCGCCATAGCGTAGGGCGACGAGCAATCCATACGGATCTTGCCGTCCCAATCCGCTGTCATGAAGCGGAACGTCGGATCGACAGCATCGCTGATGATTGTCGCGGAAAGTCCGTAGCGCTCGATGATCGGCTGCCAGTAATGGACTGCCGCCCCGCCCAATGGATCGATGCCAATCTTCACCCCGGACGCTCGGATGGCCTCCATATCGAGAACGTTGTTCAGATCGGCGACATAGGGACCGATATAGTCGTGAAGATGGGTCGATGCGGCCTTGCGAGCACGCTCATACGGGATGCGCTTGATCCCGTTGAGTTGCTGCTCAAGATAAGCGTTCGCAACCTTCTCGATGGCAGCGGTGATATTGGTATCGGCAGGGCCACCGTTTGGCGGATTATACTTGAAGCCGCCGTCCTCCGGTGGATTGTGCGATGGCGTTACGACGACGCCATCCGCCAGGCCACTTGTGCGGCCTTTGTTGTAAGACAAAATGGCGTGAGAGATCGCGGGAGTCGGCGTGTAGCCACCATGCTCATCGATCATCACCTCCACGCCGTTGGCTGCAAAAACCTCGAGAGCGCTTGCGAATGCCGGCTCCGCCAGTGCGTGAGTATCGATGCCGAGAAAGAGTGGTCCGGAGATACCGTTCTGATGACGGTAGTCACACAGCGCCTGACTGACCGACAGGATATGATTTTCGTTAAACGAATTATTGAGAGCCGACCCGCGGTGGCCGGAGGTGCCGAAGGCGACGCGCTGGGTTGAAACGGCAGGATTCGGTCGATTGACGAAATAGGCTGTCACCAATTTCGGGACATTGGCCAACATGGCCTGATCGATCGGTTTGCCCGCTGCGGCATTGATGTCGGTCACTGCGTCTCCAGCATGTTTGTGAACGGTCTCGCTGCTGTCCTATCATACAGGCAGTATCGGTGTCGAAACGAACGTCCGGTTGGTTTGCAGAAAGTTGCTTTCCGCACACGCAGGTGGCCTGCGGATCGGGGTTTGACGGCCCGATTGAACGAGCGGTTTGTTCGAGACGCGTGAGATCTAGAGTTTTGGCGACGCCGCAAGCGATGGAAGAAAGCTGGGGCCTTCTGTTCGCAGAAAGTCGAGCATGGCTTGCGCCGGTGGGAGCAACACCTTGTCGCGTCGTCGCACGACCAGCCATTGCCGGACGACTGGCAGCCCAGCCACATCGAGGATCACCAGCCGTCCATCGGCAAGTTCGGATGCCACCGTATGAGCGGAGAGAAAAGCTATTCCGAGACCGGCGAGCACTGCCTGCTTGATGGTTTCGTTACTACCCATCTCCATTCCGATGTTCGGCCGCAGTTCGGTCATCTCGAACAGCGACTCCATCAGGATGCGGGTGCCGGATCCCGGCTCGCGTGTCAGAAACGTCTCGTGCGTTAGATCGACCGCAGCGAGGCCAAAGTCTTTCTCGAGCCAGTGACCTTTCGGAGCAACGATGACGTGCGGGTTGTCGCCGATCAAATGGACTTCAAAATCGATTCCTGCCGGCGGGCGGCCCATGACGGCGATGTCGAGATCGTAGCCGCGCATTGCTTCTCTGATTTCTTCGCGGTTTCCGATTGTCAGCTTGATGTCGATGTTCGGATGTAGCTTCGAGAATGCGGCGATCGCGTAAGGCACGAAGTATTTAGCGGTGCTGACGGCGCCGATGGTGATCGATCCGCCGGTTTTGCCGAGAATCATGTCCAGCGATGTCTGACATGTGCTGATTGCCGCTTCGATGCGCTCCGCAAGCATCAACACTTCCTGACCAGCGCCTGTCAGCGCCATCCCATCCCCCGTCCGCTGCACCAGCGGTAGCCCAGCGAGCTCCTGCAGGTTGCGCAATTGCAAGGTCACCGCTGGCTGGGTGAGACCGAGCCGGTTCGAGGCGCCGGTCACGCTCCCCTCGGACGCAACCGCTGCCAGGGCGCGCAGCTGGCGGATGGTTAGATTATGCAGATGGTGGGAAGACATATAAGAAAAACCTTGGAAAGATATTATTTTTTAAAAATTCCCTTATTTTGATCAGGGCGTCAATATCCGCTTCGAACGCACCGTTCCCATCGCCGGGTTTGAACCGGCGGTCTGCAGGCGGCGGGCGAGGGGGGCGGGACGCGGCATGGGTTCGAGGCAAACCTTAGGCGACTACATCGAGCGCTACTCGCAAACCGGACCCTGGGCGTTACCTGTCGCGGCCGCCATCGACGCCATAGCCGCTGCTTCGATCGATATTGCTGCATCGATGAGTGACGGCGTATCCGCCATCAGTGGCTCATCGACATCATGCAAGAACGCCGATGGAGACATTCAGAAGGACCTGGATGTTCATGCGGATCGGGTGATCCGGCGGGCTCTGCGCTGCGTTCCCGTAGCGGCGATTGCGTCCGAGGAAGAGCGTTTACCCGAAATCCGCGATGCCTCTGCCCGGATCTGCGTTGCGGTCGATCCGCTCGACGGCTCATCGAATATCGAAATCAACATGACCGTCGGGACGATCTTTTCGATCGTGCCGACGCCAACGGATCTGTCGGCGGCATTTCAGCAAAAGGGCACGGCGCAACTCGCGGCAGGCTTCGTCGTCTACGGTCCGCAGACGTCGCTGGTACTGACGCTCGGTGACGGCGTTGACATTTTTACCCTCGATCGCGGTGAAGGCTGCTTCAAGCTGACTTGCCGGGGCGTTCGCATCGCGGTGAGTGCTCCCGAGTATGCGATCAACGCGTCGAACCGACGTTACTGGGAGCCGCCGGTTCGTGCTTTCATCGATGGCTGCATCGCGGGCTCCGAAGGTGCTGCCAACTTCAACATGCGCTGGATCGGCTCGCTGGTCGCGGAAGCTTATCGCATCCTGACGCGCGGCGGCATCTTTCTCTATCCGGCGGATGCGCGCGACGGATACAGCGAAGGGCGCCTGCGTCTCGTTTACGAAGCGCACCCGATGGCTTTCATTGTCGAGCAAGCTGGCGGCGCGGCGACGACCGGATACGGCCGCATTCTCGATATTGCCGCGACCAGCCTGCATCAACGTGTGCCCTTGATCATGGGATCGATCGATGTGGTGCAGCGTGTGGAAGAGCTGCACAACAATCCGCAGACGCCAAGTCAGCTGACGTCGCCATTATTCGCCCATCGCGGCTTCTTCCGCGTCTAGGTGGGATCAGGCATGTCGCGGAAGCATCCCATCATTTCGATCACTGGCTCATCCGGCGCAGGCACGACGTCGGTCAAGCGGACATTCGAACAGATATTCCATCGTGAGCAGGTCAACGCCGTCTATATCGAAGGCGACGCGTTCCATCGTTACAACCGCGCCGACATGCGGGCGAAGATGGCCGACGAGGCGGAACGCGGCAACAAGCATTTCAGCCACTTCAGTCCGGAAACCAATCTGTTCGAAGAGTTGGAGACGGCGTTCCGCGATTACAGCGAGCGCGGCAATGCGATCACACGGCATTATGTCCATGATGCCGATGAGGCTGCGCTGCATCACAGCGCGCCAGGCACGTTCACGCCTTGGGCGCCGCTGGCCGAAAACTCGGACTTGCTTTTTTACGAGGGGTTGCACGGTGCGGTCGTCACCGACAAGGTCAACGTGGCGCGCTATGCGGATCTCAAGATAGGCGTCGTTCCGGTCATCAACCTGGAATGGATTCAGAAGCTGCATCGCGATCGCAGCGCGCGCGGTTATTCCACCGAAGCCGTCACCGACACGATCCTGCGGCGAATGCCGGATTACATCAACTATATCTGTCCGCAGTTCGCCGAAACAGACATCAATTTCCAGCGTGTCCCGACAGTCGATACGTCAAATCCGTTTATCGCGCGTTGGATTCCGACGCCGGACGAATCGATGCTGGTGATCCGCTTCAAGAACCCGCGCGGCATCGATTTCCCCTATCTGCTGTCGATGATTCCCAACAGTTTTATGTCGCGCGCGAACTCGATTGTGACGCCAGGCTCGAAGCTCGACTTGGCCATGCAACTGATCCTGACACCACTGATCATGCAACTGATCGAGCGCAAGCGAGGTGCGAAATGACGTTGCGCGCCGGTCCAGCTTCCGACGGGAGGATCGCTTGAATATTTCGCTATCCGCCAAGACGTCGCAGCCCGCAGTCAGCCACGATGCGTTGGCCAACGCCATTCGGTTCCTGGCGATCGATGCGATCGAACAAGCCAAATCAGGTCATCCCGGCATGCCGATGGGCATGGCCGATGTGGCGACCGTCTTGTTCTCCCAATTCCTCAAATTCGACGCGGCCGATCCGTCGTGGCCCGACCGGGACAGGTTTGTTCTGTCTGCCGGGCACGGCTCGATGCTGCTTTACGCACTGCTGTATCTGACGGGCTACCGCGACGTTACGATTAAGGAGCTCAAGGCGTTCCGACAATGGGGTTCTAAAACGCCGGGTCATCCGGAATACGGTCATACGTCGGGTGTCGAAACGACGACCGGTCCGCTCGGCCAGGGCATCGCGACTGCGGTCGGCATGGCGCTTGCGGAGCGCCTCGCTAACGCGCGTCATGGAGATGATCTGGTCGATCATTTCACCTACGTGATTGCTGGCGACGGATGTCTGATGGAGGGCATCAGTCACGAGGCTATCTCGCTCGCAGGCCATCTCGAGCTGGGTCGGCTGATTGTTCTGTTCGATGACAATCGGATATCCATCGATGGCTCGACGTCGATGTCCTGCTCGGACGATCAACTCGCGCGCTTTGCTGCGTCCGGTTGGTCAGTTCGCCGCATCGATGGCCACGATCCGGAAAGCATCGCAGTTGCACTGGAGGAGGAGCGGCATACGGATCGTCCATCGCTGATCGCTTGCCGCACCGTGATCGGCTATGGCGCACCGGAGCGGCAGGGCACCGAGAAGGCGCATGGGTCGCCGTTGGGGCCTGAGCAGGTTGCCGCTGCACGCGCCGGCCTGCACTGGCCGCATCCGCCATTCGAAATTCCGCAGGATATATTGACGGCGTGGCGGACCATCGGCACGCGCGGGCAGGCCGCCCGCTTGGCTTGGGTCGATCGATATCGTCAACGCGATGCTGCTGCGCGCAGAGACTACGATCGTTCGCTTGAGAGCGAAATTGGCGACGTTGGAACCAAGGCGCTGCACGATGTTCGTCGACGTTTTGCGACCGAACGGCCTGCCGTTGCCAGCCGGCAGGCGTCGCAGCAGGTGATCGACGCAATTGTCCCGGCGCTGCCGAATCTGCTGGGCGGCTCGGCCGATCTCACCCATTCAAATCTGACGCGCGCCAAGAGCCATCGATCGGTAACGCCCGGCTCTTTCGCCGGGAGCTACATTCATTATGGCATTCGCGAGCACGGCATGGCTGCCGCAATGAACGGCCTCGCGCTCCACGGCGGGTTCATCCCTTATGGTGGAACCTTTCTCAGCTTTGCAGATTACAGCAGGCCGGCGATCCGGCTGGCAGCGTTGATGCGAATCCGTGTCGTGCACGTCATGACCCACGATTCCATCGGACTGGGAGAAGACGGACCCACTCACCAGCCTGTGGAACATCTGGCAGCGCTGCGCGCTATTCCAAACGTTCTGGTGTTCCGCCCGGCCGATGCGGTGGAAACTGCCGAGGCATGGACCTGCGCGCTGCAGGCGACAACGCAGCCGTCGGTGCTTTGCCTGTCGCGCCAGGCGTTGCCGACGTTTCGTAGCGATGCCAATGGCGACAATTTGGTAGCGCGTGGGGCCTATCTCGTTGTCAACCCAGAGAAGGGCCGGGATGTCACGCTGATCGCGACGGGTTCGGAAGTTGCTATTGCACTCGATGCCGCGCAGCTCCTGGCCAATGAGGGCATCCGCGCTGCCGTGGTCTCCGCGCCGTGTTTTGAACTGTTCACGCAACAGTCGGCGGACTATCGGGCGCAGATTCTCGGTCAGGCTCCGCGCATCGGCATCGAAGCGGCTGTCGAAGGCGGATGGCGGCGCTGGATTGGCGATCGCGGCGAATTCATCGGCATGACGGGCTTTGGTGCATCGGCGCCAGCCAGTGTGCTCTACGAGAAATTCAACATTACAGCAACGGCGGTTGCGGACGCTGCACGACGCAGCGTTGCATGTTCGCGCGTCGGGGAGGGGGTGGAATGACGGTAAGAGTCGCGATCAACGGATTCGGTCGGATCGGTCGCAATGTGCTGCGTGCCATTGTCGAATCGCAACGTACCGATATCGAGGTGATCGCAATCAACGACTTGGGATCTGTCGAAACCAATGCGCATCTGTTGCGCTACGATTCCGTCCATGGCCGCTTTCCGGGCAAAGTCGTCGTCAATGGAGATACCATCGACGTTGGGCGCGGGCCGATCAAGGTGACCGCGATCAAGGACCCGGCGCAGCTTCCCCATAAAGAGCTGGATATCGATGTCGCGCTCGAATGCACCGGCATTTTCACGTCGAAGGAAAAAGCATCGGCGCACCTCGCCGCAGGTGCCAAGCGAGTGCTGGTATCCGCGCCGGCCAGCGGCGTCGATATGACGGTCGTATATGGCGTCAATCATCAGCAATTGACCGGTGACCATATCGTCGTCTCCAACGCGTCATGCACGACAAATTGCCTGGCGCCAGTGGCCCGCACCCTGCACGACGCGATCGGGATCGACAAAGGCTTCATGACGACGATCCATTCGTATACCGGCGACCAGCCGACGCTCGATACGATGCATAAGGATCCGTATCGTTCGCGCGCCGCGGCACTATCGATGATCCCGACATCCACCGGCGCCGCGAAGGCTGTCGGGCTGGTGCTGCCGGAGCTTAACGGGCGGCTGGATGGTGTGGCCATCCGCGTTCCGACCCCGAATGTTTCTGCGGTGGATTTCAAGTTCAATGCCAAGCGTCCGACCTCGGTCGGCGAAATCAACGAACTCATCAGCACAGCCGCCGCTGGCGAACTCAAGGGCATTCTTGGCTTCACCAACGAGGCCAACATCTCGACCGATTTCAATCACGATCATCGGTCGGCCATCTTCCATATGGATCAGACCAAGGTTCTCGACGGCACGTTCGTGCGCGTGATGGTCTGGTACGACAACGAATGGGGCTTCTCGCACCGCATGGCGGATACGGCCGTTACCATGGGCAAATTGCTATGAGTATTTCGCCACACGCGATCGCTCATCTTGCGAGCGCGAGCGCCGCAATCCCCACCACCGATCACCAATAGGAGATACCGATGGCGCGCATTACTTTGCGGCAACTTCTGGATCATGCAGCCGAATATGGCTACGGCGTTCCGGCCTTCAACATCAATAATATGGAGCAGGGCCTGGCCATTATGGAAGCCGCCGCTGCTGTCGACGCACCGGTGATCATACAGGCATCGCGTGGAGCCCGAAGCTATGCCGGCGATCTCATGCTTGCCAAAATGACCGATGCGCTTGAGCAAATGTATCCGCAGATTCCGCTTTGCATGCATCAGGATCACGGCAACGACGAAGCGACCTGCGCCACCGCCATCAAGCATGGTTTCACATCGGTGATGATGGACGGTTCGTTGAAGGTCGATGCCAAGACGCCGGCAGATTTCGCATACAACGTCGATATCACCCGCAGGGTGGTAGACATCGCGCACTGGATCGGCGCCTCGGTGGAAGGCGAGCTGGGCGTGCTCGGCTCGCTCGAACACGGTGGCGGGGAACAGGAAGATGGCCACGGCGTCGAAGGCAAGGTCAGCGAGGATCAATTGCTGACCGACCCGGATCAGGCCGTCGCGTTCGTCCATGCCACCAAGGTCGATGCTTTGGCAATCGCCATGGGTACATCGCACGGCGCCTACAAATTCACGCGCAAGCCGGACGGGTCCATTCTTGCGATGCATCTCGTCGAGGAGATTCATCGCAGGTTGCCGAACACGCATCTGGTGATGCATGGCTCCTCGTCGGTGCCGCAAGCCCTGCAGGACACGTTCAATTCCTTTGGCGGCGAGATGCCCCAGACCTGGGGTGTGCCGGTCGAGGAAATCGTGCGCGGCATCAAGCACGGTGTCCGCAAGGTGAACATCGACACCGATTGCCGGCTAGCCATGGCGGCAATCTTCCGCAAGGTGGCAACGCAAAATCGCAGCGAATTCGATCCGAGAAAGTTTCTCAAGCCGGCCATGGATGCGATGCGCGATTTGTGCCGCGAGCGATTCGAACAATTCGGGACGGCCGGACACGCGGTCCGGATCAAGGTCGTTCCACTTTCCGAGATGGCGCGTCGCTATCGATCGGGTGCACTCGACCCCGGCACCGCAACGTTGGCGACCGCAGCTGCTTAACGACACGACCGATCAAATTGAACCGGGATATCGGCCCGCACGATCAGGAGGACATCATGAACGGACCTACTGGAACACTGCACGGCAAGGAACGCTACAAGTCTGGCGTCTTGGAATACAAGCGCATGGGCTATTGGGAGCCCGACTACGTTCCCAAGGATACCGACGTGATCGCGCTGTTCCGCGTCACGCCGCAGGAAGGTGTCGATCCGATCGAAGCTGCAGCCGCTGTTGCGGGCGAGTCGTCGACGGCTACATGGACGGTGGTTTGGACCGACCGTCTGACCGCCGCCGAGAAATATCGCGCGAAGTGTTACCGCGTGGACGCGGTGCCGAATGCGCCGGGCCAATACTTCGCCTACATAGCCTACGATCTCGATCTGTTCGAGCCCGGTTCGATCGCCAATTTGTCAGCTTCGATCATCGGTAACGTTTTCGGGTTCAAGCCGCTCAAGGGCCTTCGTTTGGAAGACATGCGCTTCCCGGTCGCGTACGTCAAAACGTTCCAGGGGCCGGCGACGGGCATTGTCGTTGAACGCGAGCGGCTCGACAAATTCGGCCGGCCGTTGCTGGGCGCCACGGTCAAGCCGAAGCTCGGTTTGTCGGGCCGCAACTACGGCCGCGTGGTGTATGAGGCGCTGAAAGGCGGCCTGGATTTCACCAAGGATGACGAGAATATCAATTCGCAGCCGTTCATGCATTGGCGTGAGCGCTTCCTGTATTGCATGGAAGCGGTCAATCGGGCGCAGGCAGCCTCGGGCGAAGTGAAGGGGACCTACCTCAATGTCACCGCCGCGACGATGGAAGATATGTACGAGCGTGCGGAGTTTGCCAAGGAACTTGGCTCCATCATCGTCATGATCGATCTGGTGATCGGCTACACGGCCATTCAATCGATGGCCAAATGGGCCCGCAAGAATGACATGATCCTGCATTTGCATCGTGCCGGGCATTCGACCTACACGCGCCAGAAGTCGCACGGCGTTTCCTTCCGTGTAATCGCAAAATGGATGCGGCTGGCAGGTGTCGATCATATCCATGCTGGAACCGTCGTCGGCAAGCTCGAAGGCGATCCCAATACGACGCGCGGTTACTACGATGTCTGTCGCGAAGACTTCAATCCAACCAGACTGGAGCATGGAATTTTCTTCGACCAGCATTGGGCCAGCCTCAACAAGATGATGCCGGTGGCATCCGGCGGCATTCACGCCGGGCAAATGCATCAGCTCCTTCATCTGTTGGGTGAGGACGTCGTGCTGCAGTTCGGTGGCGGCACCATCGGTCATCCGATGGGAATTCAGGCCGGCGCTATCGCGAATCGCGTCGCACTTGAGGCGATGATTTTGGCACGCAACGAAGGCCGCGACTATGTCCACGAAGGTCCGGAAATCCTGGCCAAGGCGGCGACGACCTGCACGCCGCTGAAGTCGGCCCTCGAGGTGTGGAAGAACGTGACCTTCAATTATGAATCAACAGATGCGCCGGATTTCGTGCCGTCGCTCACTCCCGCAGTATAAGAGGTTGTCATGCGGCTTACTCAAGGATGTTTCTCGTTTCTGCCTGATTTGACCGACGAGCAGATCACCAAGCAGATCCAATATTGCCTGCAGCAGGGTTGGGCCGTGAACATCGAGTTCACTGACGATCCTCATCCCCGCAATACATACTGGGAGATGTGGGGCCTGCCGATGTTCGACCTGCGCGATGCCGCCGGCATCATGATGGAACTGACGGAATGCCGCCGTGTCTACGGCGACCGTTACATTCGCATCACCGGGTTTGATTCCAGTCACGGTTGGGAATCGGTGAAGATCTCGTTCATCGTCAATCGGCCGAAGGAAGAGGCAGGCTTCCGTCTCAATCGACAGGAGGCCAGCGGACGCAACATCCGTTACACGACGCAGGCCTATGCAACGGATCGGCCGGAAGGCTACCGCTATATCTGACGCTGAAATCCGGGCCGGCTTGAAACGATATATTCCCAGTCGTTTCAGCCTCGGATCAACTGCTTCGTCGTCATTGACGACGAAGCCTCTTTCGATGAGGATTCGATGCTGCAACATTCACCGGTGACGCATGAAGCCGAAGCCGATCCATTGCCGCAAGGCGCGGTGGATCTCAGGCAGGAATCGGAAGCCGCCGGAATTGCGGGAGTCCTCGATCACCTCGATCGCGATCTGGTCGGATTGACGCCGGTGAAGACGCGGATCAAGGAAATCTCGTCCTTGTTGCTGATCGAGCGTATCCGCAGCCGCATGGGATTGGTGGCTGTGCCTCCGACGCTGCATATGTCGTTCACGGGAAATCCGGGGACGGGCAAGACGACAGTGGCGCTGCGCGTCGCCGAGATGTTGCACAAGCTGGGTTTCGTCCGCCGCGGGCATGTTGTTTCCGTGACGCGAGACGAACTGGTCGGGCAATATATCGGTCACACCGCGCCAAAGACCAAGGAGATCCTCAAAAAGGCGATGGGGGGCGTGCTCTTCATCGATGAAGCATACTATCTGCATCGGCCCGATAACGAGCGCGACTACGGACAGGAAGCCATTGAGATTCTGCTGCAGGTGATGGAGACTCAACGAGAGGATCTCGTGGTGATCCTTGCCGGTTACGGCGACCGGATGGACAAGTTCTTCGCCAGCAATCCTGGTTTCCGATCGCGCATCGCCCATCATATCGATTTCCCGGACTATTCTGAACAAGAACTCATCGCCATCGCCGAGCTGATCCTGCAACAGCAGAATTATCGGTTTAGCGCGGACGCGCGCGAGGCGTTTGTTCGCTACATCGCGTTGCGTAAGACGCAACCGCTGTTCTCCAATGCCCGTTCGATACGCAATGCCATTGATCGGATGCGTTTACGCCAGGCCAATCGGCTCGTCGCCAATCTGGATCGATCGCTGACGGTTGCGGACCTAGAGCGCATCGAGGCGGCGGACGTGTTGGCAAGCCGGGTATTTGCAGCGGCGGCGACAACGCGGCCTGATTCACACGCAACCGGCGCGCGTGTGTGATGACAGCGCCAGTCATTATCGCGCCGTCCATTCTGGCTGCCGATTTTGCCCGTCTCGGCGACGAAGTTACCGCGATCGATGAGGCCGGTGCCGACTGGATTCACTGCGATGTCATGGATGGGCACTTCGTCCCCAACATCAGTTTTGGGGCGGATATCATCAAGGCAATTCGTCCGCGAACACGAAAGACTTTCGATGTCCATCTAATGATCGCGCCGGTCGATCCCTATATCGCGGCATTCGCCGAGGCCGGCGCGGACATCATTACGGTACATGCTGAAGCTGGTCCGCATCTCGACCGCTCGCTGCAGGCCATTCGTGCCCTCGGCAAGCAGGCCGGTGTGGCGTTATGTCCGGCAACTTCGGAAGTCGTTCTGGAAAGCGTGCTTGATCGAGTCGATCTGATTTTGGCGATGACGGTCAATCCAGGTTTCGGTGGTCAGTCCTTTATCAGTTCACAGCTTCCCAAGATCGCGCGTATCCGCGCCATGATTGGCGATCGGCCTATTCGCCTTGAGGTCGATGGCGGAATCAATGTCGAGACCGCCGCCATGGTGGCCGAAGTCGGAGTGGATACGATTGTTGCGGGGTCGGCCGTCTTTCGCGGAGGAAGTCTCGCGGGTTACCGTAGCAATATCGCGGCAATCAGGGAATCGGCGATATCCGGCATGCACGTCTGATGGTTGTTTCTCACGGCAAATGTGTGGGCGAGCGGTTCAACGTCAAGACAAGCGGCTTTGCAGGAGGTTACGTCGCCTTGAGGGCATTTGCCGCACTGTTATTCGATGTCGATGGAACGCTGGCCGAGACCGAGGAACTACATCGGCGGGCCTTCAACGAGGCGTTTGCTTTCTTCGAGTTGCCGTGGATCTGGGACGTCGCTCTGTATCGGCGATTGTTGCGCGTCACCGGCGGCAAGGAACGTATCAAATTCTTTATACGTGAGATATCCGGCGACGACGGATCGATTTCGAACGAGAGGATCGCAGAGATCCATCGCTTCAAGACGGCCCGCTATGGCGCTTTGGTTGAAACAGGCGCCTGTCAGTTGCGGCCCGGTGTTGCGGATCTGGTCCTAGCGGCCTCCGATCGCGGCCAGAGACTGGCCATTGTGACGACGGCGTCCCGGCACAACGTCGATGCGTTGCTCGAAGTCACGTTTGGATCGGCCTGGCAACGATACTTTCCCGTCGTGATATGTGGCGGTGACGTCAGACATAAGAAGCCGGCGGCAGAGGCTTATCTGAAAGCTCTCGATTATCTCGAATTGCCTCCGGATCGTTGTCTGGCTATCGAAGATTCTCGCAACGGGCTGCTCGCTGCCAAAGGAGCAGGAATTCCCGTACTGATTACCCGCAGTCACTATTTCCAGGATGATGATTTCAGCGGCGCCTTGCGGATTGTCGGAGACCTCACCGAATTGAAGGATGGCCTGCCTGCGTGCGAACAAGGCGGCGACACGGGCTCGCCGTCTTCGAATGCATTCAATGTTCGCGCGATGCGAGGCGATAGAGACCGCGCGCGGCGGAGTCCAGCAGGAAACCCAGCACGCCGATGATCAGCACCATCGCCATCAATTCCGAATAGGCGAGACGATCGCGGGTATCCAGAATGAAATAGCCGAGGCCCGCCGACACGCCCAGCATTTCGCATGGCACCAGCACGATCCAGACGATGCCAATCGCCAACCGCAGGCCAACGAGGACATGACCAAGGACACCGGGAACGATGATGTACCACAGCGTTTCCCAACGCGTTGCGGACAGGCTGCTCGCCAGGCGGAGCCAACTCGGTTGCAAACGCCGCACGCCCTCTGCGGTGCTGAGCAGGATGGGCCACACCGCCGCAAAGGTCAGCAGGAAATAGATCGGCTCATCGCCGACGCCGAACATCATGACCGCAATCGGCATCCACGACAGCGGTGAGATCATCCGCAGAAACTGGAAGGCCGGCGACGTCGCGGCGTTCAGCAGGCGAAAACTTCCGACCGCCAGACCCAGCGGAATGCCGATCAACAATGCAAACCCAAGTCCGACGAGAACACGGCGCAGACTGACCAGAATATGAATCCAGAGGTCCGAATGCGTCGAAAGTTCGGCGAGGCTCGCCACGGCGCTGGTCGGCGAGAACCTGCGCACGAAGCTTTGCGCCGGTGCGATTAGGTCGGTCCCGATCCACCACAACAGCAATAGAACGACAAGGCCGCCGATGCCGAGCAAACCATTGGTCAGACCAAGGCTGCGGGCACGTGTATCCGCACCGGCAGGCGCGCGCGCTGCGGGTACCTGCGGTCGAGCCTTGCGGGGCTTCGCGGCTGATACGGCGATGCCATCGGCGGGCCAACTGGTGCTCACGCAGAAATCACCTCGGTTCGAGTGAAGGATTCCGGCAGGCCGAATGCTGTCATGCCGCCTGCCGCCGTAACGGCCTTTTTGACGAAGCTCTCATCCACCAGTTCGCGTGCTGCGACGGTCGGGTCGAGCGTGGTGAGAAACGAGCGATCGCCTTCGATCAGCGTATCCTTGAGGCGGCGAACCAGTTCTTCGGTGTAGCTCGGATACGGGTACGGCTGGAAATCGATCCGGCGTTCGCGCCAAGCCGCATTGCGGATCGCACCGGTCTTGAGGTAGGCCGCATCGTCGCTTGCCGGTGGCGCAAGGACTTTCTCCAGCACGGCGGTGGTGTGTGGCGTGTAACGATTGACGCCATCTTTAGACAACAATGCCGCGGTCTCGGCACGGTTCGCGCGCGTCCAGAGCTGCGCCTTGACCATGGCGTTGACGACTTTCTGCGACCATTCCGGCCGTTGCTGCAGGTCGCGTTCATGCATGAAGACAACGCAGCAGGCGTGATCCTTCCAAACGTCGCCGGTGAAACGCAGTATCTTGCCGATACCAAGCGTTTCGGCCGTTGCGTTGAAGGGCTCGGCAACGATGTAACCGGCGATCTGGTTCGAGGCGAGCGCCGGGACCATGTCGGCAGGCGCCATCACCACCAGATTGACTTCGTTGGCGGCGGGGGTGCCAGTCCGCTTGGAAACCGGCACCAGGCCGTTCTCACGCAACAGGGCTTGCAGCACCACGTTGTGGATCGAATACCAGAACGGAATTGCGACCGTCTTGCCGCCGAGATCCTTGACGTCGTTGATCTGCGGTCCGACGCTGAGGCCGGATCCGCCCGTATGATTCCAGGCCACGACTTTTGCCGGCGCCTTGCTGCCGAAGCGCGCCCAGACGGTCATCGGCGACAGAAGATGCACGACGTTAACCTGGCCAGAAATGAATGCTTCCAGCACCTGAGACCAGCTGCGCAACAGTACCGGCTTGTCCGCCTTCAGACCCTCGGCATCGAAAAAACCTTTGCCGTGGGCGACCAGCAGCGGCGTCGCGTCGGTGATCGGAAGGTAGCCGATCCGCACCGGCGCATCGTTTTCCTGGGCCCGCGCCTCGTAAGCGCGCAGCAATGGCAATGCACCCGCTGCCGTGAACAGCGCGGAGAGTTTAACCATTTCGCGGCGGGAAATATCGTTGGTGGACATCATCGTTCCTTTAGTGGCGACGCGCATTCTGCAGCGTCGAGAGAATTTCGATGCGGATGGCGCCAAGCTCGGCAACGTAGTCTTCGCGTGGCTTGGGCAAGTCGATCGACCAGTCGCCGATCTGATGTGCTGGCGTGCCGCCCAGTAGCAGGATGCGATCCGACACCAGCAACGCCTCGTCGATGTCGTGGGTGATCATCACCGCGGCGGTCTGGAAGTCGCGCACCACCTTGAGCAGGAGATGTTGCATCTCAGTACGCGTTACCTCGTCAAGCGCACCGAATGGCTCGTCGAGCATCAGGATTTCAGGCTTGCGCGCGAGGCAGCGAGCGAGTGCGGCGCGCTGCGCCATGCCGCCCGAAAGCTGATCGGGAAAATGCCGACGCGCGTGCGTCAGTCCGACTTCGCCAATCGCAGCGTCGACGCGTGCGCGGCTTTCCGCGCGCGACAGGTTCGGCTGGTGATTGAAATTGAGGCCGAACGCCACGTTCTTCTCGAGCGACAACCAGGGCAGCAGGCTGGGATCCTGGAAGGCGATCGCAACCCGAGGATGGACGCCGTGAAGGGCGTCGCCGTGCATTTGCACGGCACCTTCGGTCGGTGGCTGCAATCCCGCCAGCACACGAAGCAGGCTGGACTTGCCGACGCCGCTCGGTCCGAGAATCGTGACCACCTCGCCCGGATCCAGTGCGAAGTCGAATTCCGCCAGAATGGGTTGAGTCGCGCCGGGATATCTCAGGCTGACCTGGCTTGCCTCGAGCAGACGCGCTGTCATGCCGGCTCCTTGATCGTGGCACGCTGGCTTTGCGAGACCAGCGCCGTCTTCAATTGAACGAGGCTCGGTGTAACCAGCGGGATGAACGCCACCTCGCGTAGCCGGCGCTGAATGCCCTTGCCGGGTACGGAGAGATACGCACGGCCGCCGGAGGCCGAGAGCTCGAGCTGCACGGCCGCAGCGGCGATATCGGCGAGGCGAATGCGCAAACTGAACAGGGCTTCCGCTCCGGTCTCGAAGCGATTGTCACGCAATCCCTTGAGAAGTTCGGCTTCGGCTTCCTCCAGATCGTCGACCAGTTCGTCCAGCGGCGTCGCGAGAACACCGCGGCCGGTGCCAAGCAAAGCATTTGTTTCGGCAAGGGCGCGACGCGCAACGCCAATCGACATCGCGCATTGCATGCCGAGGAAGGCGGGGCGCACTTTCGGCAACCATTCGCCGGCGTTCGGATGGATAATGCGGCTGGCATCGATCGTGACGTTGTCGATCGTGATGGCTGCGGTGCTGGTCCCGCGCATCGCCATCAGGTCGAGATCGGGAGAGCGTGTCAGGCCTGCGTCATCCGATGACAGGCTCGCGATAAAGGCAGGCGCATCGCCAGCGCCCTGTACGGCGGCGGCGGCGTCGAAACCATCCACATGAAGATTGGTGATCCACGGCAATTTGCCGTCGATGCGAAGATTGTCGCCAGCCTGGCTTGCCTTGATCTGCAAGCCTTCGATGCCGGAGAGGAATTTCATCGCATTCGACAGGCCAGTTGCGCCGGCCCTGCGGCCGGTCAACAGGTCAGGCAGCAAGCGATCCCGCAACGCGGTATTCGGGCTCTGCAGCAAATATTCGATGAATGTCCGATGGCCCCAGAACACGAAGCCGGCCGCAAGCGACCGATCCGAAACCGCAGCAATTGCCGCGACCGCATCGGTGGCGTCCCCGCCGGTGCCGCCGAGAGACGCAGGTACGCCGATTTTGAACAAGCCTGCATCGGCAAGCGTGGGGAGCAACGCATGTACGTTGGCTCCCGTATCGAGATCGTGGGCGGCGCTATCCAGCCATGCGGCAAGATCGGCAGGTAACTCGGTCATGGGACTAACTCTGCGTGTGGGATTATTCGGCGGCGGCGGCCGGGCGAACCCAGGCATAGGGCTGCAGTTCGGCGTTGAGCGCCGGCTGGCCGAGGTTGTTGGCGAAGTTGCATAGGGTCGCGAGGCTGACACCGAGGACGACTTCCAGGGCGTTCGCTTCGCTGAAGCCCGCTGCGCGGAACGACTTCAGTTCGGCATCGTCAACGTTGCCACGGCTGCGAATGACCGCACGGGTGAAGTCTGCCACCGCGTTCAGCCGGGCATCGTCACCATGATTGCCGTGACGCAACGCTTCGACCGCCGGCTCCTTCAGTCCCGCCTTCTTGTAGGCAACGGCGGTGTGACCCGCGACGCAGAAACCGCATCCGTGAGTCGCGGCAGCGGTGATCTGCACTGCCTCGCGTTCGGCGAGGGTCAGGCCGCTGCGGGCGTTGATGCCCGAAACGGTTTGATAGGTTTCCAGAGCGACCGGAGCATTGGCCAACAGGCGGACCAGGTTCGGCAGGAAGCCGTTGTTCTTTTGCGCGCTCTCCAGGCCAGCCTTGGCGGCTTCGGGAGCGTCTTCAATGGTGCGTAGGGGGAGACGGGACATGGTAAATTTCCAGTATGAGCGAGGATTCTTGCGCGGATCGAGCCGACGTCGCTGCATCGGCTCACTTCGACATGGCGCTTTCTTAGGCCCTTTTCAGCGGCAAGAGAGGGCACGCACAAAAAAGACGATAAACTTCCACGGCGAACCTCGATCCGTGGAATGGGAATCTCTATTCAATCGATTCTGGGCAATCAGGTGCTCTGGTATTTGGTCGCGTCTTTGCAGCGATCGTCGCACTCATGATCGCGCGGTGATCGACCGCAAAAAATCGATCAGAAGGCAAGTGCCAGACGTCGGCAATGCATCTCCGACATGACGACAAAGCCCACATCGAACATCGATGTGGGCCTGTACTTTTGTCGAACTATACCGAGTGATCAGATAGCGCCGGATGGCGAGACGCTTGCCGATTGCGCCAGGCTGCGAGCGGCACGCTGCCTCCGCACGGCTTCGAAGCCATGCATGCCGACCTGCCACTGCATCCCGACGATTGCCCCTTTGGTCGGCTGCAGCAAGGCAAGCGCACTGAAGAAGGTGAGTGGCAGCCAGATGAGGGCGTGTAGCCAATAAGGCGGCGCATACGCGGTCTCGACGGCCAGGATGAGCGGCACCACGATGTGACCGACGGCAACGATGACGAGGTAGGCGGGAAAGTCGTCCGCCCGGTGATGATGGAATTCCTCACCACACGCTTCGCAGTTGTTCGCAACCTTGAGAAAGCGGCTGAACAGCTTTCCTTCGCCACAGTTCGGGCATTTGCCGCAAAATCCGCGGCCCATTGCCTGTAGGAGGGGAGTCTGTTGCGATCCTGAGGTCATTGTCGTGCTCCTCTTGCGTGAGCCATACAATATCCGTATTGTCGCAGACAATCAAAACAATATGGTGGTATTGCATGGATTGGAACCCGACAATATCCGATGGGACAGGTCCGATTTACCTGCGGATCGTGGAGGCGCTGTCGTCGGATATCGCTAGCGGACGATTGGTGCGGGGACAGCAATTGCCCACCCATCGCGCGCTCGCGAAATCGCTAGATGTCGATCTGACCACCGTCACGCGCGCCTATGGCGAGGCGCGGCGCAGGGGATTGCTGGATGCTCACGTGGGGCAGGGCACATTCGTTTCGGAAACGAGTGCGCGCGCGGCGTCGGACATACCCTATCAGGTCAAGATCGATCTCTCGATGAACGTGCCGCCGCATCCGGTCGAAGCCAATCTGGACGTCCGCATCACGCAAGGACTGGCCGCCATTCGGAATCAAACGGGATTGACGGCGTATCTGAGCTATCAACATCCCGGTGGCAGCGATGAGGAGCGGGCGGCGGCGGCTGACTGGTTGCGACGCCGCGTTCCGCGGGCGTCCGCCGATCGCCTGGTCGTTTATCCGGGCAGCCAGGCGATCCTTTTCAATCTGCTGTTGTCGCTGACTTCCCCGGGCGATGTCGTGCTCACCGAGCAATTGACGTTTCCCGGTATGAAAGCTGCTGCGGCGAAGCTCGGTGTGCGCCTCGTCGGCGTTGAGATGGATGCCGAGGGCATCAAGCCCGATGCGCTGGAGGATGCGTGCCGCCTGCATCAGCCCAAAGCGGTGTATCTTGTTCCGACACTCCATAACCCAACCACAGCGACGTTGTCGCCGGCGCGGCGCAAGGCAATTGCCGCCATCATTCGCGCGAGCGGCGGGTTCCTGATCGAGGACGATGCTTACGGTTGGCTTGATCCCTCGGCCTCGCCGATTTCGAACCTGATTCCCGAGCGCAGCTATCTTGCCGTCAGCCTGTCGAAATGCATCGCGCCAGCCTTGCGCGTGGCGTACTTGCTGGTACCGGATGCAGCATCGGAGCAACTTATGCGCAGCATCCTGCAAGCGACGATGCAGATGCCACCGCCGCTGATGGTCGCGTTGGTCACGCATTGGCTTAGGTCGGGGACCGCAGACCAGATCGTCACCGCCATTCGTAACGAATCCAGCGGTCGGCAACAACTCGCGTCGAAGATCCTGAAGGGGTTGTCGTTCGCGGCATCGCCCGGCGGACACCATCTCTGGCTGACTTTGCCACGTCAGTGGAATTGCAACGATTTCGTCTCGCATGTCTTACGCGACGGATTGGCGGTTGTCGGAGGCGACGCATTTGCAGTGAATGCGTCGGCGCCGCATTCCGTCCGGGTTTCATTGGGGGCCGCGCGCAATCGCGCCGAACTCGCACAGGCCCTCCACGTATTGGCCAATGCCCTGAGGTCGCCGGTTGCGAATGTGCAGATCGTCTGATGCTGTCGCACGACAGGACACTTGAAGAACCTGCTGCCGAAGTTACCGTGCGCGAGCAATGAACGTAGGCAGGAATCGCGGACCAAGAAGGGCGAACAATGCCACTTATCGAATCCAACGGGGCCAGGCTCTACGTCGAACAAACCGGCGAAGGTTATCCGATCGTCTTCGTGCATGAGTTGGGTGCGGACCATCGCGAATGGGAAGCGCAGGTTCGTTACTTCTCGCGGGCCTATCGCTGCATCACCTATAATGCGCGTGGCTATCCGCCGAGCGACGTGCCGGATGATCCGCAGTTGTATGGCTGGGAGTTTGCCGTCGATGATATCGTGGCGGTCATGCGTGGCGTTGGCGTCGAACGCGCTCATATCGTCGGATTGAGCATGGGCGGATACGCGGCGCTGCAATTCGGGTTGCGTTATCCCGACAAGGTGAGTGCGATGGTGGTCGCCGGCGCGGGGTCTGGCTCGCCGCCGGCGCTTCGCGAAACCTGGATGAAAGAGACGCCGGAGTTCGCGCGCGGGTTTCTTGAGCGCGGTATGGCGGCGATGGCCCAGGAAATGGGACACAGTCCCACCCGGATTCAGCTCAAACGCAAGGATCCGCGGGGCTGGCAGGATTTCGTCGATCATCTGACGCAGCATTCGCCGCAAGGCATGACCCATACTATGATGCGTTATCAGACTTTGCGGCCCTCGCTGCATGATTTTCAGCAGCAGTTTGCGCGTATGACAATTCCAGTTCTGCTGATGGTGGGGGACGAAGATGCGCCATGCATCGAGACCAACCTGATGTTAAAATCCGTTCTGCCGAACGCCGGGCTATGGATTTGTCCCAACACCGGCCATGCGATCAATCTCGAGGAACCGGCCGCGTTCAATGCGCAGGTCGATGGCTTTCTCAGCGCGGTTGCTTGTGGGCATTGGCGGCACGGGTTTGGAAGCTGAAATCTTGCGGGCATGCTGTCGCCCATCTGGCAACACTGCCTTGCCCAACAATAGGCGCGCATCCTGCGGCGGCCGAGAAAGTGAACACTGGAGGTTTCATGCGTAACTTTAGCGAAACGAGTATCACCGATGCCGTCCTGGCGCGCATTCAGAACACTGGCAACCCGCGCATCAAGCAGATCAATGAAGCTCTGGTACGGCATCTGCACGCTTTCATTCGCGAGATCCGGCCAACCCAGAAGGAGTGGGAGCAGGGGATCGATTTTCTCACCCGCACGGGACATATGTGCAGCGATAAACGGCAGGAGTTCATTCTGCTGTCGGATACGCTCGGCGCGTCGATGCTGGTCGACGTCATCAATCACGGCCATTTGGAAGGTGTCACCGAGACGACCGTATTGGGGCCGTTCTTCGTGGAAGCACGGCCGGACAAGGCGCTTGGTGAAGATATTTCCGGGGGAATGGAGGGCGATGCAATGATCGTTACCGGTTCGGTCTCGTCGCCGGACGGTCGGCCGATCGCCAACGCAGTCATCGACGTGTGGCACTCCGATGACGATGGCTATTACGATGTGCAGCAGCTCGACAAGATCGGCGATCTGGCGATGCGGGCAAGATTTCACGCTGACGAGAATGGTCGTTTCCGGTTCTGGTCGATCAAGCCTGCCGCTTATCCGGTCCCGCACGACGGCCCAACCGGTGAAATGCTGGAATCGCAGGGACGGCATCCCTGGCGGCCGGCGCATGTTCACTTCATGATATCCGCACCGGGCTTCGAGCAACTCGTGACCCATGTCTTTGTTGCTGGCGACAAGTATCTGGATTCCGACGTGGTGTTCGGCGTCAAGGATAGTTTGATCCGGGAGTTCGTTCGGCATGAGCCGGGATTGGCGGCGGACGGCCAGATGCGGGACACCCCCTACTATCACCTCAACTACGATTTCGGGTTGAAGCCGGATACGGCCGCATCAGAAGCGGGAGCATCGTAGTCAGTTCGGTCGGGAGATGAGGACGCCCCTGACGTAACCGTCTCGTGGCGGCGTCCGCGGCATCGCATCTATCGTGAGTAACGCCGTTGCTTGTCGAACGTGTATTCAGGCTGTGCTTGCCGTTGCTGCTGCTCTTGTGATCCGTGACGCGAGCCAATCGCAGCGATCAACATAGCTGTGTGCTCGGGCAACTTACAATTATGACGCCGATGCTTGCCAAGCTGTATATGTTTCGCTCATACTGCCCGGACGCTCAATTCAAGAAGCGATCCGATAGGGAGAGAGACCACGATGGCGACAATTTCGCGCCGCAGCGCTGTGCGGGCAGGGCTCGCATCTGCAGCATTGATAGCTTTGTCAGTCGGCGCGCAAGCCGCCGATCCCATCAAGATTGGCGTCACCATCACGCAATCGCCGCCTGGCTCGGTCGTTCAGGGCACTCAGGTCAAGGATGGCCTCGAAGTGACCGCCAAGATCATCAACGACGCTGGCGGGATCGACGGCCGCCCCGTGGAATTGGTGATCGAGGATACGCAGGGACTCCCGGAAAAGGCGCGCGCTGCGGTCGAGAAGCTGATCACCCGCGATAAGGTCGTGGCCATCACCGGCGAACATCAGAGTTCGGCTGCATTGGCCGGGATGGAAGTCGCGCATCGCTATCATATTCCCTACGTCAACACGAACGGCTGGTCGGACGCGATCCGCGAAAAGGGGTACGCCGAGGTCTTCAATCCGGGCAACTACAACAATCACGTGGGCGACGCGGTCGCCGCAACGATGAAATCGCTCGGCGTGAAGCGGGTTGTGGCCTTTGCGGAGAACACTGACTATGGCATCGGCCTTGCCAAGGTGATTGGCGCCAAGCTCAAGGAGCAGGCGCCGAACGTCGAATACAAATATGAGACGCTGGACCGGGCGTCGAAGGATTTCCTGCCGGCCATTTTGCCCCTGCGCGCCAATCCGCCGGACGCCGTGATCGACGTCATGTTGCCGCCGGCCGCCTACATCATGATGAACCAGGTCTATGAACAGGGTATCGCGCCATCGGCCAAGACCTGGTTCTATGACGCCTCCGGTCTCGCTGACTATCCGGACTTCTGGCAGAACGTGAAGGAAGCCGGCAAGGGGCTGTTGGTGTTCGGCCTCTACCATCCGAAGATGAAGCAGCCCCCAATGGGCAAGCAGATCGGCGATGCTTATACCGCGAAGACCAAGAATCAGCCGAACCGCCTATTGTTCCAGGCCGCGGATTCGTTGCTGGTGATCGCGGATGCCATCAAGCGCGCGAAATCGACGGAGCCGGACGCGCTTATCAAGGCGTTGGAGGACACCAAGCTGACAGGCACGCGCGGCGAGATCACCTTCTCGAAGGAAGCCGGTTACAAGAACCATCAATGGCTCGATGTGCCGTATGTGACTTTCCAGCTCACGGATGTGAATCAGAAAGTCGAGAACTCGGCGCTCGTTGAAGAGCCCGGACATCCGCTCGATGCCGCAAAGCTTTGGAAGCCCGCGAAGTAACCAACTCGGGCGACAAGGTTAGTTACGATGGGAGCCATCAGCGTCGATCTGGCGGTGAACGGCCTGATTACCGGTCTGTTCTACGCGCTGATGGCCATTGGGCTGTCGCTGATCTTCGGAATCTTGCGCATTGTGAATTTCGCCCATGGCGAGTTCTACATGGTCGGCGCTTATGCCTACACGCTGATCGCGCTTGGCCTCGGCGTGCCGGTGTGGGTCGCGCTGCCGCTCGCGTTTCTTTTTGGCGCATTGGTCGGCTGGATCACCGAGCGGACGCTGATGCGGCCGCTTTATGCCGGCTACACCTCATGGGGACTGATGCGGGATGAATATGCCGTCATCGTCACGTTCGGCCTATCGCTGTTCCTGATCAATCTCGTCGACAAGGTGATCGGACCCTATGCCTATCGTGGCCCGCCCCTGGTCGACGCCAGCCGGATCGTGCTTGGCCCGGTGCTTATCAGCGGGCATCGACTGTTGGCTGCGGGCATCGCCATCGCCGTTATCCTGATCACCGCCGCGCTGATCAAATGGTCTTTCTGGGGCAAACAGATCAGGGCGGTGTCGCAAAACCGGCTTGGCGCCTCGCTGGCCGGGATCGATACGGCGCGGGCGAGCAGCATCGTCTTCATGCTGTCGGGCGGTCTTGCGGCATTCTCCGGCGCACTGCTATCGCCGGTGATCAATGCTTCGCCCGATGTCGGCGCGTTCCCGGCCATCAAATCCTATATCATCGTCGTGCTTGGCGGTATGGGATCGGTGCCCGGCAGCATTGTCGCCAGCCTCGCGCTCGGCATTATCGAGAGTTTCGGCGCCGTCTATCTGTCCTATCAATATCGTGACGGCTTCGGGCTGATCCTGCTGATGCTGTTCCTGCTGTTCCGCCCGCAAGGTCTGTTCGGCGAGAAGGGACGGGAGGTCTGATGTCGGCATCGGAAACTCCCCTACATTCCGGCGGCGCCGACAAGCGGTCGGTCGCCAGCACTTCGACCGGCAAGAGCGCGGTCGAGTTTCGTGCGGCCATCGCATTCCTGATCGTCATCGCGCTTATCCCGGCCGTTGTCCGCAACGACTACTGGCTGGGCGTGCTGATCGTCTCGATGTATTTCGCCATCCTGACCGGCGCATGGAATCTGCTCGCCGGCTACACCGGGCAATTCTCGCTGGCACCTGCGACGTTCGCCATGATCGGCGCCTATGCGACCGGGCTGCTATGTACAGCATTCGGCGTGCCGCCCTTGCTGGGCATCGTTGCAGCGATCCTCATTGCCGGCCTGACCGGATTGATCCTGGGGCGCATCGTACTTCGCCTGACCGGGCCGTATTTGGCACTGACTACTCTCAGCTTCGCGGAGATCATGCGCCTTGTTGCGTCCAACTCGATCGACATTACGCGCGGCGATCTCGGCCTGGCCGTGCCGGGGCTGCTCAGTAGCCGCATCGGCTGGTACTACATCTTCGTAGGCGTGCTCGCATTTCTATTGGTGGCGCTATATGCCCTGCTGCGATCCAAGGCTGGCTTGTTCCTGCAGGCGATCCGCGATGACGAGGTGGCTGCCGCACGCAGCGGCGTCGATGTGGTGTTCTGGAAGACGGCCGCATTCGCATTGTCGGCGGCGGCCAGCGGTTTCGCCGGCGCGCTCTATGCTCACTTCGCGGAGCTGGTGACGCCGGAACTGGGGCTGATCGGTCAGACCGGTCTGATCGTCAGCATGGCGGTGATCGGCGGCATGGGCACGCTGGCGGGGCCGTTGATTGCGGCATTCCTCGTCTACGTACTGTCCGAATGGCTGCGCGATGTCGGCGGCTACCAGCTTGTGGTGTTCTCGGCACTCGTCGTGATCTTCGCCCGCTTCTTCCGCGAAGGCTTGTGGGGATTGGCGCGCGGTGCCATGCAACGCTGGAGGCGATCGTGAGCCTTTTATCGGTGCGTGGAATCGTCAAGCGTTATGGCGGGCTTACAGCCGTCGATGGCGCGAGCTTCGATATCGACGCCGGCGAATTGGTTGGGCTAATTGGGCCGAACGGCTCGGGCAAGACAACTCTGCTCAATATTCTGAGCGGACTGGCCGAGCCGGATGGCGGCGAGATATTGCTCGACGGGGCGCCATGTCATGGCCTCAAGCCGGAGCAACTGGCGCATCGTGGCGTCATGCGGATGTTTCAGCTCACTCGTGTGTTCCGCCGGATGAACGTCATCGATAATCTGCTCGTGGCAGGGCGGGCGCTGGGGCTGGATGGCGCTGAAGCTCTGAATCGTGCCGATACGCTGATTGAAGAACTGCGCCTCGATGCTGTGCGTGCGCTGGATGCGGGGCAACTCTCCGGTGGGCAGATGAAGCTGCTGGAGTTCGGCGTGTGCTTCATGGTGCCGCCGCGCATCGCCTTGCTCGATGAGCCGTTCGCAGCAGTGCATCCGACCATGAAGGAGATCATGGGTGGTTTCATTCGTTCGCGCCACGAACAAGGACAGACCTTTATTCTGGTCAGCCACGATATGCCGGTGATCGTCGAGTTGTGCCCGCGCGCGGTGTGCATGAACGCCGGAAAGGTTATCATCGACGCGCCGACCCGCACAGTGCTCAGCAATGCCGATGTGATCGAAGCCTATCTTGGCGGGCAGGCAGCATGAGTGAGGTTCTCACGCTCGACAATATTACTGCCGGCTACAGCGGCGATATCGATGTGCTCCGCACGTTGAGTCTCACGGTCGAGGCAGGATCGATCACGGGTCTGATCGGCCTCAACGGCGCCGGCAAATCGACGGTCATGAAAGCCATCTGCGGATTTCTCAAGCCGAAGCATGGCCGCGTCGTCTATCAGGGCGAGGACATTACCGGCATCGCGCCGCATCAATTGAGCGCGCGCGGCATCTGGTACATTCCGCAGGAATCCAGCCTGTTTCCCTTCATGACGGTGACCGAGAATCTCCGCTTGCCGCTGGAAGGGCTGTCGCGGTCGGTTGGGCAGCCGGATCGTGCGGAGATCGATCGTCGTTTCGAGGAGATGCTTGAGAAGTTTCCAGCATTGCAGCCCAAATTGCGTGCGCAGGCAGGCGACCTATCCGGTGGACAACAGAAGATGGTGGAATTCGCCAAGGCATGGCTGGTTCGCCCGCGCCTATGCCTGATTGACGAGCCATCGATCGGACTGGCGCCGAAGATCGTCGAGGAGGTGTTCCAGTGGATACATCTGTTCGCGTCGGAGCAGATGGCAATTCTGCTGGTGGATCACAATGTCCGCCGCGTTATTGCGATGTCACATCGTATTTATGTTTTGAGCCTCGGCGAGATCACCGCATCGGGCGCACCGGCCGATTTCGCCGGTAACCTGCACGAGCAGGTCAAGGCCTGGCTGGGGATCAATTTCTAATGCCGGGCTCGCCGCCCATCACGCCGCATCTCATTCGCGCCGAGCTTCTTGCGCCGGCGAGCTTCGCTCCGTTCGGCACGGTGGTTGCCGTCGATCATGATGGCGGTGGGCGAACGGTCAATCAGGGGCGGGCGCTGCGTCTGCCGGGCATAAACGATCTTGCGCACGATACGGAAGCGCGAAAGCCGGTGCTCGATATCTATCGGATCGATCCGTCGCCGTTGCCGTTTGCGGTCACCTGCTTCGAGCGACACGTCCTGTCGTCGCAGGTTTTTATTCCGATGATGTGCTCGCGATTTCTGGTCGCCGTCGCGCCGGACCGCGGCGGGCGACCCGATTTCTCGCGCGCTGTTGCATTTGTCGGCAATGCCAAGCAGATCGTGCATTACCGCCAAGGCGTATGGCATGCCCCAATGGTCGCGCTCGATACGCCAGCGGTTATGACGATGCTGATGTGGGAGGCCGGCGACGAACGCGATTGCGAAGAGTTTTCAGAGATGGGCAGTCTGGATTTGCAGATCGTCGTATGACCCGCCAACGACGCTCCCGTTCGAAAGCGTCGCAAGGTGGAGCGTGATCGTGCCAGCCGCGTGAGTAGCGATAAGTTTCAGCGCTTCGGTTTCCCCGAGCCCCCTTTTTCCGCCGCGCGACGCAAGGCATCTGCCAGCGCGCCCCCGGCCGATGTTTCCGGACGTGAAGGCTTGCGTGGGGCGGAGGAGAAAGCGCGGTTGTCGCTGCGCGAACCGCCGGACGATGGGCGTGTCGGGTTGCCGCCGACCTCGTCGTCGAGCCGCAACGTCAGGCCGATCCGCTTGCGCGCGACATCGACCTCGAGAACCTTGACGCGGACGACATCACCCGGCTTCACCACCTCGCGCGGATCCTTGATGAAGGTCCGTGACATTGCCGAGATATGCACCAATCCATCCTGGTGTACACCGATATCGACAAACGCGCCGAAGGCAGCGACGTTGGTGATCACGCCTTCGAGCACCATGCCAGGCTTCAGGTCTTTCAGCGTTTCGACGCCATCCTTGAATGTCGCAGTCTTGAATGCCGGACGTGGATCGCGGCCTGGCTTCTCGAGTTCTCGTAGAATGTCGGTGACGGTTGGTAACCCGAAGGTGTCGTCGACGAAGCTCTGTGGCTTGACCTGTCGCAGCACTTCGGTGTTGCCGATCAGCGTTTTGATGTCACTTTTGGTCGCTTCAAGAATGCGTCGCACCACCGGATAAGATTCCGGGTGAACCCCGGACGTGTCCAGCGGATCGTCACCGTTGGTGATGCGCAGGAAGCCTGCGCATTGCTCGAACGCTTTTGGTCCAAGCCGGGGAACATCCTTCAACGCCTTTCGCGATGCGAACGGGCCATTGGTATCACGATGTTGGACGATGCTCTGCGCCAGTCCGGCACCGATACCAGACACACGCGCCAGCAACGGCGCTGAAGCAGTATTGGCATCGACGCCCACGGCGTTGACGCAATCTTCCACCACGGCATCGAGCGAGCGCGACAGTTTGGTTTCGCTGAGATCGTGTTGATATTGGCCGACGCCGATCGACTTCGGTTCGATCTTCACCAGTTCGGCGAGCGGATCTTGCAGGCGGCGGGCAATCGACACCGCGCCGCGCAAGGTGACGTCCAGGCCGGGCAATTCTTCCGAAGCGAAGGCCGAGGCGGAGTAAACCGAAGCGCCCGCCTCCGAGACCACGATCTTGGTCATCTTGAGTTCGGGTAACGACTGCACCAGTTCGGTGGCCAGCTTGTCGGTCTCGCGCGATGCCGTGCCGTTGCCGATGGCGATCAGTTCGACGCGATGTTCGCGTGCAAGCTTGGCGAGAGCCAGCTTTGCATCATCCCAGCGCCGCTGCGGCTCATGTGGGAATATAGCGGTGGTGGCAACCACCTTACCGGTGGCATCCACCACTGCAACCTTGACGCCGGTACGGTATCCCGGATCGAGTCCCATCGTTGCACGGGCGCCGGCGGGTGCGGCAAGCAACAGGTCACGCAGGTTGGATGCAAAGACGCGGATCGCCTCCTGCTCGGCCGCGCTCCATAACCGCATGCGCAAATCGATATTGAGATGCACCTGGATCTTGGTGCGCCAGGCCCACCGCACGGTGTCGATGAGCCAGCGATCGCCAGGGCGGCCGTGGTCGGCAATGGCAAACCGTTTCATGATTCCCAATTCATAGGAATTGGGAGCTGTCGCCGGTCCAGCCTCGGCTTCGGGCTGAATTTGCAGGTCGAGAATTTCCTCCTTCTCGCCGCGGAACATCGCGAGGATGCGGTGCGATGGCAGTTTGTGCAAAGGCTCGCTGAAATCGAAATAGTCGCTGAACTTTGCTCCAGCTTCTTTCTTCCCGTCGCGCAGCTTCGCGATCAGCACGCCGCCCGACCACATCTGCTCGCGCAGCGCGCCGATCAAGTCCGCGTCCTCGGCGAAGCGTTCGACCAGGATGGCGCGCGCGCCATCCAGTGCGGCGGCAGCGTCGGCGACCTGCCTCTCGGCATCGACAAACGCGGCTGCCGCAACCTGTGGATCGTTGTCCGGACTCGTCAGCAGCAGTTCGGCCAGTGGTTCGAGGCCAGCTTCACGTGCGACTTCGGCCTTGGTGCGGCGTTTCGGTTTGAAGGGCAGATAGATATCCTCAAGGCGGCCCTTGCTGTCGGCCGCGAGAATTGCAGCTTCCAGAGTGGCATCGAGCTTGCCTTGTTCCCGCACTGAATTAAGAATCGCAGTGCGTCGATCCTCGAGTTCGCGCAAATACGACAGGCGCTCTTCCAGCGTGCGCAACTGTGCGTCGTCCAGGCCGCCGGTGACTTCCTTGCGATAGCGCGCCACGAACGGCACGGTCGCGCCGCCATCGAGCAAGGCTACGGTCGCGTCGACCTGCTGCTCGCGTACGCCGAGTTCAGTTGCAATTTTTTGGTGTATCTTATTGGCCACGCGAGATCTTTCGGTCCGTCTGGAACATTGCGGCGGTGAATCGCTCGCAACAGGAGCCAGTTTATGGACCAGTCGTCGTGCGTCCTTCAACCCCGCCCGAAATATTCAATGTGCATAGGGTAAGACGTGTCGATAACCGGGATTGCCTGATACAGCCGGCGCCTTCAAATAATTAGGCGCCGGAGTTTTGCACCTCATAGTGCAAGAACTTCCGGCGCCGGCAAATACGTAGACGATCAGCGTAATAGCGCTCTACTTCTTGACCAGCGAGCAGGCCGGATCCGGCGGACCGAACGCCTCGTCGCCGGAGATGCGCGTCAGGATCTTGTAGTAATCCCACGGATACTTGGATTCTTGCGGCGTCTTGACCTGCACCAGAACCAGATCGTGGACCATCAGGTTGTCTTCGCGCAGCTTGCCGTTACGCGAGAAGAAATCCTCGATCGGCTTTTCACGCATCTTTGCGGCAACCTTTAGCGGATCGTCGGTGCCGGCATTCTTGATGGCGTTGAGGTAGTTGATGACCGAAGAATAGACGCCGGCCTGCCACATCGTCGGCATGCGGTTCATCTTGGCGAAGTAGCGCTTCGACCATTCGCGGGTCTTGTCGTCCATATCCCAATAGAACGACGTGGTCAGCAGCAGGCCCTGAGCAACCGGCAATCCCAGCGCGTGGATGTCGGTAATCAGCACCAGCAGGCCGGCCATCTGTTGGCCGCCCTTGAAGACGCCGAATTCGCCGCCGGTCTTGATCGCGGTGGTGTTGTTCGGCGGGCCACCGGCGATGCCGATGATCTTGGCCTTGGATGCCTGAGCCTGCAGCACGAAGGATGATAAGTCCGGCGTTGCGAACGGCGGGCGCACCGAGCCGACGACCTTGCCGCCATTCTTGGTGATGACCGCAGATGCGTCGCGTTCGAGCGAATGTCCGAAAGCATAGTCGTCCGTGATGAAGAACCAGCTATCGCCGCCGCGTTTGACGACTTCCTGCGCGGTACCGACGGCGAGGGCGCGCGTATCGAACACCCACTGAATGGCGTAGGGTGAACAGAACTTGCCATGGAAATCAGCCGATCCAGTCGCGTGGGTAATCATCAGCTTGCGACGGTCATTGGCGACGCTTTGTACTGCCAGTCCGACAGCGGAGACCGGAACGTCGAGGATCAGGTCCACTTGCTCCGTATCGTACCAGCGGCGCGCAATACCGGAGCCGATGTCCGGCTTGAGTTGATGGTCGCCGACGATCACCGATATCGGCTTGCCGAGCACGGTGCCGCCGAAATCCTCCACGGCCATCTGCGCCGCGGTGACCGATCCCTGACCGGTCGGCGTCGATGCCGGCCCTGACATATCGGTCAGTACGCCGATTTTCACCATGTCATCGGACACTTGCGCTTGCGCTGCCGATGTTGACAGCAACGCGGCCGCCAATGCTGCGAGGACAGATATACTTCTAGCGAACATTACGTTGAGCCTCCCCTTGGTTGCGGCCTGTTAGCCGTTGTTTTGCTCATTTAGAGCGTTTTATCGCGACATTGCAATCATTCCGCTGCCCGCGTCAGCGATATGGCGCGGCCGTAGCCGCCGCCGCCGGGCGTATCGAGCGTCACTTCGTCACCCGGCTGCATGACGATCTTGCGAGCGTTGCTCACCGGCTGGCCGTTGATGAGGAATCGGCCAGCGGAGCCGGGCTCGCCGCCTTCGAGGCCCTCGGGAGCCAGGTTGGTGCGGCTGGTGACGGCGTTGAGCAGCCATTCGCTTTTGGTTCGCATGTTGAAGCTGATGATCTGGCCATCGCCGCCGCGCATGGCGCCGTTGCCGCCGGTACCGCGATGCAATTCCTTGCGGTTGAACAGGATCGGCATTGATGCTTCGAGGATTTCCACCGGCACCGCAGCGACTCCCGTCGGATAACAGGTCGCGCTTGGGCCGTCCTTGTTGCGTCGCGCGCCCATGCCGCCGGAGTAATTGAACATCGCGCTGGTGAACGGAGAGCCGTCGAGGTTCTTGCCCTGCACCTGAATGGTCCAGACCGCGCCAGCACCTTCGGCCAGCACGCGGTCCGGCATGACGTGATAGAGCGCCTTGAGGATCGGCATCGGCACATACATGCCGACGACGTGGCGAGCGTTCACCGGTGACGGATACTTGCAATTGACGATGCAGCCTTCCGGCGCCTTGACCAGGATTGGGGCAAGACTTCCGAAATTGTTCGGCAACTCCGGGTTCAGGCAGCTTCGAATGGCAAACGTACTGTAGGCATGGGTGTAGTTCATCACGACGTTGATGCCGTACGGGCTCGGTCCGGAGCTGCCTTCGAAGTCGATCAGGATCGAACCTTGCTCGGTATCGACCGTCACTGCTGTCTTCAGCGTAACGACATCGCCTCCGGGGACGTCGAAGCGGCTTTCGCCGTGGAACGTGCCCGGCTTCAACTTGCGAATGGCGTTGCGCGTTGCCGTCTCGGAGCGGCTGATGATTTCCTGCGCTAGCGTTTCGATATTGTCCTGACCCTGCCGGTCGAGTAGCGCCGATAGTCGGGTACAGGCCAGTTTGCCGCTGGAGATTTGCGCGGCGAGGTCGCCGAACACTTCATCCGGAGTCCGCACGTTCGTCCTGATGATGTCGTGCAAGACCTTATTGGGTTTGCCCGCCTCGTAGAGCTTGAGCAGCGGAATCCACAGACCTTCTTCGTGGATGTCGCGGGCACCGGCACCGACGCCATATCCGCCGATATCGGTATGATGAATCGTCGAGCCGAAGAACCCGATCAACTTGCCCTTGTGAAAGGCGGGCAGCATCACCGTGATGTCGAAGAAGTGTCCGGCCGATAACCACGGATCGTTGGTGATGAGAACATCGCCGGGATTCAGGCTTTCCGGCGGAAATTCCTTGACGAAATGCTTGCCGGCCGCGGCAAGCGAATTGATGTGGCCGGGCGTGCCGGTGATAGCCTGCGCCACCATGCGGCCCTGCGTGTCGAACAGCGCGTTGGCGAGATCGCCGGCTTCGCGCACGACCGGGCTGAAAGCGATGCGCTGCAGCGCTTTGGCCTGCTCGCTGACGATGCTGATCAGATTGCTCCAGAGAATCTCGAGCTCGATGCCATCCATTTTTACTTACCTCTTGACGGCCATGATGCATCCGGTGCGATCGACGGTCGCGCGCCAGCCCGGAAGAATGATGATTGTGGTTTCGCGTTCTTCGATAATCGCGGGACCGTCGATGCTTTGGTCGAGCACCAGTTCGCGGCGCGCGTAAACCGGTGTATCGACATCGTGTCCGTTGAAGCGGGCCTTGCGAGTTTTGATCTTATCGGCAGTCTGCGTCTTGAATTCCGGCGCGCTGTCGCGATGCGCCACAGGTCCGGTTGCCACCAGCCGCCAGATCACGGCTTCGACGTCGACCTCCGGTAGCCGGAAACTGTAAAGCCGCTCATAGGCCTCTTCGAAGGCATGACGCAGCCAGGCGATGTCATGGCGCTCGCGCGGGTCGGTGTCCAGCGTCACTGAAACTTCGTTCTGTTGGCCAAAGTAGCGCATGTCGGCGCCGAACTGGAAATGGATGTCGCTTCCCTTGCAGCCGGCGCTCGCCAGGCCCTTGCGCGCGTCATCGACGAGTTGGCCGATGATTTTGTCCACAACATTCCAGTCGAGCGACGAGAGCCGGGAAAGTGCGCCCTGACCGAGATCGAGGCGCGGCGGCGTCACCAGCGTCCCGAACGCCGACAACACGCTGGCGAGCGGCGGATAGATCACCATCGGGCTTTCGAGCAGGTCGGCGACGTAACATGCATGCACTGGACCCGCACCGCCGAAGGCAAACAGCGGCACGCCGCGATAGTCGATGCCGCGATCAGCGGCGTGTGCGCGAGCCGCCGCGGTCATCGATTCGCCGACGACACGATAGATGCCTGCGGCGACATCGCCGACCGAAGTGCCGAGTTGTTCGGCGAGCGTACTCAATTGCTTGACCGCGCCATCACGGTCGAGCCGCATTTCGCCGCCGAGAAAGCCATCCGCGCTAAGATAACCCAGCACCAGATCGGCGTCGGTAACCGTCGGGTTCATGCCGCCGCGACCGTAGGCAACCGGTCCTGGCGTTGAGCCGGCGCTTTGTGGGCCGACTTTCAGCAGGCCAAGGTCGCTAATCGACGCGATACTGCCGCCACCGGCGCCGATTTCGATCATATCGACCGAAGGAATAAGAATCGGCAGGCCGCTGCCGGTCTTGAAACGATAGATGCGATCGACTTCGAAGTGCCCGGTGACGAGCGGCTTGCGATCTTCGATGACGCAGGCTTTCGCGGTGGTGCCGCCCATGTCGAACGACAGCAGGCGATCGAGGCCGAGAACCTCTGCGTAATATGTCGCGGCGAGGGCGCCCGCTGCCGGTCCCGATTCGACCATGCGCACCGGGAAATTGCCCGCGACATCGACGCCGATCACGCCGCCATTGCTCAGCATGATCAGCGGATCGTGGGCAAACCCGCGCTGCTTCAGTCCTCGCGTCAGTGCATCGAGATAAGGCCGTGTGATCGGCGCGGTGTAGGCATTCATCACCACTGTCGAGGTACGCGGATATTCCCGGATCAGCGGGGCGACCTCGGAGGAAATTGAGACATACAGCTCGGGCGCCAGCTCGTTGAGCAACCCGCGCATGGCGCGCTCGTTCTCTGGATTCAAGAACGAGTTGAGGAATGAGATCGCGACCGAAACGACTTTCTTGTCACGCAACTCCTTGATGACGGATTCGGCCTTGGCCCGGTCGAGCGGCTTCAGCAATTCGCCGGTCGCCGCGACCCGCTCCGGAATGCCGAATGTGAATTCGGGCGGCACCAATGGGGCCGGGAACTCAATCTGCGGATCGAACATCTCATAGCGATGCTCGTCGCGAATGGTCAGGATATCCCGGAACCCCTCGGTCACCAGCAAGGCCGTCGTCGGACCTTTGCGTTCGATCACCGCGTTGGTGACGACCGTGGTGGCATGCACCACGACGTCGGTCACGGCTGTCGGCCGGATACCGGCCTTGGCCAGAACGGCGTCGACCGCGCGAAAAAAGCCGACGTCCAGGCTTTCCGGCGTGGTCAGCGTCTTGTCGACCCAGGTTTTACCAGTCGCGTTGCGAAGCACCACGTCCGTGAAAGTCCCGCCGATATCGACGGCCAAGGCGTAGCTCGAAAGTGCTGGATTTTCCGCGGTTGTCACGACGCCTCTCATTTGGTGTAGTTTCGTATTACAATACTATGTATCATTTTTCAGACGATAGAGATTCGAATGTTTGGTGTCAAATCAACATTTCCGGTTGACGCAAATCAGTTTCTCCGGATATTTGTTTCGTACAAATAGAAAATGTCTCACAATTCGATACAATGGGACGGAGCGCTTGGGTCATGACAGCAACGTATCGGGGCACGCCTATTGCCGGCACGACGGTTTTCACCGGAGCGCGCTCGCGCCAGGGCTATCGCATCAACAAGTTTTCGATGTCGCTGACGGACGAGGCCAATCGCAATGCGTTTCGCGCCGACGAGCGCGCCTACATGAAGTCATGCGGATTGACCGAGGCCGAGATGGATCTCGTCACCAAGCGCGACTGGAAGGGACTCGTTGCCGCGGGCGGCAACATCTACGTGCTGATCAAGGTTGGCGGAGCGGTGGGGCAGAATCTGCTGCAGATGGGTGCGCAGATGCGCGGCCAGAGCTTTGAAGAGTTCATGCAAACCCGGCCTGCGAAGCAAGGCTCTGCTGTCGAAAGGAATCACTAGGATGGCTCGTATCGTCGGCGGCATCGGCTGTTCGCACGCGCCTTCGATTGCGCACTCGTTCGATCGCGGCCTGCAGGAGGATCCGGCATGGTCGCCGCTCTACAAGGGGTACGAGCCGGCGAAGGCGTGGCTCGAGAAGCTCAAGCCCGATGTGATCGTTGCGGTCTACAACGATCACATGAATCGCTTTTTCTTCGATGCGTATCCGACATTCGCGCTGGGTGTTTCCGATAAACACCCGCAAGCCGATGAAGGCTGGGGCAAGCGCGATCTGCCGGATTTGCCGGGTGATGCCGATTTCTCGTGGCACATGGCGCAGAGTCTGGTCGAAGACGAGTTCGATCCGACGATTTGTCAGGAGATGCCGGTCGATCACGGCATTCTGTCGATCTTGCCGCTGTTGACCGACAATCGTTGGCCGGCACCCCTGATTCCGCTCGCCGCCAATGTCATCCAGCATCCGCTGCCGACGCCAAGGCGATTCTTCCATCTGGGGCAGGCGATTCGCCGCGCGGTCGAAAGCTACCCGAAGGATCTCCGTGTCCTGGTCGTTGCGACGGGTGGCATGTCGCATCAGCTGCATGGCGATCGCTTCGGGTTCATGAATCCGGATTGGGACAACGAATTCCTGGATCTGCTCGAGCATGATCCGCAAGCGCTCGTGAAGCTCAAGCATCACGATTACATGGAGCGTGGCGGAGCGGAATCCGTGGAAATGATCATGTGGTTGGCAATGCGTTCGTCGCTTGGTGAAAAAGTGCGACGCATTCACCGCCACTACTATGCGCCGATGTTGACCGGATACGGCCTCATCGTTTTCGAAGGCGCCGACGCCTGATTTTATTGATCGAGGGAAGCTATGGGCATTCGTACGGGTAAAGAATACATCGAATCGCTGCGCGACGGTCGCCAGATGTGGATCGACGGCGAGTTGGTCACGGACGTGACCAAGGACCGTCGTTTCGCAGCGGCGGCCTACACCATGGCCGAGCTATACGACATGCAGCACGATGCCAAGCGCATCGACGCGATGACTTACAAGTCGCCCTTGAATGGCGAGCGCGTCGGAATGTCGTTCATCCAGCCGAAAACCGTCGATGATCTGGTGCGCCGGCGTGGCATGGTGAAAACCTGGATGGACGCGACGTGCGGAATGTTCGGCCGTAGTCCGGATTTCATGAATATCACGTTGACCGGTTTCGCCTCGGCCTCCGATGCCTTCGGACAGAAAGACAAGAAATATTCGGAGAACATCTGGAAGTACTACGAATATTGCCGCGATAACGATATCGCGATGACGCACACGCTGATCAATCCGCAGGTCGATCGTTCGAAGCCGGTCGAGAAACAGGACAAGGATCTTGCTGCCAAGGTTGTCAAGGAGACCGACGCGGGAATCGTCGTCAACGGCGCTCGCATGGTGGCGACGCTCTGTGCCTATTCCCACGATCTCCTGGTGATGCCGTCGACATATCTGTCGAATAATGACGAAGCCAAGCCCTATGCCTTCGGATTTGCGGTCCCGGTCAATGCGCCTGGCCTGCGGTTCATCTGTCGGCCGTCGGTTATTCATGAAAATCCGGGCTCGTCGATGGACTTTCCATTGTCGTCGCGTCTCGACGAGACCGATGCCATGGTGATCTTCGACAACGTGTTGATCCCGTGGGAACGCGTCTTCATTCACCGCGACGCTGAGATGTGCAACGGCCTGTATAACCGCACAGGTGCGATGCCGCAGATCATGCATCAGTTCAGCACCAAGAATCTGGCGAAGGCCGAATTTATGATGGCGGTCGCCTTCGCCATGGTTCGCTCGACGAAAGTGGATGCCCATCTGCATGTGCAAGGCCTGCTGGCGGAGTTGATCCAGTACACCGAATTCGTCCGCGCTTGCTTGCGTGCCAGCGAAGTCGATGCCGCTCCCAATGCTCAAGGATTCATGACGCCTGCCGCGATGCCGCTGTGGACCATTCGCATGATGTTCCCGAAGATGTTCATTCGGATGTGCGAGATCATCCAGATCCTCGGTGCCGGCGGTCTGGTCGCCGTGCCGTCGTTCTCCGAACTGTCGGGGCCGGTGAGCAAGGACGTCGAAACCTACTTCCAGGCTGCAAACGCAGATTCGCGTTATCGGATCAAGCTGTTCCGGCTCGCTTTCGATGCTGCTGTGTCGTCGTTCTCTGGGCGGCAGCAGCTCTATGAACGTTATTACTCGGGCGATCCTGTGCGGCTTTCCGGGACTCTCTACGAGATTTACGATAAGGAGCCTTACGTGGATCGCATCACGGATTTGCTCGACGGTCTCGAAGCACGCCAGACCGGAGACGGAGCGCCCCTCGGGTTTCGGCCGGTGTTGTCCGCAGCCGAATAAGCGATATCTGGCAAAAGGCGACGATGACAGTTCAAGACACCAGCGTCTCGATTGGCGCAACTCGATTGAAGTCGCCGCTGATCTGCGGCGCTGGTGAGCACTTGATGTATGCCGAAGGCGTTCGCCTTGCGTTGGCGGCCGGAGCAGCCGTCGTCATCCCAAAGTCCGCCAATGAAAGCCAGGCCGCCAAGCGTCAACTCGACAGCACGGACTATGCGTTGCTGGACAGCAACTGGCGACGTTTGCCGTGGGCGTACGCGCCACCGCCGGATGCGAGTCTGCTATGCCGGTCAGGATTGGCGCAGCAGCCGTTTGACGAGTGGCTCGACATGTTGCGGGTGCTCGATCGTGAAGCGGCGCGGCGTGATGCCTATGTCGCGGCCAGTCTCATTCTGGCTGACCTCGATCGATGTGTCGAAATGGCGCAGGCGGTCGAGCAAGCGGGCTTGCGCATCCTCGAACTGAACATCGGCGCGCCGCACGGCAACGAAGCCGCGCGCGGAGCCATTGTCCTCGAGCGCGATACGACGCGGGTCCGTGAGATCGTTGCGCGTGTCCGGGCCGCCGTTCGCCTGCCGATCTGGGTCAAGTTGACCGGCCAGAGCGAGGATGTCGCGGGTCTGGCGCAAGCGGCGAAGGAAGCCGGCGCCGATGCCGTGACCATCATGGGCCGCTTTATGGCCTTCGTCCCGGATGTTGAAACCCTCTCGCCGATGCTCGGAACCAATGCCGGCTTCGGCGGTTCGTGGGCGTTGCCGCTGACGTGCCGGTGGCTGGTACAATGCCGGCGCCGGCTCGGACCAGATTTTCCATTGATCGGCACCAACGGTGCGCGTACTGGCTTGGACATCGCGCGTTTCCTGCTTTCGGGCGCGAGTGCGGTTCAAGTGAGTTCAGCGGTTTTTACGGGTGGCGTCGCGGTGGTGTCGAGCATGTTAAACGAGTTTTCCGGATATCTCGATCGCAAGGGGTTGACCGCGACAGCGCTGATTGGACAAGCGGCCGATCGTCTCGGAACTTATCAGGAGCAGGTCAGCCGTCCTGACTATTGGAAGACATTCGTTCCGACAGAGGCATTGCCGTCATCATGAACCGTCACCCGTCGGTCGACCAGAATCTGGCGGCATTTGATCGGCGTGGCTTTCGCAACGCGCTCTCGAGTTTTCCGACCGGCGTGACGGTGATTTCGACTCTCGGAGAGCAGGGAGCTCTGGTCGGCCTGACGGCGAATTCGTTCACTTCCGTATCGCTCGACCCGCCGCTGGTCCAATTCAGTCTTGCTCGCCGCTCGCCGAGTCTGTCGGCATTCGAACGGTCCGGCGTGTTCGCGGTCAACATTCTGGCTGCGGATCAGGGCGAACTCTCGAACACGTTCGCGACCCCGTCCGATGACAAATGGCGCGGTGTCGACTTCATCCTTGGGCGGGACTGTGGCTGCCCGTTGATTGAAGGCGCGCTTGCCAGTTTCGAATGCACTACGCATGCTTTCCACGACGGCGGTGACCACGTCATCATTGTCGGGCTGGTTCTGCGCTTTGAACGGCTGGTCACTGGAGAGCCATTGATTTTTTATCGTGGATCGTACCGGACGATGACGCCGGACGCCGTGTCCCCCGACTACACCGCAACCAATGAGCCGAGGATCCTGCCGCCGCTGAATGGCTTCGATCCATGGACGGCTGGCTGACAGGTCAATCGATGGAAAAGCCGAAACATCCGCTGCAGGACGTCTCCGCCGAATTGATTGACGGCGATGAATCCTCCGAGAAGGGCGGCCCGCTGATTCAGTCGGTCGTCTCGGCGACCGAGATTCTGGAAGCGCTGGCAGCGGCAGCGCAGCCGGTGCGCCTGACCGCGCTTGCGAACCAACTCGGGGAAACCAAGGCCAAGATCCATCGTCATCTCTCCACGCTGAAATTCCTTGGTTTTGTCGATCAGGATAGCCAGACCGAATGCTACCGTCTGGGACCGAAGCTGGTTCATCTCGGGCAGGCGGCGACGGATCAATTTGATCTGCGCCGGTTGGCTGAACCCTACATGGTCAGGCTGCGTGATTTGACCCACCAAACGGTGGTGCTGAGCATGCCCGCCAACGGCGATGCCATCGTCAACGCCGTCGTCGACAGCCCGAACATGGTGACGATTTCGGTGCGGCTGGGCTATCGGTTGCCGGCCCATGCCTCGGCGCAAGGACGAGTGACACTGGCCTTTGCGCCGGCTGCCGTGCAGCAACGCGTGCTGGCGCGGAAGCTCTTGTCCTACACGCCGCGGACGGTTGTCGAACCGGGAGCGTTGCGCAATCGGTTGGAGAAAATCCGGCGCGAGTTTTACGAAGTCGCGATGGACGAGACGTTGCTGGGGATTTCGGCGGTGGCTGCGCCCGTGATGAATTTCGATGGCGAACTCGTCGGCTCCATCGCGATCGTCGGTACCACGCAATACGTCCACGAACCTGTTGAGCCCGAGCAGCTTAAGCTTCTGCTGGCTTGCGCCAAGGCGATGTCGCTCAAGCTGAATTCAACGGCCTATGAGGGGCTGGGCGTTCCGAGTTTGAAGGAATTCATTTTTGATTGAGTGAAGAATACGGCTCGTTCGGCGCTGTTCGTTGATGAAATATCAAATGGGAGTTGGGTATGGATCTGCACAAGATCGATTGGGATGCGATTCCGTGGACGCCGGTTCGTGAGGGCGTCGACCGCAAGGCGTTCTCGGGCAGCGCCGCGACGCTCGCCCTTCATCGGCTGATGCCGGGGCATGAGCCGAAGCCGCATAGCCATACCTACGAGCAGATCGTCTACATCATCGCGGGGAAGATCCGGTTTCACGTCGGCAATGAGACGCAGGACTTGGGGCCTGGCGGACTGATGGTCATTCCATCCAACGTTGAACATTGGGGGGAAGTCATCGGTGACGAGCCGGTGCTCAATCTGGACGTGTTTACGCCAAAGCGTCCAGACTACGCTGCATAGCCAAAATCATTTCGATGGGTGACGCCTGCGCGCGATGCAGCGCAACTGCCGTCGGGTGCGCCGAATTCGATTGCGAGGCTGCAATGACGTCGCACTAGCGAGTTTGTACTGAGCAGATGACCAAAAAGGTCACTGAAATAGCAAGGGAGGGGAGACGTCAATGTTCGTTCAAGGCACGAGTCTGCTTCGAGCCGCGGCAGCCATGTCGTTCGCTGCGGGACTACTTTCCACGACAATTTCCTCAAATGCGGCCGACAGCACCGTCAAAGTCGGGCTGATCATCCCGATGACGGGCGGCCAGGCATCGACGGGAAAACAACTCGATAACGCGATCAAGCTATACGTTCAGCAACATGGCGATACGGTTGCCGGCAAGAAGGTCGAGATCATCCTGCGGGATGATGCTGCTAATCCTGAAAATACCAAGCGAATTGCCCAAGAATTGATCGTCAACGACAAGGTCAATATTCTGGCCGGATTTGGGATCACGCCGACCGCACTTGCGACTGCGCCGTTGGCCACTCAGGCCAAGGTGCCCGAAGTGGTAATGCTGGCAGGCACGTCAATTATCACCGAGCGCTCCCCTTATATCGTGCGGACCAGCTTTACACTCGCGCAATCGTCGACGATCATTGGCGACTGGGCCGTGAAAGCAGGGATCAAGAAGGTCGCAACGCTGACTTCCGACTATGCTCCGGGCAACGACGCGTTGAAATTCTTCAAGGATCATTTCATTGCTGGCGGTGGTCAGGTGGTCGACGAGGTCAAAGTGCCGTTGCACAATCCCGACTTCGCGCCGTTCCTGCAACGCATGCGCGATGCCAAGCCCGATGCGATGTTCGTCTTCGTTCCCGGCGGCCAAGGCGGCAACTTCATGAAGCAATTCACGGAGCGCGGCCTCGACAAGAGCGGCATCAAAGTGATCGGGCCGGGTGACGTGATGGATGACGACTTGCTCAATGCCATGGGCGATGCCGCGCTTGGTACGGTGACGGCGCATATGTATTCGACAGCGCATCCATCGAAAGTCAACAAGGAATTCGTGGCGGCATATCGCAAGGCATTCAACTCCCGGCCTGGCTTCGTTGCGGTCGGTGGCTATGATGGCATTCACTTGATCTACGAAGCTCTGAAAAAGACAAACGGAAATACGGATGGCGACGCGCTGGTCGCCGCCATGAAGGGGATGGCGTGGGAAAGTCCGCGCGGCCCAATTTCAATCGATCCCGAGACCCGCGACATTGTTCAGAATATTTATATTCGCAAGGTCGAACGCGTCGATGGCGAGCTTTACAACATCGAGTTCCAGACTTTCGATGCCGTCAAGGATCTCGGGAAGACCAGGAAGTAATGGCCCAAGCAAAAGGCGTGTGCAGATATTGCTGCACACGCCTTTGTCGATAGGCTGATCTTTCAGAGATTCACTCGGAGTTTGCGGCGATCGGTGTGATGCGATCGCCGCAATTGGATTGGTGTTACTCCGCTGCGAAAGAGACGGTGGCCAGATCGTAATCGCCAGATCCCATCCGGCCGTCCGCGAAGATCTCGTGCTTGGCGACCCACTTGAAGGATTCTTCGAATACTTCGCGCGAATAGGGCTCGAAGACGATCCGTTCGCCCGGACCCCACCGACGCGTGTCCATCATGGCGTGGAATTTCTCGGGGAATTCGTTCTTGTAATAGTGCGTATAGAGCTCTGGCCGCAGATCGATGTCGCGTTGTGCTTTCTTCAGCGCGCGGAAGTAGCGGCGAATGTCTTCCGGATCTGGGGTTCCCTTGATCATTGCCGCGATCATGAACGTGGTGTCGATCACCTTGCGGAAGCCGAGTTGTTCGGCGAGATAGTACGGGCCGTTGAACAGGGCGCCGGCGGCGCTTTTGCCTTCGATCAATTGCTCCATGCGATGGAACAGCATGCCGTCTTCGAACGTCAGGTTGATGTCGCTCGCTGGCATGTACTGCTCAAGCGCCTGGATCGTCGAGTAATGGCTGCCTGATTGATAACCGACCGAGATCGGAACGCCGGCGAGATCCGCGGGGGTTCGTATCGGCGAGTCGGCTGCGACGAAGATTCCGGATGGTGCGACCGAGTAGACGTCGGCATAGAGTTTGGTATGCCCCTTCGAGGCGGCGACATTCACCGTCCAATGACAGGCGCAGCTGACATCAGCCTCGCGCCCCTTCTCGATGCTCTGGAACGCACCTTCATTGACTTTGTTATGATGCTGGCCGCTGGTCGAGCGGATCAATTCGCGAAATTCATAATCGAGGCCTTCGGCTTTGAAGTACCCCTTTTCCTCCGCGACCCACTCATGCAGCCGAAAGTGCGCTTCGATAACGAATTTTCCCATAGCATCCTCCTCCGTCGAGATTCTGTTTTTCGATTGACGGAGCGTACTGCTTCGGGCTCACTATGACTATTCCGCGCAAGGAATATCTAATATGGAAAAGTCGATATACGATGAGCTCGATCTGAAAGAGTTGCGTGTCCTGCGGGTATTGCTGCAGGAATCCAGTATCACCAAGGCAGCGCAGCTTCTGGAAACAACGCAACCGGCCGTTAGCAAGACGTTGCGGCGGCTGAGAGAGCAGTTTTCCGATCCGTTACTGGTTCGGAATGGCCACGTCATGCAACTCACGCCACGCGCAGCAAACATGATTGAGCCGCTGCGGACCTTGTTTAGCGTCGCCGATGGCTTGCGTGCGGATGCATTGGCCTTCGATCCCAAGACCTCGGATCGTCTGTTCAGTCTGTTGCTGACGGATGTGGGAATGGTGCGGTTCCTGCCATCCTTGGTAGCCCGGGTGGCTGCGCTTGCCCCGGGAGTCAGCGTGCGGGCAGTGCCGCTCGATTCCCGTCAATTCGAGTTGAAACTGGAGGCCGGCGAGGCGGATCTCGCTTTAGGAGCTTTCCCGCAGGCCGCGCGGCATTTGCGACGTCAGCGCTTGTTTTCAGATGGTTACGTCAGTGTGATGCGAAAGCGCCACCCGCAGCTATCGAAATCGCTTTCGCGGACCAGTTTTCAGGAACTGCGGCACATACTCGTGGTGGCGTCGGAGACCGGGCACGCGGCACACGGCGCTGCCCAGCGCGTCCTCGCGTCTGAGATCAAACCGGCCAACATCCTGTTGCGAGTGCCAAGTTTTATCGCGGCTGCCATTGTCGCCGCTCAGAGCGATGGCGTAGCAACGCTGCCAGCCAATCTTGCGCATAATATCGCCGGTTCGCTCGACCTCGCAGTGTTCAAGACTCCGGTGGCTCTGCCGAAAATCGAGATTGCTCAGTTTTGGCATGAGCGGTTTCATCGCGATCCCGCGCATCGCTGGATCAGGGCGCTGACCTTCGAGCTGTTTGCCGGAGGCGGCGCGAAGGTGTGAAGACGCCGCAGCGTATACGATCGCCGATGTTGAATGCGGTCTAGATTCCCAGATAGGCCTGCCGCACGCGCTCATCGGACAGCAGTTCGGCGCCGCTGCCGGAAAGCGTCACACGGCCGTTTTCGAGAACGTAAGCGTGACTGGCGATCTTGAGCGAGACAGCGACGTTCTGCTCGACCAGCACGCAGGTAATGCCCTCCATATTGAGATCGCGAATGGTCTTGAGGACGTCGTGCACGATGGTGGGAGCGAGCCCCAGCGAGGGTTCGTCGAACATGATCAGGCTCGGCTCGCCCATCAGGCAGCGCGCAATGGCGAGCATCTGCTGCTCGCCACCGGAAAGAGTGCCGGCGGCCTGAGCAATGCGCTCCGCGAGTTTCGGGAACATCGTCAGGACGCGTTGCCGATTGTGCTCTCGCTTTGCCCGGGCTCGCGGCAGCATCGCACCCATGTCGAGATTTTCCGACACGGTCAACGATGGAAAAATCTGGCGTCCCTCAGCAACCTGGCCGATGCCGAGATTGCAGACCCGGTGGCTGGGCAGGCCGGCGATATCGGCGTCGCCAAACATGATGCGGCCTGTTGCCGGGCGATGCATGCCGGCAATCGTGCGGATCAGCGAAGTCTTGCCAGCGCCGTTGGCGCCGACAATCGCGACGATGGCGCCTTTGTTGACCGTCAGAGACACGTCATCCAGCGCTTGCGCATCGCCATGGAACACGCTGAGATTCTCGACGCTGAGCATCACAATGCCTCCGCGCCCAGATAGGATTCGATGACGGCCGGATCGCGTAGCACATGCTCGGGGGTGCCCTGGGCAATCGCGGCGCCATGATGTAGAACCAGTATGCGTGAAGCCAAGGCGGTGACGGCGCGCATGACGTGCTCGATGAGCAGGATCGTCAAGCCAGTTTTGTTGAGATCGCGCAGGATCGCGACGATCCTGTCGGTTTCCGTCGGGCGAAGACCGGCCATGACTTCATCGAGCAACAACAGTTTTGGCTTGGTTGCCAATGCCCGCGCGACCTCGAGACGCTTGCGGTCGGGCAAAGTGAGACTCGAAGCGATCTGGTCGCGTTTGGCGATCAGATCGAGTTTGGTGAGGATTTCGCTCGCGGTCGTGCGTGCGTCGCTGAGCGAGTTGGTGCGCATCAAAGCGCCGATAACGACGTTGTCTTCCACGGTGAGCGCCGGAAATGGCTTGACGACCTGAAAGGTTCTCCCGATACCCCGGCGCGCGATCTCGTCGGATCGGAGGCCACCGATTTGTTCACCGGCAAACGTGATCGTGCCGCCGTTGGGAGGCATGGCACCGGCAATCATATTGAATAAGGTTGTTTTGCCGGCACCGTTCGGACCGATAATCGCAAATATCTCGCCGCTGTTGACGTCGAAGTTGACACGACTGACGGCGGCCAGGCCGCGGAAGTGTTTGCTCAGATCACGAACTGAAAGCAACGCTGTCATTTGCGCGATCCGTTCAAGCCCATCTGGCGAGCGAGCCATGGCCAGACGCCGTCCGGCCGTAGCGAAATGATGATCATCAGCATAATGCCGTAGAAAATCAGCTTGGCCCCGGGAGCATTGATACCGAGCGACTGCATCAATCCGGTCAAGCCTTCGCCGAGCGGTGTGAGGATGATGGCGCCAACCACCGGTCCAAAGATGGTGCCGAGGCCGCCTATAATGGGCGCCAGAATTAGCTCGATGGAACGGCCGATATCGAACACCTGCGACGGAAACAGATTGCGGTAGTAGAATCCGTAAAATACGCCGCCGACGGCTGTCATGCTGGACGAAATCAGCATCGCGATCATGCGCGCGCGAAAAATATTGATGCCGACGGCTTGTGCGGCTTCCGGATCTTCGCGCACGGCGAGCCAGCGATAGCCGAGCGAGGATTGTCGAAGGCCGGCGACCAGAACGGTGGCCGCAACGGCAAGAATGAGTGAGATGTAGTAATAGAGTAGCGGGCCGCCGCCGAGATTCCACCACTTGTCGGCGCCTTCGCTGCTCACCGACAGGAACAAGCCTGCGGATGCGCCGGTGATTCCCAAATGATCGAAACCAATCCGGGTGAACTCGGCGAATGCGATGGTCAACAGCGCGAAGTAGACGCCTTCAATGGCGAAGCGCCAGCCGAGCCAGCCGACTAACATGCCGGCTGCGGCCGCAACTGGAATGGCGATGAATACGCCGATCCATGGGCCGACGCCGAACAATGTCCACAGCGCCGTTGCGGTATAGGCGCCCAGTCCCAGATAGAGTGCATGGCCCAAGGACAATTGGCCGGCAAACCCCATCAGCAGATTCCAGGCGTGGCCGAGATAGGCAAAGTAGAACACCAGAATCAGCACGGACAGCAGATAACGATCCGCGACAATGGGAGCCGCGACAAAGGCCAGCAGCAACAGCAGGCAAATCGCCTTGCCGCGCCAATTCGTGTGGTACCAGATGTTGGTCAAAGCCGTCGCCCCATCAGCCCTTGTGGACGTAGCACCAGCACGATGATCAGCAGTGCGAATGAAAACATGCTTTTCATCGAAGGCTGGATGTAAAAGCCGGCCAGTGCTTCCGATACGCCGATCAGGATCCCGCCAACGAGAGCGCCCATCATCGATCCCAATCCGCCGATGATGACGATCGTGAATGCCAGCAGCGTATAGGCTTGCGATAATCCCGGTGAGGCGTCGGCAATCGTCGCCATTAGCGATCCTGCCGCGCCGACGCAGGCGAGGCCCAGGCCGAACGTCACGGCATAAAGCTGCTTGACGTTGAGGCCGACCACCGCAGCACCGGTCAGATTATCGGCGCAGGCGCGGATTGCCGTCCCGGTGCGGGTGTAGCGGAAGAACAGGAACAGGGCCGCTGCTACGGCAAGTGCAGCGACCGCAGCCAGCACGCGAACCTTATCGATGAACAGCGGGCCGATGGCATAACTATCGAAGCTGTAGGGCAAGTTGATCGGCCGTGCATCCGGTCCGAAAATCAGCAGCACGCCATTGACGATCACGGTGGCCAATCCGACCAGCAGAATGAATTGCTCGTGCTCGGCGCGGCCGATGAATGGCGAGATAAGCGTGCGTTGCAACAGGTAGCCGATCCCGAAAAACGCGGCGGCGATCGGCAGCAGGGCAATCAGTGGCTCGAGATGCAGCATCTCGAATAGGAGGAAAGCCGCATACATTGCAACGACGGTGAGTTCTCCGTGCGCGAAATTCACGACCCGCATCACGCCGAAGATGACTGAAAGCCCCAACGCCATTAGTCCATAGACAAGACCGGTGAGCACGCCTTGAACAATGACATTCAAGGTAATAGCCGTCATTGCGAACTCCAGCCAGCCGCATTGCTGCGAGCAAAGTGCGAGGAAAGGTTATGAGGGACAGGGAGGCTTCACGCCGGGGCGCGATGCCTCCCGGTTATGCGGTCGCCGGGATCAGGTGCGTCCCTGCCACGGAGGCATCGGTAGTACCGGCGTCATGGTTGCCACGTCTGCCGGAAGCACGACCGTCGGCGTTTGCCCGCGATTCTGCACGCAGCTCGACGGAATGTTGACGTTCTGACCTTTGGCGTCAAACTTGATCGGCGGGCCGATCATGGCGTGGTCGGCGAGGTCGGTCGCCATCAAGGCCTTCATGAGTTCCGGTCCTGTCGCGGTGCCGGCCCGCTTGAAAGCATCAGCGGCGACCAGAAGTGCATCGAACGTGAAGCCGACGTTGAAGCATTCGTTGGCAAAGCGGAATTTGGGTTGTTGCTTCTTGAATTCGGCTTCGAGTGCCTGCGTAACTTTCGATTTCGGATTGGCCCACGGAATGGCGTCGATGTGATAGTCGGCCAGCGGTCCGAGTGCCTTGTAGAATTCTTCGTCATAGAGTCCGGGGGCGCCGGGCGAAATGATGCCCATCGGCTGAAATTTCTGGCGGACGATGTCGCGGATAAGCTTGATTGCATCGGCGGCGCGCGTCACCACCAGCACCAGGTCGGGATTCAGGCCGCGGATCTTGGTGACTTCGACCGAGAGATCCTGTGCCTTGGGATCGTAGGCGATCGATTCAACCAGTTTGAAGGGCAGCCCGGCGGTCGGGAAAATCGCGTCCATTCCCTTGCGCTGCGCCAATCCGAAATTGTCGTTGGCGTGCAGGAAGACGGCGGTTTTCGGCGCGATCTTGGTCGCGTCGATCAAATGCTGGATTTGCGTCAGGCCGTTCTTCACCAGCATGCCGCCGGTCGGGAAGTTGCGGACGAGGAATTTGTAGCCTTGCTCGGTCAATTGCGGTGCCGCGCCGATATTGACGATCAGAGGTACTTGCCGTTGCTCGCAGACTTGCGCAATGGCAAGCGTGCCGGCGGAGTCGAACGCGCCGACGATGCATTGCGCGCCTTCGTTAATGGCCCGTTCGGTTTGCGTGCGCGCGACGTCCGGGTTGGATTCCATGTCGATATGAATCAGTTCGACATTGAAGCCAAAGTTGGAAAGCACTGCGGGCGAGACCAGCGCGCCGCGATGACAACTTTGGCCGGCTTGTGCCAGATAGCCTGACTGCGGCAGCAGCACGGCAATCTTCAGCGCCTTTGCCTGGGCCCGCACGATGGCAGGCGCGCCCAGAAGAACCGCACCGGCGGCCGTACCTGCAAGCACACTGCGACGACTGAATTTGCGATGATCGATCGACATAAATGTTCCTCCTGAGGCGCCCACCGGTTTGCCGGTCGTGGCTGATTATTTTGTCGCTGGCTCAAATCCTGGCCTGGCTCTTTAGGGAGTTCTGATGCAAGCGCGAGGCCCGTAATTATTGCGTGGTCATCCCATTATCACAAGCGCTTAGCTGCCGAATTGCATCATCCTTTCGGTGGCGTTTGAAGCCTGTTGACGTCTGTGGTTTCAGGCGGGCTTTTTCCGTCGAATGAACGTCCAAGGGCTGGCTTCGGAATCCCTGGGGACTTCTACGACGATGACGTAGGGGCCGCCGTCCGCGAGGGCCTTCTCCAGCGCGGGACGGAACGACGCCGGGGAGGTGACCCGTGCGGCTCCAACGCCGAACGAATCCGCCAGTTTGACAAAATCCGGATTCACCAGATCGGACGCGACAACGCGGCCATCGAATTCCTGAATCTGGTCACGGCGAACATTGCCATAGGCATTGTTGTTGAATATCAGCGTGACGACGCCGATATTGAACTGTACGGCCGTCGCCAGTTCTTGCACCGCAAACATGAAGCCGCCGTCGCCGGTGATGGCCACCACCGGGCGATCCGGGTTGGCAACCTTGGCGCCGAGCGCCGTCGGGAAGCCGGCTCCCAGCGTGCCTTGATAGCCAGACGAAATGAACGTTCGCGGTTCATAGACAGGGAATCCGTACCATGAGGCGAAGCCGAACTGCGACAACTCGTCGGTGACGATGCCATCGGCTGGCAGAATTTCGCGCAGAATATTGAGATAAGCCATTTGCGGCTGTATCGACTGAATCTCCTTCAGCGTCGATGCCGATGCCGCTCGTATGGCTTCGCGGCGCCCCTTCTGCTTCTTGTAGCCCTGGCGTTGCACGGCGGCCAACAGATCGCGCGTACCGGCCTGAGCGTCGGCCACGATCGGAACGTTCGGCGCGTAGCGCCGCATCTCCGACGGGTCGATATCGATACGAATGATCTTCTGTCCTTCGGGCCGATAAGGCCATCGCCAAGCCGTCAATTCCAGCCGCGTTCCGATACCGATGACGAGGTCGGTCTGTGGCCAGAGTTCGTAAGCCGATGCGATCGTCAGGCCCAGTTCGTGAGTATTGCTGACGATCCCACGGCCGCTGCGGAACGCGACCACGGGGGCATCGATGAGTTCGGCCAGTTCGCGGATTTCCTCGCGTGCGTCGATAGCGCCGCTCCCGACAAAAATCATCGGTGCCTTGCTGCTGGCAATCAACGATGCGGCCGCCTTGATGCGTTCACTGTCGGGCTGCGGTGCCGGAAACCGATCGAATGGCTTCGCGGGGCTAACGTCGGCGCGCTGCGTGAAGACGTCCCATGGCATCTCGAGTGCGACTGGCCCATTCCGGCCGGAGCGCATCTCCTGAAATGCGCGTGACACAAGTGTCGGCGCGGCGTCCGGATATTCGATGCGGTCGGCCCATTTCACGAAACTCCGCAGTGTCGCTAGCTGGTCGGGCATCTCGTGAAGATGCCCGCGGCCTTTGCCGAGAAATGGCGTCGGCACCTGGCCGGTCAGGCACAGCACCGGCTCGTTGCCACCGAAGGCCGTGAGTAGCGCAGCGCCGGCATTCAGTACGCCGGGCCCCGGGACGACGCTGAAGACGCCTGGCTTTCCGCTCGAGCGCGCATAGCCGAATGCCATGTAGCCGCACGCCTGTTCATGTCGCGCCCCGATGACCCTCAATTGCGCTTGCTGGAATGCATCAAAAAGGCCGTAAACCTGGGCCCCCGGCAAACCAAAGACCGTATCGACACCGTGAGCGACGAGACTGCCGACGATTGCTTCGCCGCCTGTAGTTGAGGCCATTTTGTTCTCCAGTCCTTCGCGGAATCGCCCAGTCGGTCCTTCGATCTCCGCAGATGTTGCGGGCTCGCGGAGTTTGATACCGATCCTTGCTATCAAATGATCTGCCGGATGCAAGTGGCGAACGCGTGAATGAGCGCAGCCATGAGCATCAATTTTCATACTCGTCGCAAGTCATGTTTCGCCCTGCGATCCGTATGCGGTGATGATAACGACGTGGATATCTGTGTTCGCTTGACCAGAGGTATGTCCTTTGTCACCGTCGATCGCGAAGGAGTTTGCGATGAATGCAGGATCTGCAGATGTCGGTACGCGGCCTGAGCCTCAAGCGCTCGCCCGCGCGATCGAGAAGCTGAGTGCACGCTTTGGCGAGAGGCTGCTGACCTCGATGGCCGTGCGCGATCAGCATGCGCACACCACGACCTGGCTCCAGCCGCAGCGGCCCGATGCCGTGGTGCTGGCCGCGCAAACGGCGGACATCCAGTCTGTAGTTCGCATTTGTTCAGAGTATCGGATACCCGTGATTGCCTTCGGTGCAGGGACCTCGCTGGAGGGGCAGGTCAACGCACCCTATGGCGGAATCTGTATCGATCTGCGAGACATGAATCGTGTGCTCGAAGTCCACGCGGACGATCTTGATTGCGTCGTGCAGCCGGGTGTGACGCGCAAGCAACTCAACGAGTATCTGCGCGATCAGGGTCTGTTTTTTCCGATAGATCCCGGAGCCGATGCGTCGCTGGCCGGCATGGCGTCTACGCGCGCGTCGGGTACCAATGCCGTGAGATATGGCACGATGCGAGATAACGTGCTGGCGTTGAAAGTCGTGCGAGGGGACGGTGAAATCATCACGACTGCGACGCGCGCGAAGAAGTCGTCGGCAGGTTATGATCTCACTCGTTTGTTCGTTGGTGCCGAAGGTACGCTCGGCATCATTTCAGAGTTGACAATCAAATTGCATGGCATCCCCGAGATGATTGCGGCTGCGTCGTGTTCGTTTGCGACGGTGCGAGGAGCCTGCGAGGCAACCATACTCGCGATGCAAGCTGGCATTTCAGTCGCGCGAATTGAATTGCTCAACGCCGCACAGGTTCGTGCCTGCAATGCATATTCCAAACTGTCGTTGCCCGAAACGCCGCTGCTTCTGCTCGAATTTCATGGATCGGAAATCGAGGTTGCCGAGCAAACCCGCAAGTTCGGCGAGATTGCTAGCGAATGTGGTGGCGGATCGTTCGAATGGACGACCCGGCCGGAAGACCGGACACGACTCTGGCAGGCGAGGCACGATGGCTATTGGGCGGTGAAGAATTTGCGTCACGGCGCTGGAATTGTGGCGACCGACGTCTGTGTGCCCATTTCTCGACTTGCCGAATGCGTTGTTGAAACTGAGCAAGACCTTGAAGCAAGCGGCATGTTGTCGCCAATCGTCGGCCATGTCGGCGATGGCAATTTTCATTGCGCATTGCTGTGCGATGTCGCCGATGCTGGCGAGATCGCACGTGCCGAGGACTTTCAGCGCCGGCTTGTCGAGCGTGCGCAGGCCATGGGCGGCACATGCACCGGCGAGCATGGCATCGGCCAAGGCAAGCAGAAATATCTCAGGGCTGAACTCGGCATCGAAGCGATCGATGCCATGCGTGCGCTGAAGAGCGCGCTCGATCCGCAGAATATCTTCAACCCCGGAAAGATTGTTCCGGGCCACTAGCCGGGAGAGTACTGCGAATTCGACGTATCGTCCGGCGGAATATTCCGGTGGCGTTGCCGATGCAGATGTTCGGTCAGGGCAATTGATCGCGCGCGCGAAACCAGCTTACATTTGCGTCTGAGCCTTGTCCGGTGTGTCCCGGGAGCTGCAAGGCCAAAGGCATTCTGAGATGCCTATTTCGGGAGATGTAACATGGTTGACGCGCTGATTATCGATGCCTGCAGGACGCCACGCGGAATCGGCAAGGCCGGAAAAGGTGCGTTGGCGGGGATACATCCGCAGCAACTCGGGGCGACCGTGTTGCGCGCATTGGCCGAGCGAACCGGGATCGATACCGCTGACGTCGATGACATCATCTGGGGTACAAGTTCCCAGCGTGGACCTCAGAGTGGTGATCTCGCGCGCATGTCGGCGCTCGACGCGGGGTATGACGTTCGAGCCAGCGGTGTGACGCTGGATCGCTTTTGTGGCTCGGGCATCACTTCGGTCAACATGGCCGCCGCGTCGATCATGTCCGGTTCGGAAGATCTGGTGATCGCCGGCGGTACCGAGATGATGTCGATGGAGGGACGTCGCGGCGAAGGGCCGCTGATGATGGATGCCGGCAACCTGCGGCTACGCGCGCTGCATCCGCAATCGCATCAAGGAGTTTGTGCCGATGCTATTGCGACCATGGAGAATATCTCGCGGCGCGATGTCGATGAACTCTCACTGGCCAGTCAGCAACGCGCAGCGACGGCAATCGCCAACGGGCATTTTGCTAAAAGTCTTGTGCCGGTCTATCGCGAGGACGGTAGCCTTGCGCTCGATCGCGAGGAGTATCCGCGTCCGCAAACGACGCTTGAAGGTCTCTCCGGCCTAAAACCGGCGTTCGCCGCACTCGCGGACTATCCGCTCGATGAAAGCGGGACGACTTTCCGGAATTTGATTCTTGCGAAATATCCTGATCTCGACATCGAGTTCATTCATCATGCCGGCAATTCGTCGGGTGTCGTCGACGGCTCCGCCGCCCTTCTTCTGGCATCGCCGAGTTATGCCAAAGCCCACGGCTTGAAGCCGCGGGCCCGGGTCGTGGCCATGGCCAATATCGGCGATTCTCCGACCCTGATGCTGAATGCTCCGGTGCCTGCGGCCCGCAAGGTCCTGGCCAAGGCGGGGCTGACGCTGGACGATATCGACCTGTTTGAGGTCAACGAGGCGTTTGCCGTGGTTGCTGAGAAATTCATCCGCGATCTCAAGCTCGACCGTGACAAGGTCAATGTCAACGGCGGTTCGATCGCGCTCGGTCATCCGATTGGCGCCACGGGATCGATCTTGATCGGGACGCTGCTGGATGAACTGGAGCGGCGCGATCTCAAGCGCGGGTTGGTGACGATGTGTGCGGCTGGCGGCATGGCGCCGGCGATCATCATCGAGCGGGTGTGAATACAATATGGCGTAGAGCTTTCCGCCGCGTTCTGTTTTGTCTGTAGCCGCTGGCATGATCGACAGGCCTGCGGTGTCGCATGATCGATCCGAGGAAGCCTGAATGACGGACATGGTTGCGCAGGAACGGCCGTTGCCAAATTCCAGGACGACGGCCGAACGATTTGACGTGCTGATTGTCGGCGCAGGCATTTCCGGCGTTGGCGGAGCTTATCATCTCCAGCAGCAGTGTCCCGGGATGAGCTATGTCGTGCTGGAATCGCAGGACAGTTTTGGCGGCACCTGGCTCACGCACCGCTACCCCGGCATTCGTTCGGACAGCGATCTCTATACGTTCGGCTATCGATTCAAGCCGTGGGTCGGTGCGCCGATCGCGACCGCCGCCGAAATCCTGCGCTACATGGGTGAGGTCATCGAGGAGAACGACCTCGCTCGCCATATCCGCTATCAGCAGAAAATTGTGTCTGCGCGTTGGTCAAGCACGGACAACCTCTGGCATATCGAAGCGGTCCGGACCGATACCGGTGAAACGTTACGTTACGAGGCGAACTTCCTTTGGATGTGCCAGGGCTATTTCCGTCATTCGGAGGGGTACACGCCGGATTGGCCCGATATCGATCGCTTTAAGGGCAAGATCGTCCATCCGCAGAATTGGCCTGAGGATCTCGATTATAAGGGTAAGGACGTCATCGTCATTGGTTCCGGGGCGACAGCCGCAACACTCGTGCCGGCCATCGCCAGCGATTGCGCGCATGTCACGCTGTTGCAACGTTCGCCGACGTTTTTCATCACTGGCCGTAACGCCAATGATCTCGCCAACACGTTGCGCGAGCTGAAGATCGACGAGACGTGGATACACGAGATCGTTCGGCGCAAGATCCTGTTCGATCAGGAGGCGTTCACGCGGCGATGCATCGCCGAGCCGGAGAAGGTTACGGCGGAGTTGCTGGGCGCGGTTCGTGCCTTCCTCGGCAAGGACTACGATATCGATACGCATTTCACGCCACGCTATCGGCCGTGGCGGCAGCGTATTGCCTTCGTTCCGGATGGCGATCTGTTCAAGGGCATCAGTTCGGGCAAGGCGTCGGTGGTGACCGACGAGATCGAGCGTTTCACCGAAAAGGGTATCTTGCTGAAATCCGGCATGACGCTCGAAGCCGATATCATCGTGACCGCCACTGGCTTCAATCTGAATGTGCTTGGTGATATCGCCTTTCAGATCGATGGCCGTCCGCTGGATTTCGCGGAAACGGTGACCTATCGCGGCATGATGTTTACCGGCGTTCCCAACATGGCATGGGTATTCGGATATTTTCGTGCCAGCTGGACTTTGCGGTCCGACCTCGTGGCTGATTTTGTCTGCCGTCTGCTCAATCACATGAAGGCGAAGGGTGCGAAGCGCGTGGTACCTGTGCTCCGGCCAGAGGATGAGGATATGCCGCTGCTGCCGTGGATGGACTCGGAGAATTTCAATCCAGGCTATCTGATGCGCGGTATGCACTTGTTGCCCAAGCGCGGTGACAAACCGGAATGGCGGCACAGCCAGGATTACTGGAGCGAGAAGGACGAGCTTCCCGCTATCGATCTAGATGACAAGGCCTTTCTTTATGGCTAGGACCGACGTTGATTAGTGCAACGTCGCGCCGTTAAGCAGGATCGATCATGTCTGCCATCAGACTTGACCACATCACCAAGAGCTGGGGGGCGTTCCGTGCGGTCGATGATGTCAGCTTGACGGCCGATGAAGGTTCCCTGCTGGTCCTGCTCGGACCCTCGGGCTGCGGGAAATCGACGACGCTGCGCTTGATCGCGGGGCTGGAACAGCCCGACGGCGGAACCGTGACGATCGGAGATGTTGACGTCACTCACATGACGCCGGCACAGCGCCGGATCGCCATGGTCTTTCAATCGTATGCGCTGTTCCCGCATCTCAGCGTCGCGGAGAACATTGTTTTCGGACTTCGCGTACGTCGCGTCTCGCGGGCCGAGCGTGATGAGCGGCTGAAGCGTGTTGCCGATATTGTCGGTCTCGGTCAATTGCTGGATCGCAAGCCGTCGCAATTGTCCGGCGGTCAACGCCAGCGCGTGGCGCTGGGACGCGCCATCATTGCCGAAGCGAAAGTCTGCCTGATGGATGAGCCGCTCTCCAATCTCGACGCCAAGTTGCGGCATGAAATGCGGACCGAAATCCGCGCGCTGCAGCAACGCCTCGGCATGACGATGGTCTATGTCACTCACGACCAGACCGAAGCCATGACAATGGCCGACCGTGTCGTATTGATGCGCGAAGGTCGCGTCGAACAGAACGGCGCGCCGGAGCAACTCTATAATCGGCCCGAAACGGCATTCACGGCGCGCTTTATCGGCACGCCGCCAATGAACCTGCTTACCGCGGGGGACAGGCTGATTGGAATTCGTCCGGAGGATATCCGGGTCGTGTCACAAGACGGTCGTATGGCGCAGGTAAAGGCCATCGAACATCTCGGTGCCGACAGCATCGTCCTTTGCGAGATTGACGGGAAACCGGTTGCGGTGCGGCAGAACGGGTTCAGCAAGGTTGCGTCGGGCGATACAATCCGGCTTGCTTGGGATAGCATCCATGAGCATCATTTCGAGGGATCGTCGGGCCGGCGGCTGGACACGGTTGCGGATGACCAAACGCAGATCGCATCCAGTTGAAACGGCAAGTTACGGCGCATGTGTCGCCAATTGTAAACGGGGGAGGAGCGCATGAAGGTTTTCGGGCGTACGATGTTGGCTGCTGCTGCGGTTGCGATCTCGGCGCTTGCGCCGCGCCCGGCTGCCGCCGTCGACCTCACCATGTATTATCCAGTGGCGGTGGGTGGTCCGGTCACCAAGATCATTGATGACATGGTGGCGCGCTTCGAGAAGGAGAATGCCGACATCAAGGTAACGGCGGTCTACGCCGGCAATTATACCGACACCATGACCAAGGCGATGACCGCGATGAAGGGCGGTCAGCCGCCGCAACTTTCGGTGCTGCTCTCGACCGACGTGTTCACACTGATGGACGAGAACGCGATTGTGCCGATGGACGGGCTTGTCGCCGATAAAGCGTGGTTCAAGGAATTCTACCCGGCGTTCATGGCCAACGGGCAGATCGATGGCAAGACCTGGAGCATTCCTTTCCAGCGCTCGACCATCGTGCTGTACTGGAACAAGGATGCCTTCAAGGAAGCCGGACTTGATCCCGAGAAAGCACCTGCGACCTGGGATGAAATGGCGAGCATGGCTGCCAAGCTGGTGAAGAAGGACGCGTCCGGCAACGTCGCGCGCTGGGGCATCGAGATTCCGTCGACAGGGTACGCCTATTGGATGCTGCAGGCACTGGCGATCGAGAATGGCCAGAAGCTGATGAACGAGGCCGGCAACGAGGTTTACCTCACCGCACCCAAGACCATTGCAGCGCTTGACTATTGGGTCGATCTCTCGCGGAAGCAATCCGTGATGCCCAAGGGAAGCATCGATTGGGCGACGCTGCGGACCGATTTCCTCGAAGGCAAGACGGCGATGATGTGGCACACCACCGGCAATCTGACTGCCGTCAAGGATGGCGCCAAGTTCAATTTCGGCGTCGCGATGTTGCCAGCGAAGGAGCGTCGCGGGTCGCCGACTGGCGGCGGCAGCTTCTACATTTTCAAGAGCGCAACGCCTGAACAGCAGAAGGCTGCGGTAAAGTTCATTCAGTGGATGACTGCACCCGAGCGTGCCGCCGAATGGAGCATCAAAACAGGGTATGTTGCGGTGTCACCCTCGGCGTACAAGACGCCGGACATGGAAGCCTATGCCAAGAGCTTCCCGCCGGCGACGGTCGCGCGCGACCAACTCGAATTCGCCGTACCGGAATTGTCGGTGCACGAGAACGGGCGCATCTACAAGTTCGTTGGCGATGCCGTGCAGGCGGCTGTCACCGGCACACAGAGCCCGCAGGAGGCCTTGGCAGGTGCCCAGCAGCAGGCCGATCGCGTGCTGCGGGCTTATAAATAAGGACCGAGAGGCCGGGCGCGGTTTTGCGCCGTCCGGCCTCATATCCGATGTCCGGCCAAACCGATACGCATCCGCTGATATCCCGCAAGCCGCGCTCGTATGCGTGGTGGAATGCGGTCAATGCGTGGCTGTTGCTGTTGCCGGCTGCGGTGCTGTTGGTTGCCTTCACGCACTATCCAATCCTGGCAACGATCCGGCACAGCCTGTTCGTCGCGCGGCGTAACGGGACGGAGGTCTTCGTCGGTGCCGATAACTATCGCGCGATGGCTGCCGACCCGATTTTCTGGAAAGCGCTGATCAATAATTTCTGGTTCGCGCTCGGGACCATTCCGACCTCGATAGCGCTCGCTTTGCTGATGGCATTGTGGGTCAATCGCAACATGCGCGGCCGGGGTTTCCTGCGGCTGGCCTATTTCACGCCGACCGTGCTGCCGATGATCGCGGTCGCCAACATCTGGCTGTTCTTCTACACCCCGGACTATGGCTTGCTGGATCAATTGCGCGGTCTGTTCGGCCTGTCGGCGTGGAACTGGCTTGGCGAGCCGAGCACCGTGATGGGCTGCCTGATCGTCATGGTGATCTGGAAGGAAGCCGGGTTCTTCATGATCTTCTATCTCGCCGCGCTTCAGCAATTATCCCCGGATCTTGAGGAGGCCGCAGCGGTGGAAGGCGCCAGCCGTTGGTATACGTTCCGCCGCATCACATTCCCGCTGCTGATGCCGACGACGCTGTTCGTGGCAATCAATGCGGTAATCAATTCATTCAAGCTCGTCGATCACCTCGTCATCATGACCAAGGGCGGCCCCAGCAACGCCAGCACGCTGCTGCTATACTATATCTACGAGGTCGCATTCACCTTTCAGGACTCGGCCTACGCCGCGACTCTGACCGTTGTTCTGCTGGTCATCCTGAGCACGCTTGCGCTGCTGAAATTCGGCTATCTGGACCGCAGGATCCATTATCAATGAACGGGCGCACGCATCCCCTCGAAGCGGTTGCGGCGTGGCTGCTGGCGCTATTGTGGCTGGCACCGCTGGCTTATGCGTTCTGGAGTGCCTTGCACCCGGCCGCCTATGCCACGTCGTTCAGCCTTTCAGCGCCGTGGACGCTGGAAAATTTTGCGCGGGCCTGGAATCAGGCGCCCTTCGGCCGTTATTATCTAAATACCGTGGTTCTGGTGGTGCTGGTCCTGATCGGGCAACTGGTGTTGTCGACGCTTGCTGCCTATGCCTTCGCACGGTTCAAGTTCAGGGGTAGCAGCATCGCCTTCGCATTGGTGTTGTTGCAATTGATGATCATGCCGGACGTGCTGATCGTCGAGAACTATCGGATGATCGGGTTATTGGGGTTTCTCGACACCATCCCGGCAATCGCGTTGCCATATCTGGCGAGCGCCTTCGGCATCTTTCTGCTGCGGCAGACGTTCAAGAGTATCCCGCAGGAATTGGTGGAAGCTGCGCGAGTCGAAGGAGCGGGGCCGCTCCAGATTCTCTGGCGCGTTTACGTACCGCTGGCGCGTCCAACCTATGTCGCGTTCGGCCTTGTTTCCGTCAGTTATCATTGGAATAACTTCCTTTGGCCGTTGATTGTCACCAATTCGGTGAGTAGCCGCCCGTTGACTGTTGGGCTTGCGGTGTTCGGCGCCCCCGAGACTGGAGTCGATTGGTCCGTGATCACCGCCGCAACGGTGATGACGATGGCGCCGCTACTGATCGCATTCCTGCTATTCCAGCGGCAATTCGTGCAGTCATTCATGCGGGCGGGTATTCGTTGATGCGTCTGATCACCTGGAATATTCAATGGGGAAAGGGGTGCGACGGCAGGGTGGATCTGGCGCGGATCGTTTCCGTTGCGAAGGAACTGGCTGACGCGGACGTGTTCTGCTTTCAGGAAGTCTCCGACAACCTCCAAAAACTAGACGGCGGCGAGGACCAGAGCGCGATCATTGCCGGACTCTTGCCGGATCATCGTCCGGTCTTTCGTCCCGCGGTGGAAACCATCGATGGCGACGGACGAATACATCGGTTTGGCAACATGACGCTATCGCGTCTGCCGGTGTTGCAGATCGCCAGTCATTTGCTGCCATGGCCGGGCGCGGCGACCGTTCGCAGCATGCGCCGACAGGCATTGGATGTCACAGTACAGACTGCGTTCGGACCGGTGCGAACCGTCAATACGCACCTGGAATTTCATTCGTCGACGCAGCGTCAGATCCAAATTGAACGGCTGCTCGACTTGCAGGAGGAAGCGTCGACAAGTCCGCTCGTCGCCAAGCGTGAGCATGTCGACCCCTATGTTGCGCAGACGGTGGCAGCATCGAGCCTTTTGTGCGGAGATTTCAATTTCGATGTATCCGATCCGCAGCACGCGCTGCTGCAGGACTCGCATCGTCGTGGCCTAAACTATCGGGATGCCTGGACGAGCCGTTACGGTACGGGGCCGCGCCCGTCGACTTGCGGCATCCACGATCATGTTCAATGGGCGAGCGGACCGGATTGCCGCGACTTCATCTTCGTCACGGAAGACCTGTGCGGCCGGATCAATCGGGTCGAAGTCAATACAGTGACTGACGCGTCGGATCATCAGCCGGTGCTGATCGAACTGGAGAATTAATTGCGTTCGCCGCCTCCGTAGGAGCGGTCAAGCGTTCGTCCGCTAGCCGCGCAACGCAGCCAACACCTGATCGGGTTGCTCCGTCATCATCATGTGGCCGGCACCGCGGAGCACGACAGTACGGGCATCCGGGTTGGCTGCCGCGAGCGCCTTTCCAGCCTTCAACGGAGTCATCATATCGCGCTCGCCCAGTATCAGGGTGAGTGGGACCTTTACCTCGCTCGCAGCTGCAACAGCCCCCTGATAGCTGTTGCAGGCGTGAAGGTCGGCGAACAGCACGCCGTCGGGCGTATTCTCCAGCACGCGCTGGGCGCTGCCGTGCATCCACAGGCCGGGCGAGAGACAGCCGCCCAATTCCGCGCGGAAGCCGAGCCCCCAGATCGAGACCATATCGATGGCGGCGTGGTCGTTGGCTTCGGCATTCTTCAGCAATTCGGGACCGACAGTCATCGCTGCTGCTGTCCCCAGCAGGCTCAGTTGAGTCACCTTGTCAGGATGCCGCGCTGCGGTCTCGATCGCGATCAAAGAACCCATCGAGTGACCGATCAACCAGGCCTGCTTTGCGCCGGCAGCGGCGATCAGGGCCGCGGTCCAATCCGCCATGTCGGCGATGGTTGTCAGCGCAGTACCTTTGGAGCGTCCGTGGGCCGGAAGATCCGGCGCCAGTACGGAATAGCCATGGTGAGCAAACCAGCGGCTATGCAGTGCCCAGGTGGAGCTATCGAATCCCGCGCCGTGCAGCATGACGACAGTTGGAAGCGAAGCGTCGAAATCGCGACCGCCGGTAGCGATGAAGGTTTCAATACCGTTCACGGAGAGCTGCATTGTTCAAACCCTCTGCGATGCGCGAAGCGCCTGGCCGAGGTCATCCAGGATGTCCTGCGCCGCCTCGATTCCGATCGACAGCCGCACCAACTCCTCGCCGATACCAGAGGCTCTGAGTTGTGCTGCATCCATTTGTTGATGTGTCGTGCTGGCGGGATGGATCACAAGCGTCTTGGCGTCGCCGACGTTGGCGAGGTGACTGATGAGCCGCAGCGACTCGATGAACTTCTTACCGGCGGCGCGGCCGCCCTTGATGCCGAAACTGATGATGGAGCCGGCGCCCTTCGGCAACAGCTGCTTGGCGAGTTCGTAATCCGGATGATCCTGCAGCGATGGATGGACGACCCAATCCACCGCCTTGTTGGCGGTCAGGAATTCGAGCACGGCAGCGGTGTTCTGCAGGTGCCGATCCATGCGCGGCCCGAGGGTTTCGACGCCCTGCAGCAACTGAAATGCATTGGTAGGAGACATGCAGGCGCCGAAATCGCGCAAGCCCTCAGTACGTGCGCGCATGATGAACGCGGCGCGGCCAAATTGCTCGTCGAAGACGATGCCATGGTAGCCGGCATAGGGCTCGGTCAGGCCGGGAAACTTGCCGGATGCACGCCAATCGAAGTTGCCGCCGTCAACGACCACGCCGCCAATGGCGATGCCGTGGCCGCCGATCCATTTGGTCGCCGAATTCATCACGATGTCGGCGCCCAGCTCGATTGGCCGGCTCAGATAGGGCGTAGCGAAAGTATTGTCGATCAGCAGCGGAATCTTGGCATCGTGCGCGATCGCCGCGACCTTCGGAATGTCGAGTACTTCAAGGCCAGGATTTCCGATGGTTTCGCCGATCACCAAACGCGTGTTCGGCTTGATGGCGGCGCGGAAGCCGTCGAGATCGCGCGGCTTGACGAAGGTGGTGGTGATGCCGAAGCGTGGCAGCGTATGGGTCAGGATATTGATCGAGCCGCCGTAGAGCGACGATGAGGCGACGATGTGATCGCCGGCGCTCAGGATTGTCGCAATCGCCAGATGCAGGGCCGCCATGCCGCTGGCCGTGCAGACCGCGCCGACGCCGTTTTCGAGCGCGGCCAGCCTCTCCTCGAGTACCGATACAGTCGGGTTGGAAATACGCGTGTAGATGTGGCCCGCGCGTTCAAGGTTGAACAGTGCAGCGGCGTGATCGGCATCCTGAAACAGGAAGGATGTGGTCTGGTAAATCGGGACAGCACGCGATCCCGTCATCGGATCGGGATGGTGGCCAGCGTAGAGGCTCAGCGTTTCGAATGCAGGCGGCTTGGGTGCGGGCATGTGAACTCGTGCTGTCGCGACGGAACGGTCGAGATTTCGGCTACCGGTTCAGCATATGCCATAAATGAGCTCGGTTTGTCAGGATTTAAATCTCGCTTCGCATGGCGCGTCCTCGCGCATGCCCCTGACGGTTCTGCAACGGTCCTGGTTTGCCGCGCCCTAGAGGAAACTGGCACGCTCGTATTGATTCAGTCGCCTTGGCCGGGCTTGGGGGAGAAGAACTGAGCCAGCTTGTCCTTCACCCCATCGAAGGCTTTGGCGTCGGCCGGCGGATCGCGCTTGACCGTGATGTTGGGCCACTGCGCGGCATATTCCGCGTTAAGGGTGAGCCAGCTTTCCAAGCCGGGGGTCGTATCGGGAAGAATGGCTTCTGCGGGGCATTCCGGTTCGCAGACGCCACAATCGATGCATTCCTCGGGGTGAATGACCAGCATGTTGTCGCCCTCATAGAAACAATCGACCGGGCAAACTTCGACGCAATCCATGTATTTGCATTTGATGCAATTGTCGGTGACGACAAAAGTCATTCGTTCAATTCCAACGATAGTTGATTGAAGGTGCGGCCGTTATGCCGCCAGTGCGACGAAGATGACGCCAAGCACGGTCCACACCAGCGAGTTGATCAACATGCGGATCAGGTCGCTGTATTCGGATTGCGGCAGGCCGAGCGCGCCACAAACCAGATTGCCGGGCAGCAGAAATGGCCACGCGATTGCAGCACCGATCGAGGTGGCACCTGACATCGCTATTCTCCTTGTTTGATTGCCAGCAGGTTCTAGCCGTTATCGTCGTTAAAAGCAATATTTAAGATATATCTTTGTCGTGAACAGGCTCCGCCGATACGGATCTGCCGGGTTCGCCTCGTTTCCGAGTTAGTTCGATTTCTTTCAATCGATGACTGTGGGCGTAAGACAGCTATCGCGGCGATGCAGCAGTCTTTGTGCTACGCAAAATATCGAGATGCTTCAGAAGTGTCGATTTATCGCGCGTTGCTGGCGTCGCGTTGCTTTCTCCTCGTTCGGGACCGGGGGCGATCCGTTGCACCGCGAGAGAAATGGACGCTTCGGATTTTCCGAATTTTGCGACCTTAGGAGTATCGACACTCGATATATTATGTGTGTCAAATACGGATGGGACGAACGGATTCTGTCGTGGATCGGCGATGGCAGAGTCGGCTTCACGTGACTCCGCCAAATCGATCTCTCCGTTCACGTCCCTGACGCGTAACTAGCGCGCGTCGCCGAGACGAATTTGAACAACGGACATGCCCATCAAGGGCATGCCGTGAGGGGAGGGACGAATGGGAGCCTTATCGTTTCTGGATCGTCAAAATACGGTCGCCGGACCCGGCTTCAATCGATGGCTGGTGCCACCTGCGGCACTGTGTGTGCATCTGTGCATCGGCCAGGCCTATGCCTACAGCGTCTTCAATTTGCCGATGACCAAATTGATCGGCATTACGCAGTCGGCGCCAGGAGACTGGAAGCTCACCGAGCTCGGGTGGATCTTCTCAATCGCGATTTTCTTCCTTGGCGTTTCGTCGGCGCTGTTCGGCCGCTGGGTCGAGGAGGGCGGTCCGCGCAAGGCGATGTTTGCAGCAGCGCTCTGCTGGGCTGGAGGTTTCTTCATTTCCGCAATCGGCGTCAAGCTGCATAATCTCTGGCTGATTTATCTGGGCTACGGTGTGCTAGGCGGCATTGCGCTCGGCATCGGTTACATCTCGCCGGTCTCGACGCTGATCAAGTGGTTTCCCGATCGGCCAGGTATGGCGACCGGAATGGCCATCATGGGGTTTGGTGGCGGCGCCTTCATCGCCTCGCCGTTATCGGTCTGGTTGATGAGCAAGTTCAGTACGCCGACGCATATCGGCGTCATGGAGACCTTCGTCATCCTCGGAGTCGTCTATCTGTTTTTCATGATGGTCGGTGCGATCATCGTGCGCGTTCCAGCGCCCGGCTGGAAGCCGGAGGGATATGTGCCGCCCACGACAGCATCGAAGCTGATCACCAGGAACGACGTCTTTGTCTACGACGCACTCAAAACACCACAGTTCTGGCTGATCTGGTGGGTGCTGTGTCTCAACGTGACTGCAGGCATCGGCGTCCTCGGCCAAGCCTCGGCGATGAGCCAGGAGATGTTTCCGGGCCATATTACCCCGGTGGCGGCTGCAGGCTTCGTTGGCTTGATGAGCCTATTCAATATGGGTGGCCGGTTCATCTGGGCATCGACGTCTGACTATATCGGCCGTCGCAACACGTACTTTGTGTTCATGGTGCTCGGCTTCCTCTTGTACTGCACCGTGCCCTATACCGGCTCGATTGGCAGTGTCACCGGCTTCGTGTGCTGTTTCCTGATCATCATCAGCATGTATGGCGGTGGATTCTCGACCGTGCCGGCGTACCTCAGGGACATGTACGGCACGCGATATGTCGGCGCCATTCACGGCTTGTTGCTGACGGCTTGGTCAATGGCTGGCATTTTCGGCCCCGTACTCGTCAACTATATCCGCGAGTACAACGTCACTCACGGCGTGCCTAAGGCGCAAGCCTACAATACGACGATGTACATCATGGCCGGATTGCTGGTGATCGGATTCATCTGCAATCTGCTTGTGAAGGCCGTCGATACCCGCTTCCACATGAAGGACGATGAAGCAGAACGTGCTGCGGCGGAGATCGGCGCAGTCGGCAAACCCGCTGGCGCATAGGAGGAAACGATCATGCAAACTACGCAACAAGACAGTTCGACGACGCTGAAACTGATCGTCGCCTGGGGTTTTGTCGGAATTCCTTTGCTCTGGGGGGTGTTGCAGACTCTCAGCAACGCCATGAAGCTATTCCAATAACGAGAAGAAAACTTCAGCCCAACAAGGCAGGCACTTGGCCCGATCCAGTCCTCTGGATCGGGCCTATTCGTTCGACATGATCCTGCATCAACAGGGAACCATCGCGGTGCACCGGTATTGGTGTTTCATTTGGTGGAGATAACATCATGGCGCGAAAGTATTCTCGCAAAGCATCAGCGAAAGTTGGACGGGCTCTTCGTAAACGCAAGGCAGGCACTTTGAAAAGCGGCAGGTCCGGCAAGAAAGTGACGAGCCGCAAGCAAGCTATTGCTATCGGTCTTTCAGAGGCACGCAAGGAGGGCAAAAAAGTCCCGCCGAAAAAGGCATCAAAGAAATCCACGAAGAAAAAGACCGCAAAGCGATCCGCACGGAAGACAACTACAAGGCGGACGTCGAAAAAATCGGGTCGTAAACGTCGGTCTTGATGTGTTTGCCGTGTGCTCGATCCCTTGGACGGTGCGAATCTTTCCGGATAGACCTGCACTCGTCCTTCACGGCCGCCCACGTCGGTTGTGAATAAGCCTTCGCGCGAGCTTGCCGGTAAAGAGCGCTCAGAAATAATTTGAAGTGCGGGGGAAGGGAACCGATCGCGTGAGTCGGCACGACATCCGCAAGGCCGTCCGGCTGGTCGATCCCGGGCGGCCTTTTTCCTTCACGGACCGGGCAGCACCGAAAGTGATCAGGGCGACCCAGCAAAGACGAGGACCGAGCGCGAGGGGGCCTGCGTATCCGCGCTTGCTGCAAGCTCAACCTCCGCCCGATTTTCATCTGCGGTATTCAAGAGTTGCCGCCAATTCCGATACTCCGGCATTTTGGGCATTTTGAACGCGATCGGATCTGCCGCCGCATTCAGCACGATGAAAAGCGGTGCCTGCCCGGATTGCACCGGGCCGAGCACATAGGCAACGAAGCGACTTTCAGGGAAATTCCAGTCGTCCTCGGTCATATCTTCAGCTTGTGGTGTCAGCCACAAGGCTCCGTAGGATCCATCGGCGCGCCGCCCGTCGACCCAACGACGCGCGCGCAACTGCGGGAAACGCGTTCGGATATCGATCAGGCGACCGATGAAATCGGTAAAGTCTTCGTCTGCGCGGCCAAGATTGCCCCAGCCGACCCAACCCACCTCGTTGTCCTGGCAATAGGTGTTGTTATTGCCGTTCTGCGTATTGCCGACCTCGTCGCCTGCGAGAACGAGCGGGACTCCCTGCGCGAGCAGCAAGCAGGCCAACTGGTTCTTTCTGAGCTGCCGGCGCAAGCTGACAATCCCGGCATCGTCGGTAGGGCCTTCATGACCGCAATTGTTGCTGAGATTGTCGTTAGACCCATCGCGATTGTCTTCACCATTAGCTTCGTTGTGCTTGTCGTTGTAGCTGAACAGATCCATCAGTGTGAAGCCGTCATGAACCGTAATGTGATTGATGCCGGCACGCGGCTTGCGGCCGTCGTGATTGAAGACGTCCGACGATCCCGTCATTCGCCGGCTCAGATCGCCAACCAGATCGCCGGCGCCTGACCAATAGCGGCGCAAGGTGCTGCGATAACGATCATTCCATTCCGACCATTGAGACGGAAATGCACCGACCTGATAGCCCCCTAAGCCGACATCCCACGGTTCGGCAATGAGCTTTACCTCTGCAAGCACAGGATCCTGCCGGATTGCGGTCAGAAACCCGCAACCACGATCGAAACCGTCCGCAGTACGCGCAAGGGTAGTTGCGAGGTCGAAGCGAAATCCATCTACATGGCAAACTTCGACCCAGTAGCGCAGTGAATCCATCACCATTTGCAGCACGCGCGGGTGAGTCAGTTTGAGCGAATTTCCCGTCCCCGTGAAATCGTCGTAGTAGCGCGCGTTATCTGGCTTCAGCCAGTAGTACGATGTGTTGTCGATGCCGCGAAAAGACAGCGTAGGTCCAAGATGATTGCCCTCGGCGGTGTGGTTGTAGACCACGTCCAACAGAACTTCGATACCGGCATCGTGCAACCGGGCGACGGTGGTGCGAAATGCGTCTAGCGGATTATCGGAGCCATAGCGCGCATCGGGCGCAAAGAACGATAGCGAGTTGTAGCCCCAGTAGTTGCTCAGCTTCTGCTCGACCAGCCGGCGATCGTCGACGAAGCCATGAATGGGAAGGAGCTCGATCGCAGTCACACCAAGCCGTTTAAGATGATCGACCATCGCGGGTGACGACAGGCCGCGATAGGTGCCGCGCAAGCCCGGCGGCACATCGTCACGCATTTGCGTCAATCCTTTGACGTGCGCCTCGTAGATGATGGTGTCTTCCCAAGCTGTATTGGGGCGGCTTTCCCGTCGTCCCCAATTGAAGTTGGCATCGACGACCACCGCCTTTGGCATGCCGCGGGCGTTGTCACGACGGTCGAATGACAGGTCTTCCCGCGGACTCCCCGTCCGATAGCCGAAATGTGCATCACTCCAGACCAACCGGCCGGCGAGCCGCTTGGCGTACGGGTCGAGTAGCAGCTTATGCGGATTGAAGCGATGTCCGTGCTCGGGTTCGTATGCGCCGTGAACCCGGTAGCCGTAGAGCTGGCCCGGTGACACATCGTTGAGATAACCGTGCCACACATCTTCCGTGCGCTCCTCCAGCGGGACGCGCTCGAGCTCGCGGCGGCCCTGGCTGTCGAACAGGCAAAGATCGACCTTGGTCGCCGTCGCGGAAAACAGAGCAAAGTTTGTTCCTCGCCCATCCCAGGTTGCGCCAAGTGGATGAGGCAGGCCAGCTTTCAGTCGCATGCTCATGCTTCAGGCACCAGGAATATTGCGGCAAGTGGCGGAACGGATAGCGAAAGCTCGGGTATCAGGGCATCGGAGGTTCTGACAGTGCCTGAATTGCCGACGTTGCTGCCGCCATAATGAGCCGAGTCCGAATTGAGTATTTCGCGCCAGTCCCCGGGGAACGGTACCCGAACATGATAATCGCGATACACATTAGGCGAGAAATTGACGATGACGAGGCATCGCGCGCGGGCGTCGACTCCTTTGCGCATCCATACAAATACATTGCGATCGGCATCGTCGGTCACGATCCACTCGAAGCCTGCCGCATCGCAATCCAGTTCGTGTAACGCGGGGATGGTCCGATAAGCCTTGTTCAAGTCGCGGATGAGTGCCTGTAAACCTGCATGTCGTGGTTGATGGAGCAAATGCCAGTCGAGCGAACGATCATGATTCCATTCGCGCTCCTGGGCAAATTCGTTGCCCATAAACATCAGCTTCTTGCCCGGATGAGCAAACATAAAGGAATAGTAAGCACGCAGATTGGCAAAACGTTGCCAGTCGTCACCCGGCATCCGCCCAAGGATCGAGCGCTTGCCGTGGACAACTTCATCGTGTGACAGGGGAAGAATGAAATTCTCGGAAAATGCGTACTGTAGGCCAAATAGAATCTCGCCGTGATGATGGCGGCGATGGATCGGATCCTTACTGATATAGTTCAGCGTGTCGTGCATCCATCCCATGTTCCATTTATAGCCGAACCCAAGCCCACCTAACTCAACGGGTCGCGAGACTTGCGGCCACGCGGTGGATTCTTCTGCGGCAGTCGTGGCCTGCGGGAAATGTGCGAATACCTCGGCGTTGAAGCGTTTGAGGAAATCGATGGCCTCGAGATTTTCCCGACCACCGAAGCGATTGGGAATCCAGCCGCCTGCCGGCCTGCTATAGTCGAGGTAGAGCATCGAAGCGACGGCATCGACGCGTAACCCGTCGATGCCGTATCGTTCCAGCCAGAACAGGGCGTTGGATACAAGGAAATTGACGACTTCGGTACGGCCGTAATTATAGATCAGCGTGCCCCAGTCAAGATGACGCCCTTGTTGTGGATTGGCGTGTTCATAGAGCGCAGTGCCGTCGAAGCGTCCGAGTCCGTGCGGATCGTCGGGAAAGTGGCCGGGAACCCAGTCCAGCAAAACACCAAGGCCCTCACGATGGCACGCATCAACGAGAGCGCTGAAATCGTCAGGCGAACCGAACCGGCTCGTAGGTGCGTAAAGTCCCGTCGGTTGATATCCCCACGAACCGTCGAAGGGATGTTCATTGATCGGCAGAAATTCGACGTGCGTAAATCCGAGATCGCGAGCGTAATGGGGTAACAGGTCTGCAAGCTCGCGATAGCTCAGCCAACGATCTTCGTTTCCGCGTCGCCACGATCCGAGATGAACTTCGTAGATCGACATCGGAGCATTCAGCGCGTTGAGGTTAGGTGCCGTTGAGCGCGCCGGTAACAGTCTGGCTTCGTCGTATACGATGGATGCGGTATCCGGCCGAAGCTCAGCTGCAAATGCCATTGGATCGGATTTCAGAGGAAGGTGCTCACCCTGCGGGCCGATCAGATCGAATTTGTAGCGGTCGCCGACGGCCGCGCCGGGAATGAAGATTTCCCAGTAGCCATTGCTGCGGACACGCATCGGGTGTCGTCGTGAATCCCAAAAATTGAAATCGCCAACAACGCTGACGCGTTGCGCATTGGGCGCAAGCACGATGAAACCGATTCCGTCGACACCATCCAGGCGCACCGGATGCGCACCCAGTTTGTCATAGAGCCGTAGATGCGTGCCTTCGCCCAGCAGATATAGATCGAAATCCGTCAGCAACGGCGGAAAGCGATACGGATCGTGCAAATCGACGACGGTGTCGCCAAAGCGCGCCCGAAGCTGGTAACGGCTTGTATGACTGGGGAGCGACCCGGCGAAAAGTCCTGCATCATGAACGCGTGTCAGCGTCGCCGTATGGCCGCTCTCGTCGATTGCTTCGACGTTCGAGGCTTGAGGCAGAAAAGCACGAACGACCGGTCGCTCGTTCTCGATGTGCGGTCCGAGATAGCGGAACGGGTCAGAATGGCGTCCTTCGACGATTGCATAGGCTTCGGCCGGCAGTCGGCTCATGACGTGCCTCCGGTTATCCGCGAGAGAATTTGTAATACCCCGGCCAAAGGCACGCGAACCCAATCAGGCCTGTGTGCCATCTCATACTCGATTTCGTAAAAGGCTTTCTCGAGTAGAAAGAAATCCAAGACCTTGCCGGCGGCTGCAGGGTCGGAGGGCCACAGGCTGTTGATGCCCATAGTTTCGCGATAGGCGCTAAGAAATGCTGTTGTCGCGCTGTCTCGCCACGTCGTCAGTGCGAGCGCGAGTTTACTGTTGTCATCAGGCGAAATCTTCAGCGCGCGGTCGAGCGCTGAAGTTGTCGAGTAGTCGATCGATCGGATCAATCCCGCGACGTCGCGTGCGGCTGGCGCTTTGCGTCGGCGTTCGGCGAGCGGCCGGCGAGGTTCACCTTCGAAATCTATGATGAAGATATCATCTTTCACAATCAGCATTTGACCGAGATGAAAGTCGCCGTGGTGCCGGATATTCAGGTAGTTCCCGGCGCCTGATAGCAGAGACTCACAATACGCGCGGATATTGCTGCGTTGCGCAGCCAGTCGTTCAACGTGGGATCCGATTTCGTTCTTGATTGGCTGGTTTAGCAACCGTTCAATTGCGCGTTCTGCGCTGGCGGCGACTTCCGCGGAAAAATTGTCGATATCGTTGCGCGTCATCGGCTCTGGTTTGAAATCCGGCAGCTCCTGATTGCCGGCAAAGGCTGAATGCAGCTCTGCCAAACGGCGGCCGACCTGCGCCATATAACGCTGATAGGAGACAAGATCTTCACGGATCTCAGACTGATCGGACGCAGACAGAATCCGTTCCTGTTCGACGAAGCGATCAAGATAGGCTGAAGTGACTGTCCAGGCGTCGCCTTGATTCTGCACAAACGCGTGGACGATGCCGACTGCGCTTCGCTTTCCGCTTTCAATCAGCTCGATGCTTCCCAGCAATGCTGGCGAATTTCCAAATCCCGCGACTTCGGTGAGGAAGCGGCCGACTTCAAGTTCAGGATTAATGCCCTGTTCGAGCTTGCGGTAGATCTTGACGACATAGGCATTGTCGACAAGAGCGGTGCTGTTGGATTGCTCCGTTTCCACCTGTTGGACATGCGTGATTTCGTTTTCCGGAATTCGGATCAATTCGGTAGTGGGATGGAATTCAAGTTGAGTGTCCCCGTCGATGATCGTCTCGCCATTGCGGAGATTGTCCATCAATATGGCGATGAAATCGCGTTCGCTCGCAACGTCAAGAAGCGTCCCTTCACGTGCGCCCTGACGCACTGCTGCGAGCGCGCGGGGGTTGTGGCGTTCGCGCTCGAAGCGATGCCAGCGGATCCGCAACGGAATGGTATAACGGATCGCCTCACCACGTCGCATCCATTCGAAGAATGCCAACCATGGACGATTGTCCCCTTCATTGGCGAAGGGGATGGCCGACGTCACTGTCGTTGTGATGGCATCCGGTGAGCGCTCCGGAAACCAGCGAGTCCGTGAAAGATAAGGCGGCAGCACGTCGCGTTCAAATACGCCACGGGTACGCCCTAGCGTCACCCACGTGGCGCCGAGTGGGACCACCAGCGTTTCGAACTCCGGTGGCATCGTCGAGCCAACGTGTTCGGATACGTCTTTCTCCCGCAGTTGGAACCAATAGAACCCATATGGCGCCAGGGTGATCAGATAGGTCAGATCGCCAATCGGCGGGAAATGGGTTCGACCAAGCATTTCGAGCGGAATACGTTCTTTCCAGGCCGACAGATCGAGTTCTGTCGCTTGCGCCGACCGCGACAGGTTGGCGACGCACAGGATCACCTCGTCGCCATATTGCCGAACATACGATAATACCGACCGGTTGCTCGAACGAATGAAGGTCATCGAGCCTCGGCCGAATGCCAGCGTCGATTTGCGCACGGCAATCAGCCGTTTCGTCGCGCTCAGTAATGACGACAGGCTGCGGGATTGGGCTTCGACATTGACGGCTCCATAGCCATAAACTGGGTCCATGATCGGTGGAGCGTAAAGTCGCGCCGGGTCGCTACGGGAGAATCCGCCGTTGCGGTCCGGGGTCCATTGCATCGGGGTGCGAACACCGTTGCGATCTCCGAGATAGATGTTGTCGCCCATCCCGATTTCATCGCCGTAGTAGATAATCGGCGTGCCGGGAAACGACAGAAGCAATGAATTCATCAGCTCGATCTTGCGTCGATCATTGTCCATGAGCGGCGCAAGCCTGCGACGGATGCCGACGTTGATCCGCGCGCGAGGGTCGTTTGCATAGGTCGACCACAAATAATCGCGTTCGACGTCCGTCACCATTTCGAGCGTCAGCTCGTCATGGTTGCGCAGAAACATGGCCCACTGGCAGTTGGCTGGAATATCCGGCGTTTGACGCAAGATGTCGGTGATCGGAAAGCGATCCTCCTGGGCGATGGCCATGTAGATTCGCGGCATCAATGGAAAATGATAGGCCATGTGGCATTCATCACCATCGCCGAAATATTCCTGCACGTCTTCCGGCCACTGATTGGCTTCTGCCAGCAATACTTTGCCGGGTGCATAAGCATCCAGTTCGGCGCGCAGCCGCTTGATAATGGCGTGCGTCTCGGGCAGGTTCTCGTTGTTGGTCCCGTCGCGTTCGCAAAGATAGGGGATTGCATCAAGCCGAAAGCCGTCGACTCCAGCGTCCAACCAGCGTTTCATCACCTGTACGACAGCGCTGACGACGCGTGGGTTGTCGAAATTCAAATCGGGTTGATGTGAGAAAAAGCGGTGCCAGTAATAGGCATTCGCCTCCGCGTCCCAGCTCCAGTTGGATCGTTCCGTATCGGTGAATATGATCCGTGTGCCTTGATACTTCTGGTCGGTATCGCTCCAGACATACCAGTTGCGAGCGCTTGAATCCGGATGGCTGCGACGTGCTCGCTTGAACCAGTCATGCTGGTCCGACGTGTGGTTGATGACCAGCTCGGTAATCACGCGCAGGCCTCTGCGCTTCGCCTCGGTAATAAAACGACGAAAATCCTTCATGGTGCCGTAATCGGGGCTGATCGACCCATAGTCCGCGATGTCATAGCCGTCATCGCGCCCCGGCGAGGGGTAAAACGGCATCAGCCAGAGCGTGGTGACACCCAGATCCTGCAAATAGCCGAGCTTCTCGGTGAGGCCGGCGAAATCGCCGATCCCGTCGTTGTTGCTATCCGCGAAAGCCTTGACGTGTAGCTGATAAATGATCGCGTCCTTGTACCACAGGTCATCGCTGCCACCGGCTTTAGCCGTATCGTGGTTCTGATCGATGGATTGCATGACGTTCATGATGCGCTCCATCAAGCCAAGCAACGCAACAACAGAGCGGGATCGCGCGCGGGATCGATGCGGACGCGAAGGCCGCCCCATTCGACGGGATGTCGTTCGCCGGTTAACAGATTTTCGACGGCGACAACCTGCCGAAAATCATTGCCGATCTTCACCTTCACGTCTGAGAGCGGAAACCAGAACTCGTGCGGTTCTCCGGACATCGCGATGGCGGCAGCCACCGTATTGCTGCTGTCGACGGAGACTTTCACAAAGCCAGTCACGTTGGCGTCATCGATTTGAACGAAGCGTAGATTGCTGGTCTGTTGCAATGCTGGATTGGCACGCCGGGCCAGATTGAGCTCGCGTATATACGGTTTGATATTGCCCGGTTGATCCCAGTTCCTGACTTTGATCTCGTATTTCTCGGAATTCAAATACTCTTCTTTTCCTGCAATAGCCTCGTGTTCGAGCAGCTCGAATCCATTGTAGATGCCGTAGTTGCTCGACAGTGTGGCGGCTAACGCGAGGCGGGATTTGAACATCCACGGCTCGCCGCTTTGCAGATGGTACGGCAGAATGTCCGGTGTACTGACGAAAAAATTCGGACGATAGAAGTCGCGTTCCGGATATCCGGTCAGTTCACGGAGATACTCCTCCATTTCCCACTTGGACGTGCGCCAGGTGAAATAAGCATAAGATTGCGTGAAGCCAAGCTTGGCGAGACCTTTCATCAATTTTGGGCGCGTGAAGGCTTCGGCCAGGAAAATGACGCCGGGATCATGGCTTTGCACTTCCCGGATTGCCCACTCCCAGAACGGCAGCGGCTTGGTGTGCGGATTATCAATGCGAAAAATTCGAACGCCTTGATCGACCCAGAACAGGAGAACATCGCGGAGGGCCTGCCATAGCGATGCTGCGTCGCTGCAGTTGAAGTCAGGGTTGACGATGTCTTCGTATTTTTTGGGAGGGTTCTCCGCATAACGCATTGAACCATCGGGCCGGCGTTTGAACCAATCAGGGTGTTGCGTCAACCACGGATGATCGGGCGAACATTGCACGGCAAAATCCAGGGCGACTTCGATATCGAGCCGGCGACAAGCCGCAACGAAAGCGCGAAAATCCTCGATTGTCCCGAGCTCCGGGTGAACGGCATCATGACCGCCTTCGGCGGCTCCGATGGCGTAGGGGCTGCCGGGGTCTCCAGCCATTGCCGTCAATGAATTGTTGCGACCCTTGCGGTTGGTGCGCCCGATCGGATGAATCGGCGTGAAATAGACCACGTCAAACCCCATCGCAGCGACGTCTGGCAGGCGGGCTATACAATCGCGAAACGTGCCGTGACGCGTTGGATCTTGCCCCTGGCTTCGCGGAACCATTTCGTACCAGGCGCCGCAGCGTGCCCGTGGTCGATCCACAATCAAGGGGAACAGGGTTGACCTGCAAATGTCCGGCCGGTGCTGGCTTTCGGCCATCGCTTCCTGCGACTCCGGGGCGAGCAGGGACGCGACGTTCCCGGTTCTCAAATAGTCCTCGCACTGCCGAAGAATGATCTTGGCAGCCTCTGTGCCTCCCGCCTGCGCTCTGGTCATCAACGCAGCGCCTTCCAATGCATCGAGCGTCAGCTCCTGCCCGGCCTTTTGCTTCAGTTCGAAGCCGTGACGCCAGGTTGCGAATTCATCGGTCCAGGCCTCGATCGCATAAATGTATCGACCGAGCTCTTCTGGCGTGAACGACGCCGTCCAGCGATCGTTGCTGTGAAGGTGCATTGGAACTCGACGCCATTCATGGTCAGGTTCGCGACGCCAGATCAGGGCCGCTGCAATAATATCGTGCCCATCGCGGAAGATGTCTGCCCACACGTCGACGCTCTCGCCGACGATGCGCTTGATCGGAAAGCGGCCGTTATTGACGCAAGGATAGATATCCTCGATGTGAAACGTGCCGGTGACGGCCACGCTTCCCACAGCTCGGTTTTCTTTATTCACCAGCACGCTCGAATAGGAATAGGACCCCACGGTTCCGCGAAACCTGACGGTGTGAGCCGCCATTCCATATTAAGCACGAGCGGCGAAATTGGTTCCAATGGAACCCGATATGGCTCGGGCCGTTGTTCCCTATGGCCGGTTCTTGTGATGTGCGGTCCCGCAGCCCGATCGCGCATGAGCAGATTGGTATGTTCAATGGATCTATTTGCAAAGGCTGCGGAACTTGGGATCGAGACTGAATTCTGGGATTGGCAGGGCCGCCGACGCGAGATTGATGTTGGGGCACTCGCAAATCTTGTGAACGCGTTTCCGCAGCAAGATGCTCATCGATTGGTCGATGGCTCCGTCATCGTTCGTTCTGGCGCAACGTCTGTCACTCCGATCCGGGCGGGAGCGCTTCCGCTGCGGTGGCAGGTCGTTTCCGCTGGGACAATTCTCGCAGAAGGTTCGGCGACAGAACCATTCCTGTCATGGCCAGCGGATATTCCCGAGGGCGTCCATCGGCTGAACCTCTTTGAGCCGTCGTCGCCTTATTGCGAAGATGTTCCTTTCATTGTGACGCCGGCGGTCGCGTTTCAGGGGAATTTCTCGCGGTCCTGGATACTCGCGATCCAGCTTTACGGCCTGCGATCGTCGCGCAACTGGGGTATCGGTGATTTTTCCGACCTATTGAGCCTCATGGATCTCGTGGCGGGCTGGGGTTGCGATGGGATCGGTCTTAATCCGTTGCATGTGTTGTTCCGCGAGCGGCCGAGAGACTGCAGTCCGTATTCGCCGAACAGCCGCCTGTTTCTCAACCCGCTCTATATCGATGTAGAGGATGTCGCAGAGTATCAGGACGGACTAACGCAGGCAGATCGTGAGGCGCTTGCCAATGCGCGGCGCAGCGGTCTTGTCGATTATGATGTCGTCGCGAAACTTAAATGGCAGGCGCTCCGCTCGGCATATGATCGGTTCAGAGATGCTCCTGCAGCGCCGCGTCGGGCGGCCTTCGACGGGTTTTGTGCCGAACGCGGAAACGCGTTGACGCGGTTCGCCTGTTTCGAAGTGCTGCGATGGAAATACAGGACACCGTGGTGGGAATGGCCGGCGCCGTGGCAAACGCCGGATGATGGTGCCTGTGAAGACCTGCGGAGCGGCCCTGACGCTGCGGACATTGAGTTCATCGCATATGTGCAATGGATCGCCGATCAGCAATTGAAGGCGTGCAAAACGCGCGCGCAGCAGCGCGGCATGTCGGTCGGCCTGTATCTGGATGTGGCCGTCGGCGTTCAGGCAGATGGATTCGATGCCTGGAATGAGCAGACCGCAATCTCGCGACACCTAGCTGTCGGTGCGCCGCCGGATCAACTCAATACCGCCGGGCAGAACTGGGGGTTGGCGGGCTTTAACGCCGCTGGGCTGCTGACGCGATCCTTCGAGCCATTTCGCCACATGCTGCAGGCAGCGATGCGCTATGCGGGCGCGATCCGGCTGGATCATATTCTTGGGTTCAAGCGTCTTTATCTGGTGCCGCACGGATATGATGCGAAAGACGGTGCCTATGTGCGAATGCCGTTTCAGGCGCTGCTGGCGATCACCGCACTTGAAAGCCGCAAGCACGAATGCGTGGTGATCGGCGAAGATCTTGGGACGGTGCCCGAAGGCTTTCGCGAAGAAATTGCCGAATGGGGCATCTGGTCATACCGCGTAGTGATGTTCGAACGCGATCACGATGGCCGGTTTTGTTCGGCCGATCGCTATGCGGAAAACGCGCTGATCACGTTCAATACCCACGACCTCGCGACATTTGCCGGATGGCGAAGTGCTGGCGATTTGACGCTGAAACGATCGCTCGGGTTCGATCCTGGAGAGACCGACGATGCGCGCCGCCACGCATTCAATATGCTGCTGGATATACTGCGCCATCATGCAATCGAACATGACGACTTCTTTGCCGTATTGTCGTTTTTGGCACGGACGAGATCGCGATTGCTCGCTGTCGCACTGGAGGACGTGCTGGGCGTCATCGATCAGCCGAACCTTCCGGGGACAGTCCACGAGCACCCCAATTGGCGTCGCCGGATCGGCAGCGAGCTTGGCGAGATCCCCCAATCGATTGATTTGGAGGCCTTTCTGCAGGCGTTGGATGGGCGTCTTGGCGGGCGCCACGCGGATCCGATCCTTGGTAATTCAACGCCTTGAATCCGACTTGAGAAAGAGAAAACATTGCCCGGCAAAATTGAAGACTACGGCTTGATCGGCGATTGCGAGACGGCTGCTCTCGTCGGGCGGGATGGCTCGATCGATTGGATGTGTTGGCCGGCGTTCGATTCCGATGCCTGCTTTGCTGCGATCCTCGGTGACAGAAACCACGGTCGTTGGCGGGTCGCGCCAACGTCGGATGCCAGATCGACGAGGAAATATCGCGGAGACACGCTTATTCTGGAAACCCAATTCGAGACCGACGAGGGTGCCGTCACCGTCATCGATTTCATGCCCCCGCGTGGGAAAGCATCCGATATCGTGAGGCTGGTTCGCGGTGAGCGTGGCAGCGTTGCCATGCGAATGGAGCTTATCCTCCGGTTCGGTTTCGGTGCGGATATCCCCTGGGTCCGGCGCACCGTCGACCGCGAGTTGCTGGCCATTGCCGGGCCCGACATGGCGGTGTTGCGCACTCCTGTCGAAACCTATGGCAAGGACATGACCACGATCGCGGAGTTCAACATCGAAGCGGGTCAGGTCATCCCGTTCGTATTGACATATGGTCCCTCGCATCTGGAGATGCCGCCACCCATCGGTCCGATGCAAGCATTGCACGATACCGAGGCCTTCTGGACCCAGTGGTGCAGCCAATGTGTGTACGAAGGGGCGCATCGCGATGCCGTCATACGTTCTCTCATTACCTTGAAGGCCCTCACATATGCGCCGACCGGCGGCATCGTTGCAGCACCGACTACATCGCTGCCGGAAAAACTGGGAGGGCGACGCAACTGGGATTACCGGTTCTGCTGGCTGCGGGATGCAACTTTCACGCTGCTCGCCCTCATGAACAGCGGCTATTATGAGGAGGCGATAGCATGGCATAATTGGCTGCTACGGGCGGTCGCGGGTTCGCCTGAAAATATGCAGATCATGTACGGCATCTTTGGCCAACGGCGTTTGCTCGAGTGGGAAGCAAGTTGGTTGCCGGGTTACGAGGGGGCAACGCCGGTGCGGATCGGCAATGCGGCTCATGCGCAGCTTCAACTCGACGTTTACGGCGAATTGCTCGACGTGTTTCACCAGTCGCGCATGGCCAAGCTGAAACTTGATGACGGGAGCTGGGCGATGGAATGCAAGTTCCTCGAACATCTTGCCGAGATATGGGATCAGCGGGACAGCGGCATTTGGGAAGTTCGCGGCGACGGAAAGCATTATGTCTCGTCGAAAGTCATGACATGGGTGGCGTTCGATCGCGCGATCAAAAGCGCCGAACAATTCGGTTTCGAGGCGCCGTTGGAGCAGTGGAAGGGCCTTCGCGCTACGATCCATCGTGATATTTGCGAGAAGGGATTCGATAAAAAGCAGAATGCCTTCGTCGAATCGTATGGCGCGACTATCCTCGATGCCAGCGTTCTGTTGTTGCCCTCGGTTGGCTTTTTGCCGCCGTCGGACCCGCGCATCGTAGGAACGATTGCCGCAGTGGAGACGCATCTGATGCGCGATGGATTTGTGCTTCGTCACGATCCACGGCGGTTATCCGACGAGCAAGAACCTATTGAGGGCGCATTTCTGGCGTGCACGTTATGGCTCGCCGATGCCTACCTGCTGGCTGGCCGGATCAGCGAAGCCAAAGACTTATTCGAACGTGTCGTCGCGGTGGCCAATGACCTTGGTTTGTTATCGGAAGAGTACGATGCCGGCGAGAGGCGCATGACGGGCAACTTCCCGCAGGCGCTTACGCATATTGCCTTGATCAATACGGCCCACAATCTCTGCAGCGCGACCTCACCTACGCGGAAGCCCGCAATGCAACGGACAAAGTAGTTCAGTTCGCTCGATTTTCGCGAGCAAAATGCGCCGCGCGAGACTCCAAGTCTCACGCAAGAGGTCTCACGATCCAACATCGTTTCCGCCAAGCGCGGCGTTGAGTTTTTGCACGATGGCCTCAACGATGGCCGGAACGCTGGCATCAACAGCCGCAGCAATAGCGTGCTCGTCCGGCGTCGGAATTTCCAGGGTCTTGAACTGACTGTCCAGCAGTTCGGGTGGCATGAAATGCCCCTTGCGTTGCGCCAATCGGCTTGCGATCAGCTCCCGGTTGCCGTCGAGATAGATCAGTCGGACATCGTGACGGCCATGGACCAGGATATCGCGATAGGAACGTTTAAGTGCAGAGCAGGCGATAATGACGTGCTGCCGTGATTTGCCGATCCGTTCGATCTCGGCAGCAATCGCCTGAAGCCAGGGGAGGCGATCCGCATCGGTCAAAGGGTGACCGGCCTTCATCTTCTCGACGTTGCTGCGGGGGTGAAATTTATCGCCGTCTTCGTAAGGCCAACCCAGTCGTTCCGCGAGCGCGGCGGCGATGGTGCTTTTGCCCGAGCCGGATACGCCCATCACAATCAAGGCGCAGAGTGCGTTGTTGATCGCATTATTATGCACGAAGATGCTCCGGCATCGCAGCGGCGTCGATCAGCCACGTTGTTTCATTGCGGGAATAAGCGCGTGCCGCAGGCAATTCCGGGTCCGTCAGGACGCGTCTGAGGATGGCGCGTTTATCGGGACCGCTGACCAGGAATAGCATCTCGCGGCATGCTCCTAGCGTTGGGAGAGTCAGGGTTACGCGCGGCACGAAAGGCGCGACATGCGCTCGATCGACGTGGATAACCCAGCGCTCGGTTTCATCCAGTGCTGCGTCACCCGGAAACAGCGATGCCGTGTGGCCATCCGATCCCACACCCATCAGGACGACGTCGAACAATGGGCGGTCTTCATCGATACGGTTTGCGCGGTAAAACGATTTCAATGTTGCTTCATACAGGTCGGCTGCAGTTGCGGGCGTCGCGGCGCCGGTCGGAATTGAATGGATGTGATCCGGCTGTGCGCAGCGGTCAAGAAAGAGACGCCGGGCCGAGCCCATATTGCTGAGGGGGTCCGCAATCGGGACGAAGCGTTCGTCACCGATGAACCAATGCGTGCGGGGCCACGGAATCTGGTTTCGATAGGGTTCACGCCCCAGCAGTTGATAGAGGTGTGTTGGGCTCGATCCTCCGGTCAGGCAGATTGAAATCCGGTTCGGTCGGGCCGCCATCCGTGCAATGAGACGTTCCGCGGCCGCTTCCGCGAGAGCGTCGACATCGGCAAGCTGAACGATGTTGCGGGCGTCGTTCATCAATGGCCTAGCTCGGCTTGCGCCAGTTGCGGCCATCGTCTTCGAGCAGGGCTGTGCTGCCCGCAGGACCATCGCTGCCAGCCGCGTAGAATTCCAGGCCGTCGTTCCCCGCCGCTTTCCAGGCATCGAGAAACGGCTGCACGGCCTGCCATCCGGCTTCGACGCTGTCTGCGCGCTGAAAAAGGATGTTGTCGCCGATCATGCAATCATAGAGCAGCGTTTCGTAGCCGGTGGCCGGCTCAGCTTTGAAATAGTCCTTGTAAAGAAATTTCATTTCGACGCCATCAATGGCAATCGAGGGACCAGGTACCTTGGTGTTGAACTGCAGCGTGATGCCTTCGGCAGGCTCGATGCCGATCACGAGATAGTTTTGCGATAAACGATCGACCGGCGTGTCTTGAAACATGGCAAAAGGAGCCTGCTTGAATTTGATCGCGACCTCGGTGCGCTTGGTGGCGAGCGCTTTGCCGGTTCGCAGATAGAAGGGGACGCCCGCCCATCGCCAGTTATCGATCGCGAGTTTCAAGGCGACGTAGGTTTCCGTGTTGCTGTCGGGCTCGACGTCTTTGGTCTTGCGATAACCGGCAATCGGACCGTTGATGCTCCCCGACGTGTACTGGCCGCGAGCTGAGTTTCGCAGTGCTTCTGCCTGGCTCTGGGTCTGGATGGCGGCAAGCACGGCGGCCTTTTCCGAGCGGACGGTATGCGCGTCGAAGCGAGCGGGTGGCTCCATCGCCACCAGCGACAGAAGTTGAAACAAGTGGTTCGGGACCATGTCGCGTAACGCGCCAGTCGCGTCGTAGAAGCTGCCGCGACGGCCGACATCGAGTTTCTCATCCACCGTAATTTGGATGTGATCGATATGGTTGCGATTCCAGATCGGCTCGAACATGCCGTTGGCAAAGCGCAACACCAGAATGTTCTGTACAGTTTCTTTGCCGAGATAATGATCGATGCGATAGAGCTGGTGCTCGTTTGCGACCTTCAAGAGGTCTGCATTCAGTGCCTTTGCGGAAGCGAGGTCGGTTCCGAACGGCTTTTCGATCACCAATCGTCGCCAATATCCATTATCTTCGCGCAACAGGCCGACGCGGCCGAGTTGCTCACCAATCGGCGCGAAGGCGGCCGGAGGCGTTGCCAAGTAAAACAGGCGATTACCGGTCGTTTTGCGCTTCTCTTCAAGGGTCGCAAGCTGCTTGGCCATGCGATCGAACGATTCCGGTTCCGACGGATCCGCTTGAATGCAGCTCACGCATGCCAGTAAGTGTTGGGCGACGCCATCGTCGACGGGACGGGTGGCATGCTTCCGCAGTCCGGCCATCAGGCTTTCGCGGATCGCATCGTCGGACATTTCATTTCGGGCGATGCCAACGATGCAGAAGTCATCCGGAAGCAGCCTGGCTGCTGCGAGATTGTATAGGGCGGGAATCACTAGCCGGTGAGTCAGGTCGCCTGTGGCGCCGAAGATGATAAAGCTGCAAGGATCGGGCTTGGCTTGTCGGGTCACGCCATTGGATGTCATCAGCGCTCCCCTTGCGGTTCTTTGTGTCCTCCAAATCCGGCGCGCATGGCGGAAAGGATTCTTTCGGCGAAGGTGTGCTCCTTGCGCGAGCGGAAGCGCGCGAACAATGCGGCGGTGAGAACCTCCGCCGGAACGGCCTCATCGATCGCCGCGTTGATGGTCCAGCGGCCTTCGCCGGAATCTTCGACGAAGCCCGAGTATTGATCCAGCGTATGATTGCCGGCCAACGCCGATGCGGTGAGGTCGAGCAGCCAGGATGGAATGACGCTGCCGCGCCGCCAGACCTCGGCGATGTCGGCGATATCGAGACTAAACCGGTGATCCGGCGGCAATGCATCGATAGCGGCATTCTTCAAAATGTCGAAACCTTCGGCATAGGCCTGCATCAAGCCGTATTCGATGCCGTTATGCACCATTTTGACGAAGTGCCCGGAGCCGACCGGGCCGGTGTGAAGATAGCCTTGCTCGACGCGCGGGTCGCGGCCATCGCGTCCCGGTGTTCGCGGAATGTCGCCACGGCCCGGCGCCATGGCGGCGAAGATCGGGTCCAGCCTGTCAACGATGTTCTTCTCGCCGCCGATCATCATGCAATAGCCGCGTTCGAGACCCCAAATGCCGCCACTGGTCCCGACATCGATGTAATGGATTTGTTTCGCGGCGAGTGATTTGCCGCGTCGGACGTCGTCTTGCCAGAACGTATTTCCGCCATCGATGATAACGTCACCGGGAGCGAGCCGGGTCGCCAGCTCTTCAATCGTCGCCTCGGTGATGCCACCGGCCGGAAGCATCACCCAGACGGTGCGTGGCGCTGTAAGCTTCTTGACGAGATCATCGAGGGAGACGGCGGCGGTCGCGCCTTCGCCAGCAAGTTCGGCAGCCGCCTTCTGGTTCTTGTCGTAAACGACAGCCTGATGGCCACCGTTTCTCATCAGCCGCCGGACGATGTTAGCGCCCATGCGGCCGAGGCCGATCATCCCGATCTGCATCCGCAGTTCCTTTATTTCAAGGCGGCAGTTATCGCTCTACCGATTTGGGCCAGTCCGGTTTTAAGATCCCCCTTCAAGTGCACGCGTAGCGCGCGGCGTCCTCGTTCGGTCAGAACATCGAAATCGCCACGTGCCTGAGCGGCCTTGATGATACCGAAACTCGCCATCTGCCCCGGTATCGGCAAGTCCTTGGCGTCATCCGCGGTAATTTGCAGAAACACGCCGCTGTCCGGGCCGCCCTTGTAGGCTTGTCCGGTCGAATGCAAAAAGCGGGGCCCGAACTCGGCGCACGTTGCGAGATGACGGCGATCGCGGATGGCAAGCCGCATGTGCTGTAGCGCATTGATATGGGCATCGTCGTGCTCGATGTAAGCGAGCAGGGCGACATAGTCGTTGGCCTGCGCGCGCGCCAGATGCGCCTTCAGCCAGGAGTCGAGGTCGCCATTCGCGCCTGCTTTCCGCAGAGCCTGCGCATTGTCGTTGTCGGTGTAGATCGAGAGCTTGTCGGTCACGATGACAGGCTCCTCGTCCGGAAGCTTGCCGGATTTCTCGAAAGCAGCGGTCAACTCGCGCGTCTTGATTTTTGCGGATTCGACGTCGGGTTGATTGAAGGGATTGATGCCGAGCACCGCGCCGGCCACCGCCGTTGCCATCTCGAACCGGAAAAATTCCTGACCGATATGCTCCGCCGATTTCAGCACGATCCGCACGACCGGATGGCCGGCCTTTTTGAGCGCAGCAAGCTGGCTGTCGTGGGCCGAGTCGATTTCGGCGTCGGTGCGGAGATCGATAAACAGCCGGTCATTGCCATAGACAGCCGGCGCCCCTAGCGGTTCGCCGTCGATCGGGATCAGGCCCTTGCCATCCTTGCCGGTGGATTCGGCAATCAGCTGTTCGGCCCACGCACCGAAATCGGCAATCGCTTTCGATGACAGGATCGTCACCTTGTCCCGGCCCTGACGGCCCGCCGTGCCGAGCGCGAGGCCGAGTTGAACGCCGGGATTTTGTTGCGGCGGTACGTCCGGTCCGCACGAACGAACCATCGTCAGCGCGAGGTCGAGCAGTTGAGGGACATCGAGACCGGCTGCTGCAGCAGGCACCAAGCCGAATGGCGACAGCACCGAGTAGCGGCCACCAATGCTCGGGTCGCCATGGAAGATGTGGGCGAAGCCCTGCTTCGTGGCCACCTTTTCAAGCGAGGAGCCAGGATCGGTGACGGCGACGAAATGAGCGCCGGCCGCGTCCTGGCCGACCTTGGCTTGCATCCGGCCGTAGAAATAATCCTTCAAGGCATTGGGTTCGGTCGTACCGCCGGATTTGCTCGACACGATGAAAAGCGTTTTCGCGAGATCGACGGTACGCTCCATCGTGGCGACCTGCGCCGGATCGGTGGAATCCAGCACGTGAAGCTTGGGAAAACCGACGCGTTTACGGAATGTCTTCGCCAGCACCTCCGGGCCCAGGCTTGAACCGCCCATCCCGAGCACAACCGCGTGCGTAAAACCACGTTGTTTGACCCATGCGGAGAAATCGCTGTAGGCCGCTATCTTCTTGCGTTCGGCATGAGGGCTGTTGAGCCAACCCAGCCACTTGTCTTCGTCCGTGCTGGTCCAAACCGACTTGTCGTGTTGCCAAAGGCGGCGAATCTTTCCTGTCGCACGCCAATCTTCCGTGCCGTCGGCGATCGCCTTGCCCAGTTCGCCGCCAAGGGCCAGCGTTTGCTGGCTGACCTTGGCTCCGAGAATCTTGGCGCGCTTCTGCGCCACTGCGCCGAGCAACTTGTCGAAGGCGTCCGCGAAGAGCTGCACGCCGTCCTTCACAAGCTCCGATGTAATCGCGTCGAGCGAGATCCCGGTCTTGTCCAGATCCGCCAACGTGCGTTCGGCGTCCGGTATATTTTCTTCGAGACTGTCCCGGAGCTTGCCGTGGTCGCGGAATGCGTCGAGGGTCGCGGGCGGTACAGTGTTCACCGTATCGGGTCCGATCAGTTCTTCGACATAAAGCACGTCGCTGTAAGCCTTGTTCTTGGTGCCGGTGCTGGCCCAGAGCAGGCGTTGCGGACGGGCGCCCTTGTCTGCCAGCTTCTGCCAGCGCGCGCCTGAAAACGCCTGCTTGTAATGCTGGTAAGCCAGCTTGGCATTGGCGATGGCGACCTTTCCTTGCAGCGCTTTCAGCCGTGCCTTTTCAGCCGGGTCGTTGGCTTTGGCGATCTTGTCGTCGAGTTGTTTGTCCACCGCGCTATCGATGCGGCTGACGAAGAAGCTTGCGACACTGGCGACATGCGATGGGTCGCCGCCGGCTCGCACATAGTCCTCCAGCCCTGCGAGATAGGCCTCGGCCACTTGCTGATAGACCTGTTGCGAGAACAGTAGCGTAATGTTGACGCTGATGCCCTTCGCCGTCAGGTGCCGGATCGCCGGCAAGCCCTCGGCAGTGGCCGGCACCTTAATCATCAGATTTTTGCGGTCGACTTCGTTCCAGAAACGCTCGGCCTCGGCAATCGTCGCCTTGGTATCCATGGCGAGATAGGGTGACACTTCGAGGCTAACGAAGCCATCGGCACCCTTGAGCCGGTTGTAGGTCGGCCGCAGCACATCGGCGGCATGCTGAATGTCCTCGATGGCCAGATGCTCATATAGATCGATGATAGGCCGGTCATGCTTCCGCAGCGATTGCGCAATCGCGCTGTCATATTCGTCCGAGCTACCGATCGCTTTTTCGAAGATCGCCGGGTTGGATGTGACGCCGCGTACCCCATCGGTATCGATCAACCGTTTCAGGTCGCCCTTGGCGATAAACCCGCGCGCAAGGAAATCCAGCCAGACTGCCTGGCCGTGATTCTGGAGTGCTTTAACTGGATTCATGGTACCCGTCTGTTCGATCCGTCGATGAAAGTTTCCGCCCCTCTGTTCTGGCGCGGCAACCGGTTTTGTCAACCAATGCCTGCCCGGCGGGGGAGGCTGGATTGAATCAATATGCGCAAGTGCGGCCCCGATGTGTCGCTATCCCTGAATTCCCGGATGAGGCGGACGTGTCCCGGCGCGACTTATCCTGTCCGGACTGCATGAGATTTACGCACCAGCCGTCGATCCGTTCCGGCCGTGCGCGGCAGCGAAGATCGCAATAACGTGTATTTGATATCATTGACGATTTACGGGCCAGTCGCTGCCCGGGAGGCTACGACTCAAAGAATACGTCAATCGCGGCGACGCACCCGGGCATCGCCCCTTGGTCGCGGGACCGGAGTGAAATGTTCATGCCCCACCAATGAAGGAAGGACCCGGCTCGAATCGGCTCCAGTTGCGGTTAACGCAGGCTGTCGTTGATAGTTTCCAGCGTAACCGACCCCGGGCAGAGTGCAGCCGTATCGAGCTGATTGAGCGGCGTGGAGACGGTATTGAAGTTGCTGTGGAGGTCGTCGGCTTCGGAATCGACGTACAGCAAACCGGTGACGATCTGGCCTAGGGCGGCGTGCTTCTGAAGGAAGTTCATGGCGGCGAGCCGATCCCCGGGGTCGTATTCATCGTTGATCTTGCGCAGGTTGAGAACGGTTCCGTCATGCTGCGTCACAGAGACGACCTTGCCCGGCGCATAATTCACCGTGATCGGATCGCGCCCGATCATCACGTCGAGCGCGTTGACGGCTTCATTGTGCGCGCGAACGTATTCGAGGCTCTTGGTCGATCCGGCGTGATTGTTGAAGGCGATGCACGGTGAAATGACGTCGATAAACGCCGCGCCGCGATGCTGGATGGCCGCCTTGATCAGCGGCACCAACTGGCTCTTGTCGCCGGAGAAGCTGCGCGCGACGAAGGTGGCGCCGAGCTGCAGGGCGATGCTGACGAGATCGATGGAGTTGTCGGTGTTGAAAACCCCCTTCTTGGATTTCGATCCGCGGTCGGCGGTTGCAGAGAATTGGCCCTTGGTCAGGCCGTAGACGCCGTTGTTTTCGACGATATAGACCATGTTGACACCGCGCCGCAGCGCGTGGGCAAATTGGCCGAACCCAATCGAGGCGGAATCGCCGTCGCCGGACACGCCGAGATAGATCAGGTCGCGATTGGCGAGATTGGCGCCCGTCAGCACCGAAGGCATGCGGCCGTGCACCGAGTTGAAGCCATGCGATGCGCCGAGGAAGTAATCCGGCGTCTTCGACGAGCAGCCGATGCCCGAGATCTTGGCGACCCGATGCGGTTCGATCGACAGTTCAAAGGCAGCCTCGATGATCGCTGCGGAAATCGAGTCGTGGCCGCAACCCGCGCAAAGAGTCGACGTGGAAGCCTCGTAGTCGCGCCGGGTGAATCCGATGGCATTCTTCGGCAGCGACGGATGGTGAAACTTCGGTTTGGCCAGGTAGGTCATGACATCGCCTTTCGCAGCGGCGTAACTTTCAAGGCGTCGAGCCGGTCGCCGATTGTGCCGGAGATAAACCGGGCCGTAATCGACGTCCCGTCATAGTGCAGGATCGGTACCAGCCGCACCGGATCGATATCGAGTTCATTGACGATCAGCGAGCGCAACTGCGCGTCGCGGTTCTGTTCGACGACGAAGACAAAGTCATGATCGGCGATGAAGCTGGCGACGTCCTGATGAAACGGGAATGCGCGTACGCGCATCAGGTTCAGGGTGTGGCCACGCGACGCGAGCATTTCAGCTGCTTCGTCCATCGCCGGGGCGGTTGATCCGTAATAGATCACGCCGAAGCGCGTCGGCTTGTCGGCATTGGTGCGCAACGGCTTTGGCAGAAGTTCCTTAGCGGTGTCCTGCTTGCGCAACAGCCGTTGCATGCCCTCGACATAGATCGCACCATTCTCGGAATACTTCGCGCGGCCGTCATGCGAGGTGCCGCGAGTGAAAAAGGTGCCCTTGGTCGGATGCGTGCCCGGATAGGTGCGATAGGGAATCGCGTCGCCGTCGACATCGGTATAGCGGCCGAAATCTTTGACCTTATCGAGGTCTTCAGCGGACAGCACCTTACCCCGGTCGTAGGTCTTGGTGTCGTCCCATTTCAACGGCCGGCAGAGTCTGTGATTCATGCCAATATCGAGATCGAGCATGACGAAGACCGGCGTTTGCAGCCGGTCGGCATAATCGAATGAACTGGCGGTGAAGTCGAAGGCTTCGGCAGCGTCCTCAGGCAGCAACAGCACGTGCTTCGTGTCGCCGTGCGACGCGTAGGCGCAATTGATCAGATCGCATTGCTGGGTGCGGGTCGGCATCCCGGTCGACGGTCCCGCGCGCTGGACGTCGATGATGACTGCTGGAATCTCCGCGAAATAGGCAAAGCCCAGGAACTCCTGCATCAGCGAGATGCCGGGGCCGGAGGTCGCGGTAAAAGCCCTTGCACCATTCCACGATGCTCCGATCACCATGCCGATCGATGCGATTTCGTCTTCAGCCTGCACGATGGCGTAGCGTGCCTGACCGCTATCGGGATCGTGGCGGAATTTCTTGCAGTAGCGCGTGAAGCCTTCCGCGACTGAAGACGACGGCGTGATCGGATACCAGGCGCAGACCGTGGCGCCGCCATAGACCGCGCCGAGCGCCGCTGCCGCGTTACCTTCGATCAGGATGCGGTCGCCGACCTTGTCGCTCCGCTTCAGCCGCAGGCCGAGCGGGCAACTGAAATTGGCTTGCGCATATTCGCGGCCAAGATGCAGCGCGTGAACGTTCGGCGCGATCAGTTTTTCCTTGCCCTTGTATTGCTCGCCGACGAGTTTCTCCAACTCGGCAAAATCCATATCGAGCAGGGCCGACAGCGCGCCGATGCAGATGATGTTCTTGAACAACTGGCGCTGGCGCGGATCGGTATATTCCTTGTTGCAGATCGCGGTGAGCGGCAGGCCGATGACGTTGATATCGGTGCGCATCTTGCCCGGGGGCATGGCGCGGGTCGAATCGTAAACCAGATAGCCGTCCGGCTCGATCGAGGCGACATCGGCGTTGAATGTCTGCGGGTTCATCGCCACCATGAAGTCGGTGCCACCGCGTGCGCCAAGATGGCCGGCTTCCGTGACGCGGATTTCGTACCAGGTCGGCAGGCCCTGAATGTTCGACGGGAATACGTTGCGCGGCGACATCGGAATGCCCATCCGCATGATGGCGCGGGCGAACATTTCGTTGGCGCTGGCGGAGCCTGAACCGTTGACGTTGGCAAAGCGGATGACGAAGTCGTTGACGGCAGTTAGCGGCATGCTGGGCCTGCGTGAGTCACTTCAAGGAAAAACTTGTTCATGTCCCAGGCGCCGGTCGGGCAGCGTTCCGCGCACAGCCCGCAATGCAGGCAGACATCCTCGTCCTTGGCCATGATGCGCCCGGTCTTGAGACCATCGGCGACGTAGATGTCCTGCGTGAGGTTGAGTGCGGGGGCGCGCAGCCGTTGTCGCAGGTCATCCTCTTCGCCGTTGTCGGTGAAGGTGATGCAATCCATCGGGCAGACGTCGACGCAGGCGTCGCATTCGATGCACAGCGGCGCCGAGAATACCGTTTCGACGTCGCAGTTCAGGCAGCGTCCGGCTTCGGCCAGCGCCAGATTCGGATCGAAGCCGAGTTCGACCTCGGCCTTGATGCTGCTCAGCGCCGAGGCGTTGTCACGATGCGGAACGGCATAGCGCTCGTCCGGCATAACCTCGTTTTTGTAGCTCCACTCGTGAATGCCCATTTTCTGGTTCACGACCTGCACGGCGGGGAGGGGCCGATCGGCGATGTTCTCGCCATGGAGCATCTTGTCGATCGACACCGCGACCTCGTGGCCGTGGGCGACGGCCCAGATGATGTTCTTGGGTCCGAAGGCAGCATCGCCGCCGAAGAACACTTTCGGATGGCTGGACTGGAAGGTCACCTTGTCGACCTTCGGCATGCCCCATTCGTCGAAATCGATTCCGGCATCGCGTTCGATCCACGGAAAGGCGTTTTCCTGGCCGACAGCGACCAACACGTCATCGCATGCGAATGTCACATCCGGCTCGCCCGCCGGCACCAGCTTGCGACGGCCCTTGGCGTCATACTCCGCCTTGACCTTTTCGAAGACGACGCCCGTGAGTTTGCCGCCGTCGTGCAGAAATTCCTTCGGCACCAGGAAGTTGTGGATCGGAATGCCTTCGCGTGCGGCATCTTCCTTTTCCCACGGCGACGCTTTCATCTCGTCGAAGCCGGAGCGCACGACGACCTTGACATCCTCGCCGCCGAGCCGTCGCGCGGAGCGGCAGCAATCCATCGCGGTATTGCCGCCGCCGAGCACGATGACGCGCTTGCCGATCGTGTGGATATGATCGAACGAGACACTGGAGAGCCAGTCGATGCCGATATGAATATTGGCTGCGGCTTCCTTGCGTCCGGGAATATCGAGATCGCGCCCGCGCGGTGCGCCGGAGCCGACGACGATAGCGTCGTAGTCTTCCGCCAGCAGCGCTTTCATGCTGTCGATGCGTGTGCCGCCGCGGAATTCGACACCGAGATCGAGAACGTAATTGGTCTCTTCGTCGATTACGCTGTCGGGCAGGCGGAATTTCGGAATCTGCGTCCGCATCATGCCACCGGCATGCTTGTCGCCATCGAACACGACGCAGTCGTAGCCGAGGGGAGCGAGATCGCGGGCCACCGTCAACGAGGCCGGGCCGGCTCCGACCAGCGCGATCCGCTTGCCATTCTTTGTTGGCGAAGGCTGCGGCATACGGCCTTTGACATCGTCTTTGTAATCGGCAGCGACGCGTTTGAGGCGGCAGATCGCAACGGGTTCTTCTTCGACGCGAACGCGTCGGCAGGCCGGTTCGCAGGGGCGATCGCAGGTGCGGCCGAGGATCCCGGGGAAGACGTTGGATTTCCAGTTGATCATGTAAGCGTCGCCGTAACGGCCAGCGGCGATCAACCGGATGTATTCGGGAACCGGCGTATGCGCCGGGCAAGCCCATTGGCAGTCGACCACCTTATGAAAGTAGCCGGGCGCCGAAATATCGGTCGGTTTCATTCCCATCCCATCCGCGCGGCGACCTTATGGTTCTGGCGCGGTCTTTCACTTTTGCCGAACAGTCAGGTTCGAATTATTGTTGTTTAGTGTTGAAGCGTGGACTTAGAATTATCGTAATTCAATATGATCCGCGCTGGCCTGAAAAGCCATTTTTCAGTGATTGCACCGGACAATTCGCCTCACAGTTAAATGATTTAAATCGCTGCGGCAGTGCAACATAACGCGATGTTGCAACGTCAGAGATCACTTTTGGCGAGATCCCACATCAGCGCATAGATGCCCGCCGAAATTTGCTGGGCATCCGAACCGACACCCTCCGAATTAAATCCCGATTTGATGATAACCGCCACCGCATCGCGCGATGTGCCGTCGATCAGGATGAACCAGTCGCCAGCTCCGGGATTGGGCTGATCCGGTGCGTCGGTGAGCGATTTCGACAAGTCTGGATCGCTTTCGAGCAGATGCATCGAAATGATGCCGTCATGTCGATCCGGAGCGAAGCGCGCGGCGAGCGCGTTGCGCAGTGGGGTTGCTCGTTGCGGCACGGGGCGGATGCGAATGATGCCAAGCACCGCGCCGCGTCCTTGACCTCGGCTGATGGTGATGCGCGCGACGGCGCGGATCATGTTGCGGAAACGTGCAATGTTCTGCAACGACCACGCGGTCTGGCCCGCCAGCGCCTTGCGATAGGCTGGACTGTCGAGCGCTTCGAAACTCCCTGTCGAATAGAGACTGAGATATTTCGGCTGCGCGTCGATGGCGACATAGCGCCGAGCTTCGAGAAAGCCGTCGATGGCCACGCGTTCGGCAATATGTTCGCGATCGTACCATGTGTTGAAGTCTTGCTCGTCAGCGGCATCGATATCCATCGATGTCAGCAGCATGCCTTTCCCGGCCATCGGCATTGTCGGGTCTCCTTGTTATTGCTTTTGGGCTGCCAAGTCCGAGATCGCCTGCGCAACCGCTTCGCGTATGCCAGGATCGTAGAGTGAATGGCCTGCATTCTCACCGATGCGCAGTTCAGCCGCCGGCCATGCTGCGGCAAGCTTGTGCGCGGTCGATGGCTGACAGAGCAGATCGTAGCGGCCTTGCACGATGATGCAGGGGATGCCGTGCAGCTTGCCGGCGTCGCGCATCAGCTGCTCCGGTGCGAGGAAGCAGTCGTTCTGGAAATAATGCGCCTCCATGAACGGCGTCGAGGGAAGCGCCTGCGAAGAACGGAGTGCTTCAAGATCGAGCCGGTCCCGTTTCGGCGTGTGTTCGGACAGGATGCGTTCGGTATCGTGCCACGCGCGCGCCGCAGGACCATGGATCGCGGGATCGGGGTCGAGGATCATTTGCCAGTAGGCATCGAGCGGCTGCCGCCGCTGATCCGACGAAAGCAAGCTCAGGAAATCTTCGTACAGCGCGGGATAGATCCGCGGCAGATTGCTGAGGAACGCCGTCTCCAGTTCGGCACGCGTGCCGAGGAATGTTGCGCGCAGCACGATGCTGCTGACCCGGTGCGGATATTGTTCGGCGTAGGCGAGGGCCAGCGTGGCACCCCATGAACCGCCGACAACCATCCAGCGCTCGAAGCCGAGGTTATTTCGAATGGCTTCCATGTCCGCGATCAGATGCGGCAATGTATTGGCTTCGCGCCGGCCCTTCGGTGTGCTGCGCCCGGCACCACGCTGATCGAACAGCACCGCATGAAATCGCTTCGGATCGAAAAGGCGGCGATGATCCGGCTGGCAGCCGCTTCCGGGACCGCCGTGCAGATATACGGCCGGTAGCCCGCCGACGCGGCCCACGGTCTCGACATAGATCTCGTGACCGTCGCCAACCGGAAGCACGCCGCTGGTCAGCGGCTTGAGCGGCTCGGTGCGATGACCGGATTTGGCGGTACCCGTCGCGTCAGGCGTCATGTTGGGCGTCCGCTTCCGGCGTGCCGCCATTGAAGTTGCGGTAGATGAAGCGATTGACGTCGCCGGATGCTTCGGTCTCCGCCGTCTTGAAGATCTGCTCGTGCATCGGCGAGAGCGTGCACGCCGGGTCGGTATTGCCCGCATCGCCGGTCAGCGCGAATGCCTGACAGCGGCAGCCGCCGAAATCGACTTCCTTGAACTCGCAACTCCGGCACGGTTCGGGCATCCAGCCGGTGCCGCGATAGCGATTGAAGGCATCCGAGTTCTGCCAGATCCAGGCGATCGAATGATTGCTGCGCACCGATTCGAAGTCGAGCCCGGTGATGGTTTCGGCGGCGTGGCAGGGCAGGATCTTCCCGGTGGGCGAGATGTTGAAGAATTGCCGCCCCCAGCCGCCCATGCATTTCTTCGGTCGCAGGGCGTAATAATCCGGTACGACGTAGTCGATGGTGAGGATGCCTTTGAGCCGAACTTGGGCGTCCTCGACGATGTGGCTGGTTTCTTCGATCTGCTCCAGCGTTGGCATTAACGCGGCGCGGTTCTTCAGCGCCCAGCCGTAGTATTGCACGTTGGCGACTTCGAGCCGATCGGCGTCGAGATCGACCGCCATCTGAATGATGTCCGGCAATTGATGCAGGTTCTGGCGATGCATCACCGCATTCACAGTGAGCGGCAGATCGAGTTCACGCGCCCAGCCCGCAGCTTTGATCTTTTGCGCATGGGCGTTGCGGAAGCCGGCGACGCGATCCGCGATATCGGCTTCGCTGCCCTGGAAGCTGATCTGGACATGGCACAGTCCGGCGTCAGCCAGCGCCGCCAGCTTGTCTTTGGTCAGCAGCACGGCTGATGTAATCAGGTTGGTGTAAAGCCCGACCTCGGTGGCATGGCGCACCAGTTCGACGAGGTCCTTGCGTGCGGTCGGCTCACCGCCAGAAAAATGAATCTGCAGCACGCCGATCTCAGCCAGTTCGCTGAGAACCTTTTTCCATTCCTCGGTGCTGAGTTCGCCGCTGGCCCGTTCCAGCTCGACCGGATTTGAACAATAAGGACACTGCAGCGGACAGCGATGTGTCAGCTCGGCTAGCACCGCTAATGGTATGCCGAAAGTCTCCGCTGTCGAACCGCGCGATTCCAGCACGTTCAAGCCGTCGTTCGGATCGGCGGCGAGCGGCGTTGCATCGGTGAGCGTCGGGCTCATGTGTCCTTCTCCCGCGCTTCGGTCAGGAATCCCTTGTCGGCGAGATCCTGCAGCATGGCGATGACGTCCGTGCCGATGGCGTCGCGCGGCGCAGCGTATTTGGCTGCAAGCTGATCGACGATCTGCGCCACACCACGTTGGCCGTCGCAAAGCTGTAGGATCTCGACCGCGATATCGTCCGGAGCAAGCACGCGTTCCGGGGCCAGTATAACCCAGCGCTGCCGGGTTTCATCGAATTTAAGTTTGGCGTGGCGCGGCAGCATCGGGCGGCTCGCCTCGGTCACGCTGATATGTCGGCTTCGCAAGGCAGCCATCGGTCAGCTTTCAGGTCGTCGCAGGCACAAACGCCCCGGGAGGCACATGGCCATCGACATAGGCATGATACAGCGCATCGAGTTGCACCCAAAGCACGTTGGTCTTGAAGATCAGCGCGTTACAGACCGCTTCGCGCTCGGCCGGTGTCGTCGCATGGGTCTTGACGTAGTCGAGCGCGAAGTTGGCATCGCGCGGCGCCTGTTCCAGCCTGCGCTTGAAGTAGCTCATGATGTCCGGATTGACGAAGTCATAATGCGCCAGCATGCCGGAGATGCGTTCCTCATGCAGGTGCGGCGCGAACAGTTCGGTGAGCGACGACGCAATGGCTTCCAGCGGCGTGCGGTCGCGGACAAAATGGACATAGGCATCCACTGCGAAGCGCGTGGCGGGAAGGATACCTTCGGCGGATTCGACATAAGCATTGTCGAGTCCGAGCCCTTCGGTCAGCTTCAGCCAGCGTTCGATCCCGCCCTCGCTACCGGGATCGCCGTCGTGATCTTCGATGCGGTGCCGCCATTCCATGCGGATGTTGCGTTCGCGGAAGCGCGAGATGACGACGGCATCTTTGATCGGAATGGTGCTCTGATAATAATAGCGGTTGAGGGCCCACGCCTGCACCTGGCCCTTGTTCAGCTTGCCGCCGTGCAGCAGGCGATGGAACGGGTGCAGATTGTGATAGCGCGTCTTGCCGATATAGCGCAGCGCGGCTTCGAGATCGGTGGCGCTCTGCAACGGCTTGTCGGTGGCGAGCGAGAATGCGGTGGTTGCGATCAAAGCACGATCTCCATCCCGTCTGCGGGGATTTCCCACCCCGCTTGTTCGGCGGTCTTGCGTTCGATCGAGTCGTGCAGCAGCGCCGGGTTGGAATTATTGATATGCAGAAAAATCTTCCGCGCAATATCGAGGCCGGACAATGCGGCGATGGCGCCGCTCTCGCCGGACATCGCTATGTGGCCCATCGCCTGACCGGTCTTCTGGCCGATACCGGCAGCGATCAGCTCATCGTCACGCCACACTGTGCCGTCGAAGAACACCAGCGGCGCGCCCTTGATGCGCGCGGCCAGCTCCGGCGTTACCCGCGCGCAGGCGGCGAGATGGTAGAAATGCTTGCCGCTGGCGGTCTCTGTGATCCGCAGTCCGAGCGTGTCGCCTTCGGTGGCATCGCCACCGGGATGCGGCTTGCCTTCGAGATACCATGCGCGCTTGCCCGGCACGACGAACGGCAAAATCTCAAGCCCGCATGGTGAGCCATCGGGTAGTTGCGGCGCGAACGCGCGGTCGACAGCGACCGGTTGACGGCGGACGTGCTTCTCGTTCAGCACATTGAAGATGCTGTTGCTGTCGAGGATCGCCAGCACCTGCCGATGCGCGTAGATCGTGAACGGCGAACTCTCGCGCAGCGACAACAGGCCCGCCACCGCATCGACCTCACCGTTGGTCAGAATGACGCCGGCAACCGGGGAATGCCGCAATGCTCCCGCCTTGGGATGCAGCCGCGGTGTGTTGATGAGTTGCTGCCGCAAATCCGGCGACGCGTTGATCAGAAACCAGTGCTTGTCATCGGTACTGACGGCAATCGATGACTGGGTACTTTGCAATTCGCGATGTGCGCCCCGCGCGGCGTTACAAATCCGGCATCCGCAATTCCATTGCGGCACACCGCCGCCTGCCGCGGCTCCAAGAACGACAACACGAAGCATGACATCGCTCCTGGACCGGGCAGGTCGTCGCGAAGCTGCTTACTTGCGGGCCGCGCAGGCGTACATGTTGATTTCCATGCCAACCGGCACTTCAACAATCTTCGGTGTCTTCCAGGCCATGTCGATCTCCCAGAGCGGTGCAGCACGATTGCCGCACGTGTAAAATGTACGGGCTGGCGGAAAGTTAGCCATCTATGGCGCGGATAGGAAATGCCTATCAGGAACCTTTGCGCGACGATCGCCGCATTGTTGCAATGCAGCGGACGCCGCTTAGTTTTTCGCAGCCTTGCGCAGGAACGGCGGAGTGGCCAGCGTAGCCGGCATGGTGAAATCCGCTCCCGCCTGCCGCAGTGCATCCAGGAACGCCGCATAGGGTTCGATACGCCGGTACTGGGACGGCAACAGCGCCACGATCTGTCGCGGAGGCATGGCGACCCGATACAGCTTGACGCCATCGAGCGGCTGCGCGCCGACCATGGCCGACAGCGCGGGTGCCAGGCAGACGCCCAGTTCGGCGCGGACCAGCCGGATCGCCACCTCGAAACTGCGGCACTGTGCGATGACGCGATGATCCGGCAGCATGTCGTCGAACCAGCCTGCGGTCTGCTTGGCGTGGGGACTGCCGAAAACGAACTGGATCACCTGATTGAGAATGGCCTTATCGGCGGCGCAAAGGTCGCGGTCGGGGTGCTTTATTTTGGCAAGGTGAAGCCGTTCGGGCACCACCAGCACATAGGGATCGTCGACCACCGGAATGCGCAAAAAGCCTTCGTTGGCTTGTGGAATCGAACTGCTGGCGATCAGGCCGATGTTGACGCGCCGCGAGTTGAGCAGTTCCAGAACGTCCGCAGGGGCATGCTCGTGGATATCGAAATCGACATCGGGAAATTTGTCGTAGAGCCGCCGCATCGCGGTCGGCAGAATGACGCTCAGGATCGAGTGGACCCCGGCAAGGCGGATAGTTGCGCGCGAGCCGTCGAACTGTTCGCTGAGGCTGTCTTCGAATTCGCCCATGCTGCGCAGCACCAGCTCGACCTTCGGCATCAGGTGTGCGCCGGCTTCGGTCAATTTCAATTGATTGGAGCGGCGATCGAACAAGCGTGTGCCGGAGATGGTTTCGAGCTTGGAGAGTTGCTGCGAAAGCGAAGGCTGCGCCAGGCCGAGTTGCTTGGCTGCCTTGGTCAGGGTTTCCGCGTGCGCTACGGTCCAGAACACCCGGAGTTGATGCAGCGTGATTTCCGAGCGTCGCGTCTTGCTGGCCGCCGAATGCAGGTCGATCGGCACGACGATATTGCCGGTCTGGTCTTCGGAGGTTCGGTCGTCATGTCGCATCATGGCCGCACTCGGAGCGTTGTGTTCTTGGCCATACGATACAATGGATGGCGCGCAGCCACGAGGGGCCCTTCGAACTAGGAGCGCAGGTCGTCCGGATCGAGGTTGCGTAACGTCATGATCGCCGCCACATTGGGCTCCGGAAACGGCGGATCGGGACCATGCCGAGATATTTCTTCAATACCCGCATTGGCGAAGAATTGCTGCTCGATCCTGAAGGCGAGGAGCTTCGCGACCCGGATCAGGCGTGGCACGTGGCGCGCGCCACGATCCGCGAATTGCTGCTCGCGGAGGCGACGTCACCGCACCTGCTCAAGGCCGTTCTGGAAGTCAGCGATGCCGACGGTGAGGTCGTGCTGGAGTTGCCGTTCGCGGAAGTGATCGCCGATCCATCCGACGATGCTCCCGACATCGTGCACTGATGGGCTTCTGATGAGACCTGCGAAAAGCGCCGCGCCAATTTGCGCCGGGGCCGGTTGCGGGTAGGATGCCGCAAGACAAGAAACGATCCAACTCAAGGAGCAATACGATGCGGCCTCTGTGGCAACTCTCGGCGACCCAGCTCGCGGCGCTGGTTCGGTCACGGCAAGTTTCGGCCGTGCAGGCCGCAACGGCGGCGCTGGAGCGGCTCGACGCGGTCAATCCGAAGATCAACGCGGTGGTTGATCATCGGCCGGATGATACGCTGGCGCAGGCGGCTGCGGTCGACAAGGCGATTGCGCGCGGCGATGACCCCGGCGCGCTGGCCGGCGTGCCGGTGACGATCAAGGTCAATGTCGATCAGCAGGGCTTTGCGACCACCAACGGCATCAAGGCGCAGCGCGACCACATCGCGAAGGAAGACAATCCCGTCGTCGCGAACCTGCGCCGCGGCGGTGCGGTAATTGTCGGCCGCACCAACACGCCGGCATTCTCGTTTCGCTGGTTCGCCAACAATCAACTGCACGGCCATACGAAGAATCCGCGCGATCCCGGCATCACGCCGGGCGGCTCCTCGGGTGGCGCCGGCGCCGCGACGGCCGCGGGTATCGGCCATATCGGCCACGGCACCGACATTGCCGGATCGGTGCGCTATCCGGCTTACGCCTGCGGCATCCATGGCTTGCGGCCGACGCTCGGTCGCATCCCTGCGCATAACCCATCGCTGCCGGAGCGAGCGCTCTGCCCGCAGATTTCCGCTGTTTCCGGCCCGCTGGCGCGGACGATTGGCGATCTCCGAATCGCGCTCGCTGTGATGTCGCAACAGGATCTGCGCGATCCGTGGTGGGTACCTGCGCCGCTCGAAGGACCGCCGATGCCGCGCCGCGCTGCACTGTGTCTACGGCCGGATGGACTCGAGACAGTCCCGGACGTCATCGATGCGTTGAAGGATGCCGCACGGCGGCTGCAAAGCGCTGGCTGGACGGTGGAGGAAATCGACAACACACCGCCGCTCAACGAAGCTGCCGAACTGCAACGGAAGTTCTGGCTCGGCGACGGTTTCGAAGCGATGTTGGCCGCAGCCGAACGCGAAGGCGACCCGGGCGCGCTGGCGTGCCTTCGCGGCAGCCGCGACCGGGTGCATCCGCTCGATGCGGCAGGACTTTCGGCGATTGTGCAACGGCGCGCGGCACTGACGCGGGACTGGCAGCTTTTCCTCGCGAAATATGCCGTGCTGGTGATGCCGGTGTCCGGCGAATTGCCGTTCCCCGATCAACTCGATCTCAAGGACGATGCTTCCTTTGCGCGAGTTTGGCGCGCGCAGATGCCGCAAGTCGGCATCCCCTTCATGGGACTTCCGGGCCTCACCGTCTCGACCGGGTTGGTCGGTCCCGTGCCGGTCGGTGTGCAGGTCGTCGCGGGACGCTATCGCGAGGATCTGTGCCTGCTGGCGGGCGAGGCCATCGAAGCAGGCGGCACGCCGCCGTCGCCGATCGATCCCATCAGCTAGCACCGATGCATCCAGAGAGAGCCCGCAGCGATGACAACAGTCTATGATTTCTCCGCGCGGACTCTCGATGGCTGCGACATATCCCTCAAGCAGTTCCAGGGGCAGGTGCTGCTGATCGTCAACACCGCGAGCGCCTGCGGATTCACGCCGCAGTACAAGGGGCTGGAGGCGCTGCATCAGCAGTACGCAGCGCGCGGATTTTCGGTGCTGGGCTTTCCCTGCAACCAGTTTGGCGGTCAAGAACCCGGCAGTTCCAGGGATATCGAGGCGTTCTGCGCCAGCAATTACGCGGTGACGTTTCCGATGTTCGAAAAGATCGACGTCAACGGCGGCGCTGCGCACCCGCTCTACAAATTCCTCAAGAACGAGAAATCCGGGCTGCTCGGATCGTCGATCAAATGGAATTTCACCAAATTTCTGGTCGACAAGCAGGGCAAGGTCGTGGCACGGCACGGGTCCACGACCAGACCTGAATCCCTGACCAGCGAAATCGAGGCGTTGCTTTGAACGAAACAACCAATCCGGCGGCGGGCCAACTGCCTGACCGTTTGTCCACCGATCCGCGCAGCCCGTATTACGATGCGACGGTTTTGTCACGCGATATCGGCATCCGCTTCAAGGGCGTCGAAAAAACCAACGTCGAAGAATATTGCGTCAGCGAAGGCTGGATTCGCGTGCCGGCAGGAACGGCGAAGGATCGCCATGGCAACCCGCTGACGATCAAGATCAGCGGTGCAGTCGAACCGTATTTCCGTGACGGCGAGAGTTGATCGCGGCACCGATGCATATTGGATCGATCATCGATCCTGCTTTCGTTCTCGAGTAGAAAAGTTGCGTCATGCCTCTTCGCATCGTCGATGTGCGTGAAGTCACCAAGCCGATTTCGTCGCCGATCCGCAATGCCTATATCGACTTCACCAAGATGACGACCAGCCTCGTCGCGGTTGTCACCAATGTCGTTTGCGACGGCAAGCCGGTGGTCGGTTATGGCTTCAACTCAAACGGACGTTACGGGCAGGGCGGTTTGATCCGCGAACGCTTCGCCGCCCGGCTGACCGAAGCCGAGCCGCAATCGCTGCTCGATGATAGTGGCGACAATCTCGATCCCGATAAGGTATGGGCGGCGTTGATGTCGAACGAGAAGCCGGGCGGTCACGGCGAGCGCTCGGTTGCCGTCGGCACCATCGACATGGCGGTGTGGGATGCGGTGGCCAAGATCGCCGGCAAGCCGCTGTTTCGCTTGCTCGCCGAACGTCATGCTCGCACGGCGAAACCGCGCGTGTTCGTCTACGCTGCGGGTGGCTACTATTATCCCGGCAAGGATCTTGCGATGCTGCGCGGCGAGATGCGCGGCTATCTCGATCGGGGCTACAACGTCGTCAAGATGAAGATCGGCGGCGCGTCGATTGCCGAAGATCGGCAGCGCATCGAAGCTGTGCTCAAGGAAATCGGATCGCAAGCGCAACTCGCTGTCGATGCCAACGGCCGCTTCGATCTCGAAACTGCAATCGCCTACGCCAGGATGCTGCGCGATTATCCGCTGTTCTGGTACGAGGAAGCCGGCGATCCGCTGGATTTCCAGTTGCAGGCGGCGCTGGCGGAATTCTATCCGGGCGCAATGGCGACCGGCGAAAATCTGTTCAGCCACCAGGATGCGCGTAACTTGATCCGCTATGGCGGTATGCGGCCGGATCGCGATTGGCTGCAGTTCGATTGCGCGTTGTCGTATGGGCTTTGCGAATATCAGCGCACCTTGGCGATGTTGCAGGCGCACGGCTGGTCGCCGAGCCGCTGCATTCCGCACGGTGGCCATCAGATGTCGCTGAATATCGCGGCGGGTCTTGGCCTCGGCGGCAACGAAAGCTATCCCGATCTGTTCCAGCCCTACGGTGGATTTCCGGATGGCGTTGGCGTCGTCGATGGCCACATCACCATGCCGGAGCTGCCCGGCATCGGCTTCGAGGGCAAGGCGGATCTCTACGCTGAAATGCGGGCCCTGGCGGCTTGAGATGGCGTTGCGGCAAACCCGGGGCCGGATTATGGCAGTCATTCTTGCCGACGGACCGGTGAGCGGATAAATTTCAATCCTAAAATAGTTGATACGATGGCCGGTCCGAGCATTGCAATGCGGGGCAAAGTCCGCAAACTGCCCGGCGCCGTCGATGCGAATGTCGTGGTGAGGGGGACGGATGCAGGTGGTGTCGTTGCGGCCGGAGATCGGAGCCGAAACCGGGAAGGTGTCCGGTCAAACGCGCGCGCCCGCGATGATCGATATCGAATCCGTCTCGCAGCGGTTTGAAGTTTCGGGGCGCAAGAGCCACCTCGCGCTGTCGGATATCAACCTCAGCGTCGCCGATGGCGCGTTCGTCTCGATCCTTGGGCCGTCCGGCTGCGGCAAGTCGACGCTGCTCTACATCGTCGGCGGTTTCGTCAGCCCGACCGAAGGCGTGGCGAAGGTCAAGGGCAACGTCATCACCGGGCCGGGGCCGGATCGCGGGCCGGTGTTTCAGGAGTTCGCGCTGTTCCCGTGGAAGACGGTGCTCGGCAACGTCATGTACGGTCTGCGGCAGCAGGGCGTGAAGCGCGCCGAGGCCGAAGCGCAGAGCCGCCGTCTGATCGAGATGGTCGGCCTCAAGGGCTACGAGAATTTTTATCCGAAGGAATTGTCCGGCGGCATGAAGCAGCGCGTCGCGATCGCGCGCACGCTGGCCTATCATCCGTCGGTGCTGCTGATGGACGAACCGTTCGGCGCGCTGGATGCGCATACGCGCACGCGGCTGCAGAACGACCTGCTCAACATCTGGGAGCGCGACCGCAAGACGGTGCTGTTCGTCACTCATTCGGTGGACGAGGCGGTGTTCCTCTCCGACAAGGTGGTGGTGATGACGCGCTCGCCGGGGCGCATCAAGGAGATCGTCGATATCGATCTGCCGCGGCCGCGCCGCCGTGCCGAATTGCTGCTCGATGCGCGCTATCAGAAATATGTCGTCGATATCGAGCGGCTGATCGACGACGGCCGCGACGACGTGGTGCAGCCGTGACGCCGATGCGTATCGCGGTGTCGCGCCTGTCGCCGCTGCTGGCGTGCCTCGGGCTGCTCGTGGCGTGGCAACTCGCGGCGATGCTGCTGCACACCGACAGTTTTCCCACCGCTTGGCAGGCCATTCTAACGGTGCCGGATGTGTTGGGTGACCGCGAGTCGCTGCTGAACATTCTCGATTCCATCCGCCGCATGGTGATCGGCCTGACCTTGGCGATGCTGGTGTCGATCCCACTCGGCCTGATGATGGGTCGCAGCGCGCGCGTCGCGGCGTTCTTCAATCCGCTCTTGATGATGGTTTATCCGGTGCCGAAGGCGGCGCTGATGCCGGTCATCATGCTGTGGCTCGGCGTCGGCGATGCCTCGAAGACGCTGGTGATCTTTCTCGGCGTCAGCCTTCCCGTGATCTATCACAGCTTTCAGGGCGCCAAGGCGGTGGAAGAGAAGATGCTATGGTCCGGCGCGGCGATGGGCTTGAGCGCCGTGCAACGCATGTTCCGCATCGTGTTGCCTGCGGCGCTGCCGGAAATCCTCACCGGCTGCCGAACCGGGCTAGTGCTGGCGCTGATTACCATGGTCACCAGCGAGATGATCGCGCGGCAGTCCGGCGCAGGAAACATCCTGTTCAATGCGATGGACATGGCGCAGTACGACACCGTGTTCGCGATGATCATCATCATCGGCGCGCTGGGCATCGTGCTCGATGCGGCGTTCGACAAATTGCGCTGGCGGCTGGTGGCATGGGCGGAGCCACGCCAGGATATCTTGCTGGGGGCGTCATGAACGCGCGCGCCCTCAATAACGTGCTGCTGGGGCTGGCGCCGATCGTCATGGTGCTGGCCTTGTGGCAGGGGCTGTGCAGTTTCGGCTATGCGCCGCCGTCGTTGCTGCCGCCGCCGGGCAAGGTGTTCGTGCGGCTGGCGCAGCAACTCGTCAGTTGGAATTTTCTCGACGACATGCTGGCGACGCTGACGCGATTGTTCGCCGGTTTCTTCATCGCGGTAGCGCTCGGCGTCGGCATCGGTCTGGCGGCAGCGGTCAGCGGGCCGGTCAATGCGGTGGTGCGGCCGCTGGTGCAGGTGCTGGCGCCGGTGCCGAAGGTGGCGTTGTATCCGGCGCTGCTATTGCTGCTCGGCTTCGATCACGCCTCGAAGGTGACGCTGGTGGCTGCGGATGCGCTGTTTCCGATTCTGCTGTCGACCTATTACGGAGCGTCGATGGTCGAGCAGAAGCTGATCTGGTCGGCGCTGGCGGCGGGCACGCCGCGCTATCAGATCCTGTTCAAGGTGATCCTGCCGGCGGCGTTGCCGTCGATCCTCACCGGCTGCCGCATCGGCCTGGTGATCTCCTGCATCGTGGTGTTTCTCGCCGAGATGATTACGTCCACCGATGGCCTCGGGCATCTGCTGGTCGGCGCCGCGCGCACGTTCCAGACCGTGGATATGTTCGTGCCGCTGATTACGATTTCGCTGCTGGGACTGATCCTCAACGGCCTGCTCTACAGCCTGCGCAAATACCTGCTGCGCGGATTCCCCGAGGTGTGAGGGCAGGTCACGCGGCGCGCATTCCCGTCTGGCCGGTGCGCATCATTCCGCCGCAACACACCGGAGCGCCATGCCTTTCCACGCCCCGATCATTTCCGAACGGACACCTCCTTCTCGGAGTCGACCCTGCTCATGGTGGCTACCCCTGCGCGCCGGCGCGTCGCCCGCCGCGCCAATTGGCGGCATAGGGCAAGACGAACATGTAGAGCCCGGTCGACAGCAACAGGAAGAGCGGAAGCAGCGGTGAGTAGACCACCCAGGCTGGAGGTGTCCCCAATCCCATGGCGACAAAGTTGGCGAGGACCGCAAGGGTAAAGGCGATCGACAGCCAGCGGTGCGTCTGCCGAATCCAGTTGTTCCAGTTCAATGAAACCTCCTTGAAAATGAGCTGCCCGCGCCAGGACCTGCTCGATGTTTGCAAAGAATTTCTGCCACCCGAACTTGGAGCCCTGATAGGCTTGCTGTTGATCCGGCCGGAAGCCCGACTGCTCCATGCGCAGGCAGGTCCCGGTTCGTGTCGGGGTGAGAGTCCACGTGACGACACTCTCGAGTCCCATGGCGCTCCATGTATAAGACAGCGTTTTGTTGGGCTCGATAGCCAGGACCTGACAGTCAACGCTGCCCCAGTCGCCGCTCAAATTGAAGCGGTGGTCAACGACCGGCTTGAAATCATTCTTCATCAGCCACTCCGCGATCAGGTGCGGTTGGGTAAGAGCGCGCCAGATCTTCTCAGGAGGATAAGGCATCTCGCGTTCGACACTGACGGAGCGCGTTTCGGTCGCGGTACGGGTCATTGGTCCATCCTTTTCAGCAAGTCTTCGAGATCGTCGAACCGGCTCTGCCAGAAGCCGGCCATCTTGCTCGTCCAGTCGATCAGTGGGGCCAGCGCGCCGAGCTGCGCGCTGTAATGAGTCTGTCGTCCCTCATGGCGGTCGCGTACCAGCCCGGCCTGCCGCAGGACGCCGAGGTGTTTTGACACGGCGGGTTGCGAAACGCCGGATTGCGCTGTCAGGCTTCCCACGGTCTGCTCGCCTTCACGGCACAGCCGCTCGAACAGCGCGCGCCGGGTCGGATCGGCGAGCGTCCTAAACAGCACATCGGGGGCGTTGGCCATGTTGATCAATAACTCTGTAGTGATGGATAAATACATAACTCGGATGTTATGTATAGGTCAAGCAGGAATGACGATTATGCGGAAATATCGGGAAAAATTGACGCCAACAGGAGTCAATGCATATCCCGAAAGTGATGTATTCAGGCGAGCGACGCGGCTTGATTGGATCGTCGCTCTGCGCGTCGCAATAACGGGGCGAGGACTTTCCAAGTCTTGCTTAGACAAAGAGCCGGAACCGTGGCGTCGCTGCTCTTACGGGGGTGTTGTTACGACAACCTCAGATCCAGCAATCTCCGCCCTTCGGTCTTGAGCAGCTTCTTCACTGCGTTGGAGGCGACGACTTCGTCGTCGTTGGCGTAGGCCTCGTGGTTCTTCTCGATGTCGTCGAGGCGGTAGAGATAGTTGACCATGATGCCGGCGGATTCGCGCAGACCCTTGGGCGAGGTATCGCCGAGCCAGTTGATCTGCTCCAGCCGCGCGCCGTTGCCGAGGTGGAAACGCGCTACCGAATCCACCGGTTTGCCGCGCGCATTCTTGGCCTTGAGGAAATAGTGCGCCGCCAGAGGCTCCAGCACGCCGCGCAACTTCGCCGTCAGTTCGGCGTCGTCGATCCAGGTGTCGTTGTCGAGGTGCGCGAGCAGGGCACGGTCGTCGTCATTGAGCGGCAGTTCGGGTTCGCGCTTAATCCAGCGCATGAAGCCCGGCACAGGCGAGAGCGTGACGAAGGTGTCGAGCTTCGGCAACTCGCGGCGTAACTCCTCGACCACCTGCTTGATGAGGAAGTTGCCGAACGAGATGCCGGCGAGGCCGCGCTGCGTATTGGAGATCGAATAGAACACCGCGGTGCGCGCGCGCTCGATCGGCACCGGCTGGCGATCCTCGGCCAATAGCGGCGCGATGGCGCCGGGAATCGTCTCGGTCAACGCGACTTCGACGAAGATCAGCGGCTCGTCGTTCAGCGCCGGATGGAAGAAGGCGTAGCAGCGCCGGTCGACCGGATCGATGCGCCGCCGCAGATCGTCCCAATCGTGAATCTCGTGCACCGCCTCATACCGGATGACCTTTTCCAGAATGTTGGCGGGCGTCGACCAGTCGATCCTGCGCAGCACGAGAAATCCCCGATTGAACCATGAGGCCAACAGATGCACGAGATCGCGATCGACGGTGTCGAGGTCCTTGCGATCTTTGCCGAGGGCGAGCAGATCGGCGCGCAGGCCGACCAGTTCGCTGGTGGCGCCGGGCGCGCGATTGAGCCGGCGGAACAGTTCCTGTCGTCGCGGCTCGGAGGCGAAGTGCAGGCCGCCGCCGGCCCCGCCGACGCCGCTGCGCCAGACGTCGATGGCCTGCTCCACTTTGTCGCGGTCCGGCCCGAAGGCGCGAGCCAGCGTCTCGAAGAAATGCACTCGTTCGTTGTCGTCGAGCGCGCGATAGCTGTCCAGTACGTCGCGCGCCAGCACGGTGCCGGAGGCTTCGCCGCGGCCGGAGAGCAGCCCTTCGCACAGCGCCACCACGCCGGCCGCATCCAGCGGTGTCGCGTTCGACCAGCCGCCGCGGCGCAACAGGTTGCGGCCACGTTCGGAAATCGACGTCAGCAGATCGGACAGGAAATCGTTACTCATGGACGCGGCACTCTCGCGGCAGGAACGGGCGATATTATACATGGCAACAAAGCATATTGCCTGATCATTTGAGGCATGAAAGGATCGTTGTTAAGAGGGATAATACGCAAGGGCGGATGGAGGAATTCACGATGCGGGGACACGCGATCAGGCAACTTATCGTGGCGGGCTGGGCTTTGGGTGCGGTGCTGAGTGCGACATCGGCCTATGCGCAGCAGACCATCCGCGTCGGCTGGACCATTCCGGCCGAGGAAGCCAAATACTGGATGATGCGGCGCCCGGCCGAATTCCCCGACATCGGCAAGGCCTACAAGATCGAGTGGGTGCAGTTTCAGGGCACGGCTCCGATGACGCAGGCACTGGCTGCCGGCGCGCTGGATTGCGCCACGCAGGGCGTGCTGTCGCTGGCGCAGGGCGCGGTGTCGGGCAATCTCAAAGCCTATATCGTTGCGCAGCACGTTTTTGAAAAGCCGGGCGGCTTCTCGGTGTACTGGGCGGTGAAGGATGACTCGCCGATCAAGACCATCGCCGACCTCAAGGGCAAAACCATGGCGATCAACGTGCTCGGTTCCGGCATCTACGGACCGATGGCGTTGCTGCTGAAACAGAACGGTGTCGATCCGGAAAAGGATATCAAGCTGGTCGAGATCGGCTTCTCGCTGTCGGAAGACGCCGTGCGCTCCGGCCGCGTCGATGCCGCGCCGATGAACCAGCCGTTCGCCGCGCGCTCGGAAGCCAAGGGCGGCATGCGCAAGCTGTTCTCGCTGTCCGAGCAGCAGAAGAACATCGTGCATATTCTCGATGCCTGCCGCGCCGATTTCGTCGACAAGAATCCGGATCTCGCCAAGGCCTACGTGCGTGATCTGACGCTCGGCATGAAGAAGGCGCTGGCCAATCGCGACGAGACGCTGAAGGTCGTCAACGAGGTGATGAAGGCACCGATCCCGGTGCTGGAAACCTATCTGCTGAAGGACAACGACTTCGGCCGCGATCCCGGCGCCGCGCCGAATTTCCCGGCGATCCAGACCATGCTCGACACCTACACCGCGACCGGCATGCTGTCGAAAAAGGTCGACGTCAACCAGTTCAAGCATCCGACCATCGTCGCCCCGCTGCAATAGGAGCGGGCTGCAGTAGGAGCGGGGAGTATTATCGTCATCCTGAGGTGCGCACCCTCGCGCGCCTCGAAGGATGCCGTCATCCGCTTTGCGTCTGCCGGTCGATCAGCAGGTCGAGCGCATATTTGATCGTCGCGCGTTCCTCGTCGGAAAATTGCTTCAGCAATTCGGCCTCGTGCGCCTTGGCCGCCAGCAGCACCGGCTCGACGCGCGCGCGGCCCTTGGGCGTCAGATGCAGCGTCACGCGGCGGCGATCGTTCGGCGTGGCGCGACGTTGCAGCAGGCCGTCGCGCTCCATGCGATCGAGCACCTTGGTCAGCCGCGGCTGCTTCATCAGCGCCATCGCCGCGAGTTCGCCGACCGACAGCCCCTCGGCATCGATCAGGCAGGCCAGCACGCGCCACTCCGGCACCGAAAGATCCCAGTCGCCGAGCTTGCCGTGAAACTGATTGGAGACGATGAAGCTGGCGCGCGCCAGCAGGTAGGCGAGATAGTTGCGCGCAAAACTGTGGCTCGCCAGTTGTGGCGCGCGGCGCGGCACAGTGGGCGCGTCGATCCGGCGCAACTCGCCGGAGTGGAACAGCAGCGGATCGTGCGTGCGCTCGGTCATGTGCACCACTTCGCCGACAAGAATGGTGTGATCGCCGCCCGGATAACGCGCCCACGCCTTGCATTCGAAAATCGGCGCGAGCCCTTCGAGCAGCGGCGCGCCAGTGCGGCCCGTCACGTAGATGAGCCCGGCGAACTTGTCGATGCCGCGGCTGCCGAAGCGCAGCGCCAGATCGCGATGATCGGCGCCGAGAAAATGCACGGCGAACGCATCCGCCGCGACGAAAGCGTCATGGTTCGGCGACGACTTGGCGACGCTCCACAGCACCAGCGGCGGATCGAGCGAGACCGACGAGAACGAATTCGCCGTCATGCCGATGACGCGGCCGCCATGCGCCGCCGTCACCACCGCGACGCCGGTCGGAAACTGGCCGAGCGCCTGCCGGAACGAGCGCGGATCGACGGCGGCCTTTCCGGCGTTGTCGTCAGCCATGGTTTGCTCTCGGTGCCATGCCGAAGCCCCGATGGGGCGACGCGCGCCAATCCACGCGAGGTCCTTTAACTGTAAAAATATTCCTTTTCATGTAACATGACGCCGCCTATCATCCAACGATATTTGTAGGTTTGTTTGGGCGCGTTTTCTTCACGTGAATCGGTACCCACGTCACTTGAAAACGCTATGAGGAGAAGCGGCATGCAGGCGGATCGCGTGGAGGCGAAGTGGATCGACGCGTTCTGCGAGGTGTTCGAACGCTGCGCCGTCAAGCCGGGCGATACCGCCGCGATCCTCTCCGAGACGCAATCGCGCGCGCTGAATGTGCACATCGCGGAACTGGCATTGCTGCGCATGGGCGCGCGGCCGTTCCACATCGTGTTGCCGACGCCGCGCAATCGCCAGGTGGTGCCGATCCGCTCGACCGGCGCGAGCGAAGCGATCCAGCGCCTCGCGCCCGTGGTCAGCGCGTTGCAGCAGGCGGGCTTCGTGGTCGATTGCACCATCGAGGGCCTGATGCATGCGCCGGAGACGCCGGACATCCTCAAAAGCGGCGCGCGCATTCTGGTGATTTCAAACGAGCATCCGGAAGCGCTCGAGCGCATGGTGCCGGATAGCGCACTGGAAAAGCGTGTGCGCGCGGCGGCGAAGATGCTGCGCGGCACCAAGCGCATGACGGTGACCTCGAAGGCGGGCACCGATCTCGACATCAACATGGAAGGCGCGCCGACCGTCGGCGTCTGGGGCTGGACCGACAGACCGGGCACGCTGGCGCATTGGCCCGGCGGGATCGTCGTATCGTTCCCGAAGAGCGGCGGCGTCAACGGCCGGCTGGTGATGGCGGCAGGCGACGTCAACCTCACCTTCAAGCGCTACCTCACCTCGGCGGTGAGCATGACGATCAAGGATGATTACGTCGTCGAACTGAGCGGCGAGGGCGCCGACGCCGAGATGATGAAGCGCTATCTCGCAGCGTGGGGCGACCGCGAAGCTTACGCGGTGTCGCACGTCGGCTGGGGCATGAACCCCAACGCGCGCTACGAGGCGCTGTCGATGTACGATCTCAACGACACTAACGGCACCGAGATCCGCGCGGTCGCGGGAAACTTCCTGTTCTCCACCGGCGCCAACGAATTCGCCGGGCGCTACACCGCCGGGCATTTCGATCTGCCGATGTTCGGCACCACGATTTCGCTCGACGGGACCACCGTGATCCGCGACGGCGCCGTGCTGGATGTGTTTGGGTAAGTGGCCCGTCATTGCGAGGAGCGTGAGCTCCGAAGCAATCCAGGTTTTCGATTTGAGCGTGCATTTTTCTGTCATGGCCGGGCTTGTCCCGGCCATCCACGTTTTTGGTGCCTTAATGCTGAAAGACGTGGATGCCCGGCACAAGGCCGGGCATGACGACCGTTGGGTGTGATGCGCCGCTATACTCGCAATGACGGCGCGTCACTTGCCGTCGACCACCGGTTTCCTCGCCAGTTCGAAATGCTTGAGCAGATCGACGAACGCCTTCAGCCGCGCCTCGCGATAGGCATCGACATCCATGGTGCTGTAATCGAGAAAGCCTTGCCTTGTGCTCAGCCCGATGCGGCCTTCGGCCATGTTGCGGCCGATGATCTCCGGCGCGGCGTAGCGCTCGCTGCCGAGCGCGCCGGTGAGATAACGGCTGGCATAGTGCAGAATGTCGCCGCCGCCCCAGTCGATGAATTCGAGCAGGCCGAGCACGGCGAAACGAAAACCGAAACCGTACTTGATCGCCTTGTCGATCTCGTCGGCCGAAGCGACGCCTTCCTCGACCATGCGCGCGGCCTCGTTCATCGCCAGCGCCTGAATGCGTGGCACGATGTAGCCCGGCGTTGCGGCGCAGACCACCGGCACCTTGCCGATGGATTCCAGTATCGTCTTCAGCCGCGCGGTGACGGAGGCGTCGGTTGCCGCGCCCGGCGACAGTTCGACCAGCGGCACCAGATAGGCCGGGTTGAGCCAGTGCGCGTTCAGAAAACGTTCGGGCCGATCCACCGCGCTGGAAATGTCGTCGACCAGAATGGTGGACGTCGTCGATGCGATGATGGCTTCAGGTGCGGCCATCTTCGAAGCGCGCGCCAGCGCCTCGCGCTTCGCTGCTACGACTTCCGGCACGCCCTCGAACACGATCGCGGCATCCTGTAGCGCTGATGCGGCCGCGCTATCCGGCACGACGCGGACGCGCGCCAGCACCGGCTCGATCTCGTCACCTGACATCATGCCGACGCGCGCCAGCGTCTGCAGCGTGGCGCGCACCTCGCCCAGCGCGTCGGTTGCGAGCTTGTCGAAAGCCGCCGCGTCGCGCGGCTTGAAATCGATCACCGCGACGTCGTGCCCGGCATAAGCGAAGGCCACTGCAATGCCGCGGCCCATGCGCCCGGCACCGAGCGCGGCGATCTTGTCGCGTGATGCGATCATGCTGTAGCCACGGCTTTGATCGCGACATCACCACGCAACGCGCACGGCTCTCTCCCCCCAATAGAAAGCGCTTGCGCGATCTGAATCATAAATGGCGCATATCGGGCAGGCCCGACATGCGCTGGGGGAGAGGTGGAGAGGGGGGTGTGCGGCGGCGCGGAGAATCTCTCGTGAGTTTCGGATTTCTGATTACCCCCCCCCCTGACCCTCCCCCACAAGGGGAGAGGGAACAGAGCGGGTTCCATCGCACTAATACCTTTGACCACGAGCAAGGTTATGCGCGCGAAGCTGCCGATCATTTCTGAAACCCCTCGTGCAACAGCGTCTGCAATGCCGTCTTGTCGAGTCCGCCGAAGCTGAGGCTCGCCAAGGTGCGGCCGCTGCGCGAGAAGTCCTCGCCGCAGATCGCGCCGCCGATGGCGAGGAAGGCCTTGGCCAGCGGCGTTTCGACGCCGGCGAGTTGCGCGACCGAAATCAGGAACGACAGTCCGACGCGCAGATCCTCGCGCATGTAGCGATGCTCGATCAGCACCAGCCGTTCGCGCCAGTCGCCAGAGTCGGTGAGGCGATCGTGCGAGCCGCGACCGTACATCCATTGCTCGCCTTCGGAGGCGTAGTGATGCGCCAGCGGGAAGTGCGGCGGTCCATAGCCGAGCGCCTCGCGCACCTTGATGCGTTCGGCATCGAGCGCATCGGTGACGCGGCGGATCGACGCCTGCGTGCCCTCCTTGTGAATGTCCCAGCGCTCGAAATGCTCGATCGCGCCGGCGTTCATCACGATCAGCGGCGGATGGATGATCGGCCCGGCGTTCATCAGTGCGCCGGACAGTGCGTCGCCGCACGGCTCGATGGCATCGGGGAACGCCTTGCTGATCACGGTCAGCGCATGAAACGCGTTGCGGTAGGGAAACACGCCGGTCGGCAGCCGCTTGGCGCGAATGGTGATGGCGACTTCGAACGGGCCGTGCTTGCGCGTCAGCCATGGCAGCGTGCCGGTTTCGGCGAAACTGACATCGGCGCGGTTGCCCGCATTGTAGGCCGCCTTGGCGAAGATCATCGAGCCGAAGGTGGCCGGCGGCAGATACACCACTTGCCCATCGGCGAGATGCGGCGCCAGTGCGTGAGCGATGTCGTGCTGCGCGAAGGCGGGAGCAGGACACAGGATCAACTGCGCATCCGCCACCGCTTCGGCGATGTCGGTGGTGACCAGCTCAAGCTGCGCGTCATGGCGGCCCTGGGCGTCCTTGACGATGATGCGCGAACCCGCGGCGCGATGTTGCGCCACCATCGGCGCATCGCGCCGCCACAGCCGCACGTGATGGCCCTGCAGCGCGAAGTCGCCCGCCGCCGCGAAGGAGCCGTTGCCGCCGCCGAGAACTGCGATTCTCATGATGCTGTTCCGGTTGATGAGCTTTCACAACCGTATCGTCGCCCCTGCGCAGGCAGGGGCCCATACGCCGTGTCGTCAGTTGTTGAAGAAAGGAGAACGTTGGTTTGGCAACGGATGTCGTCTGCAACAATGCAAGCCGGGGTTATGGGTCCCTGCCTGCGCAGGGACGACCGGGAAGAAGCGAACGCGCACCTCAGGATGACGGCCTTGTGTTCGATCACTTCGCGCTCTCCGCCATCTGCTTCAGCCGGAAATGCTGCACTTTGCCGAGCGCGGTGCGCGGCAGTTGATCGACAAACACGAAGTCGCGCGGCACCTTGAAGCGCGCGAGTTGCGCCAGCACATGCGCCGCGAGATCTTCGGCGCGCGGCGCACAACCGGCGCGACAGATCACATAGGCCACCGGCACCTCGTCCCATTTCGGATCGGGACGGCCGACGACGCCGCAGTCGGCAACGTCCGGATGTTCGAGCAGCACGCGCTCGACCTCGGCGGCATAGATGTTCTCGCCGCCCGAGATAATCATGTTCTTCTTGCGATCGTGCACGAAGAAATAACCGTCGGCATCGCGCGCCGCAATGTCGCCGGTGCGGAACCAGCCGTCGTGCAGCGCCTCGCGCGTCGCCGCCGCGTTGCCCCAGTATTCGAAGAACACGTTGGGGCCGCGCACCACGATCTCGCCCGCCGTGCCGGCCGCAACCTCGTCGCCGTTGTAGTCGATCACCTTGGCCTCGCACCACAGGCCGGGCAGGCCGGTCGAGCCGTCGCGCGACAGATCGCCGCCGAGGCGCGTGTAGACCGCCACCGGGCAGGTCTCGGTCGAACCGTAGACCTGCAGCACCGGAATGCCGCGCGCGGTGACGCGATCGATCAGGTCCTGCGGCACGATCTGCGAGCCGGTGGAAATCGCTTTCAGCGAGGTGATGTCGGTCGTCGCCCAGGCCGGATGCGCAGTCACGGCGAGGATGGTGGCAGGCACCAGCACGGTCAATGTCGGGCGTTCGCGCGCGATGGTTGCGAGCGTGGTGTCCGGCGCGAAGCGGGCGTGGATCGTTACCGTTGCCCCGTGATGCAGCGCCGGTGTGGTCTGGATGTTGAGCCCGCCGACATGGAAGAACGGCAGCACGGTCAGCACATGATCGTCCGAGGTGAGGCCGTGCATGTGCTGGCTCATCACGCCGTTCCACAGCAGCGCCTCCTGCCGCAGCACCGCACCCTTGGGGCGTCCGGTGGTGCCCGAGGTGTAGACGATCAAGAGTGGCGCTGCGAGATCGACATGCGGATTGCGGCCGTCACCGGATGCGTGGGTCAGCAGCGGTTCGAGCGCCGCGCCGTTGCTCGGCGCGAAGTCGAGGCCGACGATGCGCGCTTCGGGCAGCTTGTCGCGCAGCGGCGCGATCACGTCGGCAAACGCCTGCTCGACGAACAGCGCCTTGATCGCGGCATCGGACAGGATGAACAATTGCTCGGCGACCGCAAGCCGCCAGTTCAGCGGCACCAGCATGGCGCCCAGCCGCGCGCAGGCGTAGAGCAGCACCAGATAATCCGGCCGGTTGAGGCTGAGGATGGCGACGCGATCGCCGCGCGCTATGCCGTAGTCCGATTTCAACGCGCGCGCGGTGGTTTCGATGCGCGCGGCGAATTGCGCGTAAGTCAGCGTCTCGCCTTCGAAATGCAGCGCCGGCTTGTCTGGTGTGAAGGCGGCGTTGCGGGCGATGAGATCGGAGAGGTCCACGTTTTGTCCAGTCCAGAATGATTCCGATCATCCTTCGAGGCTCGCGACAAGTGTCGCTCGCACCTCAGGATGACGGCGTTGCCTCTGCGGCCTTTCGATGCCGTCACCCTGAGGTGCCGTAGCGCAGAAGGCCTCGAAGGGCGACGGCTAGTCATCGCTATTTCTGTCATTGCGAGCGCAGCGAAGCAATCCAGAAGCCGTAGGAAGAGAGCTGGATTGCTTCGTCGCGGAGCCTGTGCTCGGACGGCGCAAAGCGCCGATCCGGGTGCTCCTCGCAATGACGGCATCTATATTTGGATTCTATTCGTCGCTTTCGCCCGGCTCGTAGAGCGCTTCGCGGCCGATGCGGTCGAGGCAAAGTTCGGCGGTCCATGGCAGCATCAGCGATCCGCAACGGCTGTCGCGATAGATGCGTTCCAGCGGCAGCGATTTCAGCATGGCCTGGCCGCCGCAGGTGCGGATCGCCAGCGTCGCCAGTTCGTTGGCGCCTTCCATCGCGGAATACTGCGCGGCGTAGGCGCGCAGCACCTGCGCCTTGGTCGGATTGGCGCAAGCCTCGGTGACGGCCTGAAACCAGATCGCCTTGGTCTGCTCCAGCTTGATGTGCATCTGCGCCACGGCGATCTGCTTGGTTGGATACATGCGCCGCTTCACCGGCGGCATGCCCGGCACTTCGCCGCGCAGATAACGCACGGTGAAATCGTAAGCGGCTTGCGCCAGCCCGATGTAGGTCGGCGACAGCGTCAGGAACATGTGCGGCCAGCTCGAGGCCGCCTTGAAGTAGACGCCGCGCGGCATCAGCGCGCCGTCCTCCGGTACAAACACATCCTTGAAGATCAGCGTGCGCGAAACGGTGCCGCGCATGCCGAGCGGATCCCAGTCGCCGACCACCGAGACGCCGTCGGCCTTGGCCGGAATGGCAAGATACAGCGTGTTGCGGCGCGAGGCCTTCTCGCCTTCGGCCAGCTCAGTACACAGCACGCCGTAGTAATCGGCGTGGCCGGACAGCGACGCGAAGATCTTCTTGCCGTTGACGATCCAGCCGCCTTGCACCGGCTTGGCTTCGGTGCCGAACGCCACGCCGCCGGCCGCGGCGGCACCGCCTTCGGAGAACGGCTGCGAGTAGATCGCGCCGTCGTCGATGATGCGCTTGTAATGGATGGCGCGGCGGCGCGCGTGCTCGGCGCGGGTGGCGTCATCCATCTCCAGATCGTCGGCGAGCGGCCCGGACCACAAGGTCGAGCAGACGTGCATGTTCCAGGTCAGCGCCGTGGCGCCGCAGTAACGGCCGATCTCGGCGGCGGTCAGCGCGTAGGTCTGGTAATCGGCGCCCAAGCCGCCGAGCGCTTTCGGAATCGCTATGCCGAGCAGTCCCGCTTTGTGCAGGTCTTTGTAGTTCTCCACCGGGAAGCGCGCGTCGCGGTCATAGGCCGCGGCGCGTCCGGCGAACACGGTCTGCCCGAGATGGCGCGCACGGGTCATGATCGCGGCCTGCTCGCCGGTAAGGCGGAAGGCTTTCGGATCGAACAGCGGCGCGTCGGTGTCGATCTGGTCGAGCGCGGCGGAACGGGCGGGTTTGGCGGCGGGAGCGGTCATGGCATCATCACTGTTCGGATGCGGGGTGGGCACTGAGGAAACTGGCGAGCGCGGCGTTGAACAACAGCGGGCGTTCGAGATTGGCGAGATGGCCGACGCCCTGCAGTTCGACGTACTCGGCTTGCGGAATGAACGTGGCCATCTTCTGCATCATCGGCGCCGGCGCGTTGGTGTCTTTCGAGCCGGCGAGCAGCAGTGTGGGCACCTTGATGTCTTTGAGCGCGCCGCGCAGATCGAAGCCGAGCAGCGCCAGCATCATGGCCTTGTAGGTGGCTTCCGGCACGCTGGCCATGCAATCGCGGGCGATCTCCAGGCCGCGCGGCGCCGGATCGTCGCCGACCAGTTCGCTGACCAGCGTGGGTGCTAGCTGTTGCATCGTTTCGCCGCGCTCGAGCGGACCGAGCCGCGCCGCGATGAACGCTTGCTGCCAGTCGCCATCGGCCTTGCCGAAGGCCGGGCTGGTTTGCGCCAGAACCACGGCGTGGGCGATGGCCGGATCGGTGGCGAGCAGTTGCTGCACGATCATGCCGCCGATCGAATGGCCGACCAGCGTCGGCTTCTCGACATTCACCTGCGCGAGGAAATCCTTCAGCGCGACGGCGAGGGTGGCGATGCTGGCAGTCTCCAGCGGTTGTGAGCCGCCATAGCCCGGCATGTCCCAGGCAATGGTGCGGTAGCGATTGTCGAGGCTGTCGAGTTGGTCGCGCCAGGCGCGTGCCGCGCCGCCGATGCCATGCAGGAACACCAGCGGCGGCGCGCCGATCTCGCCTGCGGCCTGATAGGTGAAACGGCCGTCGCCGGTCGTCAGGGTGTCGGTATCCGCCACGCCGCGCGCCTCCGGATTGTCTGGTCGGACGATCCTAGCAGGGCGGCAATATATGAAAAGCGATAATTTTAGAATTAAAGGAGTTTGGGTCAAGTTGTGGCGTCATCCTGAGGTGCGAGCCGCGTATGCCGCGCGCCTCGAAGGATGCACATTGCACCGTCATCCTTCGAGGCTCGCTTCGCTCGCACCTCAGGATGACGACCCAAGCTTGTGTATTTCGCTTCCTTGCAATCGTTTGAAGTTTAAAATAATGAGGATGGGCAACCTCGGGAGGCGAGATGCCCGCACTGTCAGCTTCACGCCATGCACTGGTGACCGGCGGCGGACGCGGCATCGGCCGCGCGGTCGCCGAAGCGCTAACGCGCGCCGGGGCCAGCGTGACGATCCTCGGACGCGACCGCGCGACACTCGACCGGGCCGTGCAGGATTGCGTCGCGCAGCACGCCGTGGTGGCCGACGTGACGGATCGGGCCGCGGTCGCTGCGGCGATCGCGCAAGCTGCGGCGCGGCAGCCGCTCGATATTCTCGTCGCCAATGCCGGTGCGGCGGAGTCCGCGCCGTTCGGCAAATCCGACGCGGCGCTGTTTCGCCGCATGATCGACGTCAACCTCATGGGCGTAGTGCATGCGACGCAGGCCGTGCTGCCGGCGATGAAGGCGCGTCGGCACGGTCGTATCGTCGCCATCGCTTCGACTGCCGGGCTGAAGGGTTACGCCTATGTCAGCGCCTACGCGGCCGCCAAGCACGCCGTGATCGGGCTGGTGCGCTCGCTGGCGCTGGAAGTGGCGAGCAGCGGCGTCACGGTAAACGCAGTGTGTCCCGGCTTCACCGATACCGATCTGGTGGCTGCGAGCGTCGATAACATCGTCGCCAAGACCGGCCGTTCGCGCGGCGACGCGATTGCCGAATTGGCCAGGCATAATCCGCAGGGCCATCTCGTTACGCCCGCTGAAGTCGCCGACAGCGTGCTGTGGCTATGCGGCGACGGCGCCAGCGCGGTGACCGGGCAGGCCATTGTCGTCGCGGGTGGTGAACTGTGATGGTCGTCATATCTCTTGAAAGAAGCGAATTGGGAGTCGTCACCCTGAGGTGTGAGCAAAGCGAGCCTCGAAGGGCGACGGCGATCCTTCGAGGCTCGCGGCAAGCGCCGCTCGCATCTCAGGATGACGCCGTCAAACGAATCTGAATCCACCCGCCCTTACATTTCGGAGTTGCTGAATGCCGTCCACCCCCGCCAATCCGGTCACGTTGCCGCTGTCGCTGTATTCGCCGAAGCATTTCCTGCTCGCGGTGGTCGATGGTGTGGCGACGGTGACGCTCAATCGGCCCGAGCGCAAGAATCCGCTGACCTTCGACAGCTATCGCGAACTCACCGATTTCTTCCGCGCCTGCGCCATGGACGATGAGGTGAAGACCGTTGTCGTCACCGGCGCCGGCGGCAACTTCTCGTCGGGTGGCGACGTGTTCGAAATTATCGGACCGCTGGTGAAGATGGACACCAAGGGCCTCACCGCCTTCACCCGCATGACCGGCGATCTAGTGAAGGCGATGCGCGCCGCGCCGCAGCCAATCGTTGCTGCGGTCGAGGGCATTTGCGCCGGGGCGGGCGCGATCATCGCCATGGCGTCGGATATCCGCCTCGCCGCGAGCGGGGCCAAGGTGGCGTTCCTATTCAACAAGGTGGGCCTCGCCGGTTGCGACATGGGCGCATGCGCGATCCTGCCGCGCATCATCGGCCAGTCGCGCGCCTCGGAGTTGCTCTACACCGGCCGCTTCATGACCGCCGAGGAGGGCGAGAAGTGGGGCTTCTTCAGCCGCATCGTCACGCCGGAGCATGTCTTGGGGCAGGCGCAGGTGCTGGCGAAACAGATCACCGAAGGGCCGACCTTCGCCAACACCATGACCAAGCGCATGCTGGCGATGGAATGGGCGATGTCGGTGGAGGAGGCCATCGAGGCGGAAGCGGTGGCGCAGGCGCTGTGCATGACAACGGAGGATTTCGCGCGGGCGTTTCACGCCTTCGCCAACAAGGTGAAACCGGCGTTTCAGGGCAATTGAAAAGAGAAGGCGTCATCCTGAGGTGCGCGCACTTGCGCGCCTCGAAGGATCGCCGCCGGCTCCGCCGTCATTCTTCGAGGCGCGCCGCGAGCGGCTCGCACCTCGGGATGACGGGAAAGCGGCAACTTGCTGGTGAATTGCTTGAAAACTAAAACAATGCAGGCAATGCTACGAAGTAATACATCGATGGCAGGGTAGACCATCTTATGATTCTCGATTCCGAGACCAAGGCGACCGAGCACTCCGACGACCACGGCGACGAGTTGCGGTTGTGGCTGCGACTGTTGACCTGCACCAACTTGATCGAGGGTGAGGTGCGCCGCCGGTTGCGCGAGCGCTTCGACGTCACCTTGCCGCGCTTCGACCTGATGGCGCAGCTCGACAAGGCGCCGGACGGCATGACGCTGTCGGATGTCTCCAAACGCATGATGGTGTCGAACGGCAATGTCACCGGGCTGGTGGAGCGGCTGGTGGAGTCCGGCCATATCGATCGCCGCACCTCGGAGACCGATCGGCGCGTGCAGGTCATCCGGCTGACCAAGCTCGGCCGCGCCGAATTCCGCAAGATGGCGGCCGAGCACGAAATCTGGATCGCGAACATCTTCTCGGACCTGACCGAAAAGGACGTTCGCGAATTGATGCGCCTTTTGGGCAAGGCCAAGCTCTCGGCGCGCAAGGCAGCCGAGGCGAAGGCTGTGTGACAGACCGAGCTGCGCCTCGTGGTGAGGAGCGCGTTTGCCCGCCATGACGCGCGGAGAGCGAGGTGCGTCCGTGCCGTTATGCCTTGGCCGATGGCCGCTGCGCGATGCGCTTGAACCAGGCCGCGATGTTAGCATTTGCCTCGTCGAGCGGCTGACCGACGCTGGCGCCGAAATCCAGCCAGGCGAACAGCATCATGTCGGCCAAGGTGAAGCGCGAACCGCAAATGAATTCCTTGCCCTGCATCTGGCCGTTGACCCAGCGGATGCGGTCGGCGGCGATCTTCTTCAGGCCCGGCGCGGCTTCCGGCACGCAGACGATGCGGTTTTGAAACAGCTTCAGGCCTTCGGCGAAGCGGAAGCCATTGGTCAACGGCTCGCAGATGTTGAGGTCAATACGCCGCGTCCACATCCGGCATTCGGCGCGCTCCTCGGCGGTGCTGCCGATCAGCGCCGGCTGCGGATGCGTCTCCTCGAGATATTCGCAGATGACGGTGATTTCGGAAATGTACTTGCCATTGTCGAGCTCGAGCGCCGGCATCTGGCCGTGCGCGTTGCGCGCCAGATGCGCTTCCTTGCGGTTCTCGCCAGCCAGCAGATCGACAGTCTGCTTGGGAATGTCCAGGCCCTTTTCGGCAATGAACATGCGGACGAGCCGCGGATTTGGCCCGATCGAATCGTAAAGCTTCATGGTGTTTCCCCGTGATGGGGCATCGCTTCATGCGCAGCCCGCTGTGGTGGTCCCGGCGCACGAATTGACTGCAGCGTGGTCTTGCCGACCTCTGCTCTTGCTTTCTGGCGTCGCTCCCGGCGGCCATGTTAGCGGCCAAACCGGCCAAGGCAATCCATCGACCACTGGATCCGACGCGCCTGCGCGGAAAGTCGCGGCGTGGCCGGGCGAGCAGGCCGTTCAGCTGCGGGTCAGCTACGGCGCGGCATACTCCGGCCATGCCAGGTCGAACGATGCCGACGGTAACGATTTGGCAAGCAATCATGGTTACCAAATTGTCAATTCAGCTTCAGAAATCCGGCCGCGAGGGACCCCATGTCCGATCACAACAACGATGATCTCAATGCCAAGCTGCCCGGAAATGAACCGGATCACACCGACGCCGCAACCGCGGGGCCGCAACAGCCGAAGGCCGATGCCGATGGCGTGATGCACGTCGAGTCGCCGAGCCTTGTCCCCGGGCAGGGCCAGCCGTCGAAAGCGCCGAAGACCGATGCGGGCGCTGACATCACCGGCGCGACGCAGCGCGGCGCCAGCCGCGTCATGATCATGGCGCCGGCGCGCGACCACGCATGGCAACACAGTGCGGCGGACGACGAGCCCGCAGCGGCGCACGATGCGCCGAAGGCGGCGATGTTCGACAAGCGCAGGCTGTTGGCCTTCGCGGCGATCTTCGTGCTCGCCGCTACCGCCGGTGTGATTGGCGGTTCGCTGGCCACCGCGGGGCTGGGACATGTCCTGTCCTCGGATGCGAGCAAGACCGCGAGCAGCGAGGTGCGTGCGCTCGATGACTCGATCCGCCAGATCGGCGCGGACGTCGCGGCACTGAAAGCGAGCATCGAGCGTTCGTCGAAGCTCGATACGGCGCAGTTCGCCAAGGTCAACGATCGTATCGAGAAGGTCGAGAAGGCGCAGGTCGAACCGGCCGCCAAGCTCGCCAAGATCAGCGAGACGCTGGAGAAGCTGCGTGTCGCCGCCGCGACGCCGCCAGCGCCGCCTGCTGCTGCCAAGGATATCACCGGCTCGATCCCGACGCCGGTGGCGGCGCCGAACAAGGTTGAAGTCAACCGGTTGCCGACCATCGAGGGCTGGCGCATTCGCGATGTGGCCAATGGCGGCGCGCTGGTCGAAGGCCGCGATGGCCTGTATGAAGTCTATGCTGGCGATCCGCTGCCGGGCATCGGCCGTGTCGATGCCATCCGTCGCCAGGATGGACGTTGGGTCGTGGTCACCAGCAGGGGCCTGATCGTCGCCCGCTGAGCGCCACGAGGACTTCATCATGCTGCCGCTGCCGACCTGGGATCATCTTGTCGTCAATGCTCAGGACCGGCTGGATGAGGCCGCCGAAACCTATCGCAAGCTCGGGTTCCAACTGACGCCGCGCGGCTATCACAGCATGGGCTCGGCCAACAATCTGGCGATCTTCGGCACCGACTATCTCGAAATCGTCGGCGTGCCGCCGCATGGCCGCGCGCAGCAGCAGGCGTTGCTCGAGAGTCCGATCGGGCTGAACGGCCTGGTATTCGGCACCGATGTCTCGCTCGATATTTTCGCGGCCGCACAGGCGGCAGGCGCCGCTCTGTTGGCACCGCAGGAATTCAGCCGTCCGGTCGAACTCGCCGACGGCCGCCGCGAGGACGCCAGCTTCCGTGTCGTGTCGCTCGACGGCATCGACTACGGGCGCGTTTATTTCTGTCACCACTTCACGCGGCATCTGGTGTGGCGCAACGAGTGGCGGCGCCATGCCAACGGCGTGCTTGGCGTGGCCCGCGCGATGATCGTCAGCGATGCGCCGGACGCGGCGATGCGACCGTACCGGACGTTGTTCGGCGACGATCTCGTCAGTGCCATCCCCCATGGCCTGCGGCTCGCCGTCGGCCTTGGCAATCTCGATATCGTCACGCCCGCGGAAGCGGCGGCGCAATTCGGCGCGGCGTTACCGGGCGCGCTCGGCCGCGCGACCTATATGGCGGCGATTACGTTTCGTGTCGCGGCGATGGACCGCGCCAAGGCCGCGCTCGGCGATGCGGCGCTGCGCAGCGAGCGCGGCACCTGGGTGGTGCCGGCGAGCCGGGCGTTCGGCGCGACACTGGAATTCGTCGCCTGACGGCGGCTGCGCCTGCATCTCGACAAGATGTGATATGGCAGGCCACGGCCGCGGCGGCATACTGTCGCGAGGGGGCGATGCCGCCTTCGCCCGGATTGATCTTGTGCCGATGCCAGCCAAAGCCCGCAACCGTTCATCGATGCATTTACTGCGGTGCGTGTTGCTGGCGCTGACGATCGGCTGGCCCGCGATGGCCGAGGCGCACGATCTGATGCGTGGCACCGCGGTGATCGAGCCGTTGGCGCTGCGTGAACTGGATCGAACGACGTATCGCGATGAACACGGAAGAGCGGCGGGCTTCAGCCTGCGCCGTATCCTCGCGCCGGACAGCAAGGTCGAAGGGCCGCTCAGCAGCAGCGAACTGTTTGCGTTGCCGTCGATGCGGGCGGTGCGCGGCGCCATCGATGGCGAATTCGCGCGCTACATCGCGCAGCAACAGGCGGCGGTGCCGGACTTGTCGATCGGTGTCGGCGAAGGTCATGGGCTGCAACTGTTCGACCGCGCGTGGCTCGATTCCAGTCACACGCGGTTTGCGTTGGCGGGGATCGTCAATCGCATGGACCGCGGTTTCGTTTCGCCAGCCACCTGCGGCGAGATTCGGCTGATCTATCGGCTGGTACGCGAGGACGCGAAGGGCGACGAGCCGCGCCGCCTGCCGATGACGCTCAACGTCGTGATGAAAGCGCGGGGCGCTGCGCCGTCGGATCGCGGCAGCAAGACCGCCTGCGCCGAGATCGCGCGGCGCTGGCTCGCCACGTCCGATCAAACGCTGACCGGCGCGGCGCTCGCGGCGAAGTTGACGTCGCCACAGGGGCCGCTGGTGCTGATCGAGCCGGCCAATGTCGATCGCATCGAGTTCAATCTGCAGATAGCTCACATCGCCAGGTCCGCGGATCATGACTTCCGCACTGACTATCTGCTCAAGGTGTTCCGCTTTGCGCCGGCCGAACAAAGCTTCGTCGAAGCGCCGCTGGAAAACCAGCTCGACCGCGAGCGGCTGATGGCCGATCCGCAACTCGGCGATGAATTGCGGCAATGGCTGCTGGCGCCGGAACAGATGCGTGCGCTCGATCGCGGCACCATTCTCATCCCTGAAAAATATCTCGCGACGGCGGCGCTGGCGCCGACGCCAGTCGGTTTCGTCAACTCAAAACTGCTGCCGGGATACGGCCTGCTGCAGCCGGACGATGCGGCAGGCAACGCGGTATTTCGCCAGCGTGACGTCGTCGCGGCGCTGGCGCGGGCGGTGGCGCGCGGCGTCAAGTTCGAGAACATCCGCTCGGTGGCGGGCTTCGAACGCCGTCTCAACGACATGACCTGCGCCGGGTGTCACCAGACGCGCGGCATCGGCGGCTTTCATTTTCCCGGCGTCGACTGGATGGCGGATGCGCCCTCCAACACCACGACGGTCCCCGCATCGCCGCATTTCATCGGCGATCAGGTCCGCCGCCGCGACATTCTCGCGGCAGTCCGCGACGGCGAACGGCCGGATTATTCGCGCGGCTTCTCCAGCCGTCCGCAATTACGCGGCGACGGGGAGTTGCGCGGCACCGAATATGACAACGGCTGGGGCGCGCATTGTTACCGTTCGCCCGCTCACGGTCGCGGCGATAGCAGTTTTCGCTCGTGGAGCTGCGCCAAAGGGCTGGCCTGTCAGGTGATCGGCACCAACAATACGGAACGGATGGGGATGTGCTTCGTTAGCAACCGTTGAGGCGAGCGGGGATTTCAAGCCAATGGACGGGGCCGAACAGGACATCAAATCGCGCGACCGCCAGATTGCCGAGAACGAGAGCAATCGCCAAGTCGAGGGTGACATCCGGGTCAGCACCTGGGCGATCGGTGTCGCCGGTATTCTCGTTCTCATCGGCTTCGCCATCGGCTGGCTGTTGCTGCGGCGTTAGTAAGCTACGCCACCACGCCGGATTTGCGGAACTGGCGGATATCATCCTCGCCGAAACCCGCCTCGCGCAGGATCTCATCGCTGTGCTCGCCGACCTGCGGCGGATGACGTGGCGCCGTCTTCTCGCTGCCGTCGATCCAGATTGGGCTGTTGATGGTCAGCATGGTATCGTTCTCGAACGGCACCAGTACGTCGTTGTCGCGCATCTGTTGGTCGTCGAGGATATCGTCGAGAATGCCGACAACGCCGAACACAAGGCCGTTGCCGTCGAGCCGCTTGCGCCACTCGGCCAGATCCTTGCTCGCGAAGATGTCATCGAAGATCGCGATCAGTTCCACTGAGCGTGCGTGGCGATCCGGCTTGGTGGCGAAGCGCGGATCGTCGGTGAGGTCCTCGCGTTCGAGGCAGCGCGTCAGCGCCGGCCACTGTTTCTCCTCGTTGAGCAGTGAGAGGATCAGCCAGCGGCCGTCACGGCAGCGATAATGGTTGGCGACGGCATTGAGCGCGTGTTCGCGCGGCCGGCGCGGCTGGAACGTGGCTTTGCACAGCTTGGCCTGCGCCAGCACGCCGTTGGCCCACATGCCGTTAGCCATCAGGTTGGAACGGACGTGCGAGCCTTGCCCGGTGCGCTCGCGTTTGTAGAGCGCGGTGACGATGGCGCCGAACAGCGCCATGGCGCAGGGATGATCGCCCATGCCGGCGACGGAACGCGCCGGTGTCGTCTCGTCGGTGGCGCGCACCAGGTCCATCAGGCCGGAGCGTGCCCACCATGCATTGCTGTCGAAGCCGGGCTTGTTCGCTTCCTCGCCGTTTTCGCCGTAGCCGGTGAACGAGGTGTAGATCAGCCGCGGGTTGAGCGGCGCCAGTTCCTCGTAGGTGATGCCGAGCCGCTGCCGCACCGCAGGCGGGAAATTGGTGATGAAGACGTCGGCCTGTGCGACGAGGCGATGCAGCACCGCGCGCCCCTCGGGCTTGCCGAGGTCGAGCGCCAGGCTTTTCTTGTTCCGTGACTCCAAAAGCCACGCATAGTTGTGCGGGCTGATCGGATAGCCGGGCAGGTTTGGCAGATTGCGATAGGGATCGCCCGCGCCCGGCGGTTCGATCTTGATGACCTCGGCGCCGAAATCCGACAGCACCGTCGCGGCCGCGGGCGCTGCGATGAAGCTGGCGCAGTCGATAACCCTGAGACCTTCGAAGATGCCGTTTTCCATGAGTGCTTCGCTCCGTGACGTTCGTTGCTTATTCCGCGTTGTGAAATCCGTTCGCTCACGACGCGGTTGCTAAATTTGCCCGCGCATTTGAGCCATATCGGGTGCGCGATGCAACGGTCAGAGTGCAATCTCCCGTATTGAGGCATGATGATCTTTAGGTTTAGACGGAACCGTCATCCTGAGGCGCGAGCGACGGTAGTCGCGAGCCTCGAAGGATGCCGCCGTCGTCCTTCGAGGCTCGGCGCGAAGAACGCCTCGCACCTCAGGATGACGGCTCTGGATGGCGGCTTCAGCTTCGATCTCATTTCATTCCGATCTACTCCGCCTCCACCAGCAACGCCGCGTTGCCGCCGGCGGCTGCGGTGTTGATGCTGACGGTCTGCTCGGTGGCGAAGCGCGGCAGATAATGCGGCCCGCCGGCCTTGGGGCCGGTGCCGGAGAGGCCGCAGCCGCCGAACGGCTGCACGCCGACCACGGCGCCGATCATGTTGCGATTGACGTAGACGTTCCCGACCGGCAGCCGCGCGACGATCGCCTCGGTGGTGTCGTCGATGCGCGAATGAATGCCGAGCGTCAGCCCGTAACCGCTGCCCGCGATGGCTTGCAACACGCGTTCCAGATCGTCGGCGCGATAACGCACCACATGCAGAATCGGCCCGAACACTTCCTCGGTGAGTTGATCTGCATCGGCCAGTTCGAAGATTTGCGGAGCGACGTAATTGCCGTCCGGCGCGTGGCTGGCGAGATGGACGCGGCATTGCGTCCTCATGCGTGCGATATGCGCTTCGAGCCGCGCCTTTGCGTCGGCATCGATCACCGGGCCGACATGCGTCGCCGGATCGCGCGGGTCGCCGATGCGCAATTGGCGCGCGGCGCCGGCGATCATGTCCAGCATACGGTCGGCGACGTCGTCCTGCACGAACAGCAGACGTAGGGCCGAGCAGCGCTGCCCAGCGGAGCGGAACGCCGAGGTCACGACATCGTCGGCGACCTGTTCCGGCAAAGCGGTGGCATCGACGATCATGGCATTGATGCCGCCGGTCTCGGCGATCAGCGGCACGATGGGACCATCCTTGGCGGCAAGGGCGCGATTGATCGCGCGCGCCACCTCGGTCGAGCCGGTGAATACCACGCCGGCGACATCGCGCTCGGCGACCAGCGCCGCGCCGATGGCTCCGTCGCCGACTAATAGATGCAGCGCGCTCGCGGGACTGCCGGCCTCGTGCAGCAGTCGCACGGCCGCTGTTGCGATCAGCGGCGTTTGTTCGGCGGGCTTGGCGACCACGGTGTTGCCGGCCATCAGCGCCGCCGCGATCTGGCCGAGGAAAATCGCCAGCGGAAAGTTCCATGGCGAGATGGCGACGAACACGCCACGGCCCCGCAGTTGCAGTGCGTTGGATTCGCCGGTCGGTCCGGGCATGCGTTGCGCTTGTCCGAACAGCTCGCGGCCCTGCGCGGCATAGTAGCGGCAGAAGTCCACCGCCTCGCGAACTTCGGACAGCGAGTCATCCAGCGTGCGGCCCCCCTCGCGTTGCAGCAGCGCGATGAAGTGAGCGGTGCGCTGTTCGAGCAGGTCGGCGGTGCGTTCCAGCATCGCAGCGCGCGTCGCGGCTGGCGTCTGGCTCCATGCGTTGAATCCGGCGCGCGCTGCGGCGATGGCTTTGGCGGCATCGACGGGCGTGGATTCGATCACTGTGCCGATAATGGTGGTGAGATCGATCGGGCTGAGCAGTTGTCGCGAGTTACCCGCACCTGGCTGGCCGTCGATCAGCGATGCGGCGGTGACGCGCGTGGTTTCGTTGGCGACGGCAGTCTGCAGCGATTGCAATGCGCTTCGGTCGCCGAATTCGATGCCGTGCGAATTGATGCGTTGCGGCTGAAAGAGATCGCGCGGCAGCACGATGTGCGGATGCCGCGCTCGATCCGCCGTGCCGACGATCTCGGCCGGCTGGCGCAGCAGCATTGCCAGCGGCACCGTATCGTCGGCCGCGATGGCGACGAACGAGGAGTTGGCGCCGTTCTCCAACAGCCGCCGCACCAGATAGGCCAGCAGGTCGCGATGGCTGCCGACCGGCGCATAGGTGCGGCAGGCCAGTTGCGGGCGATCTGCGGCGAGCTGCGCATAGAGAGCTTCGCCCATGCCGTGCAGGCGCTGGAATTCGAAATCGCCATCGCCGCCGGTGAGTTCGAGCAGCGTTGCGACGGTGAGGGCGTTGTGGGTAGCGAATTGCGGAAACAGTCGTGGCCGCAACGCCAGCAGCTTGCGCGCGCAGGCGATGTAGTTGAGGTCGGTCATCGCCTTGCGGGTGAACACCGGATAATCGTCGAGCCCGCGTTCCTGCGCGCGCTTGATCTCGCTGTCCCAGTACGCGCCCTTGACGAGCCGCACCATCAGGCGGCGATCATGCCGCGCGGCGAGTTGATCGACGTAATCGATCACCGCTTCGGCACGCTTCTGATAGGCCTGGATCGCCAGCCCGAAACCATCCCAGCCGGCCAGCGACGCATCGCGCAGCGTTGCGGCGATGACGTCGAGCGACAGTTCCAGCCGGTCGGCATCCTCGGCATCAATGGTGAAGTTGAGATCGAACGCCTTGGCTTGTCGCGCCAGATCGATCAGCGCCGGAACCATTTCGTCCAGCACCCGCGCGCGGCTGACCGCCTCGAAACGCGGATGCAGCGCCGACAGTTTCACCGAGATGCCCGGCCGGTCTGGCAACGGCATGGCGCCGGCGGTGCGGCCGATAGCAGCAATAGCGGTGGCATAGGCTTGGCGATAGCGTTCGGCATCGGCTGCGGTGCGCGCGCCTTCGCCGAGCATGTCGAACGAATAGCGCGCGGCGCGGGCCGCATGCGGTTGCGCGCGGTCGAGCGCCGCCTCAATGGTTTCGCCGAGCACGAAATGGCTGCCCATCAAGCGCATCGCCTGTCGTGTCGCGGCGCGAACCGCGGGCAGGCCGAGCCGCTTGGTTAGCCGTCCAAGGGTGCCTTGCGGCGTTTCGCCCGGCTGAACGACGCGCGCCGACATGCCGAGTGCCCACGCCGAAGCATTGACGAGGAAGGCGCTGGAGCGGGTCTCGTGGTGGATGAAGTCACCCTGACCGAGCTTGTCCTCGATGAAGCGGTCGGCGGTCTGTGCGTCGGGGACGCGCAACAGCGCCTCCGCCAGCACCATCAGCGCCAGACCCTCCTTGGTGGAGAGCGCGAATTCGCGCAGCAGATCGTCGACGCCACCGAGCCGGTCGTCGCTGCTGCGGATCGCCGCAATCAGCCGCGTCGCGGTCTGTTCGATGCGGGTGCGCTGCGCCGGCGTGAGGGTATCTGCCGCGAGCAGTTGCGCCGCGATGGCTTGGTCGTCGGGCGCGTAGGGGGCGGCGAATGGCGGAAGGTCGAGGTCCGGTGCCACGGCGGTGCTCCTTGGTTCGCACCAAGGCTAATGCGCTTGCCGCCGTAATTCGATGGACAATTTGGCTGTTTTGCCTTAGATATCACTATAAATGATGAATAATACGGGATTTATGATGGATATAGACAAAATCGACCGCAGGATTCTCGGAATTTTGCAGGCCGATGGCCGTATCGCCAATGTCGAACTGGCGGAGCGCATCGGGCTGTCGCCGACCTCGGTCGGCGAGCGGCTGAAGCGGCTGCAGCGCGATGGTTTCGTCGAAGGCTACGGCGCGCGGCTCAACCCGCATCTGCTTGGCCTGGGTTTGCTGGTGTTCGTCGAAGTGTTGCTCGACAAGACGACGCCGGATGTGTTCGAGCGCTTCGCCAAGGCCGTGCGTCTCGCGCCGGAAGTGCTCGAGTGCCACATGGTCGCCGGCGGCTTCGATTATCTGGTCAAGGCGCGCGTCGCCGACATGGCGGCGTACCGGCGTTTTCTCGGCGACGTGTTGCTGGCATTGCCCGGCGTGCGCGAGACGCGAACCTACGCGGTGATGGAAGAGGTCAAACGCGATGCGCCATTGCCGATGGGGTGAGGGTATTCGGTGCGGATCGTGACACTCGCTATCCACATGCGCATGTCTTGCAGCCTTGGCATTGCTCGGATGTCGCGTTAGCGTTTGCCGACGATGCACGGAGCCGGTTCCCGCCATGCAAGTTGCGATCACGTCGAAGCGACCGCGAAGCGCAAGCGTCACGATGCTGGTGCTGGGTCTGCTGTTGGCAGGCGCGAATGCGCCGGCCGATGCCGCGCAACTGAGCGCGCCGGTTGCGCAACTCTACACGTCGGTGTCGATCAATCCGCCGTCGGCCAACGCGATGACGGTGTGCTACGGATTCGTCTGCCGGCGTCGCGAGACATTCGCGTTCAGCACTGCCGACCGCAGCGCGTTGACGCAGATTCTCGCTTCAGGCCGCGGTTCCGCGGCGGCGGAACGGGCGGCGGTGCAGAAGGCCGTGGTGTGGCTGGATCGCAGGCTCGGCCCGATCCTCGGTACCAACAAGCGCGTTGCGCGCGCCGATTTCCGCGCCCGTGACGATCAGCATAATTTCGATTGCTGGGATACGACGCGCAACACCACCAGCCTGTTGCTGGTGCTGCAGGACTGGAATCTGCTGAAGCATCACACCGTCGGCGATCCGCATTATCGCGGCAACGTGCTGGCGCTCCAGACGCCGCACAACACCGCCGTGCTGGTGGAGCGGGCAACGCGCGTCGAGTGGGTGGTGGATTTGTGGCCGCGCGGTTACGGCGAAAAGCCGGACGTCATGCCGGTGCCGAAGTGGGTGCGCGAAGATTGAGCCGTGCAGGGGATTGAAGGGATGGTGGGCCCGCAATCGACGCGGCCAAGACCATCAGGTCGAAGCGTGGTCCGGAACGTTTCCGAACCACGCGATCCGATCAAACCTTGAGATTTTCCGCCGAAGTCTTTCCACGATTGGCGACTTCCTCGTACTCAACCGTTTGTCCCTCGTTGAGCGACGACAGGCCTGCCTTTTCGACCGCCGAGATGTGAACGAACACGTCCTTCCCACCAGTGCTGGGCTGGATAAATCCGTAGCCCTTGGTCGGGTTGAACCACTTAACAGTGCCTTTAGCCATACGTAGTCTCCGCAGGATGAATACAACAAACGAGCAAACGGTCGGTCCCCGGAAGCCGGCTTTTCCGACGGGCTGCACGATACGCGGATTACGGCGATTGTGATAGCCCAAACAATAATCGGGCGGGCAGGAAGTTGGGCGGGCACGGATGTGCCTCGCGGGCCGTTCGGAGACTGCGAGAAATACCTGCGGCAGAGCGCTAACTTAGCGAATTTGAACCGATCGCATTCGTCGCAGCGGCAGATCAACGCAGGTTCGGCCCGGCGGGCAGAAAGCCTCGGCCGCCCATGGCGCCCGAGGTTTCTGCGATTTCGGCATCGAGGTTCCCGTCAGTAGCAGACGTTGAAGGTGCGCAGGCGGTAGCCGTATGGGGTCATTACGCGGCGGGTCACATAGCAGCCGTTGCCATAGAGGCCGACATAACCGATGCCGAGGGCCGGGCCATGGAAGTGGTGATGATGATAGCCATAGCCGCCCCAGCCACCTTTCCAACCGGCCGATGCGGTGGTGGGGGCCAACGCCATCGCGCCAAGGCTGGCGGCGGCAACAACAGCGAGAGCAAATTTGCGAAGCATGACACGTCTCCTTTGAATGATGCGCCTGAAGCGCGGTGGCTCGGATGATCCGATCACCCAGTGGTCGCATCGTTTCGAAAGTCGGTTCATGGCGCCGGAATCTTTTTTGTTTTCAAATGGCTGGATGAATATCCGTTCAGCCGTGGCGCTCCTGAACGTGATCTAGCGCACGTATCGGCACGGCAGCGCGCGATGCGACGTGCGTGTCAGCTTGCGTGCGCAACGGTGCGATCGACGAGGCGCGAGAGCATCGACGATTTTACCGCGACGCGGATGCGGATCGGTTCGCTGCGCCCGCGCACATCGACATTGTGGGCGGGCAACGCATCCTCCGGCAATGCGGCGCGCTGGTGCACTTCCTCGGAGAAGATCGTTTCGCAGCCAAGCCCCTTGGTCATGTCCTGTAGCCGTGCGGCGACATTGACGGCATCGCCGAGCGCCGTGAACACCATGTGATCGCGATTGCCGATATCGCCGATGATGACTTCGCCGCCGTGGATGCCGACGCCGAAGCGGATCGGTTCGCGGCCGTCGTGGGCCAGAAGCTGGTTGAGGTCGTCGACATTGGCGGCGATGCGCGCCGCTGCCTTCAGGGCCTGTCGGCAGGCGGTCTGCGGGTCGGTGCGCAATCCGAACAGCGCGAGCTGGCCGTCGCCGTAAAGCTGGTTGGGCTGGCCGCCGGACGCGGTGACGGCTTCCGACACCACGTTGAGGAACTGATTGACGACATACACGGTATCGAACGGCAACAGCTTCTCGGCCAGCTTGGTCGAGCCGCGCATATCGATGAACATGCTGACGACGTAGCGCTCCTGGCCGATGCGCACCGGATTTGCCGCGCGCAGCATCGCGGCCGACACCTGCGGCTGGAACAGTTGAACGAAGGCCAGATCGGCGGTCGGGCGCAATTGGCAGGCGAGGCGGACGGCGGGATCGTCGCCGGAGCCGACACGTTCGAGCACGAAGGCTTCGCGCTTCGATGGCGGCGGCAGCGACGCGGTGTCGCCGACGACGCGAATGCGGCAGGTCGAGCAGCGCGCCCGTCCGCCGCACACGCTGGCATGCGGAATGTTGTGCCGCATGCTGGCTTCGAGCACGCTCATGCCGATCGGCACGCGAACGGTGCGGCCGTCGCCGTAGGTCAACGACACCAGTCCGCCGCGCCGGTCGTGCAGTGCACGAACGCCGCGCGCGGCGAGCATCAGGCCGAGCAATGCCAGATAGCCGCCGAGGAATCCCAGCAGCACGTTGTCGAGCACCGCCTGGTTCTGCGGGGTATCGACGTGCGGCGGCTGCAGTTCGCCGGCGCGCCATTGTTCGGATCGGCTCTGCTCGATCACCGCGCGGCCGCCCTGATAGATGCCGAGCATCGCCAGCGTCGGGATCAGGATCGCTGCCGCGAGCAGCAGCGGCGCGGCGCTTTGGAAAAACGTCTTGAGCCGCAGCCAGAAGTACAGGCCGATGCAGCCGTGCAGCCACGCCGCCAGCAGAGCGAGGTAGATCAGCCAAAGCCGTTCCGGCGCGGCGACCCAATAGTTATAGAGCACCTGCGGATAAAGCTTTTCGGTGCCGAACATCAATTGGCTGAGGCGGATGCCGATGACATGCGACACGATCAGGATCGGGATACTGAGGCCGAGCACGAGCTGCATCGGCTCGACGGTGCGCCAGCGCATCTCGCGCCGGTCATAGAGCGACCAGACGCCAAGCGTGAAGTGGATGGTGGCCGCGCCGTAGAACACGATGGCGACCGGCGGGTATTGCCAGAAGACGGTGTGATAGGTGACGCCCGCCGCCAGCGCATCGAGCGAGATGTTCCCCAGCGCGTGATTGAGGAAATGGCTGATGAGATAGGCGAACAGGATGAAGCCGCAGCCGAGGCGGACCTGGCGAATGCCGATGCCACGTCGGGATTTGGCCAGGGCGGTGAGGAAGGCGGTGGTCATGAAGTCCGGTTATCCGCGGCGGGGCGAGGGCACTTGATACCATGACAAGTTCCGGAGGCGAATTATTCCCGCGATTTCCGCGCGCGGGCGTGCCCCGCCGCGATTGACAGGCCCTCGGGAGTGAGAAAGAAAGCGGCGTCTGAATTTCCGAGCAACGCCTGAGGGGCCTGCATCGATGTGCGCTTCGCCGGCTTGCCGCGGATGATGGCCTTACCCGATCGATCGCAGGGGCGCGCGCGCCCGTTCACCCGCGGGCAATGGCTTGCCATCGCCGCGACCCTGCTGCTGCTGACCGCGGTGCGGGCGATCTATGCCGGCAGCCTCGATCTGCGCACAGACGAGGCCTACTACTGGACCTGGTCGAAAGAGAACGTGCTGTCGTTCCTCGACCATCCGCCGATGATCTCGTGGTTGATCCGGCTCGGCACGACGATCTTGGGCGACACCAATTTCGGCGCGCGGTTCGGTGGGCTGCTGGCGATGCTGGCGACGCAGATCCTGCTGGCCGATATCGTCCGCCGCGTAACGCATGATGTGCGTGCGGTGGTGCTCGCGCTGCTGATGCTCGATGCTGCGGTCTACTATGGCCTGTTGATGGCCAAGATCGCACCGGATGTTGCGCTGATCCCCTTCGTCGTCGCCATGGCGTGGTCGCTGGTCCGGGTTGCCGAAACGAACGACGGCCGCTGGTGGCTCGTGGCGGGTGCTTGCGGTGGATTGGCGCTGTTGGCGAAATTCACCGTGGTGCTGACGGTGCCGGCCATTCTCGCCTTCATGCTGGTGCCGGACTGGCGCAGGCGCTGGCTGCTGAGTCCGTATCCATGGCTTGCGGCGCTGCTCGCGGTGGCGATCTTCTCGCCGGTGCTGATCTGGAACGCGACGCACGATTGGGCCTCGTTCCAGTTTCAGTTCGTGCGCGCCACCGCCGAACGTCAGTTCTCGCTGGCGCGGGTGGGCGAATTCTTCGGCCTGCAATTTAGCCTCGTCGGGCCGGTGCTGCTGCCGGTGACACTCTCCAACGTCGCCATTCTGGCGTGGCGCGGTTATCGCGGCCGCGACGGCATCGCCATTTTGTTGTCGACAGCGGTCGCTGTGCCGTTCGTGTATTTTTTCTGGCGCTCGCTGACGCTGCGCATCGGCGATACCTGGCCGATGTTCATGTGGCCGCTCGGTTTCGCCGCCGCAGCGATCAACATCGCGTGGCTGATGCAGCAACCATCAATGGCACGGCTCGCGCGCTCGTCGGTGTTCTGGGCCAAAGCCGCCGTGGTGTCCGGCCTCGCCATCGTCATGCTGACGTTCTACTACTACGTGTTCAGCACGTCGCCGTGGCTCGGCCGGCTCGATCCCGGTGGCGCCGAGGCGGGCTACGATCAGGTCGCCGCGCGCGCCCGCGCCGAGATGCAGCGCACCGGCGCGACGTGGATCGCGACCATCGATTATCGCACCTATGCCGAACTGCGCTGGTGGCTGAAAGACGTGCCGGTGATCCAGCTCAACGAGCGGGCGCGGTTCATCGGCTTCAAGGATCCCGGCCTCGATCTGATCCGCGGCCACACCGGCCTCTATGTCGCACGCACCGACGACGTGGAGAATGCGCTGTGGTCGCAGACGCCGGCGGCGCGGCAGACGGTGGGCGAGGTCGAGCGCGTCTGGCGCGGAGTCAAAATGGACAGCTACGTGCTGCAGACGGTGAAGGGCTGGGTGCCGCAGCTCAATCCGGCGCCGGACACGCCGTTCTATCGCTGGCGTCCGCTGGCGGAAAACGATCGGGACGTCGTTCTCGCTCGTGCCATTGCAGATTGAGAACGATTTTTACGGCGTCATGGCCGGACTTGTTCCGGCCATCCACGTCTGGCTTGACGTCGAGAAAAAGTAAAAGACGTGGATACCCGCGACAAGCGCGGGCATGACGAGTCTGTGCACTCTGACGCTCATTGGCCTTCTTGCTCAGGTGTCCCCATCGCGCTTGCGCAGCAAGTCTTTCGCCAGATCGCTGAGCGCCGGGCGCGGCAGCGCGTTGAACGGCAGCGGGCGCGTGACGTCGATGGCGGCGAGGCCGAGCCGCGCGGTCAGCAGCCCGTTGAGAATGCCTTCGCCGAGCCGTTGCGATAGCTTCGCCGCGACGCCGTGGCCGAGCATCTGCTGAATCAAACTGTCGCTCGCCGCCATGCCGCCGGTGATGGCGAGGTGCGCGATGGTATGACGCATCAGCCGGATCATGCCGAGCGCTCCCGGCCGCCCGCCGTAAAGCAACGCCAATTGCCGCACCAGCCGCAACGCGGCGGCGAGCACGAACAGCACGTCGATCAAGGCGCGCGGGCTGATCGCCGTGACGATGGAAACGCGCTGCGCGGCGATGGACACCAGCCGTCGTGCTTCTTCATCAAGAGGTGCCATCAATTCGCGTTCGGCGAGCCGCACCATGTCGGCGCCATCGATGATGTCGTCGGCATGGCTGCGCAACATGGCGCGGGCCTTGGCGAGATGCGGGTTCTGATGCGCCAGTTGCACCAGTTCGCGAACGATGGCGTTGGCCTCGGCGCGATCGTCGCTGGCGATCACGGCGCTGGCACGCGTATGCAGCTTCTCGATGGTGGCGAGCCGCGCCAACCCGAACGCCTCGCGCCCGATGATGACGATCAGCGCCAGCAATGCCGCCAGCGCCAGCACCGCGCCGAACCAGCCGAGTGTGGCGTTGCGCGCGTACAGATCTTCGACGAGATGAGTGACGCCGAGCCCGGTCCCGAGCAGCATCAGGCCGCCGACCGCGCTCCAGAAGATGGTGCCCCACCACGAGCGGCGCTTCGGCGGAAGCAATGTTTCCTCAAGCGGCACCGGCAACAAAGCCGGGTCCGGTTCGGGCGTGATCTGGATGGTGCCGCGCGCCAACCGGGTGGCGGCATCGTCGGCGTCGCGCACGACGACGCGAGGATCGTCGAGCCTGAAGGCCGCCGGACGGCGATGGCCGGATCGCTCGCTCATTGCAGTTTGTCTCCGATCAGGAACTGGAGGGCACGGTCGAGGCGGATGTGAGGCAGCGCGGGAACGTTGGCGACATCCCGCTCCAGCTGCGGCGGCCGGAAACGCAGGAAGCGGTAATCGGCATCTTGCGGCGGCCGCGCGGCGAGTCCCTGGAAGGATTGTTCGCCGTTGAAGAGGCTGTCGAGATCGGTCGGCAGGTCGCCGGGGAAGGTGGCGATTTCGGTCGCGCCGTCGAACACCTCGGTGCCGACGCTCTCGCCGGCAATCGGCGTGCCGAGGATCGAGGGAAGCCGGTCGCGGCCACGCTGCACCTCGGCTTCGCGGGTGGCGCGCACGGCCGCGAGCGCCACCACATCGATCACCGCGCCGCTGGTTTCGGCGCGCACCGCAGCGCGATCCAGCATGCGTCGCAGGATGGCTTCAAGCCGGTCGTGGCTGGTGTGATGCAGGTGATCGGCCTTGGTCGCGGCGAACAGGATGCGATCGATACGCGGCCGGAACAGCGCGCTCCATAGCGTGCTGCGCCCGATGTTGAAGCAATCCATGATGCCGGCGAGCGCCGCTTCGAGATCGTGCAGCGCTGCGGGTCCGGCATTGAAGGCGGCCAGCGCATCGACCAGCACGATCTGGCGATCCAGCCGCGAGAAGTGATCGCGGAAGAACGGCCGCACCACGATGGCTTTGTAGGATTCGTAGCGCCGCCGCATCATCGCCCACAACGAGCCGTCCGGCGCTTCGCCATCCTGCGGCACATCGAGCGGTGCGAAGGTGAGGGCGGGCGAGCCGGCGAGATTACCGGGCATCAGGAAACGCCCCGGCGGCAACAGACTCATGGCGAAGCGCTCGTTGCGGCAGGCGCGCAGGTAATCGGTGAACAGCTTGGCGGCGGTCAGCGTCGCCTGTTCGTCGGCGCGGCCCGCTGGTGTCAGCGTCGCGATGAAGCGCATCCAGTCCGCCGCGAGTTCGGCGCGCGGCCCCTGTCGCGCCAGCGCCAGGCTTTCCGCCGACCATTGTTCGTAGCTTTTCTCGAGCAGCGGCAGATCGAGCAGCCACTCGCCGGGATAGTCGACGATATCGATGGTGAGCTTGCGGTCCGCGCCGTTTTGCCGCTGGTAATCGATGACGAGGCGCAGCTCGCTGATGTCGGTGGTCGACTCCGGCCAGCGCCGTTCGTCGATCAGGGTGCGGACGTGCCCTTCGTAATCGAAGCGCGGCACCGCGTCGTCCGGTTGCGGCTCGAGCCGGGCAGTGCCGATGCGGCCCCCGGCCAGCGGTTCGAAGATCGGGAAGCGGCCGCCGCGCAGAAGGCCATGGATCAGTGCGGTGATGAACACCGTCTTGCCGGCGCGCGACAACCCGGTGACGCCGAGCCGGACCGTCGGGTTGAACAGGTTGTCGCCGAATTCCAGCAACGCCCGGGCGGACAGTCGCGCTTCCTCGACGATGTCGGAAAAACCAAATGCCATGCCGAATGGGGTCAATCGATCGAGGAACGCGGGGGCCTTTCTCAAAATGGCGATGGCTGGCCCAAATTCAAGCTTCATGTTTCGGCCGGATTTGTCGGTCATGAGGGACGTTCGCGTTGCCCCAGCACTGCCGCCATCCAGTTGCATCGCCGTTTTGGACCCCGCATGACCATCTTCCAGCTCAAACAACTGGCTTCAAGTTCTGCGAGCGCCGCCGCCGGCGCCATCCGGTGGAATTACGACCGTGCCGAATTGATTGCCGACGGTGTCGTGCACGTTCTCGGCGTCGCTTGCGGGCTGATCGCGGTCACGGCGCTGATCGTGCTGAGCGGCGTGTTTGCTACCACACCGGAAATCGTTTCGGTATCGATCTATGCAGCGGGCCTGCTGGCGATGCTAAGCTTCTCGGCGGCCTACAATCTGTGGCCGGTGTCGCCGCGCAAATGGTGGCTGCGCCGCTTCGATCATTCGGCAATTTATGTGCTGATCGCCGCGACCTACACGCCGTTCATGATGCAGATGAACGACCGGGTGTTCGCCGTCGCGCTGCTCACTGGCGTCTGGTGCGTCGCCATCGTCGGCATCCTGCTCAAGCTATTGCTGCCGGGCCGTTTCGACCGGCTGGCGGTGGGGCTTTATCTCGCGCTCGGGTGGAGCGGTGTCGTCGCCTACGATAGCGTCGTGACATCGTTGCCAAAGCTGGCGTTGTGGTTCATCGTTGCCGGTGGAGCGCTCTACACGCTCGGCGTGGTGTTTCACGCCTGGCGCAGGCTGCGTTTCCAGAATGCGATCTGGCACGGGTTCGTTTTGCTGGGCGCGGCATGCCACTATACGGCCGTGCTCGATCTCGTCCTGAGCTGATCGTCATGACAACAAGCGCGCGTTGGCTTCCGGCTGCCGGAGGCGAGACTGTGCAGCACATACGGAGAGCATCGCCATGCAAGTCGCCGGAAAGACCGTCGTTGTGACCGGAGGCGCCAACGGCATCGGCGAGGCGCTGTGCAAGGTTTTCCATCGCGCCGGTGCGGCCAAGGTCATCGTGGCCGATCTCGATCATGCGCGGGCCGAGAAGGTGGCCGCGGCGGTCGGTGGCGCAGCGTTCAAATGCGACGTTGGGCAGGAGCGCGATATTCGCCACGTCATCGAGGTCACCGAACGCGACTTCGGGCCGATCGCGCTGTTTTGCTCCAATGCCGGGATCGGTGGCGGTTTCGATCCGATGTCGGAAAATGCCGGTGGCGCGTCCGACGAACCGTGGGCACGCAGCTGGGCGATCCATGTCATGGCGCATGTCTACGCCGCGCGGCATCTGGTGCCGCTGATGAAAAAGCGCGGAAGCGGCTATTTCCTCAATACGATTTCCGCAGCCGGGTTGTTGTCGCAGGTCGGCAGCCCGGCCTATTCCACCACCAAGCACGCCGCCGTCGGCTTCGCCGAGAGTCTTGCCATCTCGCACAAGGCGCACGGCATCCGCGTTTCGATCCTGTGTCCGCAGGGCGTCGATACCAACATGCTGCGGTCGATCCCGAAAGGGCCGCAGTCGGGCGATGGCGATTTGTCACCGGAGCAGGTCGCGGAAGATGCCTTGCGCGGCATCGAGCAGGAAACGTTCCTGATCCTGCCGCATCCGCAGGTGCTCGGCTACATGCGCAAGAAGACCGAGAACTACGACCGCTGGATCGGCGGCATGGCCAAGATCCAGGCGAAGATGCGCGAGGATTTCGGCAAGGCGTAGCGCCGTCACCGACACACGACTTCGCTCCTCATGGTGAGGAGGCGCGCAGCGCCGTCTCGAACCATGAGGCTCGTTCGCGGCCTCATCCTTCGAGACGCATGCGCGAGCATGCTCCTCAGGATGAGCGTCTTCGTTACGCGATTGCTTGCGTCAGACTTCCACCGCCACCGGCGGATCGAAGGCCTGGATCGGCGGGAGGTTGCCGCCGAAGCGCTCGACCTGCACCGTGGTGAGTTGGCCACAGCAGCCTTGCGCAAGGCTTGACGTGCCGACGTCGCGCGTCAGCACGTTGGGATTGCCGTGCACGCAAAGCGGCTTGTCCTCGGTTGGATCCTGCGGGTCGTACCACGCGCCGGTCGGCAGTTGCACGATGCCGGGACGAATCTCCTCGCTGATTTTTACCGCGGCGAGGCAGGCGCCGCGATCGTTCGACAGCTTGATGATGTCGCCGTCGTTAATGCCGCGCGGCGCGGCGTCGATCGGATGCATCCGAGCGACCTCGCGGCCGCGATGCTTCATCTCGGTCGAGTGGCCGCCGAAATCGAACTGGCTGTGCAGCCGCGTCGTCGGCTGGTTGGCCACCAGTTGCAGGGGATGCTTTTCAGTGACGACATCGACCGGCGGCAGCCACGTCGGATGTCCGGGGCAATCCGCATAGCCGAAGCTGGCGATATTTTCCGAGAAGATTTCCACCTTGCCGGACGGCGTGGTCAACGGATGACCTTCGGGATCGTTGCGGAAGGCGCGCAGGATGCCGCCATCGTGCAGCTTTTGCGGCAGCTCCAGTTCGCCGCGCTCCCAGAAGGTGTCGAAGTCTGGCGCTTCGAGGCCTTGCGCGGCCAGCGCGTCCTGCGTGGTGCGATAGAGATGGCGCAGCCATTGCTCGGCGGTGCGTCCCTCCGTGAAGGCCTCGCCATGGCCGACGCGTTCGGCGAGACCGGCGAAGATCGCGTAATCGTCGCGGGCCTCGCCGTAGGGCTCGGCCATCTTCTGCATGGCGATCATCAGCGGATCGATCTGGGTTGCGCCGATGTCGTTGCGCTCCAAGGTCATCGTGCACGGCAAGACGATGTCGGCATGACGCGCGGTGGCGGTCCAGCCGATCTCGTGCACCACGAAGGTCTCGATATTGGCGACGGCCTGCCGCAGCCGGTTCAGGTCCTGATGATGGTGGAATGGGTTTCCGCCGGCCCAGTACACCAGGCGGATATCCGGATAGGTCAGGTGTTGGCCGTTGTAGTCGAACGGTTGGCCCGGATTGAGCAGCATGTCGGAGACGCGCGCCACCGGGATGAAATCCTTGATCGGATTTTGCCCTTGCGGAAACGCCGCGACCGGCACCGCGTTGAAGCGGCGGCCGTAGTTGGCAATGGCGCCGAGCGCATAATTGAAACCGCCGCCCGGCAGGCCGAGTTGCCCGAGGATCGCCGCCAGCACCGCTCCCATCCACACAGGCTGTTCGCCATGCTCGGCGCGTTGCAACGAATGCGACACCACGACGAGCACGCGCTTGCCCGGCAACAGCGACGCCTGGCGCACGATCTCGCGCGCATCGATGCCGCTGATCGCCGCCGCCCACGCGGCATCCTTCACGACACCGTCGCTACGGCCCATCAGATAGTCTTCGAAGATCGGCCAGCCGGTGCAATGGCTCGCGAGGAAAGCGCGATCGTGCCAGTTGTTGGCGACCAGCGTATGTGCGATGCCGAGCATCAACGCCGTGTCGGTGCCGGGCCGCAGCGCCAGCCATTCGGCCTCGATCTCATCGGGCAGATCGGCGTGCAGCGGGCTGACGAGCACGAAGCGGGCGCCGCGCGCGTGCGCCTTGCGCATATCGTCGCGCTCGGTGTGGCGGCTGATGCCGCCGGAGGCGACGCTGGAGTTCTTCAGCGCCATGCCGCCGAAGGCGAGCACGACCTCGGTGATGTTGGCGATGTCGTCCCAACTGACGTTTCGCCGTGACATCTCGTCGTAATTGCCGAGCACGTGCGGCATGATGACCGAGGCGGCACCTGAGCTGTAGGTGTTGACCGAACGCACGTAGCCGCCCATCGCGAGATTGAGGAAGCGATGCATCTGGCTTTGCGCGTGATGGAAGCGCCCCGCGCTGCCCCAGCCATAAGAGCCGCCATAGATCGCTTTCGGGCCATGAGTGTCACGCACGCGAACCAGTTCGCTGGCGAGCAGGTCGAGCACCTGATCCCACGGCATGGCGATGAATTCGTCGCGGCCACGTCGCTTGTCCTTGCCGGGCCCGTCTTCGAGCCAGCCACGGCGCACCATCGGCTGCGCGATGCGCGCCTTGTGCCGCAGCGCATCGGAAAAATTCTGGATGATGCGGTTGGGATGCGGATCGACTGGATGCGGCGTGATGATCAGTTTGTCGTTGGACCATTCGCCGAAGAACGCACCGTAATGCGAATTGTGCGAGCGGCGGGTCGGTGACTTCAGCATATCTGTCGTCATGGGCATTCTCGAAAAAAGCGGCGGACAGCCCGCTATCAGTGCTTTTGTCCATACAGGATCGGTACCGCCGAATCCACGATCACTTCGACGAGGCTGGTTCCCGCCGTGAAGGCGCGCTTGAGCGCGGGGACCAGTTCCGCCGCCTTGCTGACGCGGACAGCTTCGCAGCCGAGGCCGCCGGCGAGCTTGACGAAATCGATATCCGGCAGATCGAGGCCGGGAACATTGCGCACCTGCATCACCTGGCTGAACGAGCGCATCGCGCCGTAGCCGGAATTGTTGATGACGACTACGGTGACAGGCAGCTTGCGCTGCGCCGCGGTCCATAGCGACTGCAGCGAATACATCGCGGAGCCGTCGCCGATCAGGCAGACGGTGCGGCGTCCGGGCTGCCCGAGCGCGATACCGACCGAGGCGGGCATGGCGTAACCGAGTCCGCCGCTGGACATGGTGTAGAAACTGTCCTGACCCGGCATCAGCAGATATTTTTGCATCGTTGGGCGATGTGACGGCACCTCCTCGACCAGCGCCGCATCGGCCGGCATGGTGGTCGCGAGCGCATGCATCAAATATTCCGCCGGGATCGGATCGGCGGCGGCGGGTGGCGGTGGCAGCACGCGGGCCGGCGGCAACGCGCGCTTGCTGGTGGGCAAGAGCGCGAGCAGCGCGCTGAGTGCCGGCTTCATGGTCGCAACGATGCTGGTGCCGAGCGGTGCGACGGAGGCTGCGGTTGGGTCGTCGGTGATCTGGAAGATCGTGGTGTTGCCATCGAAGATTGCGGCATGGCCTTCGACGTGGAAGGTGAACACCGGCGCGCCGATCACCACGACGAGGTCATGATCGCGCAACGCGTCGGAGAGTTGCGCGGGCGAGGCGTGCAGGAAACCGGCGAACTGCGGATGGCGTTCCGGAAAACTGCATCGCGCCGAGAATGGGCTGACCCATACCGCCGCGCGGGCCTTTTCGGCGACCTGCACCATCAGGTCGACGGCGCCGGCGCGATCGACGCCGGGGCCGACGACAAGCGCGGGATGCTTGCTCTTGCCCAGCGCGGTCGCCAGCGCCTGCAGCGCATCCGGGTCCGGTGCGCTGTCGCGCGTGACGTGGCGTGGTTCCACCGGCTGCGTGGCGTGGGTCCAGTCGTCGATCGGCACCGAAACGAAGGTCGGTCCGCAGGGCGGCTGCATGGCGGCGTAGTAGGCGCGGGCGATGGCGGCGGGCACATCTTCGGCGCGTGCCGGCTCGACGCTGAACTTGACGTAGGGCCGGGGGAATTCCGACGCGCGCTCGGCGTAAAGAAACGCCTGCAGCGGCAGGATGCTGCGCGCCTGTTGACCGGCGGTGATGACCATCGGCGTCTGGTTGCGATGCGCGGTGTAGATCGCGCCGAGCGCATTGCCGACGCCGGCTGCTGAATGCAGGTTGACGAAGGCGGCGTTGCGCGTTGCCTGTGCGTAGCCGTCGGCCATGCCGACGACGGAGGCTTCCTGCAAGCCCAGCACGTAGTCGATATCCTTCGGCCAGTCGCTCAGGAACGGCAGTTCGGTCGAGCCCGGATTGCCGAACACGGTGCGAATGTTGAATCCGCGGAGCAGATCGAGGGTGGCTTGTTTGACAGTGGTCGCGGCGTTGCGGCCGTCGGGCTTCTTGCTGGGCACGTGATGTCCTTGGCAGTGGCGTAAGCCGCGACAATCTACGCCGCTCGGTCATGCATGGCGAGGGATGTGTGCAGAAAACGGCTCAGGGTGAAGATCGAGATGGCGTCTCGCATCATCCTTCGAGACGCGCGCGGAGGCGCTCCTCAGGATGAGGCTCAGCACCGCCGCAATGTTCTAATTTTCATGCGGTTCGCCGCGCGAAAGTGCAAATTCGTCCGGCTAATTTACCAGACGGCAGTGGCCTTCATGGTCGGCGTGCCCGCTGCGTTGGCGACCCACAGCTCGAGCCCATCGGCTGTCTCGTTGGCGTTGACGCTGAATTCGCTGCCTTCGAACAGCGGCTGCACGCCGCGATAGCTGAATTTTTTCGGCGCGGTGCCGCCGTGCAGCTTGGCGGCAAACTCGACCAGTAGCGCCGCCTGCATCGGGCCGTGGAAGACGAGGCCCGGATAACCCTCGACCTTGGTGACATAGTCGCGGTCGTAGTGGATGCGGTGGCCGTTGAAAGTGAGTGCCGAATACCGGAACAGCAGCACCGGATCGGACACGTGGCTTTCGCGATGCTTGGCCGCTGGTGGCGGGGCCGGTTGCCTGGCGGGTGTGGCGCTTTGCCCTGCGGGCTGCATCTCGCGATAGACGATGTCCTGCCGCTCGCGAATGGCCGTGCCGCGCGGCGTGGTGATGGTGTGCTCGACCGCGACAAAGCACAGCGCGCCGGTGCTGCCGGTCTTCAACGTCACGTCGGCAATGCGGGACGAGCGCCTGGCTTCGTCGCCGACGCGCAACGGCGCGATGAATTCGATTTCACCGCCCGCCCACATGCGGCGCGGCAGCGGCACCGGCGGCAGGAAGCCGCCGCGTGTCGGATGGCCATCCGGTCCCAGCATCGATGCCGGATAGACCGGCTGCGCCAGACACCAGTGCACCGTGAACGGCGCGGCGTCGCCCGTCGTCGGCATGCCGATATCGAGAAACAGCGTTGCCCGCAGGCCCTTCACAAGTTGTGCGGTGACGATATCGGACGCTTCCTCGCTGCGGCCGATCCATTGCCGCAGGTGAGCGAGATCGAGCGGTTCGGTCATGGGTTAGCCCTTGCGCGTTGCCGAGGGAAGGCCGGGCTTGTGATCGCCGATGGCGGGCACCGCGCCGTAACTGCGCGGCTCGCCGACGACGATCGCCGCCGGTGCCGGATAAGCCAGTTTGCCGTTGGGACTATCGACCTCGATGCGCCGCAGGTGCGGATGCTTCGCGAGATCGTCCATGCTGTTGACCTCGGCGAAAGCGATATCGGCCTTGTCGAGCCGTTCGAGCAACGCATCGCGCGTCATCGTCGCGAAGGCAGCGCCGACGATGCTGTCGGTGTGCTGGCGATTGCGCACGCGCTCCACCATGTTGGCGAGGCGCGGATCGTCCGGCAACGCCGGCTGTCCCATCACGTCGGCGCAAAGCTTCTTCCATTCGCGCTCGTTCTGGATCGAGATCAGGATGTCCTTGCCGTCTTTCGAGCGAAACACGCCGTAGGGCGCGATGGAGGGATGCGCGAGGCCGAGCCGCTGCGGCGACTTGCCGGCCTCTGCCGAGAGCAGCGGCACAGTGAGCCAGTCGGCCATCACATCGAACATCGAGATGCGGATATCGGCGCCCTTGCCGCTGACCGAGCGCCCGATCAGCGCTTCGAGGATCGCGGCGTGCGCGGTGGCGCCGGTGGCGATATCGACGATCGACAGGCCGACGCGCGAGGCGCTTTCCGGACCGCCGGTGATCGAGGCGAGGCCGCTCTCAGCCTGGATCAGCAGGTCGTAGGCCTTGCGATTGGCATACGGGCCGTCATCGCCGTAACCGGAGATGGTGCAGCAGATCAGCCGCGGATAATCGCGGCGCAGCCGCTCGCGGGCGAAGCCGAGCTTGTCCATGGCGCCGGGCTTGAGATTTTGCAGCAGCACGTCGGCGCTGGCGATCAGCGCTTCGAGTTCCTTGCGGCCGGCCTCGGTGGCGAGATCGACGACGACGGATTCCTTGCCGCGATTGAGCCAGACGAAATAGCTGCTCTGGCCCTTGGCAAAGGCATCGTAGCCGCGGGCGAAGTCGCCCTCGGGGCGCTCGATCTTGATTACGCGCGCACCGGCGTCGGCCAGCCGCGAACTGCAGAACGGCGCGGCGACGGCCTGTTCGACGGCGATGACGGTGATGCCTTCGAGCGGAAGCGTCATGGGCATTTCAATACGAGCGCGGCATGCCGAGCACGTGTTCGGCAAGATGCGACAGGATCAGGTTGGTCGAGATCGGCGCGACCTGATACAGCCGCGTCTCGCGGAACTTGCGCTCGACGTCGTATTCCTCGGCGAAGCCGAAGCCGCCATGCGTCTGCACGCAGGCATTTGCGGCCTCCCACGATGCGTCGGCGGCGAGCATCTTCGACATGTTGGCTTCGGCGCCGCAATCGAGACCGGCTTCGTATTTGCGCGCGGCCTCGCGCACCATCAGTTCGGCGGCGCGCATCGAGGCGTAGGCCTTGGCGATGGGGAACTGGATTCCCTGGTTCTGGCCGATCGGACGGCCGAACACAACGCGATCCTTGGCGTAGTTGGTCGCCTTGTTGATGAACCACTTGGCGTCGCCGATGCATTCGGCGGCAATCAGAATGCGCTCGGCATTCATGCCGGAGAGGATGTAACGGAAGCCTTTGCCTTCCTCGCCGATGAGATTTTCCGCCGGCACCTTCATGTTATCGAAGAACACTTCGGTAGTGGCGTGATTCATCATGGTGCGGATCGGGCGAATGGTGAGACCGTTGCCCTTCGCCGCGCGCATGTCGACGATGAAAACCGACAGACCCTCGGTACGCTTCTGCACCTGATCTCGCGGCGTGGTGCGCGCGAGCAGGATCATCAGGTCGGAATGTTCGGCGCGGCTGGTCCAGATCTTCTGGCCGTTGACGACGTAGTGATCGCCGTCGCGGCGCGCGGTGGTCTTCAGCGACGTGGTGTCGGTGCCGCTGGTCGGTTCGGTGACGCCGAACGCCTGCAAGCGCAATTCGCCGGTGGCGATCTTCGGCAGCCACTTGGCCTTCTGCTCCGCATTGCCGTGCCGCAGTAGCGTACCCATGGTGTACATCTGGGCGTGGCAGCCGCCGCCGTTGCAGCCGGCGCGCTGGATCTCCTCGAGGATGGCCATCGCCGCAGACAGCTTCAGACCGGAACCGCCGTATTCTTCCGGGATCAACACCGACAAATAGCCGGCTTCGGTCAGCGCATCGACGAACGCCTTGGGGTAGGCCATCTCGCGATCGAGCTTGCGCCAATACTCACCGGGGAACTGCGCGCAAAGTTTGGCTACGGCGTCGCGGATGTCATGAAACTCGTCATGCTCCGCAGTCTGAGCTGTCATCAAATATGGTTCCGCTGTCAGGAAATTCGCACGGGCAGGGATTCATAACCCTTCACAAAGCTCGAATACACCCGCTTCGGCTCGCCGACAACTTCGATATTCTCGAACCGCTGCAACATTTCTTCCCACAGAATTCGCAGCTGCAATTCCGCCAGACGCATGCCGACGCAACGGTGAATACCGAAGCCGAACGACATGTGGATCTTTGGGCGCGGACGATCGATGATGAATTCGTTCGGACGATCGATCACCTCGTCATCGCGGTTGCCGGAGACGTACCACATCACCACGCGGTCGCCCTTGCGGATCGTCTTGCCGCCGATCTCGGTATCGTTGAGCGCGGTGCGGCGCATGTGCGCGAGCGGCGTTTGCCAGCGGATCACTTCCGGCACCATCGACTCGATCAGCGCCGGATTGGCGCGCAGCTTGCTGTACTCGTCAGGAAATTCGTTGAGCGCCAGCACCGAGCCGGTCATCGAGTTGCGCGTGGTGTCGTTGCCGCCGACGATGAGCAGGATCAGATTGCCCATCAGGTTATCGCGGTCCATGTAGCGCGTGGCATCACTATGCGCCATCATCGAAAGCAGGTCGTTGCGGGGCTCGGCGTTGACGCGCTCGTTCCACAGCTTGCTGAAATAGGCGGCGCACTCGTTGAGCTCGTCGCGGCGCTGTTCCTCGGATTCCACTACCATGCTCTTGGGCAGCGCGGTCGAGACGTCGGACCAGCGCGTCAACTTGTGACGATCTTCCCAGGGAAAATCGAACAGCGTCGCCAGCATCTGCGTGGTGAGATTGATCGACACGCGCGGCACGAAATCGAACGTCTCGTTGCGCGGCAAGTCATCGAGCACCTGACAGGTGCGCTTGCGGATCAGCTTGGCGAGGTCGTCGAGATGCGTCGGCGTGAACATTGGCATCACGGTCTTGCGCTGCGGCATGTGCCGTGGCTCGTCCATGGCGATGAAGCTCGGCCAGTCATAGCCTTCCGCGACGTCGCGGATCGAGATGCCGCCCAGCCGGACATCCGAGGAGAAGATGCCGTGATTGGTATCGACATGCATGATGTCGTTGTAGCGCGTGATCGACCAATAGGGTTCGATCGGCGACTTGGTGCAATAATGCACCGGGCATTCCTTGCGTAGCCGCTCGAAGTAGGGCCACAGCGTATCGTTGCGGAAAAGCCGGGGCGCGCCGGGATGGAAATCCTCGATCGGCGTCGCATAGGCGTCGTCGCGCGCGGCCTGCTGCAGCGCCGCTTTCGATGGTTCGATGATGCGTTGAATGTTCATTGCCTGATCGATCCTCAATCGCGAGAGCCTGGACGTCGACTTAGCGGCAGTTCCCCGAACAGCTTCAGTTTCAACGGCTTGGGCAGAATATACTTGCGTTCACACGTTGTCTGCGGCTTTTCGGCCGGCCGCCGTTTCGCCGCTGCTTTCGGCCCGAAGCACGGTTTCAGGCCCTGCAAATTCCGGGGGGCGATATGTACCGGCACCATGGCGGAAAATACCACAAGGCCACTACCAGTAAAAGTTGATTAATATTCGTTCGGCAACGTGGCATTGTCCTCAGGAGAGCACGATGCATTTGTTTGGCAAGGCGCGCGAGCTGGCTGCACAGGCTCAGGCACTCGACAAATCGCAGGCCCTGATCGAGTTCGATCTGGACGGCACCATCCTCACCGCGAACCAGAATTTCCTCAACGCGGTGGGTTATCGCCTCGAAGAAGTCCAGGGCAAGCACCACAGCATTTTCGTTCCGGCCGAGGTCCGCGAGAGCGCCGACTACCGCGAATTCTGGGCAGCGCTGCGTCGCGGCGAACATCAAGCGCGCGAATTCAAGCGGATCGCCAAGGGCGACCGGGAGATCTGGATTCAGGCCTCTTACAATCCGTTGCTCGACGCGAAGGGCAAGCCTTTCAAGATCGTCAAGTTTGCAACGGATATCACCCGCCAGAAACTGCAAAGCATCGAGCATACGGGACAGATCGAGGCGATTCAGAAATCGCAGGCGGTGATTCACTTCACGCCGGATGGAACGATCCTCGATGCCAACGACAATTTCCTGAAGGCGTTGGGTTATGATCTGCCAGAGATCCGGGGACAGCATCACAGCATGTTCATCGAGCCCGATCATCGCGACAGCCCCGCCTATCGCGCGTTCTGGGATTCACTGCGTCGCGGCGAGTATCAGGCCGCCGAATACAAGCGGATCGGCAAGGGCGGCAGGGTTGTCTGGATTCAGGCATCCTACAATCCGATCCCGGATGGCGATGGCCGTATTTGCAAGGTGGTGAAGTTCGCCACCGATGTCACGATGCAGGTCGAGGATCGCTTGCGGCGTGTGGAGGCGCAGAAGGTGATCGATCTCGATCTTGGTCTGATTACCGACGCCATGACGAAGACCACGGCGCAGGTGGCGTCCGCGGCAAGCGCGTCGACGCAGACATCGGCGAACATGCAGGCGGTCGCTTCGGGCGCCGAGGAATTGGCGGCCTCGGTCGGCGAAATCAGCCGGCAGGCATCGGATGCGCTGACCATCTCGATGCAGGCGGTGACGCAGGCCAACGAAACCAGCGCCATCGTCTCGGGACTCGCCACCGCCGCGCAACGCATCGGCGATGTCGTTAAGCTCATCAACAACATCGCCGATCAGACCAATCTGCTGGCGCTCAATGCGACGATCGAAGCGGCGCGTGCCGGCGAAGCGGGGCGGGGGTTTGCCGTCGTCGCGTCCGAGGTCAAAAGCCTTGCCGCGCAAACCGCCAAGGCCACCGAAGACATCAGCGCGCAGATCGCCGAAGTGCAAAGCACGACGACCAACGCCGTCGGCGTGATCGAAGCGATCACCCAAACCATCTCGCGGGTCAACGAAATTTCAGCGGCAATTGCCGCCTCGGTCGAGGAACAGGCATCGGTCACGCAAAGCATCTCGGCAAACATGCAGGTGGCCGCGAAGGGTGTTACCGAAGTCAACGCCAGTCTCAACGAAATCACCGGTTCGGCGAATTCCGTCGACGAGGCCACCCGCAAGGTCAAGGAGGCCTCGCGCGCGCTGGCATAATTCGTCTCCGATAGCCCTTCTCCGGGCTGCTGACCCGTGGCATGGTTGGCAGCAAGACGTGGCGCCACCACGCTGATCCGGCGTGCCTGAGCATCCCGCGCAAGGAGAGAGTTGACGATGATTTCGAATACACACCGGCCGTTTAATTTCGATCTTGGCGAGACCGCAGATGCGATCCGCGACACGGTTCGGGACTTTTCCGCCAACGAGATCGCGCCGCGCGCGGACGCCATCGACAAGACCAACCAGTTTCCCCGCGACCTGTGGCCGAAGCTCGGTGCGCTCGGCCTGCACGGCATCACGGTTGAGGAAGACTTCGGCGGCGCCGGGCTCGGTTATCTCGAGCACTGCATCGCCATGGAGGAGATTTCTCGCGCGTCTGCGTCGGTCGGCCTGTCTTACGGCGCGCATTCGAATCTCTGCGTCAATCAGATCCGCCGCAACGGCAACGACGCGCAGAAGCGCAAATATCTGCCCAAGCTGATTTCCGGCGAACATGTCGGCGCGCTGGCGATGTCGGAGCCGGGCGCCGGGTCGGACGTGGTGTCGATGAAGACCCGCGCCGACAAGAAGGGCGACCGCTACGTCCTCAACGGCAACAAGATGTGGATCACCAACGGCCCGATTGCCGAAACGCTGGTGGTTTACGCCAAGACCGATCCCAACGGCGGCCCGCGTGGCATCACGGCTTTCATCATCGAAAAGGGCATGAAGGGCTTTTCGACCGCGCAGAAGCTGGACAAGCTCGGCATGCGCGGGTCGGATACCGGCGAACTGGTATTCGAGGATTGCGAAGTGCCGGAGGAAAACGTCCTCGGCAACGTCGGGCGCGGCGTCAATGTGCTGATGTCGGGGCTGGACTATGAGCGCGCGGTGCTGGCGGCGGGACCGCTCGGCATCATGCAGGCCTGCCTCGACGTGGCGATGCCGTATGTGCATGAGCGCAAGCAGTTCGGACAGCCGATCGGCAGTTTCCAGCTGGTGCAGGGCAAGATCGCCGACATGCACGTCACCATGAACGCCTGCCGCGCCTACGTCTATGCCGTGGCCAAGGCGTGCGATCGCGGCGAGACGACGCGCGAGGATTCCGCTGGCGCGATCCTTTACGCGGCGGAGAAGGCGACGCAATGCGCGCTCGATGCGATCCAGTTGCTCGGCGGCAATGGTTACATCAACGACTATCCGACCGGACGTCTGCTGCGCGACGCCAAGCTGTATGAAATCGGCGCAGGCACCAGTGAAATCCGCCGCATGCTGATCGGCCGCGAGCTGTTCGACAAAACGGCGTAAAGCGGCGGCCTTTCCTATAGTCGTCCCCGCGAAGGCGGGGACCCGGCACGAAGCGTCATCCTGAGGTGCGAGCAACACAAGTTGCGAGCCTCGAAGGATGATGCTGCAACGTCACCCTTCGAGGTTCGCCGCAAGCGCGGCTCGCACCTCAGGGCGGCGGCCTGAAGCCTTCGCGTTAATTCACTCCGGCGGCAGGTCGTTGACCTTGCGGACCCAGGCGCGGACGTCTTCCAGCACTTCCGGCATGATGCCCTTGACCTCCTGCACCGTCATGCCGGGCTTGATGCGCGGATTGTACAGGATGTTGAGGATGTACTGGTCGTAGACGTCGAAGAATCCCATCTGGACGTTGTCATTGAACATGGTCCAAGGCACCGAGTTGGTGTCGTTGATCGGCCCCAGCGATTGCAGCAGTTCCTCATAGGCGCAATCGTAGAAAACGAAGTCGCCGTTGTCGGTGGTGAGGAAGATATCCGAGTGCTGGATTTCGAACTTCTCGTCCTTGCGGAAGCCGGACAGGCACTGCGGATCGAGCGAATTGCGGATTTCGCGAGCGCGCTCGCTGCCGTAAAATTTGGCGATGGTGCGATCGAAATCGCGATCGCGCACCAGATTGACGGTGACGTTGGCGGATTCCGATTTCTCTGCCATGGCAATATCGAGATGCTGCACGCGGCGGGCGATATCCTTGACGATGGCGGCGACCTGGGCGCGGCGGCTGGCGGGTGCGCCGTCGGTGGAGACGCGGACCGGGCCGCCGTATTTGCGGATGCGGTCGACGTGACCGGCGAGATGATATTCGGCGCCGAATGCGGTCTTCAGAAAACCTTCGACGATTTCGTGATCGCTGAAGATCTTCTGCTCGGCGCGTTGCTTCGCTGCAATGGCGGGAATATCGGCCGCGAGGGTAGGGCCGACGGCTGTCAACAAGCCAACAGCAGTTACAACTGCTTGCAGCATCTGGCGACCAGTTGACCGGATACGCATCGGGATTCGCTTGCACTCCGTATCGTCGTACGCACTGCCGCTGTGGACTTCGCTTCCGCAACGTCGCGACGATCGCGCACGACTGCGCCGGCAGCAAGCTGTCAGCGGCTCAGTTCTTGACGATGACCGTGGTTCCGACCGAGACGCGGTTGTAGAGATCCGTCACGTCCTCGTTGGTCATGCGGAAGCAGCCCGACGAGACGGCCTGGCCGATCGTCTCCGGCTCGTTGGAACCGTGGATGCGATACAGCGTTGAGCCGAGATACATCGCGCGCGCGCCGAGCGGATTGTCGATGCCGCCCTTCATGAAGCGCGGCAGGTCCGGCCGGCGGGCCAGCATCTGCTTCGGCGGCGTCCACGACGGCCATTCCTTTTTCGCGGTGATGCGGTGGGTGCCGCCCCAGCGGAAGCCGTCGCGGCCGACGCCGATGCCGTAGCGCAGCGCCTGGCCGTTCGGCTGCACCAGATAGAGACGGCGCTCGGCAGTGTTCACCACGATGGTGCCCGGTGCGTAATTGCCGTTGTAGTTCACCGTCGTGCGCGGAATCGGGCTCACGCCGCCGGTCATCTTGAAGTTGAAGTCCATGAAGGTGCGGGTGTCGGCTTCGTCGGCCGAGGCGCTCCCGATCATGGCGCACAGCGCCGTTGCAGCAATCAGGAAACCAAGACCACGTCTCATCGGAAACCCCGCAAATCAGTTGCAGGGCGAGGAAGGCCACAATTTGCCCGATTGCGCAACCCACGGCCACGTGAAGGGCGGATTTCCGCTGATGGCGTTGCGGAAAAGCACCGGTTGCAGCCATGCAGAGTCGGACGCTTAGAGGATGGCAGCATTGCACCTTGCGTTAAACCTTTGACGGGGCGCAGGAACAATGATTGATCATCAACAACATCAAAAACAAAACGAATGGGAGTGCGGCGATGAACGGTGCGGAAAGCCTGGTGCGGACCCTGGTTGCGGGCGGCGTCAATGTCTGTTTTGCCAATCCGGGAACATCGGAGATGCACTTCGTGGCGGCGCTGGATCGTGTCGAGGGCATGCGCTGCGTGCTCGGCCTGTTCGAAGGCGTGGTGACCGGCGCTGCCGACGGGTATTTCCGGATGCGCGGCACGCCGGCTTCGACCTTGCTGCATCTCGGCCCCGGCCTCGCCAACGGTCTCGCCAATCTGCACAACGCCAAGAAGGCCAGCTCCGGCATCGTCAATATCGTCGGCCAGCACGCGACCTATCACATCGAATACAATGCGCCGCTGACCTCCGATATCGAGGGGCTGGCGCGGCCGATGTCGGCATGGGTCCGCACATCGCCGGATGCCAAATCGGTGGCGCAGGATGGCGCCGCGGCCATTGCCGCAGCGAAGAGCGCGCCGCCGCAGATCGCGACGCTCATTCTGCCGGCGGATACCGCGTGGAACGAAGCGGATGGCATCGCGCAGGTGCCGCAGAACGAGCAGCGCGCCGGTTATTCGGCGCACGCCGTTGAGGCTGCGGCACGCGTGCTGCGCGGCGGCGAGCCGACGCTGGTGCTGATGACCGGCAATGCGCTGACCGAGAAGGGGCTGGCGCTCGCCGCGCAGATTTCCGGCAAGACCGGCTGCAAGGTGATGGGCCAGACCTACAATCCGCGCATGGCGCGCGGGCGCGGACGGTTTTCCATCGATCGCATTCCGTATGTCATCGAGCAGGCGCTGCCGATCCTGAAGGACTTCCGCCATATCGTTCTGGTCGAAGCCAACGACCCGGTGGCGTTCTTCGCTTATCCCAACAAGCCCAGCCTGCTGAAGCCCGCCGGCTGCGAGGTTCACCGCATGACCGAGGGCGGCGACAATTCGATTGCCGCGCTGGAAGCGCTGGCCGCCGCCGTCGGCGCCAGGCCGCAGCACGCGCAGTCGCAGAAGATGGTGGAATTGGTCAAGCCGAGCGGCGCGCTGACCCATGCATCGGTGGCGCATGCCATCGCGCTGGCGATCCCGGAGAACGCCATTCTGGTCGATGAATCGATCACCACCGGGCGCGGCTTCTTTCCGCCGACCGCCGCCGCCGCGCCGCACGATTGGCTGCAGAACATGGGCGGTTCGATCGGCTTCTCGACACCGGTGGCAACCGGTGCGGCAGTGGCTTGTCCCGACCGCAAGGTGATCTGCATGGTCGGCGACGGCAGCGCGATGTACACGCTGCAATCGCTGTGGACGCAGGCGCGCGAGGGCCTCGACGTCACCACACTCGTATTTGCCAATCGAACCTATCAGATCCTGCGCGGCGAGTTCGATGGCGTCGGCGCCGGTGAGCCAGGCCAGCGCGCGCTGGATATGCTCAACATCGATCGGCCGTCGCTGGACTGGGTGGCACTGGCCAAGGGCATGGGCGTGCCGGGCCGCGCGGTCGCCGATGCCGATGCGCTCAACAAGGCGCTGGCCGAGGCGATCGCCGAGAAAGGGCCGCGCCTGATCGAAGTGCAGATGTAGCGACGCGCCGTAGCGCGTCGATACGATCCGCGTGGATTAGCGCAGCGAGATCGCCAGCCCGCTGAGATCGGCGTTCACCATCAGTCCGGTCTGGCGGCCCTGCATGGTCAGCACCGCGCCCTTTTCGTTGCTCAGCACGATGGCGCCGACGCCGCGTCCGACGGCGGCACCGGCACCGGCTGCTCCGTAAACACCGGCAACGTCGGACGGACGATAGATGTTGGTGACGGTGCCCGACAGGTAGGTCTGCGACGCGCCGAACACGAGACCCGCGCTCAGGCCGCCGATCGACAGCGGATAACGACGCCCGCGAAACGTCAGCGTGCCGCTGCCGCCCGACGCGCCGATGAACCATCCGCCTTTGACCACCGAAATGCGGATCGTGCCGCTATCGGCGTGAGCGGCGGACGCCAGCGTCATGCCGGCTGCGGCAATCAGGGCAACGAGGGCTGAACGAAATCCGAACGAGCGCATTGGGAATATCCTTTGCAAGGGTAAGTGCTTCAGGTCGAACAGAGCGGTGATCGAGAAGTCGATTCGAGACTCAATGGCGGGATCGTATCTCAAGGCGCGGGCGGGCACCTATCGATTTCGCCGCTGCGGCCGGCGATGCGTACCGGCCGATGCAGGAAGGATGCGTGCCGATGGACTTTGACTGTCGTGTTCGGCCCTAGTGCATCATCAGCAGCGCGACGGCGACGACGCAGCCAAGGGCCAGCCCGGCAACCAGCCGCCAGTTGTTGGGTCTGGGGTTGAGTATTTGCCGATTGACGATCAGTCGCTGAAGCGGATCGAGGCGCATCGGAATATTGAAAATGGTGGGCGCACAAGGGATCGAACCTTGGACCTCTCCCGTGTGAAGGGAACGCTCTCCCGCTGAGCTATGCGCCCGGGATGCTCCGCAATTACCGCCGGGACCTCCCGATCAGGCATCACGATGCTTACCGGGGCGATTTACGAAGTGGGCGATGGGGTGTCAAGCGTGGTCGGCGGATCGGCTCAGCCGGGATGCCGGTTGGATTGCCCGGTGCGGGCCTGCAAGGCGCGAATCCGGTCGGCCAGCGTCGCGGGTGCGGCGGGCGCCGCGCCGTTGCCGGGCCTTGCGGGGGTGGCGATATCTGCCGCCAGAATGGCCTTGATCGGCGACTCCGGCCCCTCCAGCGTCAGCGCCAGCTTGGCCACTTCGGCCGCAATATCGTTGATGCGCTCGCGCAGCAGCGCATTTTCCGTGCGCTCGTTGATCCATGCGCTTTCCGCCTGTTGCCTCATGGCGGCGAGGTCGCTTTGCAGCCGGGCGCGCTCGTCTTCGGTGGCCTGCAATTGTGTGGCGACGGCGTCGGGGCTGTTGGATGCGTCGGCCGCAACGCCGGTGTTGTGATTGGTGCCGGCGGCCAATTGCGAGTCTTTCGCCACCATGAGGGTTTGCAGGTTGTCGGCGCGCCGGGCCTGCGTCTCGGTCTCCTTCAACTGTTCGACGAACTGCCGGTCGAGATCGCTGACTCGCTGGCTGAGATTGTCGACGCGGCTGCGCGCGTCGGCCAGTTCGCTTGCCGTGGTTGCGGTTTCGATGCGCTGCTGCTCAAGCTTCTGCCGGGTGACGGCGAGATCCTTCTCGGTGCCCTCGAGACGGCTGGTCAGCGTCTCGATCGTCACCCTGGCGGTGCTCAATTCGAGCTGCAGGTTCTGGATGGTTTGCGACCGCTCGGCGAGTTCGGCGGTGAGGCGCGCCAGTTCGTTCTGGCGTTCGCTCAGCGTCAACTCGGTGGATTGCAGCGATTGCGATTTCGCCGTCGACTCGGTGGTGATAGCCTGCAGTTGCTCGGTCAGCGCCTGTTCGCGCGCCTGCAGCGCGAAGATCGCCGCCGTCTTGTCGCCGAGCTCGATCTTCATGCGGTTGATGGCGTCGGTCTTCTTGCCGATCTCGGCCGCCTGGCTCGTGGTCTTGCTCTTGTGTTGCTCGACAAGCGTTTCCAGCCGCCGCGCGGCGACGGCGAATTCGGCGCGCAGCTGGTCCTTGTCGGCCTGAATTTCGGCCAGCGACACCGGGGCGGCGTCCTGCAGGCGTTTCGTGGTCAGGCGCACCGCGCGGTTGTGCACCAGCGGGAAGATCATCAGTCCGATCAGCATCGAGACCAGAAAACCGATCGCCATATACATGATCGGCTCAACCATGGATGAATCTCCGCACCAGACATCCGCGGGCGACATTGCCGCGCGTGGCCGGGGCCAACCCGGCTAACGGGATGGATTTGACACGCGCGCACCCCATGCAGCAAGCCCGCAACGGCAATATCCGCGCCACCCCGACACAGTTGCCGGGCGACGCTGAGATCGTGCGTTGCGTGGACGTCTGACGTCCCCGCTAGAAGGGATTCCAGGTCGGCTGCGGGGTGTATTTGAGGTAGCCGATGTTGGCGCCGAGCCGCAAACCGAGGCCGGAGCGGATCGGCACCAGCACGATGTCGTTGGCGGTCAGCGCCGTCATGCCGAAGCCGCCGACGATGTAGGCCGAGCCGTCGATACCGGCGAAGCGCTGGTAGATCGCGTTGGTCGCGGGCAGGTTATAGACCAGCGTCATGGTGCGGGCGCCATCGCCGCCCCAGTCGAAACCGACCGACGGGCCTTGCCAGTAGACCTTCAGGTCGCCGGCGTTCTTGGTGTAGAGCGTGCCTTCGCCGTAGCGCAGCCCGGCAACGAAAGCGCCGCTGCCTTCCTCGCCGAGAATGTAGCCGTTCGGCAATCCCCACTGACTGACCGCGCGTTCGATGACCGACGCCAGCCCGCGCGACACGTTGCCGAAGAATTTGTGTCCGGCGCCGACCAGTTCCTCGGGCGCATAGGTGCCGCGCCCCCGCGAGGCTGCTTGCTGCGCCGAAGCCGGCAACGCCCACAACGTCATCACCGTAAGCACCAGTGCGACGAGGCGTGAAGCGAAAGTCATGTGAAACCCCTGGATCTTAAAATCATGGCTGCGACCTTAACCTTGCGCTGACAGGCTTGGTCCTAGGTTGCGTCCATTGTCCCCGATTCGAATCTTATCGACATCAACTATGACCGCACGGCGGCAGGAAAAAAACGGTTGGCGCCGTGGAATAGCCTTGATCAGCCTGACGGTTGCGGCTGTCATGGGCTCGGCCATGCATTCCGGGCTGCTGGCGGCCACGACGGAGCGGGTGGTGGCGGATCGTCTCACCGGTCTGGCCATCGGCGGTGTCGATCCGGTGGCGTATTTCACCGAAGGCCGCGTGGTGTTGGGCCGCGCCGATGTCGAAAGCTCCGCGGCAGGCGTCGTCTGGCGCTTCCAGAATGATGACAACCGGGTGTTTTTTCTCGCCCATCCAGAGATTTATGGCCCGCAATTCGGCGGCTACGACCCGGTCGATGTCGCACGCGGCGTGGCCTATCCCGGCAATCCGCAGTTCTGGCTGATCGCCGGCCAGCGCCTCTATCTGTTCGGGCGGGTAGAGAGCCGCAATGCCTTTGCCGCCGATCCGGCCGCGGTGTTGCGCGAGGCCAATCGGCGCTGGCCCGATCTCAGGGAAACGTTGGCGCGCTGAGGGCCGCAAGCCTTGCGGGCCGGATCGTCAAAAGGGTGTCGCGGTTGGATCGCCCCAGGCGATGAAGTCCGGCACCAGAAAGTTGTTCCGCCCGGTACCAAAACGCAGGGCATGGCCCTTGCTGTCGGCGACGCGGCCGCCGGCCGCGACGACAACCGCGTGGCCGGCGCCGATATCCCATTCCGAGGTCGGTGACAGGCGCGGATAGATATCGATCCGGCCATCGGCGACGTGACAGAATTTGAGCGCCGACCCCAACGTTTCCGTGGTGGCGCTGGGAAGGCGCGCGATAAACGCCTCGGTGTCCGGGTCGCCGTGCGAACGGCTGACCGCCGCCCGCCAGGGGCTGCCCGGCGGATGCGGGCGAGTGTGGATCGGCTCGACCGCGCGGGCGGACGTATCGCCATCGATGCGGATGCGTTCGGCGCCATGGCCGACGATGCCGCGCCAGACCAGACCGAGCGCCGGCGCGCCAACGATGCCGAGCGCCGGCACGCCATCGGTCACCAGCGCGAGATTGACAGTGAACTCGTCGCGGCCCGCGATGAACTCCTTGGTTCCATCCAGCGGATCGATCAGGAAGAAGCTGTTCTCGAACGGCGTGGCGACGCCGGCGGCGCGTTCTTCCGACAACATGCGGACGTGAGGACACAGCCGCGCCAGGCCATCCGCGATGATGCGGTCGGCGGCGAGGTCGGCTTGTGTTACCGGCGAGCCATCGGATTTCTTGTTGACGTTCACGGTGCCGCGCCGAACCGCGCAGATCGCCACGCCCGCTTCGATCACCAGTGTCGTCAGCGGTTCGATCAGCGCCAGCATGGCGGCTGCGTCGATGGTTGCGGGAGGGGTGGATGGGCTCTGACGTGACATCTGATGAAACTTTCACCGCCGGGCCCGAAATGCGGATCGGCGGCGATCCTTGATCCTGCAACGGCGCCTTGCGTCCCCGCGTGCTGGCAGCTTAGGCGTCCACAGTGTATCAAACCATAAAACACGCCTGATTCGTCCAAGACACCTGCCGAAATGCGAATGCGTGCTGGAATCCGACCACTCGCGGTCTCCCCATAACGGTCTCCAGGAAGGTCAAATGTCCGACACCCCGCCATCTCCCGTTGCCGTGCCGGCTCCCGACGCGCTCGAACTGGCTGCACTGCTGTGTTCGCGCGTGTGCCATGATCTGATCAGCCCGGTCGGCGCCATCGTCAACGGACTCGAGGTGCTGGATGACAATCCCAAGCCCGACGACCGCGAATTCGCGCTCGACCTGATCCGCAAGAGCGCCCGGACGGCGTCAGCCCGGCTGCAGTTCTGCCGGCTTGCCTTCGGTGCCGCCGGTTCGGCGGGCGCGCAGATCGACCTCGGCGATGCGCAGACCATGGCGCGCGGCCAGCTCGAGGACGAGAAGACCAAGGTGGTGTGGAATCTGCCGCGCGTGCTGCTGGCCAAAAATCGCGTCAAGCTGCTGCTGAACATGATGGTGATCGCGCAGCAGACCATTCCGCGCGGTGGTGTGCTGACGGTGGATCCGGTGGGCGAGGGCGATACGATCGGCTTCCGCGTGACCGCCAATGGCTTGAATGCGCGGCTGCCGCAGAACATCGCCGACATGCTGGCTTCCGGGCCGCTCAACGCCGTGGATGCCCATGCGGTGCAGCCTTATTACACGCGCCTGCTGGCGCAGTCCTGCGGCATGACGGTGGGACTTGCGCCGGAAGGCGATGCCATCGTGGTCACCGCGTCGTCATAAGGCGCACGGCAACGATCCATGGTTAACGGATCGTTGCCGCATCCGGCGGACTACGCACGGTTGTGTTTGCGGTATCTGGTGGCGCTTACGCAACTAATATTAAACGCTTTGCATGGACACTGGCTGAACCCGGAAGAGGCGTGACGATGTCGCGCGCCTGTGTGTTCAAGGCCTGAGTTTCATGGATGATCTGCTGAGAGAATTCCTGACCGAGACCAACGAAAGTCTCGATGTCGTCGATAATCAATTGGTTCGGTTTGAGCAGGAGCCGAACAACGCCAAGATCCTCGATAACATTTTCCGCCTCGTTCACACCATCAAGGGGACCTGCGGCTTCCTGGGCCTGCCGCGGCTCGAGTCGCTGGCGCACGCCGCCGAAACGCTGATGGGCAAATTTCGCGACGGCATGCCGGTGACCGGCGAGGCCGTGACGCTGATCCTCACCACCATCGACAGCATCAAGGACATCCTGGCGCAGCTCGAAGCGACACAGGCCGAGCCGGAAGGCTCCGATCAGGACCTGATCGACCAGTTGCAGGAGATGGTCGAACGCGGCATGCAGGCGATGGCCGCGCCCGCCGCCGAACCTGCAGCAGCGGGAACGGCGTCCGGCGATATGCCGTATCAGGTGCTCGAACGTCCGCTGCGTCCCGGCGAAGTGTCGCTCGATGAGCTTGAGCGCGCATTTCGCGAAACGCCGACCGAGACCATTGCCTCGCCACCGCTGGCGCCCGGTGCGCCGACGCCTGCCGCGCCGGTGGCGGAGAAGCCCAAGGCCGTCGACAAGGCAGCAGACAAGCAGGCGCATCGCAAGATGGCCGCTGAACCCGAAGCCGCCGAGGCCGATCGCGTCGCCAATCAATCGATCCGCGTCAACGTCGATACGCTCGAACACCTGATGACGATGGTGTCGGAGCTGGTGCTGACGCGCAATCAACTGCTCGAGATCAGCCGGCGCAACGAAGAGAACGAATTCAAGGTGCCGCTGCAGCGCCTCTCCAACGTCACCGCCGAACTGCAGGAAGGCGTCATGAAGACGCGCATGCAGCCGATCGGCAACGCCTGGCAGAAGCTGCCGCGCATCGTGCGCGATCTGTCGAGCGAACTCGGCAAGCACATCGAACTCGAGATGCACGGAGCCGATACCGAACTCGATCGGCAGGTGCTCGATCTGATCAAGGACCCGTTGACGCATATGGTGCGCAACTCGGCCGATCACGGTCTCGAGACGCCCACCGAGCGCGTCAACGCCGGCAAGCCGGAACAGGGGACCATTCGCCTATCCGCTTATCACGAAGGCGGCCACATCATCATCTGCATCGCCGACAACGGCCGTGGCCTCAACACCGAGCGCATCAAGGCCAAGGCAATTGCCAACGGTCTCGTCACCGAATCCGATCTGGAGAAGATGACCGAGGCGCAGATCCACAAGTTCATCTTTGCGCCGGGTTTCTCGACTGCCGCCGCCGTCACCAGCGTTTCCGGTCGCGGTGTCGGTATGGACGTGGTGCGGACCAACATCGATCAGATCGGCGGCACCATCGATGTGAAGTCGGTGGCGGGCGAGGGCACGAGCGTCACCGTCAAGATCCCGCTGACGTTGGCGATCGTCTCCGCATTGATTGTCGAAGCCGCCGGCGACCGCTTTGCGATTCCGCAGCTGGCGGTGATCGAACTGGTGCGGGCGCGCGCCAACTCCGAACATCGCATCGAGCGCATCAAGGATACGCCGGTCTTGCGGCTGCGCAACAAGCTGCTGCCGCTGATGCATCTGAAGAAGCTGCTCAAGATCGACGACGGCTCCTCGATCGATCCGGAGAACGGCTTCATCGTCGTCACCCAGGTCGGCAGCCAGACCTTCGGAATTGTCGTCGACGGCGTGTTCCACACCGAGGAAATCGTCGTCAAGCCGATGTCGACCAAGCTGCGCCACATCAGCATGTTCTCCGGCAACACGATCCTTGGCGATGGCGCGGTGATCATGATCATCGATCCCAACGGCATCGCGCAGGCGCTCGGCACGTCGGTCGCCGCGCAGCATGAAATCGCCGATGAGAATGCCGCGACGCATGCCGGCTCGGCGGAGCAGTTGACGTCGCTCCTGGTGTTCCGCGCCGGGTCGATGCAGCCGAAGGCGGTGCCGCTGGCGCTGATCACGCGGCTCGAGGAAATCGCCGCCGACAAGATCGAACGATCGAACGGCCGGCACATGGTGCAGTATCGCGACAAGCTGATGCCGCTCGTCGAGATGGATGGCGTCAGCGTCGGCACCAGCGGCGTGCAGCCGATTCTGGTCTTTGCCGACGACGGCCGTACGATGGGCCTTGTGGTCGATGAAATCATCGATATCGTCGAAGAGAAGCTGCACATCGAAGTGGCCAGCACCAGCGCCGGCATTCTCGGCTCGGCGGTAATCAAGGGACAGGCGACCGAAGTGATCGACGTCGGTCACTTTCTGCCGATGGCGTTCGCCGATTGGTTCAGCCGCCGCGAAATGCGTCCGTCGGCCAGCGCGCAATCCATCCTGCTGGTGGATGACTCGGCGTTCTTCCGCAACATGCTAGCGCCGGTGCTCAAGGCTGCGGGCTATCGCGTACGGGTCGCGACCAGTGCGCAGGAAGGTCTCGTCGCGCTGCGGTCCGGCCAGGCGTTCGATGCCGTGCTGACCGATATCGAAATGCCGGAGATGAATGGTTTCGAATTCGCCGAATCCATTCGTGCCGACCAGCGCCTGCGGTCGATGCCGATCATCGCGCTGTCATCGATGATTTCTCCCGCGGCGATCGAACGCGGCCGCCAGGCGGGATTCCACGATTACGTCGCCAAGTTTGACCGGCCGGGATTGATCGCGGCGCTCAAGGAACAGACCGCCGAGCTGGAACGGGCGGCATAAGGAAGCCAAGGATGAGCAACAAAACTTCCGGCGTCGAAGGCGCGATGACCGAATACGTGACCACGATGATCGGCGATCAATTGTTCGGACTGCCGATCTCGCGCGTGCAGGATGTCTTCATGCCCGAGCGGCTGACCCGCGTGCCCCTGGCATCGAGCGACGTCGCCGGCGTGCTGAATCTGCGTGGCCGTATCGTGACCGCCATCGACATGCGCGCCCGGTTGGGATTGCCGAAGGCGGATAGCGGGCGGCCACCGATGGCCGTTGGCGTCGATCTGCGAGGCGAATCCTATGGCCTGCTGATCGATTCCATCGGCGAGGTCATGAAGCTTCCCGACGACAGTCGCGAAGACAATCCGGTCAATCTCGATCCGCGCATGGCGAAAATGTCCGCTGGCGTTCATCGCCTCGACGGGCAGTTGATGGTCGTGCTCGATGTCGATCGTGTGCTGGAAATTACGTCCGATATGCTGGCTGCCTGATTATCAACCATTGAACAGAATCCCGGCCGGGATTTGAAACCAGCGAACAGAGGTCGAAATGCTTACATGTCTGGTCGTCGATGATTCAAGCGTGATCCGGAAAGTCGCCCGACGGATTCTCGAGGGTATGGATTTCCATATCGTCGAGGCCGAAGATGGCGAGAAGGCACTCGATGTCTGCAAACGGCAATTGCCGGACGCGGTGCTGCTCGACTGGAATATGCCGGTGATGGACGGTTACGAGTTCCTGCGTAACTTGCGGCAGATGCCGGGAGGCGACCGTCCGAAAGTGGTGTTCTGCACCACCGAGAACGACGTCGCGCACATCGCCCGCGCCCTGCATGCCGGCGCGAACGAATACATCATGAAGCCGTTCGACAAGGACATCGTCACGGCGAAATTTCATGAAGTTGGCTTGATCTAGGAAATATCAGCCGGCGGCGCGGTCCGCGCGCCCGGCTGGTGTTCAGTTTGTTGCGTTTGGTGAGTAATGGGAATCGCTGTCGCCCGATCTTCGACGTCTGATGTTGTGCGCAACGATCCGTTGCGTGTGCTGGTGGTGGATGATTCCGTCGTTATTCGTGGATTGATCTCGCGCTGGATCGAAGCCGAACCTGATCTGATCGTTGTTGGATCGCTGCGTACCGGCCGCGATGCGGTCAATCAGATCGAGCGCATCGATCCCGATGTTGCGATCCTCGACATTGAGATGCCGGATCTCGACGGCATTTCCGCGTTGCCGTTGTTGCTGGCCAAGAAGCGCAATCTTGTCGTCATCATGGCGTCGACCCTGACGCGCCGCAACGCCGAGATCAGTCTGAAGGCGTTATCGCTTGGCGCTTCGGACTATGTGCCGAAGCCCGAGAGTACGCGCGAACAAGGCGCGGCCGAAACGTTCCGTCGCGATCTGATCGAGAAGATCCGCCATTTGGGCGCGCGCTTTCGCCGCCCGGCCGCGGCCGTCGTGGCCCCTTCGCTGGCGCCGGTTGCCGAACGCGCGCGCGACGCGGTGGCACGCCCCGCGAACTTGCCTCCGACGTTACGGCCTTTCAGCGCGACGATGCCGCGCGTGCTGCTGATCGGTTCATCGACCGGCGGACCGCAGGCGCTGATTTCGTTGGTGACGGAGATCGGCCCGGTGATCGATCGCGTTCCGGTGTTGATTACGCAGCACATGCCGCCAACTTTCACGACGATCCTCGCCGAGCATTTGGCGCGAGCCAGTGGGCGCCCGGCCCATGAGGGTGTCGATGGCGAACTCATCAAGCCGGGACGGATCTATCTCGCGCCGGGCGGCAAGCACATGCGTGTCGCGCGCCATGGCGCCGGTGCAGCCATCGCTCTCGACGACGGGCCCCCCGTCAATTTCTGCCGGCCTGCTGTCGACCCGCTGTTCAGTTCGGCGGTTGGTTTCTGGCAGGGCGCCACGCTGGCTATTGTGTTGACCGGCATGGGGTCCGATGGCTCTCGCGGCGGTAAGGAGATTGCAGCCGCGGGAGGCAGCGTCATCGCGCAGGACGAAGCCACGAGCGTTGTCTGGGGAATGCCAGGCGCCGCGGCCAACGCCGGTATCTGTTCGGCTGTCTTACCGCTGGGGCAGATCGCATCGAAGCTCAATCGGCTGTTTTCGGGAGATCGTTCGTGACGCCCTTGGACTACGACTATCTCCGCAAGTTTCTCAAGGAGCGCTCCGGCCTCGATTTGTCATCCGACAAGCAATATCTGGTTGAAAGCCGATTGCTGCCGGTGGCCCGAAGGCTCGGTCTCGCGAGTATCAGCGAGCTGGTCCAGCGAATGAAGGTTGGATCGGAGGGAATGGTGGCGTCAGTGGTCGAAGCCATGACCACCAACGAAACATTTTTCTTCCGCGACAAGCTGCCGTTTGATCATCTGCGCGACACCATCCTCCCGACGCTATTGCAATCGCGCGCCCATCGCCGCACCCTTCGCATCTGGAGCGCGGCGTGCTCGACCGGTCAGGAGCCATACTCCATCGCGATGGGCTTGAGGGAATACGGCGCGGCGTTGAACGGCTGGCGCATCGAGATCGTCGCTACGGATTTGTCGCAAGGTGTGCTGGAAAAATCCAAAGCCGGCATCTTCAGCCAGTTCGAGGTGCAGCGCGGTCTGCCAATTCAACTGCTGGTCAAATACTTCCGGCAGATCGGCGATATGTGGCAGCTCAACCCTGACATTCGCGCGATGGTGCAGCACAAGCAGCTGAACCTGCTGCACGACTTCACCCATCTCGGCATCTTCGACGTGGTGTTCTGCCGCAACGTCATGATCTATTTCGATCAAGCCACCAAGGTCAGCATGTTCCGGCGCATCGCGAAGGTGATGGAGCGGGACGGCTTTCTGGCACTGGGTGCGGCGGAAACGGTGGTCGGGCTGACCGATGCATTCCGGCCCTGTCCGGACCGTCGTGGCCTCTATGCGCCCAATCCGGTGCATGTCGCGCCGTCGCTGGTTCCGGCAAGTGCGCCGTTTCTGCAGATGGGCGTCGCGTCGCCGCATCGCTGACGAAGCCCGCCGCTACGGCGTTGTGTCTGTCCGGAACCGGCGTCAATCGATGAGCTGTTCGCTCCTTTACGCAAACAAAAACCCCGCCATTCGCGGCGGGGTTCAGTCGGGAGGAGGAGCCTTGCGGCTCGCCAGAAATCAGATCAGGCGGGGATGCGGACGTCATCCTCGTGCGGTTCGCGCAGCACGTAGCCGCGGCCCCAGACGGTTTCGATAAAATTACGGCCCTCGGACGCATTGGCCAGCTTCTTGCGGAGCTTGCAGATGAAGACGTCGATGATCTTCAGTTCCGGCTCGTCCATGCCGCCGTAGAGGTGGTTGAGGAACATTTCCTTGGTCAGGGTGGTGCCCTTGCGCAGCGAGAGCAGTTCCAGCATCTGATATTCCTTGCCGGTCAGATGCACGCGCTGGCCACCGACTTCAACCGTCTTGGTGTCGAGGTTGACGACGAGATCGCCGGTCTGGATGACGGACTGGGCATGGCCCTTGGAGCGGCGCACGATGGCGTGGATGCGCGCAACTAGTTCGTCCTTGTGGAATGGTTTGGTCATGTAGTCGTCGGCGCCGACGCCGAGACCCTTGACCTTGTCCTCGATGCCGGCGAGGCCGGAGAGGATCAGAATGGGTGTCTTGATCTTCGACACGCGAAGCTGCTTGAGCACGTCGTAACCGGACATGTCGGGCAGGTTCAGGTCGAGCAGGATGATGTCGTAGTCGTAAAGCTTGCCGAGATCGACGCCTTCCTCTCCGAGATCCGTCGTATAGACGTTGAAGCTCTCGGATTTGAGCATCAGCTCGATCGACTGCGCGACGGCGCTGTCATCTTCAATCAGCAAAACGCGCATGCCAGTCCCCTATAGTCGCCGCTCCGGGCGTCAGGTCGTCCGCACTACTGGCGGCACTGGAAACGCCTTCGAACAACTGATTCGGATCCTGACGAGACATGGTTAACAAAACCTGATTCCGTTGCGCAAGCACTATCGTGCAATTTTTGTCGAATCGAACTAAAGTGTTGCGCAAGGGCAGCTTTTTTTATCCGTTCTCGCTCAAGTTTCGCATCAAGAGGCGGGCCTAACCGACTCTTGAGACTCGTCCTTCTTTCTGTCGGACAAGCGCTCTCAGTCACCAAAGACAGTGACGCAATGATTAACGATGCGGGTAAACACGAAGTTAAGAGCCTGGCCGCAATTCGTCGAAACTTAAGGTTTTCGCAATGAAGGCGCTTGCGGAGCAGATCGACGAGATCGACGGCGTCAATACTTATGGCCGCGTCGTCGGCGTCCGCGGGCTGATGGTCGAGGTCGCCGGCCCCATTCATGCGATGTCGGTCGGCGCCCGGATCGTGATCGAGACCGGTAACGGTCGCTTCATCCCCTGCGAGGTGATCGGCTTCACCGGCAACAATGCGGTGGTGATGCCGTTCGCCGGACTTGATGGCGTGCGTCGCGGCTGCCGCGCCGTCATCGCCAATGCCGCCAGCCAGGTGCGGCCGTCGCCGGCCTGGCTCGGGCGCGTGCTCAATGCCATGGGTGAACCGATCGACGGCAAGGGCCCGCTGGTGCATGGCGTATCGCCGATGCCCTATCGCAACTCGCCGCCGCCGGCGCATTCGCGCAAGCGGGTCGGCGCGCCGCTCGACCTTGGGGTGCGGGCGCTCAATACCTTCCTGACCTGCTGTCGCGGCCAGCGCATGGGCATCTTCGCCGGTTCGGGTGTCGGCAAATCGGTGCTGCTGTCGATGCTGGCGCGTAACGTCGATGCGGATGTCTCGGTGATCGGTCTGGTCGGTGAACGTGGCCGCGAGGTGCAGGAGTTCCTGCAGGACGATCTTGGAGAGGAAGGGTTGGCGCGCTCGGTCGTTGTGGTGGCGACCTCGGACGAGCCGGCATTGATGCGACGTCAGGCCGCATATCTGACGCTGGCGATTGCCGAATACTTCCGCGACGAAGGGCAGGACGTGTTGTGCCTGATGGACTCGGTCACACGTTTTGCCATGGCGCAGCGTGAGATCGGGTTATCGGCCGGGGAGCCGCCGACGGCGAAAGGCTATACCCCGACGGTCTTCACTGAGTTGCCGAAACTGCTCGAGCGCGCGGGGCCCGGCGTAGGCGAAGGCACCATCACCGGCATCTTCACGGTGCTGGTCGATGGCGACGACCATAACGAGCCGGTTGCCGATGCGGTGCGCGGCATTCTCGACGGCCATATCGTCATGGAACGCGCGATTGCCGAACGTGGCCGTTATCCGGCGATCAATGTGCTGAAGTCGGTGTCGCGGACCATGCCGAAGTCGGCCGATCCGGCATTCCTGCCGGTCATCACGCGCGGACGCCAAATCATGGCGACGTATTCCGACATGGAGGAATTGATCCGCCTCGGCGCCTATCGGGCCGGTTCCAGCCCGGAAGTCGACGAAGCGATCCGACTGCACGAACCGCTGGAGGACTTCCTGCGTCAGGCCAAAGGCGAGGTCTCGGGATTGGCCGAAGGATACCGCAGGCTTGAGCAGATCCTCGGAGTTTTGGAAACGGAACGCTAACTTTGTCAGGCCATCATCCTCTCCGAATATCTTGGTTGCCGGTGGGGTCCTCGCGGGGAGCCGGTGTTGTCCCGTCCGCTGCTTGGGACTTCTGGGGAGTATGAGTCGATGAAGTCACGTGAAACGCTAATCCGCCTGAAGAAATTTCAGGTCGACGAGAAGCGCCGCCGGGTCGCCCAGATCGAGGGCATGATCGCGGATTTCCAGCGTATGTCGGTCGACCTTGAGCGTGAAATCGAGACCGAGCAGGAACGCGCCGGGATCAACGATCCAACGCATTTCGCCTACCCGACCTATGCCAAGGCTGCGATTCAGCGCCGCGAGAACCTGACCCGTTCCGCTGACGAATTGCGCATCCAGCTCGAGGACGCCAAGAGTTCTTTGGCTGAGGCCTTTGAAGAGCTCAAGAAAGTCGAACTGCTCGACGAGCGCGATCAAGCGCGCGAACGCGCCGAGGAAAATGCGCGGGAGCAGGCCGATCTCAACAGCATCGGCCTGATGCGCGCCCGGATCGGGGCTGTCGCCTGAACCCAGCCAAAATACTGTTTCGCTGAGGGAGCCCGGATCGCAAGGTCCGGGTTCCGCTTTTTTAAAGGTCCACAATTTGCCGCAGTGGACGTAGTGAGGTGCCGCGATGCAAGCTATGGTGGCTGGTTCGCGGGCCGGTGGTGCCGACCATCGGCACGTATCGCATAACTGCAATGGGGACCTTGGAGAATGCTGACGCCGGCTGAGCTTGTCTGGTTACTGGCTGCCGTTGCCAAGGGCGATCAGGTTGCGTTCGAGCGGTTGTATGTTGCGACCCGCGCGAAACTGTTTGGCGTGGTGCTACGTATTTTGCGGCGTCAGGACCTCGCCGAGGAGGTCATTCAGGAGGTGTACGTCAAGATCTGGCATAGCGCTGGACAATTCCAGCCGGCGCTTGCTTCGCCAATCACGTGGATGGTGTCGATCGCGCGCAACCGCGCCATCGATGTCGTGCGAAAGCGGAACGAGACGTCGATCGAGGAAGATCCTGCTGCATTGGAGGTCGCTGCGGATACGCCGGACCCCCTGGCGCAGCGGGAGATGACTGAGGAGTTGAAGCGACTGCTGGCGTGTATCGGCCAGCTTCCGCAGGAGCGGCAGAAGTTGGTGCTGTTGGCTTACTACAATGGCTGGAGTCGTGATCAACTGGCGACGAAGTTCAAGACGCCGGTGAATACGATCAAGACCTGGCTACGGCGCAGCATGTTGGACATTCGAGAGTGCCTTGGGCTGCCATGATGACCTTTAGCGAAGACCAGATCGCGCTTGCGGCGGAATATGCACTCGGTACGCTCGATGCATCGGAGCGTGCGCAGGTGGATGCTGCAATGGCAAACGATCCGGATTTCGCCGCGGTGGTCGCGGCGTGGGATCGGCGGCTCGCCGAACTGACGGCGATGGTCGGGCCCATCGAGCCACGCTCCGAAGTTTGGGAAAGGATTCGCGCGGAGATCGCGCAGTCGGTGACGAACGATCTGCAGCGCGGTGCCGGGACGATCGCTGGCAGCATCGGGTCTTCGTTCGATCGGCCCGCGACAGCAGATATCCTCGTGTTTCGCGGTCGCGTACAACGCTGGCGCAACATCGCGGCCCTGACATCGGCTACCGCCGCGGCGTTGGTGGCCATCGTCGCGACGCAAATCTATCGGCCGGACCTGCTGCCTGCGGGCCTGCGGCCGGAGCCGCGCGTGCAGATCGTGCAGACGCCCGCGCCGGCCTCCGCGCAATATGTCGCGGTGCTGCAGCAGGACGGCAACTCGCCGGCCTTCATCCTCACGGTCGACGAAGCCACCAAGCGCTTCACGGTGCGCAAGGTCGGCGCGCAGCCCGAAGCGGGCAAGAGCTTCGAATTGTGGATCGTCTCCGACAAATTCCAGCGACCCCAGTCGCTCGGCGTCATTGGCGGCGATGAATTTACCGCACGGCAATTGCTGACACGCTACGACGCCGATACCATCAATCAAGCCACCTACGCCGTCACCGTCGAACCGGAAGGTGGATCGCCGACGGGCGTTGCGACGGGACCGATTGTCTTCACCGGCAAATTGGTCGAATCGGTGCCGGGCGCTCCGCCACGTTGAGGCACTCGTCGTTCACGGTTGTGCGTCACATCGCCCGCACAGGAATCGCACCCCATAAAAGAAAAACGCCCGCGGGGGACGGGCGTTCTTCTTTGTCGTGTGCCAACTTGGGGGGAATTGGCACTTTCGACATACTCACAAGGCGACTTTGGGGGGCAAGTTAAAGAGCCTCGTGAATCTCGGAATAGATTTAGCGCACCACCATCGTATTGCTGCTGCTCACTGCAACCGGGGCGCCAGCCTTGATCACGCGGGCTGTCTGCACACCGGGGTCGGAATTGATGCGGGCCGAAATGCCGAAGCCCGCGACCGCGATTCCAGCAACGAGCGCAACCACCACAATCTTCAGGTGGGTCATGCGATCGGCACTGTAAATCGAATGGTTCATGGAAGCCTCCTGCCGTCTTGCTGCCATGAGTGGGTCTTCCCAGATCCGCGGCAGGTTCAAACTTCGTGCTTCAAACTCGCCCTGAAAACGTAGGAAATGGCGATTTCGTTCCAAGAGGACGATCACAAGGCGGTGAAAACTGTTGAACTCCCGCGACTATCGGCAAGGGTAATAAAAATTCTTATTCAATATCAATAGTTTAGTTTTTTGAATGGAGCGGACCGGTCTTCAGGCTGGAAAAGCCGAGTGCGGCAAAGTGGTTGTGTGTGACAAAAAAGTAATAATTGATTTGCCCGCCCGCCGGGCCGGGTCAGATGCTCCCAACCGTTTTGAGACGCGCACGCGGGTGAATTTCGGCTTGCGACAGCACGCTGGTCTGCGAGCGGAACCGCTCCACCAGCGAGCGCACGAACGGGCGGATCGCAGCGGAGGTGACCAGCACCGGCGCTTCGCCCTCGCGGGCGGCCTGCTCGAACCGGTCGCGCACCGCGATCATGAACTCGGATAGTTTCGACGGCTGCATGGCGAGGCTTCGTTCTTCGCCCTGACCGATCAGCGACTCCGCGAACGCCTGCTCCCATTTCGCCGACAGCGCGATCAGCGGCAGGTAGCCGTTGACCGAGGTGTTCTGCGCGCAGATCTGCCGCGCCAGCCGCGCGCGCACGTGCTCGACGATGGTCGCGGGGTTGCGCGAGAAAGCCAGCGCGTCCGCAATGCCTTCGAGAATCGTCGACAGGTCGCGGATCGAGATGCGCTCGGCGAGCAGCAATTGCAGCACGCGCTGGATGCCGGAAACGTTGATCTGGCTCGGCACGATGTCCTTGACCAGTTCGCCCTGTTCCTTCGGCAACTCCTTGAGCAGCTTCTGCACTTCGCCGTAGGACAGCAGGTCGGACATGTTGTTCTTGAGCAGTTCGGTGAGGTGCGTCGACATCACCGTCGCGGCATCGACAACGGTGTAGCCCTTCAGCGTAGCTTCTTCCTTCAGCGCGGCATCGACCCACGTGGCCGGTAATCCGAATGTCGGTTCGGTGGTGTGAATGCCCGGTACGCCGACCTGATTGCCGGCGGGGTCCATCACCATGTACTGGTTCGGCCAGACGCGTCCCGAACCGGCATCGACCTCCTTGATCTTGATGACGTAGGAATTGGCTTCGAGCTGGACGTTATCGAGGATGCGCACCGCCGGCATGACGAAGCCCATCTCGATTGCCAGCGAGCGCCGCAGCGCCTTGATCTGTTCGGTCAGACGATCGGTACCGTCAGGCCCGTTCACCAACGGCAGCAACGCATAGCCGAGTTCGATCTTCAGATCGTCGATCTTGAGCGCCGCCGAAATCGGTTCTTCAGCGGCGGCCGCTGCCGCTGCCGCTGCTTCAGGAGCCGCGGCCGCATTGGCTTCGGCGGCGACGGCAGCAGCGCGTTTGCGCGCGCGTGATTTCCAAGCCAGCGCCGCCGCACCGCTGCCCAGCGCGAGGAACGGAAGCATCGGAATGCCGGGCAGAGCGGCGAGCACCAGCATCACCGCCGCCGACATGCCGAGCGCCTGCGGATAGCCGGACAACTGACCCATCAACGCCTTGTCGGCCGCGCCGCTGACGCCGGCCTTCGACACCAACAGGCCGGCGGCTGTGGACACGATCAGCGCCGGCACTTGCGTGACGAGACCGTCGCCGACCGTCAACAGCGTGTAGGTGCGTGCAGCTTCGGCGAAGCCCAGTCCCTGCTGCGCCACGCCGATGATGATGCCGCCGATAATATTGATGAAGACCACGAGCAGGCCGGCCACGGCGTCGCCGCGTACAAACTTCGATGCACCGTCCATGGCGCCGAAGAAGCCGCTTTCGTCTTCCAGCGCCTTGCGGCGTTCCTTGGCGGTCTTCTCGTCGATCAGGCCCGCCGACAGGTCGGCATCGATCGCCATCTGCTTTCCGGGCATCGCATCGAGGTGGAAGCGTGCGGCGACTTCGGCGATGCGGCCCGAACCCTTGGTGATGACGACGAAGTTGACGATCACCAGGATCGAAAACACGATGATGCCGATGACGAAGTTGCCACCCATCACGAAGTTGCCGAACGCTTCGATGACGTGACCGGCGGCGGCGGTGCCCTCATGGCCGTGCGAGAGGATCAACCGCGTCGATGCCAGGTTGAGCGACAGCCGCAGCATCGTCGAGATCAGCAGGATGGTCGGGAAGGCCGAGAATTCCAGCGGCGCCTGAATGAACAGGGCAGTCATCAGGATCAGAATCGACAGCGTGATCGAGATCGCCAGAAACAGATCCAGCACCACCGACGGCAGCGGCAGGATCAGCACCACGAGAATGGTGAGGACGCCGAAAGCCAGCGCGAGATCGCCGCGCTTCAGCATCGTCACGACATCGTTGAGGCTGGGGATCCCGCCGGCCGACTTGCTGCTGCCTTGTCCGATCGTGGTGTCAGTCATGGTCGCGGCGTCCCCCCGTTGCCGCCCCCGGGCGCCAAACGTCTGTGCGGCGGCTGCGAGGCCGCCGTTCCGAAATTGAGGTACCGCACTGGCGTCCACGGGCAGGCTCCCGCATTTCGCGACTGACGACACTCGACTTCACTGGGCAAAATTTGCCCGGTGTATGGTTAGCAAAGCGTTAATATCCGGCGTCGCGCGGGTTTTGCGTTGCCGTTTTGTCCTGATAGTCCGCATGCCCGGTATCCCGGAGTTGCGGCTTGACCTCGCTGGCCGGGGCAGGGAAGTTGCAACGTGACCGATATTTCCAAGTCCACCACCGATTCGAGCATTTTCGTCCCCGATTCCCGGCAAGCCTGGGTGCGGCTAAGTATCGCTGTGCTGATTGGTTCGATCGGCAGCGTCGGCATGTGGTCGGTCGTGGTCGCGCTCCCAGTGGTGCAGAGCGAGTTCGGTGCGTCGCGGGGCGGAGCGTCACTGGCCTTCACGATGGTGATGCTGGGGTTTGGCGCCGGTGGCGTGCTGACCGGCAAGATCACCGATCGGTTCGGCATCGTCACCGCGATCAGCGCCGGCGTGGCCATGATGGCGCTGGGCTACATCGGCATCGGCTATTCGGTGTCGCTCTGGCAATTCGTACTGCTGCATTTCGTCGTCGGATTTGCGTCGTCGGCGACCTTCGGTCCGCTGATGGCCGAAGCGTCGCACTGGTTCGAGCGCTATCGCGGGCTTGCGGTGGCGATCGCGGCGAGCGGCAATTACGTCGGGGGTGCCGTGTGGCCGCCGGTCTTTAATTGGGGCATCCAGTCGTACGGTTGGCGGCCGACGCATATCGTCGTCGGTCTGTTCATTTCGGTGGCTATGACAGTTGTCGTGCTGGCGCTGCGCAGCCAAATGCACGGTGCCGCGCAACAGAGCCACGTCAACGCGCCGCCGCCACGTGTCGATCTGCGCATGAGCAACAATACGCTGACGATGCTCCTCGGCATTGCCAGCATCGGCTGCTGTGTGGCGATGGCGATGCCGCAAGTTCACATCGTCGCTTATTGCGGCGATCTCGGATATGGCGCGGCGCGCGGCGCGGAGATGCTGTCGCTGATGCTCGGCTTCGGCATCATCAGCCGGATCGGATCGGGTTTTCTTGCCGACCGGGTCGGCGGATTGCGGACGCTGCTGATCGGATCGATCGCGCAAGGCACCGCGCTGTTTCTCTTCCTCTTCTTCGACAGCCTGACCTCGCTTTACGTCATTTCTGCGATGTTCGGCCTGTTCCAGGGCGGCATCGTGCCGAGCTACGCCATCATCGTGCGGGACTCGATGCCGGCACAGGAAGCGGCGACCCGCGTCGGCATCATTATCTTTGCCTCGGTGTTCGGCATGTCGTTTGGCGGCTGGATATCCGGCGTCATCTTCGACCACACGGGCTCGTATGCCGCAGCCTTCCTCAATGGGCTGGGATGGAACGCACTCAACATCACCATTACGCTTTCGCTGCTGTTCCGCGCACGCGGACAGTTCGTCCTGAGGCCGAAGCTGAGCTGATCGCTGGGTCGGCGATGCTGCCGGCCGGCGCAGTACCCCGGATATATCGACCGATTCAGGCGCGGTGCCGATTGCCCGGCGGCGACCGTCATTGTAAGGGGTGTTGCCATCTTCGCCCGTCGCAATGCGGCGCTCGGCGGGGCCTGTAGCTCAATGGTTAGAGCCGGCCGCTCATAACGGTCTGGTTGCAGGTTCGAGTCCTGCCGGGCCCACCACGTATTCTTGAATTTGAGCCGACACATTTACGAAGAGCGTGAAAGCGCCGCACCTGGCGGCGTTGTGCAAGGCCGAATTTGTCCCCACAAGACCTGGCTTCCGGTTACGCAGGTTTCAGCGTTGCTGTCTCAGCGTCTGCAAAACGCGTTTCCGGCGAAGTGCCGAGAACATGGCAAGAGACCGGTTCGAATCTTGTCCGCAGAGCTTGTCGGCAATCGCTGTCGAGCCGCGGGTGGTTCGATGCGGAGTAGGACATCATGTGGCGCAGGGGTATGAGCGTTTCGCATCGTGCATCAGCGTCGCAACAGTCACTGTGTCCTAAGGGTCAAGCGAGCCGCTTAGACATCGAGAGCCGATCGAAGTAAGCCACGTCTACATGCCTAACGAACGACTCCCAGCGTGCGCCGACGTGCTGTCTGGCGGACAGCCGTCGAATTAATTGACCGCGTTGGCTTCGCCGATCCGTTCGCCGCTCGCTGCTGTGCTTGCTCATACTTCCTTTCGGTAGCTGTCGCGATTTGCCGGCTTTCCGGCGAGAATTGCCGCTCGTTTCGCGCACCCTCGTGACAGATGCACTGGGAGAAGGGCGCCGGGTCACGTTGTCATCGCCCCAGTCCCTTGCCGAGTCCTGCACAACCGATCGATGCTGCTGGTTCACCCGCAGGCCCCGGGTGTGGTCGAGGTGCGTCAACCAACGAGTTGACAGCAAACATGAGGCGTGCATCATGTTTGGCCATGAGCATTGGCAAGGCGGCTGTTTCCAAGCCCGCGCCCAAAACCAAACGGGGGGTACGTACGCGCGCTGCGCTGCTGCGGGCTGCTGAAAGCTGTTTTGGCGATCGGGGATTCCACGCCGTCTCGGTCAGCGACATCACCGATGAAGCGGGGATCGCGATCGGTACGTTCTATCTGTACTTCGCAGACAAGCTCGAGGTGTTTCGCGCTGTTGTCGACTCCATTCAGGCCGAGTTGCGCCAGCATCTGCGAAACTCGGACGCGGAGGACCGGCTGCTTCGGGAGCGGCAGGGGCTCAACGACTTTCTGGCGTTCGCATGCGAGCGGCCGAAGATTTTCAGAATCCTCCAGGAATCCTACATCGTCGATGCCGATATCTATTTTTCGTACTTCGAGAGCATCGCCGCGAGTTATGCGAAGCGGTTGAAGGCAGCACAGAAAAGCAAGCAGATCGTCGAAGGAGACCCCGATATCCAGGCATGGTGTCTGATCGCCATCAGCAATTTTATGGGGATGCGCTACTCGCGCCCGGGAACGCGCAAGTCGAAGCTCGATGCGGTTGTCGAAACGGCGGCGGATTTCATCGCCTTCGGATTGGCTCCGGAGGGGCGGGCGCGATTGTCCCGTGCCGCCGCGAGGCGTCCCGGTAGGGCCGGGAGGCATTGAGATCGAAAGGAGCTGTGCAGGTCTTTCGCGTTTGTTGTTTCGGAGCAGGTTTGCCGCTTTGGCGGCAGGACTCACTTGAGCATGCATTTTCTTTCGCCGCGCATTGCGGCCACAGGAAGGAGTTCATCGATGACGACACGGTTTGCAGGATGGGGTCTGGCGCTGGTGCTTGGCCTCGGCGTCACCCATGGCGCTGATGCACGCGAGATCAAGATCGCGCATGTTTACGACAAGACCGGAACGCTGGAGGCCTATGCCAAGCAGACCCAGAACGGCCTGCTGCTCGGCCTCGAATACGCGACCAAAGGCACGATGACGGTCGGCAATGACAAGCTGGTGGTGATCGAGCGCGACAATCAGGGCAAGCCGGACGTCGCCAAGGCGCAACTCGCGGCCGCTTACAGCGACGACAATGCCGATATCGCAGTGGGGCCGACGGCGTCGAATAATGCGCTCGCGATGCTTCCTGTCGCGGAGGAATATCGCAAGATCCTGCTGGTGGAGCCGGCGGTGGCGGATTCGATCACCGGCGACAAATGGAATCGCTATATCTTCCGCACCGGCCGCAATTCGTCGCAGGACGCCATTGCCAATGCCGTGGCGCTCGACAAGGAGGGCGTCTCCGTTGCGACGCTGGCGCAGGATTATGCGTTCGGGCGTGACGGCATCAAGGCGTTCAAGGCCGCGATGAAGAACGCGAAGATCGTCCACGAGGAGTACTTGCCGATCAACACTGCGGACTTCACCGCGGGCGCCCAGCGGCTGTTCGATGCGCTGAAGGACAAGCCCGGCCGTAAGATCATCTTCATCCTGTGGGCAGGTTCGGGCAATCCGTTCAAGATCGCCGATCTCGATCCAAAGCGCTACGGAATCGAAATCGCCGCACAGGGCAATATTCTTCCGGCCATGGTGCCTTACAAGCAGCTCGTCGGGATGGAAGGCGCAACCTATTATTACTACGGTATTCCGAAGAACCCCATCAACGACTGGCTCGTTGCCGAGCATCAGAAGCGCTTTAATTCTCCGCCGGACTTTTTCACTGCGGGCGGCATGGCGGCAGGCATCGCTATCGTCGAGGCCATCAAGAAGACCGGCGGCAAGACCGATACGGAATCTCTGATCAAGGCGATGGAGGGGATGTCGTTCGAAACCCCGAAGGGGACCATGACGTTCCGGCCCGAGGATCACCAGGCGATGCAGTCGATGTATCACTTCCGCATCGCGGCCGATCCGAATCTGGCCTGGGGCGTGCCGGAGCTGGTGCGCGAGCTGAAGCCCGCGGACATGAACGTACCGATCCAGAACAAGCGCTGATCGCGCACGCCATGGTGCGGGAGAGTGACAGCACATCGGAACCGCGCGTCTCGCTGGAGACGCGCGGCCTTGGAATCCGCTTCGGCGGACATGTCGCCGTCAACGCCGTCTCCTGTGCGTTCCGGCCGGGAGAACTCACCTGCATCGTGGGGCCGAACGGTGCCGGCAAGACAACGTATTTCAATCTGATCTCCGGTCAGCTGCGCCCGACCGAAGGATCCATCCTGCTTCAGGGGCGCGACATCACGTCGATGCCGACCTCGGCGCGGGCATTGGCCGGGCTCGGGCGTGCCTTTCAGCTCACCAATCTGTTTCCGCAGCTCAGCGTCCTTGAGAATGTCCGCCTCGTGGTTCAGGCACGGCGCGGTTTTGGTTATTCGCTGCTGTCGCTCTGGACCGCTCATCGCGATGCCATCGACGAGGCGGAGAGATGCCTCGAACGCGTCTCGCTGCAGCACCGGCGCGACGCCACCGCGGCATCGCTGCCGCATGGCGACCAGCGCAAGCTCGAAGTAGCCTTGTTGATCGCGCTCGATCCCGATGTCTTTCTGTTCGATGAACCGACGGCCGGCATGAGCATCGATGAGGTTCCTGTCATTCTCGATCTGATCCGTGAGATCAAGACGAACGCGTCCAAGACCGTGCTGCTCGTCGAGCACAAGATGGACGTGGTGCGCTCGCTGGCGGATCGGATTATCGTGCTGCACAACGGTACGCTGTTGGCCGATGGCGACCCGGCGACGGTGATGGATTCGCCGATCGTCCACGAAGCCTATCTCGGCATGTCGGCCAAGGAAGTCGCAGCGATCGAGAAGGTGGCCCATGACTGACAAGGGGGCGCCGCTTCTCACGCTGGACAAGGTGGAAACCCGCATCGGGCCCTATCACATCCTGCATGGTGTCGATCTCGTCGTGCCGGAAGGCGGGGCCACCATGCTGCTTGGCCGCAACGGGGCGGGCAAGACAACCACGGCACGAACGGTGATGGCGCTGTGGCGCGCCAGCGGCGGCACAATCCGTTTGGACGGACGCGATATCACCGGCGAGGAGCCGCCGACCATCGCGCGGCTCGGCGTTGGTTATGTGCCCGAGAGCATGGGAATTTTCAGCGATCTGACGGTCGCGGAAAATCTGCGCCTTGCCGCGATCTCCGGTCATCTCGACCCCGGCCGTCTGGAGATGATCTTCAATGCTTTCCCAGCGATGAAGCGTTTCTGGCTGGGCCGCGCAGGGACTTTGTCGGGCGGGCAAAAGCAGATGTTGTCCATCGCGCGCGCGATCGTCGAGCCGCGCCGCCTGCTGATCATCGACGAGCCGACCAAAGGGCTGGCGCCGGCCATCATCGCCAACATGATCGGCGTGTTCCGCGATCTGAAGGCCACCGGCGTGACCATTCTGATGATCGAGCAGAACTTCGCGCTTGCACGGGCGATCGGCGATACGGTCGCGGTGATGGAAGATGGTCGCATCGTGCATCGCGGCGGTATGGCCGAGCTTGCGGAAGACGATGTCTTGCAGCGTCGGCTGCTCGGTCTTTCCATGTCGGCGCACCAGTGAGGGCGAACGTATGTCCAGTCCCGTGACCGCAGACACCAGTTCGGATATTCCGCGCCAGCCGCTGGACTGGCTGCCGGTGGCGCTGCCGCTGATCGTCGCGGTTGCCGCCTTTCCGTTGGTCGGCAATCCCTGGACGTGGCTGACTCTGACCATTGCCGGGCTGGCCATGGGCATGATCATCTTCACCGTGTCGTCCGGCCTGATGCTGGTGTTCGGCCTGATGGACGTGCTCAACTTCGGCCACGGCGCGTTCATCGCGCTTGGCGCCTATGTCGGCCTGGCGGTGCTGATGCCGCTCACGCCCTGGGTCGAAGCCACATCGGTTCTCCTGAACTCAGCGGTATTTGCTCTGGCGCTCTGCGCCGGCGTCGTCGTCGCCGGCGTGGTCGGATTTGTGTTCGACCGGCTGCTGATCCAGCCGGTCTACGGCAACCATCTCAAGCAGATCCTGATGACGACCGGCGGCTTGATCATCGTCGAGCAACTGATCCGAGTGATCTGGGGCGCGGAGACCGTTTCCTTCAACCTGCCGGCAAGCCTGCGAGGATCGTGGCTACTCGGTGAAGCGGCTGTCGAACGGTATCGCGTTCTGGCGCTCGGCATCGGCAGCGCAGTGTTCCTGGGGCTTCTTCTGGTGCTCACCCGCACCCGGATCGGGCTGATGATCCGGGCCGGCGTCGAGAATCGCGAAATGCTGGAGGCGATGGGTTATCGCACCCGTCATCTCTTCGTCGGCGTGTTCGTGGTCGGAGCGATGCTGGCGGGCCTCGGCGGCGTGATGTGGGGGCTGTACCTCCAGAACTTCACCGCGTCGATCGGCGCACAGATCAACGTGCTGATTTTCATCGTCATCATCATCGGCGGCCTCGGCTCGACCACCGGCTGCCTCATCGGGGCGTTGCTGGTGGGGCTGACGACAAATTATGTCGGCTTCGCTGCGCCCAAGATCGCGCTGTTCTCGAACATTCTCTTGATGCTTCTGATCCTGCTCTGGCGACCGCAGGGTCTCTACCGGGTGGTGGATCGATGACTGAGCGCGCGCCGGCACCAAGTTTCATCCGTCGCCTGTTGTCGGGGGATTTGCCCCGAAGCCGGATCTTGACGATCATCCTGATCGCCATCGTTGTTGGGCTCGTGGTTGCGCCGTTCCTCGTTCCTGGGGCGCGAAGCCTCAACACCGCCGCCAAGATCCTGATCTTCATCGCACTGGTGGCGAGCTACGATCTGCTGCTTGGCTATACCGGTATCGTATCGTTCGCCCACACCATGTTTTTCGGGATCGGCGCCTATGGCGTCGCCATTGCATCGAGCCGGATGGAGCCGGGCTGGACGGCGCTGGCGGTGGGCACCGGGTTCGCCATCCTGCTCTCGGTGATTCTGGCGACGGTGATCGGCTTGTTTTCGCTGCGTGTGCGGGCGGTGTTCTTCGCCATGATCACGCTCGCCGTCGCGACCGCGTTCTCGACCTTGATGTCGCAACTGTCCGAATGGACCGGAGGCGAGGACGGCATCACCTTCAAGATGCCGCAGGTGTTCCAGCCGGCGTTCAGGCTATTCGACGAGCCCGTGATGGGGATCGTCATCAATGGGCGCATCTTGTCCTATTATGCCATCCTTGTCGCGGTCACGGTGCTGTTCTTGTTGATGCTGCGGATCGCGAACTCGCCATTCGGACGCGTGCTTCAGGCCATTCGCGAGAATCCGTTCCGAACCGAAGCAATCGGCTATCGCACAGTCCTCTACCGAACCATAGCGAGCGTGATCTCGGCTGTCTTCGCCACGCTGGCTGGCGTCCTCATGGCGATCTGGCTGCGCTACAACGGCCCGGACACCACACTCTCGCTCGAAGTGATGGTCGACATTCTGCTGATCACCGTGATCGGCGGCATGGGTACGCTCTATGGTGCGATCGTCGGGTCCGTACTGTTCATGATCGCACAGACCTATCTGCAAGACGTCATGCTGCTGCTGAGCAAGGCGAGCGAGCATATACCGCTGGTCGCCAATCTGGTGCATCCGGACCGTTGGCTCTTGTGGCTCGGCCTGCTGTTCGTCCTGAGCGTCTACTACTTTCCGCAAGGGATGGTGGGCAGTCTGCGGGATCGCGCGCGAGGCCTATGATGTTGATCACCGATTGGCTGCAGCGCGCGGCAGACCATCATCCTCAACGCATTGCACTGGAAGACATCGCAAGCGGCGAGTGGCTCGACTATGCCACGCTGGATCGGCGGGTGGGACAAATTGCCTGGGCGCTGTGTGATCGCTATCGCCTGGCGCCGGGCGCGCGCGTCGCCGTGCTAGCGCAAAATTGTTTCGCTCATCTCGAGTTGCTGTTTGCCTGCGCGCGGGCGGAGCTGGTTTTCGTGCCGCTCAACTGGCGTCTCGCCGCGGCCGAGCTGCGATCGATCGTCCAGGACTGTCGGCCGGCACTGCTCGTCTACGAGTCCGATTTCGCCACCGCTGGCGTCGCCGCCGTGGAAGGCATCGATTGTATCCAGGTCGCGCTCGACGATCCGCATGGCTACGAGGCCATACCGGCCGATGCTGGCGGTGCGATCGCGGCGATGGAGCCACGGAACGACGACGATCTCTGGATGCTGCTCTACACCTCGGGCACCACCGGGAAGCCGAAGGGCGTGATGCAGACTTTCGGAATGGTCTATGTCAACGCGGTGAATACGCTGGTATCGGGCAAGGTACTGGCCGGCGACGTGTTCCTCAACGTTCTGCCATTCTTTCACACCGGAGGCCTCAATCTCTATACGCTCCCTGTCCTGATGACCGGCGGCACCGTTATCATCGAGCGGCGTTTCGATCCGGCGATAACGCTGGCCCGCTTGTCGCATGACGTGGTTTCCATGTTCGCGGTGCCGGCGATTTATCTGACGCTGGCCAATCATCCGGATTTCGCCGCCGCGCGCTTTCCGCGGCTGCGTAATCTTTCAGTCGGAGGCGCGCCGATTCCGCCCGCGATCGGCGACGCATTTGCCGCCAAGGGCCTCGTGGTGGCGCCGAGTTACGGCATGACGGAAGCGGGCCCGACAATCTTCGCCTCCGATCCGGAGACGGCTGCGCGCAAACCGCTGAGTGTCGGCAAGCCGGTTGGAGCCGCGCTGATCCGTCTGGTCGATCGCGACGGTCACGAGATTCGCGGCGCGGGCCGGGGCGAGCTCCAACTCGCTGGACCCGTGGTGACTCCGGGCTATTGGAATCGGCAAGAGGCGACGCGCGACACGATCAAGAATGGATGGCTCGGCACGGGTGACATCGCTGTCCGTGACAATGATGGCGACATTTTCATTGTCGATCGACTCAAGGACATGTTCATTTCCGGCGGCGAAAACGTGTACCCGGCGGAAGTCGAGAACTTTCTCTACGACCTTCCAGACATCGCCGACGCCGCGGTGATCGGTGTGCCGGACACGCGCTGGGGCGAGGTGGGTCTCGCCGTGGTGGTGCCGAAACCGGGACGGGTGATTGAGCCTGATCGACTGCGGGCCGCATGCCGGGCGCAACTCGCCGGTTACAAGGTGCCGCATCACGTCCGCATCGTCGACGCGCTGCCCCGCACGCCGTCGGGGAAAGTCGAAAAGCACAAGCTTCGCGGCCAGTTCGCCGATGAGCAATTCAGATGACGAAGGAAACCTCGCGTTGAACAAGATCGCTGACGTGCCCGAACTCCACCACGCCACCGTCACTTGGCAGGACAGCGGAGTTGCGATCTTGACGATCCGCAACGCCGGGCCGCTTAACGTCCTGTCCTCGGCGGTGATGGAGGACGTACGCCACGCCATTACGCGTGTCAGCGCCGATCCGCTGCTGCGCGTCCTCATCCTCCGTGGCGAGGGTGACGAGGCATTTGTTGCGGGTGCGGACGTTCACGAGATGGTCGGGCTCGATGGACCCGGCGCGACGGCTTTCATAACGCGGCTCTATGGCCTGTGTGAGGCCGTGCGAAACTGCCCGGTCCCGGTCATTGCGCGATTGTGCGGCTATTGTCTCGGCGGCGGTCTGCAATTGGCTGCATCTTGCGATATCCGTCTGGTGGCAGAGGGAACGCGCTTTGGAATGCCAGAGGTGCGGGTCGGCATGGCATCTATCATCCACGCTGCGTTGCTGCCGCGGCTTGCCGGATGGGTGGAAGCGAAGTGGCTACTGCTGACGGGTGAGCAGATCGGGACCGAGGATGCGCTACGATGCGGGCTTGCTACCCGCGTCGTCGCGATGGAGCAACTCGATCAGACAATCGATCGCACAGTCGATGCCATTCTTGCGTGCGGCCCGAACAGTATCCGCGAACAGAAATGGCTGTTGCGGCGCTGGGAAGGCGAAAGTCTCGATGAGACGATCTCGGGAACGATCCCGCTGTTCGCCCAAGCGTATGCGTCCGGCGAGCCTCAGCGCTATCTTCGCGCGTTCATCGATGCGCGACGATCAAACGACGCCAGACCGTCGTTGACAATGACACCGGACGCCTAAGCGAAGCGTTTTCGATAGAGGCCGCCCGAGAGCAAAGCCGGCGGCAGTCGTCAGTCGCGTTGGGTTTCCGCGGCTTGCGCCTGTCGTGCCCGCGTTTTTGGGTCCGGTCCACGCATGTAGTTCAGCGGGCTCATAGCCGCGAGTCATCTTGTTCGCGAGATGCTCGTCAAATAGGCCGGTTTCGTTTCGAAAAGATCGGCCGGCGTACTGACCCGCCAACGGTGGACACAGCGCCGCATGCCTCTCCGAACGCTTGTTTGCGGTGCAGTTTTAGCTGGAAATCCAACGGACGCGAGGGTCTTCTCAACAGTGCCGAGCCTGGCGACCCTGCTTTCAGTCGGCATCGCCTCCGGAGTCCTCCACGGCCGTGGGCGCCTGATCGTAGTCCGATGTGTGCAGTGCAATGGCGGCTGATAAATCTGATAACCAGATACATTCAATCTCTATTTTTGATTCGAAATCGAGGCGGCGTCCTCACGACCGAGTGTAGGAGTTCAAGAAACCGCAGGCGCACAACGACTTCGCGCATTCCATCGTGCTGCGAATGGTCTCATTCATTCAAAATACAGGTTTTTACCTAACCCTATTGCTTGGAATGAGTCGCTGCAGCGGATTCCAGCCGGTCCGGTCGTGTCAACTTCCCAACGCGCAGCATCATAACGACGATACATGGGTCTCTTGCATGCGCGCGATTTCCTTCAAAGTCCTCACGTTAGCTCTTGTTGCATTCTTCGAACTGTCCACCTCGGCCGCTCGTGCCGAGGATGGTGTCTCGTCCGACAAGATCGTGCTCGGTCAGGCCGCGGCATTGACCGGCCCTGCTGCGGAGTTGGGGCTCGGCATGAAGGTCGGCCTTGAAGCGGCGTTTGCCGAAGTCAACAAGACAGGCGGTGTCAAGGGACGCAAGCTCGAACTCAAAAGCATCGACGATGGCTATGAGCCGACACGCTCGATTGATGTGGTGAAGAAGCTGCTCACCGAGGACAAGATCTTTTCCATCATCGGCACTGTCGGCACGCCGACCGCGGCGGCGATCCAACCGATTGCGACCAATGCTGGCGCGCCGATGATCGGTGCGTTCACCGGTGTCGAATTCTTGCGCGAACCGTACAAGCCGTTGGTGATGAACGTTCGCGCCAGCTACTATCAAGAGACCGAGGCGATGGTCGAGCATCTCACCAAGGATCTCGGTTACTCCCGCATCGCCATCATGTATCAGGACGACGCTTACGGTCAGGCTGGCCTTGCTGGATTGCAGCGGGCGCTGGACAAGCGCAACCTGAAGCTCGCCGGCGAGGGGACATACGAACGCAACACCACAGCGATCAAGAGCGCGTTGCTTGCGGTACGAAAGGCCAAGCCGGAAGCTGTTGTAATGATCAGCTCCTATAAGCCTGCCGCGGAGTTCATCAAGCTGGCGCGCGAGATCAAGTTCGATCCGACCTTCGTCAATATCTCCTTCGTGGGCTCCGATGCGCTGGCGAGGGAATTGGGTTCGGCTGGCGCGGGCGTTGTCGTCACGCAAGTGGTGCCGTTCCCGCTCGATGCAAAAATTCCCGTGGTCGCGCGCTATCAGGCGTCGCTGAAAGAAGTGGCACCGAAAGAGCGACCGGGATTTGTCTCGCTTGAAGGCTACCTCGTCGGCCGGACGTTGATCGCCGGACTCGAAAAGATCGATGGTGAGCCGACGCGCAAGGGCTTGATCGAGGCCGTCCAGAAAGCAAGCCCGCTCGATCTCGGCGGCCTGAAGCTATCGTTCAGTGCCACCAGCAATCGAGGCTCGGATCAGGTGTTTCTCACCGTGATCCAGGCAGACGGCCGCTTCAAGGCGGTCGAACGCTTGCAGAAGACGGGCATCTAATGTTGCGCGGATGGCGCTTCGGGCCGGGTTCTGGCCGTCGTTCTGCAGTGACGACGACAATTCATAATTCAGAGAGCGATTGGGGGAAGACGATGGGGGCCGCAACAACGCCGAGGTTACAGGTTGGTCTGCGGGGACGCCTGTTCATGGCGTTCGGGCTGGTGGCGGCGCTAACCGTTATTGCCAGCATCAATTCGATTGTGTCTTACAACAGTCTTCAAAGTTCGCTCGGTGTCATCGCCGACACCAGCTTACCGGAGATTACCCGGTCGTCGCACGTCATCAAGGCAGCCGGCGACGTCGGCGCCGCGGCCCCGAGTCTGCTCGCCGCTGCCAGCAATAGCGAGCGCGAACAGGCGGCAAAAGCTCTCACGATCTCCCGCGGTGAATTGACGCGCGCCGTCGGCGCGCTCGGCAAGGATGATGCGGCGGCACTGGGCAAGATCGTCCAGCCGATCCTCGATAACCTGACTCGCCTGGAGCAATCCGTGGCCGAACGTCAGTCGATTGCCACCGCTCGCACGGCGCGGATCAACGAATTGCGCAAGACACACCAGAAGCTCGCCGAGAAATTGATCCCGATCGCCGACGATGTCGGCTTCACGCTGGCCATGGCGCTGGAAACCGCGGCAGACAAGCAAGACCTTGCCCTCGTTCGCAAGACATTGCTGGGGCTTGCGGACAACGAACTAGGCGCGCTGCAGGCGGTGCTTGCGCTTCGCGCCGAATCGAATCTCATCCTTGGCATTCTGGTCGAAGCCGCAGATCTCGCATCTGCCGATCTGTTGCCGCCGGTGCGCGATCGCTTCAATGCAACGGCGCGGCGGCTCGGCAAAGCGGCAGCCACTCTGCAGGACGCCGAGACGACCAGGCTGGTCGAGCAACTCGTCGCTGTCGGACGCGCTTCCGACAATATCTTCGATCTCAAGCAAAAGGAAATTGCCGCGACCAAGCAAGGCAGCGATGTCGTAGCGCAGAACCGCGAACTGACCTCCCAACTCGAAATCGGAGTGAGACAACTTGGTCAGCGGAGTGAGGCGGCTGCAGCGGCGACGGTGCATGCTTCGGAGACCCAAATCAGCAGCGGCCGCGTGGTCCTGATCGGTCTCGCCGTTGGCAGCCTGCTGGCAGCGTTGCTGATCGGCTGGCTTTACGTCGGCCGCGCGGTGGTGCGTCGCCTCGTCGGATTGCAGGTGAGCATGAAGGCGCTCGCGGCGGGCGACCTGTCGACACAGGTTGCGACCGGCGGCTCTGACGAAATCGGTGCGATGGCCTCAGCCCTGCAAGTCTTCAAGGACAATATGGCAGAATCCAATCGCTTGCGCGCCGAGCGCAGCGAATCGGAAAAGCGGGCCGCCGATCAGCGCCGCTCGGATATGTGGCGGCTGGCCGATGAGTTCCAGGCCGCAATTGGTGAGATCGTTGAGACTGTGTCTTCAGCGTCGACCGAACTCGAGGCGTCTGCCAAGACGCTCACCGATACGGCGTCGGAAACCCAGCAGCTCTCGGGCTTGGTGGAAAAGGCCTCCGGTAGTGCCTCCAGCAACGTCAGCTCGGTTGCGATTGCGGCCGAGGAGATGACGGCTTCAATTGCGGAGATCAATCGTCAGGTGCAGGAATCTACACGCATCGCGACCGAGGCCGTGCAGCAGGCGGAAGTTACCGATGCGCGCATCAACGAACTGTCGAAGGCGGCGACGCGGATCGGCGACGTCATCAATCTCATCACGACGATCGCGGAGCAGACCAACTTGCTGGCGTTGAATGCGACAATCGAGGCGGCACGTGCCGGTGAATCCGGCAGGGGCTTTGCCGTGGTCGCGCAGGAGGTCAAATCACTCGCGACACAGACCAGCAAGGCGACCAGCGAGATCAGCGCCCAGATTGCGAGCATGCAGTTGGCAACACAGGACTCCGTAACCGCGATCAAACAGATTGGCGCGACGATCGGTCGGATTTCCGAGATCGCGTCGACGATCGCGGTCTCCGTCGAGCAGCAGGGTGGTGCGACGCAAGAGATCGTCCACAACGTCCAGAATGCAGCGCAATCGACTCGGCAGGTCGCCGCCAATATCGTTGAGGTCAACAAGGGCGCCTACGAAACGAGTTCGGCCTCGTCTCAGGTGCTGTCGTCAGCGCAGTCGCTCTCCGGTGAAAGCAATCGCCTCAAGCTGGAGGTCGATCGCTTCCTCGAAACCGTACGCGCTGCCTGATTGCGGGCGGCTGTTAGGGACCCAAACCAGCGTCGCCGGCTATGACAAGCCGGCGGGAGGGCGGTCTCCAAATCGTCACGGGTGTATAGTCGGATTGCAAATGCGCTCGCCGGCTGAGGCGCAGCCTCGTTCTATGGCCGAGGATAACCCGGTCCGGGCTTTTGGCGCCTCGTATTTTTGCCGGCAGGTGCAAAATACGGATTGATGTCGCACATTGCCGCCCGTCCTGCGGCCGATGCTCTGCACTGGGTCATCGACGTATAGCGGCACTCGTAATATTCACCCCCGCCGGTAAAGCCGCCGAACACATGCAGGCAAACCGGATAGTCCGGATCGTAAGTTTGTGCTGTCGCTGGGGATGCGGCTGCGATTGCTCCAATCATTGCCACTGCAGCAACAGGTGTGAGTCCGCGCATCGAAATCTCCAATGATCCTGCGGTGCAAAGCCCGGCGCAATTCACGGGCTGCCCTCTGCGAATGCCGTCGTTCGTGAATATAGGCTTCACTGCGGGCATCACAATGACGCCGGCGGAGCGGCCTATCCGCTTTCTGCCACTACCGGCTCCGTGGGACGGCCGTGCGCTTTTTCAGAATTGACGCAGGCTGCTCTCGCCATCGCTCCAACGCGCATTGCTGCGCGCGATGACGATCGAGACGCCGTTTGATCGCGTCCGGATCGCGACGGCCCAAGGCGCCGACGCGAGATCGGCAATCATCTCCTGTGTCAGGCGTCGTCCCGACCGGACTGCACCGCGCGATCTTAATGACCTCCAGACGGTTACCCACGACGCGGCCAATCCCCGCCAGTCAAAGCTGTGGGCTTTCTTTCGCGTAGCGCTTGCTTTCGTTTTTGATTGTGATTTAATGCTTTTTGAAACATAAATCGCCAAAATCGAAATGGCGATCAATGTCAGGTTCGGAGGCGCTTGAGCCTCACGGCCTGGGCGGGGGAGCGCCGTGGAGATCTTTGATCTCTTGATCATTGGTGGCGGCATCAACGGCTGCGGCATCGCGCGCGATGCAGCCGGACGGGGCAATTCTGTTTTCCTTTGCGAAATGAATGATTTGGCGAACGGGACGTCGTCCTGGTCGACGAAGCTGATCCACGGCGGGTTGCGCTATCTGGAGTACTATGAGTTTCGGCTGGTCAGGGAGGCGCTGATCGAGCGTGAGCTTCTGTGGCAGATCGCGCCGCACATCATTCGGCCGTTGCGTTTCGTTTTGCCGCACCACAATGGGCTTCGCCCGGCCTGGCTGCTTCGCCTCGGACTGTTTCTCTATGACCATATCGGCGGACGCAAATTGCTGCCGCCGACACGCTCGCTGGATCTGACCCGCGCGGAGGTCGGCAAGCCGCTGGCGCCGGGCCGCTTCAAGCGGGGATTCGAATATTCCGATTGCTCGGTGGACGATGCCCGGCTTGTCGTATTGACGGCGCGCGACGCGGCCGACCGTGGCGCCGTGATCCGGACGCGCACGTGTGCGATCCAAATCCGCCACGCCGATGGCCTCTGGCATGTGACGACACGGAATGTTCTGACTGGGGAGCAGGACGTGGTCAGCGCCAAGGTGCTGGTCAACGCCGCCGGGCCGTGGGTCGAAAACGTGCTGTCGAGCCGAGCCGGCGTCGAAGCAAAGGCGAAAGTGCGACTGGTGCAGGGTTCGCACATCGTCGTACCGAAACTTTACGATCACGACCGCGCCTACATTTTCCAGAACAGCGATGGTCGCATCGTCTTCGCGATTCCCTATCAGGATGACTTCACGCTGATCGGCACGACCGATCGCGATTACGAAGGCGATCCGGCCAAGGTGAAGGCGACCGCCGAGGAAATCTCCTATCTCTGCGAATCCGTCAGCGCCTATCTGGCGAAGCCGGTAACGCCGCAGGATATCGTCTGGAGCTATGCCGGGGTTCGCCCGCTCTACGATGACGGCGCCAGCGAGGCCAAGGCGGCAACGCGGGAGTACGTCTTCGAACTCGACTTGCCGGGCGGCTCGCCGCTGCTGTCGATCTACGGCGGCAAGATCACGACATACCGGCGGTTGGCCGAGGAAGCGCTTGAACGCCTGTCGTCCTATCTTCCGGGCACCAAACAAGGTGAGGGATGGACGGCGACGGCGCCCTTGCCGGGCGGCGATCTTGACGTGTCGGCGCTCCCGGCCTTGACCGCCGAACTGCTGCGCGATTTTCCGTTCCTGTCCCCCAACCACGCTAGCCGTCTCGCGCATGCTTACGGAACACGTGCGGCCAAGGTTCTGGGGCATGCGACATCGATCCACGATCTCGGACGATCATTCGGTGCTACGCTGACGGAGAGCGAAGTCAAATATCTCATCGCTCATGAGTGGGCTTGCACGGCGGAAGATATTGTCTGGCGCCGCTCCAAGCTCGGCTTGCGGATGTCGCAGGCCGAGGTCGACGCGCTGGAGGATTGGATTGCCGACTATCGCAGCCAATCCGGACCGTGCAATCGTCAGGCGGAGAAGCGGGCATGACGGTGGCGCTCGAGAACGTCTCCTGTAGCGTCGATGGTGTCCCCAGCATACGCGATGTCTCGCTGACGCTTGCGCGCGGAACGCTGACGGTGCTGCTTGGCCCGACGCTGGCAGGGAAAACCACTGTCATGCGGCTGTTGGCCGGACTCGATAAGCCGACACAGGGACGCATTCTGGTCGACGGCAAGGATGTCACCGGCATCGACGTTCGGCGCCGCTCGGTGGCGATGGTGTATCAGCAATTCATCAATTATCCGTCGCTGACGGTCTACGAGAATATAGCTTCGCCGCTGCGTGTGCAGGGCAAGCCGCGCGACGAGATCGAAAGCCGCGTGCAGGAAGCAGCGAAGCTTCTCAAGCTCGAGCCGTATCTCAAGCGTACGCCGCTGCAATTGTCCGGCGGCCAACAACAGCGCACCGCGATCGCGCGGGCGCTGGTGAAGGGCGCGGATTTGGTGCTGCTCGACGAACCGCTGGCGAACCTCGACTACAAGCTGCGCGAGGAGTTGCGTATCGAGTTGCCGCGGATTTTCGAGGCTTCCGGCGCGATCTTCGTCTATGCAACGACCGAGCCATCGGAAGCTTTGCTGCTTGGCGGCGACACCATTTGCATGTGGCAGGGACAGGCGCTGCAGATCGGCCAGACGTCGCGGGTCTATCACCAGCCGAATACATTACGCGTAGCGCAAGTATTTTCCGATCCGCCGCTCAATGTCGTCGACATCGAAAAGAGCGACGGTCTTATTCGCTATGCAGGGGGGACGCAGGCGCCGGCGAGCGGCCTCTACGCGACGTTGGCGGATGGTCCATATCGCGTCGGCTTCCGGGCACACCAAGTCACCGTTGGAAATGGAAAGGTCAGCCATCACACCTTTCCCGTCGAGGTGGCGGTGACGGAAATCACCGGTTCGGAAAGCTTCGTACACTTTAAGCGCGACGGTGCGAACTGGGTTGCAGTGCTCGAAGGCGTTCACGAATTCCTGCCAGGGCAGCCGCTGGAGGTCTCGCTCGATCCCGATGATCTCTTTGTCTTCGATGCCAGCGATCGAATGGTCGCGGCGCCGAAATCGATGTGAGGGCAGGCGTCATGGCTCGCATCGATCTGGTCGATCTGGCACACTCTTACGGCGGGAACGACGCGCCGCCGGAATCCTTTGCGCTGAAGCCGGTCTCCATGACGTGGCGGCAAGGCGGCGCCTACGCGTTGCTCGGGCCGTCCGGTTGCGGCAAGACGACACTGCTCAATCTGATATCGGGCATCGTGACGCCTTCGCGCGGCAAGATCCTGTTTGATGGTACGGACGTGGCGAAGCTGTCAACGCGTGAGCGTAACATCGCTCAGGTGTTCCAGTTCCCGGTGATCTACGACACCATGACGGTGAGAGAAAATCTCGCGTTCCCGCTCAAGAATCGCGGGGTGCCGCGCAACGAAATCAATGCGCGTGTCACGGAAATCGCCAAGCTGCTCGATCTCCTGCCTTATCTCGATCGCAAGGCGACCCGCCTGACGGCGGATGCAAAGCAAAAAATTTCGCTTGGGCGAGGGTTGGTGCGATCCGACGTCGCCGCCGTTCTATTCGACGAGCCTTTGACCGTGATCGATCCGCACCTCAAATGGGAGCTACGGTCGAAGCTCAAGGCGTTGCATCGCGCGCTCGACCTCACGATGATTTACGTCACCCACGATCAAACCGAGGCGCTGACTTTCGCCGATACGGTCGTGGTGATGCACGATGGTCGCGTCGTCCAGAGCGGAACGCCGGAAGAACTGTTCGAGCGTCCGGCGCATACTTTCGTCGGCTATTTCATCGGTTCGCCCGGCATGAACATCGTGCCGGCCGAGGTGAAGGGCCGTGAAGCCCGCATCGAAGGTCATACGATCCGTTTGGATCGCAGCTACGATGACCTCCCGGCCGGTGCGCGCATTGAGGTCGGTGTGCGTCCCGAGTTCGTCAATGTCGCCAAGCCTGCACCGGACCTGCTGTCGGCGCGTATCGAGCGCATCGACGATCTGGGCCGCGCACGTTTTGCGCGCCTTCAGATCGGCGCCGTCAAGTTCGCCGCGCGTGTGCCGCATGGATTCTCGCCCTGCGGCGAGCATGTCGGGCTGATCTTCGATCCAGCGCGCGTCCACATCTATGCCGACAGTCGTCTTGTTGAGGGCAAACCGTAATGGACAAGACCGTCAATCAGAAGGCGTGGTTCCTGGTCCTGCCAGTGTTCCTGATCGTGGCGTTCTCTGCGATCCTGCCGCTGATGACCGTGGTGAACTATTCCGTCCAGGATACGTTCGGCAACAACCAGTTCTTCTGGAACGGGCTGGGCTGGTTCAAGGAACTGCTCGATCCGTCGACCGATCTGGGCGGTCGCTTCTTCGCCTCGCTGTGGCGCAATCTGTTGTTCTCGGCAATCATCCTCGCCATCGAGGTGCCGCTCGGCATCGTCGTCGCGTTGTCGATGCCGCGCGAAGGGTGGCGCGTTGCGGCCTGTCTCGTCGTGCTGGCGTTGCCCTTGCTGATCCCGTGGAATGTCGTCGGTACGATCTGGCAGATCTTCGGGCGGGCCGACATCGGCCTGTTGGGTTACGTGCTCAACAGTCTGGGCTTCGACTACAATTACGTGTCCGACGATTTCGACGCATGGGCCACAGTGGTGGTCATGGATGTCTGGCACTGGACCAGCCTCGTGACACTGCTGTGCTACGCCGGATTGAAGTCGATTCCGGATGCCTATTATCAGGCAGCGCAGATCGACGGTGCCTCGCGCTGGGCGGTGTTCAAGGCAATCCAGTTGCCGAAGCTGAACCGCGTGCTGCTGATCGCGGTGCTGCTCCGCTTCATGGACAGCTTCATGATCTACACCGAGCCGTTCGTGGTGACCGGCGGCGGGCCGGGCAATTCGACGACGTTTGTGTCGATCGAACTGGTCAAGATCGCGCTGGGTCAATTCGATCTCGGCAAGGCGGCGGCGCTGTCGCTGGTCTACAACTTAATCATCATCATCGTGTGCTGGGTGTTCTACACCGTGATGGTCAATGCCGGTGCCGATCGGCAGGCCGACAAGGGAGCCGCGTGATGCATTCGATCCCTGGCCGCCGCATCATTCTTTCGGCATTTCTCGTTTTCCTGCTGCTGCCGATCTATTGGCTCGTCAATATGAGCTTCAAGACCAACACCGAAATCGTCACGACGATGACGCTGTGGCCGCATCAGCCGACGATCGCCAACTATATGCGCATCTTCACCGACGAGAGCTGGTACTCCGGCTATATCAACTCGCTGAAATACGTCATCATCAACACCATCTTGTCGATCTCGTTCGCTTTGCCGGCGGCTTATGCATTCTCGCGCTACCGTTTTCTCGGTGACAAGCATTTGTTCTTCTGGTTGCTGTCGAACCGTATGGCGCCGCCGGCAGTCTATGCGTTGCCGTTCTTCAATCTCTATTCTGCGATCAATCTGTTCGATACGCCGTGGGCGGTCGCTCTGGCGCATTGCCTGTTCAATGTGCCGCTAGCGGTCTGGATTCTTGAGGGATTCGTTTCCAGCGTGCCGCGCGAGATCGATGAGACCGCTTTCCTCGATGGCTATTCGTTCCCGAGGTTCTTCATCAAGATTCTCGTTCCGCTGATTGCCAGCGGCATCGGTGTCGCGGCGTTCTTCTGTTTCATGTTCTCCTGGGTCGAACTTCTGCTGGCACGAACGCTGACTTCGGTCGAAGCCAAGCCGATTTCGGCGGTGATGACGCGAACCGTTTCAGCCGCAGGAATGGACTGGGGGCTGCTGGCAGCGGCCGGCGTGCTGACCATCATCCCTGGTGCGTTGGTGATCTGGTTCGTTCGCAACTATATCGCGCGCGGCTTCGCACTCGGTCGGGTTTAGGGAGGGCGATCATGAGCAATTTTGCATGGATGGCCTGGACCGTTCCCACTGCGATTTTCTTCGTGCTGTTGGTTGTCACGCTGGCAACCATGACGTGGCTTGCGGCCGCCTATCCGGAAGCGGAGCGGGTAGGCGTGCTGCGCATCCCAACCACCCGTGGCGACCGACTTTTCATATCGCTGATCGTCGCCGCCGTCGTGCACCTCTTGTGGATCGGTTTCATCGGGACGTCGCCGCTTGTGACCTTGCCGATCGGTGAAGGCATGGAGATCGCGAGCCTGTGGCTCGCAACAGGGATTTCGCTCGTGCTGGCAGTGATCATTTTCCGTACTGTCTGAACGAGCGAAAAGCGCGGATCCAGGACAAACCTGGACCTGAGCAGGTTCAATTGCTGCAACGGAGGAATCAAATGGGACTCGCGAAGAGCAATAGACGCTATTCAAGCAAGGCACGCTTTCTCACGATGACGAGCGTTGCGGCAATGATTGCCGCATCGGTATCGATTGCTGCCCCGGCACGGGCAGACGACGCGACGGCACAGAAATGGATCGATGGTGAATTCCAGCCGTCGACGCTATCGAAAGCGGATCAGTTGAAGGAGATGCAGTGGTACGCCAAGGCTGCCGAGCCCTTCAAGGGAATGGAAATCAACGTCGTTTCGGAAACGATCACGACGCACGAGTATGAATCGAAAACGCTGGCCAAGGCGTTTACCGAAATCACCGGCATCAAGATCAAGCACGACATCATCCAGGAAGGTGACGTCGTCGAGAAGCTGCAGACGCAGATGCAGTCGGGCAAGAACGTCTACGATGGCTGGATCAATGACTCCGATCTGATCGGCACCCATTTTCGCTATGGTCAGACGATCGTGCTGTCCGACTATATGAAGGGCGAGGGCAAGGATGTCACCGATCCCATGCTCGACGTCGACGACTTCATCGGCAAGTCGTTCACGACGGCGCCGGACGGCAAGCTATATCAGTTGCCGGACCAGCAGTTCGCCAACCTGTATTGGTTCCGCTACGACTGGTTCACCAATCCGGAATACAAGTCGAAGTTCAAGGCCAAGTATGGCTACGAGCTTGGCGTGCCGGTAAACTGGTCGGCCTATGAAGACATCGCCGAGTTCTTCACCAACGACATCAAGGAGATCAACGGCGTCAAGGTCTATGGCCACATGGACTACGGCAAGAAAGATCCCTCGCTGGGCTGGCGGTTCACCGACGCGTGGCTGTCAATGGCCGGCAACGGCGACAAAGGCATTCCGAACGGTTTGCCGGTCGACGAATGGGGCATCCGTATGGAGGGCTGCCGTCCGGTCGGATCATCGGTGGAGCGGGGCGGCGATACCAACGGTCCGGCCGCGGTCTACTCCATCGTCAAGTATCTCGACTGGATGAAGAAGTATGCGCCGCCGCAGGCACAGGGCATGACCTTCTCGGAGGCAGGTCCCGTTCCGGCGCAAGGCAACATCGCGCAGCAGATCTTCTGGTATACGGCCTTCACTGCCGACATGGTGAAGCCCGGCCTGCCGGTGGTGAATGCTGACGGCACGCCGAAGTGGCGCATGGCTCCTTCGCCGCACGGCGCCTACTGGAAAGAGGGCATGAAGCTCGGCTACCAGGATGCCGGATCGGTGACGTTGCTGAAATCTACACCGACGGATCGCCGCAAGGCGGCGTGGCTGTATCTTCAGTTCATCAACTCCAAGACGGTGAGCCTGAAGAAGAGCCATGTCGGTCTCACCTTCACGCGCGAGTCCGACATCTGGGACAAGAGCTTCACCGAGCGCGCGCCCAAGCTCGGCGGCTTGATCGAGTTCTACCGCTCGCCGGCCCGCGTACAGTGGACGCCGACCGGCAACAACGTGCCGGACTATCCGAAGCTGGCACAACTGTGGTGGCAGAACATCGGCGATGCGTCGTCCGGAACCAAGACGCCGCAGCAGGCGATGGACTCGCTCGCCGCGGCGCAGGACTCGGTGCTGGAGCGTCTGGAGAAGTCGGGCGTGCAAGGCGCTTGCGGACCGAAGCTGAACAAGAAAGAGACTGCGGAGTTCTGGTACGCCAAGGCTGAAAAGGATGGCACCATCGCGCCGCAACGCAAGCTGGCCAACGAGAAGCCGAAGGGCGAGACCATCGACTACGATACGCTCATCAAGTCGTGGCCTGCGACGCCGCCGAAGCGCGCCGAAGCCAAGTAAGCGCGAAGGCGCGGGGTCGTTGGAAGATCAGGGCCGGGAGCGATCCCGGCCCTTTTTTGCGATATTCTCCGACAGGTATGGCGGTGTTGATCTACGCCGCGTTGTTGCGCTGCGCCAATGTGCGGGCGATTCCAGATCGGGGGCGCGTCGCGACGGGCAGGGAACCCAAGAATTTCCCGATCCTCCGCTTGACGTGTGGCTGCGGCGTGCAATGGTGAGCTGTCCGGGAAGAATGCAATCGACGGTTCGGGATATTGCCGACCCAGAGGCGGTGACGAATTCACCTGCCACGATTTCGCCAGGCGACTTTTGAGTCCGAGAAACAATTTCGCAGAGTGCGCGGTTCCCCACGGTCCGCGAACACCAATGTTACTTCAATTGCGAAGCATCGACTCTAACGCGCGATAGGTCCGAGATTTCTGATTAATCCACGCGCCGAACAACGGTGCGCTTTCGGAGGAAGCAGACATGAAGACGCGTGCTGCTGTTGCATTCGAAGCCAAAAAGCCACTTGAAATTGTGGAGCTCGACCTCGATGGCCCCAAGGCCGGTGAAGTGCTGGTTGAAATCAAGGCCACCGGAATCTGTCACACAGATGCGTATACGCTGGATGGCTTCGATAGCGAGGGAATTTTCCCGTCGATCCTCGGTCACGAGGGAGCGGGCATTGTGCGCGAAGTCGGTTCCGGTGTGACGTCGGTGAAGCCCGGCGATCACGCCATCCCGCTTTACACGCCGGAATGTCGCCAGTGCAAATCGTGTCTGTCCGGCAAGACCAATTTGTGTACCGCTATCCGCGCCACGCAAGGTAAGGGCGTCATGCCCGATGGTACGTCGAGATTCAGTTACAAAGGCAAGACGATCTATCATTACATGGGGTGTTCGACGTTCTCCAATTTCACGGTGTTGCCCGAGATCGCCGTCGCGAAGATCCGTGAAGATGCGCCGTTCGACAAGAGTTGTTACATCGGCTGCGGTGTTACCACGGGTGTTGGCGCGGTGATCAATACCGCCAAAGTCACGCCGGGCGCCAACGTCGTCGTGTTCGGGCTCGGAGGTATCGGTCTCAATGTGATCCAGGGCGCCAGGATGGTTGGTGCCGACAAGATCATCGGCGTCGATCTCAACGACGGCAAGGAAGAGTGGGGGCGCCGCTTTGGCATGACCCACTTCGTCAATCCTTCAAAGGTTCAAGGCGATATAGTTCAGCATCTTGTGACGTTGACCGACGGCGGCGCCGACTACACCTTCGATTGTACCGGCAACACCAATGTCATGCGCCAGGCACTCGAAGCCTGCCATCGTGGCTGGGGAACTTCCGTCATCATCGGCGTGGCGGAAGCCGGCAAGGAAATTGCCACGCGGCCATTCCAGCTCGTCACCGGGCGGGTCTGGAAGGGAACGGCGTTTGGCGGTGCGCGCGGGCGCACCGATGTGCCCAAGATCGTCGATTGGTACATGAACGGCAAAATCCAGATCGACCCTATGATTACCCATGTCCTGAAACTGGAGGAGGTCAACAAGGGCTTTGATTTAATGCACGAAGGAAAGTCGATCCGTTCGGTCGTCGTGTTCTGACAGCAACAATAAATCTAAAGGAGGATTGGTCCCATGGCTGTTCAAATCCATCCGTCGGTTGATGGCGGAGTCAAGAAAGGCTCGGGCGGTTTTACGGGCGGAACCCTGGTTTGCAAATGCAAGGACAAGCCGGTCAAGATCGGCATCAAGGGTGATGTGGCGCACAATCATGCGTGTGGCTGCACCAAATGCTGGAAGCCGGAGGGCGCCATCTTCTCCGTCGTTGCGGTCGTTCCGCGTGAGAACGTGACCGTGCTCGAGAACGGCGACAAGCTGAAGGTCGTCGATGCATCCGCGACGATCCAGCGGCATGCTTGCAGTGTTTGCGGCACGCATATGTATGGCCGCATCGAGAACAAGGCGCATCCGTTCTACGGTCTGGATTTCATTCATCCGGAATTGTTCGTCGAGAGCGGGTCTGCTGCGCCGGGATTTGCGGCTTTCGTTTCTTCGGTGATCGAGTCCGGCGTCAATCCGGCCGAGATGAGCGGCATTCGGTCGCGGCTCAAGGAGCTCGGGCTCGAACCCTATGATTGCCTGTCGCCAGCGTTGATGGACGCTATTTCGACGCACGTCGCCAAATCCAAGGCCGCTTGATTGCGTAAATCGGCGGCGGATATGTCTCCGTCGCCGGGTTGCCGCCAACCGCGTTGTGTTCTATCCGTGCGCCGGCCATTTGCCGGAGTGATGCATCGTGACAATCGAAACCGTCTCCACCAACCAATCCTATGGTGGCGTTCAAGGTGTTTACAGACACGCGAGCCGAGAAACCGGAACCGATATGGTTTTCTCGGTTTACCTGCCGCCCGGCGCTGAACGCGGCGGCAAGCTTCCGGTGGTGTGGTATCTGTCGGGCCTGACCTGTACGCATGCCAATGTCACCGAAAAGGGAGAGTTCCGCCGCGCGTGCGCCGAGCTCGGCCTGATCTTCGTGGCGCCCGACACCAGTCCGCGCGGCAGCGATGTGCCGGGCGATCCGGCAAAGGCTTATGATTTTGGTTTGGGGGCAGGCTTCTACGTCGATGCCACGCAGCAACCGTTCGCGCGCAACTATCGGATGTGGAGTTATGTTACCGAAGAATTGCCCGAGCTGCTTGCCGAGCACTTTCCGGCCGATATGTCGCGCCAATCGATCCTCGGGCATTCGATGGGCGGGCATGGTGCACTGACGATTGCGCTGCGCCGTCCGCAAGCCTATCGCGCGGCCAGCGCTTTCGCGCCGATCGTTGCGCCGTCGCAGGTCCCGTGGGGCATCAAGGCGCTGGGCGGTTACCTCGGTGACAATCGTGATGCCTGGCGCAAACATGACGCTGTCGCTTTGATCGAAGACGGTGCACGTTTTCCCGACCTTTTGGTCGATTACGGCGATGCCGATCCGTTCCTGAAGGAACAGTTGCGCCCCGAGCTGTTGGCGCAGGCCTGTTCCGACGCCGCGATTCCGCTGACGCTGCGGCGGCAGCCGGGCTACGATCACAGCTACTACTTCATATCGACGTTCATGGACGATCATTTGCGCTGGCACGCCGCGCGCCTGCAATCCACCTGACGGCATAGCGCAGCATGTACTGCGCTATTGTCGGTTCCCGTTATCCGAGGTGAGGCGGTTGCGCAGCAGATACGACATTGCGCGCGACCAGGATTCGTTCGTGTTGCCGCGCATATCGGCGCTCACATTCTTTATCAGCTTTCCAGTGTTGGCATCGCGCACGAAAATGCTGATCGAGAGAATGAGATTCGAAGTCTTCTGAACCACGCCGGTAATGGCCAGGTCGGCTCCTAGCTCATGGGCGAATTGCACGTCGCACCCGCCGCAGGCTTGAAGGTGGCTCTGTTGAGCTTTGCTTCGCACCGGCGCGATGTCGACGAGGTCGAATGTGTCGGCCAGACCCGTACGTAATTGATTGCCGGCATCTACAAGACGGCGGAGCTCATCCGGTCGCGTGCCGTACTTCTCGCCGTCCAGACTGTTGTCGATAAACTCGAGATCGAAGACCGCGGCTTTCAAGTGCGCAGCAGGCGCCGCCTTCAGAGAGCCGGATGTCAGGATCGATAACATTGCGACCAATACTGCGGCGCGCAAGGGAGGTGTGATTTTCAGTCCCATGACGATCACGGCAATTGGACAGGGTAGGTCGAGCATAACGCATGGCGGGCAGCCTTGTTTCGATGTCTGTTGCCTTTATCTGCCCTGGCCCTTGCTTGACTGGAGCCTTGATCTGCGCGGGCCGGAATGCGCTAATGATCCATCGCGACGCCGGCGACATGTCCGGCAGAGAATTTCGCGATGCGACGTGCTGGCTGCGATCTTGCCACGGTTGTTGTGAACATTGGTTCTGACAAAACGGAGAGATCTGTCATGCTGCGGTGCGGTCTCATGGTTGGCTCGGCCGTCTGGCTTGCCTTCGCCGCGCCAGCTTGCGCGGGAAAGGCTTATATTTCCAACGAAAAGGCCAATACGGTTTCGGTGATCGACACGACATCATGGACGGTGACGAATACCATCAAGGTCGGCCAGCGGCCGCGCGGCATCGAATTGACCAAGGACGGCAAATTCGTGCTGGTTGCCGTTGGCGATGACGATACCATTCAAATGATCGATACGGCATCGGAGAAAATTGTCGATACATTGCCGTCCGGCGCGGACCCCGAATTCTTCGTGCAGGATGCTGCCGGCAAGATCCTCTATATCGCCAACGAGAACGACAACACCGTCACCCTTGTCGATCTCGAGAAGCGTACATTGTTGGGCGATGTCCAGGTCGGTGTCGAACCGGAGGGCATGGCCATCAGCCCGGACGGCAAGATCCTGATCAACACGTCCGAAACCACCAATATGGCGCACTTCATCGACACGACGACGCGCCAGATCGTTGCCAATGTTCTGGTCGATGCGCGGCCGCGTTTCGCTGAATTCAAGCGCGACAATTCGGAACTGTGGGTCTCGTCGGAGATCGGCGGGACAGTATCCGTCATCGATCCTGCGACCCGCACAATTATCGACAAGATAAAGTTCAATATTCCCGGTCTGCGCAGCGAAGCGATCCAGCCGGTCGGAATTAGCATCACGTCCGATGGCAAGACGGCTTTCGTTGCACTTGGCCCGGCCAATCGCGTCGCGGTGATCGACGGCAAGAGCCATCAGGTCGTCAAATATCTGTTGGTCGGTCAGCGCGTCTGGCACATGGCTTTCACACCGGATGGAAAGTATTTGCTGACGACCAACGGTCTGACCAACGACGTTTCGGTTATCGATGTCGCGGCGCTCAAGGTGATCAAATCTGTTCAGGTCGGGGAACTGCCTTGGGGCGTGGCGATTTCACCGCAGTGAATTGCGGTTCCTGGCGGGTCAGCGTACGCCATCGAAACGACGAGGCATGGCATGACACAGTCGAGCCAATTGCGCTTGGTGATCGCGGGAATCTTCCTCGCTGGTTTGGCTGCATCGGCGCACGCGGCCGACCCGCGCTATCCCGATTGGCCGTGCGCACAAGCCAAGGTGCCGGATATCTCGCTGGCTGCGGTGTGGGCTGGCCCGCCGCTCGACGACGTCGCCGATGTCTGGAAAGGCAAGCCTGAGATCGCTGCATTGGTCGCGCGCCTGAGTGCGCGGCGGACGCCGCTGGATAAAGCCGAAAAGCAGGTCGTGTCGTTTCTCTCAGCCGATCCAGCAAACAAATCGGAGAACGGGAAGCTGCTTTTTGCCGGAGTTTTCGAGACACTGAACGCGCAGCGCTCGTCGGTGATGACCGGCATCGAGCGGATTACCCGCAAGCAACGTGCGGCGGCGGAACGCATTCGCGCGGACACGGTCAAACTTCACGGCATGCAGGACGCGACGACATCCGACCCGGCCAAGCTGGAAGAACTGGCCAATCAGCTGACTTGGCAAACACGCATTTTCGAAGATCGTAACAAGATCATTCAATTTGTCTGCGAAGTGCCGACGGCAATCGATCAGCGCCTCTTCGCGCTCGGCCGCATCATTCAGCAAAGCATTGACGAATGAGCGACCGAAAGTATCGGATGAGCTAGGGCGGCGCCGGCTGCGCGTCTTCTAACGGCAAGTTTGCCTGCTCCCATCCGTCCGTGCCGTCCGGAAACCAGGCCACATTCCGATAGCCGAGGGTCATCGCGCGCTTGGCGGCGTTCCATGACATCCAGCAATTGGCCTGACAATAGATCACCAGTTGCTTTGCCAGGTCGTCATGCGTCGCGCGAGACAATCCGTTGCGGAAGTATGTCTCGGTGGCCGCTGCAAGCGCGCCGTATCCGGTATCCGGCAGCCAGAGGCTGCCGGGGATATTGCGATGAGGCCTGTCGCGCCAGACGGTGTTGGCAGGCAGGTTCGGTGGCTTTGGTATGTGCGGCAAGACATCGACAAATACCGCGGACCGTGCGCGCCAGATGGCTTCAGCGTCGCTGGTCGTTAGAACGCGCGCGCCCTGCAACGTCGCCGGAACAGGTGCGCGATATTGATCTGTCCGATAGCCATCCGGCTCAGGCACGTCCGCCGCCAAGGCTATCGCAACAAGCGATAACGTCGCGAGGACCGAGATGGCGATTTTCCGGATCATGGCTGCTTCGTGGCTGTCTCCGCGGTGATGATGTGATTTTTTTCGTCCAGCAGCGGCACGTCGTAACCCAGCAGAATTTTATTGATCGCCAGCTGGTTGTCCTGGATTAGGCGATTGAGCAGGCGCTTCCAGTTCTGGTCGGCCACCCTCACGCCCATTCCGATCCGATAGATCAACCGGGGACCGCTGCTTTCGTGAACGAGTGGCGTAACCTTGAGCGGCGGGTTCGACTGTTTGGCGTAATATCCAGCCATGGGTCCCCACAAGACCCCGGCATCGATCTCACCCGACATCAAGTCCTTGATCATTGCTGCTGCCGATGAATCCACCCTCGTATCGATCATCAATGGGTAGGGCTTTGCCTTATCCATCAGGCCATTGTGGGCCATGATCGTTGCCGGCGGCGTGCCGGCGACGATGCCGATGCGTTTGTCCTTTAAACGCTGATCGGCCAGTGTTGTCACTTCGCCAAGGCCGCCGTCGGGTTTGACAACCAGCGCATAGGCCGTGCGGTAATAGGGATTGGTCCCCTGAGCCAGATCATCACCTTGTGGGAACCCCATGATGACATCGCAGCGATGAGAGCCGAGCGTCATGCGGACAAAGCCCGTCGCCTGCGGAAAGAAGGTGTAGGCAAGTTTCTTGTTGAGTTTCTGGGCGACGAACTCGGCCAGCTTATTCTCGAAACCTTCGCCAGCTTCACTGGAAAACGGCAGGTTGCGCGGATCGGCGCAGACTCGCAACACATCGGGATCGATCAGTTCAATGGACAGATCGCCCGTGCCGGGTGACTGCGCCGGAGCGGCCGTGTGATACGACATCGCGAGCAATGCCGTGCCAAGGGCGACAAAGGCAAGGCTGCGAGGGGCTTGAACGGAGGTCATTGCCATCTCCTTGGTCGCCGCGCGAAGCGGGCGCTCAGGGATTGCGTCGGCGTCGGAACTGCTGCGCTTCAGCTCTTTCCCATGCATGAATCTTCGGCCTTCTTCGCGGCGTCGGACTTGTCCTCATGCTTGGCCGGCCTCACGCGCGCGACCGCGTCATTGGCCCGCGCACGAAGGTAAACGTAGATGTCATCCATGTAACAGGAGACGTTGGGATTGTCGCCGAATGCAGGCATCACGTTCTCTTGCGAACTGCTGACGTTTTTGCGTCCGCTGGCGACCACACTAAGGAAATCCGCGTAGCTCATGGTCTTCAGCGAATCCTTCAATGCTGGAGCGTATGTCGAGCCCATCCCATCGGGACCATGGCAGACATGGCATTCGGAATGATATCGGCGATATCCCGAGTAAGTGTACCAGTCGACCGTTCCGTCGGCGGCGACTTTGAAGGTTGGGTTTCCGTCCTTGTCCAAGTATTTGCCGTCCTCGGATTTGACGGCAGTCGGATCTCCACTTCCGTCAGCGATAGCCAGCCTGCCGAACGCCATGATGGCGATTGCAGCAACTACAAATTGGGTGCGCACAAGCATGTCCTTGAGTTTGCGTGACGGGGTGGGCGTTCGCGTCCCGAGCCGGCGCGCGGGTGTTCCGCGCGCCGATCTCAAGTCGATGCTTAGTTGGCACCCTGCGGCAGGGCGAACACGGTAAGTGTTCCACCAAGTGCCGTGTAGTTGCTGAGCGCTGCGTAGCCGCCCACAGCTCCCAGTCCTGCGGTCGGGTCGGTCAGGCCCGCGGCAAGACCGATACCGGCCCACCCGCCGACGCCGGACAGCACGGCAATGTATTGCCGGCCGTTCTGCTCATAGGTGGTGACGTTGCCGATGATGCCGGACGGTGTCTTGAACTTGTAGAGCTCCTTGCCGGTCTTGGCGTCGACCGCTTTCAGGTAACCCTCCAGCGTTCCATAGAAAACCACGCCGCCTGCCGTCGCGAGCGCTCCGGACCAAACAGAGAATTGCTCCTTGTTGGACCAGACGATCTTGCCGGTCTTGTTATCCCAGGCGATGAAGTTACCCATGTGATCGTCACCCGGAGGTGGATACATGGACAGCGTTGCACCGACGTAAGGCTGGCCAGCCGTGTAGCTCACCTTGAACGGTTCGTAATCCATGCAGACGTGGTTGGTCGGCACGTAGAACAGTTGGGTGTCCGGTGAGTAGGCTGCCGGTTGCTGGTCCTTGGTGCCGAGCGCGGCGGGGCAGATCCCCTTGTTGTTGTGATCTTCACCCTGCTTGTCGGTCGAATATTGATCGACCACCTTCGGCCGGCCGTAGGTTGGCGAGCTCTTGTTCATATCGACGCCGCTGGTCCAGTTGACCTTTGGGTCGTACTTCTCGGCCACCAGCAATTCGCCGGTGCTGCGGTCGAGGGTGTAGCCCAAGCCGTTGCGGTCGAAGTGCGTCAGCAGCTTGCGCGGCTGGCCGTTCACCTGCTGATCGGAGAGGATCATCTCGTTGACGCCATCGTAGTCCCACTCATCGTGCGGCGTCATCTGATAGACCCAGCGCGCCATGCCGGTGTCGGCGTCACGCGCGAAGATCGTCATCGACCACTTGTTATCGCCAGGGCGCTGCTTCGGATTCCAGGTCGAAGGATTGCCCGAGCCATAATAAACGAGGTTGAGTTCCGGATCGTACGACATCCAGCCCCATGTACAGCCGCCGCCAATCTTCCATTGGTCGCCTTGCCATGTCTTGATGCTGGAGTCCTTGCCGACAGGTTTGCCGAGCTCGGTCGTCTTCACCGGATCGAGCATGACCTGATCGTCCGGGCCTTCCGAGAACGCGCGCCAGACCTGTTTGCCGGTCTTGGTGTCATAGGCGGTGACATGGCATTGCACGCCGAATTCGCCGCCGGAAATGCCGATCAACACCTTATCCTTGATGACGAGCGGCGCCGATGTGCCGGTCCCGCCCTTCGACGGATCGCCGTTCTTCACCGTCCATGCGACTTTACCGGTCTTGGCATCGAGTGCGACCAGTGTCGTGTCGGCCTGATGCAGGAAGATCATGCCGTCCGCATAAGCGACGCCACGATTCACCGTATCGCAGCACATCACTGGAATGACGTTGGGGTCCTGCTTTGGTTCGTACTTCCAGACGATCTTGTTGTCGGCGGACAGGTCAAGCGCGTACACGATGTTCGGAAACGGCGTGTGCACATACATCATGTTGCCGATGATCAGCGGCCCACCTTCGTGACCGCGCAGAACGCCGGTGGAGAATGTCCACGCGACCTGGAGCTTTCCGACATTATCGGCCGTGATCTGCTTGAGCTGTGAGTAGCGATGATTGGCGTAGTTGCCTGCCGGCATGACCCAATCTTTAGGGTTTTGCGACATCTTGTTGAGTTCGTCGCTGGCATTCGCAGCGACTGCACTCAACGCTGTCATCGCGCCAACAGAGACCGTGAGTAGCAGCTTGCGCATAACTATTCCTCCCACCTTCTGTTTGTTGATCTTCGGCGATGCGGGGGGTGAATGTGCTATGCGCTCAGTGTCGCCCCCGCTTACGAGGTGCATCCTCAGCAACGTGCTTATTCGACAACGTGTCGTGACTTCAGCGAGCTCTTATTGGACTACGAGACGTGCTGTCTCTCGGCGCTACGTTGCGCCGGCTTCCTTGATCACCGGATGACAAGAGCAGGTGTCCACAAAGGAATCTGCCAAGCGTAATCCGGCAATATTCCAAGAAGCAAACGGGAAGCTTCCAAATGCTAATCGTGCCAACCGCAGCGTGCAACAAAAAATCATCGTGGAACTTTTTGAAGCGCGCGGGTGTTGCGTTGCATTCGTCGCGCGACGTCGAACGATGCAGGCACGCAATTAGGTCAGGAGTACTGAGGTGGTAGTCGCCGGCCTTCGTCTCGCGCTGTGCGTTCTGTCCACAATGTTGGCAGCGAGTGTGCATGCGCAGACGCAACAGACGTTACCTCCCTTGCCGGTTCAGGAGATCGCGCCTGGTATTTTTGTCCACCTCGGCGACATGGAACTCATGACGCAAGCGAACGAAGGTGCCATCGCCAATGTCGGATTTATCGTTGGCGAGGAAGCTGTTGCAGTGGTCGACACAGGCGGAAGTGTCCGCGAAGGGCGGCGGTTACTGGCCGCCATTCGTTTGCGCACCGGGAAGCCCATTCGTTTTGTCGTGAACACCCACGGTCATCCGGATCATATGTTCGGCAACGCGGCTTTCGCCGATGGCCAAACGATCTTTGTCGGAAACAGAAATTTGCCCCAGGCACTGACTGCGCGAGCGGCCTTCTATCTGAATGGCTTTCGCGATGCGATGGGAGAGGAGCTCATCTCTGAAGTGAAGATCGTGCCGCCTACAAAATTGGTCGATGGCGAAGCGTCGCTCGATCTCGGCGGCCGAACGTTGTTGCTGCGAGCGTGGCCCGCGGCGCATACCGACAACGATCTAACCTTGTTCGACACGACGACCGGCACGCTGTTTGCCGGCGATCTGGTGTTTGTAGACCACGTGCCCGTCGTCGATGGAAGTATTCGAGGTTGGCTGACGGTGCTTGATCAACTCAGAATGCTCGCCGCTCGACGCGTTGTTCCGGGCCATGGCCCGGTCTCGGATTGGCCCGGTGCGATCGATAACGAGCGGCGCTATTTGGAGCGTCTGGTGTCGGATATACGTAGTGCGATCAGGCAAGGCGTTCCGTTGGCTGCCGCTGCGACAACCGCCGGACGGTCGGAGCAATCGCATTGGAAGTTGTTCGATGACTACAATGCGCGCAATGCGACGGCGGCCTATGCCGAACTTGAGTGGGAATAGCTGTCGGATCGGTGTATGGTGTCGTGTAAGGCGGGGCTGCATTGCTCATGGGTCGGATAATGGCCAGAACCACATTTCGCCAGTTAAGTATCGCGGCCGTCGTCGCTGCGGCTTTATCTCCTCCTGCTCCATCGTTCGCCGCTGCACCTGAGCCATACGATCCTTGGCCCGGGCTCGTGCAGGATTTGTTCAACGGTCGCGCGATGGAGGATGGTGTCGGCATCGTTGCAGTGGAGATGCCGTATCGCGCCGAGGATGCGGCGATCGTGCCGGTGACGTTGCGGATGTCGCTTCCGCCGGGTGATGGACGTCACGTCTCAGCCATCACGCTGGTGATCGATCAGAATCCGGCTCCGATGGCTGCGCGCTTCACGCTTGGGCCCGACGCGGCAATAGCGTCGATCTCGACGCGCGTGCGCGTCAATAACTACACCGATGTTCATGCCGTGGCCGAACTGAGTGATGGCAAGCTTTATGTCGTGAAGACCTACGTCAAGGCATCGGGTGGCTGCTCCGCGCCTGCGGCGAAGACTGTCGATTCAAACGATAGCAAGCTCGGCCAAATGCGATTCCGGCAATTTGCAAAGGCCGATGGCGGTCTGCGCGATGCCCAGATCATGATCCGGCATCCGAATAACTCCGGGCTGCAGATGGACCAGGTGACTCATCTTTACGTACCGGCGTTTTTCGTTGACGAACTGCGCATCTGGCGGGACGACAAGCCGCTTCTCTCCATGGAAGGCGGAATTTCAATCTCGGAAGATCCCAACATCCGCTTCACCTTCGCAGCGAAGGACGCGAAGCAATTCCGCGTCGAGGCGAAAGATACCAGCGGGCATATGTTCAAGGAACAATGGCCGGCCGATCCGTCAGGGATGTGAACTGCGAGTCGCAGGCCGTGGCGTCTATGCGTTAGAAGCAGCGGACTTCGGCTTCGGCCTGCGCCCGGCGTAGGTCGCTCAGCGCGCTTGTTGCCTGAGCCGACGACCGGAATTGGTTCCCCAGATTGCCGTGGACCTGTACCATTCTCAGCACGGTCTCCGCGCTGACGTAACGCGGATAGGGCAGCAGCGATGCAACCACGTCGATCGAACATGAGCATTGATCCAGCACGTGCTGGTTCTCGCCATTGGCTTTCATGCAACCGAAGACATAGTCGGCACGTGCGGAGGTCGGGTAGTCATTGACGTCATCGGCGTGCGAGGCGGGAGCCATCATCATGAGCATACCAAACATTATCAGCAGCGCGCGCGGACGTGACATCGTCGTGCTCCGGCAATTGAAAGATCAGTATAACCTCGTCGCGGGCCATTAGAAATTGTTGCCGGTCCCGATACCATCACTTTTGTCGGGCTAAGTGGCGGCCTCAACGGGAGCTGCGCGCGGGGTGCATGCCGTGATATCGTCGCGCCATCAACAATCCGCCGATGGGAGGTACAATGCTGCGCGTATTGATCGGCCTGGCAGCCGTGGTGCTGATGTCGGGCCATCTGCAAGCCCGCGAGAAGGGAATCCGCTTGTGGAACCTGACTACGGCGACGATCTCCAGCTTCCAACTGTCCCCTGCTGGCACGGATAGCTGGGGCCCTAATCAGACCCTGAACGACAAGGACAAGGAGGTGGATCACGACGAGCGTCTGCGTCTCGTGGACATCGCGCCGGGGCGTTATGACGCGAAGGTCGGCTACGCCAACGGGCGTTCATGCCTGGTCCGCAATCTGGAACTCAAAGCCAACGCGGTGTTCTCGATTGCCGATGCCGACCTGAAGCAATGCAATCGTTAGCCGTTCAAGCCTATGATTCCGTGGCCGTTCGGATCGTGCGATTGGCCGCGTCCGCCCGTTCCGACGGACGAGGGTATTCGCACCGCCATCGTACCGCGTTCCACTTAGGGTGCTCGCCAACCCATCGCGCGATATAGGGTGGCGCATTCATGACGCACTGTTGCGGCGAACCGTGCCAGGCAAACTGAACATGGGCCTCGTGGCAATTGGTCGGGGCCGCGATCGCGCAAACGGTGATGATGAGTTCGATCAGATCCATGTGCCGTAACCCTTCGGTCGAGTTACAAGTGTAGCACGCTCAGCAACGCGCCCAACTCGCCAATAGTTTCAGAACCGATCGATCTAGCTGATCGATCATTACGACCTCCGATTGTCGGATATTTGATGGATGCCCGGCGCAAAGAGCCGATTGACGGTCTGGAGGTCCAGCGGGCATATCTCGGTATCGGAAAGTCCTGCTGCGCCGCAGGTGCGCAGCCACATCCAAACAACCGGGAATATGCTATGGCCGAACGTCAGCACAACACTATCGACCCCATCAAACTCGACAGGCTGGCCGAGGTCGCCATCAAAGTCGGATTGCAGCTGCAACCCGGGCAGGATGTGTTCCTCACCGGCCCGGTCACGGCGCTGCCGCTGGTGCGGCGGATCGCCGAGCATGCCTACAAGGCGGGAGCGGGTCTGGTGACGCCGATTCTGTCGGACGAGGAAATCACCCTGTCGCGTTATCGCTTCGCGCAGGATGCCAGCTTCGATCGCGCCGCTGGCTGGCTTTATGAGGGCGTTGCCAAAGCGTTCGATGCCAATACCGCGCGGCTCGCCATTGTCGGCGACAATCCGATGCTGTTGGCGGGAGAGGACGCAGCCAAGGTGGCGCGCGCCAGCAAGGCCAATTCGATGGCCTATCGGCCGGCGATGGAGCGCATTACCGGCTTCGACATCAATTGGAACATCGTGGCCTTTCCGGGCGCGTCCTGGGCGAAGCTGGTATTTCCCGACGATGAGGAAGAGGCAGCCGTCGGCAAACTGGCGGACGCGATCTTTGCGGCGTCGCGTGCCGACGTCGCCGACCCGATTGCCGCATGGACGGCGCATAACGCCGCGTTACGGGCGCGTACCGATTGGCTGAACGGCCAGCGCTTCCACGCGTTGCAATATTCCGGCCCCGGCACCGATCTCACGATCGGCTTGGCGGACGGTCACGAGTGGGTCGGAGGCGCGTCGATCGCGAAGAACGGCATTGTCTGCAACCCCAATATTCCCACAGAAGAGGTGTTCACCACGCCGCACGCGCTCCGCGTCGAGGGCCGTGTTTGCAGCACGAAGCCGCTGTCCTATCAGGGTACCCTGATCGACAACATCGCGGTGCGCTTCGAGGGGGGGCGCATCGTTGAGGCAACGGCGTCGCGCGGTGCGGAGGTGCTGAACAAGGTGCTCGATACCGATGAGGGCGCGCGTCGTCTCGGCGAAGTGGCGCTTGTGCCGCATTCATCGCCGATCTCGGCCAGTGGGCTGTTGTTCTACAACACGCTGTTCGACGAAAACGCCTCGTGCCACATTGCGCTTGGGCAATGCTATTCGAAGTGCTTCGTTGGCGGCGCCAACCTCACGCCGGAGCAGATCTCTGCGCAAGGCGGCAACACCAGCTTCATTCACATCGACTGGATGATCGGGTCGGATCATATCGATATCGACGGTGTTCATGCCGACGGCCGTCGCGTGCCGGTATTCCGCAAGGGCGAGTGGGCGGCGTGAGGCAAGAGCTGGCTCAGTTGGCGGCGCTGCTAATCCGTTGAACCGTCATGCCCGCGCAGGCGGGCATCCAGTATGTAACACGCCGGCTTGCGATACTGGATCATCCGCCTTCGCGGATGATGACGTTCCCGCCTTATCTGTTGTCTCTTACACGATCCGACTCTTGCGATTGCCCCAGTAGCGGTCGCGGAGCAGGCGCTTGTAAAGTTTGCCGGTCGGCAGCCGCGGCAGTTCGGCCTCGAAGTCGATCGACCGCGGACATTTCTGGCGTGACAGGTTCTGCATGCAGAATTCGGTCAGTTCGGCGACGAGTTCTGCATCGGGTTTGACGCCGGGCATCGCTTGCACCACCGCCTTGACCTCCTCGCCGAGATCATCGTTCGGAACGCCGAACACCGCTGCATCGGCAACCTTCGGATGGGTGATGAGCAAGTTCTCGCACTCCTGCGGATAGATGTTCACCCCGCCGGACACGATCATGAACGTGGCGCGGTCGGTGAGATACAGGAAGCCGTCGTCATCGACATAACCGATGTCGCCGACCGTGCTCATGCTGCCGTCCTCGGAGCGTGTTTCCGCAGTCCGCTTTGGATCTTTGAAGTACTCGAACGGTGTCGCCGTCTTGAACCACAGCGTGCCCGGCGTTTCCTTCGGACACGGCTGCATGTTTTCATCGAGCACATGCAACTCACCGAGCAAGACCTTGCCGACGGTGCCGCGGTGCGCCACCCATTGCGGCGTGTCGCAAGCGGTGAAGCCGAGGCCTTCGGTTGCGCCATAATATTCGTGAATGATTGGTCCCCACCATTCGATCATTTGCTCTTTGACCTGCGGCGGGCAGGGCGCTGCCGCATGGATCGCGACTTCGAGTGATGAGATGTCGTATTTCTTGCGGACATCGTCGGGCAGTTTCAACATGCGTGAAAACATGGTCGGCACAAGCTGACTGTGCGTCGGCCGATACTTTTCGACCAGTTGCAGATAATGCTCGGGATCGAACCGCTCCATGATGATCGCGGTGCCGCCATTGCGAATAACCAGATTTACCGCGGCCTGCGGCGCGGAGTGGTAGAGCGGGGCCGGCGAGAGGTAGACCAGCCCGTCGCGGTAACGCCACATCTTTTGCAGGAAGTCGAACAGTGGCAATTGCTGCGATGCCGGCTGCTCCGGCAGCGGGCGTACGATGCCCTTCGGTCGTCCCGTCGTGCCGGACGAATATAGCATCGCGGTTCCGATACTTTCGTCGGTAATAGGCGTCATAGGGAAACCGGCCACCGCTTCATCGAGGTTGAGGATCGCCTTGCCATCGCCCGGGCCATCGACCACCAGGCTGACTTCCACTTTCGGACACTGCCTCAAGGCCTCGACGACCACCGGGCGCTTCTCTTCCGAGAAGATCAGCACCCGCGATTCACTGTTGTTGATGATGTAGGCAAGCTCGTCGGCTTTCAGGAACGAATTGATGCAGGTGAAATAAAGCCCCGCGCGTTCGCCGACGCCGCAGCATTCCAGATAACGGGCGTTGTTCTCCATGAAGATGGCATAGTGATCCAGCCGTTTAAGCCCGCGACTCCGCAGGAAATGCGCGAGGCGATTGGTGCGGGCTTCGAGTTCGCCATAAGTCACGGTCTCGCCGCTGCGAGCCATGATGAAAGCCGGCTGATCGCCGCGCGACTGGGCATGAATTCCGGAATACATGTCGCCTTCGCTCCCTGATGTTGTGTCCGCCGGACTTGCGCCGGTCGTTGCTTTGGCCTTGGCCTAGCTTGCAGGATATCGCCGCCGAAATCGCTGGCAAGGCAGCACCCTTCGAACTGATAGGGTCCGGCCGGTACGGTTTGTCGCGGTTTACGCTGGCAAAGCCGTCCGGATCGGCTAAGATGGCGGGAGGTATTTACCGACCAACCCCGCATGTTCGCCGCCGTCTTGGTTGCTCCCCCAAATTCCGTCTGTTGCAATCTGTACCAATGTTGCGGTGCACAGAACGCGCGCGCATTATTGCCTGGGCCTCGTCGAGAGCGCTTTCAGCGATGACCGATCTGGCGCGCGAACGGGCTGACGATCTCGCGCCGCATCTAACCGGCGTCGCCGGCTATTCCCGCATCTCTCGCCTGGCCCGTACGCTGACCACGCTCGATCCGTACGATCTGGCGTCGCTTGCGCTGCTGGCGGCGCTGTTCGTTCTCGTGCTGGCGACCTTCCGCGACTACGCCATCACCAACGACGAATGGATTCAGCATCGCTACGGCGAGTTGATCGTCGCTTATTACAAGAGCGGCTTCACCGACCGCTCGGTGTTTGCGCTCGACAATCTTTATCTCTACGGCGGCATGTTCGACATCGTCGCCGTGCTGCTGAGCCACATCGTTGCGCTCGATGCTTTTGATCTGCGCCACCTGATGTGTGCGATGATCGGCGTCGCCGGGCTGGGGTCGGCAATTGCCACGGCGCGGATGATCGGCGGTGCACGGGCGGGCCTGCTCGCCGGTATCGCGCTGGCGGTGTGCGGATCGTGGTACGGCACTATGTTCCATCACAGCAAGGATATACCCTTGGCAGCGGCGATGGCTGGCGCGCTGTATTTCCTGATGCGGGTGGCGCGCGGTCTGCCGAACCCGCAAGCGCGACACGTCGTCGGCTTTGGCGCGCTGACCGGCGCAGCGCTCGGCATCAAGGTGCTGGGCTTGTTGCTCGTCGGGTATGTCGGCATTGCCATTCTGTTGAGCATGCCGAATGCGATGTTCGCCACGCCAGCGCAAGCGGGCAATTACATCTGGCGCTCGCTGGTGCGGTTGGTGCCGGGGCTGGCCATCGCTTATGTCATCATGATCGTGACCTGGCCGTGGGCAGCGCTGTCGCCCCTCAATCCGATCCGCGGCCTGTTCAGCTTTGCAGAGTTTCACTACAACATCCGCACCGTGCTGGATGGCACTGTGTATCGCATGGCGACCATCCCGCGGCTTTACGTGCCGGTCTACATTCTCATCAAGCTGCCGCTGCTGATGCTGGCGGGCGCCGTGTTGGCTATTGCGTTCGCGGCTTTGCCGAAACTGGCGAATGCCGACGTGCCCCGCCGCCAGCGGCGCGAAGTGACGCTGGTGGCGTTCGCCGCGACTTTCCCGGTTCTCTGCGAAGTGGCGCTGCATGGCCCGGCATTCTGCGGCTTGCGGCATTTTCTCTTCGTCTTGCCGCCGCTGGCGATCCTGGCTGGCGTCGGGCTCGATCTCCTGCTGAAATCGTGGCGGAACGTCCGGATGCTTGCCCCGACAGCGATGGCAGTCATTTTGGCCGGGTTCACCTGGAATGCCGTCACGCTGGTTCGGCTGCATCCTTACGAATATCTTGTCTTTAATCCACTTGTCGGCGGCCTTGAGGGCGCTACGCGGCGCTATGCGACGGATTATTGGTTCACCATCATGCCTGAAGCTGTCGACGAACTGGAGGCCTATCTGGCCCGGACCGAACCTGTGGCCAGCCGGGACCCGGGCCATAGCTATTCGGTGGCCATTTGCGGCGAACGGGCGTCGTTCCTGAAAAAGGCGCAGCCGCACCTGCACTGGGCCGAGGTCTGGGAAACGGCGGATTTCTTCATCGCACCGACGCATATGAATTGTGATCGGGACAGCAACGGCGATATCATCGCCACCGTGCGCCGCCTGAATGTGCCGCTCGGCTACGTCAAGGATCAGCGGTCGACGCGGCGGGCGGCCAAGCGAACGGGATAAGGTTTGCGTCGATGCCGACTGTCCCGGGAATGTACTGCTTGGTCCACTTGCCTATGCTATCGGGTCACCCATGAACGCCAACGTCAAAATCCAGATTGGGCACTCCACCTGTCCGCACGATTGTCCCTCGGCCTGCGCTCTCGATGTCGAGGTGATTGACGGCCGCTCGATTGGCCGGGTGCGTGGCTCGAAACTGCAGAGCTACACGGCCGGTGTGGTGTGCGCCAAGGTCGGGCGTTATGCCGAGCGCATCCATCACCCTGATCGTGTCACGCATCCGCTGCGTCGCGTCGGCCCCAAGGGATCGGGACAGTTCGCGCGTATCTCGTGGGACGAAGCGCTCGACGAGATCGTCGCCCGCTTCAATGACGCCGAACGTGATTTCGGCGCTGAGTCGGTCTGGCCATATTACTATGCCGGGACGATGGGGCTGGTGATGCGCGACGGCATCAATCGCCTCGCGCATGTCAAGAAATACTCGCGCTTCTACAGCACCATCTGCTCGACGATTGCCTGGGCCGGATATGCAGCCGGCACCGGCATGGTGATGGGCGTCGATCCGCGCGAGATGGCGAAGTCGGACCTCGTGGTGATCTGGGGCACCAATCCGGTATCGACCCAGGTCAACGTCATGACGCATGCCACGCGTGCGCGTAAAGAGCGCGGTGCGCGCATTGCCGCCGTCGATGTCTATGACAACGAGACCATGAAGCAGGCGGACATCAAGATCATCCTGCGTCCCGGCACCGATGGCGCGTTCGCCTGCGGCGTCATGCATGTGCTGTTTCGCGACGGCTTCGCGGATCGTGCCTATCTGGCCAAATACACCGATTGTCCGGACGAGCTTGAAGCACATCTACAATCGCGCACGCCGGAATGGGCGTCGGCGATCTGCGGTGTCCCGGTCGCGGAGATCGAGGCTTTCGCGCGCGCGGTCGGCGAAATCAGGCGTTCGTACTTCCGGCTCGGTTATGGCTTCACCCGCAGCCGCAATGGCGCTGCGCAGATGCATGCCGCGCTGTGCATTCCGGCGGTGACCGGCGCCTGGCAGTACGAAGGCGGCGGCGCATTCTTCAACAACGGTTCGATCTGGAAATTCGACAAGACTTTGATCGAAGGTCTCGACGCCATCGATCCGACGACGCGGCGACTCGATCAATCCAAGATCGGCCGTATCCTCACAGGAGATGCGGAATCCCTTAAGGGCCGTGGCCCCGTGAAGGCGATGCTGATCCAGAACACCAATCCGGTCACCGTTGCGCCGGAGCAGGCACTGGTGCGGCAGGGTTTTGCTCGCGAGGATCTGTTCGCCGTGGTGCACGAGCAGTTCATGACCGAGACGGCGCAGATGGCCGACATCGTGCTGCCGGCGACGATGTTCATGGAGCACGACGACCTGTATTACGGCGGCGGCCATCAACATATCTCGGTCGGCGCCAAGCTGATCGAACCGCCCGGCGAGTGCCGCTCAAATCACGAAGTGCTGCAGGGACTGGCGCAGCGTCTCGGCGCCAGGCATCCGGCCTTCGACATGACCGCGCGCGAACTGATCGATGCGACCCTGCGCGCCAGCGGGCAGGGCAGCGTTGAAGGCTTGCTCGACGATCTCTGGCGCGATCTGCAGCCGGACTTCCGCACCTCGCACTTTCTCGACGGCTTCGCCCATACCGACGGGAAATTTCATTTCAAGGCCGATTGGCCCAACGTGCCGGTGCCTGTCAACGATCGCATGGGCAAGTGGGACAGCATGCCCGGTCTGCCGGATCATTGGGCGGTGATCGAGGAAGTGGACGCCGAACATCCGTTCCGGCTGGCGACCAGTCCGTCGCGGAGTTTCCTCAACACCACGTTCAACGAGACGCCGTCGTCGAAAGCGCGCGAAGGCGTGCCTTCGGTGATGATGCATCCCGACGATGCTGCAGGCCTGATGATTGCCGACGGCGATATCGTCACCCTCGGCAACATGCGCGGAGAAACGACGCTGACGGCGCGACTGTTCGCAGGCGTACGGCGCGGTGTGATGATCGCTGAATCGGTGCATCCCAATCACGCCCACATCGGCAATCGTGGCATCAACATGCTGACCGGTGCCGAGGCCGTCGCACCCTTTGGCGGTGCGGCGTTCCACGATAACAAGGTCTGGGTACGCAAGGCAGATCTGCTGAAATCCGTTTAGCGCTCATCGCTGGCGCGGTTTGTCGACAACCATCCGTGAAACCAGAATCTGCGCGAGCACAAGGATCGGTGCATGAAGTGGCTTGGCGTGCTGGTTATCGTTATTGTTGGCATCGTCGGGCTCTTTCGCACGGCATATCCCAGCGTAACTGTGCGATATCATCTTACGCTCAATGCTGTGGTTGATGGCGTTCCGAAAGTGGGTTCTGGCGTCATCGAAGTCAGCTACAGCAAAATCCCACAAATTCTGGGATCGTCCGCCGAGTTCACAATCGATGTTCAGGGGGAGGCTGTTGCGCTTGATCTCGGTTCGCATGGAACTCTGTTCGCTCTCCTCAAGGAAGGAGAAGACAGTCGTTCTTCCGCTGAATGGATTGTCTTGCGCGCGTTCAACCTGCCGGGAGGTGCGCTCCCGTCGCCTGTCGAGAAGGGCGTGAAGCAGGTCGGTCAGCTTTCCGGCAAGGTCGATTTGCCGCTGAAAAATTTGCCGCTTCTTGTGCACTTCCGCGACATCAACGATCCGACGACGGTCGAAAAGGTTGATCCGTTTAACCCCCAAAAAACATTAGGTCCCGGCGTCGAGCTTAAAGGGGCGTCGGTTGAGATTGTATCGGCGGGAGTATGGCCCCTCAGTTGGTGGGGAATAACGGGCGAGAGACTCACGCGTGACGTCGACGCAAGGCTCACCTGGTTAAGCGGTTACTTTAATCGAAGGCTTGATGGTGGGCGATTTGAAAGCGTTTCCGCCCCCAACAGATTTGCAAACTCGCTGAGCGCTGGCTCATTTAAAGCGGGGACGATGCGCTGACGATAAGGCTTTGCATCCGAGGCAGCGTCGGTATCGGGGTTTTCATCGGGTACTGAAGCAAGGCTGCTCCCCGCAAGCCCGATTGCGTGGCATCGATCGATTGCGCTACAAATCCTGACGGGATCGCTATCCGATCTCGTGAAGGGATTTCATGTCCGCCAACGATGCGCTGCATATTGCTGTCCTCGCCGGAGATGGCATCGGGCCCGAGGTGATGGCCCCCGCGCTGGAAATCCTGCGCAAGATCGAGGCGACATCGAAACTCAAATTCCGTTTCACGGAAGCAGCGGCGGGCGCCAATCACTATCTGGAAACCGGGGCGTCGATGCCCAAGTCGACGGTGCGGCTTTGCGATGAGGCGGATGCCATCCTGCTCGGCGCCTGCGGTTTGCCGCATGTGCGTTATCCGGACAACACCGAGATTACGCCGCAGATCGAGTTGCGCTTTCTATTCGATCTCTATGCGGGCGTTCGCCCGGCACGATTGATCCCAGGCGTGCCGAGCCCGATCGTCGGCGCGGCAGAGCATGGCATCGATCTGGTGCTGATTCGGGAATCCACCGAAGGGCTGTTCGCCTCGATGGGTAAGGGCGTCGTCACCGATGACGACGCGCGCGAGACGCTGGTCATCACCCGCAAAACCTCGCAGCGGTTATTCGACTTCTCGTTCCGGCTGGCGCAACGGCGCAGGGCGCAGGGGCGGCGAGGCCTGCTGACCTGCGTCGACAAGGCCAACGTCTTCAAGGCATTTGCGTTCTTTCGCGGCATCTTCGATGCCACCGCGGCGCACTATCCCGATGTTGAAACCGCGCGCACATATGTCGACGCTTGCTCGGCGCAGCTCGTCAGGCGGCCGTGGGATTTCGATGTGATGGTCACGGAGAACATGTTTGGCGACATCCTGTCCGACCTGACTGCGGGACTCGTCGGTGGACTCGGCATGGCGCCGTCGGCCGATATCGGCGATCGACATGCGGTCTTCCAGCCATGCCACGGCACCGCGCCGGATATCGCAGGCCAAGGCAAGGCCAATCCGACGGCGATGATCCTCTCCGCTGCAATGATGCTTGATTGGCTGGCTGACAAACACGACGTGCCTGAGGCTGCCAGCGCGGCACAGCGCATCGAGCGCGCGGTTGACAAAGCCTATGCCTGTGGCCTCCGATCGATGGAGTTCGGCGGTGCGGATGGTACAGCCAATATCGCGAGGGCCGTGCTTGCAGAACTCTGACGCCGATCGGTGACGCGATACTTTTGACGCAAGCGAAATCGGCTTCGTGTCACAGCACTTTATAACAAGAACCGTTGAGGGAGAGATGCCATGAAAAGTTTCAAAGTCACCGATTTCAATGCGCCGCTGACCGAGGTCAACGAGCCCACACCGCAGCCCTCCGGCACGCAGGTCTTGATCAAGGTCAAGGCAGCAGGCGTTTGTCACAGCGACCTCCATATCTGGGAAGGCGGCTACGATCTCGGCCATGGCCGTGCGCGGCTGTCGTTGAAAGAGCGTGGCGTGTCGCTGCCGCGCACCATGGGACATGAGACGGTTGGTGAAGTCGTGGCCATCGGGCCGGACGCGAAGACCGATCTCATGGTCGGCGATGTGTGTCTGGTCTATCCATGGCTCGGTTGCGGCAAATGCGCGACCTGCCTTGCCGACGAAGAAAACATGTGCCTGACGCCGAACTCGCTCGGCGTCTATTGCGATGGCGGTTATGCCGATCACATGACAGTGCCCAACGCGAAGTATCTCATCAACCTGAATGGGCTCGATCCCGTTACCGCCGCGCCCTACGCCTGCTCCGGTGTGACCACCTACAGCGCACTCAAGAAGGTCGAAGCGCATCTTAATGAGCCCATTGTCATCATCGGTGCCGGCGGGCTCGGACTGATGGCGCTGTCGCTATTGAAGGCGATGGGCGGCAAGGGCGCCATCGTCGTCGATATCGATGCGCGCAAGCGCGAGGCGGCAGTGCAGGCCGGTGCGCTGGGCGCCGTCGATGGAATGGCATCCGATGCGCTGGAGCAGATTGCCAAGATTGCAGGCGGCCCGGTGCGCGCGGCGATCGATCTGGTCGGCAACGCGCAGACCGCTCAGCTTGGGTTCGATTGTCTAGCCAAAGGTGGCAAACTGATCATGGTTGGTCTGTTTGGCGGCGGCGCGACATGGGCGTTGCCGCTAATTCCGATCAAGGCGATCACCATTCAGGGCAGCTACGTCGGCAACTTGCGTGAAACCAAGGAATTGCTCGATCTGGTGCGAACCAAGAAGATTGCGCCGATTCCGGTGACGCCGATGCCGCTGGCCAAAGCCGATGCCGCGCTCAACGACCTCAAGAGCGGCAAGCTGGTCGGCCGTGCGGTGCTGACGCCGTAAGACGCGTGAGGTGATCCATCCTCGGCCCGGTGGCGGGCGGAGGAAAATTACCGGAAGAACATTTCCTGATTGCGCCGCTCGAGTTCTTCGCCGTAGGTGCGCAGGACATGCGCTTCGCTGACGGTGCCGATCACGGTGCGATCCGCGGCGTTGTCGACCACCGCCAGCACGTCGGCCTCGGTTTTCTCGAACGCCTTCATGATGTCGCGGATCGACGTCAGTGGCAGCAGGAAGGATTCCTGCTGATGCGCCAGCGATGCAACAGGTGTCTCGGGCGGGATATCCGCCGAGTGCAGTTCGGCGACTGATACCAAGCCATCATAGCGCCCATCGGGTGCACGCAGTACCAGATACTTGATACGCCCAGGCTGAAACAGCTTCAACGCTTCGTCGACCGTGGTTTGGCCCGGAATGGTTTCGAAGTCGGAACGCATCAATGTGGTGGCATTGAACTGCTTCACCCAACCGATGTCCTGCGGTCCGCGGATGACCTCGCCGCGCAGATGGAAGCGCCACGTCGCGAAACTGTAACCGAACAATTCACGCACGATCAGCGCCGTCACGGATGAGGCCACGATGGCTCCGACCGTCACCGAGAACTCGCCGGTGATCTCAAGCGCGAGACAGATCATGGCGAACGGCGCCCCGATCACGCCGGTGCCGAATGCCGCGAGAGCGGCAATTGCCGCGATGCCGGATGGCAGCGCTACATCCGGCAGCACCATGCCACTGAGCGTGGCGTAGAGCATGCCGATCAGCGAGCCGAGCAGCAGCGATGCGAAAAACAGTCCGCCACGAAAGCCGGAGCCGATCGTCACGGCTGTCGCCATCGATTTCAGCAGGATGGTGGTGAACAGCAGCAGCCAACCGGGATTGTTGAGCAGCAGCAACTGCATGGCTCCGTGACCGGAGCCGAGTACGGTCGGCGTCAACAACGCCATGGCGCCGATCAACGCGCCGCCGATGATCGGGCGCAAGCCGCGCAGAAAGCGCAAGCGCTGAAAGATCCGCTCGGAGAAAGCCACCGCGAGCATCAATGCGATACTCATGAGCGCGCAGATCACGCCGATCAATGCCGCCTGTCCGATGAGTTCGATCGAAACCGGTGTTGCGTGTCCTGCGATCTGCAGGAACGAGGGGTGGCTGAGCGAACGCGCCACCAGCAGCGCGGCAACGGCGCTGGCGACCACCGGCATGAGATTGGCGGCGGTGTAAGCGCCGAGGATCACCTCGAACGCATAAAACGATCCCGCCAGTGGCGCGGAAAATGCAGCGCTGATGGCGCCCGCCGCGCCGCAGGCAACAAGCAGGCGCATGTCGCTGCGGCGTGCTGCGAGCTTGCGGCCGAAATACGAACCGAAGGCTGAACAAATCTGGGTGTATCCGGCCTCGAGTCCGACCGAGCCACCGAAGCCATTGGAGATGAGGGTCTGGAACGAAATCAACAGACTGCCGCGCATCGACACCCGGCCGCCCAATAGCGCATTGGCTTCGATGGCGTCGGCCATCTGGCCTTTCAACTTGGTGCCGACAAGCCACGCCAATGCCGCCAACACGGCACCGCCAGCAATCGGCACGAACAATGTGCGTTGCCAGGAAATGGTCCCGGTCGCGCTCAAATGTGCATCGAACGGAATTGCGAACAGGACCGAGTGAATGAATTCGCTGAGCGCCGCGATGGTCGCGACGAGCAACCCGCTCAGAACACCGATGACGATGGCGACGGTAACGACGCCGGTCTCGCGATTACGAACGAAATTGCGCAGGACGGCCGGTAGCAGATATCCCGCCGTGGCAGACTTCGAGGCTCGGTGCTGCTGCTTTTCGGCATAAGTCATTCGGAACCCGAAGTACGCGTCTGAGCGCGTTGCCGGCCCTTGGGCGGAAATAGCGAATGGAACCGTGAAGTAGCCGGGAGTGCGGCTGCGGTCACGGATATAACGGGAAACCTACGTTTCACAACGCATTTCGCGGGCCGCAGGGCGGCCTCGCGAAATTGTCAACTCGGTCCGGGCTCGACGCCATCGCGGCTGGAGCACGGGGATCCGAATGTGTCCGGCCGTCAGAGGTTGCTGTCGGTGATGGCCGAATAAACCAATGTGCGAAGCTCGCGCCGCACCGGATAAGCGCTCGACGGCAGCACTTGCGTCATGAAGATGGCGATCAAGTCTTCGGCCGGGTCGATCCAGAACGATGTGGTGGCCGCGCCGCCCCAGGCATATTCGCCGGGGCTGCCGGGGATTAGCGACAGCGCGGGATCGATCGAGATCGAGAAACCGAGTCCGAAGCCGATTCCGGCGTAGGTGGCCTCGCTGAACAGCGAGCGCGAAAGCTGTGTCAGATCCTTGCCGCCCGGCAGATGATTGGTCGTCATCAGCGCCAGCGTCTTGGGAGCAAGCAGGCGCACGCCGCCGAGTTCGCCGCGATTGAGCAGCGCACGGCAGAAGGTGAGATAGTCGGCGGCCGTCGAACACAAGCCGCCGCCGCCGGAAATGAATGATGGCGGTTCGAGGAACGAACTGGTTGTGGGATCGTCCTGCAGTGTCAGGCCGCCTTTGGCGCCGGGTGAATGAAACGTCGCCATGCCGCCGGGCGTCGCATTATAACAAGCGGCGAACCGATGCGCCTTGGCCGCCGGGACGTGGAAGTCGGTGTCATGCATGCCGAGCGGCTGGAAGATGCGCTCGCGCAGGAATTGCTCGAATGGCTGGCCGCTGATCTTCTCGATCAGGTAGCCGATCACGTCGGTGGATACGGAATAATTCCACGCCTCGCCGGGCGAAAACTCCAGCGGGATGCTGGCAAGGTCGTCGATCATCGACTGCATGGTGCCGGCCTTCTCGACTTCGCCAATCTTCTTGGCACGATAGGCGGCATCGACATTGGAGCGTTGTTGGAAGCCGTAGGTCAGGCCCGAGGTATGGCGCAGCAGATCGACGATCTGCATCGGGCGCGTCACCGGTCTGGTCAGGAATGGCGGCGTGGTGCCGGCCTGGAACACCCGCAAATCCTGCCATTGGGGGATGTATTTGTGCACGGGCTCATCAAGCGCGACGCGGCCTTCCTCGACCAGCATCATGAACGCCACCGAGGTAATCGGCTTGGTCATCGAATAGATGCGGAAGATGGTGTCGTCCTGCATCGGCTTTTTGCGTTCGAGATCTGCGTAGCCCTGCACGGCGCTGTGGGCGATGGCGCCACGGCGGTAGATCAGCGTCTGCGTGCCGGGGAAACGGCCGCTATCGATGTAGCGCCGCTTGAGATGATCCTCGACGCGTGCCAACGCGGTGGCGGACATGCCCAGCGTAACCGGAGGGGCGGATTTCGCGATCAGTTCCAGTTCGACTTGCTGGGCTTTGCGTTGGACGGTCATCAATCATTTCTCCGGGGGACGGTCAGTTTCACGGCGTTTCGTTGACGAATTGGTCGGCCATAATATTCACGCGCGAGACAAACTGCGCAATATAGTCCGTCCTGTAAATCGGTCCTCAAGCAATTCCGGAAACGCGAATGCCCATGACAAAACGGCCGTTCGGCCCTTCAGGTAGCGACGTTTCGGTCATCGGGCAGGGTACATGGTATCTCGATCAGGGCGATCGTGCGGCGGCCATCGCGGCATTGCGGCGCGGCCTCGATCTCGGCATGAGCCATATCGACACCGCCGAGATGTATGGCGACGCCGAACCGGTCGTCGCGCAGGCCATCGCTGGCCGCCGCGACGAGGTTTTTCTGGTGTCGAAGGTTTTGCCCAGCAACGCCTCGCGGCTTGGCACGATAACGGCCTGCGAGCGCTCGCTGAAACGGCTGCAGACCGACTGGCTGGATTGCTACCTGCTGCACTGGCGTGGACAATATCCGTTCGAAGAAACCGTCGCCGCCTTCGAGCAGCTGGTCGCCGCCGGCAAGATCCGTTCGTGGGGCGTCAGCAATTTCGATGCCGACGATCTTGACGAATTGCTGGCGGTCGCCGGCGAGGGACGCATTGCCTGCAATCAGGTCCTGTATCATTTGCGCGAGCGCGCCATCGAGTACGCGGTCATCCCATGGTGCGAGGCGCACGGCGTCGCTGTGACAGCCTATTCGCCGTTCGGGCACGATGATTTTCCGCAAGGAGATTCGGCGCAGGGCCGTGCGCTGCAGGCCATCGCCGATGCACGCCACGTCACACCGCATCAGGTTGCCCTGAGCTTCCTGACACGGCAACCGATTGTCTTTGCGATCCCCAAGGCCTCGTCGGCGTCACATGCGGCGGACAACGCCGCAGCCGGCAACTTGACGTTGAACGAGGACGAGATCGCCGCACTCGACCGCGCTTTTCCGCGCGGACTGCAGCCGCGCAGCCTGCCGATGTTATGACGGTGCATAACGGCTGCCCATTCGCGCTACTTGTCGCGGTGGCGCGAATAGCGTTTGGTCGAGCAATCTCCACCGAACCAGATTCCAGGGACCGTTTTGCCCCCATCTCCCACGCCAGTTCCGGCATTCGCCAGCGATTCCGGGTATTCGCCGATTCGTGAGCGCGCCCGCGCGCCGCAGCGAACCGATCGGCCGTTCCGCGGCATCTCGCTGGTCATCGCCTCGACGGTATTTCTGGCCTGTTCGGATGCGATGTCGAAATACCTCACCAAGGAACTGCCTCCGATCGAAATCGCCTGGATCCGTTTTTCGGTGTTCGTGCTCATCATGCTGCCGGCCATCGTGTTGCGGCCCGGCGGCAATGTGCTGCGAACGACGCGCCCTGTCTTACAGGTGTTGCGTGGCGTCGGCCTCGTGGCGTCGTCGTTGTTTTTCATCTGGGGCCTGCGCTATCTGCCGATTGCAGAGGCCTCGGCGACGGCGTTCGTCGCGCCCGTCTTCGTGACCTGCCTGTCGATCGTCGTGTTGGCGGAAAAGGTCGGCGTGCGGCGCTGGATCGCAACCATCGTCGGCCTTGTCGGGGTACTCATCGTGGTGCGGCCGGGCACCGATGCGTTTCACCCCGCGGCGTTCTTTCCCATCACGTCGGCGCTGGGCTGGGCCTTTGCGCTGGTGCTGACGCGGCAGATCAGCGGCAGTGACCGCCCGGTGACGACAATGGCATACTCGGCGATTGTCGGGCTCGCGGTTCTCACCGCGCTGGTTCCGTTCGTCTGGGTGACGCCGACCTGGACCCAGGTTCTCATCGCCATCGGGATCGGTGTGTCGTCCACGGCCGGCCACTGGATTGTCGTGCTGGCCTATCGGCACGCCGATGCATCCGTGCTGGCGCCATTCACCTACAGCCAACTGGTGTGGGTCAGCATCCTGGGCTTCGTGATGTTCGCTGAACTGCCGGATCGCTGGACCGTGCTGGGTGCGGCGATCATCATCTGCAGCGGTCTTTACATCGCGCATCGCGAGCGGGTGCGCAAATTGCGGCGAGTGGCCGCGGAAGCTTACCCCAGCGCGTGATCGGCGCTCATACCGGCAGCGCGATGGAATATTTCACCTGGCTGAGCGCGAAGCTCGACTCGATCGAGGCGATGCCATCGAGCCGTGTCAGTTTGGTCTTCAGAAACGTTTCGTAGGACGGCAGGTCGGCGGCGACCACGCGCAACAGATAATCGCGATTGCCGGTCATCAGGTAGCACTCCAGCACTTCGTCCCAGCCGGAGATCGCTTTGGCGAAACGGTCGAGGTCTTCTTCCTTCTGCCGCGCCAGCTTGATCGAGATGAAGACGCTGACATGCAGTCCGAGCGATGTCTGATCGACGGTCGCGATGTAGCGGGTGATGACGCCGCGCTCTTCCAGCAGCTTGACACGACGATGGCATGGCGAGACCGAGAGCCCGACCTTGTCAGCGAGCTCCTGCATGGTCGTTCGTCCATCCCGCTGCAGGATGGCGATGATCTTGCGGTCGATGGTGTCGAGGGTATTCACTGGGAAGGATCCATTAAAATCTGCAAATTATTAGTATGATATACCAATAAATATCGATAGCGCGCGAAATTTTGAGAATTACGGAGGTCGCGTCCCGGCTACCATGAGACTTGCATCGCTCATGTGAGTCTTCGCCATGCCCCTCGATCCCCGTCGCCTTGAACTGCTGACAGCCCTCGCACGCAAGGTGCTGTGGCTGTCGTCGTGGACCATCCATCACGCCAATCATGTGCGGCCCAATGTCGATGGTCTGAAGGTCGGTGGACATCAGGCGTCGTCGGCATCTCTCGCTACCATCATGTCGGCGCTGTATTTCTGCGTCCTGAGGCCGGAAGATCGCGTCGCGGTGAAGCCGCACGCCAGTCCGGTGTTTCACGCCATCCAATATCTGTTCGGGCATCAGACCCGCGACAAGCTGGAAAATTTCCGCGGCTACAAGGGCGCGCAGTCGTATCCGTCACGCACCAAGGATGTCGACGATGTCGATTTTTCCACCGGCTCGGTCGGGCTCGGCGTGGCGCAGACGTTGTTCTCGTCGCTGGTGCAGGATTATGTCGGCGCCCATGGCTGGTTGAACGGTCGTCGTGAAGGACGGATGATCGCGCTGGTCGGCGACGCCGAGATGGACGAGGGCAACATCTTCGAGGCATTGCTCGAAGGCTGGAAGCAGGGACTGCGCAATACCTGGTGGATCGTCGACTACAATCGCCAGAGCCTCGATGCCGTGGTGCGCGAGGGTCTTTGGGAGAAGTTCGAGACCATGTTCCGCAACTTCGGCTGGGACGTGGTGATTGTGAAGTATGGCAAGCTGATGCAGGCGGCGTTCGCCGAACCGGGCGGCGAAGCGCTGCGCCGCTGGATCGACAACTGCCCGAACCAGATGTATGCGGCACTGTGTTTTCAAGGCGGCGCGGCGTTCCGCAAGCGGCTGCATGACGAGATCGGCGATCAGGGCCCAGTGACGGCGCTGATCGAGCGGCGCACCGACGCGGAATTGCTGGCGCTGATGTCGAATCTCGGCGGCCACGATATGGCCTCGATGCTGGAAGCCTTCGAAGCCATCGATCACGATCGCCCAGTGTGCTTCATCGCCTACACCATCAAGGGCGTAGGCCTGCCGTTCCAGGGCCACAAGGACAACCACGCCGGGCTGATGACGCCGACCCAGATGGAGGCCTTCCGTCAGGCGCAGAATATCCGGGACGGTCATGAATGGGACAAGTTCGAGGGCCTGCCGCAATCGTCCGACGAACTCGCTACTTTCCTGCAGCATGTGCCGTTCAATCGCGATGGCAAGCGGCGTCTCGATGCACCCCAGGTCGCCATGCCGGAACGGCTGGCATTCACGCCTGCTGCGCAGATGTCGACGCAGCAAGGCTTCGGCCTGATCCTCAATGAACTGGCGCGCGGCGATTCCGATCTTGCGTCGCGCATCGTCACCGCGTCGCCCGACGTCACGGTCTCGACCAATCTTGGACCGTGGGTCAATCGGCGCGGGTTGTTCGCCAAGGCGACCGCCGCGGACCTGTTCAGGAAGGAGAAGATTCCCTCGACCTTTACCTGGGAGTATTCGCCGAAGGGGCAACACATCGAACTCGGCATCGCCGAGATGAATTTGTTCATCCTGATGTCGGCGCTTGGATTATCGCACGAGATCAATGGCGCGCGGCTCCTGCCGATCGCGACGCTGTACGATCCGTTCATCGAGCGCGGACTCGATGCGTTGAACTACGCCTGCTATCAGGATGCGCGCTTCATGGTGGCTGCGACACCGTCCGGCATCACGCTGGCGCCGGAAGGCGGGGCGCATCAGTCGATCGCGACACCGCTGATCGGCATGGCGCAGGACGGGCTGGCGTCATTCGAGCCGGCGTTTGTCGATGAACTCGCCAGCATCATGCGCTGGGGCTTCGCGCATATGCAGCGCGATCTTAACGACAAGGGCGACGAGCAGAGCGGCATGCGCAGCGGTGGATCGGTCTATCTGCGGCTGTCCACCCGCACCATCGACCAACCGCAGCGGATCATGACGCCGGGGCTGCAGCGGCATATCGCCGATGGCGCCTATTGGCTGCGCGAACCGGGACCGAATGCAGAGGTGGTGGTGGCGTATACCGGGGCGGTGGCACCGGAGGCCATTGAAGCCATCGGCCTGCTCGGCGAGAGCCGCCGCGACGTTGGACTGCTGGCGATCACTTCGGCGGACCGGCTGCATGCCGGTTGGACCGCCGCGCGGAAAATGCGGCGCGAGCGGCGTGGCGCGCCCTATATGAGCCACATCGAGAAACTGCTGGCGCCGCTGCGGCGCGATTGCGGCATTGTCACTGTGCTCGACGGGCATCCGGCGACGCTCGGCTGGATCGGTGCGGTGTGCGGTCATCGCATGGAAGCGCTTGGCGTCGAGCACTTCGGCCAGACCGGCAGCCTCGGCGATCTGTATCGGCACTATGGGCTCGATGCCAACGCGATCATCGACGCAGCGGAATCGCTGACCGCTGGCGGGCCGGTGCGACATCGCAAGCTGGCGGTTTAGGCGTTTCTGGCGGCCGACTTGCGTCTACACGCTAATTTGACGAGATGCCGCAATCGCATTCGTGACCCTTGCGTCAGGCGGGTTCAATTCCCTGAAGTTTCGTGCAAGGATGGTGTCAGAACGTCTCCGTTCCATCCAAATATCACGAAATCTGTGAGGTCTCGTCATGGTCAATCGCATGCAGTTCTACATCGACGGCGCTTGGGTCGATCCCGTCGTCAAGAAGTCGACGCCGGTGATCAATCCCGCCACCGAAGATGCGATGTACGACGTTGCGCTCGGCTCCAAGGCCGACGTCGACAAGGCCGTTGCCGCCGCCAAGCGGGCTTTCGAGACCTACTCGCAGACCAGCCGCGAGGAGCGGGTCGCGCTGCTCAGCAAGATCATCGAGATTTACAAGGGGCGCATGAAGGAGATCGGCGCCGCCGTCTCCGATGAGATGGGCGCGCCGCTGCCGATGGCCGAACGCTTGCAGGCGGGTGCCGGCCTCGGCCATCTCGCCTCGACCCTCGAAGTACTGAAGAACTATCAGTTCGAGGAACCGCTTGGTTCCGCAGTCGTGGTGCGCGAACCGATTGGCGTCATCGGCATGATCACGCCGTGGAATTGGCCGCTGAACCAGATCGCCTGCAAGGTCGCTCCGGCGCTGGCCGCGGGCTGCACCATGATCCTCAAGCCGTCGGAATATACGCCGACGTCGGCGTTGATCTTCGCCGAGATCCTGCATGAAGCCGGTGTGCCGAAGGGCGTCTTCAATCTCGTCAATGGCCTCGGCCCAGAGGTGGGCGCGGCGATGAGCGAGCATCCGGATATCGACATGATCTCGTTCACCGGCTCGACCCGCGCCGGCATCGACGTGGCGAAGCGCGCTGCGCCGACCGTCAAGCGCGTCAGTCAGGAACTCGGCGGCAAGTCGCCGAACGTCATCCTTGACGACGCAGACCTTGCCAAGGCGGTGACCGGTGGCGTGGCGCACATGTTCAACAACTCCGGCCAGTCGTGCAATGCGCCGTCGCGCATGATCGTGCCGCTGTCGAAAATGAAGGAGGTTGCCGCCATCGCCAAGGGCGTTGCCGACAAGACCAAGGCGGGCGATCCGCGCGCCGAAGGCACCACCATCGGGCCGGTGGTCAACCGCGTGCAGTGGGACAAGATTCAAGGCCTGATCCAGAAGGGCATCGACGAAGGTGCGACACTGGTGGCCGGCGGTCCCGGTCTGCCGGAAGGCGTCAACAAGGGCTTCTATGTGCGCCCGACGATCTTCGCCGACGTCACCGACAAGATGACCATCGCCAACGAAGAAATCTTCGGGCCGGTGCTGGTCATCATGGGCGCGAAGGATGAGGCGGAGGCGGTGAAGATCGCCAACGATACGCCGTACGGTCTCGCGGGTTATGTGTCGGCCGGAACCGTCGAGCGGGCGCGCAAGGTCGGCCGCCAGATCCGCGCCGGCAACGTCAATCTCAACGGCGTGCCGAATGAGCGCACCGCGCCGTTCGGTGGCTACAAGCAGTCCGGCAACGGCCGCGAGTGGGGCAAGTTCGGTCTCGAGGAATATCTCGAGGTGAAAGCCATCGCCGGGTTCAACGCGGCCTGATCGACGCAATGAACAGCACAACGCCGGAACGGGATCGCAATCCCGCTCCGGCGTTTCTTTTGCCTTCTGACGATGACGTGTGAGAAGGACCGATGACGGACGCGTTTCACATCCGTAGCGTTCAGGCGTTCTGCTATCGCTATCCGCTGACGACGCCGGTGGTGACGTCGTTCGGCACCATGCGCGACCGTCCCGCTGTGTTCATCCGCGTCGAAGATAGCGACGGTGTCGTGGGCTGGGGCGAAGTGTGGTGCAATTTTCCGGCGGTCGGCGCCGAACATCGCACTCGTCTCATCAATGACATGCTGGCCCCGATGCTGGCGCAGCGCAGCGTCACGCACCCGTCGGAGGTGTTTGAACATCTCAGTACGCAAATGAGCGTCATGGCACTGCAATCCGGCGAACCGGGTCCGTTCGCGCAGGCGATTGCGGGGATTGACATCGCGCTGTGGGACGTGTTCGCGCAGCGTGCCAGGTCGCCGCTTTGGCGTTTGCTCGGTGGCACGTCGGGCCGCATGCGCGTTTATGCCAGCGGCATCAACCCCACCGGATCGGTGGCGATGGCCGAGGCAGCGCTCGGGCGCGGGCATCGTGCCTTCAAACTGAAGATCGGCTTCGATGCGGAGCGTGATGTCGCCAATCTTACGGAATTGCGTCGGGTGATCGGTAGCGATCCCATTGCCGTGGACGTCAATCAGGCGTGGACACTCGAGCAAGCGATGCGATTGACGCCCGCTCTGGAGCAATTCGATCTGGCCTGGCTGGAGGAGCCGCTGCGCGCCGACCTGCCGTGGCCTGAGTGGCAGACTTTGAAGCAGGGAACCGCGATACCGTTGGCGGGCGGTGAAAACATCGCGGGCCGCGACGCCTTCTCCACCGCCCTCGCGCAGGATGTATTCTCCGTAGTGCAGCCCGACGTGGCGAAGTGGGGCGGCATCACCGGTTGCATCGCGGTTGCGCGCGATGTCATCGCCGCCGGGCGTATGTATTGCCCGCATTATCTCGGCGGTGGCATCGGGTTGCTGGCATCGGCGCATCTGCTGGCCGCCGCAGGCGGCGACGGCATGCTGGAAGTCGACAGCAACGACAATCCGCTGCGCGACCAGTTCTGCGGTGCGGTTGCCAGCATCGAGGATGGCTGGATCGAACTGCCGGAGGCATCCGGCCTCGGCATCGCGCCGGACATTGCAGCAATCGAACGGTACCGGACGCTGTAAGCACGCAAAAAAACGTCAGCCGCCCGGCGCGCCTTGCGTATTAACGTAGAGCGCGTAGATCGATTGGCTCGCGGCCATGAACAGCCGGTTGCGCTTGAGGCCGCCGAAGCAGACGTTGGCGCAACGCTCCGGGAGCGCGATGCGGCCGATCAAAGCCCCATCCGGGGCGAAGATATGCACGCCATCCAGTTCCGGCTCGCCCATGCCCCAGCCGCACCATAAATTGCCATCGATGTCGCAGCGCATGCCGTCCGGCGTGCCGGGACCGGCGTCGATATGGATGCGGCGATTGCTGACGGTCGCGCCATTCGCGGCGACGTCGTAGGCGAGGATTTTGCGGTTCGGTACGCCGCGCGACTCGACGACGTAGAGGATTGTTTCGTCCGGCGAGAAACACAGTCCGTTCGGCCCGAGAACGCCCTCAGCTACGATAGAGACCGCACCGCTGTTGCCATCCATCCGATAGACGTTTTGCGGCAGCTCTGGTTCGGCCTTGTAGCCCTCGTAGTTGCCGAGCAGGCCGAACACCGGATCGGTGAACCAGATCGAGCCGTCGGATTTCACCACGACGTCGTTCGGCGAATTCAGCCGTTTGCCGCCGAACGTATCCGCCAGCACGGTGAGCGAGCCGTCGTATTCGGTACGGGTGACGCGTCGGCCACCATGCTCGCAACTGACCAAGCGGCCCTGGCGGTCGCGGGTATGGCCATTGGCGAAGTTGGATGGCTTGCGGAAGATGCTGACCGCGCCGGTTTCCTCTTCCCACTTGAGGATGCGATTGTTCGGGATGTCGCTGCATAACAGATAGCGGCCATCGCCGAACCACACCGGCCCCTCGGCCCAGCGAAGCCCGGTGGCGATCCGCTCCACCGCCGACAGTTTCAGCCAATACTTCTCGAAACGAGGATCGAAGCTCTGAATGGCTGGATCGGGATAACGCGTGGCGGGCCGCCAGCCGTCGTCGAAAAGTTCGGGATTATCGGGCATGGCGGTCTCGTAGTGGAAGGTTGGCAGGGCGGGGGCGAATTGCCTCGCATCATGCGCGGTGGGGGCGTTTCGTGCAACACAGCGTGATTGCGCGGATTGTTGACAACAATCGCGATGGCCACCTAACTGTCGGATAACAAGCAAGCGACAAGGAAATGCCGATGGCCGATGGGCTTCGCAAGGGACTGACGAGCTATGGCGATGCGGGCTTCTCGCTGTTTCTGCGCAAGGCTTTCATCAAGGCGGCAGGCTATTCCGACGATGCGCTGAACCGGCCGATCGTCGGCATCACAAACACCCATAGCGACTATAATCCGTGCCACGGCAATGCACCGGCGCTGATCGAAGCGGCGAAGCGCGGCGTCATGCTGGCGGGCGCGCTGCCGATGGTGTTCCCGACTATCTCGATCGGGGAGAGTTTTTCTCATCCGACCTCTATGTATCTGCGAAATCTGATGGCGATGGATACCGAGGAGATGATCCGCGCCCAGCCGATGGACGCCGTGATCGTCATCGGCGGCTGCGACAAGACTTTGCCGGCGCAGATCATGGCTGCGGTCAGCGCTGATCTGCCGACGGTGGTGATACCGGTCGGTCCCATGGTGGTTGGCCATCACAAGGGCGAGGTGCTCGGGGCCTGTACCGATTGCCGCCGCTTGTGGGCGAAATATCGCGCCGGCGAAATCGACGATGCCGAAATCGAAGCCGTCAACGGCCGCCTCGCGCCGTCGGTGGGAACATGCATGGTGATGGGCACCGCAAGCACCATGGCCTGCGTCACCGAAGCGCTGGGCCTGTCGCTGCCGATGAGCGCGACGATTCCCGCGCCGCATGCCGAGCGCATCCGCTCGGCCGAAGCCAGCGGCAAGTGCGCGGCGGAGATGGCCAAGCGCAAGGGCCCGAGGCCGAGTGAATTGCTGACGCCTGCGGCGTTCCGCAACGCGCAGGTGGTGCTGCAGGCCATCGGCGGTTCGACCAATGGGCTGATCCATCTCACGGCGATTGCCAATCGCACGCCGCATCGCGTCGATCTCGCTGCGTTCGACAAATTGGGCCGCGAGGTGCCCGTGCTGGTCGATCTCAAGCCGTCCGGCGAGCACTACATGGAGCATTTCCACCATGCCGGCGGCGTGCCGAAGCTGATGAGGCAGCTCGGCGACCTGATCGATCTCGATGCCAAGACGATCACCGGCGCCACGCTGCGCGAGGTCGTCGCCAACGCCGAGGAGGTGCCCGGACAGGACGCCATCCGGTCGCGCGACAACCCGATCCGCCGCGAGGGCGCGATGGCGGTGCTGCATGGCAATCTGGCGCCGCGCGGCGCGGTCATCAAGCATTCGGCGGCGAGCGAAAAATTGCTGCAACATACGGGGCGCGCGGTGGTGTTCGAGTCGGTCGAGGACATGACGTTGCGGATCGATGATCCGGCGCTTGACGTCACCGCCGATGACGTAATGGTGTTGCGCAACGCCGGCCCGAAGGGCGCGCCGGGGATGCCGGAGGCCGGTTATCTACCGATTCCGAAGAAGCTGGCGCGCGAGGGCGTCAAGGACATGGTGCGGATTTCCGATGCGCGGATGAGCGGCACCGCGTTTGGAACCATTGTACTGCACATCACGCCCGAGTCCGCCGTCGGTGGGCCACTGGCGCTGGTGCGAAGCGGCGATCGCATCCGGCTCGACGTGGCTGCGCGCAGCATCGAACTGCTGGTAGACGATACCGAACTGCAGCGCCGCCGTGCAACACTACAACTCCCAGCCACGCCGGACTGGGCGCGGCGCGGTTATGCGCATCTGTTTCATGAAACCATTTTGCAGGCCGACGATGGCTGCGATTTCGATTTCATGACCGGCAGAGGCAAAGCGTAGATCTATTTCGTCTTGCCGAGGAATTTCGCGACTGCCGTGCGATAGGCCTCAGTCTGCATGCACGCGGCGATGCCGTTGGCTTCGGCCTCGAGTTGCGCGACCAACGTTGTCGAAGATGCGGCGTGGATCAATTCCTTGGTCGTCTTGATCGAGGCGGGGGCGTTACGGGCGATGCGTTGCGCAAGCTCGCGCGTCGCCTGCTTCAGTTCGTCGGGAGGGACGACCTTGGCCAGCAGACCCCACTCGTAAGCATGCGCCGCGGAGAAACTGTCCTCGGCGAGAAAAATCTGCAGCGCGCGCCGCGAGCCGACGATTTCGGTCACGCCGACGGTGCCGCCGCCATCGGGCGAGACGGCGATCTTGTTATAGGCCGCGGTGAATCTCGCGTCGCTGGCGGCGATACACATGTCGGCGATGAAAGCCAGCGACAGCCCGGCGCCGGCCGCGGAGCCGTGGACGCTAGCGATGACGATCTTCGGCATCTGCCGAAGGCTGCGGATGAAGGCGTGGTAGTGCGACAGCAATTCATGCACCACCGGGACGATCCTCTCGCCGGCGTTGCCGAGGGTTTGCAGGTCGCCACCGGCGCAAAACGCTTTGCCGTTGCCCTCGATCACCAGCACGCGAATGTTGTCGTCATCGGCGACTTGTGTAGCGAGTTGCTCGAGCCGCTGCGCGATAGCGAGATTGATCGAATTGAAAGCCGACGGCCGGTTGAGCGTAATGGTCGCCACGGCGCCATCGACGCTCAGCAGCGCCGGCTCATCCGAGGTCGGTGTAGCGGTCAAGGTCATGACGTCATCCTTGTTGCGGCAATATCGCGCTCGCCCCATTTAACGCTATCCGCGTGACCGCTGACAACAGGTTCTGCGGCGCGTGCAGCAGGCTGTATCGATCTCGCGGGGCGGATGTCGCAAACGATTGTGACGGGCCCGATAATGTGAGCGAGATTCGACGTTCGGGTGCACGGCAGCGGATAGAATTGCTTTACGCCATACCGGAAACATGCTCGAAGGACGACAGTCAAGGCGTAGAGTTGCAATCATGACGACGGACGAAACCATTTTGGTCGTTGGCGCCGGGCACGCCGGTTTTCAACTCGCGGTATCGCTGCGACAGGCCGGATTCCAGGGGCCGATCAAGCTCGTCAACGACGAGGCGTTGCTGCCGTACCAGCGGCCGCCGCTTTCCAAGGCTCACCTGAAGGGCGATGGCGGCGAGGAATTGATTCTCTTCCGGCCGCGGAAATTTTTCGACGATCAGAAGATCGAACTCATTTCGGATCGCGCGGTGGCTATAGATCGCGCCGCACGTGCTGTGCGGTTCGCCTCCGGTGGAACGCAAGGCTATGCGCACCTGGTGCTCGCGACCGGCGCGCGCAATCGATTGTTGGATATTCCGAATGCCAACCTCGACGGAGTGATGTACCTGCGCACGTTCGCCGAGAGCGAAGCGTTGCGCAAGCGGATCAAGGCGGCACGGCGCGTCGTCGTCGTCGGGGCCGGGTTTATCGGCCTGGAGTTTGCCGCTACCGCCCGCGCCAAAGGTCTCGATGTCGATGTGGTCGAACTCGCGCCACGTGTCATGGCGCGCGCGGTGACGCCGGAGATCTCAGCCTACTTCCAGCGCAGGCACAGTGAGGCAGGTATTCGCCTTCACTTCGGCGTCAGCGCGACCGAAATCGAAGCCGAGAATGGCGTGGTCACGGGGATCAGTTTGAGCGATGGTCGGCGACTTGCTGCCGATCTCATCGTGGTCGGTGTCGGCGTGTTGCCCAATGTCGAGCTCGCCGCGGAGGCCGGGCTCGCGGTGGCGTCCGGCATCATCGTCGACGAGCAGATGTTGACCGACGATCCGTATATTTCCGCCATCGGCGATTGTGCGTTGTTCGCCAGCCCGCGCTTTGGCGCGCCGCTGCGGCTGGAGTCTGTGCAGAACGCCACCGATCAGGCGCGCTGTGTTGCCACGCGCCTGACGGGCAAGCCGGAGCCCTATGACAGCCTGCCGTGGTTCTGGAGCGATCAGGGCAACGACAAGCTGCAGATCGCCGCGCTGACAACGGGCTTCGACCAGGTGGTGTTGCGCGGCGATCCGGGGCAGGGCGCGTTCTCAGCGTTTTGCTACAAGGATGGGCATTTGATCGGTATCGAGTCGGTCAACCGCGCCGGCGATCACATGTTCGGTCGCCGGTTGTTGGGAGGTCATCGCTCGATCGCGCCGGAACAGGCTGTCGATCCGAACTTCGATCTGAAGAAAGCTCTGGCCTAGGTCGCCGCATTACGATCGCAACGCGCGTACATTGCCGCGCGCCGGTCGCTCGAACTCCTGCTGGACCGCGACGATGTCGGCAAGCGTCGGCAGGCCTGCCTCGTTGCCGAGGTGCTGCACCTTATGAGCCGACGCGGCTTGCGCGAAGGCGAAATGTTCCTGCCAGCTTTTGGACTGATCGCTGAGATAGGAGTAGACATAAGCGCCGTGAAACACGTCGCCCGCGCCGTTGGTGTCCAGCACGCGCGCGGCGGGCACGGCCAGCGCCGGAATTTCCCGCACCACGCCGGTCTCGTCGTACCAGATCAATCCCCGCTCGCCGAGCGTCACGCCGCCGACTTTGCAGCCGCGCCGCTTGAGATAGTCGAGCATGGCTTCGGGATCGTAATTCATCTGCTCACACAGCCGCTCTGCAACGATCGCGACGTCGATGAAACCCAGCAGTTCGTCGGTGTTCTCGCGCAGTCCGCCGCCATCGAGCGACGTGAGAATGCCGGCCTCGCGGCAAAGCCTGGCGTAGTGCAGCGCGGCGTCGGGCTGGTGGCCATCGACATGCAGCGCACGGCATCCGGACATATTCAGCATTGGAAACGGATGCAGATGATCGTCATCGCGACAGCGGACGATGGCGCGCTTGCCGTCCTTGGGCATGATGAACGACAGGGACGAGGTTCTCACCTTCCGCGCATGAAGCGGAATGCCGTATTTGAGCGCCATGTCCTGGAACATGCGGCCAAGCCAATCGTCGGCGACTGTCGCCAAAAGATCGGGCACGATGCCGAGCTTGGCGCAACAGAATGCCGCGGTCACGGCATTGCCGCCGAACGATACCGCGTAGGCGGAAGCGACATGCTTTTCGTCACCGGTCGGCATGTGGTCGGTGAGAAACGTCACATCGATGTAGGTCTGTCCGATAAAGAGCGCGTGCATCGATCAATCCGCCGGGCTGTGATCGCCGACTGCGATCCGGGATTTCGATAGTGCCATAGATTAGCACCGCTTATCGTCGGTCATTCGCACAAATAACTCGCATTGGCCGGGTACATGCGCGATAAGCTCCTGTGTCGATGTGGCCGTTTTGGGATCGCCGCTCTTTGAGTGGCAGCCGATCTGTCAACGGCTTCAGGCGAGCGGAGGTTCCCTCGCGCCTGCGAGTTGAATGAGGCTCAGATGTCGGTTTATTCCGGTCCGGTCTTCGATATGGCGGCACAGCAGTTCGGCGTGATCGCCGATTATCTGGCGATACCCTTCGACGAACGCGACCGCTTGTTGCTGCCCAAGCGCGCGATCACCGTATCCTGTCCGATCCATCGCGATGACGGTTCGGTCGCGGTGTTCGAAGGCTATCGCGTGCAACATCATCTGACTCTCGGACCGACTAAGGGCGGCACCCGTTTCGCGCCGAGCGTAGATATCGGCGAAATCGCGGCGCTGGCGATCTGGATGAGCTGGAAATGCGCCCTAGTCGGTCTTCCGTATGGCGGAGCCAAGGGCGGAATCCGAGTCGATCCCGCGCTGATCTCGCGGCGCGAACTGGAAGGCCTGTCGCGGCGCTACATGCAGGAGATGATTCCCTTCGTCGGGCCACATACCGACGTGATGGCGCCGGACATGGGAACCAACGAGCAGGTGATGGCCTGGTTCATGGATACCTATTCGATGTATCAGGGACAAACGATCACTGAAATCGTGACCGGCAAGCCGGTCAGCTCCGGCGGCACGTTGGGGCGGCGCGAGGCAACCGGGCGTGGTGTCGCTTATCTGGCGCGGCGTGTGCTGAATCATCTCGCGATCGATCTCGCCGGCGCGACTGCCGTGGTGCAGGGTTTTGGCAATGTCGGATCTTATGCGGCGTTGGAGCTGCACAATTTCGGGCTCAAGGTGATTGGGGTCAACGATCACACGGGTGCGTTGTACGATGGCGCGGGGCTAGATATTCCGGCACTGGCGCGTCACGCAGCCATTCACGGCAGCATCGCCGGTTATTCGAGTGAGCTTCAATATGATCCCGCCGAGGTCCTGACGCTGCGATGCGACGTGCTGGTGCCGGCAGCGCTGGAGCGGGTCATCGATGAGAACATCGCAGAAAATTTGCGGTGCCGGGTGCTGGCCGAAGGAGCCAATGGGCCAACCACGCCTGCGGCGGATCGTGTGCTGGACCAACGACAGGACGAGATTTTCGTTATTCCCGATATCCTGTGCAACTCAGGCGGCGTCGTGGTCAGCTATTTCGAGTGGGTGCAGGATTTGCAGCAGTTGTTCTGGGAGGAAGAGGAAGTCACCCGGCGCGAATATCAGATTCTGGACCGCGCCTTCGATCTGATGGTGAAGCGGGCCAGGCAGGATGGCGTTTCGCATCGCACCGCCGCCATGGCGATCGGTGTGGAGAAAGTCCGCGCCGCGAAATTGACGCGCGGCCTGTTTCCCTGAGGTTGCGGCGAGCCTGCCGTTCTGCAAAGACTGACGGCATGACGGCGTCAGCTTCGCAGCCACCCCATTCCGATCATTCGGGCGACGCGCAGATCGCATCGATCGCGCATGGCCCGGTTGCGGCATTTTTGCGTGAAGCCGGATTGATCGCCGCAGGCGACACGGCGCGCTTCACGCCACTGACCGGCGGTGTGGCGTCGGACATCTGGAAAGTCGAAGCGGGTGGGCGAATATTCGCGGTCAAGCGCGCTCTGGAGAAGCTGCGCGTGGCGCGGGACTGGCGCGTGCCGGTGACGCGCAATGTCAGCGAAGTCGAATGGCTGCGGGTCGCGGCGCAGGTCGTTCCGCACGCCGCACCCAGAGTGCTGGCGCACGATGCGGCGCTCGGCGCATTCGCGATGGAATACCTCGATTCCGCCGATCATCCTGTCTGGAAGGCGCAACTCGCGGCCGGGTATGCGGATGTTGCATTCGCGGCCCGGGTCGGAAATACGATTGCCACCATTCACGCGGCGACCGCGCATTCGGACAACTACGCGCGCCGCTTCGCCAATGATGCATTGTTTCATGCCATTCGGCTTGAGCCATATCTCGAAGCGACGGCGCAGGCCTATCCCGATCTGGCCGATATGCTGATGCAACTCTCGCGTGACACGCTGGCCACCAAGGTCGCGCTGGTTCACGGCGATGTCAGCCCCAAGAACATTTTGGCGGGACCGCAGGGGCCGGTGCTGCTGGATGCCGAATGCGCGTGGTACGGCGATCCGGCATTCGATCTCGCGTTCTGCCTCAACCACATGCTGCTGAAATGCCTGTGGGTGCCGCAGGCCCGCGCCGGATTTCTCGCCTGCTTCGATGCGTTGGCGGCGACTTATCTGCAGCATGTCGATTGGGAGGCGCCCGCCGGGTTGGAGCGTCGCGCCGCAGAGTTGCTGCCAGCCTTGTTTCTGGCGCGCGTCGATGGCAAGTCGCCGGTCGAGTATATTGTCAACGAGGCCGACAAGGAACGCGTGCGCCGTGTTGCCATCCCGCTGATCGCGTCGCCGTCCGAGCAACTTGCGAAAGTGCGCGATGCCTGGGCTCTTGCGCTTTCGAACGAAGTGGACACCGGTTCGCGTGAAGAAAACGCGGCAAGAGAAAAGTTCTAAGGAGATCGATTGATGGCCGATACGCGAATTGCCGGTGTGCTCGGGCGGCGAGTGTGGGACTCGCGCGGCCGCCCCACGGTGGAGGTCGATGTGACGCTGCGCGGCGGCGCAATCGGCCGTGCCATCGCGCCTGCCGGTGCGTCGATGGGCAGTGGCGAGGCAGTCGATTTGCGCGATGGCGGTGCAGCGCTCGGTGGCTACGACGTCGGTCGCGCTGTGAATGCGGTCAATGGCGAGATCGCAGCTGCGCTTGCGGGCAAGGACGCAGCCGATCAAACCTCAATCGATCAAATCATGATTGCGCTCGACGGCACCACCAACAAAGGCCGCCTCGGCGGCAATGCCATCGTGGCAACATCGATGGCGGTGCTCCACGCAGCAGCGGCGGCCAATGGCGTGCCGTTGTGGCAGCATCTGGCACGAGGCCGCAACGTGCGGATCCCGCTGCCGGAGATTCAGATCTTCGGCGGTGGGGCGCACGCCGCGCGACGCGTCGATATTCAGGATTTCATGGTGATGTGTCCGGGCGCGGCTTCGTTTGCGCAGGCGCTGGAGTGGACTGCGGAAGTCTATCTCGCCGCCGGCCGCATCATGAAGCAGGCCGGCAAGCTGCAGGGCGTTGCCGACGAAGGCGGCTATTGGCCGGCCTTCAAGAGCAATGAAGAGGCGCTGGACACGCTGGTCGAAGCCATCGCCAAGGCGGGGTTCAAGGCGGGCGAGCAGGTCGCGATCTCGCTCGATGTCGCGGCGTCGGAATTCGGCAAGGCCGGGACTTATACGCTGGCGCTGGATAATCGGCGGCTGGATACGGGCGCGATGATCGCGATGCTGGGTCGCTGGCTCGAGGCTTATCCGATCATCTCGATCGAGGATCCGGTGGCCGAGGACGATGCGGCCGGGTTCGCCGCATTCACCAAGGCCTACGGCCATCGCTGTCAGGTGATCGGCGACGATTTCTTCGTCACCGACGCGGCGCGGGTGCGCGAGGCCGCCAGGCAGGGCGCGGCGACGGCGGTGCTGATCAAGCCCAATCAGGCCGGGACGATCACCGAAACGCAAGCTGCTTTGGAAGCCGGCAAGGCGGCGAAGTTCGGCACCATCGTTTCGGCGCGCTCCGGCGAGACCGAGGACGTCACCATCGTATATCTCGCGGTCGGCTGGGATGCGGGCCAATTGAAGGTCGGCTCGTTTTCGCGCTCCGAACGCATGGCGAAGTGGAACGAATGTCTGCGCATCGAAGAGCTGCTGGGCAAGGATGCGGTGTTCGCCGGTCGCGCTGCGTTGGGTTTCAGCGGCCAGTCGCAAACATAACGCAAAGGACAAGCGCATGATCACCGGGCTCGATCACGTCGTCATTCTGGTGCGCGATCTCGAGGCCGGCATCGCGGCCTATGGCGCGCTGCTGGCGTGCAAGCCGGCGTGGCGCAGCCAAGGCGATGGCGCGGAGTCGGTGCTGTTCACGCTCGACAACATGTCGGTGGAATTGCTGGCGCCAGCCGGCGCAGGCTTGGCGGCCGATCGCGTCCGTGCCGCCATCGACGCCAGCGGCGAGGGGCTTGCGAGCCTGTGTTTCCGTGTCGATGATATCGCACGTCTGCATCGCAGGTTGGAGCGGCTGGCGCTGAAGCCGGAGCCGGTCGCTACTGCCGAGAGCCGCGATGTCTTGAGCGGTGCATCGCTGTCATGGCAACGCACCCGCGCCGCCACCGATGCAACCCATGGCGTGCGGTTGTTCTTCCTCGAAATGGCTGGTGGACGACCTCAATCGGAAGCCAAAGCCGCTGCGCCGATCACCGGACTGGATCATGTTGTCGTCTCGACGGCCGATCCCGAGCGTGCTGCGGCGCTCTACGGTGCGCGGCTTGGTCTGGACATGGCGCTGGATCGCTCGCATCCGGAATGGGGGCGGCTGATGTTTTTCCGCTGCGGCGATCTGATCGTCGAGGTGGCGCATCGCCCCGGCAAGGATATTCCCGGAGCAAACGACAGCCTCTGGGGGGTGAGCTGGCGCGTCGCCGACATCGACGCTACGCGAACGCGGATGCTGGCGGCGGGCATCGGTGTGTCCGAGGCGCGGGTAGGGCGCAAGCCCGGCACACGTGTCGCGTCGGTGCGCAACGGCACCTGCGGCGTGCCGACCCTGCTGATCGAGCGGACGCCGCGCCCAAACTAGTTCGCTCTCAGCGACGCAGCATGCCTCCGATGCCTTGCCAGAGCAGCACGATGGAAATCAGGAACAGCAGCACATAGGCGATCTGATAGAACAAGCCCGTCGGCGTCCGTCGTACCAGCCAGACGCCGGCGAAGTTGGCGGCGATGGCCATCGGCAGCAGCGCCACGGACGTCGCGAAATTCTCAGTGGTGAATTGACCGAGGGCGAAGTAGGGGCCGATCTTCAGCGCATTGACCACAGCGAAGAAAATTGTCGTGGTGCCGACCAGCGTCAGCTTCGGCAACCGCTGCGGCAGCACGTAGACCTGGAACGGCGGTCCGCCGCCCTGCGTCATGAACGAGGTGAAGCCGGAGACGCCGCCCCAGAACACGCCGCTCGCCTGCGACATGGTCCTGGCCTCGTCGACCGCGCGGCGCAGCCAGACATTGGCCACGAAAGCCACGCCGACAATGCCGACGATGGCGCGTACTGCGTTATCGGAGACGTAAGAGGCCGTGAGCCAACCGATGGCCATGCCGATGATCGCGCCCGGCAGCATGATCTTGAGATTCCAGCCGTCCCAGTCACGCCGATACACATAAAGCGAAATCAGGTCCTGTGTGATCAGCACCGGCAGCAGCAGCGCGGCGGCTTCCAGCGGCGGCAGATACAGCGCCAGCAACGGTGTCGCCGCGGTGCCGACGCCCGCGAAGCCGCCCTTGGACAGGCCGAGGAAGATCACCGCCGGGATGGCGACGGCGTAGAACAGCGGATCGGTGATGAGGGATGGCAAACGACAAGCTCACGGTTGTGGCATGTGGGCGGCGATGCCGATGTTCACGGATGAACGTCGCATGGCACGCTGGTGAAGCCGCGAAAGCGTGCACGGCCGCCGCGTATCGGTTTGCCGGTCAGCCGATAGTTCGGGAAGCGTGCCAGGAAGTGCGAAATAGCCGTAGCGCCTTCGAGCCGTGCGAGCGCCATGCCCGCGCATTGATGCACGCCCGTGCCGAAAGCGAGATGGCGGTTCGGCGTGCGGGCGATATCGAAGCGTTCGGGATCGGCGAATTGCGAGGGATCGCGGTTGGCGGCGCCGATGCATAACGTCACCGAGGTGTTGGCCGGCAGCGTCACACCGCCAAGTTCGACCGCTTCGGTGGTCATGCGGTTGCCGAGCTGGTTCGAGCTTTCGTAACGCAGGATTTCCTCGACGGCGGTTTTGATCAGCTCGGGATGATCGAGCAGCCGCTGCTTTTGCTCGGGATGTTGGGACAACGCGACGAGGCCATTGCCGATCAGGTTGGTCGTCGTCTCATGGCCGGCGTTGAGCAGGAAGATGCAGTTGTGCAGCAATTCCTTTGCGGTCAGCCGCTCACCGTCGGTTTCACCCTGAATGAGTTTGGTCAGCACATCGCGTTCAGGATTGCCCGGCTTGGCGCGGCGGCGCTCGACCAGTACTTCCAAGTAGGCGAGAAAATCCCGCACCGCGGTGTTGCCGCGCGCGAAGGCTTCCGCGCCGATCACAGGTTCGAGCGCACCGAGGATGGCGAGTGACCACTCGCGCAACGGGTCGCGCTCGTCGTGCGGCACGTTGAGCAGGTTGCCGATCACCTGCACCGGAATGGCGGCGGCAAAATCCTCGATCAGTTCGACGTTGCCCTTGGCGGCCATGGCATCGAGCAGGCGGTCGACCAACAGGATGAGATCGGGCTCCATCTCGGCGATGGCGCGTGGCGACAGCGCGCCCATGATGAGACGGCGCACCCGGGTGTGCGCCGGCGGATCGTTGAACACCAGGCTGGTGGTGTGATGCTCGTAGAGCAGCGAGTCGCCGTATTTGGGCGCGAATTCCTTCTTCTTGTCGGAGCTGTAAGCGCGCGTCGTCTTATAGGCGGTGACCAGATCGTCGTAGCGCGTCAGGAAATAGCCGCCGTTCGGCATCCGCTTGACCGGCTCGAACTCGCGCAGGGCGCGATAGACGGGATAGGGGTTGGCGTAAAAGTCCGGGGTAAGCTTTTCGATATCGAAGTTCGCCGCCAGTTCGCGCAGGTTCTCGGTCATGTCGCCATTCTCGTTTGAACGAGGGATATACCGTTTTGCCGCTTCCGGAAACCTCGCCGAAGTCTACAGTGGGGCTCGGGACACTCCTGACCGATAACGAGACGCCAGACATGCACCGGCGCGCCGAGACCAGTTCTGAGCCTGCCGCCTTATGGGCGGACGATATCTTTGACATCATGCGGCGGTTCGCTGTCCGTCAGGTCGCCTACGTGCCGGACGCAGGTCATGCACGGCTGATCGAACGGGTTCACGGCGAAGCGTCGATGCGCCCGGTGGCTTTGACCACCGAGGAGGAGGGGATCGCTCTGCTGGCCGGCGCATGGCTCGGAGGACAGCGCGGCGTGCTGCTGATGCAATCGAGCGGCGTCGGCAATTGCATCAACATGCTGTCGCTGACGCAAACCTGCCGCTTTCCGTTCCTGACCTTGGTGACGATGCGCGGCGAGTGGGGCGAGTTCAATCCCTGGCAGGTACCGATGGGCTCGGCCACGCCGGCCGTGCTCGAATTGGCCGGCCTCAAGGTGTTGCGAGCGTCGTCTGCGGATGAGGTTCGCGATGTCGTCGAGGCGGCCGCGGCGCAAGTCTACAACGCCTGCACGCCGACCGCCGTATTGCTGTCGCAGCGTCTGATCGGCGCCAAGGTCTTCACGAAGGCTGACCATGATCCGCAATGATCGCCTCGACCGGCGCGAGGTCGTCCGGCATTTGCTCAAAGGCCGCAAGAATGAGGTGGTCGTCAGCGGGCTGGGTGCATCGACCTACGATGTTGCGGCTGCGGGCGACCATGCGCGCAACTTCTATCTCTGGGGCGCGATGGGCGGTGCGGTGATGATCGGGCTCGGTCTGGCGCTGGCGCAGCCTGCGGTGCCGGTGGTGGTCATCACCGGCGACGGCGAGACGCTGATGGGCATGGGCAGCCTCGCCACGGTCGGCCTGCAGCGGCCGGCCAACCTCAGCATCGTGGTGCTCGACAACGGCTCTTATGGCGAGACCGGCGGGCAGCCGAGCCATACGGCGGCGACCACGGACCTGACCGCGGTGGCGCGTGGCTGCGGCATCGCCGACACTTGCGAGATTCTCACCCTGTCTGAACTCGAGGCGTTCGCTGCCTCGCTCCATAGTGGCACGGCGGGGCCGCGCTTTGCCGTGGTCAAGATCGACGGCGCGGAGCAGGAGCGGGTTCTGACCCACCGCGACGGCCATTTTCTCGTTGCCAGGGTGCGTCAGGCGCTCGGATTTCAACCGATCTAAATTGTGGCGACATTGTGCGTCGCAGCAGGATCCTTGACAATTGCCGTGGTGAGTGATTACTCACACAAATGAGTACACTTCGGATGACGAGCGATTTGCGCCGGGAACTGATCCTGGCGGCGGCGAAGCGATGCTTCGCCCGCACCGGATTCGCCGGCACTACGACAAAAAGCATTGCCGCAGCCGCATCGATTTCGGAAGGTTTGCTGTTCAAGCACTTCCCGACCAAGTCGGCGCTCTATGCGGCGATTCTGGCGGAGGAGTGCGAGGCCGATCCGGCGATGTGCACGCTGCTGGGGCTGGCGCCTTCGACGGAGACCCTTGTTATTCTCATCCGCGGCATGGTCGGCCACTTCCTGCAGGCCTCCGAAACGCCGGATGCGGAAGAAGCCCAACGCCTGAGGCTGATGATCACCAGTCACCTCGACGATGGGGAATTTTCGCGACTGTTGTACGACAAGATAGGAGAACTGATCGGGCCGGTTTTTACGGCGTCGCTGCAACGGGCTGTGGAGATCGGCGATGCATCTCCGGTGGGCCGTGAACCGCTGAACCTGTTCTGGTTCGCCCACCACACTGTGCTGTTGTTGATGTTGAGCAGGCTTCCATCCGTGCCGTGTTTGACATATGCAGACGCCCCCGATCTCGAGCGTCAGGTTTGTGAATTTATCCTTCGCGGAATTGGATTGAACGAAACGGCAATTGCCTCGCATCTGGACCGGGAATTGGCGCCGGATCTGATGCCTCAGAGAGCCGCAGAAAGTGCATGACATGACCATCACGACAGAATCCAACGCGCCTGCCAAGGCAGAGTTGAACAAGACCCAGTCGAACACGTCGGCGCGTATCGCCGAGCAAAAGCCGAAGACGCGTCCCGTGCGATTGGTCCGCTGGTTCGTCATTGTCGGTGTCTTGCTGGCGCTGCTGGTCGGCGGGCTGGTGGGCTTTAACGCCTTCCGCAGCCATATGATCGCGCAGTTCTTCGCCAACAACAAACCGCCGGCGGTTACGGTGAGTGCGGCTGAAGCGACGTCGGAAGTGATTCCGAATCTGTTGAAGGCCGTCGGTGAACTCGCCGCTGTGCATCAGGTCAACGTGACATCGGACGTCAACGGCCGCATCACCGATATCCTGTTCAAGGCAGGTACCCACGTCACCCAGGGCACGCCGCTGGTGCAGTTGTTCGATAAGCCGGATCAGGGCGATCTCGCCAACTACAAGGCGCAGGCCAAGGTCGCGGAATTGTCGCTCGACCGTGCCAAGCAGCTGGCCGCGCGTCAGTTCGGGCCGCAGGCAACGGTCGATCAGGCGCAGGCCTCCTACGATCAGGCCAACGCCGGCATCGCCAAGACCGAAGCGATCATTTCGCAGAAGCTGGTGCGCGCGCCGTTCGATGGCGTGCTCGGCGTGCGTCATGTCGAGGTCGGTCAGTTCCTGACGGCGGGCACGCAGATCGTTTCGCTGACCGATCTATCTACGTTGTTCGCGAATTTTACCGTGACTGAAAAAGACAGCGGAACGCTGGCGGTGGGGCAGGTTGTGCGCGTCACCGTCGATGCGTATCCGGGCAAGACCTTCGACGGCAAGATCACCACGATCGAGCCGCAGATCAGCCCGGAGACCCGCAACATTCGCGTGCAGGCCACGATTGCCAATCCCGACGGCATTCTGAAGCCGGGCATGTTCGCGACGACAACCGTTGTGTTGCCGAACAAGCCCGCGGTGATCACCGTGCCGGAAACGGCCGTCGATTACACGCTGTACGGTGACTCCGTCTATTTGATCCGGGAGAAGAAAGAGGCCGACGGCAAGACCAGCCTGACCGCCGAGCGGACCTTCGTCAGGACCGGTGATCGCGTCAATGGGCGCACCGTCGTGACGTCCGGCCTGAAGGTTGGCGACAAGGTGGTCGCGGTCGGCCAGCTCAAACTGCAGTCGGGCGCAGCGGTCGAAATCTCCAAGGATCCAACGCCGCCGATCCCGGCCAAGCCGCCGCTGGATTAACGCAACGGGGGCCGGTCGCACCGGCCCCTCTACATCTACAGTCAGATTTTCTGATCGCGTTCACGGTTTCGGGCTTAATCGATCCGACATTGGCGTGATCTAACGGAGCGCCTGCAAATGGCATTCACCGATATCTTCATCAAGCGGCCGGTGCTGTCGGTCGTCGTCAGCCTGCTGATTCTCCTGATCGGCTTCAAGGCGGCGACCAGCCTGCCGATCCGTCAGTATCCGAAACTGTCGAACACCGTGATCACCGTCACGACGGTGTATCCGGGTGCGTCGCCGGAATTGATGCAGGGCTTCATCACCACGCCGATCGAGCAGGCCGTCGCGTCTGCTGAGGGTATCGACTACATCACGTCCTCATCGACGCAGGGCCAGAGCCTGATCTCGGTCTACGTCAAGCTGAACGTCGATCCCAATGCGGCGCTGACCGAAGTGCTGTCCAAGGTCAATTCGGTCAAATACCTCATTCCGAAGGAAGCCAATGATCCGGTGATCCTTAAATCCACCGGCCAGACCACCGCGGTAATGTATATCGGCTTCTCGAGCGATGAACTCTCCGGTTCGGCGATTTCCGACTATCTGACGCGCGTCGTGCAACCGATCCTCTCGACGGTCGATGGCGTGGCCTCGGCGGACATTCTCGGCGGCCAGACGTTCGCGATGCGCGTATGGCTCGATCCGGTGAAGATGGCCGGACGCAATGTGACGACCACCGAAGTGAACGCCGCGATTGCCGCCAACAACTATCAATCGGCGGCGGGTCAGACCAAGGGTTACTACACGATCTCCAACGTCTCGACCAACACTGATCTTCAGAGCGTCGAACAGTTCAAGCGCATGACCGTCAAGGCCAAGGATGGCGGCTTCGTGCGCATGGAAGACATTGCCGATGTGCAACTCGCCGCGCAAAGCACCAATGCCAGCGTGGCGTTCAGCGGACAACATGCGATCTTCATCGGCGTGCAGGCGACGCCGCAAGGCAACCCGCTCAACATCGTCAAGGGCGTACGTGCGCTGTTCCCGGAAATCGAGCGCAACCTGCCGCCCTCGATGAAGATGAAGGTCGCCTACGACTCCACGAAGTTCATCACGTCGTCGATTAATGAGGTGCAGAAGACGCTGATCGAAGCGGTCGGCATCGTTGTCGTCGTGATCTTCCTGTTCCTGGCATCGTTCCGCTCCGTGATCATTCCAGTGGTGACGATCCCGCTCTCGCTGGTTGGTGTTTGCAGCCTGATGCTGGCGGCGGGATTCAGTATCAATCTGCTGACATTGCTGGCGATGGTGCTGGCGATCGGTCTTGTCGTCGATGACGCCATCGTCGTGGTGGAGAACATCCACCGCCATCTTGAGGAAGGCAAAACGCCGGTTCAGGCGGCGTTGCAAGGCGCCCGCGAAATTGTCGGACCGGTCATTTCGATGACCATCACGCTGGCGGCGGTGTATGCCCCGATCGGTTTTCTCGGTGGCTTGACCGGCGCGCTGTTCCGCGAGTTTGCTTTCACGCTGGCCGGATCGGTGATCGTCTCGGGCGTCATCGCGCTGACGCTGTCGCCTATGATGTGCTCGGTGCTGCTCAAGCACGAACATCAGGGCTGGTTCGCCAAGAAGGTCGACCGGATCTTCGGCGCGACGACGCATTGGTATGGCCGCAAGCTCGACCGTTCGCTCGACTACCGGCCGATCACCGCGCTGTTCGCGGTGACCATCCTCGGGCTGGTCGTGTTCCTCTATCAGCACAGCTCCAAGGAGCTGGCACCGGAAGAGGATCAGGGCATCGTGTTCGCGGTGCTCAAGGGGCCGAAATACGCCAACATCGATTACATGGATTTCTACGGCGACAAGCTCGACAAGGTGTTCGCGAGTTTCCCGGAAACCGATCTGCGCTTCATGATCAACGGCACCGCCGGCATCAACAACGGCATCGCCGGCATGCTGCTGAAGCCGTGGGATGAGCGCAAGCGGTCGTCGATCCAGCTCAAGCCTTTGGTGCAGAATGGCATCAGCAAGGTGGAGGGCGTCAATGCCTTCGCGTTCAACCTGCCGCCGCTGCCGGGCGGCCCGGGCGGCTTGCCGGTGCAGATGGTCATCAACTCGACCAGCAGTTTCCGTGTGGTCTACGAGGAGATGAACAAGCTGAAGGAGGCGGCGCGCAAGAGCGGGCTGTTCATCGTCAGCGACAGCGATCTCGATTTCAACCAGCCGGTGGTGCGCGTCACCATCGATCGCACCAAGGCCAACGATCTCGGCGTCAACATGCAGCAGATCGGCGCGACGCTGGCGACCTTACTGGGCGGCAATTACATCAACCGTTTCAACCTTGAGGGGCGGTCGTATCAGGTCATTCCGCAAGTGCCGCGCGCCTTGCGGCTGACGCCGGAATCCTTGTCCGGATATTACGTGCCCAGCACGAGCGGTCAGCAGATTCCGCTGTCGACGCTGGTGTCGGTCAAGACCGATACCGATCCGAACGCGCTGACTCACTATAACCAGCTCAACTCTGCGACCTTCCAGGCGGTGCCGATGCCGGGCGTCACGGTCGGTCAGGCGGTGGATTTCCTCGAGCAACAGGCCAAGAATCTGCCGAAGGGCTTCGGTCACGACTATCTGGCCGATGCGCGGCAATATGTGCAGGAAGGCAATCAGCTGGCGGTGGCGTTCGGCTTCGCGCTCATCATCATCTATCTGGTGCTGGCGGCGCAGTTCGAAAGCTTGCGCGACCCCTTCGTCATCCTCATCAGCGTGCCGATGGCGATCTCGGGAGCGTTGATCCCGCTGTTCTTCGGCGTCGCGACGATCAACATCTACACGCAGGTCGGGTTGCTGACCTTGATCGGTCTCATCAGCAAGCACGGCATTCTGATGGTGGAGTTCGCCAACGAGTTGCAGCTCAACGAGGGGCTCGACAAGCGCTCGGCGATTGAAATGGCGGCGCGCGTGCGCTTGCGTCCGATCCTGATGACGACGGCGGCGATGGTCACCGGTCTGTTGCCGTTGTTGACGGCGACCGGCGCCGGTGCAGCCAGCCGCTTCTCGATCGGTCTCGTCGTGGTGTCAGGCATGACCATCGGAACGTTGTTCACGCTGTTCGTGCTGCCGGCGGTGTATGTGGCGCTGGCCACCGATCACCGCGCTGCGGCCAGCTCCAAGCGCAACAAGGAAATCAACGAGTTCGGTTTGAAGACGGCGTAGCCGAACACGACATGACAAATTGAAAGGGCGCGAAGACATCTTCGCGCCCTTTCTTTTGTTGAGCTTTGAATGTCCTTCGCCGTCATCCTGAGGTGCGACGCGCGCAGCGTGGAGCCTCGAAGGATGACAGCCGTCGCCCACTCATCTCGGGTCTACCCGAGATGACACTGAAAGAACGCAAGTTGGCTTACCAACTTGCTATGGGCGTCGCTACGCTCCGCCACCTCAGGGTGACGGTTCGAGCAATTAGATTCTACCGCGCGTCCTGCAGGATCATGCCCGCCGCCTTTGCGGCGATCATCGCCGTTGGCGTGTTGGTGTTGCCGGAGGTGATGGTCGGCATCACCGAGGCATCGACTACGCGCAGGCTGCCGATGCCGTGAACCCGCAATCGCTCGTCGACCACCGCCATCGGATCGCTCGCCAGTCCCATCTTCGCCGTGCCGACGGGATGGAAAATCGTGGTGCCGATATCGCCGGCGGCTTTCGCCAGCGAGGCGTCGTCGTCGCCGACGGAAGGGCCCGGCAGGTATTCTTCCGGCCGGTACGAACTCAGCGCGGATTGCTTCATCAGGCGACGGGTGACGCGAATGGCGTCGGCGGCGACCTGACGGTCCGCATCGGTCGCCAGATAATTCGGCGCGATCATCGGCGCATCGTCCGGCCGCACCGAGCGCAGCCGCACCGTACCGCGCGATGTCGGCTGCAGGTTGCACGCGCTCACTGTCACCGCGGGGAACGGATGCAGCGGATCGCCGAATTTTTCCAGCGACAGCGGTTGAATGTGGAACTGGATGTTGGCGCGCTCGCGGTCCGCGTTGGAGCGCGTGAAGATGCCGAGTTGCGAAGGTGCCATGGTCATCGGCCCGCGCCGGCGCAAGACGTAATCGACGCCCATCATGCCGCGCCCGATCAGCGAGTGATAGGTCTCGTTCAGCGTCTTGGCGCCGGTCACCTTGTAGATCGCGCGTTGCTGCAGATGGTCCTGCAGGTTGCCGCCGACGCCGCGCCGCTCCAGCACGGTGTCGATGCCGAGCGGGGCCAGCCATTCCGATGGTCCGATACCGGAGCGCAGCAGCAGTGCTGGCGTTCCGATCGCGCCCGTGCACAGGATCACTTCGCCCTTGGTGCGCGCTTCGACGACTTCGCCGCCCTGACTGAAGCGGATGCCGACAGCGCGGCCATTCTCGATGATAAGGCGGTCGATCAATACGCCGGTCTCGAGGCGCAGGTTGCTGCGGTTCAGCACCGGCTTGAGGAAACCGCGCGCCGCCGACCAGCGCTGGCCGCGACGTTGATTGACGTGGAAATAGCCGACGCCTTCGTTATCGCCGGTGTTGAAATCCGGGCTGCGCCGGATGCCCATTTCCGCCGCTGCGTCCCTGATCGCGTCGAGGATTTTCCAGGTCAGGCGCTGCTCCTCGATGCGCCAGCCGCCGCCGGCGGCGTGATGGTCGCTCGCGCCGAGGAAATGATCCTCGAGCTGCTTGAAGACCGGCAGCACGTCGTCCCAGCCCCATCCGGTCAGCCCAAGTTGGCGCCAATGGTCGTAATCGGCGGCCTGGCCGCGCATCGAGATCATGCCGTTGATCGCCGAGCAACCGCCGATCACTTTGCCGCGCGGATAATTCAGCGCACGGCCGTTGAGGCCGGGCTCCGGCTCGGTCTTGAACATCCAGTCGGAGCGAGGGTTACCGATGGCGAACAGATAGCCGACCGGGATGTGAAACCAGATCCAGTTGTCGTTGCCGCCGGCTTCGAGGAGCAGCACGCGCTTGTTGGGATCGGCCGAGAGGCGATTGGCGGTGACGCAGCCGGCCGTGCCGGCGCCCGCGATGATGTAGTCGAAATCGCCCTCGATCCGCTTAGCCATATCCCATGCAATCCTTGTCTGTCGGAAGGTCAGAACCGGCCCCCGTTTAGCCGATGCCTTAGCGCCGCCATCCCCCTCTGTACAGTTAGCTATCCGGCGGAGATCGTGGAGATATTGGGGGGATTGCCCCGCCGTGCTAAGGGTGTTGCCCCGGATTTTAACCCGCGCGCCGGGCGCCTTCGAGGTTTGTTATGCCCGTCATCAATCGCGTCGCCGATCTGCAACCGGACATCATGGCCTGGCGGAGGCACCTGCATGCTCACCCCGAGCTGATGTACGATGTTCACGGCACTGCAGCATTCGTGGCGGAGCGGCTGCGTGAATTCGGCTGCGACGAGGTGGCGACCGGGCTCGGCCGCACCGGCGTGGTCGGTGTCATCAAGGGGCAAAGGGCTCCGGCGGGGGATATCAAGGTTATCGGCCTGCGTGCCGACATGGATGCGCTGCCGATCGAGGAAGCCACCAACCTGCCGTATGCCTCGAAGACGCCCGGCAAGATGCATGCATGCGGCCATGACGGCCACACGGCGATGCTGCTCGGCGCTGCGCGCTATCTCGCCGAGACGCGCAATTTCGCCGGCGACGCCGTGGTCATCTTTCAGCCCGCCGAGGAGGGCGGGGCGGGCGCCGACGCCATGATCAAGGACGGTCTGATGGATCGCTTCAAGATCGATCAAGTCTACGGCATGCATAACGGCCCCGGCCTGCCGGTGGGTTCGTTTGCGATGCGGCCAGGTCCGATCATGGCGGCGACCGATGCCATCGACATCCGCATCGAGGGAGTCGGCGGCCATGCCGCGCGGCCGCACAAGTGCATCGATTCCGTGCTGGTCGGGGCGCAGCTTGTGACAGCCTTGCAGTCCATCGTCGCGCGCAGCGTCGATCCGCTGGAAGCCGCGGTGATTTCGATATGCGAGTTCCACGCAGGTAACGCACGCAACGTCATCCCGCAAACCGCGGAACTGAAGGGCACGGTTCGCACCCTGACGCCGGAGGTGCGAGACCTGATCGAGCAGCGTGTGCGCGAGGTGGTGGCGGGCGTTGCGCAATTGACCGGCGCCAGCATCGATCTGGTCTACGAGCGGGGTTATCCGGTGGTGGTCAACCACGCTGCGCAAACCGACATCGCGAGGCAGGTGGCGAGCGAGGTGGCTGGCGAAAGTAATGTCCACACCGTGCCGCCGATGATGGGCGCCGAGGACTTCGCCTATATGCTGGAGGCGCGGCCGGGTGCCTTCATCTTCTGCGGCAACGGCGACAGTGCCGGACTGCATCACCCGGCCTACAACTTCAACGACGATGCCATCGTGTTCGGCACGTCGTACTGGATCAAGCTGGTGGAGAGCACGCTCGCCGCCTGACGGCGCGCGCGTTGGCTAGATGACTTCGTAAGCGAAGAACACTGAGATCAGGACCAGAGCGACAAGGCCGATCAGGAAGCACTGGTCGGCGATCAGTTCTAGGCGTTCGCTGAGCTTCGGCCGTTCCGAATTGCGAATGGAGATGTAGGACGCCAGCGCGCTGACCAGGAAGACCAGCGACGCCAACGCGGCGTACTCGTCGACATGGCTTTGTCCCATCCGGTATTCCGCGATTTTCACCAGTCCGATCAGCGTCGTCGAGACGCCGATCATCGTTCCGGAACTCGGCAGGATGTGGCGGGAGAGAGCTTCTTTTCGTGAGCTCTGTTCATTTCGTAACACAGCGAATCCCCTTGGCTCGTGTCGTCGCAATGCATCGATGCCGGTGGCCGGCGATGTTTGCGACACAGGCTAAAACGATTGTCGTGACAGGAACAAGCACCATCACTCCACGTTGACTGGCGGCAACGTCCCGCCATTTCATGCCACGGAGTACGACATGACCGCGAAAGACAAGACACTCAACGACCTGTTCCTCGACACGCTAAAGGATATCTACTACGCCGAGAAACATATCCTGAAGGCGTTGCCGAAGATGGCAAAGGCCGCCAACTCGGACAAGTTGCGTGCCGCCTTCGAAAAACATCACGACGAAACGGAAGGGCAAGTCGAGCGTCTCGAGCAGATTTTCGAGCTGCTCGGCAAACCGGCGCGCGGCAAGACCTGCGATGCGATCGAGGGCATCCTCAACGAAGGCAAGGAGATCATGGAGGAGTACAAGGGTTGCGAATCCCTCGATGCCGGATTGCTGGCCGCAGCGCAGGCGGTCGAACATTACGAGATTTCCCGCTACGGCACCTTGAAGCAATGGGCGACCCAGCTCGGCATGAAGGATGCCGCGCGGCTGCTCGATGAAACCTTGCAGCAGGAAAAGAAAACCGACGTTTCACTGACGACGCTGGCCGAAGCCTCGGTCAACATCGCAGCGGCCGCTTAGGGGCAAATGATTGGTGGACGGGTAGTTCGCCGAGATGCTGTGAGCGTGGTCGGAACACGACTCTGTTGTCGTTCTGGCCGGGCGGGCCCCGGCCAGGACGACCGTGTTTGAGAGCATTGCTCGTCCTTTCAGGCCGCCCGCGCCAGCCTGCGTAGCAACGCGGCCGCGATCTTCAGGTCGTCGACGAAACGATCGTATTCCCGTGCCTTGGCGTCGGGATCGGGGAGCCGCAGCAGATAAGACGGGTGAACCGTGACCAGCGCCTGAGTGTGCTGGTCGAGCTCGATCAGGCGGCCCCGGGTTTTGTTGATCGGCGTGATCCTGCCGAACACGCTTTGCGCTGCGGTTGCGCCCAGCGCTACCACCAATGCCGGTTGGATCGCCGCGCGCTCTCGCTCGTACCATGGCCGACACGCATTGATCTCCGCAGTGGTCGGTTTCTGATGCAGCCGAATCTTGCCGCGGGGAACGAATTTGAAATGCTTCACTGCGTTGGTGACGTAGACCTTGTCGCGATCGATGCCGGCGTCCTGCAACGCGCGGTCGAGCATTTGTCCGGCGGGACCGACGAATGGCTTTCCGGCGAGATCTTCCTTGTCGCCCGGTTGCTCGCCAACCAACATCAACGGCGCGCGGCGCGGACCTTCGCCGAAGACGGTTTGCGTCGCGTCTTTCCAGAGATGACAGGCACGGCAGTCGGCGGCTTCGGCGCGAAGCGTGTCCAGCGTCTCGCCGGTGGTTTTGGCTGAATGTTCTGTCATCACAGGCTCTTCACGTCGTTGCGGTTTGCGCGGTTCGGTGGCCGCCGTTGCGATCATCTCGCCGCTGCGGCGTCCAGCCTCGGTGATCAGTGCCTTAATCAACCGTGCTTCGGGAAGGTTCCGCCAGTATTTTTGCGGCATCTCGCTCTGCATGGCCTTCACTTTCAAGCGAGCCGGATTGAAAATGCTGGCGTAATACGTTCGCCAGGTCTCTTCGAGGCGATCTTGCGACGGGGCCGTCGCCCGATCCACGCCCGGTGTGATGCTGATGGCGTGGCCGTCCCAGTGCGCGCAGACATCGGGCGTAAGAATCGACCACGCCATATCGGCGAAGCGGCGCATGAAGAACGGCGCGGTCGCCTCGACGATGTGATGCTCGGGTTCGAACCATGCGACGAAGCGGTTGTGCGGTTCGCGGCCGATTTCGCGGAACCGCACGAAAGCTTCCATCTTGTGCTGGTCGCGATGAACGGCGCGTGCCATTGCCTGCACGCGCGCAACGTCATGATCGGTGGCGATATGCATCAGGTCGGGATGCGACCGCAGCCGCCATAACAAGCGATAGAGCAGGGCGAAGCGTTGCGGATCGCGATGCAGGATCGCCGTGCGAGCGAGTTCGATGAATTTGGCCGGGACGTTGAAACCGCCTTGTGCCGCCGCCACCGGTGGCGCTGCGGATGTCTCGAACAGTTCCGGGGCGCGGCCACGCACGCTCCATGCCACGTCTGCGGGCTGGACGGCACGCAACATGAGATCGCGCGCGGCCTGACGCCAGCCGTTGAAATCGGTTTCGCTTGCGAGCGCGATATACTGCATGGCTCAAAATCCGAAGCCGAGTTGCTCGGCGCGGGGCCTGAAACGTTCGATCAATCGTGCGCTGTCGAGCAGTTGCGGTGCCGGTCGATGATCGGACAGTACGATAAATGGCAGCGCCTTGCTGCGAGGAATGTGCAGCCGCGACAGGTCAGCGGCGCGAAGCGCCGCATGTCGTCGCGTCGCGATGATGCGGTCGACCGCCTTGCGTCCGAAGCCGGGGACGCGCAACAGCTCCTCGCGGCTGGCGCGATTGACGTCGAGGGGAAAACGTTCGCGATGGCGCAACGCCCATGCCAGTTTGGGATCGATTTCCAGCGCCAGCATGGTGTTGGCTTCATCGACGATTTCATCGGCGGCAAACCCGTAGAAACGCATCAGCCAGTCAGCCTGATAGAGGCGATGTTCGCGCACCAGCGGTGGTGGTTTCAGCGGCAGGTGGCGGCTGGCATCCGGGATTGGGCTGAACGCGGAATAGTAAACCCGCTTGAGGTTGTAGGAGCCATAGAGATTGGCGCTGGTGTTCAGAATGCTCTGGTCGGTGGCCGCGTCGGCGCCGACGATCATCTGCGTGCTCTGGCCGGCCGGTGCGAAACGTGGGGGGCGGGCCTGCCGTGATGATGGCGCGCGGCGGGCTTCGTTGGCTTCATCGAGCTTGAGGCGCAGCCGGCCCATGGTCCGGCGGATGGCGCGAACGTCCTTCTCCGGCGCCAGCTTCGCGAGGCTGGTAGCTTCCGGCAATTCGATATTGATCGACAGCCGGTCGGCGTATTTGCCGGCTTCTGTAATCAGCGCATCGTCGGCTTCCGGAATGGTTTTGAGATGGATGTAGCCGCGGAAATGATGATCCTCGCGCAGACTGCGGGCCACGCGCACCACTTGCTCCATGGTGTAATTGGCGCTGCGGATAATGCCGGAAGACAGAAACAGGCCTTCGATGTAATTGCGGCGATAGAAGTCGAGGGTCAGCTTCACCACTTCATCGACGGTGAAGCGGGCTCGCGGCACGTTGCTCGAGGTGCGGTTGACGCAATAGAGGCAGTCGTAGTTGCAGGCATTGGTCAGCAGGATTTTCAGCAGCGAAATGCAGCGGCCATCCGGCGCATAAGAATGACAGATGCCCATGCCGGGCGCGGTCGAGCCAAGACCCTTGCCGTCGCGGCTGTCCCGCTTTTCGGTGCCGCTCGAGGCGCAGGAGGCGTCATATTTTGCGGCATCCGCCAGGATTTCCAGCTTGCGTTCCACATCCATCGCTCAAACCCGCTGATTTCATTAAGGGAAAAACTTTGCGTCAGAGTCCGGTTGACTCTCGTTCGGTGGTCAGCTTTTATTAGAACATAACGTGAACAATCTGGCGAGAACTTGGTTGCTGGCCATGGGTTGGTTGTCACGGATTTTTTGATGTCATCGGTTCCATTGGGAGAGCGGCGCATGATGAGTGCGCGCATGAGCACGCTTGCGCGGTTGCGGACGGATATCGACCGTCTGCAGGGCGATGCGGACGGGACATTGTCGCGGACGGCGCTCGGCCATGCCGGAGCCGATGCCGTGCTGCAGGGCGGTCTCGTGCACGGCGCGGTGCATGAGGTATTCGCGCAGGGTTGCCAGAGCGCGGCGGCCACCGGCTTCGTCGTCGGGCTGGCCCGAAGAGTCGCGGTGCGTCGTCCTTTGTTGTGGGTGCGGCAGGATTTTTCCGCGCTGGAAAACGGTGCGTTGTCGATGCACGGCTGGCGCGAACTCGGGCTCGATCCGCGCCGCGTGGTGATGGTCTACGCGCACGACGTCGAAACCGCGTTGCAGGTGACCGCCGATGCGCTGGCCTGCGATGCGCTCGGCGCCGTCGTGATGGAGATCTGGGGCGAGACGCGCCAGTTCGATCTCGTCGCCAGCCGCAAGCTGACGCTGGCAGCGCGAGAAGCCGGCGTCACCGGCTTGGTGTTGCGTTTGGCGGCGGCGCCGTCGCCGAGCACGGCGGAAACGCGCTGGATCGTCCACGCCGCGCGTTCGCCTCCGGTGGCGCCGTGGCAGGCGTGGGGCGCGCCGGTGTTCGATGCCCGTCTCGCTCGCAATCGTCATGGCCCGACCGGCCACTGGATCATGGAATGGAATTGTGATGAGTGCCTTTTCCGTGACGCCCTGTTCGGTGACGCAGCGGCGCATCCTCAGCCTGTGGCTGCCGCGCCTGCCGACCGATCGCATCAAGCGGGCGAAATCGCGCAATGGCGGCGCACTGGCTGAAGCGCGATTTGTAGAAACTGAATTGCCAAGGGCACAGTTCACCTCTCCCATGGGGAGAGGTCGACCGGCGGAGCGTAGCGAAGACGGTCGGGTGAGGGGTCGGGATATCTCGAGAGGATGTAACCCCTCACCCCAACCCTCTCCCAATGGGAGAGGGGGCGTTCCGTGCTCGCTGAATCACAGCCAGTCAGACGCTGCCGACCGGCCCTGCATCGTCGTCGCCAAGCAGAACAATGCGTTGCAGATTTTTGCATTGAACGATGCAGCGGCGCGCCTCGGCCTCGATGTCGGCCTGCCGCTCGCCAATGCGCGCGCCATCGTCCCGGACGTGCAGGTGTTCGATGCCGACGAGCCGGCCGACAGCGGGACGTTGAACGACATTGCCGACTGGTGCGATCGCTTCACGCCGCTGGTGGCGCTCGATCCGCCGCATGGCTTGTTTCTCGACATCAGCGGTTGCGCGCATTTGTTCGGCGGCGAGGCTGCGATGCTGGAGACGATCTGCCGTGCACTGACGCGGCAAGGTTTTGCCGTCAGCGCTGCGATTGCCGGTACGCCGGTCTGCGCGCGGGCGCTGACGCGCCATGTCTCGGGCCGCATTGTCCGTGAGGGCGAGGAGGCGGCAGCGGTGCAGGCGCTGCCGGTGTTCACGCTCGGTGTCGATGAGGCGATCATCGGTGGGCTGCGCCGCGCCGGACTGAAGACCATCGGCGATGTCGCCGCGCGCGAACGGCACGAGATCACTGCGCGGTTCGGCGCGAGGTTCACGGCATTGCTTGAGCAGGCATTGGGGCAAAGCGATGCGCCGATCTCGCCGCGCAAGCTGCCCCCGGATTACATGGTGGAGAAGCGTTTCGCCGAACCGGTGGCGACCGATGCGGTCATCGCCGCCGCGTTGTCCGGCCTGGCGCAGACATTGATCGCGGCCATGGAGCGGCATGGCAAGGGCGCGCGGCAACTCGACGCCAGCTTCTTCCGTACCGATGGCACGGTTCGCACCATTTCGGTGGAAACCGGGCAGCCGGTTACCAGAGTGGCGGTGATCGAGCGCCTGTTTCGCGAGCGGTTCGACGCACTGGCGGATCCGCTCGATCCTGGATTCGGTTTCGATCTGATGCGCCTGTCGGCGAGCCGTACCGATGGTGTCGTTGAAGCGCAGCGCGATCTCGACGCCCATGTTCATGACAATGACGAATTGGCGGCATTGATCGATCGCATCGCGGCGCGCATCGGCGGCCGTCGCATTGTCGTGCATCTGCCGCAGGACAGTCACATTCCGGAGCGGGCGCTTCTGGCCGTCCCCGCGCAACATCATTTGACGGCAGCGGCGGTCGCGGAATGGCCCGCGCGCATTGAAGGCGAGCCGCCGCTGCGGCCGCTGCGACTGTTCGCGCGGCCGGAGCCGATCGAGGTGCTGTTCGCGGAAGTTCCCGATAAACCGCCCACGCGCTTCAAATGGCGTCGCGCATGCCACACGGTGGTTCGTGCCGAAGGCCCAGAGCGGGTCGCCATGGAATGGTGGCATGGGTTGCGCGAGGTCTCGGCACGCGATTATTTTCGCGTCGAGGATGAAGCAGGTTTGCGCTTCTGGCTCTATCGCGATGGGTTGTATGGCGAAAGCGCGGAGCAGCAGGCGGGACAACCGGACTGGTTTCTGCATGGGCTGTTCGCATGATGGCGCCTGCTTATGCCGAGATCGGCATCACCACCAATTTCTCGTTCCTGCGTGGAGGTTCACATCCGCAGGAGTACGTGCATCAAGCTAGCGAACTGGAGCTCCCGGCGATCGGCATCGCCGATCGCAACACGCTGGCCGGCGTGGTGCGCGCGTTTAACGAGCTGTCCAACGACAAGATCGAGCGTAAACCGAGACTGTTGGTCGGTTCGCGGCTCGTCTTCGTCGATGGCACGCCGGATATCCTGGTCTATCCGCGCGATCGCGAGGCCTACGGCTGGCTGTGCCAATTGCTGACGCGCGGCAAACGCGCCGCCGATAAAGGCGAATGCCATCTTACGCTCAACGATCTGCTGGAATTCGCTGAAGGCCAGTTGCTGGTGATGACGCTACCGCATCGTTTCGACACGATAACGGTGCTGCGAACCTTGCAACGGCTGCAGCAGAGTCGTGCCGATGGCGTCTGGCTCGCGGCGAGTGTGCTGTATCGCGGCGATGATGCGCGGCGTCTGGCGCGGCTGCAACGCATTGCCACAACGGCGCGGGTGCCGCTGCTGGCGACGAATGAGGTGCTCTATCATCATCCGGCACGACGGTCGTTGCAGGATGTGCTGAGTTGCATCCGCGAGAAAACCACGATCGACAAGGTTGGCCGGTGGCTCGAAGCCAATGCCGAACGCCATCTCAAGCCAGCGCATGAGATGGCGCGGCTGTTTCGGGCGGCTCCGGAGGCCATCGCGGAAACCATGCGCTTTGCCGACCGCATCGCGTTCTCGCTCGATCAATTGCAATACCAGTATCCAGATGAGCCGGTGCCGCCGGGAAAGACCGCGCAACGACATCTTGAAGATCTCACCTGGGCGGGTGTTGCAACCTATTTTCCGCGAGGCATCGACAGCAAACTGCGCGAGACCTTGCGCAAGGAACTCGCGCTGATCGCGGAGCTCAACTACGCGTATTACTTTCTCACCGTGCACGATATCGTGCAGTGGGCGCGGGCGCAGAAAATTCTGTGTCAGGGGCGCGGCTCGGCAGCCAATTCCGCGGTCTGTTACGTGCTCGGCATCACCTCGGTGAACCCGGCCGAGATCGACCTGCTGTTCGAACGCTTCATCTCGAAAGAGCGGCTGGAGCCGCCGGATATCGACGTCGATTTCGAACACACGCGGCGCGAGGAGGTGATGCAATATGTCTATCGCCGCTATGGCCGCCACCGCGCCGCGATCATCGCCACCGTGATTCACTATCGGCCGCGCAGCGCCATCCGCGATGTCGGCAAGGCGCTGGGCCTGACCGAGGATGTCACCGCGGCGCTGGCCGACACGGTGTGGGGCAGCTGGGGCAGGGGCCTCAACGACATGCAGGTGAAGCAGGCCGGGCTGGAGCCGGATAATCCCACCGTCGCGCAAGCCGTAGCGCTGGCGACCGAATTGATCGGTTTCCCGCGCTATCTGTCGCAGCACGTCGGCGGCTATGTGCTGACCCAGGATCGGCTCGACAGTTACGTGCCGATCGGCAATGCCGCGATGGACGACCGTACCTTCATCGAATGGGACAAGGACGATGTCGATACGATGCGGATGATGAAGGTCGATGTGCTGGCGCTCGGCATGCTGACCTGCATTCGCAAGTGCTTCGATATGATCGCAGAACATAAGAACGAACGCTGGGAACTGGCGACCATTCCGCGCGAAATTCCCGAGGTCTACGACATGCTGTGCGCGGGCGAATCCCTCGGTGTGTTTCAGGTCGAGAGCCGGGCGCAGATGAACATGCTGCCGCGCCTCAAGCCGCGCACCTTCTACGATCTCGTCATCGAGGTGGCTATCGTGCGGCCGGGGCCGATCCAGGGCGACATGGTGCATCCCTATCTGCGGCGGCGCAACGGCATCGAACCGGAGCACTATCCGTCGCCATCGCCCGAGCATGGCGACAGGAACGAGCTTTATAACGTGCTGCATAAAACCAAGGGCGTGCCGCTGTTTCAGGAGCAGGCGATGCGCATCGCCATCGAAGCCGCGCATTTTACCTCCGAGGAGGCCAACGGCTTGCGGCGGTCGATGGCGACGTTCCGCAATGTCGGGACCATCGGCACCTTCGAAGCCAAGATGATCGGCAACATGATCGCGCGCGGTTATGATGCGGTGTTCGCGAAAAACTGCTTCGAGCAGATCAAGGGATTCGGCAGCTACGGCTTTCCGGAAAGCCATGCCGCGAGTTTCGCTCAGCTTGTCTATGTGTCGTCATGGCTGAAAAAATTCCATCCCGATGCATTCTGTTGTGGCCTGCTCAATTCGCAGCCGATGGGGTTTTATGCCCCGGCGCAGATCGTCGGCGATGCCCGCAAGAACGGCGTCGAGGTGCGTGCCATCGATGTCTCGTTCAGCTTCAGCCAGAACACGCTGGAGGAGCGTTGCGGCGCGCATCATGCGGTGCGGCTCGGCTTTCGCCAGATCGATGGATTCAAGTGGGTCGATCCGGACGCGACGCGGATCAAGCAGCCGGCCGGTGATGAGTTATTCCCTCCCCCCTTGTGGGGGAGGGTTAGGGAGGAGGGTATCGCAGACGCTGAGTTTGAAATTGCCCCCCCTCTCCACCTCTCCCCCACAAGGGGGGAGAGAGCAGGCAGTGCGGAGAGCGAGGCTCAGCCAAACGTGTCAAGGTGTGAAGAGCCACCTTCGTCGTCGACAGTTGACGACTGGGGCGCGCGCATCGTCGCCGCGCGCGCGCGGCGGCCGTTCACGTCGCTGGAGGCATTCGCGCGCGACACGCGTTTGCCGAAACGCGCGCTGATCCTGCTCGCCGATGCCGATGCCTTCCGTTCACTCGGGTTGGATCGCCGTGCGGCGCTGTGGGCGGTGCGGCGCTTGCCGGATGACGTGCCGTTGCCGCTGTTTGTCGCCGCGACGGCGCGCGAGCAGCCCGAGGAACAAGCGCGGCCGTTGCCGCTGATGCCGCTGCCGGAACAGGTGGTCGCGGATTATCAGACCGTGCGGCTGTCGCTGAAAGGCCACCCGATGCAATTCCTGCGCGGGATGTTTGCGCGCGAAGGCATCGTCGCCTGTCGCGACGTCTCCGACGCGAGCGACGGGCGGCGTGTGCGCTGTGCCGGTGTGGTGCTGGTGCGGCAACGGCCGGGCAGCGCCAAGGGTGTGGTGTTCATGACGCTGGAAGACGAAACCGGCATCGCCAATATCGTGGTGTGGCCGAAGATCATGGAGCGCTTCCGCAAGGAAGTGATGGGCGCGCGGCTGGTGCTGGTCGAGGGGCGCATCCAGAGCAGCCCTGAGAAGGTGGTGCATCTCGTCGCCGAGCGGCTGATTGACCGTTCGCACGATCTGATCGCGCTTGCCAACGATGCGTTCGCGCGCAAGCACATCCTGCCCGCCGGTGCCGCATTGATCGAGCCACTGAATGACGACCGCCGCGAGCATCCGGACAATCCGGCGCAGAAAATCCGCCACCCGCGCAATGTCCGTATCCTGCCGCCCTCGCGCGACTTTCATTGAATTGAGTTCAGGGCAGCGCAACAACACAGAAGCCGTCATACTCCGCGAAAGCGGAGTATCCAGTACTCCACATCGAAGAAGACTTTCTTCATTCTCGCTTCGATTACTGGATCGTCCGCCTGCGCGGACGATGACATCTCACCTTCCGGTCAGAGACAGAACAATGAAGTCTAGTTCTCCTACTCCGGTGCAGCGCCGACCGGGGGACCGCCCGGCGGCCGATGCAGGAACGTGATCGTCACATAGGCGCCGACCCAGGAGCCAATCGCGGCGAAGGCCACATACACCCAGTTCTCGGTATAGCTGATCACCGCATAGGACGAGAGCAGATACCAGACGCTGCTCCAGGTCGCGGCGGGGACGCGCCGGCGCGCAACCACCGCCGACGTAAACATGACATAGACGGCGTCTGTCGCCGCCGTGGCAAGCAGGACGCCTGCCGCAGTCAACGGATCAATTGTCGCCATTGCGGCTCCTTCATGGCAGGTCGGAAAAAAGCGATGCTATGCTCATGCGCGTGAAAGCTTTAGCAAAAAGAATGGCGAGCATTCGATTCGTTGCCAAGCTTTGATGGAGTCCGTTCATGCCGACACCTCGCGACATCCTTGCCGATCTCTGGGCGCAAACGGCTGGCGATCCATCGGCGCTCGAGGCCGTCACGTTGACCGGCAGCGAGCCAGTGCTGCCATCATCGTTTCGCGTGGCGGCGGCGGCGCAGACCAGCGTGGCCGCAGCCGGGTTGGCGGCGGCGCACATCTGGCAGTTGCGCAGCGGCCAATCGCAAGACGTCACGGTGGATATGCTGCATGCCGCCATCGAATGCCGCAGCGAGCGCTATTTGCGCGTCGATGACAAGCCGCCGCCGGCGGCCTGGGATGCCATCGCCGGAGTCTACAAGACGGGCGACGGTGGCTACGTGCGGCTGCATACCAATTTCCCGCATCATCGCGACAACGTCTGCCGGGTGCTGAATTGCAAGCCGGAGCGCGAGGCCGTGCAGGCGGCGCTGCTGCAATGGGAGGGCGTGGCGTTCGAGACCGCGGCCTACAATGCGGGGGCCGTGGTGTCGTTCATGCGCTCGCGCGAGCAGTGGCTGGCGCTGCCGCAAGCCAAGGCGCTGGAGACGCTGCCGCTGATCTCGATCGAGCGGATCGGCGAGGCGCCGCCCCGGCCCTGGCGCGGCGGCGACCGGCCGTTGTCCGGACTGCGGGTGCTCGATCTGTCGCGGGTGATTGCCGGACCTGTGGCGGGGCGCACGCTGGCGGCGCACGGCGCCGACGTCATGTTGCTCTCAAGTCCCAAGCTACCATCGATCCCCTGGCTCGTCATCGATACCGGGCGCGGCAAGCTGTCGTGCTTCGCCGATCTGAAAACCGACGAGGGGCGATCGGCCATGCGCACGCTGCTGGCTCAGGCCGATGTCGTGTCGCAAGGCTATCGGCCGCAATCGCTGGCGGCACTCGGCTTCGCGCCGCGCGATGCGGCGTTGCTCAATCCCGGCATCGTCTACGTTTCGCTATCGGCCTATGGTCACGTCGGTCCATGGGCGGATCGCCGCGGCTTCGATTCGCTGGTGCAGACCTCGACCGGCTTCAACCATGCCGAGGCACAAGCGGCCGGCATCGAGGGGCCGAAGGAATTGCCGATGCAGATCCTCGATCACGTCACCGGCTATCTGATGGCGTTCGGCGCCATGATGGCGCGGGTGCGGCAGGCGCGCGAGGGCGGAAGCTGGCACGTCCGCGTGTCGCTGGCGCAGACCGGGCGCTGGCTGTGGCAACTCGGCCGGCTCGATCGCGGGCTTGCAACGCCGGACATCAAGCCGGAGGCGGTCACGCCATTCCTCGAAACCAGCGCGTCGGGTTTCGGCACGTTGCGCTCCGTGCGGCATTCGGCGATGTTGTCGAAAACGCCGGCCAGATGGTCGCGACCGGCGGTGCCGCTCGGTCACGACCCGGCGCAATGGCCGCCACGCGACTGAGCGACGGGACCGCCATGCCGAACATGTTTACTGACGCGGATGCGATTGCCGATGCGATCATCCGCGATGTCGGCGGCCCTCTTGTCGTCGGCCTGCCGTTGGGGCTCGGCAAGGCCAATCACATCGTCAACGCGCTCTATCGGCGCGCAGCCAACGACCGCTCGCTCAAGCTGACATTTTTCTCGGCGCTGACGCTGGAGAAACCGAAGCCGTCGTCGGCGCTCGAGCGCCGTTTCATCGCGCCCGTGATCGAGCGGCTGTTCGGCGGCTATCCCGATCTCGCTTATGCCGAGGCGTTGCATGCCGGCACGCTGCCGCCGAATATCGACGTGACCGAATTTTTCTTCCTCGCCGGCAAGTGGCTGCGCGTGCCATTCGCCCAGCAGCATTACATCTCCGCCAATTACACCCATGCGGCATCGTATCTGCTGACGCGTGGCCTGAACGTCATCACGCAACTGGTGGCCAAACGCATCGTCAACGGCGAGACGCGCTACAGCCTGAGCTGCAACACCGACACCACGCTGGACCTGTTGCAGGCCCGCGCCGAGGGGCGGGCGTCGTTCAGGCTGATCGGGCAGGTCAATTCCGAACTGCCGTTCATGCCCGGCGCGGGCGATCTGACGGCCAGCGAATTCGAGGCCATTCTCGATAGTCCGGAAACCGACTTCCCGCTGTTCGCGCCGCCCTCGGAGCCGATCAGCGATACCAAATACGCCATCGGTCTGCATACCGCGGGTTTGATCCGCGATGGCGGAAGTCTGCAAATCGGCATTGGGCAGGTCGGCGATGCGCTGGCGCAAAGCCTGATCCTGCGCCATCGCGACGCCGTGCAGTATAGCGACCTGTTGCAGCGGCTGGCGCCCGCATCAGCGCCGATCGAGAGTACGCCGTTCGACAACGGCCTCTACGGCGTCAGTGAAATGCTGACCGAAGCGTTTCTCGGCCTGATCGATGCCGGCGTGCTCAAGCGCGAAGTCGACGGCGTTCTGCTGCACGGCGCGTTCTTCCTTGGGCCGAGATCATTTTATCGCGCGTTGCGCGAGATGACGCCGGAGCAAGTGGCCCGCATTCAGATGATGCCGGTGTCGTTCACCAACCAGCTTTACGGCGATGAGCCATCCAAACGCCGCGCGCGCGTCGATGCGCGCTTCGTGAACAATGCGATGATGGCGACACTGATGGGCGCGGCGGTTTCCGATGGCCTCAATGACGGCGAGGTGGTGAGCGGTGTCGGCGGCCAATACAATTTCGTCGCGCAGGCCTTCGCGCTGGACGGCGCACGCTCGATCCTCACTTTGGAATCGGTGCGGCAGGCAGGCGCCCGGACCGACTCCAACGTCCGCTGGTCCTACGGCCAAACGACGATTCCGCGGCACCTGCGTGATATCGTCGTCACCGAATACGGCGTGGCGGATCTGCGTGGTCGATCCGATGCTGAAGTCATTGCCGCGATGCTGCAGGTCGCGGACTCGCGCTTTCAGCCGGAATTGATGCGGCAGGCCAAGGACGCCGGCAAGCTGCCGAAAGGGTTCGAGATTGCTGCAGCGTATCGCGAGAACGATCCGCAGCGGATCGAGGCGGCGCTCAAGCCTGCGCGCGAGGCCGGTTTGTTGCCGATGTTTCCGTTCGGCAGCGATTTCACACCTGTCGAACAACGCCTCATCCCAGCGTTGCAAATAGTCAGCGGTGCGGCGAAGTCGCCATGGCAACTGGCAGGTCTCGCATGGCAGGGCATGACGCAGCCCGATGCGGCGAATACCGCGCCGCTGGCGCGGCTCGGTCTCGACAAGCCGAAGACGTTGTCAGACCGGTTCTATCGCGCGCTGGTCGGTGGCGCGCTTTCGCGGACTCGCTAGGCGCTCTCCATCATCCTGAGGTGCGAGCCGCATTTGCGGCGAGCCTCGAAGGATGACCACATGACCGCCGCCGCCCACCCGCCTCGGGTTTACCCGAGATGGGCTGTTGAAAGACGCAAGTTGGCTTGCCAACTTGCTATGGCCTCCGCTTCGCTGCGGCACCTCAGGGTGACGGCGGTAATGGGCTTACGATCAGCGGTTCTTGTTCACCGGCTTGCGCTTCTCGATGAAGGCGGCCATGCCTTCGGAGCGATCTTCCAGCGCGAAGGTAGCGTGGAAAAGATCGCGCTCGACATTCATGCCCTCGGCGAGCGGCGTCTCCAGCGCGCGGTTGACGGCGCTCTTGGCCATCGTGGCGGCCGGCCGCGACATCGACGCGATTTTTTCCGCGGCCGCGATGGCTTCATCCATCAGCTTGTCCACCGGAACGATGCGGCTGACCAGGCCGGAACGTTCGGCTTCGTTGACATCCATCATGCGGCCGGTGAGGCAGAGGTCCATCGCCTTGGCCTTGCCGATGGCGCGGGTCAGACGCTGCGTACCGCCGATGCCGGGAATGGTGCCCAGCGTGATCTCCGGCTGGCCGAATTTTGCGGTGTCGGACGCAATGATGAAGTCGCACATCATCGCCAATTCGCAGCCGCCGCCCAGCGCATAGCCGCTCACGGCTGCGATGGTCGGCTTGGTGCAGGTCGCAACGCGGTCGCCACCGATCGCCTTGAAATCCTCGGTGAACATGTCGATGAAGCTCTTGGGCTGCATCTCCTTGATGTCGGCGCCGGCGGCGAAGGCCTTCTCGTTGCCGGTGATGACGATGCAACCGACCTTGTCGTCGGCCTCGAGGTCATCGACCGCGGCAGCGATTTCGCGAAACACCCCGAACGACAAGGCGTTGAGCATTTTCGGCCGGTTGAGGCGGATGATGCCGACAGCGCCCTTTTGCTCGACGATGATGTGTTCGAATGTGCTCATAGTCCACCCTGTTTCGCGCGGTTGATATTTGGTCGCGCGCAATGTGCCCGCTGTCGGCGGGGCCTGCAAGGGTAGACGATGCGCAGAAATGCACAGCAAAACTGGCAAAATGCCGCGCCGCCGAGGGAGGAGGGCGGCGGCGCGGCGAATGGCCGATTCATCCCCCGATGAACCAGCCTGATCGTATTCCAGCCGTTACGCGATCATCATGCGGGCGGCCGATGCCAGCGTCAGAAGGCCGCCGAAAGCGATGAAGATCTTGCCGATGAGAGACGTATTCGCCCAGGTCGAGTCGTCTTTGCTTGCCGTCGCGGTCGGAAGCGGCGTGCTGAGCGAAGCCATCGCGATGGTCGCCGCCGGGGGCGAACGTGTTTCGGTCAGCGAGCGATCGAGGTTGTTGAGTTGATCCGACGCCACAACGGCGGACGCTGGCGCTTGCGCCGGTGCCGGCGTTGCGGCTGTCGGCTCATTACTCGTCGTGCTGGCGGCCGGGCTCAGCATTTCCGCCCGCGCATTGGCAACGGAGATCGGCAATGGCTGGGATGTCTCAGTGTTCTTCGCAAGCTTGCCGTCGGCCGTCTTGTTCTCGGAGACCTTGCTGTCGGCGGTCTTGTCGTCCGTCGATTTGGCCTGCTCGGTGGTCTTCGCGGATTTGGATTCGGATGATTTCGCCGCGCTCTTGCTGGCTTCGTTCTTCGCCATCCTGCTCGACTTGCGCGTGTGCCGCCTGCTGTGTCGGGAACGATGTTTGCTGTATTTGTTCAGCGACACAGGCTTGCCGAGCGCGACAGGCTGCGTGCTGTTCGCTGTCGCTTGTGCCTGATCCGTTGATTCCTGTGCGCGCGATGGTGACAGAAGGCAGCTCATGATGCCGGCGGCGACGATCAATGCCGCGCACGCGCTGGCCTTGATACCCATGGCAGTCTCTCCGTTTGACTTATCCCACAGCGCAAAGAGACTCCTGCCGTGTCGACACGACGGCGAAATAAGGGAATTTTTTGACGAGCACGGCAAAACCGGGGCAGGCGGCGCGGCCGTCCCGGCGCGCCGCCGATGATCGCCGGCGGTCGCCCAACTGCGCAGGAGGCGCTCGCTGGCCCGCTCTTCACGAAGTCGTGATGAAGGGCACGCGAGCGTAATAATATGAAAAAACAAACGAAATGCTGGGTTGGGAGCGTGTGTGCCCGAACGTGACGAGGAATGGACCGGCCTGATGCGGGCGGCCAATGCGGGGGACGCAGTGGCCTACCATCGGTTGTTGGCGTCGATCACGCCCGTGTTGCGCGCGGCGGCGCGGCGCGGCCTCGCACGCGCCGGGCAACCGGTCGATCAATCCGAGGATATCGTGCAGGACATTTTGCTGGCGGTGCATCTCAAGCGGAATACCTGGAACGCCGAGGCGCCGTTCGCGCCGTGGCTGTTTGCCATTGCCCGCAACAAGCTGATCGATGCGCTGCGCCGCCGCGGACGCCGCGTGTTCGTCAACATCGACGATTTCGCCGAGATCATCGCAGGTCCGCCTGCCGAGGAGACTATGGCAGCGCGTGACGTGACGGCGCATCTGAACGGCCTGTCGCCGCGTCAGCGTGACGTGCTGCAGTCGATCGCTGTCGATAGCGCTTCGATTGCCGAGACCGCCAACCGGCTTGCGATGAGCGAGGGCGCGGTGCGCGTCGCGTTGCATCGCGGTCTTGCCAGCCTTGCCGCCAAACTTCGGAAAGAATGACGATGGATACCGAACGGCTGATCAACACCCTTGCTCTTGATGCCGGTCATCGAGAACGTCCGGTCGGCGTCGCGCTGGCGGTTGCCTTGTTGCTCGCGGCGCCGGTCTCCATCGCGCTGTTCATGATGGTGCTCGGCATGCGGCCGGACGTCGCGACGGCGATGCATAATCCGTTCTTCGACCTGAAGTTCGTTGTGACCATTGCGCTGGCCAGCGTCGCGATTGCCATCAGCCTGCATCTCGCGCGGCCGGAAGCCACGCTGGCGGCGTGGGGCTGGCTGCTGTTGATCCCCGTCGGTCTGATCGCGCTCGGCATCGCGTTTGAAATGATGCTGCCGCACGAGCGGCCGTGGCTGACGCGCCTGATCGGAAACAACGCGATCGCCTGCGTATCGGCCATTCCGCTGTTCTCGCTGCCGTTGTTGGCCGCGGCCTTGTTCGCGCTCCGACGCGGCGCGCCGTCGCGGCCGATGCTGGCTGGCGCGGTGGCGGGGCTGCTTGCTGCGGGCCTGGGCGCGACGCTCTACGCATCGCACTGTACCGACGATTCACCGCTGTTCGTGGCGACGTGGTATCCGCTGGCGATTGCCATGGTCGCGGCGGTTGGCGCTTTCGCCGGGCGCCGATTGCTGCGTTTCTAGGACGCAGACTCGTTAACGCGCAGCCATAGCCCGATCGACGCGAATTGAACGAAAGCGAGGTAGTTCGCTGCCAGCTTGTCGTGGCGCGTTGCAATCCGACGACAATGCTTGATCTTGTTGAAGACCCGTTCGACCAGGTTGCGAGCGCGATAGAGATACGGGCTGAAGCAGATCGGTTCTGCGGGGTTGCATGGGGGCAGAATGTTGGCCAGCGCACCGGGGCATTTTGGTCGCTATTCGCCCAAAAGCGGACCAGTTATGCTCACTTTGAGTTTTGTCGTTCGTGACCCAGAGGCATCGCAGGCTCGGTTGCACAACTCAACAGTGTATTTGTGACATTGGAGGTAAGGACGATGACTGACCGCGTGGCAAGCCATTACGGCGAAAACCTCCAATTGGCGGATGCAATCGCGGAGAAACTGAGGGGCGCCGGCAAAGACCTCAATAAATTGACGACCGCCGATCTCGCAATAGTTGACGAGTTTCATATCCGCGGTCGTAAGGCGACGCTGGAATTGGGCGAGAGAATGAATTTGAACGCCAGCTCGCACGTTCTTGACATCGGGAGTGGTTTAGGCGGCCCAGCACGGACATTGGCTGAGACATACGGCTGCCAAGTCACCGGCATCGATTTGACTCAAGCATTTTGCGAAGCGGCAACTGCAATGTCCGGCTGGGTCGGTCTCGATAACCGCGTGTCATTCAAGCAGGGAGATGCCACAAACTTGCCCTTCGAGAACCAAGTCTTCGATGCGGCCATGACAATCCACGTTGCGATGAATATTGCCGCTAAGGACAAGATGTATGCGGAAGCTCGCAGGGTTCTAAAGCCCGGCGGGATTTTCGCCGTTTACGACGTGCTGCAGGGGGAAGGTGGGGAAGTCTTTTATCCGGTGCCTTGGGCACGCGATCCGTCAATCAGCTATCTCGCGACGCCGAACCAAATGAAAACTCTTCTGACTCGCGCAGGTTTCAAGCTGCGAGATATTCAGGACTCGACCGAAGAGAGCCAGAGTTTTTTCGAGAGAATGACGGCACAAATGGCAAAAACCGGCACCTCTCCCGTCATCTGGCAACTTTTCCTTGGTCATGATTTCCCGGCGATGGCGCGCAATCAGGTCCGCAACGTGAGCGAGCGGCGGATTAGGACGGTCAGCTATTTCTGCACCGCGTGAAAGCTACGTTCGCGAGCATGTCCGCTGCTGGCACATTTGAGACATCAAGCGATGTCCGCTCTCGGTCGTTATCGGAGGCATGGCGGACATCAGGATTTAATGAGCACACGGCCTGGTTTCGGCTGAAAGAGACTGCGTTAGGCTTTTGCCGCCTTCGGTGCGGTTTCCTGCATTTTGTGGAAACGCAGCACCTGCTGCGCCGTCGAGACGCGCAGCCGCTCATAGGTCAGGCGGTTCTCTTCCACGTCGCCGTGGAGTTCACCCAGAATGCTGGTGCGCATATCGATGATGGACTGCACCGTGGACCAAGACATCGCCGAGACCTTGGCCAGGATCAGAATGCCTTCCGTGTGCGACTCGATCATCAAGGTTTCAGCCAGCGTGATCGGCACGTTGGCGAGGCACGCCAGCGCGGCGTTGGTTTCATCGAACTTGTTGGCGGCAGCGAACCTGGCCACCTCGTGCTCGTTGAGTCGGCCATCTTCGTAGAGCGAACGGACAAGTCCGTGCGCCATCTTGGTGGCTTCGCTCATCGCCGCGGGCGTGCTGCGCGCACGGCGCGTCACTTCGCCGACCGCAGCGGAGATGTCGTCGGCCATCTGCGGATGCGCGGCTTCGAGGCGCGCGCGCACCGAGGCGGAGGCTTTGGCAATCAACCGCAGATAATGCTGACGCGGAATCGAGCGCCGCAGCCCGACACAAATCGCAATGTCGTCGTCGCGTTCGGCGCGAGCGATCAGGTCATCGAGTCCCTTCGGAGAAAATTGCGCGCCGGGATTGGCGGCGGTGCGCTGGACGACGTCACTGTTGCCGCGCTCGATCAACACGTCGGTGACTGCGCCGCTGAGCGTGCGCCTCCCTGAGATCGCCAGCAGATGCGCCTGGCTCTTGCTCAGCGCGTTGGCGATCAGCATGTCGTCAGTGAGCCGCTCCGATTGCGACAGCATGGGCGCGGCGACTTCGATCAGGTCGTCGAATGCGAGGTTGTGCACGGTCTGCGGCGGCGCTTTGGCAATCGGCGCGAGGCGCTTGGACAGCAGCACCTTGGCGGACACTTCGATGTGGCGAAGCAGGCATTCGAAGACGTCGTCGAACACGCCGATCTGCTCGTCGGAATAATCGTCGGCCGCATGAAGGAAAAGGTCGGTGACGCGACGCAGCGTTTCGACCCGCCGGGCAACGGTGCCGTGGGCGAGAGCGGTCTGCAACTCATCGAGTAAGTTGGATGATGCGACGTGCGTCCTACTCATAAAACACTCTATCCTGGAGCAATCGGGAGGCGATCCGGCGACAGTTTCTATGTCCCGTAGATTGATGATCCTCAGATCAGGCGCATGCGACCTGGTTTCGGCCAGCCTCCTTGGCCACGTAAAGAGCTTCGTCGGCGCGCGCCAGCACCGAATCCGCCGTTTCGTCGGCGGTGATGGTGGCGACGCCTGCTGAAATGGTGACGGCCATGCCGTCGGAGAGAGCGCTCCAGTCGAGGTCTGCGACGATGCCGCGCAGCCGGTCGAGCATCTGCACGGCGGCGGCGGGGCCGGTCTCGGGCAGGATCAGCAGGAATTCCTCGCCGCCATAGCGGCCGAAGCGATCGATGCCGCGAATATTGGCGAACACCGAGATGGCGAAGGTGCGCAGCACTTCGTCGCCGACCGGGTGGCCATGGGCATCGTTGATCCGCTTGAACCAGTCGAGGTCGATCAGCGCGATCGAGCAGGGCGCCTTGGCGCGATGGGCGCGGGCGATTTCATCGTCCAGCATCCGCATGATGCAGCGGCGATTGAACGAGCCGGTCAGTTCGTCGAGTTCAGCCAGTTCTTCGATGCGCCGGTAGGCTTCCTTGAGTTGCACGCTCTTGTCGTACAGCGATTGCCGCAGCGAGTTGCTGAAGATGCCGATGAACATGCAGCGGCCGATGGTGAAAGCGAAATCCATCATCGTCGCCATGCGCTCAATATACGTATCGTGCGGCACCGAGATCGGCTTGTCGGTGCCGAGAAACAACACGGCGAGCCCGACCGACATCGCTGTCCATATCGCCGCTGTTTCACGCGCCGAGGCGCGCAGCGAACTGAAGCTGAACACGATGAAGAGATTGCTGAGGAATAGCACGCCGGCTTGCGGCGCGAGCCAGGCGAAGGTCAGCATGATGGTGAGGCCGATCGTCGCCTGCGGCATCACCAGATAGGGATCCTCGAAGCGATCGTTGATGCCGGATTCCGACAACGCGAAGAACGCCGATGCCGATCCGAGACCGCAGGCCAGATAGCTCGGTGCGATGAGCGGCGAGATGGTGCCGTTATAGGCGAGGATGATCAGGATGACGCTGTCGAGCAGATAGCTGATGCAGACGTAGCCCAGCATCTGCCGCCGGATTTTGACGCGGCGCCGGCGCGCGCCCAGTGCGGACCGTCGTTCCCCGCCTGCGAACGCGGCGGCGGACAGGCTCGACAAAAGGGATGCGGCACTCTGCATGACGAGCCGAACGGTCTCATGATTTGGTCAGTTACGTAGGGAACTCTACGTGGCAAAGCCTTTAAGTTTGGTATCTTTTGCCCGTAACAGGATGCCGCAGCCGCGGCCTTGCACCTTGAGCGCACAGGGCAAATCCGTTTCGGCCGATTGCAGCCACGGCTATGCCGCAGCGGTCTTGCTGCCGTATCGCACGTTGCGCTGCAGCAGAGCTGAGTGGCCGACGAGCCATGCAAAATTTCCCTTTCGCGGGCCCGGCGAAGACGCGGACACGAATCCTGATCTGTATTTCAGTACCGTCACGACGGCTTGCCCTTTAGCCTGAATCAAGGGCAAGTTGCGTGCGGTAGATCACGGACGCCATCTCGATCTGCGATAATTTAAGAAGATTTCGCTGCACCCATCGAACCTTATGTCGGATTGCCCCGACCAACCCTGCGAGACCGCCATTGAGTGCGACACAAGCGACCGCGGACGAAGTCCTGATCGCTCGGATCTCTCAGGGCGATCGGCTTGCCATGCAGGTGCTGTATGGACGGCACCATGTACGAGTATTCCGCTTCGGCCTTCGGCTGGTGCGGAACGAGCAGCTCGCGGAGGACCTGATCAGCGAGGTCTTTCTCGATGTATGGCGTCAGGCCGGCAAGTTTGAGGGCCGGTCCGCGGTCTCCACCTGGATTCTGGCGATCACGCGATTCAAGGCCCTCTCTGCGATGCGTCGCAGGAAGGATGCAGAACTGGACGATGAGACGGCCGACGCGATCGAGGATACATCCGACGATCCGGAGGTGGTGGTTCAGAAGAAGGATACGGGTGAAGCGCTGCGCAAGTGTTTGATGTCGCTTTCGGCCGAGCATCGGGAGATCGTCGATCTTGTCTACTATCACGAGAAATCTGTTGAGGAAGTCGCAGAGATCGTCGGCATTCCGGAGAACACGGTGAAAACGCGACTATTCTATGCACGCAAGAAGCTTGCCGAACTGCTCAAGGCAGCCGGCATTGAACGAGGCTGGCCATGATGGCGACGAGCGCAAAAATCCCGGATGATGAACCGGGAGAGATTGAAGCTCTCCTGCCGTGGTATGCGGCGGGAACGCTGGATGCGCGTGACGTTGTCCGGGTCGAAGACGCGCTCGCGCGCGATCCCCAACTTGTCAGGCAGGTCGCGGCGATCCGCGACGAATACACCGAGACCATCTATCTCAACGAAAGCCTCGGCGCGCCATCCGCACGCGCCTTGCATAAACTGTTCGCGGCGATCGATGCCGAACCGGCGCGCGCGCCGCAGAATGCCGCGCCGATGGGCCTATCGCGACGCATCTCCGGATTTTTCGCCAGCCTGTCGCCGCGCACCCTGGCGTGGTCGGCTTCGCTCGGCGGACTGGCCTTGCTGTTGCAGGCCGGAATCATCGGCGTCGTGCTGATGCGGCAGCCTCCCAGCAGCTTCCAGACCGCGTCGTATCAAGAAGCGCCGAAGAGCGTGACGCGCTCGCTCGGCGCCGGCGCGGATGCCGTGCTGTTCGTGCGCTTTAAGCCCGAAACGCGGATGTCGGAAATCACGGCGTTGCTGGCGCAATATCACGCCTCGGTGGTCGGCGGCAGCGGCGACATGTTCCGCCTGCAATTCGCCGGCAAGACGTCCGGCGCCGACGCGAGCGCGGTGCTGTCGGGTCTCCAGAAGGAGAAGATTGTCGCCATGGCGGTGCCCGCGCAATAATCCGCGAGCGGTGATCGCGGCAAGCCGGTCGCGCCCGCGCGAAGGATCATCATGAGCGTTGTCGGTTCAGGCGTTCGCAAGCAAGTGCTGGGTATCGGCGCGGCGTGTCTCGCCGGTGCGTCGCTCGCGTCGTGCCCTGCCGTGGTCTCGGCGCAGAGCATCATGCGGACGCCGAACATTCGCGTCGAAACGCGCGTTCCGACCATCACGCCGCGCGTTACGCCGCAGATCAACGCCAACGGCCTCCGTGCCATCGCACCGAACGCGCTGCAGAGCGTTCGCACCGGCAATTTCGGTGGCAATCCCAATGCCGGTCGTGGCGCCGACGTTACCGACGAACCGGCGACCGCAACCAAATCGGGCAAAGGGTCGCGTACCAAACGGACGCCGAAGATCGACACTGCATCACGCGGCGGGCGCGGCACCGTCACCGGCGATCGAACGCCGCCGCCGAAAACGCCGACCGGAATCGCGGTCGTGCTGCCGACGATTCCTTACGTGCGCTACGCGCCCAACACCTATCCGAGCTGCAAGGCTGCCAGCGGCGGCATGGTGTGTAGCGATCGTCCGGCCTTTGTCGCCGATCTTGCCGGCGGCAGCATCGGCAGTGGCGGGCCGCCGCCGGTCGGCCAGAATGGCGCACCCCGCCGCAGCGGCGCGCAGGCCGGCCTCAGCCCGCGCTACGTCGTCAATCAGATCGTCGCCGAACTCGATGCAGCGTTGACCGACGCGCAGCTTGCGGCGCTGGCACAGCGTTATCGGCTGGCGCTGATCGGTTCGCAGGAGTTTCCGCTGATCGGCAGCCGGATGACGCTGTTCCGCATCACCGATGGCCGCCCGGTCGATACGGTGCGGCAGCAAATGGCCGGGGACGGCAGCGTGCGTTCGACGCAGCCGAATTTCCGTTACGTGTTGCAGGACCAGGCCACGACGCCTGCGATTGCCGAAGGCGACCCGGCGCAATACGCCGTCGCCAAGTTGCGCCTGCCGCAGGCGCACGCGCTGTCGCACGGCAACAACGTCACCGTGGCGGTGATCGATTCCGGCATCGATGTCGATCATCCGGAACTGGCCGATACGATTGCGGGCTCATTCGATGCGCTCGGCAGCAAGGAGACTGCGCACGTGCACGGAACCGGGATCGCCGGGGCGATCGTCGCTCATGCGCGGCTGATCGGCAGCGCGCCGTCGGCGCGGATTCTGGCGATCCGCGCATTTGGCGTCGCGCAAGCCGGTGCCGAGAGCACGTCGTTCGTGATCCTCAAGAGCCTCGATTACGCGGCGTCGCATGGTGCGCAGGTCATCAACATGAGTTTTGCCGGTCCGAAGGATGCGCTGGTCGAGCGCGGCATCGCGGCGGCTGCCGCGAAGGGCATCGTGCTCGTCGCTGCCAGCGGCAATGCCGGGCCGAAGTCGGCGCCGCTCTATCCGGCGGCTAATCCCGGTGTCATCGCGGTGAGCGCCACCGATGCTTACGACCGGCTGTTCCCGGCCTCCAATCGCGGCGGCCATATCGCGGTGGCAGCGCCCGGCGTCGATGTGTTCCTGCCGGCGCCCGGCGGCAAATATCAGATGACCAGCGGTACGTCGTTTTCAGCGGCCTACGTCAGCGGTCTCGCCGCGCTGATGCTGGCCCGCGATCCCAGCCTGAAGCCGGACGGCGTACGCGGTATCCTGATGCGAACGGCGCGCGATCTTGGCGAACCGGGGCGCGACGATCTGTTCGGCGCGGGCGAGGCCGATGCCTATGGGGCCGTTGCCGCCGTGGCGGCGGCGCAGGTGCCGATGGCGAATGCCGGTGACAAGACGGTCGGCACACCCGCCGCACCGTCCGATCACGATAACGCGAGCAGCCCGCCGGAGACGCCATCCCTGGCCGCGGATAGGCCTGCGGCGCAGTAAATCGGTCAAAACAGCGGCGAAAATTCTTTGCCTCGGTTTGAACGTTTTTAAACGACGGTGCGACTTATCGAAGTGGAGAGGATGACTCTCCAAGGGCCGTATCCGGCGCGAGCGCCCATCCACCCCAGCGCCCAATATGGCTTGACCCGCCCGGTTGTCCCCCCGGGCGGGTCTCCCCGTTTTAGGGGGAGCTCACCGCGTTGTCGTCGCTCGCGCTCAGGGCTGGACATCGCAAAAGTTTTCCACAGAATACTGATGTACTACCAGTTGATTCGTCTTCGTTGCGTCTGCGTCCGTTTCCCTCATTGCGGACTTTCCCATGACACAGCGAACTGACATCGACCGTGGCCGCGACATCATCGAGCGATGGTGCGCCCTTGCCGAGCAGCGGCTGAGTTACCTGATAGACCTGCTCGAGAGCGGCCGTTGGCGCCGCTTCCATACCGAGTCCGATCTCGTCGAGAACATCGAAGAAGCACGAACCGCCGTCGAGACATGGCGAATGCTGGCGTCGCGCGAAGCGACGCCCGACAATCGCGCCATCGATCTGTCGTGGTTGGGGCGAGCGGCGATCCCGCTGGCGGGGCGCGACATCGTCAAGGATGCGCGCGGGCTGGCGCCGTCGATCGTCGCCGGATCGTTGCAGCGGACGTCGCTTGCGAGCGGGGGTGCCGCATCGCGTCCGGCTGCAACGCTCCCGGCGGTTCAGCCGGGATGGGAGCAGGTGCTCGATGTCGCTGCGATGCAGGAGCGCTATCCGCTGCTGCGCAACGCGTTGTAGAAAAGCGCGGTCTGGTTAGCAGAACTCGTCATGCCCGGGCTTGTCCCGTGCATCCACGTCTTAAACACGGCAGACAAGACAAGACGTGGATGGCCGGAATAAATCCGGCCATGACAACGATAGAGAAAGATCGATCGGCATTTCGCAACTATGCACTTTACCGCTTGCGGTCACCGCACCGTATTGGTGCCCAGCGCCACCTGCGCGAAACGTGCCGCGCCGCTGGCGGTGAGATCGGGCGTCACCGGCTTGGCGTGATCGAGGCCGACGATCGCGCCGCGCGGTGCCCCTGAAATCAGGTTGCCATCGATCAGTGCGGTGCCCGCGCCGTCGCGCACCGACACGCCGATGCCGATGAAGGCGTTGCGGATGACATTGCCGGTGATGCTGACGTCGCGCAGATACTTGCCCCAGCCCGCGACGATACCGATGGACGGCGCATTCTCGATGACATTGCCGGATACCGTGGCATCCGCCTCGATGTAGATGCCGACACCGGCATCGTCATCCGGCGCGGTGCCGATCGGCCGCTTCGGCAGCATGTTGCGCAGGATGTTGCCTTGCACGACGGCGATGCGGCCGCCCTCGTTGAAGTTGCAGACCGACACGCCGGTGGCGGCGACGTCCACCGTGTTGTTGGCGATGATGGCGCCTTCGAAGGCGAATTCGGAATACAACGCCACTTCGCGCACATTGCTGATGCTGTTGCCGGTGATCTGGATGTTGGAGGCCGAGTTGCCGCGCACACCGGAGTAGTCGCAATTGCGAATGCGATTGCCGCGCACGATGACGTTGCCAGCGCGAAATGCGTTGATGGCGTTGCCGTATTGTCCGGAGCCGCCGGGGCCGGCCTTGATATCCTCGATGCGGTTGTCGATCACCAGCGTGCCGTCGTCGCCGATGGCGTTGCGCAGGATCTCGATGCCGTTGTCGGAGGCATCGGCGATGGTGTTCTGCGCCACCAGCAGGCCGCGCGCATCGAACGAGACGATGGCGGTGGTCGCGGTCTGCGTAATGATGCTGTTGCGCACTTCGCCGGAGACGTTCTCGAACCAGATGCCGCTGCCGCCGCTATTGACGATCGTGCAATCGGTGATGCGCACGTCCGCGCCGGCAAGGCAATGCAGCAGCCCGCGCCGCTTCGGCAGCGGAATGCTGCCGCCGTCGAGCGTGATGCCGCTGAGGCCGAAATTGTCGGCGCCTTCGCCGGTCAGCAGTGAAGGGCCGCCGCTGAAAATCAATCGCGTCGCGCCGCGCACGCCGATTAGTTGCGTGCCCCTGCTCACCTTCAGAGCGCCGCAACGATAATTGCCCGGCGGCAGCAGCAACGGCGTGCGCGTGCGCGCGGCATTGTCGAGCGCACGCTGCAGAACGCCGGTTTGATCGTCGGGACTGTTGGGCCGCACGCCGTCATGTGTGGCATCGCGCCCAAGCGTGGCGGCGGGCGGTGCGGCGCGCTGCGCCTGCGCCTGCGTGACCAGGGCACCGGCGGCGACGCCCGCGGCCGAGGCTCCGATCAGGTGGCGGCGATTGAAGTCCATGCGCGGCACTCCGGTCGCTTCCCAAGGTGGGCAGCGCGTCCGCAGTAACGCAAAATCTTCAAGCGAGTTGGCTCAACAACCCGCGAGCGGCGGCGATTGTTGCCGATAGGGTTAATGCCCCGGTCAGGCGCGCCGATGCGGCGTGAACATGCGGCCGCGCTCGGTCACCAGCACCACAGCCAGCACCGCCAATGTGCAGATCAGCGAGCCGATGGCGAACGGGAGCAGGGTGCCGTCGTAGAGCTGGCCGAGCGTCACGCCGATGGCGATGCCGATCAGCGTGGTGATCGAGCCGAACAGCGACGATGCCGTGCCTGCGATGTGGCCCTGCGGCTCGAGCGCCAACGCGGTGAAGTTGGAGAACATCATGCCGAACGCGAACAGCGCCGTTGCCGACAGCACCATGTAGAGCGCCAGCGGCAGCGTGTCGGTCCAGGCCGTCACCAGCATCACGATGGCAACGGCGGCAAACACCATCAGCGCGCTGTGCGAGATCAGGCGCATGCCGAGTCGGCCGACGAACCGCGCATTGAGGAAGCCGGCGAGCGCGATTCCGATGGCGATGGCCGCGAAGGCCAGCGGGAAGTAATGGCCGAGACGATAGATCCCGGTGAACACCTGCTCGGAGCAGAACACGTAGGCGAACAGCACGCCCTGCACGCCACCGGCGGCGAGCGCATAACCCAGCGTTTGCCGGTTGGTCAGCGTCTGGCGAAAACTGTCGATCACCTGCCGGACTGTCAGCGGCTTGCGCTGGTTCACCGGCAGCGTTTCCGGCAGCCGCAGCGCGCACCACACCAGCGCCAGCACGCCGTAGCCCATCAGCACGATGAAGATGCCGCGCCATTGCGCCATCAGCAGGATGGCTTGGCCGAACGAGGGCGCGAGGATCGGCACCGCGACGAAGATCATCATCACCAGCGACATCACGCTGGCCATGCGGCGTCCGGCGTAGCAATCGCGCACGATCGAGGTGGCGATCACCCGCGTCGCCGAGGTACCGAGCCCCTGCAGGACACGCGCCAGGAGCAACATCTCGAACGACGGCGCGAACAGCGCCAGCAGGCTCGCCAGCCCGTACAGCACCATGCCGCCGAGCAGTACCGGGCGGCGGCCGAAGCGGTCCGACAACGGCCCGATTACGAATTGCCCAATGCCGAAGCCGAGCAGGAAGGTCGACAGCACGCTTTGCAGATAATTGCCGTCGGAGATCTTGAACGACGCGCCGATGTTCGGCAGCGCCGGCAGCATCATGTCCATCGCAAGCGGATTCAGCGCGATGATCGAGGCGACGATCACGACGAATTCGGGGAATCGCATCGGGCGATGGGTCGAGGCGACCCATGCGGTGGCATTGGTATCGGTCAAGGGAATCTCTCGCGGTTGATCCCCGACATAGCCCGCGATGCTGCGATGCACAACCCATGGGGCGGAATGCCTGCCCCGCCGGAAAACGCAGATCAGTCCGGCACTTGGCGTTATTTTCGGCGTGTGAGTGCTGCTATTTGCAGCAACAGGGCCTCGCCGGCGTCAACGAGATGTTCCAACGTTGGGTGAACAGTCGCGGTCCGGCGTGGGGTCGCCGTGTCGCGCGCCACCAGCGGGACATGAATGAAGGCGGCGAGGTGCGGGCCATTGGCCTCGTGCCGGGCTTCCAGCGCCCGCCAGCACAGGTAATTGCAAAGATAGCGGCCGGCATCGCGCGACAGCCGCGCATCGATGCCGGTGGCGCGGGCGGCGCGCATCAGGCGCGGTGTGTGCGGACCGACCTGCATCGCCTCGGCACCTCGCACGATGGCGCCGCTACGAACGTAGGCGCCGCCGGCGTCCGGCCACAGCGTGGTGATGGCGTTGCGCGCCCGCGTCTCGATGCGGACATAGGGCGTGCGTGCCGCGAGGCCGAACATCAGCAGCGCATGCGGCCGATATTGCGCCAGCAGCTCGGGCAACTGGCGATCGACCGCCTGATACGTGACCGGGAAAATATGGCCGCGCAACTCGACGTCGCTGAAGGCCGGGCGGCGCAGTCGCGTCAGCCGTGTCACCAGCGCCGGCGTCGGATTGAACGGCGCACCGGGAAACGCGCCAAAGCCGGTGATGAGGATGCGAAGTAGTGACGTCATGACTTCCCGTGCCTCAAAGGCGTTGTCCGTCACCCTAAGGTGGCCATGCGTTGGCATGGCCCTCGAAGGGCGACCGCCGTTCATCCTTCGACGCTCGCTGCAAGTGCAACTCGCACCTCAGGATGACGGCGGTCCGGCTAGAGGGCAATGACCTACCGCAGCATCTCCGCGATCTGCTCCGCTGCCAGTGCCGGAGTGACGCGGCCATCGGCGACGCGCGCCTCGATCTGCTTGACCTTGGCGCGGATCGCCGGATCGCTGCGCAACCGCGCCATCATCCGCGTCTCCAGCATGGCCCACATCCATTTGATCTGCTGCTGGCTGCGCCGTGCGGCGAGTTCTCCGCTGGCATTCATGGCGGTGCGATGTTCGCAGATTTTCTGCCACAGTTCGGCGATGCCGGTGCCGGCCAGCGCCGAATAGGTCACCACCGGCGGAAACCAGTGTTGCGAGCGCGGCGTCAGGATCTTCAGCGCGCCGCGATAGTCGGCGGCGGTGCGGTTGGCGCGCTTGATATTGTCGCCATCGGCCTTGTTGATGGCGATCATGTCGGCCAGTTCGACCAGCCCCTTTTTGATGCCCTGCAATTCGTCGCCTCCGCCGGGCAACATCAGCGCGAGAAAGAAATCGGTCATGTCGCAGACCGCGGTTTCCGACTGGCCGATGCCGACGGTCTCCACCAGCACCACGTCGAAGCCGGCGGCCTCGCACAGCAGCATGGCCTCGCGGGTCTTCGCCGCGACGCCGCCGAGCGTACCGGACGACGGCGAGGGGCGGATGAAAGCGTTCTCGGCGTTCGACAGATTCGCCATCCGCGTCTTGTCGCCGAGGATCGAGCCGCCGGTGCGCGCCGAGGACGGATCGACCGCCAGCACCGCGATCTTGTGGCCCTGGCGGATCAGATGCATCCCCAGCACATCGATGGTGGTGGACTTGCCGACGCCGGGCGAGCCTGTGATGCCGATACGCATCGCGTTGCCGGTGTACGGCAGCAGCGCCTGCACCAGATCGCGCGCGCTGGCCTGATGATCGGCGCGGCGGCTTTCGATCAGCGTGATGGCGCGCGCCAGCGCGGCGCGATTGCCGGCGCGGATGTCGCTCGCGAGATTGTCGGTGGAAAGGGGGCGGGTCATTTGTCCTGCTTGCTGGCGTCGCGGACGGGGCTGCCGGCGAAGAGCGCGGCGCCTTGCGGCGAAAGATATGGCTTGAACGTCTGCCACGGCACGACGACGACGAACGATCCTTCCACATAGGGACCGACCGCATAAGGCGGATAGTGGAATTCGAGCCCGGCGCTTTTGCCTGCTTCGGTCGATGCGGCGAGCGTCACCGCGCCGACCTTCAGCAGCGTCGGCGCGATGCCCTTGTACCAGTCAGTGCCGCCGGAGTCGTCGATGCGGCGCGCTTTCTTGTCGGCCTTGACGGCGGCGATGGCGGCGGCGCGCAGCGCCTTCATCGTCGGGCCGTTGTCGGCGGTCTCCTTGAAGAACGGCCGGATGCTGACGCGCTTGCCGACGCTGTCGTCCCACAGGATCGTGTCGATGTCGGTGTTGGGATGCGCGCCGCCGGTATACGCATAATCGGTGCGGACGACGCTGACATAACGGCCGTCCACCACCGAGGTGCGGCTATAGTTGCGCTCGAAACTCCACGCGCGGTTGTCGCGAAACAGATCCGGCGAGGCCTTGAATTCCTTCGCTGCGTCGGCGCGATTGCGTTCCAGCCAGCGCTTGCCTTCGGCCATGCAATTTGCGGCCAGCGCTGCATTCGACTTGATGCCGTCGTCCAGCGTCACGCTGGCGTCGATGTAATTGGTCTTGACGGCGACATCGGACTTGGCGTCGGCGGCGAGGGCGGGGGCAGTGCCTGTGAGTGCCAGGACTGCCGCCAGACACGAAAATTTCCGAAGCGGACTTGCGAAAGATGAACTGAGGCTGTTGATCATGGCAACCTTCGTCATGGCCGGGCTTGTCCTGGCCATCCACGCCTTGGAGCCCGGATCATAGAAAAACGTGGATGCCCGCGACAAGCGCGGGCAAGACGCTCTTTGTGGAGAGTTTGACAAACCCCCGCGTTACTCCGCGGCCTCGCTGCTATGCCCCAGCCGCGCGTTGAGTTTGCGGATCAGTTCTTCGGCCGCGTCGGAAATCACCGTGCCGGGCGGGAAGATGGCTTCGGCGCCGGCCTTGTACAGCGCATCGTAATCCTGCGGTGGCACCACGCCACCAATAATAATCATAATGTCCTCGCGGCCCTGCTTCTTCAGCGCGGCCTTCAATTCCGGCACGGCGGAGAGATGCGCCGCCGCCAGCGACGACACGCCGAGGATATGCACGTCATTTTCCACCGCCTGCCGTGCCGCTTCGTCGGCGGTGGCGAACAGCGGCCCGATGTCGACGTCGAAGCCGATGTCGGCAAAGGCCGACGCGATCACCTTCTGGCCGCGGTCGTGGCCGTCCTGTCCGATCTTGGCGACGAGGATACGCGGGCGGCGGCCCTCGGCGTCCTCGAACGCATCGATCAACGCCTGTACCTTCTGGACCCGATCCGACATGGCGCTTGCCTCCCGCTTGTAGACGCCGGTGATCGACTTGATCTCGGCGCGATGGCGGCCGAACACCTTTTCCATGGCATCGGAAATCTCGCCGACGGTGGCCTTTGCCCGCGCGGCATCGATGGCCAGCGCCAGCAAATTGCCGTTGCCGGTTTCCGCGCTCTTGGTCAGGGCCGCCAGCGCGGCGGCGACGTCGGTCTCGTTGCGCTCGCCGCGCAGCCGCTTCAGCTTGTCGATCTGCAATCGCCGTACTGTGGAGTTGTCGACCTTCAGCACGTCGATGGCGGCCTCGTTGGTCGGCTTGAACTTGTTGACGCCGATCACGGCCTGATGGCCGGAATCGATACGCGCCTGGGTCTTGGCGGAAGCTTCCTCGATACGCAGCTTCGGCACCCCGGCTTCGATGGCCTTGGCCATGCCGCCGAGATCCTCGACCTCCTGGATATGACCCCACGCCTTGACGGCGAGATCGTGCGTCAGCCGTTCGACGTAATAGGAGCCGCCCCACGGATCGATGATCCGCGTGGTGCCGCTTTCCTGTTGCAGGAACAATTGCGTGTTGCGGGCGATGCGCGCCGAAAAGTCGGTCGGCAGCGCCAGTGCCTCGTCGAGCGCGTTGGTGTGTAGCGACTGGGTGTGACCCTGCGTCGCCGCCATCGCCTCAATGGTTGTGCGCATCACGTTGTTGAAGACGTCCTGCGCCGTCAGCGACCAGCCGGAGGTCTGGCAATGCGTGCGCAGCGACAGCGATTTGGGGTCCTTCGGATTGAATTGCTTGAGCAGCTTGGCCCATAGCAGCCGCGCCGCGCGCATCTTGGCGACTTCCATGAAGAAGTTCATGCCGATGGCCCAGAAGAACGACAGCCGCGGCGCAAAGCGGTCGACATCGAGGCCCGCCGCTATGCCGGCGCGCAGATACTCGACGCCGTCGGCCAGCGTGTAGGCCAGTTCGAGGTCCTGCGTCGCACCGGCTTCCTGCATGTGATAGCCGGAAATCGAAATGGAGTTGTATTTCGGCATCCGCTGCGAGGTGTAGGCGAAGATGTCGGAGATGATCCGCATCGAGGGCGTCGGCGGATAGATGTAGGTGTTGCGCACCATGAACTCTTTCAGAATGTCGTTCTGAATGGTGCCCGAGAGTTTTTCCGGCGGCACGCCCTGTTCTTCGGCGGCGGCGACGAACAGCGCGAGGATCGGCAGCACCGCGCCGTTCATGGTCATCGACACGCTCATCTTGTCGAGCGGGATGCCGGCGAACAGCGTGCGCATGTCGTAGATGGAATCGATGGCCACGCCGGCCATGCCGACGTCCCCGGAAACGCGCGGATGATCGCTGTCATAGCCGCGATGGGTGGCGAGATCGAAGGCGACCGAGAGGCCCTTCTGTCCGGCCGCGAGATTGCGGCGATAGAACGCGTTGGAATCTTCCGCCGTCGAGAACCCGGCGTATTGCCGGACCGTCCATGGCTGGTTGACGTACATGGTCGGGTAGGGCCCGCGCAGGTACGGCGCGATGCCCGGCCAGGTGTCGAGGAAGTCGATGCCCTGCAGGTCGGCTTCGCTGTAGCCCGGCTTGACCGGAATTTCCTCGGGCGTCATCCACGGCGCTGCGGTGCCGGCGGGCGATGCAGGAGCGACGGCTTCGAAGGCGATATCGGCGAAGTTGGGTATGCGGCTCATACAGTACTCTTTCCCGTCATCGTTCGAGGCTCGCTTGGCTTTCACCTCGGGATGACGCTCTCTCCGGTTTCCGTGCCGTCATCCTGAGGTGCCGTCGCCCAGCGACGGCCTCGAAGGATGACAGAGGGTCAACTTGCCTTGTCCAGTCTAGCATAAGCGCCTTCGAGCATCGCCAGCGCGTTGCCTCCGGCCGCGACGAATTCATCGATCCCGGCGGCGCGGAATTCGGCTTCCTTGTCGCCGGGCCGCCCTGCCAGATAGATATGCCTGGCTCCAGCCGCATGAAGGGCCTTGGCCGCAGCGGCAGCATGGTCGGCATAGACGGCATCTGACGAGCACAGGCAGACAAGCCGCGCGCCGGATGCGTTGAAGGCCGCGGCGAGAGCGGCGGGATCGGAAAAGCCCTCGTTGCCGGTCGCCTCGATGCCGCCAGCCTCGAACAGGCTCTTGGCGAAGGTGGCGCGAGCGGTGAAATCTGCTGCCCGGCCGAGATTGGCCAGGAAGACCCGGGGACGTGCTCCGGTCTGTTTCAGCAGGGCGTCCGAACGGTCGCGCAGTTTTTCGAACGGCGCGGCGACACGAACCGGCACCAGCGCGTCGAATGCGATCGTTTGCTTTTCCGATGGGCCGGAAGCAGGGGCGCTGGCAAGCACCGCCGGCGTCGCCTCCTGCAGGTTGGGAAATTCGCTCGCGCCAGTCAGTACGTTTTTGCGCCGGGCGATGTCTGTATCGCGCGCGGCGCGCACCGCCGCCACTTTGGATTGGATCAGGTTCTGCTCCAGTGCCGCGAATACGCCACCGGCTTTTTCGATTTCCTGGAACAGCGTCCATGCCGACGTGCAAAGCTGCTGCGTCAGCGTTTCGATGCCGCCGGCACCGGCGGCGGGATCGGCCACCTTGGCGAGGTTGGACTCTTCCAGCAGGATCAGCTGCGTGTTGCGCGCGATGCGGCGAGCGAATGCATCCGGCAGGCCGAGTGCCAATGCGTGCGGCAGCACCGAGATGGCGTTGGCGCCGGCGAGCCCGGCAGAGAACACCGCGATGGTGGCGCGCAGCATGTTCACGTCGCTGTCGCGCTGCGTCAGCATCCGCCATGCCGTCTCGGCCGCAATGAACAGCGGCTTCGGCGCAAGGCCGCAGCTTTGCTCGATGCGCGCCCACAGCAGCCGCAACGCGCGGAACTTGGCCATGGTGAGGAACTGGTCGGCGTCGGCGGCAAGCCGCGCATAAATGGCGTCGCGCGCCTGTTCGAGCGACAAGCCGGCAGCCTCCAGCGCGCGCAGATAGGCGACGCCACTCGCCAGCACGAAAGCCAGTTCCTGCGCTTCCGAGCCACCGGCATCGTGGATGACGCGGCCATCCATCGCTGCGAACGGGCCACGGAAGCCGAGTTGCCTGAGTTGCGCGATCTTGTCGCCGAACACCTTCGCGCTCGACGCCCAGTCGCCGGCACTGCCGCCACGCACCGCCGCGCCGCCGATCGGATCGAAGCCGAAGCGCACGTTGACGGCGCCCGGCGCGACATTGCGCGTCTTGAGCAGATCGGCGAGGTGCTGGCCGATGTCGCGACCGTGCGAGCTGACTTCGAACTCGATGGCGATATCGGCTTCGAGGAAAATACCGTCCAATGCCCGCGTCAGCGCGTCCTTGGTCGGCGGCAGGCCGAAGCCGCGCGCCGCGTTGCTGCCTTCGAACACCAGTGTCAGGCCGGTGGCGCCATTGGCGAGATCCTGCAACGCCTGTGCGTTGGCTTGCGCCGCATCCGGATGATCGATCCGCTGCATGATCTGCCATGGCGTGGCAGCGGCGCGGCCGACGATCGGCATAGCATTCTGTGCGCGCTGATAGATCGGATCGATCTTGAGACCGTCGGCGGTTTTGCCGATCAGCTTCTCGAACGGGGCGCCCTTCAGCACGCCATCGACCAGCTTGCGCCAGTTCTCGTAAGTGGCCGGGGCGAATTCCGCCGCCAGCGTCAGATCATCAGTGGTCGAAGACATTCAGCAGGGCACTCCCCGGGCGCAGCTTTTAGGTTGCTGGCGAAAATGCCACGCCAACACCGCTGCCGCAACCTGCCACGGGTTTGCCTCAACGCTGAATTCGGCACAACCGGAGGCCGATTTTTGCTCAACCAGCCTCGGGCAAGCGTTCGATGCCGTCGGTCGAAACCGCCTTCACCGCGTCTCGTACCGTTTGGCCGGCAATGCTGCGATCCGGCACGATCTCCGCTAGCGGAACCAGTACGAAGGCCCGCTCGAACAGCCGCGGATGCGGTAACGTCAGGTCCGGCATGTTGATCTTGGCGTCGTCATACGCGATGAGATCGAGGTCCAGCGTGCGCGGCCCCCAACGCTCTTCCTTGGCGCGGTCGCGGCCAAATCGCTTTTCGATCTTATGCAGCGTGAACAGCAGCGCATGCGGATCGAGACTGGTTTCGATCTCGACACAGGCGTTGATGAAGCGATCCTGCTCGACATTGCCCCAAGGCGGTGTCGCGTAGTCCGACGAGCGCGACAGTAGCTCGGCTTGCGTCATGCCGCAGATATTGGAGATGGCCCTCCGGAAGGTGTCGCGAACGTCGCCGACGTTGCCGCCCAGAGCGATAAGTGCATTACCCATAATTACGATTGCCGTGTGCGAGTGAGAATGACGCCGACATCGTCGAAGATCGCAGCGATCGGCGCGTGCGGCTTGTGGACCGTGACCTTGACCGCGCTGATCCGCACGAAGGTCGACAGAATGGCTTCGGCGACAGCGCCCGCGGCGCGCTCCAGCAGCCGGTAGTTGGTGTCCTTGAAAGCGGCTGTCGCGGTGGCGACGACATTGGAGTAGGACACGGTGTCGGCCAGCCGATCGGTCCGCGATGACTCGGACAGATCGGAAGACAATTCGAGGTCGATGACGAAGCGTTGCCCGACTTCTGTCTCATGCTCCATCACGCCGTGGCGGGCATGGATCACCACGCCACGGATAAAGATCGTATCGGTCATCGTTTCTCCTCGATAGCTGCGGTCACGCGCAACGCCTGCACGGTCTCCGCGACGTCGTGGGCACGGATGATCCGCGCGCCACGTTGCGCGGCCAGCAGATGGGCCGCGATTGATCCGCCCAGCCGCTGCTGCGGCTGGGACGGTGTAATCGTATCGATAAATCGTTTGCGCGACGCGCCGACCAGCAGCGGCAGATCGAAAACGCGCAATTCGTCGAGCCGGGCGAGAACCGTCATGCTCTGTTCCTGGGTCTTGCCGAAGCCAATTCCGGGGTCGAGGATGATCTGATGTCTGGCGATGCCAGCGGCCTTCGCAATATCGAGCGAACGCGCAAAGAAGGTCTGGATATCCTGCATGATATCGATGCCGGCATCGGCGCTGTCGCGATTGTGCATCACGACCACCGGTGCGCCGTGTGCGGCCACCACCGTGGCCATCTCTGGATCGCGATGCAAACCCCACACATCGTTGGCGATGATGGCGCCGGCATTCAGCGCCCAATCCACGACGGCAGCCTTCATGCTGTCGATCGAGACCGGCGTTCCCAGCGCGACCACTTCGGCCAGGATCGGCCGCAGCCGTTGCAATTCTTCCTCGGCCGTTATCTTCGTCGAGCCATAAGGTCGGGTGGATTCCGCGCCGATGTCGATGATGTCCGCGCCTTCTGAAATCATGCGCTGCGCCTGCGCGATAGCATGCCGCGGCGCAAGAAACGATCCACCGTCAGAAAACGAATCCGGCGTGACGTTGAGGATGCCCATCACAGCGGGGAAGGGGCGCGATAGCAGCATCCGCAGCAACGGGTTATCCGTAGCCGGTAGGTTCGACGGAGCTGATTGGAAAGCCGTCGTGATCATGCGGTCGCTTTGCGCGGTTCAAGGTTCCGAGTCAAGACGCAGTCTTTCCCAATTGTTTGCGGACTTTCGATTGGGTTGGCGACTGTCGGCGGGCGTCCGCCGGACAAATGACGTCGACGCGTGGACACCGACGGCGAATGAGGATCGCCCCTCGCCAGCGACGCAACGTCTCACCCGCTGCAACAACCGTACCGTGTAAGCTGTCGGGAAAATTGCTGATGCGCGAATGGCTTGATCGTGCCGCCAGTTGGTCTTTTGACGCATGTGGCGAACCGGGAATTGATGATAGGTGTCATAAGCGATAGGGGGATAAGCGGGCGAGTTTGTCGTCCCGACCTCAATACGCGGGAGGGGAACGATGCCACTTGAAGGAAGGGTAATTGAAGAACCGCAGCCGATAACGCAGACGCCGACGCTTGCGGATTATCAGGCGCTGTCGGAATTTCGTCACTTGATCCGCTGCTTTCTCGAATTCAGTCAGAAAGCGGCCGAGCGCGCCGGATTGACGGCCCGCCAGCATCAGGCGTTGTTGGCCATCAAGGGATTTCCGGGCGGCGGTGCCGTGACCGTCGGCAATCTCGCGCATCGTTTGCGAATCCGTCATCACACGGCAGTCGAGCTGGTTGACCGGCTCACTGAGAGCGGGCTGGTCCGCCGAATCCATGATCCGACTGATCACCGTCGCGTGTTGTTGACGCTCACCGAACTTGCCGACCAACACCTGGCCAATTTGTCGTCGGCTCATCTGGATGAATTGTCGCGGATCGAGCCGCTATTGAGAAACGCGCTGGCACGCAGGTCTCGATAGGCCTACGCGTCACGGCGAAACGCGCCTTGCGGAGATCGCGCATCCGCCCGAACTGCCGGTTCTAGCTTCGACGGAAAGGCCGTTGCTTGGGGCGGACGCTCGCTAATCGTGCGCGTTCGGAACTGGCTCTGATGCCGAACCTGCACCGGTCCTAGTAGGTGATCTTCAGGGGTAGTTTGCGCGCCTGCGCGATCAATTGCTCGACCGATTTTTCCGATGGCAGGACGCGGACCAGTTTGCGCTTGGTGTTGACCTCTTTCATCGCTTGCGCAAGACGGCTCGGATTGCGATGTGTAAATTCACGTACCGTGGTCACGCCGGTGGCGCGCAGCAACTCGGCTTTGGCTTTGCCCATGCCTGGAATGCGCATGCAATCCGCGATGTTGGCCCATTCGAGTAATTGCTGTTCGCTGAGATTGGTCTTGGCCGCGAGTGCCTTGCGGCCCTTGGCGGTCCGGGCAGCTTCGAGCAGGGCCTCCGTTGTGCGAATGCCAGCGGATTTGAGTTTGCTGGCCGCAAATGCAGTCAAGCCATCAATCTTGGAAACAGGGTATGTCATGGTACTCGGAACAGTGAAGGTGCTTCGACGAACAGGCTGAAGTCAAAAGTGCCGTGCGACCTGTCGCTATCGTGCGTATCGCCCGGCAGGAAACCCCCGCGTCAGATTTGCCTGCTCGTTCCGCTCCAGCTTTGTCGTCCGAGTATCCGAAAAGTTCAGTCGTGGCGGCTGGAAATCGTTCGTGCTGCCAACTCGAAGCTGACAGGACTTGGAACGATAGCTCAAGGCTTTCCGCAAATCGTTCCACGCGAAGACAGCCGTGTGCGCCTCCGCTGACAGAGTTGAGTAATTCATGGATGCCCCGCCTCCGCCGGTTAATTACCGGATCCTGATTGTAAGTTTGATCTTGGGCTTTTGCAGCGTGAAAGACAAGTGACGATGCCCTCTTGACCGGCGCTGCAAAGCAATCGCGTGAGGAGTGTTGCAGTAATGCAAAAGCAAGCGCGGGTGCAAGTGCAATTCGCCTCGAAGAAATCTTGCCGCTTTGGAGTGGCTCCAGACTACGCAACGCGTCTCCGGAATAAGCCGCCAATGCAATGAAGTTTCGCCGAAGGGATTTGCAACGCCGCGAAACCTTGTTGACCGGTCTCAACTGGATTGCAAGATGCAGTATGCTATGCGATCTGGCTGTTTCAATTCGATGAAATCTGGATTCACGCAACAATTATTGTCAAGCATCGGCGGGTGGGTATGCTGCGGCAAGCCCGAGTTCGTGCCGTCGGCATGATTGTGAAGGTCGGGAAACCGGTGGCGAAGAAGACACGTTTGGCGGCGGGCTCCTTCAATGACGCAAGAGGCGATGCAATGGCGACGATCGACTCCAATACCGGGGATACCAGCGAAAGCCTCTTTATCGGCAAGGGTGAGCAGTCGGCCTGGTTGACGCTTGGCCTTGCCAATCGCCACGGATTGGTGACGGGCGCCACCGGAACCGGCAAGACGGTGTCGTTGCAGGTGATGGCGGAAGGCTTTGCGCGTGCCGGAGTTCCGGTTTTCGCCGCCGATATCAAGGGCGATCTATCCGGCATCTCCGAAGCCGGCGAGGCAAAGGATTTCATCCTCAAGCGCGCCAAGGATATGGCGCTGACGTTCCAGCCGGATCAGTTTTCGACAGTGTTCTGGGATGTTTTCGGCGAACAGGGGCATCCGGTGCGGGCGACGGTCTCGGAAATGGGGCCGCTTTTGCTGTCGCGCATGATGGATCTCAACGACGTGCAGGAGGGCGTACTCAATATCGCTTTCCGCGTTGCCGACGAGCAGCATCTGTTGCTACTCGATATGAAGGATCTGCGGGCCATTCTGTCATTCGTCGGCGAACACGCCGCGGAACTGACCACGCAATACGGAAATGTTTCCAAGCAGTCGGTCGGTAGCATCCTGCGCCAGCTTCTGGTGCTGGAAAATCAGGGTGCGGACAAATTTTTCGGTGAGCCGGCGCTCGATCTGAAGGATTTCATGCGGACCGACCGTGACGGCCGGGGCATGGTCAACATTCTGGTCGCCGACAAGCTGATGCAGAACCCGCGGCTCTATGCCACGTTCCTGCTCTGGATGCTGTCGGAACTGTTCGAGCAACTTCCGGAAGTGGGCGATCCGCCGAAACCCAAGCTGGTATTCTTTTTCGATGAAGCTCATCTGTTGTTCAACGACGCACCAAAGGCGCTGATGGACAAGATCGAGCAGGTGGTGCGGTTGATCCGGTCGAAGGGCGTCGGAGTCTACTTCGTCACGCAAAATCCGATTGACGTTCCCGACAAGGTGCTGGCGCAGCTCGGCAACCGCGTGCAGCACGCGCTGCGCGCCTTCACGCCGCGCGATCAGAAGGCGGTTGCGGCGGCGGCACAGACGTTCCGGCCCAATCCCAAACTGAACACGGCTCAGGTCATTACTGAACTCGGCAAGGGCGAGGCGCTGGTGTCGTTCCTTGAGGGCAACGGCACCCCGTCGATCGTCGAGCGCATCATGGTGCGGCCACCATCGGCGCGGATTGGACCGATCACCCCGGAGGAACGCAAAGCGATCCTGGCGGCCAGTCCGGTCAAGGGCAAATACGATACCGCAATCGATTCCGAATCCGCCTATGAGATCCTGCAGAAGCGTGTCACCGATACCGCGGCGACGGCGGACGCACCGCAAGGCGGCGTGCTGGGGCAGCTCGGCTCCATAGTTGGGACCATCTTCGGTACCAACACGCCGCGCGGCAAGCTTTCGACCGGGCAGGTAATCGCTCGCGATGTCACGCGCTCGGTGACCAACAAGGTCGTCGGAGGGGTGGTCGCCGATCTCGGCAAATCGCTGGGTGGTTCGGTTGGAAGTTCGGTGGGGCGGGCCATCGTGCGCGGCGCGCTCGGCAGTCTGTTGCGGCGGTAGCCGATTTGCCGCCTATCTGGAGTTCATGAATGACGACGCAGAAATTATCCGCGGTACTCGATCACATCGAGGCGGATTCCGATAACAGTCTGGCGCGGCTTTTTACCCTGTTGCGCATCAAGTCGATCTCGGCCGATCCGGCCCATGCGAAGGATTGCAAAGCCGCAGCCGACCATCTCGCCCACGATCTCGCCTCGTTGGGGTTTGCCGCTGAAGTGCTGCCGACCGGAGGGCACCCGGCTGTTGTCGCCAAAGGCAATGGCGGCGCGCCTAGCGGCCGGCCGCATGTGCTGTTCTATGGACACTATGACGTCCAGCCTGTCGATCCGGTCGAACTCTGGCATCGTCCGCCGTTCGAGCCGGCTGTGGTCGATCATGCCGATGGCCGCAAGATCATCGTCGCGCGCGGCGCCGAAGACGACAAGGGCCAGTTGATGACCTTCGTCGAAGCATGTCGCGCCTGGCATAAGGTTACCGGTTCGCTGCCGCTGGATGTCACCTTCCTGATCGAAGGCGAAGAGGAGGTCGGGTCGAAGCATCTGGTCGCCTTCCTCGAGAATCATAAGAAGGATCTCGCCGCCGATTTCGCGCTGGTCTGCGATACCAGCATGTGGGACCCGGATACGCCGGCGATCACCACGGCGCTGCGTGGGTTGGTCTATGACGAGGTCCGCATCACTGCCGCCAACCGCGACCTGCATTCGGGATTGTTCGGAGGCGCCGCGCAAAATCCTATCCGCGTGCTGACGCGTATTCTCGGCGGTCTGCACGACGACAACGGGTGCGTGACGCTTCCGGGCTTCTACGACGGGGTCAAGGATTTGCCCCCGGACATTCTTGCGCAGTGGAAGGCATTGGCATTCACGCCTGAGACATTCCTCAAGCCGATCGGCCTGTCGGTGCCGGCGGGTGAATCCGGCCGGCTGATGATCGAGCAGGTGTTCTCGCGTCCGACCTGCGACATCAACGGTATCGTCGGCGGTTATACTGGCGAAGGCTCGAAGACGGTGATTCCGTCACAGGCCTCCGCAAAAGTATCGTTCCGGTTGGTCGAGGGACAAGATCCGGCGAAGATCCGCGCGGCGTTCCGCGCCTACGTCACCGAACGATTGCCGAAGGATTGCACCGCCGACTTCATCGATCATTCCGGTGCGCCAGCGGTCTCGCTCGATTGGCAGATGAAGCCGCTGCTCGCGGCCAAGCGCGCACTGTCGGAGGAGTGGGGCCGCGAGGCGCAACTGATCGGCTCGGGTGGCTCGATTCCCGTCGTCGGCGATTTCAAACGCACGCTCGGACTCGACACTGTTCTGGTCGGCTTCGGGCTGGATGATGACAATATCCATTCGCCCAACGAGAAGTACGATCTCAAGAGTTTCCAGAAGGGCATCCGCTCGTGGGCCCGCATTCTGGCCGCATTGGCGGACATGCCGAAGGCGTAGCGACCGCACGTAAAAACGCCGCCCGGAATTGGGCGGCGTTTGAAAAAAAAACGTGTAGAGGTCGTATACGTTCAGCCTACACCAGTTCTCAGGTCTTGTAACTGGGGTCGAGGCGGTCGAGCTTGCGCAGCAGCGGCGGCCACACCAGCTTGGTCGACCGCAATTCAGCGCGGTCGAGATTCTCGACCACTCGGGTGTTCTTGTCGATGACCGCCTGATCGACCGGATAGGCGGTCGGCCCAAGCATCCGGGTTCGGACCTGCATGGTGCAGGCGCGCTCGAGATGGAACATGCGCTCGAACGCTGACGCCACCGAGCGGCCGACGGTCAGCGTGCCGTGATTGCGCAACAGCATGAAATTCTTGTTGCCGAGATCCTTTTGCAGGCGCGGGCGCTCGTCGTGGTCGAGGGCGATGCCTTCATAATCATGATAGGCCAGGTCGTGGGTGACGAGTTGTGCCGTCTGGTTCAACGGCAGCAAGCCGTCCATGCAACTCGCGACCGCGGTGCCATCCGGCGTATGGAGATGCAGCACGCAGCCGGCATCTTCGCGAACCTCATGAATTGCGGAGTGGATCGTGAAGCCCGCCGGATTGATGCTGTACTCGCTCTTGGTGAGTTGATTGCCATCGAGGTCGACCTTGACCAGGCTCGAAGCGGTGATCTCGTCGAACATCAAGCCATAGGGATTGATCAGGAAATGGTGCTCGGGTCCAGGTACCCGCGCAGAAATATGGGTGTCGACCAGATCGTCCCAGCCATAATACGCCACGAGGCGATAGGCGGCTGCGAGGTTGACGCGTTGTTCCCATTCCGCATCGGTCATATCGGACGGGACCTGCTTGAGGCGGGCTTCCGCTGGTGACATGGTGTGTCCTCCCATGAGTTGTTGGCGGAGCCTAATGCCGGCCTTGCGGGCCAGCAAGTCTGCATGCCGCACGGCAGTCATGCCGATAGCCCGACGCGTAATTGCATATGCCGTCGCGTGCAATTCCGTTGGCGATCTGGGCAAGATGAAGTTATCGTGACCGGGGTGATGGCCCGCTATCCAGGGCGCGGGGGTGGAGTTCGATATGGTTGTGCTGTTGATTGCCGGTGTTGGCGCCATCGTCGCTGGCCTGTTGGCGATCTGGTTTGGCATTCCGGTGAAGGAATTCAGCTTCGGCAACACGTTGATCCTTGCCGGAGCGGTGGCCATTTGCAGCGGTCTTTTGCTGATCGGCATGTCGCTGGTGCTTCGCCAGTTGAAGCTCATCGCGCAGCGGCTGCGAGTGATTGAACCGGAGACCGGGCTGCGCGATATCGGTGGACCGCCGTTGCCCGCTGGGTCGATTGCCGATTCGAGGCGCGACACGTCAGAGAGCGGCACGTTGGTGCGGCCACGCGATCCGTTCAGCGATCGAGATGCGACGTCAGCGGCCGCGGCAACTGCGAGCGTACCTTGGCGCGATGAAGCAGCGGCGCGCGAGCGAGGCCGCACGGCCGTGGCGTCGCCGCCAACGATGCCGGAGCCGGAAGAGCCCGAGGCCCCGGCAGCGACGCCCGGCAAGCAGCGTCGTAATTTGTTGTTCACGTCGTCGCGCCGGGAACGGGAGCAGGCGGAGGCGCGGGGAGCGGAGACGACTTCCGACCGCTCGCCTCTCTCAACGGCGACCGAGCCGGATCCAAGCCGGCCGGAGCCCCATCCCAGCTTCGATGAAGCGTGGCCGAAAGTGGATCGGCCTCGGCGCGATCACGCGCCGGCGCATGTTGCTCCGCCGCCGATTCCTGCGCTCGACACCGACGCCCACGCCGCTGCAAAGCCGGTGCCGGACGTGCCGCAAGTCACGGTCGTGAAATCCGGCGTTGTCGATGGCATGGCTTATTCGCTTTACTCCGACGGCTCGATCGAAGCTCAGATGCCCGAAGGCATGATGCGATTCGCGTCGATCGACGAGTTGCGCCAGCATCTCGATCAACGGCCGTGACGGGCTTGCCCAAGAAAGACTCCGCGAATGACTGAGACCCCGGGCAAGAGCTTCATCGATCTGACGGCGAATATCGTGTCCGCCTATGTCAGCAACAACGCCACGCCGGCTGCGGAAATCCCCGCGCTCATCAGCCAGATTCACGCAGCGCTGGTGCGCGTTGCGGTCGGACGTGTCGAGACGCCGCCGCTTGAGCCGTCGAGGCCGGCGGTCTCCGTGAAGAAATCCGTGACGGCGGAATATCTGGTGTGTCTGGAGGACGGCAAGCGTTTCAAGTCGCTCAAGCGTCACCTTCGCACCCAGTACAATATGACGCCGGAGCAATATCGCGACAAATGGGGACTGGCGCCGGACTATCCCATGGTGGCGCCGAACTACGCCGTCGCCCGCTCGCAACTCGCCAAGAAGATGGGTCTCGGGCAACAGCAACGCCGCCGCAAATAGCGCTATTTGCGTTGAGACCGGATTGGGTATAGGAATTTTGTCCCCAAGACCAGCGCCAAACCTCCCATAGCGATTGATCAAAAATCTCTAGAATTGCTATCCCCGGTGGTGAAATTTCGATTAGGATATGAAAATATTCCTATTTCGAGGTGCTGCTTATGTTCCATTCTTCCCCTTCGGTTCCCACCGTTAGCGGGGCAGAGTCAGCCGAGCCTGACGACCTGCTCGCCCAAGCCCAAACATGCATTTTCCGCCATGTGACGGGCTGCGTCGCGCGCGACTTCGGGATCGACACCCAGGCATTGTCATCTGCCACCCGTGGGGCGCCGCGCGTCGCGCTGGCACGGCAGGTGGCAATGTATCTGCTGCATGTTGATTTCGCCCTCAGCTTCGAGGCGGTTGGGCGGATGTTCGGCCGCGACCGCACCACGGTTTCGCATGCATGCCGCGTCATCGAAGATGGCCGCGACGATATCTGGCTGGATTGCCGTTTGGCGGCATTGGAATTGGCCTGCTGTGGCAGCGTGCAGCAGCAGCGTGCCGGATTGCGGGGCGCGCGATGAGGAGGAGCGGCGATCGTGCCTGCGGACAGGCGGCTGGACGTCACGCGCAGCGCGAGGGCGAGGCGGAGGTCGACGGTTTTCGTGCACAACACCTCGATCTCGCCACGGCGCAAATTCTGACGGACTCCGGCGCGGTCCGTGTGCTCGTGAATGAAAGCGAGAGTCCCCTTGCTTGGCTGGCGCGCCGCAAGGGGCGCGATGGTCAGGCCATGATCGGCCCCCAACAATTCCTCGCGGGCGAGCGGCTGCGGGCCGATTTCACGCGTGCGAATATGTCACCGCGCGTAACATCGAGCTGGGCCGCACCGACAGGCAATCGATCCGGCAGCAGCGGGCCGGGCCAGATGACCGATCTGATCGTGGCAGCGCGACAGCGCGTGCGTTTGGCGTTGGAGGCCTGCGGCCCGGAATTCGCGGGCCTGCTAATGGACGTATGTTGTTTTCTTCACGGTCTGGAGGATGTCGAGCGCGAACGGGGCTGGCCGTCGCGGTCAGCCAAGATCGTACTGCAGCTCGCGCTCGATCGCCTGGCGCGGCATTACGGTCTGACCAACGAAACATCGGGGCGCGCCAGCGCGCGCATCAGGACCTGGCTCGCCGACGATGCGGCATTCAACAGCGGGTAGCGGCACTCAGGACGCGGCGGCCAGCACTTCGCGTGCATCGGTACGGATGCGCTCGACCATCGAGCGCAAGCCGTTGGAGCGCTGCGGCGTGAGATGCTGGCCGAAACCGAACTCGTCGAATATCGACAGTGCGTCGGTGGCCAGGATGTCCTGCGGCTTGCGATTGGAGTAAAGCGTCAGCACGATCGCGACCAGACCGCGGACGATGTGCGCGTCGCTGTCGCCCAGGTAATGCAGGATAGGTTCGCCATTACTATCGCGGTCGATGCGGCGCGAGAGCCAGACCTGACTGACGCAGCCATTGACCTTGTTCGCCGCCGAATGCTCGGCTTCCGGCATCGGTTCCAGGGCGCGGCCAAGCTCGATGACGTACCGGTAACGGTCGTCCCAGTCGTCCAGCACGGCAAAGTTGTCTCGGATTTCGTCGATGGTCATCGTGGCTCACGTTCTGTTGCCTTGTCCATATATAGGGACGCGGCCAACTGAAAGCGATATTGCCGCGATCCGGCAACAAATTGATCCGTTTTAGTCGGCCTGCACGGCCTCGGCCGAACTCAGCTGCCATTCGATCCGCAGATCGTCCGATGTCAGGGTGTTCTGTGTTCCGGAATTGGCCTTCGGCTCGGCATCGATCGAACCGGTTTCATCCGAGGATTTCTTGTCGGTGATAATCTTATAAAGTTTGCGGGCGCCGTCCTGGGCGCGATGGCCGATGACGGTCGCGGCATGGCCCCCAACCTCGCAGGCGGCGGGCTGACGGGAGCAGAACTGGCTCATATCGGAGACGGCAGCCGTTGCTGCCGAGATGGCGTCGGTCGCGCCCACCTGCGGCAGTTTGGCCGATTCCGGCGTCTGGTCCCTGGGCAGCAGCACAAGCACCAGCCCAAGCCAGAATGCCATGCGAAGCAGGAAAAACATCTTGCGTCCCCGTACGTCTCGTTCACCCCGTTGCGATTGAGTTCGCAATCTGCGCTTTGAATACCAGCCGCGGATAAATCTCGCGTATTCGCGCTACATCCAATTCGCCGAAAATTTGCGAAAAATTTGAGCGATTTGATTCGCCGTAAATATTCGATTGACGGGACCGTAGGCGGGGCTGAACGCCGCTCACTATTTCGAAACCATAAGGCGCGCGGTTTGGAAACCGGTCGTTCACCATCTGTGTCGATAGCGCAGTCGTTCGTGGCCGAATTCGGCATCTACGCCGGCTGTCGGCCGCGATGGCGCGCCGCCTTAGCGTTCGCTTAAGTTCACTCTGACACGGTGACGCAACGATAAGGGGGCGTTACGGCGCGTCTTTCGGATGAACAAGCCGCAACGCGAAAGCGTGACAGTGTCGAACATAATTGATGATAGCCTCAACGAGCTGCTGCATCCGTCAGCGCGCTATGACGCACTGGCCAGCGCGCGTCATCGCGTCTTCATGGCACCGCGCTTGTTGGGAAGCCTGCTGGCGTTCGCGGCTTTTCCGGTCTATCTGGCGATGCGCGGCGCGCCGAGCGCAACCGAGGTCGCGGCATTCGCCTGGCTGATCGCGCCGATCCTGCTGTCATACTATCTGTCGCGAACCGGCCGCTATGAAAGCGCTCATCTCTTGTCGTCGCTGGCGCTGGTCGGTCTCGTCATGGTGATCGCGATCAACACCGGCGGCATCGAATCGTTTGCCGCGATGTGGCTGATTGCAGTGCCGCTCGAAGCCGCATTGTCGGCGTCGCGTCGCGCCGTGGCGTTCGCATCGTTGCTGGCACTGGGTGGAATTCTGGTGCTGATCGGCATGACTTCGTTCGCTCTGCTGCCCGCGTCTGAAGTCGGGGCGATCTCGCACAGCGTCTTGATGGCATTCGGCATCGGTTCGGCGACCGTCTATGCGGCCGGTCTCGCGTTCGGCGCGGAATCGTTGTCGCGGGTCAGCGTTTCGTTGTTGTCTGTCGAAGAGGATCGCTACCGCCTGCTGGCGCGCAATATGAGCGACGTCATCTCGCGCCATCGCCGGGATGGTGCAGTGGAGTTCATTTCGCCCGCGGCCGAGGCGTTACTTGGGACGCCGGTCTCGAGCCTGTTCGGACACGGCCTGTTCGATCGCGTACATATCGCCGACCGTCCAGCCTACCTCAAAGCGCTATCCGATGCCGCGCGAGGCGGTGAATCGTGCAGTGTCGAATTTCGGATCAAGTGCGATGTCGCCAGCTCTGTCGACGGCGTTCGCGAAGCGCCGCGTTTCATCTGGGTTGAAATGCGCTGCCGGCCGCTTGACCAGGCGCCGGATCACGCCAAGGCCGGTGAAAGCGGTGTCGTTGCCGTGATGCGCGAGGTGACGGATCGCAAGCAGCAGGAGCAGGCGCTCGAGCAAGCCCGTGTCGACGCCGAACGGGCGGACGCTTCCAAGAGCCGGTTCCTCGCAACCATGAGCCATGAATTGCGGACGCCGCTCAACGCGATCATCGGCTTCTCGGAGATGATCGCGCAGGAAGACGTCCTCAACATCGATGCCGCGCGGCGCAAGGAATATGCTCAGCTCATCAACGACTCCGGCCAGCATCTGCTGTCGGTCGTCAACGGCATTCTGGATATCTCCAAGATGGAGTCCGGCAACTTCGAGATCGCGCTGGAGCCGTTTGCGCCACGCCCCGCGTTGATCAACAGTTGCAATCTGTTGGCATTGAAGGCGCGTGAGAACGGCATCGAACTTGTCACGAAGGCACCGGAAGATCTGCCGCAGATCACCGGTGACGAACGGGCATTCAAGCAAATCGTGCTCAACCTCGTCTCGAATGCCATCAAGTTCACCGAGCGTGGCGGCAGCGTGACCGTGACGGCTGAGATGGAGCGGTCGAATCTTGTGATGCGCGTCAGTGATACTGGCGTCGGCATCAGCGCCGATGATCTCAAGCGGATCGGCGATCCATTCTTTCAGGCGGGCAAGACTTATCAGCGTCGTCACGAAGGCACCGGGCTCGGATTGTCGATCGTCAAGAGCCTTGTTGTCTTGCATGGCGGCGAGATGTCGGTACAAAGCAAAATCGATGTCGGCACGACGATCACGATCATGTTGCCGTTGTGTCCGGCGCCGCAAGCGCGCACCGATAATGTTACAACGCTGACGCCGGCGCCACGTCTGCTCGCCACCAGGGACCAGGTGAAGAAAAGTGCCTAAAGCAGTTGCCATCGATGATGATATGCCGCGTCGCCGCCGCGGTACGATCAAGGTTGACGCCAAACCCAAGGCCGTTGCCAAAGAGAAGGCGGAGCGGGGTCTGTTGATGCGCGCGTTGTTGCACAGTCCCAAGGACACGTTCGCCGGCACGCTGGCGTTCGCGGCAGTGGCCGCCATCGTTGTCAATGCCTTGTTCTTGCAAGCCGGACATCATCCGTCGCCGATGTTCGGTGCTGCCGTGCCGCTGCCGTTGCCGGTTGCGCTGTCGGGGGCAACCTCTGCAAGTGTTTTGCCGCGGCCGCGGCCGGCTGAAGCCGATACGGTTCGCGACGATGTCCGCGCCAGCGAAACCGGATCGATCGAAGTTCGTGATGCCGCGCCGGCCAAGGTGGTCAGCGTTTCGCACGGGACGACGGCCAAGCCGGCGGCGAATGCCGCGGCGACGCGCAGCGATCCGCTTGGCGATCTGATTGTGTCCTCGCGGCGCGCGGCGAACGTTCAGCGCGCTTTGACCAAGTATGGCTACGGCCAATTGAAGCCGACCGGCACCGTCGGGCCCGATACGCAGGCGGCGATCCAGAAATTCGAACGCGATCGCAAGTTGCCGGTGACCGGCCAGATCTCCGACCGTCTGGTGCGCGAACTCAGCGCTGTGACTGGGCAGGTAATCGAATAGCCATTGCGCATTTGAATTCTGCGCGATGGGCGCGGCGCCAGTTTATCCCTAGGCGCGGGCCGCTCCACTAGCTTTTGCCGTGACCTTCGGCCTATCTTGCCGCCATGAGACTGAAATCATCAATTTGGGTGGCTGCCTATCTGCGCCGCTGTCAGACCGAAGGCATCTTCGGTGCCGTGCGCCGGCGCGGCGCCGAAGAAGCCGGCGCGGTGTTCGTCAAACTCGCGCTGCTCGATGGCAACGCCATTCTGTATACGCCCGCACCGCAGACCGCCTACGACGAGAGCCGCCCGGTCGAGCGCGTCTTCACGCCATCGACCAAGGAGCCGGTGCCGGAGCAGGTCGTTGAAGATCGGCTGGCCAAGGAGGTGCGGTTCGATCCCGACGTCTGGATCGTCGAGATCGAGGACCGCGTGGGTCGGCACTTTCTCGATCTCGCCAAGGCGTGACTAGTCGCCAGCTTTGTTGCGCGCCGTGTTGATGTCGATGCCAGGACGCGGCGTCTCGGTGCGGGGCTGCGCCACGGTGTTGCGCGCACGATGACGTTCGTCGTCGTGTAGCATCGGCCGATACCTGGCGCGCTGCGCCGGTGCCGATGCGCCGCGCCATGCGGCCAGCATCACCAGCGCTGAACGTTGGCTGAGGCGGTCGTAGAGGCGCGACAGCCGATAGACGGTGTTCACCGAGGCGCCGATATCCGGGTTGAGGAACAGCAGAACGCGTTGAAACGTGTCGCTCTTCATGCCGAGTGCCTTCAACGCGCAAGCCAGCGGCTCGCCGCCGGCATCGTTGACGATCTGCGCGGCGATGTGGGGCGGCAGGATCAACGCGTCGCCAAGCTCGAGAGTGAAATTCTCAACGTCGACCGCGAATGCCGCCATCTCCAGAATGTGGATGGCGCGTGCAACGCGCGCCGCAGGCAGAGGCGCAGAGGGCTTGATTTGCGATGTCGCGAGGGTGTCGATGATCGCGGTGCGTTCGCGTGTGTCCGCCGCGAAGAACATGTCGCTGATCTGCGCGGCATCGTTGGGCAACGTCGAAGCGCTCGTTGCCACTGCGAAGCTTTCTGCCGCCGCGCGCGGCAGAGCCACATCCGGGTCGATGCTGCGCGCCAGCGGCAGCGGACGCTTCGGCTCGGTAAGCCCCAGCTTCTCCGCGATAGCCGCGGGCGTGTTCGGATAGATGGCGAGGCGTCCGCGCACCGCAGCGCGCGTGGCATCGTCGACCTGATCGATCAGGCGCGAAGTCAGTTCGACGAACTGCTGCTCTTCGTCGGTCGTGTGTGAAGGGGCCTGCACATAAAGATCGGTCAGCACCCGCAACAGAGTCGGGCGGATGTCGACGCCTTCGCGGCGCGAAAGCGACATCAAGCCGTCGAAACCCGAGAACATTGGGGGCGTGGTCATGTTCGGCGTACGCTTACGGAGGAATATGCCGGCAATGTACGATCATCGTTTTAACAGGCCGTTAACCATGCCTGTTCTTAATAATCCCATGTCGTCCGCTGGTGCGGACGGCCGGGAGATACGCGAAATGGGCACCGTTATTGATTTTTCAGCCGAAACGGCGTTGCGCCGGCCAAGCTTGGCACCGGGCGCTACGCGGTGTGAAGGCATGGGAACCGTGCTGATTCTTCCCGTTATCCGGATCGAGCGCATGGCCGATACGACGCATGATGGCGGCGGGCCGGAGGAGGGGGCGGCACCCGGCCGTCGTCGCCGCCGCCGGGCGCGCTCCTGAGACTGGATACTTTCGATGCCGGAGACGCTGTCACCGAGGCGCTCGCGGCTTTGCCTTGACGTTGTGATGTTCATTGCCCTGCCGATCGTGCTGGGCGGCTGCAGCGGCGGCGACTTTGGCCGCACGCGCCAGGATTTCCGTACCGATGACATGCATCGCTGGATTGGCGCCGAAGCCACCGGCAGCATCGGCTTGCGCGCCTCGGAATTTCAACTGACCGATTTCGAACGGCAACTGCGCGATCAGGCCTATCCGTTCATCGAGCCGCCGCATTCGCGCCCGGCCTGGAAGAGCGTGTTCGGTGACTACAAGCCCATCCCGTCGCCGTGGCGACAGACCCCCGTATTCGACCGTACCGCTTATGGCCGTCTGCTGATCGATGAGCCGCATCGCTCATACGCATCGCGTTACGCCCAGCTGATGGACGATGTTCGGAACGATCTGACTGGCTTCGAGCCCTTCTTCGCCACCGCGGATCGCGTCATCAGCCTCGACCGCAAACGCAACGCGGGCTTGAAGATCATTTCAGAAGTATCGCCGCGCGAACGTGCCGATGCCATTGCGCGGATGGAAGAGAACACGCTCATCGTGCAGTGGGTGCAGCAGTGCCTGCAACGCCGCATCGCGTCGTATCGCTGGGCGCTGGAGCGGTTGGTGATTCAGGCGCCTGACAATATCGCCGCCGATGCGGACCGTCTGATTAGCGAACTTGCCGCGCGTGCCGATAACCCGCCAGTTATGCTGCAGCCCGGCGGCGCTACCGGCGTCGCGCTGCGGACACGCGGCTAGCGTCTACGGAAAATCTCTAGCGTTTTGCGACAGGCGCATCGGTCTGCACCTTGCACGTCGCTGCCGCGAGCGAGGCCTGCGCCTGAGCCATCAGCCCCGGTTCGGGCGCCAGCGCCTTGAGAACGATCAAACCGGTTAGCGTCGGTGAATCGACGATCAGGCGGTCGGCCGCGGTGACTTCTTCGTCTTCAGGCAATGCAGCGTGCTGTGCCTCCGTCATCAGATCGAGCTCGATCACCCTGCGGCCTGCGGAGCGATCGTTGATGGCGTAGTAGGCGATGTCGTTGCGCGTATAGAACGATACCGACGTGTAGGCCTGACTGACCGGCACAGTGAGCTTGATCGGACCGCCGGCGAGATCGTAACGGCATACCGCAATGGCGAAGGCGGGATCCATGAACGGCATCGGCGACTGGCTCGGTTCGGCGAGCGGCAGTGCGGCGACCGTGTTCGATTTGGTGATCGGCGTGAGGCGCGAATAGGCATCCTGCGTGGCAATGCGCGGGAGCGCCAGCACACTCACCAGATGCACGACGCCGCCGAGCAGCACACCCGCCAGAATTGTCAGCAGGAAGCGGATCACGGGCACCCCGCTGTCATGATGGATGGCATCGGTGCGTCGCGTTGTGTCCGCGTCGCGACGCCGACAGGCGTATCGTACAGACGCAGCATCAGTTGATAGCGATTGACGCCACCGGTCGGCAGCCAGTTTCCGGCGCGCGCCCGCGCAGCCAGGTGAATGGCGAACGACCCGTCGACATTGCGCACGACTTCCTCACTAGTGAAGCCGTAGCGTTGCAACGCGTTTGCAATGAGATGTCCCTTGGTGTCGTAGAGCGTCAAGGTCCAGAAGCGCGCGGCCGGGGTTACGCCACTCACCACGATATCGCAGCGGCCATCGAGCGGCTTCTTGTTGTCATCGGCGTTGGCGGTGAACGCAATGCCGTCACCGGTGCCCACCGGCAATTCGCCGCTGCGGGCAATCGACGCGCGCGAGTAGGGATTGATTTCAGCCGTGCCGATCTTCGGCCGCGCGGTCCAGGCGCCGATCGTCAACGTGCCGATGTCGGTGCCGCGCGTTGCCGTCGCCCATGTCAGGCCGAGGCCGACGACTGCCGCAATCACCAGAACCAGTATTGTCGTGAAAATCAGACGCACGTGGAAACCGTTGTCATATCGTCAATTCTTGCGCGCCGGTGTCGTTGCCATGTCGCCGGGAGGCGCTGCAGTCGCGACGTTATCAGGATGTTTGGCGAAGCCCGTGGTCGTCGGTGCGGCGGGATCCGCCGCGGACGTCTTCCCAGCGGTCTTGCTGGCTTCATCGAGCATTTTTTCGATGCGCACCAGGATTTCCGCGCCACGTCGCGTCAGCACCGGCGGCGGCGCAGGCTTGGCGTCGTCATCCTTTTGGGCCATTGCAGCGGGTATTGACGGCTTCGGCGGCACTTCGATGCCGGCGATGTCCTTGACCTCGACGCCTTCATGCGCGGCGACCATGATGTCGTGCCAGGTTTGCGCCGGCAGCGAGCCGCCGGTCATGCGATTGGTCGGCGAATAGTCGTCGTTGCCATACCACACCGCGCAGGTGAAGTTGCCGGTGTAGCCGACGAACCATGCATCGCGGTAGTTGTTGGTGGTGCCGGTTTTCCCCGCGGTCGGAATGCCATCGAGCGCGGCGCGTCGCGCGGTGCCTTCGCTGACGACGTGACTCATCATGCCGGCCATGTCGGCAGCGACGGACGCAGGGATGATTTGCCGCGGTTGCGGACCGTCGCGATCCCAGCGCCACACCAGATCGCCGGCGCCGGTGCGGACCTCGAGAATGGCGTGCGGCGTGACCGCCTTGCCCTTGTTGGGGAACGCCGCATAGGCAACGGCGTGTTCGAGCACGTTGACTTCATCGGCGCCGATCGGCAGCGACGGCGTATCTGGCAGCGGCGTGACGATGCCGAACTTGCGCGCGACCTCGACGATCTTGGCGCGGCCTGCTTTCGGACCGCCCTTGCCGCCGAGTGCGATCGACAGCTTCACCGGGACGACGTTGATCGAACGGGTGATGGCTTGCGTCAGCGTGACTGATCCCGAGTAGGAGTGGCCGTAGTTCTGCGGGCACCAGTTGCCGATACACACCGGGCCATCGACGACGATCGAACTCGGCTTGAAGCCGTTCAGCAGCGCCGTGGTGTAGACGTAAGGCTTGAATGACGAACCGGGCTGGCGCATCGCATCGGTGGCGCGATTGAACTGGCTGGCGCCGTAGTCGCGTCCGCCGACCATGGCGCGTACGCCGCCATCGAGATCGGCAACGACGGTCGCTGCCTGCGTTGCGTGATAATCGCGCCCGAACTGGCGCAACTGATCCTCGATCGCGGTTTCCGCGGCGCGCTGCACCTTCATGTCAATCGAAGTGCGAACGACGAAGACGCGCTCGGTGTACGATTTCGGAAACGTATCGACGACCTTACGCATCTCGTCGAAAGCCCAGTCGAGATAGTAGTTCGGCGAATTTTCGTCGCGACGATCGACGGCGGTTGCCGGATTGCGGCGGGCACCGAACACCTGACCTTCGGTCATGAAGCCGGCATCGACCATGTTGTCGAGCACGACGTTGGCGCGAGCACGCGCGGCCGGCAGATTGATGTGCGGTGCATATTTGGTCGGCGCCTTGAACAGGCCGGCGAGCATCGCGGCTTCGGCGAGATTGACGTCGCGCACCGACTTGTTGAAGTAGAAATGCGCGGCGCCATCGGCGCCGAACGTGCCGCCGCCCATGTAAGCGCGATCGAGATAGAGCTTGAGGATTTCGTTCTTGGTCAGCCGCGTCTCGAGCCACACCGCGAGGAACGCTTCGTTGACCTTGCGTTCGATAGTGCGTTCGTTGCTGAGGAACAGATTTTTCGCGAGCTGCTGCGTGATCGACGAGCCGCCTTGCCGCACACCGCCGGCTTGCGCGTTGGTCACGAGGGCGCGAAAGGTGCCGGCGATATCGATACCGAAGTGATCGTAGAAGCGGCGATCCTCGGTCGCGAGCGTCGCCTTGATGAGGTTGTCCGGAAAATCTTCCAGCGGAATGGCATCGTTGTGCTTGATGCCGCGACTGCCGATCGGGTTGCCGTAGCGATCGAGGAACGTCACGGCGAGATCGGATTTCTTCAGCCAGTCATCGTCGGAGGTTTCGCGAAACGCCGGCACCGCCAGCGCCAGCATCAAAATGAGTCCGACCAGTCCGAGCGTTGCGGCTTCCGACAATGGTTCGATGAAAACCCAGCGCTTCCAGCGGCCAACATAGAAGCGATCCATGAAGGTCGAGTAGCGCTCATACAACTCGCGGGCGCCGGCGCCGGAGGAGAACATCGTCGAGTCGATGCGCGCGTCGAAGTCCAGCAGGAAATGCCGAACTCTCTGCTTCCAGTCGGTCGGCAGAATGTTGCGCACCGGTGTCCTTGGCCAAATTTGCGGTGTTGGCCCGCCCGCGCCGGGCGCTCGCCAACCTCATGCGGAAGTGTTGCGGCAAACCCGTGGCGGTTTTGCGTCCGGGTGTGCGGCATTTGTTCTAGCCGAGGAGTCGTTATAAACCAATGGTGTTACTAGGATTTTGACAGGCTCGTGAGCTGCGCGACGGTGCCGGGCAGGGCAGCGGCATTGCCGCTTGCGCGGTTCGCCTCGCAGCCTCTACATCACCGGGCAACACATCACATCGGGATTCTCGTGACCGCATGACCAGCCGACCGCCGCGCCCTTCAAGTCAAGACGGTTTCTTTTGGAAAACCAAGACCTTGGAGGAGATGACGCCTTCCGAATGGGAGAGCCTGTGCGATGGCTGCGCGCGCTGTTGCCTGGAAAAGCTCGAGGACGAGGACACCGGCAAGATCTATTTCACGCACGTTTCCTGCAAATTGCTGGATGCGGGCACGTGCGGTTGCAAGGACTATGCGAATCGTTCGGCCAAGGTTCCTGATTGCGTGCGGCTGACTCCGGAGAACGTCCGCACGCTGAACTGGCTACCGCCGAGTTGCGCCTACAAGCTGGTGGCGGAGGGGCGCGACCTTTACTGGTGGCATCCGCTGATCTCCGGCGATCCCAATACCGTCCACGAGGCCGGCGTCTCGGTGCGTGGGCGGGTCTACGGCACCGAGGACGAGGTTCCGGATGCTGACCTCGAAGACCACATCGTGCGCTGGCCGGCGTTGCTGCCGAAGCGGGCGCGGCTGAAGAAGCGCCCGGCCTGACGCGGCCTCTCATACCCCGATCACGGCATTGCGAACCGGCATTGGCGCGCGGCACCCATGCGCCGGTGTGGCTGGGCGACAATGCCTTAACACGTTAAATATATCGTCGACGCAGATATTTCGGCGCCCGGCCGCCGCATGACGTTGACCCAGTTGGCATGAACAAGTTCGAACCCGAGAGCCGCCGCGCTTCCGGCGGGCAGCCATTGACTGACGCGCAGGCGCGCGAGCTGTCGCCGTCGCTGCGCGAGGTCATCGACCTCAGCGACGCGCCGCCGCTGGCGCCGGAGTCGCCGCTGTCGCAAGGCGAGGTCCGCACCATTCTGCTCAGCCTGATGCTGACGATGTTCCTGGCCGCGCTGGACCAGACCATCGTCGCCACGGCCTTGCCGACCATCGGCCGGCAGTTTCATGACGTCGCCAACCTGTCGTGGATCATCACCGCCTATTTGCTGGCCTCGACCGCGGTGGCGCCGGTGTTCGGCACGCTCAGCGATATCTACGGACGCAAGGCGATGATTATCGTCTCGCTCAGCCTGTTCATCGCGGGCTCGGTGGTCTGCGCGCTGGCGCCGAACATGACGGTGCTGATCCTGGCGCGCGGTCTGCAGGGCCTTGGCGGCGGCGGCATCATGCCGTTGGTGCAAACCATCATCTCCGACGTCGTGACGCCGCGCGAACGCGGCCAGTATCAGGCCTATTTCAGCGGCGTCTGGGTCTCGGCCGGCATCGGCGGACCGATCCTCGGCGGCGTGTTCGCCGAACATCTGCACTGGTCGATGATCTTCTGGATCAACGTGCCGCTGGCGCTGCTCGGCCTCGGCCTGCTGCTGCCGCGCATGGCGCGCATCCCGGTGTTCCATCGCATGCGCAAGGTCGATTGGCTCGGCGGCGTGTTGCTGATGGCCTCGGCCGTGCTGTTCACGCTGCTGCTGACCTGGGGCGGCACCCGCTTCGCGTGGCTCTCGACGCCGGCGCTGGCGATGATGGGCGTCACCGTGCTGCTGGCGCTGGCGTTTGTCTGGCATGCGCTGCGCACCGCCGAACCGTTCCTGCCGCTGCCGCTGCTGGCCGGCAGAGTAGTGCCGTTCGGCATTCTCGCCGGTGGCTGCGCCGTCGGCGCCATGGTCGGCCTCACCGTGCATTTGCCGATCTATTATCTCGGCGTCTATCAGCTCAGCGCGAGCGAAGCCGGGTTGGCATTGATCCCGCTCGTCGCAGTCTCGGTGCTCGGCGCGGCGACCGCGGGCCGCACCATGGCGACGGTGAAGCGCTACAAGCGCGTGGCGATCGCCGGCACCGGCATGGCGGTATTGACCGGACTGGTGATGATGCTGGCGACGCCGCTGCCGCTGTGGGCGTTGCTCAGCGTGTTGTCGGTGTTCGCCTTCGGGCTCGGCACGACGTTCCCGGTCAGCGTGGTGTCGATCCAGAACGCGGTGGCGAAGCCGCAGGTCGGCACCGTCACTGGCGCGATGAACTTTTTCCGCGCGCTGATGGCGTCGTTCGCGGTGGCGGCAATGACGACGATCCTGCTGATCGCGCTCGGCACCGAGCTATCGGGCGGCGTCGAACAGGCTGATGCGTTTCACAACGTCGCCGCCGGCGACATGGTGGCGGCATTCCGCTACGTCTTTGCCGGCGCCGTGGCGCTGGTGTCGGTGTCGTTCCTCTGCATGGTGCTGATGGAAGAACGCACGCTGGCCGGCCCCGCGAAGCCGCCGATGGAAATGGCGGAGTAGGGGGCGACGGGGCATGTCACCGCTGTCTCCGAACTCGACATCCATGAGTGCTGGTTCACTGCTCCATCTTGAAGAGAGTGTATATTTCTGTGGACCCGGACGGCTGATAGCGTTCGGCAATAAGGGTCTTCCAAAACCGCAAGCGAGCAGAGTTGTCCCTCAACCAAGGCAGCGCCTGGTCGATCGAGCGAATTGTCGGTTCAGCGGTGAAAATGTGGACGAACGGTAAACCGCTTGTCCAAGTCTTCGTATCGATGATCTCCAGCGTTATGCTCACGAGCTGAGGGACGGCGGTTGATCTGCCTGCTGGAGCGGGCGGATTCACAAGCTCGACACTCGTAGGATCAAGCGAGTCGCGAAAGAAAACGACCGCAGGAAACAGCTCCCGCGGTAATTCCCTTTGTCCGGACAATTCCGCGATGCGCGGAAAATACTCCGGACCGATTCCGCCTTTCGTTAAGCCGTACGCAAATGGAATGATATTTTCTGGATCAGAACGGGAGTGCTCGCCACGCGCCAGGAGCACGGCCAATAACCGCCGGCTTCCAAAATCTATCGAAGTTGCTTCACCCCTTATTCCAATCTGCATGTCAGCAGAGGCACCCAGAAGTCGAACGTTTTTATAGTAGGTGACTTCCATGACGTTCGAGCCGCTCGACTGCTTGCCGTCTAGTTCGGCAACTGTCGTCATGCGATAGCGGACTGACACGCTGGGATAGGCCCATTTGTAGGCGACGACTCCAGCGACGACGATGGCCAATAGAATTCCGAGATTTTTCATGATGCGAATTTCGAACTCAGTCTGTCGCTATTTCCGACGATCCGACGCATGATCGCGATCCATCGCAGGAAAATCTGCGGCAAATCGACATGATTACCTCGTGAAAAAATGAAAATGTGGTTTTAGCCGTGGTGGCATATCATCGTAGATGCGTCGCAATTGTTCGCGATGGGTAACGAGGAACGGTAGCTTCTTCTCGATACCTCGCGTCACAGGTTCTCCAAGGACACTGCCGAAATCGAACGGCCAAAGGCCGACGGGCAGCATTGTCAGTGAGGCGCTTTCAATTCGATAGCCGGGACCAAATACCGGAACGAGGTCATTGGCGCTGACTTCCACGATGGATTTCGGATTAGTCACATCTTTCAGGGTTGCGAGCGTGGGGATCAGAGTTCCTGTTAGCGACACCGTTCCTGTCAGGTTTTTCACGTCACTGAACAAAAGCCTACGTGACGAGGGTGCGGGCGATAGATTTTTCGCGGTTGAAGCCCCGACATCTTGAACGGACTTGGAATAACCGGCGGCATGAAATGCGCGTAATGCGAGATCATCCATTCCGTCCAAGTACGAAGCGTGTTCTCCGCGAACCAAAAGCGCGACGAGGTTTCGACCGCCGCCGAGATCAATGAATATCGCGTCGCCTTTTATACCGGTCCCTCCGCCAACGCCGGGAATGATGCCACCGTCCTTGGCGTGGTACACGGCGATCACGCTAGAACCCGATTTGATACCGTCGGGAGTCTGGATGTCGATTGTCAGGCGATACTTGTGATCGGGCCGATTGAGATAGATTAAGTTGCCGACCACGACGATCGCTACCAGTGCCAGCCACTTCATGAGAGGTCGATCTCCGAAGCTCGCTGCGGATATCGTTGTGTCGGTTTGCTTTGCGCCATAGCTCGCAGTATCGGCGGCTTGCGGGTGTTGTAAAGTTAGATTGCATGAAAGCGAAGATTCGCGTTAAGCGCGAGTAAACGCGCGGCGCAAGGTGTCGGCATCCTCGCTTGCAGGCCGGTTGAAGTCTGCTCGTGGATCAGCCCGCTTGGGCGGGATTACCGCAGAATACCGCCTCTTTCCGCAATCGACTTAATCGACCGTTCAGGGTGTTCGTTAGCGCCGCCGCAACGAATGCGGCCTAGGGTGCACGTGCCTTCGTCCCGGTGCGTTCGCACATCGCTGGCAGGAGATTGCAGTGCAGCCCTTGTTTCGCAGATTTCTGGCCGATGAGGCTGGCGCAACGGCGATCGAATACGCATTGATTGCGGCTGGCATCAGCCTTGCGATCATCGTCACCGTGCAGACTCTCGGCACCACGGTGAAGGGCAGATACGGCGACCTGTCCTCGGCCCTGGCTGCCCAGCAGCAATAGCCCTCCCAACCGCACGACTGTCCGCAAGCCGAGTTCCGGCGGGTTTGGAATTTTATCCCTATCTAGGAATTAATACCTTGACAGCGTGACGCTGCCGCAGTAAGGTCCAGCCATACTCCAGAATTGCAAGTGACGCTGCGGCGCCCGCAGCGACGTTGGCGCTTTCGAGTTCACCCCACCCACCCGGCGCTTTGCAACTGCATAAGCAGGTTGCGGCCTTTTGCCGGTCCCTGATCCGGAACGTGGCCGCGCATCGTGAGTTGGCTCTGTGACACGGATCCGCGGAGGACCGACACAGAACAGGCGAGGGCGTCATGGCAACCAAGCAAGATGGACAGATCGTTGAAACGGCAACCGAAGCGCGCGGCGCGGAACCCGGTCCGTCGGTGTTTGCGTTACTGGCGGTTTCCACTGGACTCGCCGTGCTCGTGCTCGGCCTGGTGTGGTTCCTCTTCTTGCAGGGCTGATGAGGCAAGATTGAATTTTACTGCGTAACGCGCCGGTGCTGCATCGGCGTCGATGCGCCGCGCGCCTATCGGGGCGGCGGCGGGAGCGACGATCCACATGGTTGTGAAACGAACATCCCGGCCGGAGCGTGCTCCGGCCGTTTCCGCGCGTGCGCGTGCCAAGTCCAAGACGACGACAACGGCGAAGACGAGGCCCGCGCGCAAATCATCGGTGACGAGATCGGCGGCGAAAAAGCCGTCCGTCGCGAAGCCCGCCAAGAAAGCGGTCAAGAAAGCCGTGAAGAAAGCGGTTAAGGCCAAGCCCCGGCAATCGGCCAAGACGCGCGCCAGCGTGCAGGCGCGCAAGGACACGATGGAGAAGACGCTGCGGCGCGACGCCGTTCCCGTCCGCAAGCGCACGGCCGTGGATCGCCTGACCGATCCGCCACCGGCCGCGGGCGCGGCGCTGATCGAGCGCGTCAGCCGCGCCATCGAACGCGAACTGACGCAGATCGAGGTCATCGTCGGCGGCAGTCACGTTCAGCACAAGCAGCGCACCGAAGCCGAACGCCGCGCCCGCACGCTGGCGTCGTTGGCGCGCACGTTGCGCGAAGTGATGCTGCTGCGCGCCGGCGAAAAGAAAGAGAAGGCCGATGACGACGCCGTGCCCCGCGACCTCAGCGAGCTTCGACTGGCGCTCGCGCGACGCCTGGACCAGCTTGTCGCCGACGCAAAGGCTGCACATCCTGAGTCATCTGAGTGAGGCCGAGCTCGAAACGCTCGGCACCAGCTGGGAGATTTTCGCGCATCCGCATCAACGCCCGCCAGAACTCGCGCCGAATGGTGAGCCCTGGCTGATCTGGCTGATGATCGGCGGCCGTGGCGCGGGCAAGACGCGCGCCGGCGCGGAATGGATTCGCGCGCAGGCGCTGGGCCTGCCGCCGTTCGCCAGCGAAGCCGTCGCGCGCATCGCGCTGGTCGGCGAGACCGAACACGACGTGCGTGAAGTGATGATCGAAGGCGTCTCCGGCCTGCTCGCGGTGCATCCGCGTGCCCAGCGTCCGGTATGGTCGCCGTCGCGCAAGCGGCTCGAGTGGAGCAACGGCGCGGTGGCCTATGCCTTCTCGGCGGAAGATCCGGAGAGCCTGCGCGGGCCGCAATTCGGCTGCGCGTGGTCGGACGAGATGGCCAAGTGGCGTTACGCCGAAGCCACCTTCGACATGCTGCAGTTCGGCCTGCGGCTGGGCAACCAGCCGCGCCAGCTGATTACCACGACGCCGCGTCCGACAGCATTGCTCAAGCGGCTGATGTGCGATCCCGCCAGCGCGGTGACGCGCGCGCCGACACACGTCAATGCGCTCAATCTGGCGCCGACGTTCCTGAAAAGCGTGATGGCGCGTTATCAAGGCACACGCATGGGGCGGCAGGAACTCGACGGCGAGATCATCGAGGATCGGCCCGATGCGTTATGGTCGCGGGCGCTGCTCGAGTCCTGTCGCGTCATCGAGGCGCCACCGCTGCAACGCATCGTCGTCGCGGTCGATCCGCCGGCATCGTCGAGCAAACGCGCTGACGCGTGCGGCATCGTCGCGGCAGGCCTCAGCGAAAGCGGCACGCTCTACGTGCTGGCCGACGAGACGGTGAAGGCTGCAACGCCCGCGACGTGGGCGGCGAGAGCGATCGCGTTATGGCAGCGACTGGAGGCCGATGTGCTGGTGGCGGAAGTCAACCAGGGCGGCGAGATGGTGCGCGCGGTGATGCACGAGATCGATAACAGCGTGCCGGTGGTCCCGGTGCGCGCGATGCGCGGCAAGTGGGTGCGCGCCGAGCCGGTGGCGATGCTGTACGCGCAGGGCCGCGTCAAGCACGCGGGGACGTTCCCGGCGCTGGAAGACGAGATGTGCGATTTCGGCAGCAACGGTCTTTCGTCGGGCCATTCGCCCGACCGGCTCGATGCGCTGGTGTGGGCCATCACCGCGCTGACGGCGCGCGCAGCGCCACGGGTGCGGGAGTTGTGAAAGCTCAGGCCGTCATCCTGAGGTGCGAGCATCAGCGAGCCTCGAAGGATGACATCCGCACTGTCGCACATCCTTCGAGGCTCGCCGCGAGTGCGGCTCGCACCTCAGGATGACGTTCACGCAAATCAAAGGACCATGACATGCTCCAACGCCTCAAGGCCTATCTCCGCGCGCCGGAAAGCAAAGCCAGCCGCATCGCGCAGGTGCTGGCCTTCGCCAATGGCGGGCGCGCACGCTGGACGCCGCGCGACTATGCGGCGCTGGCGCGCGAAGGCTATCTCGGCAACGCCATCGTGCATCGCGCCGTGCGGCTGATCGCCGAGAACGTCGCGTCGTGCACGTATCTGGTGTTCGAAGGCGCGCAGGAACGCGAGGCGCATCCGCTGGCGCAGCTTCTCGCGCGGCCCAATCCGCGGCAGGATGGCGTCGCCTTTCTCGAAGCGGCGGTGTCGCATCTGCTGCTCGCCGGCAATGCCTTTGTCGAAGCGGTGGCGCTCGACGATGCGGTGCGCGAGCTTTACGTGCTGCGGCCGGATCGCATGAAGGCGGTGCCGGGGCCGGACGGCTGGGCCGAAGCCTACGAGTACAGCGCCGGCGGGCGCAGCGTGCGGTTCGATCAACTCGCCTCGCGCGTGCCGCCGATTCTGCATCTGAGCTATTTCCATCCGCTCGACGATCATTACGGCCTGGCGCCGCTGGAGGCCGCGGCCATCGCGGTGGATACCCACAACGCAGCGGCGGCGTGGAACAAGGCGTTGCTCGACAACTCGGCGCGGCCTTCCGGCGCGCTGGTCTATTCCGGGCCGGAAGGCGCGGTGCTCTCCGACGTGCAGTACGACCGGCTCAAGCGCGAACTCACCAACACCTATCAGGGCGCGGTGAATGCCGGGCGGCCGTTGCTGCTCGAAGGCGGACTCGACTGGAAGGCGATGTCGCTGTCGCCGAAGGACATGGATTTCCTCGAAGCCAAGCACACCGCGGCGCGCGAAATTGCGCTGGCGTTCGGCGTGCCGCCGATGCTGCTCGGCATTCCCGGCGACAACACCTACGCCAATTTTCAGGAAGCCAACCGGGTGTTCTGGCGGCAATCGGTGCTGCCGTTGGCGTCACGCATCGGCACGTCGGTTGCGCAATGGCTGGCGCCGCAATTCGGCGACGGCATTCGCCTGGTGATCGATACCGACAAGATCGACGCGCTGGCGGCGGATCGCAGCGCGTTGTGGGAGCGCCTCACCGACGCGCCGTTCCTGACGCTCAACGAAAAGCGCGAAGCGGTCGGTTACGCGCCGATCGAGGGCGGCGATCGTTTGGAGTAGGGCGAGCGGTCGCCCTTCGCGGCTCCATGTGTCGCACGCCGCACCTCAGGGGGACGGAAGAAAGCAGGCCCATGTCCGAATTGATCGACACCTTCATCGCGCGCGGAGACCTCGCGCACCTGGCGCTGTTCTTGTGGGCCAGCGCGGCGAGCGGCGCGGCATTGTTCGCGCTGCGCGAACTTGCCGCCGCCTCGCGCCGCTTCGACGACTTCGTGCGCGAACTCTCGCGCTTCAACCGCCGCGCCAGCGGCCACAGCTTCGAGGACTTCGAGTAATGGATACTCTGCACTCCGTGATGCGCACCATCAGCACCGAAACCAAATCCGGCGCCGAACACCTCACCGTGTTTCGCGAGTTTCTTCGGCATCTCGACAGCATCCAGCGCAAGGCGCCGGTGAAATCGCCGGCGAAGGTCGCGCGCAGAAAGGCACCGCCGCGCCGCAAGCCGGCGAAGCGTTCGCGCAGCAGCTGAGCGCGATCTGAACGTCATCCTGAGGTGTGAGCCGCGTATGCGGCGAGCCTCGAAGGATGGCGTTCAGCAGCTCACCCTTCGAGGCCAGCGCTGACGCGCCGGCACCTCAGGGTGACGCTTCCATATGTCGATCCATCTCACCCAACCACGCACGCGCGAGGATGTTCATGCACGCCCCATTGTCTCTCACATCCCGCGTGTCGCTATCGCTCGACGGCACCATCGAAGGTTACGCCAGCCTGTTCGGCGAGATCGACCAGGCGCGCGACATGGTGATGCCCGGTGCGTTCGCGCAGACGCTGCAACAGCGCGGTTTGCGCAAGATCCCGATGCTGTTTCAGCATGACCCCAGCGAGCCGATCGGCATCTGGCTCGAATTGCGCGAGGATTTTCGCGGGCTTTGGGCGCGTGGCAAACTCATTCCGGATGTTGCCCGCGCGCGCGAACTGCTGGCGCTGCTGCGCGCCGGCGGCATCGACGGCTTGTCGATCGGCTATCGCACCGGGCGTAGCCGCATCGAGCCGCGCACGCGGGTGCGCAAGCTCTTTCAGGTCGATCTCTGGGAGATTTCCATCGTCACGTTCCCGCTGCTGGCGGGTGCGCGCATCACGACAGTGAAAGCAGCGGACGCGCCGCGCCTGTCGCGAGGGCGCGCGCAAGCCGAGCGAGCGTGGCGCAGCCCGGGCGGTGCCGCGGATGCACCGGCGCTGACCGGGCGACGGCGTGCAGAGGCCGCACGAAGGGCAGGGGTGGGTATCTGACGATGAACGCAGCCGAAATCCATAACGCCTGTCAGCGCCAACGATGGATGCGACCGGATGCGTATCGGTGGTTGCGCCCGGACGCAGCGCGCTTTCTCAAGCCCGCACCGATCCAGCAAGCTTCTTTCCCGAGCTTGATCGCAAGTTCAATCCGAACCAGCCACGCGTTGCCGCGGGCAATCCGGATGGCGGTCAGTGGACCGATGGAAGTGTCGGCGTCGTTGACGCGTTAGAGGCCAGCGACGACTGGTACGGGATATTCTTGAGAAAGCGGAGGAGCTCCGGCTAACTGCTGTCCGGCAGACTATCAAAAATGCCTGAATCTCTGTTATCGGAGTCTGGCACGCTCGTCGCCGCGCTGGAGCGATCGAAATACATGGGATTTTCATAAGTGTATGAATGCCTGTCTCGGCGTCAACCGTTAACCTGAGTGCCATCAATGGATATCGACACCGCACGCACCACTATTCGCGGCGCGTTCCGCATTTCAAGTGACCTGCAGGAATTGCTCTTCCTGCTGAAGCAGCGCTGCAGCGCCGACGAACACAGGCAATATGCAATCGATATCGCCAGGGTGATTGATGGCGTCAACGTTGCGTTGCTCGATACAGCCATCAAGGCCTATCCCGAACTCGAAAGCGAGATCGACGAGCGGATTTCGACGCGCGGGCATATCTGAGCGGCGCGAAAGATCGACGCCAGTTACCGCTTGAATGCTAGCGCCAGCGCCAGGCCGACGATGGCGCCGATGCAGATCGCGCCACCACCCGCCGCCATGCCCCAATTGAAGAAATAGCTCGCCACCGCGACCAGGGATTTGTCGACGTGGCTTCCGAACAGGATGAATGACGCCGCGAACAGGCCGAGCAGCACGGCTGCCAGCGCGATGCCGAGCCAGGCGCCGCCGCGCCGCTCCGGGCGCATGGCGTACCACGCCGCGCCGGCACCGGCGAATGCGAGCACCACCCAGACCATGATCAGAAAGCGCATGGGACGACCGGAACGTAAGTTTCGCTGCGTCGGATTCTAGCGCGGAATGCCTGGGCTTGAACAGCCATAACGCGTGTTCGGTTTCGCCGCTCTCCGCTCACTGCAGAGAGGGGCCGCGTCATCCTGAGGTGCGAAGCGCATTTGCACCGAGCCTCGAAGGGCGACGCGGCGGCGTCATACGCCGAGCACATCCTTCGAGGCTCGCTCCGCTCGCACCTCAGGATGACGACTACGGATGACGCCGCTCCGCTCGGTTGAAGCGGATTCATACGCCTTTGCAAATCACCACCAGGAGAACCACATGGACTACGACATCGACCAGACTGCGCCGGAGCACAAGTCCGGCATCGGCTACGCGCCGCGCGACGATTACGACACGCTGCGCCACACCTTCGAAGAATTCAAATCCGCCAACGACGAACGCCTCGGCGCACTGGAGCGCAAGCGCGGCGACGTGCTGATCGAGGAAAAGGTCGATCGCATCAATGCCGCGCTCGATCTGCAGACCAAGCGCATGGACGAATTGGCGCTGCGCCACGCCCGGCCCGTGTTGGAGGGGCGGGGCAAGATGGTGACGGATGCCGCAGCCCGCGAGCACAAAAGCGCATTCGATTCGTATGTGCGCGGCGGGGAGGCGGGTGCGTTGCGCACGCTGGAAACCAAGGCGATGTCGATCGGCTCCAATCCGGACGGCGGCTATCTGGTGCCGGTCGAACTCGAGCGCGAGATCGGCCAGCGTCTGGCAGCGATCTCGCCGATCCGCGCCATTTCGTCGGTGCGCGAGATTTCCGGCAGTGTCTACAAGAAGCCGTTCATGACCGCTGGCCCGGCGACCGGCTGGGTCGGCGAAACCGACGCGCGGACGCAAACCACCTCGGCGACGCTCGACGCGTTGAGCTTCCCGGCGATGGAGCTCTACGCGATGCCGGCGGCGACCGCGACGCTGCTCGATGACTCGGCGGTGAACATCGACGAATGGATCGCTGGCGAAGTCGAACTGACCTTCGCGGTGCAGGAAGGTGCGGCGTTCGTCAACGGCGACGGCAGCAACAAGCCGAAAGGCTTCCTGCAATACACCACGGTGGCCAACGGCTCCTGGAGCTGGGGCAATCTCGGCTACATCGCCAGCGGCGCGGCGGGCGCCTTTGCCGCCAGCAATCCCTCCGATGCGCTGGTCGATCTGATCTACGCGCTGAAGGCGGGTTATCGCCAGAACGGCACCTTCGTGATGAACCGCAAGACGCAGGCCGCGATCCGTAAATTCAAGGACACCGGCGGCGCATACTTGTGGCAACCGCCGGCGCAGGCGGGCGGTCGCGCCTCGCTGATGACGTTCCCGCTGATCGAGGCCGAGGACATGCCGGATGTCGGCGCCAACTCGCTGTCGATTGCGTTCGGCGATTTCCGCCGCGGCTACCTGATCGTCGATCGTGTCGGCGTGCGGGTGCTGCGCGATCCGTACTCCGCCAAGCCTTACGTGCTGTTCTACACGACGAAGCGTGTCGGCGGCGGCGTGCAGGATTTCGACGCCATCAAGCTGATGAAGTTCGCCGCGAGCTGACGGGGCGCGCGCACCACGGCATCGCCGGACTTGATCCGGCGATGCATCGCTAAAGCGAAGCATGCGCGGGGCAAGCCCGCGCATGACGCCGATATCGTCGGGCCGCGAGACGAGCCGAAGACGTGAGAGGAATTGCAACAAAGCGTCGGCCATCACAGGCCGGGTTACGACGATCATCATATCGTCGAGCAAACGTGGGCCGAACGCTTTGGGTTCTCACGTAGCGAGATCGACGATCCGTCAAATCTTGTAAGTATTCCGCGCCTCAAGCATTATCAGATTACGGGTTGGTATGGGACGAGGAGCGATGAGTTTGGAGGGGTGTCACCGCGCGAATATTTGAAAGACAAAGGATGGGATGAACGGATGCGCATAGGACAACGCGCGCTGATCCGATATGGAGTTCTCCAGCCATGAGAAAGAGCAACGTTGGGGTCATGTCCGTCGACGCGTTGATCGACCGGTTTGCTCAAATTGCTGTCGAGCAGGATACTGCGCTTCTCGGTGGTCAGATCGCAAAGTTCAATAGGCTTTATGATCGGATGACAGAGGTAAGAGAGGAGCTGAAATGGCGCGAAGGCGATCAGCGTCGAGCGCTTCTGCGACTCTTTGACCATCCAAATATGCAAGTCCGCCTGCAGGCCGCGAGGTCCGCTTTGGCGGTAGCTCCGGTTGAAGCGCGGAGTCAGATCGAAGCTATAGCTCGTTCAAAATGGTTCCCGCAGGCCGGTGATGCCGGCATGTGTCTTTCGCTTCTGGACGACGGTACGTTCAAACCGACCTGAGTTAGAGCTGTCGAGTGGATCGGAATTGCGCGAAAGGCTTTTGGGAGTGAACCACATTGCGGCGAGCTGCGCGATTTGTTCGCCGTTGCAATAATGTAGAACGCCCCACGGATTGCATCTCCTTGTGCAAGCGGCTCGGGACGAGGAGCGATCGCTTCGGTGGGTTATCGCCTAAGGACAAGGATTGGGACGAAAGAGCTCGGGTTGGCCGTGAAGCGCTAAGCATATTTGGGGTACTGCAGCCGTGAAACGCGCGAAACTGGATGATATGACGACGCAAGATCTAGTGAGCATGTTCACGCAGATTGCCGTCGCTCAGGACAATGCCCTCCTTGAAGGAGAAACGGCAAAATTCAATCGTTTGTATGAGCGGATGAAAGAGGTCTCGGACGAATTGAAGGGGCGCACCGGTGATCAACGAGGCGCATTGATGGCGCTTTATGGGCATCCCAATATGCAGGTCCGGCTTAAGGCGGCTATCCATACGTTAGCTTTGGCACCGGTCGAGGCGCGTCAAGCACTCGAGATTATCGCCAGTTCAAAATGGTTTCCGCAGGCAGGCGATGCCGGCATGTGCCTGTTCGGCCTGGACGATGGCACATTCAAACCGACCTAAGCCGCCTTACGTCCCCGCGCCCCAGCTTCGTGCCGTCTTGAGAATCCAGTCCTTGTAGAGCGTTAGCGGCGTGACGCCGGTGAGGCCGCCGCAGCCGGCGGCATTGTTGGCGCCGGTCGACCAGCTCACGACGCCGATGATGACGGCTCTGCCGCTTTGCGCTTCGAACACCGGCGCGCCGGAATCGCCGGTGCAAGCGCCGAGACCTTCGCGTGCATTGTTGGTGGCAGGATCGACCAGACGAATTTGCAGCGTACCGGGACGGCCCGTCGCGACCAGCGAGGCCGAGCGCACGGTCCCGCCGCTCTTGCCGTCGCCGCGCCTCGTGACGCCGATGCCGGTGACGGTGAACGATGCACCAGCGGCAATCGGCTGTAGCGGCGCACCGAGCGTCACCGGCGCGATGCCGCCCGGCATCGGTGTGGCGAGTTGCAGCAAGGCGACATCGGCGCTGGCGCGATGCGCGGCGATGCCCTGCGCGTTGAATTGCGGATGCAGCGCCACGCGCTTGACGTCGAGCAGGGTCGGCTGCCGCCTGGTGTCGTACGCGACGATCTTGTAGGTGGCGTCCGGCGTGATGCAATGCGCGGCGCTCAGGATCAGATCCGGCGCAATCAGTGCACCGGAACAGAAATTTCCGCGCGAGCCGACGATGGTCATGACCGCGCGGCTCACACTGCTATCGGCGGCGGGAGCGCCGCCCACCATGGCGTTCGCCGGGGCCATCGCTGTCAACGCGAGCGCAGCTGCCGCAGTCTGAAATACAAGTTTCATCATGCGCCGGACAAAGCCTCGCCGCGCCGCATCTGTCAACTCGCTAACCAAACCGGAAAGGACGAAACATGTCCGCCATTCTGCTGGCCGCGCCGGCGGCCGAGCCGCTGTCGGTGGCCGAGGCCAAGAGCTTCCTGCGCGTCGAACACGACGATGACGACGCGCTGATCGGCGCCTTGATCGCGGCGGCGCGCAACCAGATCGAGGCACTGACGCGGCGAGGGCTGCTGACGCAGACCTGGCGGCTGGTGCTGGATCGCTGGCCGAACGATGGACGCATCGCACCGAGATTGGCGCCGCTGCGCGCGGTAACGGCAGCGCGGATTTACGACGCGGCAAACAATGCCAGCGCCATCGATGCCGAGCAGTTCGTCATCGATGCGGCGGCAGGCGTGATCGCCGCGCCGAAATGGTCGCTGCCGGCGCCGGGGCGCGATGTGGCGGGTATCGAACTTGATGTCACGGTCGGCTTCGGCGACAACGCCGCCGATGTTCCCGAAGTGCTGCGCCATGCGCTGCGCACGCTGGTGGCGCATTGGTACGAACATCGCGGGCTGGCTGCGATCGGCGCCAGCGTCGCGATGTTGCCGGGCAGCGTCAGCGCCATGATCGCGTCCTATCGGGTGCTGTCGCTATGATCGATCCGGGCAACCTGAACACGCGGCTGACCATCGAAGCGCCGGTCGAGGTGCCCGACGGGCGGGGCGGCCTGACGCGAGGCTACGCGACGTTCGCCAAAGCCTGGGCGCAGGTGACGCAACTCGCCGGGCGTCACGATACGGCAGCCGATGCCGATGGCGCGACGATTGCCGCGCGCATCGTCATGCGCAGCAATTTCGTGCTGACGCTGCAACATCGATTGCTGGATGGTGCGCGCATCTATCGGATCCTCGCGATCCGCGAACGCGACAACGGCCGCTTCATCGAGATCGACGCCGAATTGCGCGTGGAGTGAAGTCGACGCAACAGGTGCGACCGTCATCCTGAGGTGCGTCGCGCGTGGCGTGACGCCTCGAAGGATGGGCCAGGATCGCTCTTCATCCTTCGAGGCTCGCTTCGCTTGCACATCAGGATGACGAAATCTTTCTCAAAAATTTCCGGTACTCATCATGACCTCAGCCAACGTGGCGCTGCGCGCCGCGATCCATCAAGCGTTGTCCACCGATGGCGGGCTTGCTGCCGTGCTTGGCGGCGCGCGCATCTATGACGCTCCGCCGCGCGGTGCGTTGTTCCCCTACGTCACGCTGGGCGAAGCGCGATTGACCGATGCGTCGTCCGACGGCGGCACGACGCAGGAGCATCTGCTGACGCTGCATGCGTGGTCGCGCCAGGGCGGCCACAAGGAGGCGCACGACATCGCCGGCGCGTTGCTGCAGGCGCTGGACGATGCGCCGCTGACGCCGGACGGGCATCGGCTCGTCAATCTGCGTTTCGCCGTCGCCGACATTCGCCGCGAAACCGATGGGCGGACTTATCACGCGGTCGTGCGCTTTCGCGCCGTCACCGAACCCGAAACCTGATGTGAGGAGCAGCCGATGGGCGCGCAAAAAGGCAAGGACCTGCTGGTCAAGATGTTCGACGGGACGAGTTACGTCACCGTCGCCGGGCTTCGCAGCCGCAAGATCGCATTCAATGCCGAACTGGTCGATATCACCCATGCGGAGTCGGTCAACCGCTGGCGCGAATTGCTCGCCGGCGCCGGCGTCAAGCGGGCGTCGGTCTCCGGTCGCGGCTTGTTCAAGGACGGCGCATCGGATGCGCTGGTGCGGCAGGCGTTCTTCGACGGCGCAGTGAATGCGTGTCAGGTGATCGTGCCGGATTTCGGCACCATCGAGGGTCTGTTCCAGATCTCCGGCCTGGAATTTTCCGGCGAGCACAATGGCGAAGTGACGTTCGATGTGTCGCTGGAGTCCGCCGGTGCATTGACGTTCACGGCGGCTTGAGGAGCGGCGCATGCCCAATAAATATCGCGGTGAAATCGACGCCGAGCTTGGCGGCCGCCGTCGCACGCTGGTGCTGACGCTCGGCGCGCTGGCCGAACTGGAAGCCGCGTTCGGCGCCGACGATCTGGTGGCGCTGGCCGAGCGTTTCGGCAGCGGGCGGATGTCGGCACGCGATCTCGTGCGCATCATCGCCGCAGGCTTGCGTGGTGCAGGCGAGGCGGTCGGCGACGACGAGGTGGCGGCGATGACGGTGCCAGGCGGCGCAGCCGCGTTCGTGCGGATCGCAGCGGAGTTGATTGCCGCAACGTTCGACGATGCGGCGAGCGAGCCGGCGCGATGAAGCCGTTTCCGTGGAGCGACGCCATCGGCTTTGGCCTCGGCGTGCTCAAGCTGCCGTCGGAGACGTTCTGGCGCATGACACCGCGCGAGCTGGCTTACGCCATCGTCGCGTTGCGTGGGCGCGCCGTGCCGCCGCTCAGCCGCGATGATCTAACCGATTTGATGCAACGGTTTCCGGATGCAGTGGTGGAGAGAGAGCCACATGGCGGATGATAGCGAATTTCTCGATACGGCGAGCACGCTCGACAGCCTCACGCTGAAGACGCGCGATCTCTCCAGCGGCGCCAACAGTTTTGCCCGCGCCATGACTTCGGCGTTTGCGACGTCGGTGACCGGCGGCAAGCAATTCGACGATGTGTTGAAGTCGCTGGCGCTGCGTCTGTCCGACCTGTCGGTACGGTTGGCGTTCAAGCCGCTGACCAGCGCACTGTCCGGCGGCATCGAAAGTCTGCTGTCGGGACTGACCGGGATCGGCAATGCGCCGGTCGCCCCATCGATGGCGGCCGCGACCGGCGCGGTGCAGCCCTTTGCCGCTGGCGGCGTGATCGGTACGCCGACGTATTTTCCGCTGATCGGCGGTGGCACCGGGCTCGCCGGCGAAGCCGGGCCGGAAGCCATCATGCCGTTGACGCGCGGCCCGGACGGACGGCTCGGGGTCAGCGGCCATGGCGGCGGCGGCAACAACATCACGGTGCAGATCGCGACGCCGGATGCCGACAGCTTTCGTCGCTCGGAAAGCTACATCACCGGGCAGATCGCCCGCGCCGTCGCGCGCGGTCAACGCAGTTTGTGAATCAATGCGCGGCCGTCATCCAGAGGTGCGAGCGATAACTATCGCGAGCCTCGAAGGATGACAGTGTTTATTCCAGCATCCTTCGAGGCGGCACGCTGTGCGCGCCGCACCTCAGGATGACGGATCATTTGCTGGATCTCGTCATGACATCATTTCACGAAGTGCTGTTTCCGCTCGACGTCGCGCTGAAGAGCGTGGGTGGGCCGGAACGGCGGACCGATATCGTCTCGTTTGGCTCGGGCCGAGAGGAACGCAACGCGCGCTGGGCGCATTCGCGGCGGCGCTACGATGCCGGCTACGGCGTCAAGACGCTGGATGCGCTGCGTAGCGTGGTGGCTTTCTTCGAGGAGCGGCGCGGTCAGCTTTACGGTTTTCGCTGGCGCGACCGGCTGGACCAGAATTCGGCGCAGGCCGGAAGCGCGATTACGCCGCTCGATCAAAGCATCGGCGTCGGTGACGGCGCAACGGCCGCGTTTCAACTGGTGAAAACCTACGGCAGCGCCTTCGCGCCATATCGCCGCCCGATCGCCAAGCCGGTGACGGGGAGCGTTCGTGTTGCGGTCGATCATGTCGAAGTAGTCGCCGATACGGCGTTTACCTGCGACACGGTCACCGGCGGCGTGACGTTTCTCGCCGGCCATATTCCCCCGCCCGGCGCGCTGGTGACGGCGGGCTTCATGTTTGACGTGCCGGTGCGGTTCGATACCGACTATCTCGAAGTCGATCTATCGGCGTTCGCCGCGGGCGCCATCCCGAAAATTCCGCTGGTGGAGATCCGGCCATGAGGCGCGTCCCCGCCGCCTTGCAGGCGAAGCTGAATTCCGGCGTTACCACGCTGGCGCGCTGCTGGAAGCTGACGCGGCGCGATGGCGTGGTGTCCGGTTTCACCGATCACGATGAGGATATCGCGCTCGATGGCGTGATCTGCCGTGCCGGCACCGGGTTCGTCGCATCGGAAGCGGCGAGCCGCTTTGACCTGTCGGTCGATGGAAGCGAGTTGTCCGGCGCGCTGTCCGACGATGCGCTGACCGAAGCCGATCTTGCCGCCGGGCGTTACGACGCGGCACAGGTCGAGACCTGGCTGGTCGACTGGAGCGAGCCGACGCTCAAGGTGTTGACCGCGCGCGGCACCCTCGGCGAGGTCAAGCGCGAAGGCCAGAGCTTCAGCGCCGAGTTACGCGGGCTGGCGGATCTGTTGTCGCAGGAAAGCGGGCGGCTCTACACCGCGAAGTGCAATGCCGATCTCGGTGACAAGCGCTGCCGCTTCGATCTCGACAATCCGGCGTTTCACGGTGCCGGTCATGTCGCCGTCATGGAGGGTACGTCACTGATGGCGGTGAGCGGGCTCGACGCTTTTGTCGAAGGCCTGTTCAATGCCGGACGACTGAGTTGGACTGGCGGCGCCAACGCCGGTCTCGCCGTGGAAGTGAAGGAGCACCGCATCGTCAACGGTGTGGTGAGGCTGTCGCTGTGGCAGACGATGGCTGAGTCGATTGCGATGGGGGACGCCTTCACCATCACCGCAGGCTGCGACAAGACCTTCGCGACGTGCCGCGACCGCTTTGCGAACACGCTCAATTTTCGCGGCTTTCCGCAAATTCCCGGCAACGATTTCGTCATCAGCTATCCGAGCGCCAGCGCCGCGGCGTCCGGTGGCGGAACGGTCGGCGGATTCGACCGAGGCGGATGACGGGATCTGACGCCGAGCCTTTCACAACCGCGTTGCAAGCGCACCGGAGCAGTCACAGTGACTCACACTCTCACTCGCGCGGCGATTGTCGCCGAAGCGCGGGAATGGATCGGCACGCGCTATCGGCATCAGGCTTCGGTCAAGGGTGTCGGGTGCGATTGCCTCGGTCTGGTGCGCGGCGTCTGGCGCGCATGCATCGGCGATGAGCCGGAATTGCCGCCGCCTTACGCCGCCGACTGGGCCGAAGCGGGTGGCGAAGAAACGTTGGCGGCTGCCGCGCTGCGCCACCTCACGCCGATCCCGATTGCGTCGTTCGGTGCCGGTGACGTGCTGCTGTTTCGCTGGCGCGCCGGCTTCATTGCCAAGCATGTCGCCATCGCCATCGAAGGCGGCGGCATGATTCACGCACACGATGGCGCATCGGTGTGCGAAGTCGCGCTCGCGCCGTGGTGGCATCGCCGCCTCGCTTATGCCTTTCGCTTTCCCGGAGTGTCGGACTGATGGCTGCACTTGTTCTTTCCGTTGCGGGCGGCGCCATCGGCGCGGTGTTCGGCCCCGCCGGAGCGATTGCCGGACGAATCGCCGGCGCGCTCGTCGGCAACATGGTCGACCACGCGATGCTCGGTCCTGGCGACAAATCGGTGAGTGGTCCGCGCCTCGCCGATCTCGATGTCATGGCATCGACCGAAGGCGCGCCGATTCCGCGCGTCTATGGCCGTGCCCGGCTGTCGGGTCAGGTGATCTGGGCGACGCCGCTCGAGGAAGTGGTTTCCACCGACACCACCTCATCGGGCGGCAAGGGCTTTGGCGGTCCGACCACGACAACGACGACCTATACCTATTTCGCCAACTGCGCGGTCGGTTTGTGTGAGGGCGAAATCGGACGAGTCGGCCGTATCTGGGCCGATGGCAAGCCGCTCGACATCACCAATCTCAACATCCGCGTGCATCGCGGCACCGAAGATCAGACCGTCGACGATCTGATCGCGGCGAAGGAGGGCGCCAACAACGCGCCGGCCTATCGCGGCCACGCTTATGTGGTGTTCGAGCGATTGCCGCTGGCGGATTACGGCAACCGCATTCCGCAATTGTCATTCGAGATCATCCGTCCGGTCGGACAGCTGGAAAAGATGGTGCGCGCGGTGACGCTGATCCCCGGTACCACGGAATTCGGCTATACGCCGTCGACCGTGGTGGCGTTGGCGGGACCCGGGCAATCGACGCCGGAGAACCGCCATGTGTCGAATGCGCCGTCGGATGTCATTGCCGCGCTCGACGATCTGCAGGGCGTCTGCCCCAATCTCGAACGTGTCGCCGTGGTGGTGGCGTGGTTCGGCTCCGATCTGCGCGCCGGCCATTGCATCGTGCGGCCCGGCATCGACAATGCGTTGAAAAGCACCTTGCCGGATACCTGGGCCGTCGATGAGGTGACGCGCGAAACCGCTTATGTGGTGTCGCAGGTCAACGGCCGCCCGGCGTTCGGCGGCACGCCATCGGACGGTAGCGTCGTCGCGCTGCTGCACGAGTTGAAGGCGCGCGGCCTGAAGGTGACGTTCTATCCGTTCGTAATGATGGATATTGCCTCCGGCAACGGCTTGCCCGATCCGTGGAGCGGCGCGGCTTCGCAGCCGGCGTATCCCTGGCGCGGGCGCATCACTTGCGATCCCGCGCCGGGATGGCCCGGTTCGACGCAGGGCACGGCTGCCGTTGCGGCGCAGGTTGCGAATTTCTTCGGCGGCGGCGCGTGGAATTATCGCCGCATGGTGCTGCATTACGCCAGCCTCGTCGCGGTGAACGGCGGGGTCGATGCATTCATGATCGGCTCCGAATTGCGTGGGCTGACGCGTCTGCGTTCCGGCGCGGGTGTCTACCCCGCCGTGAACCATTTGGTGGCGCTGGCCGCCGACGTCAAAGCCATCGTCGGTGGCGCAACGGTGGTGACGTATGGCGCGGACTGGACCGAGTATGGGGCGGATGTCGTCGATGTCGGTGCGTCGGAGGTGCGTTTCCCGCTCGATCCGCTCTGGGCGTCGCCGGCGGTTGACGCCATCGGTATCGATTACTATGCGCCACTGGCCGACTGGCGCGACGAGGCCGGGCATCGTGACCTGTCGCTGGCGTCATCGAACTACGATCTCGATTATCTCGACGCCAACGTCAGCGGCGGCGAAGGCTACGACTGGTATTATGCCGACGATGCCGCGCGCGCGGCGCAGGATCGTTTGCCGATCACAGACGGTCTCGGCAAGCCGTGGATGTTTCGCGCCAAGGATCTGCAGAACTGGTGGGCGAATCCGCACCACGAACGCGTCGGCGGTGTCGAACTGGCGGCGCCGACAGCGTGGGCGCCGCGCAGCAAGCCGATCTGGATCACCGAAGTCGGCTGCCCGGCGGTGGACAAGGGCGCCAACCAGCCGAGCGTGTTTCCCGATCCGAAATCCTCGGAAAATCGCGCGCCATATTTTTCCAGCGGGCGGCGCGACGATCTGATCCAGCGCCGTTACCTCGAAGCATTTATCGGCGCATTCGACCCGGCGTTCGGTGGCAACGATGCACGTAACCCAACGTCGCCGGTCTACGGCGGCCGCATGATCGACGTTTCGGCCATGCATCTGTGGACCTGGGATGCGCGACCCTATCCGGTGTTCCCCGCTGCCGATGATGTATGGAGCGACGCGTCGAATTGGCAGACCGGGCATTGGCTGAGCGGACGGCTCGGCTCTGCGCCGCTCGATGCATTGGTTGGTGCCATGCTGGCCGATGCCGATGTGACAGGCGTCGATGTCTCGGCGCTGCGCGACGGTTGCGACGGCTACGTCGTCGATCGGCCGATGGCGCCGCGTGCGATGATCGAACCGCTGGCGCTGGCCTATGCTTTCGATGCAACGACGGCGGATGGCACTCTGCGCTTCATTCAGCGCGGTCGGGCGCCGGTCGCCGAAATCGACGAGGACGAATTGGTGCTGCCGGACAAAGGCCCCGTGGCGCGGCTGACGCGGGCGCAGGAAACCGAGCTGCCGCGCGAAGTCAGCTTCGGCTACACCGATGCGACGATCGACTACCGGCGCGCAGCGGTGACGTCGCGGCGCCTGGTCGGCGGCGCCAACCGGACCATCCACTCCGACCTTGCCGTGGTGACGCACGATGCCGCGGCGACACAACGCGCCGAGGTCTGGCTGCAGGATCTGTGGGCGGGCCGCGAGAGCATCGAATTTGCGCTGGGCATGCAGCGACTGCCGTTGGCGCCGGGCGATCTCGTTGCGGTCACGGTCAACGATCGGCGGCGCCTGTTCGAGATCGACAGCCTCGTCGATACGCAGTCGCGGCAGGTCAAGGCACGCAGCATCGATCCGGAGGTCTTCGCCACACCGTTGCTGACGCCGCGCCGCATGCAACCGGCGTTGCCGCTTTCGCTTGGACCGGTGCATGCCGTGGCGCTGGATTTGCCGACGCTTGAGCCATCGCAGCCGCCAATTTTGACGCGGCTGGCAATCTTCGCGGACCCGTGGCCCGGTTCGGTGACGGTGTGGCGTTCGGTCGATGGCGCGAGCTATCAGGCGATTGCGCTGGCTGCGGCGTCGGCAACAATCGGCGAGACGCTGGACGGATTGCCGCCCGCCACGTCGGGGCACTGGGATCGCGGCCACGTCATTCGTGTCCGGCTTTACGGTGGCGCATTGACCTCCCTGAGCGACGCGCGGGTGCTCAACGGCGCCAACGCAGCGGCAGTGCGCAACGCCGATGGCGTTTGGGAGGTTCTGCAGTTCGCCAGCGCGGTGCTCGTGGACGACAGAACGTATCTTCTATCGGGATTGTTGCGGGGCCAGGCAGGCACCGAATACGCCATTGCGGATCCGCTCCCGGCAGGCGCGCCGTTCGTCCTGCTCGATGCGAGCCTGCTGCCGCTGGCGCGCGGACTCGATGCCCTCGACCGTACGCTGGATTTGCGCATCGTAGCCTCCGGCCGCAGCCATGACGATCCGACAGCAGTTGCCTTGAGCGTTACGCCGGGCAATGCAGCATTGCTGCCGCTGTCGCCGGTTCACGTCACGGCGACACGTCGCGACGATGGCATTCACATCGGCTGGATACGCCGCACCCGCACCGACGGCGACGGCTGGAATGCGGAGGTGCCGCTCGGTGAGGATGCCGAAGCCTACACGCTCGACATTCTCTCCGGTGGCGCGGTGAAGCGGTCGATCGCGTGTGCGGCACCGGCGGCCATCTATGCCACTGCCGATGAACTCGCCGATTTCGGCGTGTTGCAATCGAGCCTGCATCTGCGCGTCGTTCAGCTTTCCAGCGCCGTCGGCGCCGGTCACGCTGCCGAACTTACTCTCACTTTATGAGCGATCATGACCGATACAGCGAATCTGGGGCTGCCTTTCATCGAAGGCAGCCAGGCACAGAAACATGTCACCCACAACGACGCGTTGCGCATTCTCGATGCGACGATTCAGATATCGGTGCTGGACAAAACATTGACCGCACCGCCCGTGTCGCCGAACGAGGGCGACCGGCACATCGTGGCGGTGGGGGCCACCGGTCATTGGAGCGGTCGTGACGATGCCATCGCCACCTGGCAGGACGGCGTGTGGGTTTTCCTGACGCCGAAAGCCGGTTGGTGCGCCTGGTCGGTCGCAGATAGCGCGATGTTCGTGTACGATGGTGCAACGTGGCGCGAACAGTCGGCCTCGTTCGACGATGTCGACAAGCTCGGCATCAATACGATTGCCGCTGCGCCAAATCTCCTAAGCGTTCGCTCCAACGCTGCGCTGCTCGCATCGATCAATGCGGCCGATGGTGGCACGGGCGACATGCGTGTGCAGGTGTCGAAGGACGACACCGCACATACGGCGTCTGTCGTTTTCTCGAACAACTATTCCGGGCGCGCCGAATTCGGCCTGGTCGGATCGGATGCGTTCAAGCTGAAAGTGTCCGCCGATGGTTCCAGTTTCACCGAGGCATTCGTTATCGATCAGGGCACGGGCAATCTGACATTGCCGCACGGGCTGATGCTGTCGGGCGTCATCGCGCCCACTCAGATTACCGCCAATCAGAATGACTACGCGCCCGCGGGCTTTGCCGGCGCATCGATGGTGCAGCTTTCGGCGGATGCGGCGCGAACGGTGTCGGGCCTCGCCGGTGGCGCCGAAGGCCGGGTGGTCTGTTTGCTCAATGTCGGCAGCCAGACGCTGACGTTCCTGGATGACAACGCAGCGTCTTCGGCGGCCAGTCGCTTCGCGCTCGGCGGCAATCTCGTGCTCGCCGGAAAGCAGGCCGCGCTGTTGCGTTACGACGGCACGGCGGCGCGATGGCAGGCATTGAGCAGACCCGGATTGCTTGCCGCCAACAATCTTTCGGATCTCGCAAGCCCCGCCACGGCGCGCAGCAATCTCGGCGTACGCGACGTCCTCGCGGCAGGCCGCACCTATTACGTTCGCACCGATGGCAGCGACGGCAATACGGGTCTTGCGGATTCGGCGGGCGGCGCTTTCCTGACGATTCAGAAAGCGATAGATGCCGTGGCGGCGCTCGATCTGTCGATCTTCCAGGCGACGATTCAGGTCCGCAATGGCACGTTCACGGGTGCGCTTCAGCTTAAGCCGTATGTCGGTGCGCTGCCGCCGATCATCCAGGGCAACAGTGCCACGCCGGCGAACGTGTTGTTGAATACGATCGCCCCTTGCATCGTCAACGATGCCGGCGGCGTCTGGAAGGTGCGCGACCTCAAGCTGCAATCGGGCGACGCCGGACTCTATGCCAAAAATGGCGGCGATATCCGCTTTCAGAATATCGATTTCGGCAGCTGCGCGTATCACCTCCGCGCCGATGCGGACTCGCGTGTCGTGGCCACCGGCAGCTGCGCGATTTCCGGTGCAGCGACGTATCACGCATACGCAAATGGCGGGACGATCGCATATGGCGGCGGCGGTTTCACGTTTGCGATGTCCGGATCGCAGACCTACAGCATCTTTGCCATCGCCACCAATATCGGATTCATCGACTCCGGCTTCACCACGTTCAGCGGCGGGACGATTGGCGGCATACGTTATCTGTCGCAGCGCAATTCGATGATCGACACCAATGGCGGTGGCGCCAACTTCTTTCCAGGAAGTACTGCGGGATCGATCGGACTCGGCGGCGTCTACATTTAACCCGCTGAGTTTCGTGCCTGCGCCTCAATGATGCGCGCGTGCCCGAACGTTTCCACGAAATATCCGGAATAGAGCACTGCTGATGATGCAATCGTCATTCGGCGAGGCCTTGTTGCGTCTGTGGCCGCAAGGTGACGTGAAGATTCCCGGGTTGCGCGCGGCCATGTCCGCTTCGGCACCGGATGTCTTCGCGACGTATGGACTGGATGCACCGCTGGTCGTTGCGCATGTGATGGCTCAGATCAGCCACGAATGCGGGGCAGGGCGCGAGGTGGTCGAAAATCTGAACTACACGGCCACGCGCATGATGCAGGTGTGGCCGGCGCGGTTTCCGACGCCTGCCAGCGCGCAACCTTACGCCGGCAATCCAAGAGCGCTGGCGAACAAGGTCTACAACGGCCGTATGGGCAACGCAGTCGGAAGCGACGACGGCTGGAGATTTCGCGGTCGCGGCGCGGTGCAGACCACGGGACGCGAGGGATATCGTCGGGTGGCCGCACTGACCGGTCTTGATCTCATCGGCAATCCCGATCTCATCAACGAGCCGCAACACTTTCTCGAATGCGGCGTGGCCGATTTCATTCTCTGCGGCTGTCTGCCGTTTGCCAAGGCCGATGACATCGTCGGTGTCACCAAGCGTTTAAACGGCGGCACCATCGGGCTCGCCGCGCGGCAGCAGTGGTTGGCGCAATGGAAGGCCGCGCTGCGCGATTTGCCGAAAGCCGTGCCGGATACCCCGGTCACAAAGCCAGTCGCGCAGGCGCCGGCAGTGCTGCCTTCCATCTTCAGCAAGATCATCGCCGCGATCGTCGCGGTTTACCGGAGGACATGACCATGCCTGTCGTATTCACGTGTGTTGCGTTCGTCGCCGGCTATGTCGGTGCGATTGTGTCCTGGCCGGCCATCCGTACCCATGTGGTTGGCACCGCCGCCGAGATCACCGCGTTGCGGGTGCGTGCCAAGGAGCTCGAAGATCGCATCAAGGGAGAGCTGTGATGGATTGGAGCGATCTCGCCAAGCAGGTCATCGGCCTTGGCGCGCCGATGCTCGGTACCGCCCTTGGCGGTCCGCTCGGCGGTGCGGCGGGGCAGATCCTCGCGGCCGCGCTCGGAACAGCGACGGCTGCGCCAAGCGCTGTGCAGGTGGCATTGCCGCAGGCCGATCCGGCGCGACTGGCGCAGGCTGAGGCGCAGTGGATCGAAACCATCCGCGCCGAAGCCGAGGCTCAACGTGCCGCCATCGCCGAGACGCAGCAAACCATCCGCGCCGAAATCGCCAGCGATGATGTCGTACAGCGATGGTGGCGGCCGGTTTACGCTTTCGAACTGACGCTGGAGTGTGCCGGGCTGTGGACTGTTCTGATCCATGAGTTCTGGACCGGCGATGTTGTCACCATCAATGCGCTGGTCAACGCGACGGCGCTGTTCGTCGCCTATTGGGGCTTTCGATTCGGCGTGCTAGGCGTCTATTTCAGCGGCCGCACCCGCGAAAAGCTATGCGCCGCGACCGGTCAGGACGTCCCCGGCGTCGTCGAAAAGCTGGTCAAGGCGGTGGTGAAGAAAAAGTAATCCTCGCCCGTCGCCTCGTTCAGCCAGCATTCACGCTGCGGTCTCATCCTGTTGTACGATACTGTCGGCCGCGTCGTCGCCGTGCCGGGAGGAACAGGCCGGCACGCCGGTCAGCTTGAGGAGACCTACGTGCGCCTTCTGGTTGTCGAGGATGATCCCGATCTCAATCGCCAGCTCACCACCGCGTTGGTGGATGCTGGGTATGTTGTGGACCGCGCGTTCGACGGCGAGGAGGGGCATTTCCTCGGCGACAGCGAGCCATATGACGCGGTGGTGCTGGATATCGGTCTGCCGAAGATGGACGGCATTTCGGTACTGGAGGCCTGGCGGCGCAATCATCGCACCATGCCGGTGCTGATCCTCACGGCGCGCGACCGCTGGAGCGACAAGGTCCAGGGCTTCGACGCCGGAGCCGACGATTACGTCGCCAAGCCGTTTCATCTCGAAGAAGTGCTGGCGCGAATTCGCGCGCTGCTGCGCCGTTCGACCGGCCATGCCCAGAGCGAACTGACCTGCGGCCCGGTGGTGCTCGATACCCGCACCGGGCGCGTCAGCGTCAACGGCAACCCGGTGAAGATGACGTCTCACGAATATCGCCTGCTGGCCTATCTGATGCATCATACCGGCCGCGTGGTGTCGCGCACCGAACTGGTCGAACACCTGTACGATCAGGATTTCGACCGCGATTCGAACACGATCGAGGTGTTTGTCGGGCGCATCCGTAAGAAGCTGGATGTCGATATCATCCAGACCGTGCGCGGGCTCGGCTATCTGCTGACGCCGCCGGTGAACGCCAAGTAGTGCGAGGATCCGAACGCGATCTCGCGGTCCGGGCTGCCTTGACGGAGGCTGCATTCGACCAGACATTCCCAGTCAGCCGGTTTCCCGTGGCGTCGATGCAGAAGCTCTGTTGATGAATACGCGGCAAAAGCAGCGAGAAGTCCCGAAGCGCCGCGCGAGTTCGCTTGCGACGCGGTTGTTCGTATCCGCGACCGTATGGGTCGTCGCTATTTTGCTGATCACTGGCATCGTGCTGTCGTCGGTCTATCGCACGGCGACCGAGCGCGCCTTCGATCGCCGCCTCAACTTGTATCTGCGCACGCTGATCGCCGAAGTGGCGACGCCTGACGAGCCGGCCGATCATCAGTATCAGTCGCTCGGCGAGCCCTTGTTCGATCTGCCGCTGTCGGGCTGGTACTGGCAGATCACCCGCGAAGACAGCGAGAAACACGAGGTGCGTGCTTCGCGCTCGCTATGGGACAAGAAACTGCCGAAGCTCGAAGACAAGGGCCTTGCGCTGACCGCCGCCGGCGTCCGGCAAGGTTATGTCGATGGTCCGGAAGGGCAGGATCTGCGCATGGTCGAGCGCCCGGTCGATCTCGGCACCGACGGCAAATTTCTGGTCACCGTCGCCGGTGACGCCACCGAGATTTTCGAAGAGACCCGCACCTTCGACTACTATCTGCTCGGCACCTTTGCGGCATTGACCATCGGACTATTGCTGACAACGATCTTTCAGGTCCGTTTCGGCCTTGCGCCGCTCAAGCGTATCTCGGATGCCATCGCCGACATCCGTTCCGGCCGGGCCGAGCGTCTGGAAGGCGAATTCCCGGTGGAGATCGCGCCACTGGCGCGTGAAACCAATGCATTGATCGATGCCAACCGCGAGATCGTCGAGCGCTCGCGCACCCATGTCGGCAATCTCGCGCATGCGATCAAGACGCCACTCTCAGTGATCGTCAACGAGGCGTCGGCACACCGCTCCGATCCGTTCGCGGCCAAGGTCCTCGAGCAGGCCGACGTCATGCGCAGCCAGGTCGCTCACCATCTGGAGCGTGCCCGCATCGCCGCCCGGCAGACGATCGTCGGCACCGTGACCGAAGTGACGCCGGTGATCGAAGCGCTCGGCCGCACCATGGAAAAAATTCATCGCGGCATCGATATCGAAATTGCCATCGCAGCGCTGGTAAAGTTTCGCGGCGAGCGGCAGGACCTTGAGGAGATGACCGGCAATCTGGTCGACAACGCCTGCAAGTGGGCGCGCGGCCATGTCGTGGTCGAGGTCGCAAACCAGCCAGACAGTGGACCGGACCGACCGGCGGCGCTGCGCATTATCGTTGACGATGACGGGCCGGGTCTGTCGCCGGACGAGCGCGCGCAAGTATCGCGGCGTGGCCAACGGCTCGACGAATCCAAGCCGGGCTCCGGTCTCGGGCTTTCGATCGTGATCGATCTTGCGGCGCTGTACGGCGGCAGCCTGACCCTGGGAGCCGCACCGCTCGGCGGCCTGCGTGCCGAATTGGTGCTGCCGGCGGCGTAGCGTTTTGCCCCGCTGTCGCCGGAATCCTCCCCTCGCTTCCAATTGCATCCCCGCCGATTTATTGCGAGTAAGGCGCCCAGGAGAGCTTATGAACAAGGTCCAGGCAGCATTGTTGCTCGCGTCAGCGGTGGCGCTGGGCGGTTGCGATATCACGGCGTCGGCCAATGCACCCCGTGACAGCGGGGGGGCGGCATCGGCGCCGGGCGCCGTGCTGAGCGGCATGATCGGCAGCAAAATTAGCGCGGCACTCGACGACCAGGATCGTCAGCTGGCCTACGATGCCCAGATCAACGCTCTGGAATACGGCGCCTCCGGTGCCCCGGTGCCGTGGCGCAACGCCCGATCCGGGCACCACGGCAATATCGTCGCCGGCCCGGCCTACGAAATTCGTGGCGCCAAATGCCGCGGCTACTCCCATACCGTCGCCATCGATGGCCAGCTTCAGACGACGCGCGGCACTGCCTGCCGCCACTCCGACGGAAGCTGGGCCGCGGTCAGCTAAGATTGGCGCGAATATTTCTTACTTGCAATCCCTGGGTGTGGTGCCCGGCCGCAAGCTCTTGTTGCTCAACGGCTTCTTAACGCCAGCCCTGCTATGACAGGGCCGAACGCCCGTTGGCGTTCGCGCGGATTCGGACCGGATGGGGCAGACTTCGACAGAAAGGCTGAGAGATTATCTCGCGCAGCTGCCGCCCAAGGCGCAGGCGCTGTTGATGCGCGAGTTCGAGCGCACCATCGAGCGCGGCGAAGATACCACGGTGGCCACGTTCGTTCTTGGCGAGTTGCGCAAGGTTGTGCGCGGCTCCGAGGACGACGCGGCACCGCGAACCGAGGACCCCGCGCGGGCGTTGTTCAAGCCCCTGGAGCCATTCCTGGTCGAGGGCAACGCGCCGGTGCGCCCCGGCCAACTCCGCCGCGCATCGCTGCTGGCGATCTGGCAGTGGCTGCAGCGCGACGGTGCGCCCGAGGATGTGCGGGCCTTCGAGACGATGCTGGCGCAGACCGCGAGCAGTTTACCGGCGTCCGATCTCGCCAAGCAGGTTCGTCAATTCCAGCTCAAGGCGGCAGAAGCGATCGACCGCATCGTTGCGGCCGGCAACGATAATCACCGCGCGCTGGCTCGCGTCGGGCCGCCGAGCGTGGCGGAAGACCTGGCAACGATCGGTGCGATCCTGAAAGCCGCCGACGCTTTCGACGCGCTGAATGCCAGGCTGCCCAGTTTCGTGCGCGTGTTTGGTGATTCTCAGATCGCCTCGATCAGCAGCGTATTGAACGTCCCGTCGTTGCAGACGCGACAACTGCTTCCGTTTGCCTTGTCGCTGGTGATGTCGCGGCTCGCTGCACCGTGGCAGATCGTTCGCCTGTCCATCGCGGTTGCTGGGTCGGATGACGAAATTCGCGTTGCCGGCACGCCCTACGGCATTGCGGTGACGATAGCGATCCAAGATCTGGCGCGGATCGGCAATGTTCTGCGCGCTGATATCAAGCGCGGTCATTTCGAGAATATCGGGGACTATCTCAAGACCGTTCATGATGGCGTGCGTGGGCTGCGCACCGAGGTCGACTTCCGAACCGACTCCAGCTGGGGCCGGCAGCTTGCATCGATCCGCGTCGATATCTCGAATGCCTTGCAGACGGAGATCGACAGCGTGCCAGGCCGCGTGCGGCGGCTGCTGCGGCAACGCCCGGAGAAGGACATTTCCGCCAGCACCCGGATCGATCAGCTCGAAGTCGATGAAACGGCGGCGTTGATCGATTTTGTCGCAGTGTGCCGCACCTATGCCAGCGAATTGGCGATCAACGAAGTGACGTTGCGAACGTTCTCGGATCTGCAGCACTACGTCGAGCATTCCACCGAAGCGCTGGTCGAGTCGCTGCGCGGCGGTGACAGCAAGGCGCGCGCATTTCGCCAGATGCAGGTGCAGGCGGCAATCCGCTTCTGTGAAGTGCTGTTTGGTCACGATTACGCGTCGCTGATGCGCCGGGCTGCGGAATCGGCGCTGGCAGGCGAGCGCAAAACCAGCCGCACGGGCTAAATTTCCCAAATTTTGCAGTATTTTCCAGTTGGTGAAGTCTCGCAAATGTCAATTGCGCGACCGCCACAGGCATGATGTAACCCGACGCATTGCGCGGGCTGGCGGCCGCGCCGCTGCTGTGACTGGATTTGGCTTGATGTCGTTGTGGTTTTTATTCGCGCTGATGACCGCGGTGGCGATCTTCGCAGTGTTGTGGCCGCTCGGGCGCACGGCTCAACAGGCGAAGGGCGGGCGCGAGTCCGCCGTCTACAAGGATCAACTGGACGAAGTCGATCGCGACGTTTCGGCCGGACTGATCCGGCCGGCGGAGGGGGAGGCAGCTCGCGTCGAAATCAGTCGCCGGCTTCTTGCCGCGGCCGAAGCCGAGACGGAAACCCACGCCACGCCCCGCATCGGCTTGCGCCGGGCCGTCGCGATTGTCGCGCTGGTCGGGCTGCCGATCATCGCCGGCGGGTTCTATCTGCGTTTGGGCTCGCCACAACTTCCCGACATGCCGTTGGCCGATCGTGGCTCCGGGCAGGGCGCATCGGCTTCGCTCGAGCAGTTGATCGGACAGGTGCGAGCCCATCTGGAGAAAAACCCGACCGACGGTCGCGGCTGGAGCGTGCTGGCACCGGTGCTGGAGCGGATCGGGCGCTTCGACGATGCGGCGGAGGCCTATCGCAACGCCATCAAATACGATGGTGACACCGCGATCCGCCGCGCCGGTCTTGGCGAAGCGCTGGTTTCGGCTGCCAATGGTGTCGTGACTGCGGATGCCAAGGTTGAATTCGAGCGTGCGACAGCGCTAGACCCCGACGAGGTCAAGGCGCGCTACTTCCTCGGCGTGGCAGCGGAGCAGGATGGCCGCGGCAAGGATGCTGCGGCGATCTGGCAGGCGATGCTCGACAAAGCGCCGCCCGGCGCGCCATGGCGTCCGGTTGTCGAAGCGGCCCTCGCGCGTGTCGGTGCGGCGAAGTTGCCTGCGCTGTCTGAGGACACTATCGCGTCGACGAAGGATATGACCGAATCTGACCGCACCGCGATGATCCGCGGCATGGTCGATCGCCTTGCCACGCGGCTGAAGCAGAATGGCGACGATGTCGAGGGGTGGTTGCGGCTCGTTCGGGCCTATATGGTGCTTGGCGACCGCGATCAGGCGCGTGACGCGGGGGAGGCTGCGCGGAAGGCTGTCGGGCAGGACGAGGCTCGTTTGCTCCAGCTCAAAGACGGGCTGAAAGCGCTGGGCCTATAGCGTTTGAGCCGATGCGGGAACTTGCGGCGTGAAATCACATCGAACAGCGGGATACATGACGGCCAGGCCAGTTATGCCGCCAGCGGGTAAGACAGCATGACGCGAAAGCAGCGGCGATTGACGATGATTGGCTGCGCGCTGCTGGTGCTCGGCATCGCGGTGGCGTTGGTGCTGAACGCGCTGCGCGATTCCATCGTGTTTTTCTCCACGCCCGCGATGGTCGCCGAGAAGCACATCCCTGCCGGCAAGCGGTTCCGATTAGGCGGATTGGTGGAACCCGGCTCGCTACAGCGCGGCGAACATCTCGCAGTGTCGTTCAAGATATCGGATGGCAGTGCGACGCTGCCCGTGGCCTATCAGGGTATTTTGCCGGATCTGTTCCGGGAGGGGCAGGGCGTCGTGGCCGAGGGCGCGCTCGATCCGGCAGGCGTATTCAAGGCCGATACCGTGCTTGCCAAGCACGACGAGACTTACATGCCGAAGGAAGTCGCCGACGCCTTGAAGAAGCAGGGCCACTGGAAGGACGATTACGGCGCAAATGCCGGCAAGAAATCCGGTGACGGAGGGAAGTCGATGCAAGGAGCGTCGCGATGATTGCCGAGGCGGGGCATTACGCCTTGGTGCTGGCGCTTGGGCTGGCGCTGATCCAGTCCATCGTTCCAGTCATCGGCGCAAAGCTGCGCGATACCGCGCTGATGCAAGTTGCGCGCTCCACCGCGCTGGCACAATTGCTGTTCGTAGGGTTGTCGTTCCTGGCGCTGGTGGCGCTGCATGTGACCTCGGATTTCTCGGTCGCCAACGTCTACGAGAATTCGCATTCGCTCAAGCCGCTAATCTACAAAATCACCGGCGTCTGGGGCAATCACGAGGGCTCTATGCTGCTGTGGGTCAGCATCCTGGCCTTGTTCGGCGGCCTCGTTGCGACATTCGGCAACAATTTGCCGCTGTCGCTGCGGGCACACGTGCTGGCCGTGCAGGGTTGGATCTCTACGGCATTCTATCTGTTCATCCTCGTCACCTCCAATCCGTTCCTGCGGCTGGCGAATGCGCCGATGGAGGGACGCGATCTCAATCCGGTGCTGCAGGATGTCGGGCTCGCGGTGCATCCGCCGCTGCTGTATCTCGGCTATGTCGGCTTCTCGATTTCATTCTCCTTTGCCGTCGCTGCGCTGATCGAAGGCCGCATCGACGCCGCATGGGCGCGTTGGGTGCGGCCATGGACGCTGATGGCCTGGATGTTTCTGACGCTCGGAATCGCGATGGGATCGTACTGGGCCTACTATGAGCTTGGCTGGGGCGGCTGGTGGTTCTGGGACCCGGTGGAGAATGCCTCGCTGATGCCGTGGCTGGCAGGCACCGCGCTGTTGCATTCCGCCGTGGTGATGGAGAAGCGCAACGCGCTCAAGGTGTGGACCATCCTGCTCGCGATCCTGACGTTCTCGCTATCGCTGCTCGGCACCTTCCTGGTGCGTTCAGGTGTGCTGACGTCGGTCCATGCCTTCGCAACCGATCCGACGCGCGGCGTATTCATTTTGCTGATCCTGTGTTTCTTCATCGGTGGCAGTTTGACGCTGTATGCGTGGCGCGCATCTGCTCTCAAACAGGGTGGTCTGTTCGCTCCGATCTCGCGCGAAGGCTCGCTTGTGCTGAACAACCTGCTGCTAACCACCGCCTGTGCGACGGTGTTTGTCGGCACGCTGTATCCGCTGGGACTTGAAGTGCTCACCGGCGAACGAATTTCGGTGGGCGCGCCGTTCTTCAACCTGACCTTTGCACCGCTGTTTGTTCCGTTGATGCTGGCGATGCCGTTCGGCCCGCTGCTGGCGTGGAAGCGTGGCGATTTACTCGGAGCGGCGCAGCGTCTGTATGCAGCGAGTGGCGCGGCCCTGATCGCCGTTGCCGTGCTGTGGGCCTGGGTGCGTGGCGGCAGCGCTTTCGCGCCGCTGGCGATCGGGCTCGCCATCTTTGTCATCGCCGGCGCGCTGACCGATCTGGCCGAGCGGTGCATGCTGTTTCGCGTGCCGTTGCCGATTTCCTGGCGACGAGCGCGTGGGTTGCCGCGTGCAGCCTGGGGTACTGTATTCGCGCATGCCGGTGTCGGTGTCGCGCTGATTGGTATCGTCTGCGAGAGCACGTGGAATACCGAACTGATCACCACGTTGAAACCCAACGATGTGGCCAAAGTCGCCGGCTATGAGATGAAGCTCGACGACATCACGCAGCGCCAGGGGCCGAATTTCAGCGAGTTGGTGACGCATTTCACCGTCACGTCGAATGGCAAGACGATCGGTGTCATGACGCCGTCGAAGCGTAACTTCACCACGCGCTCCGCATCTACAACCGAAGCGGCTTTGCTGTCGCGCGGTCCGAGCCAGCTTTACGTCTCGCTTGGCGATGCCGCTGCGAACGGCGGCATAGCTGTGCGCATCTATCACAAGCCGATGGTGCTGCTGATCTGGTTCGGTCCTGTCTTGATGGCATTCGGTGGCCTGCTGTCGTTGACGGATCGCCGCTTGCGCGTCGGTGCGCCGAAGCCTGCCAAGACCGCGCGCGCTTTGCAGCCGGCGGAGTGAAGCCGATGAGACGCCTTGCTGCGCTGCTGTTCGCATCGTTCGTCGTTCTGGCGGCGGTGCCGGCACATGCCGTACAGCCTGACGAAATCATGACGGATCCGGCACTGGAAGCACGCGCGCGCGAATTGTCGCGTGAGTTGCGCTGCATGGTATGCCAAAATCAATCGATCGATGATTCAGAAGCACCTCTGGCGCGCGATCTGCGGCTGCTGGTGCGGGAACGCATTTCGGCGGGCGACAGCAACAGCCAGGTGATCGACTTTCTGGTGGCGCGTTACGGCGAGTATGTGCTGCTCAAGCCGCGCCTCGAGCAGCAGACGCTGCTGTTGTGGCTGCTGACGCCGTTGGCGCTCGTTGCTGGCGCCATCGGATTGTGGTTGCAAAATCGGCGGCGATTGAAGCTGGCATCGGCCGATGGCGAAACCCTGGTGAGCCTTACCCCGGACGAAGAAGCGCGTTTGCAAAAGTTGATTGCCGCACAGACGCCAGCGGATGAGCAGCGATAGATAATTCGTTCCCCGGCCGGCCGTCATTGCGAGCAGAGCACGGCGATCCAGAGATATTCCCGATAACCGGGTCACTTCGTCGCTGACGCTCCTCGCTACGACGATAGGAGTTTTTTTGACCCGATCTACCAGTCAATCCGGTCGCATTTTTCATTACCAAAGATTAATTTCCCATCCAGCATGCCGTAAGGCTGCAGATATCATCTTCAGTGCCATGCAGTGCGGTTCGCACGCGCCCCATTCTGGTTCTGGAGATTATTCATGATCGATCGCCCCGCCGACCTGACTTCCGCTCCGCACTATCAGCCGCGCCGTTCGTTACTCTCCGTGCGAAAATTTGCGCTGATGGCATCCGTCGTCGCTGGCCTCGGCGCTGCCGTGTACGGTTTCAGTCCTTCGCCCGGACAATTCGATCTTCTGGCGACGCCCGCGCATGCTCAGGTCAACAACGACGTCAGCAAGGTCGCCCAGCCGGTTGGGTTCGCGGATATCGTCGAGCGGGTGAAGCCATCGGTGATTTCGGTCAAGGTCCGCATTAAGGACAAGAGCGCCGAGGCGAGCAACGACGAGGACTCGCCATTCCAGCCCGGCTCTCCGATGGAGCGCTTCTTCCGCCGCTTCGGTGGGCCGGATGGCTTGCCTCCGGGTATGCGCGGCCGTGGTGGCCGGGGCCCCGCGATGGGGCAGGGTTCAGGTTTCTTCATCTCGGCTGATGGCTATGCCGTCACCAACAACCACGTCGTTGAAGGCGCCGACAAGGTCGAAGTGACCACCGATGCGGGCAAGACTTACACCGCAAAGGTGATCGGCACCGATCCGCGTACCGATGTGGCTCTGATCAAGGTCGAAGGCGGATCCGATTTTCCGTTCGCGAAACTGTCCACTGGCAAGGCACGGATTGGCGACTGGGTGCTCGCGGTCGGCAATCCGTTCGGTCTCGGTGGTACCGTGACCGCCGGCATCGTGTCGGCAAACGGGCGCGACATCGGCAATGGTCCATACGACGATTTCATCCAGATCGATGCCCCGGTGAACAAAGGTAACTCCGGCGGCCCGGCATTCGATATGCAGGGCAACGTCATCGGCGTGAACACCGCGATCTATTCGCCGTCTGGAGGTAGTGTCGGTATCGCGTTCTCGATCCCGGCCTCGACCGTTCAGAACGTTGTAGCGCAACTGAAGGACAAGGGTTCGGTCAGCCGTGGCTGGATCGGTGTGCAGATACAGCCGGTGACGCAGGACATCGCCGATAGTCTCGGCCTGAAGAAGGCGGAAGGCGCGCTCGTTGCCGAGCCGCAGTCCAATGGTCCGGCCGCCAAAGCCGGCATCGAATCCGGCGACGTCATCAAGGGCGTCAACGGCCAGCCGATCAAGGATGCTCGCGAGCTTGCGCGGACCATCGGTGGTTTCGCGCCGGGCAACTCGATCAAGCTCGATGTCTTGCACAAGGGACAGGACAAGGTCGTCAACCTGACGCTCGACAAGATGCCGAGCGAGAAGGAAGCGCGCGCCGAGTTCAATCAGGGTGATCGCGGTGGCCGGTCTTCGCGCGGTGCCGACGTTCCGCACCTCGGTTTGACCGTTGCTCCGGCGAGCTCGGTGGCGGGTGCAGGCAAGGACGGCGTCGTGGTGACTGACGTCGATCCGAACAGCGCCGCCGCGGAGCGTGGCTTCAAGGAGGGCGACGTGATCCTGGAAGTCGCGGGCAAAAGCGTTGCCAATCCGGGTGAAGTTCGCGACGCGATCAAGTCCGCGCAGGCCGACAACAAGAATAGCGTTCTAATGCGTATCCGGTCCGGCGGTTCGTCACGCTTCGTGGCGATACCGTTGGCGAAGGGTTGATCGTCGGACGTTCACGAGATGGGAGGTGTCGTTGGCATCAGTCGCCCCCGCCGACGGCTCTTTCCGGGGGGCGGGTGAACAGCCCGTCCCCTTCTACTCTCTTCCGATGGAATGCGCCCCCCTCCGTCGGAAGGCTTGGCGGACGGTGAAGTGCCCCCTTCACCGTCCGTTCTTTTGCCAGGCAGGCGGCAATTTGGCCGTCTTGCTTCCGGCGATGGCTCGGGCCATGTTGACGGGAACGCCAGATGACCTTGATTGAAACAGAAAATCACATGCGCCTGCTGATCATCGAAGACGATCGCGAATCCGCCGACTATCTCGTCAAGGCCTTTCGCGAAGTGGGCTACGTTGCCGACCTCGCGAGCGATGGTGAAGAGGGCCTGAGCCTCGCCGATACCGGCGACTATGATGTGTTGGTGATTGATCGTATGCTGCCGAAGCGCGACGGATTGTCCGTGATCGGCACATTACGGGACAAGGGCAATCGGACTCCCGCGCTGATCCTGTCGGCGCTTGGCCAAGTCGACGATCGCATCAAAGGATTGCGTGCCGGCGGTGACGACTATTTACCGAAGCCATATTCTTTCGCCGAATTACTGGCGCGCGTCGAGGTGCTGTCGCGCCGTCACGGTGGCCCAACGGAGGAAATGGTCTATCGCGTCGGCGATCTCGAACTCGATCGTTTGTCTCATCGCGTCGTGCGCGGCAAGGACGAATTGACCTTGCAACCGCGCGAATTCCGCTTGCTCGAATATCTGATGAAGCATGCCGGGCAGGTGGTGACGCGGACCATGCTGCTGGAGAACGTCTGGGACTATCATTTCGATCCGCAGACCAATGTGATCGATGTGCATATTTCGCGCTTGCGTTCCAAGATCGACAAGGGCTTCGAACGCCCTCTGCTGCACACCATTCGCGGCGCGGGATATATGATCCGTGACGGCATTCGGTAAACTGATCCGCACCACGGCGTTTCGGCTAACGCTCGTCTATCTGCTGTTGTTCGCGCTATTCGCGGCGTCGCTGCTGGGTTACTTCGCGTGGAATACGCGGCGGCTGATTACCGAGCAGATCACCACGACCGTCAACGGTGAATTCTCCGAATTGAACGACCTGTTCACGCGTCGCGGTGTGCGCGGGTTGATCTATGCGATTGAAAACCGGGCGCTGCGGCCGGGCGCCAATCTTTACCTTGTCACGACGCCGACCGGGCAGGCCGTTGCCGGCAATGTCGCAGCGCTCGGCAATGGGGTGATGGCGACGCAGGGTTGGTCCGAGACCATCTATCATCGTCTCGACGAAGAGCAGCAGGCGCCGCATCGCGCGCTGGTGCGCGTCAGCGAGTTAAGCAATGGCTTTCGCCTGCTGGTTGGGCGCGATCTCGACGAGCGCAAGCGCATCTTCGGCATCGTTGCCAAGGCCGCGCAATGGTCGATGCTGATCGTCGTCGTGCTCGGCCTTGCCGGTGGCGTCTTCGTTGCGCGGCGTGTCTTGCGCCGTATCGATGCGATGACGGGAACGACGCGTCGCATCATGGAGGGTGATCTCAGTGGGCGCCTGCCGGTGGGGCGGAGCGGCGATGAGCTCGATCGGTTGGCGGATAGCCTCAATGCCATGCTCGAACGTATCGAGGCGCTGATGACCGGTCTCAAGGAGGTGTCGGACAATATTGCCCACGATCTCAAGACGCCGCTGACGCGGTTGCGCAATCGTGCCGAGGAGGCATTGGCGACATCGGGAAGCGAAGCGGAATATCGCGCAGCACTGGAGCGTACGATCGAGGAGTCGGACGGCTTGATCCGTACTTTCAATGCGCTTCTGATGATTGCGCGGGCGGAGTCGGGACAGGTTAACGGCAATATGGAAGATTTCGATGCCGCCGACATCGCCAATGGCATTCATGAGCTGTACGAACCCTTGGCTGAAGACAAAGGCATAACTTTGCGCGTTGTGACCCAGCCGGCGCGGCTGCATGGCAATCGCGAGCTGGTCAGCCAGGCGCTGGCAAATCTGGTTGAGAATGCCATCAAATACGGGAAACCGGAGCCGTCAATCCAGCCGCCGGGACCGTTGGTTGCAGTCGGGGCGGACGAACCCGGGCAGACCGAAATCCTCATCGAGGCCCGCCGGGAAGGTGACTCGGTGCTCTTGAGCGTCACCGATCATGGGCCGGGCATTCCGGAGGCGGATCGCAAGCATGCCGTCGAGCGCTTCGTTCGGCTGGAGGCCAGCCGCACCCAACCGGGCTCCGGCCTCGGCCTGAGTTTGGCCTCCGCGGTGGCCACCTTGCACCGGGGTGAGCTGCGATTGAGCGATGCCGACCCAGGGCTGCGCGTGACGCTTGCAATCCCCGCGCTTTCGGGCGAGGGACTAGCAGTGCAAACGCAATCTTTGGAATCGCATCCCGTATGACATCAACCGCGAAGGGTGACGCGGACCACGCATCTCTGGCTGCGCTGATCGTAGCTGGGCCGGTCTTGGCTGCCCCCGCCGAGGCCCAGCAGCGCCTTGCGGACTGGCTGGCCGATCTGCCGGCGCCGCAAGCGGCAGCGCTCCGGGAATTGACCGCTGGATATCCCAAATTGGGAACGGTCCTGGAAGGTATTGCGGAGGCTTCGCCCTATCTGTTCGATTTGATGCGGGCCGATGCAGGCCGAGTGGAGCGGCTGTTGCAATGCCGGCCGGATATGCATCTGGCGAAGCTGCTCGCGAATGGCATCGCCGATATTCCGACTGCAGCCGATCAGGCCGACGCAATGCAACTTCTGCGCAGGCTGAAGGCGGAAGCGGCGTTGATGATTGCGCTGTGCGACATCGGTGGCGTCTGGCCCGTGATGCGGGTGACACAGGCCTTGACCGATCTTGCCGTCACGTCGGTGCAATGTGCATTGCGGTTCCTGCTGCGACAGGAGGCCGAGCGCGGCAAATTGCTGCCGCCCAATCCGCAACAGCCGGAAGACGGCAGCGGCCTCGTCGTCTTGGCGATGGGCAAAATGGGCGCCGGCGAGCTGAACTATTCGAGCGACATCGACCTCATCGTTTTCTTCGATCTCAACGCGCCGACGCTGGCGCCCGATATCGAACCGCAACCGTTTTTCGTTCGCGTGACGCAAGGTCTATCGCGGATGTTGCAGCAGCGTACCGGCGATGGCTACGTCTTCCGTGTCGATCTGCGTTTGCGACCAGACCCGGCGTCCACCCAGGTCGCGATTTCGACGGCCGCCGCGCTCGACTATTACGAGCGAGAAGGCCGCACCTGGGAACGCGCAGCAATGATCAAGGCGCGCCCTTGCGCTGGGGATGCCGCTGCGGGGGAGGTGCTGGTCGGTGAGATCGCACCCTTCGTCTGGCGCAAGCATCTCGATTTCGCGGCGCTTGCTGACGTCCATGACATGAAGCGGCAAATGCAGACGTTTCGTGGGCAGAGCGAAATTGCGGTCGAGGGTCATAACGTCAAAGTCGGGCTGGGTGGCATTCGCGAGATCGAATTCTTCGCGCAAACTCAGCAATTGATCGCCGGGGGGCGCCATCCCGAATTGCGCGTGCGGCCGACGCTCGAAGCGCTGAACGTCCTCGCCGCGAACAACTGGATTACGCCTGAGGTTCGCGATGAACTGATCGAGGCATATCTCTTTCTGAGGAGAGTGGAGCATCGGCTGCAGATGGTCGCCGATGAGCAGACCCACACATTGCCGGAAGATGTCGAGGCAATGGAGAGGTTTGCCCGCTTTCTTGGCTATCCCGACCGCACGGCATTTGCTCATGATCTGCTCGGCCACCTGAACTGCGTTCAAGGTCACTACGGCAAGTTGTTTGAGGGCGACCCGGCCGGGACGGCAAAGTTACCGGACGTCAATTATCGGGCGGGGGCGGACGATCCGCGCGTTATCGAGCGTCTTGCCAAGCTCGGCTTCAAGAAGCCGCTGATGGTGGCGACCACGGTGCAACAGTGGATGACCGGCGAGTATCGCGTGCTCCGGGTCGAGACGACGCGCCGTGCATTTGAAGAATTCGTGCCTGCCCTGATCGACGGATTGGCGCATGCCGAAGAGCCGGACAACGCCGTCACGGCATTCGACGGATTTCTGCAGGTGCTGCAGCGCGGCGGGCGGCTGATCTCGCTGCTTGGCCAGAACAGCGACATGGTTGCGTTGGTCGCATTGATTTTGGGCGCGGCGCCCCGCCTTGGCGATATGCTGGCGCGACAGCCGCAATTGATGGACGGGTTGATCGATCCACGCTTCTTCGGCGCGATGCCGGATCGCCGTGAATTGTCGGAGCGGCTGGCTGCCACGCTGGCCGATGCCGATTCCTACGAGGAATTTCTGGATCGGTTGCGGCTGTTCGGCCAAGAGAGCCTGTTTCTCATTGGTGCGCGTATCCTGTCCGGCACGGTATCCGCGCAGCATGCCAGCACGGCATTTGCTGATGTCGCGGAAGGCATCGTACAAACTGTTCATCAGCTTGTGTCCGATCAATTCGCCTCGCAGCACGGTCGTATCAAGGAGCAGGAGACAGCCATCCTGGCGATGGGGAAGCTCGGAAGCCGCGAGATGACCGCATCGTCCGACCTCGATCTGATCCTGATTTATGATTTCGACCATGAGCAGCCGGATTCTGATGGTGCTCGTTCGTTGCAAGGTGGGCAATACTTCGCGCGCTTCACCCAGCGCTTGATCAGTGCATTCACCACGCGCACCAATTATGGTGTGTTATACGAGGTGGACATGCGGCTGCGCCCTTCGGGTCGCGCCGGACCCGTGGCTTCGCGGCTCGACTCGTTCGCCGATTATCAGGATCGCGAAGCTTGGACGTGGGAGCACATGGCGTTGACGCGCGCGCGTGTGATTTCGTCGTCTCCGGAGTTCCGGCAGCGCATCGAGCAAATTATTCGCGATGTGCTGACTAGGCCTCGGGATCGGCGCATTATCGCGAACGATGTATCCGAGATGCGGCGTGCGATCGCGCTGGAGAAGGGCGAAGAGGATATCTGGGATCTGAAGTATGCCGCGGGCGGTGTCGTCGATATCGAATTCATCGCCCAGTATCTTCAACTGGTCCACGCCGCGGAAACTCCAGAAATCCTCAGCGTCAGCACGTCGCAGGTGCTGGAGAACGCAGCGCGTCTCGGTATCCTGTCGCAGTCGACAATGGAGGTGCTGCGGCCGGCGGCGCGGCTGTATCACGATCTCACGCAGATCTTGCGCCTGTGTGTCAGCGAGAAATTCAATCCCCAGACGGCAGGGGAGGATCTGCTGCGGATCATGACGAGGGCGGGGGATGCGCCTGACTTCTCGGCGCTGGAGGCTCGTGTCCGTGAAACCCAGGCTGACGTGAGGGGAGTATTTCTTCGTCTGCTTGAGGACGAGGTTTAGGCCGCAGCGGAAATGTCCTGTTGCGTGCGACGGCCCTTCGATGGCAACGCCACGCGGATCACAGTGCCTTTTCCGAGTTTCGAGCGCATGCGCATTGTGCCGCCGTGCAGGCCCGTTAGCGATTTTGCTATTGCGAGGCCGAGTCCGGAGCCGTGGTAAGTCTTGGTCAGCGAGCTTTCCACTTGCTCGAAGGGTTGGCCTAAGCGAGTGAGCGCTTGTTGGGCGATGCCGATCCCGGTATCGGCGATCATCAATACGACGTTGCCATCAACAATGCGGTTGCGGACAACGATGCGCCCTCCGTCCGGGGTAAACTTGACGGCATTGGAGAGCAGATTGACCATGATCTGTTTGATCGCGCGGCGGTCGGCAATCAGCGGTAAGCTATCCTGGAAATCGGCATCGAGCGTCAGGCGTTTCTCGCTTGCCCGGCCGGATACGACGCGCAGCGATTCCGTGAGTGTCTGCGAAAGATCGAGTGGCTCCATATCGAGGCGCATACGGCCGGCTTCGATTTTCGACATATCGAGAATGTCGTTGATGACCTCGAGCAGGTAATGACCGGAAGTCAGGATATCGTGGCAATATTCCTGATACTTGTCAGAGCCGAGGACGCCAAACATGCCACTCCCCATAATTTCCGAGAAGCCGATAATGGCGTTGAGCGGTGTGCGCAACTCATGGCTCATGTTGGCGAGGAATTTTGACTTGGCCTGATTGGCCTCTTCGGCACGATTCTTTTGTTCGGCATATTTCTGCGCCAGGTCTGCAAGTTCGATCGCCTGTTGCTCGAGAGTAGCCTGGCTACGTTTGAGATCGATCACGGTCGCACGCAGGCGGAGATCGTTATCGACCAGCTTTCGCTCATGCTCCTTGATTCGTGTTATGTCCGTTCCGACCGAAACGTAGCCACCATCCTTCGTGCGACGCTCACTAATGTGAAGCCATTTACCGTCTTCGAGCTGGGCTTCGATGGTGCGGGCGCCTGGAACAAGAGCACTCGATTCTGGTAGACGGGTGCGAATTTCCGGCATGCGGCCAACTTCAGCGACGGTTTCGTAGGACGTTCCTGGTGCGACCGCCGAATCCGGTAATTTATGCAGGCGCTGGAAATGCGAGTTGCACAGCACCAGACGGTCTTCGGCATCCCACAGCACGAATGCCTCGGGAATGGTTTCGATTGCATCGCGCAACCGCAAGTCGGCTTCGACGCTTCGTTCGGCCAAGCTTTTTTGTTCGGTGATGTCGACCGCGATCCCGATCAGATGCAGGCCACCATCGCCTAGGCCCCGGCTGAGTTCGCATCGCACCCGGAGCCAGATCCAATGCCCGTCGCTGTGCTGCATGCGGAAGCTCTGATCGATGTGATTGATCTTCGCGGAGATCAATTGATCGGCAATCGCAAACAGGTCGATATCGTCGGATTTGACCAACGCGTTGACTTCGCCGAACGTGAGCAGGTCATTGCGTCCCTCAAGTCCCAACATTGAAAACATCGAGTGTGACCAGAAGATGCGGCCACGCGACAGATCCCAATCCCAAAGCCCGCAACGCCCACGATTGAGGGCGGTATCGATCCGGCCTCGAACGACATCGTTGATCAGGTCACCCTCGCGAGCGCGGCTCGACTGCCAATGGAAGGCAAAGCCGAGGATCAAAACGACGAACCCGGTCGTCGCAGACAATGTGATCGATAGAGTAGCATCCGACTGCCAGAGCAAGTTGGCTTGCTCCTGCACGACGATCAACTTGCCGGCCAGCGATTTCAGCGGGCGGCTGGTCACCAGCGCGTCATGACCGCTGATCAGGCGTATGCTCGAGATTCCGGACTGCCCCTTTTGTTGGCTGATGGACTGCAGTGCTTCCATCGTATCGGTCAGCTCCGCCGTCGTTGCCGGTGACTCGTCCGTCGGCACGCTGGCCAGAATGCGTTGGTCGGCGCCGGTGACGATAATTTGGCGCGTCGAGGCGACTCCCCAGGCCGGGATCAAGGCGGGCAGGAGGTTTTGCAGGCGCGCATGGAGTCCTGCGCGATCCGGCCTGATACCTTCAGCGTGGTCCAGGCGCTCCGCTAGTAGATCGGCCAATGCGGTGAGATCGCGTTTCGCCGATGACTGGATTTGGCGATTATGATCGCTGACCTGAACGAATGCTCCGAAGCAAATCGTCACCAGGAATGCGATGATGAGGGTCGGAACTGCGCGCCTTAGCGCTGGCTCGGCAATTTGCAGCCGGTGATAGGCTGGTTTCGCAATCGACTGCGCCAATCCCTTGATCGAATCGGATTGGACGCATGCGCGTTGGACGTGCGCGCGCGCCATGCCTTGGCCCCCTTGGATGATCCTCTGGATCTCGCCCGCTGCAACCCGTTGCGGATTGACTCAGGCGATGACCCGCCGCCGATTGCCGAGAAGTGCTTTGAAGCAGATCGAAAATGCGGTCTGCGAAACACGTCCTGGTCTCCGATTCGAAAAAGCCCCCAGGCGTTTCGAATCACAGCGATTTGAATCCAGTTTTCGCGGCCTGTCGAGAGTCAACAATTCGTTAACGCAAAATAAATCTTGTCCAACACTCATTTTCGATCGGGCAGCCGCAGGTAACTGAGTCCGAAACGGGAACGTCGTGTTCTCGGCGCAATCTTAAGCACGCTCCGCAAATCGGTGATTGCTTACGCAAAATTAGTTGTCGTCGGGAGGCGGCGTCGTCTTCGCGCCTACGCGCGGGCATCGCGGTCCGGTTCGGCGTGGCTGATGACGCGTTTCACAGTGGGGAAGGTGCGACGTAGCCCCCGTTCAATTTCATCGACGTTTTCGTGCACCCAGGTGACGCTTGTGTCCGGCCTCGCACGGCAATGGAAATTGACGATCTCACCCGCGTCGGTATCGCGCACCCTGACATTGTGGATGTCATGGATCGCGCCGCTGGCCGCCAACCGGACCAAGGCAGCCCTGATTTCTGCGACGCGCGACTCTGAAGCGTCAACACCGAGCGGCAGGTCCGGTTCGAGCGGTTCGATGTGCGTATCCACTTCCACATCGTTGCCGAAATCGTCGCGGATCTTATGCTCGAGGCCGTGTGCGATTTCGTGCGCCTTTTCGATCGGCAGATTGCCGTCAACTTCCAGATCAATACTCACAGTCAGTTTCCCGCCGACGTCATGAACCGTAACGTGATGAATGGCGAGCCCTGAGTTGCGCGCAATGACCATGACACGTTCGCGCACGGTCTCGTTGTCGCGTGCGACCGGAACGGCTGTGAAACTCAGATCCGCGTCGTTGAGGGCCTGGCTGACGGCGGCCTGGGCGTTGCGCTTGATAGTATCGATCCGATCAATCGGGAAAGTACGCGGCACCATCACGTCGGCATCGATAAAATGCGTCGAACCAACCATTCGGACGCGCAATCGCCCGACATCGACGACTCCAGCTACGGCTTTAATCGCCGCTGTGGCTTTTTCGTAAGCGCCTTCCGGGGCACGATCAAGCAGGGTCTCTATCGTCGATCGCCCTAATCGCAATCCGAGAAAGGCGATCATGACAGCGACACCGATTGCCGCAACCGCATCGCCCCAGACGTAGCCCAAGGCCGACAAGCCAAGCCCGATGATGACCGCAAAAGAACCCAGTACGTCCGAGGCAAAGTGCAAGGCGTCAGCGGCAAGGGCCTGGCTCTTGGTCTCGCGCGCTGCGCGATGGAGAGCGTTCGCACGCCAGAAATTGACGCCGATATCGATCAACAAGACCGCGAAGGGAATAAACGACAAGGTCGGCGGCACCGCGCCTTCGCGCAGGTGGTTGTAGGCTGCAACGACGATACCGCCGGCCAGGACGTACAGCAAGCCAATCACGCCGAGCGCTGACAGGCTTTCGATCTTGCCATGACCGTAGTGGTGCTCGTCGTCGGCCGGGCGATCGGAGACGCGGACAACAAACCAGGTGACCAAGGTCGCTAACAGGTCGATCGAGCTATGCAATGCCTCCGAGATTAGCGCCAAGCTACCGATAGCAACGCCGACGACGAATTTGGTGGCGGCCATCGTGGCGCTTGCCACAACGGAGATGGCCGCAACGCGGGATTTTGTAGTGGAGACATGCTGATCCATGGGCCGGGTTTAGCAGCCTGGCTACGAACATGAAAGCCGCGAACGATCTACACGACAGATCGCTCGCGGCTCTTGAGATTGCGAATTATTCCGACTTGAAAGACCTGTTTGCCGTGCGCTAGAGCGTCACCACGATCTTGCCAAGGTGCTTGTTGGCTTCCATTCGTGCGAACGCCGCCGCGATGTCGGCGAAGGCAAAGGTGGAATCAATTGGCAAGCGCAGTTTTCCGGATTCAACTGCCGGCCAGATGTCGGCGCGAACAAGCCGGAAAATCTCGCGGATTTCTTCGATCGAACGAGTCCGGAACGTGACGCCGATGTAACTGATACGGCGTGCGGCATGCAGGTCGAAATTGAAGTCGCCGTGAGTGCCACCGAGGCGTCCTACGTTGACAATGCGGCCAAGAACTTTGGTCGCTGCGAGATTCTGATTGACCAGGTTGCCTGATACCTGATCGATAACCAGATCGACACCGTTGCCATCGGTGGCTTTGAGCACCTGATCGACCCAGCCAGCATCCCGTGAGTCGATTGCCAGGTCCGCCCCGAAATCCTGCAGTCGGTTCCGTCGGGCGGTGTCGGTCGAAGAGCCGATCACGGTCTTGGCCCCCTTGAGCTTGGCGATCTGCAGGGCCATCAACCCCACACCCGAGCTTGCGCCCTGAATGAGCACGGATTGTCCCGCCTGAAGCTGCCCGATGGTGACAAGCGCGTTATGCATGGTTGTCAGTGCGAGCGGCAAAGTTGCCGCGACGTCGAAGCCCATCTCTGCCGGTGCGTGAAACAGGCGGCCATGATCGGCGAGGGTGTATTCTGCGAACGCTGCGGCGCCCGAACCCATCACGCGGTCGCCGACTTTGACGCCTTTCGCGTCAGGGCCGACCTCGGCGATTTCGCCAGCCCATTCCATGCCCAGCACGGTGCCAGCCCCACCGGCGCTGCCATGGGCATGGCCCTTGGTCATTCCCAGGTCGGCTCGATTGAGCCCGCAGGCGCGCACGCGGACGAGAACCTGGCTACCTTTTGGTGTGGGTTGGGCGAGTTCGGAGATAGCAGCGCCATTCGCGCCGTAGACAAAAGCTTTCATGGGGTCGTTTCCAATTCCTGATAAATCCGCGTCTCATTCAGCCGCGGCACGCCGACCGGTGCTGATCATCGCATCGAGCCGTCCATGAATGATGGCTTCGGCCTCGCGGACAATGCGCGACACCAGTTCGGCGCAGCTTGGGATATCATGAATCAGCCCCTGAACCTGCCCCGCCGACCAGATACCTTCGTCGATATTGCCGGTCGCGTAGACCATCTTGCCGCGAGCCCCAGCGACAAGCTCCCGGACCTGGTCGAAGGTCGCCCCCTCTCGCTCCATCGCCACCACTTGCTGGCTCACCGCATTTTTGGCGACCCGTGAGGTATTCCGCATGGTGCGGAAGATCAGGTCGGTCTCGCGCTCATCATTGGCAACGATGCGCTCCTTTACCGACTGATGGATCGGGCTCTCTTTGGTGCACATGAAGCGTGTTCCCATATTGATGCCATCCGCGCCCAGCGCCAGCGCGGCGACCAGTCCACGCGCGTCGGCAAAGCCACCTGATGCAATCATCGGAATCTTCACTTTCTCGGCGGCCGCAGGAATCAGGATAAGGCCTGGGGTGTCGTCTTCGCCGGGGTGTCCGGCGCATTCAAAACCATCGATCGAGATCGCATCGACACCCATGCGCTCGGCCGATAGCGCGTGGCGAACGCTGGTACATTTATGCACGATGACGACGCCATGTTTCTTGAATTCGGTGACGTGCTCCTGCGGCTTGTTGCCAGCGGTCTCGACGATCTTGATGCCGCTTTCGATAATGGCTTGCCGATACTCGGCATAAGGCGGCGGTTTGATCGATGGCAGAATGGTGAGATTAACTCCGAAGGGCTTGTCGGTCAGGGCGCGACAGCGTGAGATTTCTTTGACAAGATCCTCCGGCGTTGGCTGCGTGAGCGCCGTGATGAAGCCGAGTGCGCCAGCGTTGGCGACTGCGGCGACCAATTCGGCACGGCCGACCCATTGCATTCCCCCTTGAACAATCGGATGCTCGACGCCAACCAATTCGGTGAATCTGGTTCTCAGCATTGTTTGTTTCCATCCAGCCAAGTTGTTTTTATTGCTTCTCGGTCAGCATGACCGCACGCCTCGCAAATGTCTATTCCACCGGCCCGCTATCTTGCGGTGCGCCAAGCGGAAAAGGCCGGCCGGACGATCGGTTGAGATGGGTATTCGGAGTGATCCGCCAACAGGCCGGGGGAGCGATTTCGGGCGTCTCAAATAGTCAGCGGAGATCTTCGGTTCGATATGCCGCAGATATGCGATTGAATGGAATGCGGTGAAATTAGAGCACTATGTTTCGTGCAAACGGCACGCGGGAGATTGTTTGACTTGGAGTCAAAACGCTCCACGCCAAAAACATGACGATGTCATGCCCCTGTCATTGAAATCCATGTATGTGGCGCTACCGCAACAACCTCGATGCAAAGGCACTTTCTCTTCCGATTTGTCATTGAGCCGAAGAGGGGGCGGCGTATTGGATTGTTGTGGCTGAGTTGCAACGTGGTTTGTTTCCGTGCGTCGTGCACGCAGAATGGAACCAACAACCAAGGTTTCGGGTAACAGCGCGGGTTGTCAGCGTGCTGTTGTGGGACAGAAGTCTGGAGATTTGGAATGACGTCAATGAAGAGTCTTGTTCTTGGATCGGTGGCGGTGCTCGTCGCGATGTCCGGTGCGCATGCGGCAGACCTTCCGCTCAAAGCCAAGGCGGTCGAATACGTGAAGGTCTGTTCGCTTTACGGCACTGGTTTCTATTATATCTCCGGCACCGACACGTGCATCAAGCTGGGTGGAGCGTTGCGCGCGGATACCTCGTTCAATGCGGCTGGCGCTCATGCTGAACCTGCCTGGCGCGGCGCTGCCGGAGCCGGGACGCGCGATGCCAATGATTACATCGGCCGTGTTCGAAACTACGTGCGCCTCGATACGCGTACTGCGACTGAATACGGCGTGGTGCGAACCTATTTCGAAAGCGTCTTCCAGTGGACGACCGGAAGCGATGCGATCGCGGGTGGCTCGCTCGGCGTGTACTACGCATTCATCCAGTTCGCAGGTTTCACAATGGGGCGTGCGGTGTCGCAGTTCTCGACGCCATGGAATGGAACGCCGGGTAACAACACATCGTATCTGCTTGGCGGAGACGATGACTCGACCGGCATCAGCCAGCTTGCCTACACGGCGCAGTTCGGCAATGGCGTTTCAGGGTCGGTCTCCCTGGAAGATCCGTCTGCCTATCGGCAGCAGCAACTCTATAACGTCGATACCGGGATAACGGCGGCGAATGCCTTCACGGGCGCTTACACGTCCTCATGGGGCGGTACGTCGGTTCCTGAAATTGTCGGTAATATACGCGTCGATCAGGCTTGGGGCTTGTTCCAGCTCTCGGCGGCGGCGCACAAAGTTCGCGCATCGTATTACAACACTGCGTTGGAGACATCGGGACATCCCGACGATACCTGGGGTTATGCGGTGCTCGGTGCATTGTCGCTGAAGGATCTTCCGACCGGCAAGGGCGACACGATCAACGTCGATGCGACCTATGCTAACGGTGCGACCCGCTACGTGATCTCAGGCACCACAAACTCAGCCGGCGGCTTTTCGATGTTCGGCAACAGCGCCATTCCTGGCGTGTATCAGAGCATCGGATTTGGTGCTGCGACCGACGGTTTGTTCGGTAACGGTACCGGGATCGAGAAGGTCACCGCGTGGGGTGTCCGTGGCGCCTTCAATCACAACTGGGATGCTTACTGGTCTTCGTCGGTGTTCGGTGCCTACACCAGCGTCAGTTATAGCGATAACGGCCGTGCACTCTACTGCAGGGGCTTTGGAGCTGCGGTGGCAGGCCAAGGCGTGAGCTACAACTGCAATCCGGACTTCAGCCTTGCGCAGGTCGGTACGGTCACGCGCTGGACGCCGGTCAAAAATCTCACCTTCAGCGGTGAGGTGTTCTATACTTGGCTCGATCAGAACTTCAATGGTGTTGCCGCTTTGGCTCCGGCATCGGTGCGTAAGCCGACCGCAAACTATGAGTTCAAGGATCAGGGCACCTGGACCTTCAGTGTCCGCGCACAGCGGACATTCTGACAAATGGAAAGCGGCGCCAGATATGCCTGACGCCGCTACACCAATCGCCGTTAATGGAAGTCCCCCGAAGCTTCGGCTTCGGGGGATTTTTTTGTGCCGTGATGAGTGGTCGACATGGCCGCCAAACGTCTGCTCGCTTATCGCTTCGACGTGTACGGTGAAGTCGATGCGAATGGTGATGCTCAGCGATGATATTCGTTGTGAAGTTCGCCAATTCCTTCGATCGCAATCGTAACGTTGTTGATCGGCTCTTTCATCGTGCCTGCGCCAATCGATGTGCCGCAGCAGATCAGGTCGCCGGGCAGGAGCGTCATGTCGTGTGAGATTCGGGCGACCAGTTGTTGCGGACTGAAGATCATATCGGCGACCGGATAGTTTTGTCGCTCCGCACCATTGAGGATCGTACGGATCATCAGCTTCGAAGGGTCAATCCCTGTGACGATCGCCGGGCCGAACGGGCCGAATCCATCAAAGCTCTTGGCGCGCGCCCATTGAGCAAACGTCGGATCACGGTTGAGGATGTCGACCGCCGTGATGTCGTTGACGCAAGTGTAGCCGAAGATAAAGGCGTCGGCTTCGTCATCCGAAATGTTGCTGCACGGCTTACCGATGACCACGCAAAGCTCGCCTTCATAGATGACCTTGCCGTCATAAGAAACGGGACGCTTGATCACCGCGCCCGGCGACGTGACGCTGGATGGCGCTTTGAGAAAATAGAGTGGCTCTGTCGGGATCGCTGAATTGAGTTTTGCGGCGAGTGCGTGAAAGTTGTTCCAGAGTCCGATGATTTTGGAAGGCTCCGCTGGAGCAAGCAAAGTGACGTCAGAGAGAGCAAGGTGTTGTCTGGTCGGTTTTGCCCCATCGAACATTTCGCCGTCGTGCACTGCAATGTCGGCCTGCGCCAACGTGCCAAACCCGACCTTGCCCTGATGATGGAAGCGAACCCAACTCGTCACGATACTTTCCCCTGATATAGTCAGCCGGCATGGCAACGCGTCGAGGACGCGTCGCCTGCCGCAGATGCTTAATAAAGCCCGGCGATCTTGGCGCGTTGCACGACCAAAGCGAGTACGGCGTCGAGCGATGGTGTCGGAATCTTGGTCAGGCGCCCCATCTCCTGAACAACGGTCACCAGCGGATCGATTTCCATCGGGCGGCCGCGTTCGAGATCTTGCAGCATCGACGTCTTGTGAGCGCCAACCTTGCGTGCGCCTTCAATACGGCGCTCGACATCGACGCGGAACTTGACGCCAAATGTCTCGGCAATGGTTTGCGCTTCCAGCATGATCGATTTTGACAGCGCTCGGGTCGCCGGATCGGAGCAGATCACGTCGAGCGTTGCGTGCGTCAGCGCGCTGATCGGATTGAGGCAGACATTGCCCCATAGCTTCAGCCAGATTTCGTCGCGGATACGATCGAGCACCGGCGACTGCAGTCCGGCCTTCACAAAAAGCGCGGACAGGTTCTCGACATCCGCAGTCTTTTCACCAGACGGCTCGCCGATTGGAAAGCGATCTCCGTAGACGTGACGAATGACGCCAGGCGCCTCGATTTCGGTTGCTGGATAGACGATGCAGCCGATGCCGCGTTCCGGGCCAAGCTCGCGCCACTGGCGGCCACCGGGATCAATACTCTCCAGCGTCGAGCCTTCGTAGGCTCCGCCATGCTTGTAGAAATACCAGTAGGGAATGCCGTTCACCGCCGTCACGATGCGCGTGTGCGATGCCAGCAACGGCTTCATGCTATCGATAACGCCCGCGATAGAATGCGCCTTGAGGCAGATGATAATGAAATCCTGCGGGCCGAGCTCGGCAGGATTGTCGGTGCAGCGCGGACGTACGACGCGCCCTTCATCGCCGATCAACAGTTTCAGGCCATTGGCCTTCATCGCAGCGAGATGCGCGCCGCGCGCAACGAGACTGACATCTGCACCGGCCTGCGCCAGTTGCACTCCGAGATAACCGCCGATAGCGCCGGCGCCGTAGACACAAACTTTCATTGGACGTCCCAAAACAAAACGCGAAAACGGTTCGGCAAAACCGTTCCGTAAGAGCAGGGTGGGTCTCGAGTACGCGGTTTTGTTTCGGCGATTACGCGCTAAGCGACAGCGAATTGGGTCGCGCCGATTCCGTCTTCTTCGAGAGCAGTGCTGATGTCTCTGATGCTGATCACGCCGATCAGGGTATGATCATCAATGACGGGCACGTGCCGGATGTGGTTCTTATTCATCAGATGGCGCACATGTTCAAGCGTATCGGTTGAACGGCAGGAAATTAATTCCTGCACGGAAATCAGGCTCGAAACCTTCAACTCGACACCCGCGGCTCCGTGGCTTGCAATTGCTCGCACCACGTCACGTTCGGAGAACATGCCGACGGCGACATTTCCCTCGGTGCGGCAAACGTCCTTGACGACGAGCGCACTGATATTGCCGGCCCGCAGCAACTGCGCAGCAATCCCGACGCTCTCATTCATGCGAACCGTGGCGATGCGGCTGGTCTTCTTGCGCAGGATATCCTGGACTTGCATGGGTACCTCCCGATGGCGATGGCGGGGCTCTATGTACCAAAAATTGGTATACATTATACCAAAAGTCAACGCGATATTAAAGCATGGGTGGGAATATCCGGTGCAATTTCGGGGAGATGCGGTGAGTTTGACACCACGCGGGGGAGAGTGCGTCGCATGACCTCCCTCCCGAAATCGGAGTGGGATACGAAATACCAATAGCCTTGGGGATGATGGCGCGATCCTTTCCGGCTTCAGCAACCGCGCAAAAAAGCGCCGGCGCTTTCGCGCCGGCGCTGCGTTCGATGCTCTGTAACTGGTGTTAGGCGGGTGCGCCGTCCATCACCGGCTTCTCGCGAGTCGCGCGTTCGACCACGGCCTTTCGCCACGGCTTTAGGACGACAATGGCGAGGAGCGAGGCAAGAATATTCGCGGCTGCGGCGAGCAGGAACACGGTGTCCCAGCTTCCCGTCGACTGCTGCATGTAATTCCCGATTGGGACGAGCAGCGATGCCGTTCCCTTTGCCGTGTAGAGCAAGCCCGCGTTGGTCGTTGCGAACTTGGCTCCAAACGTATCGGTACACGTTGACGGGAAGAGCGAGTAAATTTCGCCCCACGCAAAGAACACGAAGCCGGACAGCAGCACGAACCAAAGTGGATCGTGTCCGAACAGGTAGAGCAGATAGATCCCGATGCCTTCGAGGCCGAAGGCGACAAACATCGTGTTCTCGCGGCCGATCTTGTCCGACACCCAGCCGAAGAATGGACGCGTGAGACCGTTGAGCACGCGGTCGATGGTGGCGGCAAATGTCACCGTCGTCATGGTGAGAGCCATGATCGTCACGTCGACGTTGGCGATCTTCCAGTCGGCCGCGATCGGCTTCAGGTTTGCGGTCACCAGCAAACCACCGGCGCCGACCATCACAAACATCAAGTACATCAGCCAGAAAATCGGCTCGCGGATGATCTCCTTGGGTTCGTAATTGCGACGAGTCTGGAAGATGGTGGCGTTCTGAACCGGTGCAGGCACCTGGCTCGGATTCGGAGCAACCATCAGGAACGAGAACAGGATCACGAAGAGGCCCTGTCCAAGACCGAACGCGAGGAAGGTGCTCTGGAAACCGTGCGACGTGATCATCGCCTGGATTGGCGCCACTGTAAGCGCGGAGCCTGCACCGAAGCCCGCTGCGGTGATTCCGGCTGCAAGGCCGCGCTTGTCAGGAAACCACTTGAGTGCGTTGCCGACGCACGTGCCGTAGACTGCGCCTGCGCCAATGCCCGCGACGATCATGCCCAAATAGAAACCGCTCAGCGTCGTGGCATAACCGTTGATCGCCCAACCGACACCGCACAGGACACCGCCGAACAGCACGACCGTTCGCGGACCATAGCGATCGACAAACCAGCCTTCGACCGGGACGAGCCAGGTTTCAAACAATACGAAGAGCGTGAATGCCCACTGGATCGACGCGCGATCCCAACCAAAACGTTTTTGGATATCCGGGACAAAGAATGTCCAGCCGTACTGATAGTTTGCAATCATCACCATCGCGCCGACGCCGATGGCCAACTGCATCCAGCGATAGCTATCGCTGACCGGCGCGACTGAAGGAGTCGCCGATTGAGCCCTATCCATCCTATGTCCTCCCGAGGAGCGCGCCGTGTTTAATTGAGGCGCTGCCGTGGGAGCATTTTGGTATGCGATATGCCAGTTCGCAAGCGAATATTACTTATGTAAACCGGATATTTTAGGGAAATTGCGTGAGCGAAAGGTCGAAGTGCCAACTCGATGAAGCGTCAGGCCGCTTCCGATAGGTTCCCCAGAGGGTACCCCGGGGCCACTTTGGCCCCGAGCTAATATAACCGCTAACGGCTTGAGACTATTGGATAAGCCCTCAGAGCCCGAAATAGGGCAGGTCGCCGTTTCGAACGGCGATCCGAGCACTGGTGCTCAGCCATCCGTCGATAAGTGCCACCAAGCGATCGATGATGCTGGAGGGCGCCACGATTTTGATAGTTGCATTGCTCGACATAACAGACCCCTTGACCGATTGAACAAGTGTAACTGACCGTCGGGGTCTATTTAGGTATACCAGATGCCAGAGGCAATCCTCTTGTTTGCATAGCAGCATTTTCTATTTTGCAACGCATCAAAGGCGCGGTCACATCCATGGAAAAGGCCGCCGAAGCAAGTCGGCGGCCTTTTGAAATCCACGAAGCGGTCTTGCCTTATTCGGCGGCAACCTTGCGCGGCGGATCGAGCGCGCCGGAGTCGTGAATCTCCGCGACCTGATGATCGCTGAAGCCGAGCACCTCACGCAGGATTTCGTCGGTGTGTTCACCCAGCAGCGGCGAGCGCCTCACGTCGGACGGGCTGTCCGACAACTTGATCGGATTGCCGACCGACAGATAGGTGCCGCGCGTCGGATGCTCGACTTCAACGATCGTGCCAGTGTTGCGCAACGAGGAATCTTCGGCCAATTCTTTCATCGACAGGATCGGGCCGCACGGAATGTCGAACTTGTTGAGGATATCCATGGCCTCGAATTTGGTCTTGGTCATGGTCCACTGCTCGATGCGCTCGAAAATCTGATTGAGCTTCGGCAAGCGCGCCTTCGGCGTCGCGTATTCCGGATCGGTTTTCCAGGTCGGTTCGCCGATCACATCGCAGATCTTCTCCCACACCGGAGCTTGCGTGATGAAATAGATGTAGGCGTTGGGATCTTCCGGCGCGCCCTTGCACATGAGGATGCGGCCGGGCTGTCCGCCGCCGGAATCGTTGCCGGCGCGCGGCGTGGCATCGCCGAACGGAATGCCTTCGCCATATTGGCTGTACTCGGTGAGCGGGCCGGCCTTGAGGCGCTGCTGGTCGCGCAGCTTGACGCGGCAGAGATTGAGCACGCTGTCTTGCATCGCGACGCTGACGCGCTGGCCCTTGCCTGAATGCGTCCGGTGATAGAGCGCAGTTACGATGCCGAGCGCGAGATGCAGGCCTGTGCCGGAGTCGCCGATCTGAGCGCCGGTGACGAGCGGCGGACCATCGCGGAAGCCGGTGGTCGAAGCGGAACCGCCGGTGCACTGCGCGACGTTCTCGTAGACCTTGCAATCCTCGTAGGGGCCGGGACCGAAGCCCTTGATCGATGCCACGATGATGCGCGGGTTGATGCTGCTGATGCGCTCCCAGGTAAAGCCCATGCGGTCGAGCGCGCCAGGCGCGAAGTTTTCGACCATCACGTCACAGCTCTTGATCAACTCTTCGATGACGCGCTTGCCTTGCGGATTTTTGCTGTCGACGGTGATCGAGCGCTTGTTGTGATTGAGCATCGTGAAGTAGAGCGAGTCGGCGCCTTTCACATCCACCAATTGACCGCGCGTGATGTCGCCGGCGCCAGGGCGTTCCACCTTGATCACGTCCGCGCCGAACCAGGCCAGCAACTGCGTGCAGGTCGGTCCGGATTGAACGTGGGTGAAATCGAGAATTCGCACGCCCTCAAGCGCCTTTGACATAGTCTTGCTCCCGTCTAGTGCTTCTGCCGCAGCAGAATGAAACGGACGGGGCCGAAGCCCCGTCCAAGAAAATTACTTGTACATCGTCTGGTTCTTCGTCCCCGGCGCGTACTCGTTGGGATCGACCCAAACGTTCACCACCGCTGACTTGCCGGTCTTGGCGACCATCTCGCGGGCCTGCTTCAGCGCTGGTGCGATCTTGGCGGCTTCGCGCACTTCGATACCCCATGCGCCCCATTGCTTGGGGAAATAGGAGAATTCCATGTCGCCAAGCTTGTTGCCGATGTTGCCGCGCTGCGGACCGTATTTGGCCATCTGTCCGTAACGGATCTGGTTCATCGCGGAGTTGTTGCCGACCACCGCGATGTACGGTGCTCCGAAACGGTCCGCCGTTTCCATGTCGAACGCGGTCATGCCGAAAGCGCCGTCGCCGTAGTAGCAAAGCACTTCCTTCTTGGGATGCGCCAGTTTGGCGGCGAGTGCGAAGCCGGTGCCGACGCCGAGTGAGCCGAGCGCGCCGGGATCCATCCAGTTGCCGGGTGCGCGCGGACGCACGGCCTGCGCGGAGATGGTGACGACGTCGCCCCCGTCACCGATATAGATGGTGTCGTCGGTGAGGAACTCGTTGATCTCGTAAGCCAGACGATAGGGATGGATCGGTGACTGATCGGATTTGAAGGTCGGCAGCAGCTTGTCGTAGGCGGCAGCTTCCGCCTTCTGCAACTCGGCCATCCACTGCTTGCGAACCTGCCGCTTGTCGTTCTTGATACGGCCGCCGGCGGCTTGCAGTACGGCCTTCAGCACGGCGCCGATATCGCCGGCGATACCGAGATCGATGTCGCGATTCTTGCCGACGATATTGTAGCCGAGGTCGATCTGCACCAGCGTCGGAACGTTGATGCGCTTACCATAGCCCATGCGGAAGTCGAACGGCGTGCCGACGATGACAACGACATCGGCCTTGCTGAACGCGAGCGTGCGCGTACGATCGAAGTGATGTTGATCGCCGGGCGGCAGGAAGCCGCGCGCCGCACCGTTGAAGTAGCCGGGAATATCGAGGCCGCGAAGCAGGGCAATTGCCTCTTCGTGCCCGCGACAGGCCCAGACCTGTTGGCCGAACAGGATCGCCGGACGTTCGGCATTGACGAGCAGGTCTGCCAGTTTCTCGATGTCGGCCGGATCGCCGATCGATTTGGTCGAGGCGCGATAATGCCCGGGTTTCGGGATGACCGCTTTCGCGACGTCGATCTCGCGGTCGAGCACATCGCGCGGGATTTCCAGATAGGCCGGACCATAGGCGCCGTTGAAGCATTCGCGTGCCGCCATCGAAATCATATCGGCAACACGCTCGGTCGACATCACCGTCGAAGCGAACTTGGTGATCGGCTTCATCATGTCGACGTGTGGAAGATCCTGCAGGCCACCCATCTTCCATTGGTTCAGTGAGGTCTGGCCACCGATATGTAGCACCGGGCTTTCCGAGCGGAATGCGGTGGCGATGCCTGTCACCGCATTGGTGCAGCCGGGGCCGGCTGTGGTGACGACGCAACCGAGCTTGCCGGTTTGCCGTGCGTAGCCATCCGCGGCATGGGCGGCGGTCTGCTCGTGACGCACGTCGACGATGCGAATACCTTCATCGAGGCAACCGTCGTAAATGTCGATGATGTGGCCGCCGCACAGAGTGAAGATGGTGTCGACACCTTCGGCCTTGAGCGCCTTGGCGACGAGGTGTCCGCCGGAAATGACGTTGGTATCGCGGCTCTTCTGCTTGAGCGTATCGTCGGCAGTTGTTGTTTCGGCCTTGTCTACAGACTTCAGCATTACGTTCACTCCCTGACATCTTCTATTGATTTGCTCGCTGCGTCGTGCGCCGCGTTGTTATCTTGCTAGTCGAAGAGCTCGTTGCCGTGCGCCTCGACATAGGCCGCAAGGCCTAACGTGTGATCGCGCGCGAGCTTTTCGGCGAGATCGGTCTTGCGTTCCTCCAGCGCCTCGATGATGGCCATGTGTTCCGGCAGTGAAGCGGCGAGACGTTCCTCGCGTCCGATGGTCAATTGCCGGAAACCACGCACGTGCAGCAGAATGTCATTGGTCATATCCACCAGCACCTGCGACTCGCTCAACGAAATCAGCGCCTGGTGAAATGCGATGTTGGCCCTGGAATATTCCTGGATATGGTTTTGCGGCAGTCGATCCTTGCCGAAGTCCTTGAAGAAGTCGCGCAGCGCCGAGATGTCACGCTTGCGCGCCGTCGTCGTAATGAGGCGCGCGGCCATGCTTTCGAGGGCCGCCCATGCGCGGATCATATCGACGACTTCGATCTTGGTTCGCCGAACCACGACAATGCCGCGACGCGGCACTGTTTTGACCAGGCCATCCTGTTCCAGCATGGCAATTGCTTCGCGGATGGGAGTGCGGCTGACGCCGAGCCGTTCGGACAGCGCGCGCTCGTCGAGCATCACGGGTTCGGACGTCGCATAGATATCCATCTTGAGGATGGCTTCCTTCAGCGCGTCGTAAGCCTTGGTCTTGAAGCTGGTTTCCGGCGCAATGCGGACAATCGCAATGTCAGCTTCGGTCATGACCTTTGCCCTGTGATTTGATTTGGCTCGGGCAGGACGTTTTCCTCCCGAAAGAGGCGTCACAGCCTTCAGTTCGTTTCGATGTTTTTGGCATACCAAATGCCAAGGTGTCAAGGTCGTCAGATTCTCAGATCTAATAAGCATTTGAGGACTTGACAGTTTTCTTTCTGGTATACCAAATGCCAAATATAGGTTTTACTTCTCATGTTACCCGTGTCGTGCGGGACCAATGAAATGCCTCGGCGATGCGGCTCGTTGTCGATCAGCGGTTTGCGGTTCGAGGTCAAAAAGGAAACAGGAGGACGCCAATGGCCCATTCGAAGGACGCGGTTCGCAAGATTCTCGATCTGGTCAAAGCGGAAAAACGCACGAGTCTTACCGCGCCCGAAGGCAAGCTGGTATGCGATGCCTACGGCATTCCGGTGCCGAAGGAAGGCGTCGCCAAATCCGCGGCCGATGCCGCGAAGATCGCGACCGACATGGGCTTTCCGGTCGTCATGAAGATCGTCTCGCCGGATATTCTCCACAAGACCGAAGCCGGCGGCGTCGTGGTCGGCGTCAAGACCGCCGCCGATGTCGAGAAAAACTACGCGACAATTCTCGCCAATGCCAAGAAGTACAAGGCCGATGCAAAGATTGAAGGCATCCAGATTCAGCAGATGCTGACCGGCGGACAAGAAGTGATCGTGGGCGCGGTCACCGATGGATCGTTCGGCAAGCTGGTGGCGTTCGGGCTCGGCGGTGTGCTCGTCGAGGTTCTCAAAGATATCACTTTCCGCCTGGCGCCAGCCACCAAGGACGATGCCTTGTCGATGCTCGATGGCATCCAGGCTCACGACATGCTGAAGGGGGTGCGCGGCAGCGATCCGGTGAGCCGCGATGCCATCGCCGACATCATCGTCAATGTGTCGCAACTCATTTCGGATTTCCCCGAGATCTCCGAAATGGATTTAAACCCGGTGTTCGCCACCAAGGCCAATGCCATTGCCGCGGACGTTCGTATCGTCGTCGATTTCACGCCGAAAGCGCCGCGCGTTACGCTCAAGCAGGACGACATCGTCCGCCAGATGAACCGCATCATGAAGCCGAAGACCGTGGCGGTGATCGGTGCATCGTCCGAATCCGGCAAGATCGGCAATTCGGTGATGAAGAATCTCATCAACGGCGGCTACAAGGGCGAGATCTATCCGATCCATCCCAAGGCCGACGAGATTCTCGGCAAGAAAGTCTACAAGTCGGTCAAGGATGTGCCCGGTGAAGTCGACATCGCGGTCTTCGCCATTCCGGCGAACTTCGTCGCGGGTGCGTTGAAAGAGTGCGGCGAGAAGAAAGTGGTCGGCGCCATCCTGATTCCCTCTGGCTATGCGGAAACCGGCAACGTCGAAGGCCAGAAGGAAATTCAGGAGATCGGCCAAAAATACGGCATCCGGTTGATGGGGCCGAACATCTATGGTTTCTACTACACCCACTCCAATCTGTGCGCGACATTCTGCACCGCCTACGACGTCAAGGGTCACACCGCGCTGTCGTCGCAATCCGGCGGCATCGGCATGGCGATCATCGGCTTCTCGCGGTCGGCGAAGATGGGTGTTTCGGCCATCGTCGGGCTCGGCAACAAGTCCGATATCGATGAGGACGATCTGCTGACGTTCTTCGAGCAGGACGACAACACCCACATCATCGCCCAGCATTGCGAGGACTTGAAAGACGGACGCAGCTTCGCTGAAGTCGCCAAGCGGGTGTCGAAGAAGAAGCCGATCGTCGTGCTGAAGGCCGGACGCACTGCAGCGGGCGCCAAAGCTGCGAGTTCGCACACCGGCGCGCTGGCGGGCAACGACAAGATCTACGACGATGTGCTGAAGCAGTCCGGCGTCATTCGCGCGCCGACGTTGCGCGACATGCTCGAGTTCTCGCGCGGCATTCCGCTGATGCCGACGCCGAAGGGTGAGAATGTTGTCATCATCACCGGCGCAGGCGGCTCGGGCGTGCTGCTGTCGGATGCCTGTGTCGAGAATAAACTGAACTTGATGCAGATTCCGCCGGATCTCGATGCAGCGTTCCGCAAGTTCATTCCGCCGTTCGGTGCCGCAGGAAACCCGATCGACATTACCGGTGGCGAACCGCCGATCACCTACGTCAATACCGTGCGGCTTGGCTTGTCGGACCCGCGCATTCACGCACTGATTCTTGGCTACTGGCACACGATCGTTACGCCGCCGATGGTGTTTGCCAAGAACATGGTCGAGATCAAGAACGAGATGAAGGCGAAAGGCATCGAGAAGCCGATCGTCGCCTCGCTCGCCGGCGACATCGAAGTCGAGGAAGCAGCGGAATATCTCTATCAGAACGGGATCCCGGCCTACGCCTATTCGACGGAGATTCCTGTCGCGGTGCTCGGCGCCAAGTACAAGTGGGCGCGCGGCGCGGGCCTTCTTTAAATCATTCCCCCCAGACTGACAACGCCGTCCGGTTTTTCCGGACGGCATTCTTTTGTGCGATTTTTCAGGGCGGTCTACTCACACGCACAAATGCAAACGTCCGCCCCGGAGATCGGAGCGGACGTCGCAATCGCTTGAGCCAAGATTACTTGGCGAGCCGGAATTTGCCACCTTCGACCTTGATGAGGAACGCGGAACGTTCGTCATAGCCGTTGTGATCGGTCGGGCTCATGTTCGACAAGCCGTTGTTGAGATAAATCTGCTTGCCGTTCTCCAGTGCATCGCGGAGCGCGGCACGGAATTCAGCCGAGCCCGGCTTACCAGCCTTGAGAGCGGCCGGCATCGCATTTTCCACCAGCACGATCGAGTCCCACAGATGTGCGCCGAACGCCGCCGGCTCTTCCTTGTGGATGGCCTTGTAGGCGGCGATGTACTTCTCCGGGGCCGCGCGGAACGGGCTGTCCTTCGGCAGGTCATCGACGATGGTGAAGGCTTCGCCGGTGTAGATCGCGCCTTCGACATCCTTGCCGCCGAGGCGTATGAATTCGTTGGTGGCGACACCGTGGGTCTGGTAGATCGGGCCCTTGTAGCCGCGTTCGCGCAGCGCCTTCTGCGGCAGCACCGCGGGCGTGCCGGCCGCAGCGATGAACACCGCGTCAGGCTTGGTGGCGATGATCTTCAAAATCTGGCCGGTGACGCTGGCGTCGCTGCGCGCATAGACTTCATGCGTGGTGAGTTCGATGCCGGCCTTCGGCGCCTCCGCTTTCAGCACGTTGTAGTAGCCCTCACCGTACCCGTCCGAAAATCCGATGTAGCCGAGTTTCTTGGCACCGCTCTTGGCGATGTACTTGAGGATCGCGGTTGCCATGATGTCGTCGTTCGGCACCACCTTGAACACCCACTTCTTCTTGTCGTCCATCGGCTGCACCAGCACAGCGGCGGCAGCGAGCGTCAGCAGCGGGGTCTTGGCTTCCGCGGCAATATCGATCAGCGGCAGGGTCACCGGCGTCAGCGACGAGCCGACCAGCACGTCGACCTTTTCTTCGGCGATCATTTTGCGGGCGTTTTGTGCCGCCTTGGTCGGATCGGATTCGTCGTCGAGCGCGATGTAGGTGACTTTCTGCCCAGCGATCTCCTTTGGCAGCGCCGCGACAGTCTTGTTTTGCGGTTGGCCGAGCGCGGCGCCGGGACCCGATGCGCTCATGGTGATCCCCACCTTCAACTGCGCGTGCGCGCTGCCGACGCTGAGCGTGGCCGCAGCCAGCGCGATGATCCAGGTTTTAGTCCTTAGCATGGGCTTCCTCCCTTGGTTGCTCTGAGCTTAGTATTCGTTTCCGCCGAGGCCGAGATAACTTTCGACCAATCTTGCGTCCTTGGCGATGTCCGCCGGTGCGCCCTGCGTAGTGATCGCGCCGAGTTCCATGACATAGGCATAGTCGGCGACCTGCAGCGCTGCGCGTGCGTTCTGCTCAACCAGCAGGATCGAGACGCCGCTGGAGCGCAATTCGGTCAGGATGTGGAAGATGTCGCGCACGATGCGCGGTGCGAGGCCGAGGCTGGGTTCGTCGAGCATGAGCAGGGTGGGGCGCGCCATCAGCGCGCGGCCCATCGCCAGCATCTGGCGTTCGCCGCCGGACAGCGTTCCGGCGAGTTGCTGCCGCCGTTCCTTCAATCGCGGAAACTGCGCAAAAATCTGCTCCAGCGTCTGGTTGCGTTCGCCGCGCGAGCGCCGGATGCCGCCGAGGCGCAAATTGTCTTCGACCGGCATGTCGGCGAACAATTCGCGACGCTCCGGCACGAGGCACATGCCGGCCTGCACGCGCGCTTCGAGCGGAATGGTTATCACCGGCGTTTCGTTGAAGGCGATTCCACCGCGCGCATTGAGCAGGCCCATGATGGCGTTGAGCAGCGTCGTTTTGCCCGCGCCGTTGGAGCCGATCACGGTGACCAGCGCGCCCTTGGTCACCTTGATGGAGACGTCGTGCACCACTTGCGCGCGTCCGTAAGATACGCAGAGATCGCGCACATCGAGCAGAGGCATCGTCATGCGACGCCTCCGAGGTAGGCTTCGAGCACCGCTGGATTCTGGCGAATGTCGGCGGGCACGCCCTCCGCAATCTTGGTGCCGAAATCGAGCACCACGAGATGGTTGGCGAGGCTCATGACGAAATCCATGTCGTGTTCGACCAGCAGCACGCTGATGCCTTCGGCACGGACTTCGCGCAGCAGCTTCGCCAATGATTTCTTCTCACCGACACGCAATCCTGCCGCCGGTTCGTCGAGCAACAGCAGCACGGGATTGAGACAAAGTGCGCGCGCCACTTCGACGAGGCGCAATTGACCGAGCGCCAGCGTTCCTGCCGGATTGAACGCGACATCGGCGAGGCCGACGCGTTCGAGCTGGCGCTTGGCGGTGGCGAACAGCTTGGCTTCCTCGTCGCGGTCGAGCTTGAGCATCGAACGGAAGACACCCGCGTGGCCGAGCAGGTGCGCGCCGAGCGCAACATTCTCGATCACGCTCATGTCCGGCACAATCTCGACATGCTGGAAGGTGCGGCCAAGGCCGAGTTGCGCCGCGCGCTGCGGCGTTTGCGCTTGCAGTGCGTGGCCTTCGAACTGGATGCTGCCCGATGTCAGCGGGATCACACCGGTGATCAGATTGAAGGTCGTGCTCTTGCCCGCGCCGTTGGGGCCGATCAGGCCGATGATGCGCCCACTCTCGACATCGAAGCTGACATCGTTGACGGCGGTGAGGCCACCGAACTGCTTGCGCGCGTCCTGCACCTGCAACAGCCGCGTGCCTGGCGAGGGCAGCGTGTGCCGGGGAAGTTGTTCGCCATCGCGCGGCTGCGGCGGCTTGGGCGGCGGTGGCGGTCCGAACAGGATCGGCCATAGTCCGTTGGTGGCGGTCTGCAGCACCAGCACCAGCACCGCGCCATAGGCGATGGCTTCGAAGTTACCGGTATGGCCGAACAGCCAGGGCAGCACGTTCTGCAATTGATCGCGCAGCACGGTGATGCCCGCCGCGCCGAGGATCGCGCCATAGACGCGGCCGGCGCCACCGAGCACCGCCATCAGCAGATATTCCGTGCCAGCATTGATGCCGAACGGGCCGGGCGACACCGAGCGCTGGAAATGCGCGTAGAGCCAGCCGGCGAGTCCGGCGAGCATCGCGGCATAAACGAACACCATCAGCTTGGCGCCTGCGGTGTTGACGCCGAAGGCTTCCGCCGCGCGCGTGCTGCGGCGAAGCGCGCGGATGGCGCGCCCGACGCGGCCGCCGAGCAGGTTCTGCGTTGCGATCACCGCCAGCACCACAGCCACCCACACCACGACGAAATATTCGCGCGGGTCGGTCAGTTGATGCGTGCCGATCTGCAGCGCCGGAATGCCGGGCAGGCCGTCATGGGCGCCGAGCCAGGTCATGTTGCCGAACAGATAGAAGAACGCGATACCCCAGGCGATGGTGGCGAGCGGCAGATAGTGACCGGACAATCGCACGGTGACGGCGCCAACGCCTGCGGCAACGATCATCGTCACGATCAACGCCGCGGGCAGTGTCAGCCACGGCGATATGCCGAAGTAGACCGTTAGCGCGCCGGTGGTGTAGGCGCCGAAACCGACGAACGCCGATTGGCCGAACGAGGTCATGCCGCCGACACCGGTCAGCAGCACAAGGCCGATCGCCACCAGACTAGAGATGCCGATGTAGTTGAACAGCGTGATCCAGTAATCCGGCAACAGGCCAGTGAACGGCGCGATCAGAATGACGAGCGCGCAGACCGCCGCGACGATGGGTCCCTGAGGCAGCTTCATTCCGCGTCCTCGACATGCGGAGCGTAGAGCGAGCGCCAGGCCAGCACTGGAATGATCAAGGTGAACACCAGCACTTCCTTGAAGTTGCTGGCCCAGAACGAAAACAGCGCTTCGGCGAAACCGACGCCGAGCGCGGCGACGACGGTGAGTGGATAGCTCACCAGTCCGCCGATGATGGCGGCGACGAAGGCTTTCAATCCGATCAGGAAGCCGCTGTCATAGAATACGGTCATCAGCGGGCCGACCAGCACGCCGGACACGGCGCCGAGCAGCGCCGCGATGGCGAACGAGAATTGTCCGGCCACCGACGTCGGAATGCCGACCAGCCGCGCGCCGATGCGGTTCGACGAGCAGGCGCGAAGCGCCTTGCCGAGCAGCGTGCGGCCGAAGAACAGCGCAAACAGCACCAGCAGAACCGCGGTGACGATCAGCACCGCGACGCTCTGGCCGGTGACGACGAGGCTGCCGAGCGAGAATGACGCATCGGACAGCGGCTTGGTGCCGATGCCTTCCGGTCCGAAGAACAACAGCCCCAGGCCCATCAGCGAGAAGTGCACGCCGAACGCGGCCATCAGCAGCACCAGCACGCTCGAATGCGCCAGCGGCTCAAAGGCGATGCGATAGAGCATCGGTCCCATCGGCGTGATGAGCGCCACCGCGAGCAGGATGTTGACGAGTTGGCCGAGTTTCAGCGGCGCCAGCGCCTGGGTCAGTAGCAAAAGTGCGATCGGCAGCGCCAGATCGAGCAGGGCAATGCGGATCAGGCGGCGCAAAGTGATTTCGCGGAAATGCCAGACGACTTCGGCAACCGCCGCCATCGCGCCCAGCGCCAGCAGCAGCCATGGCGTGGAGGGCATATTGCCGTTTTCCAGCGCAGCGACGGTGAGGGCGGCAAAGGCGACGAATTCACCCTGCGGTACGAAGATCACCCGCGTCACGGCGAACACCAGCACCAGCGCGATCGCCACCAGCGCGTAGACCGCGCCGTTGATGATGCCGTCCTGAAGCAGGAACAGGAATATGGTTGCGTCCACCCGCCTTGGTCCCCCGATCGCGCGGCGCGCCGGATCTCGTGTCCGGGCTATCCGACGCTGGCCTCGTTACGGCTAAAATTCACCAACCGATCGTTTAATTCAAGAGCTTAATTGGGCCGAACGCCTAAGTTCGGTGGACCGATCCCGGCGCGCTCCGTCACGTCAATGCGCCAAAGCCTTGAATTCTATCGGTAACGAGCCGATCGAGCGTAGCGTGTTGTTCAACTTGCGGACCGGTTCTGCGGTCATGGTGATGGTATCGACCCGCTTGAGCAGCGCGGTCAGGATCAGCTCCACCTCGAGCCGTGCGACGAGTTGACCCACACAGGTGTGGATGCCGTTGCCGAAGGCGACATGGCCGATCGGCCGGCGGCGGATATCGAAGCGCTCGGGCTCGGGGAATTTGCGGTGATCGCGATTGGCGGCGCCAAGGAAAAGCAACACCTTGTGGCCTTCCGGTATCGTCGTGCCTTCAACCTCGACGTCACGCGTGGTGGTGCGGAAGAATGTCTGCACCGGCGACTCCCAGCGCAGCACCTCATCGAATGACTGCCGGATCAGCGACGGATCATCGCGCATCGCGCGCCACTGGTCGGGATGTTGCGCGAAGGCATAGATCGCGTTGGCGATGCCGTTCACGGTGGTATCGAGGCCGGCGGTCAACATCGAGCGCACCAGCGTCGCGGCTTCCTCGGCGTCGATCTCGCCGGCATCGAAGGCGTCCCAGACCTGCGAGCCGAAACCACCCGGCCGCAGCATGTCGCGCGAGCACTGGTCATAGATCCACTGCACCACCGGCTTGGCGTTGGCGACCGATTCCTTGAAGATGGCGTTCTGCGGCCCGAATGAATTGAACACCATGTTGCCGAACGGCAGCAGGTTTTCGCGCCCCTCCGGCCGCAGCCCGACGGCATCCGGGAAAACGTGCAGCGGAAATACTTCAGCGAGTTCCTTGACGGCGTCGATGCGTCCCTTGGCGACGACGTCATCGGCAAGCGCCTCGGCGCGCACGGTGAAGGTCTCACGCACCTGCCGCATCGCCGCCGGTGACAGGATGCGGCTCATCACCGTGCGGGTGCGGGTGTGGACCGGCGGATCGACCTCGAGCAGCTTGCTGGGCGGTCGCCAGGATTTCACCTTGGCGAAATCCTCGATCCCCGCGCCGCGACCGGAACAATAGGTCTGCCAGTCGGACAATGCGGCGTGCACTTCGGCGTGGCGCGCCATGCCGAACACACCATAGGTGTCGAGCCAGAACACCGGGCCGATTTCGCGCAGCTGGTCGTGAAAGCGATAGGGGTAGGCGAGGAATTCGTCCGAAAACGGATCGATCGGGGAGACCGGGCAGGCGGCCTGTACGGGAAGTGGAACCGGTTGGGTCATGCGAAGTCACCGTTGCAGCGGATCACGGAACAGCGGCACGTCGCGCACGCCCGCCAGCTTGCGCAAATCTACGCCAAGCGGTTTGGCCTGTCTGTCGCAAGCGATTGGGACAGCGGTTGTGCATGAATTCCGTAATGGAACTTCCGCGCGGCGGCGGATAGCTTAAACTCGGGGAAAATATCCGGAGGGAACCAGCATGACAGCAGCGTCCCGCGCTTCGGTGCTGCCGAGCGATCCATTGGCGAACGGTGCGATGGATGGACTGGATCAGGCCATTCTGCGCGTCGGCCATCCGGCGTTTGCGGATGCGCTGATGGCGCATGTCCGGCGGATCGCCGCCGTCGATCATTGCATGGTGTTCGCCTTCAAATCCGACCGCGATGCACAATGCCTGCTTACCGCGGGCAACATCGCCATCGGCAACGATCTTGGCGATGCCTATGCCGGGCATTTCCACGCCAATGATCCCAACAAGGAAGCGATCTTCGGTGGCGACGGCAACGCCAGCGCCATCATCATGCCGTTCGTGGCGCGCGGCAGATACCGTCACGACTATCGCAAGCTGTTCTTCGACGATTCCGGCATCGTTGATAAATTCGCCGCCGCGCTGTGGCATGAGGGCGTGTGCATCTACACCAATTTCTATCGCGTGACGGCAAGCGGCCGTTACTCCGACCGGCAGATCGCCGCACTGCATCGCGCGGGTCCGGCTTTGGCGGCAACAGTTGCGCGACATTGCCAGTTGTCGCTGGCAGCGAAGTCGCCGCAGCCGCAGGACACGACAATGCTGTTGCGACAGGCTTTCCTCTTGCCGCCATTGAAATCGCTGACGCGGCGCGAGCGCGATGTCTGCATCGCCATCCTGCTCGGCTTCAGTTCGGAAGCGATCGGCCGCGAACTTGCGATCAGTCTCAACAGCGTGCTGACCTATCGCCGCCGCGCTTATCAAAGGCTTGGCATCACCTCGCAGAATGAGTTGTTCGCGATGGTGATGACGCAGCTTGCGCGACAGGGCGGCACCACGCCATTGCCTCTGCGCGCACTGAATTGACGCTGCAGCGGATTTATCGGCTCGCGGAATTTTTGGATGGACCGAGTCGAAAGCATCGCGCCGGCCGCGAGCGCGATCCAAACTGACCGTCGACGATGTCTATTTGACGGCGCGGACAAAACGCGGCTAAGTCTTGTGTCAAGACGCGAGTGGTTCGGCGGGGACCAGGTGACAGTCATCTCTGCGGGAGGTGTCTGTGTATTTGCGCCGAGACCAGATCAGCCAAAACCAAAATCGATGCTGCCTCGGCCGTGTCGGAACGATAGGGAGGACTGACATGACCATTAGCCGTCGCGAATTTGCCATCGGTGCGTCCGGTGTTGTGCTGGGCTCGGTCGCCGCGCCATTCGTGCGCCGGGCTGGAGCGGCTGGATCCACCATCCGCATCGGCGTGGTCAATTCGATGAGCGGCGGTCTTGCCGCCTACGCGCAGGAAGGCCAGCCGGCGTTCGAATACATCATCAAGAAAATCAATGCCGAAGGCGGCATCAAGAGCAAGGGCGGCGCCAAGATCGAATTGATCCAGGCGGACGACACCAGCCAGCCTGCTCGCACCGCGACCGAAGCGCGCCGCCTCATCACCGAAGAGAAGGTGCAGTTGCTGACCGGCACGATCCTGAGCGCACAGATGCTGGCGCTGACGCCGGTGCTGGATGAGCTGAAGACGCCGACGCTGTCGGTGTGGGCCGGCGGCTCGCACTCCAATTACATGTTTACGCTCGGATACCCGTACGATCGCGGCTACGCGCAGACCATGCATGACTTCGTCATCTTCCTGCGCGACGCGGAGAAGTTCAACATCAAGACCGCGGTGATGGGCTACTCGAACTACGAGGCCGGCCAGCAGGTCAATAAATTCCTCACCGAGAAGCTCAAGGCCAGTGGCGTGCAGATCGTCGGCGAAGCGCCGCTCGATATCCGCGCGCAGGATCAGACCTCTGCGATGGTGCGCATCCGCTCGTTGAAGCCGGATGTCGTGGTCGGACTGGTGACGCCGCGCGATGGCATCCTGCTGCATCAGGCACGCTACAATCTTAATTATCACGGCAGCATTTTCTGCGGCGGCACCGGTGGCTATTCGGATTTGTCGCTGTGGAAGGATCTCGGACCGGAGATCGGCAAGGCCGTGTTGACGCAGAACCTGTTCGGCATGACCGGATTCAGCCCCGGCGCCAAGGTCGACTCGATGCAGAAGATCATCACCGAGCTGCGCGACGTCGCCAAGCTCGACCGCATCGGGCAGGGCGCGATTCAATATGCCCAGGCCGGTCGCGTGTTGCAGCAAGTTCTCGAGACCTCCGCCTCGCTGGAAGGCGATGCGCTGCTCGATGCGTTCAAGAAGGTCAACATTCCGTTCGGCGATCCGAACCTCTACGTTGCCAAGCCGAAGGGCTTGCAGTTCGCGCCGGATCGGCTGCTGCAGGACGGCAGCGCGATGTTCATCCAGTGGACACCGGACCAGCAGCAGCAAGTGATCTTTCCCAAGGAGTTTGCCCAGACCTCGCCACGTCCGCGCGTGTGAGGGCGGCTCGTGGCGCTCCTTGAGGTCGACAAGGTCACCAAGCGGTTCGGCGGCCTTGTCGCCGTCAACGATGTCAGCTTCTCGGTCAACGCCGGCGAGATTCTCGGCATCATTGGCCCGAACGGTGCCGGCAAGACGACGCTGTTCAGCGTCATCTCCGGCTTCGCGCCACCGACCCAGGGCGATGTGCGCTTCGATGGCCACGGCATCGTCGGCATCTCTCCGGACCGGCTGGTGCGGCGCGGCCTGATCCGCAGTTTCCAGATCGTTCAGACCTTCGCCGACATGTCGACGCTGGACGTCGTGACCACGGCGGCACTGACGCGGCGGCCGATCCGCGAAGCGATCGACTATGCGGCACATGTGCTCGGCCGCGTCGGCATGGCGGGCAAGGAACATCTGACGCCCGCAACGCTTTCGCTGCAGGACAAGAAGCTGCTCGAACTCGCCAAATGTCTCGCCACCGATCCGCGCTGCATCCTGCTCGATGAGGTGATGGCGGGATTGACCATGGCGGAAACCGAAGCGCCGATGGCGGTGGTGCGCGAACTCAACCGGCAGGGCGTCACCATCGTCATGGTCGAGCACGTCATGCCGGTGATCATGCGGCTGGCGACCCGCATCGTCGTCATCAATTTCGGCGAGAAGATCGCCGAGGCGACACCGGAGGATATCGTCAAGGATCAGCGCGTCATCGATGCTTACTTCGGGGATGAGCTGGATGCTTGAGATCGAACATCTGGTGACGGGCTATGGCGGCGTGCCGGTGCTGCACGATGTCTCGCTCAAGCTCGGCGCGGGCGAACTGGTCGGCCTGCTCGGCGCCAACAATGCTGGCAAGACGACGCTGATCAATAACCTGTCCGGCATTTTCACGCCGATGTCGGGCCGTATCCTGTTCGAAGGGCAGGACGTGACGCGGCTCACCGCGCGGCAGCGCGTCGAACTTGGCATCGTGCAAGTGCCCGAGGGGCGCATGGTGTTTCCCGAGATGAGCGTGCGCGAGAATCTGTTGCTTGGCGGCATCAACCAGCGGGCGAAGCCGCATCGTGCGCAGCAGATGGAGCACGTCCTCGAACTGTTTCCGCGTCTTCGTGAGCGGCTGGGGCAGAAGGCCGGCACGCTATCGGGCGGCGAGCAGCAGATGCTGGCGATCGGCCGCGCGCTGATGGCGGAAGCCAGGCTCCTGATGCTGGACGAGCCGTCACTCGGCCTGTCGCCGCTGTTCGTGCAGTACATTTTCGGCATCATCGACCGGCTGCACAAAGAGGGCCTGACGATCCTGCTGGTCGAGCAGAACCTCAACCTCACGCTGCGGCACGCGCAGCGCTGTTACGTGCTGGAGCGCGGCAGGATCGCCGTCGAGGGTTCGTCGGATGTGGTGAAGAACGATCCGCGCACCCGTAGCGCCTATCTTGGACTCTGAATGTTGGACTTTGAGCGGAGACCGACGTGACCGAATTCATGCAAGCGCTTGCGCAAGGTGTTTTGATCGGCAGCACGTATGGATTGCTGGCCCTCGGCATGGGGCTGGTTTACGGCGTCAGCGGCGTGGTCAACTTCTCGCACGGCGATTTCATTTCGCTCGGCATGTTCATGTGCCTCGGGCTGTATTCGGCGCTGGCGCTCGACCCCTATGTGTCGGCGGTGATAACTGTGCCGGTCATGACGGCCATCGGCGCGGTGGTGTACTGGTATCTGATCCGGCCGATGGTCGGGCATCAGTTCCTGATGGTCGTGCAACTCACCCTCGGCCTGAGCCTGGTGCTGCAGAACGGCATCCTGATGGTGTTCGGCGGTCAGCCGGCGCGCACGCCGTCGATGGTCGAATCCAAGCTGCTCATCCTTGGTGACGTCGTGGTGCGCGTGCCGCACGTCATTGCTTTCGTGGTGTCGTTCGCGCTGGCTATCGGGCTCTATGTCATGCTGCGCTCGACCGATTTCGGTCGCTCGATCCGCGCTGTGCATCAGAACGCCAACGCGGCGGCACTGATGGGCATCGATGTGCGCTGGGTGCAGACGCTGACCTTCGCGCTCGGCATCGGCCTTCTGGCCATCGCGGCGGCGCTGTTGTTGCCGGGCACGCCGATCCAGCCGGCGCAGGGCCTGCGCTATACCGTCATCACGCTGCTGGTGGTGGTGCTGGGCGGCATGACCAACTTCGTCGGCATCATGCTTGGCGGCCTGATCATCGGCATCTCGGAGGCGTTCGGCACCATCTACCTGTCGGATACGCTCGGCATGTTGCTGCCTTACGGCATCTTCGTGCTGATCATGCTGTTCCGGCCGCAGGGACTGACCTGGAGTTCGTCGCGATGAGGCCGGAGTTCTACAAGACGCTGCTGTCGCCGTACTGGCTCATCGTATTGCTGATGGCGGTGGTATTGCCGCCGTTGATGCCGTCCTATTACCTGCACATCTTGATCCTGACGCTGGTGTATGTCTCGTTGGCGTCGGCGTGGAACATCGTGGGCGGCATGGCGGGGCAGATTTCGCTGGCCCACAGCCTGTTCATCGGCGTCGGCGCCATGTTATCGGCGGCACTGTTGCTGAAGCTCGGCATCAACATGTGGCTGGGGCTACTGATCTCGGCTGTCATTTCCGGCGTGCTCGGCGCCATCATTGCCTGGATCGATTTCCGCTTTCAGCTCGGCCATCTGTCGTTCGTGCTGATCACGCTCGCGTTCGCTGAAATGGGCGCGGTGGTCGTCGAGGGGTGGGATTTTCTCGGCGGCGCATCGGGGCTGCTGCTGCCGCGCGACACCGGCAATTTTCTTGCGTTTCAGTTCGGCGGCGGGATCGGCGCTTTCTGGGTGATGCTCGTTCTGGCCGTCGTGACCATTCTGGTCAACGTCGCCGTCCTGAATGCGCCGCTCGGCTATTATCTGCGCACTATTCGCGATAACGAGAACGCCGCACGCGCCATTGGCGTCAACATCCTGCGCTACAAGATCGCCGCCATGGTGATTTCGGCGATGCTCAGTTCGGTGATCGGCACTGCTTATGTCCGCTATCTGACCTTCGCCGATCCCTATCTGCTGATTTCGCCGGTGATCGTCATCGAGATCGTGCTGTTCGCGACGGTCGGCGGGCTCGGCCGCGCCTTCGGCCCCGCGCTCGGCGCCATCTTGCTGGTGCCGCTCGGTGAAATCCTGCGCGGCAAGCTCGGCGGCGTGCTGCCGGGCCTGCATTACTTCATCTACGGCGTCGTGGTGATTGCCGTCATCTTGATCACGCCGCGCGGCTTGCTGCCGTTGCTGGAGAAGGGATGGGCACGGCTGCGCGGCACCGCGCCGGCATCGAACTAACGCTCTCCAGAGATGGTTCGCCTGGTCAAGGTCGCAGCGACTGCATCACCAGGTCCACCACGTGCTTGCGGCGCTTGCGCAATGCTGCGGTCGTGGCGAGGTCCTGCTTGAAGACCGCCGACAGCGTTGGCATTCCGGAAAAATAGAAGTAGCTCAGCCCGGCGATCGAGATGCACAACTGCTCCGGGTTGACGCCCTTGCGGAAAAGCCCGCCACGCGCGCCCTGCGATAAGGCCTTCTTGATGACGGCAAGAAGCGGCGAGCTGATATCCACGAATTTGCGGAAACCGCGGATGTGCGGCGCGCCGAGTCGATTCTCATCGTTGAGCAGCGTGACAAAATCCCGGTGCAGCGCAAGATAATCGAATGAGCTTTCGATCAGTTTCCGAATGGTTTGCTCCGGCGCCAAGTCGCGCAGTTTGAGCCTGTCCTCGTAGTGCTTGATCTCGTCATAGATCCACTCGAGCACCGCGAGGTACATCGCGTCCTTGTCGCCGAAGTAGTGATAGACAAGCTGCTTGTTGACGCCGGCCTTCGCCGCGATCACGTCAACGCGCGCACCAGCCAAACCGCTACGTGCAAATTCCTGCCGCGCAGCCTGAAGCAGCTTGCGACGGGTGGAGACAGCATCTCGACGGCGAGGAGGGAGAGACTTCGAACATGGCTGAGTTAGATTTGGTTCGCCCATTCTTCAACCAGTTAGTTGGCTTTCGCTGGATGGCTTGGAACTATTCTTAGTGGCAGGAATGGGCGTTTACAAGCAATGCAATAGGCTAATGCAGTCACCAATCCCGACAATGCATACGCTGGTGTGTCCCGGCTTTGTGGCAGCGACGGGGGTCGCGAAAATCAGAAATGAGATTTTAGTGACTGCAATCGGCGGGCTGTCGCGGTGCCGCAGTGACTTTCGGACAGCGGCGTCGGACTGCGTTGCGATTCCTCGCGCAGAACAAAATTTCTTCGACGCTGGATTTACGTAGGATATTTGCCGCGTCACCGGACCAAATTTGCAGAGCGCAGCAGCGCGTTGACGAGAGGCTCGTTCGCCCTGCGACATTTCGACCTAGGTCATACGCGCACCGGACTGCTGACGCGGCCGGTGTCGCCGAATACGCGCAGATACCGCGCGGTTTCGGCCGGATCGCCGGTGGCCTTTTCCGGATTGTCGGACAGCTTCACCGCCGGCCGGCCGTTCACCGACGTCACTTTGCAGACGATCGAGATCGGATCGAGATCGGTCCCACCATCCGGCGCGCAGCCGATGAAATCGTTGGTCAGGTTGGTGCCCCAGCCGAAGCTGACACGCACGCGCCCGTCGAAGTGATGATAGGCATCGGCGATAGATTCGGCGTCCATTCCGTCGGAAAACACCAATAGCTTCTCTTTCGGATTGCGGCCCTTGGATTTCCACCACCCGATGATTTCCTCGCCGGCGGCGATCGGTGGCGCGCTATCGGGGCGGAATCCGGTCCAGTCCGCGACCCATTCCGGCGCGTCGCGGAGGAATGCCCGGGTGCCGAACGCGTCGGGCAGAGCGACGAGCAGATTGCCGCCGTAGGTGTGCCGCCACTGGTCGAGAATGCGGTAGGGCGCCCAGCGCAGTTCGTTGTCGTCGTTGGCCAGCGCGGCGGCAACCATCGGCAGTTCATGCGCATTGGTGCCGATGGCCTCGAGGTCGCTATCCATGGCCAGCAGCACGTTCGACGTGCCGGTGAACGCCGGCCCAAGGCCTTCCTTGACCGCCTCGACGCACCAGCGTTGCCACAGGAAGCCGTGCCGCCGCCGCGTGCCGAAATCCGACAGCCGCAGACCTTCCAGCTTCTGCAGTTGCTCGACCTTCGCCCACAGCTTGGCCTTGGCGCGCGCATAGAGCACGTCGAGCGCGAACCGGCCCTGGCCTTTCATCGCCTGCCGGGAGCGCAACTCGTTCATGATGGCGAGCGCCGGGATCTCCCACATCGTAGTGTGCGTCCACGGCCCGTGGAAATGTAGTTCGTACTGCCCGTCGACCTTGTGCAGTTCGTATTCCGGCAACCTGAATTCGCCGAGCCAACGGATGAAGTCCGGCGAAAACATCTGGGTCTTGCCGTAGAACGTATTACCGGCGAGCCAGATCAACTCCTTCTTGGAGAAGCGGATGGTGCGGGCGTGGTCGAGTTGGGCGCGCAACTCGCTCTCGTCGATCACTTCGCCGAGCCGGACATGGCGGCTGCGATTGATCACCGAAAAGGTGACGTGCGTGCCCGGGTAGAACTCCCGGATCATCTGCAGCATCAGCAGCTTGTAAAAATCGGTATCGAGCAGGCTGCGCACGATCGGATCGAGCCGCCAGCCGTGATCATAGGTTCGCGTCGCGATATCTGTGACAGCCATGGTCGAATTATAGCCTGCGGCCCGACAGCCGCCTAGCCGTCCGGCCTGCGATGCCTGCTATGCTTAAGCTCATTGCGCGGCAGCTTGCCGCGCCGCGCGGACCGCCGTCTCGATATCGGACCATGCCGGTTTGTCCGGGGCAAAACGCTGCCGCAGATAGCTGGCCAGTTCGGACACCTGCCGATCGTCAAGGCTGTTGGCGAATCCGGGCATGGTGCCGAGATCGCCGGACACCGGCGCGTTGATCCCATGCAGAATGACCTGCAGCAGATTGCCGGGCGTGGCGCTGTGCAGGTTGCTGTTGAGCGCCAGCGACGGCCGGCTGCCGAACAATTCCGGACCGCCGACCTCGTGGCACACCGCGCACGCACCGTCGTAAATCCGCGCGCCTTGTGAGGATGCCGTGACCGGGCGAGCGCTGGTGATGGTCTCGAGTTTGGCGGCCAGCGCCTGCTGCGCGGCGGCGGTCGGCGCATCGGGATTGTACGAGGCGAGATACACCGCCATGGCGCGGATGTCGCTATCGGGCAGGGCCGCCAGCTCCTTCACCACCGGTCCCATCGGCCCGGCTGCGACGCCATGAAAGGTCGAGATGCCGCTGCGCAGATAGTTGAAGAATTCATCCTCGCTCCACGAGATCGGTGCCTGCGACAGCGAGGTCAGCGGCGGCGCGTCCCAGCCATCGGCAAAGCCGCCGGCGAGATGCGCCTTGGTCTTTTCGGCACCCAGCGCGTTGCGCGGCGTATGGCACGCGCCGCAATGGCCTAATCCTTCGACCAGATAGGCCCCGCGATTCCAGATATCGGATTTCGCCGGATCGGTCACGAACGGCGCCGGGGTGTGAAACAGCAAATTCCAGCCGGCCATCAACGGCCGCAGGTTGAAGGGGAAGGCCAGCGCGTTGTCGCGATTTTCCTGCCTCACCGCCGGCTGCGCCATCAGATAGGCATAGAGCGCCTGCAGATCGGCTTCGCTGGTCTTGGCGAAGTGATTGTAAGGAAACGCAGGGTAGAGATGCCGGCCGTCGCGATGGATGCCTTGTCGCATGGCGCGCTCGAAAGCCGGATACGACCACGCGCCGATGCCGGTCTCGACATCCGGCGTGATGTTGGTTGCGAAGATCGTGCCGAACGGCGTTTGCAGCGGCCGGCCGCCGGCATTGACGACGCCGCCATCGGCGGTGTGGCATACCGCGCAATCGCCAAGCGCCGCGAGCTGTTGGCCGCGTGCGATCGTCGCCGCCGAATAGGTCGCCACGTCGGGGCGGGTGATCGGAGCGATGGCCGGACGCCACGGCGACGCCGCGACCACCAGTCCTGCGATGGCCGTGCATACCGCCGCCAGCCCCGCGAACAATCCGCGCTTTTTCGCCGGTGAGGGCGCGGCCTTGGCCTGCGCCGCCTGCAGGCCCTCGCGAATTCGCTCCGGTGTGAACGGCAATTCGCGGAAGCGCACGCCGGTGGCATCGAAGATGGCGTTGGCGATGGCGGCGGCGCTGGGCACCGAGACCGACTCGCCGACGCCGAGCGGCGGCTGGTCCTGACGCGGCAGGATCAGCACGTCGATCTTCGGCACGTCGGGGAAGGTGATGATCGGATAGCCACCCCATTCGCGGCTTGCCACCGCCGTCGGCGCGAAGCTGACTTCCTCCATCAATGCGCGGCTGGTCGACTGGATGACGTTGCCGTGGATCTGGTGCCGCACGCCGTCCGGATTGATGACGAGGCCGGAGTCCTGTCCCACGGTGACATGCGTCACCGCGACGTCGCCGGTGACCTTGTTGACGGCGACGTCCGCTACCCACGCCGATGCAGCGGCGGCTTTGCCGGGGAAGGTGCCATGAACATAGACCGCGTAGGCAAAACCGCGCCCACGCACCACGTCGCCGTCGGCTTCGGGCGGGGTCCACACCGGGCGTGGCACCCATTTGGCGCGATCCGCTACCGAACGCACCAGATCGGCGGCGCGCTCATCCTTCAAATAGCGTAAGCGATACTCGACCGGATCGACGCCGGCTTCGGTTGCCAATTCGTCGATGTAGGATTCATGCGCGAACGAATTCGGCATCGCGGAAACGCCGCGAAACCAAGACGCGCGCACGATCGGCGCCATGTCGTGCACGACGACGCGCATTGCATCGTAATCGTAAGGCGGGATCGCGGTGCGGTCGCCCATCTGCCACATCGTTGCCGCGGGCGGAATGGTGCCGGTCAGGATCAGCGGCAGCGTGCGCGCGGCGTTGGATGGATAGCGCGTGGCGAAATCGTAGGCGACGGCGTTGCCATCGGCGTCGAGGCCGCCATTGATCTCCATCAATTGCGCAGCACCTTTCGGGTCCCACGCGTGCTCCTGTTCGCGGGTCAGTTGCACCCGCACCGGGCGGCGCACCGCCCGCGACAGCAATGCGGCGTCGGCGCTGACGTCGTCGGCGCAGTTGCGGCCGTAGCAGCCCGCGGCTTCGAGACGAATGACATCGACGGCAGATTCCGGCAGCGCCAGCAACTGGGCGAGGTCGGTCCGCAACATGTGCGGGTTCTGCGATCCCGTCCACACCCGCACCCCGTCGTCGCCGTAATCGGCGACCGCGCAGGACGGTCCGATCGATCCGTGAATCTGATACGGCCAGATGTATTGGCGTTGCATCGGCGTGGCGGCGCCGGCAATCGCCCCATCGACATCGTTCTTGTCCAGCAGCACGCGCGGCGTGCTCGGATTGGCGCGCAATGCCTTGGCGAGATCGCTCAGGTCGGGCAGCGCCGGCGTCGGCTTCCAGGTGATCTTGAGTTGCTGGGCGGCGCGAATGGCATTTTCCTCGCGCTCGGCAACGACGCCGACGAAATCGGCGATGCGCACCACGGCAACGAGACCGGGAATATCGGCGACGGAGGATTCATCGACGGCGATCAGGCTGGTGCCGACGAAATCGCCGATATCGACACCGGCGTAAGGCGGCCGCACGACGCGGCCGTGCAGCATGCCCGGCACCCGGACGTCATGCACGAAGGTCATGGTGCCGGTAGCCATCGCCGGAATTTCGACGCGCGGAACGGCTTGCCCGACGATCTTGTAGGCGGCGACATCCTTCACCGGCACGTCATCGCGCAGTTCGAGGCAGACCGTCTTGCCGGCGACCAGTTCGCCGTAACTCACGCTGCGATTGTTGCGGGCGCGGACCAGGCCGTCGTCGACCGTGAGGTCGTCCGCCGGTTGGCCGAGATCGGCTGCCGCGCGTGTCAGCAGATATTGCCGTGCCTGCGCCGCCGCTTGCCGCAGCGGAACCGCGGCGATCTGGATGGTCTCGCTGGCAATGGTCGGTCCCTGATCGGGTACCTGCTCGGTATTGCCGAGCACCATGGTGACGCGCGACAGCGGCACGTCCAGTTCTTCGGCAACGATCTGCGTCAGCGACGTTCTGATGCCGGTGCCGAGATCGACATGGCCGTTGAACGCGGTGATCGATCCGTCGGCGGCGATCACGATGTAGGTCTCGAAGCCCGCCGCCGGCTGTTCGGTGTTCAGGCTGCGGATAATAGAGAGTGAGCCGGTGGCCGGCGGCACACCGGTGGCGTTCGCGATATCAGATTGCCGCATCGCGATCGCTTCCTGAAGATGGCTGGCGGCCCGCCGCCGCCATGACGGCGTTGATGATTTCGACGTGCGTACCGCACCGGCACAAATTGTAGCGCAACGCTTCGCGAATTTCCCGTTCGGAGGGATGGGCGTTACGCAAAAGCAGCGCCTTGGCCGTCATGATCATGCCATTGAGGCAATAGCCGCACTGCGCCGCCTGATTTTCAATGAAGGCCGCCTGCAACGGATCGAGCCGCTCCCGCGTGCCAAGCCCTTCGAGGGTTGTGATGTGGCGCTGCGTGCAACTGCCGACCGGAACGACGCAGGAGCGCGCCGCCACGCCATCGATCACCACAGTGCAGGCGCCGCACTCGCCAAGCCCGCAGCCGAACTTCGCGCCGTTCAGTTCCAGATCGTTGCGCAAAACATAAAGCAACGGCGTTGCCGGCGCGACCGCGATGTCATGGACCTTGCCATTGACCGTCAGGCGGATAGTGTCTGGTGTCATTCGCGGGCACCACGTTGCGAAAAAGGCGTCGTCGGTTCGTGAGAATAACGTTTGTGTACAAACGTGCAAGGATGTCGCCGATATGATCTTGCGACATCCACGCCAATTCTGCGAGCGGCGAATTGTTGCACTGCCCAACAGGCGTGCAATGGCGGGAGGCAATTGAACTTTCATGCGGCATCCGCCGATTTCGCCTCAGGGAGCGCTTGACAGCCATTGCGGGCGCGCGCAACATCATTAGTATACGAATGAAAGCGCCGAATGAACGGCGCGGCCGATGGGTGGAAACTGGCCGCAGGTTTGTCCGCGGCCTCGTCGATGACGCGTTCACCTGAGCTTGGCTTCTGTTTCGGGTTGGCTGATGACGAACGATGGATCTCCGATTTCAGCAGGCGCCACGGATGGCGATAAGATCCGCTGCGATGCCTGTCCGGTGATGTGCTACATCAAGCCCGGCGCATCTGGTGCGTGCGATCGTTATGCTAACGATGCCGGTCAATTGGTGCGCGTCGATCCGCATGTCGTGTTGCAGCGCACGGTGTCGCAGGGCGGCCAGATTGTGCCGTTCCAGAAATCCGGCGAATGGGACGGCAAATTGGTGCAGGGCCGTGACGTCTTCGTCACTGCCATCGGTGCCGGCACGACTTATCCCGATTACAAGCCTGCGCCGTTCATCGTGTCATCGGAAGTCGATGGCGTCGATATGGTCACGGTGGTCACCGAAGGCATCTTCAGTTACTGCGGCGTCAAGGTGAAGATCGACACCGATCGCTTTCTCGGACCTGAAACCTCGACGGTGCGCGCCGAAGGCGAAGCGATCGGCCACGTGACCACCAGCGAGTACGGTTCGCAGATGCTGTCGCTCGGCGGGGTGCATCATTTGACCGGCGGTTCGAAGAAGGAAGGCCGCGTCACCTGCGATGCGTTGATGGATCTGTGCAACGGCAAGGCGGTCGAGCTCACCGTCGATAACGGCGCGACGGTGGTGGTGCAGGCGGGCAAACCGCCGATCGTCAACGGTGTGCCGGAAGTGCGCATGCGCGTCGGCTGCGGTTCGGCCGCCATCGGCATGTTCGCCAAGCAATGGCAAGGCAAGGTCGACGAGGTGGTGGTGGTCGACGATCACATCACCGGCGTGCTGTCGGAACATCAGGCCGGCAAGCTGCTCGATATTCCCGACACCGGCATCAAGATGAAAGGCCGGCGTTCGACGCCGGGCCGCTATTTTCAAGTGGCCGAACCGGGCACCGGTTGGGGCGGTACGCAGATTTCCGATCCGCTGACCGTGCTGGGACCTTTCAATCCGAAAGTCGCCAAGCCCGGCATGCGCATGCTGATGGTGTCGACCACCGGCGAGCATTCGGCGTATTTCGAACTCGATGAGGCATTGCAGCCCATCGAAAAGCCGCTGCCGCCGGAGCTGCAGCAATCGGTCGAACGCATTCAGGAGAACTGCGAACCGGCGCTGTGCACCGTGTTGTTCATGGGTGGTGCGGGTGGATCGTTGCGCGCTGGCGTTACCGATAACCCGGTGCGACTGACGCGCTCGGTCAAGGAGTCGCTCACCTCGGTGACCAGCGGTGGCGCGCCGGTTTATGTCTGGCCCGGCGGCGGCATCACCTTCATGGTCGATGTGACGCAGATGCCCGCCGGCGCATTCGGTTACGTGCCGACACCGGCGCTGGTGGCGCCGATCGAATTCACCTTGCGGCTGTCGGACTATGCCGCGCTCGGCGGCCATATGGATTACGTCCGCCCGCTGGCATCGCTCAATGCCGACACCGAGATGCGTCAGGCTGCGCCGCCGCCGCCGAAATCGGGGACGCATTCATGATCCGGCGTCCGCAGATCGCGCTGTTGCCGGATGGCCGGCGCCTCCATCTGCAGGATGGGCCGATCGATCTGATCGTCGAGGCGCATGGCCGGGCGTCGGAAATCGAGATCGCCTATGCGGCGGCGACCGAGTCGCTCACCGGATTGCTCGATCGGCTGTGCCAGGAATTGCCACGGCTTCGTCACAGGTCTGCCGCAACGGATTCGGCGCTCTCTGGCGTTGTTGCGCGGCGCATGCAGCTGGCCGTCTTGCCCTATGCCGACGCGCATTTCATCACGCCGATGGCGGCGGTGGCGGGTGCCGTGGCGGAAGAAGTGCTCGGCGCGATGACACGCGCGGCAAAACTCGATCGCGCCTACGTCAACAATGGCGGTGATATCGCGCTACATCTTGCACCGGGGCAATCGTTCACGGTCGGCCTCGTCGATCGTCCCGATCAACCGTCGCTGATCGGCAGAACAGTTATTGATGCTGCAAGCGCGGTGCGTGGTGTTGCGACGAGTGGTCGTCACGGCCGCAGCTTTTCGCTCGGCATCGCCGATGCCGTCACCGTGCTGGCGCGCACGGCTGCGCAGGCCGACGCGGCAGCGACGATCATCGCCAATGCGGTCGATTTACCGGGGCATCCCGGCATCGTGCGTTGTCTGGCATCCAACATCCAGCCCGATAGCGATCTTGGCGAGCGGTTGGTGACGCGTGCCGTGACTGAATTGTCGCGCGATGAAATCACCACGGCCTTGCGATCCGGAGCGAATTGCGCGCGCGATCTTCTGGCGCGTGGGCTGATCGAGGGCGCCGCGCTAAGCCTGAAAGGCGACATGATGGTCGTCGCATTGCCGCAGGCAAGCGTACCGATTCCGGCACGAATCGCGACCACTGAGGAAGCTGCGTAGCAATTGGAGATTATGCTGTATGCATGACGTCGTCATTCGCAAGCGTGTCACGGTGGTTGAAGAAATTCTCCACGAAGGCGGCCCGCCGCCGGCGCAACCGCTGCTGCGCGGCGCGGCGTTGTGCGTGATCCGCAATCCATTCGCCGGCCGCTACGTCGAAGACATCGCCGGATTCATGGATGATCTCACGCCGCTTGGCATCGAGATGGCGCGCGGTCTGCTCACGGCTCTGGGTGGCGATCCGTCGCGCATTCAAGGCTATGGCAAGGGCGCGATTATCGGTTCGGCCGGCGAGCAGGAGCATGGCGCGCTATGGCATGTGCCCGGCGGCTACGCGATGCGCGAAATTCTCGGCGAAGCCAAGGCCATCGTGCCATCGGCGAAGAAGGTCGGCGGACCGGGGACGCGGCTTGACGTTCCGGTGACCCACATCAACGCGTCCTACGTGCGCTCGCATTTCGACGCGATGGAAGTGGGTATCGTCGATGCGCCGCGCGCTGACGAAATACTACTGGCGCTGGTGATGACGACAGGTTCGCGCATTCACGCACGCGTCGGCGGACTGAAAGCCAGCGAGATCAAGGGACAGGATGGGCTGCGATGAGCGCAAAAGTCAGCATTCGCAAGATTGTCACGATCGTCGAGGAGACGCTGCAAGAGGGCGGCAAGGCTGTCAGCCCTCCGACCCGTCGTGCTGCCGCGGTGGCGGTGATCGCAAATCCCTATGCGGGACAATATGTCGAGGATCTCGCGCCGCTGATGGACATCGGCGAAGAACTCGGTGGCCTGCTCGCGAAACGGGCGGTCGCGGCGCTCGGCATCGAGGGTGGCAACGCGCAGAGCTACGGCAAGGCTGCGGCGGTCGGTGAAAACGGCGAGCTTGAGCACGCGGCAGCGATCCTGCATCCGAAGCTGGGTGCGCCGTTCCGCAAGGTCCTGACCAAGGGGGCTGCGTTGATTCCCTCCTCGAAGAAGCGCGGCGGACTCGGTACGGTGCTGGATATCCCGTTGGGCCACAAGGATGCGGCCTTTGTTCGCAGCCATTTCGACGGCATGGAGGTGCAGATCAACGATGCGCCACGCGCCAATGAAATCATGGTGGCGGTCGCCGTCACCGATAGCGGGCGCCCGCTCCCGAGGGTTGGTGGGTTGAAACACGAAGAAATCAAGGGCGAAGATGGCTTGAGATAAGTCGAACTAAAAGGCATTGGAAATACAGGCTGCGTCGTGAAGAGGGGCGAGGCAAGCTTGCATAAACCGGGAGTACAAAACTCCCGCCAACATTGGAGGCATCGTATGCGACCGGGTAATCTTCTTCTGAGTGGATGTCTCGCGGTTGTAATGGCTGGAATGGCAACCGCCGCGACGACCACAAGCGCACTTGCGCAAAGCGAGATCAAGATTGGCGAGATCAATAGTTATTCGGCGCTACCGTCCTTCACCGAGCCGTACCGCAAGGGGTGGCAGCTGGCGGTTGAGGAGGTCAATGCTGCCGGCGGCATCAATGGCAAGAAGCTCGTAGTCATTTCCAAGGATGACAACGGCAAGCCGGCTGACGCCGTCACTGCCGCGAACGAACTCGTCTCCAGCGATGGCGTAGTGATGATCTCCGGGACATTCTTCTCCAACATCGGTCTCGCCGTCAGCGACTTCGCGAAGCAGAAGAAAGTGTTCTTCCTGGCCGGCGAACCGCTGACCGACGCGGTGACGATGTCGAAGGGCAATCGCTACACCTTCCGGTTGCGTCCCTCGAACTACATGCAGGCAGCCATGCTGGCGGATGAAGCTGCCAAGCTGCCGGCCAAGCGTTGGGCAACGGTGGCGCCGAACTACGAATATGGCCAGTCGGCCGTTGCTGTGTTCAAGGAACTGCTCTCCAAGAAGCGGCCCGATATCCAGTGGGTCGGCGAGCAGTGGCCGCCGCAGGGCAAGATCGATGCCGGCCCGGTGGTGCAGGCTTTGGCGGCGGTGAATCCGGAAGCGATCCTCAATGTCGAATTCGGACCCGACCTTGTGAAGTTCGTGCGCGAAGGCAATACGCGTGGGCTGTTCAAGGGCAAGTCGGTGGTCAGTTTCCTGACCGGCGAGCCGGAATATCTCGATCCGCTCAAGGACGAAACGCCGGAGGGCTGGATCGTTACCGGTTATCCCTGGTACGACATCAAGACCGCCGATCACGACAAATTCCTCAAGGCCTATCAGGCCAAGTTCAACGACTATCCGCGCTTGGGCTCGGTGGTCGGCTATGAGTTGATCAAGTCGGCGGCGGCTATTCTGGCGAAGGCCAACTCGACGGAGACCGACAAGCTGATCGCTGCGGCGGAAGGCATCAAGCTCGGCTCGCCGTTCGGCGAAATCACTTTCCGCAAGAGCGACCATCAGGCGACACTTGGCGCCTTCGTCGGCAAGACAGCGGTGAAGGACGGCAAGGGAGTGATGGTCGATTCAGCCTATCGCGATGGCGCCAACTTCATGCCGTCGGAAGCCGAGGTCGAGAAGGTTCGTCCCAAGGACTGATTGCTACGACAGTGTGAAGAAGCAACCGCGGGCGAGAGCCTCGCCCGCGGTGACCTCCGCAACCGGAATCGCCGATGAGCTTTTATGTCGTCCAATTCCTGACTGGTCTGGCAAGCGCGGCGTCGCTTTTTCTGGTTGCATCGGGCCTGTCGATTATCTTTGGCGTGACCCGCATCGTGAATTTCGCCCACGGCGCGTTCTACATGCTGGGCGCCTATCTGGCTTTTTCGCTGACCGAGCGGCTGTCGGGCACGCTGGGTTTCTGGGGTGGCATCGTCGGAGCGGCGCTGATCGTCGCGCTGATCGGCGTCGTCGTCGAAATGGTGCTGCTGCGGCGGATTTATCGCTCGCCCGAATTGTTTCAATTGCTGGCGACGTTCGGCCTCACGCTCATGGTCGAGGACCTGGTGGTGCTGATCTGGGGGCCGGACGATCTGCTCGGTCGTCGCGCGCCCGGCTTGCGCGGCGCCGTTGATTTCTTCGGTCAGGCAGTGCCAACCTACGATATTCTTTTGATCGTTCTTGGTCCTGTGGTGCTCGGCGCGTTGTGGCTGTTGTTCCGTCGCACGCGCTGGGGCGTGCTGGTGCGTGCGGCGACGCAGGACCGGGACATGGTCGCGGCGCTCGGCGTCAATCAGAAATGGCTGTTCACCAGCGTGTTTGCGCTTGGCGTATTTCTCGCGGCGCTCGGCGGCGCGTTGCAGATTCCGCGCGACGCGGTCAATCACACCATGGATCTTCGCATCATCGTCGATGTTTTCGTCGTCGTGGTGATTGGTGGGTTGGGCAGCATCACCGGCGCTTTCGTGGCTGCGGTGCTCGTGTCGGAATTGAATGCCTTCGGCATCCTGATCTTTCCGAAGATTTCTATCATTCTCGTCTTCCTCGTGATGGCCATCGTGCTGATCGTGCGGCCGTGGGGGCTTTTCGGTAAACCGGAGGCGGCGGCACGGCAGACCCCCGGCCTTTCGGTGCGACCATGGCAGCCGCTGTCGTTCAATGAGCGATTGGCCTGCGTCGGTGCGCTGATCGTTGCGGCGGCGTTGCCGCTGCTCGGCAGCAACTATGCGCTGATCGTTGGCGCGGAGATTGCGATCTTCGTCATCTTCGCCGCGAGCCTGCATTTCCTGATGTCGGTCGGTGGTCTGGCATCGTTCGGCCACGCCGCGTACTTCGGCCTCGGTACATACGGCGTGGCGTTCCTCGCCAAGTTCCTTGGTTTTCCGATGATCGCCTGTCTGCTGCTCGGGCCAGTGCTCGGCCTGCTGGGTGCGATGTTGTTCGGTTGGTTTGCCGTGCAACTGTCAGGCGTGTACTTCGCCATGCTGACGCTGGCCTTCGCGCAGATCGTCTGGTCGATTGCGTTTCAGTGGGTCGAGGTCACCGGCGGCGACAACGGCATTCTCGGCGTGTGGCCCGCGGCTTTCGTCGCCACGCCGGCGCGATTCTATTGGCTGGCGCTGTTTGTCACTGCCGTCTCGGTAACGCTTCTGCGCGTTCTGGTGTTCTCGCCGTTCGGTTACGCGCTGCGGGCGACCCGCGACTCCGGCCTGCGAAGCGAAGCCATCGGGCTCAACAGCAAGCGCATCCAATGGACGGCCTTCGTCATTGCCGGAACCTTCGCAGGCATTTCTGGCGCGCTGTTCGCTTATCTCAAGGGTAGCGTTTTCCCGGACAACGCGGGCATTGCGTTGTCGGTGGATTCGCTGGTGATGGTGCTGCTCGGCGGCGTCGAGACCGTATCCGGCGCAGTGATCGGCGCCATCGTTTACAAGGCGCTGAGCATCTGGCTGGTCAGTTACACCGATCTGTCCAAGCTGGTGCTTGGCGGCTTCATCGTGCTGATCGTCGTGGCATTTCCGAAGGGCATCGTCGGCACTTTCGGCAGCCTCGTCGACAACGGCCGTCTGCCGTTCTTCAAGCGCGCCTTGCCGGGCGCTTCGCAAGCTGAAGGTGCGGAATGAGCATGGCGCCCACATTGCTGGCGGTCGAGGATTTGAGCAAATCCTATGGCGGCGTGCATGCCGTGCGCGGCGTCTCGTTTTCGCTCGCTGCAGGTGAAATCCTGGCGCTGATCGGTCCCAACGGCGCCGGCAAGAGCACCTGCTTCGACATGCTCAACGGCCAGAAGACACCGGATCGCGGGCGCGTGCAGTTGTTGGGCGATGACATCACCGGCAGGCCGCCGCGCGCGGTGTGGCGGCTCGGCGTCGGCCGCACGTTCCAAATCACCGCCACATTCCCGACCATGACGGTGCGCGAGAACGTGCAGGTCGCGCTGGTGTCGCACGCCAATTGTATCTTCAATGTCTGGCGCTCGACCCCGGCATTCCAACGCGACGAGGCGGATCGTTTGCTTGAGCTGGTCGGCGTCGGCGGCTATGCCGACCGGCCATGCGGCGAGCTCGCCTATGGCGATCTCAAACGGCTCGAACTCGCTATCGCGCTCGCCAATCGTCCGAAATTGTTGCTGATGGACGAACCGACTGCCGGCATGGCGCCGCGCGAACGCATCGAGCTGATGCGGCTGACGGCGCGCGTCGCTCGCGAACACGCGATCGGCGTATTGTTCACCGAGCACGACATGGACGTGGTATTCGAGCACGCAGATCGTATCCTGGTGCTCAATCGCGGTGCGCTGATCGCCGAAGGCTCGCCGGATGATGTGCGGCGCGATCCGCAGGTGCGGGCGATTTATCTGGGCGAGGGGCTGGTATATGACGCGCGGCATCGCGAGGGGGCGGGCGCATGAAGCTGTCGGTTGCGGCGCTCAACAGCTATTACGGACCGGCGCATATCCTGTTCGACGTCGCGCTTGATGTCGACGCTGGCGAGGTCGTCGCGTTGCTTGGCCGCAATGGCGCGGGTAAATCGACGACGTTTCGTTCTATCGTCGGTTTGGTGGCGCGGCGCGAAGGCCGGATTCTGTTCGAGGGCAGGGATGTTTCGAAAGAACCGACCCATGCCATCGTGCGCGGCGGGCTTGGTTATGTCCCCGAGGAGCGGCGGATTTTCACCGATCTGACAGTCGAGGAGAATCTCGAGGTTGGCCGTCAGCCGGCGCGCAGCGGCGCACCGCTGTGGAGCAAGGACAAGCTGTTCACGTTGTTCCCGAATCTCGCCGAAATGCGCAATCGTCCCGGCGGCCGTATGAGCGGCGGTGAGCAGCAGATGCTGACGATCGCGCGGACGTTGATGGGGAATCCATCGCTGGTGTTGCTGGATGAGCCGTCTGAAGGACTTTCTCCGAAGATCGTCGAGCAGATGGCGCATGCCATCCTGACGATGAAACAGGAAGGCCTGAGCATTCTGGTCTCCGAGCAGAATCTGCATTTCGCGCGATTGATTTCGGATCGTACTTATATCATCGAGCGCGGCCGCATCTGTTACAGCGGCACGATGGCAGAGTTGGAAACACGCCCGGATATTCGCGACGCGCATCTCGCGGTTTGACGCCGAAACGTCAGGATGGCAGAGGGTTCTCCTCGACAACGCCGATCAGGGATACCAGATGACAAAACCTACCGCCTCCAAACGTCGGGTAGCCCAGCAGAAGCCCACGTACGGACTGGACGAGCAGGTCGGCTTCATCTTGCGCCAGGTCTCACAGCGGCATACCGCGATCTTTGCCAATGAAATTGGTGTCAACCTCACTGCAACGCAGTGGGCGGCGATGGCGAAGCTGGCCGAGACCGGGCCATGTTCGCAAAATCAGCTGGGTCGGCTGACGGCGATGGATGTCGCCACGATCAAAGGCGTGATCGACCGGCTGACGGCACGCGGGCTGACCGAGACCGGCCCCGATCCGAGCGATGGCCGCCGCTTGCTGGTCAAGCTGTCACGCGCGGGACAGGCGCTGGTCGACAAATGTATCGCCAACGCGCTCAAGGTGAGCGAACTGACGCTCGAGCCGCTGACGCCGAAAGAGCGCGAGTTGTTCGTCGCGCTGCTGACGAAATTACGCTGACGCGCGACTGCGTTTCCAGAATGCAAAACGGCCGGCAAGTGAATGCCGGCCGTTGCATTGGATAGTCACTCGATCAGTTGGAGGCTTTGGCGAAGGCCGGATATTTCACCGTGCCGTCGGCGATCTTCTTCGGCCACACCGTCACCTGCTTGCCGTTCTGCCATTGGAACACCAAACCGTTGACCGCATCGGCGCCGTAGACCAGGCCGTGCGTGAACTTGTCGGTACGGCCGTAGAATTTCACGCGGCCGATAGTGCCCTCGAAGTCGGTCTTCTCCATTTCCGCGACCATCTTGTCGGGATCGGTCGAGCCCGCGCGCTTGATGGCGTCGGTGATGATGTAGACCTCGTCATAGGCGGTATAGCCGGTATAGGCCGGCGACTTGCCGAATTTCTTCTTGAAGGCTTCGGCAAACGGCTTCGTCTTCGGCGTCACCGCGACATTCTCGGTCGCCACGGCCAGCGAGGGGATACCTTCGGCCGCGCCGTTTGTGTCGGCCCAGAATGTCGGGCTCAACGCCTGAGCACTGATGCCGAACATCGGGATCGGCACCTGCTGGTTCTTCCACTGCACTGTCGGCTGCACGCCGACATGCGAGATGCCGGTGATGATGACATCCGGCTTCTGGGCTTCGATCTTGTTGAAGATCGGTGTGAAATCGGTGGTGTCCGGCGAGAAGCGGATGTGATCGGTGACCTTGAGGCCGACTTTCGGCAGGCACTCCTCGTAGCCGACGTCGAGCGGCTTGGTCCACGCGGCATCCTCGCTCATGATCGCGGCGGTCTTCATCTTCATGCCGTCGACCAGCAATTCCTTGGCGGCGTCGCAGACGGCCTGTGCCTGCGCCGCCGAGGTCAGGTAGCCGTGGAAGGTGTATTTGTTCTTGTCGTAGTCGTCATGGATCGGGCGCGTGATTTCGTTGCTGGCCGCGCCGGGCGTGATCAGCGGCATCTTCAGCCGCGCCGCCCATGGCTCAAGCGCCAGCACCACTTCGCTGATGTAGCTGGCGATCACCGCGCTGACTTTGTCCTCGGACACGGCGCGCTGGAAAGCCCGCACGGAATCGGCCGATGAACTCTTGTTGTCGTAGGTGACGATTTCGATCTTGCGGCCGTTGATTCCACCCTTCGCGTTGATTTCATCGGCTGCGATCTGCGCGCCGCCCGGCGTTGCGGCGCCGGCAATCGATTGGACTTCGGCGATGACGCCAATCTTGATCGGATCGTTGGATTGCGCGAGGGCCGGTGCACTTAACCCTGCAACAAGGGCCCCGGCGACGAGTAGCGATCGGGCTTGAATGCCGGCCGCATTGTTGAGGACTGGGTTTGTCATTGAGCATGTCTCCCTGTTCTGAACCGCCTTATCTGGCGGCTTGTGACAAGCTCAACACATGCTCCGATCCGAAGCAATGAAACTCTGCGCCTACGGCACTGGCGAATGGGTGCAGTGCAATCGGCGCAGAGGAGGGATTACCCGGAGCGTTTTCGAAATGCCTAGCTTTGCACGATCAGCGGCACTTTGCCGGCTGGCGGCGTGTTGCGGCTGCGCTGTGTTCGTACGATGCCATCGATGATCGTCATGCCGATGCCGGGCAGATCGCCAAGCTGCACGCTCTCGAGGATCGTCTTGCCCGGGGAATGCTGCGCCTTGTCCATGATGACAAAGTCCGCCGAGCGGCCGACCTCGATCAGGCCGCAATCGAGCGCGCGCATGCGTGCCGTGTTGCCGGTGGCGAAGCAGAACGCCAATTCGGCGGGGACGTCGCCAAGCGATGACAGCATCGAGACCATGCGCAGGATGCCGAGCGGCTGCACGCCGGAGCCGGCTGGCGCGTCAGTGCCAAGGATGACGCGGTTAAGGTCGCCCATCTCCCGTGCAATGCGTAGCGTATAGAGCGCGGAGCGTTCATTGCCGTTGTGCACCAGTTCGAGGCCACGCTTGCAGCCCTCGCAGATACAGCGGATCTGTCCGTCGGGCAGCGCGGTGTGACCGCCGTTGATGTGGCCAACAACATCGGTGTCGGCTTCGAGCACGACGTCCTTGTCGATCAATCCCGAGCCGGGGATCGATGGGCCGCCGGTGTGGATCGTGCTCTGGATGCCGTATTTGCGGGCCCAGCCCACCATCTTGCGTGCGGTGGGGCCATCCTTGACGCCGCCGAGACCGACTTCGCCGAGCAGCTTGACGCCTGCTGCCGCCAGTTCCTTGAAATCCTCCTCGACCATTTCATTTTCGATCACCGGTGCGCCGGCATGCACTTTCACGCCGCCGGGGCGTAGCGTCCAGAACGCGCGCTGCGCGAACACCGCCATCGCCTTGAGTCCGACGACGTCCTTCGGGCGGCCGGGCATATGCACTTCGCCCGCCGAGATCATCGTCGTCACGCCGCCATGCAGATAGCTGTCGATCCAGTTGGTCTGGTTCTGCCGCGGCGTCCAGTCGCCCGCCACAGGGTGGACATGGCTGTCGATGAGCCCCGGCGTCACCGTCGTACCGTTCGCGTCGATGATAGTGGTGGCACCTTCCTGATCGACGTCCTTGGCGCGGCCGATGGCGGTGATCTTGCCGTTTTCGGCAACGATGGTGTCGGCATCCAGGATCGGCTTGTTGAGGTCGCCGCTCAGGATCAGGCCGATATTGCGGATCACCAGCTTGCTCGGACCGGCGGATTGAGGCTCGTCGTGCGCCATGGTTTCTTCCCTTTATTCCAGTGCCTTACGCGGCAGCTTGGTCAGTTTGCGCCCGGCTTGACACTTCGATCAAGTCGTCATATTCATTAGTACACTAATGATATTCACCGAGGCAACCGGTCCGTCGCGCAGCCGACCCTGAATTTCCTGAAGTTGCCGCCTTGATGTTGACCTGGAACAAGCAACAATGAGCAACTTCAATCACGAAAGCGTTCTCAGCGTTCACCACTGGACCGACAACCTGTTCAGCTTCACGACGACGCGCGATCCATCGTTCCGCTTCCGCAATGGCGAATTCACCATGATCGGCCTCAAGGTTGGCGAGAAGCCGCTGCTGCGCGCCTACAGCGTCGCCAGTGCGAATTATGAAGAGAACCTGGAGTTCTTCTCGATCAAGGTGCCGGACGGCCCGCTCACCTCGCGGCTGCAGCACCTGAAGGAAGGCGATCAGATCATCGTCAGCCGCAAGGCGACCGGAACGCTGGTGATCGACAATCTGCTCGACGGTCGAAATCTCTATCTGGTCGGTACAGGGACTGGTCTCGCGCCGTTCTTGAGCGTCATCAAGGATCAGGAAACTTACGAGCGCTTCGAGAAAGTGGTGCTGCTGCACGGCTGCCGCCGCGTTGCCGAACTGGCCTACGGCGAGATGATCACCGAAACGCTGCCGAAGCATGACTTCCTCGGCGAATATATCCGCAACCAGTTGATCTACTACCCGACCGTGACGCGCGATCCGTTCCGCAATCGCGGCCGCATCACCGACCTGATGAAGTCGGGCAAACTGTTCCGCGACGTCAACCTGGCCGATCTCGATGCCGAGAAGGATCGCGTGATGATCTGCGGCAGCCCGGCGCTGCTGCACGATACCCGAGATCTGTTGCTGGATCGCGGCTTCATCGAAGGCAATCACGGCGAGGCCGGACATTTTGTCGTCGAGAAGGCGTTTGCAGAGCGGTGAACGGTTGCGGCTGGCGAGCGCCTCGAACCGCTGGCAAACCATATCTGTTTCGATTATGAGGACGGGCCGGGCGGAACGACTGTTCCGCCCGTTGCCACACGGGCCTCATTGCGGTCATGTGCGGGTGCATGATGCAGCCACAGCACGGTCGGAAAACGAGACGGATGAAGAGTCGAAATTCCAGGCTTGAAGCTTGCAAGCGCGTTTTGCGTTACGCACTCCCATTGATCGCTAGCGTTTGGCTGGCGGGGTGCGCCGGGATCGGCGACAGCGCGGTATCGGGCGCCTTCGTCGATCCGTCAAAATACGAATTGTACGATTGCAAGCAGTTGGAAACGGAACGCAAGGCGCTCGAGACGCGAAGCGATCAATTGCAGCGGCTGATCGACAAGGCCAACACCGGCGTAGCCGGATCGGTGGTCGGCGAAGCGGTCTATCGCAACGATTACATCAACGCGCGCGCGTCATTGAAGCTGGTGAACGAAGCATGGGAGCGGGGCAAGTGCGTGGCTTCGCCAACTCCACCGCCTGCCACACCGGCGGCGCCTAAGCCGGCCGCTCGTACCGCGCGATAGCGGTGTTCGACCGCGGCTTAATTGCGCCAATTATAGATCCAGTCCTGGCGCGCTAGCAGCCGTCGCCCCCCGAGCGCCTGCATGGCAAGGTCGCGTGCGACCGCGAGTGGGCCGCCGAGATGATAGATGCGGCCATTCTGCCGCGCCGTGCGTACTACCCGGTTGACGCGCGGCCGACGCAGGTTGGCATAATGTCGCAGCGCGTCGAGGACATTGTCGGGATTTTGCGCGAGGCAGGATGCAAGGACGGCTGCGTCTTCGATCGCCATACCGGCACCTTGCGCCGCGAACGGCAGCATGGCGTGCGCGGCATCGCCCAGCAGTGCCGTGGATCCGCTTGTCCATCGATCGTGCTCGGGCAGGGTGAACAGCGCCCATTTGCGCCATTGCGTCACAGCGCTCACCAGCGCGCGCGCCGCCTCGCACCAGTGCGGTGCTGCGAATTGCGCCTGCACATCGGAAGCGTCGGCCGGTATGCTCCAGCCGGGCTCGCGCCATTGGCCCGACGTGATCGCAACGACATTGACCTGCTTGCCGCTGGACATCGGATAGATCACCAGATGCGCATTCGATCCCATCCAGAGTTGAACGCGGCGCGGCACGGATTCGCGGGCCAGATTGGCGGCATCGACCGTTCCGCGCCACGCGATCAGCCCGCTGAAAGCAGGCTTGATGTCGGGAGCAATTTGATCTCGTACGCTGGACCAGATGCCATCGGCACCAATGAGCGCCTTGGCCAAATCCTGTCGGAATGACGCACCACCACCGCTCCGCACGAGAACGCCCTCGGGATGTTGCGTGGCTGTTTCGAACGGGCAACCGAGCCGCAACTCGATCGCGGGATTGTCGCTGACTTGCGCCGCCAGAGCTGCCTGCAAATCCGCGCGATGGATCACCCAGTACGGCGCATCCGTCTGCGCCGCGTCCAGCGGTAGTTTCGATAGTTCGGTGCCGCGCGGTCCGCTCATGATGCTGACGGCGTCGGGGGCAATCGCGCATGCCGCGAGGCGCGCTTTCAGGCCGAGGCCGATGAGGACACGGCTGGCGTTGGGCGACAGTTGCAGCCCAGCGCCGGCTTCCTCGAGGCGCTCCGCTTTTTCAAGGACGACGACGCGGAATCCCTTCGCGGCCAATGCCAGCGAGGCGGTCAGTCCCCCGATCCCGGCGCCCGCAATAACAATCGTGGGAGGCGCCGTGGCCACGGCCGGATCAGGCGACCTTGTCGGTCACCACGCATTCCGGCGGCCGAGCCGCGCCGGGCGCGAGGTCGGCGGCGTAGCGATACAACGTCGAGCAATAAGGGCAGATAATCTCGGTGTCGTTGCCGAGGTCGAGAAACACATGTGGGTGATCGAACGGCGGGTTGGAGCCGACGCACATGAATTCGCGCGAGCCGATCTCGATGACCGCCACGCCGGCGTCATTGTGAAAATGCGGAACAACGTGATCGGACATATTCTTCTTCACCTTTAGTCAAACCGGCTGGGGAAGCCGGTCAATCCGGCCCGGCGCTTTCGGAGCGGAGCGCACCATAATGGCCGTTGTTGTTGATTCCTAGACCGCTGATATAGCGATTTGCAGTGTAAATTCGACACAATCCTGTCGTCTGGGAGAAGCCCTCCTTTCGTCGGGCCAGTGGTGTCTTAAATATGACGCAGTCGGCCTCGTAGTCGGATGACAACAGAGTTTTCGATGGTGTTATTGCGGATTGGCTTATCATTGGCAGGGGCCGTGGCATGTGCCGCGGTTGGCACCGTGATTTGGCCGCAGGTCCGTCATGCTACCAACGTCTTTGTCGCCGCGAACGATCCGGTCAGTTTATCCGATGTCCAGCTTAATTCTGTTTTGCGGAACGGGCGCGACGGCATTACGCCGCAGATCAAGGCAGCGCTTGCGTCGGGCGATGCCGATCTGGCCAACAGTTTTGTCGAACTTGCCACGTCGCGCGGTATGGCGCTGCCAGATGAACTCCTGACCGAGGTTGCGACCGCAGTGGCGGAAGAGGGTTCCGCTGCAAATTTGGCTAAACGTTTCGCAATCGGACTGGTGACTGGCGCGGGCGAAGACGCTGCCAGCCTGTCGGGAACAGTGGCTGGCGATTTGTTCGTATTCGGCGACATTCGCGATGTCGTGCGCGAGAGCAAGCGCCTGGCAACGGGCGAAGATGCAGACCATATGATCCTGGGGCTGGCTGCTGCCGGTCTTGTCGTGACGGCGGCGACCTACGTGTCGGTGGGTGGCGCAACGCCGGTCCGCGCCGGGCTTACGCTGGTCAAGGATGCCCGAAAAGTCGGGAGATTGGGTGAGGGGCTGTCGCGCTGGGCTGGGCGCTCGGCACGCGAGGTCGTCGATACGCCCGTGTTGCAGCACGCGGTTGCCAACGCATCGTTGGTGCGTCCCGGACAGACCGCAACTGCAATCAAGGCCGCGTTTCGTGTGGAGAAGGCCGGTGCGTTTGTGCGGTTGGCCAAGGATGTCGGACGTATAGGCGACAAGGCCGGGACACGAGGAGCGTTCGACGTATTGAAGATTGCCGAAGGCCCGAAGGACGTTGCGCGCGCCGCGCGTCTCGCTGAATCCAAGGGCAGCCAGACCCGGGCAATCATCAAGCTGCTTGGACGCGGAGCTTTGCTACTGACCGCTGGAGTGTTCGATTTGGCGCTGTGGCTGTTCGGTGCACTGCTGACGCTCGCCGGATTTCTCGTTTCGATCAAGGCGACCACCGAGCGTCTGACATCGGCTTGGATCGCGCGCCGCAAGAGGCGGCGACAGCCCCTGCAACCCGCCTCTGCGTCAGCGTTGGGGCAGGGTGCCTGACAAAGGCTGGCGAAGGGTGTCGTCCAGCGTTAAGACGACGTCGCAGTCCAGCCAATCACTGAATCACCTCGCAAAATATGGGACGATAAATGCCGAGCTTCAAAAACGGCGCCGTTGAAATTGCTTATCTCGATGAAGGCGAAGGCGAACCGATCGTCCTCGTGCACGGTTTTGCGTCGAGCAAGAATGTCAATTGGGTCTATCCCACCTGGGTGTCGGAGCTGAAGAAGCACGGGCGGCGCGTCATTGCGCTCGACAATCGCGGTCACGGCGATTCCTCCAAGCTTTACGATCCGGAGGATTATCATATCGGCATCATGGCAAGCGACGTTCGCGCCTTGTTGGATCATCTCCAGATCGATCGTGCCGACATGATGGGCTATTCGCTTGGCTCGCGGATCACGGGCTATCTGGCGCAAAGCCAACCGCAACGCATCCGCTCGGCGATTTTTGGCGGGCTTGGCATCGGCATGGTGGTCGGCGGCGGCCCCGGGGAGAATGTTGCGACGGCGCTGGAAGCCGATTCACTGGATGACGTCACTGATCCGGTGGGGCGGACATTCCGCGCCTTCGCCGATCAGACGCGATCGGATCGGCGTGCCTTGGCTGCATGTCTGCGCGGCTCAAGGCGCCTGATGACGCGCGACGAGGCGGCGAGCATCACGGTGCCGGCATTGATTGCTGTCGGGACAACCGATGAGATCGCAGGGTCGGCGGCAGCGCTGGGAGAGATCATAGCAGGTTCGGAAGTGCTGGATATTCCCGGCCGCGATCACATGCGCGCAGTCGGCGACCGAGTTTACAAGGCCGGAGTTCTGGACTTCTTGGCGCGGCGGCCGTGATGCGCGGCATGGTGGAGCCCGCTTACGCGTGCGGTTTGTGCAGACCCGGGCTTAATCTCGACGCCAGCATATAGCGTCCGAGTGCGATCAGGACGACGAACGTTGCGATCCACACCATGCGTGCGCCATAACGGTCGTGCGGTCCCGAAATTACGCCGCACAGGAAAGCATTGCCCAGCAAGGCGAGCGATACCGTTGCGGCGAGCAGGCCGACATCGTCGAGATGCCGCCGCCAGAGGATACGCGCGACGATCAGGAGCAGCAGGCCCATCGACAGCAATGCGATCGGGATATGGATGCGATTGATCGCAGCGAAGTTGATATCCCAGTGCTGTTGGTGTGCTGCGCGCATCATGGCGACCTGCGCGGGCAGATAACGCTCGATAATGCCGTATGTATGCGGAATCCAGCCGTTAGTTCCTTCGCCGGTGCCGACCATCGCAAGCTGCGTTGCCGTGGCGGCAAGAGCGGCTTTGGCTTGCCATAGCGGGTATGCCTGCAGCGAATGCAGTGCGATGAATTCCATTTCCTCATCCATGCCTTCGAAACGGCCGAGCTTGTTGAAAATGCTGTCGTTGCTCCACAGGAAGTCGTCGGCCGTCGGCGGCAATTCGTTGCGATATGGGCAGAGCTTCAACTGGATCGTATCGCAATGATCGTTGAGGTAACGCGCCACGATGCCGTCCTGCATCATGCGGCCGAACGAAACGCCGGGACCGCCAGGCGTCCACGCAACCTGACCCGAAAGCGCATAGTTAGCGGCCAGCAGCATTGCGGCGCTCACAGCAACCGCTGCGGTACCCTGCAGCAGGCCGGCGATCGAAAGCCGCGGGCCGCTGAAGGGGCGCACAATCCAGCCGGCAACGCACAAGCCGAACAGCACACCAAATGTGGCGCTATGTGTCGCGGCGGCGAAAGCGGTAAATGCGAACAGTAGCGCTTTCTCGATCGCCGATAGTTTGTCGGCATGGGCAACCAGAAGGAATAGTGCGAGCACGGCAAGGCCGGCGAAAATGTCGGTGATCAGCATGCTGGCCAGCCACGGGAGTGCCGTGGTCAGAACCAGCACGAGACCGATCGCCGCGAGCTTGAGCGGCTTGGCCAACCCCATGGCGCGCAGCACCAGATGCATCACCCACAAGGTGATCACCGACTGGAAGGCGAGGTTGAGCCAGAAAAAGGTGGGCTCGCCAAGATGTAGATAGAGCCCGTACACCGTCGAGCGGCTCGGGACGAGGTAGCCCTCATACCACCGGGCGAGATAACCGCCCGTATCGTACTGGAGCAGCGGATATCCGTTCCACGCCGCCGGCGCGATCAGCAGCAAGGCGACGGCTGCGACTGCCAGGACGGAGGCCAGCACGTTCTCGGAACTCCGGTCGGCGGCCTTCACCGGGAAAGCTTGCGTACTAATGGTGTTTCCCCTTTTCCCCTGGCGGCAGCATGCGAAAAATCGAAGTCTTTCCCAATGGATAAATAGTTGGAAACTGTGATCCGGGAAGATTGTCAGGGTCGTTATTCGATCTTATGTCCCTGAAGATTTTGGTGAATTGGAGAACATTTCGCGGACAAACCGGGTCTGTTGAGCGATTTTCGTGGCAATTTGCAAGCAAAATTCGCGGAAGTCAGCCCCGATTTGAACTGCGGACAGACCTCCATTCGCCGTGTTATGTTGTGCGAAACACCGAAGCGCGAGAGTTGCATGGCGATGCATCAGATTAATCCGCAGACCTCCAAGCTAGCCGCGCTCGATCCGATCTGGGACCGCGTGCGAAGCGAGGCGGAAGACATTGTCCGCCGCGAGCCGGAATTGGCGTCGTTCATCTATGCCAGCGTACTGCATCATGGCCGGCTCGAAGCGGCGGTGGTGCATCGGGTTGCCGAGCGGCTGGATCATCCGGCATTGTCGGGCGACCTGATCCGCCAGACGTTCGATGAGGCTTTGCGCGAGGATCCGGATATCGGCAACGCTTTCCGCGCCGATCTCGTCGCCGTCTACGACCGCGATCCGGCGACTTCGCGGTTTATCGATCCGCTGCTGTACTTCAAGGGTTTCCACGCCATTCAAACCCATCGGCTGGCGCACTGGCTTCACAACAAAGGCCGCAAGGATTTCGCATTCTATCTGCAGAGCCGTGCGTCGGCGGTATTTCAGACCGACATCAACCCGGCCGCCAAGATCGGTCGCGGCATCTTCCTCGATCATGCGACGGGATTTGTCGTCGGCGAAACAGCCGTTATCGACGACGATGTCTCGATCCTTCATGGCGTCACGCTGGGCGGCACCGGCAAGGAGAATGAGGACAGGCACCCGAAAATCCGCCATGGCGTCATGATTGGTGCCGGCGCCAAGATTCTCGGCAATATCGAGATCGGGCATTGCGCACGTATCGCTGCGGGATCGGTGGTGGTGAAGCCTGTCCCGCACAATGTGACGGTAGCTGGCGTGCCGGCGAAGATTGTCGGTGAGGCTGGTTGTGCCGAGCCGTCGCGCACCATGGACCAGATGCTGCACGCATTGGGGCTTTGATCCACAGGTCTGCCATTCCCGGCTTTGACCAGGGATTGTATTTGCGTAGGGAAACGCAGAAACGGATAGCAGTTCGCTCTGTCTCGCAGTAAAGACGGCGCGACCTCAATTTATCGGAGACACTCGTGGACGTTCAGGAAGTCAGGAAACTCGATTCGTATCTCAAGCGTTTGTTCGGGAATCCGAAAATCCGCGTCGTGCCTCGGCCGAAGAAGGATGACTCGGCAGAGGTTTATATTGGCGAGGAATTCATCGGCGTACTGTTCGTCGATGACGAGGATGAGGACCGTTCGTTTCAGTTCCAGATGGCCATCCTCGAAGACGATCTGGTCGACGAAGGCTAGCTGCGCGCGCCGTGCAACTGGACCGTCAGGCGGTCCATCGCGCTCGTAACGTCGCGCCAGCGCTCCAGCCATTTGCGTGGAAAGCGAAAGGTCAGGTCGGCGTCGCCGACACGACGTTCGCTCAGGCACATACCCGGTGTTTCGCCGTCGCGTGTGCAGCGCGCGGTCATATTCGGGACGGTGGCGGCGAACAGATCCTCCTTCTCGTAAGGCGAACCGGCGCGGAAGGCGCGCACGCTCAGGCCGTCCTGCATCTGTGCCGGATTTTCGTCGAGATAGCGGGGATAGATCGTCTGCACGCGTACATCCGGCGACATGGCGTCGTGATGCGCCGCGATTGAAAGAAAGATCCGATCGATAGGTTCGTTGCCGGCTTCGATCGTCTCGCTGCTGACACGTCGCGGCGCACTTGGCGGCTCGAGCGAAGGGTAGCTGAAGCTCAGGTCGATTCTTTCCTGCGGTCCGGAGTGTCGCTGCACCTTGACGCGGATGGCATCGCTTGGAACGTTGAACAGCGTTGCGCCGACACTGACCGGTAGCGCGGCGGGATCGCCAGCTTTGTACGGTTCCCAGGTTGGCCACAACAGATAGGCCACCAGCGCGGCCGCGCCGATCGCAATCAGGCTTGTGAACAGCACCATGCCGAACGGCGCCCGGCGCGATTTGCCCGGGGCGCGCGATCGATGTGGCTGCGAGGTCAGAACAGACATGGAGCGCAAACCTGCTCGGTCGAGGTATCGGCCAATGGCCGAATCACTTTCGAATATGCCATGTGCGCCGCCACGCCGCTCGACTTCTTCCGCATAAGCGAGGGCTGCGCGCCATGCATGAAGCTCGGTTCCGTCAATCGGCGTTAACCCTTTCTTAAGGATAAGCTGGCTGTGGCGTATCGATTTTGCCAAAGCTGGGAGGTCGCACGTCGTGAAAGACCTCGCATGTCGCCAGATGCACTGAACTCGCTGTTTTCGCTGCTGATCGGATTCGCCCTCGCGGGCGCGCTCGTCAGTGGGTATCAAACGCTGGTGCAGCGTCCCGCCAGTTTCGGCTTGCTCGAGGAGGGCGCCGCACCGCGCACCTTCGTCGCGGTGCCGTTTCTGGTTTTTGCGGCGCCATTCATCATCATGCGCAACACGCTTCAGGGCCGACAGGTCGAACGCCGTCGCATCGAATTCGTCATGATGGCGACGGTGCTGGCAGGGTTCTGGAGCTTGATGTCGGGCACATTCGTGGTCATGACGCTGCGTGCGGTCGGTCTGCTCGCCTGAAACGACCTTTTTCCGTGTTCTTTTGAATTCGAAGTTCGCTAAAGTGCTACGGCGAATTCTCTGAACTAGGATCCAGGACATCGGTATGGCGATCTTTGAGCTCGACGGGCAGGCGCCCGATCTTCCCGCCACTGGCAATTACTTCATCGCCGAGAGTGCTTCGGTGATCGGCAAGGTTCGGCTACTGGACTCTGCCAGCGTGTGGTTCGGAGCCGTGCTGCGTGGCGACAACGAATGGATCGAAGTCGGGCAGAACGCGAACGTGCAGGACAACTGCACCTGTCACACCGATCTTGGATTTCCATTGACGATCGGAACGAATTGCACGATCGGTCACAACGTCATCCTGCACGGTTGCACCATTGAAGACGATGCATTGATCGGCATGGGCTCGGTGGTGATGAATGGTGCGCGGATCGGGCGCGGCAGCATCGTCGGCGCCGGCGCGGTGATCACCGAAGGAAAACAGTTTCCTGAGTATTCCCTGATCCTCGGGGCACCGGCCCGCGTGATCCGCAAGCTCGATCCAGTTCAGATCGAAGCTATGTCGGGTCCGGCGAAATTCTACGTCGCCAACGGCGCGCGCTTCAAAAAGGGTCTTCGCAAAATCGGCTAACTGCTGTCGCCGCTACTTGTTGCGACGACGATGTGTTGTCCACACGCATTCCCAAAAAGTTGCGGCCAGTCCTGGGGGAGGACTGGCCGCGCGCGATCCGGTCTGGACGGGGAGGGGTGGGGATACGACCGGGTCGCGGGTCTCCGTTCTGTTAGCGTGCGCTTGCAGTCGCGACCGCAGAATTGGGTTGGCCGAGCGAAACCCAGGTGTTCGGATCGCTCTGCGATTGCCGCTTCACGAAGCGGTAGCCGGTCTCGGTCCAGGCCACGACTTCCTCGTTCTGGTTGTCGAGAACGAATTCGCCTTTGTTGGATTTCACCGTGAGCACAGCGTGGCCTTCGCCCTTCTTGTCGCGGACCACGGTGATGAGCAGCGCTTCACGCGGCCAACCGGCATCGATCAGCATCTTGCGTTTCAGCAGCACGTAGTCTTCGCAATCGCCGTAGCCGTCGGTCGGCAACGACCATTTTTCGACGACGCCCCAATGCTCCATATCGGTGATCGGCTTGATATGGTCGTTGGCCCAGCGATTGACACGCAGCAAGTCGCGCCACGCTGTCTGCGTCATGACGATGTCGCGCGGCTGTGTGGTGCCGCCGCGGCATTCGCCGGGATTTTCGTTGCAGAACTCAACCCAGCCGACCGGCGCACGTGTCGTGTCGCCCAAGCTTGCGTATTGGACTGCTGCCTCACCAGCGTAAGAAGACGTCGCGATGCCAAACAGGACTGCGGCTAGCGCCAGTCCCTTCCCCTGTCCCCGAGTAAACATTGTGGCCCCCGTGTTCTTGTTGGGACCACTTTTCACACAAAGCTTTTGCAGCGCCGCTAAGTCTGCAAAGAAGAGTTGAGACGAATGCAAGTAAAGATCGGCGCAAATTTGATCTATACTTGAATCGAACTTGATTCAAATTTGAACTATTCGCGATCGATTCAAATTTTATGCATTAAGCGGGCGAACGTCGAATTGACGCGGCGTTCTGAGGACGAAGGGCCGCCGCGTTAACGTGTTTCCGGCGCGCGGAAACGGCCTCAGCGATCATGCTGAGCGGGCGGGGAGAGGCTTGCAGACCAAAAATGCGAGGGGCAATTGCGCCCAGGCGTTTACCTGGCGGTGACGCTGTCTTCGAGAGTCTCTGCGAGCTGTTCGTGAGTGAACTCGAGCGCGAAGCCGTCTTCGAGGTGTCGGACGACTCGTGCCTGAACTCGGCCAAGCGAAACCAGCGACTTGAGCGGCGGCCGATGCTCCGCCGCGACGGCCGCACCGGACAGAGACAAATCGATGATCCGGCAAGTCATCCGCTGACCGTCCTCGAGAGTGAGGATGGCGATCGGATTTCGCGGGATGATACGGTCGTGGCGACGATCTTCCGGAAGATTGAGGATGTCGCGGTTGGCGAGCCAGGTCAGTTGTGCGGCCAGCTTGTCCCGTTTGCGCGGGGTCGCCCCAACGCTCATGGCAAAGCCGTTGTCGATGATGCGGGTGATTTTGCCTTCAACACGTCCGATATGGTCGAGGTAGGCAATGACACGGTCACCGACGTCTCCGATACCCGGAGCCAGCATGGCGAGGCCACCGGGAGACATGTTGATGACCTGGCACGGAAATTCGCGCCGATCCGGCAACATGTAGCGTCCAAGCAGGTGAACCTTCACCCGCTGGAAGCGTCGCCGTTCTGCGGCAACGGGATGGATCGATTTCTTTTGCGCCAAAGCCATCATGCAGCACCGGTCGACCGGCAGTCGGTAAGGATTAACCCTACGGCGTTCAAGGTTAATGGCGCGTTAGCATGGCCGGGCGAGAGGGGCTTTCCGGCTCAATCGTCCGAAATCAGATCAGGCCTTCGTAGACCATGAAGCCGCGCGCGATCGCCAGCTTCTTGAGGATACGGGGGGCAAAGCGCTGCGGCGGATGGCCCATGTAGCGCCAGGATGTCAGCGTGAAGTCGCGCAGATTTTCGTGACCGTCCTCGAACGTCGTCAGCAATCCGGTGAGGCTGAGCGGCGCATGCGCACGCGAACTGAACGGCAACAACAGCAATTCGAGAGGGACCTTGGCGCCGTTGGCGGCCACTGCCGAAATGCCTGCGACAGCGGCGAGTTTCTCTTCGCAGACGACTCCGACGATGTCCTCTATGTCCTGGCGATCCTGCCCGGCAAAGAATGACGAAAACTGCTTGCCTTTGACGTCGCTGCCGAGCAGGGCGCAAACCCTGGTACCCGCCACGCGGAATGGATAGCCTCCGTTGGGGTCGTAAGACAGTACGAAGATATCGCCGAGCAGCGCCCGCATTGGCCCAGGCTCGAGCTGACTGCGGTCTGGCGCCGGGGCGCCGTCGCGCTTTTCATCCCAATAGGCGTAAAATTCGCGGCTCGACGGATGTTTCATAGTTCGACCCTGCTCCGCGGGCGCTCGAGGTGGGACAAACCTGTCTCAATTTCGGGCGCGGCGCGGCCTTTCCTTGTTGTGCAGGAAAAAGACGTGCAGCGTCCATGCCGGAAGCATTGGTAAACGCTTCCCGGGCACTCCTTTGTCGCGTTAAGGTTAAATTAACTATGGAGTTGGGGTCGGGCGCGATCGCGGTATTATCAAACGGCTCCAAGACGGCTGCACTGAAATACTCAGGACGTCTGCTTTCGGCGCTTCTCCAAGGGCGTCGTGGCGATCGACAGGTTGGCTGAAAACAGACCGGCAAGACGCGGGGAGGGGTGGGGATACCTCGCGGACAACAGTCGGCACAGGCAAAGGGAGGGTTTCTCAGACCCTCCCTTTTTCTTCTTTTCGGTGTCAGGAATGCGCGTTGCCCGCACTTCATTATGCGGCCCACCGAGTGATGTCTGGTCACCCCCAACCGCGGCGCAAAAGGGGCAGAGGTCGCAGGTAGGCCAACAGCAGTGCTTTCCTTGGTCATCCTGACTGCGGAATCCGGTTGCTGTCGCAAGCTTAGGCAGCCTTCGTCACAAGAGGTTGAGTTTGACCTCGATCAACACCTCATCCTCTCGATCCTCTCAGATTGGTTCCGAAGGATCGGAGGGTTTCATGCGCAAGATACTGATTTATGGCGTGGCGTTGGCGGCGATTGGGGCAGTCATCGCGACCGTTCCGTCGAAGACACATGCGCAGCGCGGTTATGGTGGCATGATGGGCCACAGCCAAGTTTACGGCATGATGGGAAACTACGGCGGGGGCATGATGGGCGGTTGTCCGATGATGGACGCTACGGCCGATGGCAACACATCGACTTTCGCGGCGGGGCGTATCGCATTCCTGAAGGCGGAACTGGGTATTACCGATGCTCAAAAGAGCGTCTGGGATGCTTACGCAGAGACGATCAAGGGCAATCTGCAAAGCATGCAGGGCATGTGGCAGACCATGAAGACAATGGTCGAAGCCAAGACTCCGGCTGATCGCCTTAGCGCGCAGATTGCCGCGATGGAAAGCCGAGTTGCTGCACTCAAGGAAGTCAAGCCGGCCCTTGAGAAGCTTTACGCTGCACTCAGTGACGAACAGAAGAAGAAGGCGGATGAGGTGCTCACGGGCATGGGTTGCATGATGTGATGTGCGGAACGGTGGGTGCTGGGGACGCGGCGCTGGTGTGCGCCGCGCCAACTTCATGGGGACAGCGTCCGCGAACCTTCGCAAATTCCAAAGCCCGAGTGCGTCACTGGCTAGCCGGATTACCAAGTCCGAAAAAGGGCCAGAAGCAGACAGTCAGGTCTATTCTTTGCCGCTACATACTTAGCTTACGACCCCTTTAGACCCTTATCCACGGCGTGAATGGCAAAGGTGTCGCTACCCTCGTGTACCGGCTTTGATTCACACTTAGAGGTTTCAGCCGCAGGGACCGTGAAATAACTTGCCGATTTAATATCCCAATGGCCAGTCGGCGCGAATATCTGGCGCTTTGAAGCGGTTTGCGCTTCCGAGAGATGAGCATCGGACAGATAAAGGTGGGTCTTCGGCAGCAGAACGATAATTCCAAGGGCGATGAGCTTTAATCCCAGTCGCATGCTCGCCTCCACTCCTAAGAAAGACAACCGATAACAGGAGCTGAAGCGTCAAGAAATTCAGATGGGTACCTTAAGGGAATCTACGCAGCGGCCCAATTGCGTCCCGCGCCGACGTCGCCTAGGTCGCTTATGGGTCCAAGCTCGACAAAACTCAATGTGACCATAATTCGTCTGCTTTCAGCGGGATAGTATCCAAACGTCTCGTTGGCGAGATCACGGTGAGCCTGCGTTCCAAGCCGTGATTCAAACTCCCCAACTGGGGGCTGATGAGGCGCTACGAACTAATCGACCGGAGTGAACTGCAATCAAGCCGATGCTGCCGTACTCGTTGTTGATGAGGAGTTGTATGGGCCGCGATTATGAGCATCCTGGCAGTCGAATATGATGCAGTTGTGCAAATGATCGACACGCCGGTTGTCCCTGTGCATCAGCATGGAGCCTGTATCAACCGGAATAAAAGACAATGCATGGGACCGTCACGCCAAGTCCCGTTGCATCGAAAATCTCGATGCGATGACGCTCGCGCGTGAATTCATCGCCTTCATAATAGCAAGCGGCAGAACCATCCAGAGTAGGCCATAGCTATCGATGATAGATCCAGTAAACGATGTCTGGGTGAGGTAATATGCAAAGACGCAGCCCGCTACACAGAGTGTCACAGAGAAGGGGTCGTCGCCGTTGGCGAAAAACGCAAGGGCGCCATGGCGATCGACAGGTTGGCTGAGAACAGACCGGCAAGACGCGGGGAGGGGTGGGGATACCTCGCGGACAACAGTCGGCACAGGCAAAGGGAGGGTTTCTCAGACCCTCCCTTTTTCTTTGTCGCTTCGGGGGATCAACGTCAGGAGTAGTTCAAACGCGACGTTACAATGGCAACTATTGCGCAGCAGCTTATGCGGGTGCTTTCATAAAAATCGTTCAATAATTGCGCCGCTTATCCTAATGTTTAGTTGTTTTTCCATGAAATACGATTATAGGTTGTCTTAATGGTGGCAACCTGCGGGTCCCAACGAGCTCGTTGATTGCCCAACGAAAACGTGCGGACTAGATTTTTCGATGCGCGCTCAATTGTTTGCTCGGCAATTTGCGGGCCCTTCGATCTTCCTAGCGTCCTATTTTGCACTGACAGTTGTAGGAAATATCGTCTATCTCCTTCCAGGCGGCGACTCGCTCGGTCGTGTTTCCATTGTCAATTTTCACATCGGCTCATTCGAATACGCCGAATCGCTTTCCTACATCGCGTTGCTGTTGTTGCCCTTCGTCGTCACGCCACTCGTGGTGCTGCTCGTTCGGCCAATAATTTCTCGAACGGTCGCTCAGGTCACTTGGCGATTGTTGGATTTCTCCAGGATCGAATACGTCGCGATAAGCGCTTCAGTTTATGGTTATGTCATCTATGCATTCGTTCGAGCTGAGGCGTGGGCGCTTCTTCTGAGGGGAGAGGACGCGATATCCGCTATCGAATCCCGTTTTGCTGTTGTCGACGCGGTGGGATTTGGCCCGCTGGCTTCACTTAAATCGTTACTGATCTTCTTGGCCTTGTATGCATTCATAAGAGCCACTCGCAGCAGGGAATGGTTCTGGATTGGGACTGCTTTCGTCAACTTCCTGCTGATGACGTGCCTGCTCACCTTGCTCAATATGAAATGGCCTCTCCTGATCTACTATGTAGCGATTAGTCTCGCCATTCTCATGTACTTCCGCCACGTGTTGCTCGGCGAAGTCGCGTCAATATTGTTTATCCTGGCAACCTATGCGCTGGTCTCCACTGCGGTTTTACGTATTCCGGTTGCGGCATCATCCGTCCCAGTCTCGAAAAACGCTGAACGCCCGGTCAGCGCACGAACGATCGTCGTGCCAAAGGAATTGGCACCTTCAGGCGCAGTTCCAACTGATCGCAAGGCAACGGCAGGAGGACCGCAAAACGTGCGATCTCCAGCGCATGCTGAGGCGGCAACACATTTAGAAGCTCAAAAAGCCAAGCCGGATATCGTAGCTCCAAGCCATTTCATGTCCCTTGAAGCAATCGTATTCAATCTCACAGAGTTTGTGCGCAAGACCGTGACTGCGGCCTCGGAACACGCAACCTATTTGAGCTTGACGTTGTTCAATCGAATGGCTCAGCCGTTTCCCTATTACTTTGAGATATTCACGAGGGACGGGCAGATCTGCGGCACGTTGTTCGACAGGGTACAACGCAAAGAAAATCCATGCCAGCCATCGCTGGTCGTCTACCAAGAGATGTTTCACGATCAGTTCGCGGGACGTGGAACTGCGCCGCAAGCCATTCATGTCTATGGCTACGCTTTGAACGGTTGGTTCGGAGCAATCGTCGAAATCTTCCTGGCATCGATTGTGTTAGGTGTTCTCACTTGCGTGCGGGTCGGAAATGACATCACTGCCACTGTTGCGGTCATGAGTGGATTGACAGGCTACTACTTCTCGCAATTACCCTTCGAGGGGGCGATTGTTTATGACCACGGATTATTATGGTGGGCTCTTTTGATCGTGGGCCACTCCATCTTAAAGAAAATGTTGCCGCCAAAATCCAAACTCGAAAATGTGACGTCCCCGACTTGCACCGTCAGTTGATATGCCGTTGGATTGGCTGGCCGAATTTGTTGTCGACAATCCCGGTCTTCCTGAAGGGTGAAAGGCACGCAAATACTTACTGATTTAGGTATTTTACCTTCGAATTTGTCGTATAATTTTTGCTGAGGCCGTCGACTATAGCTATCTTAAGTATTTGCGAGCCAGTTGATCGTACGGGTATTTTTCGCCACTTTTTAGCGCACTACCTCGCAACTTCTCCCCAAGAGCTTGCGCAGGCACGCCAACACGCCTATTGGGGCCAATCGCTCGTTTGAGTCGTCTGCTGGTGGGCTTTCCCTTGCAATCCCCGCAATCTCCACGCGAACCTATCCTGACCCTGCCGGGCGCGCTGACCGCCTATATCGTGCTGCTGGCGGTCATCCATGCGGTGCGCGCCTTATTGCCGGTGGAATGGGATTACTGGGTCCTCGAGATGTTCGCCTTCATCCCGAAGCGATACGACTCGACCTTGCTGGCCATCCCCCTCCCGGGTGGCGTTGGCGCAAAGATCTGGACCTTCCTGACCTATTCGCTGCTGCACGCCAATATCAGTCACATTCTCTTCAACGTGCTCTGGCTGCTGCCATTTGGCAGTGCCGTGGCGCGGCGATTTGGCGCAGCGCGGTTCTATCTCTTCATGGCGGTGGCAGCTGCGGCCGGCGCTGCCGCGCATCTGGTGACTCATGAACACGAGATTGCGCCGATGATCGGCGCGTCCGCGTCGGTATCTGGCGCCATGGCGGCCGCAATCCGTTTTGCGTTTGTGCGGGGCAGTTTCCTGTCTTTTCGCCGCGGCGATGCCGACGCCGCTGCAATGGTGCCCGCGCTGCCGTTGTCGCGCGCACTACGCGATCCGCGCGTACTCGGCTTTCTCGCGGTGTGGTTCGGCGTCAACATCATCTTTGGTGTTGGATCGATCGGCGTTGGCACCGAAGGCGCAACCGTTGCCTGGCAGGCGCATATCGGTGGCTTCTTTGCCGGTCTGTTGTTTTTCTCGATGTTCGATCCGGTCCCGCGAGGCACCACGCGCTCTGCCAATGCCTCGGTATCCGATATGGCTGACAACGGCTGAACGCACGCGCTTGCGAGCGAGCAGAAATTCATCCATCATTGTCCGGCATTCAGGCGATGCGGAATCCCGGTTCGCATGAAGACAACACGCGATTGCAAGTTCGCGTGAACGAAATTGTCGCTGGGCCGTTGCCTGAAAGTAGATCAGCACGAGATCGCGTTATCTCGTACGGCGCGATCACTTTGCGGGAGGCGACTATGACGGTGCGCGCTATTCTCGATTCCAAAGGTCATGACGTCGTAAGTATCGACCCTGACATCAAACTGTCAGAGGCGGTAAGGATGTTGTCCGAGCGGCGTATCGGCGCCGTACTCGTCATGAAGAATGAGCGAATTGAAGGAATCTTGTCGGAGCGCGACATCGTCCGTGTGCTCGGAGAGCGGGGCGCCATCGTGCTTGATCAGCCTGTTCGCGAGGTGATGACCCGCAAGGTCGTAAGCTGCCGCGAAGCGGATACTGTCGCCGCCATCATGGAACGTATGACATCGGGCAAGTTTCGGCATTTGCCTGTCATCGAAAGCAAGCATGTCGTCGGCCTCATCTCGATCGGCGACGTCGTAAAATGGCGCGTGATGGAATTCGAGCGGGAGCAGGAGGCGCTGCGCGACTATATCAAGACTGCTTGATGCTGCCGCAGCGGCGAGCAGCTTCTATCAGTCCTGGACTTCGCTGGTGGCGTTGTCGGTGACCGTGGGTTGAGCAGATTCGGTCGTTGCGCCGGGGCTCAGTATTTCGATCGCCTCCTGGATCGACTCGATCGCGCGTTCGGCCGCGCGCGCGCCATGGGCAATCGTTTCGGCGGCGCGGTGAAAATCGAACCAACCAATTTGTGCGACGCGGGGCGAAATCAACAGATCCGGCGGGTCGCCGGCGAGACGCGCACGTGTGATGCGGTCCTGCATGATGTTGAATGCATCGATCATCACCGTGGAAATCCCGGGGCGTCCCCCGCCGCCGAAGAATTCACGCTTCATGGTTCGCTCGGGCGAAAAGAACTTGCCGATGCCACCACGTTTGGGTGGTGCAACGTCGTCAATGGTGGCGGGCGTATCGGTGTCGGTGCCATGTGCGAAGATCGTTGTCGCATGACCGAAGACGTCGCTGGATAGATTGGCTGCGATCACGATCTCGGCGCCAAGTGCACGCGCCGCAGAGACCGGGACAGGATTGACCAACGCGCCGTCGACCAGCCAGCGATCGCCGACCAGAAACGGCGAAAAGATGCCCGGCAAAGCAAAAGAAGCGCGGATGGCGTCGACGAGGCGTCCGCGCGTCAGCCAGATTTCATGGCCTGTGCGCACCTCGGTTGCGACGGAGGCAAACCTCAATTGCAGATCTTCGATGGCGACCTGGCCGAGCGAAGCTTCAAGTTGCGCGGCAAGCTTGTCGCCGCCAATCAGGCCGGAGCCGTTCAGCTTGATATCAAGATAGCCAAGAATATTGCGCGGCTGCAGACCGCGCGCCCACTCTTCCAGCGTATCCAGATGTCCGGAGGCAAAAGTTCCGCCGACCACGGCCCCCATCGACGTGCCGACGATGATGTCGGGATTGATGCCATGAGCGAGAAGGGTCCGCATGATGCCAATATGGGCGAAGCCGCGTGCTGCGCCGCCACCGAGCGCCAGACCGATCACAGGCCGTCGTGTCGGTCCGAGGCCGACTTTGCTGTTGGTGCCGATGTGGTTGCGTCCAATCAGGTTCTCAAGCACGTCCCAGTTCTCCCGCTGAAACCGCCGTGGCCTCAGCCCTGATTCAATGTCTGGAAAATCACCAGGGCATGCTTTAGCGCGATCTGGCCATCATCCCAAGCGTAACCGGGAGTCCGGTCCGCAAATCAAAATGATCGGGTGTGTGGGCCGGCTGGCAGCAGGCTTGAATTTGCCGCGTTTTACGTCAAGAACGGCACCATGGCGGAATGGGGCGACAACTGTATGAAATCCCGGCGCAGGGCGCTCATGGCGTTCGCCCTCGCGTGTCTGTGGGTGGTCGTGCCGATGGGCCCGGTATCGGCTCAGTTGTTCAGCGATCGGCCTCCGCCGGTGCCCCCGGGACTGGTTCCCGAGCCACCCTCTGGCCCTGCCATCAGCCTTGCGCCTCCCTCAGGCCCTGCCGCGTCGCCGAATCTGCCGGGTCCGGTCCTGCAACCACCCGTTGCCGGCATTGGGTCGACGGTGGGACCTGCCCCCAGTCTGCAGGTTCCACAGCAAGGCGTGCTGGCACTGACAGCACGTTACGGCAAGGATTTGCCTGTCATTAACGGGGGGCTGGTTTGGCGGGTTTTTTCCGACAAACCGGATGAGACCGGCGCGTTCAAGCTCGTTCGCGAGGATCGCGGCGCGACGCCCAACATTCCCTTGCCGCCGGGCAACTATGTCGTGCACGTCGCGCTCGGCTTGGTCAGCGCGGCGCGTCCGGTGACGGTGAAAACAGATACCGACCGCGAATCGTTTTTGCTGCCTGCCGGCGGATTGCGCATCGAGGGTCGCGTCGGCACCTCGAAGATTCCGCCGAACCAGATTTCCTTCAGCATCCACAAAGGCAGCCAGTTCGATTCCGGGGGCGAGAGTCCGTCGATCGTGCCCAACGTTACGCCCGGCGATGTGGTGATGCTGCCGGAAGGCACCTACAACATCATTTCCAACTATGGCGATGCGAATTCGGTCGTGCGCTCGGATATCCAGGTGCAGGCGGGCAAGCTGACCGACACCACGATCACGCATCGCGCTGCGGTCATCACATTGAAACTGGTCGGCGAGAAAGGCGGCGAGGCGCTGGCGAACACCGCCTGGTCGGTGATCACGCCGGGCGGTGACGTGGTGAAGGAATCGATTGGTGCATTTCCGCGCGTCATTCTTGCCGAAGGCGAGTATCGCGCGATTGCCAAGAACGAAGGCAAGGTCTTCGAGCGCAGCTTCAACGTCGTCAACGGCGTTGACGGCGATGTCGAGGTCATCGCGCGCTAAGCTGTCGTGGTGTGACGAATCGACGTCGAGCTTCGTCGTCCGGTGATGATGCTCCACGACGAAGATCGTCGGGAGCATCATCGTTAGTTTCAGAATCTTGTCACCAGATCGGCAAGCGCCGGACGCGGACGATCCTCGTTCGGTTTGGTTGACTTGCCGATATGGACGAACCCGGCCAATTGCTCCTCCGGCTTTAGTCCTAATCCAGCCAACACATCGCGGTCGAAGGCGAACCATCCGGTCAGCCAGTTGGCGCCATAGCCAAGCGCGGTGGCGGCGGTGACTATGTTCATCGCGCTTGCGCCGGCGGAGAGCTGCTGCTCCCACGGCGGCACTTTCGGGTGCGATTTGATGGAGCTGACCACGGCAATCACCAGCGGTGCCTCGGTGAGGCTGTCGCGCGCCTTGGTGATGTCCTGCTCGGATGCATCGGGATTCTTGGTCTTGAAAACCTGCGCGATAATCTCGCCCGCCTTCTTCCGCGCATCGCCTTCGAAGACAATGAAGCGCCAAGGTGCGATCTTGCCGTGGTCGGGCACACGCGCGCCGATGGTAAGGATGGTTTCAAGTTCAGTTGGGCTCGGGCTGGCCCCGTTCATGTCGCGCGGTTTCACCGAACGGCGTGTCTTCAGAAATTCGATAATGTCGGACATCTATGTCGATTGGCCTCTTCCTGATTGATGCGATGCAGTTTGCATCATGGCCGGAGAAAAGCGAAGCTCACCTTCTAACGCTTTCAAGGCCATCCATCGCGATGGTTGTAAAGGCGCACATGCCCGGCACAAGGCCGGGCATGTCTCCTTTGAGATAATCCACTCAGCTGCGCGGCGCTGAGTTTGCTCTTGCGCGCTTGATGTCCGGTGGTGTTGCCTCGTCGACCAGTGCGATCAGTGCCTCGTCCAGCGACATGACGGTTTGTCCTTCGCTGCCGAGGCGGCGGATCGAGACCGAATGCGTTTCGGCTTCCTTCTTGCCGACGACCAGCAGGGCCGGAATTTTGGCGAGCGAATGTTCGCGCACCTTGTAGTTGATCTTCTCGTTGCGCAGGTCGAGTTCGACGCGCAGACCGGCGCGGCGGGCCGCTTCGGCGACCCGCTTCGCATACTCATCGCCTTCCGAGGTGATGGTGGTGACGACAGCCTGCACCGGTGCGAGCCAAAGTGGGAAGTGACCGGCAAAATGCTCGATCAAGATCCCGATGAAGCGTTCCATCGATCCGCAGATGGCGCGATGGACCATCACCGGAATCTTCTTGGCGCCATCGGCGTCGATGTAGAACGCGCCAAACCGCTCGGGCAGGTTGAAGTCGACCTGCGTGGTGCCGCATTGCCAGTCGCGGCCGATCGCGTCGCGCAGCACGTATTCGAACTTCGGTCCGTAGAACGCACCTTCGCCAGGATTGATCGCCGTCTTGATGCGGCCGCCGGAACGCGCCTCGATCTCGCTGAGCACCGTGGCCATGACGCGCTCTGCATGATCCCAGGCGGCATCCGAACCGACGCGCTTCTCGGGGCGCGTCGATAGCTTCACTGTCAAATCGCCTGTGAACCCGAAATCCGCGTAGGTCGTCAGGATCAGGTCGTTGATCTTCAGGCACTCGTCGGCGAGTTGCTGCTCGGTGCAGAACACATGCGCGTCATCTTGGGTGAAGGCGCGAACGCGCATCAACCCGTGCATGGCACCGGACGGCTCGTAGCGATGCACCGTGCCGAATTCGGCCAGGCGCAACGGCAAATCGCGATAGCTCTTGAGGCCATGTTTGAAGATCAGCACATGGCCGGGGCAGTTCATCGGCTTGATGGCGAACCAGCGCTTGTCCTCGGCCTCATCGCCCGCGGATTGCGCCGCGAACATGTTCTCGCGATACCAATCCCAGTGGCCGGAGGTCTCCCATAACGACTTGTCGAGAATTTGCGGCGCATTCACTTCTTGATAGTCGGCGGCGAGACGACGCCGCATATAGGCGATCAGCCCCTGGAAGACGCTCCAGCCCTTCGGGTGCCAGAACACCACGCCGGGGCCTTCCTCCTGGAAGTGAAACAGGTCGAGTTCACGACCAAGCTTGCGATGGTCGCGCTTCTCGGCTTCCTCGATCTGATGCAGATAGGCGTCGAGGTCTTCTTGCTTAGCAAATGCGGTACCGTAGATGCGCGTCAGCATCGGATTGTTGCTGTCGCCGCGCCAGTAAGCGCCGGCCACCTTCATCAGTTTGAAGGCGCTGCCGATCTTGCCCGTCGAGGTCATATGCGGACCGCGACAGAGATCGAACCAGTCACCCTGCTTGTAGATGCGGATGGTCTGATTTTCCGGAATGGCGTCGACTAGTTCGACCTTGAACAGTTCGCCCTTGTCGCGGAACACCTGCTTGGTTTGTTCGCGCGTCCAGATTTCCTTGGTGAACGGTTTGTCTTTCGCGATGATCTCGCGCATCTTCTTTTCGATGGCGGCGAAGTCTTCCGGCGTGAACGGCTCGTTGCGGAAGAAATCGTAATAGAAGCCGTTCTCGATCACCGGGCCGATCGTGACCTGCGTGCCCGGCCATAGGGCCTGCACTGCTTCTGCGAGGACGTGCGCCGCGTCGTGCCGGATCAACTCGAGCGCGCGGGGGTCGTCGCGATTGACGAATTCGATCTTGGCCTCTTGATCGATCGGGTCGGCAAGATCGCGGAGTTCGCCGTCGAGTGCCATAGCGACGGTCCGCTTGGCGAGCGATGGCGAGATACCCTTGGCGATATCGAGGCCGGTGATGCCCTTCGGAAATTCGCGCCGTGCGCCATCGGGGAAGGTGAGGGCAACCGTGGTGGTTTCGACGGGCTTCAAATTGGCGAGACCGAACTGGAATCCTGAGGGCGGCGTATTTTCTGGCATCGTGTTCTCCTGTGGCTCACTCCTGCGAACGGGCGCAGGTAAGCGGAATGCTGCGGTATAGCAGCGGCAACCGTTCTTGCAACGGTTGAAAATTCCCGGACCGCAGAGCAGCTCCCCATTATTTTCATGCAATTGCATTTAAAATGATGGTACGGTCTTTGTGTGACCCGCTCATTTGCCCCCACCGCATTGCTGCTCGGAAACTTTGTCATTGGCACCTCGATCATCGGGCCAAGCGGCATGTTGAGCGAGCTTTCTTCCGGCCTTGGCGTCTCGATCCGCGACGCTGGCCTGCTCATCACCTTTGGCGCGGTCATGCTCTGCATTTGTTCGCCGTTGAGTGCCTGGCTGACTGGCCGGTTCGATCGGAGGCTTCTGCTCGGGGGCATAGTGTTGGTCCTTGCGCTTTCCAATTTCGCCTCGGCCTTCGCCCCGAGCTATGCTGCGGTAATGGCCATTCGTCTGGTGATGATGGCGATTGCTGCGCCGTTCACGCCGCAGGCCGCGGGGACGGTGGGGTTGATCGTTCCCGAGGAAAAGCGGGGCAGCGTCATCGCCTATGTTTTTCTCGGCTGGTCGCTGGCTGCCGCCATCGGCTTGCCTCTAGTGACCGTCATCGCGAGCCGTCTGGGCTGGCAAAACGCCTACCTCTGTATCGGACTACTGAGCTTCATCGCCTTCATCATGTTGGTCTGGCGATTGCCTGCTCGCGTAACGGGTGCTCCGGTCGATATCAAGACCTGGATCGCGCTCGGGCGTGATCCACTGGTGGTCTTGTTACTGCTGGTGACGTGCCTGCAAATGGCGGGACAGTTCGTCGTCTTCACCTTCATGGCACCGCTGCTGCAACGCCTTGCGTCGGCGGGCCCGGAGGCGATTGCTGTGGTGTTTTCGCTCTATGGCATATTCGGATTTGTCGGCAACGTGGTGGCGACTCGCCTGGTCGATACGTGGGGCGGCTATCGCACGTCGTTGCTGTTCACCACGACGCTCATGATCGGTGTCGGTATCTGGGCGTTCGGCGCGGGCGCGTTGCTGGTGATGGCACTCGGTGTCAGCGTTTGGGGGCTCGGCTTCGCATCCTCCAATTCGATGCAGCAAGTGCGTTTGGTGGGTGCGGCGCCACCGTTCGCCGGCGCTTCTGTGTCGCTCAATACGTCGGTTCTATATGTCGGCCAAGCCGTTGGGTCGGCTATCGGCGGCATGCTTTACGTGCGCGATATGCTGCATGCGACGGGTTTTGCCGCATTGGCTCTGGTCTCCGCTGCAGTGGCAGTGGTGTTGATCACCCGGCGGTTGCCGGTTGCTAGATCTTGATTTATCGGATGCGGCGAACCTAGTCGCAAATCCGGGTCAGCACGGCATTGAAGCGCACGCCAGGGAGCTGCAGGGCGGTCCCTTCGAACGTGATCGTATCACCGATCGAGGTCCCTTTGAGCGTCAGCGTCACCATGTCGGTGCCGAACAACGGCTTGAAATTGGGGTCGGGATTGTAGCGCTGTGTCGAAACCTTCACGGTGATTTCGCTGTCAGTGCCCGAATAGTTGCCAATGAACGCCATCCATGAGTTGCCGCCACGGATCTTGCCATTGGTCGCGTAGATAATCCCGTTGCCGGTGCCATGCGCGGTATGGAACTCCACACCGTAAAGTCCCTCCTGCACCTTGGCCCCCCTGCTCGTGATGACGCTGCTTGGTTACCCTATGGTCGCGCGGGAAGAAGAACAATGCGACGTGCGAAATAAGTCACGATGATCGTGAATCATTAACGCCACGCCAGCGGCCATATCGCCACGGCATGTACCAAGTTGCGCCAACAGGTTTCTGTTCGGGAACATTGTCGATGCCGGACGTGCCCCATGGCTGGCAGCGCAACAGGCGCGCCAGAGTCATCCAGCCGCCAGCCCAAAGTCCGAACCTTTCGATCGCTTCGTCACCATAGACCGAGCACGTTGGCAGATGACGGCAGTTGTAGCCGACCAGTGGTGATAACGAGTGTCGATACAACCAGATCAATCCGCGGCCGGCATTGCGCGGCAATCGGCCAAGCCGTTCGGCGCAAGCCGGACAATACGAGTGAGTCATAAGTCCGTCTATCCGTGATGGTTCTTAGAGTTCCCGCGTGGATCTCGTGGCGTTGGCATTTGCGACACACTCGACGAAATATCGCACGTTCGGCGACGCAATGCAGCAAAAGTCCGTTGGAGCGCGCGCCAGTCGCGGGTACCTTCCGAATGACAGTTACGCTACAGAATCACTGGTTTAGAGCGCGACCTGATGTTTGTGCATGGGGGCGGGGAAGGAACCGGAGTGGGATCGGCAAGCTCGGTCAAGGTTTCTGCTTGGGGTTGGCTGCGAACTGCGGCGGTGGCGGTGGTGCTGTCGATTGGCGCCACGGCATTTGGAACCGCCGCACACGCCGGGGGTACACTGGAAGTCCGCAAGTTGCCGATGCACTTCGAGTGGACGACGTGCGAAGGCGCCTGCCGCGGCGGCTGGATCAGCGCCGTTGGCGTCGTTACCTCCGATACCCCCAAGGCGTTCGAAGATTTCACACGCAATCGTGATCTCACTGGCGCGACCGTCGTTCTCGATTCCAGTGGCGGATCGGTGAATGACGCCATCGCATTGGGACGGCGATGGCGCCAGCTCGGCCTGCTGACGACGGTCGGGACAACGATCGAGACACGGACCTTGAATGGGACCAGCGTCACGGTGGCCCCTGACGCCTATTGCGAGTCCATGTGCGTGTTTCTGCTGTTGTCGGGCAAGACACGCTACGTCCCCGAAGGTGCGCGCGTCCGCGTCCATCAGATTTGGATGGGCGATCGCGCGGACGATGCGCGTGCGGCGGCCTATACCGCGCAGGATTTGATGATCGTGGAGCGCGATATTGGTCGGCTCGCCAAATACACCTTCGATATGGGAGGGACCGGCGATCTTCTGGCGCTCGCGTTGAGCGTTCCTCCCTGGGAGGATTTGCACCAGCTGTCCGAGGCGGAACTGCGGCTAACCAATCTGGTGACGACGGATGCCGTCGCCGATGTGCTGCCTCATCTGGGCAAAGAGATCAGCGCACCCGTGGCTGCGATGGTCAACAAGCCGATTCAGGATCGCCTTGTCGATACGCCGCCCGTAGCGTCGAAGCCAACCAAGACAGCGGAAGCGTCGGCGCCAACGGGAGGCGCGGCTGTGCAAACACCGGCTCGGCCGCAGTAATCCAATCAGCTTTCAGCACTGGTGAGCTGGTCGCTGTGCAAGCCGTTCTTCGCCTCGATCTGGCCGATGGCATCGACAACCGCCTCAAAGGTCAGCATGGTCGAGGCGTGGCGCGCCTTGTAGTCGCGAACCGGCTCGAGCAAGGCGATATCCGCCCATTTGCCTTGCGGCGGTGCACCGTTTTCCTTCAGCATGCGAAATACGGTGTCGCGCAGTGCGCGCAGTTCGCTCGCGGTTGATCCGACCACGTGCTGCGCCATGATCGCGGAGGAGGCCTGGCCCAGCGCGCAGGCTTTCACGTCGTGAGCGAAGTCGGTCACGACCGGCCCGTCCATCTTGAGGTCGATCTTGACCGTGGAGCCACACAGTTTGGAGTGGGCCGTGGCTGTGGCATCGGCGTCGGCAAGCCGGCCGAGCCGCGGAATATTGCCCGCGAGTTCAATGATCCGTTTATTATAGATTTCGTTCAACATGGGATTGCAGCCCCGGCTTTTGCCGTCGTTTTACGCCGTTTTGACCCGGGACGCCCTAACCCGCCCTTGGCGGCCCGGTCCATGACCCTATATATGTCTCTGCGCCGGAAAATACAGCCGGGTCATTGCTGCCCGGCGCCGAAATAAGAACTATAGTCGGCGGTTGCGGTGTTAAGATAATTGGAGTCTGGCGTCTGGTGGCTTGGTTTTGCCGCCCGGTCTGCCCGGTGACACTCCGGCCCGAAAGCCGGTCGAACGGAGTAAAGATGGACGCCCTAATCAAAACTTTGCGCACAGGCAAACCCCTGGAGTCCAAGGCTGCCGACCCGAAACCGCTGGATTCTCGTGCCGCGGAACTGGATCCCTCGGATTATCTGGATGCGGCGGTTCGCGAGGATCAACCGCGACCGTCACGGGCCGAGGCCGAGCAGGCGGTTCATACGCTGCTGGCCTACATGGGGGAGAACACCGCGCGAGAAGGACTGATCGATACCCCGCGCCGGGTGGTCGAGGCCTTCGACGAACTGTTCCAGGGTTACCGGCAGTGTCCGGCCGAAGTGCTCAACCGCACGTTCGGCGAGACCGCCGGTTATGACGATTTCGTTCTGGTGCGTGACATCGCCTTCACGTCGCACTGCGAGCATCACATGATGCCGTTTTACGGCAAGGCGCATATCGCGTATGTCCCGGTCGAGCGGGTGGTCGGACTGTCCAAGCTGGCGCGTCTGGTCGATATCTTCGCGCGCCGCCTGCAGACTCAGGAACACCTGACCGCGCAGGTCGCGGCTGCGATCGACGAAGTGCTCAAGCCGCGCGGTGTCGCCGTGATGATCGAGGCCGAGCATACGTGTATGTCGGTGCGGGGTGTCGCGAAGCACGGTGCGTCCACCTTGACGACGCGGTTTACCGGCATCTTCCGCGACAACCACGCGGAACAGGCGCGATTTCATTCGATGGTGCGCGGCGCGAGCCGCTGATCCGGGGAAATTCGCGCCGGATCAATTCCCTGACGCAAACGCCTCGCGTTGCCAGCGATCCGTTCTGCCCCGATTCGGGCGCTACATAATCATTTGACTCTATCGCATTGTTTAAGCGTGATTTTTACGTGACGTTGAAGCAAAGCTTCAGCGTCACTTGTCATCATCATTCGGGGGCAGCCGTGTCTTCATCCGCCGCTTCGCCAAATCCTGCCAATGACATTGAAGAAGGTCTGGTTTTGCGTCCGAAATTCGACGCCGCCGGGCTCGTCACCTGCGTCACCACGGATGCTGCTAATGGCGACGTGCTGATGGTGGCGTACATGAACGACGAGGCGCTGCGCAAAACCATCGACAGCGGTGAAGCATGGTACTTCAGCCGTTCGCGTAAACGGCTATGGCGCAAGGGTGAGAGCTCCGGTCACGTCCAGCGTGTCGTCGAGTTGCGCGTCGATTGCGATCAGGATGCGGTCTGGCTTCGAGTCGAGCAGCAGGGCGGTGCCGCGTGTCACACCGGTCGGCGATCGTGTTTCTATCGGGCGGCGGTTCGTGGCGAGGGCGGTTCCGGGAAGCTGGTCCCTGTCGATGCCGACAAGCTGTTCGATCCGGCGCAGGTCTACGGCAAGCCGTCCTGATCGCCGCGGGCGTTTACCGGCAGCTAACCATCGCGCTTAACTGACCATTAACCATAATCCCCGAGGTTAGACCCGGAGCGGTGTAAGCCGTCCGTGCGATCGATCCGCGCTGTTTGGGAGAATGGCGGGCTTTGACGCGGTGACTTTGGCGCGTGTTGCGTCGGAGTGCGCATATAGTTTTGCGGGGAGCAGGGCACCAACGATGACGGTCGACGCAGCAAGCGCATCCGCAAGCGTCGTCCCGTCGCGCACACGGATCGCGGGCGCTATTCAGCAAGCGGCGGCCACGACCGGCACCAACTTTGAGTATCTGCTTGCTACCGCCAAGATGGAATCCAACTTCGATCCTGGTGCCCGGGCCACCACGTCTTCAGCGCGCGGACTGTTTCAGTTCATCGACCAGACCTGGCTCGGCACAGTGAAAGAAGCCGGTCCGGCGCTCGGCTACGGCCAGTACGCCGATGCGATTTCCAGGTCGTCGTCAGGTGTCTATTCGGTCAGCGATCCTGCGGCGCGCAAGGCGATCCTTGATTTGCGCGATGACCCCGCCGCCAATGCCGCGATGGCTGGCGTGCTGACGCATTCCAACAGTTTCAAGCTGGTCAGCGCGATCGGGCGTCGTCCGACCGATGCTGAACTCTACATGGCGCACTTCATGGGCGTCGGTGGCGCCAGCAAGCTCATAACCAATGCTGAGAGTAATCCGAACGTCACGGGGGCTAGTCTGTTTCCCAATGCGGCGGCGGCCAACCGTCCGATCTTCTACGATCGTGGTGGCCGCGCTCGCACGGTGTCGGAAGTCTATTCGGTGCTGACCTCGCGCTATGCCGCCGCAGCAAATTCGAGCGCAACTCGCTCGGTGATGGCGTCGGCGGGCGTCGCGCCATCCAACATGTCGATGCCTGTTCGCATGGCATCGGCTACTGCGCCCGCCGACAATGCCGCGTATCTCGCCAGCTTTCCGGACGTCCGCAACGTGAAGGGGAGCACGTCGGCAAATGCCGCGCAGCCGTCGCAGGATGTCTCGTTCCGAACGCTGTTCCAGACCGGGACGCGGTCGCAGCCGGTCTCGCCAGCCGTGCAACAGCTCTGGGCCAACGGCACATCGACGCCGGCACTTCCGTCGACGCCGGAAGTGCGCGCGCCACAACCGTTCGATCTATTCAGCGACCGCGCCGGCGTGTTCAGCAGCTAGCGCCACAATCACTTCTCCAAGAGCGCTGACGCATTAACGCATCATCAATCAATGCAAACAGTTATGGTGAACTGTTTGTTAAGCGTCGTGGTTTATTTTGTATGACAGTGATGTCGCGCCGCGATGTCGTCTCGTTGCGTAAGCCGGAACTAGCATGATCGTTCGGCAGTTCATTTCCTGGGTCCGTACCGCTCCCTCCGGGGAGCGCGCCGAAGCCACGCGGTCGCTGGCTCGCGCTTGGCTGATTTCCGATTTGTCCGAGGACGATCGCGCCGCCGCGGAAGGCGCGCTGCTGATGTTGCTCGACGATGCGTCGCCGTTGGTACGGCAGGCGATGGCCGAAGTCTTTGCGCGCAGCCACGAAGCTCCTCCGGTCATTGTGCGGGCATTGTCGCTCGATCAGCCGTCGGTGGCGTTGCCGATTCTCGAACACTCCCCGCTGTTGATCGATGCCGATCTGGTTGATCTCGTCGCCACGGGATCGAGCGATGTGCAATGCGCGATTGCCCGTCGGATCAATTTGCCAAGCCCGGTGTGTGCTGCGATCGCCGAAGTCGGCTCGCCGGCTGCGGCGTTGGAGTTGATCGAAAACCCGTATGCAGCGCTCGCGCCATTTTCGTGGGATCGCATCGTGGAGCGCCACGGGCATCTTGCCGCGATCCGGGAATCGATGCTGGCGCTGGACGGTCTGCCGGCCGCGACGCGGCTCGCGCTGGTCGCCAAATTATCGGATACGCTGGCACAATTTGTTGTCGCACGGCGGTGGCTCAGCGCGGATCGCGCCGGGCGCGTGATCTCGGAAGCTCGCGAACGCTCGATGGTGAACGTGGCAACGCGCTCGCGCGGCGATGACATGCGCGGACTGGTCCAGCATCTTCGCGCTACCGGACAGCTGACGGCGGGATTGATCCTGCGTGCGTTGCTATCCGGAAATCTCGAACTGTTCGATCAGGCGCTGGTAGAACTCTCCGGCCTTGCACCGAGCCGTGTTGCGGCGCTGGTCCATGATCGCGGTGGTGTCGGCTTGAACGCTCTGTTGACGCGCTCTGGTCTGCCGGAATCGAGCTTCCCGGCTTTCCAGGCGGCGCTCGAAGCCACTCATGAGATCGGCTTTGTCGGCACGGTCGCGGGAGCTGCACGCTTGCGGCGGCGAATGGTGGAGCGTGTGCTGACACGCTGCGAAACGGACGAAAGCGTTTCCGAAGCACTTCTGATCTTGCTGCGCCGTTTCGCCACCGAGTCCGCGCGCGAGGAGGCCCGCGTGTTCTGCGATGAACTGGTAGCCGATGACGTCGATATTGCGCCCGAGCACCAACGCATCGCGGCGTAGTGCGAAATTCGACCGGTCGTCAAACGCGGCACGGGTTTTTCATCATTCCAATAGCAGCTCAATGCAAGAAGCCGGGACGGATCCGGCTGGAAGGCAATTCGGTGCTGCCGCTCGTTCAGTCTCCCGGCACGATGCTCGGCGCAAGAACGGCCTCGAGGTGTTCAGGCCGTTCACGATTGATGGCGACAAGATATTCATCGGCAACGCCACGCAACCGTTTGCTCAACTCGTTGGCCACCCCGATGCGCTGGCTATTTGATTGCTCACGCACGATGGCCTGGATGGCGTTAATGTGATGCGCGATCAAATCGCCGGGCACCTTGGTCAGGTCCGGGGCATGCTCGATGATGCGGCACAGGCTTTCTGCGGTCGCGCCTGCGGTCGGATAGCCGAAGGTCGCGGCATCGCCCTTGATGTCGTGCGCGGCGCGAAACAACTCATCACGCGCGAGCGCCGAAAACCCGTCCTTCAGAATGACTGCATGCGCCGCTGCTAGCCGGTCGCATTCGATGGACATCCATTTCTCGAATTCACCCGACAGATCCTGCAGCGCTTGTTCGGCCCGCGCGACAGGATCGTCGAAATCCTTGTCCTCGACGTAACGCATCACGCCTCGCAGCGGATTGGGCTGGGTGATGACGTGGTGATCGGCGAAAGCCTTCACTTGCAATGTCGGCGGCTTCGGTCGGGCCATGGTGGCGTCCTGAGATGGCTATCCGGGCATACGGGCTTTGTCGAGCAGCGATGGTTGTTGCATCACTTCCATCGCGCCACCGGTGCGGCGTTCCGGTCCGACGTAGGAATTGGTGGTGTTGCGGCGGCGATCAGGCCCGAAGTAATTTTTCGTTTTGATGAAAGGTCGCGGATTGGCCACGACATTCATGATGCGCTGATACAAGCCCTTCGCGGAAATCGGCTTGGCAAGGAACTCGGTCACGCCGGCGTCGCGGGCCAGGGTTACGCGACGCTTCTCGGAATGTCCGGTCAGCATGATGATGGGAGCGTACGGATTGCCGTTGGCATCCGGCTGGCGGATCATCTGCGCCAGTTCCAGCCCGTCGAAGATCGGCATCGACCAGTCGGTGATGACGATGTCCGGCACATAATGGCTGAACATCTCCAGCGCCGTGGCGCCGTCTTCGGACTCGTAGACCTCGCGTGCTCCGAACGAATGCAGCAGCGTGCGCAGAATGCGGCGCATATGCGCATTGTCGTCGCAGACAAGAAATCGCAGCTTGTTGAAATCGATACGATACATGGATCGGCTCTGCGCGGGCCGGCGACAAGCCGGTATACCTCGCGTTAACTATATCGAGCCGTCGTTAACGAATGGTTGCCGGCGCGGGGGAGGCCTGCTCGAGACTAGTAGTTGAACTGCTCGCTCAGGATGCGCTCTTCGAGACTGTGGCCGGGGTCGAACAGCATGCGCATCGAGATCGTTTTGTCGGATAGGATCTCGACGCGCTGCACGTTGCGCGCCTCGTCGTGGTCGGCCACCGCGGCGACCGGTCGCTTGTCGCTTTCCAGCACCTCGATGACGACAAAGGCCGTGTTCGGGAGCAGGGCACCGCGCCAGCGCCGAGGCCGGAAGGCGCTGATTGGAGTGAGCGCCAGCAAATCGGCATTGATCGGCAGGATCGGCCCCTGCGCCGAGAGATTGTAGGCGGTAGACCCTGCCGGGGTCGCGACCAAGACGCCGTCAGCGACAAGCTCGGGCATCCGTTCGCGCTCATCTATCAGGATACGCAAGCGCGCAGCCTGGTGTCTCTGCCGGAAAACTGAAACCTCGTTGATCGCATGATGAATGTGCACCTGTCCGTGAACATCGGTTGCGCGCATCAACAAGGGATGGATCACTGTGTCGCGGGCCGCGGCCAACCGCGCGTAAAGGTCTTCCGAGCGATACTCGTTCATCAGGAAGCCTACGGTGCCGCGATGCATCCCGTAGATCGGCTTGTTGGAGCGCATCTGCTGGTGCAGCGTTTGCAGCATCAAGCCGTCGCCGCCGAGCGCAACGACGACGTCAGCCTTGGCTGGACTGTGATTGCCGTAGGTTTTCACCAGGCTGGCGAGCGCCTGCTGCGCCTCCACACCGGGACTCGCGACAAAGGCGATCCGCTCATATCGCGTGGGTTTGATCATGAAGCGTCGGCCTCTGCTGCATTTGACGGCGTGAATGGGTAACGTCGGCGCAGCCGTCGTCTATACACCCATGCATCGCTTGTCGAGACGGCAATTAAGGACGCTTCGCCGGGCTTGTCGAGGGCGTTAGCGGCAAATGGTTATCGTCAAAAACCACGGCCGGCGTCGCGGCAACGGCGCGCCGGCCTCTCATGTTCGGAAATCGCGGTACGGCTGCGGGATATCAGTAGACCAGTCCGGTGCCGGGCGCCTTCTCCAATGCTGCCGCCAATGACCGGTACTCCGCACAATCCGTGCCGCACAAAGCTCCGATCCGGGTGAGGTGGTACTGCGCCTGATCCCGGTTGCCCTGCTCGATCTGCCACAGGCCGTAATATTGCCACGTGCGGACGTGTCCTGGGTCGGCCTTCAGCGCCCGTTCGTACCAGACCTGGGACACCTTGTAGTTGCCGAGCTTGCGATATGAATAGCCGATCAGATTGGCGACATCGGCGCGATCGTCGTGGTTCAGCGCCTTGAGTTGATCGATCGCGGCCGCGTAGTCATGGTGATCGTAGATCGTGCTGTAAGCCGTCTTGAAGCCTTGAAGGAAGACCGGATCGTCAACGCTCGAACTGCTCTTCTTCGATTTCTTGCTGTCCTTGGGTGCCGACTTGCTGCTCGGTGGCGGTGAGGAGGGTTCGTCGGACCCGGCGGCGAAAGTCGGCGTGGTGACGGAAGGGACTGCGAGCGCCAGGGTCAATACCGCGGCTGCCGCCCATTCGATTGCAGATTTGCTCATGGCTTCTCCTGTTCATGCGCGTCGAACGCGTGCAATGCCCCACCATCAAACATCCTGGAAGCGCCGATATTCCATCACGGTTGGTGGAACGTGTCACGAGATTTGCCGGGGATGAGCCGGCAGGATGTTGCGACTGCGATCACAAGATCATGACCAACAATTCATCAAGATGAATGAAGCCACACGTGCCGCTTCAGGGTGGGTTCAGCGTGGGCGACCTAACGTCGGTACATGATCGACGAGCCCGGCCAACTGACCGGTCAACTTCGTGATCGAACAGGAGATGACCATGCTGAAGACGATTTCCGCTGCGCTGCTCGCCGTTTCAATGCTCGCTGCTCCGGCGATGGCGGCAAGTGCTGCCAAGACGGTGACGCCGGTGACCAAATCCGCAACCTTCCACGGCAAACATCTGAATTCCCATGTGCTGAAGGCGCAGGCCCATATGAAGCGCGGCAAGCACCATCACGCGCGGCATTTCCATCATCATCGGCACTATGCCGCCAAGAAGATGCATCTTAGCCAGATGCATCGTCACTAAGGCGACAAATCCCAGCTATTCGGCCGATCGCGCCGCGGTTGCTCCGTGCAGCCGCGGCGTAGTCGTGTGCAGGCTATTGCCATGAGGGCTCGTCGTACACAAATTGTCGACCGTTGTAGTCTCATGGTTTGGTCCAATGACATTGAAATCGGCGAGTCGTTTGCTGGCGTGTTTGGCGCTTTGCCTGGCGGTGGGCGTCGTCGGGTCGATCTTCACCGCACCTGAAATTCCTGGCTGGTATGCCGGGTTGACCAAGCCGTCCTGGACACCGCCTCCGTTTGTTTTTCCGATCGCCTGGACTGTTCTCTACGTTCTTATGGCAACCGCACTATGGCGTTTATGGGATCGCGTCGCGCCGTCTCGGGCGCGCCAGATCGCGATTGGCTGGTTTTTCGTACAACTCGTCCTGAACTCGGCGTGGTCGCCAGTGTTCTTCGGCTGGCATGGCACCCGCGCTGCGCTGGCGGTGATCGTTGCACTTTTGATTGCGATCATCGTCACGATTCTCGCAAGTCGTCGCATCGATGGTGTCGCAGCGGCGCTGCTGCTGCCATATCTGGCATGGGTCGCTTATGCCACGACGATCAACGCCGGCGTCGTTGTGCTGAACTGATTGCTTACAAGAATTGATCTGCAATCGCGTCGAAGCCGCGGCGCCAGCACTTGGCATATTCCGGATCAAGCGGCGTCGCTTCCGAAGCCATGCGGATGGCGACTAACTCGGCTTCGGGATGGATGTAGATCCACTGGCCATGGATGCCGAGGGCGCACAGAACACCGACGGTCCGATCGATCTGATACCACTTGCTGCGATAGCTTCCACCCGGAAACAGTTCGGCGAAATCACCCTTGGCCCAGGCAGCGGACGTGTCTGCCTCGTTGATGTCGTCGATCCACCATCCCGGCACGACCTGCTGACCGTTGGCGATGCCGCGCTGGCGGATCATTTCGCCGAAGCGGGCGAGATCGCGTGGCGTCACGCAGATACCGCCGGCGGCCCGCATCGCATTGCGCGAGTCGACGGTGATATAGGCGTCGCGTTCGGCGCCAAGCGGTATCCAAAGATACTCGCTGATGATCTCCGCCAATGGCTGATCGCAAGCGCGCTCGTAAACCCAGCCGAGCACGTCGGTGTTGGTCGACACATAGTGAAACGTTTCGCCGTGCTTGTTGCCGTCGGGGCGCATCGAGGCAAGGAAGCGGCGCTGGTCGAGCGTCTCGCGCCCATGTGGGACCGGATCCCAGCCGACGGCGTAGCGATAGCGGATCACGTCGCCATCGGGATCGTCATAGTCTTCGATGAAGCGGATGCCGACCACCATGTCGAGCAAGTGGCGCACGGTGCAGTCGCCGTAGACCGAGGCTTTCAGTTCGGGGATGTAGTCGACCACCAGATCTTCGGGATCGAGCAGGCCGCGATCCGTGAGGATTCCGCCCAGCGCACCGCAGATCGATTTGCTCACCGAGAACACAATGTGCGGCGTGGTTGCGTTCATGCCGTTGGCATACCACTCCGCGGTGATGCGGCCGCGCCGCATGACCACCAGTGCGTCGGTGTGCGTGGTCTTGAGTGCGCGATGCAGCGTCGTCAGTTCGCCGTTCAGTCCTTCGAACTCGGTCTGCATGATATCTTCGAGGCTGGAGTCCAGCGGTACGCCATGACCGGACGCCGGGATGTTCGCCGTCGGTAACAACCGCCGGACATTGTGAAAACTCCAGCTGTTGAACGGCCGGGTTCGCCAGTTCGCGAGGGTAACAAGCTTGTCCGAGGTCGGCGGGAAATCATTCATCAGGTCGTGAAACGTCATGCTTCTCTCCGATGCCTGCGCCACCGAGTTCCGGCCGCAAGTCGTTGTCATGCTGTCATTATTTGCCTGGAACCGCGATCCGCGATGTGAGTTCGGCCGTGCCCTCATATGTCAGGCGCTGCCGTCGACGCTCCTTTCACGCCCGCATTGAACCAGAAGTGTTCCTGAAAGGACACAGATACGTACTATCGCTGCTTTTTGTTCGCCGCCAAGCAACCAAATTGACGCCACGTTGTTTGACGAGTCTGGCAGGGCTAACAAGGGGATCTTCGATGAAAAAATTTCTGCTCGCTGCGGCTGCGACCGCCATCTTCGTCGCGCCTGCTGCGGCCGCTGATTTGCCGCCGCGTCCGTATACCAAAGCGCCGCCGGCTTACACGGCTCCGGCTGTTGTCTACAACTGGACCGGCTTCTACATCGGCGGACACATTGGGGGCGGCTTCGGTGGTGACAGCTTGCAGGGTAGCGACGCGCGCTTCCTCGGTGGTGTGCAGGGCGGCTACGATTATCAGTTCGCCAATAACTGGGTGATGGGTCTCGAGGCCAACTATAGCTGGCTTGGATCGAGCGGCGGCGGCGTCGTGTTCCCCGGCGGGACCATTGTATCCGGCAATAACAGCGGCCTTGGTTCTGTCACCGGCCGGCTCGGCTATAGCTGGGGTCCGACGCTGCTTTACGCCAAGGGTGGTTATGCATTCCGCGATCGCGATCTCAACGTGACGTTGGGTGGCGTGCCGCAGGGCTTCACCACGAGCGGCAATCGTAACGACGGTTACACGGTTGGCGCCGGTCTCGAATATATGTTCGCACCGAACTGGTCGGCCAAGGTTGAGTATCAATATTACAACTTCGGCAACACGACCTTCACTGCCAGCTCGTCGCCTGAAATCGTCGGCGCCAGTTTCCGCAACGACGAACACACCATCAAGGCAGGCTTGAACTATCGCTTCGGTTGGGGCGGCCCCGCAGCGACCGCCTACTAACGCGGTGCGGCGAGAGCAGTCATTTGTCTAAACGTGAAAAAGGCCGGCGTGACGCCGGCCTTTTTGTTTGCAGGTAGACGGAGGCTTGCACCGCTATTCCGCTTTCTCGTCGTCATGCAATTCGAACGCGCCGAGATGAAACTCCGGCGGCTCATCGGGCGTGGTTGGTAGCGGGACGAGGGTGAATGCTGCATGTGGATGTTTTTGCCAGATCGCGAGATCTTCCGCGGAGATGGTAAGCCAGCCGAACGTGAACAGGTAGCGTCCGGGTTTGGCGGCACGCCCGACCTGTTGCCAATTCACCTTGCGCGCCGCGACATCCATCATGGGTGTCTCGGATGTCTCATGGGCAAGCGGGATATCATCGATGACTCCCCAATTGCGCGCACGCCGATGTCGTACGTTCCGTTCGTCTCGGCGCGCCGGAACGCCAGTCTAGGGCGCATTGGCCGATTGGCAATTTGAACTGATCGGAGAGTGGTGCCGGTTGAGAGGATTGAACTCCCGACCTTCGGTTTACAAAACCGCTGCTCTACCGCTGAGCTAAACCGGCTCCGCGCAGAGAGCTATCAGCGTCGTACCGTCCCGACAAGTCCAGCAGCGCCGCGAAGTCATGCAAAGCGGCAATTTCGACGTGTCGGGACGGGCGGTTGGTATGAAGCGCTATTTGGCGGTCTTGCTTGCGTCGCCCTTTTCGGCGCTGCCGGTCGTATCCCGGCGTTCCTGCGGCGTTTCACCGGTCGCGGGTTTGCCGGTTTGGGCATCGTGACCAGAGGCCTCAGGCGCATTGGCGGGGGCGGATTGCTTGGAGGGCGGCTGATTGACGCCGCCCTGGTTGGTGGTCTGAGCGAGTGCGAGACCGGACACGGCCATCGCGGCGGTGATGACCGCCGTTGCGAGTATGTTTTTTCCCATCAGTTCCTCTCGTGTCATGGACAATTCCACAACGGACCGGTCGTTCCCGGCCGAAGCGGACATCATGACGCAGCCTTTGTTCCGGATGAGGTCGCTTCCCGGGAGTTTACGTAATTCAGACAATTGAATTCGAGGGGGCGCTTGCGCGTTAGCCTTACCGTGAAATTGGACGGCAGCTTTAACTTCTGCGAGCGGTGCCTGCTTTAAGATAAGGCTGCAATTGAAGGGTTTCCTCGCATGCGGGCCTTGCTGGCATTTGCTGTATCGATCGCGATGACGTTAACGGCTTCGGCCAATGACGGATTCTCGGTGGTGATTCCGGGCCGTCCTGGGGTGCCGATCATGATCAACGGCGTCGATGCGTCGTATGCTGTGATCGAGAGCGATTGGGGGTTGGCCCGCGGCATCCACATGCAGCCGACTGTCTATGGCGGCCGATACATCGATCGCGAGCCGCGCGTCGGGCACTATTATCCGAGCGCGGGTCATCGGCCCGGCTATGGCCGATTGGAAATCGAGCCGCCGGCAAATCGCAAGTTGCCGCGACCGGCTGAAAGTTTCCATCAGTCATGGGGTGCGCAGTCCGCACCGCCGGCCCCGGCCGAAGTTCCGCTTTATCCGCCGATGGTGCTTCAGGCGCCGCGCGACATGGGCGTTCCGCATCCGCGGCCGCGATACGACGCCCGCCCCCAGCCTTAGTTCGAAGCTGATTGCCACAGGAGAGATCGTTATGCGTCAGATGTTGTCACGAGTTATTGCAGCGATGGCCGTTGTCGGCCTCGGGACTGTGCCGGCAGTGGCGTGCGGTGGCGTGGTCGCCGCCGGTTGTGCGCCCTGCGGCCAGGCTTGGGTCAGCCCATGCGGGCAGGGCGCCTGGGCTTATCCGAATTATACCGCGTACAGCTATCACCAGCGCCTGACCGATCCGGATGCGCTCTTTGCTCCTCGGGCAGGGCGTTATTTCTACGTGAACCAGGGCCCCACATTTACTGGCCCCGGCATGTGGGCTCCCGTGCCGGTCTATCGTGAGGGGGCGGTGACGGGGTGGCGCGGTTACAAGCGTGGCTATTATCATTCACGCGTTCGCTATGGCTACGGGCCGTACCACGCGCATCATCATCACCACCACCACGCGCATCACCACGCAAACCAGCGTTGATCGCGGGGTAACGGCTGCTGCTACTGCAACGTGAGGTGACGCGCGGCAGGCTCATCGATCGCCCGTATGCCATCCGGTGTGCGGGCGATTGCTTTTCAGTTACGGCATCAAGCCGAGACGGCTGGCGCAGATGTAAAGCGATAGAGCCGCGGCGTTGGAGACATTGAGGCTCTTGATGTCGCCCGGCATGTCGAGGCGCGTCATCACGCTGCAGGTCTCGCGCGTCAGCTGCCGCAAGCCTTTGCCCTCGGCGCCGAGCACCAGCGCCAGTGGCTGCGTCAGTTCTACCTTCGCAAGATTTTCGCCACCTTCGCTGTCGAGACCGACGGTCATGAAACCGCGCTCGTTTAGCGCGGCAAGGGCACGTGCGAGATTTTGCACCGTCACCATCGGCACCAATTCCAATGCGCCTGATGCCGATTTGGCCAGCACGCCGGTGGCTTCCGGCGAGTGCCGCGCCGTGGTGACGATGGCCTTGACCGCGAACGCCGCCGCCGAGCGCATGATGGCGCCGACGTTATGCGGATCGGTAATCTGGTCGAGTACCAGCACGATGCCGGTTTGCGGCAGCGTATCGATATCCGGCGAGGGCAGTGGATCGGCTTCGGCGAACAGCCCCTGATGCACGGCGTCGGGGCCAAGCAGCTGATCGATGGTTTGCGGCCGCACGATTTCGGGCGCGATTTTGGTCGCGATGTTCTCCTCAGTCAGCCGCCGTGCCGCATTCTCGGTGAGGAGAAGCTTGCGGATTTGCCGCTGCGGATTGGCCAGGGCTGCCGTGACGGTGTGCCAACCATAAAGGATGACGGGGCTGTCGCCGCGCTCTTCACGGTCGCGCCAGGTGCCACGGCGATCCCGGGTACCGCGATTCCCCGGCGCCTTGCCGGCTGGCCGTCCGAATCGCGGCTTTCGATGGTCATGATTCATGCGCGCTTGTCTCACGAGAGCCGAATTATGGCAATTTCAGCCGAAAGGCGCGGTCAGTGGTCGATTTATTCCCGTTGGCTGCGGTTGACTTTGCCATGCCGCATCCGCATAAACGCGCCCGACCGCAGCCCTTTGAAAGGGTGCGCGTTTCAACGTCATCGATGGCCGCACAGCCACCGTCTTGGTGGAGGTGGGTCCGATGGGGTCGAGCGGGGGAGTGTCCCGAGTGGCAAAGGGAGCTGACTGTAAATCAGCCGCCGTATGGCTTCGAAGGTTCGAGTCCTTCTTCCCCCACCATCCTGATTTCACTATGAAATTGCCGCGTTAGGCGGAGAGTTTGCCGAGCTTGTTCCCCCGACTGGTGCAAGTCGGCTCGCCGACGTCGCGTCCGTCTGCAGCAGTCGCTCTGGGGAAGCTATCTCACCGCGAGCGAATGAAGCCGTTGATGGCGGCCACCGCCGAGCCATCCCGCATGAAAAAGGCGTGCGCGCTGCGGGGGCCGCATGGATCCGGAACCGGCGGCCCACGATTGTTGAGCCATTGCACGGCGACCCTTCCGTCGGCCCACTTGGCAAAGGTCGCTACCGCAGACGGCGGTGAGACATCGCATGCATCCGCGCGGTGATGGATGGCGAGTGTACGCGGAAGCTTGGCCGGCGAGCTCAATTCGCTGCGAACGCCATCGTAGGCGCCGGAGACCAGCACGACGCCGCTGACTTGCGCACCGGCGACCAGTGCCCGTGCGACATCGATGGTGCCATGACCGAAGCCGATCAGGATGACTTTGCGGCCCTTGGCTGCCTCGGTCCGCGCGATCGAGACAGCTTCGCCTGGGGAGGTGCTGACGACGGCCGAGGTGCTGCCACTGCCGATGCGGTACTTGTTTCTGACGAGGAAGTCGCTCGATCCAGCCTCCGCGCTGTCGGGCATCAGGATAGCCGCGCGACTCTGTGCTGCGGCCGAATCGAATGAGGCGAATGAGCCGAGCAGGGCAGCCGCCATGCCAACGCTTCGGAGCAGGGTGAAGATTCTGCCAGCTATCATGTGGTTCGCTTCGCTCCGAAGGATGTCCTCACCAGTAGCGGTCGAAACATGTGCGGCCGATCGGCGGCCAACTCGCGGCGATCATGCGTCGCCGGTACGGCTTGCGCAACCGGATGCCCGAATTCTGTTGCTGAAAATCCTCAGCGCATCGTTGAATCGGGGGCGTTGCCGTTTTCCTTTTGACTGTGCGGGGCTGCATACCGTTACGTGAGATCGCTGGGCCAAGGACGACGACGATGTTTGAAGCAATTATCGCGATCTGTGTTTTACTGAGTGGAGCTATTTTCCTCGCCCATGCCGTTGACGGCTATCGGTCCGGACAAAAGCGCGCGGCCTGAGCCGACACAAGCCGGCTCAGTCCGTCCCTTCGGGCTGATCGGCGTTTTGAATTTCCCGATAATGGCAGCGAAGGCAGGGGCACTGCCCCCTTTGCCACTGATCGTAACTTCCGCAAGCGCGCCACCGCTCGCTTGCAGTCAGGTCAGGCCGTTTTGATCCATACCGCCTTGACGTTGAGATACTCCTCGACGTGCTGAATGCCGGATTCACGGCCGTAGCCGCTCATCTTGTAGCCACCAAACGGCACGGCCGGGTCCATCGCCTGATAACAATTGACCCAGACCGAGCCGGCACGGATCGCCTTGGCGAATTTGTGCGCCTTGCTGACATCGCGCGTCCAGACGCCGCTGCCGAGACCGAAATTGGTGGCGTTGGCGCGCTTCGCCAGTTCTTCGGGATCGTCGAAGGAGATCGCCGAGATCACCGGCCCGAAGATTTCCTCCTGCGCGATGCGCATCTCATCACGGACATTGGCGAAGACCGTGGGTGGCACGAAGTAGCCTTTGTCGAGCTTGCCTTCGGTCAGGCGACTGCCGCCGACGACGGCGGAAGCGCCTTCTTTCTGCCCGACCTCGAAATAGCTGGTGACGCGCGTGAGCTGCTCCTGCGACACCAGCGGTCCGATCTGGACTTCGGGGTCAAGTCCGTTGCCGACCTTCAGGCCCTTGCCGAATTCGGCGACCTTGCTGACGAACTCGTCGTAGATGCGTTGCTCGACGAAGAGCCGGGTCCCGGCGCTGCAAATCTGGCCGGAGTTGGCAAACACCGCCATCGCCGCGCCGGGCACCGCCGCGTCGATGTCGGCATCGGCAAAGACGATGTCAGGCGATTTGCCGCCAAGTTCGAGCGAGACGCGCTTGAGGTTGCCGGCCGAGGCCCTGACGATGGCTTGCCCGGTGAGGTGCGAGCCGGTGAACGCCACCTTGTCGACGTCGGGATGCGCGGCAAGCGCCGCGCCCGCGGTCTCGCCGTAGCCCGGCACGACGTTGATGACACCGGGCGGCACGCCGGCCTCCAAGGCCAGTTCGCCCAGCCGCAGCGGCGTCAGTGGCGCCTCCTCGGCAGGCTTGAGCACGACGGTGCAACCGGTAGCCAGCGCCGGGCCGATCTTCCAGATGCTGGCGGTCAGCGGGCTGTTCCACGGAATGATGGCGCCGACGACGCCGACCGGCTCCTTCAGCGTATAAGAGAAGATCTCGCCCGGCAGCGAGTTCTCGATGGTCTCGCCGTGGATCGACGTGGCCTGACCGGCATAGAACCGTAGCATGCCGAGCACGCGCAGCCGGCCGCCGCGCGTGCGGCTGAGCGGCGCGCCCATATCGAGGGTATCCAGCGTGCTGAGTTCGTCGAAATGCCTTTCGACGAGGTCGGCGAACCTGAGCAGCAGGTTCTGCCGTTCGAATGGCGTGAACTTGCTCCACGGGCCTTCGAAGGCCCGGCGCGCCGCCGCCACGGCCTTGTCGATATCCGGTTTGTCTCCTTCGGCAACCGTCGCCAGCAATTCGCCCGTGGCCGGATTGTGCGTTTCGAACGTCTTGCCCGACGTGGCGTCAATCCACTGACCGTCGATCAGCATCTTCTTTTTGCCGCCGTCGGCATAAGGATGACGATTGATGGGAATCGGTTGAGCTTGTGCCATGAGAGCCTCCCGTTTGTTGATCTTGTCGCGATCGTTATATTGATTTGGCTATAATGGTTGGCGTTGAGCCTAGCACGTCCGGATATCGCATGGCAGCCAGCCGCGGCAGGGCCGCAATGGACGATCCGGCGATTGCGGCGCGCTGCCGCACGCTGCCCTTCGGAGGCACCCAATTAACCCGGTATCAACCTCTTTCTTGAAGCCTGAGGGGCAGGAGATTGTGCCGTGGCGAACCGACGCGATTCCAGATTTGGCGATTCCAAGGACGTCGGACTGCGGTCCGCACGTGCCTACCCGCGCCCGGTGGAGACAGAGGGGACCCGGTTGGCGAATTGGCCGCCGCCGTATCGTGGCAAGGAAAACAAGCCGGTCATCATGAAGCACAAGTCCGGCGAAGTACCGAAGAGGGCCAAGCCGCGGGGCTGGCGGCTGACCCGCGCCATATTCTCCGAGTTCGCGGACGATTGACCGCAGTCCTCGCCGGGCCGGGGGGACATATTCGCCACCGGAAATTACCCGCCGGGGCGGTTGAGACCTGTGCGGTGCCGTGATAGTTCATCGCCGGGTATGCGGGTGTAGCTCAATGGTAGAGCAGCAGCCTTCCAAGCTGAATACGAGGGTTCGATTCCCTTCACCCGCTCCAATATCCTGACATTTCGCTTTTATTTTGGATCGGCGGGCGACGCCGGATAACGCAGGGTGTGCAACCGCAAGCGTGTTCCAAACTCGAATGCACTGTACGACAGGCAATCGCGAAGCGAGTGCTGGAACGTTGCTGCACGTCTCCATTTCTTGACAACCACAAGGAAAGTACAGCTAATTAACTAATATTAACGTGGAGGATTTAATATGAATACTCCTGAAAATGATTTCCAGACGATGTCCAATTCAGGTGAAGACCGGCGCAGATTTCTGGCTGCCTGTGGCAGGTTCGCGGTCGTTACGCCACCTGCCATCACCCTGCTGTTGTCCACCTCGCTCAACTCTTCGGCGATTGCCGGTTCTGGCGGTGGAAAGAACGGTAACAACGGGTTCGGCAACGGCGGCGGTGACGGCAGCCCGAATGGCAAAACCGATATCAATCGCTGACCTGGCTGCGCGCTTGAGGCCCTCGCGCGGCTCATCGATAATCCAGTAATCGCGTGCTGCGGTCGAAAGACCTGCTGACCAAGCGCGGTCGTGCGTGCGGCGCAACAGAGACGTAGCCGCGCCATTCCACATATGTGGCACATCGGAGGCTGCAAAACCTCGGTGTCACCGAATTCTTGCCAAACTTCCTAATCAAACCCCGAGTATGAATTTTTGTTCATTCTGCTCACGGGGGACAGTGTGCCGATCAAGAACGTCGTCATACCAATCGAGACTGAATATCTGGAAGAAGCTGCGCGCGTGCGACGCATTTCCCGCACCCGCCTCGTTCAAATCGTGATGGAAAAAATCGTAACCGATCAGCTCGTCACCTCTGTGCTCAATGACGACGATCGTGAGCATACGATTGAAAGCAAACCGAGATACCGGCGGTTCCAGCCGCGCGGGTAGGGCATCGAAGAAGCGCGCCGTCAGGTTCCGGTGCGGTCGCGTGATGTAACAGCTTTGGATGTCTTGGGGCGGCCCGCCGTCAATGCCAACGTCGTAACGGCGACTACACGGTCGATAACGCCGTCGACGTCATCGAGATCGCATAGGCCTTCCGAGAGTTTATCCAACCGTTCGCTGTCGCGAATGGTCTGATGCGCCATTGCGAGCGCAAAGTGCAGTCCCCAGTAGATATCGACATCTGCACAGCCGGGCAGCGCGCGCCGCATCGCTGCGGCAAAGCGCCGAAGGTGGCTGATCTCGCGATTGCGGATCTTGCGGATCGGCGGTACCGCCTCAATCGACGCGCGGATCATGAAACGCGCGGCGGTCGAGCGTTGCTTTTCCGGACCAAGGCAGCCGCGTAGCGTCGGCCCGACCAGTGCACGCATCACAGCTTCGATTGGCGCGCGGCCGCCGCCCGCGTCTTCGGCAGCTTTCAATTCCGCGAGCCGTTCATGATTGAGCACAATGCTGCGCGTCACAAACAGCTCCGCGATCAATTCGTCCTTCGATCCGAAATGGTAGTTCACCGCGGCCAGGTTGACGTTGGCCTCGGCGACAATGTCGCGCAAGGTGACGTCCGAGAAGCCACGCTCGGCGTAAAGACGCTCGGCGGCGCTGAGAATCGCCGTTCTGGTGTGGTCCGTAGCCATCGCCCGTCGCTTCAGCTCGATCATCCGCTCATGGCCCCATGCGCATGGCGCCCAACGCGGTTGTTGCATTTCAAACAGTTGTATGAAACTATCGTTTTACTGTCGGGAAATGTCAATGCGCCACCGGCGCGAATATTTCCTGGCCACTTGCCGGTCGATCTTTCATCGCAGCCGCGACGGCGTCGCGAAAGCTGTGTTGCGGTCGAATATCGACGGCGGGACAGTGCCGCCAAAGTTTGCAACAACCTGTGAGGACCGCCCCATGGACTTCAATATGTCGGACCGCCAGCGCGAATGGCTCGATCGCGTGCAATCGTTCATGACCAAGCATGTGCGTCCGGCCGTGCCGATCTACCGGCAGCAGGATGAGCAGGGCGAGCGCTGGAAGGTGATTTCGATCGTCGAGGAATTGAAGAAGAAGGCGCGTGCCGAAGGCCTCTGGAACATGTTCATGCCGCCGTCGGAGCACGAGGATGATGAATTCCGCGGTGCGGGATTGAGCAATCTCGAATACGCGCCGCTCGCCGAGGAGATGGGCCACATCGGCTGGGCCTCGGAAGTGTTCAACTGCTCGGCGCCGGATACCGGCAACATGGAAGTGTTGATGCGCTATGGCTCGAAAGAGAACAAGCGCCAGTGGCTGCGGCCGCTGATGGAGGGCGAAATCCGCTCCGCGTTCCTGATGACCGAGCCGGCGGTGGCTTCGTCCGACGCTACCAACATCGAGACGCGCATCGAGAAGGATGGCGATCACTACGTCATCAACGGCCGCAAGTGGTGGTCGTCGGGTGTCGGCGATCCACGTTGCAAGATCGCCATCGTGATGGGCAAGACCGATCCGAAGGCGCCGCGTCATCAGCAGCAATCGCAGATCCTGGTGCCGCTCGATTCGAAGGGCATCACGGTCGAGAAATTGCTGCCGGTGTTCGGTTTCGACGATGCGCCGCACGGCCACGCCCAGGTGCTGATGGAAAACGTCCGCGTTCCAGCAAGCAACCTGCTGCTCGGCGAGGGACGGGGATTCGAGATCGCTCAGGGCCGCCTCGGTCCGGGCCGTATCCATCACTGCATGCGCACCATCGGCAAAGCCGAGGAGGCGCTGGAGAAGATGGTGAAGCGGCTGTCGTCGCGCACTGCGTTCGGCAAGAAGATCATCGAGCATTCGATCTGGGAGCAGCGCATCGCCGAAGCGCGCACCGACATCGAGATGAATCGCCTGCTGTGCCTCAAGGCAGCTGACATGATGGACAAGGTCGGCAACAAGACCGCGCAGCTCGAGATCGCGATGATCAAGGTGGCGGCGCCGAACATGGCGCTGAGGATCATCGATAACGCCATTCAGGCGTTCGGCGCTGCCGGCGTGTCCGACGATGCCGGCCTCGCACGCGATTATGCCTCGATGCGCACCATGCGTCTGGCCGATGGTCCGGATGAGGTGCACAATCGCGCCATTGCCAGACTTGAACTTCGGAAGTATTCAAATTCTCCCACTCACTAACTGGGAGCGTCTTGCGGCGCTCCCGCGAAGAAACGAGGGAGCGCCGTAGTGGCCGAAGGTGTCAGGAAGGATGAAGAATATTCCGGCACCAAGCCGGTCGAGGAACGTCATCGGATCGATGAGATTCGCCTCGACGGCTGGATGCGTGAGAATGTCGAAGGCTATCAAGGGCCGCTGACTGTTCTGCAATTCAAGGGCGGCCAGTCCAACCCGACGTATCGGCTCGATACGCCGCAGCGTTCCTACGTTATGCGGCGGAAGCCGTTCGGCAAGCTGTTGCCATCGGCCCACGCGGTGGACCGCGAATTTCGCGTCATTGCCGCGCTCGGCAAGCAAGGCTTTCCGGTCGCGAAAGCCTATGCGCTTTGCACCGATGATGCTGTGATCGGCGCGGCATTCTATATCATGTCGATGGAAGAGGGCCGCGTATTCTGGGATCCGCTGTTACCCAGTCAGCCGGCGGAAGCGCGCCGCGCCATCTTCACCAGCAAGATCGAAACGCTGGCGAAGTTGCACCAATACGAACCGGACAAAATCGGACTCGGCGATTTCGGCAAGCCGGGAAACTATTTCGCGCGTCAGGTCGATCGCTGGACAAAGCAGTATCGCGCCTCGGAAACGCAGCACATTCCGGAAATGGAACACTTGATCGAGTGGCTGCCGCGCACCGTGCCAGAGCAACAGCGCGTTTCCATCGTGCATGGCGACTACCGGCTCGACAACATGATCTTCCATGCCACCGAACCGCGCGTGCAGGCGGTGCTGGACTGGGAGTTGTCGACGCTCGGCGATCCGATGGCCGACTTCACCTATCTCTTGATGCAATGGACCATGCCCGGACTGCAGGGCGCCGATTTCAAGGCGCTCAACATTCCGACGATGGAAGAGGCCGCCGAGATTTACTGCAAGGCGACAGGCCGCGACGGCATCGCCGATCTCAATTGGTATTTCTCCTACAATCTGTTCCGGCTCGCGGGCATTACGCAGGGTATCGCCGGCCGGATACGTGACGGGACGGCGGCAAGCGCCAAGGCGATGGAGTCCGCCAAGCGGACCGTGCCGCTGTCGAAGGCGTCATGGGAGTACGCGCAGAAGGCCGGCGCGGTTTAAGCAACATCATCGAGACGCGATCCGTCCGGATCGCGTCTCATTCTCATTGCAATTCTCTAATTGAGTGCGGCAAAGCCAGCGCCTTGGCGGCTGCGCTTGATGTCTTACAGGTCCGGCGAACGGCGTTCGCCGCACATGACCGATCCGGATACGATCTTGGTTCTCTCCCCCAACCTGCGTGGAAGTCTGCTTATGGCTGTGGCCATGGCGGCATTCACGATGAACGATGCGATCACCAAGGCGGTGTCGGCCGAAATCAACTTTGGCCAGGTCATGCTGGTGCGCGGCGTCTTCGCCATCGTGCTGATCGCGGCGCTGACCTGGCACCAGCGCGCCATACGTCCGCTGCGCACGCTGATGGTGAAATCTGTCGCGCTGCGAGTGATGGGCGAGGTCGGCGGCTCGATTTCATTCCTTGCCGCTATCACGCATATGCCGCTCGCCAATGCCGCGGCGATCTTTCAGGCGTTACCGCTCGCCATCACCCTCGGCGCGGCGCTGTTTTTTGCCGAACCAGTCGGCTGGCGGCGCTGGATGGCGATTGCGGCGGGTTTCATCGGCGTGCTGATCATCGTCCGGCCGGGCGTCGAAGGCTTCAGCCAGTTCTCGCTGTTCGCGCTGATCTCGGTGGCTTTCTGCACCGTGCGTGATCTCGCGACCAAACGCATCCCGTCCGAAATTCCCTCCATGTTCATCACGCTGCTGACGACGATCACGGTGACGCTGGCGGGAGCGGCAATGCTGGTTCCGCTCGGCGGCTGGACGCCGCCTTCCAACCATTCAGTCGGATTGCTGGCGCTTGCCGCCGTGCTGGTGCTGGTCGGCTACCAATGCGTCATCATGGCGATGCGCGTCGGTGATATCTCGGCAGTAGCACCGTTCCGCTACACCGCCTTGGTGTGGGCGATGCTGCTCGGCTATTTTGTCTTCAGCGATGTGCCGGACGCGATGATGATCGCCGGTGCAGCCGTGATCGTGTCGTCAGGCCTTTACGCATTCTATCGCGAACGCCTGCGCGACCGTCTCCGTCGTGTGGCGGCAAGCACTTCCGGCATGCCGCCCGATGGATTGTGAGTGGTGTCGTGACTTGATGTCAGATCGGCTTGCCCGCGTAGGGCATCGATGCGGTGAGGCCGCCATCCACCGGAATTGCCTGTCCGTTGACATATGACGCGTCGTCGCTGGCGAGGAACAGGCCCATCGCCGCGAGTTCGTGCGGCTGTCCGGCACGTTTAAGTGGATTGAGCTGGCCGATCTTGCCATCGGTGCCGCGCTGCTTGGCGTTGTCGAAGATCGGCTTGGTCATGCCGGTCTCGATCAGGCCGGGACACACTGCGTTGATGCGCACACCCGTGCCGGACAGCGAATAGGCCGTGGTCTGGACCAGGCTGATGACACCGGCTTTCGAAGCCGCATAAGGGTGGCCGCTGGCGCCCGACTTCAGGCCAGCCACCGACGCCGTGCAAACGATTGAGCCGTATTTCTGCTTGATCATATGCGGCATCGCATATTTCACCGCGAGGAATGGGCCGATCAGATTGATGCGCAGGATTTCCTGCCAATGTTCGACCGTCTGTTCGGCGAGCGGCACCAGCCCGCCGCTGATGCCGGCGTTGGCCCAGATCGCGTCGAGCCTGCCGTAGGTCGATACGGCTTTTTCGATGAAGGCGATCACGTCTTTTTCCAAGCCTGCATCGGCCATCACCGCTTCGGCCGTGCCGCCTGCCTTGCGCACCTGCGCGACAGTCTCGTTGACGCCATCGGTGCGATCGACGGCGATCAGCTTGGCGCCTTCCTTGGTGAATAGCAGCGATGCTGCGCGCCCGATGCCGCTACCTGCGCCGGTGATGATGACCGATTTGCCTTCGAGGCGACCCATGAAACTCTCCGTGCGTGTTCGCGATGATTGGTGTTTGCCGCCTCGTGGAATTCATACAATGTTTGAAGCAGAGCGCGGCCTATGTGGCCATGTTGGACATGGAGTTGACTTCAGTTCACGCTATATCTCTCTTACGACCGCATGAAACAGTATTGAAGGGTTTCCAGGATGTCTAATGCCGCCAAGCCGGTTTTCACCGCGCAGCACACCGTTCCAAACGGTGCCGTGGCGACGCGCTGGTGGTGGGTGCGTCACGCGCCGGTGCGCGAGGATGGCGGTTGCATCTATGGACAGACCGATATCGGCTGCGATTGCAGCGATCGCGCGGTGTTCGATGCCGTGGCGCGCATTCTTCCGCACAATGCCAAGTGGTTTGCGAGCAATCTCAAACGCACGCACCAGACCGCGAATGCGTTGTGGCAGGCTGGATATCCCAAGCCCGCAACAATGCCGCACGAGCCGGCATTCGCCGAGCAGCATCTCGGGGAATGGCAAGGTCTCAATCGGGCTGCGTTCTTTGCCAGCCGTCCGATCGAGGTCGGCAGCTACTGGTTTGCGCCGATCGACGACCCAGCGCCGGGCGGTGAGAGCTTCATGGATCTCTACACTCGCGTCAAAGGCGCGATCGATCGGATCAACCTCGCGCATGCCGGCGAAGACGTCGTCGTCGTCGCGCATGGCGGCACCATCAAGGCAGCGCTCGGCGTGGCTCTCGGCAATCAGCCGGAGCGGGGACTTGCCTTCACCATCGATAACGTATCGGTGACGCGGCTCGATCATCTGGCGAGCCCGGATCACAGCGGTTGGCGCATTCCGATGGTCAATCAGCAGCCCTGGATCGCCGACCCTTCGCACAATGCCATGCATCAGCCGTCGGGCGCGGAGCCGGTCGGCGCTACCAAACTGGCTTGAACGCCGGCTGACACGCTTCACGTCAGTCGACCCACCAACATTCAAATCTGCAAACGTTCGGGAGAAACGCAATGACTTTGTTCGATATGACTGGAAAAGTCGCAGTCATCACCGGGTCGACGCGGGGCATCGGCCGCGCCATCGCCGAGCGCATGGCTGAGCATGGCGCCAAGGTGGTAATCTCGTCGCGCAAGCAGGACGTTTGCGATTCCGTGGCGAAAGAGATCAACGACAAGTTCGGCAAGGGCACCGCGGTGGCGATCGCCGCAAATATCTCCAGCAAGGAGAATCTGCAGAACCTCGTCGACGAGAGTAACAAGGCGTTCGGCAAGATCGACGTGCTGGTCTGCAACGCGGCATCGAATCCGTATTACGGTCCGCTCGCCGGCATTTCCGATGACCAGTTCAACAAGATCCTCAGCAACAACATCGTCGCCAATAACTGGCTCATCAGCATGGTGGTGCCGCAGATGATCGAGCGCAAGGATGGCTCGATCATCATCGTGTCATCGATTGGCGGGTTGAAGGGGTCGACCATTCTCGGCGCTTACGCCATCTCGAAGGCTGCGGACATGCAACTTGCGCGTAACCTGGCCTGCGAATACGGCAAGCATAATGTGCGAGTGAACTGCATCGCGCCCGGTCTCATCAAGACCGACTTCGCCAAGGCGTTGTGGGACAATCCGGAGAATCTCAAAGCGTCGACGTCGCGCTCGCCGCTGCTGCGTATCGGCATCCCGGATGAAATCGCCGGTGCGGCCGTCTTCATGGGGTCTGCCGCCGGTAACTTCATGACGGGGCAAACCGTTGTGATCGACGGCGGCGCGACGATTAGTTGAAGTATTATCAATCTTCGCGTGAACGGGGGAGTGATTTGGCCGAAGTTGGAGCGGGGCGGGCGGCGCCTCCGCGCCAAACCGGCCAATTGAGTGTAGGATTGAGCCTTTCAGGGTGAGGGTCTCTGTCGCAATTGACCTAGGTAGCCGCTTTGGCCAAGCTGCCTGCTGGATGGGGGCACCACTGCGATGGATATGAAGCAGATCACGTACTTCATCGCGATCGCCGAGCGAGGCAGTATCGCGGCGGCATCGACCGCGGTACGCATTGCCCAGCCAGCTCTCAGCGCTCAAATCAGCAATCTCGAGTCCGAACTCGGTGTGTCGCTGTTCGTTCGCCACAGGCACGGGATGACGTTGACAAGTGCCGGTCGTGCGCTACTCCCGCATGCCCGTACAATCGTCGAAAACGTTCGTCTCGCTCGGGCCGCCGCTATCGACGCCGCAACTGAGCACGCCGGTGCCGTTGTGGTTGGACTGCCAGTGACCACGTCAACGATCCTGACCGTTCCGATCGTGGAATCGGTTCGCCGACGCTATCCGAAAATCGAACTGCGGGTGGTCGATGGAATGAGCGGGGATATCCTCGCTTGGTTGATGGATGGTCGACTTGATATCGGAATCCTCTACGAATCGGATCGCACATTGCCACTCCCAGCGACACCGTTGGCAGCCGACGATGTCTTCCTGATCGGATACAACTGTGCAACGCTGCGACAGCGCGCCGAGATTTCGTTCTCGGAGCTAGCGAATTTTCCGCTCTTCCATACGTCGCGCGAGCATGCGCTGCGGCGGGTGTTGGATCAAATCGCCCATCGCCAAGGCTATTCCTTGCATTACGTCGCGGAAATCGATTCAATTCCGCAAATCAAGGGACTGATTTATCAGGGGCATGGCTATGCCGTGCTGCCCAAGATTTCCTTCGGCGAAGCCGTGAATGATGAACGCCTGTTCTTCACACGAATTCGTAACCCGCGATTGCAACTGCGGAGTTGTATTGCGTTGACGCCGGTGCGTGCCCCATCGCAATCCGTGCAAGGCGTTGCGGCGATTGTCTCGGAGGTGGCGGAAGACTTGATTAGCCGCGAGAAATGGCCGGGCGGCCACTTGCTCTCGCTGGCAACCCGGACAGCATGGGCAAAATGAATTGAAGTTGGCTTGCCAACTTGTTGTGGCGCGAAAGAATACTTCCCGAAAGAACGGCTTTCTTGGCTAATCCATTCGAGTTTGGAGTTTGCTTTCGGATAAAGCAGTATCATCCGAAAGCCGCGTCACATTCAGCTCAATCGGTCCTAGCCTTGCTCGCGGAATTCAGGCGACCAGCGCATCAGTCGCCGCTCAAGCAACTTGAATAACGATACAAGTACAACACCGACCAGACTCAGGACAGTCAATGCGGCGAACATGTCGGCCGAGTTGAGGGTCGCCAGCGACGTGATGATCAGATAGCCCATTCCTGTCGTTGATCCCACGAATTCTGCAATCACAACGCCTATCAGTGAGAAACTGACGGCATTTGGAAGCGCCGTAAATGTCCACCCGAGTGCATTGGGAATCCGGACGCTTCGGGTGATTTGGCGTTCGTTCGCACCCAGTGTGCGGCAAAATTCGATCAACTCCTTCTCGATCGCCATACCGCCTTTGAAGGTATTGAAGAAAACGAGAAAGAACACGATGAACCAGGCTGTCACCACCTTGGATGCGAGACCGAGACCGAAAATCATTGTGATCAGCGGCACGAACGCAATGCGCGGCAATGAGTTGAGCGCAACGATGAAAGGATTGAGCACGATCGCCAGCTCGCGCTTCTGACTGAATAGCAGACCGACAACGAAACCGGTCGAAACCGACAGGACAAGTCCGATCAGCGTAGCAATCAGCGTCGCTTCCAGATGTGGCCACAGGAAGCCTGCTTTAGCGCCAAATGTCCAATCATACAGACGGAGGATGATTGCGGACGGCCGACTGACAAAGAAGGGATCGAAAACGTTGAAATTCTTCGACAGGAACGGAATTCGTGTCCCGATTTCCCAGATTGCGACTGCAAGGCCGACCAGGCCAACCTGCCAGAACGCCAGCCTGAATCGTCGCCAAAAGGCCTTGCGCGCGACTGTTCTAAGCCGATCCTCCCGGCTTAGGCTGAGCGCCTGGACATCGGCCATCAGTGCAAACCTCCAACGAGATCCGCAGGTTGCTGTGCGTCACGGAATTCCTGGCCCAGTACTTTCCAGATGGTGCGGAAATGCTCGGCAAATTCTGGCGTATCCCTAACCGAGAATACATCGCGCGGGTGAGGGATGCTTACATGTTGATCCAGCAATATCCTGCTCGGCGGCCGCGACAATACGATAATGCGGTCCGACAACGTGACAGCCTCATCGAGATCGTGAGTCACCAAGATGATGGTCTGGCGCATCTGCCGCCAGATACTGATCAGTTCCTTGTGCAGCAACGTCCGCGTGTGAGTATCGAGGGCGCCGAATGGCTCGTCAAGAAGTAGCAATTTCGGCTCACAGGCCAGTGTCATGAGTAGCGCGACACGACGCCGCATACCGCCCGACAATTGATGTGGGAATGTATCTTCAAACCCCTGAAGATTGCCGAGCTTTAGAAGTGCTGCCACCTTGTTGTCGATGTCGGCCCGCGGTGTGCTCCTATACTGCAGGCCGAGACTGATGTTGTCGCGGACGCTTCGCCACGGCAGCACGGTATCTTTCTGAAAAATGTATCCCAGCGCGCTCGGCACCGTGCCGGGATTGACGGTTTTGCCGGCAACTTTGACGCGACCGGCCGTGGGCTCGTCGAAGCCGGCGATGATGTGTAGCAACGTGCTTTTGCCGCATCCGCTCGGACCGACAATAGAGACGAACTCTCCTTCATTGATGATGGTCGAGATGTTGCCGATCGCGTGCACATCGCGCGTCTTGGAGAGATAGATCTTTTCAATCCCGTTAAGCTCAATCATGCGAAATCCCAGGCCAGACGGTTGCGATGGCGGACGCTGGCCGATCCTCCGTTGAACAACGGGCGATTGCGAACCAGCGTATCCGCTAGATTTTTACGCCCGCTTTGCTTTGGCAAGGAATTTCATGTCGATCATGTTCTCGAACGGCACTTTTGCCAACTCGGCATCAGTGTACATCTTGCCTTGGCTCATGATGCCGGTCAGCCGATTGTAGGATTCGGCGGTGATTTCGTTACTTTGGCTCCAGACTCCCTTTTTGTAGACATTGAGAGCGCGCAGGATGGCGGGACGTTCGTATCCGCCGAGATAGTCCTTGAAAATGATGTCGCTGATCTGTTCGGCTGTGCTGGCGTTGAGCACGCCCTGTGCCTTCGACATCGCATTGACGAATGCCTGAACGGTGTCGGCTTGCTTCTCGACTGTTTCGCCCAGGATGTAGCAGCCGACGCCAGGAACATTCCCGCCGAAGACCTTGTTCCATTCCGCTTCGTCCGTCACGTCGAACAACGTATGTCCCCAGCCTTCCTGGTGGGCGGAATCGATCATGGAAATGGTCGATATCGCTGCATCCACACGGCCAGACTTCAGGGCTCCCAGCATCGTGGCGAAATCACCAAGGCCAAGGATCTTGGTCTTATCCACGATATCAGACCGGGTCGCGATATAGGTGGCCATCAGCCACGTCGCGGCTTGGGGTTGAGTGACCGCAATACTCTTGCCGGCGAGATCCTTGACGCTGCGAATGCGGCCGGCGTCGTAATCTTCCTTGCGGATCAGAATATTGGCGAACGGGACGCGCTGATCGAAACCAAACACGACCTTCGCTTGCTTGCCGGCGATACTGAGGGCAACGGCATCGCTCACGCCGGATGTGCCGACGAAAATCTGGCTGGCGGCGAGTAACTGCTTGGTGCGCGGTCCGCTTTGGGTGTTCAGATAATTTACATCGAGGTTTTCCTGACCAAAGAATCCTTTCTGTAATGCGACATAGGCAACTGCATACAATGGGTCGATACTGGCGACACCGTAGTCCAGTTTTGCAGCGGCTGCCTTGCTCCAGCCCGGCGCAGCGGGAAGTGCCGCTAGAACCGCTCCGCCAGCCGATATGGTTATGAAATTTCGGCGATTGATTTCCACAGACATGGCACGCATCCCCCTCGATCCGATGGTCTTGTGATTGGCCGGCCGTTTTCAACGTAGGGCAGGTGGCCTGACACTCGCTCGCCTGTCAGTCTTTCGTCGTGTACCCCACCGCGTTGTTCACAAAGATGTTCTGCTTGCGATAGATCGCCAGAACGAGCGCGCCCGTATCCGAGTGGTTTTCGTGGATGGAATCCGGCTTTCTCCAGACGTATTCTCCCGCTTTGCAGGTTCCGTCGTGATCGTACATGGAGCCTTCCAGGACGTAGGCCTGTTCAAGTTCCGGATGGCGATGGAACGGAAGATGGGCGCCGGGATCGAGTTTGATCAGGACAGTGGACTCACCCTTGGCCTTATCTTCGTAGAGGACCTTGAGCCAAACCTTGTCGATCTGGGTTGCCTTCCATTCCATTTCGGCGGGGCGAACATAGGTCGATCCATTGATTGTCGGTCCGCTCTTGGGCGCGCGCTTTTGACCGCCGGAAATCTTCTTGCTTGCCGTATCCATGAGTCCCTCCTGTGTTATTGAAGTTATTCTGGGGATGGTTTGGAACGATTCACAAGTATGAAATTGCTGGGGGTGCCTTCGCGATTTGCTATCGCAGCAAACCGGCGCAATGGGCGCGCGCAATCTCGATTTGGGTTGTAATCGGGTTGTCGTGTGACGACCGGTTGATGCGGTCTTAGTTACTTAAGTCGTCCAAAACAGACGCCAGCGTTCGGCGGCTTCGCTGAAGTCGCTGGGCATGGTGTCGTAGCAGTTCGCAGCATCAGCGATCTGTTCCCACGGCTAGGCGCTACGCATGAACAGATGTGCGGCCGGTCTCAGCCACGTTGTGTCGTCGAGTGTTCCCGCGCGCACGTTGACACTGTTCGGGCGCGTGTTGCGCTCGCCATAGATTCGCCCCCCGCAGTCATCGCAAAACCACGATGTGCCTTCTGCACCACGAGATTCGTGCCGCCATGGCTTGGGGGCACCTTTGGCGATGTGGAATGCTGTTGTTGTGACCGGCATCGACATCGCGAAGGCGCTGCCGCTCTGGCGCTGGCAATCCGTGCAATGGCAAGCATAGAGCAGCAACGGGAAGGCATCGATGCGATAGCGGATCGCGCCGCAGGAGCAGCCGCCGGTGAGAGGCAGCTTCGGCTTTATCATGGTGGATTCCGGCGCTGCACGTTCACTCCACCGCCGCGTAAACCAGATTGCGGACCATGTTGCGCAAATATTCGCGCTGGCCTGGTGCTTGCGACATGAGGACGGCGAACAGCTCTTCCTTTGGATCGATCCAGAAGAACGTCCCCGCGATGCCGCTCCAGAAGAATTGTCCGGCGGATCCGGTGACAGGTCCGAAGCCTTCATGGGTTCGGACGCAGAAGCCCAGGCCAAAGCTGTGTCCGGGCGCCAGCATTGTTCCATTGACCTTGATATCGGGCGTCAGGTGGTCGGACGCCATGAACTGCAGCGTCTTGCGGCCGATGATCCGTTCGCCGTCGAGCGTGCCGCCATTGAGGAGCATCTGACAGAACCGCGCGTAGTCCATCGTCGTCGACACCAATCCTCCGCCGCCGGACTCCATCGCCGGCTTCTCGGTCATGTCGAACAGCTTCACCTTGTCGCCGGTCCAAGGGTCTGTCGGAAACGCCTCGGCCAGCCGGTGCTGGTTTTCCGCTGCAGTATGAAAGCCGGTCTCCATCATCTTGAGCGGCGCGAGAATGCGCTCGGTCAGGAAGGTGCCGAGCGTCTGACCGGAGATCACTTCGATGACACGGCCAAGGATGTCGGTGGAGCGGCTGTAATTCCATTCGCTGCCGGGCTGGCAGATCAGCGGCAGGCTGGCGACGATCCGGGCGTGCTCGGCATTGTCGATCTTGCGGCTGCGCAGCCGCGACTCCTGATACATTTTGTGGATCGGCCCATCGCCGACGTGGTCGTAAGTAATGCCGGAGGTATGCCGCAGCAGATCCTGAATGGTGATCGGGCGCACCGGTGGCACCAGATCGAGCTTGCCGCCGTTCTCGACGCCGACCTTCTGCTCGGCGAATTCGGGAATGTATTTCGTCAGAGGATCGCTCAGGAGCAGGCGGCCGTCTTCGAGCAACATCATGATGCCGATCGAGACGATCGGTTTGGTCATCGAGAAAATGCGGAAGATGCTGTCCTGGGTCATCGCCGCGCCCGTCGCCGGATTCCGCTGGCCCAGCGTATCGAACCAGCCGATCTGACCGCGGCGCGCCACCATGACGGTGACGCCGGGGACGGTTCCCTTGTCGATCTCGCGCTTGAAGGCATCGGACACCCGCTGCAGGCCGGTCCGCGACAGCCCCAGCGCGTCCGGCTTGGCATGCGGCAGCGGTGGCGTCTGCGGACTGGCGAGGTGTTTCGCAGCGGTCTGGATGTTCATGGCGCGCTCCCGATTGATCTTATGATTTGCCGGATTAAATAAGGCCTCTTCCGGTGAGGGTTGGTGAGCTTGGCCCAGAACTTCTGACTTGAACAGGGCCGTTTTCCCTTGTAACCAGCCGCCGGTTTGGTGCCGTGCAGATGCCCGGCCGATAGAGGTGGACATAGATGGCCAAAGAGAAGTTTGAACGTACGAAGCCGCATTGCAACATTGGCACGATTGGTCACGTCGACCACGGCAAGACGTCGTTGACGGCGGCGATCACCAAGATCCTTGCGGAGACGGGTGGAGCGACGTTCACGGCGTACGACCAGATTGACAAGGCGCCAGAAGAGAAGGCGCGCGGCATCACGATTTCGACGGCGCACGTCGAGTACGAGACGCAGAACCGGCACTATGCCCACGTCGACTGCCCGGGCCACGCCGACTACGTCAAGAACATGATCACCGGCGCGGCGCAGATGGACGGCGCGATCCTGGTGGTGTCGGCGGCCGACGGCCCGATGCCGCAGACCCGCGAGCACATCCTGCTGGCGCGTCAGGTCGGCGTGCCGGCGCTGGTGGTGTTCCTGAACAAGTGCGACATGGTCGACGATCCGGAACTGCTCGAACTGGTCGAGATGGAAGTGCGCGAGCTGCTGTCGAAGTACGACTTCCCGGGCGACGACATTCCGATCGTCAAGGGCTCGGCGCTGGCGGCGCTGGAGAACTCGGATCCGAAGCTGGGCCACGACGCGATCCTTGAGCTGATGAAGAACGTCGACGCCTACATCCCGCAGCCGGATCGTCCGATCGACCAGCCGTTCCTGATGCCGGTTGAAGACGTGTTCTCGATCTCGGGCCGCGGCACGGTTGTGACGGGTCGCGTCGAGCGCGGCGTGGTGAAGGTCGGCGAGGAAATCGAGATCGTGGGTCTGCGCGAGACGCAGAAGACGACGGTGACGGGCGTGGAGATGTTCCGCAAGCTGCTGGACCAGGGCCAGGCGGGCGACAACATCGGCGCGCTGCTGCGCGGCACGAAGCGCGAGGACGTCGAGCGCGGCCAGGTGCTGTGCAAGCCGGGTTCGGTGAAGCCGCACACCAAGTTCAAGGCCGAGGCGTACATCCTGACGAAGGAAGAGGGTGGGCGGCACACGCCGTTCTTCACGAACTACCGTCCGCAGTTCTACTTCCGCACCACGGACGTGACGGGTGTGGTGCACCTGCCGGAAGGCACCGAGATGGTGATGCCGGGCGACAACATCGCCATGGAAGTGCACCTGATCGTGCCGATCGCCATGGAAGAGAAGCTGCGCTTCGCCATCCGTGAAGGCGGCCGCACCGTCGGCGCCGGCGTCGTCGCAGCCATCATCGAGTGATCGTTGCAATAGCGACGGCGCGCCGTTAGCGCCTGACGGCAATCAATCTTGCCAAATGCCCGGAGCGCTCAGCGCTCCGGGCATTTTTATTGTGTGCGGAGCTCATGCACACCGGCCGGCTGCGGCGTTGGGCCGCTTGATGAGCCATGCGGTCGTGCTTCATAGTCACGGTTGGTTGGACGATGAAATTCAAAGGGTATTGCCGTGAAACGAATGATTGCCGTTCTCGTCTTTGCGTTTTCCGCCATGTCTGCCGACGCTGCCTTGGCTCAAGGCAAAGTCGCTATTCTCATGCCGGGATCGGCCGGTGCGGTACCGAACGATTTTCTGGTCCGCAACAAGGACCACATTGGTGGCAAGGGCGTCTCGACCGTGATCACCACTTCGTCGAGCGAGGCGGCATCGATCTCACAAGCCGAGGCGGCCAAGGGACGCAAGGTCGTGCTCGTCGGAATGAGCCGCGGCGCGATCGACGTGGCAGCTGCGCTGGCAGCGGGTGCGAAGGTAAATGGACTCGTCATCGTGTCCGGCATGTATCGCGAAGCGCAGGCACGGCTCGGCTCACCAGGTCTGCTGCCGCGGACGCTGCTGATTCACAACAAGTACGACACTTGCAAGTTTACGCTGCCCGAGTTTGCCAACGAATTTGCGGCTTGGAGTGGCGGACGTGCGTCAGTGCGTTGGGTCAACGTGCAGGGACCCGAGGTTCCGCGAGTCTGCGGACCGATGGGGGCTCACGGCTTCTATCGGCAGGACGGCGGAGCCGTTGCTGCCATCAATGGCTTCATCCGTTCGCGGTGAAACCATCGCGCCGATAAGTCTATTGGCTCTTTTCACGCCGATGCAAAGTGCTTATAGAGGCGGCTGCTAGGAGTGTAGCTCAATTGGTAGAGCACCGGTCTCCAAAACCGGGGGTCGCAGGTTCGAGCCCTGCCACTCCTGCCAGCGCAAGCCGCCGATTCTAACGCGCAGCCATTTCGTTCACCGCGCTTCCTCTACAATTCAACAATTAGGTCAGTCGCTGATCCGCGTCAGCAGTGCCTTGAAACCTACCGAGGGCATCTCGGCAGCCGTTCCCTCGACCGACGCGTAGCCGCCTTTTTCGACGCCGCGAAAATCGATTCTGACCTCGTTGATGCCAAAAACCGGCGGATGGTTGGGGTCGTCGGTGTGCCGCGAGGTCGTCACCACGCCGCGGATCGAATTGCCTTGCTGTTCGTAGGAGCCCACGTAGGCAAAGGAGGAACTGCCGCCGTGGAGCTGGCCATCGCGGGCAAAAATGATGCCCACGGCCTTGCGGCGAGGGGTTTCGAACTCAACCTTATACAAGCCGCATAACATCACGTCCTCGCCAAGCAAGCCACCCGTATGGGGTATTATAAGTAAAAGCCCGGTATTAATTTCTCGTTATAGTTGCGCTATGCGATCGCTAAACTTTTAGCGGTTGTCCCTTGGATTGCCCTGCGGGGTTGCCTCAACTCTCCCGGCGAGCTTTGCGTCGGGCATGGGCCGCGGCTTTCGGGAGCCGCATTTAAGTTCCGGTAGTTCCAGCGTATCTTGACGTTTGGTGCGGCCCGCAGTAGGAAGCGCTACCTGCTGCCGGCCCGTACAATCGGATATCCGGCGCGGCTTTTAATCCCCGAAACACGAGCCCGCTTGGCGGCTCATCCTTGACAAAGGGTTGGGCGCAAGAGGGCTGTTCGGATTCCTGAAATCTGTATCAACTGACGACGGACGCGGATCATCGACGATGGCTTTCAGCCCGTTCAAATTCCTGCAAGAAGTGCGCACGGAGACTGCGAAGGTCACCTGGCCGTCGCGCCGCGAGACCATGATCACCACCATCATGGTGTTCGTGATGGTGGCGTTGGCGTCGATATTCTTCTTCGTGGCGGATCAGTTGATCCGCTTCCTCATCACTTTCTTGCTCGGCATTCATTGACGGGCGGCGCGGAACCAAATTCATGAGCATGCGCTGGTATATCGTTCACGCCTATTCGAACTTCGAAAAGAAGGTCGCGGAATCCATTCGCGAGCAGGCCAAGCAGCGTGGATTGGAAGACCTGTTCGAGCAGGTCTTGGTGCCGACCGAGAAGGTCACCGAAGTGCGCCGCGGCCGCAAGGTCGATGCGGAACGCAAGTTTTTTCCGGGCTACGTCCTGGTGAAGATGAACCTCACCGACGAAGCCTTCCATCTGATCAAGAACACGCCGAAGGTCACTGGCTTCCTCGGTGCCGAAAACAAGCCGATGCCGATCTCGGAAGCCGAGGCGATGCGGATCCTGCATCAGGTGCAGGAAGGTGTTGAACGGCCGAAGACGACGGTGTCGTTCGAAGTCGGCGAGAACGTGCGCGTGGCCGACGGTCCGTTCGCGTCGTTCTCCGGTGTGGTCGAGGAAATCGACGAGGCCCGCTCGCGCGTGAAGGTCGCGGTGTCGATCTTCGGTCGCGCAACGCCGGTCGAACTGGAATTCGGTCAGGTCGAGAAGGTCTGATCGATGTAAGCGCGAAGCGCGTCTTCGCGTCATAGGCCGTGGAAGGAAGGAGTGGTTGCCAGCCACTTTCTATCCGAACCACGAAACCTGAAACCGCCGATTCCGATCGGCACAACAGGAGTGCAACATGGCAAAGAAAGTGACCGGATACCTGAAGCTTCAGGTGCCGGCCGGCGCGGCGAACCCGTCGCCGCCGATCGGCCCCGCGCTTGGTCAGCGCGGTCTCAACATCATGGAATTCTGCAAGGCGTTCAACGCGCAGACGCAGAAGGAAGAAAAGAACACGCCAATCCCGGTGGTGATTACGATCTATGCCGATCGTTCCTTCACCTTCGAGATGAAGACTCCGCCGATGTCCTACTTCCTCAAGCAGGCTGCCAAGATCCAGTCCGGTTCGAAAGCGCCGGGCCGCGATTCGGCCGGCAAGGTGACTCAGGCGCAGGTGCGCGAGATCGCCGAGAAGAAGATGAAGGATCTCAATTGCGATACCGTCGAAGCGGCCATGAAGATGGTCGAGGGTTCTGCCCGTTCGATGGGCCTTCAGGTGGCGGGGTAACGAGTCATGGCAATCGGAAAGCGTTTGAAGAAGGCCCGCGAAGGCGTGGATCGCACCAAGCTTTACCCGATCGCGGAAGCGATCAAGCTGGTGAAGGAGCGCGCCAAGTCGAAGTTCGACGAAACCATCGAGATCGCGATGAACCTCGGCGTCGATCCGCGTCACGCCGATCAGATGGTGCGTGGCGTCGTCACGTTGCCGAACGGCACCGGCCGCACGCTGCGCGTCGGCGTGTTCGCGCGTGGCGCCAAGGCTGAGGAAGCCAAGGCTGCTGGCGCCGATGTCGTCGGTGCGGAAGACCTGGTCGAGAAGGTGCAGGGCGGTCAGATCGATTTCGATCGTTGTATCGCGACGCCGGACATGATGCCGCTGGTCGGTCGCCTCGGTAAGGTGCTCGGTCCGCGCGGCATGATGCCGAACCCGAAGATCGGTACGGTGACGATGGATGTCACCGGTGCGGTCAAGGGCGCCAAGGGCGGCTCGGTCGAATTCCGCGTCGAGAAGGCCGGCATCGTGCAGGCCGGTATCGGCAAGGCATCGTTCTCGGAAGAGAAACTGGTTGAGAACGTCAAGGCGCTCGCCGATGCGGTCGCCAAGGCTAAGCCGGCTGGCTCCAAGGGCACCTATATCCAGCGCGTGGCGGTGTCGTCCACGATGGGGCCGGGCGTCAAGGTCGAGCCGGGTACCGTGCTCGGCTAAACGCTGCGGCACGCTTGCGACAAACCAGAGGCGAAATCGGGGCAACCGGTTTCGCCTCTTTTCTTTGAGAGCCACCCAACAGGGCCAAAAACTTCCGGGGAGCGGCGATGTCCAAGGTGCTGATCTATTCGCGATTCCCCAAGGCCATGCTGGCCCGGATCGGCGAACGCTACGAGTTGCTCGACAGCAAGGGGCAACGCTTCACGGAGGTTTTCCCGGCGGCGCAATTGTCGGACGTGCAGGCGCTGATCTCGGCGGGCGGCACGGCGCTCGGCGCCGATGCGATGGATGCGCTGCCGGCGCTCAAGGCGATCGTCTGTTACGGCACCGGTTACGACGGCGTCGACCTGCGGGCGGCGGCGGAGCGCGGCATCGTCGTCGGCAATAGCCCGGCGGCGAATGCGGCGGCCGTGGCCGACCTGGCGATGACGCTGATGCTGGCGGTGACGCGCAACCTGCTGCCGGCGGATCGGTACGTCCGTAGCGGCGACTGGGCGGCCGCCAAGCCGTCGCCGCTGATGCGGCCGCAGCCCGGCAACCCGGGCCGGCGCATCGGCGTCTACGGCATGGGCGAGATCGGCCGCAAGATCGCGGCGCGGGCAGCGGCGTTCGAGACCGAGGTCGCCTATTACAGCCGCAGCCGGCACGACGTGCCGTATCGCTACCTGCCCAGCCTCGAAGCGCTGGCGGAGTGGTGCGACGTGCTGATGGTGGCGGTGCGCGCCGGAGCGGATACCCACCACATCGTCGACGCCGCGATGCTGCGCCGGCTGGGACCCGAAGGCTATCTGATCAATATCTCGCGCGGCTCGGCGGTCGACGAGCAGGCGCTGATCGCCGCGCTGACCGACAAGACGATTGCCGGGGCCGGGCTCGACGTGTTCGAGACCGAGCCGCGCCAGCCGGACGCGCTGACGGCGTTTCCCAATGTTGTGCTGACGCCCCATGTCGGCGGCCACACCACGGAATCGCACGTGGCGATGCAGGACTGCGTGATGGCCAATCTCGATGCGTTCTTCGCCGGAAAGGCGCTCCCGTACCCGGTGCCGCTCGGGTCCGGCCAGCGGGTATGATACCTGCGGCAGGGCTACCAGCCGTTCGGAAATCCAGAATAAGCTAATAAAAATTATATCTTACGAAATAGTCTTAAACTCGTACTTTCGCCGCGCCGACCTGACTGACAGGCTCGGCGTCCGCCATTTCGGCGGCCGAGGGGACAATCCCCAAATAGGGCTTGGCAAGTCCCTTAAGAGTCGTTAAACAGCCGCTTCCGGATGTGCTGGCTTCTGCTGGCAGGTCCGCGCACGCATTCCGCAAATCAACTGTCATAGGAGGCCATTCCTTTTCGGACATCCGCATGGATTGCTTGAAAGGGAGGGACACCGACGCTGATTGGAATGCAGGCGGGGGTAGCTGGTTCGCCGGCTGTCCCGATCCTGTCCGAGACTGCAGGCGCCCACGGAGATCGCTTTATCTCCAACGGCTTAATCATCACAGCCTGCACAGACGGGTGAAGACCGATTTTTGTAATCTTCCGCGCGTCGCGGCGGATTGCGTATTTGGTTCGAACCTCGACACCCCGCGCCTTAACCGGTTCGGGAGGGCAGGCTATTCAATGTCGTCGTGCCCGGTGTGTCGCGAAGCCAGTGTGCTTTGAGGTCGTGTCAGGCAGGACGATGGGTGCAACCCGGCGGTCCAGCCACGGACACTGATCCAGGGCAAAGACCGCCAACCGGAGAGAGCTTGCTGTGGAACGAGCGGCAAAAAAAGAGGCGGTCGAATCGCTGAACGAGGTCTTCAAGACCACCAGCGTCGCGATCGTCGCTCACTATTCCGGCCTCACCGTGGCTCAAATGCAGAACCTGCGGAAGCAGATGAAGCAGGCGGGCGCGTCGGTGAAGGTCTCGAAGAACCGTCTCGCCAAAATTGCTCTTGAAGGCACGGACGTCGTTGCCATCGGTTCCCTGCTGAAGGGGCCGACCGTGATCGCGACTTCAAACGATCCGGTGGCGGCGCCGAAGGTAGCTGTCGAATTCGCCAAGGCGAACGAACAGTTCGTCATCCTTGGCGGTTCGATGGGCAAAACCGTCCTGAACGTCGACAGCGTCAAGGCTCTCGCCTCGCTGCCGTCGCTCGATGAGCTGCGTGGCAAGCTCGTTGGCCTCCTTGTGGCGCCGGCGACCAAGATTGCTCAGCTGTCGACTGCGCCTGCGGCCAAGGTCGCGCGTGTGGTTCAGGCTTATGCCTCAAAGAGCGAAGCGGCCTGACGCCCTTCGCAATTCAAACCTGGTTCGAACTGAATACGTTAAAGGAACACATCAATGGCTGATCTGCAGAAGATTGTTGACGACCTCTCGGCGCTGACCGTGCTCGAAGCTGCTGAGCTGGCGAAGCTGCTCGAAGAAAAGTGGGGCGTGTCCGCCGCGGCTGCGGTGGCGGTTGCCGCTGCTCCGGGTGCTGGTGGCGCTGGCGCCGCCGCTGCCGAAGAGAAGACCGAGTTCACTGTCGTCCTGGCTTCGGCTGGCGACAAGAAGATCGAAGTCATCAAGGAAGTCCGCGCCATCACCGGCCTGGGCCTCAAGGAAGCCAAGGACCTCGTCGAAGGCGCGCCGAAGCCGGTCAAGGAAGGCGTTGCCAAGGACGAAGCCGAGAAGCTCAAGGCTCAGCTCGAGAAGGCTGGCGCCAAGGTCGAGCTCAAGTAAGCAAGCCTTACGGGTGTTTCCCGGTTTGGCGCGCAAGTGCCACGCGGGATGCGCTGGGGTGAAGACGGAGCCCGGATGGCCGTTTGGTCATCCGGGTGTCGTCCGGAAGGGTTCCGGACACAACAATGTGTGGGGATTGGTGGGGTTACCCCCTCGAATTTCCATGAATGCCCTCCCATATCGGGGCGGCAGCATGACAACACGGTGAAGTGGCGAGCGCAGGTCGGGCGTGGCCGTGAGCCGTTGGGAGATATGCAATTTTCGGGCTTTTGGTCCGTAACAATCGGGTTCTGACGGGCAGAGCGTAGGCAGCGCTCTGCACGTCGTTTTGCGTTCGAAGGGTCGTGGGTCGCGATTTGGGATTTTGATCCTGAATTGGGGCCGCCAGCTTCGAATGTGTCGGATTTCAACCCAGGGGCGATGCCAATCGCGCTCTGGAAGGTCCGCCCCTGTCGGGCGGCGCAATGAGAGGCCACGATGGCGCAGCAGACGTTCACCGGTCGCAAGAGAGTTCGCAAGTTCTTCGGACATATCCGTGAAGTGGCGCAAATGCCCAACCTGATCGAGGTGCAGAAAGCCTCCTACGATCAGTTCCTGATGGTCGATGAACCCGAAGGCGGCCGCCTCGACGAGGGATTGCAGGCGGTGTTCCGCTCGGTGTTCCCGATCTCGGATTTCTCCAACACCTCGATGCTGGAGTTCGTCCGCTATGAATTCGAGCCGCCGAAGTACGACGTCGACGAGTGCCGCCAGCGCGGCATGACCTTTGCTGCGCCGCTGAAGGTGACGCTGCGCCTGATCGTGTTCGATATCGACGAGGAAACCGGCGCGCGTTCGGTCAAGGACATCAAGGAGCAGGATGTCTACATGGGCGACATTCCGCTCATGACCATGAACGGCACCTTCATCGTCAACGGCACCGAGCGCGTCATCGTTTCGCAGATGCATCGTTCGCCGGGCGTGTTCTTCGATCACGACAAGGGCAAGACGCATTCGTCGGGCAAGCTGCTGTTTGCCGCGCGCGTGATTCCGTATCGTGGCTCGTGGCTCGACATCGAGTTCGATGCCAAGGACATCGTGTTCGCGCGTATCGACCGCCGCCGCAAGATTCCGGTGACGTCGCTGATGTTCGCCCTCGGTCTCGATGGCGAAGAGATCCTGTCGACCTTCTACAAGAAGATCCTCTACAAGCGCACCAAGGACGGCTGGCGCGTGCCGTTCGATGCCTCGCGCTTCCGCGGCTATTCGACGATCAACGACCTGATCGACGCCGACACCGGCAAGGTGGTGCTCGAAGCCGGCAAGAAGCTGACCGTGCGCGGCGCCCGCCAGTTGCAGGAAAAGGGCCTGAAGGCTCTGCGGCTGTCGGACGAAGAGTTGATCGGCAACTATCTTGCCGAAGACCTCGTCAATCCGAAGACCGGTGAGATCCACGCCGAAGCCGGCGAAGAGATCACCGAGAAGTCGTTGAAGGCGTTGAACGAGCAGGGCTACAAGGAATTGCCGCTGCTCGACATCGACCACGTCAACGTCGGTCCCTACATCCGCAACACGCTGAACGCCGACAAGAACATGACGCGTGAGGACGCGCTGTTCGACATCTACCGCGTGATGCGTCCGGGCGAGCCGCCGACGCTCGACTCGGCGCAGAACATGTTCCAGTCGCTGTTCTTCGACAGCGAGCGCTACGACCTGTCCGCGGTCGGTCGCGTCAAGATGAACATGCGCCTCGACCTCGATGCGCCGGATACCCATCGCACGCTGCGCAAGGAAGACATCCTCGCGGTCATCAAGACGCTGGTGGACCTGCGCGACGGCAAGGGCGAGATCGACGACATCGACCATCTCGGCAATCGCCGCGTGCGTTCGGTCGGCGAACTGATGGAAAATCAGTATCGCATCGGCCTGCTGCGCATGGAGCGCGCCATCAAGGAGCGCATGTCCTCGGTCGATATCGACACCGTGATGCCGCAGGACCTGATCAACGCCAAGCCGGCGGCGGCAGCCGTGCGCGAGTTCTTCGGCTCGTCGCAGCTCTCGCAGTTCATGGACCAGACCAACCCGCTGTCGGAGATCACCCACAAGCGCCGTCTCTCGGCGCTTGGCCCGGGCGGTCTGACCCGCGAGCGCGCCGGCTTCGAAGTGCGCGACGTGCATCCGACGCACTACGGCCGTATCTGCCCGATCGAAACGCCGGAAGGTCCGAACATCGGTCTCATCAACTCGCTGGCGACGTTCGCGCGCGTCAACAAGTACGGCTTCGTCGAGACGCCGTATCGCCGCGTCAAGGACGGCCGCGTCACCGACGACGTGGTGTATCTCTCCGCGATGGAAGAGGGCCGCTACTACGTCGCGCAGGCCAACCTGCCGCTCGACTCCAAGGGCCGCTTCACGGAAGACCTCGTGGTGTGCCGTCACGCCGGCGAAGTGCTGCCGGTGACGCCGGACAAGGTCGACTTCATGGACGTGTCGCCGAAGCAGCTGGTTTCGGTCGCCGCGGCGCTGATCCCGTTCCTCGAGAACGACGACGCCAACCGCGCGCTGATGGGTTCGAACATGCAACGTCAGGCCGTGCCGCTGGTGCGGGCTGAAGCGCCGTTCGTCGGCACCGGCATGGAAGGCGTCGTGGCGCGTGACTCCGGTGCGGCGATTGCCGCGCGGCGTTCGGGCGTCATCGACCAGATCGACGCGACTCGTGTGGTTATCCGCGCGACCGAGGATCTCGATCCGACCAAGTCGGGCGTCGATATCTATCGGCTGATGAAGTACCAGCGCTCGAACCAGTCGACCTGCATCAACCAGCGTCCGCTGGTGAAGGTCGGCGACGTGGTGAAGAAGGGCGACATCATCGCTGACGGTCCGTCGACCGATCTCGGCGAGCTCGCGCTCGGCCGCAACGTGCTGGTCGCGTTCATGCCGTGGAATGGCTACAACTTCGAAGACTCGATCCTGCTCTCCGAGCGGATCGTCAAGGAAGACGTCTTCACCTCGATCCATATCGAGGAATTCGAGGTGATGGCCCGCGACACCAAGCTGGGGCCCGAGGAAATCACCCGCGACATTCCGAACGTCTCGGAAGAGGCGCTGAAGAACCTCGACGAAGCCGGCATCGTCTACATCGGCGCCGAAGTCCGCGCCGGCGACATCCTGGTCGGCAAGATCACGCCGAAGGGCGAAAGCCCGATGACGCCGGAAGAAAAGCTGCTGCGCGCCATCTTCGGCGAAAAGGCCTCCGACGTTCGCGACACCTCGCTGCGGGTGCCGCCGGGCGTGCAGGGCACCATCGTCGAAGTCCGCGTGTTCAACCGTCACGGCGTCGACAAGGACGAGCGTGCGCTGGCGATCGAGCGGGAAGAGATCGAACGCCTCGCCAAGGACCGCGACGACGAGCAGGCCATTCTCGACCGTAACGTCTACGGCCGTCTCGCCGACCTTCTGGAAAACCGCCAGGGCATCGCCGGTCCGAAGGGCTTCAAGAAGGACACCAAGATCACCCGCACGGTGCTCGACGAGTATCCGAAGTCGCAGTGGTGGTTGTTCGCGTCGCCGAACGACAAGCTGATGGCCGAAATCGAAGCGATGCGGAAGCAGTACGACGAATCGAAGAAGGGCCTTGAACAGCGCTTCCTCGACAAGGTCGAAAAGCTGCAGCGCGGCGACGAATTGCCTCCGGGCGTGATGAAGATGGTCAAGGTCTTCGTCGCGGTGAAGCGCAAGATCCAGCCGGGCGACAAGATGGCCGGCCGTCACGGCAACAAGGGCGTGGTGTCGAAGATCGTCCCGATCGAAGACATGCCGTTCCTTGAAGACGGGACGCATGCCGACATCGTGCTCAATCCGCTCGGTGTGCCGTCGCGCATGAACGTCGGTCAGATTCTCGAAACGCATCTCGGCTGGGCGTGCGCCGGTCTCGGCAAGCGCATCGGCCAGACCGTCGACGCGTATCTGTCGAAGCAGGACGTCAAGCCGCTGAAGGAGACCTTGAAGAAGGTCTACGGCGACAACGAGACCATCAAGTCGCTGAGCGACAACGAACTGGTCGAACTCGGCGGCAACCTCCGCCACGGCGTGCCGATTGCGACGCCGGTGTTCGACGGCGCCAAGGAAGCCGACATCGAAGAGATGCTCGAGCTTGCCGGCGTCGACAAGTCGGGCCAGTCGGTGGTGTACGACGGACGTACCGGCGATCAGTTCGATCGCAAGGTGACGGTGGGCTACATCTACATGCTCAAGCTGCATCACCTTGTCGACGACAAGATCCATGCGCGTTCGATCGGTCCGTACTCGCTGGTCACCCAGCAGCCGCTGGGCGGCAAGGCGCAGTTCGGCGGCCAGCGTTTCGGCGAAATGGAGGTGTGGGCGCTCGAGGCTTATGGCGCGGCGTACACCCTGCAGGAAATGCTGACGGTGAAGTCGGACGACGTCGCGGGCCGTACCAAGGTCTACGAGGCGATCGTGCGCGGCGACGACACCTTCGAGGCCGGTATTCCGGAATCGTTCAACGTGCTGGTCAAGGAAATGCGCTCGCTCGGCCTCAACGTCGATCTGCACAATTCCAAGCTCGGCACGCCGCCACCGGCGGAGGCCGCTGAGTAACTGCATGCGTAGTGCCCGGCGTCTCGCCGGGCATTCGCGCCTGATCCGGACGCTGGATCGGGCGCGGGCGGCCTGAAAGTTTCGAATTTGCTGCCGGTGACGATCGGCACGCGAGGAGAAGACGATGAACCAAGAAATTATGAATCTTTTCAATCCGACGACGCCGGCTCAGGTCTTCGACCAGATCCGGATTTCGATCGCTTCCCCGGAGAAGATTCTCTCGTGGTCCTACGGCGAGATCAAGAAGCCGGAGACCATCAATTACCGCACCTTCAAGCCCGAGCGCGACGGCCTGTTCTGCGCGCGCATCTTCGGGCCGATCAAGGATTACGAGTGCTTGTGCGGCAAGTACAAGCGCATGAAGTACAAGGGCATCATCTGCGAGAAGTGCTCGGTCGAAGTGACCCTGTCGCGCGTCCGTCGCGAGCGCATGGGCCACATCGAGCTGGCAGCTCCGGTCGCGCACATCTGGTTCCTGAAGTCGCTGCCGTCGCGCATCGGCTTGCTGCTCGACATGACGCTGAAGGATCTCGAGCGCATCCTCTATTTCGAATACTACGTCGTGCTCGAGCCGGGTCTGACCGCGCTCAAGGACCGTCAGTTGCTGTCGGAAGAAGAGTATCTCCGCGCCCAGGACGAATACGGTCAGGACAGCTTCACCGCCATGATCGGCGCCGAAGCCATTCGCGAACTGCTCAAGGGTCTGGAGCTTGAAAAGCTCGAGGCGCAGCTGCGCGTCGACATGGCGGAGACCGACTCCGACATCAAGCACAAGAAGCTGGCCAAGCGCCTGAAGATCGTCGAGGCGTTCCGCTTCTCCGGCAACAAGCCGGAGTGGATGATCCTCACCGTGGTGCCGGTGATTCCGCCGGACCTGCGTCCGCTGGTGCCGCTCGACGGCGGCCGCTTCGCGACCTCGGACCTCAACGACCTGTATCGCCGCGTCATCAACCGCAACAACCGTTTGAAGCGGCTGATGGAGCTGCGCGCGCCGGACATCATCATCCGCAACGAAAAGCGCATGCTGCAGGAAGCTGTCGATGCGCTGTTCGACAACGGCCGCCGCGGCCGCGTCATCACCGGCGCCAACAAGCGTCCGCTGAAGTCGCTCGCCGACATGCTCAAGGGCAAGCAGGGCCGCTTCCGTCAGAACCTGCTCGGCAAGCGCGTCGACTACTCCGGCCGTTCGGTGATCGTCGTCGGTCCCGAACTGAAGCTGCATCAGTGCGGCCTGCCGAAGAAGATGGCGCTCGAACTGTTCAAGCCGTTCATCTACTCGCGGCTCGACGCCAAGGGCCTGTCCACCACCGTGAAGCAGGCCAAGAAGCTGGTCGAGAAGGAGCGTCCGGAGGTTTGGGATATCCTCGATGAGGTGATCCGCGAACATCCCGTGCTGCTGAACCGCGCGCCGACGCTGCATCGCCTCGGCATTCAGGCGTTCGAGCCGGTGCTGATCGAAGGCAAGGCGATCCAGCTGCATCCGCTGGTCTGCTCGGCTTTCAACGCCGACTTCGACGGCGACCAGATGGCCGTGCACGTTCCGCTGTCGCTCGAAGCGCAGCTGGAAGCGCGCGTGCTGATGATGTCGACCAACAACATCCTGCATCCGGCCAACGGTCAGCCGATCATCGTTCCGTCGCAGGACATCGTGCTCGGCCTGTACTACCTGTCGATCATGCGCGAAGGCCTGCCCGGCGAGGGCAAGGTATTCGGCGACATGGCCGAACTGGAGCACGCGCTGCACTCCAAGGTCATCCACCTGCATACCAAGATCAAGTATCGCTGGGATGGCGTGGGCGAGGACGGCAAGCCGCTCAAGCGGATGATCGACACCACCGCGGGCCGCGTCATGCTCGGCCAGGTGCTGCCGAAGTCGCAGAAGATCAAGTTCGAGGCCATCAACAAGCTGATGACCAAGCGCGAGATCTCCGGCGTCATCGATCAGGTCTATCGTCACTGCGGTCAGAAGGAGACGGTGATCTTCTGCGACCGCATCATGGCGCTCGGCTTCTACAATGCGTTCAAGGCCGGCATCTCGTTCGGCAAGGACGACATGGTGGTGCCGCACGGCAAGTGGAAGATCGTCGATACCACGCGTACGCTGGCGAAGGACTTCGAGCAGCAGTACAACGACGGTCTCATCACCCACGGCGAGAAGTACAACAAGGTCGTCGACGCCTGGTCGAAGGCGACGGAAGAAATCGCCAAGGAGATGATGAAGGAAATCTCCGCCGTTAAGAAGAATCCGAAGGGCGGCGAGGCGCAGGTCAACTCGATCTACATGATGGCTCACTCCGGTGCGCGTGGTTCGCCGGCGCAGATGCGTCAGCTTGCCGGTATGCGCGGCCTGATGGCCAAGCCGTCGGGTGAGATCATCGAGACGCCGATCATTTCCAACTTCAAGGAAGGTCTGTCGGTGCTCGAGTACTTCAACTCGACGCACGGTGCCCGCAAGGGTCTGGCCGACACCGCTCTGAAGACGGCGAACTCGGGTTACCTGACCCGCCGTCTGGTCGACGTGGCGCAGGACTGCATCATCACGCAGGACGACTGCGGCACCAAGCTCGGCATCAAGATGCGCGCCATCGTCGATGCCGGCACGGTGGTGGCTTCGCTCGGCTCGCGCATCCTCGGCCGCACCGCGTGCGAGGACATCCGCGATCCGGCGACCAACAAGGTGGTGATCAAGCGCAACACCTTGATGGAAGAAAGCCATGTCGAGCAGATCGCACAGGCCAACATCCAGGAAGTGAAGATCCGTTCGGCTCTGACCTGCGAACTGGTCAACGGCATTTGCGGCAAGTGCTACGGCCGCGATCTGGCTCGCGGTACGCCGGTCAATCACGGTGAAGCTGTCGGCGTCATCGCCGCGCAGTCGATCGGTGAGCCCGGCACGCAGTTGACGATGCGTACGTTCCACATCGGCGGTGCGGCGCAGCTCAACGAACAGTCGGTGATCGAGTCGAACTTCGAAGGCAAGATCGTCATCAAGAACAAGGCGATCGCGCGTAACAGCGAGAACCATCTGGTCGCGATGGTCCGCAACATGGTTATCGCGGTGGTCGATCCCGATGGGACCGAGCGTGCAACGCACCGTATTCAATACGGCGCGCGCGTACACGTCGACGAAGGCGATATGGTCAAGCGCGGCCAGCGCATCGCGGAGTGGGATCCGTATACCCGTCCCATTCTCACCGAAGTCGAAGGCACCATCGGATTCGAGGATCTGGTCGAAGGACAATCGATTTCGGAAACGCTCGACGAGTCGACCGGTATCGCCAAGCGTGTCGTTATCGATTGGCGCTCCATGCGTGGCGGTGCGGATTTGCGTCCGGCCATCGTCATCAAGGGCAAGGATGGCAAGGTGCTGAAGCTGGCACGCGGCGGCGACGCCCGTTACATGCTCTCGGTCGATGCCATTCTGTCGGTCGACGTTGGAGCCAAGGTCAAGCCGGGCGACATTCTCGCGCGTATTTCGACCGAAAGCGCCAAGACGCGCGACATCACCGGCGGTCTGCCGCGTGTTGCCGAACTGTTCGAAGCGCGCAAGCCGAAGGATGCGGCGATCATCGCCGAAATCGCCGGCACCATCCGCTTCGGCCGCGACTACAAGAACAAGCGTCGCATCTCGATCGAGCCGGTCGACAAGAACGAGGAGACTCGCGAGTACCTCATTCCGAAGGGCAAGCACATCCATCTGCAGGATGGCGACATCGTCGAAAAGGGTGACTTCATCGTTGAAGGCAACCCGGCGCCGCACGACATTCTGGCGATCAAGGGCATCGAGGAACTCGCTGCCTATCTGGTCAACGAAATCCAGGAAGTCTACCGCTTGCAGGGCGTGCTGATTAACGACAAGCACATCGAAGTCATCGTTCGTCAGATGCTGCAGAAGGTCGAGATTACCGATCAGGGCGAGACCGACATGATCTCGGGCGAGCAGATCGACAAGATCGAGTTCGACGGGCTCAACGCCAAGGCGAGGGAAGAGGGCAAGAAGGTCGCGACGGGATCGCCCGTCCTGCTCGGCATCACCAAGGCGAGCCTGCAGACCCGCTCGTTCTTCTCGGCGGCGTCGTTCCAGGAGACCACCCGCGTGCTCACCGAAGCCGCCGTCAACGGCAAGGTGGACCCGCTGGAAGGCCTCAAGGAAAACGTCATTGTCGGCCGCCTGATTCCGGCCGGCACCGGCGCCTCGATGGCCCGCATCCGCGAAGTCGCCATGAAGCGCGACCGGCTGATTCTCGACGAGCGGGAAAAGCAGGCCGCGGCGATTACGCCGGCTGCACCGGAGGCCGAGCCGCTGGCCTTGCCGCCGGCGGAGTAATCCTCCGGACATCACGAAACACAGAAAGGCCAGCATCCGCTGGCCTTTTTGCTGTTCTGGCGGGCCGATTCCCCGTTTCCTGCGTGCCGGACGATGGTGGTATCGGCCATTCCCGGCGGGTGGCGACTACCGAATTCAGGCTGCCAGAGGTCTTTTTCGATGGGATCGCGCTTTGTTCATCTTTCCTTCAGGTGAAAAGCTGTTTCCATTGAGGCAGCATTGGAAATCCAGCAATAATGAACTCTGGATTAGGCGCGAACGCGCGCATGCAACCTTGAGGCGAATACGGCCGGGACGTCGGTTCTCGTGACGGTCGTCGATCAGCTCCGGGGAAGGCAAGGTGCGCGAGGCGCCGATTGTCCGTCGAGAGAAGCACATGCTTGATCTAGCAATCGTAGGTGGCGGGCCGGGCGGCCTGATGAGCGCCTGGTATCTCAGGAAGAAGCTCGGGCCGCTGTGTCGCATCACGATCTTCGAAGCCACCGATCGCATCGGCGGCAAGATCGTGTCGCGCCGCTTCGATTCTTCGCCGGCGATGTACGAAGCCGGTGTCGCTGAGATCTACGATTACTCGATGACCGGGCCGGACCCACTGCGCGAGCTGATCCAGCATTTCGGTTTGCAGACCATTCCGATGGACGCCGAGCAGGTGCAGCTCAACGGCGAACTGCTGAACGACGTGGCTGGCATGCGCCGCCGCTTCGGTGCCAAGACGGCGGATGCCATTGAGGCGTTCCGCAAGCGCTGCTCCGAAATGATTTCGCCGACGGAATATTATGAGGGCGTCGGCGCGCAGGATAACGAGCATCCGTGGGCGTTCATGACCTGCGAGGAATTGCTCGATCGCGAGGTCGACGATCCGGTCGCCAAGCGTTTCTTCAAGGTGATGGCGCGCTCCGATATCGCGACCGAAAGCCACAACACCAATGGGCTCAACGCGCTGAAGAACTTCGTGATGGATGTCGACGGCTATATCGGCCTGTATTCGATCCAGAACGGCAACGAGCAGTTGATCACCTGCCTGCGTTCGGAAGTCGATGCCGACATCCAGCTCAATCATCGCGTGCTCAAGGTCGGCAAGACCGAGGGCGGCCGCTACCAGCTCAACATGATGAACGGCAAGGGACCGGAGACGCGCGACTTCGATCTGGTCATGATGTGCCTGCCGCACAACTGGCTCGCCACGATGGGCTGGGAAGGCGAACAGCTGCGCAAGTCGATGGTCAAGCACGTCGCTTACTTCGACCGTCCGGCGCACTACCTGCGCGTCTCGGTCCTGTTCGACGAGCCGTTCTGGGGCGACAAGATTCCCGGCGCCTGGTTCATGTCGGAAGCGTTCGGCGGCTGCTGCGTCTACAACGAAGGCGCGCGGCACGATGTCGGCCGCAACGGCGTGCTCAACTGGCTGATCGCAGGTTCCGACGCGCTGGCGTTCGCCAATCTCACCGACCAGCAGTTGATTGATGCGGCGCTGAAATCGCTGCCGGCGTCGCTCGGCAATGCGCGCGAGCATTTTGTCGAAGGCAAGATCCACCGCTGGCTGTCGTCGGTCAACGCCATCCCCGGCGGTTTGCCGGTGCGCGACGTGGCGACCAATCATCGCCCCGAACCGAAGGAGCATCCCGGCCTCATTCTGGTCGGCGACTACCTGTTCGACTCGACGCTCAACGGCCTGCTGGATTCGTCCGATGCAGCGACCGATATCGTCGTCACCGAAACCATCCGGCTCCGTCACGCGCGCGCCAATGCGGGCAAGGCGACCGGCAAGATCGACCGCGACTACTTCGCCAATTATCGCGGGATCGGGCCGTATCGCGAGGTCTGGAGCCAGTTCACCGATCCGAAGCATCTGATCGACCTGATCGAGACGGTCTGGCACAAGCCTGCCGGCTGCAAGCTGCTGGTGGCTGGCTCGGCCAGCGGCGAACTGGTCGGCGCGCTGCGCGAGCGCGGCATCGATGCCTGGGGCATCGAGAACAACCGGGCGATCCATGCGCAGACGCCGGAAGCGCTGAAGCCCTTCAATCTGCTCGGCTCGATCGCCGATATGCCGTTCGCCGACGAGCAGTTCGACTTCGTGTTCGAAACCAGCCTCTGCCACGTCTCGGACAAGCAGGTGCGGCGCGCCGTCCGCGAATTGCGCCGGGTGGTCAAGACCGGCCTGGTGTTCGGTTCGGTCACCAGTGACCTGCCGCCGGATCTGATCGATCGCTATGACCTGCTGCGCGGCGTCAAGAAGCTCGGCACCTGGTGGGAGTGGTCGGAGATCTTCTTCAACAACGGCTTCGACCTGTCGATGAATCGCAACGACTGCATGGATGCCGTCTGGGAAAAAACCGTTGCCGCCGGCAAGGGGCCCGGAAAATGGTATGCGGACCCGGAGAGCCTGCGCTATTCCTTCTTCGACAAGACGGCGCTGGACGATTGACGCGAATGGTCGCGGCGCAGGGCTGACCCCTGCCGCCGCACTTGCTTCCGACCGCGCGGCGACAGCATACTGCGGTCAGTGACAGCGGATTGATACACGATGAGATTCGGATACGCCGGCCGATCGGCCTCGATGCCGCAGCCTGCTGCGTCATGGGCGCGCGTGTGCCGTCCGCAATCGTGCCGTTGCGGCTGATCCATCGTGGCCAAGACACCCACCGACAAGAATGATCCAGCTTCCACCGGCACCTCATCGGATGCCGCGGCAGAGGCCGAGTTGCGGCGCGCGCAGGCCGCCGCCGCAGCAACGGTGCCGAAATCCGCGCCGGCCGACGATGACGACGACGACGAAGATTGGGACGACGATGACGATGATGACGACGAGGAACTCGTTGTCTTCACCGCGCGCGAGGCCGCCGGCGCGTTTGCCACCGTCACTGGTTTCATTCGTCCTTACTTCAAGAACTACAAGAAGGCGCTGACGTTCGTCGGTATCGGCCTGCTGGTCGAGACGCTGTTCAATGTCATCATGCCGCTGAGCCTGAAATTCCTCATCGACGATGCGCTCGGCGAGGAAGATTTCGGCGTGCTGATGGTGATCCTGTCGGTGCTCGCGGTGGCGGGCATCGTCACGTCGCTGATCTCGATCTGGTATGAGCGTTGGGATGCCTGGCTGTCGGCATCGGTGATCTCCGACGTCCGGCAAAAGCTGTTCGATCACGTGCAGGACTTGCCGTCGAGTTTCTTCGCGCGTACCAAGCGCGGCGAAATCCTCTCGCGTTTTTCGGTCGATCTGTCGGCATTCGAAAATGCGCTGAAGACGCTGGCCAACAGCGCGGTGCTGCCGGCGCTGGAGCTGCTCGCCGGCTTGTTGCTGATGTTCTATTTGAACTGGCAACTGGCGGTGGTGGCGCTGCTGATCTTCCCGATCACGCTGATCGGCCCGCGCATCCTGACGCCGAAGGCGGTCCACGCCAATTACGAGCAGAAGGTCAACGAGGCCGCGATCCTCGGCGTCGTGCAGGAGAACATTTCGGCGCAGGCCGTGGTCAAGGCGTTCAGCCTGCAACGGCTGGCGCGCAGCTGGTTCTCGGTGCGCAACGATACCACCCGGCAGAAGATCGCCTCGGCGACGTTCCTGTCGAGCATGGTCGAGCGCTCGGTGAACGTCTCGGTGCTGCTGCTGCATCTCGTGGTGCTGGCGCTCGGCGCCTATCTCGCGACCACCGGACAGATCACCATCGGCACGTTCGTCACGTTCGAAAGCGCGTTCTGGGAAATTTCCTACAACATCGCGCACCTGATGCACTTCGTGCCGGTGACGATCCAGTCCGCGGCGGCGGTGCGTCACGTGCAGGAACTGCTCGACGAACCGACCCGCGGCGCCGACCGTCCGGGCATGCCGGACCTGCCGCGCATCAGCAACGACATCACTTTCGACCACGTCTCGTTCGGCTATGAGGGCAGCGACGAGCTGGTGCTCGACGATCTCAACCTCAAGATCGAGGTCGGCAAGTCGATCGCCATCGTCGGTCCCAGCGGTTCGGGCAAGAGTACGCTGCTCAATTTGATCCTGCGGCTCTACGTGCCGACGGCGGGGAAGGTCACCATCGACGGCGTCGACATCCGCACCGTCACCCGCGAGTCGCTGCGGCAGGGCATGGCTGTGGTGTTCCAGGACAACGTGCTCTTCAACATGTCGATCCGAGAGAACATCAGGCTCGGCAAAGAGGGGGCGACCGACAAGGAGGTCGTGGAGGCGGCCAAGAAGGCGGAGATCCATCGCTTCATCATGAGCCTGCCGCACAAATACGACACCCAGGTCGGCGAGCGCGGCGACACCTTGTCCGGCGGCCAGCGCCAGCGCATGGCGATCGCCCGCGCCATCGTCCGCGATCCGTCGCTGCTGCTGCTCGACGAGGCGACCTCGGCGCTGGACCAGACCACTGAAGCGGCGATCAATCGCACCCTGCTCAAACTGGCCAAGGGCCGTACGATGATCTTTTCGACGCACCGGCTGACGTCGGTGGTCGATATGGATGAAATCATCGTCCTCCGCGCCGGGGAGGTGGTGGAGCGCGGCTCGCATAGCGAGTTGCTGGCGGCGAATGGGGTCTATCGCAGGTTGTGGGACGACCAGTCCCACACGCCGCACGACGACGATGACGACGAGGACGACGACTAATCCGCGCCGGACTCCCAAGCTGCCACCCGCCTCGGCGGCCGGGCGAATCCCTTTGACCGATGCCCGAGCGGATGTTGCGGACCGCGACTCGGTCCGGTGATTCCGGCTCAAGCGCAAGAAATCACCGAATCGCGGGCAAATGGGGTTTGGCGCTCCCTCGGACAACCGCGAATAGGCGGTCTTAGTCCGGCGATTCTACGGCTTGAAGGATATTAATCCTGTTTTAACGCGTATCGGTGGGTACGGGGCAAACGACTCGAATCGTCGCTTGCTGCAGATGCGATATCCGTGTCAGGAGATGCGGCCATGGCGACATGACGCCAACGCAGGCAGTTTCGGGAAAGCCTTATATGACGGGACTTCTTGAAATTCGGCGCTATGCAATTCGCGGTGTTTAAGCCTTGACTTGCACGCCGGTGGCCGATAAAACCCGCCCACTTAACGGCAGGCGGTGAGCAACGCCAACGTCGGAACGGACCACCCTTCAGTTTCTCGGAATTGATACGGGCACCAACCTCGACGGATGTCGCTCAGACGCTGCCGACCTAAGCTAGGCAAGGCAAAGACGATTGTCGTTCTCCAGAGCGATGTCTCGGAGATCGAATTCGGATGCATGACCCCGGTTTTGATGGGTTGGTGAAAGCCAGTCCATTGCTGCTGCGGTCCTCTGTTCGTCGAAGCGCTTTCCACTCTGTCAAAGAGTGGCTGGCGCAGTTTCGCTTTGTTTGTCGAGCCGGGTAGGCGACAGCACGGGATCTTGGGTCCCAGACAATTCTGCGAAGCCCGCAAGGGATCGCGCGAACAAGGGTGAAGGCGAACGATGCCGACGATCAACCAACTGGTCGCAAATCCGCGCATTCTGCAAAAGGCGCGTAAGAATGCTCCGGCGCTGCAGCAGTCACCGCAGAAGCGCGGCGTCTGCACGCGCGTCTACACCACGACGCCGAAGAAGCCGAACTCGGCGCTTCGTAAGGTCGCCAAGGTGCGTCTGACCAATGGCTTCGAAGTCATCGGTTACATTCCGGGTGAAGGCCACAACCTGCAAGAGCACTCGGTGGTCATGATCCGCGGCGGCCGCGTCAAGGACTTGCCGGGCGTGCGCTACCACATCCTCCGCGGCGTCCTCGATACGCAGGGCGTCAAGAATCGTAAGCAGCGTCGTTCGAAGTACGGCGCGAAGCGTCCGAAGTAATCGGGAACATAATCGATGTCGCGTCGCCATTCTGCCGAAAAGCGTGAAGTCAACCCGGATCCGAAGTTCGGGAATATCGTCATCACGAAGTTCATGAATTCGATCATGTATGACGGCAAGAAGTCTGCCGCCGAAAGCATCGTTTACGGTGCGCTCGAGATGATCGAAGCCAAGACCAAGCAGGGTCCGCTGACCGTGTTCGAGCAGGCGCTCGAGAACGTCATGCCGACCATCGAAGTGCGTTCGCGCCGCGTGGGTGGTGCGACTTACCAGGTGCCGGTCGAAGTTCGTTCGACCCGCCGTCAGGCGCTCGGCATTCGCTGGATCATTACGGCTGCGCGGGGGCGCAACGAGAAGACGATGACCGAGCGGCTCTCCGCAGAGCTGCTGGATGCATCGAACAACCGGGGGAACGCGGTCAAGAAGCGGGAAGACGTGCACAAGATGGCGGAAGCCAACCGTGCCTTCTCGCATTATCGCTGGTAACGGCGACCCGAACCGAAATTAAGGACAGCTTTTATGCCCCGCCAACATGCCATCGAGAACTACCGCAATTTCGGTATCATGGCGCATATCGACGCCGGTAAGACGACGACGACCGAGCGTATCCTGTATTACACCGGCAAGAGCCACAAAATCGGCGAAGTGCACGAAGGTGCCGCGACGATGGACTGGATGGCGCAGGAGCAGGAGCGTGGCATCACCATTACGTCCGCTGCCACCACTGCGTTCTGGGACGGCAAGCGCCTGAACATCATCGACACTCCCGGCCACGTCGACTTCACCATTGAAGTCGAGCGTTCGCTGCGCGTGCTCGACGGCGCAGTGTGCGTGCTCGACTCCAACCAGGGTGTCGAACCGCAGACGGAAACGGTCTGGCGCCAGGGCGACAAGTACAAGGTGCCGCGTATCGTCTTCTGCAACAAGATGGATAAGACCGGCGCCGACTTCTACAAGTGTCTGGCCGACATCGTCGATCGCCTCGGCGCGCGCCCGGTTGCGCTGCAGCTGCCGATCGGCTCGGAGAGCAACTTCAAGGGTATGGTCGACCTCGTCCGCATGAAGGCGCTGGTCTACAATCAGGACTCGCTCGGCTCGATGTACGATATCGAGGAGATTCCTGCCGATCTCGCCGACAAGGCCAAGGAATATCGCGAGAAGCTGGTCGAAGCCGCCGTCGAACTCGACGACGACGCCATGGCTGCCTATCTCGACGGCACCGAGCCGGATGAAGACACGCTGAAGCGCCTCGTCCGCAAGGCGGTGCTGACCGGCGCATTCTATCCGGTGCTGTGCGGCACCGCGTTCAAGAACAAGGGCGTGCAGCCGCTGCTCGACGCCGTTGTCGCCTACCTGCCGTCGCCGCTCGACGTTCCGGCGATCAAGGGCATCGACGAGAAGGGCGAGGAAGTCGTCCGTCACGCCGACGACAAGGAGCCGATGGCTCTGCTGGCGTTCAAGATCATGGACGACCCGTTCGTCGGCACCATCACTTTCTGCCGTATCTATTCCGGCGTGCTGCAGAGCGGCACCGGTGTCGTGAACTCGACGCGCGAGAAGAAAGAGCGTATCGGCCGCATGCTGCTGATGCATGCGAACAACCGCGAAGACATCAAGGAAGCCTATGCGGGCGACATCGTCGCGCTGGCTGGCCTCAAGGAAGCCCGCACCGGCGATACGCTGTGCGATCCGGAGCATCCGGTGATCCTCGAGAAGATGGAATTCCCGGAGCCGGTCATCGAAATCGCCATCGAGCCGAAGTCGAAGGCCGACCAGGAAAAGCTCGGCATCGCATTGGCCAAGCTGGCGGCGGAAGATCCGTCGTTCCGCGTGTCGACCGATCACGAGTCCGGCCAGACCATCCTCAAGGGCATGGGCGAACTCCATCTCGACATCAAGGTCGATATTCTCAAGCGCACTTATAAGGTCGACGCCAACATCGGCGCGCCGCAGGTGGCGTTCCGTGAGAAGATCACCAAGCCGGCGGAAGTCGACTACACCCACAAGAAGCAGACCGGTGGTACCGGCCAGTTCGCGCGGGTCAAGTTCATCGTCGAGCCGACCGAGCCGGGCGCGGGCTTCCAGTTCGAGTCCAAGATCGTCGGCGGCGCGGTGCCGAAGGAATACATCCCCGGCGTCGAAAAGGGTCTGCAGAGCGTGCTGACCTCGGGCGTGGTTGCCGGCTTCCCGGTGGTCGACGTCAAGGTTCAGCTCGTGGACGGCGCCTATCACGACGTCGACTCATCGGCGCTGGCCTTCGAAATCGCATCGCGCGCTGCATTCCGCGATGCGCTGCAGAAGGGCAAGTCCGTACTGCTCGAGCCGATCATGAAGGTCGAAGTGGTGACCCCGGAAGACTACACCGGTTCGGTCATCGGCGACCTCAACTCGCGGCGTGGTCAGATCCAGGGTCAAGACATGCGCGGCAACGCCAACGTCATCAATGCGATGGTGCCGCTCATGAATATGTTCGGTTACGTGAACAACCTGCGCTCGATGAGCCAGGGTCGCGCGACCTTCACGATGCAGTTCGATCACTACGCGGAAGCGCCGGCCAACGTGTCGGCGGAAGTCCAGAAGAAGTTTGCCTGATTGACGTTGACGAGAGTCAACGCCTGAACGGAGAGTGTCATGGCCAAAGAGAAGTTTGAACGTACGAAGCCGCATTGCAACATTGGCACGATTG